>Ga0247727_10000001_pt1 | contig 875259 bp, 1012 predicted proteins | sample WisWelCaveWW1625_FD_202498 | JGI IMG/M metagenome (GOLD analysis project Ga0247727, IMG submission 202498) | Biofilm microbial communities from Wishing Well Cave, Virginia, United States - WW16-25 | ecosystem: Environmental > Aquatic > Deep subsurface > Groundwater > Cave microbial mat...
GGAACAGAAAACGTAAAACCGAAACATTATTATCCTTCGTGGCCCTTTTTACTTATCAGATTCTTGCACTTCAAAGCAAGCAATTATATGCTTACGAAGAGGGTGCTGCTTCCCGCGTGAGGCTTATTTTTCTAAGCACACACAAACTTTTTAAACCAAGCCAACAAAATACTCTCATGGACCTTGGCGAGCTTGTTTCAATGGCGCGAGAGCTTACTCCGTACATTCCATACGCCGCAGCCGGAGCGCTGGCAGGCTTAGCATCTGTACCTTTTCTTGAACATGGGCTTCACAGCAAAGTAATGCACGTTCCTACCGCTCTGCGCACGTGGTGGAACGAACGGCAATCATTCGTACACCAAGACGAACACCATCTCTACTACAATCCAAATTTCAGCCCGGCAAAAGCAAAAGCCATCGCAGAAGGAAAAGGCGCGAACGAAATTAATGAAGAAGTTGATCTTACCACTGACGGTCGATGGTTTACCTATTATCAAAACGCGGCAAATGAACACAAAAACAGCAAATTTACGCCGCGTGAAATTATGAAGGTATTCTGCATCCCAATGACGCTCGGGCCTTTGGCAGTTGCCGCATATCAAGGAATACGCGCCGCATTAACCGGTCATTTTGACGCTGATGCACCCAACTCAGGAGTTTTCGTTTCCGCAGCCGCCGCAGTCATCATGGGATACTACCAACTCTACGAAACAGCCCACGCAGAGATGCACCGCATCGGCAAAAAACGCGGAGATACCAGCTACACATTTGCACACCAAGTCCAACCTGTTCCTGACGGCAAACTACGGTTTACCAAACACACAACAGATCGTGTTGTGAACAACATCGAAACATTAGTCGAACAAAATATTGACTTGGCACCTGAACAGCAAAAGATCGAGCCTGACATGGCAGTTGTTAACCCTCTCGAACATCAGCTCACCTATAATCGCAAAGACCACGGACACACTATGAGTACTGCCTCTGCATACGACCTTATCGTTAGCACCGTACGCGCGAGAATTGCGGAAGAAAAAGAATACCGCGCAACACTTGGCACTTTTGCAAGCATGAAATACAAGCTCGGACGATGGTGGAACAGAAAAGTACGCAATTCATGGCTATTCCAAAACGCAGACGACCGCCACTTCATGCACCACGTCACTGACGAAAAAGCAGAGACGAATCCTGAATCGATTAAGAACTTTAACGTGCTTGTTCCAATTCCAGATCACCTGTTTGGCACGTATATTGACAGCTCTGCGAAGAATCTAGATGATATCAGAAAAAGAAAATGCTTGATCTGCCCATACACGCCTGTGCCTTTCGGAAAAACTCCTGAGCACCCCTCATCCTATCAACATACTGCAGTTCTGACAACCTAGCTCAAATAAGTTTTGCAAACTATCGCCTAAAACCACGAAAAACATTTAAGCGGATGCAAAGGCAACAAATACATGGCATATTCTCTAGGTCAATGGAACATAAGCTGGGACGCGTACAAAGCAACAGTCGCTTACTTATCCCAAGAATCAGATATAAAGAAATGGGATCCAGATGGAAGAGGAAAAAATAAAACCAAAAAAGAACTAGAAGACTTGGTAAATCTGGCAACTGGAAGCAGAGGATTAATGCTAAGATCAGACCCGCATATGAATCCACGCGCAGAAAGCAAAACAGGAAAAATGCTGGACATATTAGAAGAAAAATGGAACAAAGTCACAGAAGACTATCTAGGAGCATTAAGAGCAACACAAGCAGTTGTCAAGCTGTATGAAGGAATAATTCCAACTAAGGCAATGACAGAACAACTCACAAGAACCAGAAGAGACATTAATAGGATGCTGGAACACTGAAGTATTGTACGTACACAACCTATAAGAGTTCTAAAGAAAGTATAATTCTCATGGAACAAAAAGCAATAGGAATATTGGTAATGTTTCTAGTACTATCAGTAGGAGTACTCAGCGTTCTCAAACTGTCAGAAGACACATCAGGAGCAACAATAGTAGAGCCAAGAGGAGCTAGAGCAAGCAAATACTGCTGCTGTGACTTCAAGCACTTCAACTACCGAGGAGAAGAAATAGCCAATGTTGCAGCAGGACAAAATTGGGTCAAAATAAAAAGCTCACAACACACAGATCAAGCTTGCGACAACAGATGCCATGCTTACTACGGCAGAAGCAACAAAGAAATAGTAGGAACAATGTGTTAAGCTCACACGAAATAATAAATTACATATCAGCACTTGCTTTTTTAGCAGTAGCAGTGCTGGACATTCTAAGAATAGCATACAAGTGGACATTCATATTTAGATCGGGAACAGTACCAATGTGGTACAGCGCGCTCGAAGCAGCAATAGCAATAATTCTCGCAATACTATTAATCTGGAGTGCGAAGGTTTAAAAACTGAATTCTTAGAGAATAGTTCATGCCAAGAATAGCAATAGTACGCAAAGACAGATGCAACCCACAAGGATGCGGAGGATATCTCTGCGCCCGTGTCTGCCCTGTCAACATGGAAGGCAAAGACTGCATAGTTCCAGCACCAACTGGAGACAAAAAGCCAATAATTGACGAACACTTGTGCACAGGATGCGGAATTTGCCCGAACAGATGCCCATTCGGAGCTATCGACATCATTAATTTACCAGAAGAACTAGAAAATCCAATTCATAGATATGGGCGCAATGGATTCCACCTTTATTCCCTGCCAACACCAATATTCGGACAAGTAATCGGAATTGTTGGCAGAAACGGAATAGGAAAATCAACTGCGATCAAAATACTCGCTGGCGTGTTGAAACCAAATTTAGGCGGAGAAACAGAAGCAGAATGGAAAGACTTGATGAAATTCTTCAAAGGAAGAGAAGCACAAAGCTACTTTGAAGCAGTACGCGATGGAAAAATCAAAGTCGCGTACAAACCACAGCACGTAGAAATGATAGCACAAACACAAAAAGGAAAAGTTGGAGAATTGCTGAAAAAAGTCGATGAAAGAAAGAAATTCGACGAAGTTGTGGATGCTTTGCAATTACGCGATGTGCTAGACAGAGATGTTAGCCAGGTATCTGGAGGAGAATTACAAAGAATAGCAATCGCAGCAACTGTGTTAAGACAAGCTAACTTGTACATATTTGACGAACCAAGCTCATATCTGGATATCAAACAAAGAATTCGAGTTGCACAATTCATCAAAACACTAGCAACACCCGAGACAGCAGTTCTAGTTGTGGAACACGACCTGATAATTCTAGACTACATGACAGACTTACTGCACATAATGTACGGAAAAGAAGGAGCATACGGAATTGTAAGTTTACCAAAGCCAACAAGAACAGGAATGAACATCTACCTGGAAGGATTCATACGCGATGAAAACATGAGATTCAGAGACCATGAAATCAAATTCTTGTCCAGACCCCCGCCAAAAGCAATCAGCAAAATACCAATGACGTCCTGGGGAGCAATTCAGAAAAAATTAGGCGATTTCCACTTACACGCACACGAAGGAACAATTGGACGAAACCAAATCATTGGAATATTGGGAGAGAATGGAATAGGAAAGACAACTTTTGTCAAAATTCTAGCTGGAGTGATAAAGCCAGACTCAGGAGACGTTGACACAAAAATTAAAGTTGCGTACAAACCACAATACTTAGACGGAAGCAGCGATGAACTCGTAATGACCTTGCTTAAAGACGCAGTAGCAAAATACCAAACCCAACTAATAAAGCCACTAGAAATTGACAAACTACTACTAAAGCCATTGAACACGCTTTCTGGCGGAGAATTACAAAGAGTTGCAATTGCACACTGCATGGCTCAACCAGCAGACCTGTATTTATTAGACGAACCAAGCGCCTATCTTGACATTGAGCAAAGACTGGCATTCAGCAAAGTAATTCGCGACATCGCAGAACAAAGAGGAGTAAGCGTGCTAATTGTAGACCACGATTTACTGTTCATTGATTACTTAGCTGACAAACTAATCGTGTTTACCGGCAAGCCTGCACACGAAGGAGTCGTAGAAGGGCCATTCTCAATGGAAGACGGAATGAACCAGTTTTTAACAGACTTAAGAATAACAATGAGACGAGACAAAGAAAGCAACAGACCAAGAATTAATAAGCCTGAGAGCCGTTTGGATAGAGAACAAAGAGAGGCGAATAAGCTGTACTATGTCTGACATCAGCGATTATTTTCTGAAAAAGGCGGAAGAATTGGGGAAAAATATACGCATTGAAATATTTAAAACAGAGAAAAAAATAGAAGTTGCCTGCTGTTGCGAAAACTTCTTCTTAGAAGACCGGTATTCAAAATTAGTTCTCAAAGACAAAGGCGATAGACACCAGCTCGGGTTTGTTGACTTCAACATAGATCCAGGAGATTATGATGGCAGAAATCACATAGGGCTCGTTGCAGTCGTCAAGGATGGAATTGTAGACAAAGTCTATGCGCCTTGGTATGACGAGGAGGAAATTGACAAAGGAGACTCTTACAAAAAGGCAATAGACTTTATGTTCAAACACGCAGCGGTAAGAAAAGAATACTTAGAAGTTGATATAGCTAAATCCTTAGAGCGCATGCGAAAATATGATGAAGGAATAATGGGCGAAATAATAGAAGATTTAAATCACAAAAAAGATGATTTCATCCAAAGAAACTAAGAGGAAAAACACATGTATGAAGGGATAATATTTGCGGTAATCGCTGCGGTTGCACTAGGTATATGGACAGTATTCCACCAGCAGGCGTCAAATCATATCAATAACTTGTTTGGCGCTATAATCGTTTCAGCAACTGCAGTCGTTTTAGGACTGATTTTTCTTCTGCCGAAAATAAAATCAACAGCACTATACACAAATCCGAAAGGAATATTGTTCTCGGTCCTTGCAGGATTTTGCGCTCTAGCGATTGACTATTTCGCACTAAAAGCATATGGAACAGGAGGACTGCCAATTTCCATCGGAGGACCAATAATAATCGCAGGAAGCGTTGCAATCGCTTCTGTAATCGGATTCTTCTTAGGAGAATCAGTAACACTAATGAAAATTGTTGGACTGACGCTTGTAATTGCAGGATCTGCAATACTTGCAGCATTCACCGGCTAAGCAAACCTTTTTATAACACGCAAAGCGAACACGCAACAATGGCAGAAAAAGAAATCTTTCAGCTCTGGAAAGAAATAAACCCGGAAGGAGCATTCGGCGCAGGACTCAAACAATACGCCGGACAAATGTGGATACCTTCTCACACGAACCTTAAAAATGCGCTAACACGCATTGAAAAATTAAACAAAAAAGCAGGACCAGTACAGAAAAAATTCCTAGCAGCATTAAGAAGAGACTTAATGACAGAAGAACCACAAGACGCACCAGGAGCAATACTAAGCGTGTTCTTTACACACTTAATTGTCGAAGGGGTAAATGAAAAGCACATATTAGCATTAGCTGAACAAAGCCTGAACTTCCTAGGCGTACAAGAAGACGTATGGGAAAGAAAATGGCCGATAGAACTGCAAATATTCGCCTCACAAGAATGCGCCGGAGCAAAAGCAATAATTGAGACTATTAAGAAAAAGTGCAAGAAAAAAGAAACAAAAGACGCTCTAACCGCAGTGCAGAAAAGACTAGACATATGGAACCACAAAGTCTGCACTATAACGCTGAAAAAGAATGATTTCACAGAAACTTATCCAATCCTGCAGAAAAAATCAACAGGACTAGGAAGAAAGAACAGTTACAGGGCGACTGTAAAAGATCTTTATGATTATACCGAAACGCCTGAAGAGATTGAGCAGTTGGCAGTTTCGTGGATAGACAAAGAATATTTTGGATTCCAGAAGATCATAAGAAAGTTAGCAAAAAGATACAAATGCAAGCCAACAGTAGAAGCAATTGACAAAGCATTGGATAAGCACCAACACGTTGCGCCAGACAAACTGTTGAAAACAATAGCGGGATTACGAAAAGCACTGCAAAAACTAGCGCATCAGGAATGGGTAAAAATAACGCCGAAGTATGATGTTAGAGTAATAGAGACGCCTGAATACCTAGTGCCTTTCCTGCCAACAGCAGCAATGCAAACTTTTAACACTTTAACTAAACCATTTTGCCTGTTTTTTGCAACAACAGACCCAAAAGCAAGCCCAAGCACTGCGCTGCCTGATGTAGCGCAAACAACCATACACGAAGAGTATGGACATTGCGTGAACTTTTTAAACAGTTACGTGGGCCTTGTAGGAAAGCCGAGACTCGTAGAAATAATCGGGTCAAATTTAGATACGCCGATTACTGAGGGAATATCTTTTTTCAGAGAGCTAGAAAGCTTGAGAACATTTGACAGAATACTGCACAAAGGAGCGCATAATGCAGTGGAAAAAGCAGTTGTCAGAGAAATTGAGAAAAATGTCCCATTCGAAGAATTCGTAGACGGAATATTCTTTGTAGTAATGCAATGGAGAATGGTAAGATTCTTGAGAGCAATAAGCGACGTAAGAATTAACTTGGAAAAACAAACATTCCCGCAGTTTATTGAGTGGGCGCACAAGAAGACTGGATTAAGCAAGAAATTAATCTTCGATCAAACATTCCATTTCCAAGAAAATCCGGGATATGCACCATGCTACAGCGTATTTGGACAAAGATTAAGAAAAATGCAGGCAGATGCAATGAAAAAAGGAGTTGCGCAGAAAGAGTTTAACACTTACGTTGCAAGCATAGGATTCCCAGCAAGAAGCATATTTGAAAAGAAACTCAAAGAGAAGTTTTCTATTTAATTTTTCTAACAAAAGTCATAAAGCCAGAATGGCCAATGTCAGTGCCCTTAGGATGAACGATTCTGCCCTGAACTTTCCACAAGCGCTCAGTTATTTCAATTGTTTTCATGTGAACAAGATTATCATGCTTTTGAAGCTCGTTGACAAATTCTTGAACTTGAGTAGTATTAGGAGAATAGTTCACAATAAAACCGCCAATTTTCAACGCTTTTGCTGCATGTTTTATGACATGCCAAGGCTCGGGAACGTCAATTGTTATCAGGTCGACATTTGATTCATCAATGCCATCATACAAGCTCTTGTTTTTTATTGTGACATTTGTAATGCCAAGGAACTTGAGATTAGACTCGGCAGTCTTAATGCAGTCGTCTCTAAGCTCATAACTAGTAACATGCTTTGCGATGTGAGCCAATGCGCCTGTTAAAGCGCCACTCCCGATTCCTCCATCAACAACAACAAAATCTTTGCTCAGGCCAGTTTCTGCAATAATAAGACCAATATCTTTTAGCGGAACTGTTTGCGGAAGCTTTCTCAAACGCTTGAACTTGTCAATAAAAGAAGCACTCAGAACTACGAATTCCTTGTCCATATCAGTTTTAATCACAGAACCATCAGGCTTTGACAAATCGGCTTTTGAAATCTTGCCATACATAGTCTGGAAGTCTTTAGACAAGTCTGAGACAAAGTAAGTCTTGGCCTTGGAAACTACAAATTCCCTGCCATCAACCAACTCACGCTTTTCCTTGTGAATTAAGAGCTTCATACACAGAAATCGACGATAACGGGTTTAAAAAGGTATGTGCTGGAAAAGAAAAAAGCCGACGAGGAGACTCGAACTCCTGAATCGCAGGGTTGCAGCCTGCTGCCTTAGCCGCTTGGCTACGTCGGCACATACTAAACAAACCACGCAGATGATTTAAATAACTTTTGCACCAAAAAGACCAGAACGCTTTCCGAAAGGCACACCGTACCTATATGCCCAAACATCAACAGACACCCACTTATTGTTTAACCTTACCTGCATGTACTGATGAATAGAACCCACTATGGTAGTAATTCTAAAACGAACGTCATCAGGGGAGAAGAAACCGCTCTTAATGAGCATAAGATAGAGCAACCAATTCTGCTGATTGCAAGCCATATAACCGGAAAGCGCCCACATTCTTGATATATCACGAGAAAATACCAAGTCTAGACGGATAATGGTCAATATGTGGCTGCCATAATACTTCTTTGCAAGAAACGCATGAGCTGCTCTTGCAAACTTCTCAGGAGAACTATGCTTGGATTTCAGAGTGCGAATGGTGTTTAGAAGACCGGAAGGCAAGGTTTTAGGAATAGGCTCTCGCCAAAAACCAAGATAAGGAACAACTAGACGAACAAGTACAAACATGAATAGAATGTATGCGATTATGATATAGACTAGCATATACTAAGCTAACCATAAGCTTTTTAAAAACATTTCCAGCAGAAACCAATATGACACTAGACTTTCACAAGCTAGCAAGAAAATGGCAAAGAAAATGGAAAAGCCAGCACGTGTTTGAAGCAGATGCGGATACGAACAAACAGAAGTTCTTCCTGACAACGCCTTATCCGTATGTTAACGGATTACTGCACATAGGACACACTTACACATACATGCGAGTAGAAGCATTTGCAAGATTCAAAAGAATGAGAGGCTACAATGTGCTCTTCCCATTCGCATGGCACGCAACAGGAGCGCCAATAGACACAGCCGCAAAAAGAGTAGCAGATAATGAACAAAAACAAATTGAAACTTTGAAATTAATGGGATTTACTGACGCAGAAATACCATTGTTCAAAGACCCGGTACACTGGATAAAAACATTCTCAAAAGCAGCAGAAAAAGACCTAAATGAATACGGACTAGGAATAGACTGGAGAAGAAGCTTCATCACAACAGACTTGAATCCAAGATATGACAAGTTCATCAAATGGCAGTTTAATACTCTTAGGAAGAAAGGGTTGGTGGGACAAGGAGCACACCCAGTAGTCTGGTGCCCGAAAGAAAACACGCCAGTAGGAGACCATGCAAGATCAGAAGGAGAAGGAGAAACACCACAAGAAATGGTTGTGCTAAAGTTTAAGGCAGATGGACACATTCTACCATGCGCGACATTCAGGCCAGAAACAGTATTTGGAGCAACAAACATCTGGGTAAATCCTGACTTGACTTACATTGAAGCGGATGTTGACGGAGAGCACTGGATGATAACAGAGCAGTGTGTGAGCAAACTGCAAGACCAGAAGCACAAGGTAACAGAGATAAGGAAAGTATCTGGAAAAGAGCTTGTTGGAGCGCATGTAACAAATCCAGTTACTGGTGCAAAACTACCGGTGTTACCTGCACACTTTGTAACACCAGACACTGGAACAGGAATCGTAATGAGCGTGCCAGCACACGCACCATACGACTGGATGGCATTGAAAGAATTGCAAGACAAAGGACAAGCAACAGAGGTAAAGCCAGTTTCTCTAATAACAGCAGAAGGATTCGGAGAACATCCTGCAGTCGAAATCTGCACAAAAATGGGAATCAAGAACACTGCAGACGCCAAACTCGAAGAAGCAACACAAGAAGTTTACAAAAAAGAATTTCACGCTGGAAAATTAAAACAAAACACAGGAAAATATGCAGGCAAAAGCATACAAGGAGCAAAACCAGAAATAATTGCAGACTTAACTGCAGAAAAAAAGGCAATACTTCTTTTGGAACTGATTAATCCAGTAATTTGCAGATGCTTAACGCGCTGCCATGTAAAAATAGTCGAAAATCAATGGTTTTTGAAATACGGCGATGCAGCATGGAAACAGCAAGCAATGAAATGCCTGCAAGAAATGAAGCTGTATCCAGAGAAAATCAGACCGCAATTCGAATACGTAGTTGACTGGCTAAGAGACTGGGCATGCACAAGAGAATTTGGACTAGGAACAGACCTGCCATGGGACAAAAAATGGAAAATAGAGAGCTTAAGCGACAGCACAATCTACAATGCATACTACACAATAGCGCACCTGCTCAAAAAAGTGCCACTAGGAAAAATAAATGATAGATTCTTCGATTACGTATTCTTAGGAATTGGAGACGTTGACGAAGTTGGAGTTGACGGCAAACTACTGCAAGACATGCAAAGAGAATTCAGATACTGGTATCCAGTAGACTTCAGAAGCTCAGGAAAAGACCTCGTGCAAAACCACCTAACAATGTACATATTCAACCACACGGCCGTATTCCCACAACAATGCTGGCCAAGAGGCATAGCAGTCAATGGCTACGTAAGCATTCAGAAACAAAAAATGAGCAAAAGCAAAGGCAACTTCAAAACTTTGCGAGATGTCATAAAAGCATACAGCGCGGACATTGTCAGAATAAGCATACTCTCAACAGGAGAAGAACTGAACGACGTAGACTGGGACCCAGAACTAGCAGAAACAATGACTGGAAAATTAGAACAATGGTATGATTTTGCCATGAAACATTACGGAAAGAACGGAATAATGAGAGCGAAAAGCGAAATAGACAAATGGATGGAACACCAGCTCTACTCATCCATAAAAGATGCAACAAATGCAATGGATGAGACATTGTACAGGACTGCAATTGCACGCGGATTCTTTGACTTACAAAGACACTTAAAATGGTATATCAGGAGAACTGCAGGAGCAATGAACCAAGAAGTTCTAAATCAAATTATTGAAGCGCAAACGCTAATGCTGGCGCCCTTTACGCCACACTTGTGCGAAGAAATATGGTCAAAACTCGAAAAGCCAACAATGATTTCGGTCGACAAGTGGCCTGCAACTGACGAGAACAAAATAAACCCGGGAATAGAGCAGGCAGAAGCACTAATGTCACAAGTAATTGATGATGTAGCACAAGTCTTGAAACTAGCGAAGGTTGACAGACCAGTCTTGATACAACTCTTTGTAGCACTAGACTGGAAAGCAAAACTGTGCAAAAGAATGAAAGAACTAATAGCACAAACAAGAGACATAGGAAGAATAATGAAAACCATGATGGCAGAGTTCAGAGAAAATGCAGCTGAAGCGGCTCCGCTCGTGCAGAAAATTGTCAAAGACCCATCAAGAATACCAGCAAGATTATCAAACCAAGAAGCAGAATACCAAAATCTAATGGACTCTATGGAATTCTTCAAAAAAGAATTCGGATGCCCTGTAGAAATAATCAAAGAACAGGGAAGCATTGAACCAAAAGCAAAACAAGCAATGCCAGGAAAACCCGCGATATTAGTAAGATAAAAGCGGGCGGACGCATCCGGAAATGAACACACAACTGCATGAGAGTTGACCTTATGCCTTCCTCGGTTCCGCAACCCGACAAGCATTGAGAACCACAGTTAGCGTTGCTCGGTTCCCCGCCTGGCGCGATTCCTGAAGCCACAATCCTGCCGGACAGAACGTCAATGTCCAGCACAAGACTCACATACAGAATGTATGCTGCTTCCCAGACTTCAGCACCGTTTGAAGCCCGTTAACGGTAACAGGAGAGGGCTAATCTCCCTGCCTAGTCCGCCCGTATAGATTGTGGATTGAGGGTTTTTAAAGATTGTGGATTTTTGTCACTTATTGGTACAGCATAAAATATTTATTCTACGACCGTTTTCTCTAAATTCTCAGAATGAACTCTGAGACCCGCTTTCTGGACAAAGAAAAACACGGTCTTATTTTCACTCCAAAACTTCACACTCAGCTAAATCGCTAAGAAAGTTTATAGGCCTTCATCTATAGGGGGACCCGTTTTCTTACAGCGAGAGCTACGACTGCACGTGGCGCTGAGGGAGACAAAAAAATGCAAGAAACAGTACAAGAAATAAAACAAGATAACGAGAGAGCAATGATAGCCAGAATAGAAAGTGCTCTAACCAGAGGAGCTGATGACTACTTTAGAAAACATGAATTTGTAAGAATACCAACTGTCCCGCATGTAGTAGGAATAACAGGAGCGTGCGAGAACATAGACACTTTGTTCAAAGTAAACTACTTCGGACAAAACGGCTATCTAACGCAGACAGGACAACTGGCGCTAGAACTGCAAATACCAGAACTCAAAAAAGTCTGCTGCGAAATACACAGCTTCAGAGCAGAACAAGAGGCAGATGGCAGACACCTCACAGAATTCCCGCTGGTAGAATTCGAGTTCGGCTACGAAGGAGAAGGGCTTCCGCAACTATTAGACCACATAGAAGGAACAATAAAAGCAATGATGAAAGCAACACTAAAGGAAGAACTGACGCTGAGAAAGCTAAGAGCCAATCCAGAAAGAATAAAACACATGCTGAAAGAACCCTTTGCAAGAATAGAATACAGAAACGCGGTCAAACTATTGCAAGAACTGGGGTTTGAAGTGGAATTTGGAGACGATTTGAAACACAACCACGAACAAGCAGTAGTCAAAGCCACTGGAAAGCCAACATTCATCATGAAATACCCGGAGAAAATAAAATTCTTCAACATGAGAAGAGAAAGAAACGATGAAGAAGTCGTGCAAAGCGCAGACCTAATACTCCCATTAAGCGGAGAATCAGTGGGAAGCGCAGTAAGAGAAGAAAACCCAGAACTACTGATGGAAAAACTGCTGAATTCAAACATGTACAAACTGCACATAGCACGAGGAGGCACGCTGGAAGACTTCAAATGGTACTTAGACGCGGTAAAAGCCAATCCAGTGCCACACGCAGGATGCGGAATAGGACTGTCAAGAGTAACACAATGCGTGCTGGGCAGAGAAGACATCAGAAAAAGCACTGCTTACCCGATGAACTGCCAAACAAGCCTTAACAACATTTAATTTTTCTTTTTACATTAGGGGTGACAAACCATTTAATAGACAATAAGATTACTACGTGCTATGGCGCCAAAGATACACTTTGGACAAGAAGCATTTCTTATCCACATCAAAGACTCCCACATTTTAGTAGGAAACGGACCAAGCTTTATGGACGTAGAAATAGCAGCAACAATAAGACCAGACGGCAAGGAAGAGAAAAAAAGCCATCAAGAATTCAGCTACCACAAAAAGAAAGAAGGAATAACAATACAATTGCCAGACGACAAAATAAGCTACATGCATGAAACGACAAAAAAGGCAAAAGAATACGAAGCAGATGTCATAATTCTAAACAAACCAGATGAACAATTGATTAGCAAACTAAAACCAAAATTGTGCGTTCTCATGAATAACACCGTTTATACTGCAAGAGATTTGCACAAGAAAACAGGAATACAAGTAATAGCAGTACAGCACGGAGACACAATAGACCTGAAAGACTACGATGCAGTATCAAGACAAAAATCTATTTCTCAGTTTACATCAAAAGAGTAACAAGATAACCGGCAGCACAGCCGAGAGTCAGGAAAGGCATTGCAGGATAGAATTTGTCTTTCTGGCTAAATAAGAGAAGAATTAACAAAGCAACAGTAGCGCCAAGAGCAACAACAATTGCGTGAAGGAAGCTTGTAGCGACAAGCACAGTGCCGGCAAAAATCAACGGGAAGCCAATATCGCCTCCTCCAAGCACCGCAGTACGAACTTTCCTTTTTGGGCCCCTGCCAGAAGGCTTGTAAGGAATAAGCAAACCAGCAAACACGCTAGTCTTAGTCTGGAACTTAGCCATCTTAATCATGTGGCCACTGTGCCAGACAGCATACATGTCATAAGCTGATAATGCAATCAACAAGATAAAGGCGTAAAAGACGTTCAGAATTGGAACAAAAATAACAGCAAGACCGCCATACAATAGCAATTCGGTCAGATTGTGAACATAAAGATTCGGCCTGAAGACTTTGAAAAAGCCAAGCAGTAAAGCTAGAATAATCGCGTATAGTTGAGAGATAAACGCGGAAAGCGCAACTGCAAGACAGAGCACAACAGCAAAATAAAACCATAATTTCCACAAGAAAACTTGGCCGAAACGTATGATTAACAGGATTAACAACGTGCCAATAAGAACTGCGCCGATAATATACCAAATACTGAACTGAGGCTCGACATCAGGACGCTCAACAAGAGGCAATTCTTTCCAAACAAGCTCGCCTTTCTCAGCAGAAGCAGGAACATCAATGTAAGCTTGTGTAATTGCCAAACCTATAATCTGAGCACCAAAGAATAAGACGAGCAGAAAACAGGTAACAATCCAATTATGCTTCATACCATTACAAAACTGGAAGCTTTTTATAAATTTACTTATTTTGGCTAAATATGCGATGGATACACAGAGCAACAATAACGGCATTTGGAAAACCAGAAGAAACGGTTGAGGCAGTAAAAGAAGGAATAACAGCGCTAGTGCCGTTCAATTTAGAGGAAGCAAAAGTAAAGCTGGAAATACAAAACGCAGAAGGATCTGAAGAACGGAAGATAAAGATTTTTACCATAATATTAGCAAAAGAATCGCACACAAACGATTTCTTGCAATTTTTACTTGATAAATTAACTGCAGAGCAAAAAGAACTGTTGATAAAACAAGCAGAGACAAGACTTGACACAGAATACGACTTCTTCATAAGATTTGAAAAAGACGCGTGGATTAATGACAGAGAGCTAATGCTGACAGACACAGGAAACTGCTTTCACGTAAAACTATCACTGGCAGTATTTCCTAAGAACAAAGAGAGAGCATTAGAACTAATAGATAAATTGCTCCGTCAGAAAAGTATATAAAGCTCAGGAGGATACGACAACACATGGCAATAGCACCATTAAAGACAAGCTTCATGCTGACAAGCATGATAGGCTTTCTAATAAGCGCACTATACATACCACAATTCTCAAAAACATGGGCATTTTCATTTGGAATAATATTCACAATAATGTTTGTGGCAAGCTTAGTATCAATGTTAAACGGGCCGCCAGACGAACAATTATACCCGCGGCCGAGAAAAACACACTAGGGGGAATAAAAATGAAAAAGTTATGGATATTAGGAATTGTAGCAATGCTATTCTTAGCAGCATGCGCTCCGGCAACAATGGAAAAGAAAGACACACTGCCATTAGAGCCAGCTGCACAACCAGCAGCAGCACCTGCTCCGGCACCAACAATGCCGCCAGCAGAAATAGGAGCAAAGCCGCCAACAAGGCCATTGCCATCAGAAAGACAAGTTTCTCCACCAACAGAAGTGGTAGTAGAGCAAAAAGCAACAATGAGCCCAGCGCTAAGAGACTTATTGAAGAGAGCAGATGAAAAAGTAAGCTCATTGCAATACTTGTACGGCGGAACTGAAACACAAAACTTGTTCCTAAACACATACCTTGTAAAAGGCGACAAATTAAGAGTAAAGGTTTACGAGGAGAATTATTATGTCAGAGACGGCTATTACGACAACGTCTATGTAAACCAAGGCATTGGATGCTGCGAAGAACTAAGCAGATGCAAGAGCCACAACATAGACAACACAGGCAAAAAGTTCGATGTTGATGCCGCTACTTGGACAGACACAAAGACACCATACCAATGGACAAAAGAAGTCCCATCAAACGCAGTCATTGTAGGACCACAAACAGTCAACTCAAGAAGCGTAACGTTTGTAAAGTACACAAACGCGAATGGACAAGAAGTGCAAATGTGGATTGATGACACATATGGTGTAGCACACAAAGTTGTAGTAGTAGACAAGAATGGCAACGAAATAAAATACCAGTACAACGACATGGTATTCAACTCGTTGAAAGATTCTGACTTTGTAGCGCCTTGCGCATAAAAGCGCTTATTTTTTTATTTTTCTTAATTACCTTTTTATACTCCCTTCTTCTGTATATTCTGTAAAAAGATGGTGTACGAAGTTATTCTTGGACGTGAAGCTCTAGAGCAAGAGAAGTATGGTACTTTTGGCACTATTCTATTAGGAAAACATTATGTCAAGATGGGAGCGGTTACAACCCTCTCACAACCTGTCTATTTAGACGTCAACAAGTCTCACGTTGTCTTTGTCTGTGGAAAACGAGGATCTGGAAAGTCTTATTGCCTTGGCGTAATTGCAGAAGGAATCTCTGAATTGCCAGAAGTTGTTCGCAATCGTTTATCAGTTATTCTATTAGACACAATGGGAATTTACTGGACTATGAAGTACCCTAACCACAAAGATGAAGCTTTGCTGAAAGAATGGGGAATGGAAGGCAAGAAAATCGATGTGAAAATTTACACTCCTTTTGGCTTTTTCAAGAAGTGGAAAGAACTAGGAATACCAACAGATGTTGCATTTGCTTTAAACCCTGCTGAACTCTCTCCTGAAGACTGGAATCTTACTTTTGAAATTGAAATCACTGATCCGATTGCAGTATTCATAGAACGCATTATACTGCAAATGAAAAAAGTCCATGAAAGCTACGATATTCCTGATATCATCAACGCGATTGATGAAGACAAAACAGAAACTTTGCAAGTAAAGCAGGCAGCAAAAAACCGCTTCATTGCTGTAGAAGAATGGGGAGTTTTCTCATCAAATGCCACGCCTATGAAAGATTTGGCTCAGCCTGGCCAAGTTGCAATTTTAGATCTGAGCGCTTACGCAATTATGCCAAGCGGCTGGCGCATCAAGCATCTTGTTGTTGGCTTGATTTGCAATAAATTGTTCAGAGAACGAATGAAAGCAAGAAAAGATGAAGAATACGCGGCTGTCCATCAAGCAGTGCATTACATTTTAGAAGAACATGAAGAGCCAAAAGCATCCGATATGCCTATTTGCTGGCTGATGATTGATGAAGCACATGAATTTATTCCAAACACTGGCAAAACTGCCAGTTCTGACGCATTAATTACTTTGTTGAGAGAAGGCCGTCAGCCAGGTATTGCTCTCGTGTTAGCAACACAACAGCCTGGCAAGATTCATACTGATGCTATGACACAATCAGATGTTATTTTAGCCCACAGATTAACTGCAAAAATTGATACTGACGCATTAGGCTCGCTATTGCAAAGCTATCTAAGAGTCGGTCTTGACAAAGAACTAGCCAATCTTCCAAGAGTTCCAGGAGCATGTATTGCAGTCGATGATGTTAATGAAAGACTGTACCCTATACGCATCCGCCCTAGATTCAGCTGGCATGGTGGAGGAGCGCCTGGTGTTATCACAGAAGTTAAGAAAGCATTTGAATTCTAATGTCGCCAACTGCGGTTGTCGAACACTTTTTATTTTCCTCACGATTGCTCGTCAAATAAAAAGAATAAAAATTAATTACAACATTGCTGCTGTAACTATGTTAAGCCTGCTGTTAGCAGAGTCGACCTTTGAGTCCATAGCGACTATGTGCTTGATTGTAGACTTCTCAGCAACTTCAACCAAACCAGACTCAACAATGCCATCAAACACAACAGCATAAACGCCGGTGTTCAAAGACTTCAAAGTAGAGTTAAGCTCAGTGAAAGGAACCTTGCCAAGAACGTTCATCTTCTCGTCAAGAACATAAGCTCCACGAGTGCCTATGAGGCCTTCAAGCATTTCGCCAAGCCGCTTTCTCTCATCATCACGCAAAGCAGGCTTTGAAGGCCTTGCCATTGCAGGAGCAGCTGGCCTTATCGGAGCAACTGGAGTTCTTGCTGGAGGCAGGGGCCTTGACATCATCGGCTTCCTAATTGATTGGGAAGTATCGATGTTGCCAATTTCCAATTTCGCCTGCTCTGCAGTAACTCTAGAACGCAATGCCTTGTGGATTTCCTTCTTTGCAAGCTCTTCAACTTCCTTGCCGTCAGGAGCCCTTGTGACAAAGTCAATTTCAGCAGTGTTCAACAAGTCTCTGATAATCAAGTTTCCACCACGATCACCGTCAACAAAAGCAACGATGTCTTTTCTGTGGCTAAGCTCGATTATTGAAGGCGGAATTGAAGTACCGTTCATAGCGATAACGTTCTTGAAACCATGCTTCAACAAGTTAATAACGTCAGCGCGGCCTTCAACAACAATGACTTCATCGGATTCTTCTATTCCAGGACCAGCAGGAAGACGATCTGTACCATACTCAGTTACTTCCATAACTCTAACAGACTGAGCAACCTCCTCGGCAATTTCCTGCGAATCAGGCATGACTGTGTCCATAAGAGTTCTCAACAACTGCTTTGCGCGCTCTATCACAAAACTTCTCTTGCTGATTCTTACGTCTTCTATATTTTGAACTTTTACTTTAGCATTGCAAGGACCAATTCTTTGGATAACTTCCAAAGCAGCGCCAACAATAGCAGTTTCTGCCTTGTCTAAAGAGCTCGGGATAATGATGTGCCCGAGGCTCTTGCCACCCTTAGTCTCAATGTTGACTTCAATTCTGCCAATTCTGCCAGATCTTTGAAGCTCTCTCAATTCTAAGTCTTCGCCTAACAAACCTTCTGTCTGGCCGAAAATAGCGCCAATAACGTCAGGCCTGTCAACTACTCCTTCAACCTCAATGGTTGAGTTAACTATATATTTTGATGATACTGGACTGATTTTTCCCATTTTGGATTCCCCCTATACGACCGATACAGAACAAGCTTGCCCAATATAGTCTAAATAGAGCTGTTTAAGCTCAGTTAAGGCTGATTTGGGCTGTTTTTGACTTCATTTTGATGATTGAATGATCGTTAAACTTGCTTGTTCTATTTCGGTTCGAATTTCGATTTTTAAGATTTAAAAGGTCTTGTAGCCCTTAACACTAACCCCCAACGGTCATCGCTTGGCATAGCCGACAGCTACGGTGGGTACTCTCATGAAGGGCCGTGAATATGACCTTTTAATCTGAAGATTTTATACGTGAAGTGGGTTTAAATAGTTTTGGGATTTGAAGCATTTTACGTGTTTTGTTGTTACTGCTAAGTTGTTAAAATAGAAAGGTTTATATAGCGGATTTTACTAATGATTTAACCATATGTTCATTGATAACTTATGTGGACCGGCAATTCAACGTCTGGAAAAGATGTATGCTGAAGCAATAGCGAGTTCGCTGCCGGCAATAAGAAAAGGCTATCCTCCCAGAGTGGCAAAGTTTTTAAGCCGTTTTGGCACGGAGCCTGCGTTTGTTTATAGAATATCCGATGCGCTGCAACATGCATGTAGATCCCACGCAGCGCTAGGATTATTGTACGACCATTTAAATGCAGCAAGGAAAGCTGTTGAAGATCTTGATAGGCGCCTAGAAGTTGTAGATGACGACTACTTGAAAATAGCATGCGAGGCATTAACCGCCAATGTTTCACGCGAAGATTTCATCGAAAGATGCAAAAACAGCGAAAAACTGTCCTCTTATCCTGCAGACCATCTGGTCCGAAAGAGTATATTTCTAGAATCGCTGCAGATTGGAGCGGATCTTTCCCGGCTCGAAGAAGATTCGGCTAAGGCACCATGGAAACTTTTCAGGAAAAAAGAGCGAAAAAAAGATATTGAGTTTGACATTGCCGCCAAGGTACAATCTATTTTCGAAGAAGGCATTCGATCTTACTTGTCTGTAATCAAAAAGTGTATCAGATCACGCCACGGTGACGAGGGCCATGAAAACCCAAACCAGGAAGGCACTGGATCTGTCTTTCAGCTGCCCGGGGGAAAATACGTTTGGGCAAAAGCATACACGCCTGAACTCGAGAAAGATCTAATGGAACGCTTCCTTCCAATTGAAAACAAAAAGCTCATATACGAAATGCTGGCTGATGTCAAGCTCGAGATTAATGCCGAATATAGCCAAAAAGGATTATCGATTAAAGACCGTAGCTCAAAATTCAATCTTGGAGTCGAATTCCGTTCTGCATTGTTTGTGGGACTGAATAACTACGCACGCAACCAAGCAATCCATCAGCTTAACGAGGGCAGTTTGCCGAAAACAACCTCACTTATGCGCAAATGCGGCATCAGCGTAGAACCATGCGCTGAAGGAGCGCGCGTCTACCTAGGTGGTGCCATACAAACGCTAACACCTGAAAGCCGAATGCTTGATACTACAACCAATCTCGTATATTTGCTTCGTGGAATGGCTGAGTGGGATGATATTTCACAAGAATTGCTGAAGAAAGTTGAAACAGATACGTAATTTTTGCGTCATTTGGGCTGATTTTAATCAATAATTCAAAACTAACGATTACTGATTCACAAACCTTTAAAAAGAGCGTTTGCGGAATAATCACTATGAAAATACTCGTCACAGGCGGAGCAGGGTTTATCGGAAGCCATTGCGTAGATGTCTTGCTAGCAAGAGGGGATAAAGTAGTCTGCGTTGACAATTTTAATGATTTCTATGACAAGAAGATAAAAAAAGCGAATATTGCTGGGCACAAGAAAAATTTCACACTTTATAATGCAGATATTGCAGACTTTTCAGCAGTTGACAAGATAGTGAGAAAAGAGAAGCCGGACAAGATATTACATTTAGCTGCAAGAGCAGGAGTACAGCCATCAATAAAAAATCCACTTGAGTATGTTAGATCAAATATTGTAGGAACTACAAATTTGCTAGAAGCCTGCAAAAAGCACGGAATTTTACACTTTGTGTTTGCAAGCTCAAGTTCTGTTTATGGAGGCAACAAAAAAGTGCCGTTTTCAGAAGAGGACAGAGTTGACAATCCATACTCGCCATATGCGGCGACGAAAAAATCTTGTGAAGTGATTGCAGCAAACTACCACCACATTGCAGGAATGCGCATTGCTGCTTTGAGATATTTTACTGTGTATGGGCCTAGAAACAGACCAGACATGGCAATTTACACATTTGCCGAGAAGATAAGAGACGGCAAAGAAATAACATTGTACGGAAAAGGAGACGAAATAAAAAGAGACTGGACATTCGTAGCAGATATCGTCGACGGAACAATAAAAGCGATTGATGCTGTTAATAAATTTGGATTTGAGATTATTAACTTAGGAAATGCGAAGCCTGTGCCAGTAACTTATCTTGTCGCATTGCTTGAGAAATCACTGGGCAAGAAGGCAAAAACAAAAAGAGCAGGATTGCCAACAGGAGACGTGCCAATAACTTACGCTGACACTTCAAAAGCAAAAAGAATTCTAAACTGGGAACCAACAACAACAATAGAAGAAGGCGTGAAGAAATTTACCAAGTGGTTCAAAGGTCGATAAATGCCACGAATGGGAACAGTACAGAAAGAAAAATACAAAACAATGAACGCAGTCTTCGACTTATTCACAGAGAAGAATTTGTTTAAACTCATAAGCGAAGGATACATAGAAGGACTGCACAGCCCATTAAGCATCGGCAAAGAATCAAATGTATTTACTGCAAAAAAAGACGATGAAACAAGAATTGCCAAAATTTATCGATTACAAACTTGCGATTTTAATCGAATGTACGATTACATAAAGGCAGACCCGAGATATGCAGGATTGACAAACAGGAGAAGAGAGGTCATATTTGCCTGGGCGCACCGCGAGTACAGGAATTTATTGAAAGCACGCGAAGCAGAAGTAAGAGTACCAACACCATACACAGTCATGCATAATATTCTAATCATGGAATTCATAGGAGATGATGAAGGAGCAGCACAGAAATTGAAAAATGCCGTGCCAAAAGAACCTGAAAAGTTCTTCAAGGATGTAGTCGAGCAAATGCGGCGCTTATATAAGGCGGGGCTAGTACACGCAGACTTAAGCGCGTTTAACATTTTGAATTGGCACGAGAAGCCGGTGCTGATTGACATGTCACAGTCAACACCGTTAGATAATCCGAATTCCACAGAGTTCCTGAAAAGAGACATAAGGAACATATGCGTATTCTTCAGAAAATATGGAGTAAAAGCAGACGAAGCGGCAGTTTTGAAGAAAATTATTAAATAGAAGCATTTTCTCGACGATACTATGGGGGCAATAGAAGAACTATACGCTTTGAAAGAGCACAAGATGAAATTAGGACTACAGCCTACATTTGATGCTCTGGCCAAATTAGGAAATCCGCACAAAAATTTGCGGTTTATTCATGTTACTGGAACTAACGGCAAGGGAAGCACATGCGCGTTTATTGCGGATACGTTGCAGCTGGCTGGCCATAAAGTAGGATTGTTTACTTCACCGCATTTAGTCGTGTTCAATGAACGAATACAGGTTAACAGACAGAATATTTCTGATGAAGAATTAAATGAATTGTTTAAGCAAGTAAAAGCGACTGGAGTTCAATTAACATTCTTTGAATATGCGACAGTAATTGGAATATTGTATTTTGTGAAAAATAAAGTTGATTATGTAGTGTGGGAAGTAGGATTAGGCGGAACACTGGATTCCACTAATGTAGTTGATGCAGAAATTGCAGTTTTGACGAATATTGGATTAGATCACACGCACATACTTGGAGACACTGTTGAAAAAATTACAAAAGACAAATGCGGAATAATCAAACAAAATTCCAAAGTTGTAACTTGTGAAGGCAATTTGGGATTGCAATGGATAAAAGAGAAGTGCAAACCAGACCAGCTGTTTATTGCTCCGCCATATGAGGGCAGAATACGATTACTTGGCGAATTTCAGAAGAAAAACGCGGGAATTGCGAAAAAAGCGCTGGAATTGCTTGGAGTTAAGCAAGAAATTATTGAAAAAGGAATTGCAACGGCAAAATGGGCAGGAAGACTAGAATGGATGGAGAAAAACGTCTTAGTAGATTGCGGACACAATCCTGCAGCAATACAAGCAACAACACCATTTGTAAATTCACTGCCTAAAAAAAGACTGATTTTAGTATTTGGCTGCTTGAAAGACAAAGATTACAAATGCATGATAGAATCACTGCCAAAATCAGATGTTGTAATTCTGACAAAGCCAAAATCTGAAAGAGTAATAGAGCCAAAAGAACTGCCATTCAAAAATGCAACAATAATAGAAGAGCCGATTGAAGCATACAAATATGCTAAAAAAATCGCGGAAAAAGGAGACATTATTTTTGTAGTAGGAAGCTGTTATTTAATCGGGAATATTAAGGAAGAACTCAGTAAGGAAGCGGAAATCGCTTGCACAACGCCATAACTTCCTTCTTAACGCTTTCAAGAGTATGCTTATCAGCAGGATTCTTCAAAACAATTGAAATCCACTCGCCAATCTGCTCCATCTCAGCCTCTTTCATTCCTCTTGTCGTTGTGGCGGGAGTGCCAAGACGAATGCCAGACGGATCAAAAGGAGAACGGGTATCAAACGGAATCATGTTCTTATTGCAGCAAATACCTGCTTCATCTAAAGCATGCTCAGCAATCTTGCCAGTAACACCCTTAGGAGTAACATCAACAAGCATCAAATGATTATCAGTTCCTCCTGAGATTAATCTGAAACCGTTATCAGACAATGTTTGCGCAAGAGCTTGTGCGTTTTTCAAAACCTGACGCTGATAACCAACAAAAGAAGGCTCCATAGCTTCTTTGAACGCAACTGCCTTTGCAGCAACAACATGATCCAAAGGACCGCCTTGACTGCCAGGGAAGACTGCAAAGTCAATCTTTTGAGCAAGATTCTTCTTGTCATTAGGATTCAAACGGTCAAGGGTTTTAGACAAAATCATAGCGCCTCTTGGGCCTCTGAGAGTCTTGTGAGTTGTAGTTGTAACAATGTCTGCATGCGGAACAGGATCTGGATATAGCTTAGCTGCAACTAATCCAGCAACATGAGCCATGTCAACCATAAAATACGCTCCGACTTCATCAGCAATATGACGGAATTCTTTGAAATTTAAATGCCTGGGATATGCTGAAAAGCCTGCCAGAATTAATTTAGGCTTATGATGAAGAGCAAGCTCTCTAACTTTATCCATGCTAACACGCTCTGTGTCTTTTTCAACACCATACGAAATGAATTTGTAAAGCCTGCCAGAGAAATTGACAGGAGAACCATGAGTTAAATGACCGCCATGCGACAAGTCCATGCCCAAAATTGGGTCGCCAGGGTTAAGAATTGCCATGTAAGCAGCAAGATTAGCAGAACTGCCAGAATGAGACTGAACATTTGCATTCTCAGCGCCAAACAACTTCTTTGCACGATCGATGGCTAGTTGTTCTGTAATGTCAATAAACTGATTTCCGCCATAATAACGCTTTCCTGGAAAACCTTCGCTGTATTTGTTGGTGAGCCAAGAACCAGTAGCTTCGAGAACGGCCTTGCTTACTATGTTTTCTGACGCGATAAGCTCAATAACATTACGCTGCCTATCAAGCTCGCCCATTATTGCATCATGCACTTCACTATCAAATTTTTGAAGACTTTTCATTTTGAGTAAACCACCAATTCGAAATTAGGAAAATTCTTCCTGCTCTCAACTTTCCAATCACTCTTCTTAAACTTTGGAAAGAATTTGTCCCCTTTATATGCTTTCTTGACATACGAAATATACATTTTGTCGGCTAAATCAATAGTCTGCTCGTAAATAGACGCTCCGCCAATAACGAAAACCTCTTTTTTGAAAGATTTGGCTTTCTTTAATGCATCCTCAATGGACTTGCAAACAATAATTCCTTTCTTAGGACGCAAAGAAGAACTAACAACGATGTTGACTCTATCAGGCAAGGGTCTTCCTATGCTTTCGAAAGTCTTTCTTCCCATAATTATTACATTGCCAACAGTCAGCTTCCTGAAATTCTGCAAGTCAGGCTGCCAAGGAATCTTATTGTTCCTGCCAATAGCACGCTGTTTAGTCATTATTGCAAGCAAATTCACAAAGAAACCCTCTTGACGTCAGCGCCAAGAGCCTGCAATTTCTCAACAGCGCGCTCTTCCTGTTTTTTTCTGCCTTCTTCACCAGAACTCATGTCAACACGAATGTATTTGCTCAAAATAGGCAGATGAGACTCGACAACCTTAAACATATCCTGACAAATAGTTCTGTAAGAATAATGGCCAGCAGGAGTTGTACGCAATTCAACAACATAAGCTAACTGCCTTGGATCCATCTGCCAGAGCATACGCTGCTTATGAGCAAACATTACAACATAACACGCAAGATCAGGATGCTTGGCCTGAATCTTAGCATGAAGCTCAGCAGTCTTCTGCGCGCAAAAATCAATACGCTTCTTAATCCAAACAAGATCGGGTTCAGAATCAACATACTCAGGATACTCAAAACCGTTCAATGCAGTAAAAGGAGCGCATAAGAATAGGTTACGACGGTGGCGCTTGATATCCCTATAAGCGCCAAAATCAACAGTAACTTCAAACAAAATGTTGCCAACCTCGGCAGAGATCGGAACTGCATCAAACTTACCTCTGCTCACAAGATATTCCTTCAAAGTTCGTTCAACGACTGAAGCATCAGACAAACACAACTTCAAATAATCAGCATAACTTGAATTTCCACAATGCTCGAATAGGATGGCAGCAGCAATATGAGCTTCAACATGAGGAGAAATCGAGATTAACTTAACCGCATCAGAAGAACGACCGGCAGTTGGAACAGGATTGTTCAACTTAATTGATTTCTTGAATTCATTAACAAAAGAAGTCCTAGCTCTTTGATAATCATTAACAACAACATGACTAAGCAATCCTGGAGAAATCTTTTTGCCTTCTTCAAGCAAAGCTTTTCCTATCGCTTGAACTTCAACACGAGAATCGCTCAACAAGCGGGAAATATGACGCTCAGCTTCCCTAGTAGGCCAAACAACACCAAGAGAAGTCAACAAAGTAGCAGGCAGGAAATATCTAACTATATCAAAAGTTTTAGCGCTAACAGTACGCTCAAAAGCAGCCTCGCTCTTGAAAGTAGACCGGTCAAGACGCTTTGCAATAAACGCATTCACAATCGCCTTAGCTTCATCATAATTAGTAATCAACAAACGATTCCACTCACTGACTTCCTTCTCAAACTCCTTCAAATCAGTAGGAACAACAAGAGACTCATTTGAAAAGTTCACATATCTAGTGGATTTCTCCTGATAAGCGCCAAGACGAGCTTCCTCAACAGGAGAAACCGCGCATTGAGTAACGTTTTCAATAGCAAAACGGACTACATCAGAGTCTTTTAGAGAATCATGGCCATATTGGACGGCCCACTTGCGCATAAATTGCTCAGCACGAGACAAGAAAAAAGACAAATTCAAGTTAGAACCAGAACTAATCTGGGCAGCAAACTCTTTTACTGTAATGATTTCGTCTTTTGAGAGCTTGCCGGCTTTAAATTCTTCATTCATTTCCTCAAAAATATTGAGAAAACGCATACGCATAGACATTTGGCTTCTACTATAACCGCCTTCCAATAACGCCCATAAAGAACTAGGCATAGCGTCCTTGGCAGCGTAGATGTTTCTATCGATATTCGTGAAAAAGTGATTTAAGACTATTTGTTCATCTTCTGAAAACTCACGCTCTTCCAATACACGACCAAAAGTACCGGTCTTGGCTAAACAAAAGGCCTCGTTCATACGCACTCCCAAAAAAATACAAGAAACCCCTGATTTAAATGCTTTTATGTGCTCAACAGTAACGTTTAAAAACTCCCAGCTTTGACGCACTATTATGGCCTCCACCTCCGTAAAGGAGTTTTCATACGAGCTGCGCATTCCGAGAGAACGCGTAGCAGTGCTCATTGGCAAAAAAGGCGAGACGAAACGCGTCATTGAGCGTGAAACAAAAACAAAAATAGAAGTAGATAGTGAAGACGGCACCATAGAATTAAAGGGAAATGATGCTTTGCTGCTGTACTTGTGCAGAGAAATAATCAGAGCAATCGGAAGAGGATTTAATCCTGAAATTGCCCTGCAATTACTGAAACAAGACTGCGGATTTGAACTAATAGACATAAGCCAATACTCAAGAAATCCAAATGACCTGGAAAGATTGAGAGGAAGGGTCATTGGAGAAGGCGGAAAAAGCAGGCGAACAATAGAAGAGCTGACGCAAACCACGATTTGCGTCTTTGGAAAAACTGCAGGAATAATCGGACCAGCAGACTACATCACCGATTCGCGCAGGGCAATAGAAAGCCTATTGTCAGGAAGCCCGCACGCACACGTTTACAGATGGCTTGAAAAGAGAAGGAGAGAAAGAAGACAAAGAGAACCATTATGACAACGCCAATAGCAGAAGAACTAGCGAAAAAACAGAAAGACATCTCAGTAGCAGAATTCTTTGAAAGAAACAGACATCTCCTTGGATTTGATAATAAAAGAAAAGCATTGCTGACAGTTGTAAAAGAAGCAGTTGACAACGCTTTAGATGCATGCGAAGAAGCGAAGATATTGCCGGAAATTCAAATTCAAATAGTAGAAATGGGAAATGATAGGTACAGAATAACAGTAGAAGATAACGGCCCAGGGATTGTCAAAAAACAGATTCCGAACATTTTTGCAAAACTGCTTTATGGCTCCAAATTCCACACCATGAAGCAAGCAAGAGGACAACAAGGAATAGGAATCTCGGCAGCAGTTTTGTATGCGCAATTGACCACTGGAAGGCCGGCAAAGATTTGGAGCAGAATCTCGCCAAAAGACGTAGCACACTACTATGAATTACATATAGACACTCAGAAGAATGAGCCAGAAATTATCAAAGATGAAGAAGTAAACTGGAAAAAAGAACACGGAGTAAAAATAGAACTAGACATAGACGCAGCATACCAGAAAGGAGACCAATCAGTTGACTCTTACTTGAAACAGACAGCAATTGCGAATCCGCATGCTACAATAGTTTACACTAATCCGAAAGCAGAACAACTCACATTTCCAAGAGCAGCAGACAAACTGCCAAAAGAGCCGACTGAGATTAAGCCGCACCCGTATGGTGTTGAGTTAGGAATTATGCTGAAGATGCTCAAGAATACAGACTGCAGAACATTACAAAGCTTTTTGACACAGGAGTTTTCACGCGTCGGACCAGGAACAGCAAAAGAAATCTGCGATAAAGCAGGATTATTTACGAATATGAAACCTGGCGAGTTACAATTACCGCATGTCGAAAAATTAGTTGAAGCGATTAAGAATACCAAGATTATAGCGCCAAGCACAGACTGCATCGTACCAATTGGCGAAGTTTTGCTTGAGAAAGGATTGAGAAAAGAAGTTGCAGCAGAATTCTATACTGCAGTATCACGATCGCCAGATGTTTACAAAGGAATACCATTCGTCATTGAAATAGCGCTTGCTTATGGAGGAGCGCAGCCAGGAGATGAACCGATAAAATTACTGAGATTTGCAAACAGAGTGCCATTATTGTATCAACAAGGAGCATGCGCTTCAACAAAATCAGTAATTCAAACAAACTGGAGACCATACGGACTAAGCCAAAGCCAAGGAGCAATGCCAGTAGGACCATTAACACTAGTTATCTCACTAGTATCAGTATGGCCATCATTTACTTCTGAAGCAAAAGAAGCAATAGCACACTACCCAGAAATCATCAAAGAAATGAAACTTGCTTTACAAGAAGCAGGAAGAAGACTGGGAAGCTACGTAAACAAGAAAAAACGAGTAGCAGACCAGCAAGAAAGAGTAAGCATATTTGAAAATTATATTCCTGAAGTGGCGGACGCATTGGCTAGATTGAGCGGAGTAGGAAAAGAAAAAATTGCAGATAGCTTAAGAAAAATGTTAGCCAAGAACAAGGAATATATTCAAGCCCACAAAGAGGCGCATAAAGTGGAAAAAATAGAAAAGAAAGACAAAGAAGAACAAGTAAAACTTGGCGGATTCGAAGATGAATAAAAAACCAAAAGAAGCAATCGAAGAACTAGGAAAGGACCTAGCAAAAGAAGTACTGGCAAACAGGCCACCAATAGTAGAAGTCCCAATCAGAGCACTATCAAATGTTACTTTCAACAAGAAAACAGAAACATTACAATTAGGAAGCAAAACAGCTGAAAGAAATTTCTTTAACGTGGCGCATGCAAAGAAGTTTTTACAGACATTGGAAGTAGCAGCTGTGAGCAAAGAATTGCTGGAAATAGGAAAACACGCCTCACTCAGAGACGTATTCTACATGGTAAAAAGAACAATTCCTAATACAAAAACAAACGTAGTAGATGAACAAACAGAAAGCGACGACGCAATAGAAGACTTGGAATTATTAACCGGAAATTCAAGAGAACAACTGAACATCAACGCGAATAAAATGGGTTCTGTTGCCGGGCACGTTGTTATTGAGGACAAAGGCGATGAACTAGACTGGAGCAGAATGGGATCAGGAGGATGGAGCATTCCGTCTAATGTAGAGGAGATTAAGTTCAAAAAAGTAAAAGCAAAATATGTAATTTACATGGAAAAACAAGCAGTCTGGGAAAGACTGCACGAAGACAGATTCTGGGACAAACATAATTGTTTGATTGTAACATCACAAGGACAGACAACAAGAGGAATAAGAAGACTACTGCAGAGGTTATCAGAAGAGCACGATTTGCCAATCTACATATTAACCGACGCGGACCCATACGGATTCTACATCTACTCTGTACTAAAATACGGATCAATAAACCTGGCACACATGTCAGACACCATGACTTTGAAAAAAGCCAAATTTTTAGGAATATCTGTTGATGACATAGAAAAATACGGACTCAAAAAGCACCTGATCGCGTTCAAAGATGTTGACATGGCACGCCTAGAGCAACTTCAAAACTATGAATGGTTCAAAGACCACAAAGAATGGCAAAAACAGTTCAAAATGATGAAAAATTTGAAAGCAAAAGTAGAAATCCAAGCTCTGAGCAGCAGAGGAATCAGCTTTATTTCTGACAAGTACCTGCCTGAAAAGATTAAAAATAAGGATTGGATTGATTAGCGCTTTATTCTTGACGCCCAATAGAACAGAACCGTCGTGATTAACAGATTAATTATGAAAAATCCAAGATTCCATCTTGACGTCATTTCCATCCACGGCAGACTAATTGTTATGCCATATGCGTAGAAGAACAAATGAGCAAGCGTATGAGCTGCTTCAAAGCCTGCAAAAAATATAATCACTTCTTTTTTTGTACACATACGAATCACCTCTTGAGTGAATATAAACGGGGCCGAAGGGATTTGAACCCTCGATCTTCCGCTTAGAAGGCGGTCGCTCTATCCAGCCTGAGCTACGGCCCCATAACTACGCAATCATTTATGACCATTTATAAGCATTATGCCTCAATCGTTCTGCCAAGAAAACTTATCACGAACTTTGTCGATTAGAGAGCCTGTCCAGTACAATGCACCGCCAACAGCCATATAGACTGCAGCAACACTCATAATCGCAGGAACACTGTGATCAATATAGAACCTGACTGCAGGCTCAACAATCGACATGCCAGTCATATTCTGAGCTGAAGAAAACAAATGATCAACCTTAAACATACCAAACATAACGCTCAAAGCACCAGGAAGAAAAATCATACCGCCAAAACTACGCAAAACATCAGGAATACTATCCTTCATACGATACATAGAGTAAACACAGACTATGATTAACAAGACGCTTGCAGTGATAGTAGCATGAGAGTCTTTCCACGCACCAGTGCCATCAAAAGCTGAAGAGACAACTGGAATCAAAAGTGCACAAGCAGTAAAAAGCGCAATATGCACGAAAACATGAACTGCTGTATGATGCACCACTTTCATGATGCTGACACAAGAAGATGGGCTTATAAAAATATCGTTTAGTCAAATGCCAAGATTCCAGGTGAAGAATAATAAGCTTGTCCAAAGATTCTGTCCGACTCATACAACGATTTAACAGAGGATGAACCTGATTTAATTGTGTACGTTTTTCTTTACGCAAGATTTATATAGAAAAGAACTCACTGATTTCCTCAATACAAAAGAGGTTATCCGAACCACGTGCTCCGCAAAAAGCCATGGTATGTTTGCTGTCGTCTTTGCGTTTACGACTGATGATTGTTCCCGAACAAAGGGAACATAATCACCGCAAAAGTGAGCCCAATTCTATACAACTCCAGAGGAGAGTGAAATGAGCGACTCTTTCTTTTTTTAACGCTGAAAACTGTGTTTTAAGAATGGGACTGAGTATAAAAAGCTTTTGCAACTATTTGTTCTACCATAAAGGGATAGCACAGTATTAGAAAATCTGCGGGCGGTAACTGAGTTTTCAGCGTTCAGAAAACCGCCCGCTAGAATTTAATTATGAATGAGTCATTGTTTTATTAAACCGCCTGAGTCATTTATAATGTTTTCTATACTCCGGAATAGAAGGTCAATTTCCAATCGACTTTATGGCATTTTGCCAGAATCAGAACGTTTTTTGCTTGCGCAGCATATCAGAAATACCCGGAGCAAGCAACGGCTTGTTGTTGATTAACAGATATTTGTAAGGCAAGTGAACTTCTTCATAAGCGCTAATCTTGACTTCAATACCATGCTGGAACTTAAGCGCTGAAAGATTTTTGCCATCACAAATGAGCTTTGCAACAATAACCGCAGTATCAGTAGACATCTGCTCCTTGCCAAGATTAAAAGCAGGATAAGGCAAGAATTTTGTTAATTCATCTTTTGTGCGCTCTCTTGGAGGATCATCGCCAAGAATGCCGCCAAAGATGAAGTAATTGTACTTTTTAGCAATTTCAGGAGTTAGAGCAACTTTTGACTCTGGGTCGAGAACGCAAGCATTCTCGAATCTAATTTTCTGAATAGACTGAGGCATAACCTTGCCGAACTTTTTCAGAATAGCGCTTTTCGTGTTAGTAAAAATCAAATTATTCTTGCCAACCCACTCAGAAATGTGCTTGTACTCTAACTTACACCACTCGTATACCTTTGGCTCTAAGTGTTCAATGACAAAATTCATGTCTTCTTGAACTGAGCAACAGTCTCGAGCAGGTCAACATGGCCGAGGAACATAGCACGGCAACAGTAGCGCTCAACACCCAAATCGTCAAGAACGTCTTTCTTGCTTTCTCCTTTCTTAACACGCTGTTCAAACTCTTCATGCAATTGCGCAATCGGTTTTCCACAGCTCCAGCAACGAATTGGAATTATCATTTTTTGTTCCTCCTAACGGTAAGATTTCTGACGCATAGCTCTTGCCTTGCCATGACAGTTCGGCTTGTGAGTTTCTTTTCTTCTAACGTCAGCAACAGTAAACATACGATCATAATCAAGATATTTTGCACGCAACTTCTTATCAAACTGAGCCAAAGCTTTTGCGATAGCCAAACGAACAGCTTCTGCCTGGCCGTTTGAACCGCCGCCATGAACATCAACGTCAACATTTACTTTACCAGCAACATCGCCAGCCAAAAGCAAAGGCTCTTCGATCTTAGCACGGAAAATATTCTGAGGCAAAGTGGTAATAAGCCTGCTGTTAACGCGAACAATACCTGAACCGGCAACTAAAGTAGCACGAGCAACAGCTGTCTTTCTAGTTCCACTTTGATGAATGACTTTCATACTCTGCCTCCTAACGAAACACACAATTCTCCAATAGTCTGAAACTTCAATTTTGGAAGCTCATCAGCCTGCTTGCCAACCTTGACAAGCTTTTTGTTTTGGAAATCAACAGGGACGCCCATGTAACACATTATTCTTTCAAACGCTTCCTTTCCTCTTCCTTCTTTGTGCTCGACCATTCCGCGAATAAGCCTTCGAACAAAACGATCAGGCATCCTGCTGGTAAATGGGCCTTTGAAAGGCTGACCTGTCTTGAAAATTCTGTAGTAATACTTTTGCCTGACTGCCACAGGATCGCCGCTGATAACTGCCTTCTCGCAGTTGAAAATGTTAACAGAGTTGCCTAAAAGTGCTTGTTTAGCAACATAAGTAGCCATACGACCGACAACCGTGTTTGTTGCGTCAATGTTAATTTCTGCCATGTTCATCCAAGGAGTTTAAGGTCCTTTGCCTTTGGTTTTTGCTTCAATAATTGATCAATAGTAAGCGCCTTGCCCTTAGCCTGCTCGATTCTCTCTCTTGCGCCCTCGCTGAAAGATAATGCTGCGACAATAACACTATGCGGAAGAATGCCTGAACCAAGCACTTTGCCAGGAACAACGACAGTTTCATTTGCCTTTGTGTGAAGAGCGATGCGACTAATGTTGACAACTCTTCTCTGCCTTGTTGCTTTTTCCAAATCATCAGCAACACGATCCCAAAGAGCAGCCTTCGAAATAGTGCTTTCTTTCCTCAAGCTCAAAATGAGCTCCTTCATTACCGGATTTGTTGGACCTGTTCGTTTCATTTTCGTTTTTGACTATTTTTTGACTATGATAATGCGGGGGAAGGGATTTGAACCCTCGCACCCACTAAGGGACCAGCACCTCAAGCTGGCGCATTTGACCAGGCTCTGCCACCCCCGCATGGGTTACTTACTGAGCTTTGCTGAAAACTCTTCCAGCATCGCAGTAAAGTGGTCAGAGGCACTTGTCAAAATCTCTGAAGGTGACAACTGCCCCCAAGGCTCTATGTTGAACACGAACGTCGTTGGATCGCGCTCAATCTTGACTATTTCATCATTAACACCATCACACGCCTCATACAAGTCGTGCTGCTCGATCAACTTTGCGTCAATCTTGCCATTAGCAAATATCTGAGGAGGATACTTCTCCTTGAAAGTTTCAAAATCCTTGTGACTATTGTTAACAATAGCTTTTGCCTTGTAAGCGTACCAAGCCAAGCAAGGAGCAAACTTTACGTGCTCCTTTCCAACGCCCAAAATCGCAGTAGCCTCAAATTCTAATTCCTGGCCTTTCAACAATTTAACAAGAGGAGTTTTTGGGAAAGCGGGCTTAACTTTCGGATCCTTGCTCTTCAAATCTTCAGCATAAACAGTGCAAGGGCCCTTTGCCTTCAAAGTAAGCTTAACTGAATTCTTCGCGCTCAACTCATCTTCAGGCTTCTTTACATCATAACCTTTCAAATCAGTTGTCAAAGGAAGAAGACCAATACGATGAGCAAGAAGTTCATCATACAACGCGCTGTTGTTCTGAACAAATTCAATATCTTCTACAGCCATAGTAGGAACTGCTTCAATCATAATCCTGCGCAAAGCATTTGCAAATGCAGGATTTGCATTCTTCAACAAAAACGTAACACGCCCTGTCTTCTTGTCCTTCTTTAGCATTTCAATCATACACGCCTTCCTCGCTTACCGCCTTTCTTTCTACAACCACCATGCGGAACTGGAGTAACATCCTCAATGATTCCAATCTTCAAACCCATTCTGCTCAAAGCACGAATTGCGGCCTGAGCGCCTGGGCCAGGTGAATGAGGACCATTATGGCCGCCAGGGCCTCTAACTTTAACATGAATACCTTCAACGCCTTTTTCTAACGCTGATTCTGCAGCACGCTTTGCAGCCATCATTGCAGCAGTAGGAGAGCTTTCCAAACGATCAGCCTTAACCATCATGCCACCGCTAGCGACTGCCAAAGTTTCTGTTCCAGTGATGTCAGTAATGTGAATAATCGTATCATTGTAAGACGCGTAAATGTGGGCTACACCCCATCTGATTTCTCTCATTTGCCACCCTTCATAGGCTTTCTACGAGGCCTTCGATCGCCAAACTTAGCAGCTTTAGCTATTGTTGCCTTAGGCTTTGATTTGATTGTGTGCTCAGGATGCTCTGGATTTGCCAATGTGCTGTTGCCAACAAAAGAAATTTGAGCTTCTTCTGCAATAGGAACAATATAACTTGGAGCAGTAATCTTCTTAGGACCGATCATGACGTGTTCGTGAACAATGTATTGCCTTGCCTGCCCTGGAGTTCTTGCCATGCCTTTTTTCAAAACTAAAGTCTGCAATCTGCGGTCAAGCAGGTTTTTGATTCTCAATCCAAGAACATCGTCAAGCTTTGCGCCAGTTTGAAGAAGGCCAAGCCTTGCAACACGATCAAGCAATTGCTTTTTCTCAAGCTCTGCCTGAGCAGTTCTCAAAGCGATCAAACGCTTTGCTTGGTTAGCGAAATCTTTGAGCTTGCTGGTAGCCTTCCACAATTCTCTTTTTGTAGAAAGACCGTACTCTAAAACTAATTCTCTTTCTGCCTCAATTCTTGCGCGCTGCCATGGATGGCCAGGGCCTGAATACTTTCCTCTGATCTTTCTTGGGTCACCCATGTTTACTTACCATCTGGGTTAGTCTTTTGCTTGCTGCTTGCAGTCTTGACACCCATAACTTTGCCCTTATTGGCTCTGAAATTGCTTCTAGTACGCTGACCGCGAACTGGAGCATTTTGAGAATGACGAACACCCTTGTAACACTTAATACGCTTCATCATCTTAATATCGTTATCGCGGTTGAAAATCAAGTCATTTGTAATAACGTGCTTATCCTGTCCCGTTTCAACATCATGCTGCCTGTTAAACATCCAAGTTGGAATGCCGTACTTTGCAGGATCCTTGACTGCGTCATCAAGCTTTTTAACATCAGAATCAGAAAGATTGCCGGACTTGTGCATACCGTCAATTTTAGCAACCTGACAAATTGCATGCGCCAAAGGAACACCAACACCTCTAATATCTTTGAGAGCGTAAACTATTGACTTCTTTCCATCCAAGTCAGTGTTTGCTATTCTTACAAGGTGTTTGAATTCTGCCATTTTTCAACATCGGTAGAATGAAGTATGTCATTCCACCCTAACGCGCTCTCTCGAACTCGGGCGTTATATCACGAGGAAAGGGGGTTGTTTATAAAGCTTTCGTCAGAGTTAGATTTATAAGGAATTGTTATTGCCATAGTCGTATGGCGGCCGTGGCGTAATGGTAGCGTAGGGGACTGTGACTCCCCTGGCCCGAGTTCGATTCTCGGCGGTCGCCCTCACTTCTTCAAATGCATAACAGCGCCAGGAATAACATAGCCAAGAACGTAAACAGCGCCCACTAAGAACGGATTGTGAGGAGGGGTTGTAAGATTCATCAAAATAATCAACTTGTTGGAAAGAACTGCGAAAATTCCAACGTTAATTAATGCGAGGCACGGAATAAAAATACTGGCAATAATGTGCTGGCCTTTTCTCAAACTCTCAATATTATGCAAAATAAAACTAAACATCCAGCCAAAACTAGCGCCAACAAGCAAAAGAGTAGCATACAAAGAAGCGCCTTTCAAAGTCAGCAGGAAAGGAACAAGAACAACAGACAAAATAAAATTGCCTACAACTGCGAGAAACAACATAACCCAATAAAGAGAGCCGTCAACATGACGAATCCAAGCTGGCTTTAATTTTTCAGCATTCTTTAGAATGTCAGCAGTTTTGGCAGCAAAATCAGTTGACCATTCACCATGCTCGTGCATCAAGACACCAATCCAAGCTTTGCCAACAAAGGCATTGCCCGAACAGGAGACTTGTACTCCAAATTCATAAGTTTTGCCGCAACCTGCTTCAAAACATTACTCGCCTTAAGCTCAGGATGGAATTCGATAATAGAATAGCCATGCCTTAATGCTTCGCGCATAGCCATCTCAGCAGGAACAACACCAATAATAGGCTTGGGAAGAATTTCCTGAATGTTTCCAGCAGAAAGATCTATAGAATCATTATGCATTCTATTGACGATGACGCCATGAACGTTTGCAACGTTGATTAATTTTTTTAAATCAAGAACGCTCGGAAAATCAGGCTGGGTAACCATAATTGTTTCTTCTTTAGTATCATACCAAGCGCGATCGTTAGTTGGAACGTCGATGATAATTACATCGGCAAGCTTTTTCAGTTCTGGGAGAAGCTTGGAAGGATGAGGAACAGAAATTTCCGAAAGACTGCTAAGCAATAATTTAAGACCAGATTCGCGCTGGTAAATCGCATCTCTTAGCGGACGAATGCCTAAAAGAACATCCTGAATTGTTTTATTTGCTAACGGCATGCCAACATGATACCCAATTTTAGGAGTTTTCAAATCAGCATCAACCAGCAAAACATCAAAACCAAAATTTCTCAAGGCAAATGCCATATTCTTCGCTATTGTGGTCTTGCCCTGCCCTGCATTTCCAGATATAAGAAAAACTTTATTCACCATGAACCAGCTTGGCGACATAACTTAAAAAATCTTTGGTCTTTTCGAAATAATCAGAAATAATATCAATTGTGATCTCGATCTTTTCACCGCCGTCCAAATGAGCAGTCATTGTTACGTGCCTTCGATATTCCTGAGCACGGTCGAACTTTGCCTTGTCAATTCTTCTCAAAAGCAGATAGAACTCACAGAATTCCTTAATCATCTGATCACTGCCAAACAAGCTCCTAATCGCATCGACTTTCAATCTTGGAAGAGAAGGAACTTCAGCAATTTTCTTCTGAGCCTTAGCATGCTTCAGCAAGACATCCATGCAGCAGCTTATCGTATTAATCAAACGCTCGATTATACTCTTAATTACATCGACCGTACGAGTATACTTCAAACTGACCGCAATACTATGGTCAGCTCGTTTCAACTCTTGACTTGCAAGTTGCAATGATTCCTGTACCATATATAGCCACCATGCGCGAGAACACTATGCCTCAACCAATGCTTCACTCTCACGACAGAAATGATATGTAAGAGGCTTTTATATATAAATGCAGTGATGATTATTGACTTAAATCGAGAATAGCCTGGGCTAAATCGCCCTTTGCGGCTTTTATGGCCTCTAAAGCCTTATCATGGGAAACATTAGCCTGATCCATGACTGTTTTAATGTCCTCTTCCTTAATATCAGGAACGTCAGAACGAGCTTGTTCTACAGCTTTACCTGTAACCTGCCAGGATTCCTGGCCCATCATGTTAACTTTAGCAACCTGAGGGTTTTGAATAATGATGTCCTTATCAGAACAGCGGAAGATGACTTCATTTACTTCAATATCCTGCTGCTGAATACCCATGCGCTGCATGGCCTTAGCCATTTCCCTAGAATTCATTTTAGGAATCATACGCCAAGAAGCCTGGAGCCCCACAAGTGAAGAGCAATTACGATTAAAATGACTATGATTGAGAAGACGATTATATGGCCTGGCTTGAACTCTATTTTGCTTCTATACTCGTCGAAGTAAGTTGTAATACCTGCAGTCGACATCGGCATACGTGATTTTTCTTGGGCCATAGTGTTTGTTTTTACGCACTGATATAAAAAAGGTGGGGTTGGGCAGGAATAAGCTGCCTTTTGTACGCCTCCAAACCAATGATAAGCACTGGTGACGATGTTACTCGTCTGGACAGGCGGCCTGAGCATTCAACTTAGCGCACGTACTGTGCTTGCACAAGCGAGGGCTATCCGTTTCATCCAATCGTACAAGAACGTCCGTGCGTATGCCCGTGTTGCCACGGGAGTCACACATCATTCTCCTTGCACAAGGTCCGTTTCTGTGATGGAGCCAACCATTACTGATTCCCTTGCGGGTCGCCTTTTGTAGTGGGCAGACTTTCCTCAGTTTAAACCGAAGCTCAGTACCAACCCAACCCCGACGATGAGGAGTTAATGAAGTATATTAAGGTTATTATTTTCTATATGGAAGTGAAATAGAGTATGTTGCTACTTTAAGGTGGTGAAAATGGAAAGATTTAAATATGCGTCTTCTTTAACCACAGTTATTAGGTAAATGGAGGCAAGAAAATGAAAAAATTACTATTATCAACCGCAATTGGAATTAGTTCTCTTGTAGGCGGGGTTATCGGTCACAATATTGGATATAAAAGTGGCCAGGCTAATCAATCTGCAAACGAAGTAACTGCTGTCAGAGTAGAATCTGCAAAGCACCCAATATCATTGGATGACAGCCTAGAAATTTACGTAGAGACAAAAGAGGGAACAGTATATAATGTTAATAAATCGTTTCCGCGAGATCAGAACGCAAAATGGTCATATAATGCAAATCCTGGGGTGGGATTCGTAGGCCGGGATGCGTACAAGAATGAATCAAGTGTCGGTGCTTATACTTCAAGCAAATAAATAGCTATTTAGAAAATACCAGCACAGTCAACTCTTCCTGTCCCTGCATGACTTTCCTTTCAGATTCTACTGAGAATTTGAACTCTTCAGCTTTCTTTTTGAGAAGCTCGATGCCACGCTTCATTACAACGCAGATCTTGCCTGACTTTTTCAGGATGAACTCCGCTTGATAGAAAGTTTGATGATAGATTTTCTCAACAGTCTTTTCCTGAATGCTTTTGCCTGATTGAACCGGCAGGGTTATGATTCTGTCGAGGAAGTTTTTGCCAAACTTGGCGTCAAGCCACTGCATATCAGCACGACTGAATTCGATTGATTTGACAACACCCGCAATCTTCGCGTTCTTCCTCGAAGAAGAAACATTCTTGAAATTATCATCCATCGCGATAATCGTACCCTTGAAATCTGTTTCCTTGTCTTTTAGATTGTACTTAAAGTTGGGAAACTTTGCAAAGCCAAGCTTTTCCTTAGCAAATTTATGCGGAGAAGTATTTGTAGCGAACAAAGCGGCTTCAATGGGCACTATGCCGTGCCTGCAAAAAGGGTCTAACAATGAGTGCTTGGTCTCGTATCCTGCAATTTTCAATAATGCGGCGGCGATTGTGCCTTTCAAAGCGTCAGTGCCGAGAAAAATTCGATAATCGCGACGACCAAGGTCAATGCCGGAAAAATCAACGCCGAAAAAGCCTGATTTGCCGTCGATTAAAAGATAGAAAGTGGTTTGAGGATTTTTGTGGTCAATCTGGACGCCATACAATTCAGAAAGTTTTTTGTTAACTGCGAGCATAACATCAAAAGAAGTGAAATCGTGCTCGCCATACCTGTCACACTTCACAACAGCAGTCTTGTCAATGAAAGGCAAGTCTTTCAAGATTTTCTCATCAGGAATGCCTGAAACTTCGAATGAAGACAATAACAAAACAACTTTCAAGAAAGTACGGCCGTGATAACAAAGGTCAACTAACTCTTGTTCTGTCTTGCAAGAAAAAAACACTTTGCCAGGAGAAGTTTTGACATTAGTTGCGGAAATCAACTCCTTAATCTCAGAAGCACTGATATCTTCCAAGCCAATGTGAGTAAGAACTAAGCCGTTCATTCTTCAGGCACAATCTTGGCAATACTAATAACTTTGTCTTTTTCATCAAGGCGCATAACTCTAACACCCTGAGTGTTACGGCCGATAACACTTATGCCAGTAACCGGAGTGCGAATTAATACGCCGCTTTGCGAGATAAGCATCAATTCATCAGCATCAGTAACGCTTGCAATGCCAACAACAGCGCCATTCTTATCAGTAATCTTGATATTAATAACGCCAACACCGCCTCTATTAATCAAGCGATAGTCAGAGATGGGAGAACGCTTGCCATAACCATTTTCTGTAACAGTAACAAGAGAACGATTATCATCAGCAATTGTGGCGCCGACAACTTTGTCATCACGCAATCTAATACCGTAAACACCGGTAGCTGTCCTGCCCATAGCACGAACATCGCTCTCATGGAATTTAACAGCCATACCCTGCTTTGTAGCAATAATGATTTGCTGATTACCATCAGTCAGCATAACTGAAGTAAGCTCGTCCTTATCTTCAAGACCAAGAGCAATAATACCGCCCTTTCTTGGGTTTGAAAATTCTGCAAGCGAAGTTTTTTTGACTATTCCGTTGGCAGTAACCATAAACAAGAACTTGTTTTCCTCGAATTGTTTCACTGGAATGAAAGCAGTAACTTTCTCGCTTGGAGAAAGCTGCAACAAGTTAACAATCGCGCTGCCCTTAGCATATCTGCCGGCCTCAGGCAACTGGTAAACTTTGATCCAGTGCACTTTACCAAGACTGGTAAAGAACAAAATGTAATCATGAGTGTTGGCAACAAACAAGTTTTCAATAAAGTCTTCCTCTTTAGCCTCGGCAGCAATAATGCCCTTGCCGCCACGACGCTGCTGCTTGTAAGTATCCATCGGCAAACGCTTAACATAACCAGCATGAGTAATTGTAATAACGTCATCTTCAGGCTTAATCAAAGATTCCTCCTCCATTGCAGCCATTTCAGTTTCCAAAATTTGGGTTCTTCTCTTATCGCCATACTTTTCCTTTAATTCCAACAATTCTGCTTTGATAATTCCGAGAATCTTCTGCTCAGAAGCAAGAATGTCCTTCAAGTCCTTGATTAATCTCAATAAGTCAGCGTGCTCAACGCGGATTTTTTCCTGCTCCAAGCTTGTAAGCCTGCGCAAAGTCATGTCAAGAATAGCCTGCGCTTGTTTTTCAGACAGCTTGTAATCTTCCATCAAGCCCTTCTTGGCTTCATCAGCAGACTTTGACTTCTTGATTAACTGAACTACTGCGTCGATGTGATTAAGTGCAACAATAAGACCTTCCAACAAATGAGCGCGGTCTTCTGCCTGCCTTAGATCAAATTCTGTTCGCTTTCTGACGATAGAGCGACGATAAGTAATGTACTCATTGATAACGTCTTTCAAAGAAAGAACTCGAGGCTGATTGTCAACAAGTGCGAGCATGTTAATTCCAAAAGTTTCTTGTAAACGGCTGTGAGCGAATAATTGATTGAGAACTACATCAGAATTGGCGCCCTGCTTCAAATCAAACACGATACGCATACCTTCACGGTCAGATTCATCTCTCAAGTCAGCAATACCCTGAATTTTCTTGTCACGAACACTGTCAGCAATAGCCTCAATCATCTCGGCCTTGTTGACCATGTACGGAATTTCTGTAACAATAATTCTGGTTTTATTCTTGGCTTCTTCTATCTCAGTTTTAGCACGAACAACAATCTTACCATGACCAGTCTTGTAAGCTTCTCTTAGACCAGAAGTGCCCATGATGATGCCTCCAGTTGGGAAATCAGGAGCCTTAATCGACTGCATCAAAGTCAAAGCGTCAATTTCAGGATTGTCAATAGTTTTAATGATTCCATCGCAAACTTCCGACATGTTATGCGGAGGAATATTAGTTGCCATACCAACAGCAATGCCTGAGCTGCCATTGATTAACAAAGTAGGAACTTTAGCAGGAAGAACACTTGGCTCTTGCAAAGAAGCATCAAAGTTAGGAACAAACTTTACTGTATCCTTGTCAATGTCTTGCAAAAGCTCTTCTGCGAGCTTATTGAGACGCGCCTCGGTGTACCTCATCGCGGCTGCGTTGTCCCCGTCAACGCTACCAAAATTTCCCTGACCCTGCACCAATGGGTATCTTAACGAGAAGTCTTGCGCTAATCGAACCATTGCATCATAAACAGACATATCACCATGAGGGTGATACTTACCAAGCACTTCTCCAACGATTCTAGCAGACTTCTTGAAAGGTTTGGTATGCAACATACCCATATCGTACATTGCGAACAGGACACGCCTGTGAACTGGTTTTAAGCCGTCTCTGACATCAGGAAGAGCTCTGCCAACAATGACAGACATAGAATAATCTAAGTAAGATGCCTTCATCTCCTGCTCAATAATGCGGGAAACTATTTTCTCTGGTTTTGGCTCTGCTTTTACGTCAGTCATAAAAGAACTTTTATCGAAATTTTTGATTTCGATCCCGCAGACTCTTTTGAGTCTGCGTTATCGACGATAAATTGGAGATTTTGGGGCTTTATAATACTTATTATTTTCTATATAGAAAAATACTATGGATTTTGGTTCAAAATCGAGGTCCTTATAGCGAAAGTTTTACCGCAATAAACGCACCTTTTGGACTTGTCGCCAACCAAAGAAGTCCTAGATTCATACAACATTTGATTGCCGCAATGGCGGCATTTCAACAAGAACTTCATTCTTCCTTCTTTTCAGGTTCGCCAGAAAGCATGCGCTTAATCTTTTCCTCAATCTTAGTTTCCATTTCAGGGGGAATGCCTTTAGGATACAAACCCTTGCCAGCCTCAAACTTTTTGCCTTTCATTTTTTTAGTTTTTTCTGCAGCTTCTTGGGAGATTTTTTCAGCAGTAGTCAATGGAACTTCAACTTTCTCAGGCTCTTTAGGAGCTTCTACTTCTATTTTTTCTTCAACAGCAACTTCTTCCGGAGATTCAACTTTCTCTTTGTGCCCGTGATGAACAGCATGAGGATGTTTTTTGTGCTGCTTCTTATGATGAACTTTATGCGGATGCTCAATTGGACGCTCTTCAGGAGGCAGAGCTTCCTTGGGAACATCATAAACATCCAAGTCGCCCATCTTTTCCAGGAAAATCTGAACACCAGTAGGAAGCAACTCGTCAACAGGCTGAACAGAAGGATAAGTCTCAAGCTTTTTTGGCGAACCTTTGTCAGGATGCAAAATAATCTGAGCAGTTCCAAGACGCTCTCCAGTCTGCTTTCTCTGCTCAACTTCGAAATTCTCAATTTCCAGCTCTTTTGCCTCAATTGCCTTCTCAACATCACCAGAACTCGAAAACTTCTGCTTCAACTTAGAAGGATCAATGTCAAAATATTCGAAAAACTTTGGAGTTAATTTTATCATCTTGCTCCTGCCACTCTTTTCTCGCGTGATAAAACCAGAATTCTCAAGCTGGGAAAGATGCTCATAAGCCTTATTCGTGCGAATCTTCACAACCTTAGATTGAATAACAGGAGCTTTGTAAGCAACAACAGCCAAAGTCTCCATATGACCTTTAGGAAGCTCTGTCTTGGAAACAACCTTCTTGATAACACCAATATATTTCTCCCTGATCGTAAGCTTCCAGCCAGTGCCATCCTGCAAAAGCATGGTAGAACTCTCAGAAGCATCAAGCTGAGCTTTCCATTCATTCAAAACATCAAGAATATCCTGCTCAGGCCTCTTGCAAAGCTTGGCAATATCAGAAAGCTCAAGCTTACGGCCAGCGGCAAACAAAATTGCCTCCACCATACGCTTCAAATCTTCATCCATTCGTTACAAACACCTGACCTTCTTTTTTCAACTCGCCCTTATTCACCATGCCATCGACAAAAGGAGCAAGCTCCTTGGCGCCAATGCCTAATAATTTTGACAACTCATCAATATTCTGAGACTTTGTTCTACATGCGAATTTGATAAAATTGTGGAACGTATTCAAAGCATTCTTGTCAAGAACAGTCTTTTGCGCTTGCAGGCCCTTCAACATCATATCAGTATGATGCAGTCTTGCCTGAAAATCATTAATGAACTCCTCAAACACGGCCATATCAAGCTCAAGCTTCTCAGGCTTCAAAATCTCAATAGAGCTCGGCATGCTGTCAATGCAAAAGTCAAGCAACTGCTCAAGAGACTTAAAAGAAACCTGAAGCTCCACAAAATGCGTGAAATAGTTATCCTTAGGAATGGGTTCGGCAAACTTCTCAAACTGAACATCCAAGCCTTCCTTCTTGATCTTGTCGACATGATCTATCAATGCTTTCTGAACGAATTCCTTAGGAGCGCCCAGTATCTCGATTATAGCTCTAACCACAATTGGCTGTTGCTCCATGATGGTAGTGCGAATGTAAAAGCAATATAAAGCTTTCTCTCGATAAAAAAGGCATATTTGCTATTGATGAATAGTTACAAAAGCTTTTAATGACGGTTAAAAAAGAAAAAACGGGGTGACATCATGGCATTATTTGGCTTTCTAAAGAAAAAAGATGAGTTACCACTCCCACCGCCACCAAGCCCGCCGCAACTCCCGCCGCTTCTAAAAGGAGATTTAGACGAAATACGGCCTGAACAAGAAGACTTCCCACAATTTCCACCAGCCTTACCTGCTCCTAAAGAATGGGTTTCGGATTTTGAACCTGCGAAGGAAGAAGAGGTGCGTAGATTTTCATTCCCTGAACCCATCCCTGGAGAGATGCAAGTATTTGACAAGACCATAACACAAGAAGAGCCAATAGTAGAAACAGTAAGGCCAAGCACAAAACCTGCATTCGTTGCAATAGAAGACTACAAAAGAATAATCAACGACACAAACATCATCAGAAGCAAATTAATGGATGCGGAAACATTTGTAAAAAGACTAGGAGATTTAAAGAACGAAGAAGAAAGATCATTTGAAAGATGGAGAACACAACTGGAAGACGTTGAGAAAAAACTAAACTACGTTGACCAGCTGATTGCAAAAGCAGAAAGGTGAATCTTATGGACATGAAAGCCCCAGTATTTGTAAAAATTGACGAGTACAAAGACATTGCAGACATAATGACGATAATAAGAGAAAAATTACGACAAGCGAAGTTTTTACTTGACAAAATTGCTGAATTAAAAGCACAAGAAGACTCTGAACTAGCCACTTGGTCAAAAGAACTCGAAGATGTTGAATCAAGAGTAGCCAGCATCGATAAAACATTAATGGAACCAAGCGTATAATGGAAGACGAACTCTTTTTTGTAGGAATCAGGGACCCAATAGAAATGAGGAAAGAATTGCTTACTTCTTCCAAGAATTTAATTGACAGCTTGAAAAGATACGAAGCTTACAAGAGCGTTAAGGACGAGAAACAGCAGCACATCTTAGAATTAAAACACGTGTTTGATGAATTGCTAGTGTTGAACAGAAAGCTACGCGGCAAATTGCCAAGAACGCCTTTGAAAGCACCAACAATAGAAAGAGAAGAAAGACAGGAAAAGAGCAAAGCAAAACCTGTGAAAACAAGTCAGAAACCAGCACAAAACAAAGTAGACATTCTCGAAGAAGAACTATCAAGAATAGAAGAAAAACTAGGACGATTGGAATAATTATTTAACGTTAACTTCTTTCTCAAGAATTGATTCGTCTGGTGCGAATGAAAAAGTAGCTATTACAAACTTCCCTGCCAAAACGTGCGGAAGCCAATGAGGATCATCACTCCACATCTTGTCAACCGGAATTTTATCAATATCAAACCACCCAGGCTTCATTTCCTCAGTTTCAACAGGAACGCCGGAGAACTTATCTGTTACAAAAACATGAACAATTTGATTCCATTCAGGCTTATGAGGGAACAAAAAAGTAATCTCGGCGTGCTTCTGCGCCTGTGAAACAACAACACCAGACTCTTCTTTTAATTCACGGAAAGTGGCGGCCTCAACAGTCTCATTTGGCTCAACCTTGCCCCCAAAACCATTCCACTTGCCCATGCCAAAACCCCGCTTCTTCATCCCAAGCAGGATTTTGTTTCCATCACGGACAATGCAAAGAGTGCAGTGTTTCATATGCGAGGGGCAGGCAGCGCGAAATATAAGTATTTCGCTGGTCTGCCCCTCACACCCAACTATTCCTGCAACTGCGCTGCGCGCTTGAAGAACTAAGTACTATGCGAGGGGCAGGATTCGAACCTGCGAAGGCACTAAGCCAATAGCTCTTGAGGCTATCCCCTTTGACCGCTCGGGAACCCTCGCGTATCAAGAACAAAGTCTAGTACCCTTTTAAAAATGTTATTGATAAAAAAAGAAAATTTAGACGCTGACGCCAAACCTGGCGCACAAGCCCTGAATCTGAACAGGAGCTACAGCATTAGGATGATCATACGACCAAATATAGCACTGCAGCTGAATTTGAGCAACATCAGAACCTGTTGTGTCCGAAACATAATCCGGATAGTCATCTTGAACAACAGTAACATCACGGTCAACAATAACAGGACGCTTAATTGCGGCACCTGGACCTGGGCCTGGAGGGCCTGGCTTTGGACCCATCTTAGGACCTGGCGGTGTTGCTGTAAAAGCTCCAGAACTACTATCTAAGCTAATAAAAGCCATCATGCCGAGCGCTACAAGCGCCACGACCAACAACGTGCCTATTGAACCTTTCTTCATGAAAATAGATTCAAACAACTAAGAACATAAACTCTTTGCACGTATAGTACGACAGTACTTACAACGGCATTCCAAGCAAACGCCTTCTAATATAATAGTAAGCAACGCCAGCAATAACAAGCACTGCCAAAGGCAAAGCAACAATCCAGCCCTTAGCCTTAGTAACCTTAGGAGCAACTACAGGCGCTTCAACAACAGGAACTTCAGAAGGACCAACCTCGACCACCTGAGCAGGAGTTGGAACACAACTCATACAATCAGCGGCGCAAGTGCCATCAAGACCATCTCTTGTCTTGCAAGCGCTTCCAGCAGGATCACAATACTCAGGATACATCTTATTCGAATCACCGCACTTTGCAATCTCTCTTGAAGGAGCAGGGGTTGCAATAGGAGGAGAAGGCTGAACAACCTTTGACATAGCTAAACATGCATTACTGCTGCAAATAGGAATGTAAACATAACCTGGATAATTTGGATCAGAATATTTTGGATCCTTAATGCAATAAGTAGGACAGAGAACTCCACCACGACTGCCTCCACCGCCACCGCCGCCTCCACCACCGCCACCAGAAGGTGCAGGCGCAGGAGCTGGAGCTGGAGGAGGAACAGGAGCAGGACCAACTAGAGTGGAAATTGAAGTGGTTGAAGAAGCTGAACTGCCAGAACCGCCAGAATAACTCACATTAACAGAGTTAGGGAAAGTGCCATTAAACGTAGCGTTCAAAATTACCGTAATAGCAGTTGAAGAGTTCACAGCAAGAGAGCTGAAGAACCAAGTATCATTTCCTGAAGAAGTGTTAGGAGCAGAACTCAAGAACTCCAAACCGGAAGCGTATGTTTCTTTGACAGTAACGTTAACAGCAGCTTCAGTGCCAGTGCTTGAAAGAACTATTGTATAAGTGATAATTGAGCCATTCACACTTGCAGTCTTAATTGCAGAAACATTAGCATAAGTTGCTGGAGGAACTGGAGGCAGAGGAGCTGCGCCGACAACAGTTGATTCTGTATCTGTAGATGTTGAAGTGGTTCCATTACTGCCTTCATAAGTAACATTAACGAAATTGGTTGCATTTGCAGTTACATTAACGACAATCGTAATCGTTGTAGAAGCATTTGGCGCAAGGCTTCCAATGAAGAAAGTGCCATTGCCAGAAGTTGGAGCAGGAGAAGCACTAACAAAAGAAACACCTGATGGGTAAATATCTGTTACAGAAATATTGTAAGCAGTGCCGGTACCAGTGCTATTAACAACAATCGTATAAGAAACCAAAGAACCTGCAGTTACATTAGTTGCATTGGCTGTTTTAGAAACAGAAATACCTGGAACTAAAACAGGCGGAGGAACAGTTCCTCCAGGACATTGACCATTCACGCAACTGCCAGTTCCACAGTCAGCATCTACAACACAGGGAACACAGCTCGCACTACCTGGAACTTGAGTGTATTTGTACAAATCAGGATTATCGCAATAAGCCTCGCACAAATCTTTGGCAGCTTCAAATTCTGACGCATTCATCGTGCCAGGCATTGGAGGACATTTATCACTCAAGCAAGCATTTCTTGCTTGCCACTCATAATCTCCCTGATACGCAGGAGGAAGTTGTTGAGGCATGGTTTCAATGCACATACCAGAACAAACAGTATCAACATAAGCACTGCCGCGAGAATTGCAAGACTGCAAAGTCGTGCCGAGAATTACACTACTACCCTGGCCAGCCGAGCCGCCAGTGCCTGGCACAGAAACAACCTGCGTCTTGCCTGCACACTTTGTGCTGTCAGCCTTGCAAACATAACCGCAATCAACATCCCAGAAGGGAGGCTTTGAAGTTGTCCACTTGCCTGGCTTCTTGTCCACATTAAACCAAACAGGAATTCCTTGAGCATCGTAACCAAACTGACCATACTGGTTGCAATACCAAGTCTCTACGCCAACCTCAGTCCCACTAGTCGTGGTCCCGCCAACAAAGATGTCAAGATAACGACAATGATAAGCTCTGTCGTTTGAGGCGACAATTCGGGTAGGAGACACTCCGCAACTTATCACTCCTACGCCACGCGCACAGAAAAACCCGCCATCAGCACTATAAGTATTCAATGGCAAACACGAGAAGGTGTCCCAAGAAGTCATCGACTGAACTATCGTACCATCCGGCTGAGTTATCACACTGGCTGGCGGAATACTGGCCTCGTACAAAATACAGCCCCCCGAAGGAGCACATTCTGCCGCAGCCTCGTCAAAAGTTGCCCTGCCAGGAGGAGCTTTAGGAACGCCAGGCAGCATCATTATGATTAGCACAACAAGAGCAAATAAACCTACAACTAGAAGCACTGACAACTCTTTTTTATGCATAAAGCAGAATTAGAGAAAGCAATTTATAAAGCTTTCTGCAGAATAATATTTAAACCGGCAGAGTTGCATGAACTGAATATGAGCGTAGAAATAGCAGCAGTAGGCGGATGGGGAGAAGTAGGCAGAAATATGACTGCAGTCAAAGTAGACAACGAAGTAATACTCTTTGACATGGGAATTCACCTACCTAATTATATCAGACTGACAGAAGAAGAAGTGGGAGAATTTGCAACACTAACAGAATCAGCACTCAAAAAAGCAGAAGCAATCCCCCAAGATGGAACAATCAAAGACTGGCGGCCAAACGTAATAGCAATTGTTCTAACACACGCACACTTAGACCACATGGGAGCAGTACCCTACATGGCGCAAAAATACGACGCTCCTATAATTTGCACGCCATTCACAGCAGCGCTATTAAGAACAATCTGCCATGATGAAAAAATAGATTTGCCGAACAAAATAATTGCATTAAAACCAGGGCAGACAATGCCATTATCAAAAAACCTCAAACTAGAATTCTGCCATATCACGCACAGCGTACCGCAAACCATCATTGCAACATTACACACTCCACATGGAGTCATCATGTACGGAAACGACTACAAACTTGACTCTCATCCGACGCTTGGCAGCCCTGTGAATTATGAGCATTTGAAAAAATTAGGAGAAAAAGGAGTATTAGCGTTAATACAAGACTGCTTGTACGCTGGCGAGCACAAAAAAACACCAAGCGAACAAGTAGCAAAACAAATGCTCAGAGACGTATTAATAGACGTGGACAGCAAAGGAAAAGGAATAATCGTAACGACATTCGCAAGCCACATAGCAAGACTAAAATCAATAGCAGAATTCGGAAGAATGCTCAACAGAAAAGTAGTCTTCATGGGAAGAAGCCTGGCAAAATACTGCTATGCGGCAAAAGACGCAGACATAATCGACTTATTCAAGCAAGCAGAAATTCTCAAATACGCAAGACAAATAAGAAGAAAACTGGAAGAAATAAAAAACAAAAAAGACAAGTATCTGCTTGTAGTATCGGGGCATCAAGGAGAGCCAAAAAGCGCTTTAAGCAAAATGATAGACGGCATATACCAATGGAACTTTTCCTCTGATGACCATGTAATCTTCAGCTCCCAGATTATCCCGGCAGAAATAAACCAAAGACAAAGAGCAATAATGGAAGAAAAACTCAAAAAAATGGGAGTAAGAATGTTCAAAGACATACACGTATCAGGGCACAGCTCAAGAGAAGATTTGAGAGAAATGATACAAATGGTAAAGCCAAAAAACATACTGCCAACACACGGCGAGCCAACAATGACAAATGAATTCAATTCTCTAGCAACAGAAATGGGGTACAAATTACACAAAAACCTACACCCGTTGACTAATGCGCAAAGGATCGTGCTGGATTAACGTTACTACTCCAGCACAATAAAGCATTTAAACAACGACTGCCCGAAATTTCAACAAGGGGGTTACAAAATGAGGCTTGTATTAGCAGATCCAACATTACTAAAAGACAGCATCTCAGTCATTTCTGACCTAGTCAACGAAGCAAGATTCAAAATAACACGCGACGGATTAGAATTAATCGCAATGGACCCGGCAAACGTCGCAATGGTCATATTCAAACTTCTCTCAAGCAGCTTTACCGAGTACGATGTTGAAAAAGAACAAGAAATTGCAATTAATTTGGCAAACTTCAAGCAAATTTTGAGACGAGTAGGAGCAAGCGACATTCTAACACTAGAATTATCTACCGAGAATAAATTGCTAATCCAACTAAAAGGCGGAACAACAAGAACATTCAGCCTTCCTTTAATTGAAATTGAAGAGAAAGAGCAAAGAGTGCCAAACCTGACATTCCCAATCGTAATTGGAACACATAGCAGTGTGTTAAATGACGCAATAGCAGACGTGGACATAGTAGCAGAAAGCGTCACATTCGCAGCAGAGCCTGATAAGCTGACAATATCAGCTGAAGGAGACTTGTCAAAAGCTCACATTGAAATCAAGAGCAATGAAGGAACAACAGTCAAATGCGAAAGCCCAGCAAAAATCAAGGCAAAATATTCAATTGAATACTTGAAGAAAATGATTAATGCAGGAAAGCTCGCCAATGAAGTTTCAATATTCTTCAACCAAGACTATCCATTAAAGATAGAGTATAAGATAGTGGACAAACTATTGCTGAGCTTTATTCTAGCGCCAAGAGTAGAGAATGATTGATGAAAAATTCAATACAAAGGAACTAGCAGACTACATAAACAACAACGAAGGAAGATGCATAGTTAAAGCAGAACTTATAATTCAAGCAAAAGGCGAAGAAACGAATTTCTGTTATAAAGGAGACTTGTTGATAAGGTGGGCAGGAGTGACTCACGAAGGCAAGGAAAGATATCATATCGGGTCTCCTGAATACGTTACAGGAGGAGATTTGGAAATGACAATTGTAACCGAAGGACTCCTGCAACCAGCTTCTGATGAAAAAAAGGTTCCGCCAGAATGCATACGAGCAGAATTATCGGGCGTAAAAATACAAGGCAAAAAAGCAGAAATCAGCATATACCCGCTTAAGTCTTAAAATACAGAAAGTTTATAAGTTCTTCACTACTAAATAGTAGTATGAAGTATCTGACGCTGATAAGGCCGAAACAATGGTACAAGAATTTGCTTGTGTTTTTGCCATTAGTATTCTCAGGAAATCTACTAAATAGCTTAGCTGTTTCAAATTCAATACTTGCATTTGTGAGCTTCTGCGCGCTTTCTTCAGCAACTTACGTAATTAACGATTACGCGGACAGGCACAAAGACAGACTGCACCCAGAAAAACGGAACAGGCCAATAGCATCAGGAAAAATAGGAACAATAGAAGCAATGGCGATAACGCTATTGCTACTCGCAGTTGGATTTGGAATCGCGCTCTTACTTCCAATAAACTTCCTTTATGCAGCACTAGGATATTTTGTGCTATCACAATTATACACAATGTGGCTGAAACATGAAGCATTCGCAGACATACTAACAATCTCAACAAACTTTGTAATCAGAGCAGCAGCAGGAGCATTTGCAATCTCAGTCTGGGTAAGCCCATGGCTCATAGTCTGCGTATTCTTCTTAGCACTGTTCTTAATGCTCGGAAAAAGAAAAAGCGAACTAGCACTGCTCAACGAAAAAGCAGGATTCCAAAGAAAAACTTTGAATTCATACTCACCAGAAGTTGTTTCTGCTTTGAGCACAATAGCAACAACAGCGCTAGTGATATCGTATACATTGTACGTGTTCTTTGGCGAGCATAATTTACTTTACATAAACTTGCCAATAGCGCTGTACGCAATATTCAGATACGAAGCCATGATAAGTTCGGCAAACAAAATATCAAGACAACCAGAATATGTGTTTACAGACGCCAAGATGCTTGCAGCAATGCTTCTATGGGCAATAATAACAATAGCGATATTATACTAATTACTTCTTAGTGCCGCAATAGAACATCTTCTGAATGTCAACATCACTTGAAGTAAACTTGCCCTGCCTCGGATGATCTTCTTTAGGCGCAGTCTTCAAAGGAACCTGCTGCTCTTTCTTTGGAGCTTCGTGCATCTTATGCAATTCAGACCTTAAACCATCAAGCTGCATTGCCAAAGAATTCAAAGCAGAGCGAAGCAAACCAATCTCCTGCTCATACTTCTTGTTGTTCTGCTCAAGCAATAATTCAAAGCGCCTTGATGCCAAATGATCTTCCTTTTGCTGAACAACAAGCTGAGGCTCATCAGAAATAACAGGCGTTTCAGTAAAAACCTGCTCTGCCTGCTGGAAAGCATCCTGGCTTGAAGTTGCAAAATTATGCTTTTTCAAGTCGGCAGCCAAACTATTCATACGCTGAAGTTTGAAGACATCCATGTTTATTCACCATCCATCTCTAAGTAGCCGTTCTTCAGAACAAACCTTTTTCCATTAGCAGGAACAGGCTCACGAGGCTCAAAAACAGGCAAGTGCTCTCTTCTAACGCTGCCAAGCTGAACTGCGCATTTCTCGCAATAAAACTTGCCGCCGTCACGCTTGGCTACGCAAAGCTCGCACAATCTCTTGCCGCACCACATGCACCCGCAATTCTGGTCCTTCTTGTGTTTATCGCATCTCATAGTGTGAATTGATTCCCGAAGTTTTCTTTGACAAACTGCGCCATCATGGTATTGCCTGCCAAGGTGTAAGACTTAAACGCAGTTGCGAACAAGCCCTCTCTCAAGCAAGTATCGCCAAGAGTTGACAACCTCTGCTGGTCGCCGGCCATTTCATAAGCCTTAGCAGCATAACCAAGCTGGCGTTCCCGCAAAGCCTTATCGCCAACTTCAGCAAGCTTCTGCTTGTTGTTAACAGCGCTAAAGACTTCAATCGCATGATCGTACTTTTCTTTTCTTAAACAATCGTCTCCGACCCGGGTAAGTCGTTCCACATCCTTAATAGCAAGAAAGGCGCGAATCGCATCACCTGTCTTTCCATCTTCAAGGCAGCGGTTGCCAACTTTCAAAAGCTTGTCAGTATTGTCAGCAAGCCTGTAACACTCGATTGCATTAGAGAATAATCCGACTTTTTCGTAATCTTCTCCGAGAGAGGTTAACTTCTGCCTGTTGCCAGCAAGAATAAAAGATTTCATTGCCTCTGGCAAACGGCCCTTTCTAACATACTCGTCGCCAAAAGCATTCAACAAGGAAAGCTTTGTCTGCTCATCGAACATTGACAAGTTAATATTTTCCAAACCTTTTTCCAACAATGCAGGAAGAATCTGCCTGAACTGAGAAAGCTTAGCTTCACGCTGTCTAACTTCATTGACGTTTTCCGTCACATTTGAAATAACTTTTTGGAGAATTTTATCTTCCATCTACAACACCTCTTTAACACTCAACAGTGAGTTAAAATCAGAGTAAACTGATATATAAATGTTACTATTTTGTATACTGAGAAATTTCCAGGCTTCTAATAAGCAGGAACCATTGAGAATAAACTTTCAAGACCGCGCTTCAAAGCCGGCTTTTCAGTAATCTGCTCATGAGTATAAGGATACAAAAGCCATTTTTCATTTACTGTCGGGTTGACAAAATAGATGCACAATCCTTTCAGCTTTGCGAGCTTGTCCCAATTAGAAACAACAAAGTCAACATTCTTTTTTGTGTTAAGAACAACCAAACCTGAACTTCCGGAAGCTTTTGCTAAAATCTCACTAACATCAGACAATTCTGGCCTAACAAGAAAAATAATGTCACCGGCAGATTTATGCACGATAAAATCGCCATTAAGATTCTCAATTCCATTAATGGATTTCTGCATTGCATCACGGCTTTTCAAATAAATCTGAGCCCATTCCTTAAGCTGTGCAGCGATATCCATGGAGAAAGCGCATCAATACTGCTAGTTAAACTTTTATGCTTACAATTAAGTTACAACATTAAGCAGTTATTTCTTCAGCAGAAGCTTCTGCTTCCTCTTCAGAATAACTTGGCACTGCAGCCTTGCTGATGATCATGATGTCGCCAACAGCCTTAACAAGCTGATGAGGAACAATCACGCCCTTAGCACTGCCTAGCACCTTGCTCAAGAACGAATTCTTGGTAGCTCGAACACGCCAGCCATGAACTTTAGTGGGAGTCAAAATAGCCTCTTCAATATCACCAAAGTAATCACCTTGGTCAGTAAAAACCTTCATATCGTATGTTTCTTGAATCTTTTTCAGTCTGAGCATGCAAATCCCTCCTTTCGGTTACCATTTTCTGAGAGTTAAAGTATATAAAGATTATGGTGGAGCACAGCATTAATATATTGCAGTGTATTCGATAAAAACGTGGCAAAAGTCAAAATAATAGGAACATCCCATATATCCCCAGAAAGCCTGGAAAAAGTAGAAAAAGTAATTCTAGAGAGAAAACCAGGAATAGTAGCGATAGAACTGGACAGAAAAAGACTTCTAGCGCTATTATCAAAAGACAAGCACAAGCCAGGATTCAGAGACATCAAAAAACTAGGATTCAAAGGCTGGCTGTTCGCACTAATAGGAGCCTGGGCAGAGAGAAAACTCGGAGCAAAAGTAGGAGTATCACCAGGCGCAGAAATGCTCAAAGCAGTAGAAACAGCACAAAAAACAGGCGCGAAAATAGCGCTAATCGACCAAGATATTGAGATAACGCTCAAAAGATTCTCAAAAGAATTAACGTGGAAAGAAAAAGGAAGATTTATCGCAGATATTTTCAAAGGAGTTGTTCTTAGAAAAGGAATAGAATTTGATTTAGCAAAAGTGCCTTCACAAAAATTAATCACGAAACTAATCGAAGATGTCAGGAAAAGATATCCGAATGTCTACAAAGTATTGGTAGCAGAAAGAAATGAATTCATGGCAAAAAGACTAGCGGCAATAATGAAACACTACCCTGAAGAACTAATCGTAGCAGTAGTCGGAGCAGGACATGAAAAAGAAATAACGCGATTGCTGAAAAGCTATATAAAGCCAGAAAAGGAAATAACCAAAAAAGAGGCAAAATGAGTCTGCGCAACTACATAGACAAGCTAAACCGATATTTCTGGTTTTCAAAAGAAGAATGGCTGTCATTCTTCGTCGCAGTAGCTGTACTTTCAATAATTTACATCTGGCCAGAAACAGGAAGCCTGATTTATCTCAACAAAATTCCAATTGCAATAATTTTCATCGCAATAACACTATTTGTACATCACGCAGGACAAAGAATGATGGCGCTATCACTTGGATTAAGAGCAGAAAACAGATTATGGTGGTACGGGCCATTAATAGGACTCATATTGGTTATGGTAAGCGGAGGAAACATAAAATTCCTCGCAGCAACAGCAACAACAGCATACATGCTCCCAGCACACAGACTCGGAGCATTCAGATACGGACCAGGACTAACAACACTTTCAAAAATTTCTTTAGCCGGGCCAGTGTTCAATATTTTATTCTCAGCAATAATCAGGCTATTAGAATGGGGAGGAATACTAAGCACCAACATTGGCACTGAGTTATTTACATTGAACGTCGCATTTGCGCTATGGAACTTGCTACCAATACCGCCACTTGACGGAGCAAAGGTGCTATACGAATCACGACTGGTCTATGCATTTGTCTTTGGATCAGTCGCAGCATACGCATTCATGGTGTTTGCCCTGAACTTCAACTCATACCTCATTGCGCTAATTCTAGGAGGATTAGTGTGGCTGGCATACTTAATATTCGGAGAACGGGTGCTCAAAGCAAAATGACAAACTTGCAATTCGACTGGCCAGAAGCAATCTCACTACTGCTTTTGATAATCGGATTCTTCATGGCAATATTTTCCGGAAACAATGCAATACTGTACATAGTATGCTTCTTAATGGGACTAATCTTTGGAAGAATATGGTATAAATTCAGACTAAGCCACTGCATACCTGTATTTCTCGCAATAATGGGATTCTTCCTAGGATTCATACTAGGAGGAATATTCGCAAACTTAAGAGTAATCGCGCTGGTGTTGCTGGCAGGACTATTAATAGGATACTGGCTCCATGAGAAGAAGATAATAAGAACCGCGTAAGCATTAAATACACGACAAACAACAAAAAATTCTATGCTAAGGGGGTTTACACCGCGCTTATACCAAGAGACAATACTAGCCACTGCAGCATTGAAAAATACGCTTGTTGTTCTACCAACAGGCATGGGAAAAACAGGAGTGGCATTACTCCTTTCAATACAGAGATTAAAACAATACCCGCAGTCAAAAATACTAATTCTAGCGCCAACAAAACCACTCGCAGAACAACACTTAAACACTTTCAAGCAATCACTTGACTTGCCAGAAGAGAAATTTGCATTATTTACAGGAGATGTTTCACCAGAAAAAAGAGCAGAAATCTGGCAGACAGCACAAATAATATTTTCAACCCCGCAAGGACTTGAAAATGACGTGATTGGAGACAAAATCGACATTTCTAAGGTCAGCTTATTGGTATTTGACGAAGCGCACAGAGCAACAGGAGACTACAGCTATGTTTTTCTCGCAAAACAGTATCAAAGAAAGTCAGACTGGCCAAGAATACTGGCTCTGACGGCAAGCCCAGGCAGCGAGACTGCAAAAATAGAAGAAGTATGCAACAATCTTGGGATAGAAGCAGTTGAAATAAGAACAGAAAAAGACCCAGATGTACAGCCGTACATCCAGCCAATAGAAGTAGAATGGATAAAAGTAGAACTCCCAGAAGAATTCAAAAAAATACAAGTTTTATTTCAACAATGCATCAAAGGAAAAGTCGAACAGCTCAAACAATACGGAATAAAAGGAGCATTCATGAGCAAAAAAGATTTATTGCAGCTGCAAGCACAATTGCACGCAAGAATTTCTGCAGGAGAAAGAGATTTCGAGGCAATGAAAGCAATAAGCGTGCTTGCTGAGATAATCAAAGCACAGCATGCGCTGGAATTGCTGGAAACACAAGGAGTTGCGCCATTGAACAAATACATGACAGGGCTGTATGAACAAGCCGGCAGCAGCAAAGTAAAAGCAGTAAAGAACTTAACAGCGGATTTGACGTTTAAGAGCGCCTATATTCTGGCGCAGAAATTACTTGAACAAAAAGTAGAACATCCAAAAATAAAAGCGCTTGTTGAATTTGTAATCAACGAAATAAAACAAAACAAAATGATGAAAATGATTCTTTTCACGCAGTACAGAGATACTGCAGTCACTTTAACTGAAGAGCTGAACAAAAACGAAGGGTGCCTGTCAAAAGTATTTGTAGGACAAGCAAAAAAAGGCGACACAGGACTAAGCCAAAAACAACAAGCAGAAATGCTCGACTTATTCAGAGACGGAATGTTCAACATTCTAATCGCGACATCAGTAGCAGAAGAAGGACTGGACATTCCAAAAGTAGACTTGGTGGTATTCTACGAACCAATACCAAGCGCTATCCGCCATATTCAAAGACGAGGAAGAACAGGAAGGCAGGAAAAAGGAAGAGTAGCAATATTCATGACAAAAGCAACAAGAGACGAAGCATACTCATGGAGCGCAAAACACAAAGAAAACAGAATGATAAGCGTTCTTGAACAAATGAGAAAAGAATTAACTGTAAAATTAGCACCAAAACAACCAACACTCGCCAGTTATGAGAATAATGTTAAGATATTTGCAGATTACAGAGAGAAAACAACAGGAACTGTCAAGGAGCTGGTTGAATTGGGAGTCAGCATAAAGCTCGACATGCTAACCTGCGCGGACTATGTTTTAAGCTCGCGAGTGGGAGTAGAACTAAAAACAGCAAATGACTTTGTTGACAGCATCGTTGATGGAAGATTACTCGAACAATTGAAAACATTGAAAAGAAGCTACGAAAGACCCATAATCATCATTCAAGGCACGCAGGACTTGTATTCTTTAAGAAACGTGCACCCAAACGCAATCAGAGGAATGCTCGGAACAATTGCAGTAAGCTACGGAATACCAATATTGTACGCAAAAGATGAAAAAGATGGCGCGGCGCTATTGCTTTCAATAGCAAAAAGAGAACAAGAAGAAAACACAAAAGATTTCTCTCCGCACGCAGACAGAAAACCAATGACGATGAAAGAACAGCAAGAATATTTAGTAAGCTGCCTGCCGAATGTAGGACCACAACTGGCAAAAGAATTACTCAAACACTTCGGAAGCATAGCCGGAATCTTTGCAGCAACAGAAAACGACCTCAAAAAAGTAGACGGTGTAGGAGAGAAAATCGCCAAACAAATACGCGCAGTTGTATTACAGCCTTATCTCTAAACTAAAGCGCCAAGAACATCAGACTTCGTAATAACGCCGACAAGAATGCCTTTTTCTACGACCAAAACAATGGGAAAATGCTGCAATAAATTAGAAACAACAGTCAAGTCAGCAGTTGGAGGCACCATAGGAGGAGTAGCCTCCATAATATCACTAACAGTGCTGCTTAACGCGTTCAAATGCGACATAACAGTGCTCTCTGTAACAATGCCAACAATACGCTCATCCTGAACAGGAAGCTGAGAAATAGAATGCTTTTTCATCAGCTTAACAGCATCAGAAACCCTGACAGAAGACTTGACAGATACGACGCTGGTGTGCATTATATCAAGCGCTTTAGGAGCGCCAGACATTCTCCTTTGCTCTAAAGCAGCAAGAATTTTCTGAGCCACGGTATAGCTTGGATCAACCCTGCCAGACTCGATTTTGGCAACAATAGACTGAGAAACACCAGCTTCCTTGGCTAATTGAGACTGAGTCAAACCAACACGCAAACGCTGCTGTTTTACTGCCTTCAAATCAAACATACTATATGAGTAACTTGGGAATATTTATTCCTTTCGGAATAAAACTGTCAAGAGTTTATTTAAATATGCTAACGGCAAAGGAGGAAAACGAGGTGAAGTATATGGTAAGAACATTATTTACATCAGAATCGGTGACTGAAGGGCATCCAGACAAAATCTGCGACCAAGTAAGCGACGGAATACTAGACGCTTGCTTAAGACAAGACCCAGAAAGCAGAGTGGCAGTAGAATGCCTGACGAAAACAGGAGTAATTGTCGTTGCTGGAGAAATCACTACAAAAGCCCAGCTTGATATTCCTACAATAGCAAGAGGAGTGCTAAAAGAAATCGGCTACACAAAATCAAGCTATGGAATAGACGCGGAAACATGCGGAGTTCTAGTACATCTCGATAAACAAAGCCCAGATATCGCACAAGGTGTCGATGCCTCAAACCAAAAAGAACAAGGAGCAGGAGACCAAGGAATTATGTTCGGTTTTGCCACCAACGAAACTCCTGAACTCCTGCCCTTGCCTATTCTGCTTGCGCATCAACTTGCACAAAGATTAGCTTATGCCAGAAAAGCAGGAGTAATTCCGTATTTAGGGCCGGATGGCAAGACACAAGTTACTGTAGAATATGAAAATGACAAACCTGTAAGAGTTGATACGGTGCTTGTATCAACGCAGCACGACGAAGGAACAGACCAAGACACATTACGAAAAGACGTTATTGCGAAAGTGATAACGCCAGTCTGCGAAAAGTGGCTGGATGCAAACAGCAAGATTCTAACTAACCCTACTGGAAAATTTGTCAGAGGAGGGCCTTATGCAGATGCAGGCGTAACAGGCAGAAAAATAATTGTTGACACTTATGGAGGAGCAGGCAGACACGGAGGAGGAGCATTCTCAGGAAAAGACGCAAGCAAAGTCGACAGAAGCGGAGCGTATGCAGCGCGATATATCGCCAAAAATATTGTTGCGTCTGGATTAGCAGACAAGTGCGAAGTGCAACTTGCATACGCAATTGGAATTGCGGCGCCAGTAAGCATACACGTCAACACATTCAGAACAGGAAAAATAGACGAGGAAAAACTCGCAGAACTTGTTTACAAGCATTTCCCAATAAAGCCAAAACAAATTATAGACTTTTTCCAACTGAAGAAGCCAATCTTCAGAAAAACAACCTGCTACGGACACTTCGGAAAAGAAGACCTGCCGTGGGAACAGACAGAAAAAGCAACCATACTGGCAAAAGAGGCAGAACAGCTAGTAACACGCTAACAAATTGTGAATACGAGTTCACAATATTTAAAAACAGCAATGAAGTTTGATAGTTCATGAAACAATATTTGATAATAACACTTTTGATTCTAGCAGCATGCACTCCTCAGACTGTTACAAAAGAAAATGTGACAGCAAAGGCAAATCTGAGCATTACCCAAGTACTAGACGAGTTTGACGCGCTTGACGCACAATACAATACGACCTGGAGAGAAGAGCAAATACCAAAGAAAATAATAAGACCAGAAGCGCTTCAATCATGGACAAGCCACGTTCTAGCACTCAGAAATATTACGGAAAAAAACACGCTTGCCTATGAACTGCTCGAAGCAAGACTGGACATGCTAAGCGCACAAACGGCAATTTATCTCGGAGTAGAAGTAGGAGAAAAGGGCTCTGTTCCACTAAAGAAAGAAGGAGAAGAATACCTGCCAGGAAAACTAAACTGCGCAAATGCAGAAGACATGGCAAAAACAACAAGACTCTACCAAATGGCATTCCACAACTACCTATACTTCGCACACCACATGGACAAAGTGCTTGAAAAATCGGTAGAAACAAGAGAAAGAATAGGAGTCAATAAAGAAAGAATGCCATTCTACCAATCATCATTCCAAGACGCGGTCAAGAAAATAGAAGCGACAGCAAAAGCAGTAAAAGAACAATGCGGAGTTACAATCAAGCTTGCGCCCGAGCCAGAAATGCCTGCAATCCCTCAACATGGCGTAATTGCGTCTTAAAAAGAAGCTCTCTCAAACGATTATCGATTTTTACGCCGTGTTTTTGCAAGTCACGAGATAATACGCTATACAATTTTTTCCCTTCATCATCCAAATCTGTTAACAAAACAGTTTCTTCTGCTTTTGAAGCAACTTCTTCAACAACAGCATACAAAGGCTTTTTCAAAGTCATAATGTTTTTAATCCCAAAGCTTTCAAGAGAACGCTGGTCTTTAATACCTTCAACTACGACAAGCAGATTTTTGTTCTTGATTTCTTCAAGCAGTTCATGAATCTCCGATATCTCTTCCACACTGGACAACCACGAGGACAAGTTATATAAATTATCGGAACATCGAGAATAAAAGGGAGTGGAATTGGGCTAAACGCATGGCAGATTACAAGAAAATACACATCAGCACCCTGCTGAAATACTACAAAAGACCAGAAATACAAGAAGCACTAGTTGGAGCTGCAGACAAAAAAGAGATAGCAGTAAGCTACGGCGGAACAGGATACGGAAAAAGACCAGACATGCTGAATTACCCAAAAGACATTCTTGAAGCAGTAAAACAGGGAGCGACTTCGTTCCATTGCAGCGAAGAACTCTGGAAAAATCCCCTGCAAATCGTAACAGGAATGAAGCCAGAAGAAATGAATGAATTAAGGATTGGCTGGGATTTGATACTGGATATCGACTGCCCGGAACTGGAATATTCTAAAATTGCCGCAGACTTGCTTGTGCAGGCATTAAGGCATCATGGAGTGCAGCACATTTCTGTCAAATTTTCAGGCAACCACGGATTCCACATAGCAGTACCCTTTGAAGCTTTCCCAGAAACAGTCAATGGAAGATTGATAAAAGACCAGTTCCCCGACGGGCCAAGAAAAATTGCAGCGTATTTACAAAACATGATAAAAGAGCCACTAGCTCAAAAATTACTTGCAACAGGAAGTCCAGCAAAAATAGCTGAGAAAATAAAAAAACAAGCTACTGAGATTGTCAAAAATGATCAACTGGATGCATTCGCAGTACTCTCTATAGATACCATACTAATTGCAACAAGACACCTTTACAGAATGCCGTATTCTTTGAATGAAAAATCCGGGCTTGTCAGCGTTGTAATAACACCAGAAGAAATATTATCATTTGACAAAAAAGATGCAGACCCTGAACGAGTTGTGCCAAAAATGACCTATATAGATAGAAATGTCATACCTGGAGAAGGAAAGAAGCTGATAGTACAGGCATTTGACTTCAAAACAACAACAGAAATCCCGCAAGAAATCAGAGCACTAACCGAGAAAAAAGAATTTGAGCCAATAACAGACGCAATACCAGAACAGTACTTCCCACCGTGCATACAATTGATTTCTCAGGGGTTGAAGGACGGCAAGAAAAGAGCATTGTTTATCCTGATTAATTTCTTATCTTCATGCGGATGGGACTATGACAGAATTGAAAATTACTTGAACGAATGGAACAAGAAAAACTCAGAACCATTGAGAGAAGTGCTAATACACGGACAACTAAGATATCACAAAATGCAGAAGAAAAGGATACTGCCTCCGAATTGCGACAATAAGGCATACATGGTCGACTTAGGAGTATGCAAACCAGACGGATTTTGCTCAAAAATCAAGAATCCAGCAAATTATACTATCGCGAAGCAGAGAATGATGGCAAGAATGGCTGAAACTGGGAAGAAAGACAAGAAAACACCGAGCGAAAGTACAGCACAGATTGAGAAGAACAAGGAATAACCCCTGAACAGATACCTTTATAAATAACCCCTCTTGTCGTCAATGAATCTGACGAGCCTGAGAAGGAATCCCAGTACAGTCAGTGCAATGGCACTACCTGTTTCTAGCTGGATTCCGCAAAAGGCTATGTTGGGAGAATACGGTATTCGTATCGTGTTGAAAAAAGACTTACGCAGAGGAGTCTATGCCAAGAATAAGAACACCACGACAAGGAAGCATGCAGTATTGGCCGCGAAGCAGAGCGGCAGACATAGTTGCACGCATAAGAACATGGGCACCAACAAAAGACACAAAACTTCTCGGATTTGCAGCATATAAGGTCGGCATGACCCACATCATTGCAACTGACAATAAACCAACAAGCATAACAAAAAACGAGGACATTCAAATTCCAGTAACCGTTCTCGAATGTCCTCCGCTCAAAATCGCCTCACTCCTTCTCTACAAAAAAGATGCTTACGGCCTCCATTGTGTTGGACAAGTAAACCACGACAAACTCGACAAAGAAGCCGCAAGAACAATAATCATACCAAAAAAAGCAGGAAAACCAGCAAACACAAAAGACATAGCAGACGTTAGAGTACTAGCGTACACTCAGCCAAACACAACAACAATAGGAAAGAAAAAGCCCGAATTCTTCGAACTAGGAATCGGCGGAAAAACAGAAGACAAACTAGCATACGCACAAGGATTGCTAGGAAAAGAAATCAAGATAACAGACGTATTCACAGAAGGCCAAATCGTCGATACAATCTCAGTCACAAGAGGAAAAGGCTACCAAGGCCCAGTAAAAAGATTCGGACTAGCATTACGTTCACACAAGAGCGAGAAGACAAAAAGAGGGCCTGGAAGCTTGGGACCATGGCACGGCTTCAGAGGATTCAGAAGCCCGCACGCAGGACAAACAGGATTCCAGCAAAGAACAGAACACAACAAGCAAATTATCAAAATAAACGATGACGTTACAAAAATCAATCCAAAAGGCGGATTCGTACGCTACGGATTAGTCAAAAATCACTATCTATTGATGAAAGGCAGCATCGGCGGAGCATCAAAAAGACTCATAACTCTAATGGTGCCAAAACGACCATTGCCAAAACTGCCAAAAGAACCACCAGCAATAGTCTACACAAGCTTGAGCTCAAAACAATGACAGACGTAAAAATACTCAGCGTGGAAAACAAGGAAGCAGGAAAACAAAAGCTTCCGGCGCAATTCGAAGAAGAAATCAGACCAGACCTAATCAAAAGAGCAGTCGAAGCAGTACAAGCAAACAAAAGACAGCCTTATGGAGCGGACCCGAAAGCAGGAAAGAAACAAGCAGCAAGACTGAGCAGAAGAAGACGAGACTACAAAGGAGCATACGGAAAAGGACTCAGCAGAATGCCAAGAAAAACTTTAACCAGACGAGGAATGCAAATGATCTGGGTAGGAGCATTCGCGCCAAGCACAGTAGGAGGAAGAAGAGCCTTCCCGCCAGTAGCAAGAGACTTCGGCCAAAAAATAAACGACAAAGAAAGAAAAAAAGCAATCAGAAGCGCAATGTCAGCATCACTCAACAAAGAAGCCGTGCAGGAAAGAGGACACAAACTGCCAGCACACTACCCATTCATACTCGCAACAGAATTTGAAAACACAGCAAAAACAAGCGACGTTCTCAAAATACTCCACGCACTAGGCCTCGAACAAGAAATGGAAAGAGGAGGAGAAAAGAATATCAGAGCAGGAAAAGGAAAAATGAGAGGCAGAAGATACAAAACAGCAAAAGGCCCACTCATAGTAGTAAGCGGAAAATGCAAAGCAATGACGTCAGCGAAAAATATTCCTGGAATCGATATTGTAGAAATATCGAGAATAAGCGCAGAATTACTGGCGCCAGGAACACACCCAGGACGATTAACAATATTCACACAAGCAGCAATACAAAAAATGGAAAAGGAGAAACTTTTCATCTAAAATGGACAGCTACAAAATAATCAAACACCCATTGGCAACTGAAAAAAGCATCAGGCTAATGGAATCAGAGAACAAACTAGTCTTTGTAGTAGACAGGCACTCAACAAAGCCAGAAATCAAGAAAGCAATAGAAGAACTATTCAAAGCAAAGGTTGTCGGAGTAAACACACACCACACAGTAAAAGGAGAAAAAAGAGCATACGTCACATTCGCAAAAGAATCACCAGCGATTGATATCGCAACAACTTTGGGGATAATGTAAATGGGAAAATCACTCATACAGCAAGCAAGAGGAAAAGGCGGACCAGGATACAGGACAAAAAGCTTTGCGTCTGCAGGCGATGCAAAAATGCGCCCTGATACCGCAATGCTCGTAAACGGAACTGTTGTTGAAATAATCAAATGCCCCGCACACACTGCACCACTAATAGAAATCAAATACGAAGACGGCGTTGAAGCAATAATGCCTGCTCCAGAATTCATCAAAGTAGGAGACATAGTGCAAGCAGGACCAGGAAGCGAAGTAAACCCAGGAAATGCAATGAAATTAAAAGAAATACCAGAAGGAACACCAGTTTACAATATTGAAGCTCAACCAGGAGACGGCGGAAAGTTCTGCAGAACCTGCGGATCAGCAGCAAGAATAATCGCGAAAACAGACAGTTACGCAACAGTCCAACTCCCAAGCAAGAAAGAAAAATTGTTCAATCTCAACTGCAGAGCATGCATAGGAATAATTGCAGGCGGCGGAAGACTAGAAAAACCAATGCTCAAAGCTGGAGTAAAACACTTCAGAAAACGAATGAACAACAAGAGATGGCCAAACCCAAGCGCAGCAGCACAAAACGCAGTTGACCACCCATACGGAAACAAGAGAACAAGCAGAAAAGCAAAGAACAAGTCAGTAGGCCACTTCGCCCCGCCTGGAAGAAAGGTAGGAAAACTATGGCCACGACAAACAGGAAGGCACAAGTAAAATGGCAGCAAAAAACAAGTTTTTTGGAACCACAGAAATCACCCGAGGTAATTTCTGATGGCAAAAGAATACTTTTACCGCGGAAAAACAATGCAGGAAATGGCAAAGATGAGCCTAGACGAGTTCGCAAAACTAGTTCCGGCAAGAGAAAGACGAAAAATAAAACGCGGATTCACAGACGTCGAAAAGAAGTTCCTAGAAAGCGTAAGGGCAAATGAAAAAGACATCAAGGCACAATGCAGAGACATGATAATCATACCGGAAATGGTAGGAAAAACGGTCAAGATACACAACGGAAAAGAATGGGTCATGCTCATAATCGAGCCAGAAATGCTCGCGCATAGATTAGGAGAATTTGCGCAAACAAGAAGACAAGTCAAGCACAGCGCGCCAGGAATTGGAGCAACAAGAAGCAGCGCCTCGCTATCGGTGAGATAAATGGCATACAACTACTCAGCAAAAGCCACGGAAAATGCAGCCAAGGCAGCAGGACTAGCACTGCCAATCTCACGCAAGCAAAGCACGCAAATCTGCAAGGCCATAAGAGGCTTGAACGTGCAGAAAGCCAAGAAACTCCTCGAAGGAGCAGCTGCCAAGAAAACAGCGATACCAATGACAAAATACAACAGAAACACAGGACACAAAGCAGGAATGGGACCAGGAAGCTACCCAGTAAACGCCTGCAAACAAATACTCGCAATCCTCAAAAATGCGGAAGCAAACGCACAATTCAAAGGACTAAGCACAGGAAATTTAGTAATAAAACACGCAAGCGCGCAAAAAGGACCAACAGCATACCACTTCGGAAGACAAAGACGAAAAGCAAAAAGAACACACATTGAACTCATACTTGAAGAAAACAAAGAGGCAAACGCCGTTCGCCAAGCCTCTTCGTCAAAAGACTCAGAGGCTAAAAAATGATTGAGAGAAAATTCATCGCGGAAAAACTAAAAGAATACCAAATACAAGAATTCATCTCAGAGACCCTAAAGAATGTAGGGCATTCACACACTAAACTAATGAGAACTCCTTTGGGCGAGAAGGTCGTCATATACGCAAGCAGACCAGGACTAGTAGTAGGAAGAAAAGGAGAAAACATCAAGAAACTAACAAACACGCTCAAAAAGAAATTCAACCTTGAAAACCCGCAGATAGAAATTGCAGAAGTAGACGCTCCAAACCTAGACGCGCAAATAGTAGCGGAAAGAATAGCAAGCACAATAGAAAGATTCGGAATAAACAAGTTCAAAGCAATAGGACACAAGACAATGATGGACGTAATGGGCGCAGGAGCGCTAGGAATAGAAATCATAATCTCAGGAAAAGTGCCAAGCCAGCGCGCAAAAAGCTGGAGATTCTATAACGGCTACCTAAAAAAATGCGGAAACATCGCAGTTGAAGGAGTCAAAAGAGCACAAGCAGTCTCAATCATGAAAACCGGAGAAATAGGAGTCAAGGTAGCAATCATGGGGCCAAACACGATACTGCCTGACGACATAGAAGTAGGAAAGAAAGAAGTCAAGGTTGAAGCTCCAAAGAAAGAAGCCGCTCAAGAGAAACCAGTTAAGAAAGAGAAGAAGGCTGAGAAATGAAAATCAAAGAACTGCGCGGAATGGGAGAAGCAGACCTGAAGCAAAAAATACAGGAACTGCAAAAAGAACTAATGAAAGACAACGCCCAAGTCGCGACAGGAACCATACCGAAAAATCCAGGCAAACTAAAGCTTGCCAAAAAAACTATTGCGAGAATCAGAACATTACTTTCACAAAAGGCTTCGCCAGCCAAGACTGGCGGCGCCACAGGGGGAGTTAAACAAGCATGACCGTGTGTGTAACGTGTGGCCTACCAAAAGAGCTATGCGTCTGCGAAAGCATCGCCAAGGAAAGCCAGAAAATAATTGTGCGAACCGAGGCAAAAAAATTCAACAAGATGTACACGGTCATTGAAGGAATCGACTCAAAAGAAATCGACCTTGACCAGCTTGCAAAAAAACTCAAAGCAACACTCGCATGCGGCGGAACAATCAAAGAAGGCAAAATAGAGCTGCAAGGCGAGCACAAGCAAAAAGCAAAACAAATCCTCATCGAAGCAGGATTTGCCCCGGAAACAATCATAGTCAAGTAGCATGGGTACACACGTTATTCATGCGGAATGGATCGGCAAACACATCCGCTCAGCAACAATTCAAGGAATTGTTGTTGATGAAACCAAAAACACCATTGTTGTCCAAACAACAAAAGGCGTAAAAAGGATTCAAAAACGCGGAAACGTGTTTGAAATCGACGGACAAAAGGTGCAGGGAGATAAAGTCCTTGCAGCTCCAGAAGACAGAATCAAAATCAAAACGGAGTAAACAAAAAATGCAAAGCATAAGAACCAGGGGAAGAACATTTACCGGCGTCGTAGTAGATGCCAAAATGCAGTCAACAGCAACAGTAGAATGGCCTAGAAGAAAGTACACCACAAAGTACGAGAGATACTTGACAAGCAGAACAAGAGTAAAGGCCCACAACCCTGCAGAAATAGACGCGAAGAAAGGAGACATAGTCAAGCTGGTGGAATGCAGGCCAATAAGCAAAACAAAACACTTCATAATCATAGAAAAAGTCGGAAGAGAGAAACTCTTCGAAGCAAAACAAGCACTAATGGAAGAAGCAAAGGTAAAACAAGACAAGGAGAAGGAAGATGAAAGGAGTTAAAGCACGCATAACGAGAGGACTACCGCACACAGCAAACGTGCTGGCATGCGACAACAGCGGGGCAAGAATACTCAGAATCATAAGCGTCAGAAACGCAAAAACCGTCAAAGGAAGAAAGCCATCAGCAGGAATTGGAGACTATGTAATGTGCTCAGTGGTTGAAGGCAAACCCGAAATGAGAAAAACAGTAGTTGCGGCAGTAATAGTCAGGCAAAAGATGCCGTACAGAAGAAAAGACGGAACGCACGTAAGATTTGAAGATAACGCGGCAGTTGTCCTGAAAGACGAACTGGGCAACCCAAAAGGAACAATGATCAAAGGACCAATAGCAAAAGAAGCGGCAGAAAGATGGCCATTGGTCTCTAAAATAGCGAGCACTGTAGTATGAAATGGAACACAAGCTGGACTAGTAGCGTAAAACCAAGAAAACAGAGATCGTACTTACGCAACGCGCCATTACACATAAGAAGCACATTCCTAGGAAGCCACTTATCAAAAGACTTGAAACAAAAATTGAAAACAAGATCGCTCAGAGTAAGAAAAGGCGACAAAGTCAAAGTGATGAGAGGCCAGCACAAAGGCAAAACCGGAACAGTAGACAGAGTAGACACAAAACGCTCAAAGATATTCATCACAGGAGTAGACTTCACAAAGAAAGACGGAAGCAAAGCATTCTACCCAGTGCACCCATCAAAACTCATGATACAAGAATTAGAAGGAACAGACAAACGCAGATTAGGTGAACAAAAATGAGCAACCATCTAAAAGCCTACGCGGCACCAAAAAGCTGGACAATCCTAAGAAAAACAACCAAATGGATAACAAGACCAGCACCAGGAGCGCAACCATTCGAAGAATCAATGCCAATCTCACTATTACTAAAACAACTAGACTGCGCAAAAACAAGCAAAGAAGCCAAGAAAATACTAAATGACAAAGCAGTCCAAGTAGACGGAAAAATCGTCAAAGACCCGCACTTCGGAATAGGATTCATGGACGCCATACACATCAAGCCAAACATCCACCTAAGAGGAACACTTGACGAAAAAGGCAGGCTAAAGTTTGTGAACGTGCCAGACTCAGAATTAAGCAAGAAAATATGCAGAATAATCGGAAAAAGAACCCTGAAAAAAGGAAAAGTGCAGCTAAACCTCTCGCACAGCAGAAACATACTTGCTGACAAGGATGCATACGCGGTCGGAGACTCACTATTAATAGAGCTGCCAAGCCAGAAGATAGCAGGGCATTTCCCGCTGGCAAAAGGAAGCATGGCATTCCTAACAAGCGGAAAACACACTGCAACAACAGGAACAATAGAAGACATACAAGGAGAAAGAATCTGGGTAAAAGGAAAAGAAAAAATTGAAACACTCAAAAAATTCGCATTTGTAGTAGGAAAGGACAAACCGGCAGTGAAACTATGAACCCAATGCAACAGCCAAGGATAGAGAAAATCACGCTCAACATAGGCGCGGGCAAGGACCAGACAAAACTGGAAAAAGGCGTTGCAGTAATCAAAATGCTAACAGGAATAGCGCCAATGAAAACTGTAACAATGAAAAGAATTCCGACCTGGGGATTAAGACCAGGACTGCCAATAGGATGCAAGCTCACACTCAGAAAAAGCAAAGCAGTAGAGATTTTGAAAAGACTACTGGACGCAAAAGAAAAGAAACTGCGAGAAACATACTTCGACGAAGCAGGAAATATCAGCTTCGGAATACACGAATACATCGACATCCCGGGAGCAATCTACGACCCAAAAATCGGAGTATTAGGATTACAAGTGTGCGTAACACTCGAAAAACCAGGATACAGAATCAAGAAAAGAAAACGAGAAACAAAAAATGTTCCAAAGAAGCACATGGTAAGCAAATCAGAAGCAATGAGCTTCATGCAAAAAACGTTCGGCGTAAACATTGGTGAAAAAGCATGACAACAAAAGACTGGAAAAAAGCATTCAAACAACTGAAAGCCAAGCCGATCAAGATGAAGAAATACATCAAACACAACGCTCCAAGAACAAGAACGACAGGACAAGGATTGGAACGCTGCGGCAGATGCGGAAGATTTGGAGCTCACATCTCAAAATACGGCCTCGGATTATGCAGGTGCTGCTTCAGAGACGTAGCAACAAAAATCGGATTCAAGAAATACAGCTAGGAGGAAAAATGTTAAACGACCCATTAGCAAACGTGATGTCCGCCATGATTACTTATGAGGGCACAGGAAAACGAGAACTCACAATTCACCCAGTCAGCAAAATAATCAGAAGAGTGCTATCAATCATGCAGGAACACGGATATGTAGGAGCGCTTGAAGAATTGAGCGAAGGAAGAGGAGGATTTGCAAAGCTCCACCTGCTCGGAAACGTCAACAAATGCGGAGTCATAAAGCCAAGATTCTCAATCAACAACCAAGAATTCCAAAAATTCGAGAAAAGATACCTGCCAGCAAACGGCGTCGGAATAATAATACTAAGCACATCACAAGGACTAATGACACACGATCAAGCAAGAGAAAAAGGAATCGGAGGAAGGCTTGTAGCCTACTGCTACTAATGAAAGCAAAAATTGAACAGATAATAGAAATGCCGAGCGGAGTAACGGCAGCAATCGCACACGGAGTCATGACAGTCAAAGGACCAAAAGGAGAAGTAGCAAGACCAATGAAAGACCCAGCAATCACAATCACAGCAAAAGAAAATTCAGTTACTATAATGTGCGCAAAGGGCGCGAAAAGACAGAAAAGAGTAATCAACAGCTTTGCAGCACACCTAAAGAATATGGTAGAAGGAGTGCAAAACCCGTACCAATACAAGCTAAAAATATGCAGCGGACACTTCCCAATGACTGCAACAATAAGCGGAGAACAATTCATAATCAAAAACTTTTTGGGAGAAAAAAGCCCAAGAACACTAAAGCTAAAGAAAGGAGTAACAGTCAAAATAGACGGCGACCAGATTTTAGTGGAAAGCGCCAATAAAGAACTTGCAGGACAACAAGCAAGCGACATTGAACTCCTGACAGCAAAAAGAAACAGAGACTTAAGAGTATTCCAAGACGGAATCTACATGATAGAGAAAGCAGGAGAGAAGGTAGGAGCATGAAAAAATTACTCGCACTCAGAAAGGAAATAAGCAAGAGAAGACCTGAATTCGTCATACAGGACCAGCACAAGAGACCTGACCTTCAAATCAGATGGAGAAAGCCAAAAGGAATGCACAGCAAGATGCGACACGGAGTCTGGGGAAGACCAGCAAGCGTAAACATCGGATACAGAGGACCAGCTGCAGTCAGAGGACTTGACAACAGCGGACTAATACCAATATTGGTATATAATATGGGAGAACTCGGAACAGTAGACGCGAAAACACACGGAGTAATAATAGGAAGCGTGGGCGGGAAGAAGAAAGCAGAACTGCTAACCATATGCAAACAGAAAAACCTCACAGTACTCAACATCAAAAAAGTAGACGAAACAATCAAAATGCTAACCGGCAGGGTAGCAGACAGGAAAGAAGCAAAGAAAGAAGCCGCCAAGAGAAGAGAAGCAAGAACAAAAGCGCTTCCAAAGAAAGAAGCCAAGAAAGAAGAAGCAACCAAAGAACAGGAGAAAAAGGAAATGGACAAAGTACTAACGCAGAAGGAGGCATAAAATGGACTTACAAAAAAGACTAGCCTCAATAGTAATGAACTGCGGACCAGGAAGAATAAGATTTGACCCAAGCAAGCTCACTGAAATAAAAGAAGCTATCACGAAGTTCGACATAAAAAGACTCATCAACAAAGGGCTAATCTACAAAGTACAATCACAAGGAGTCAGCAGGGCAAGAGCCAAAAAAGCAGACATACAAAAAAGAAAAGGAAGACAATCAGGACAAGGATCAAGAAAAGGAAAAGTCACAGCAAGACACAATCCAAAAACACAATGGATAGCAAACATCAGATCACAAAGAGAATTAATCAAGAAGCTAAGAGACAACAAAATAGTTGACCAAGAAGGATACAGAACGCTATACAGAAAAGCAAAAGGCGGATTCTTCAGAAGCACAAACCACATCAAAATCTACATCAAAGAACAGGAAATGGTTAAGGTAAACAAATGAAAAGCACATACACAGTAGCCTACAGAAGAAAGCGAGAAGGAAAAACAGACTATAGAAAGCGAATGAAGCTTTTGCTAGGCAGAAAACCAAGACTAGTAGTCAGGAAGAGCTTGAAGCACATAAGCATGCAACTCATAGAATTCGAGCCAAAAGGCGACAAAGTAATATTCAGCGCACACTCAAAAGAACTAGCCAAACACGGCTGGAAAGCAAGCACAGGCAACACAAGCGCAGCATATTTGACAGGACTACTCCTTGCAAAGAAAGCCAAAAAGGCCCTTGAATGCGTGCTAGACATCGGACAAAACACAAGCGTGAAAGGATGCGCGCTTTATGCAGCAGCGCTAGGAGCGGCAGAAGGCGGATTAAAAGTGCCGTTCGCAAAAGAAATAACGCCAAACTTGCAAAGAATAAGAGGCGAGCAAATCGCAAACTACGCAAAACAGCTGAAGTCAAACAAGGAAAAGTACGATAGACAGTTCGGCAAGTATCTCAAGGCAAATGTAGACCCAGAAAAATTACCAGAACACTTTGACCAAGTCAAAAAATCAATAGGTGGACAATGAAAACAGAGCCAGCAGTGAAAGCGGAAACAACAGAAGAAGAAAAAATAGAAGTTGTTGAAAAGGACGTAATAACAGAACTTCCTGAAATAGAAACAGAAACAAAGCCAGAAATCAAGATCAATGTAGAAGGATGGACTCCGAAAACAAGCACAGGCAAAAAAGTCAAAAGCGGAGAAATCACAGACATAGACACAATACTAGACAACGGAATACCAATACTTGAAGAACAAATCGTAGACGTGCTAATGCCAAACTTACAATCAGAGCTCCTCATGATAGGACAAAGCAAAGGAAAATTCGGAGGAGGCTCGAAAAGAATCTTCAGGCAAACACAAAAGAAAACGCCAGAAGGAAACAAGCCAAGCTTTGCGTGCATGGCAGTCGTAGGAAACGGAGACGGCTATGTAGGAGTAGGATACGGCAAGAGCAAAGACACAGTGCCAGCAAGAGAAAAAGCAGTCAGAAACGCAAAAATAGCACTATTCAAGATCAGAAGGGGAGCAGGAAGCTGGGAAGACGCAACAAGCGAAGCACACAGCATACCATGGACAGTAGAAGGAAAGTGCGGAAGCGTCAGAATCATACTAATGCCAGCGCCAAAAGGCAAAGGCCTGATTGTGGAACAGGAATGCGCGAAAATATTGAAATTGGCTGGAATTGAAAACATCTACAGCAAAGCATTCGGACAAACAAGATCAAAAGTAAATGTCATAACAGCATGCATTGACGCATTGAAAAAACTAAACACGTTCAAGCCAAGACCAGCGCACATCAAGAATGTGTACATGATAGAGGGCAGAAGACAATGAAACTAGCTGTTGTAAGAGTACGAGGAGATGTCAGGATAACAAACAAAGTACGAGACACTCTCAAAATGCTCAACCTAGTCAAGAAAAACCACTGCGCAATTGTGGAAGAAAGCCCGCACATAAAAGGAATGCTACAGCTAGTCAAGCCATACGCAACATGGGGACCGGCTGACGAGAAAACAATTGCCGCAGTCAAAAAGACAGAAGGAAGACTATGCCCGCCAAGAAAAGGCTACGGCAGAAAAGGAATAAAAATGCCATACTCACTAGGCGGAGCAACAGGCGACAGAAAAGAAAAAATCAATGAGCTAATCACGAGGATGGTCTAAAATGACAGTCAACAAAAAGAAAAAATCAGCAAGAATGCAGGGCTCTGGAACACACGGCTGGGGAAGAAACAAGCACCGCAATTCAGGACAACGGGGCGGATACGGAAACGCAGGAAGCGGAAAGAAATCCGACAGCAAGAAACCAAGCAACTGGGCACAAGACGACTATTTCGGAAAACACGGATTCGTAAGCAAAGGATATCCTGATACGGATATTACAATAAGCATAAGAGACGTGGAAGACAAGATGCCAAAATGGATAAAAGCAAAAGAAGCAAGCAACAATGAAGTAGACCTAGGCAAGCTGGGATATACAAAACTGTTAAGCACAGGAAAACTAACAAGAAAAATAAAAATCACAATACCAAAAGCCTCCGTAGGAGCAGCAGAAAAAATCAAAACTGCAGGCGGCGAGCTTGTGGTGCAATAAATGGGCCTAGACGGATTCTTAAAAAACCTTCCAGAAGTCACTCATCCAACACAGAAAAAGCTTTCTTTTAAGGAAAAATTAAAATGGACAGGAATAATGCTCGTCCTATTCTTCATTCTTGGACTGGTGCCATTATTCGGGCTAGGACAAAACGCACTGCAACAATTTGAACTTTTATCTGTTATCTTAGGAGCGAGCTTTGGAAGCATAATATCACTGGGAATTGGCCCAATAGTTACAGCAAGCATCGTACTGCAGTTATTAAACGGTTCAGGGCTAGTAAAATTTGACTTAACAAGCAAAGAAGGCAAACAAAGATTCACAGGGGTGCAAAAACTACTCGCACTATTCTTCGTAATATTCGAAGCATGCATTTACGTCTTCATGGGAGGACTAGCACCGCCAGAAGCAGCAGTAGGAACAGCACTCTTCTTCCAACTCGAATTACTGCTAATCTTCCAATTGATACTCGGAGGATTAATGATAATGTTTATGGATGAAGTAGTCAGCAAATGGGGATTTGGATCAGGAATCAGCCTGTTCATCGTCGCAGGAGTTTCTCAGTCTTTGTTTATTAGATTATTATCGCCATTGCCATCACCAACAAACCCCGGAGTTGCAACAGGCGCAATACCCGCATTATTCCAAAGTTTGGCGGCAGGAGACCCGCAAACAGCTTTGCTTATGGTAGCAGGCATAGCATCGACAGCAGTTATTTTCGCAATAGCTGTCTATGCACAAGCTATGAAAGTAGAAATTCCGCTATCTTTTGGAAGAGTCAGAGGGCACGGCATAAGATGGCCACTGCATTTCATCTATACATCCAATATTCCAATCATATTAGTCAGCGCATTGCTCGCAAACGTACAATTATGGGCAAGATTGCTACAAAACTGGGGCTTTCCAATACTAGGAACATTTGCAGGAAACTCGCCAGCAACAGGATTGGTATCCTGGATAACGCCACCAGACGTTATAGGAAGCGCCATCAGAGGAGGCTTAACACTGGGAACAGTATTCCAAGGCCTGACATACGCACTATTACTAACAATAGGAGCAGTAGTATTCTCATGGTTTTGGGTGCAAACAAGCGGAATGGATGCAAGAAGCCAGGCAAAACAAATAATGTCATCAGGATTGCAAATCCCAGGATTCAGAAAAGACGAAAGAGTGCTTGAAAGACTGCTAACACGCTACATCAGCCCGCTAACAATCATGGGAGCAATCGTAGTAGGATTATTGTCAGGGCTAGCAGACGTAAGCGGAGCGCTAACACAAGGAACAAGCCTATTATTGAGCGTCATGATTATCTACAGACTCTACGAAGACATTGCAAGACAGCACATGATGGATATGAATCCTATGATGAGAAAATTCATGGGAGGATAAATGTCCTTTCTAGACCCATTCTTGAATAATATTTTCGGATTCATGCTAAACTGGCAGCCGGTCTACGCAATAATACTACTATCATTCGTAATTTCTCTTGTGATTGTGGTAATTTACAAACTGATGACAAACCAAAAAGAAATGAAACAATTGAAAGATGACCTTTCAGCACATCAGAAAAAAATGAAAGAGCTGAAGCACGACCCAGAAAAAATGATGCAAGTGCAAAAAGAAGCAATGAGCACAAACATGAAATACATGACGAAGAGCATGAAGCCAACATTCATTACGTTCATTCCGATCATATTGATATTTGGCTGGATGCAAGCGCACTTTGCATATGAGCCCTTAATGCCGGCACAACAATTTGATTTAATAGTGGCATTAGAGAAAGCTGTAGAAGGAAATGTGAGCATCCACGTGCCAGAAGGACTGCAAGTAATTGGAGAAACTAATAAAGCAATTGCAGAGCATTCTGCGACATTCCAACTCAAAGGAGAAGAAGGAGAGTATTTTGCGACACTGGCGAGCAACGGACAGGAAGTTGACAAGAAAATTGTTATTACAACTGAAAGAAACTATGCACAAGTGCTTGAAACATACAAAAGCGAAGTGTTCAAAAGCATACAACTGGGCAATCAAACATTAAAGGTGTTCTGGAAATTAAGCTGGCTATGGGTTTACATTATCTCTGCAATACTGTTCAGCATTGTGCTGAGAAAATTGATGAAAGTGTATTAATAGCATAAAATATGCTATTTTTCCACAACGAAAATCCCTAAGAACGATTCAGGATGTAGGGATTTTCGAGTCTAAAAAATCGTTAAAAAATACGAAAATAAGCGATTTTTTATATATAGAAAATAAATAAGACTCATCGTCGATTTATGCCACTTACTATATAAATCAAAAAGTATTTAAATGAACGGCTTTTTAAACAGCTTATTAATAATCGGGGGTTGCTTATATGGCTAAATCTGAAAAAAACTCAGGAAAGCGTGAAATAAAGGTCGTCAACATCGTTGTCAGCGCATCACTAGGACACGACATACCGCTAGAAAAGATGGCAGCAACACTTTCTAACACTGAATACAATCCAGAACAATTCCCAGGATTGGTCATAAGGATAAAAGAACCAAAGACATCAGCATTAATTTTCAGCTCAGGCAAGATAGTCTGCACTGGAGCCCGCACGATGGCAAACGTGCATGAGAGCATCAGAAAAATAATCAAATCACTTGAAAAAATTAACGTCAAAATCAAAGACTTCCCAGAAGTCAAAATACAGAACATTGTGGCAGCAGGAAGCGTAGGAATGGATTTGAACCTGAATGTTTTGGCTATGAAGCTGGAGAACACTGAATATGAACCAGAACAATTCCCAGGACTTGTCTACAAGCTGCCAGAACACAAAGCAACATTCCTATTGTTCTCAAACGGAAAAGTAGTCTGCACAGGAACAAAGAGCGAAGAAGAAGTAAACCGCGCGCTAGACAAGCTCATAGAGAACCTGAAAAAGATAAAGCAGAAGTAAAATGGTAAGACCACTCGATTACAATTCCGGAATAAGCACGCAAGAAGCAAAAGAAAGAATAAAAGAGATTGAAGAAGCATTTGAATCAGTAAAAAAGAATTATTCTGGATTTCTCAGCAGATTCAAGAAAAACATGGGAACAGAAGATCAGAAAACATTGGCAGACTGCATCGGCGTGCTATTGCCCTTAAGCCAAGAAGCTTCAGTTCAGGAAGAAGTGCTACAAGCGGCCAGAGAAGAAATGGAAAAAAAGACGCACGTGGTTACTACAACAGTGCATTACAAGACGGGTGATTTGCAAAGCCGGATTCTTGATTACCTAACACGATTTAATAACACCGGAGTTGCCATATTACCGAAGGAAGCAGCTTCCGCATTCTTTGGCGATTAGCTTCCACCGGAAATCATGGGGTGTTCATAACTCCACTACCACAAACCTTTTTAATATAAGAAATTCTCGACAATAACGGGGGTTGGTATGGAAGAAAATCGCGCAGATGAAGCTGCCAAAATGGACGCGGCAACATATGTACTAAAAGTCCAAGAATTCTTAGAGAAAACATACTACGACTTACTATTAGAAAGAATAAGAAAAGGAGAAAGAAGCGCAACAGTAGAATTCTCAGCACTCGCACTCTTTGACCCAGAACTAGCAGACCTGCTGCTAGACCAGCCAGATGACGTGCTGAAAGCAGGAGAACTGGCAGTTTCACAATTAAACATAGGAAAAGAAGTCAAAGGTTTTGTATTGCGGTTCAGAGGACTGCCGGCAAGCGCAAGAGTACTCATAAGAGCAATAAGAAGCAAAAATCTGGACAAACTCCTAACATTCGATGGAGTTGTAAGAAACAAAAGCGAAGTAAGACCGCAAGTAGCATCTGCAAGATTTGAATGCCCAAACTGCGGAAACACGCATACCATACTGCAACTCGACACCAAATTCCAAGAACCAACAAGATGCAGCTGCGGAAGAAAAGGAAAGTTCAGACTAGTAAGCAAAGAACTTGTTGATGCGCAAATGATGGTATTAGAAGAAGTTCCAGAACAACTAGAAGGCGGAGAACAACCAAAAAGAATGAACATTCTGCTCAAAAATGACCTAGTCTCGCCACTAACGGAAAAACGCACCAACCCCGGCGCGAGAGTCCAAGTGGTGGGACAGGTCAAAGAATTTCCTGTGTTTCTGAAAACAGGCGGACAAAGCATAAAGTTCGACCTTTTTATCGAAGCGAACCAAATAGAGTCTGTTGAAGAAGATTACACCGAAATAAACATTTCTGCTCCAGAACTCAAAGAAATCAAAGATTTATCAAAAGATCCTGCCCTCATGAAAAAAATCGTTAATTCAATGGCGCCAAGCATTTACGGACATGAAAAAATAAAAGAAGCGCTGGCATTACAACTCGCAGGCGGAGTAAGAAAAAGAAGAGACGATGGAATAATAACAAGAGGCGACATACACGTACTTCTCGTCGGAGACCCAGGAGCGGCAAAATCACAATTGCTCAAAAGAATGCAATTTGTAGCGCCCAAGGCGCGGTATGTAACCGGAAAGGGAGCGAGCGCTGCAGGACTTTCAGCATCTGTCGTCAAAGACGAAATCCTGCAAGGCTGGAGCCTGGAAGCAGGAGCACTAGTACTAGCAAACAGAGGACTTTGCTGCATAGACGAACTAGATAAAATGACCAAGGAGGACGGCCATGCAATGCACGAAGCCCTAGAGCAACAAAGCGTCACAATAAGCAAAGCAAACATCCAAGCAACACTGCGATGCGAGACAACAGTGCTCGCCGCAGCAAACCCAAAATTCGGAAGATTCGACCCATATGATACTGTTGCCAACCAAATCGCACTCGCACCAACACTCATCAACAGATTCGACCTGATATTCCCAATCAAAGATGTTCCAGACCAAATAAAAGACGAAAAAATGGCATCATTCATACTTCAATTGCACAAAAATAACGTTGAAAAACCTGAAATCGAAACAAAACTGCTAAGAAAGTACTTTGCATACTCAAGACAAAACATATTCCCAACGCTCACAGATGAGGCAATAGACGAATTAAGAGATTACTATCTTAAAATGCGAGCATCAGCAAGCGGAGCAGGAATAAAATCAATTCCTATATCGGCAAGACAGCTAGAAGGGCTCGTAAGACTATCAGAAGCAAGCGCAAGACTAAGACTAAGCAACAAAGTAACCAAAAAAGACGCCAAAAAGGCAGTAGAAATTCTCGATTACTGCATGAGACAAGTAGCATTTGACGAAAAAACAGGAACATTCGACGTGGACAGAATAGCAACAGACATGCCAGCAAGCACAAGAAACAAGCTAGTGCTCATGAAAGAAATAATACATGAACTAGAAACAAAAGTAGGAAAAACAATACAAACAGAAGACGTCATAAAAGCAGCCCTGGAAAAAGACATAACCGAAGCAGAAGCAGAAGAAATTCTACAGAAATTAAAACGCTCAGGCGACATTTTCGAGCCAAGAAGAGGGTTTATCAGCCGGATTTAGACATTGTTGAATTCATGCCTGACAAAGAAGCAAGAGAAGTGCAGGCATTCACCATATACGGATTTGTAAGTTCTGAACAAACACTAAAATCACCATCATACGCAAAAGGCATATAGCAGGAATCACGCTTGCCAGAATCAACAATAGCAGAACAAGGAGACTTTGAATCACTAACTGCAGAAATATCCGCAAGACAAGAGTCAACATAAGGACGCAAAACAATAGAATCACAAATATTCTCTGCCCTTGACAAATCAGAGCCAGCAGCAGACTTTGCCTTCTCAATAATTTCATTAGGAGTTACAGGACGATCACTGCAATCAATCTGGCAATTATTCACATTCTCGCCAACTTCACACACTGTGTTGCCGCAGCACGGAACTACAGGAGAGCTTACACAAACACCAGAAACACAAGAATCAGTTGTGCAAAAATTAAAATCTTCACAGCCACCAGGACAAGTTAATTGAACTGCGCGAGCAGCCTCAACTGTTCTTTCTTTTAAAACTTCAGGAGCAGGAACAGCCTTGCTTACAACCTTGAAAGAACGCGATAATTGAGAAGTCTTGCCTGCATACGACAAAATAGCAACAAGCGAATAAGAGCCAGGAACAGCAGAAGGCAGAGAAATCGCAGTAGGAATACTTGTCTGCCTTTCAACACTAAAACTCTCAGTCTTTGAAACAATCTTGCCAGCAGGACCAGCAACTTCATAGTCAATCAAGCCACTAATTTTACGCCCACTCGGATTCTGAATTTCAGCATTAACAATCAAGTCCTGACCAGGACCAACTTCTGTGCTGAACAAATTAACATTAAAGCCTAAAGAGGCAGGCTCAGGCTGGCTCATTCTCAAAACAATCAATACAATAAGAGCTAATGCCAAAATAACTGAAAATGCAATGATTAACGTTTTCGTGCTAATTGTTTTTTTAACAGGAGCGCCGGCTGCCCGCAAAGCCATGTTGACATCATAAGGAGAATAGCCAGCATTCAGCAAAGTACTGCGGATAGTCTCAGCATCATAACCCTGCCTGAGAAGATTCTGAATGTACTCTACAAGACTTACCTGCACCATCTTTTTCAAACACTATCTTGAATACTTGCTATTTAAATCTTCTCTCCAGAACACATAAACATAAATACAAAAACAGCACGAAAAATACAGGGTGGAGCAGAGAAAACCAGCAATACATACGTGGATATCAGAAATTTCTAGCGGAAGCATTGTACAACAAGAAGACCAGCCAAGCGTTTTGCTCTTACAGAACGGAATTCAGCTAGAAAGAACAAGAATATACGGCACAGTTGTATCAACAGGAGAGCTTGTGGTGGATGATGGAACAGGAAGCATATTAGTCAGGGCATTTGATGCCAACGTGCAACTCCCAATAGGAACTTTTGTGCTCGTAATAGGAAAGCCAAGAATTTACAACAATGAGCCATACATACTTGGAGAAATTGTGAAAAAAATAGATGAAAAATGGCTTGAAGTAAGAAAAAAGCAATTCCCAATCAAAAAGAACGCGTCAGCAATTGACATAATAAAGGCGCTTGACAAAGGCGACGGAGCAGACTACAACCAAGTTGCTGAACGACTAGGAGACGAAAAAATAATCGTGCATCTTCTAGCAACAGGAGAATTATTCGAAACAAGACCGGGAAAACTAAAAGTTCTAGAATAAACTTGGAGTAACGAACACTTCGATTACCGCGGCAACGAATAATATCAGAACTGCCAAAAGAACAAGATCAGAAACATCCAGCAATACTTTCTCAAACTTACCAGTCCCAAAATCATGCTTGACAATCGCCATAGAAAGAATACCGCCAGCAAGCCCTCCGATAATATAGGAAAAGATTTCAGGAATGCCGTGAATAGCATAACGCAAAATACTCAAAGAACCGACATAGAAGTATGCGCCTACAAAAGACAACCCAGTGGCGTCAGCAAATTTTACCATGTGAGACCGGACAAAATTACCAACAGCAGCGCCAATAACGCTCGCATTCCAGGCTAAAATGAAAATCGCGCCAGAACTATACAAGAAACTGAACAGCATGCAGAAAATCAAGACTTTGATATTATTAAGGAATATCTTGCTCAAAAGCGCAGTCTGAGTAATTTTGCCAGTCACATGCTGGTTAAGATTAGTAATAGTCTGAGTCTGAACCTTGAAAAGACTAGAAGCCATGTCTGAAGGAAGAACCATATACCAGATAGAATAAGCAGCAGCAATTCCTGCAAACAAAGTCAAGAAGAAAAATAACGCTGGAGCATGCTGTCTTAGAATAGACTTTCCTTCAGAAGAAAAATTTTTGTTTTCCTCAAAACGCAAAGTATGATAGATTAAGGGCAAGCAGGCCATTGCGGTGAGAAACACCATCACCATGCTGCTCTGCTCCTCAAAAATCCACAAAGACAAGAATATGGCAAGAGTGCCGTAAATAATGCCCAAAAAGAAAATCAAGAACGGGTGACGCTCAGCACTCGGTGGATTAAATAAGGATTCCAGCACCATCTTTTTCATATATTGAGCGCACTCAGGGCTTTATATACTTTTCCTACAAAGGTTTATATAGGATTTCCATGCTTTTTCGACTTATGGAATACGACCAGCTTTTACAGCGCGCGAGGGAAAAGCTCCCACAAAGCGTGTTTGAGAAAGAAAGATTCGAGATACCAAAGGCAAGAGGCCACTTAGAAGGCAACAAAACAGTAATTACCAATTTTATGCAGATAGCGAACACGCTGCGCAGACAGCCAGACCATCTCCTAAAATACGTGCTAAAAGAGCTAGCAACACCAGGTGAAATATCCAGATCAGGACTACTCGTGCTTGGAGCAAAAATTCCAGCAAGCAGAATAAACGACAAAATAAAACAATACGCGCACGAGTTCGTTTTATGTCCTGACTGCGGCAAACCAGACACTGAAATCAAAAAAGAAGGAGATTTCAGCTTCATGAAATGCGCAGCATGCGGAAGCAAACACCCGGTGAAGTCCAAGATATGATGCTAGTAAAACTCCACAAAAAAGACGGCAGGGCAATTATTGCGGTATGCGACAAGCAATTAATCGGACAGCTTCTTGAAGAAAACGGAAAACAATTAGACTTACGCGGAGACTTCTACAAAGGCGAAGAAAGAAGCGCAGAAGAAATAGGCGATTTGATACGCAATTCCGATGGAGTAAACTTAGTGGGTGAGGAAGCGGTTGCACTCGGATTACAAGAAGGAGTTATTGAAAAAGATAATGTTCTCACAGTAAAAGGAATACCGCACGCACAAGCAGTGCACACGCCTGAATAATTATTCTAATACTATTCTTTTTGTAAAACTGCCACGCTCAGCTGCTTTCTTCTTTCTAACTTCGTCAACCTTATCGAAGCCGCCATACTCTTTTGAAATAGCATGAACAACTTCGAGAACATCGCCGAGTTCTTCAGCAGAAGGCTTCAGCTTGAACTCGTGCGCTTCCTCAATTAATTTCATAATAAGCAAATGCTTGAATTCGTCTTCTGTTGCGACGTGAGTCTTTGCTAATTTGCCATCTTTTTTCATAATCTCAGGTATTTTATCTCGGATTAATTTCATAACAACCTCCGGTTTTCTACAAAGTCTTTGAGTGGCTGGAATAACGGCTGAGGAAGCTCATCTAATGAACACCATCGAAACTCGACCGAATTAGAATCATTCAGCTTAACATCACCACTAGCGTACTCAGCTTCAACGAAGATACTAACATAATGTTTTCCTTCTGATTTATGAACATCATTTGTCAAGCCTACAACACGCGGATTCTTGATCAAAATATTGAATTCCTCTTTTGCTTCTCTGGCAGCAGTTTCTTCAGGAGTTTCACCATACTCCATGTGCCCGCCAGGCAAACCCCAAGTTCCAGAACCATGGGCACCCTCGCGCTTTTGTAGTAGAATCCTGCCATCTTTTTTCACAAAAACTCCAACACCGACTGCTGGACGCATCATTTTATCAGGCTCAAATCACCATTAATGATGACCGGCCTCACTGCCTCTATTTCAGTTTTGTAAAATTGAATCTCTGGAATAGGGTTCAAGAGAAAGATTTTTTGGTTAAGCACATGCGCGAATCCTATCTCCATCAAAGTATTGCCACCGATATAATTTTGAATTCCGTGCTTGTCAACATTCATTACTAAAACAGCATCAGCACCCTGCATCATGTTCCAGAATTCTCTAATAGCATCAGCATTCATCTTCTGATGAATCTTTATTTGCTCTTTCTCATCATCCGTCTTGCCAATAAAAGGGCTTGCTAGATTTGTAACAAAAGCATCATGGCCAAACTCGCAGAGTTTATCACGTGCTTCGATCATCTTCTCAGTAAACTGCATACTACCAATAATTCCAATTCTCACCCAAACCACGCTCCAAGACCAACCTGCTTATCCGGCTCTTTGCCGAACGCACTTTCTATTCTCACCTTGAGCAATTCAATCGTCTGCTGAAGATAAGGAGAAACATTATACTTCTTAGCCAGCGACATGGTAGGCTCCAAATACTTCACAACAGAACCTTCGCTTATAGTAAAAATTATTTTACCATTGCACTTATTGCATTTCCCAATTAAAGGAGGACGCCTGAACTTCTCATTACAATGAACGCACCTGAATTCCTGCATTGAAAACTTTCTCAAATTACCTTTAGTATCTTTCAAGAAATGCTTTTCGATAACCAATTTTGCGACATCAGAAGCGTCAACACTGCGCAATTTTTCCGCAAGATCCATCTGGCCTCTGAGCTTTTCTTCCATAGAAGGAAGAGTCTTGTAAGCACTGCAGCGCACTGTTTGATTAAGATTCGTAATATCGTGCGTAAAGCCCATCTTCTCATACTGCTCAGGCTTGCCTAAACACGCCTTAATCTGCGGAATCTTAACTTCCCAGGGCATCTTGTACTGCAAGCTGGCCTCATACAATTCAATCGGATAACGCCAAGCAATGTCAACATCAAACGCCATGTCATCAACTTCAGAAGGCGTGAGAACGCTTGTCAAAACAAGCGGAGTGTCCATTGTAGAACCACGGCTTCCTGGCAGATACTGCTTGCTGAAGTTAAGGAAAGCGTCCATCAGCAAGATAACACAAGCCTCATCACCATCACAATCCCTTCTTGTAGCAGCATGAAGCAACGGATGAGCAAACAAGCCCTGAGTCTTGCTAAAACCAATAACTCTTGCTAAAGTCCCAGCGCTAGTGTGAGGAGCAAGAGCAACCACCAAATGGCCAACTAAATCACTGGCAGTGGAACAATTATACAAGCGCTCAAGACCGTAAAGACTCTCCAAAGAATCATCAACAAATCTAGCAATGTTAAGAAGAACTTTATCCGCACCATCATCCGGACTCTCATCACAGCTCGGCAGAACAATATCCTGAGGCTTTAACTCCAACACTTGCTGATCATCAACAAGCTCTCTGCCATGAATATCTTTTGCGTAACCAAGCTCTTTCAAACGAACAATACTCGTGCCAATTTCGCAAGCCTTGAAATGAGTCAAAGGAAGCTGAGTCATATCATATCTAGTGGTTCCATCCTTGTAAACATGAATGTCATACTTAGCACGCAAAATTCCCTTGCCCAAATGCTCAGGAACATGCTCATCATTACTTGTGCCCCTGACCCCCTTAATCAATTCGGGATACTGCCTGATGCCAAGCTGCTTAACAACAGCGTCAAAATAATGCTTTATAGGAATAGAACGACGAGAACACGCCTCTGCCTCGCCATGAGCAGGACAAACTTTTGAATCAATCAAGCCGCATCTTATGCACTTCCATTTTCTCTGAGTCTTAGAAGAACAAACTTCGCAAACCCCCAAAACAGTCTCAACATTGCACTTTGAGCACAAAAAGAAAGAAAAATCAGAAGTGACCTTACCATCCTGCAAAGCACTCTGGAAACTTCTTAACCTGCCGCCTTCCTCGCCAATCGGAAACAAAACATGAGGGCTGCCAACCAATTCACGCTGCTTGGCCTTCTCAGGACGACCCATGCGCGCGCCAATAAAAGTCCCAGCCTTGTCACGAATAACAAAAGGAGAAAACTGGTTGATTGCGTCAAGAATCGACTTCTCGGCAACAATATACTTCTTCAACTCACTTGGCTTTTCATCAGTGAGATGCAAAACTGCTGTCAAGATTACTGCGAATTCCTTGTCAATAACAACGAACTCATTGCTAACAAAAGCGTGAGGAATACCGGCAAGCTCAAGACAGCGCTTCGCAGGACTCTTCGGCAAAACAATCTTCTGCACTCCCGCCTCAGAAGCGTGAACTTTAGCATTATCAAACCAATCAAGAAGAGAACGGAATTCATCATGCGACAACAAATTCCAATAAAACGAGTAAGCCGGATGAATGGGAGTTTTAGACGCTCTTGCAATCTGAATTGCCTCCTGCGCTGAAGGAACAGCACCGAAAGGATCCAGCTTCCCTCCACCTGACTTTTCAACCTCCTGAACCCACCACTCAGGACAATAACCAGCAGGAGCAAGAATATGAGCACGATTGAAAAAGTCGCCATAAGCAACCAAAATATCACCCAAGAACAATATTTCCTTAACAAAAGGCTGAACTCTTCTTGCTTCCTCCAAAGAATGAACCTGCAAAACACTGCCATCTTCCACGCGAACAATAGGACCTTCTATCAAATCACATGAAGAAAGACTTGCGGCCTTGCCAGGACGCTCAGTCTTCAATTGAGTTCCTGTTGCGATATACTGGTTAAGGATAAACATGGTAGCAGGGTGAATGCTCTGCGCGCTAAAACCAGAAGCTCTCGAACGGCCATACCTTAATCTAAAACCTCCAGCTCTCAACGGATAACCAAGAACCGGCCTGCCAGCAACCAAGTCAGCAATGAAAGTATAATCAGGAGAAATCTTTTGAGAAGACGCAGTTGATTTTCCTGCCTTTGCCTTTTTCTGAATGTGCAAAAATTCCTCAAGGAAATTCCAAGTAGTAAGAGAGAAGTCTTTGCCCCACGCACCAAGCTGCTTCCACAACTTGGGAGCTTTCAAAGGAATGCAGCTTGAAAGAACAAGACAATAACCGCTCCTGATTTTGTTGGTGGGAACTCGCGGAAGATCCTTGTAATTGCTAACCTCAATTTTTTCGCTAGGATCGCCAGAAACTTCAACAGGCAAGTTCTTCAGCATAAACTCGACTTCTTTCTCGCTTGGGAAATACTGCAAGTTTGTAACACGCTCATGATAATCCTGCAATTCAGTAGACGCGCGCTTAATCTCATCAGGCTGGGCATCATAAACATCATAACCCATGCACAAACGCACATAATCAGTAATTATGACGCAAACAGCAGCAGCTGTGCCTCCTGCATTCCTAATAGGACCGGCAAAATTAACACAAATGTATTCTCCGCGATTGTCTACGCGCTTCTTAATTTCAATATTAACAATACCGTCAAGAGGAGAGCTGACTACTCCAACGGTAACGTAAGCGAAACCAGTTCTAATTCCAACTTCCATTGCTTCTTTCTTATCCTGAAACTTGCAAAACTTTCCCTGGGCCAATTCCTCTGCAATCTTCAAAGCAACACGCCAGTCAAGAGAGCCAAACTGCTTTTCGAGCTCGATAATCCGTTCAACAACACCAGAGTTTACAATCTGAGGAGCGATGACTGAGATTAATCCGACAACACGCTGAGCCATGTTCTCGGCAAGAGAAACTTCAACAACAGACTCAGGATCGCAGCCTTTTTCCCTTGCCTTAGAAGCAATAGAGTGCATTCTAACAACCTCTGACTTCAACTTCTCAAAATACGCGTGCATTTCAACGCTTGCAACTACCATTCAAAACCTCAACATATGAACTTCCCTTGTCTGCAAATTAACAATAGGAACAACGCCTGGCTCTGGATTATGCCCCATCTTCTCCTGAAAGTCAGTAATCCCCTGAAAACAACTCGCTGCAACAAGCGTAGACCCTCGATAGTTCAGGAAACCTGCCTTGTGAATATGGCCGGCAAAAAACAAGTCAGGAACACGCTCGATAACAAGCGGGTCTGAACGAGCATCAGGAATATACAAAGTAGACGTGTGCTGAGGCGCAAGATGACGGCGCTGCAACAGGAATCTCATTATTAAAGGAGCACGGTCAGACAAATGACGGCCAGAATTCTTAATACTAGGAACAATTTCAGCGTAGTCATCAAAACTATAACCGTGATACGTTAAAACATCAAAGCCCCCAAACTCTTTTGAAGCATGAATATTAAGATAACACGGATTGCAAACCATAGTCACATTAGGCAAAAGCCACAACGGAGCAGCATAATCCTTTGACAATTTCAGCTGAGGCTCACTAATCCTGCCAGCATCGTGATTGCCAGGACCAAGAATAATAGGAATTTCTTTGGGAAGAAGTCCGAGCAGTCTAGCGCACTCTTTATACTGATCCCTGATATCAGTAATGGCTAACTCCTTTTCCTGCTGAGGATAAATGCCAACACCATCAACAACATCGCCGCAAACAAAAATGTATTTCAATTTTGACGCCATTGCGCGTTCTTCGGGAGTGCCGTGCCTGCCGTGCGCCCACTCAACAAAATTATTGAAACGCTCTGCCTCAAAACCAGCAGAACCAGCATGAATGCAAGAGAGAACAACAGCGTAAGATTCATCAGGAGCTTTCTTCGGCTCAGCAATAGGAATATCAGGAATCACGATCGAGCTTGCAAATATTATTCCTTCCCCTAACGTGCCATTAACCCCGATAACCTCATCAAGAACAACATCAGCACCTGTTGCCGAAAGATCCTGCTTAGACTTTGAGATAAGAACCGCGATTGCGCCGGTTGTGTCTTCCAAAGTAAGCATCAGATGCTCATTCTTTGTAACACGCTTATCAGAAACAATTCCAATAATCGAAACAGCTTCCCTGTCCTTTTTGCCTCTCAACCTGCCAATAGAAGTAAGATTCTGCAATTCCTGCCTTGAATGCAAAAGCTTTTCCAAAGCACGATAACGCGCGTTGAAATAATCAACAAAGTCTTGAACTGTGCGCTTCTTCGGCTTATCATCATAATCCCAAGTAATTTTAACTGCAGATGCCTGAGGCTTCAGCAAATCAACAGGCTTTGTACCATTAGATAAAGCAGAATGCCACTCATCAACAACGCCTGGCTGGTCTAGTCTAGCGAGAAGCTCCCTGCCTACAAGAACATTATTCTTCAAAAACGCGCTTACAATCTCCTTCTTCTTAACTAACTGCTCCATGACAACCCAAGCTCTTCATTCAGGATGACTTTTATTTTCTGAGTGATAACATCAGTTGTGCCAAGACTAATCTCACGAGTCCTGCCATAACGGCCCTTGCTGATGACTTTTGCGTTAATAATTCCAAGCATGTCAAGCTCAGCGATAATATCGCTGACTCTCCGCTGAGTTAACGGCCTTAACCCTGTCTCAGAACAATAACGCTCGTACAAAGTGTAAATCTCGCCTGTAAACACGCCCTGCTTTTGATGGCAAGCATCCAAGATAGAGAAAAGAGTAACTTGATACTGCTTAGGCTGGCCGGCAACAAGATCCAGAACACGATCACGCTCAATCTTTTCTTCTGCCTGATCCAGATGACCAATAGCAACCTTAGAATCATTCTGACGCTCAGCAAGCTCAGCAGAAACTCGCAACAATTCTAACGCTCTTCTAGCATCGCCGTGCTCTCTTGCAGCAAAAGCAGCACATTTTTCTAAAACTCCCTCACTAACAACGCCAGGATTAAACGCCAACTGAGTTCGGTGCTCCAAAATATTCTGAATTTGCGTAGCATTGTAAGGAGGAAACACAAGATCTTCCTCGCTTAAAGAACTCTTAACTCTTGGGTCCAAAGTATCTGTAAAAACTAGATCATTCGAGATGCCGATAAGCGTTATTTGAGTATTCTTTAACTCTGAATTGATTCTTGTAAGATTATACAAGAGCTCGTCCCCTGCTTTGCCAACAAGCTGGTCCACTTCATCTAGAATTAATAACAGGATGTGCTTTTCTTTATCAATAGTCTTGAAAAACATATGATAAACTTCATCTGTAGGCAAACCAGTAACAGGAATATCTCTTCCATACTCGCGCAACAATTGCGCAACCAGCCGGTATTCTGTATCTGCAAGTTTTTTCAGCTTGCAGTTGAGGTAAATAACCTTCAAAGGAATGTGTTTTTGCTGAGCTACTGCAAGAAGCTGTTGAGTTGTGTGCCTCACTGTTAATGTTTTACCGCTGCCTGTTTTTCCATAAATGAAAACATTGGAAGGCTTCTCACCTCTTAATACTGGAGCTAGAATATTGGCCAACTGATCGATCTGCTCATCCCTGTGCGCAATTTGAGTTGGAGCATAATTAGACTGCAAGATTAGTTTATTCTTAAAAATAGGCTTTTTTTCTAAATACTTCTCAAAAAAGTCTACCAGCCCCTTTTCTTTCATGTGGAGTTGGCAGACAGTCCGATATATAAAGATTTTGGGAGGCCTGACCCCATAATTTCATATGGAGATTTGGAACTGTGTGTTTGTGTTATTGTTTGTTTAAAGTTAAATTAAGAGTGAATGGTGGTTTTTCATTTTTATTATGTATTATTTTCTATATAGATAATAATATATAATAAAGAAACGAATACAACAACACAAGAAGCATAGTTGCAGTGGAAGAGCAGGGGTGTAGCAATAGGAGACACTATATAAAGCTTAAATGTTGTTACTCAACGATAGCAAAAACAGAAACCTTTATATATGGGCTATACCTACGCATGAGTAATGACACAAATATTGGAGCGCACACCATGATAGTACAAAAAGATTTTTTAAACAAACTCAAGGATTTTGGATTAAACAGCTATGAAGCCAAATTGTGGACAGCATTGCTATCACGCGGTGTTGCAACAGCAGGCGAACTTTCTGACATCGCAAACGTGCCAAGAAGCAGAAGCTATGACGTTCTAGAAAGCCTTGAAAGAAAAGGATTCGTAATAATGAAACTAGGCAAACCAATCAAATACATCGCAGTACCTCCAGCAGAAGTCCTGGAAAGAGTCAAGAAATCAATCAAAGACGATGCTGACAAACAAGCAGACATCATAGAAAGCTTGAAGAAAAGCGAAGTATTAGGCGAACTTAACACTCTGCACAAACAAGGCATAGAACTCGTCGAGCCAGCAGACTTAACAGGAGCGGTAAGAGGACGAAGCAACCTTTATTCACACTTAGCAGCAGGAATCAAAAACGCAGAAAAAACTGTATGCTTGATGACAACTGAATCAGGCCTTGCAAGAAAAACAGAAGCTTTGAAAAACGCTTTCCAAAAAGCAAAAGAAAGAGGAGTAAGAATCAAAGTACTTGCTCCATCAAAAGCACAATCAAAAGTTCTAGCAGCATTTGCACAAATAAAGAATGTTGATGCACTACCAGCAAGATTCTGTGTTGTAGACGGCAAACAAGTAACCTTCATGGTGCTTGATGACGCCGAAGTACATCCAAACTACGACTTTGGAGTCTGGGTAAACGCAGCAAACTTCGCCAAATCATTTGAAAACATGTTCAACTTGATCTGGGATAAGAACTAAGTATTCCTGCTAACAGGCGATACACATGAACCCAATCTACGCAAAATCAATTGTGGATTCTACGCAACTAAACACCCGACACGAATGGTTCCAGCAGAAAGAACAGCTCGTTGACGGCGTTGAAGTATTACTTCTATCAAGAGATTTCAAAGACTTAAAGACAACAGAGAAAATACTTCTCGAAGCAAAGAGAAAGTTTGGTCGAATAGCGCTGGAAATGCCAGATTGCGTTGATGGAAAAGGAATTGATCCGGTTTCTCATGAGGCTTTAATCAGGGCATGCAGTAAAGACAACTTGGATGAATTTGTAAAATTATCAGAAGCAGTTGGGGCAGATTATGCCCAATATCAATTGATGAGGGAAAACTTTGGAGAAGACGGAATGCCTGCTTCAGCTGGCGAAGGTTTGCGACTACTTATTGAGCTAAGAAAATATCATCATGATGAACTTGTACGCAAGACTGAAATTCCGCTACAAATGGAAAATACAATACCTCTTAATCCATCAGGACATGCAGATAAAATTTCTGAATTACACTATGAACCAAACACAACACGAGTAATGGACTTCCAATTCTCAGGCATTCCTCTTGCATATGACACAGCTCATGCAATGTCAGCAGCATACACTTACTTTAGGGCACTATCAACAGACCTTTTCAAAAAGCACGGAAAAAATGGCAATGGGATTGTATTCCGTCCGGTAGAAACAGAAATAGGAACGTGCTACACAGAAACCACTCGTGCCGATATAATAACTACTGACCTGATCAAAAACGAATTAGCCCAAGGCAGAAGAATGCAAGACGCACTAACATACGTAATTATTCACGAGCTGGCCAATTCAGATCTTATTCGCTCAGTTCAACTCCAGAACGCAATCAACTTCGGAATAAGTCATGGCGACCATGGAAGAGTCGAAGGATGGCTCGATTTAGAAAAAATATGCAAAGCGATACCAAAAGGAGTACCAATAATTCCCGAAGTTACAGAAGACAGCAGAGAGAATTACGAACACAATCCTGTGAATCAAAGAAAGCTGTTAAAACGCATGCATAGATGGCTAGAGACAGCCTAAACACAACCTTTTTATACTCTTTACTTATAAATAACCTTTAGAAAAGAGAGGTGTTTAGTATGGCAGATGAAGTCTTAGTCAGAATTGTCCTAGCAGTCATAGTAGGAGTATTATTCGGAATAGTATATTGCATGAGAGTCCTAGTTCTAATGGAAAGAAGAGTAGCACGCATAGAAGAGCACATGGACAACATCATGCACAAAGTACTTCAAGAAGAAATCCGCATTGAACGCGGAATGAAGCGCAGAAGATAATGGACAAAACATTATACTCAATTTCTTATTATCTTGAACGAATGCTGCCAAAAGGCGGAATAGCACACGTCTACTTTCCAAAAGAAATTCTAGGAGCAATACTGCCGGCAATCGCAAAAGAAAAAAATTGCAAGATTGTCAGCATTGCAGGAACAAAACAAGCCACACAGGCGCTGATGGAAGCAGGAGTGCTTACAAATTCAACTGAAGAACCAGATGTTGTCCTAGCAGAGCCAGATGGGTTGACTGCAGACGGAATGCTCTTGAAACCAGAAGAAGCCAAACAACTAAAACAAGACGCAATAGCAGTCGGAAGCACAGTCAATTGGAAAAAGAAATGCCCAGCAAGCCACGATACAGTTGAAATAACAAGAACAATCACAGAACGAGGAATATACTCGCCAGGACAATTAGAACAAGAAATTAGCGCTTCTTCTTTGGAGCCTTCGCTTCCTTCTCGAGCTTCTCAATATCAGACTGTAATTCCTTAATCTTCTTAGAATTATCTTCCATGTCCATCAATAAACCGCACTCAGGACACTTAAAATTAAAATCATGACTTTGCTCAAAATCCAATCTCAAACATTTGCTGGCGCACATGTAAAACTGAGTGTTTTTCTCCCTGTTCAAGCGTTCTACAAAACGCTCAAGCTTCTTCTTTTTGATATCCTTCGCTAAATCCTTGATGCGCTTCTGATTAAACGTCCAATAGTAAATGTACCATCCTTTCTTTTTGTCTTTCTTCCTGATAAAGCTAACAAGATTGTTATCATACAACCTGTAAAGCATGTTTCTAGTAAGATTGATTTCTTTCTTAATGCTGTCAGCAAGCTTGAACTCAGAAACATTGCTCTTATTTCTCAAAGCCTTAACTAAAGGCAGAACATCCTCGCCTGCAACCTCAGAAACAATCTCGTCAACAGCTTTACTGGTAATTTTCTCTGCCACGACGATTTTTCCATTACAGCGGTATATAAATCTTACTGTCGAGCAACCTGCTCGAATAACAAACCTTTCATCTCAGCCTGCTCTTCGTTAACAACAAAGAACTGCGCTGTTTTCTTAAAGTCCTCTGGATTCAAGAAACGCCAAGGCTTTCTAAAGAAACGAACTGCGATTAACGGCCTAGCGCCGGCAATTTTAGCATATTCAATTAACTCTTCAACTTCGCTTATTTCCAAATATTGACTGCTACTGTTTGTAGCCTTACACTCGATTGCCAGATTGATACCTTCTTTATTCGCAATAATATCAGGAGAAGGATACTTCATACTGCCACTGCCAGCTACCCTGCAAGCAGTCCACTGCTTGGTAGCCCAGAATAAGTGGATGATTTCCCTTTCCGCGTTCGACCCTTTTTGCTGATTGCCCATTAATTCAAGATATTTTATCGTAGCATAAAAACGTTTTCAATGTTAATGACGGCTTAAAAAGCAAAATATTAAATAAAGAAGGCAGAATAAAGCTCCTAAGGGTGATCTAAGATGGTACAAAGCTCAAAAAGACTAATTCCGCTAGCAGCAATGGAACAAATCATGAAACAAGCAGGGGCAGACCGAGTTTCTGACAAAGCCAAAGCAGCATTGAAAGAAGTTCTAGAAGACTATGCAAAAATGGTTGCAACAGACGCAGTAAAGTTTGCACTGCATGCAGGAAGAAAGACTGTGAAAGCAGGCGATATCAAGTTAGCTGTCAAGAAATAATGATACGACTTGTAAAGATAAACAAAAATAACTTACAAACCGCGCTGAGAATAAGCTATTCTATTTTTCCCGGAAAAAACGACCGCAAATATCTCGCGAGGTGGTGCAAAAAATACGTCAACAATAAGTGCGGCTCAAATATACGCATAGTAAAATATTTTATTGCATACATATCAAAAGAACCAGTGGGCATTACAGGCCTCTACCAATTCAAAGGAGTCAAAGATATCTGGCTTGGGTGGTTTGGCGTCGTCAAAGAAGCAAGAAGACATGGAACCGGCAGCGAAATATTACGAAAAACAATCAGTATCGCAAGAAAAACTAAAGCTCCGAATCTTCGCATATACGCCATCAGCAAAAAAGCAATGGCTCTATACGAAAAACACGGTTTCAAAAAAACAAAATCAGAAACATGGCTTGCAATTAATGGAAAAAGGATATTCAAATATCCCCAAAAAAGCACATTCTATGTTAAGAAACTCAAGGCGTAATCTTCATAAAATCATACGCGCAGACAACGTTATCAAACGCAGTTCTCGCATCTTCCTCGATTTCCAACGTGTTCTTGTACCTTGCGCTAAAATGAGTGAGAACTAACTTCTTCACGCCAGAGCGAGAAGCGATCTGAGCAGCTTCTAATGCAGTCAAGTGGCCATGCTCGAGAGCTTTATCTTTCAACTTGCTGGAATAAGTACTGTCAATTATCAGAATATCTGCATTTGCAGCAAGTTTCTCGCAATTGTCGTTAGGCAAAGTATCAGTCATGAAAACAATTTTTCTACCTTTGATTAAAATAGTTGCATCATCAGCAAGAACTTTCTTGCCCTTATACTCTACACTATGCCCCTGCTGTAATTTACCGAGCAGAGGACCCTCAGGAATACCAAGCTTTTTGACATAGTCAACTTTGATTCTTCTCCTATCCTTTTCTATGAACGCAAAGCCGACACAAGGCACAGCATGCTTCATCGGCATACTTTCTAAAATAAAATCATCGTCCTCAAAGAATTTTCCTTCGTGAATTTCCATTATGTTAATGTTAAACTTAGCTTCAAATTCAATCCCGCCGAACAAAGCTTGGAAAGCATGCTTGCTGCCCCTAGGACCGTAAATTTCAACAGAACGATTCAACTCCAAAGAAGCAATAGTGAGCAGTAAACCTGGCAAGCCAAGAATATGATCGCCATGCCAGTGCGAAATGCAGATTTTGGTTACTTTAGACAATGGAATTCCTGCTATTTTCATCTGCCTTTGAGTTCCCTCACCACAATCAAATAGAATGCCATCTGACTTGAACTGCAAAAACATCGCACTTGGATTCCTTTCCTTTGTCGGCATCATGCAAGATGTGCCCAAAAAAGTGATTTGCATACGACAAAAACCCTATTTCTTCTTTATAAACATAACCTTTTTAAACGCACCAGAACAAGATAGAAACATGGAAGAAATCAAAGCACTGCTCATAAAAGACGCAGTTGTTACAGAGAACAGCGTCGCGGCCAAAGAACTCCACGAAAAGAACAGCTACGGCACGCCTTTAGCAGATGGAAGAGTAAAACTCTCATTACTTGAAGCAGTTTACCTAGCAGAAAAGAAAAGAATAACCGTTCTGGACAGCAAAAACAAGCGCATTTCAGCTAACAAGCTCACTGGAAAAGCAGCAAAAATAGAACACGACTTCTGGACAAGGTACGCAGTCTTCCAAGACTTTAGAAACAGAGGATACGTAATCAAAACTGCACTAAAGTTCGGAGCAGACTTCAGAATCTATGAAAGAGGAATAAAACCCGGACAAGCACACGCAAAATGGATAGTCTACCCAGTCAAAGAATCACAAAAACTAACCTGGCAAGATTATGCAGCCAAGAACAGAGTAGCACACAGCACCAAAAAGAGACTTCTTATTGCGGTTGTTGATGACGAGGGAGACGTCAGCTATTGGGAAGCACGCTGGTTGCGCCCATAAAAACTTATAAAGGCAGGCACACAACATTTTCTTATGGAATACAGAGACAAAATACTAAGCATGGCGCAAAATGCACCAGTGCTGCCAACCGGCGTTGCAAAGGCGCTTAGCACAAACAGCATGCTGGCAGGAGCAATGCTCTCAGAAATGTGCTCCAAAGGAATCCTGAAAACTTCAGCACTCAAAGTTGGAGGATCACCATTATATTACAAGCCAGGAAACGAATCACAATTACTGAACCACCTTGAAAGCCTTAACGAAAAAGACAGAAGGACAGTTTTGAAATTAAAAGAAGAAAAAATAATCAGAGAAAATGAAGCAGACCCATTAACAAGAGTTTCTTTGCAGGCGATCAAAGACTTCGCAAAACCACTCACAGTAGCATACGACAACAAACAAGAAACATTCTGGAAATGGTTTGAGCTAGCAGACAAGGATGCGGAAGACATGATAAGAAATAAATTAGAGCCGCCAGTGCAGAAAGAAGCGCAAAAAACAATCGCTCCACTTAAAGAAGAAATTGAAAAACCAAAGGCCGAACTAAAGCCTAAGAAAGTAAGCACAGAAACAACAGGAGAATTCTGGGACAAGCTACATGGATTCTTCACTGAGAATAAAATCACTCTAAATGAAAAAGCAGTTGTTAAGAGAAAAATAGACTTTGACTTAATAGTAGAACTGCCATCAGCAGTAGGAACATTATCCTACTATTGCAAAGCAAGAAGCAAGAAAAAAATATCAGATGCAGACATAAGCGCAGCATACGTCCAAGGACAAATCAAAAAACTACCAGTAATCTTTCTAACAGACGGCGAGCTAACACCGCAAGCAAAAATAGTACTCGCACAACTAAAAGGAATTACGGTGAAAAAAGTCTAATGGGAGTAAACCTCAGAGACATAATAATACGGCACCCTGTCACATTTGAAGACATGGCAGGCAAAATTCTGATAGTAGACGGCTACAACATGCTCTACCAATTCCTCAGCAACATACGAGGAAGAGATGGAAATCTCTTTACTGACCATCACGGGCATGTAACCAGCCATCTAATAGGACTATTCTCACGAGTCACAAACCTAATGCAGAAGAGAATAAAATTGGCATTTGTGTTTGACGGACAAGCACCAGAACTAAAACACAAAGAACTCGCAAAAAGAGCAGAACTCAAAAAAGAAGCAGCCAAAAAATACGAAGAAGCATTAGCAACAGAAGATACAGACGCAATGAAAAAATACGCAGCAAGAACATCAAGATTAACCAAAGACATGGTAGCACAAGCACAAGAATTGCTAACTGCACTTGGCATACCATGGGTGCAAGCACCAAGCGAAGGAGAAGCACAAGCAGCATACATGGTAAGAAAAGGACACGGCTGGGCAGTAAGCTCACAAGACTACGACAGCTTATTGCACGGAACGCCACGACTCATCCAAAACTTATCAATAGAAGGCAGAAGAAAAATCCCGGGAAAACTAGCATTCACAACAATAGAACCAACAATCATAGACTTACAAGAAAACCTGAAAGCACTCAACATAACACAAGACCAGCTAATGTGGCTAGCCATACTGACAGGAACTGACTACGCACCAGGCGGAGTAAAGGGCATAGGACCAAAAAAAGGATTAGCATTGGTTAAACAGCACAAAACACCAGAAGCCGTATTCTCTCCATTAAAAACAGACTTTGATTGGCAAGAAGTGCTGAATGTCTTCAAAAAAATTCCAGTAACAGACAATTATTCACTGGAATGGAAGCCAGTAGACAGAAAGAAAACATACCAATTCCTAGTAGAACAACATGACTTTGGAGCAGAAAGAGTAGAAAAAACACTAGACTTGATAGCACCGGCAAAACACCAAAAAGGACTAGGAGACTTTACATGAATCTCAGAGAAGCACTCAAAGGAAAACTGAATTCCAAAGAATTACACGCACTAAAAACAAGTTTTGACGTGATTGGCGACATAGCGATCATCGAGATACCGCCAGAACTCAAGAAAAAAGAGAAACTAATTGGAAATGCACTTCTTTCATTACTAAAAAACATAAAAGTAGTAGCGGCAGAAGCAGGAGAACACACAGGAAAATACAGAAAACAAAAACTACGCATAATCGCAGGAGAAAAAAGATTTGAAACAGTCCACAAAGAAAGCGGAATGCTATTCAGAACAAATGTAGCACAATGCTACTTCTCACCAAGACTAGGAAGCGAGAGAATGCGCATAGCAAAACAAGTCAAAAAAGACGAGAGGATATTGGTTGTTGGATCAGGCATTGCTCCATATCCGTTGATTCTTTCAAAATACTCGCCGGCTAAATTGATAATGGCAGTAGAAGTAAACCCAGCAGCACACAAGTACGCAGCGCAAAATATCGTGCTTAACAAAGCACGCAACATAATACTGGTAAAAGGAGACATACGCAAATTACCATTAGGCAAATTTGACAGAATCATTTCTGCAATACCGCATGAAGGAGTCAAACTCGCGCCAACACTATTGAAATTCGCTAAAAAAGGCACAACACTTCATGTTTACGACTTTGCATTTGAAGAAGAAAAAATACCAAAAATGAAAGGATGCAAAATACTACGAATAGTCAAAACACAACAAGTTGGAGTAAGAAGATACAGAGTAAGTATTGACGCTAAAGCTGTTTAACCATATCTGATTTTTGTTATCAAGATTATCAAGGCGAAAGTCAAACTAAACGAATTTGCTAAGACCAAAGGACCATCCTTCAAAATAAGTCCATATACCAACCAAAGACTAAATCCCGTCACAAGGGCAATGTACATTAAGAGAGAAATATCTTTTGTCTGCTTTGACCTTACAATCTTGATAACCTGAGGAACAAAACAAGCAGTTGTTAGAACAGCGCCCAAAAAACCAAGCAGCGTAACTAGCTCCATATTATCCAAACATCTTCATATAATCGCCGCCTTCGGTCTCGACTTCAGAAGCAACCTTTTTGACAGCATCAACAAAATCCGTTTCCTTGATTTTTGTTCTATTCTCTCTAATTGCAAAATAACCAGCCTCTGTAGCAACAGCCTTAATCTCTGCGCCACTGAAACCTTCAAGCAACTTCACAATCTTCTCAGCATTAAACTTGCCAATAGTCATCTTCTTAGTATGAATCTTGAAAATTTCCCTTCTAGCTTCCTCGTTAGGAATAGGAACGTGAATAAGACGGTCTAATCTGCCTGGCCTGATAACTGCCGGGTCTAAAATATCTCTTCTGTTAGTACAACCAATAATCTTCACATTGTCCAAAGGATCAAAACCATCAATCTCGGCCAATAACTGCATGAAAGTTCTCTGAACTTCTCGCTCGCCAGAAGTTCCAATGTCAACTCTCACAGCAGCAATCGCGTCAATCTCATCAATGAAAATAATACTTGGAGCCTTTTCTCTAGCAAGCTGGAAAATCTCTTTGACAAGCTTTGCGCCCTCACCAATAAACTTCTGAACTAACTCACTGCCAACAACTTCAATGAACGTGCTCTTTGTAGAAGCCGCAACAGCCTTAGCAAGCAAAGTCTTGCCGGTTCCTGGAGGACCGTACAGCAAAATTCCTTTTGGAGGCTCAATTCCAATCTTTTTGAACAACTCAGGCTTCAGCAGAGGAAGCTCAATAACTTCCTTAATCTCTCTTTCCTGGTCTCTCAAACCGCCAACCTGCTCCCAAGGAACAGTCGGCTTCTCAATAATGACGAACTTATCAGCATCAAACCTTCTAATTTGCGTCATCTTCTTCACAATAGTCAAATTCTTCTGCTCAGCAAGAACAGCATCGCCAACAGCAAGCTTCTCGCAACCTTCCATAATGTCAACCAAGAATTCATTGCCATTAGGAAGCCTGACTAAAGCCTTATTGTCATACAAATCACGAATTTCACAGGCAATCAAAGGAGTTCGCTTGAACTTTTCCAATTCACGCTCAAGATTCTCAACACTCTCGCGCAAGAAACGATTCTCTTCTTCCAAACCATTAACATCAGTCTGGTAACCAAAAGCAACACTGTCCTTAGCTGCACTTTCTTTGTCACTCATCAACTTCAGAATCACGAATAAGGGTATTTAAACCTTCCTTCCGAAAACTCTCAAATTCTTCGGCGATTTAGTCAACAGAACAGGGCCTTTCTCTGTTATGAGAACATCGTCCTCAATCCGAATTCCAAACTTGCCAGGATAAGTACCAGGCTCGATAGTAATCACGTTACCAGCCTCTAAAACAAAAGGCCGAGGCTGAACATCATGAACTTCAATGCCCAAAGAATGACCAACGCGATGAATCATAGTCTTGCCAACACTCTTCTGCGCAAACTCACTCAATTCTTCCAATTTTGCGCCAACCAAAGCTTTTCTAACGCACTGCGCCTGAATTTTCAGCAAATTCTGATAAACTTTCCTGTCCTTCGCAGAAGGAACGCCGAAGAAAACAGTTCTTGTGATATCAGAACAATAATTCTTGTAAATAATTCCAAAATCAATAACCGTAAAACCCTTCAACTTTGCATTTGAAGGAATGTGATGAGGAACAGCCCCGTTTTTGCCAGAAGCGACAATCGGAGGAAAACTTGTTTCCAAGCCAAGCTGGCTTATTCTCAATTTCAAAAAATTTGCAACATCAAGCTCTGTCTTGAACAAATGCATAACTGAGCACACTTCTGCAAATAACGCATCAGTAATCGCGCAAGCTTTTGTTATCCGTCGGATTTCATCATGACTCTTAACAGCCCTGAGCTTTTTGCAGAAATCCTCAATATTCACAAGCCTAGCATTCCACTCAGATTGAATAGAATGCGCCTGAGAATAAGAAATCAAGCCAGGAATAATTCCGATATTCTTTCCAGGAAAAAGCTTGTGAACATCTTTCAAAAAACCACTGCCAACTTTAACAACCTTAATCCTAGACAGCTTTGCAAGCCTTTCAGCCTCAAAACCAGGAACAAACAACAAAGCTTTCCCAGAAGCAGGAATCGCAAGACAGCCAAGATCAGTCTTAACATCAGCAAAATAAGTTATGTTAGCATCAGAATTAAAAAATAAAGCCAAATCAAGATTTTCACGCTGAAGAAACTTCTGAAGACTACCAAACATGATCAGGATACGCTTCCTTAACAAGCTTTTCCTTGCCCTTCACAATCTTCCTGATAGGCTCAAGGAGCTTGTTAATTTCCTTTGCAACAGATTTCTTCAAATCCATAGGATGCAATCTTTTAGCAGCATAATCTGCTTCAATATCAGCATAATCCTTGTAATGAACAGTGCCGCCAAACTTCTCAGGGCGCTCAATGCTAAAAGCTTCGCCTTTATCGCCCTTATGCACCATGACAACATACTTCAAAAACGCAAGCACACCATTATTCTCAACAACACCAGGCTCACAATACGCAGCGTTCATCTTATCAACAACAACTTTTTCTGAATCAAGCAAATCAATCTTTGAATTCTTCTCAGAACTAGACATCTTTCCGCCAGGAGTCAAACCAGGAATAAGAGGAGTCATAACCTCAACACGCCTCCTGTAACCAAGCTTAGGCATATTCTCTCTGGCAAACACCAAAATCTTTCTTTGGTCTAATCCGCCGTACTGAATATCAACATCAAGATATTCTTCATCAACACTCTGCATGATTGGGTAGAGCAAGCCAGACATTTTTGGACTATCGCCCATCTTAACAACTTCAGAAGCCGCCCTAGTGCAATCGTGCACGGTAACAAAAGTTGACATTCTCAAAACGTCAAACATGTACTCTTTTTTCAACTGAAAATCAGAACCCTTCACAATCTCCAACTTGGAAGTTCCAACACCAATAGCGTCAAACAAAGCAGGAATTATCATGCTGTAATACTCATAACGCTTGTTCAACAAGTCCCAAGGAGTCTTATCAAGCGCGCCATGAATGTCCGCTAGCAAAACTTTCACCTTAAAGCCAGCGCGCATAAAGTCGGCCATCTTAGTAGCCCAAACAAAATAGCCAATATGAGGCATGCCAGTAACAGAAGTTCCAAGATAAACAACAGGCTGCTTCTTCTTGCCAAGAAGCTCCTTCAACTCATCTTCTGTAATAATCTCCTGAGTATTCCTCTTTATCAGCTGAAATTTCTCATCAACATCCATGCCACTATTCACCTTGACTGTTCTTATAAATCTTTTGCACTGGACATTCAGGCACAAGATATAAAAACAGTTTAACAGGCAGTTCCTAAATGCAACTACTTCCAGTATCAGCGCTCTCAAGCTGGGTACACTGCCCAAAACAATTCTACCTTTCTTACGTATTGAAAGTAGAAGAGCCACCAAAAGACGTGATGATACTAGGACTAATAAAACACAAACTACACGAACAAATCTCCTTGCAAGAAGAAAACATTGTAACAAGCCTAAAACAAGGCGATAAAGTCGAAGAATTACTGCAGTCTAATTTCACAAATTTACTGAAGAACATTGTCACGAATCAAGCAAATTCTTTGCGAATGGTAAAAGTACCGTTAGTAACAGCATTCCAAAAAGCAATCCCAATAGCCAGATTCGAAGCAGTAGACAGAGCAATGCGAATAATGCCATTATTACAAAAAGGGCTAACAGGACAAGAACTCTGGCACGCACTAACACCAAAAGTCAAAACAGAATACTCAATACAAAGCCAGAAGATGGGCTTGAAAGGCAGAATAGACCGCTTAGAGCTATATGATGCGAGATTGCTGCCAGTAGAACTCAAAAGCGGAAACCCACCACAAGACGGAGCCTGGGAAAGCCACAAAATACAAGCAGCAGCCTACGCACTAATGCTAGAAGACATCTTCTCAACAACCGTACCAGAAGCAATAGTACACTACGTAGACCACAACCAAAGAAGACTAATAGTGCTAAACCCATTCATGAAAGACCATGTAGCTGAAACAACAGCAAAAGTGAGAACCTGCATAGAGACAAAAGAGCTCCCAGACGGGTGCGGAAGAGAGAGCTGCAGCGCCTGCAAGGACCCGGTTTTCGTGAATAACCAGTTATAAAAAGGCCATAGAAACCTTTAAATATGTTCTCACTCTCGGAAGTGTTATCATTGAAGAAAGGTGATGCGCATGGTTGACGATCAAAAAAAATTCTCAAAACAGCTAATAGGAAAAACAGTAGTCAGCAAGAGCGGAAAAAGATTTGGCGAAGTAGGAGACATAGTATTTGAAACCAAATCAGGAGAGCTCATACACGTTGTTCTTAAAAGCCCAACACAATACACAGAAAAATTGGAGCTTGAAAAAGGCAAATCAGGAGAACTACTAATCCCATTCAGCGCAGTAATAGCAATGGGAGACTTCCTAGTCATTTCTGAAGAAGACATAGTTTAACTTCTTTACAATAATCTTTTTATAGCTACAAGCTAGCCAAACCTACATGGGGGAAGAATCAACAATCTGGACAGAGAAATACCGCCCTAAAACCTTTGAAGACCTCAAAGGCCAAGAGGCAATAGTTGAAAAACTAAAAGCATTCGCCAAACAGAAAAATCTGCCCCATTTGCTATTCTCAGGACCAGCAGGAGTAGGAAAAAGCACGCTGGCACTAGTAATTGCACGCGCATTCTTTGGCGACAACTATAGAGAAAACTTCCTAGAACTAAATGCCTCAGACGAAAGAGGAATAGATGTTGTTCGAGTAAAAGTAAAAGACTTCGCAAGAACAAAATCAATCGGCAACGTGCCATTCAAAATCATCTTCTTAGACGAATGCGACGCTTTGACAAAAGAAGCACAGCAAGCATTACGCCGAACAATGGAAAATAACACAAGCACGTGCAGGTTCATACTCGCAGCAAACTACAGCAGCAAAATAATAGACCCAATACAAAGCAGATGCGCAGTATTCAGATTCAAACCACTAGCAAAAGAACACGTAATCGCACTGATTGATAATGTTGTCAAAGGAGAAAAACTTGAGATAGCGAACGCGGCAAAAGATGCACTAGTAACAGTAGCAGACGGAGACTGCAGAAAAGTAACAAACATACTACAGAGCTGTGCGGCAGTAGCAAAAAACATAACGCCAGAAGTCATTTATTCACTTGCATCAGTCGCTGAACCAGCAGAAGTCAAAGAAGTTCTAATCACCGCAATGAAAGGCGACTTTATCAAAGCACGAGAAAAACTACTTGACGTAATGCTCCGCTACGGACTATCAGGACTAGACGCAATCAAACAAATACAAAGCGAAATCTGGAACTTAGAAATAGACGGAAGAAAAAAAGTCACGCTCATAGACAAATGCGGAGAAACAGAATTCAGACTAGTAGAAGGCTCAGATGAATTCGTGCAATTAGAAGCGCTATTAGCGCAGTTTGTTCTTGCCGGCTCTTAGGAATTCAAACACGTATTTTATGATGTCATAATCAGGTTTGTTAAGCTTAAGTTTCATAGCTTCCTTCTCAGATGCTAACTTCATGCCTTGACCTTCTTTCTGATCGAAACTATCAAGAGAAGGACAGGGAGCTGTGAATGCGTAGACTGTAAATGTCCAATCAGCAAAACTATGATGAGACTTTTTAATGAATGTAAAGTCAACCAGCTTGTAATCAAGCTCTTCCTTAACTTCACGAACAACAGCCTCTTCAGGAGTCTCTCCAGCCTCTATGCGCCCGCCGAAAAACCCCCACTCCTCGCCAAGCTTGCTAATATTTCTACGATCCTGCATTAGAATCTTATTTCCTTTATAGAAAAACACAAGCGCGAGGTCTTTGTGCATTTAACTTGAAGTTCCTTCGCCAGAACTCTTAACAGTCAAAGTAGTCTGAATAGTCTGCTCGTAATCATACACTGCTTCAATGTCCACCAATTGCTCGAAGTCAGACCTTGAAGAAATCGGCTGAGAACAAGAAACAATTTTTGTTCCGCCGTACAAAGTCACAAAGCCCTCTGCGCCATTAGAAGTTGCTTCTAAACCAGTGCACAACAAGCCTGGAATGCCAGTATTAACAATAATGTAAACGCGATTCTCATTCTTTCTAGAAGTTCTGTCACAGAAAGAATTTCTTTCATAAACAACGCCGTCTCCAGCGTTTGCAACTTCAAAAGTAAATCCGATCTTATCCTTGGCCCTAGTGCTCTCCTTAACATTCACAAACTGAACAGGAGCGCCACTATTGAAAACAGGCTTGTTCTCGTTCAGCTCGCAAATACCACCAGCCCTCGGAGTAAGCAAGTTCTCACGAACGCACAACTTGCTCACAGCCTTAGTATGATAAAGATAACAAATATCAGCCCTTAATGGAAACTGAGCAGTTGCTCCAGCAATAGGAGCATCATGGTTCAAACCAACAAACTCAACAAAAACAGGAGGACCAGGCAACACATTAGCCTGAGGATCTTTTCTAGTCTCAATAGCGTCATCCGGAGCAGTCAAAATAAGATTCTGCTCAGTCTTAGCAAACTCAGAAGGATTAATGCCAGAAAGCTTCACTCTCACATTATCTTTCTTGACTAAAGATTCGCCTTTGTTTTCTAATTTCACAATCACATCAAAAGGATCCCTTCCGCCATCAAAAACCTCAGTCCTGAAATCCTGAAAATTCGCGGCTAAACCCTGAGTGCCGCCAAGAAAAGGACTCTCAATACTAACTTTCTTTTCACCAGGCTTGCACGCAACTACAAGAAGCGCAAGCGCCAAAATAACAATCAATCTCCTCATTTTTTAATTCAACTCTTTTGTTTATTAATAAACTTTACGAAACCGGCCTAATCTCAATATTTGTCGCAATGCTCTGACGATAACCATAACTCAAAACTATGTTCAATGGAGTAATGTAAGGAGTATTGCCAATCAATTCTGAAGTCTCGCAGAACAACGAAGCCTGGCCGTTAGTCAAGCGAATATGTCCTGTATCATCAAGAGGCCTGCAAGTAAGCCTGATATCCTGACCGGAAACCGAAACATCCAAAACTTCCAAAAAGTCAATCTCGTTAAAAGAAAGACCTGGATTGTAAGGATTACACTTGTCAAGATATCTCGACTCAGCCCTGAAAACATCTCCCCCGCCAGTGTTTTGAATGTGAATAGTGAATCTTGTCCTTCCAGGAGCGGGTTCAACCTCAACACTTGTAACAGCAATAGGCGCGCCCTGACTGCCAGTTCCTACAGTGGTCGGAGTGCAAACACGCTCAGTTCTCGTAGGAGCATAAGGATTAGGATCAATGCAAACCTGAGCGCTCGCAACAGTCTCATAATGATAACAGGCAGTAGCAAGAATCGTGGGATCGTACCTGTCAATTCTTCTTCCAGACAAAGAAGCGATAGTCGCGGTAAAGCTAACAGTATCAATGCCTCCCTGAGGCATGTAAGGACCCCTGCCCTCTAAAAGAGGAATTTTCTTGCCATAACGGCTGACGCCAGTGATTATAGTAGGATCGAAACCAGAAAGATAAATTGTATCTAAAGGACCGCCAACAGTAGAAGTTCCAAGATTCTCAACTTCAAGCATGACATTCAAAGGTTCACGGTCAAAAAGCCTTGGAGGAGGAAGATTAGGAATAAACGCCAAACGCAAACCTTGAGTGCCAGTTCTAAAGTCAGTCGGCTCAGGCTCACTAGTTCCAACTCTTGCACATGCCATCAGAACTAACAATAAGAACACTGCCAACGCACTCTTTTTCATATCGGTCATTTCAATCACAAGCTTATAAATACTTTTTGGTTACTTCTCGCTCTTGCAATCCTTCTGCCCAGGCAAGCGATTAATAGTTACAGGCATATTCACTGTATTAATGTAGCCATAATTTAGCTTAATCGTCAAAATAGAAGAGAACGTGCCCTCAGCAAGGCCGTACGAACGCTTGCTGATGCAAGAAATCTCTGTCTCTGCATCAGGCTTTAATGGAATCTCTGAAGGCATGCAATGAAGCTTCACGCCCTGCAATTCAGCATAAATGCCAACAATATTTGCAAAACTTCCAGCAGCGCCGCTGCAAGCAGCAGCGGCAACTCCAGTTTTAACAACGTTCCCAGAACCAAGATTCTGAAGGCGCATGGTAAATTGAGGCTGCACCTGATTACCATCAGGCACCATGGAAACCTTAACAGAAGTAACGGCAACAGGAGCGCCCTGGCCTCCAGAAAGCGCAACAGGCTGGGCAGTGCAAACCTTGCCCTTGTTCACATTGCGAATATCAGGGTCAATGCAGATAGGAACGCTTGCCACAGTTTCATAATCATAACATGCCTGGAAAATAACAGGAGTCTGATAAGATTCAATCTTCTCCTCAAGCGCAGTACTTTGCACTCTTAAAACAATCTGGTCGTAATCACCAACAGGATTGATTAAAGACCTTCCACTAAGCAAAAGCTCACTTTTCTTCGGAGAAACAAGCTTAAGCTTCTGCTCTTCAATAATAAAATTATACACTCCCTCTGCGTCAGCAGAGCCGGCGTTGCGCAACTTAACAACAAAGTCAGCCTCCTGGCACATCAAAAGCTCAGGCACAGTCTGAAAGGCAACTTCGAGACCAGAAGTTCCAGTATTAATTTCAGGAATCTCCGGCATCTTAGTAGGAGGAGAAAATTGGCACGCGACGAGCAGCAAAAGAAGAACAAGCTTTTTCATTTTGCGGCCCTCACTACAAAACTGACAGACTTTTTGATTCTGTAATTATACTCCGCGTTGACTCTAACACTTCTTACAGCCATAAGAGAATCTGCCATAATCTTTTTCTGGTCAACAATATCAGTCTGCACTCTAATCGTCTGAGGCATAAGTATTGGCTCCCTGAACAACTTCTTCAAAATTTCTTCAGTCAAAGTGCAAGTCTGCATATCATCAATAATTTCGCACTTACTTATTTCTTGCTTGTCAATACCACTAATAGACCACAATGCCAATCCAGGCGGAAGAGTAATGCTGATTGTCTTAAAGCTTGTCAGCTCTCCATCAACCCAATTCCTGTCAAAAGTAACTCCAAAAGAAGGACCTGGCGCAGGCCTATCAGATCCGACTGATTCTGACGGGGAAACCAAAGGAACAGGCTGCTGGTCGAAGCCAATGCCAATCCTCAAAGGACCGCCAGTGAAAACAGCAATAGGATTCTTGTCAGTTATTCCAAACATGTCCAAAGGATTTGCATCAGCACTCTGCTTTTGCTTCTTATAATCCCTGATTGTGTCTTGCTGCATAAAGTAACCCTTGAGATATGCATTTGTTGGGAAAACAAAATTTGCCTCAAGAACAATAGTATGAATGCCGTCTCCAATAGTTCCTCCTTTGAACTTACAATCCACTGTCTTAGACTCATAAGGAGCAATTTTAACTTCTTTAGGATCCATGCCAAGATCAGTTTCCTTGCCATCCTCATAACAGCGCATTTTCACAGAAAGAGTATCTCCTTCAAAAGAAGCAGTCTTCACAGTCCCAAAAACATCCACTTTATCGTCAACAGTAACTATTTTAGGCGTCACGCCAAGATTCTCCAAAAACACGCCAAGAGGCATGGCGCTTTTTGCTTCAACACCAAGCTCGTAATCGCTTGTAGAAAAGTAAAACTGCTGCTTAGCAATCATTGCCACCTCTTCCCCGCCACGAACAATTCCTCTATACATGTTAGCCCACGCCATTCTTTGGCCCTCAGCAGCAAGACCGCAAGGCGAATCAGGAAGGCAAACTACCATTAGCGCGCCGGAAAATAAAAGGAAAAAGAACAAACCGTTAAACACAAGCATAGCCCAGCCACGCTTCTGGCCGCCAACAGCAAAAACCAAAATTACGTAAGCAAGCATCAAAATCGTTGTAAATATGTGAGGCCAAGCCCAGCCAACCCATTGCTGGAACCACGCCGAAAGAAAAAATATGCCTAATCCACCAAAAATCAAAATCAGCCACGCAAAAAGCTTCTCAATTTTCTCAGGAATTGTTGCGAAAAGAACCAAAAGAACAGTCAAAGCGATAGTGAGCACAACATTAAAGTCAGTTCTGAGACCAAAGCTTCCTAAAGAAACATACGCAATCAAGCCAAACAAAGCAAAAAAACCCTGCTTGGGCCAAATTCTGATTACCGCGCCGAGAAAAGCAAAAATCATGGCCCAAACCGCAAACCTTTGCAAACCATACTTCACAAAAAGAAGAGCGGCAATCGCGCCAACAATCAGCAATAAGCCTGCCTGAGCAAAAGGATACTGAGATTTGCCAGTTCCAAGAGAGGGAGCATAAGTTTGAGCAGAAGGCGGGGCAGCAACACTAGCAGCAAGGCCAACACCAGTAGCCACCTTGATGCCAGTTGGCAGGTTCTTGAACTTATCCCAAGCAGAAGCGGCAAAACCTGCAACAGGGTTTACAACTGTCAGAATTTTTTCTTTCCATCCCATCTTTACTCAGCACGGACTTCCAGCTTGGCAATGTCAAGCTCGGTCAACGGCTGAATCTCAATATAGTTGTTGCCCTCGCGAACAATAGAACTAATATCGCGAGTGAACTTAGCCTCGCGCTGGTCAACAACATCAAACTTGCCATTAATATTAGTCCTTGCGCGCTTAACCCGCCCATCATCAACAAATTCAATGTCGAGCACAATGTGCACCTTCTTGTCAAGCACGGCATTGTAAAGAGTTTGCTTAACGTCAAAGAAGTCAATGAATGCCTTGACAGGCTTAATCATGGTTCTAACTCGCACTTGCTCAATCCTGTAACTTCCTCTTGTGATTTTGAAAATAAAAGTATTCTTGCCTGCTCTCAAATCCTCAGCATACAATTCCTGCCTGTTCAAACTATCACAGGCAGGCACGGAGCTTGAAACAATCTTGCCGTTCAATTCAATCGTCATTGTTCCAACAGCAGCCTGCTCGCAAATAGGATAAAAGTCAAGATAGGCTGATTCAAAATTATCCATTTCAATCTGGGAAATGCTGAACGTGTTTGTAGACATCTGCTTGTTAATGTCAGTAATGTCGCCGATAATCTTCACATCAGCCAAAGAATATTTCCTGCTCTGGAAAAATCCACCCTTGACTGAAAACTCCAAAGTGTTTAATTCTCTTAACAAACTCTTTGACAAAAGAACAGGAGCAGGATTATTAATTTTAATCTCTGACTCAAAAATAGGAGCGCCATTAAGCTTAATGAACAAAATACCATTTCTAACAGGAGCCTGGAAGCTCAACATAATGTTTTCAGTGTTAGCTAAATCAGGAATCGCAAACGTGAAAGACTTCTGCACTTCACTAAACCAGCCTTTCTTAATAGCAAAAGGATTTTCCTGAGCTATAACCAGCGCATTGCGAGTTTCTATAAGATATAAGTTAGGCAAAGGATGGTCGAACTGGTCTCTTGAAACAAAAGCCAGCCTGCCAATGGGAATGTTAAGCAAAACCTTCTCAGCACCTGCAACAGTGCTTACGTTCTCCCCTTCAAGCAATTCTCTTCTTGCGCTTGGAGGAAGAAAAAGAATGTAAAGAACGAACATCAAGGCGATTATTCCTATGAGCGTAGCAGCTGGACCACCACTGTGAATCTTTTGACCGCGCCGATTCATCTCATCACCTTCTTTTATGTCCAAAACCATGCTGGAAACTATATAAACGTTTCTAATAGGCAATAGCACAAACTTTATATACTATTTACTATTACATAGGGGTAATTCGGGGGGATTTTAGATGAAGAAACTAATGAGTCTCGCAATAGCGGTTTTGATGGTAATTCCAGCAGTATTTGCATACCAATCATATGGGGATTATGATTATTCTTATACAAAAGACTTCAATTACGTGAACTATCACGAAACTGAAGACATGCACAAAAGCTATGACAGCTGCGGATATTACGACTACGATTACTACGGCTCAAGATGCGGAAGAAACAGCAACTATGAATATCATAGAAGCAGAGACTTCCAGTTTGGAAACTACCACGAAGAAACTCACGCATCAGGAAATTATGGAAATGGGTATTACAACAGTCATTACGACGGCTTTAGCTACCCAAGCGATGGATACTCTGATGGGTTTGATTATGAAGGAGGAAGATCCTTTAGTGGAGGACTCTCAGGCTATATGACGCCATTTGAGTACTATTAATGAAAGTTATTTTTCTTATTTTACTTTTAGCAAGTACGGCAACAGCATACGATTACTATTTTTACAATAATGAGAATGATTTTCATGATAATGTGGATTCAGCGCTTTACAATTCGTATGATTCTTACGATTTAGAAGACGCAACAGACTTTGACAACTACGAATGCTTAAGCTTAGATGATTACAATTATTACGCAAATATGGATAGATACGATGGAATGGATGCGTTAACTTCTCGCAATATTGACTCCAGATTTGATGATTTGCGCTATGAAGACCAGTTGCGCATAATCAATGAAAATCCAGCAGATAGCTGGGATATGAATGATGTTTCAGATGAAGGAGACATGGAATGCTGGACACTCAAAGATTACAATCAGTATGCTTCCAGAAGCAACAGCGACAAATGGGACGGAATATACTTCCACGACTTTGACGATTTGGACCGAGTCAATGAAATCGGCATTCGAAGATACGGATTCATTGAGCCAGACGACCTTTCTGAATTTGACTTGCAATACACGAATCCGATTTTTGATGATTACGAGTGGGGATGAAAATGAAGGAACTTACTTATGGTGCCATTGATGATGCGATTGAAAAATTCAAACGCGAATATGAATTTGATCGGGTGAGATTCACTCCAACTTTTTCAGAAGAAAGATACGGCTATAGGGGCAGCGTGCAAGTAAAGTACAAGAATTCTGAAAACAATCTTGTCGTGGTCGCAATATTACCAGAACATGGAACCGGCGTACTGCCAGAAGGCTCTCAAGCTAAAGCTGGCCACAAAGTTCTCAGACCACACGATGAAAACACGCATGAGTGGATTTTCAACATCAGCGAAACACCACGAATAGAGAGATATTCAAGCCAATTTGACTTTGGAACCCAAGGTCAACTCATAAGGGAAAGTCTTTTTCCTTCACATCGGACTTTGTATGAATTAGAAGAAGAGCTACATTTAAACCCTCCATCGCCAAAAGGCGTAACATTCAGAATGCATGATTGGCACGCATTATTCAATTCAGGTACGGATCCGCAAATATTGCTAGTTCATCCAGTGAAAAGAGGCGCACCACTGAATACATTCCAAGAAATGTTACTGGAAAAAACAGGCACAGAAAAGTATCTTCTGGGAGTAGACCCAAAAACCGGCAGAATGCACAGGTTTTAAGGTAATAAACTTTTTAAACTCGCTTCTTACCAGCTATTTCTATGAAAATCATTAGCAAGAGCTTAAGGCAAGGAGAAGTAAAGGTGAATGTAGAAACACCTGAAGATTCATGGTATTTATCACAGCTGATTGATTCAGGAGACATAATATCAGGAAAAACACCAAGAAAAATAAAAGTCAGCGAAGAAGCAGACGCGACAAAAAGAATGGTGTTTATCGCGCTAACAGTTGAAAGAGTTGAGTTCTCAAAAACAACAAATGCTTTGCGCGTAAGCGGAAAAGTAATTGAAGGGCCGGAAGATGTTCCGCATGGAACTTACCACACATTCTCAGTAGAGCCGGGAACAGTTTTAACAATACAAAAAGAACATTGGTACGGATACCAATTAGACAGATTGATGGAAGCAGCAGAAACAAAAGTCGCCAAAATAGTTATTTGCGTATTCGACAGAGAAGAAGCATACTTTGCAAGAATGAAAAGAGCAGGAGCAGAAATACTATCGCATATCGCAGGAGATGTTGAAAGAAAAAGAACAGGAGTAAAAGTCAAAAAAAGCTTTTACGAAGAAATAATCAAACAATTGGAGCAATACGACGAAAGATACAAACTAGACTTCATAATTCTGGCCAGCCCGGCATTCTGGAAAGAGGATTTATTCAAAGTTTTGAAAAATGACGCGCTAAAGAAAAAAATAGTGCAGGCAACATGCTCATCAGTAGACGAAGGAGCAATAGATGAAGTCCTGAAAAGAGAAGAAGTGCAAACAGCGCTAAGACAAGAAAGAACATCGAAAGAATTAGTGCTCGTGGAAAAGGTTTTGGAAGAAATATCAAAAAAAGGAAAAGTAGTCTATGGAGTAAAACAGACAGAAGAAGCAACAGCATCAGGAGCAGTAGAAACACTTCTAGTAACAGACACCTTGATACAAAAATTAAGGCAGGAAAACACATTCGGAAGGGTTGATTACATAATGAGAAGCGTTGACAAGCAAAAAGGCAGCGTGATAATTGTTTCAGGAGAGCACAAAGGAGGAAAAAAATTAGACGGACTAGGCGGAATAGCGGCTTTATTACGCTATAAACTATCATACGAATGATTGAATATACTTCTCAACACCATTTTTTCACACACTAAAAACTTAAATACCACCTGGCCCTTGAAAATTGTGTGACTTCAGAGTGGCAAACCCCCTTCTGAAGCACATGTTGAGAGTAAAACCACTAGACACCACTTAAAAAGTACGACCAAAAAGTTTTAATACCAAATCGTTTTACCTCAAGTGAATAACAAAAACGTGTTACGGGAAAACCGGAGTGAAAAATTCCATTTTTTCGTCGCAAAAAGGGGGGAGGGTATAAATGATTGTTAAGGAAGAGTTTTTAAGCAAGCTAAGGCGCTATTTCGTACTGAACTTATACGAAGTAAAAATCTGGACAGCACTATTATCACGCGGTGTTGCAACAGCAGGCGAACTTTCTGACATCGCAAACGTGCCAAGAAGCAGAAGCTATGACGTTCTCGAATCACTAGAAAGAAAAGGATTCGTAATAATGAAACTAGGCAAACCAATCAAATACATCGCAGTACCTCCAGCAGAAGTCCTGGAAAGAGTCAAGAAAAACCTCAGCGAGGAAGCAACCGAAAGAGTCAAAAGACTCGAAGACCTCAAAAAGACAGACGTTCTGGGAGAATTACACACACTCCACACACAAGGAATAGAACTTGTTGAGCCATCAGAATTATCTGGAAGCTTAAGAGGCAGGCACAACCTCTACTCACACCTTGAACTTGTCATTAGAAACGCGCAAAAAAGCGTCACAATAATGACAACATCGCAAGGACTGATGAGAAAAGTGGAAGGATTAAAACCGGTCTTTGAAAAGCTCAAGAAAAAAGGCGTCAAAGTAAGAATAGCAGCTCCACTGACAAAAGAAACAAAAGCAGCTGTTGACGACATCAAAAATGTCGCAGAAATCAAGCACGCAGACAGCAAAGCAAGATTCTGCATTGTCGATGGCAAGGAGCTGGTATTCATGATAATGGACGACCAGGAAGTACACCCAACCTATGACGTAGGAATCTGGGTGAACACGCCATTCTTTGCAGGAGCCTTGGAAGGAATGTTCAACACTGCCTGGAAAACAATGAAGGACCCGTCTTTCAAATAAATTATTTTTTTCTTATTCTTTATGGACATCAAAAAACTCGCACAGGGACTGCATCCGTATGAACGCCGAGTGTTACCGGAACTAGCACGCCATCAATACTTGGAAGAATTAGCAGCAGCCACAGGGCTAAAAGAAGTAGAAGCCATGCGGGCATTGCAATGGCTGGAAAACAAAAAAGCAGTCACAATAGCAACAGAACCACAAGAACTAGCAGAACTAGACAAAAACGGGCAGGAATACGCAAAAACAGGACTGCCTGAAAGAAGATTTCTCGAAACAGTAAAAGACAAAGAGATTCCGCTTGAAAAACTTGCAGAAAAAACAGGCCTGACAAGAGAAGAAGTCAACATTTGCTTAGGATTGCTAAGGCAAAGAGGAGCAATCATACTGCTAAAAGAAAAAGAGCTCAAAGTAAAAATAACAGACCAAGGCAGAAAAATTCTTGACACCCAAATGCCAGAAGAAAGATTTTTGAAAAAACAATTTCCAATAGAAGTAGTCAAGCTAAACGCAGAAGACAAACAAACACTTGAACAACTAAGAAAAAGAAAACAAATCATCAAAGTAGACATTAAAAGAACAAAAAAAGCGACAATCACTGAAATAGGAAAGAAGCTAGTTTCTCTAGGAGTAAGAGATGAAAACATTGTTGATACAATAACGCCGCAAATACTGCGCGAAGGAACATGGAAAAACAAAACATTCAGAAGATACGACGTGAAAATAAACGTTCCATCAGCATACGGCGGAAAAAAACAGCCGTACAGAGCATTCCAAGACTGGGTCAGAGCAAAATTCGTCTCTCTAGGATTCCAAGAAATGGACGGACCTTTAGTAGAAACAGAATTCTGGAACATGGACGCATTGTACATGCCGCAGTTTCATTCTGCCAGAGACATACATGACGCTTATTATGTCAAAGAGCCAAAATATGGAAAGCTAGACGAAAAACTAGTCAAAAAAGTACAAGCAGCGCACGAAAACGGCGGAAACACAGGAAGCACAGGCTGGAAATACAACTTCGACGCTGAAAGAACACACAGACACGTTCTAAGAACACAAGGAACAGCATGCAGCGCAAGAATGCTGGCATCACCAAACTTGTCAATACCAGGAAAATATTTTGGAATTACACGCGTTTTTAGGCACGACGTCATTGACGCAACACACTTGCCTGATTTTAATCAGACTGAGGGGATAATCGTAGAAGAAGGACTAACATTTAGGCACCTTGTAGGATTACTGAAAATGTTCGCAAAAGAATTCGCAGATACAGAAGAAATCCGCATAGTGCCTGGATATTTCCCATTCACAGAACCATCAGCAGAATTGTACGCCAAGCACCCGCAACTAGGATGGATAGAACTAGGCGGAGCAGGAATCTTCAGACCAGAAGTAGTAACACCATTACTGGGAAAAAACATTTCAGTCTGCGCATGGGGACTAGGAATAGACAGAATAGGAATGTTCAAATTGGGATTCAAGGACATCAGAAACTTATTTTCACATGACCTAGACTTTTTACGCAATTCACCGGTGATCTAAATGCCAACAATAACATTCGCAACAAGCGATTTACAAAAACTCACAGGAGAGAAACTGGAAGAAAAGAAATTACTCTGGCTATTAGACTGCGCAAAAGCAGAACTAGACTCAAAACCATCAACAGAATCCACAGTCAAATTCAACGACACAAATTTACCTTACTTATGGGGCGTAGAGGGACTAGCGCGATTATTCAGAGGGTTATTAGGAAAAAAACAGCTTCCACTCAAAATAGAAAAGCCAAAAGACAAAGTAATCTATGACAAAAGATTGTCAAGAATACGACCATACATCGCCTGCTTCAAAGCAACAGGCAAAAAGATTGACGACTATTTGCTCATGCAGATAATTCAACTACAAGAAAAATTGGCAGAAAACTTCGGGAAAAAACGACAGAAGATTTCAATTGGAGTTTATCCATTGAAGAACATCACATTCCCAGTATACTGCAAAGCAGCAAGCCCAACAGAAACTTTCATTCCACTAGACTTCCACCAGCCAATGAGCCTAAGGCAAACACTTGAAAAACACCCAAAAGGAAAAGAATACGGCCACTTGATTAAAAATGAAAGCATTTACCCAGTATTTGTTGATTCAAGAAGAGAAATAATGTCATTAATCCCTATAATCAACAGCGAAAAAACAGGAAAAGTAAAAACAGGAGACGATTCAATATTCTTTGACACAACAGGAACAGACGAAGAAGCAGTAAATCTTGTGGCAAACATATTCGCTTATGCGCTCGCAGAAAGAGGATTCACAATACAACCACTAACGATAGAATACGGAAACAAAAAAGTTGTCACACCAAACTTTGCAACCAGAAAAATAAAACTAAATGAAACGGATGTTGAGAAGCTACTCGGATTGAAATTGAAATCAGCCGATATAAAAAAAGCACTGGAAAAAATGGGATATTCCTATTCAGCAGGAACTGCAACAATACCGTGCTACAGAAACGACATAATGAACGCTGTTGACGTTATCGAAGATATTGGCATTGCTTACGGCTATCAACACTTCACAGCACTGCCGCTTACATCTTACACCATAGGCGGAACAACGCCAATGCAACAACAAATACTCGCACAAAGAACATTCTGGATAGGACTAGGCTACCAAGAAACAATGAGCGCAGTACTGTCGAACAAAGAATTAATTTACGACAGAATGAAGGTGGAAGACTTTGGAACAATAGAAATCGAGAATTTCATCTCGCAAACATATTCCTACATCAGAACCTGGATACTTCCGATATTACTTGACATACTTTCAAAAAACAAACACATCGAATACCCGCAAAGAATCTTTGAACAAGGACTTGTAACAATCAAAGAAAAAGAACCAAAAGACGAACACCACATTGCAGCTGTAACAGCACATGCAGGAGCAACATACACAGAAATAAGACAAGCAGCAGAAAGCACACTCAGAAACGCGGGAATACAATACTCATTCGAAGAATTTGAAATGCCCTGCTTTATCCCAGGAAGAACTGCAAAAATAATGGTAAACAAAAAACAAATCGGATTCCTAGGAGAAGTACACCCAGCAGTACTGGAAAAGTTCGGAATACAAATGCCGGTTGCTGGATGCGAGATAAATCTGAGCGCGATGTTCTAATATTTATTTGAGTGTTGGTTTACACTGATAGAAAAGGTGATGGATTTCAAAAGTTTAATATGTCGCTAAAGGAAAATAAGAAGGTATGGCGCGAGCTTTAATAGTTGTGGATGTGCAGAATGGCTTTGTTAATGAAAAGAACAGACATGCTATTCTCAGAATAAAGCAATTGCTCGATGCTAACAAATTTGAGCATGTTATTTTCACCAAATTTATCAATAAAAAAGACAGTCCTTATCAACGAATTTTAGGGTGGTACAAATTAACCGGGTCGCCAGAAACCGATATTGTATCTGAATTGCAACAATATGCTAAAACTGTATTCGAGAAAAACATTTACTCAGTATTTACTTCAGAATTTGTGACTTATTTAGAGAAGAATAAAATTGATGAATTGTACATCGTCGGAATAGATACCGAATGCTGCGTTCTAAAGATAGCAGTCGATGCATTTGAAAAAGGTTACAAGCCATACGTTCTGGCTTTTTATTGCGCAAGTCATTCAGATCCCTCGTTCCACGAAGCCGGATTAAAAATACTTGAAAAATTTATTGGCAAAAAACAGATCACTCGAGAAGAATTCTAATACGTCAAAAAGCCCTACCTTTTCGCACGGTCTTACAGAATCATGCAGCCTTAACTTCTTTATCGGTTACGATTGCACAATCTTTATTAAGCACTCATAGAGAGAGAACAGATATGCTGGGTACGAAAGCCGAAGAAAAAATATACGTCAAAGACGGCAGCGTAGGAAAAGGAGTTTTTGCCGCAAAGGACTTCTCCAAAGGAGAAGAAATCCTTCAATGGACTGGGCCAATTCTTAGTCTTGATGAAGCGGTCGCGCTTGGTGAAGAAACAGGTCACCCTGTCCAGATCGGACCAAAAGCGTACGTGGACCCTGTTCCTCCAGGCCGTTTTGTGAACCATTCCTGCGATCCGAATGCAGGCGTACGAAATCTAACTACTTTGGTGGCCATTACTGACATTAAGAAAGACACAGAAATACGCTTTGATTACTCCACTACAATGGATGAGGGATTATGGAAAATGCCTTGTCTCTGCGGCAGCTCAAACTGCAGAAAGACCGTAGGAGACTTCAAGGACTTGCCTTCCAAACTAAAAGAGAAATACATCCATCTCGGAATAGTCCATGAGTTCATCATGGCAAAATATACATAAAACGGATTTCACAAAAAATCCTATCTTGTCAGATTGTCTTACGCTGCCTTAACTTCTTTCTTCACAGCTGCTTTCTTAACAACAGGCTTTGCAGGATGAGCCTGCTTGCGAGGAGTTATTTTCTGCGCAGGAGCTTTGGCCTTTGCCTTGCGCTCAACAGTTCCAAAACCAAGCTCCTTGAATGCCTTCATAACAACATCATGCGCTGCACCCTTAGAAATTTCAATCTTCTGAGCTAATGGCTCAAGATGAGCAACATTACACTTTCTTCTGCGAGTCTGACCATCAATAAGAACTAAATTCTTTCCAAGATCTTCAATAACAACGCATTTCAAGCCAGCATCCCTGCCAGCGATTTTCACACAAACTGTTCCAATTTCCATTTTTGTTCCTCCACTCTGTAGTCGTCGCCGATGCTACAGGAACTATTGCCTAACTTTTGCTATAATTGTGCGCCTTGTACAAGCGCTGCAAAGCGTACCGCCATAAGGCCTTTCCGGCCTTCTTGCGCTTCTTGGCAAAGCATGAACTTCAGCCTTTGTGCCTCTAGCAACGCCAGGCAAAAATGCCTCGCACATAGCACACTGAGGCTTTGCATTCTTTCGCCTCTTATACTGGATAATATTATCCCCGCCAGGCTTCTTAACATAAATACGCCTGAACGTTCTTGAACGATACCTAACAGTTACCATATATAGAGGGGGAAAGGAACCCTTTAAAAAGCTTTCTCAAGTACGCTTGAGCATAGATAGCTCGGCTGGCGTCAATTCACGCCACTTTCCAAGCTGCAATTTGCCCAATTCCAAAGAAGCAACACGTGTTCTAACAAGCCTTTTTACAACAAAACCAAGCTTTTCGAACAGTCTTCTAACAATATGCTTCCTGCCTTCATGAATTCTCAAAACAACTTCCTGCTCCCAAACATCAAGACCGCGAATTTTCACTTTTTTATCATCAATAATAATTCCGTGCTGAAGCTTTTCCATAGCCTCATCAGTAAGAGGCTTGTCAAGCAACACAACATACTCTTTCTCAACCTCATATCTTGGATGTGTAAGCTTGTTAGCAAGATCGCCATCATTAGTCAACAAAAGCAAACCCTCAGTATCCTTATCCAAACGGCCAACAGGAAAAACTCTTTCAGCAACTCTGACAATATTCATGATAGTTTTCATGTCATGCTGCTCAGAAACAGTTGTCACAAAGCCCTTAGGCTTGTTCAACAAGATGTAAACCTTTTTCTCCAATGCAACCGGCTTGCCACTAACAACAATCTTGTCCTTTCCAGCATCAGCTTTCTCACCGAGAAGCGCAACCTTGCCATTAACAAGAACTTTCCCCTTAGCTATAAGCTGCTCACACTTCCTTCTGCTGGCAATCCCTGCCTGCGCCAAGATTTTTTGAATACGTTCCTGCATATCCACCTATCGACGAAACCCTTTTAAATACCTATCGTCAGCAACATAAATATGATAGACATAGTATTTCCGAACAAAAACGAAGAAGAATTCATAGACGTAGCCAAAAAACTAGGTATCCCCGGACTAATATTCGCTTACAAAAGCCCGGCAGAATTCTACCAAGGAAAACCAAACTTCCAATTCACAAATGCACTGCTTGTAGAGCCAAGAAATATGCAAAAAGCAAAACAAGCACACGCACTCGCAATCTGCACAGCAAGCAGAGAAGCAATAGAAAGAGGAGCAAGCATAGTCTTTGGATTTGAGCAAGACGACAGAAAAGACCACACACATTTCAGAAGCTCAGGACTAAACCAAGTATTGTGCAAGCTTGCAAAAGAAAAAGGAGTTGCAATAGGGTTTTCCTTTTCATCAATACTAAACTCTTTTGGACAAAAAAGAGCAATACTCCTTGGAAGAATGATGCAAAATATTACTTTCTGCAGAAAATACAAAACACCAATGTGGCTGGCAAGCTTTGCAACAACACCTTATGACATGAGAGCCAAAGCAGAAATAGAATCATTCTTCAAACAACTAGGCTTTACGGGATAATCCCAGAATTCTGGCAGGAAAATATATAAAGCAACCACTCTTCTATCCTATATATAAAAAGAGGGGGATAATGCGGTCATATTACCTAATAGTGTTCCTATTGCTAAGCATACTTGTTCTTGCACAAAGCACAGACATAACAGTGAGCATATCAAACATTGAAGTAACTGACATAGACCCTGACTATGACGATGACTTTTTTGATGTTGACGAAAACAAGTACACACACGATTTTGGAAGCCCTGCACCGATAAATGGCATCACGGTAGAAATTGGGTATCCGCTTTGCGCAGATGAGGACCTTGGATATGCCTGCGGAAGCCAAACAGTGTGCGTTGTGCCGGCAACTTGCGCTGATTTTTCCCTCTGCACGCCCGGATGCGAACCAGAAGCAGGATGCACTCCAGCAGATGCGCCAGTCGCGCCAGTCTGCAAACCACTTGCAGATTTAGCGACTCAAACTGTCAGCTTTCCAATGATAGGGACAGTGAGAGCAGTCCAAATTTATGCTACTGGCGACAGAGAAAGCACTTCAAGCGCAGACCTTCTTATAGAAAAAATAGGAAGAGACATAGGACCAGCAACAACACTGGCAAGAACACTATTATCACTGCGCGCAAACGGACCAATATTTCTCGGAATGATAAAAGAACTTGTAGACACAAAAAACCAAACAGGAACAGCACACATTTCAAGCACAAACAAACAGGCGCCGGCATGGTTTGACGACGGAAGCGGAAAAAGCAGCACTGACAGAACCACAACAACAATTTATGGAGACAGAGCACTAGCCTGCCTGAACTCAGACGAAAATGTAGACGACTCAGGCGCGCCAAAATGCGACTACAAAGACGAACTAGACTGCTCGCTAAAAAGCAAAGACTGGCTCCAAGGCTACTGCTGCGGAGACTATCCGTACAACGGAACCTGCACGTGGTATCCAGAAAGAAATGCAGTCTGCGGAAATATCGGATTAGATTGGAAATGGGCAGCAATAGAAGACATTGGAGCAATCACAACACTAGGCGGAGACTGTCCGTCAATACAATTAGTATCAAACGGCGCAAAGTTCTACATTTGCAGAGACGATGCCCCATCACCAATACCATCAATTTCAGCAGAAAGACTAATAGGAAAACAAACAATACAAGGCCACGAATACTTCTGCGACGGAGAAAACATCATAGAATGCGGAGGAGACAATCCCTATTCTTCAACAGCCAAAAAAACAGGCAGCTCAATAACATTTGAAGGAAAACTAAACTACTGCACATCAGATGGCAAATGGGTCACGAGCCTTGACACTTCAAAAGATTCATGCACAAAAGCAGGATTTGTCTGGACAGGAACAAAATGCTGCGGTGAAGGAGAAGACGCGTCCAAAACATACGAAGACCCGTACACCGGACTGGGCAGCGCGGGCGGATGCTACAACAACATCTTCATCGCATCAGGAACAACGCTCGGCACAGAAGAAAGCATAATGAACTACAGAGGAGACTTCTACATGTGCGACCCGTTATTATCGGCAAATGCAACAGCGCCAGCAACTTCTCCACTTTTCGCAGGAACAAATGTAACTCTGACAGCAAAAGGACCATGCGGGCAGCCACTAACAAACGCGCTTCTAACAGGAACAAAACCAAACATAGTCTGCATGCCGGCAAAAAAATGGCAGTTCACAGCAAGCACAGCCTACCATGTTTCAAAATCAACAACCTGGCTGCCAACAGGAACAGAACAAAAACTCGGATGCTGCCCAGACAACCAATGCTGGGACGGAACAAACTGCAAATCAGAAGGAGAATATTACGCATTGCAGGAAATAGGATACAGATGCCAAGGCACACCAGCAGGCTGGGTAGAAGCCCCAATAAAAAGAACATGGGACGCAAAATCAGTCGGATTCTGCCTGCAGCCAAGCCAATGCCTGATAAATAACGCATTCAACGAAGCATACAACAACATACCAGACAGATACTGGAGCGAAATCACAAGCTCAAACAAACCAAAATGCATAACAGACGGGCAGTACATTGCAGACCATTACTGCGACAGCGGAAAATGGAGCTCGAGAACAAGATTAACCGCAAACCAACTGCTAGCAGCAACACTCGACAAAAGCCCAACCAACTTTTCAATCTACTGCGATAAATATGAATCTGTTCTGAACAGATACCTCTACAATACAGACTACGGACCAGCAACAGACTTTATCAAAAAATTCTGCATACAAACAGGAAACAGAGTAACAGAAAACTGCGCGAACAACATCTGCGTAATGAAAGCAGGAAGCCTGATAGCGCTAGGAATGTCGATAAACACAGACATAAGCGGAACAAAAAGCCCGCTCAAAGCGCTGAACTTAAGCCCAACAGAATGCGACGAGACAAAAAACACAGACGGAGATTTTGACCCATGCGGAGAAAACGTCTGGTACAACCACAACACGCAAAGCATGATTTATGCGCCAGGAATCTCTCCAATGCCCGCAATAACTCCATTAGCCAACGACTTCTTCATAACACCATACAACAAGCTAAACAGCTATGTGTTTTCCTATGTTCACAATCCAGAAACAGCACAGTACAATTATTGGTTTTTCAACCTAACGCCGGACTTCAGCCAATTCTACATGGCAAAAGACGGGTTTGACTTTGTTTACGGATTCAAACAAAAAAACATGACGTTAACACAAATAGATTACGCAGGATGGTATTACTCAAACATTGTTCTTCCTTCAGGAGTTTGCGACAGAGTAATCAAAGCATACGACGGTAGAGCAAACTGCGAAATACAGCCATCGCCAACAGAATTCTACGTCGCAGCACACAAAACACCGCCAGTCAACAAATTCGACAACAGGCAAAGCATAGTAGACGCATGGGAAGACATGACAGGAAAAATGAGGGTAACCTGATGCGCGCTCAAATCACGTTGTTCATCATCATCGGAATTCTAATCGTAATAGCATTTGGAATCGCAATCTACATCGGAACAGCAATGAGCAAAAGAATACAAACAGCAGAAACAACACAACACGTAGAACAAATACAGCCAATACAAGACTATGTAACCTCGTGCCTTGACTTAGCAACAAAAGAAGGACTAAAACTAATAGGCAGGCAAGCAGGAGTTCTCTACCAAAGCCAAGGAGGAGCAACTCCTGACTATATCGAAGGCGAAGGAACACAATACACAACTTACACAGACGCAGAACTCGGAACACTAAAAACACCATTTTTGATTCTGCCCCCAGATGGAACTGTTGGCACGCTATTTTACTCAGACCCGCCAAAATACCCATTTGAAAACTTCCCATACGCAGGAGAAGAATTAATCTTCAACGGCTACTACGGAACAAGCCAGCTCCCGCCATTATACAAAACAAGCGTTGAAGGAGAAAAAGTAGAAAATTCAGTGCAACAAAACCTTGAAACATTCATAGCAAAACGCACAACGCAGTGCGCGGATTGGCAGCAATTCGAAAAACAAGGCTTCAGAATCACAACAGGACCAGCAACGGCCTCGCTTATCTTCGCGCAAAAACAAGAACAATTCGCAGGAGAACAGTACGTAAACATCGAGCTAAACTGGCCAATAGAAATAACAACACCAGCAGGCGACAAAACAAAACTAGAAAACTTTGCAGTCAGGGAAGATACAAGACTGGCAACAATTTACTACACTGTTAAAACAATCATCGACGGAGATGCAACAGACGTATCTTATTCTCCCCAAGGAAGCGGAGCAATAACAACCACAACAATCCCGCAAGAAGAAAACACAATTGTGATAACAAGAGACGAGCAAAGCTTAATCGACAACAAGCCATTTGAATTCTGGATACCAAGAAAAAACAGAAGACCAGCACTCTGGCAGGTAGAGCAAATTAACAAAGTATTTCATGTAACGCCAGAAGGCAGAGGAACAGAAATCAGAATAATCGGAAATGAACTGCAGTTCAACGACCCATGCCCAGAAGGAGAGAATCCGCACACAGTCCAATTAAATTCTTCAGAGCCAGATGAACAAGAAATAGTCTACGGCCTTTACATACCCGGAAGCGCGACAAGCGAAATACCGCAAGATGCAGCAACCTTCGGAGCCTTCAGCATAACAGTATTCTCAAAAGACAAAAGCCAAAACTCAAACGACTGGTTTGACTCACAAGAAATACCACTAACGGTGACAATATGCGAAACAAGATAATAATCTGCGCAATCATTGCAGCTGCACTTTTGCTAATTCCATTGCTCTCAAACGCGCAGCCAACAATAGGATGCTGCTGCGACCCAATCGTAAAAAACGGAAGCTTCATGACAGAAACAGACTGCCTTGCAAAAAAATTCACATTTGCAGGACCACCACCAAGCGTATCGGTAACATGCAGCGAATACTGCAAAGCAACACTACCACCAACACCAATAACTCCGCCTGCAATCCCGCCAATAGTAACAGGATGCGGAAGCCCGACATACAGGCCGCCACCAGGCGAGCTGAAAATAACGCCGGTAAGAGGACAGAAAGCACTGCGACTAAGCTTTACACTCCCATGCCCAGCTGACTATTTGAACATCTCAAGATGCCAAGGCACAAACTGCGAAAACTTCGCACAAGTAGCAGAACTGCCCCCAACAACAATATTCACAGACGAAGCTGAAGAACTTCAGTTCAACAGAGACTACACGTATTCAATTTCAGCATACTACAGCATATCGGGAACAAGCGAGCCGGCAATAGCAATTGGAAATCCGGGCGACATAGAATGCTGGTATCACTCAGACGACAAGTTCTGCGTGAATTATTTCTATTATGATTCATTCAGAAAATATCTCACAACATACGGCTATGCATCAACAACAGCAACAAGCTTTTCAACAACATTTGACACTATGGTGAATCTCACATTTGCAACAAGGCTTGGACAGGCATGGCAGTGCAATGACAAAAACAAGCTCATAGAAACAAGCCCAAAAGTAAGCTGTCCAGCAGGACAATACTGCATTTCAGATGAAAGCGGAGCTAGGTGCATAAAAAAAGAGCCCTGCGGAACATTCGACCCATTCGGACTTTATGCAACGCAAGCGTCATGCGAAGGACTGCCTTCAAAATACTGCTTCTTTGACAAAAGCAAAACAGCAGCAAACAAGTGCTACGGCTGCGACCCAAGAATGAACTGCTACGATTACAAAACCAAAACTGCGTGCGAGAAAGACAACTGCGGAGCAGGAGAATGCCAGTGGAAGCCAATATTTGAAGACTTAGGAATAGGCGTTTGCGTTGACAAAAGATACAACAACTGCGCGCTATGCGCGCTAAACGGAACCGCAACAATGGAAAATCTTGATGCGCACAGCTCAGTATGGGATGCCTGCAATGAAGAAAGAAGCACAGCACTAAGCACGTTCCTATACCCATGCTTCTTTGACAAAGACAACAGAAAAAGCAAGACATGCGATGAAGCAACATGCTCAGACTACACAGCACTACAATGCGGAAGCCCTGAAGAAGGCATAATACTAAACCCAGACAACTCGCTTGAAACAAGCAGCACAGACGTCTGCGGAATAAAAGTTTGCGAGTACAATCAAAACACAGGATGCGTCAAAAACGCAGACGGAAACACAGGCGCAGGATTCCAAGACTGCGCTCTCGGAGACAAAGCATGCGAACAAGACTATTTCCCGCCATCAACAACCCTAATCCCGACAGGAGTGGCAGGAAGAATAGACACAATAGGGCTGAGAGTATTTGACAAAATCAACAAAACAAGCCCGCCAATGGATTTTGCCGGTGTTTCAGGATACAAAACTTACTTGTGCGTGAAAAACGCAACATCCACATGCACGACAGCAAGCACGTTCAACATTTTAGTAACAAACACAACACAACTCCTGCTCAAAAATGGACTGCTAAAATCAGGAAAGAAAATATTGGCTCAACTAAAAACAGGAAACAACACAATAGTCTACTACAGCAGAGACAAAGCAAACAACCCAGAAATATTGAAATCACAATCAATCTACGCATGCGAAGCATGCAACGGCCCAACACTCCTGAACGCAACAGTAACAGGCGGAAGATTCGTAGGAAAGTCGGCCTACACTTCAATCACCAAACCAACATTCACATTTGAATTTGACGAGCCAACACAAGTCACATTCGCAGAAATATCAAGAGCAGGAGAAACAATACCAATAACACAGCTAACAACAGGAATGACAGACAAACACGAATTCACGCCAGTATCACCGCTGTTAGGGCTATACAATTTCACAATAAACGGGCACAACAGCAAAACAATCTACATCGACCCGCCAGGATTGCAATACGCACTCTATGTTGACCCCAGCTCAGCAGGAGTAAACATCACGCCACCAGACGGAAGCATATTCAACAAAACAACAATAGATGCAACACTGGCTTTCACAAAACCCGTCGCGATGAGATACATTGCAGTTGTAACAGAAAGCTTTGCAGACCCATACATGATAAAAGACATACCCCGCATAATAACAGGAAGCTTCAAAACAACAGACAACAAAACGTTCACAGGAAAAATAGAGAATCTAACAGGCGGACGGTACAAAATAGTTGTAGACGCGCAAGGCTACAACGCAATCGACGTTTACGCAGAAAGCACATTCTTCATCGCGACACAAAAACCCGGAATAAGAATGGCAAAACCAGAATTCGGAACAACAGCATACTCTGTGTTTAATGCCACAATAGAAAGCGCAGTGCCAGCAGAATGCGCTTATGTTTACGACACTCCAACCGCGCCAAGCAGCGACGACTTTGAATTCCTGAACAAATTTGAAGGATTTGGAATACTGCATTATTCATCAGGACTAACGATACCCTACGGGGCAGAAAGAGAATATTTATTGCATACGTACTGCAAATCCGACATTTTCGGAATGTTCCAAAGAACATTCAACATCACGCTAGACCCAGAGCCGCCAGTAATAATAAGAGCATTCGCAGAGCCGGCAGTAATAGCAGAGCAGTTCATACCAGGAAAAGAACTTTATTCCACGACGCTAAAAGTCCAATTAAGCAAGCCAGGATTCTGCAAGTATTCGCTTGCAACAAGCAGCTTCCCAGAAATGAACGGAATATTCCCCGGCTATGACAAAGAGCCAAAAGAAAGCCTTGGAGCAATGGTAAACGTCACAGAGAAAAAAGCGTACTCGTATTACGTTACGTGCAAAGCCAAAAACCAATTATTATCCGCGCCAGTATCAGTGCCATTCACAATTGATTTAAGCCTGCCATTAAGCGTCAGCAGCGCCACCCCAATCGGATTTGGAAACCTCAGCTTCACCATAGGAGTAGTATCAAACAAAAGAGTCTTCTGCTACTTTGGAGAAAGACCAGACGACACGACAAAATGCATGGGGGCCTGCACATCAAGCTACACGCAATGGCAGAAAATAACAGTTTCAAACCCAGGATCATACAACTACTTTGTAAAATGCGCGCACGTCGGAGGAGAACAATCCGACATAATCACAATACCTGTTCTTGTTGATACGACACCGCCGATAATGGAATACGTAAAAGACGACGGCGTATTTGAAGACGATTTAGACGTAAGCTGGTCAAAAAACAAAGTAAGAGTAGCGTTCAAAGGACATGATGAAGACGTGAATATTTCACATTATTTAGTTACACTGCAAGGGCTTCCAGAAAAACAGGCAGTAGTTAAGGACTTTGTAAGCAATGTAACAGATGGCGCGTACTTCTACTTATCACAAACACAAAACGGCTCGCCATTCACACTAGTAAACAACAAAAGATACAACTTCAAAGTCAAAGCAGTAAGCCAAGTAGGACTCCAAAGCGAACCAATGGAAAGCGACGGAGTAAGAATAGACGTCAGCAGAACGCCAGGACCATGCCTTGACGGCGACATCGCAGAAGGAGAAACAGATGTCGATTGCGGAGGACCATGTGATGGCTGCGCAGAAGGCAAAAAATGTAACGTCAATGAAGACTGCGCAACAAACTACTGCCAAGACGGAACTTGCAAAATTGCCTCATGCGAAGATGGAGTAATGAACGGACTGGAATCAGACGTAGACTGCGGAGGACAAGTATGCAACAAATGCGCAAATGAAAGAAGCTGCATAATACACTCAGACTGCGCATCAGAATACTGCGATATTTTACTCAATGTTTGCAGAGACCCGCCACCATGCGCCAACAAAGCACTAGACCCAGGAGAAACCGATATTGATTGCGGCGGACCGTGCGACAGATGTCTAGAAGGCAAGACTTGCGAAGAAACAACAGACTGCCAAGAAGGACTACACTGCAAGCCAGACGTAAAAAGCTGCAGCTCAGAACCAGTAGGAGACGAAGACTTTGACAAAATAATGGACGACATAGACAAATGCATGGGAACACCGCAAGATGAAGAAGCGGATTCAACTGGCTGCGGGCCATCACAACGCTACAGCCTAGGCGATGAAATAAACGACAAATGGAGAATAGACTACTTCGGATGCATTGATTGCCCAGATGCTGCGGCCGATAATGACTATGATAACGATAAACTAACAAACTTAGAAGAATACAAACTAGGAACAAACCCGGCAAAAAAAGACACTGATGGAGACAGATGGAAAGATGGCGTTGAAGTGGAAAAAGGAACAAACCCATTAGATCCAACAAGCCATCCAAAATCAACATTCCTAGGATTCCTATGGACGCTGTTTATACTGCTCGCAATTGCAGGAGTAGGATACGGAGTATACATAATATTACAAGCAAGAAAAGAAGAGCCAAAACAAGTGCAAAAAATTGAAGCAGTCCAGCCAAAAATAATAGTCAAAAAAGAACTAGAACAGCTAAGAAGCTTTGCAAAAGAAGAAGAACTGCCAGAAAAAGACTGGATATCGCTAGAGAAAGAAATAAAGAAAAAACCATTGCCACCAAAAAAATTCAAAGACGCGCTAGAAAGACTAAGGAAAATAACGCACGAAGAAAGACCAGCCCCAGAACAGCCGCTGCTAAAACTACGCGCAATGCTCGAAGAGCTAAGCGAAGAAGAAAGAAAAGACGTTCTAGCAAAATACAAACTCCTGCGCGCAGGACTGCTGACAAAAGAAGAAATGGCAGAGCTAATGCACCAGCTCAAAATCACAGCAGAATACTACAAAACCCACAAACAAGAACTAGAAAAAGAGATAGAGGAATATGGCAAGCGCAAGAAACACTAAACAACGAAAATGCGAGGCATTTTCGAGCTTCAAACTGCCAAGCAGTTCGAAGGCTCAAATAATCGGACAAGTATTCGTATTCATACTTGCAGGACTGGTATTCATATTGATAATAGCATACGGCTACAAAGCAATACAGTATTTTATCGAAAGACAAGAGCAAGTAGTGCTTGTCGACTTTAGAACAGACTTAGAATCAACAGTAGAGGGAGTAAAGAGGGACTATGGAACAGTCAGAAAAGCAGAATTCAAGCTGCCAAGCAAATACCAAGGAATATGCTTCTTAGACCCAGTAACCTGCTCAACAAGCACGCCAGAACTTGAAATAGGCGACCAGAAAATAAAAGCGCCATGGGCGCAAGAAGCCTGCGCGGTAAAAAGCGCCAATGTCTTCATTGTGCCAAGAACACTCGACTTATACATTCCAGACATACAAGTAGACGGCTATGTCTGCATTGCAAACACAGGAAGCATAACAATAAAACTTGAAGGAACAGGAAGCAAAGCAAAAATATCACGATGGCAATAGACCGCAAAGCCTTGGGCCCCTTCGGGGGCTCGAGGCCCCTTTACAAAAAAGGCTTTGAGCTACAATTTCACTGGATATTCGTCTTGGTAGCAGGCGCTTTAATTCTCGCATTCTTCTTCACAGCCGCCAACAAGCAAAGAGAAATCAGCCAGCAAAGGCTCCAATTAACACTCGCAACAGAAATGGAAAACATATTCACAGGAGCAATAATGAGCAGAGGAACAGCGCAAAGACTGCCAATACCACCACAAGGAATAGAATTCTCATGCACAGAAGGATGCGCATGCGAATTCAGAATAGAAAACGCGGCAAGACAATTCGGAGACAAAGCAATGTTCGCGCCGGAATTTTTGGACGACAAAGACATAGTTGTCTGGGCGCTGGAATTAAAACTGCCATACCGAGTTACGAACTTTCTTTACTTGACAAATCCAAACATAAAGTATTATTTCGTGCACAAAAGCGACTCTGTCAGCCAGCTGCTATTGCAGCAAATAACAAAAAACATGCCGCCATTCATTGAATATGAAAACATAACAATCGGCAATCTTCCAAACTTAGAATCAGAAGACTACCAGCACACAAAATTTGTGTTTTTAGACATAGACCCAGTAAATATTGACAGCTCTTTTGACGAATTCAGCGCCATAAAAGCAGACCAAAGCGGAATAGCATTCTATGAACAATCAGGAACAGGCTTTACCAGAACAAAATACCTGAGCTACATCGGCCTGCCGAGCATTTATGCGGCAGTATTCGCGCAAGACGACATAATGTACGAATGCGGACTAAGAAACGCGTTCAGAAAACTATCCTACATATCATCCCTTTACGCAGAAAGAGCAAAAGTTTTGCAACAATCCGCATTTGAAGCAGAAAGAACCTGGTGCGATTACGGCGCAACAGACGAAAAAACATGCGGAGACCCCTCAACAATGACAGGAATGCTCTGCCAACAACAAGAAATCGCAACAGAACTCCAGAAAAAACTAGACCAGTCAGCAATCATCAGGCTGAATGCTTTGAAGGAACAACTAGACAGCCAAAACAGAAATTTCGTGCAACAAAGCTGTCCGGAGATCTTCTAAATGGCCAAAGCTCAGATAAAAATGTTTGAGACGGTAGCGGTATTAGTAGTATTCTTCTTTTTGCTAATAACAGGGTCAATGTTTTATTTCAACGCGCAAACATCAGCCCTGAAAAAAGAAAAAGTGCAAGCAGGAGAACAATACGCATTCCAAATAGTTCTGAAGTCGCTGTACATGCCAGAACTAGACTGCTCTTTCCTAGTCACGCAAAAAGACAACTGCATAGACGCAATAAAACTCAAACAATTCGCATTCATGCTCCAAAATGAAACCGTGAGAAACGATTATTTCATGGAATTCGGATACGCAAGCATAACAGTAAACCAGCTATTCCCTTCAAACACGCCAATGGTGAAGTTGTACGAGAACATCCCTCCTGAGTATGTGGATAAGCTTGTTACAAACAATCCAATCCTAATCTACAACGCTTGGAATGACATATACTTATTCGGAGTAATGGAGGTAGCAGTGTATGTCACGTAAAGGTCAAACTGAGATTTTCGGACTCGTGATAATAGTGATATTACTGGCCATCGGACTATTATTCGCAGTTGTCATACTGACTGATACACCTACAAGAGAAGTAGAAAGAGTCAAAGAAAGCGTGCAAGCGGCCAACTTCCTAAACACAATGACGAGCACATCAGCAATAAGCTGCGGAAAAAGAGATGTCAGAGAGCTACTGCAAAACTGCGCTCTTGCAACAGCAGAATGGACAGGAGCAGCAGTCTGCGACAATGGAGCAACAAACACATGCGAGCTCGCAGACCAAATGATAAAACAAATGCTGGACGCAACACTCAAAAAATGGGGCAAAAGCTACAAATTCTTCATGACAGGAACAGACGCAGTAGAAAGAATAAAAGCAGAATCAGGAACATGCACAGGAGAAAGAGAATCAAGCACAAGACCAGAAAAAGTAAGGCCGGGATTGGATATTTCTCTCACGCTGCAGATATGCCAATAACTATTTCTTTCTGAGATAGTCTATGATTGCATCGTATAGTTTAGGAACAGGCTTTAGCTTGGCAAATGCATCGCGCTTTTCATTCTCAATAATTGCAGCTTCCCGATCAACATTAATCCTTGATTCTTCAACAGTCCGCTCGCGAGGCAGAAAAGCTTCGTTGATGTTTCTAATTCCTGCAATGCACTCCTCTTCGTTCTTGCCAATAAAGCCTCTCAGCTTATCAAATTCAGAATCTGACAACTCGTAAGAGTCAACAACACGGTAAATAGGAGTCTCCATCAGCTCATCAGGGGTTTGAGGATCGTATCCTAAATGAACAACGCGAAACTCTTCCCCTCTGCTCAATTTATGCACAAGATGAAGCAAACTTTTCGACCTAAACGCCTGCCCGTTTGCATGAGGGGCTTCTTCGTCGAGCTCAAGAACATTATTGATTCCATCTGTCAACCAAACCCCTTTATCAGCGGTTTTCCCTGTTTCCTCTGCAATATAAGCCCTGAACTGCCCAGCCATGTAAAGCTGCCAGTAATTCTATTTTAAAATGATTTCTATACTGGAGTAAATCAGTCGTGTAATGCGAATGTTGATGCTGAGAAATCAGCAGCTTTCAGAGCAATATGGTGCAAATGGCTCAATATCAAGCTATCTTCCCCTTTTGCCAGAGCAGACTCGATTTTCTTTCTAACACTCTTGAAATCCTCTGACAATTTGCTCAAATGAGCAACATCAAACTTGTAGAACAATTCATAATAGCTTCTGAACAAGCTGTTGACTTCAGCAAATAATTCTAAAGCAGCTTTTGAAGTCTTGCTTGACAAATTCTCAGCAATATACTTGTACTCATCAGCAATCTTTTCCAAATTCCACATTATAACATACAAGAAAGTAGTCTTTGAAGGCTCATCAAGACCGCGCTTGTTAAGAATTCTCTCACAGAAATTGGTTAATTGATTGTTTGTTTTTTCCAGCTCGAGAACAGAATCAATTTCCTTGAATTCTTTCTTTTTAGCTAATTCGAAAGTCTGCTCTGCCATAGCAAGAGTTACAAGAAAAGCTCTTCTGACAATAACATCCAATTGATCATCAAGCTCTTTAGACAAAGAACGCACAATACACTGACTGCCAGACTGGTGAACAACAGCAAAACCTAAGAAAAGGTCTTTCAGCAATTTGTCAATTATGATGGCGTGCTCAGGATTATCAGACTGAATTTCAATTTCATCATAGCCTTTCTTGTGCAAAGAGGACAAAAGCCAGCGCAAAGTCCTCTCAGTTGAGTTAGACACATCAACCTTGCCTTTCTTCAAAGCCCTAGGCTCGCCAGTGCTTACAATCAAACGAGGACCATGCTCCACAACATCAACTTCCTCGCCCTTCTTCACACCCCACTGCTTAACCCACTCGTTAGGCAGGGTGACAACAAACGTCTTGCCAGCAATCTGAATAACCTTGCGCTTCATACACTTATTCTCGATAACTTAATATATAAATGTTGTTGCTGGATGGTAGTGATGGGTTGGAGAAAATTTGTTGGCGCAATAACCGAGCACTCAGTTCTGTCTACTATCGTAGCATCTGCGTCTATGGGATTGTACATAGCTAAAAATTTTGGCGACAAGTTTGCGGAGCGCTTTCTTGAACGGCCACCAAATATTGTTGACGCTGCTTGTATTTTAGGATCTGCAGCGCTTACAGTTTTAGGAGCAGTCTCTTTGGAAAAGATACTAGTGGCTCTTCACAGATTTTCTTATGAGAAAAAAGACTTACAAAGAGTACAAGAATGCATTACTCGTGCTTCATATCTTGAATTGGGCAATTGCAATGAATTATCGGATGAAGAAAAAACAAATCTCAATGATTTGGTGAATTTTCTTGCGGCAAAGCAATCCGCCGCCAAAGAGTCTAGCGATAATTCCGAATACGCTTTCTCAAAATGCAAGTCTCTTATATCGACACCTGCTGCAGCTTGGCACCTTCGTTCAAATAAATTTGATGAAGGACTGCATTGTCTTGATACAGTTTTTCAACTTATGAATGGAAATTATGAGCTGAATTATCGTGATCTGGGTTTTTTCTCACGCCTAAAAATAAAATTCAATTTGTTGAACTTAGCAATAGACCGACTCGGATTTCCTGATAGCGCTATGAACTATTTTTGCACTGCGGCTTTTAATGTTCCCGTAGATAAAGAAATAGCCGAATACTATTCTAGAATCGCGTGGGAAGCAGCAATGGAATTTGATCATAAATTGAAAAAAGAAATTTATCTATTCCACGCGCGATTAGACAAGGGGCTAGATACTTGGGCTGAAGCTTTTGATTTTATGAGAGAAAATGCCAGTTGGAAAAGAGTTGGAGAATCTCGCATGTTGGTTAAAAAGCTTCAAGATAACGAATTTTTTGAAAAAAATTTCGTATTTAAAGAATACACGTCAAGAACCGCATTTGAAAACGAATCAGATTCACTTTGTGTCAAAAAAAAGGCAATTCCAGAGATGATTATTCCGGCAAATATACACAGTCACTTTGTGTCGCGTGGAAATCGATATACTCACATCTTCCGTCATATCCCCGGAGACACGCTTTACGAATTGTTGAAAACTAAGAAAGAAGCACCAATGGAGCAGATTATTGATATGTTAGAAAAGTTTCATGCAAAAATGCCATGCGATCAAGTGAAAAATCTATCTATTTCATGGCAATTGCGCTCAAAGCTGCGCGATAAACATTTAGGAATGACACGCGAAGCAGCAAAAACGATAATCCACAACTATCGTCCAGTATATGATGGAATAAACAAAAATACGATACGCGTGTATAGCAAAGATGCGAACCCAGAAAACTGGCTCATATCCGATGGAAAAATAGGAGTTATTGATTTTGAACATGGTTATCTCATCCCTGCACAATTCGATCTGGTCAACCTTCTAGAATACGGAGATGAAAATGGAGCATCCTTCACAAATGAACAAATTACTAAACATATAGGACGGTATGTGGGAAAAATGAGAAAGGAAGGCATAACTATTGATGACAAATTGTTCATGCGAGGATATTATCATTCAATCATACATAGAATGATATCATTCGCATCAGCATGGTCAGCTCCTGAACGACCACATATGCATGGAAGGAGAAAATACGCCATGTTAACAGCAGTAAATGCAATAGAATTGCTAAAAGAAAAAGATCACGAGTATTATGCCAGTAACAAAGAGGCATACGATAATCTGAGCAACGAATTTGCCAATATGGCAGCTAAGCTGTAACTTAAACCCACCTTATACTCCTTAAGAACAAGACATATGCTGATTTCAGCCTATATGAATTCTAAGCTTCCAAAAGAAGCCTGGAGCGAGCACCATGAAAAAAACTGACATGAAAATAATAACGCAACTAAGAATGAACGGAAGAACATCTTTGTCAGAACTGGCAAGAAACACAGGACTGCCAGTAAGCACAGTGCATGACAGATTGAGACAGCACAGACAAAACGGATTATTGAGGCCGAGCGCAATAGTAAACTTTGAAAAAATAGGGCTAGCAACAAGAGCGCACATATTGCTAGCAGTGGAAACAGACCAAAAAGACAAGCTATATGCGCACTTGAAAGACCATCCAAACGTAAACTCGCTTTTTAGAATTAACAATGGATGGAGCGCAGTAATGGAATGCGTATTCAAAGAAATGAACGACCTTGAGAACTTTCTTGAACAAATAGAAAACACGTTCAAAATAAAACAAAAGCAAGTACATTACACGCTAGAAGAGATGAAAAGAGAAGGGTCCATGGCGACACAAGACATAGCACAAAGCTTAAATACATCTAATAGCTAAATTCATTCATAAACGAGGCAAAGCCGAAAGCAAGCTTCCGGCTAGCCTCATTTTGCAAGCAAAACGAGGTGTATTAATGAAGCGCGCACAAGGACTGCCAATCTCAACCATTATCATAGCAGCACTAGGACTAATAGTTCTTATCGTTCTCGGAGTAGTATTCAGCGGGCAAATAGAAAAGTTCGGAAGAGCGGCAAATGCCTGCTCAGGAAGATGCTATAAAGCAACTATACCAACCGAAGCCACTGCATTCATCAGAACCTTGTACGGAGGACCTTGCAACCTTGAATTCGAAGCAGAATACAAAGGCGCAACAGTACCAGCAGGCCTGCCAAAAGTTGACGACCCAGGCAAATACAGATGCGACTCGTGCTGCATCCCAACAGGGTAAAAAAATGCCGAGCTACGTTCGTCATTTTAAACTGCAAACAGCCTATGGCTGATTTGCAGTAAAGCTTTTATAGAGAGTTTCTAAAAGCCCATGCATGCATAAAAGAGGCATACTATGGGAAGAGTGGGCGTGGATAATCCTTCTCCTCCTTGTGTTTGGAGCCATAGCAGTCTCTCTTTGGAAAATACTATCATAAAATGGCAGACGTAACTATCGAAACCATTGTAAAAGTCATAGCAATAGCAGCATTTCTAGGAGCAGTGTTATGGTTTTTCTATCCATTATTGAGTGGAGCGCTAGAACGCGCAGGCGAAAAAAGCAAGTGCAATTTCAGCATACTCTTTGCAGCAGGAGGAAAACTTCTAAGCGCAGGAATAGGAGAACTCCCACCAGAATGCAAAGCAGAATACGTAACAGTTGACAGCCAGATGATAAAGCAAGAAGAAATAGCAGGAAAGGAAAGAATACAGGCATATGCGAAAGAAAAAACGCCATTTTACAAAGAAGCAGCAATTGATTTTCCAGAAGGAAATAAAGAAGCGCTGGACGAATGGGCAGTTGATTCTATAATCGCAAAAAACGCGAAATCCTGCTGGGACAAAGTATTGCACGGAAAACTAGACTTTTTCAAAAGATATAAAATAATAGATGAGCGCACATTCTGCATAGTATGCAGCATAGTGAGCTTTTCAGATGATTTGCCGAGCACTGTCAAAAGCAAGCACATATCAAATCTTCTTACATGGATGAAAGCAGAGACAACAGGCGGGACAACCTATTATGATTATTTAAAAGAAGGCATGACGCTGCTTCCTGAACAAACAATGCCCCCTTACATGACAAATGAACCATATGCTATAACTTACATTGAAACAAAAATATCAGCGGCGCTTAAATGGTCGCGCCCTATACCAGAATTCACTGCACGGTTAGGCGGCGTAATGGCGGGTGCTTCAGAAGAAGAACGCGAAAAAGTAATTGCAGAATTCCGCAAAGATGTCGGCGAAGACATGAACCAGATAGTATTAGTGCCATACGCAAGCCTTCAAAAGGACTTTGCATGCACGGACATGATAAGATGATAAAACTACTCTTAGCAAAAAGAGGCGACCTGCCAGGATGGGCGCAAATTGTAGCATTGGTTATAGCTCTAATGGCATTGTTTTTCCTCGTCTGGCTTGCAGTAAAATCAGGAAAAACAGGCTCAGAAATATTCGCAAGAATACCCCCATGAACAAAAAAGCAATGAATGCAGAAATTCTAGTGGCAATAGCACTCGGCATAATCATAATCGGAGCAATGGCCTACATCACATCAGAATTCAAAGGAGAAACAGAAAAAAGCATATTTCAAAAATTCTGGGAAATGATATTTCCAAAAAGAACAGAAACGGTTGTAATCCCAGGAACAGCAGTAGGAGGAGCATGCAGCCAGTACGATGTGAAAAATGTTGTTGAAATAGCAGTCAAAATCGTCGAGTGCTGGAATGAGAATGGAGGAGATAAAGGCAAAATTGACAACAACTGCTGCTCAATGCTCAGACCGAGCGACTCATTCAGCGGAATAACAGATTCTCATTTCATAACAGAAAACGACCTGGAATTCACACTCGAAGCGCTCCCAGAGGCCAAAGGAGTCAACATTGACTGGGATTTGCCTGACAAAATTTCAGGCCCAGCACCAGCATTCACTGTCTGCTATGACACGGATGCAATGGGCAGTGGAGGAGAAATATTCCTAACATACAATCCAATCAAGCAATGCAGCTAAAAATTTAAATAAACAAAGGCTAAAGACAATGAACATGAACAAAAAAGGCATGGAACCAACATCAATAATGGTAGGACTTGTTCTTGCAATATTGATAATATCACTCATGGGATGGATCATAAAAGACACGCTAATGAAAGGAAGGACAACCCTGAAAGACGTTCAAAAAGAATCAGAATTAAACCCAAAAAGATGCGCTTCTATAATATTGGGACAGGCATGCTTTGACACTGCTTGCACTACAACAACAGGATACAAGGACGTTCCACCCCCACCAGGCGGCTGGGAAGACTGCAAGACCCCAAAACAATGCTGCGCCAAAGAATAAACCTTTAAATACACGGCTTCTTACTTTTCCAATATGAAAAAAGGGACAATGCCATTAGAATGGCTTGTAAAAATTTCACTACAAGCACTGCAAATATTTCTCGTCGTTGCTATACTCGTAGGCGTTGGCGCAATAATCTGGCGTTCAACAGCAAAACAACCACAAGACCAAGACTTTAAAGCCATAATGGATGCATACGCCCAATTGCAAGACAACTTCGAAAAAGGCAAAGTCAGATCAGGAGCGTCTTTTATTGTGCCAATATCAACAGAAGAGCCAATGCGCGTAAGCTTCTACCCGCAAGGCGATGCCAAAATGCCATCAAAGTGCAAAGGAAAAACCTGCCTTTGCATGGTCTATACAATAGATGACAATCCCAAGGAAACCTGCCAAGTAATCGATGTAAAGCCAGCCTGCACTACAACAACCTGCGGAAAAGAACTATGCGCAGGACCGAGCGCAGGGTTCATATTGACAAGAGGAGACCAAGTAAAAATAGCTTTACAGTGCTTTACTGACGGCCAAAAAATAGCGGTGACAAAAGTATGAGAGGGCAGGCAACCCTTACGCTCCCGGAAGTATTCATAGCAGCGATTGGATTTGGACTGGTATTCCTAAGCATACTATATGCGGTAACGAGCATTGCAAGTGAAGAAGCCTCCAGAAAACAATTATTTGTAACCGGGCTCGCATTAGACATCCAAGCATTGCCCTCAGTTGGCGAAGATATAAGCGTGCAAAAAAACACGAATTCTCCATATAAGTTATTCTTACAAGGCACAGAAGTATACATACAAGAGGACATGAAGACAAACAGATTTGTATTTGCCCAGCCGCCGGGCTTTGTCTTCCAAGGAGGAGAATACAAACCAGGCGCGATTTCACTATTCAAAACCGCGAAACAGTTCGGAGTAGCGCAAACAGACAAGGTAAGACCATATCTACTTACATGCGACAGCCCTGTTGGCAAAAAACTTTCAACCATCGCACTCGACCCAGGACACGGATATGATGAAGCCAAAAAAACAGGAAGCAAAGGCGAAGACATAATTTCAGCAGGAATCACTGAATCAGAATACACCCTGCAACTTGCAAATAGAATGAAAACAGCAGGAAAAGTCACGCTGACCAGAGGAGAAACAGAAGCGTCAACAGGAGAAAGACAAAAAACGCCAGGCGACGCTTTAATATCGCTGCACGCAGGCGCCTATTCAGACAACAAAGATTTGGTCAAAGCATATTACAACAACCAACCAGGAAGCAAAAGATTAGCCTGCGAAATTCTAAACTCCATAACAACATCGCTTAACGTGCCAGTAAGACTAATTCCAGCAAATCTGGAATACGCTTCACCAGAAGACTCTCAGCAAATTCTTTCAGGAACAAGACCATCAGTACTGCTCGAAATAGGCAATGCAAAAAACAAAGACAGCATTTTAAACAAAATACCAGAATTAAGATCAGCCATATTGGAAGGGATACAAAACTATGAATAAAAAAGCACAAGAAGAAGGGCTCTGGTTCCTTTTTCTAGAGATACCGCTGACTATCATACTCGTTTTCGCACTAGTGATGATGCCGAAAGCATTAGTAGAAAAAAACTTCCAACCAGTGCAGCTCGACGAAGCAATTGAGGCGCAGCAGCTAAAAGCCCAAATGTGGAAATCGAGCCTGATCACAGCAAGCACCTCTCCATTTGAATACAATCCTGACTTGAGCGCGATGGGAAAGACTGTCACCAAGAAAAAAATGGCATACAAAATCACCATAGGCGGAAAAGAAGCAATTTATGACAAGAAAGTTCTAGAAGACGCAGAACCAATCGCCCCATTCATTTATGCAAAACACGAAGAAAAACAAAAGGTGAATGTTGATGGAAAGACAGAAGAGCTAACCATAGCAATTTACGCACCTTACAAATATGAAATTAAAATCTAAAAAAGCATTCGCTCCACTAGTGTACGTGCTTTCTGTATTTGGAATAGCAATTATGCTCCTCCTCTTCTATATGTGGATGAGCGACAATGTAACAAAATTAGACGCCAAACAAGCAAAAATCACAAGCAATGCGCCAAAATACTACGAATTCTATTCAACTCTAATAAATGAGAAAGGAGCAACGATTGCAGATTCCGATAAGGACGAAACAGAGAAAATTCTCGAGGAATTCGTCAAAGGAAAAATCACAGGAGAAACTCAGGTACAATGCAAAGAGGAAGAACAAATGAAGTGCGAGCTTACAGTTATACGAGAATCAGGCGAAGAATTTTACTGGCAAGTCGAAATCTCTTCAATGCTGCCGCAAACACCAATCAAGCTCAGAAAATTCACACTGGAGATTCATAATGTCGATGCCATACTTTAAAATGAACAAAAAAGGAGTAGAATACTCACTAATAATGCTGTTCACAGTAATGGTCGCTTTGTCTGTATTGTACTGGCGCATTTCAGAAACAGGAAAAATAAAAGAAGAATATCTGGGAGCAAGCCAAATAGCAATCCTGACAGCGCCATATGAAAAAGCGAACATAATAAGATACGCCGAAATCTCGGCTGAAAAAGAAATAAGCCAAATACTAAGAGATATTACGGCAGAAAATGGCTATGCTATAGATCCGCCGGGAGGCACGTATATAGATGCGTGCACAATAATCAACACCAACTCTGAACTAAAAACAATCAACAAGCCAAACGTGCAAAAAGCCATCACTGCAGCATTCAATGCAAGATTAAATCCCTACCTTAACACATACAACACAAAAGTAAGCAATATTTTCCCATTAGACAACTATGAAATAGTCATAGAAGATGACAAAATAAACGCAATAGCACTAATGCCGATACAAAAACCACTGCAAACGCACGCAATTACGATTACGGGAGAAAGAATGTATGGAATTGCTGTGCCAACAACAGAAGCGCTTAAAGAAAAGTCAGGCACAATGTGGTTTGCGCCAAGCTTTACTATAAGTTATCCGCACAAACTTAATGAGTACAGCAAAGTGTTCGATATCCTTGGCTTAATTGTTGAGAAGTGCGCGAAGAAGCCAGACGCTATGAATTGTGTTGAAACGTACAAAGACTCAATGACAGGCTGGACATGGAAACAAGAAGGAGATTTGATATTGTTTAACGTGCCGTCTGCACATGGCACCCTTTGCTATGCGATGAAAACTGCAACACCAACACCATAATATAAATCTTTAAAAAGACCAATAATTCTTTCAGACTCATTCGGGGTGCAATATGATTAGAATGCCATTGCCAGACATGCTGGCTCGCATAAAAGAAAAAACAGGAATAACAGAACAGGAATTACTCTCAAAAATAGACGCAAAGTGCGCTTCACTAGCTGGATTAATCTCCAAAGAAGGAGCAGCGCACATAATTGCGAACGAATTAGGAGTCAAATTATTCGAAGGCGGAGGAAAAATCAAAGACTTGCTGCCAGGCATGAGAAACGCAGAATTCTTAGGAAGAATCACACAAATTTACGAAGTCCGCGAATTCCAAAGAGCAGACGGAACCGCAGGAAAAGTAGGAAGCTTTTTGGTCGGTGATGATACCGGCGTTGTTCGCGTAGTATGCTGGGGAAGCCAAGCAGACATCCTAAAACAACTCACAGCAGGAGCACCATTGAAAGTATCGGGCGGAATGGTTCGCGAGAACCAACGCGGATACAAAGAAGTGCATCTGAATGAAGTAAGCAAGGTCAACTTGAATCCAAAAGAACCAGTGCCAGAAGTAAAAGCAAACAAGGCAACTCGCAAGACACTGAAAGAATTAACAGAAAGCGACGAACAAGTAGAAATCATCGGAACAATAGTGCAAGTATTTGATCCTAAGTTTTTTGAGGTGTGCCCGCAGTGCACTAAAAGACTAAAAGAAGTAGAAGGACAATGGGTGTGCGAAGAACACTCAGCACTAATGCCAGATTATAGCTATTTAGTAAACGTATTCTTAGACGACGGAACAGAAAACATGAGAATAGTACTTTTCAGGAATCAAGCTGAAAGATTACTAGCAAAAACAAAAGAACAAATGATAGGATACCGAGTAAACCCAGAAAGCTTTGAGCCATTAAAGACAGAATTATTAGGAGAACAGTTTAGGTTTATTGGCAGGGCTAAGAAAAATACATTCTTTGATAGAATAGAATTTATTGCAAACCAAGTGCACAAAGCAGTGCCGGAAGAAGAATTAGCAAGATTACAACAGGCTTAAATAATTCTAAACTAATTTTTCATCAAAATGATGGGAAGAACACACATGGCAATAGGACTGCTAACAGGATTAATTCTATTTCCATTATTGCACCAAAAATGGTACATCTTCATACCACTCGTAATTCTAGGAAGCATTTTGCCGGATGTTGACTCGGAAAATAGTAAAATCAATAGAATGCTGCCACTAACACGCTGGATACCAAAATTCTTTGCGCACAGAGGATTCTTCCACAGCATATTTCCGGCAGCCATTATTTATGCAGCGTTTTATTTTACAAATCTAAACTATATAGGATTGCCACTAGCAATAGGCTATCTATCACATCTAGCTTCTGACTGCGTAACAAGACAAGGCTGCAATCTACTACACCCAGTCAGCCAATTCAGAGTACAAGGCCCAATAATGACAAACGGGCTAATGGAACTACTAATAGTCATAGGCGCAATAGTATTAGACGTACTTCTAGCCGTAAAATACGTATTCTAAACCCACTGGACACTGGACAACCACCCGCCTGAGCTATTTAAACCCCACACTCTCATAAGTAAACAGTGCGAGCACCTCGGCTCTACGGAGCTTGAAATAAAATGCGAAAAGCAAAACGAGGTAAAAAAAAAATGGAACAAGAAAAAAACCAACCAGAAAAGAAGTTCAGCACAGGAGCGATAAGCGCAACTGTCTGGAAAAACGTCCGCGCAGGAAAAGACGGCAAAACATTTGAGACACACACCGTCAACATACAGCGCAGATACACCGACAAAACAGGCCAATGGCAAAGTACGAACACTTTGCGCGTAAACGACCTCCCAAAAGTAGCTTTGGTAATCGAAGAAGCGTTCAAGTATTTAGTGCTAAACGGCCACACAGAGGAACCGATCAAAGCAGAACAAGCATAAGGAGGTGAACCCCCAACCGCGGCTGTCCCCAGCTGCGGCATTTTTTATTTTAAAAAAACAAAACAGGTGATGAAAAATGGTAAAAAGACAAATCGAATATGATGAGGATGAACAAATATTGAGAGCGGAAACATCAGAAGGAATGCTTGAGGTAACCAAAAAAATGGAAGACGGGCCAAAAAGGAAAATATCAAGCGTAGAAGACCTGCCAGGAGTAGGACCAGCCTCAATTGAAAAACTAGCAGCAGCAGGATTCAACGATCTCATGAGCATAGCGGTAGCAACACCAGGAGAAATAGTCGGCGCAACAGAAATGTCAGAAGCAACAGCCAAGAAAATAATCGCGATAGCCCGCGCAAATCTAGAAATGGAATTCACGTCCGGCGAAGAAATAATGAAAAAACGAGAAAAGATGGTGAAAATCACCACCGGAAGCGCAGAACTTGACAGATTAATGGGCGGAGGCTTTGAAACAGGAGCAATAACAGAAGCTTACGGCCAATACGGATCAGGAAAATCACAAATAGCGCACACTCTAGCAGTCAGAGTACAACTCCCGCCAGAAAAAGGCGGAACAAACGGAGTCTGCGTCTACATTGACACAGAAGGAACATTCAGACCAGAAAGAATCAAATCAATAGCAGAAGACTGCGGACTAGACCCACAAGAAGCACTCAAGGGAGTAAAAGTAGCCCGAGCGTTTAATTCAGACCACCAAATGCTGTTAGCAGAAAAGATTGACGACTTGGTGAAACAAGGCGTAAACGTCAAACTGCTTGTTGTTGACAGCCTGACAGCACACTTCAGAGCAGAATTCATCGGCAGAGGAACACTAGCCGACAGACAACAAAGAATCAACAAACACATGCATGCACTCATGAAGGTAGCAGACAAGCACAATATTGCGGTCTATGTTACAAACCAAGTCATGGCAAAGCCAGACCAGTTCTTCGGCGACCCAACAGAAGCAATTGGAGGACATATTGTTGCCCACAACAGCACATACAGACTGTACTTGCGCAGAGGCAAGAAAGGCACAAGAGTGGCAAAAATGGTAGACAGCCCATGCATGCCAGAAGGAGAGGCAATCTTCCAAGTAACCGAAGCAGGCGTCAAAGACGCATAATTTATTTTTTTAATTTTAAATTAGCAAGGAGGTGAGCCTATGGGAAAGAAAAAAGAAGTGCAACCAACTGAACCACCGCAGCAGCCATGCTGCTGATTTTTTATTTTTTATTCACAAAGCTTAAATACTATCGTCAGAGAATAAGTATTTGTATGCAATAAATCGCATGCAAAATACTTAGGTAGGTGAAATAAAATATGTACGGCGAAAGAAGATCAAGCGGAGGAGGCTTCCGACCACGCGACGGAGGCATGGGAATGTCAACCCCACCAGTTAAAGTTGGCGACGAAATGGACGTAACAATAGAAGCAGTCGGCGAAAAAGGCGACGGACTTGCAAAGAAAAACGGTTTCGTACTGTTCGTGCCAGGAGTCAAAGAAGGACAACAAGTAAAAATTCGCGTGACAAAAGTCCTGCGAAAAGTAGGATTTGCAGAAGTTGTCGGACAAGGCTCAGCACCGTCAGCAGAAGCACCTGCAGCAGAATCTGAAAGCTTTGGCGAAGAAGCCCCAGCTGAAGAAGCTCCAGCAGAAGAAGCACCTGCAGCAGAATCTTCACAAGATTCAGAAAGCTTCGGCGAAGAATCAACCGAAGAGTCAACTGAAGAATCCACTGAAGAAAGCTCAGACGAACAATAAATTTTATTTTTATTAACTTAATTTTTTCAACATGAGACTCTTTATAGCATTCGATGTTTCGGAAGAAGCACGCGAGCATATTCTAGAACTACAAAAACAACTAACAGGAGCCAAACTTACTTTCACGAGAAGCTTTCACTTAACATTAAAATTCTTAGGAGAGGTTACGCCAGAACAAGCTGAAGACATAAAGAAAAAGCTGGCAAATGTAAAGTTCAAGCCTTTTACAGCAAAACTTGATGGCACAGGAACATTCCCATCAGAACAAATGATACGAGTAGTATGGGCGGAAATAACACCGCACGATATAATCCGCGAATTGCAAAAACAAATAGATGAAGCGCTTCAGGGCATGTTTCCGAAAGAAAAACAATTCACACCACACCTGACAATCGCAAGAGTAAAAACCGTTGAAAATAAGGAACAATTTGCCGAACAAGTAAAAAATCTGAAAGTCAAGCCGATTACGTTTGAGGTAAAAGAATTTAAATTGATAGAAAGCCAATTAAAAGGCAAAGAGGGACCAGCATATACTAATATTGCAGTATATCCCGGAAAGTAAAATGAGCAAGCTCACAAAATCAGGAAATGAAGAAATCGCCTACAGGAGCAAGATGTTTGAGATAATCAAACGCCCAATGAAAGTAGGGAATAAAATTCTAGAATTTGAGATTGCCAAAAGGTCGCCAGGAGTCAGATTGCTAATCATCAAAAAAGGCAAGATTTTACTAACAAAAGAATTCCGCTACGAACTCGATGAATATGATTACAGGCTGCCAGGCGGAAAAGTATTTGATTCATTGGAAGAATATAATTCAGCGCTAAAAAAAGACATTATGCCTTTTGCAATACGCGCAGCCAAAAAAGAATGCCTTGAAGAAACAGGCCTTATTCCAAATAAAATTCGCTATTTTCAGACATCACAAGCAGGCGCCACAATCATTTGGGACTTATTTTACTTTATCGTGGAGGATTTTACTGAATCCAAGAAGCAATCACTTGAGCATGGAGAAGTGATCCGACCAGAATGGAAAACGTTCAAAGAAGCAAAAGAACTATGCTTGAATGGCAAAATCAAAGAAGACAGAACAATCGGCATACTTCTCAAATTCCTAATGCGAGAGAAACCTTTATAAACCACCCTTCTCGACGATAACACATTGCCAAAAGTTCAACCCGGCTTGGGCAGAACAATACGATGTGAGGCCATAAAAACCATCGGAGGAAAACAAATGACAACAGAAGCAGCATTTTTAGTACCACAAGACATGTACTTAAAGTCAGGAATACACATAGGAACAAAATTCCGAACAAAATACATGGACTCATTCATCTACAAAACACGACCAGATGGATTAAGCGTTCTAAACCTGCAAAAAATCGATGAAAGAATAAGATATGCAGCAAACATGCTATCACACTACACATCAGGAGAAATACTCATTTGCAGCAGACGAGAAAACGGCTGGAAAGCAGTAAAAGCGTTCGGAAAACACACCGGAATTAAAGTGTTCGCAGGAAGATACCCGCCTGGAATCCTGACAAACCCAAAACTAGACACTTTCCTAGAAGTCAAAACCATATTGGTAACAGACAGCTGGCCAGACAGAAACGCAATCAAAGACGCAATACAAATCGGCCTGCCAGTAATTGCATTGTGCGACACAAACAACCAAAGCAACCAAATAGACTTGGTCGTACCATGCAACAACAAAGGAAAGAAGTCCTTGGGACTATTATTCTACATATTAGCAAGAGAATACTTGAGACTACGCGGAATACTAGGAGCAGACCAAGAACCACCATTCTCAATAGACGAGTTTACTGAAGAGTAAACTTTTTTATTTTTTTATTTTATGCTTTTTTGAGCCCATAATTTTATAAAGAGAAAGTTCTGCATTGTTGATATGCCAGCTTACGATGCCCAATGCTCCAACTGCAATGCGCCATTCAAAGCGCCTGTGCCTCCCGAGGCAGGAACAGAAATATTATGCGCACAATGCTATATGATGAATCAGGATTTTAGTCAGCATCCCTTTTTTATTCAACTCGAAGCCTTCTTCCGTGAAAAATTCGGCAAAGATGTTCAAGCATTTCAAGTTACAAGATCCAGAGGAGACTATAATCTTCTTATTCAATTGAAAGACAGAAACGCGCCGTATGTATGCAAAGTAGAACTATCGGTTTCCGGGCGCGACACCGTAAAACCGCAGCCGGTATTAGTGCAGGCTCACACAGGAGATGTTGAATTCGAAGTCCTTCTAGCTGAGTTTACAAGAAAACGCCAAGACAAGCGATTCAGAATGGACTTAAACTGACTTAACTTCCTTAAATCCTTCTTCAACAATCTCAAAAATAGCTTCTTTCTCGCCAGCAATGCTCCTGTGCTTTTTCAAAATAATCCTTCTCTTGCCATTATGCAAAGGCTCAATCTCAAGCAAACACTTGCTGGCATACAATAAAATATCACCGCCAACAATCTTAACACCCTTGTTCTCAAAAGAAGCATACACTTGAGAAGTAAGCAAAACCGGAATGTTGTGCTTGCGGGCAATCTCATTCAAAGCAAGCATCTGCAAACTCAAATCACGATTAAAATTATCATCCTCTTTGAAACTGCGCTGCAAACGGTAAAGCATAGTCATTGTATCAACCACAATCAAGCCAATCTTAGGAGTAATCAGCTTTTTCAACAATTCAAAAGACTTATTCTGCTCATCAAAGCTCATAGGCCGCATAAAAACAAAACGATCAAGATACTTCTTGTACTCAGGAAGAATCTGCTTCAAACGCGCAACGCTAAATCCGCCTTCAGTATCAATAAAAATGACTTTTTTACCAGCCTTTGCAGTTTCAACAGCAGCCAAAAGCGCGAGATTAGTCTTGCCAGCGCCAGCAGGACCATAAACGGTTGTAATGGCATCTATTTCATAGCCGCCTTCCAAGAAATCATCGAGGAAATCCACCCCTGTAGACACCCTTTTAGTGTTCATGTATGAGTACTCAAAAGTCAAAAACCTTTATAAAGCCTCCCCTTTGAACTATATACATGGCTAAGTGGTGGATGGGGCTTATAGTTGTATTTCTCTTCATATTAGGACTACGCCTATTCTTCGCCTTCCAGACACCCTTCTACACCACAGATAACGCTTACTTGGAAGTCAGAGCAGTAGAAAGCCTGGCAAAAGGAGACCTATTATGGCAGGATTCTCTAGGCTATGGCGGAAGGACTTTGATAAGAAGCCCGATATTTGACAGCCTACTAGCATTCTTCAGCTTCTTTATGCCGCTTCCTTTGGCATTCAAAATCATACCAAACATATTCGCAAGCCTCTTAGTAATACCAGCATACCTGATATCATATCTTTTGACAAAACACAGACTTTTCTCAATCTTCACAGCACTGATAACCTCGCTTGTGCCAGCATTCTTTGCGCACACATTCAATCAAGTAACATCTTTGACATTAGCAATACCATTATTCTTTTTCCTAACGTATGCCTGGCTAAGAGCGCCCCAAAGAAAATGGACACTAGTATTCCTGTCAGTCTTGCTTTTGTTTGTGTTCATGCACCCATTGTCAGTGCTATTTGTTCTAAGCCTGGGCGTTTACATCATATTATTGTCGCTTGAAAAACTAAATCCCAAAGTAGCGGAATACGAATTAGGATTATTCGCAATCTTTTTCGCGCTCTGGGCACAATTCTTAATCTACAAAAAACTAATACTATTCCACGGACCAACAGTAATCTGGCAAAATGTTCCAAAAGAATTATTGTCATCTTTCTTTGCAGAAGTAACAATGCTAGGAGCGCTCTGGCAAATAGGAATCTTCCCATTAATCGGAGGAACGTACGCATTATACAAAGCATCGTTCAAAGACCCAAAAAGAGAAACAGTACTGCTCCTAGCAATCACGCTAGTAGCAAAAATCATGCTTTGGTTCAAGCTAATAGATGTTTACACAGGACTAATGATACTAGGAATCAGCCTCGCATTCCTATTCTCAACATGGGTAATGTTCTTCATAAACTTCCTCAAAGAAACAAAAATTGCCTCAAAAACCTGGATTTTCACAGTAATCGCGATAACCCTGGCACTCTACACAACAGCCTATCCAACGTACACAGAAGTACAAGCACAACTAGACCACACCATAACACAGGAAGAAGTAAATGCATTAGAAATGCTAAGCAAAACAACACCCGAAGATGCATCAATAATCGCGCCAGCATCCTACGGAAACTACATAACAGCCATAGCCAAAAGAAAAAACATCATAGATGAATATTTCTTACTGCGGCCAAGAATCAACGAGCGCTACCAAGACGTAATGCGACTTTACAAAACAACATTTGACACAGAAGCAGTAGAACTATTCGACAAATACGAAGCAGACTACATTCTAGTTCCTCCAGGAATGAAAGACATCGGCTACAGAGACAGCCCATGCTTCAAAAACTTACAAGCAACAAACGTAAAAATATACAAAAAAGACCCTGATTGCAAGCTAAAGGTGGTATCATGAAACGCCAACTAATCGCAATCCTAATACTTGCAATATTCATGGCAGTACTACCACTACACCTGAGATTTGCACACGGCAATCAGACACTCGCAGGAATAGAGCCATATTATCACGCACGAATGGCCATGCAAATTTCAGAAGGAAACTTTGAAGATAACGCGATTGTAAACAGAAGAACATACGAACTAAATCCATACCACATATTACTCGCACTAGCATACAAGCTCATAGGACCGCTAGCCTTCAACCTAGTTCCAATTCTACTGGCAATAGCCAGCTTCGTACTGCTCTGGATGCTGCTCGTAAAACTAAACATATCAAAAAACACGCAGCCATGGATACTGCTTGCTTACGCACTATCACCACCAATAATCGCAGCAGCATCAATTGGAACGCCGCACGCATTTGTGCTAACATTACTAATGGCAGGAACATACCTACTGCTAACAAGAGCATGGATACTAGGCACAATCGCCTATCTTATCGCTTCAATGTCAGGATTAATCTATAATATCACAGCAATAGTATTCCTTCTCGTATTACTGCTCGCATTCCAAAAAAACACAAAACAATTCGCCATAACCGCAATAATCAGCGTCATAACAATAGTAATCGGCAAATACCCGCCACAAATCGAAATGCAAAGAGGAATAATGCAGTACATAAGCGACTTCGGAGGAATGTACGGCTTCAGCATTTTCGCATTACTGCTCGCAATAGTTGGAGCAGTCCTTGTCTGGAAATGCAAAGCAAAATATTACGGAGCATACTTCCTAGTAATATCATTCATGACAGCAAGCTTCTTCTTCCCTAACTTACTGGTATTTTCAAACGTAATGATATCAGCATTAGCAGGAACAGCACTGGCAAAACTAGCACAAAGAAAATGGGAGCTCAAATTCCTAAGACAAGCAGCACTCCTAGTATTATTCTGCGGGCTTCTGTTCAGCAGCATATCGCACGCAGTAGCAATATCAGACATACCACCAATCAATGCATTCTTCAAAGCACTCGAGTTCCATCCAGGAACAGTATTAACACATGAAAACTACGGATTCTGGGTAGAAATGGCAGGACACAAGGCAGTCATGGATCCCCTCTGGAAAGAACTCCCAGAAGCAGAAGACCAAGCATGGGATGTTGCAGCACTATTCAAATCAACAGACCTAGAAAAAACAAGACTTCTAGCGGCAAAATACGGAATAACCCATATAGCAATAACTCCAGAAATGGAGCATGGACTATTATGGGAAAGAGAAGAAGAAGGGCTTGATTTCCTCGCCAAAAACAGCGAAACGTTTAAAAGACTAGAAACAGGCACAAACATAGGCGTCTGGAGACTAAAATGAAAAACCCAATAAAATTGGCTTTTTCAATGTTTCAGATGAGAAATAGCAACAAATTGAGAGGCATCTGAAACAAATGAAAAAACAAGTCCTGTTAACAACAATTCTGCTCGTAATTGTAGTATTCTCAATAGGAATAATACTTGGAAACGCATGGAAATCCTCAAGCTCAGACGAAGTTACTAAAGTATTACAGCAATCAGAACTAGACGCGGAAAGCTTTTTAGTCGAGCAGGAACTATTTGAAAGCTTTGAAACAAACTGCCCGCTGGCAGACCAAAGATTAAGCTCGCTGAGCGAAGAACTCTGGAAACTAGGAAAAGTACTAGGCGCACAAGATGCGCAAGAAAAACTAGGGGATGAAAACTACAACTTTTTGAAAAGAAAATACCACTTAATGCAGATAAGAACATACATACTAGACAAAAAACTGCAAACAGACTGCGGAAGCAAAACAAATGTCATACTATTCTACTTCGGCCAAGACAAGCTCAGCGAAGAACAAGGAAAAATTCTGGATGAGCTAGTGGCAGAGTACAAGCTGCACGTATTTGCAATAGAATACGACTATTCAAAAGAACTGCAATTCCTGCAAGACTATTATGAAATCAAAGAAACACCATCACTAGTCGTCAATTTTGGCAACACACTACCAGGAATGGCCACAAAAGAACAATTAATCCCACTTCTCCATGGATGAACGAAAAAAAATACTCTTGAGAAGCCTGCTACTCACAATACTAATATTTGCAGTAGGAATACTCCTAAACCACGTATTTGACGCTTTCAGAATCTCAATAATAGAAGACGTAATGATAGGACACGAAATCGACAGCGAAGCATACAAAGTGGAAAGCTTCTTCACAGAAAAATTCGGCGGAGAAAAATGCGAAATAATGGTGTCAAGAATCTCTGACCTGAAAAAAGAAATAAGGAAAGTAGGAGAAGACCTGGGAAGCTATTCAAAATTCAGCTTCTTCAGAAAAAAAGATTATGATTATCTTAAAAGAAAATACTTTTTGCTCGAGCTGAGATTTTTAGCATTAATTGAAAAATTAAACAAAGAATGCGACAATCCGTACCTGCCAATAATATTCTTCTACAAAATAGACCAAGACGCAAGCGAAAGACAAGGATTCATCCTACAAGACCTGAGCAAAGACTACGAACAGCAATTAATTGTGCTCACGCTGGACAAAGACTACAAAGATGAGCCACTAGTAAAATTACTAGCCGACAGCTACAATGTCACAGAAGCACCAGCATTAATTATAGACGGAAAAACCCAAACAGGCCTTGTTTACACAGGAGTGCTAAACGCAAGCATACAAAAATTCCTGAGAAAAGCAGACCCGTACGCAAAAGAAATAAATTTCTTAATCACGCCAGAAGCAGCAGACATGCCGTTTTCCAAAATAGCAGAAGAACTGAAAAAAACAGCAGATAATGAAAGCGCAGATCCATTTGCAAGAGGGGATGCAATGCTGGCAATCGGCAGGCTAACACAAAATTCCACTTTAATCTGCGAAAGCCTGCAATACTACGACCAAGTTAACAGCACGAACCATGAAGAAATGGCGCTAGCCTACGAAACAAGCGCATCACTAGGATGCGGAAGAAACAGAGCAGCATTCCTCAAAGAAGCAGCACGAGAATGGAAAATCGCCGGAAACATTTATCGAGCAGACTTACTTGACAAACTTTCAAAAGGAGTACGGCCAAGAATAAACTTTGACAAAAAAGCAGCAGAAGCCAATCAAACAGTAATTACAGGATACTTCTCGCCAATAACCCCGAACTTAACAGGAAATTATACTTCAGTAATAATAGGATTGAACTCACTTGTACTCACGCCTGAAAGCATACTGGTATCACAGGATGACAGAGTCTACCGAGACTGGTTTGGAGGCCAGATGGCAAACCCCTACGGCCCTGAATTACTGAACACGTTCTCAGAAAGACTGACTTACAACCAAAGCGAACTACGACCAGACATTGGGTGGCATGAAGGAGGAAGAATACGCGAACTGCAAAAAATCAATTTATCCCATCGAGTCGGAACAGGCACATTAGTAGCAAGAAACGGAAAAAGATGGTTTGCGGTAGATGACAATGGAACTTTCAGATTTGAAGTCCCAATAGACAAAATATCCTACCCAACAACAAGATTCCTAAGACGAGATTTAGCAGTTGTCATAGACACACATGGCGTAAACATGCTAGTAGAGCAGGCAATAAGACTTAATGCAACAGCAGTAGTTGCATGCTGCGACCACCCAGGAAAAATCTATGCGGTAGAATACCTATCAGCGCACAATATCACATCAATCTGCTACCCAGACAAATACTTGTATCTTGCGATAGGGCATAATGTTAGCGCGCTCGGAAGCCCGCCACAAACAATAACAGAAGACAAAGCAATAATTGGCAACAGGCCAATCAAAATAACACTCAAAGACAGAATTGTGGCAGCAAATGCGACAGACGAAGCATACGCACTATGGTATTATCAAGCACCGGCCTCGTACTTTAACGCACTGACAAAAGCAATACCATTGAACGTTACTTACGTGAGCTTAAATGATTTCGGACAAATGAACATTGTCACGACAAAAGCCAGAGAAATCAACGCAAGCATAATCGCGACAAGAGTATTCAACAAACAAGACTATGAAGCGGTTAAAAACTGGCTTGATGAAGACGAAACAAGAAAAACAATACTATTCCACAGCGCGCCATACCCATACGGGCAAAAAATATTCAGAGAATATCCTTCGCGCTCATCATTCGACGACCCGAATCCGGTATTCACATGAAATATCCGTTACTGATCATTCTAGCACTATCTTTAGCAATCCACATACCCTTCGCTTTCTCCTGGCATGAAATTTGGTGGGACTCAGGAGTCTACATCGGAATGGGCAAAAACATCTACAGCGCAGGAGAAAACGGACTATGGGAACACATACGACCGCCCCTTGTCCCGCTTATACTCGGACTATTCTGGAAAATAGGACTCGACCCTGTGCTGTTTGGCAGACTATTCGAGATTGCACTAATGCTCGGCATCGTGTGGCTGACATATCAGCTAGCACTCAAATGGTTTGGAGAAAAAACAGCCATAATCGCTTCACTTATAGTTGCTCTTAGCCCAATACTATACTACCTAAGCTTTCACCAGTACACTGAAATACCAAGCACTTTCCTAGTTTTACTGGCGCTTTGGCTCTTTACCAAAGAAAAATACCTATGGGCAGGAATTGCGACAGGAACAGCATTTCTAGCTAAATTCCCAGCAGGAATATTCATAGCAATGCTATTATTCACACTTGCAATAAACAAAAAATGGAAAAACTTCTGGCAAGCAGGAGCAGGATTCGCAGTTATCGTAATCCCGTATTTTTTATGGAGCTGGACAATCTATGGAAATCCGCTAGCAACATTCACAGCAGCACAAGACACAATATCAAGAGCGCTAGGATGCAACGTCCTGCGACATAAACCATGGTGGCAGTACTTCTCATGGCTAGCATTCAGCGAAACAAAGCTGCACTTTTTAGCGATAATTGGAATATTCGCACTCTGGAAAAGATGGAAAAAAGAGTATTTGCTGTTTGCCCTATGCCTTGCGCTTCCGGCAATGTACTTCATGCAATTAAACTGCAGAGACTACAGATATCTCGCGCTATTCCTGCCATTTGCCGCCATTCTAACAGCACTAGGAGTTACTTTTGTGTATGATAAATTTAATTTCAAGAAAAAATGGGTATTTACAGCACTAGTCATCATTCTAGGAGTATGGATGCTGAATACAACCATACAATATTATTACGGAAACGAATTACAACAACCAGACATAACAGCAGAAAAGTATTACGGCTACATTTCAGACAAAGAAATAACAGGAGAGATTTGGATTTCAAACCCAATAGTTGCTGCGCACACAGACAAAAAACTCGAAAAAATCTATTACCCAATATTCAACTCAGGAATATCAGGAGACTTCACAGAATACATTAAGCTGAATTCTGACCAAATAGGAGCAGTAATGCTAGACAATTGCGGAGGCGGAATAATCTGCCCTCCAGAAGATAAGAACTGCCCAATAAAAATACAAGAATTAATTCAGGAACTTGATACAAAGTTTACAAGAATAATGGATGAAACAACTGGAAATTGCTGGTATAGAATCTGGACTACTTCTGCAACTTCGACGCAATAATATCGCCAATAGTCAAAGGACCAGAACCCTTCTTGCCAGCCTCGACCTCTTCCTCTTCTTCAACAACAACAAGCTTAACGTGCAACATTTTCTCCAGCTTCCTAGCCATACTGATAGGAGGAACAAATTGGCCGTTCTCAAGCTTATGAATAACACTCTCCTTCTCGTTAAGCTTCATCGCAAAATCCTTCTGAGTCATACCAGACTTTTCACGCGCAGAACGAATCAGCTGAGCATACTCAGAAACAACAACTTCAGAAACTTCAGGAGCTTTTACAACAGACGCTCTTCCAACAATTCCTACAGGCCTCTGTATTACCTTGCCAAACTTAGCGCAAGCCTGGCAGACAGTCATCTGGGAGCCTTCAACAACAGCAGTTATTACAGGACCCTCCTTGCCACACAACTCGCATACAGCCATGAACAATAAACTCTTGTGGAAGTATAAAAATATTGCGACGTTCTCACTCTAGAATAGTTGCGTTTGTTTTTAAAAGAAAAGGGGATTAAATCGTATATGGACGACTCATTGGCAGAACACATACAGCTGACAGCACAGCAAGGACTGTCAAAACAAGAAATCAGACAACTGCTTCTAAAATCAGGCTGGCCAGAAGAACAAGTAAACAACTACATACAAAAAGCCTTCAAAAAACTCGAAAAAGGAGTACTAATACGAGTACAAGGGCTAACGAAAAACTTCGGAACAACACCAATACTCGAAAACGTAGACTTTGACATTCAAAGCGGAGAAATATTCGGCATAATAGGAATGAGCGGAGCCGGCAAAACAACACTCCTGAACTTGCTTGTAGGCTTTCTAACACCAGACCAAGGAGACGTTCTGCTTGCATTGCCCGACGGCACAACACAAAGCGTATTCAAACACCCGGAACTCATCAAAAAACACATAGGATTCTCAACACAAACACCAAGCTTCTACGGAAAATTAACAGTACGCGAAAACCTAGAGCACTTTGGAAGATTGTATCAATTAACAGAACCAGACCTAACAAGAAGATGCAACGCGCTCATTGACCTAGTAGGACTAACAGAGGCAAAAGACGCAATAGCAATGCACCTATCAGGAGGAATGCAAAAAAGACTAGACATCGCATGCGCGTTGTTACACGACCCTGAAATTCTGATTCTAGACGAACCAACAGCAGACCTAGACCCAATACTAAGAAAACAACTCTGGGAACTCATAAAACAAGTAAACGCAAAAGGCACAACAATAATACTTGCATCACACTTCCTGGCGGAAATAGAACTATTGTGCAGCAGAATAGGCATTCTACAAAAAAAGAAAATCGTAGAACTAGGAACCGCAGAAGAACTAAGAAACATTTATTCAAGAAATTACGAGATATTTTTTGAGAATGTATCCAAAAATTACGATTCAATACTCAACGAATTGCAAAAAAGAAAGAAATACTTCACAAAAGTCACAAAAGAATCAGGCGAACTAGTAATTGAAACACCAGTGCCAGAAAGAGTACTGCCATTCATAACTTCTTACCTAGAAAAGAAAAGAGACATACAAAGCCTGCACGTAACAAGACCAACACTAGGCAGGGTATTTGAGGCAGTGGTGAGGAGATGAACATCCCGGAAATAACAGAACTAGTACAAAAAAACCTCAAAAACCTCATCAGGGCAAAAGCAGGCTCACTAGTGCTAATATTAGGACCATTACTTGTAATCTTTCTCGCCGGACTCGCATTTGACAACACAAATGTTTATTCAGTAAAAATCGGAGTATACAGGCCAGATACTAATAACATAACAAACGTGTTCATGGAAGAACTAAGACAACAATTCAAAGTCGTAGAATTTGATACAGAAGACAGATGTGTTGAAGCAATCAAAAACACAGAAACAAACCTTTGCATGGTGTTCTCAGGAAACTTCACGGTAGGAAAGCCAAAACAAAACCAAATCACATTCCACATAGACTACACAAGAGTAAACCTAGTCTGGACAATACTCCAAGCAATGACAGAAGAAGTGCAAGAACGCTCATTGCAGGCAAGCCAAAACTTAACAAAAATACTTGTGCAAACACTTGATTACGCGCACGAAAGAATAGGACAAGAAAGAGCGATTGTAGTAAGACTGGCAACACAAAATGACCTAGTAACGAAGAACATCCAAGAATTAATGGGAGAACTAGGAGACATTGACCTAACATTCGATGAAAACGCATTCCCAGTCGACAATCTGACAAGCGCCAACACACAAGTAAAACAATGGGTTGACAGCGCGCTAGAACTAGGCGACAAAGGACTAAGCAAATCAATATCATTCATAGACGCAGCAGACGCACTAGTCAAATCATCCAGCGCGTCAGGAGAAGTAAAAGATCAATTGCTTGCAAACTTCCAAAAAAGCGTAGATGACATAAAAAAACTGCAAGAAGACATGATAAAAACAAAAGAGCTCACAGTAAACTCATTTGAACGCTTCCAAGGACAGCTTGATGGGCTTACAACATCAATCACAGACACGAAAACCAGACTGCAACAAGCAGACACAAGCAGACAATTCAGCCTGAGAGTCTTGGAAGCAATTGACTCTCTTCTAGATCAGAGCTTATTGAGCATACTTGAAGTCCAGCAGGCCATGAACGACATCGACAACAAAATAAGCAAAATAGAAATAACAGACCCAGAAGCAATCTCACAACCAATCGTAACAGCAATCAAGCCGCTAGTACAAGAAAAATCTTATTTGAACTACTTATTCCCTGTGCTAATAGTGCTGGTAATAATGTTCACAGCACTACTGATAACGCCAACGCTGATAATGCTGGACAAGCACAGCCCAGCAAGCTTCAGAACATACATGACGCCTGTAAAAGACAGCAGCTACGTCATTGCAAATTTCGTAACATCATTCATACTGCTCTTTGTTCAGGTAATCATAATATTGGCAATAGCAAGCGTATTCTTCAAAGGAGAAATAATCTCAAACGCACCAGAAGCAATACTGCTTTTGATAATCATCAACTCACTGTTCATCTTAATAGGAATGATAATGGGCTACATATTCAGCAGCGAAGAAACAGCAACACTAGCAGGAGTAAGCCTAGGCGCGTTATTGTTGTTCCTAAGCGACGTCATAATACCAATAGAAAGCATGCCAGAATTCTTCGCAAACATAGCAAGCCTCAACCCATACGTAATAGGAAGCTCGCTGTTGAGAAGGTCGTTATTGTATGATGCGTCATTACTGAGCTTACTGCCAGACATACTACTCATGCTCGGCTACATAATCGCCGCAGCATTTCTCGCAACAGGAACTTACATGATGATACGAAAATACTCAATACAACAACTCATGAAAAATTTAACGCCGATATTCGCAAAAGTAAGATTCAGAAAGAAATAACGATCTAAGTCGTCCAAAAAAGGCTGTCCGGCCCCTCGGGGCCGGGCAGCCTCACTATTTAAAGGAAGACACAAACTATTGGATAGAAATAGTTGTGCCTTCCTAAATTTAGTCAGCGAAGAGCGTATAAGAATTAATGTCGCTGACTAATTCTCGTAAACTATATAAACGGTCATATAGCACGGTAATCTATGAAGTTTCACAACACATTAACACGCAGAAACGAAGAATTCAGGCCAGTAATCAAAGGACTGGCAAGAATGTATACATGCGGGCCTACTGTGTACAATTTCGCCCATATTGGCAATTTCAGAACTTACATATTCGAAGATTTGCTCAGAAGATGGATAAAATATAGAGACTACAAAGTAAAACAAGTCATGAACTTAACAGACATAGATGACAAAACAATCAGAGACTCACAAAAAGAAGGAGTCTCTTTGAAAGAATTCACAGAAAGATACTCAAAAGCATTCTTCGAAGACATCAAAACACTAAACATAGAACCAGCAGAAGTCTACCCAAAAGCAACAGATTATGTTCAAGAAATGGTCGCAATGATACAATGCCTGCTTGACAAAGGACTAGCATACAAAACAGAAGACGGCATTTACTTTTCCATTGCAAAATTCAAAAATTATGGAGAACTGGCGCACATAGACCCAGAACAACTCAAAGCAGGAGCATCAGGAAGAGTAAAAACAGACGAGTATGAAAAAGAAAATGTTGCAGACTTTGCACTCTGGAAATTCTGGGATGAAAAAGACGGAGACGTATTCTGGGAAACTTCAATCGGAAAAGGAAGACCAGGATGGCATATAGAATGCTCGGCAATGAGCGCCAAATGCCTAACAGACGCGTTCTCTGACGGCAAGTTCAACCCTGAAAAATTCTTTACAATAGACATTCACACAGGCGGAGTTGACAACATCTTCCCACACCACCAAGATGAAATAGCACAAACAGAAGGCTGTGTAGGAAAGAAATTTGCCAATTACTGGCTGCACTCAGAACACTTGCTTGTAGACGGCAAGAAAATGAGCAAATCACTAGGAAACTTCTACACATTACGAGATTTGCTAACAAAAGGATACAGCCCACTGGCGATAAGATATTTACTAATCTCAACACACTACAGGCAGAAATTAAACTTCACATTCGAAGCAGTTGAAGGAGCAACAGTAGCAGTACAAAGACTAAACGACTTTGTACTAAGACTAAAAGAAGCACACGGAAGCAAAAACAATGCAGAAGTACATGATGCGATAGAGAAAGCAAGACTGCAATTTGAACAGTCGCTTGATAATGATCTTGAGATAAGCCCTGCGCTGGCAGCAATATTTGACTTAATGAATACTGTGAACAAACACTTAGACTCGCATGAACTAAGCCAAAAAGACGCAGAAACAGTTGTTAAGTTCATGCACGAAGTTGATTCAGTGCTCGGAATACTAGTAAAAGAAGAAAAACTATCACCAGAATTACAAAAACTAGTAGATGAAAGAGAAAAAGCCAGGCAAATCAAAAACTGGGCAAGAACAGACGAACTAAGAGACGAGCTCAGAAAGAAAGGAATAGCAGTAGAGGACACAACACATGGACAGCGCTGGAAAAGAATTCTTTCGTGAACAACGAAATTACACAAGAGAAATAAATCTTGTGTGTAATTTCGAGCTTCAAAAACCACTCGAGGTGCATTATGAGTAAAGAGTGGTTTTCGAAGAGATACACACAATTAGGCGGGGAAATAGTTCCAGTAAAGATACTTCCAACCTTACGAGTAAACACTCTAAAAATTACGGCAAAAGAACTAGTTGAAAGATTAGAAAAACTGGGAGTAAAGCTGGAGAGAATACCATTCACAAAGAACGGCTACAAAGTCGAATCAAAATTTTCTGTAGGAGCAATAACAGAGTATCTTTTGGGATACTATTACTTACAAGAATCAGCAGCACAACTGCCAGTAGAAGTATTAGACCCAAAGCCAACAGATGTTGTACTAGACGCATGCGCAGCACCAGGAGGAAAAACAACACAAATTGCGGCTCATATGCGCAACCAAGGAACAATTGTAGCTTACGAATTAAAACCACACAGAATGCCAAGCCTACTTATGAATTTGGAACGATGCGGAGTAAAAAATACGACAGTATTCCAAGGAAACGCAGTACTAGCAGGAAGATTAGGGATTAAATTTGATAAAATACTCATAGACGCGCCATGCGCAGGAAATTATCTGACTGAGCAGATATGGTTTGAAAAAAGAACAATAGAAGGAATACACACAAGCGCGAACATACAAAGAAGATTATTGTTGGACTGCGTAGCTGTGCTAAAACCAGGAGGACAACTGGTGTACAGCACATGTTCACTTGAACCAGAAGAAAATGAGTTGAATATGCAATGGGCGCTGGATAATCTGCCTGTGCGCCTTGAGAAAGTTAATTTATCCATAGGCGACCCTGGTCTTACTGAAGTATTTGGAAAACAATTAAACCCAGAAATAGCAAACTGCAGAAGATTCTGGCCGCACAAAACCGGAACAGAAGGATTCTTCATAGCAAAAATGGTAAAACTATCAGAACTTGAAAGCACCAAGCCAATCAAAACAGAGGTTTTCGAAATATGAACCTGCAAGAATTTTTACAAACCTTTGGAATCAAGAAAAATGTAGATGCACAAATAGTTGGCAGAAGCTATTACATTGTAAAAGACAAAGCATTACTTGCCAGAAGACCAGAATATGCAGGCGAATGCATAGCACACATACGAGGACCAGTGCTCATTCCTTCCATCGACTTCCTGCAACAAATAGGAAAAGAAGCAAAAAAACACGTAGTTTTGAATGCAAAAGCAGAATGGCTATTCATCTGCGGAAGAGACATATTCGCAAAAGGAATCGCTTCTCACAATAATCCAGTAATTGGAGATAGAGTTGTTGTTCTAACACAAAACAAAGAATGCATAGGCTACGGAGAAATGACAGCGCCTTTGGAAGAGAAAAGAGTTGTAATCAAAAGACTATTTGACATTGGAGACTTATTAAGAAGAGAGAGGAAGAGCAGGAAAGTCAGGAAAGAATAGAAAAAAATGCCGCCAACTGCGGTTGTCGGACACTTTTTATTTTCCTCGCTCGTCAAATAAAAAGTAAAAAAATAAAATCTAGCTTGCCAATTCGGATTGACGGATAAATGCAATTTTACCCTGTTCGACTTTCCAAATACCAGGAATTGACCTGAATCTTCCTTCTGATGTTTTTGCGGAAGTTCCAACTTTTCCAGTGTATGCGTCTAACTGGTTCAAGTAATCTACTGGCACTTCGCTTTCGAATGCATCAACAAGCATGTTGAACGCGTCAAACCCGAACGGAGCGGTTCTTGCATTGAATTTCACGCCTGGGAACTGCACTGCAAACCTCTGAGCGAATTCAGGATCAACAAGAGCGGCATCAATAAACCAGTCTCCTTCAAACAGCTCAGGCTTTGCGCTCAGCGCAAAAGTGGCAACACCACTAATAGGCTGTTTAATGCCTAATTCGTTGTGAGCCTGTCCGATAAGGTCGATTGAAGGTGGAAAAGCTATTACAAGGAATATGTCCGGATTTCCCTGTTGAGCTTTCAGGAAAATAGTCTGGAAGTCAGTTGTTTCAGGCGCGAAGCGCTCTTCGGCAACAAGGCTTAACCCTTCGACAACAAGCTCCTTCTTTACAGCATCCACAATTGCGTTAATTCCAGGATGAATCTGGCTGACAATCGCGACCTTTGCAATGCCCTGCTTTTTGGCTTCAGCTACCCAAGCGTGCGCTTCATCTTCAGAAAGCACCAAGTGAGTAAACTGGAAAGTTCCATTTGCAACCTTTGGGTCAGAGCAAACGCATATGTGCAAGACTTTAGCAGCTTCTGCTAAAGGCCTAACAGCGTTTCCTGTGCCTGAAGTTGTCGTTATAATAGCGTCAACTTGGTCTACTTCAATCAACTTTTGAGCTGCAGTAGCAGAGTTGGCAGGCTTGCTTTGGTCATCTTCTATGACAAGCACAAACTTGCTCTTTTCTGCGCCAAGATCAGCCTGCGCCAGTTCAATACCTTTGACCAGAGAATTGCCGAAAGTTGCTGCCGGCCCGGTCAATGGAGCTATAACTCCGATTTTGATAACTTTGCTCTCCTGAGCACAGCCCTGCAAAAGCGCAAGAGCTAATACTACTGCCATCACGATTAAGATTTTGTTCATTGCCTGTTTACTTGCCATTTTTGTCTCCACCCATTTTACGGGATGAGTTCCCGTTTTTGTTACCTCTATGTAGTGATATCGTCTTTAATAATATTTGCTGTCGAAAATCTACGACAAAAGTAAGTTTTATATAGTTTAATCGTTGAGAACACTCTATGGCTGACTATGAGGCAATACTGAAAGAATGGGGTTTAAGCGACAAAGAAGCCAAAGTTTACCTCGCACTTCTGCAATTAGGGCCATCAACAGTCAACCAGGTAGCAGAGCGCGCGGACTTGGTTCGAACAACAGCATACGATATTCTGAAGACGCTGAGAGAAAAGGGGCTTGTTGCTTCCCTTGTGCGCAACAAGATTCTGCACTTTGAGGCGGCAGAACCTGCCAAGCTCATAGAATCACTTGAAGAGAAGAAGCAGATGATACAGGGCGTGCTGGGAGACTTGAGAGCAATGAGGCTTCCTGCGCCTGAGGGCCCTGTTGTTGAAATGTTTGAAGGAAGGGAAGGCATAAAAGTCATTTTTGACGGCATTCTGAACAAAAAGCAGGAACTGCTATGCATTTCAGAGGTTACCTCAATATTCAAGCTATTACCTTATGCTTCTCCACGATTTATTGAGCGTCGTATTGCAAAAGGGATTTTTGGCAGGGTGCTAACAGAGCGAACCCCTGAAACAATGCAGCGAATGAAAAAACCGGAAAAGAAGGAGCTTCGAGAAACGCGCTTCATAAAAGGCCTGAAGGACATTCCAATGATAGAGTACATTCAAGGCGACGACGTCTCTATTGTTAGTACAGACATTAACAATCCTCTTGGAATAATAGTAAGACATCCGGGTTTCGCAAAAGAACAACGAGTGCTCTTTGAACTCCTTTGGAAGAACGCTGAAAGGTAAACCAAAGCCAAATTTGATAATTCGGCTAGGTTCCAAAAAGATTAACTTTTCGGAACCTTTAAAAAACACCGTCTATGCCACTTAGATATGGCAGACAGATATGACTCAAAAGTCGAAGAGCTAAAATGGCTCCAATACTGGGAAAAAGAAGGAACATTCACTTTCAACCCTGAGCAAAAAGGAGACATATACAGCATAGACACACCTCCGCCAACATTCTCAGGAAAAATGCACATCGGACACGTATTCTCATACGCACAGCAAGACATTGTTGCAAGATACAAACGCTTACGCGGATACAACATCTTCTACCCATGGGGAGTAGATGACAACGGACTCCCAACAGAAAGACTTGTAGAGAAATTGAAGGGTGTTAAGGGCAGCAGAATGGACAGGCAAGAATTCATCAAGCTCTGCGAGCAAACAATTGCGGAAATAATGCCTGGCTTTATCGCAGACTGGAAAAGAATGGGAATGAGCTGCGACTTCAAATTAGCATACAGCACAATTAATGCACACTCCAGAAAAATATCACAATGGAGCTTCCTTGATTTACAAAAAAAAGGAAGAGCTTACCGCAAGAACGCGCCAGCACTATGGTGTCCATTATGCGAAACAGCAATCTCACAAGCAGAATGCCAAGACGCAGAAAAAGACAGCACATTCAACGACATTGTGTTTAAGGTAGAAGGAAAAGACGTATTGATTGCGACAACACGACCAGAACTAATTCCAGCCTGCGTAGCAGTATTTGCGCATCCAAACGACGACAGATACAAAAAGTATTTTGGAAAACGGGCAAAAACACCGTTGTTTAACGCAGACGTTCCAATAATGGCAGACGAAAGAGTAGACCCGGCAAAAGGAACAGGAATAGTAATGTGCTGCACATTCGGAGACCAAACAGACATAGCATGGTATCTCGCTTACAATCTACCATTGAAAGAAGCAATAGCCAGAAACGGCAAAATGACAGAACTAGCAGGCAAGTACAACGGACTAAAAGTACACGAAGCGAGAAAAGCAATAATTGCAGACCTGAAAACAGAAGGACTGCTTATCGCGCAAAAACCAATCAAACACGCAGTAAAAGTACACGAAAGATGCGCAACAGAAATAGAAATCATACAAAGCAAACAATGGTTCATACGATATCTCGATTTGAAAGAAAAAATGTTAGAATGGGGAGAACAGCTAAACTGGCATCCAGACTTCATGAAACACCGATATAACAACTGGGTAAAAGGCCTGCAATGGGACTGGCTGATTTCCAGACAAAGATTCTTCGGAGTGCCATTCCCAGTATGGTACTGCGCAAAATGCGACGAGCCAATATTTGCGGACGACAAAAAACTGCCAGTAGACCCTCTGAAAGACAAACCAACAGGCCAATGCACCTGCGGAAGCACAGAATTCATTCCTGAAAAAGATGTTTTGGATACATGGGCAACAAGCAGTATGACGCCGCAATTAGCAATACAATTAGTACCAGAGAAATATCGCGCTAAATTATATCCAATGAGCTTAAGACCACAAGCGCACGAGATAATCTCGTTCTGGCTGTTCAACACACTGGTAAAAAGCCAATTGCATTATGGCGTGAATCCTTGGAAAGATGTTGCGCTATCAGGATACGTAACTGACCCGCTTGGGCAAAAAATGAGCAAGAGCAAGGGAAACGTAGTAGACCCGCAAACAATACTGGAAAAACACAGCGCGGACGCAATGAGATACTGGGCAGGAGGCAGCAAACTAGGAGAAGACCTCGCTTATCAGGAAAAAGAGCTAATTGCAGGCGACAAGTTTGTCACAAAACTCTGGAACGCAGCAAAATTCTCAGCAGTGCATTTGACAGGCTGCGATATTAATGCGTTAATGAAAAAAGAACCAACAGAAATAATCGACCAATGGATACAAACAAAACTTTCACTCACTGTCAAAGAGGCAACAGCACAATTTGAAGCATACGAATACGCACAAGCACGAAGAACAATAGAAAAATTCTTCTGGGAAGACTTATGCGACAATTACTTAGAACTATCAAAAACAAGACTATACGAGCCAAAAGACCAGAAACTAAAAGAAAGCGCGCAGATAGTGCTGGCAAAATCGCTAAGAGCTGTACTAACACTAATGGCGCCATTCACGCCATTCATAACAGAAGAAGTCTACCACCAATACTTCTCATCAGAAGGCCTGAAAAGCGTACACTTAGGCAAATGGCCAGACGCGCCAAAAGAATACCTGCTAGCAGCAGACATAGGAAACGTAATCGTCGCAGTACTCAAAGAAGTCAGAGGCAAAAAATCACAAATGAAACTCTCCATGAAAGCACCAGTCAAAAAAATCACAATACAAACAAGATTCGATTTGAGCAACGCTTTGCCGGATTTGAAAGCAACAACAAACGCAGAAAATATCGAAATAGGCAAAGCACAACAAGTAATCACGCCAGACTTAAGCGCAGATATAGAACTCTAAAAGTTACTCGTAAAGCCGACAATCTTCTTTTCCAAGTCAAAATAACTAAGCTTGGCTAGCTTGCCAGAACGAATACGCTCTCTTGTCTGGGCTAAGAATTTGGCAACTTTTTCATGAACAGAATCCTCTTCCTGCTTGAATCTTAATATCAAAGCACCAGCCAAAGGATGGTCATCAAGAGTAGCCTCACTATGCTGCTGCTTAAGCTTGGTTCTTATTTCGCTAATCATCTCATGAGCATGCTTAGAAGGGTCAGTAATAGACAACTGAGTCATTATAGCCTTGTCCTTGCCATCACTAAACACGATTCTAACCTTAACCTGATCTAACTGAGAGTAATAATCCACAACATCAATCTTCTTAAAATCAACATCAACCGCTTTCATACCATGTTTTGCACACGATTTCGTATATAAATATTACTGAACACAAATAATTATATACGATTTTAGCTGTTAAAAGCATATGATGTGGGCGCAAAAGTACAAACCAACACTTGCAGACATACCGCAAGATACTAAGACGCTTAATGACTTTGCTACAAATTACGCTAAACAGAAAAAAAGAGCACTAATGCTCCACGGACCAACAGGAACAGGCAAAACATCAGCAGTACACGCGCTGGCTAAGAAATTGGGATTGGAGTTAATTGAGGTAAATGCTTCTGATTATCGCAATGCAGACGAAATCAATGCAAAAGTAGGAAACGCGTTGAAACAACAATCACTGTTTTCAACAGGAAAACTGGTATTAGTGGATGAAATTGATGGAATTTCAGGAAATGAAGACAGAGGAGGAGTATCTGCACTTGCTGATTTGATAGCAGACTCCAAATTCCCAATAATCATGACGGCAAATGACCCTTGGGATAGCAAATTCAACACTTTAAGAACAAAAAGCACGCTTGTCGAGTTTGGGCAAGTCAACATTATTGCAATGGTGCCAGTACTGCAAAAAATACTTGAAAAAGAAAGCATCAAAGCAGACGAATTGATTCTGAAAACACTTGCAAGACGAAGCGGCGGAGATTTAAGAGGGGCGATCAATGACTTGCAAACACTCGCACAAGTAAACGCTTTGACCATGCAGGGGCTAGAAACACTGCATGACCGCGAGCACTCTGAAAGCATAATGCAAGCACTAGTTAAGATACTGAAATCAACAGACCCGCAAGTGGCTGTTACGGCGCTTGATTTGGTGGATGAAGACATTGATGAAGCATTCCTCTGGATAGACGAGAATCTGCCAAAAGAATACAAAAATCCAGCAGATTTAGCAAGAGCATACGAAGCCTTGTCAAAAGCAGATGTTTACAGAGGAAGAATACGCAGATGGCAATACTGGAGATATCTGGCATATGTGGATGTCTTGTTAACTGCCGGAGTGGCAGTCGCAAAAGACAAAAAATCAACAGAGTTTGTTTCTTACGGCAGAACACAAAGATTGCTGAAAATCTGGATGGCAAACCAGAAATACAACCGCAGGAAAAGAGTTGCAACAAAACTCGGAATTGCGACGCACTGCTCCATGAAAAAAGCACTGCACGAAACCCTGCCTCTTGTTCACAGACTTTACCAGCAGAAACATTCGAGTACTGAAGCGATTACGCACGAACTGAAGCTGGATGAAGAAGAATTGGAGTGGCTGAATAAGTGATCACTTATGCCTGTGACCGCCCTTTACAATCTCAACCTATTTCTAGCTTCTTCTTCATTTAGAAATTTGCCCCACTTTATACGTGACCGGGCCCTTTTTATGTCCTGAATAGTTTTCTTGCTTAGTTTCTTTTGCATGATGATTGCTGTATACCTCATTGATATCTCTTACGGAGATCCTTAATGGTTCCAATCTTGATGGGTGTTTCTTTTTGAATTCTCTTCGCCTTCTTCACGTATTCAGATTTCAGTTCTTTCTTATCCTTTGTCATATTATTAATAGAAATCTTCCGAAGCAAGCAATCGATAAGCAACTTTTTTATTACCTTTTGATGTTTTAAGAGCTTTTTGCCATCGATGTGATTTATATTTTTTTAAATCTTCAGAAGTATTTTTTAGATTTGACACGTCTGCTTTCATTAATGTATGAATAATCCTAAAATTTATCATATTTAAAATTCTGGCATTTAATTTATTCAATTCTTCCAAGATTTCATTCTTAGACTTTTCAAGGCTTATTTGCTCCATATATGTAAAATTCGTTTTTTCTTATTTAAAGCTTTCCACTATTGGAAAGCCTATTACGTCGATGCCCAATTCCTTACAAGTGTCTTCAAACGCTTTATCCCTGACCATAACGATGCTAACTCCATGTTTCCACATAGTGAGGATGATTGGCACATCCTCCTCATTCAGCCCATATTTTTCTCCAATCCTTTCAATAGTGACTGCATCCTGATAAAAATCATCTTCGTACATTATTTTTTGTATATAGAACTGGTCAAGTATATCATCAATGCGTTTATTGACCCAGGCAAGACTTTTCTTATATTTATTAATCAATACTCCCTTTGCTTCTCCTATTGAGTTTGTGGTTACACAAAACACTTCACTAGGAAACTGAAAACCGTAGCTTTTGAAGTATTCCACGGACTTTTCATATAATGCAAGATCAATGAGAACACTGCTATCAATCCCAACAAGGGACTTAACTCCTTTTAAAGAAAATTTTCCCCTCCATGTGACTGTCTTCTTAGGTTTCATTACGGAATGCTGGATAGGGTAATATAATACTTTTTCCTATTTATGTCCGTGGCCGCCTAAATAAATGTGCTTAATCTTCTCTGACTTCATAATTGACTTGTCGCCGTGCAATGCTATTTTGCCTTCTTCAAGAACGTAAATGTGGTCTGCAATCTCACAAGCAGCCTTGGCATTCTGCTCAACCATGATAATAGCAGTGCCTTCCTTGTTAATCTCCTGAATCTTATCAAAGATTTCCTTCATAGTCTTAGGCGCAAGACCAAGAGAAGGCTCGTCCAGCAGCAGGACTTGAGGGTCCTGCATCAAACCTCTCGCAATAGCGAGCATTTGCTGCTGTCCGCCAGACAAATTGTAAGCATTATGATGCAACTTCTCCTTCAAAACAGGGAAATGCGTCAAAACTTCCTCCAATCTCTTTTGAACCAAGTCTTTTTCCTTAGTCAGGAAAGCGCCCATTTCCAAGTTTTCCTTGACTGTTAGACCTGAGAATACCTGCCTGCCCTGCGGAACAATAGAAATTCCAAGCTGAATACGCTCATGAGTGGGAAGCTTTGTAATATTCTTGCCCTTGTACAAAATCTCTCCATTGTAAATGTCGCACAGCTTGAAAATACTCTTTAGAACTGTGCTCTTGCCAGCTCCATTAGGTCCAATGATTACAGTAATCTCATCAGGCTTGATTTCCATATCTACACCAAACAAAATCTGCAGTTTACCATAGCCTGCCTCTAATTTGTTAATTGTAAGGAAGCTCATTTTCCTAGGTAAGCCTCCAAAACACGCTTATCAGCCTGTACTTCTTTAGGAGTGCCTCTCGTAAGCACAGAACCCTGCGTCATAACAATAACTTCATCGCTAATACTCATAACGAATTCCATATCGTGCTCAATAATCAGAATAGTATGGCCTGCTTTTTTCAACTCAAACAAAATCTGCTTTAATTCCTGCCTTACTTTAGGATTAACACCAGCAGTAGGCTCGTCAAGCATCAACAATTTGTGAGGCTTGAGCAAAGCTCTTGCAATTTCAACCAAACGAGTCTGACCATAGCTCAACTCGCTAGCTTTAGTATTCATATCAAGCGGAAAATGAACTTTTTTCAAGACTTCTTTTAGTTCAGCATCACTTGCAGGGCGAGCAATCAACAAATTTTCCTTAACACTCATATTCTTGAACAATTTAGCCTGCTGGAAAGTCCGGCTAATTCCCAAACGCGCAATTTGATAAGTGGCAAGACCAGTAATCTCAGTTCCTCTCAAGAAAATCTTACCAGCATCAGGCTTTGAAATACCGCAAACAAGATTGAACAAAGTTGTCTTTCCTGCGCCATTAGGACCAATAATGCTGGTGATACTATTGTCTTTCACAGTAAAAGTGCAATTATGCACAGCATAAACACCGCCAAAATGCTTGTCAAGCTTCTGCACGCTAATCACGCCAAATCCACCTTCCCGAAAATACCCTTCGGCCTGTAAATAAGGATTAACAACAAGATAACAGCAAAAATAATCTCACGAGCAGGACCCAAAATTGAGCTTGGGAAACCAATAAATCTCAAAGGTTCTGGCAATAGGAAGATAACGATTGTTCCAATGGCAGAACCCTTGACAGAAGCCAAGCCGCCAACAATCAACATACTGAAAAGCAGGATTAAATCAGCCAATCCGAAAAGAGAAGGGTCGATAAAAGTAATGTAGTGCGCGAACAACGCACCGCCAATTCCCGCAAAAAAGGCGCTAATGCCTAAAGCAGAGACTTTGTGAGCAAAAGTATTCTTGCCCAACATTTTAGCCGCCAATTCATCATCCCTGATGGCTTCACAAGTCTTGCCAAACCTAGATTTTGAAATCTTCCAGAAAACAAAATAAGTAATTGCTGCAATGATGAACACTATAAGCAAAAATTCAGTATTACCTCTTACAATTTTGGGAATACCAGGAACGCCTAAAGCTCCTCGAGTAACATCAGTCCAATTTCTCGCAACACTGCCCAAAATAAAAGAAAATCCCAATGTTGCCAAAGCAAGATAATCTCCTTTCAACCTCATTGTAGGAATAGAAAGCAGAATGCCAGCAATACCAGCGAGCAAAGCACCGCACAAAATACTCAGCCAGATAGGAAATCCTGCTAAAGAAAGTAAAGCGCTGGTGTAAGCGCCAATGCCAAAAAATCCTACGTGGCCAAGATTCAACAAGCCGGTAAAACCAACAGCCAAATTCAGGCTGACAGTCAAAATACTGTAAACACAGACAAGAATTCCAAGATGAATCAAGTAATTAATGAAAGCCATCAGACTTCCCTCACTTTAACGCCCAACAAACCTGAAGGCTTGATTAACAAGAAAATGAACAATAACACGAAAGCAATAGCGTCCTTGTAGCCAGAAGGAAGCCACCAAATACCAATGTTTTCAACTAATCCTAAAATAAAACTGCCCAATACTGCGCCAGGGACGCTAGATAAAGAACCAATAACAGCGCCTGTAAAACCTTTGATGATTAAAGATAAACCCATCTGAGGGTAGAGATTTTGTTCTATTCCGATTAAAACGCCAGCAACACCGGCTAAAAAGCTGCCAATCATAAAAGTATAAGTGTAAATCTTCTCAGGATTAATGCCAACAGTCTGAGCAACATCCTTATTATCAGCAACAGCACGCATAGCCTTGCCAAGCTTAGTCTTTTTCATTAAAAACCAGAGTCCTAACAATAAAACAACTGAAGTAATGATTATAATAATCTGAATTTGAGTGATTCTTGCGCCGAGAAAATCAAAAACAGGATTCTTCATCGGAATAGTCTTAACATCAGCGCCCCAGAATGCCAAAATAAGCGAGCTTACCAAGGTGATTAAGGCAATACTTGCTATTAACAGCACTGCACCAGATGCTTTTCTCTTCCTCAAACGCTTATAGACCAGCTGGTCCATTAAAATGCCGGAAAAACTGCTGCAGATTAAGGTTAAAAGAATTGCAAGCCAGAAATTAAGGCCTAATAGAACAGCAAAAGAATACATCAAGTAAGCGCCTAATGCTAAAATCGCACCATGAGCCAAATGCATAAACTTTGTAACAGAGTAGATTAATGAAAAACCACTTGCGACTAAAGCATAAATAGCTCCCGCAATCAAACCATTCAATATGAGCTGAGTTGCGATTCCCATAGCATTTCACTCTTCTACTAATTACTCAGGGCTAACCCACTTACCATCCTTATACTGGACGATGCGTATAGATCTAGTGGCATAATGCTTTCCATTGAATGCAACATGCCCTGCTACACCGGTGTAGTCAGTTTCAGCAAGCTTGTCACGCAAGCAAGTGTTTGTTATTTCAGGACACTTCTTTGCAGCTGCTGCAATCTCATACAAGTTATCATATCCAACTGCAGTATCAGCAGGACTGATTAGCACCTTCCCAATTCTGGCTTCGACTTTCTTTCTCATTTCAGCCAGCTCAGGAGTTGGCTGATCAGGATTAATTCCCTGATCTGCTGCAAATGCATTATTCAAGATTCGGTTTTTATCCAAGTCCTTGACAGCCGCAGGGTTAGCAGACAATGCAACACCGATTGGCAGGTAGAACTGAGGCACAAAATCAAGCTCAATCATCTGCTTGTAAATCAGATTACAATCAGGAGGCCAGCATACAAGAACTACTGCGTCTGGATTCAAACTTTTAATCTTGGTAACAGATGTACGCGCGTCAGGGTCATTGCTGATTTTCATCTCATTAGCAATAATTTCTCCGCCTTGAGGCACGAATTCAGCTTTCAAAACGTCAATACATTCAACGCTAAAATCAGCATCGTTTCCAAGGAATGCAATTCTCTTGTGGCCGTTCTTCAAAGCAGCCTGGCTCAACAACCTGCATTCCTGCACAGCATCACGCAAATCACTGAAAACCCAAGTATTCTTCTTTGCAAAAGAAGGAACTGCTGTAAACCCAAACAATGGAACTGCATTCTGCTCGGCAACAGCGCTTGCAGCAGCAGTAACAGGAGTAGTTACTGAGTAAATAAGGTCAACATTATCCTGCTGTATTAATTTAGTCGTTGCAGTTGTGCTTTTAGCAGCATTATCAGCATCTTCGAAAACAAGCTCAATGTTCTTGCCATTGATTCCGCCTTGAGCATTTATTTCCTCTTTAGCAGTTTCAAGTGCAGCAGTATTAAATTCGCCAATCCAAGCGTTAGGACCGCTCAAAGGCGTAACAACACCAATCTTGAAAGGCTTCTGGTCAACCTGAGCGCAAGCTGCCAATAACAATAGTGCAAATATTCCGAAAATTAATGATTTTTTCATTTTACATCACCTGTGTAGTGTATTATTTTCATGTTTTTAATGGTTACTCCAAAACCACGAATGTCTTGTCTTTAACTTCCATCAGCACAAGAGGCCTGTTAACATCTCCTTTGCTGTCAAAACTAAACGTACCGCTTGTTCCAACATAATTCTGCGTACCGTACAATTGCTGTTTGAAACAATCAGCATCATCATCGCACTGTTCTGCGATTTTTGAAACTAACTTTAATGCGTCATATGCATTTGCGACAAACCAGGAAAAGCCTTCGCTTCCATAAGCTTGAGTGTATTTTTGCTTTATGTCCTTTGACTGCTGCTTCTCAGGGTCAAATGCAGATGAATACACTGCACCTTCGCCTGAATCACCTGCTGCTGTGAAGAACGCTTTGTCTTCCATTGCAGGAGTAGTCAAGAAATTGCCAGCATAGCCCAGCTCACGCAATTGCCTCATTGAAATTCCAATATCCTGAGCAAAACCAGGGAAATAAACAAATTCTGGTGCCTTCTCATTAATCTTTGTTGCCTGAGTACGCATATCCTGCGCGTCTTTCTCATACAATTCTTCTGCAACAATAGTTCCACCCAGCTCAGTGAAACGATTCTTGAAACCATTTGCATAAGTCATGCCTGCTTCTACATTGACGTTCAAAATAGCGCCTTTTTTCCATCCTTGCTTGAAAGCATAATCTGCCATGAATCTACCATGGCCTGTTGCAGTTTCACGAATACGGAAAGTGTAGTCGCCGGCATCTGAAATCTTTGCTGCAGTCGCAGTCGGGCTAATGATGATTACTTGTTTCTGTTCAGCCAAAGGCGCAACAGCAAGCACTGAACCTGAAAGAACAGGACCTATAATGATTTTAACACCATCAACTTCAGTTAGCTTTGTAAACGCAGTAACTGCTGCCTTTGCATCGCTTTGCTCGTCTTCAAAAATAACGTCAAGATTTGACAGCTCTGCCTTTGCTAAATCATAACCTTTCTGACTGCCTTGGCCTGTGTAAGATTGCCCGCCAGTAAGCGGAAGAATAATCCCTACTTTGATTTTCTTTAAGTCTTGAGCCTCTTGTGCCGGAGCACAAGCTGCCAATAATAACAATGCGCAAATAATTATTGAAAATGTTTTCATTTCGATTCCTCCGCATATACGAACTTGCCGTTTTTGATCATCTTTATCAGTATGTTTCTTTTTCCAATGCCTTCCTGATCAACAGAAAGAAGTCCTCCAGCACCATCATGGTTTTTGAGCCGAGATAATTCCTTCTGGACACATGCTTTCTCATTGTTACATTTCTTGACAGCATCCCAAAGAACAGCAAATGAATCATACCCCATTCTTGCATAGATTTCTCCTTCTGCATTGTAATTTTCTTTGTAATTTTTGTCGAACTCTAATTGTTTTAGCGTTTTAGGATTTTCATCCGGATAAGAATAGATGATTCCTTCTGCCAACTCGTCAGTGCCCTTAATCAGTGCGGGATCTTCGATTGGAACAGGACCGTACAATTGTGTTTTAAGTCCAAGTTCATTCATTTGTTTCAATTGATTGATGAGCCATGAACCGTATGACACGGCTAGAATTCCATCAACTGGTTGTTCTTTCAGCTTACTTATCTGTGTTCTAAAATCATTATCAGTTTGTGCAAAATCCTCTTTTGCAACTATTCTTCCGCCACGTTCTGTAAACCTATTTCCAAAATGCAACGCGCTTTCCTGCCCGAACTCTTCGTTAAGATGGAATATTGACATGGTGCGTGCCCCTTTGACGTCATAAGCATAATCAGCTAATTTGTACATCAGATCCTTGACGCGCGGCTGTAATGTGAAATGATGTTCTCCAGCTGAAGCAAATTTTTCACCAATTACACCTGTAGAGATGTAGATAGTTCCAGATTCTTTCAAAATATCAATTGTTGGAACGGCTGCAGTGTTGCACGTTGGGCCAAGTAAATAATCTATTTTGTCCACACTAGTCAACTTCTGCATTGCAGTTAGAGCCTGTTTTCCAGTACAGCCATCATCCTCGTAAATCAACTCTATTTGGGATTGATCTTCCATTGGCAGCTCTTTGAATGCCAATTCTATTCCATTCTTTATACGCTCACCTATGAACGCAGGAGGACCGGTGAACGGCTCTGAAACTCCGATTTTTATCTTCTCGGTATTTTGTGCACATGCTGCCAAGAACAGCAATGCGATTATTAAAATTGAGGATTTCATTTTACTTTCTCCCATGCTCCGTTTTCATATTTTGTTAGCATGACATCTCTATGTGAAACCTGATTGCCATTGAAGCTTATAACTCCAGAAATACCAGCGTAGTTGTTCAGAGCTCGAAGATTGTTTGATGTGCATATGGAATCGTTGCATCCCTGCATTGCTTTAGCCATTTCTTTAGTTATGTCGTACATCAAAGCAGTGCCTTCTAAATGGGGACTACCGCCGTGTGCATCAATTCTCTTCTTGAATTCAATGAACTCAGGGCTTTTCTTGTCGAGCGCGATGTCGGCACCGTATGCATTTTTTAGCATGTCTGAGTGAGCCTGAGTATTTTTCGTGTCTCCGCAAGTAAAACTTTGAATTACAAGGTATAATTGAGTGTTGAGATTTAGATCACGAATGTACTTGTATGCATTCGCACAATCCCCAACAAATGCGTATAACAGCAACGCTGTACTTTCTGAATTCTTGATTTTAGTGAATTGCGTTGCATAATCAGTCTCTCCTGCGGAATAAGTCTCAAATCTGGATATTTCAATGAGCTTTGAGATTCTCTGCCTGCAAATCTGTGACGATTCTCCATCAATTCCGAAAAAAGATATTTTCTTGTGCCCATCTTTCAACGCCTGTTCTACAAGCAATTCGCAAATATCTCCAACATCAGGATAATCCTTGAAAACAAAGGTCCTATTGATTGTATGGCTGTTGACTGAGCCTACATGAATAAATGGAACTTTATTATCTTCTGCGACTGGCGCGATAACGCCTGCTGTAAATGGGGTGATAGTAAGCAAAGCATCCACATTATCGATTTCTATAAGTTTTTGAGCATTTGTCACTGCTTTTTGTTTATCTCCTGCATTATCCTCGTAAATAACCCTGACAGTTTTTCCATTTATTCCGCCTTCAGCATTAATGTCTTCAATAGCAAGATCTATACCAACACGAGACAATTCACCGTACATCACCTGAGGACCGGTCAACTGAAGAGAAGCGCCGAATTTCACTTCTTCTGAAGTTTCTGTCTGAGCGCAAGCTGACAACAACAGCAATGCAAGGATTGTTAATGTGATAGTTTTCATTTTCCACCGTCCCAAAATCATGTCTTACTCTACCAGTGACGATATTCACTAAGATATATTCTTTTCACATATAGAATATATTCTAGTATATTTCTATATTCTAGGATAAGATTTATATACTTCTGGCGGGTTTTAGACGATATGCGAAGGAAAATAATCAAGCAAGGAGCGGCAACACTGACAGTAAGCCTGCCTGCCAAGTGGACAAAGAAATTCAGCTTAAAATCAGGAGACGAATTAGACTTAGAGGAGAAAAATACCGCGCTGATTGTAACATCCGCAAAAGCAGCAGAGCACAAGAAAGAAACACTTGATCTCAGCAAACTTGATACTTTAACAAAAAGAATAGTGGCTTCCAAGTATTTGGAAGGAGTTGATGAAATAGAAGTCAAGTTTAACACATTAAACAAGGCAAGAATCATACAGCAAAGAGTCAGGGACATGATTGGAATGGAAGTAATCCAGCAAGGCAAGAACTTTCTCGTAATAAAAGACATATCGGGAGCCACAGAAAAAGCACTAGATCCAATAGTAAGAAGAATATTTTTCATGATTTCTTCTCTGGCAGAAGAATGCTTGAACTCGATTAGCAACAGAGAAACAGACTTAACATATCTGGAAGATATGGAGAACAATATTGATCGTTTTACAGACCATTGCCTGCGCATACTTGTAAAATATGGATATTCAGACTATTGGAAAACACCAATAGTCTATACGATTATTCTATTATTGGAACAGCTTGCAGATGAATACAGAATCTTCACAAATTACATAACCAGAAACAAAATAAAATTAGACCAGTCAAATATTGAGATATTTGAGGATATACACAAACTCTTCAAACAGTTCGAGAACTTATTCTATGGATTCAGCTATGAAAAAGCAGCAATCATGGCAAAAGAAAGAGACAAAATTATTGCAGAAATTGACAGAAAAATCTCAAAAACAAAATCCGTCCAGGAATCCCAGATTCTGCGCTCATTAAGAGAAATGACAGAACTGATAATCAGAATGATGGGACAAAATCTTACTTTATCTTGAAATCTTTATCAGGCTCATCCATATAATTACCTCCTGAGAAATCTTCAGCCATTGGTCCGCCACGCATAACGTTCCATACAAGAGTACGAACGCTTTTTACTGCGATACGACCTTCCTTAAGGTCATCATCATACATTTCATCCGGAGTTCTACTAGAGATATTGCCTTTTTCTTGGCCATAAAACTGCGTTAGAGCTTCTTTGGTGCCTTGAGGATAGTCTTCTGGCCAGTGCCAGCCGTAACCTCCTTTAAGTGCAGCATGCAATTTTTTACGATCAACATGATATCGGTCGAATAACTTTGACAATCTTGACAGTCCATACTCAAGATTTGTTTCAGGATTAAGATTTTCATTTGTCCATACTCTATATGGGTCAAGCAAATTCAGTCCCATATCAGTATTGCAGGTAAGATCCCGCCCGGCAAAACATGCGTTTGTTCTATACATACTAAGAACTAACTCAAATGGAATATCTTTTTCCTGGCATTTTGCATTCAAAAATTTCTTTGCTTCTTCGTATCGCTTTAAATCCTCGATAAACAGGTGCTTAAGAGGAATCCTTGTCATTCCATAATTAGTAGATAATCCTTCATTTAATTCAGCTTCCAGTAAAGTATTATAGCCAGAAGCAAAGGATCTTGAATAAGCCTCCTCACGCCATCCTTCAATCTGATTTGTTTCCATCTTTTTTCTAGCATTTTCACTTTCAAAATATTTAATGCCGGCAAAAGAAGCAAGACCAAGCAAAGCTGCAGAGGTAAAGCTCTTAGTTATGATGCTTTTCCAATCGCGCTTGTGCAAACTTTTGCGGATAGTTTTCAAATGCTTCTTGTTCAATTCATTATCTACAACTGAAAGCTGATCTTCGGTTTTTCTAACGAAATTCTCTTTTGACATAGTTGTATGAGGGTCATAAAGCTTGAGCAACTCTTCCAGTTCAGCATCTGAAACACGATGGAATGCAGATTTATCTCTTTTAGCGTAACTCTCAAGGGCAGATTTGAATCTAGGACTTATCATTCCAGAATTTTCAGCTTCTTCTGCGTGCCTTAAGCCAAGATTATATGCTACTAAAGCCATAAGACCGACTCTTTCAGATTGCTGCGGATCATTACTTGCAATTTTCTCAGAGTAACGCCTGTAACGTTCTGCTGTAAGTAGATCCTGAGTAATCTGATTCAATTTGTAAGTTACTTTTGATTCCTGAATCTTGCCTGACAACTCTTCCTTGCTTGCAGGAGGAGCATTTTCGCGCTTTCTGCGCAGATTTTCTTTTCCTATTACCGCATAATCAATCAAACGCTCTTCAAGTTCCTTTGAAACTCTGCTTTTAGTAAATAATTTGTATAAATCAAACTCTTTGAAACCCCATGCGGCTTTTTCCCAATCAATAAGACGCAAGTGCCCATTAACAATCACGTTGCCAGAATGGAAATCACCGTGCACGAATTCATCAGATTTGCCGTTAAGTTTACTGGCTATATCATCGTGATACGCAGCAGCTAATTCTTCATCTGCACCGAAATATTTTGCGAAAAACTTGTCAAAATCTTGAAGTTGTGGAAGATTAAAGTCTTCATACCAGATTTTGCCAAACAAATTACGTTTTGGAGGAACAAACAGCTTGGAATGCTCTACTTCCTCAGCCACAGCAAGATAAGAATCAAGAGTTTTCTTCAGCAATTCCTCCTTGTTTTCAGGAGTCATCGCAGAATGCAAAGTCTGGCCTTCAATGAAAGGCATAACTGCAACTCTCTTTCCAGAATTCTTGTAAAGCTGTTCAGGGATAACTCCATCAAGACTTGTTCCTTTGAAATGCTTTGCCAATCCTTCCTGCACGACTGCATTAGTGTTAAAATCAACTGCGCTTGCGAAAGTTTTGACAAACAATTTTAGTTCTGTATCTCCAAAACGTTTTCCCGCAATAATGGCAGAACTGCCAGTCATAGAATTTCTTGTTGGAATTCCAGCATCAGCAGCCCAAACGTCAAAAATTCCTGCACCATGAGTTTTAGTATATTGCGCAAGCCTTGCTAAATCATGAGTGTTAAGCTTTCCATCTTTTGCCAATTGCTCAATCAATGGGTAAAGCACTGTTTCTGCAAAACGATTGTATTCTTTTGCGCCAAGCAGTTCCTTCAACTGGAGTTCAATCTGCTTCATCTGCATCCTCAATAATGTCAATAGTTATCTTTACCAATGTTCTCGGTTTTAAATGCTGTTCAAGAACTCTAGGAACTACAATAATGGCTTGAGAGCCATGCTTTGCGATCTTTTTCGTGATTATGAACTGTTTCATATATGGATATCTTATGTATAACCTATATATAAGTTTTACTACTTGTGAGTGATTATAAGTAGTGTATTTCGTTTCCATATGGAAAAGAATTAAGACAAAAAAGAAGTAAAAAATTACTTCATAATAGTTGTGTTATTGTCCTTAATCAGCTTGACATCATATGATGCAGCTTTCAAGTCGCCATCTGCGTCAAACTCGATAACTGTGCTTGAAACGCCCTCATAACGAAGCGCGGCAAGCTCATCACGAATTGCCTTTTTATCAGTTCCAACCTTCTGGATGACCTGCGCGAAAATCTTCACAGCATCATAACCAAGAGGAGTCCAGATACTAGAATCCTTACCTGTAACTTTTTTAACTCTATCAGCAAACTCTGCAGGATTCTTTATGCTGGGTACAGCGAACTTCACGTCATCAGCAACACCAGACTCAATAACTTCTTTAGAATCAAATGCGTCTCCACCCAAAATAGGAGCCTTTACGCCAGCTTCTTTCGCCTGCTTGATGAATACAACACCAACAGCAGGATAAAGCGGAGCAACAATCACATCAGGCTTTGCCTCAATCAACTTTGCGATCAAAGTACGAGCATCACTTTCATCCTGATTCAAACTATCATCAAACACGACCTTTCCACCAATCTCGGCAAATCGCGCGACAAATGTGTCGTGCAATCCCTGACCCCAATCATTCTTCACATATACAATTGCGGCATTCTTCTTTCCTAAAGTATTATACACATATTCTGCAACAAACTTACCGCCAAAAGCATCAGACGGATAAATTCTGAAGATAAAATCACCAATCTTCGTCAAATGCGGAGCTGAAGCAAAAATAATCGTAGGCATTCCAGCTTCCTGTGCAACAGGAAGACCAGGACCAGCAGCGGCAGAACACAAAGGCCCGATTATTGCGTTTACATTATCAGCGGTTATCAATTTTGTAATTGTCGTAATTCCTTCTTTTGAACATTTATCATCTTCATATTTGATCTCAAGCATTTTACCATTAATGCCGCCTTCATCATTGACTTCTTTCAAAGCAAGCTCCATACCAGCACGCGCATCATTGCCAACACTGGCTGCTTCACCAGTCAACGGAAGCGACGCGCCAAGAACAATCTTTTCCACAGGCTTCTCAGCCTTGATAATCTGCTCAAATGGCTTCTCAGCCGGCTGCGCAGGAGCGCAAGCAAATAGTAATATCAACAATAAACTTAGAATTGCTAGTTTTTTCATAGAGACCACCTTCCGCATATTATACATATTTTGTCGTCTTATATAAATTTTCGTATATAACTCTCATCGTCGTAACAAAACCTTTTTAAATCGAATAGCACGCTCAAAACACATGGTCTCATATGAAGAAGTAGTCAATCTGGCGCTAAGAAGAAGCCTATTCTACCCTGCAAGCGAGATTTACGCAAACTCACCGGCAGGATTCTACGACTACGGACCATTCGGCGCAACAATCAGAAGAAAAATAGTGGAACTCTGGAGAAAACAATTAGTCCAAAAAGAAGACTTCATGGAACTAGACGGCGCAGTAATAATGCCAGAAGACGTGTTCAAAAGTTCAGGGCACTTAGCAAACTTCAATGACCCAGTCACACAATGCAAAAAGTGCAACACAATACACAGAGCAGACAAACTACTGGAAGAAATAACAAAAAAACCATTCAAAGAATCCGCGCCATTAGAAGAACTCACAGAAGCACTCAAAGAACACAAAGTCAAATGCCCAAAATGCAAAGGCGATTTAGCAGACGTGAAACGATTCAACATGATGGTAAAAGCGGATGTAGGCATTGCAACAAAAGCGCCATGCTATCTAAGACCAGAAACCTGCCAAACAATATTCACAGACTGGAGCAGACTAGTAAGAACAATGAGAGTAAAACTCCCACAAGGAGTATCGCAAATAGGAAAATCATTCAGAAACGAAATCTCACCAAGACAAACTTTGCTAAGACAAGTAGAATTCTCACAAATGGAAACAGAAGTATTCTTCGACCCAGACCAAATCAATGAAATAGAAAGATGGGAAGAAGTCAAAGGATACGCGCTGAGAATACAAAAAGAAAACTCAGACAAAATAGAATACATCTCAGCAGAAAAACTAGTCAAAGACAAACTAGTCTCGGGCAAATTAATTGCTTACTATCTCGCACGAACACAACAACTATTCGAACAATACGGAATACCGCTAGAAAAAATGAGGTTCAGACAGCTAGACGGCAAGGAACGTGCATTCTACGCAAAAGAAGGCTGGGACTTTGAAGTAGAAACTTCACTAGGCTGGGTAGAACTAATCGCAAACAACTACAGAACAGATTATGATCTTAAGGGCCATATGGAAGGAAGCAAAACAGACCTGAACTTTGTAACACCAGAAGGCAGAAAATTCATCCCACACATCTGGGAAATCTCAATAGGACTAGACAGAACATTCTATGTTGCTTTGGAAATGGCGTACAGGCAAAAAGAAGACAGGATCTGGCTATCCCTGCCACAGGCAATCGCGCCATTGCAAGTCGGAATATTCCCACTGCTAAAAAACAAGCCAGAACTAACAAAAAAAGCAACAGAAATCTACGAAGAACTAAGATGCTGCTACGAAGTAATGTATGACGATTCAGGAAGCATAGGAAAAAGATACGCACGCCTAGACGAAGTAGGAGTGCCATACTGCATCACAATAGACTTTGACTCGCTGACAAACAACGACGTAACAATTAGGGCAAGAGATACTGCAGCACAAAAAAGAATAAAAATAAGCGAGCTAAAAGACACATTATTCCAATTACTAACAGGAAAAATGCATATTTGAGGTAAAAAATGGAAATAAAAGACTTAGCAGCAGGACAAGGAAAAATCGATATCACAGTAGAAGTGGCAAGCATAGAAACGCCAAGAACATTTGACAAGTTCGGCAAATCAGGAAAAGTAGCCAACGCAAAAGCAAAAGACACAACAGGAGAAATAACTTTAACACTCTGGAACGAACAATGCGACTTAGTAAAAGCCGGAATGAAAGTACACATCATAAACGGCTACGTCTCAGAATTCAAAGGAGAAAAACAACTAGGCACAGGAAAATTCGGAAGACTAGAGATTGTTCAGTGAATTGCTTTTTCAGCTTTTCTTCTCTTAACAGGATTAGAGAAGCCGATTTCATCAAGCCATTTTCTAACGTTTTCTTTACCATTTAAAGGAACTTTATAGGAAGGCAATGAATTAGGCGTTCTTGGCCTATCGCACCAAATATTTGCAACTCTAAATCCATTACTGAGGAGAATGCTTCTTAATTGTTCAGCTAATTTAATGCTAGTTGTTGTTATTTCAATAGATGGATAATTAGGACATCCGGACTTATTTGCAACGAAAATGGAGCCATCTGTATCAACGATTCCGCGGATAGTGTGTTTAGCGTGATTCCAATCTTTCTCGATAACTTTAGGAATTATTACTTTATGGCATTTGCCTTCACCGATTGGAAGACCATATTTTTGTGTTATTTCAGCAAAAGCAGATTTTGAATTAACTACGATTCTTATTCCAAGCCCGCGATGCGCAATTTTGACATCCTTATTCCAGATCTTTTTGATTAGTGATTGAATATAGAAAAAATATTCTTTATCATTGATAGGATCTCCAGTAATACCAATTCTATAATGCTTTTGACAGTTATCTAGATTTCCATCTCCGATAATTATTCCAATCAATTCTGAAATCTTTTCGTCCATGACATTCCAAGAATTTAAGCCTTTAAATAGCTCACGCGGGCGGTTGTCCAGTGTCCTGTGAAACATAAACGGTTTTTGTTCAGTAAGGTTTTTAAAGACCGTGTTTTGATTACAATTTACCCGGGGGTGTAGTTTAGCCTGGGAAAATATTCCGCTGAAGTGCGATATATCTCAGTTACGGAAAGTTCGAGAGTTCAAATCTCTCCACCCCCATTCTTATTTTTTCTTAGAATTCTTGTACTTTGTTGCAATAGTATTGTTAATCTTTCTGCCCAGTTCAATTGATATTTTTTCGATTTCTTTTTCGCTTAATTTTGATTCTTTCGTAAACCTGTCCAAAACTTTCAATGCTTCTAATTTTCTTCTTGCTTCCTCTTTCATAACCGCACTCCAGCGTATTTCAGCGCGTTTCTTCATCTCTTTCCATAATTCGTCCTCGATTGTTACAGTCATATTATGCGGCATTTTCTCACCTTTCACGAAATTTACTTGAAATCAAGCGGTCTAAGTATTTAAAGATTTTTATTCTGGCAAGCATCGTTTTTGTGGTTTTTACCGGAACCAGATTTTGCCTTGTGAAGTCCTTGTCCTTTGTCCATATAAAATCGGCATTGATAGCTAGCGCACAGGCAAGATAATGTGCATCCTCCGGGTGCTGACAGTCCATGGCTTTGTCCGCACGCTCCATATATGAGGCATATTGCTCGTATGGAACAATTTCAATATACTCTAGAATAGCTTTAAAATAACTTTCAAATTTCTGTGCCGTGAGATCAGCATATTCGCACATTCTGCTTTCGTCTTTCTTGAGTTCAGTTATTATCTGAACTGGCGCAAACAATTTATGCGTTGGCGAAACTATGATGCTTAATTTTATTTTTGAACCTAGCAGTGCCGAAAACACAATATTTCCATCAATGATTACAATGTTTGGCATTCATGATTCCAATTTTCCGGCCTTTAAAAGTCTCACACGCACTTGTCCAGTGGCTCAGCCGGAAAATCTATCGTCGATAAAAATCCGCAAGTTTTCCGGAATGTCCAGTGTATTTTTGGTCATCATCCCAGAATTTGACAGAATTTTTCGTAAGATTTACGGAATCAGTTCCCGAGAACAGAAGTAACTCCAACAATTCTCAAAGCAATAATGTTAAACGCGATCATCACGGCAAGAGAAATAAAACAATAAAGCAAAGTGCTTCTAATCAAGTTCTGGCCCAGCAAATACCGTTCTTCCAATTTATCCGCACCATTCTCAATGCCATTAGCAAGAATCGTCAAAATGTAAACAATCTGAACAACATAAATGCCCACAACAGCCTGGAAATAATACGTTGGAATGCCGTCACCAAAAAAGTTGGCAAGCGTGCCAATATCAGTGCCCTGATACTCACTGCCCATGGCAGTAATATTCTTAGACAAATTGCCCAAAATAAAAGTAATCATAGAAGTAATGCCAATAACAATTCCTGAAATAGCAGGAGTCAAGAAAGCAATCTGAGACTTCATATCAGAAATGATATCAGCCATCAAGTCCTTCAAACGCTCATTAACCTTGTGAATCTCCTTAATATAACGAGCAACATTCAACAAAGCCTGCGCAGCAATAGCAGGACCTTTCTTAATGCTCTCAATCAAAACCTTCATCGAGGACTGAATAATAGCAGAAGGGAAGGCAGTAAGAGCGCCAGCCTGAGGATTGAAAATAGCCTCCTTAACACTCATTCCAAGCCTGCTAATGTTAATAGAGACAAGCTTGAAAAACCTGCCAGAAGTAGTTTCCTCCATCATATCAGCAACCTTCTGGAACGCAAGCTCAGCAGGAAGGCCGTCCCCTAATCTGCTGCCAAGCTGGAACAAAGCAGAAGCAAACTCGTCTTCTAACTTTTTAGCTTCCTCACGCATCTTGATAATATTCTGGCTCCTAAGCTTAAAGTACAAACCAAAACTCAAAGCCAAAGCAGCAGGGAAAAACAAAGACAAAATACTCGCGCCAAGACCAAACGGACCAATAATCAAGCCCTTAACTGCACTGCTCTCCTTGTAGCCCAAAAAGTCAAAGCCGCCGATAACAGTATCGTAAGAAGGATTAACATAATGAATGATCAAAGGCAGGAACGCGATTGAAAGAAGAACAACGCCGACAATAACAGCAATAAACGCAGGATGAATAGTAAACTCAACACCAGCCACCTTGAAAATAATATTTCTATACTTCTTCAAAGCAGGATTAATCTCAGAAACATCAGTATCGCCATAACCAGTAGGCCTCTTGGCAAGAATCTGCCTGCCAAGCACGTAAACAGTAACAGGCAAAACAATATTGTAAAGCGCGGCAATATGATACCAATGCACGCCCTCCATGAAGCTAACCATCAAAGGCAAAATAACAAGACCCAAAATAGGCAGGATAACTCCGAGCATGTGCAGCATCGTAATAGGGCCTTTCAAATTCTGGGCATAATGCAACATCTTTTCATAAGTCTCGTCCAAAATAACGTCAAGAGACTTATCCAGCAAGCCCAACCTTCTTTCCTCTGAAGTCTCGTACAAAGAACTCTGCACCAAATGGAAAGACTCAACAAACTCAATATTATACTTGCGCCAGATATTCAAATAAGACTCCAAAGAATCCTTAATGCTCTCGAATTTTCCGGTCTCAACATCCCAGATAACCTTCCGCAAATCAAGACTCAAAGGAGGAGCAAGATGCTCAGACGCAAACTCAATTGCCAATTCCAAATTAGAAGTATGGCGCATATAAGTAACAACGTAAAAAATGCACAAAACCATCTGATTACTTGCTTTCATCCTCCACTGATTGGCAAGATAAAAAGGAAAATTCTGCAAAAGAAAAATAGCAGCAAAACCAACAACAAGACTAAACAAAACAAAGAACATGCTATCAACAACCTGCAGGAAAAAGAAAACGCTAATTACTAAAAATAAGATAGGCAAAACAAAACTCGCGGCCATAACGCCAGCAGGAGTAGTCTGCAAATGACAGGCATCAATCGCATCCTGAAGAACAGCGAACTTATCAGGCTTAACCTTAAGCGTCAGGATTTTACCGCATAAATTACACACTTTTTCGTAAAGAGACAAGTGCGGAGGAAGAATTTCCTTCCTGAAAATCTGATACTCCCGGCTATAAAGCTGAGAGCTAGGCATGGAAGCCTGCAATTCCAACTGCTCAGAAAGCTTCCTCTTATACTTTGCAACCAAATCCTCGTCACTCATCTCTTAGCAGCACTCCTCAGCCATTCACTCCACTCGAAAAATATCTTTTCAGAATCCAAAGCGCCAGTCTGCTCTCTGACCTGCTCTGAAATCCTATGAAACTCATCATTAGCCTTAACGTAAAACGGAGCTTCCAACAAATCAAAATTCTTCAGCTTATTAGCAGTAGAAACTAGCGTTTCCTTCATCTTAGAACGCAAATTGATATTATCCCACACGGCATCCCAATTGCCAGCCCACTCCTTAACGCTGCCAGCAACAGCCTTGATAATATCACTATCGCCCCTTAACAAATCATTTGTAGGAACTAAAGCATCAACCTGCGGATCATACTTGAACAAGTCAACAAAACCATTCTCAGTCAAAGGATCCTCTTCCCACAATTTTCTGACTTCAGTAATCTGCGTAACCCTTCTAACCCTGTGAATGCCATCAGGACTCCTGACAGGGTTAGCAACAACAATAATGTCAGTGGCCTTGAAACTTGTTTTAGGAACGCCAAGATCGTTCACAACACGGTCAAACACGCCATAAGGAGAATCACCGTGAATGGTTCCTGCAACAACATTAGCCAAAGCGCCAACACGCATAGCCTCATACAACGCGCGAGCTTCGACAGAACGAACTTCACCAACAATCAAGCTGGAATCTCCAAGACGCAAAGTAGTCCTGATGCCTTCATCAGCGCTAACTTCAGTAGTACCTCTTGTTAAAGCAGAAGCAACCTTCATGCTCTGAATATTATAATTCAATTTTCTCAAAGCATCAACAGGAAGTTCGAGAGTATCTTCTATTGTGACAATTCTCGACCTCCTCATAATGTCAACCATAACGCTGCCAAGCAAAGAAGTCTTACCGCTGCTTCTCGTGCCGGCAACAAGCAAAGTCCTGCTTCCATCAATCAGGAAACTTAAAACGCCTGCGGCTAAAGGAGTCAACATCTTGTTGTTAATAAACAAAGGCAAAGTCCAAGGCTTATCACGATGACGTCTCAAAGCAAACGCCAAACCAGTAGGGTTCAAAGGAGCAGTAATAGCAGCAACTCTAGCACGCGCATAAGGCAAAATCAATTCAGTATCAAGAATCGGATTAGCTTCATCCAAAGGCCTGCCGGACATCATTCTCAATTTAGAAGCCCAAGATTCGCCTTCAGGCGCAGTAGGAATAATGTTAGTAGTACAATCACCAAACTCATTATGAACAATAAACATCGGAATCCTATTCATCGGAGAATTAATAGTGATATCCTGCACCTGCTCGTCCTGCAACAAAACCTCAATCAAGCCAAAACCAACAGTATAACGCACCAAAATCTCGGCAAGCTCCTCCTTATCCTTAGCCCTCAAATGCAAATTCCTGCTCGCGGCAAGCTCTTCCAACAAGTCTGTGCCTACACTTGTGAAAACCTGGCGCATTCTTTCAGGATCAACAAACTCAGAACGCTTAGGCTTATGCTCAGCCATAATCTTCCTCGCAGAATCAAGAAGCTCATATTTTTCCTCATTCAACTTAAACTCAACAGGCACCATATGGTACAAATACTGCACGCTCTCAGGCATCTGGAAAATCGTTACTTCATTATTCCCAATCTGATAGCTTGCCAATTCTTCTCCTTCAGGAGGAAAAGCAGCCATGAGCTTTGTAAACATAAAATCAGGCTTGATAGTTGGCGAGAATAATCTTCGATAAATAGTCCTGTCACCAATCTGGAAACCAGGCAGGTAAGGCTGAGCAAGCTTGATCATTCTAGTCTGCTCAAGCATGTTAACAGACTCCTGCAACAAACGGAAATAATTCTGCAAACACTGAACACCATCCTGAGTAGTAATGCCGGCTTCAATCTGGCGCTTCTCTTCTCTAGCAAGACGTATTAATTCAACATACGCAGCAAGAGGGTCGGCTTTGAACTGCCTGTAAAGAATATCCTGCATTTGCACGTATCTTGGATTCACCCAAACAGCACATTTAGAATTAGCCAACATGCCATACGAAAACTTCTGCGCAACAAGATTCTTGTAAACAGCAGCAACCTCAGAAAGCATAACAGCCTGCGCTTCATCATACTCAAAATCACGCTTTTGAACAAAAACAATCTGGGTAACAGGACCAGTCTCGGCAAGCATGCCAATAGTCATAGACATCAACCTAGCTTCATCTTCCAAACTAGGAAAGAAAGAACAACCTTCACAATCCACTCTAAGGATTATATCTTCGCCTTCACGAATTAATTCATACTTCCCGCACTCTGCCATTTCCCCTCTTTTACTACTGATTTAGAGTCACGCAAATTTATGATATTCCCTCCTCTTTAAATCCTAGAGGAGTATATAAACGTTTAGCATGGCAGAAGAAACATTCGCAATGCAGCCACCAGCACCGGCAAAAACAGGCTTTTTTGGGCAAAAACAAGCACCAATGCCGGACATGAGCGGAATAACAGACCAGCTCAACACAATGGGCGCAAGAGTAAAAATAGGCGAAGAAAGATACTCAGAGCTGCGCAAAAAACTACTTGTGGTAGAACAGAACATGCTCTCAAACCACAAAAAAGCAATGCTGGAAGTAAAATCACTGCAATCAGACGTAACTGAAATTCGCAGAACAATACAAGCAATAGAAGACAAAATGATAACAATAATCAAAGAATTACGATTAACTGCGCGCAAAGAAGAAATTGACGTGATGAGAAAATATATCGATTTATGGGATCCGGTCAAATTCGTATCACGAGACCAAGTAGACAAAATAATCGACGAAAAATTTGGAAGGCATGTGGAAGACACAAAGCCGAACTACGACAGCCCGTCATAAATAACAACCTTTAAAAATCATTAAAGTCATATTCACATAAAAAGAGTTGATAGCATGGCATTGATGGACATATTCAAAAAGAAAAAAGAACCAGAGGCACCTATGTACCCAATGCCTCCAGGAGCAGAAATGCAGCAAATGCCAGCTCCACCACTAACTTCTGAAATACCAATATCACAAGTAGCAAGCATGCAAACACAAGGACTCACAAACAACCAAATCATACAAACTCTAATGAGACAAGGCTTCCAGCCAACACAAATCTATGATGCATTAGCGCAGGCAGAAGCCAAAAAAAGCATAGAGCCAATGGAAGCGCCAATGGAAATGTCAAGAGCAGACTTTCCAAGATCAGAAGTAAGAGCGCCAACTCATCCAGAATCAGAAGCAATAGTCGAGCAAATAATAGAAGAAAAATGGCATGAACTCCAAAAAGACATTGCGAAAGTAACAGACTGGAAAGACCAGATGACATCCAGAATAGACAAAATGGAGCAAAGTGTAACAGACATGAGAACAGACTTAGACGGACTGCACAAAGCAATTGTTGCCAGAATAGGAGAATACGACAAAACATTAATGGATGTAGGAACAGAAATAAAAGCAATGGAAAAAGTATTCCAAAAAGTACTGCCAGAACTAACAGGAAACATTCAAGAGCTTTCTAGAATAACGAAAAACGTGAAAAAGTAACTTATTCTGTCTTAGAAATCTGCCGAATTGCAAAGAACGCAATTAACAACACCAAAACCATGCCTAAAAGCTTAGGATGGAACAAAGTCTGCCAGAATCCATAACTTGAAGTAGAAACACCAGTAGCGTTTTCTCCAGTCAAAGTTGTAAAACCAACTTCTTCGTTAACAACAGCAAGCAAAGAGCCAAGACCAATCACTATCATAATTGCCATAACCCAAATTCCAGCGCCAAACTCGCCGCCCTCCACAAATTTGCTAATAGACTTAATATCAAACCCGAACAGCATGAAAACAAGCATGAACAAGATAACGAAAATAACGAAAAGCACAAACCAAGGCGCCATCAAATTAATTGTCTTAATGGCAATATTAGACATCAAAGTCATAAATGCCATAACCAAAGCGATAATTCCTGCCATTGCCTTATGCTCCTTAAACCACTCACTCAACATAAGAACAGCATAAACTAAAACCATAACCAGCAAGAATGGGAAAATACCGCTAAACTCCTTCAGCACTGAAATATCAAGCGCAACTGGCATTAGCTTTTACCTGCCGGAGGAGCAGCTTCTGGCTTCTCCCTAATCCACCACGGAACCTGCTTGTGCAATGGCTCTCCGCCTTCTGGCTTCATAACAAAGTAAACAACAATCACAATTGTCGCAACCACGACAATCGCTGCCTGAGTTGCAGGATTACGCAAGAAATCCCACCCAGGAATAAAATCCGGAAAGACATTAATTATGAACATCAACACGAGAACAATCGCAGCAACAACAGCGATAAGCGACTGCATCGGGCTAATATTTTTAGCGTCAGTAATAACCAAGCCAAGAATCAAGACAAGCGAAAGAATGCCGGCAAACATCATGGCAGCGCCAGGAAGAAGCTTGCTGATAATTATAACAGGATCAATATTAGCAGGATACTTGCCAAGAGAGTGAGGAAGAACAACAGCCAATGCAATAACAAGCGACAAAAGCCCATTAATCTTCTTGTCAGAAACATCCTTGCCGTCCTTGCCCTTTGTCTGGAACAGCTTAACTTTCTGCAAGATTCCAAACAAAACAGCAAAAATCAGCAGAGCAGGAAGAACAAAATCGACAAACCCAAAACTGTACAAGTTCTGGAAAAACCCTCTCAACTGCTGGCCGCCAGCCTGGTAAGGTGCAAACGCCATACTTATGGAGGCCCCATCCACTCTTTAAGCCAGCCTTTAGCTCCTTTCTCGGAAGGCTCACTCATTATGAAGTAAGCGACCAAGCCCATAACTAAAATAATGACCAGAGCAGCCTGCATGGCAGGATTCCTCAAAAACTGGAATCCAGGCACAAATCCAGGGAAGATTGCCATAATTATGATTAAAGCCATCGCTAAAAGCGCAATAAAAGCAACAAGAAATATCATGCCACTGGGAACATTTCCGCCAGCCAAGCCGAGAAGAATAATCACCAGCAAAACTGCGATCAACAAAGCAGAAGCGCCTGGAAGAATCTGGCCAATAACTATTACTGGATCAGAGCCTACAGGATACAAATTCAAAACGTGAGGGAAAACAACCATCAAGCCAATAATCAAAGCCAAAATGCCGTTAATCTTCTTATCGCCTTTTGTACCAGCATCATCCTTGAAAAGCATGATCTTCTGCAAAACAGCGAAGACAATGATGAAAATCAGCAAGAATGGAAGAATAGCATCTAAGACGCCCCATTGGTACAATACCTGAAACAAACCGGTTCCAGCGCCTGAATATGTGGTTGGCATTTTATCACTCCTTTTTACTACTTGGACTACTTGGCTCTTTCATTATCCAGAGCATAATGATAATAATTACTATTATTAAAACTATCGCGGCAACAGCAGCATTAGAGTAAAACTGGGAAAGCCAGCCCCAAAAGATTTCAAGCCAAGTACTGCCATTCTCTGCAACAATAGCGTCCAAAAATATGAAAACAATAGAGATTGCGACAAGAGTCATCAAGCCAACACGCCAAAACTTGTTTTCTTCGCCTTCTAACAAACCGCCTTTCTTAATGTCTTCATGAGTTCTGAAAGCGCCAACAAGCATCAAGAAGAACACGACTAATAATAAGAGAACTATAATCTCACTGCTGACCTTAGTAATAGTTTCAACAAGCTTCGAGCTTGCGACGACAAGGAACGCAACAACAAACGCCACCATGGCATTCAAATTCTTCTTTGTGTATTCCGTGTCTTTTATCTTCTCAATGCCAAAAATCTTAGTGCGCTCCAAAATAGCGAACATGATAGTAAAGACCAAAATGAAAGGAAGAACTACATCATATATGCCTAGTTGCTTGAAGAACTCTAATACATTGCCTAACACTGTTTCAGCCATTTAGTTCACACTCTTTTCATTCACTAATTGACTTTGCGTTTATATAAAGCTTTCTGTAGGAATGTTTATAAATCACGACGAGTGGCAGAATAACAATGATAAACAAAAAAGCCTTTGCTGAAATGCGCGAATACATGGAAAAATTCGACAAGCTAAGAGAAGAACTCATAGCAGAAAGCAGAATAGTATTGAAAGCAAGCAAAGCAGCAATATACGCAGCGCACAGAGGCGAAATGAAAGAAGCAGATGCACTGCTTGCAGATGCCAAGGGAACAATCAAGAAAGCTGAATTATTATTGAAAAAGGAACAGCATTTGGCAGGAAGCACAGGAGCATATTCTGACGCACTAGAAGAATACGCAGAAGCCGCATGCTACGTTCACTATTTGAAAACACAAGAAATTCCAACAGCAAAACAACTGGGAATTGACGCTGATACATATTTACCTGCACTATCTGATGTTGTAGGAGAACTGGTAAGAAAAGCAGTCAACAGCGCAATAGCAGGAGACTACAAAACAGCACTTGAGATTAAGCAAACAGTAACTGAAATTTATGCCGAGTTAATGCTGTTTGACTGGAGAAACACACCTGTAAGAAAGAAGTTTGACGCTATTAAATACGGACTGGAGAAGCTTGAGGATTTGGCGCTCAAGATTAAGTTCAAAAAATGACTCACATTTGCTTTGATTGGGACGGAACAATCGCAAAAAAAGAAGCAGTTGAAGAAGCAAACAGAAGGCGCTGTGAAACACTTGGAATTTCTATACCGCTTGAAAAACTGCGCGAAATGCAAAAAACACACGCACATTATGAAGTAACAAGAAAAGGAATACAAGATTATACGGGAATAAAAGATAAAAGAGAACAAACAATAATAATGACAGACCTGTTAAAAATCCATTACACTGCGGTTGCGCACGAAATGGGGCAAAAGATGTTTTATGCAGGAATGCTTAACGTTATCAAAAAACTGCACAAAGAAGAAATGACATTGTCAGTCGCAACAACACTAAGACAAGAAATCATCGACCACGTTATGGTTGTATTAGGCATCAGAAACCTGTTCGGAGCGGTATATGGAAACACGCCAGACCTGATCTACAAAAAAGACGACATGCTCAAAAAAGCCTTAACAGACTGCGGAGAAGTACATTTGATGGTAGGCGACAGAGAAGAAGACATGAAAGCAGGAAGAGCAGTAAAGGCGAAAACAGCATTTGCAGGATGGGGACACGGAGAACTTGCAGATAAACGACTTGCTGACATCATATTGAAAAAGCCCCAAGACTTATACGCTTTCGCAAAAACCTTATAAACCGCTTCTAAATTTGAATATAACATGAAAAGAACACATACTTGTGGCGAATTAACAAAGAAAGACCTGCAGAAAGAAGTAGTGCTCTGCGGATGGGTGCACACAAGAAGAGACCACGGCGGCAAGATATTCATAGACCTTCGCGATAGATATGGAGTAACACAAGCAGTATTCGATCCTTCTCATAACAAGCAAGCACACGAAAAAGCACAACACATCGGAAGAGAATGGGTATTGCAAATAACCGGCCACGTAAGAACAAGACCGCAGGGAATGGAAAACACGAAAATACCAACAGGAGAAGTAGAAGTCCTGTGCGATGCCTTGGAAGTTCTAAACCAATCAGAAACACCGCCATTTGAAATTGACGACAGAACAGAAGCAAACGAAGAGCTCAGGCTGGAATACAGATACTTGGACTTGCGAAGACCAACAATGCAGCAAAGACTTCTCTTACGACACAAAGCAGCGCAAGCATCAAGAGAATTTTTAGCTTCACAAAACTTCATGGAAATAGAAACACCAATACTCCAAAGAACAACACCAGGAGGAGCAAGAGTATACAAAGTACCATCGCGCGTTCACCCAGGAAAATTCTTCGCACTACCAGAATCACCACAAATTTACAAACAACTATTGATGGTGTCAGGATGCGACAGATACTTCCAACTCGCAAGGTGCTTGAGAGATGAAGACTTGCGAGCAGACAGACAGCCAGAATTCACACAAATAGACTTAGAAATGAGCTTTGTAGACGCAATCGACGTACAAACAATAGTAGAAGGCCTAATCAAAAACGTGTTCAAAAAAGTACTCAGCCTAGACGTAAAAACACCTTTTCCAAGAATGACATTCCACGACGCAATGAGCAAATACGGAAGCGACAAACCAGACTTAAGATTCGGACTAGAATTTGTAGACGTAAGCGAAATAGTAAAACACTCCGAGTTCTCAGTATTCAAATCAGTAGTAGACAAAAAAGGAAAAGTATTCTGCTTGAACGCAAAAGGCGCAGCAAAATTCACAAGAACAGAAATAGAAGAACTAATAGAAATAGCAAAACTGTACAAACTACCAGGACTAGCCTGGATGAAAGTAACAGGCAAGAACCTCTTAGAAAGCAGCGTTGTAAAATACTTCCCACAACCAATCCAAGCACAACTAATAGAAGCCACAAAAGCAGAAGAAGGAGACTTGCTATTATTCGCAGCAGACCAATTTGAAAAAGCAGCAACCGGACTAGGACAAGTAAGACTGCATGTCGGCAAGAAATTGAATCTAATCAAGGAAAACGAGCACAACTTCCTCTGGGTAGTAGACTTCCCATTATACGAATGGAATGAAGAAATCAACGGCTGGCAGGCACGCCACCACATCTTCACTTCTCCAAAAGAAGAAGACATGGACAAACTAGAAACAGCGCCAGGAGAAGTCAGAGCAAAAGCATACGATGTTGTGCTGAACGGTGTTGAACTAGGCGGCGGAAGCATCAGAATCCACAGAAAAGATGTACAAGCAAGAGTACTCAAAGTCATAGGACTAGAATACGAAGAAGCAGAAAAAAGATTCGACTTCCTAATGCGAGCGTTCAAATACGGAGCACCACCACACGGCGGAATCGCAATCGGATTCGACAGATTCGTAGCACTAATGTGCGGACTGAACGACATCAGAGAAGCAATAGCATTCCCAAGAAACAAAGCAACAGAAAACCCATTAGACGGAAGCCCGCAAGAATGGACAGACGCATTTTTGAAAGAATTACACATGAAATTAGACATAGCTAAGAAATAGGTAATTTTTTATATGTGGCAGTTTTATCAATCTTAAATGGAGCCAAGAGGGAGGCCATCCTTCACCCTTGGTGAGAGTGCTTGGCCTCCTCTTGACTGGGCCCTAAGTACCTAAGGATTCTGATTGTTGTTTTTTGTTTTCCAACGTTCTTTAATAGACTTGAGTGCAGTTTCAACGACTTGCCAGTCAAGTTCGTTTTTTATGTCCCATGTGAATGTTCTTTCAGGACTTACAATCTTGACAGGGAATTCGCCTTCTTGTGCTTCATTTTGTTGTACTGGCAAGGATTGATCGTTTGCTTCTGGGATTTTGGTTCTTTCAACATTCGCTTTCCCAAAGTTCGGCACGTATTTGGTGATAAAATCGCGGACAATGCGTGCGACAAGTGCTGGATTACGTCCACTTAACCCATATGTATCTTTAAGTGTATTTGTGAAGAATGGATCTTCTGGAAGCCCATGATCTCTGTACTTTTCGTATAATTTCTTAAAAAATGGTATTCCGAGGAACGAATCCAACCTTGCGTCTACATCATCGTTTGGTTTCTGAGGAGCAACCATTCTTTTGAAGAGGCTTGTGAGACGCAATTCTCCTCTTCCTTCAACCAGACCCCATCTTCTTAATGAAGAAAGTTGCATGGCAAACCAGCCACCTGGTTTCTGATTCAGCGCTTGACACAGTTGCCTGCTTGTCACGACGCCACCCATGCTCTTTATTTTGGTGGCTATTTCAAATGTTTCGTCAAAAGACAATGCTGGGAACTCTTGTTCTTGTGTATCGTTTGTTTGCTCGTTCTGCATAAGCCCTTCGAATATCGAAAGAGTATAAAAGCTTTGCGGTCAAATGTGGTAAAATGACCTCTTTGCAACGTAAAAACATGCCTTTTATTAGGTGTTTTTGACCTAAAATGTACCTTTTTGATGTCGGTCTACGAATGTGCAAACCTTTTTAAGAGTGCTGGTTAAACCTTGAAGTATGGATATCACACCAGAGCTAGTCAAAAGAGTTGCTGCAAACGCAAGACTAAACCTAAAAGAAGATGAAGTCAAGAAGTTTGCGGCAGAAATGAAAGAAATTCTTGAAAACTTCAAGAAACTAGCAGAAGTAAATACGGACAATGTTGAACCAAGCTTCCATCCGATTCCTGTCAAAAATGTAGCGCGGGAAGACAAAGCCGGCAAATGCCTAGACCGAGAAGAAGCACTTTCTTTAACACCCCACAAAAAAGACGGCTATTTCAGAGGGCCGAAAACAATATGATAAAAAAATTCGTCAAAGACGCGCTGGCCGGAAAAATCGATTTAGTAGAGCACACAGAAAAGGCACTGGAAGAAGCAGAGCAAATCAACAAAGAATACCACTACATAACAGCCTACGCTGACGCGGTAGAAAGAGCAAAAGAATTACAAGAACAAGTCAAAAACGGAACAGCAAAAGGAAAACTATTCGGAGTTCTGATATCAGTCAAGGACAGCATCTGCGTAAAACACGTAGAAACAACCGCAAGCTCGGCAATTTTGAAGGGCTATAAGCCAGTATTTAATGCGACAGTAATTGAAAAGTGTTTGAAAGAAGGAGCAATAATTCTAGGAAAAACAGTAATTGACGAATTCGGATTTGGCGGATTCAGCACAAATGTCGGCAAGGGCTACCAAAAACCTCTAAACCCATACGACAAAAAAAGAGCAACAGGCGGAAGCTCAGGAGGAGCAGCAGGCTTGACAAAAAAAGCAAAATTCGCACACATAGCACTCGGAGAAAGCACTGGAGGATCAATTGTAAACCCAGCAGCGCTCTGCGGAGTAGTAGGCATTTGTCCGACTTATGGACGCGTTTCACGATATGGACTAATCGACTATGGAAACTCAATGGACAAAATCGGAACAATGGCATTGAATGTTGAAGACGCAGCATTATTACTGGAAGTAATCTCAGGACAAGACGAACATGACAGCACAACAGCAGAACACAAAGTCCCAACATTCTCTGACACACCAGGCGCACTAAACGGGCTGCGCATAGGAATAGTCAAAGAAGCATTCGCAGAAGGAGTAGACAACAATGTCAGAAAAAACATTCTGGAAGCAGTCTACAAACTAGAACAAAAAGGGGCAAGAAAAATCGAGATATCATTGCCGATAGCAATGAACTACGGAATTCCAACATACTTCACACTCGCACCAACAGAAGCAAGCACAAACCTGGCAAAATATTGCGGACTAAGATACGGAGCAACAGAACAACTAACAGGAAACTATAATGACTACTTTTCACGCGTCAGAACAAACAATTTCGGAGACGAAGCAAAAAGAAGACTATTATTAGGAACATTTGCGCGCATGGCAGGCTATCGCGATGCGTTCTACACAAAAGCAGCAAAAGTAAGAACAAAAATAATACAAGAATACGCAAAAGCATTCGAACAAGTAGACGTAATAATCACGCCAACAGTAGCAATACAAGCCCCAACATTTGAAGAGATAAAGAAATTGACGCCATTGCAAAATTTCATGATAGACGCGCTAACAGTTTCTCCGAATTTGGCAGGACTGCCGCACATGACAATACCAGTAGCAGAAGCAAACGGCTTGCCGATAGGAATGATGATAATAGGGCCGCAATTTGGCGAACAAAAAATAATACAGGTGGCAAAAGCACATGAACAGTGACGTTGTCATCGGTTTGGAAATTCATGTTCAGCTGAAAACAAACACGAAGTTATTTTGCTCTTGCCCGACAGAAGCGGTTGAGCCTAATACTGCTATTTGTCCGACGTGCTTAGGACATCCAGGAAGCAAACCAGTACTAAACTCAAAAGCACTAGAGTATGGAGCAAAATTAGCATTGGCGCTTGGCTGCACAATCGCTCCAACAGTTGTTTTTTCACGAAAAACATACTTCTATCCAGATTTGGCTAAGAATTACCAGATAACACAGTATGAAGTCCCATTAGGAAGCAACGGGCAAATACTTCTTGACAGCAAAAAACTCGTAAGAATACAACGAGCACACATTGAAGAAGACCCCGGAGCATTAATCCACGAAGCAGGCGGATGCTTAATTGATTACAACAGAAGCGGAATACCACTAGTAGAAGTTGTAACCGCGCCTGACATGACTTCGCCAGCAGAAGCACGCGAGTTCATGAAGAAGTTGTTGAATGTACTTGGTTATCTTGGAATATTTGACCAAAACACCTGCGTCATAAAAGCAGACGCAAACATTTCGATCAAAGAAAAAGGCTACACTAGAGTTGAAGTCAAGAATATTACTGGTTTTAAGGAGATAGAGCGAGCATTGAACTACGAAGTACAAAGACAAAAACAACAAGAAATCAAACTAGAAACACGCGGATGGGACGCAGAAAAAGGAGTTTCCTATCACATGCGAAGCAAAGAACAAGAAGAAGACTATGGCTATATTGTTGAGACTGATTTGCCATTATTCGAAATTTCACAAGACTGGATAAGAAAAGTCCAAGCAACAATACCAGAACTAGCAGAACAACGAGCATTAAGATGGGCAAAAGAATGGAAAATAGACCAAGACGATGCCCGCATTATTGCGGCAGACTTGGATGTAGCAGTACTGTTTGAGAAAATAGCCAAAAAAGTAGACCCAGTGCTAACATCACACTGGGTCAGAAGAGAAGTATTGAGATTAATGAACGACACAAAAAAAGAATTAAGAGAAACAGCATTTGACGTTGAAGGACTGACAGAATTACTCACACTATTCGCACAAAAGAAAATAAATAACAGAGTTGCGCAAAGGATAATTGAGCAATTAGCTGAAAAGAAATTCTCGCCAGCAGCATACGTCAAAGAACAAGGCTTGACAATGGTAGCAGATGAAGGAGCGCTGGATGCAATTTGCAAAGACGTAATTTCCAAAAACCCAAAAGCGGTTGAAGACTACAAGAAGGGAGAAGAAAAATCCATCATGTTCTTAGTTGGACAAGTCATGAAGCAGACAAAAGGAACAGCATCTGCGCCGGTAGTGCAGGAACTTTTGAAATTACTGTTGAAATAACTGGTCCATCTCCGAATGAAGCCTTGAATCAAAATCAGCGTTTCTCTCGCCTTCAGCCTTTTCTGCGGACAAAGAAAGCATTAATTTCTTTGCTAATTCTACGTCATTTGCAGACAATTTAAACTGACCAGCGTGCTGTTTGAGCAAAGAATCCTCAACTTCCTCAACATTAGACTCCTTCACCATAATAATCTCCAGCTCCTTGCTAGTCAAAGCATTACTATTCTTCATAACAAAATAAGCTTTCTTTGAGTAAGCGTCATGGAACAAATCATTCCAGCGAACATCAGAAGGACGACCCTGCTTCAAGCAACCGGAAACACGGATAGTCACGATTGCGTTTGCAAGATTGCTATTCAACAATTGCTGTCTCACTAAACTCTCAACTTCAGTAGGAGTTCTCTGCTCGCCATCAACAGAAATACAAACAGCAGGAAAAACAGGCAGAGGAATATGCTGAATATTGCCATTATCAACAATCACAAAACTGCCGTGCTTCAACTTCTCAATCTCAGAAAAATTATTCGGGAAAATAGGACCAGGATAAACAATATTCTTGTGCGCTCCAATACTTTGCTTGTCGACCACGTGAACATGACCGCCAGCATAATAATCAAAACCAGCAGGAAGCAAACTAACCGCCATCGCGTCCATATCAGCAAGCTCCTTAGGCTTTAACTCAGTCAAAGCGCAATGAAACATGAAAATCTTGAAACCAGATTCTCTTTCCAAATATTCCCGAGCAAGATAATGATAATAATTCTTGTCCAAGCCACCTTTCTTTCCAATCAACCCAACAATCTTCGCGCCAGATTTATCAACAGTAAAATGCAATTTAATCCTATTATCTGGAAGTTCTTCACCTTTCGCCACATTAACAGCCAAGCCAGCATTCTCCAAAACATCAAGCATGGTCTTGCCAGAAGGACTGAAATCATGACTTCCAGCAATATAATAAACAGGAATGCCGGCATCCTTCACTCTCTTAACCTGCTCAACAGCCATCTTCAAACTATCAATGCCGGGAACAGCAGTGTTAAACAAATCACCAGCAATCAACAAAAAATCAACTTTTTCAGAAATACACCTGTCAATCGCCATGATAAAACTCTTAGTATTAGCATCACGCATCTTAGGCTCACGCCAGCCGCCAATATGACAATCAGACAAGTGTGCGAACTTCATGACAACTTAATTCCCCCAAAACTATGCCTTTGCTGAACAGCAGATTTATGCTCCTCATGCAAAATCTTAACAGGCATAGCAAAAGGCAAGAAATTACTCGTAACAATCGCCTCGCCCTTGTCAAGAGAAGCAATCATGCGCTCATCGCTAGACAAATCCTGCGCAGCGCTCTCAATAATTGCCTGCCTTTCAGGCCTTAACTCAATTCCCAAAATAATTTTCGTATTCATATTAGCAAGAACTTCTCTTGGAATCAAGCTAGGCAATTGAGTAATCGCCAGCAAACCAACATTAAACTTCCTGCCTTCCCTCGCAATAGTTGAAAAAACATTAGAACCGCGCTCAAGCACATCTTTTCCCAAAACTCTAGGCGCTTCTTCCAAAACAATACTCACAACAGGCTTAGAGCGCATCTCAGGCAAAGAATAAGTCTTATGACGCTCCAAAACCATATTGGCAATCATGCTCCCAACAAGAATCTCAACATTGCCATGGAAAGAACTCGTGTCAATAATCACAGTTTTACCCAATTCTAAAGCATTCACGACATCAGGAACCGTAGACTGGCCAGCATTCGCATCAAAAATGCCCCTGCACAAAATAATTTCTTCTTCCAAGTCCAAGCTCAACAATTGCATCAAAGTACGCTTGACCACAGCAAGAGTTCCCTCATGGAATTGCTGTTTCAAATCCTTCTCGCGCAAAACAGCCTCAATCCAAGAATCCTTGTAAGTGTTGTAGTAAGCAGCAAGCGCCTGCTTTTGCGCATCACTCCAAGAAACCGCGCCATCAAAATGCCTTGGACTCAACTGCCCAAGATGAATCTTCAAAGTTCGAGCACCAGCAGGAGGATTCTTAGGAGTATAGTAAATCACCTGCTCTCTGGAATCAGGATGCTTTTCCAATCTTTCGTAATATTCATCATGAGGATCTAAAACCAACATCGCAGCATAATCCTTGTTAACCAAATCCCACAACAAATTAGTCATTAACACGCTTTTACCACGACCAGTAGTTCCAGCAATCAAAATATGATGGCTCAACGCTTTTCTACCGTCAATAGAAACAGGAACCTCAAGAACCTTAGAACCAGAACGCAATCTTCCTAAAAACAAAGGATGAATTGGAGTTGTAATAAAAGAAACATCCTCTGCTTTCAACTCATTTACTTTTGTGAAAAAAGTAGGCAGGGTTTTAGCTGAAGCAGCAGACTGCTGGGAAATAAAAGCAAGATTCTTCAAACGCGCAAGAACATAAGTTCTCAACTTAGCATCCATTAATTCTAATTTTTCATCTTCTTCAAGTTTTAATCCGGAAATCAATTCCAAATGCTGCTGAGTTAATTGCGAGCCATAAAGCAAATCAAAAACCTGCAAAAGCATCCGGCCATTGCTCGTATCAGCAATCATCAACTCTCCTAATTCCAGCGCCTGCTCATTCTTCTGCCTAACAAGAATATTACCAAACTCTCCCCCAATAATCAACCCTTTAGTCACAATAAAATTCGGTTTTTCAGTCTATATATGCTTTATGCGTCTGTGAAATATCTATTAATTCGTCTCTTTATAGTGGCTACGTATGGAAAGCTTTATATACTGAAATGCGCTTTTTATTCATATGGGTGAAAGGGCAAAGGCTTTACAAAGAATAAACCAGTCTTTAGTACAACTAAAGCAGCTTTCTGAATTAGCAATCCCTCCCATTTTTAAAGGTTCAACAGAATTGTCCATAGTTCGGGATGCACAACAGCAGTATGATAATCCTGAAACTGCAAATGCAGCGTATGCAAAGCTAAAAGAATCTTATGCTGCACAGTCAGATGTTCCGCTTTCACCCCCAGAGCCTGCTGCCATTGCTGCACTTCAAACATCCAATGGTTTTTCATTACAAACACTTTTAGAAAAAAACTCACTTGAGGAATACAGACGCGAAACCGGCTTGTCGCAGCTTCGTGATAAATTAAAGGAAAAGCTTCTTTCAAACATTTCCTTTGAAAAGGGCATAGAGAAACTCCGTGAACACCTTGACAAACGTGGAACATCTTCTTCTGCAGACTTAGGAGATCAGTTGAAGAGTGTTGACGCAAGCAAAATTTTGCCTGAAACCATGAAATTGGGCGTTTTTTACCCAGATATTTCTGCTGAAGAAGTTGCCTGGCTCTCGCTTACAGACATTCCTTCTCAATTTTTATTTGATCAGTCGCCTCCATTTTATTTCCCTGTCGGAATAGCGGATATCGACTTAGATGGTCTGCGCCTTGCATATGGAACAATTGACGAGCGCACGGAAAACAAAATAGTAAGCTTGAGCGCTGAAAAGATCCTCGGACTCAAGGGAATCTCTGGGAACTACACGCTTGCTCGCTTTGATCACAATGTTTCCCAGGTTCTCAAGGCGCTTGTTCTTTTAAGCATAAATGATCAAGATTTATACGATAGAATCTGGGAAGAACAAGACGTCATTCCATTGCAAAGAGGAGACGCACAGTTAATCAAATCGCGCCTTAAGCAGGATGCTCAGCGCTATAACCTTCCAGATAATTTTGAAAGTCTCAGGCTTGAAGAGCTTATAGGCAAACATGTTCCTTATGCGGACATAGATTTACTGAGACATAAAGTTAATTCGTACTTCGCCAGTTCTCATTTTGAAAATCCACTTATAAAGAACTCGTCAGATTTTGTCAAGCTAATGGGTTTATTGTCCCGGCTTCCCTCTTTTGTTGAATCAAAAATCCCATTCAATGGCTATGTGAAGTTTTACGGAAAAACCGTTCAATTTATAGATTCCAATGGCAGCGTATCAGACAGCGTTCCACTCGCAGACCATTTAATTAACAATTGCTCCTACCAATTCCATGAAAGATTTTCATCAATTAGTACAACTGACGAGATTCTCAAAGGAATTTTTCAGAATATTCGTCAAAATATAGCTGATAAAGTTGTCTATAAACAGGAATGCGCAGTTGATGCGGTTCAACGCAGCATTTTTGAAAAATACAATATTTTCGTTCCAACCAGCATAACATCGCAGACAAAGAAAGTCGGCGTTCTTGAAATGTATAACTGGCATTCTGTAAGCGACACCCATGTTGAAAGAACCGTAAAATTCGGACTCGAGGAACTTTTATCAATTAAACGGATATTTGACGCTCTTCCTTCACAAGCACTGACCAATATTAGCAGTATTTACAAGGAAATCTCGGATGAATCCACTATTGACGCATTTTTATCAGGTCTTGTTAAAGGCGGCCATTATGAGCTGGCTTCCAAGAAAATCTGCATATCACTGCCTTTTGAAACCCCTAGCGTTACTAGTGAACTGGAATTCGTAATGTATTCTGCCATTACTGATAAAAACAAAAAGAAAAAAATGCATAATTTGCGCGCTAGCACAGAACTTCACAAAGCGCATTTCGATCTCACATTATTGCACGAGATCGGAGAATCTATCTGGGCCATGATATCAGAAGAAAAGAAAAAAGAATGGCTCGCTATTGGAGGAGAAGACAAAAAACCGGAGAATTTCCTAACCCCATATGCGCGAACTAGCAGAAGCGAAGATTTCTGCGATTCATTCGCAATTTATTATATTCGTGGAGTAGATTTCAGAGCAAGAGCTGAAAAAAACAGCCTAATCAAGGCGAAATATGAATTCATGAACACCCTCTGGAATCTCGACGGCAATAAGCGCGAATTTTCACATTCAATTAACCTGCCTCTCCATCAAATAGCTGGAAAACCAGAAGACGACTTTACAAAGTTATCTCTCAAAGAACGTGTTCGAACAATCATGAAGGAACAGGATAATGAACGCAAAGTTCGTTCCGGAAGCGCTGTTCTTTCTTACGAAGAACTTGCCAGCCGTGTGGAAGCCCAGGAAGACAATGGAATGTCCTTTAATCAAGCAGGACGCGAAATTTCAAAAGAGTATAGAGAAAACTGGAAACAAGAAGAAAAAGAACGCGGAGACAGAATAAGAGAATTTGTCGAAATGAAGAAAATCGAAATGCTTTCAAACGCCGGTCTGCATTTAGAAATGGATCAAAAACTGCCATACTTTTTGTATTATGGAATGCGCGATGATGCCGTTAAATACCTGCGCGAAGAAGGCGCTAAACCCCAAAAAGCAAAAAAAATAGCTGAGAATCTAATTAAACTATATTCATACTTTAAGCCATATCTTGTAAGTCCTTCTCCGCAAAAAGCATCAGAATTGTCAGAAGAAGGAATCAAGATTCTTGGTGAACTTGCGAAACTTAAGAACGAAAGATTAAATCCAGACCAATCTTGAAAAAGAAGTTCTGGCACGATAAATTTATAATATGCATTACTCATAAGACTTCGTATGAAAAAAGAAGTCCAAAAAGCTTTAGCAAAAGCGCACGAGATTGAAAAAGTCCCAGTGCCAACAAGACAAGAGATAGTAAAAATCTACAAAGAAGGCATGGAAGAAGCAGAAAAACTAAGAAAACTGCTAAAGCCAGAATGGTTCATCAAGGACACCGACGCTAAAAAGCGCATGTCGAAAACCAAGCGTAAAAAATAATTCTTGGCTTGGTTTCCGAGCACATCAAGTTCCGTATATGGCATATGTGATTTTAGACGGAATCTTGATGGGTCACCGTCGAGGAAAAAGAAAACTTTATAAACAAAGACGATTTCTTAAATTTTATCGAGAATAAAATGGGGGAAGGTTAGAATTCTAAGACCTTCTTAAAAAAGCGGAGGAACAAAAAATGGCAGAAAAAGTTGCAAAAGTAGGCGTAAAGAAAGCAGATGGATATCTATACTTTGTAGACAAAGCAGGAGACGTCTCACGCGCAAAGATGGCACGCGGAAGAAAAGGAAAAGGCGGAAAAGCAGAAAAAGTAGCCAAAGTAGGAGTTAGAAAGCAATCAGGCTTCTTGTACTTCGTAGACAAGGCTGGCGACGTTTCACGTGCAAAGATGGCACGCGGCGGAAGATAAATTTTCTGAAATTAATTTTATTTTTTTATTAGTTTATTTCTTATGCGATTAAGCTTTTGATAATATAGAATTATGAAAATAAAGTAAAATAAAATTAAGCAGCGTTCTTCAGAACTTGTGTGCCTTCCATATCAGTTACATGGTAGCGCTCATCAGCAAAGTCTTCAAGCGGAACAAGCTTCAACTCAGAAGGCTTGTAATCGCCGAACTTCTTGACAAACTCGCCCTTGGCTTGTTTAAGCGCCCTCTTGACAACTTTATCATCATACTTCTTTGCTCCGCTATAGAAAGCCCAAAGCTCTCCGCCAACAGGCAAGTATGAAGCAGCCATTTGGGCAGCGCCTTCTGTGGCAATCTTCAAACCATCCTTGCTAATGTACTTCTCAATACCTTCTACTTTTTTGTGCTTCTCATAATGAGCGTTATCGATTAATTCTGCAAGGCCTTTTGAAACAGCGCCAATTCCCTTAAGGCCAAAGCCAGCGCCTCCAAGAGTCCAGAACATGTAAGTTCCTGCTAAGTCAGCAGCAACACCAATAGGCCTTAACAAGTATTTAGACACATCAGAACCAAAACTCTTTGATTCAAAATAGTCCTTTGCGTTAGAATTATATGCAGTTTCCAAAGACTGCTCCAAACCTTTTTTCAACAAATCCTTCTCAACTTCAGACTTAGCATTATCAAAATACTTCTTAACCTGCTTATCTTTCAAAACATTTTCAATATGCGCGTCAATAAAGGTTTTCTGGTTCATTTTGGCTCACACTTCATCAATTGATTTAATGTTATGATTCCAACCATCTTATTGTCCTTTACAACAGCATTCATGGTTCTGTGATTCTCGGCCATTTTCTTAGCGATAACTTGAGCATCATCATCCACTTTTACAATATCAACAGGCGCGGTCATGATATCCTTAGCCTTTGTTGTTTTCGGATCTTTAGCTTCTGCAACAACACGATTGTTAATATCAATTATCGAGATAATTCCTGTAGGGAAAAAGTCCTTGTTTACAACAAAAATATGGCGCAAAGTACTCTGCCTCATTTTCTTAGCTACTTCGAAAACAGAGTCTTCTTCTGAGCATGTGTACGGCTCAATCAACAAACAATCCTTGACTTGCATTTTCAGTTCCCCCTAATATACATCATTTCCTGGTCCATATTTAATTCTTTCTTCGTCGGCAGCTATCTCTTTGCGCAGTTCTGTATTTTTATTTTCTAATTCGGTCTTTTCTTCGCGCAATTTATCGCAAATACCTGATACAGTGCTTGCAGCTTGAGCCCGACTAGCAATATCTGAATTATATCTGTTCACAGCTTCATCCAAAGCTGAATTTGCAACTCTGACTTTCCTATTCTTTCTGTACAACAACCAAGTCAAGCCAGCAGTTATGGTACCAGCAATCCAAGGCAAAGGAGCCAAGTAAGAACGAATTTTGTCAGCATGGCCGCTCAAAACTCCTTTGTTAATGTAATCTTCACGAGTTTCAATATCGTAACCTTTGTCTTCCAATTCAGTTACGACGCTGTTAACAGAATTTGCTAACTCATCAGTTTTTTTAGCCAGTTGCTGTCTGTTTTTCTCAATATCCTCAACAGCAGTTGAACGAACTTCTTCCTTCAAAGCAATACCATCTTTTAACAATCCCTGCAAGCGCTGAGCATAAACAGTATTCTCGCGAATCTTTGCATACAAGTCCTCTGCTTTTGTAATGTAAGCGCGAAGCTTGATCAAAGATTCATTTCTGCCTTCAAACTTATCGTAATTCTTAACGAAATCCTTAACATAACCTTCCTTGCCTTCTTTCTGCATCTGCTCTTTCATGAAAGTGAAAGCTTCTTTTTCCTCAGCAGTCAGCTCAGAATTCTCAAGATACTGGTTAATATGCTTCAAAACTTCAGTTTGCGCAACTTTATTGTCTTCATTAGTGTTGTAAATGTTTACAAGAGTGTCAAGCTTCTTCTTGAAATCTGCGCGGTAATGCTTTCCTTCCTCGCCATTTTTCTGTCCGAAAACTTCCCTAATAGCATCATTTAGCTTCTGCACAGCATTAGGCTGCAAATTTTCCAAAGCAGCATCAAGGCCAAGAAGCCTTTGATCAATTCGGTCCTTGAATTCATGAGCGCGTTCAGCAAAAGAATAATGCGCTTCAAACTCTTCGCAATTCTTAACTATCTCTTCAAGTTTCTTTACTTCAGCAGGCTCAACAATTTTTAGTTCTTTTAAAATATTAAATCCATCACTGTTAATGTGCTTTACAAGATAATCATTTTGCTCGGCCAGTTCTCTGTCAAACTTGCCAGAAAAAGCCTGCAAGTCTCTAACCAATCTGCGAACTTCCTTTTCAGCTTCAAGAGAAAAATCAGTCAACTTGCTTAATCCGTATTTAGAAGCACCAACTGTGGCAAGGCCAACAACTGCAGAGATTCCAGCACCTTTCAAAAAGTCACGCCTGCTGAACTTCTTTTTCAGCTGTTTTGCGTCGAGTTTTTCAACTTCCATAATATGATATACGGGCTTTTGTCGTATATAAACCTTTCTATATTCGTTATTGGGAAGTAGTTACATTTTACTGTCGGCAGTAAGCCGAAAGCTATATATAGGAACTAGCCAGACTTAACCTTGTAAAAAGGTGGGTTGATGCTTAACAAAATCAAGAAATTTTTCATGAACTTTCTAGGAAGCTCTAAACAAAACTTCAAGCTGGGACTTTATGGGCCGCCGAACTCAGGCAAGACAACACTAGCAAACAAAATCTGCCTGGATTGGCTGGGAGAAGAAATGGGAAAAGTCAGCCCAGTAGCCCACGAAACCAGAGAAATAGGAGTAAAAGAAAACGTCACGATCAAAGGCAAAAACGGAAAAGAACTAATGTTCAATCTTATTGACACTCCAGGAATTGCAACAAAAATCGACTACGAAGATTTCATGAAAACAGGAATGTCCGCAGGCCAAGCCAAAAAAAGAGCAAGAGAAGCAACAAAAGGAGTTATAGACAGCATCAAATGGCTAGACGAAGTTGACACGGTCATGGTCGTCCTAGACGGCACACAAGACCCATACTCGCAAGTTAATGTCACAATAATTGGAAACTTGCAAGCGCGCAATATTCCAGTGCTAATTGTGGCAAACAAAGCAGATTTAAGAAAGTGCAAAGTCAAGAAAGTGCAATCAGCATTCCCGCAATACGAAGTAGTAGGAATCAGCGCCAAATACGGCAAAAACATTGACAAGCTCTACGAAAAGCTCTTCGAGCTAGCGAGGCAATAATGGTCACAATACAATTCGTGCCCTACACTGAAATCGAAGGACTCAGCGGACTAGGAAAAATAAGAAAACTTCTGAATATTGCCAAGACAAACAAAATCGTACTATTACAAGGCAGACTGAAAAAAGAAGAAGAAGTAGAACTAATCAAAACAACAATGGAAGAAATAGACAAAAAATTCAAAGGAATAGAGCTCGCAGTAATCAATCCAACAAGCACGGCAAAAGACGGACTCCAAAAATTCAAGTACGGAGTGCTGAACACATTCTTTGGAGACACACAAGGACTAACAGTCATAGGGCCAAGCAGCATAGTCAAAAGCATCAAAAAAGACCCGAACAAAATAGAACTTCTAACAAAGGGAGCCAAGCGCTAAAAAATGCCACACCAGTGCGTAAGGTGCAGTAAATTCTACGATGACGGCGCGCAGGAAATCCTAAAAGGATGCCCATGCGGAGCAAGACTATTCTTTTTCATCAAAAAAGAAAGACTAGAAGCAGCAAAGAACGTACTTCCAACTGATTTGAAGCCAGAACAAAAACAGCAAATAGAGCAAGATGTCTTGAATTTAGTAGGAGCAAACGATGACGCGCCAGTCGTACTAGACTTTGAAAGCGTAAGAGTACTAGAACCAGGCAAATACGAACTAGACATCGCACAATTATTCAGAGGCGCGCCAGTAATATTCAAACTAGAAGAAGGAAAGTACGTCATAGACATAGCAGAAAGCTTCCAAAGGCTCAGAAAGAAGCATTAGTAACATTTATATATAAGAAGTAGTTGATATTATCTATTAGTCAAATGAGGTGACCGTCAATGGAAGAAGAGCATAGAGGAATAGCACTCGTAATTCTTGGGATCATAGCAATTATTGCAGTAATCGGCCTTGTACTCATGTTTACAGGCGCTAACAGAGGCGCAGGCGCAATATTCACAAGCGCAACAGGAGAAGGATATATCTGCCCAATCGCAACTGAAGTAGGACAGCCACAATGGCTGCCAGTACTAGCAGGAGCAAGAGAAGATGGAGAATTCTTAGCACAATGGCAAAAAGCAGGATTTGAATGCATACCTGCATCAGCAGCAGACGAATTCGGATATCCAACATGGTGCTGCAGAGAACCAGTCATTGGCGAGCCAGGAATTGATCCACAAGTGTTGCCAAGAGGACCAACACCACTCACAACAAGACAAGGATTTGGAGTGCCAGTAGGAAGCACATATGGCGGAGAATATCCAAAACAATACCCATATGGAGCAGAATACGCGAACCAAGCTCCAAGAGTAGGACCTTAATTTTTTCTAATTTTTTTATTAACTTTTTCTTAATTGAATTTTAAACTGATAATAAAAGAAAACTATTGCTCGTCCATTACAATGCGGGCAACGTTATTAGTCAAGGTTACCATACTTCTAAACAGCTCAGCAGTGCCAGCAGGCAGTTCACCTGCATCTTTTAACAATTCCTCACGCTGCAATGCAACACCGTCAGCAAGCTTCTTATCACGAGTAAAGTAAGACTTCATAGCGTCAAGATAACTCTTCTCAACACGCTGGAAAATACTCTTCACCTTGTCTTTCTTTTTCTCTTTAGCAAGATATTCGGCTAATTGCTTAGCACAATCAGCAAAGTTCTCCAAGTTAATAGTCAAGTAATAGTAGCTGAGAACCTTTTCGTTAGACAGCTGGAAAAAGTCAGCAATCTGCCTGTTTGCCAAAGAACTCTTCAACAAACGCATCAACAAGAAATAAGCCCTGTTAACCTCGTAATCCCTAACAATAACGCTCTGAGCAAGCTCAGCGTTCTCCAAAGTAGCAATAGAGTCCTGAATCATGCTCCTAACAAGCATATCCATTCTACGAATAGTCTTGTCAATACTAATTTCCTTCAAGTTCAACAAGTCCTTAGCAATCATGCTGCTGGCAGTCTGATCAGCAACTTCCAAAGCAACAAAGTCATGCAGGATCTTCCTAATGTCCTTAGTACGCTTGGTAATAGATTGGCCAGTCAAAACAATCGTGTTATAATTGTTAATGTAAGCACTTGTAATCTCACGCTGAATAGTGCTAAGCTCTTTATCGTCAATAGGAATAGTGATTTCCTTAGCAGGAACTTCCTCATCAGCCTTGCTCTCGGGAGTAATAGTAAGCTCTTTGTCTCCTTTTTCGTACAAGTAAACTAAATCACCTTTCTTCAATTTATGCTTGTCTAGCCAATCTTTTGGAAGTGAAATAGTATGAGAAGCCTGTCCTGCCTTGACTAATCTACGGATAATCATCTTACACCTCTTTGTCGTACAGTACCAAACTTTAAGAAAGTTTGATCAAATTGCTCCTTGTTCGTTCTCGAGAAGCAACTTCATAAATCCTTGTCTTCGTCAAGGATGTTTAAGACTCTTCTCTCGAACTCACAATGTCGCAAGAACTTGGGTTTTGTCCATGCTCTCGCAACCAATTTGTACAAACCTCCTTTTGTCGTACAGTACTACCTATCATACAATAAGTATATATAAATCTTTTGCCAATGAGTTATTATCACAATGTTGGCGTAAACAACACAAGCAACTGAAAAGTTGCCGCATCACTCACAGGGCAGGTCCTCGGACCTGCCACCTTATAATGCAACACCCCCCAAAACCCAATGGCGCGCCCCAAACTTATTCTCGCGCCATTTTTTTATTCTCCTAAAATGAAGAACAAACAAATACTGCGAAGAGTAGACAGTTTTCTTAGAAACATCACTGTAGAAGACAAAGTCTGCATAATTCATGACACAGACCCGGATGGCGTAGGGTCAGCAGTAATCATGGCCAAATGCATTGAAAGGCTGAGAGGCAGAAAAATAGACCTCAGAATACCATTAGACAAAGCACACTACGGACTAACTCCTCAAATGCTAAAAAAAATCAAACAAGACAAGATTACAAAACTAATAACGGCAGATTTCAGCGCAGAACACGACTTGAAAGCGCTCAAAAAAGTTGAAAAACAAGCAGAAGTGCTAATCATAGACCACCACAAGTTGTATTCAGACTACAAAAGCCCAAAAGTTGTGCTCTACAAACCACAATTCTTCACTGACATAGACCCAAGCACATACTGCACGGCAAAACTCGCATACGACGCAGCAAACAGAGTAACGTACGTCAATGATTTAGACTGGATGGCAGCAGCAGCCTGCATAGCAGACATAGCAACAAAACCATGGAAAAAATGGCTGAACGCAGTATTCAAGAAATACAATGTTCCAATGAAAAAAGAATTGTTCCAAACCGAAATAGGACAGGTAGCAGCAACAGTAAGCAGCACAGAAGTATATGACGCAAAACTTGTTCCAAAATGCTTTGACGCGTTCTACAAAGCAAAAAAGCCAAAAGACGTAATCAACTCCCCTTTTGGCAGGTACAAAAAGATAATAGACAAAGAACTCAAAAAACACCTAAAACTATTTGAGAAAAAAACAGAAAAGTATGGAGACTTAAGAATTTACGAAATGACCTCCAAATACAGAATACACTCAGTGCTAAGCACAATACTAGGCTTAAAATACCCCCACAAAACCATCATAATTATTAATAAGACAAGCCCAATAATATCAGTAAGCGCCAGAAGAGGCGACAAAAAAATAGCAGTAAACAACTTGCTGGAAAAAGCCATAAAAGGCTTCAAAGGAGCAAACGCAGGAGGGCATACTCCAGCAGCCGGCGCAGGATTCAACAAGAAATACTTAAAAACCTTCAAAAAGAGGCTGATAACGTGGAAAAAATAAAAATCAAGCTCGCAGTGGCAAGCATCGTAGCAGTACTAATCATATTCGCAACAATGCTAATACTAAGTGGACGAACAGTACTGATTTCATAACCATAAACTTAATAAATATACAACAGCGAAGGGGGAAACATGAAAATACTCATAACAGGAGGGGCAGGATTTCTTGGGAGCCATCTATGCGAAAAATACGTCAATGACGGGCATACAGTAATCTGCTACGACAATCTCGTAAGCGGAGATTTAGGAAATGTCCGCGCTCTAATCGCAAAGAAAAACTTCAAATTCATACACGGAGATGTCAGAGATAAAAAACTACTGGAAAAAGTCGTGCCAGGATGCGACGCAATAATGCATTTGGCAGCACAAATCCACGTTGACAAATCACTAGTAGACCCAGAGTATACCTATGAGGTAAATGTTCTCGGAACATTGAATGTACTTGAGCTTGCAAGACTCCACGATGTAGGCAAAGTAATACACGCATCAACATCAGAAGTCTACGGCACTGCACAAATGTCGCCAATGCCAGAAACTCACCCATTAGACGCGCCTCATCCTTATGGAGCAAGCAAAATAGCAGCAGACAGAATGTGCTACGCTTACCACCAAACATACGGAATGCCGGTGTATATTACCAGATGCTTCAACATGTTCGGGCCAAAACAAAAAGACTCAGGCTACGGCGGAGTAATTTCAATATTCACAAGAAGAGTAATGAGCAACATGCCGCCTATCATTTACGGAACAGGAGAGCAGACCCGCGATTACTTGTATGTAAAGGATGCGGTAAAAGCATACGACTTAATTCTTAACAGCAAAAACAAAATTGCAGGAATACCAATAAACTTCGGCACAGGATACGACCTGAAAATCAAACACATAGCAGACACAATAATCAAACTGCTCAAAAAAGACCTGAAACCAGTTCACGTTGCGCCAAGACCAGGAGAAGTAGAACATTTAATCGCTGACATCTCACGCGCAAAAGAATTACTAGGATTCAAACCAGAATACTCATTTGAACAAGGCATAAAAGACTTCATCGAATGGTACACAAGCTACCGCTCAGAAGAATGGACGAAGGTACGATGACAGAAAAATACATTTTTCTGCCTCTTAACCCGAGGTTAACATGAAGAAAAGAGAGAAATTCCTGCCATTCTGCCCGCCATGCATAGGAAAAGAAGAAATCAACAATGTTGTTGACTCACTCAAAAGCGGCTGGCTCACAATGGGCCCAAAAGTAGCCCAATTTGAAAAAGAATTTGCAGAATACTCTGACGTCAAACATGCGATTTCTGTAAACAGCTGCACAGCAGGACTACATTTAGCCTACATTGCAGCAGGAATAAAACAAGGAGACGAAGTAATTACAACGCCAATAACTTTTGCAGCTACTGTTAACACCATATTGCATCTTGGCGCGAAGCCAGTTCTAGTTGACATTGAACCAGACTTTCAATGCATAGATGTCAAAAAAATAGAGAAAGCAATTACTCCAAAAACAAAGGCCATTGTGCCGGTGCACTTTGCAGGAAACCCCTGCGACATGAAAGCGATAATGGAACTTGCCAAGAAATACAACTTAATTGTTATTGAAGACGCAGCACATTCTGTAGGCGGAACTTACGATGGCAAGAAAAAAATGGGCGCACTAGGCAATTTGACAGCATTCAGCTTCTACGCAACAAAGAACATGACAACAGGCGAAGGCGGAATGGTAACAACAAACGACGATAAGTTAGCCGCGCACTTGAAAATATTACGATTACACGGAATGAACAGAGATGCGTGGAAAAGATACACTTCAGCAGGAAACTGGTTTTACGAAATCGTAGAAGCAGGCTGGAAAGACAACATGACAGACCTAGACGCAGCAATGGGAATAGAACAGCTGAAGAAACTGGATAAATTCTGCAAACAAAGACAAAAAGTAGCAGACGAATACGCCAAACTACTGAAAGACTTGCCATTAATACTTCCAAAGAACAAGCCAGGCAAAGTCTGGCACATTTATCCAATACAAGTCCTCAAAGCAGACAGAGCAAAAGTAATTGAGCAGTTGAAGGAGTATAATATTGGAACTTCGGTGTTCTTCATACCAATACACTACCATCCAGCTTACAAACAACTCGGCTACAAAAAAGGAGATTTTCCAGTTGCGGAGAAGTTCTTTGAAAGAACACTTGCTTTACCCTTGTATCCGCATCTTGACAAGAAAGACATCAAGTATGTGTCGGATGCGATGCACGAGATTTTACGCTCTTAAAGTTTTTACAAGAATATTCACAACCTTCTTCAAATCGTATTTCTTAACTTGTTTCAAGCCCAGCTTGCTGAATTTAGCTCTTAATTTGCTATTAGACAACAATTGCACAACTTTACTTGCAAACCCGTCAATATCTCCCTTGTCAACAACACAGTCCTGCGAAGGAACAATGTCACGAACACCGCCAACATCACTAGCAACAAAAGGAGTGCCTGTTGCCATGGCTTCCAACAAAACTCTTGGAAAGCCTTCCTCGTCAGAAGGCATCAAAAATACATCAGATTGAGAATATAACTTCATAACTTCCTTATTCGGAACACTGCCAAGAGTTTTCACATACTTGCCAAGCTTCTTCCTTCTAATCTCGGACTGCAAAACCGGCAGATAAGGACCCTCGCCGGCAATAACAAAATTAGCCTTAACCTTTTTCAAAACTCTTTCTGCAATAGGAACAATATAATGCGCGCCTTTACGCTCAGAAATCCTGTGAACAAACAAAACCTGAGGAACCTTGTTAACAGAATGCTTTCCCTTAAAACGCGCCAAATCAATCTCATTAGGAACAACTAAAATTTTCTTCAAAGGAACACCGAACTCCAAATGATAATACTTTTTCATCCGCTCAGTTCCTGTAACAAGAAAATCCACCATCTTCAAAGAAACTCTCAAAGGCCAGTCGTCATTAATCTTTGATCGAAGCCAGCCAGACTGCCCTAAGTGTTTGAAGTAAAGATGCGGAAGACCGCAATTCCAATAAAATACTTTGCCGCCAGTAAAATTCGTTATAATAGACGCGGCAACAGCGCCAAAAAAGCTATAATGAACGTAAAAAGTATCATAACCCTGCAAACGCAAAGCCAACAAACGAGCAAAAGTCTCAAAAAAACGAGGAACGAAAGACTTAGAGCTGACGGCTTCAACATGCTTAACAGCTGGAAGCAGGCCTTTAGACTTCTCAATCAAGACAGCAAGCTGAACTTTCTTGCCCAATTCGCTCAATAACTTGTAAATATGCACAAAATGCTCGCCAGCACCCTCATCATACTTAGGCAAAACATAAACAAGCTTCATTTAGCAACCTGCCTCCACAAATCAAGACAGTCCTGCAAGTTCTTCTCAGGATCAAACTTCTCCATGACAAGCTTCTGCCCAACCTTGCCCATCTCATGACGCTTAGGATTATCAACAATTTCCATAATTCTAAGTGCAAGAATATCAGGATTGTCTTTAGGAACAATAAAGCCAGATTTCTCGTCAATAATAACGTCCTTGGCATCACGAACATCAGTACAAATCACAGGCAAGCCGGCAGCAGCAGCTTCAACCACAACAAGTGGAATGCCCTCGTAAAAAGAAGGAAGCACTAAAACATCCGCAGACTTGTGATACTTAGGAATATCAGCATGCGGAATCCTGCCAGCAAAAACAATATTCTTGCAATCAGAAGCCTGCGCTTTTAATTTAATTTCATCCTTGCCGCCGCCAACAATCAAAAACAAAGTTTTAGGACGCTTCTGCGCGACAATCTTTGCAGCACGAATAAGCAAGCCAACATTCTTCTCAGTAGACAAACGACCAATGAAAAGAACAATTCTATCATAACCCTTGATGTACTTCTCACGAACATTATGCTTTTCATCAGAAAACTTCTTCAAATCAACAAGAACAGGGGCAACCTTAACTTTATCAGGAGAAACACCAATAGAAATAACCTTTTGACGCTCAGTATCGCATTCAACACGAACACCATCAGCCCGTCTCACAAGCCACTTGCCAAACATATTGAAAAAAGGATTCTTCCAGTCCTCCTTTTTCCAAAAAGGATCATCAAAAAAGCTTGAAACAATGTTAACAACAAGAGGAATGCCAAGCCTTTTCTTCAACAAATAACCAGCATAACCGCACGCGAAAGGATCCTGAGTTGTAACAAGACTAACAGCACGCTCTTTATGAATTTCCTCGGCAATCCTTTCAGCCTCCCAAGGAAAACGCAACTGACGCTTAGTATTAGTAGGATAAGCCATAACATTATCAGCAATCTTCAAAGGCTTAAAATTCTCAGCAGGAGTATAAATCACCAAAGAAATAAAGTCAACATGCTCGGCATACTTTTTCAGCCTGTTAGCCAAATCCCCCCTTCCTTCCTGGGTAAACATTGTATTATCCAAGCCAATCATTAATACGTGCATGCCTATTTTCCTCCATTAATATACGCGAGAAGTTTTTTGTCCACATCTTCGCGCTTAGGAAGCTGTTTCAATGCTTTTTCAACAAGCTTCTTTGCAAAAATAGGATCCTTGTATAATTTCAAAATAGCATCTTTGAGCTCTTCCATATTATCATACTCAAACAAAATACCCCTGTTCCTAACCAATTCAGGATTGCCACAAACATCAGAAGCAACAACAGGACACTCAACAGACATTGCCTCAAGCAAAGTATGCGACATTCCCTCATACTCGCTATTCAATACAAGCACATCAGACGCCTTCATTAAAGTACGAGTCTCAACAGAATCTTTCTTTCCAACAAACTGCACAATATGAGTGATTAATTCCTCTTCTGAAGCCTTTTTAGCATCATTCAAAGCAGGACCCTCGCCGACAACAACAAGCAAAAGCTCAGGAATTTCCTTTCTTAACTTAGCGCACAAGCGAACAATCTTATCAACACCCTTATACTTAGTAATCCTGCCAACATTAATCAAAACAAACTTCTTATCAAAGCCGAGCTTCTTTCTCAACACACTCTTCACAGGCAGCTTAAGAGGAGAAACGGCATTAGGAATAACCGTAGACTTGAAACCCCACTTTTTCAAAAGAGCCTGCAAATAATTGCTGACAGTAATTATCTCTGCCCTGGACAAAACAAACCTTTGAAACTTCCTGAACAACTCAACATTCCAACCATACTTCTTCTTCTGGAAGATTTCGAACGGATCTTCTGTCCAATCAAAATTCCTCGAATTCTCCCAAGCAGAATCCCCAACAAAACGCACAATAAGCCTTTTTCCAATCTTTTTAGCAGCACGAGCAGCAGGAAGACCAGAGCTAAACGTGTCAGTTGTGAAAATAATATCAGAATCACGAGCAGACCTCAAAACAGCACGATAAAAAGAATACCAGCGAACAGGATTCTCCCTGGCAATCGCCACAACACCCGCGCGAGGAGCGCCATAAGTAATAACATCCACCTTCCAGCCATTCTTCTTAAGCAAAGGAACAAAATCCTTCAAGAAAGTAGCAGGACCGCCAGTCTCAGGAGCATAAATGCCAGTAGCAATAGTTATTTTCACTGCAACACCCTGTCAAACTGCCTTGCAATCAAATCCCACTCGTACTTAGCCTTAATCATCTTCTGACCATTCTTTACAATCGACTTTGAAAGCTTTTTATTCTCCAAAAGCAAAATAACCTTATCAGCTAAATCCTCTGGATTGCGCACCTGGCAGAACAAACCAGTCTTTCTATCAACAAGAAAATCAGGAATGCCCCCAACACGAGTGCCAACAATAGGAACACCGCAAGACAAAGCCTCAATAAAACTATTCCCGAAACCCTCGCTCAAAGAAGGACGCACAAAAACATCAGCATTACAAAGAAACTTTGAAAGCTCTTTATACGGAACAAGCCCAACAAAACGAACATCATTCTCCAAGTTTAGTTCACGCACGAGCGCTCTAAGCTTAGCTTCATCCTCGCCAATACCGCAAATAGTAAGCACGGCATTTGGAATTTTCTTTTTTACTATTGGCAAGGCTCTGATAATGTCATCAACGGCATTCTTCAAAGTCAAACGAGAGGCAGTAATAATGTTCTTCTTTTTCTCAGTTCGCTTAACTCTGCACGTAAACGTCTTTGTATCAACACCATTAGGAATTACAGCAATGTGCTCAGCAGGAACGCCATGACTCAAAGCACGATCTCTCAAATAATAACTCAAAACAACATACTGGGGCTTTCTGCCATAAACCCAATTGTACAAGAAATAAAAAATTCCAAGCTTTCTTTTAATCCACTCTTCTGAATCTCCGCTCTGCAAGTTTATTACGCATTTAACACCTTGAATTTTAGCAACAAACCTTGCAGCAAGAGCAGACTGATTTTCAAGCAAACCAAAAATCAAGTCAGCATGATTGAACAAGCCGTAAAGAATTGCGCAAGGCAAAAATAATAACTTATCAAGCCATTGCACGCCAAAACCAAGACGGTGAACAACAACACCATCCATGACTTCAGTAGATGGAAGGCGCTTCATCTTTGCAGTAACAACCTCAAACTCATACTTGCCCTTCAGCCTTGACATAACCTCGCGCAAAGCAATCTCTGCACCGCCAACAAAAGGAAAATACGCCAATGAGAAAACTAAAACTTTCTTCATAGAGACTTCAACACCTTCTCAAGCTTAACAGTTATTTTACTCCAATCAAACTTCTCACGAACCTTCTTCTGCAGGCTTTTACCGAACTTCTCACGCAAAGAAGCGTTCATCAGCAATTTTATCTTTTCTCTCAATTCCTTAACATTTCCTGGATGCACCAGAAAACCGTTCTTTCCATCATCAATAATTTCAGAAGTGCCGCCAACATCAGAAGCAACAACAGCCAAGCCCATAGCGCCAGCTTCAAGAACTGAAGTTGGCAAGCCCTCGCCATAAGACGGATTGACTAAAATATCAGATGAGGCTAAAACTTCTTTTACCTGCGCAGAATCCTTCTCGCCAACAAAATTTCCTCCAAGCTTTTTCAACTCAGATTCATGAGGACCTTTGCCAATAACTGTTACTTTCACTTTCAAATCCTTTACAGCCTTCAATAAGTCTTGAACGCCCTTTTCTTTGATTAACCGCCCAACAAAAGCGATATTAATACCTGCATGCTGTTTTTTCCTGCCATCAAAAAACTTTGCATCAACTCCATTATACAGAACAATGCACTTCTTGGCGCCAAAACTCTTTGCAAAACGGCAAGAAGCGTCAGAAACACCAGCAACAACAGCATGGCGCAAAACCCACTTCCCAAAAGCAGCATCAAAAACTTTTGAACCAATATTCGCAATCGGATTCGCGTAAGAAACCTGGGAAGTTCCATGCTCAATATGAAGCCAAGGAATCTTTTTCCAGCGGGCAAACAATCCGCCTGCGAGAGACAATGGATAAAAACGGGTATGAGTAATAATAGCATCAATTTTCCCAAGCTTCTCAATTCCTTTTGCCATCAAAGGAACAGCAAGCCTGCCAGGCAAAGGCTCAATGGAAGAAAGGCGCAAAACACGAATACCGTCAATCACTTCATCAGATTTCATGCCCCTCAATTTAGAAGTAACAACGACCACTTTATGCCCTTTTTTCACCAAACGCTTGGAAGTCTGATAAACATAATTTTCAACACCGCCCTTATGAGGCAGGAAATACGAAGAAAAAACAACAACCTTCATTGCTTCACCCTATGCACAATCATTCTCCACAAAATACGGATTCCATTAAAACTGCTCTGGCCGTGAGCCTTACTGTACTCAGTATACTGAATGACAACAGGAACTTCCTTGAAACGCAAATGATTCTTCTTAATCTCATAAATAATCTCGCTCGCATGCTCCATCCTAGGACTTGTAATCTTAATTGCCTCCGCAGCCTTTCTAGAAAACACGCGAAAGCCATTATGACTATCAGTCAGCCAAACGCCATAAAACAGCCAGACAATGAAAGCGCCACCTTTCAAAACCAAACGCCTGAAAAAAGGAACATCAGACTTGCCAAGAAAACGACTGCCCAAAGCAACATCAAACTCGCCAGAAGCAACAGGAGCAATCATTTTAGGAAGATCCTGAACACGATGCTGGCCATCAGCATCAAAAGTAACAATAATATCAGCCTTATGCTTCAACGCATACTGAATGCCAGTACGCAAGCCAGCACCCTGCCCCTGATTAACAGCATGACGAACAACATGAGCATGCTTCTTAGCAACCTCAGAAGTCTTATCTCTAGAACCATCATCAACAACTACAATATTCCTGTAGCCGGCATCCACAAGCCCTTTAGCAACGTGACCAATGCTATGCTCTTCATTATACGCAGCAATAACAATCCACACATTCATACACAAACAGCAACATTTGCGATTTATAAAGGTTTAGAACGGGAAGTCTATTGAACAGCTTCAATCCTTATCTTAAAGTGCAAAGTCTTATTGCCAAGAACATGCTTCTCAGGATCAGCGCCATACGCATCCTCAGGAGGAACAGTAATTGTCTTTACTTCGCCCTTTTTCATGCCCTGAATCTGCTTCTCAAAGCCAGGAATGACCTTGCCCTGACCAGCAACAAACACCAAAGCAGAAGTATTAACGCTATCAAAACCAGTCTCAGGAGTCACGTTCAAATTCTTCCAGTTAGGAATGCTGCTGTCAAACACTGAATTATCATCAAGCCAGCCAATATAGTTTATAGCAACCTGAGCGCCAGGCTCAACAGAAGTCTTAGGAACTAAATCACTTGGAATAAACTTTTCAGCCCCTTCCCAGTCAACCTTCCAAACATAAATTGCGCCTCCCATTATTTGGTGCTCCTCTGCAAACGGCTTGAAATGCTTCAAGCCAAGACCCCTCATATAGAACATTCTAGTAAACATGCTGTCAGTCAAAGGAGTGTTAGCAGCAATTGCTCTCAAACCATCTGCAACAGGCCACATGACAACAGTTAATGCATTATTTCCGCCAGTCAAATTAAACTCCTTTTTGTCGCCCTTTTTATCGTAAACAATAAGCTTTCCAGCAACAGCAGCACCCTGATTCACCCTAACTTCAGTGTGCTTGTTAGTCAAATTCACAACAATAACATTACCGCAATTTGCCATGTCCTTTTCCAAAACACAAGACAATGAATCACCCGCAAGATAACCAGGCCAATCGCTAATCCACGCATTAGCAGAATCCTCTGAAGGCAAAGAATTTGCAGCATTGTAAATTTCTTTTGCACTCTCTTCACTCCAATTGAAACGCTTTGCCATCTGAGGAACAGCCTCGGATTCATCCAAAAGCCTCCACTTCTGCCAGACTTCAGCGCGCTCAAAATTCCACTGGCCAAAATGAGCCCAAACGCCGGCCTTACCTACCATATCTCCGCTTGTAATGAAAAAGTCTTCAGGAGGAGAACAATGAGTCCATTTCAAAACTTCAGCTGAAACGCCTGCAGCTTCAGCCATCTGGCCGGCAGTCTCTTTATCCTCCATAATCATGCCCTTAACGAGCTTAATCGAAACAACAGGATCCTGAGTGGCGTTCAAAATATAATCAAATGCCATATTAGCGCCGCAATCAAGCATACGCAAAATAGCAACAGCTTCTTTCTCATCAGAAGTTTGCAACACTCTGCCAACCCAGTGCGCTTGAGGAGAATTCTGAACCGCACCATCAGAAGTTGTAGCACGATCAGCAATATGCTTGAAATGATGGCCAAAGTCCCACCAAGAGTTAATAATTGCATTAGGCTGGCTGTTATCCTTAATCTTTGTCAAAGCATTCCACCAAGCATCATTAACAATTGGAATATCGTTAACAGCACTACTGTAAGAACTCTGCACCATATTAGAGCCTGCCTGCGCAGGATTGACAATAATTATTCCGAACACCAAAATTACGATAACTCCTGTAACAATCTTATTCAAATGCAACTGGCGCTCTCCAAAAGAAGACAAACGCTGGTAAACTAATCCTGCAGCACAGCCAAACGCAACCGCAAAAGCAGGACCAAGCAAAATAGTGAAACGCATACCCTTCAAAGATGCGTAAATAGTGCCGATAAACCACAAAGTAAGCAGAATGCTGTAAGTCAAATCAAGTTTACCAGCTTCATCTCTCCTGAAAAGCAATAATGCTATGCCGAGCACTGCAATTACGAAAATCAAAGTCCCGCCAACAGAGGCAATAACTGCATCAAACGAAGCAGGGTTAAGCTCTGCAACAGTTGTGTAAACATTAGGCCACAAAGAAGGCAAAGCAGCAGACTTGATAATAGTAAACCTAAGCGCGCCTTGGAAAGCACCTTCAATAAAATTCGCAAATCCAATAGTTAAAGCGCAGAACAATGCCGAGGACAAAGTGAATGCAATTATAATAGCCAGGAATTTCTTAACCCTTGAATTGTGCCAGAGAACCCGCATTCCTTCTTTCAACTGCTTGTAATTAGAGACAACTTCGAGCAAGATCACAACAGCAAAAGCGCCACCGACAAAATCAAACAAGTACCACCAGCCAGACCACAAATTGGAATAAAGCGCAATCGCAAGACCAGAAAGCGCGCCATAAATCACCTGCTTCTTTACATTCTGCGCGCTCAACGCATTAAACAACAGCCAGACCACAAGCACAGGGAAAAACACGTTATACGCATCAGTATCAAAATGACCCCAAGTAGTTCTACCAAGAACAGCAGGCATAACTGAAAGCATTGTAACGGCAAAAACGCCTCCGATACTGCCTGAAACTTTCTGAGCGATAAAGAAAACAAAAATCAATGACAAGAAAATGAAAACAAGCGGGAAATAATTTGAAGATTCCATCAATGTAATCTTGCTGTTGAATATCTTTGCAATCTTGAACATGATTGATGCAGTGTAAGGATGCCAGTTAGCATCAGACTTTACTCCGACAGGAGCGATCATATGGTCATCCCAAGGAACGCCGTCATTCAGCTTGTCGTAAGGATGCCCTTTCTCAACAATATTTCTTGCATAACGAAGATAGAAATAAGAATCAATATCAGGCATGTAAAGATACGACTCTCCATCAGCATCATAAGAATAATAACCCTTGATTTGCTGGATGAGCTTTTGTTTTTCAGTTTCAAGCTTGTCAGCATTTTCTTCCTTGATCTTCTTCATCAAATCAGCAACGACTTTCTCTTTATTTGCATCAGGAAGGTTGGGATACTGCTGATTTGCAATAACAGAAGCCTGCTGGCGCAGATAATTATCAACGCTTGAGGCAGCGGCAGAATCTGCAACCCGCAAATGAGAGCCCTGCATTCTAATCCACATGCCGCCCCAAGGATAACTGCCCCCAGGACTTGGAACAAACTGCAAAGCAAGCACTAATAATAGAGTAAGCAGTACTGCGTGCTTCTTTACACAAGGAATGACTTTGTGAACCAACCCGCTCTTTTCATCCATTAATACTCAAAACCAGACAGGTGCTTAAAAAGTTTATGCCCTATTTAGTTGCTACTGCTCAATAGTTACAAAGCGAAAGGTTTAAATATCTGTTCGAAATTAGCATTATATAATTAGGGGGTAACCATAAAATGAACAAAATAATCAAAACTCTTGTTTTAGGCATACCAGCACTAGTTGCAGGAAATATAAGCGTTAGAGCAGAAGAGCCAGAAGTCAAATGGCCAGAAGCTTCAAAGATCACAAGCACTGAAAAAACTGATTATAAAAACTTGTTTGAAGCATACGTCAGACTTGACGGCGAAGCAGGAAAAGAAAAATCACAATTACTAGGAACAGCAGAACTTATGATAAAGCCAGGCAGATTCAGAGCAGCAATCGGCGGGCAGGGAAACTTAGAAAGAGACAATTATGATGAAGGCGACCAAGACGTCAAAGGCGGAAGAGGAGCAGGAAGAGTAGGATTTTACCTTTTCGCTGACAAAGAAGGCCAATTATACATTGAAGCAAACGGCGGATTTGAAAAAACAAATATAACATTAGACGACGTTACCGTCGATACAAGCCTTCCTTTTGCAGGAGCAAGAGTAGGAGTTGCGTACCAGCCAACTGGCACAAAAGTCGAGCTGAATGGTTCTGCAGGACAAGGAACTTACGATGCAGAAATATTTAACAACAGCCTCGACGGAAAACTAACAAGATTCTACATCAGCGCAAAAGCAAGACAGAGAGTCTGGAAAGAAGGAGATAAAACAATTCTTGAAGAAAGCTTTGGAAATTCAGAGGAAACAGGCGCAGAAAAATCAATCAATGTTGAAGCAAGCGCATACCATCAAATAGACAAATATGCAGATTTGCTGACAGCAACCACAACTGGCGCAAAAATCGGCGCATTCTATGAACACGATGGCCGAGACTCACAGGGAAATGGCTTGATTTTCAGATTAGGACCAGAATTTGAGGCAAAATGGGGCCGGTCAAGAGTAGATGGCGGAGACAGCTCAAATTCAGATGTCTACACAGCACGCCTAAAGGCAGAACTTGAAGTAAACAGCTGGGTTCGCTTTTATGTAGGTGCAGGAGCGGAGAAAACCAGAGACGGAGTAGGGCCTGAACTCAAGGGCGGCATAGTACTCAGATTTAAGTAAATTTTATATATTAGTGCCACTCTTGAGTAGATATATAGAGTATGATATTCATATATTGGGGGTAACAAAGATGAAGGGACTATACAAAGCAATTGGAGCAGGATTACTAGCACTTACAAGCGGATGCGCTGATAAAACAATGCAGAACTTGGAAGAGCAAAGAAAATACAATTCATTAGAAAGCACTGAAACAAGAATTCAATATATTGACGACGCAGTCACTGGAATAAAGAAAGACGGCGTTATAAGCTCAAATGAATACGCAACTCTTGCAACACAAAAAGAACGCTTGACAGAAATTAAGAAATCACTAGAAGGCGTTCAAGATGCAGCAACAAGAGAAGCTTTCACAAAACACGCTAACGCACTTGAACAATCAATTGAAAGCTACACTTCTGAAGTAATGAGCAAAGCACTCGTAGGCGTCATACTTGTAACACAAGCAAAAGACAAAAGCGTGCGCATCCGAGGAGCAAGACAAGGAAGCTACATAGACATTGGGCAAGTTCACAATGAACTTGTAGCAGACTTTGGAGTAAACTCTGAAGAAGCAAGGGCAAAATTGCAATATGAAGAAATGAAAGTCGGCGTTGAAGCAGGAGATGCACTTGTTGTTCCAGGCAATCCAATCGCAACAGAAAAAAGAATCAACGAATGGCTTGGCCAGCACGCTGTAAGAATACAATCAGATAAAGATACAATGACTGCTTTCCTTGCAAAATATGCCAAAGAAGGAATCGGCGACAAGGCAAATTCATTAAGCTACCTTAGCCCGAAAGAAATAGATGGCATGCTTGCAAATGGCGAAGTTAAGGAAATTTATGTGCACTTTGGCTACGAAGTTAAAGACCCAGCTGCAAAAGCAGACGCTCCAGCATCAGGATCTGACAAAGTAACAGAGCTTGAAAACAGAATCAAAGAGCTTGAACAAGAAGTCAAGAACTCAAAAAGCAAGCCTGTTGAGCCAGAAGCCGCAAAGGAACCTGTTGATCCAGATCCAAAATAAATTTTTTATTTTTAATTAAATAAAAAAGGTCATAACAATGAAAGCAACCAAAAAACTACCATTTATTTCTCTGCTTTTGATAGCAGCAATGCTTGCAGCACCGATAATCGCAGCATTTGGAGATTTCGGCGGAATTGATGCAGGAGCATTCTCAGGCGGAGATTTCGGTGGATTTGACGCAGGAGCATTCTCAGGCGGAGATTTCGGTGGATTTGACGCAGGAGCGTTCGGCGGAGGAGACTTCGGCGGATTCGATTCTGGAGCATATTCAGGCGGAGATTACGGCGGATCTGACTCGGGCGCATATTCAGGCGGAAACTATGGGGGCTCCGGTGGAAATACTTTCAACGGAGGAAGCTTTGACCCAGGATACGATAACTTTAATCCAAACTTCCCAGGAGGAAACTTTCCAGGCGGAAACGGATTCAACCCAATTCCACCAGGACCATTCCCAGGACCAAGTCCAGGCCCAACACCAGGACCTACACCAACTCCTACTCCAACACCAACTCCAACTCCTACACCAACACCATCACCAAGTCCAAATGATGACTCAGACGCGGGAATAGGCATACACATTGACTCAATAATCATACCAGACGCATACGATGCAGAATCAGGACAGCAAATCCCAGTAACAATCTCGTTCAAAAACGATGGTGATGAAAAGCTCGAAGACACGAAAGCAGCTGTAGTAATACAGGACTTAGGAGTCAGAGCAAGCATAGGACCATTCGACCTTAACGTAAACAAGCGCGTCAGCAAGACAGTTTACATAGACCTGCCAGAAGACGCAAAAGCAGGATTGTATTACGCAAGAATAACCATAGACAGCGGCTCATTGCACAGAGTAGTGCACCGCGACATAGAGCTAATACAATAGAAAGGCTTATATAGTAGTATTTACTATCGAGTGGTAACAGAGTAAGACTACTCTAGAATAGAAAAACTTTAATAGCAGGACGATGTCCTGCACAAACAGGGGGTATAAAATGAAATCAACAATAATCTTCGCATTGGCGCTTTTCTTAGCAGTAATAGCAGGTGCTACAGCACTGCCAGTCACTTTGAATGAAGTAGAAGTAGACGACAACATTTTACAAGAAAATGCAGTAAACACACTATCATTAGAGCGCGGAGAACAATACGAAGTTAGAGTCAGATTTACTCCAACAGCAGACATCGACAATGCAGAAGTCAGAGTCTTTGTTTCAGGATTTGAATACAGCGACATAGAAGACATTGAAGACCAGACAACAGTATTTGACGCAGACGCAAACGTAACATATGTCAAGAAATTACAAATCAAGATACCAGATGAAGTTGACGAAGACAACTACAAATTGCGAGTTGTAATCTCAGACAGATTCGGAGACGAAAGAGTTGCAAACTACAACTTGAAAATTGACGTTCCAAGAAACGCATTAAAAATAGAAGACGTTGTATTCAGCCCATCAAACGCAGTCCGAGCAGGAAGCGCACTCTTGGCAAGAGTCAGAGTGGAAAACAAGGGCGAAAGACAGCAAGACGACGTTAAAGTAACAGTAACAATACCAGGACTCGGAGTAAGCGCAAGCGCATACATTGATGAAATAGAAGACGGCGACAATGAAGAAGAAGAAACAGAAGAAATCTTCATCAGAATACCAAAGTGCGCAAAACCAGGAAATTATGATGTTAATGTTGATGTGGAATACTCACAAAGAAACAGAAAAACATCACAACGCGGCACAATTTCAGTCCTAGAAGACGACACATGCAATGAAGACAAAGCACAAAGCTCAATAACACTGGGCAACCAAATGCAAAATGCAGTCGCAGGACAAACAGCAATATTCCCAATTACAGTAACGAATGCGGGCAAGACCAGCAAGACATACATGGTAACAGTGCCAAGCGCAGACTGGGCAAGCACAACAATAACACCAACAAGCATGCTTGTAGTTCCAGCAGGCCAAACACAAACCATATTTGTCAACGTACAAACAGGCGAGGACACACCAGCAGGCGCACACTCACTAACTGCAACAGTTGCATCAGGAGACACAAAACAAGAATTAACCCTGACAACCACAGTAACTGAGGGCAAATCAGGCGCAAAGGGCGTGTTTGAGGTAATACTCATCGTTCTAGTGGTCCTGCTCGTCATCCTCGGAATAATCGTCGGCATTGGACACTTGCGCGGCAAAGACCAAGCTGAAACATACTACTAAATAAAATTCGGGGGAATTATGCAGAGGCCAATATTTTTTTTATTAATCGCATTGCTTATTCCAAGCGTTAGCGCTGATTTCTTAGCATTTGGAGACACGACAGTAAACGTTGTGCCCTGCGGATCAACAACCGCAAACGTAACAATACAAAACACGGCAGAATTCCAATCCACTTACAGCTTAAGCGTTGACGGAGACGCAAGCGATTATGTGACATTCTCCGCACTAAGCTTCATACTAGACCCTAACGCATCAGCAACAATACAAACATTCTACAACATACCCTGCAACCTAAGACCAGGCAAGTACGCAACAGACATATACTTCAGCGATGGAGAAACAGAAAAAATACTTTCTCAAGAATTAAACATTGCAACACCAGAAAACATCAACCTTACAATCTCGAAAACAAGCGCAGTAATAGCGCCATGCGAAACAGCAGGCTACACGCTAGAGCTTCACAACCCGCTTAACTTCACAGAAATCTACAACATAGAACTAACAGGGCATCCAAATTCGCACGTAAGCGAGAAAAAAGCAGTATTGCAAGGCGATGAAAGAAAAACAATAATCGCAAGCGTAGTGCCAGACGACTGCACGCAATCAGGAACATTCCCACTTACACTTTCAATAAACACAGAAAAATCAAGCCAGAACAAAGAAATACCGCTTGAATTAATAATAAAATCAACAGACATACCAATGCTTGCAGAAGGAGCAGGCAGAATCAGAACAGACTACGTTGACAGCACAGCAGACATAAGCATAGAAAACACCGGCGACAGAATAACAAAGTACACGCTAGCAATCGAAGGAATCACCTGGGCAAGCATAACACCATCAATAACATTAAACCCAGGAGAATCAAAAGTATTAGGACTAAGGCTGCAGCCAACAGAAGACATTTCGAAGGGAAACTATCCAATAACACTAACCGCAATTGTAGAACAAACAGGAATAAGATACAGCAAAGACCTGACAATTGCATTACAGCCTCAAACATTCCTAGAGAAAAACTCGGCAGTAACAATCGGCGCAATAATAGTAATCATAGCATTAATCGTAGGAATAGTGTTCTTGATCAGATATCTAAGAAGCGCAAAGTTCAAAGAAAAAATAAGACGCTGGAAAGAGAAAAGAGAGGCAAAAAGAAAAGCAAGAGCACAGAAGAAAGCAGAATTACTCAAACGCAAGCTTGAACAAGAAAAGAAAGCAATAGAAAGAAAACAAGCAGAAAGAGAAAGAATCAAAAAACAATTGAAAAGGCAATTTGAAAAAGAAATCAAAAAAGATTACCACTTAATTTCAAAGAAACAATTAGTACTAGGAACAAGCAAAATCCCAATCTTCAAGATAATCTCATTAATACTAGCAATGATCGTAATAGGGCTGGCTGCAACATTCTGGAGCGTAATAGAGCCAAACCTACAATACGTAGCAGTCGGCATTATAGTTCTATTAGTAATCTTCATTGCAAAGAAACTCTCAAGGGCAAGAGTAATAAAAGAATCATGGAAACAACTCTTAGCTAAAGAAACAGTCACAGTCCACGCATGGAAAAAAGGACTATCATTACTAAGCATAACAGCGCAAAACCCAATAAAGAAATTCAGACTGCTTGTAAGAAAAACAAAAGCAAAAGTAGCGCCATCACCAGCAATATACCAAACATTCCTATTAAAAACAAACACAGCAGAAGACGCAGCAGAATACAAAGCAACATTCACAATATCAAAACGCTGGCTAGCAAGAAAACAAGCAACTACAGATGACGTAAGACTTGCAAGATACTCAAACCAAAGCTGGAGCACAATAACCCTGAAGAAAACAGGCGAATCAAAAACTGCTGTTCACTTCACAGCAGAACTTGACAAGCACGGAACATACAGCCTTTACGCAAAAGTTTCAAAGAAAACAATGTCAACAAGAAGCAAGCTTCTATGGGGGGCATTAGGAATAATAATAATCGCGGCAATCGCAATTGCCTTATCGCCACAACCAGGAACAACATCAAGAGGAATATCAGCACAAACCTGGCAGGAAGGAACAGTGCACAGCATAGACCTGGCAAAATACTTCAAAGACCCAGACGGAGACAAATTGAGTTATACAGCAGTAGGCGAAAAACACATCACAATCTCATTCTCAGGCACAATCGCATACATGACACCAGAACCAGGATGGACAGGAGAAGAAAGAGTAACATTCATGGCAGACGACCACAAAGGAGGCATAATGTCAAGCAATGCAGTGCCATTAAAAGTAGAGAAAAATGTGATTCCATCAAGAATACAATCTTACATCACAATACTATTGGCAATACTCGCAATAATAATCGTATTCTGGATAGTGCGCTCTCATAAGCTAGAAAAATAACTGCCAAACTTCATACAGCATTCCAGCTAAGAACAATAAAATAAGAGCAGAATAACCGACCCAATTAATTCTAACAGAATATTCAGGTTTACGCTCAGAACGCTTTCTAGCCTGCAAGTGCATCAAAACAACAGCAATGCCAGCAATTCCTCCTGCGAAAACACCAGCAAACTCCAAAGTCCTCACAAAAGACTGAACTCCCACAAGAAGCAATGTTGCAGGAATAGCCATAGTCAAAGCCCAAGACTCACCATGAGGAATTTTAAAATCAATAAAATACATTTCCTTTAAAGCATAGCCCAAAGCGATAAAAGAAGTTGCCATAGCAAGAATAGCGAACACATGCAACAGCACAAAACCGATTCCTCCGATGAAAAAACCAAGCCCAATTGTTGCAACTTCTGTTGTGCCGGTTCCGGTAATGCCAACAACTGCAGCGGTAAATAAAGCATAAACCAAAATTGGCACAAGCGAGCCAATAATTATTGCACGCCGAGTCAGCAGTTTGCACACCTTCATGCCTTCCCTAACTTCAGGAATAGCCGCAGTTCCCAAGTAAGCAAACAAAATTACTCCAAATGGCAATAAAAGCCTAGTCCAGTCAAAACTGACAAAGCGCTCGGCTGAAAAATAAGGCGAAAAGAACAAAACTCCAAGAACAACAGCGAATATTCCAAACTTGAAAATTTCAAGCCCCAACTCAGACTTCCCAATAATCCCAATTCCACCATAAATCAGCCAGCCCATCAACAAATAAAACAAAACACCCCACACCCAAACAGGGCCGCCAAACAAAGCCTGCAAACTCTCACTCACACCAATAGTATAGGCGATAAGCGCGCCATAAACACCAATTACCATAGAAGCGCCCATCAAATATTTACCATTCAGGCCAAGATAACGCTCAGCATAACCTGCCAATTGCTGGCACTTATTTGAACGCAAAGAAACCTCGCCAACAAGCAAGTTAACAACCAAAGCAGCAAGGCCAAGGCCAATAATTACGAGCATTCCAGTCCAGAAGCCAGCCCTGACAACAACAAAAGGAATCGCAAGAACACCAGCGCCAATAATACAGCCAGTTAAAATGGCAATAGCTTCATAATACGCTCTGGGTTTTTTCATACGGCCTCTTTTTAACTTAATAATTGACGAAACGTTTAAATAAGCTCCGCTTAGAAAAAACATTCAAGGGGACGTAGTTCAACCTGGTAGAACGGCCGGCTCCAACCCGGCTAATTCGGGTTCAAATCCCGCCGTCCCCATTTTTATTTTAAATAAAAAGTATTTTGGTTGAATATCGTGGAAAAAACAGAAACAGTAGGACTAATTTGGATGAGCGCAGGCAATCCCTACTTCACAGAAGAAAGAATAGCTAAACTTCTTCATTTTGCTTTAGGAAGATTTGCTAAAGTAATAATTATGGCACCAGATGAGCCTGCAGAACACAATTTCAAAGCATTAGGTTACCCTGACAATCAAGCTAAAAGAAAAGCAAGACTCAATGCAAATTTACTACAGAATCGGGCTAAAAGAGCGGTTAACTCACTCTCTCCAGAACTAAAGAATAACGTAATAGTGGTCGAATGGGTTGATGAAGTTATTCCTAATGCAAGATACCAGGAGAAATACAAAGACATCCTTCAGTTATACCATACAAATGCATCATTCAAAAAAGATGCCAGAGAAACAACAAAAAGCGTGATTTCTAAGAAAACAGGCACCAATATAGAGAAATCACTTGATGAAGCAGTGCATTATGTTCTCAAAGAGTTGGCGTTTGTTTTAGCCAGCCCCAGCATGTACCGAGCTAAAAAAGTATTTTACCTATACCATGTGGCTTGGCCTATTTATCAAAAACTCAAAGATGGAAAATATGATGGAATTCCGAAAATCAATCTTGGGTTCTTATTAACAAATATAAATTAGCAATCATAAAACTCTCACCTTTTCATACCATCTTTGAGCATATTCTTTTCAAGCGTTATGTTGCTATTAATGATATGCACTGTATCCCCAATCTGCGTGCCGGTCTTCCAAATAGTGCCTCTTGGAAGTTCTAACAAGAATAAGCAGGGCTTTCTAGAAGAATAACTGCTGTAAGTATCCCACTCAGACTGAATTTCAACAACTTCCCAATTCTCGTCAAGAAACACTAAATCCATATTATCAGGGCAAAACCAAGAATGCAAGTTCACAATCTGCTCTTTAGAAAAGGCAAATAGCAAAGGAACAACTTCCTTCCTAAACATCATTCCCTTAGTCTGCTCCCACCAAGTCCTGCACTCTTCAAAAGAATGCGCAAGAACACTTTCCTTAGACTTGTTAATTATCGCCATAAAAACTTCTCCAGCTTAGCTAAAGGCCACGTGTTAATAACATCTTTGGCCTCAACCCAGCCTCGTCTGGCCTGAGCAATTCCCAACTCCATAAAACGCAAATGGTCAACAGCATGACTATCAGTATCGATAGACAGCTTGCAGCCAAGCTCAACAGCCCTTCTAGCGAGAATGTCCTTCAAATCAAGCCTTGCAGGATAACTATCAATCTCCAAAGCAATCCCCTGCTTTGCAGCAAAACTCGCAATCTTATCAAAATCAAAATTCAAAGGATCACGCTGGTTAATCAGCCTGCCAGTAGGATGCGCAAGAATGTTCACATAAGCATTAGACAATGCTTTCAAAATACGCTTAGTAATCTGCTCTCTAGGAGACTTAAAACCAGAATGCACAGCAGCCAAAACAATATCGAGCTTTTTCAAAATATTGTCAGAATAATCCAAAGAGCCGTCAGCAAGCACTTCAACTTCAGAGCCCTTCAAAATACGAATGCCAACTTTATTTTCAACTTTTTCAATCTCTTTCAAATACTGAAGCAGACGCTTTTCTTCCATTCCATGAGCAATATGCTGGCTCTTAGAATGATCAGTAATTGCAATATACTTGTAGCCAAGCTGTTTTGCAGCCCTTGCCATCTCCTCAACAGAATGCAAACCATCACTCCACTTAGTATGCATGTGCAAATCGCCCTTAATTGCATTGTAAGGAATTAAATCAGGAAGCTTTCTTTTCAAGCCAGCCTGAATCTCGCCTTGATTTTCGCGCAACTCAGGCTCGATGTAAGGCAAGCCGAGCTTTGCGTAAACCTCTTTCTCAGTTCTACCACAAACATAACGGCCATTCTTGAAAATACCATACTCTGACAATTTCAAGCCTTTCTTAATCGCTAATTGTCGTAGAACAACATTATGATCAGTATTGCCTGTAAAATATTGCAAAGCGCCACCAAAAGAACGCTCTTCCAACACTCTAACATCAGCCTGCACGCCATCTTTCAGAATAACTGTGCTCTTTGTAGCACCTTTAGCCAAAACAGTCTGCACTTCAGGCATTTTAGTAAACGCTTCCATAACTTTTGCAGGCTTAGAACTAATAACAAGAATGTCAATATCGCCTACTGACTCTTTCATTCTCCTCAAACTGCCAGCAGGCTGAGCTTTCTTAACACCAGGAACTTTAAGCATGCGCTCTGAAATTTCTCTAGCTAATGGCAAAGCAAGACCAAGAAGTTTCCTCTGAGCACCCTGCTTCACAAGACCCAGCCCTCGAAGAATATCCTGCTCGCTCTTAGCACCAAAACCATCAAGCTTACTCAACTTCCCGGCTTTTGCAGCAGACTCAAGCTCAGACAAACTAGTAATCTTCAGTTTCTTGTAAAGCCTCATGACTTTCTTAGGACCAAGACCAGGAACATGCATCATCTCCTCAACACCCTTAGGAATACTTTTCACCAGCTTGTCAAACTCTTTCATCTTCCCAGTCTTCAAAAACTCCTCAATCTTCGATGACAAAGCCTGCCCAATACCAGAAATCTCCATCAAAGCCTTAACACCGCCTTTAGCATAAATTTGCTCAATAGGAGTGCTTAACCCTTCAATAGAACGAGCACCCTTTCTGAAAGCATTAGGCTTCCAATCAACACCCTGCATCTCCAAGATGTCAGCCATCTCGTAAAACATTGATGCGATTTCTCTATTTTTCATTCAACCAAGCCTCTGCTTTTTTCAAAACATTTCTTGCATTAGCAAACTTAAGCGCTGCTTTGTTAACTGCCTTTTCAAAAGGCAGCCAGACAAAACCCTTATGCTCAAAAGACAACTTCACCTTCTTTTGCCTTGTCTTTGCAAGATAAAAAACAACGAACTTCAAAAGCCTTTTCCCTTTCCAAGTATACATGTAACTGACAGTTTCCTTGAAACCAGGAAGAACTTTCACTTTTGAAATGCCTGTTTCCTCTTTCAACTCGCGCAAAGCAGTCACTTTGGAGTTTTCTCCTTTATCCATGATGCCCTTAGAAAAATCCCAGCCATAGCTATGTTCAAGCAATAAATATTCCCTTTTTTTCCCTTCACGAAAAAGCACAACACCGGCGCTTCTCACTGGCATACTCAAAAGAGCATATTGTAATATTTAAACGCTTGTACAACAAAGCTTAAATAGAACTGCAAAGTCCTTTTTTATATGAAATATGCATCACTTGCAATTATCGCACTATTAATTCTAGCAGCATGCGCTCCAACAGAGCCAAGCAAAGCAAAACAAATCGCTGAAGAAATAAAAGAACAAACAGAAACTCCTGCAGTTGAAACTCCACAGACAGAACAGCCTATTGAACAACCAACAGAAGAAACAGCAGTTGAACAGCCGGAAGTAAAGACTCCAGCAAAAGACCTAGTTGAAGCAATGGAAGAAACAACTTCAGAACCACAAAAAAGAACAAAAATGTACAGATTCCTCGACACATTTGCAAAAGACGTAAAAAGCTACCAGTTCAAATATAAAAAAGACTCGTACTTCACAAAAGGAACAAGATACAAAATCATACTATACCTGCCAAGCATAGTCAAAGGAGTAACATTTGGAGATGCAACGAAAAGCTACTTTTATTATGACACAGTATACGTTGATCGAGCAGGAAAAACAGCAGTAGCATATTGCGAAGGACACAACGAGCAAGTCAACAAGCAATGCGCAGAATTCGAATTGTACGACTTAGGCTATCCAGTCAACTATGATGATTACGAAATAACACTGCCAGAAGACTGGCTATTCTCATACCTGAACAAAGAGCCAAGCTTCATCGATGACAACAAATATTACATACAGGGAAGAGCATCAGTATTCTTAAAATTCAATGAAGAACCAGTAATTGAAATGAGCATGGACCCAGGAACAGGACTGCCATTAAGAGTAGACCAGAAAAAAGGAAACCAGATTCTAGGCAGATACGACTATGAAAACCTAGCATCAAACAAAGTCAGGGATGTAGATATGGAGCACAGAACCAAAAGCGAAATACCAACAACAGACGCATTCTATACACAGAACTGGTAGGAAACTTTAAATACGGCCCTCTGCTAAAAACACCACATGTCACGAGAATTCGAAAAAGATATGGAAGAGTATTTGCGGGCGCGCAAACGAGCAGGCTTTAACATACAGGAAATACTCAAGAATCTCTTTCCAAAAAAACAACCAGAACACGTAGAACTGCATGAAGAAGTAGAAGTTTACCATGAAAACGCTCCAAAACCAAAAAAAGACGGAGTGCTGACAAAATTCTTCAAAAAAGAAGAACCCTCAAACGAAGAACTAATCCGAACAAAAATGCAGGCAGAAGACGCGGTAGCAGACTTGAAAGAAATTTCTAAAATCACTTTAAACATGATAAGAAAACTGCCAGATGAACACCTGAAAGAATTCAGGCAATCCGCAGACTTTGACAGAATGAAAATAATTCTCAAAAAACACGAATTAATCAAATAAACGGCTAAATTCTTTCTCAAACTGCTCCGCAATTTGCAGGTCACGAATAATAACGATGTTTTCATCATTGAATTTATTCGCACGTTCTGAAGGATTGTAGCTTCCGGTAATTACTGTGCTTCCGTCAATAATGAAAACTTTATGATGAACATTGCCTTTTTTTGACACGTCCTTCAATCTTGGATACTCTCCTCCCTTCTCATTTGGAGCACGAAAAACCCCTTTAACATCAATTCCCTGCTGCTTTTTACTCTGCAAAAGCTCACCAATCTTATCATCTGTAAAAGCGTAAGTCATGAAATGAATCGATTTTTCTGATTTTTCAAGCGCCTTTAGCACGCGACTTTGGCATTCGTCCTCGGGGCAGAAGTACGCTTCGAGCAGCTGTCCATTAAACTTGACAAGGCCGGGATTGGAAGCGCCCTTGTGGAAAATCTCTCCAAACAATTCATCGAATTCAGATAGGTATGCTTTTGCCAGTGTTTTGCTTTGAATCAGCACTACATTGTTGGGAATAGTCTTTTCTTGGTACGGATTCCATGAGCCTGTCCAGACAAACTCGTTATCAATAACGCAGAACTTGTTGTGCATAAGGCCGCCTCCAAACTCTTTAACAGCGCCCTGAAAAGGGTGATCTTCATCGGTTACCAGCCTGAAGGCCTTCTGGGAGAGCAACTCATTGAATGCGGTATTTGAATGATATAGCGCACAATCGATTCTAGAAGCATTCTGCGTCTTTTGCGCAAATAACTGTGTGCAGTTCACTTTATCGCAAAAGAAGGCTTCTATAGAGCCTGTTTCCTCAGGAATAGAGGCTATACAGCCGGTCAATATAATGAACAATAATGCATACTTCATAGGCTTTATAAACCCCCTTCGGATTTAAGCTTTGTTGTTACTTTCAAGTGGTCGAAAAACGAAAGGTTTAAATATCTCTTATACTATATTGGAGTAGTAACAGGGGTGTAAGGGGGTGGCTAACCGTTCTTACACAATTTCAAAATCACCTCTTTTTCCCTCGCAGGCGTCGCTTACGCGGCGTCTGCAGGGTTTGAAACTTTGAACTTGATGAAGCGCTAGACTTTCTCATTAAAAGCCAGATAAACAGGCCTCCAAACGCAATTCCGATAAGGAACGCAAAGAATGCCTGCGGAATTTTAACAGTAATTTTTGCCTCTTCAACAGGCTTTTTCTGCTCAAAATAAATATCAAAATTTGCCAATTCCAAGGAATATTCTGCGAATAATAATGAGGAAACACGGTCAAAGTTTCTCAAGGAATCCGCATATTCGTAATAACTGTACGCAATAATCGGGAAAATATTTTTCTTCTGAGCTTTCATTAAAGCCTGCCTTGCAACCTGCAATTTCAAATCAATCACTTCACTAAAGCGCTCCTCTTCAACACCCATCAGGCTCAAAAGCACATCAGCCTCAGATTTAGCTTTAGCAGCAGTGTAAAGGCACATAATGTATTTTTGCTCGCCAAGCAAGCCATATGCGCGGTCTATATCCTCTCTAGTTGCGTCCAAAGCTTCTGGAATAGCACTCTTAACATAATTATAGCGCTCCTCTGCTTCTGAAATTTTCTCAATGCATGCGGATTTTAAAGAAGCTTTATCGATAACGATGAATTTATCCTGCCCATTAAAGAAGCGAGACCATGTAACGCCTGAAAACAAACGCTCCTCAGCAAAACCAATTGCTCCTGAACTGTCAGTCAGGTTATTCTTCAACTCCTCAGCAACTTCTTCTGCCAATTTCAATGATTCATCAATGCGCTCCATAACTGCCATGAAAGTCTGCAGGTCAGTCAATGTTGTGATGTTTCTTGCTTCCACATCCTTCTTTAGATTTTCAGCTTCAACTTTCAAGGCGTCAATTTTTTTCTCAAGCTCCTCTTTTGTGAAATTCTGCTCTTTATACCATGCGCTCTTATACTCAACATTAGCGCGGAAACAGTAGGAAGCAGCAGAATAATATGCCCCTTTTTCCTTCTCTAGCAAAGCTTTTTCTGTGAAATTCTTAGCCATCGTCAAATTAGCCTTTACAGGCTTTGAAAAGAATTCAGAGCTTCTTTTGCACAAATCTTCAGCAACATCACTCATTATGCTCTGATACCTTTCTTCAATCAACAAAGACTCATTAAACACTTCCTGAGGAATATCCAAAGCAAGCTCTAAAACCTCGCCAAGAGTTGCGACCTCCCTAACAGTCAAATTCAAGTCTTTTCCATACTGAATAAGGTCAATTGTTTTATTATCCTCTTTCAAATCTTTTGTTCCTTTTGGAAGAAGAACAGTTTTGATGCCATTTCCTGCCGCGGCTTCAATCTTGTATTTCAAGCCGCCAACAGGGCCAATCATGCCGCCACTGTTAATAGTGCCTGTCATAGCAATTTCTCGTGGAATAGTCTTGTTAAGAAGCAATGAAGTAGCCAGCAAAGCAGCAGCGCCGCCAGCACTAGGGCCTCCAACAATCCCAGGCATAGAACGGATTGTGAACAAGAAATCATATTTCGAACAGTCTAGCTCCAACTGCTTGCAGGCAATCTGCTGAGCAAATCTCAAAGAAGCCTGAGTTGTAACCTTAGTCATCGGAAAAGTTTCCAAGAACACTCTCTCACTGCCAGGCCTCAATTCTAAAATAAGCATTGCGGCACTGCCAGACTTTGAAGTGCCATTCTCCATCAAAGCTAGCAAAGTAATCTCGCCTCTAGAAATAACATCCTGCGCAACTACAGCAGTAGTTAACAGTAAGAATAGTATCACCCATTTCATACAGTTAAACTATTACTGAGTGTTTAAGAATTTTGTGATTCAGAGTCTTCTTTTTCTACCTTGTCAGTTTTCTCTCCCTTATCTTTCTTAGGGAATTCCTGCTTCAAACCCGGAATCCTTGCGATGTTGCGACATTTTGGGAACCTGTTGCAGGCAAGGAAACCGCCATAAATGCTCTTTCTCAAAATCATCTTGCCTTCCTTGCATTTCGCGCAAGGCGTTTCAACATAATTAGGAACAGCCTTGCTTGGGCAATCAACATTAATGCAGACTTCTTGAGGGCGTTTTGCCTTCCTAATCATCTTAACAATAGGGAACTGGCAATGTGTGCAAATATTTGGAGTAACCTCAACAAGGCCGGATGCTGGAAGCTTGAATGTTGTTTTACACTCAGGATACTTGTCGCAAGCGATGAATCTTCCGAACTTGCCAAATCTCAGAATTAAATGACCGTTCTTGCAAACAGGACAAGCACCAACAGTAGTCATGGCTGCCCTAGTTTCAGTGAACGTTTTCTTCAGTTCCTCACCGATATTCTTTTCCTTAGACTTAAACTCGCCCAAAATCTCAGTAAGAACATGCTTTGCTTCCTTCAAAATATTATCGCGATGAGTTTTGCCTTCCCTGATTAATTCCATATCAAGTTCGAAATGCTTCGTGAGGTCTTCGTCTAAAATCTTAGGACAATGCTTCTCAAGAATAACAATAATTTCCATTCCTAATTCAGTAACAGTAATAGCTTCTCCTTGGACATAGTTTCTTTTCTTTAAAGTCTCAACAATCTCAGCTCTAGTTGCTTTTGTTCCAAGATTACGCTTTTCCAATTCCCTGATTAAAGAAGCAGGAGTAAACCTCTTTGGAGGCTTTGTCTCCTCAGCATGCTGAATGATGTCTTTTATTGAAACCTCATCCTTTTCCTTCATCGCAGGAAGCTCTTCTTCCTCTAATTTAACGTAAGGAGCATAGAACACGTGCCAGTTAGGCGCAACAGTCCTTGTGCCCTTTGCAATAAATAATTCTGTGTTAACATCAATTTTAGCAATAACTGTTTCTCTGACAGCAGGGTCGCCGAAAGTTGAGAAAAATCTTTTGACAATAATATCGTAAATTTTAGCATTCCTTGCCTCCAAAGCTTTTGGAGTCACACCAGTAGGATAAATAGCTGGGTGAGCAGGATCAGTCTTCTTGCCGTTATTTGGAACAAGCTTTGACTTTTGAAGCAAAATACCTGCCAATTCCTTGTACTCAGACTGCTTTGAAAGATCTTTCAGAATTTTATTAAAGCCAATGCTTGGAGGCAACTGCTGAGAGCTGGTACGCGGATAAGAAATACAACCACTTGTGTAAAGGTCTTGGGCGATTTTCAATGTTATACTTGGATTAATGCCAAAACACCTGTACGCTTCTGTTTGGAGACTGGTGAGATCGAAAGGAACAGGAGGATTCTGCTTGAACTGGGTTTTGGTAACGTCCTTGACTGTGCCTTTCTTCTTTCCTTTTACTTTCTCCATTACCTTGTCTGCTTTACTTTTATCCCAGAACTTGTCAGCCTCGTGCCAGGCTATTAATGAACCATCTTTTACTTTGCCCTGCAATTCAACCTGCCAGTAAGGAACAGGCTTGAACGCTTTAATTTCACGCTCTCTATCGGCAACTATCTTTAACGCAGGACCTTGCACACGACCAGTGCTCAAAATCTTGAACATGCCGGCAGTCTTTATTGCGCTTGTAAGCGCTCTTGAGAGATTAATACCGTAGAAATAATCCAAGAAATGCCTAGTTTCTCCTGCTTCGGCCTGACTCCAATCCAAATGCTCAGAAGCTTTAGCGTAAGAATCAACCAATTCCTCTTTTGTTAAGGTTGAGAACTTCATTCTTTTCGCATCAGCCTTATTGCAAACATATCTTACGATGTTCAAACCTATAACTTCACCCTCAACATCGTAGTCTGTTGCCACGCAGACACTCTTTGCATCTTTTGCCAACTTCTTTAAAGCATCAAGATAGTTTTTTGTAAACGCAGAATTCTTAGAAATTTCGTAAGTTGGCACCCATTCAATATCGAAAACTGGATAGGCGAAGCCCTTAGACTTCTTCTTTTCCGCCAAACCGTACAAATGACCAACAGCACAGCCAACAACAATATCCTTCTTGTTATGGGTTACAAGATAGTAAGGAATGCCCTTAATGTCCTTCTTAGTAGGCTTGCTGTCTGACAACGCCTCAGCCACTTTCTTGCTTGCATTCGGCTTTTCTGTAATAATAAGCTCGTACATTGTCTAGTTGATTTCAGGACTGATGATCAAAAACTCGCGATTGCATATACAAACGCCGAGTTTTTGAGCACATCTGAATTCGCCTCCATCCATAATCCTATATTGGCGAATTCCGATGTTTAAAAAGGCTTCGATGCTATATATAGTAGGTATTGCGGTGTTTAGATAGTCACTATGTAGTAGTAAATAATAGAAAGGTTTATATAGGGGTTCTGCTACATTGTTCTATAGGTGATTACAATGAAACACATGAAAGCAGAAGGAAACTTACAAGATTGTTATGCAGCTTTGAGCTCAAAAGGATTTGAACCATGCGACGCTGCAAATTTGGCAGAACTTCGCGCTAAGGAAAGAAAAGCCTGGGAAGGTACATGGGTAGCTAACAGCATTGTTTACGATGGAAAAAGCGTTCTTATAACAGACGGAAAACGAAACCCAATTTTGAAGGACATTGACACAGCAGAACTAGACAACTCTGCAGGCAAAGAATACACTCTTGCCAGCAATCAAATAAAAACACTTCGCAATCACGCAAGAACAAACGTAGAAGACGCAATAAAAACAGGAGTATTAAAACTCGAAGATTTTGAAAACGTGCCTGTTGGACAGTTGTCACGCAGACCATATACCGGATTCTTGTTCAGACAAAATGCAGGCATATATGCAGCACTTTGTAAAGGAGAGAAAGTAAACACTATTCCAGTTTACTTCTTATCAGAAGAAGAAAGAAACAAAGTTGGCGAGCCATTTGCCAGACAATTATGGATACGTATAATGAGCTGCGGATCTGAAATTGCAAACAGCAATGACATACACTGCGGAAGAAAAAATGGCTCTTGGGGAACTGCTTATGGAATCAACCTAAATGAAGAAACTTCACCAACCACTCCTAAATCTCAAAGCATGGATGAAATAGTGGAAGCAATGAAGAAAGGACATTCATTTGAGTACGAAGGCAGAAAATATGCGCCTGTAAAAAGCAAGGCACGCGTTTCGAAGTAATTTTTTTCATATTCTTATTATCATAACATATAAATAACGCTGTACGTATTTAATATACGAAAAGAGATGAACGACAACATACAGCGCATAACAACTGTAATCAGAGTACTTAACAAACACGGATTAGGCAGTATTCTAAGCAAATACGGGTTTTCATATTATTTGCCATTCTTTGGCAGAGGAAACGGACTACCGGCAGACCTGCCACAGAGACTAAGGCAGTCGATGGAAGAACTAGGAGGAGCGTACATCAAACTCGGGCAATTACTGAGCATAAGACCGGACTTAATTCCCCAAGAATACTGCGATGAATTCGCCAAACTCCTTGATGAAGTGCCGCCAGAGCCGCTTTCAACTGTAATCAGCACAATAGAACAAGAATTCAAAAGACCAATCAAAGACCTATTTACACACATTGATTCCAAGCCATTAGGAAGCGCAAGTGTTGCGCAAGTACACAAGGCGCGAATGAAAAATGGCGCGGCAGCTGCTGTCAAAGTGCAAAGACCAGACATACGCAAAAACTTCATAGCAGACATTGACATCATACGATACATCGCGCAAAAAATTCAGAAACACCTACAAAATAATGTTAATGTCATTCAAATCGTAGATGAGTTTGAAAGGTACACCAAAAAAGAACTAGACTTCACAGTAGAAGCAGGACACATAGATGAAATAAGAAAAGAAACAAAATCACGCGAAATAGTCATACCAAAAGTCTTCTGGACACACACAGCAGAAAAAGTGCTGACAATGGAGTATTTAGACGGAATAAAACTCTCAGAATTAAAGAAAACAGACAAGCCGCGCACTGCAAAAATGCTTGTAGATGCATTTGTAGAAGAAATATTCCAAGGAGGAACATTCCATGCCGATTTGCATCCGGGAAATGTTCTCTTAATGAAAAACAACAAACTAGGGCTGCTGGACTTTGGCATAGTAGGACATTTAGACCAAAGAACAAAAAAACTAGGACTAGACCTTTATCTCGCAGTCCTTGAAAGAAACCCACAGCACATTGCGCAAGTTCTCTTAAAATATGGAATTCCAACAGCTGAAACAAAAACAGATGAGTTCATGAAAGAAGTAAGCCAATTAGTCAGCAAATGGTGGGAGTCAAACCCAGAACAAAGAAGAGTCTCGCACTTAATGCACCAGCTATTTGTCTTGTGTGCAAAGCACAAAATAATCATGCCAGTTGACACGATACTGCTTGGAAAAGGAATGATGACAGTAGAAGCAACAGCGCACCACATAGACCAGCATTTCAACTTTGTAAAATACTCAGAACCGAAAATAGCAGAAATGCTAAAAAAACAAAAAAGCCCAAGAAAACTCATTGAAGAATTTATTCAACGCTCGAAAACATTCGCAGAAGCAATCTCAGAACTCCCATCAAGAGCACTCGAAGCAGTAGACAAGATAAAAGAAACAGGAATAAGCGTAAATCTCAGAGACGTACAATTTAGGCACTTAGGAAAAGATATTAATTTGTCAAGCAACAGGCTAAGCTATGCAATGATATCTGCAGCGCTAATACTCGCAGCATCACTAATGGTAGACATCGGCCCAAAAATAGCAAGCTACAGCGTAATAAGCCTAGTAAGCTTAATCGTAGCAACACTATTTGTAATACTGCTCTTCATATCAATAACAAGAGAAGGCACGCCAAGATATGACAATCATGAATCATAACTGCAAAGCAGTGCACAAAGTTTAAATATAAAACAAGAGACTAGACGACTATGGCAAAAAGAATGAGAAAAGCAGTGAAGTTCGGAGCAAAAATAGCATCAGCAGCAAAAAAAAGAATTGAAAGCAAAATCAAACTTCTAATAAAATCAAAAATAATAACAAAAGCCGAAGCAAAAAGACTAAGAAATGCCATAATGGCAGAACTGAAAGCCGAGGCAGAAAGAGTCAAGCAATTTGCCAAAAAAGAACTCAAAAGAGGACTGAAACGGGCAAAACCACTAGTCAAGAAGGCAGCACAGAGAGCAAGGCGCTTAAGAAAACGGTAACTATTTAAAGCTTCTAAAACAATTAATCAAGCCTTATGAGTGAACATTTCCAAAAAGTCTTTTTGCAGGCAGATCCATTTACTGATATTCTCGGCCAAGAAAGGACAAAACAACAGCTGAAAAGCGCTTTATTGATGGACAGGCACGTAATAGTGCTAGGACCGCCAGGCATAGGAAAAACAACACTCGCCAAAAACATTGCGCGCTTATTACCAGCACTAATTGTAAACGACTGCCAATACAACTGCGATCCAAAAAATCCATTATGTCCGGAATGCAAAGTAAAGAAGCCCAAGACAAAGAAAGCAACCGGCGAAGAAAGATTTGTCAGAGTGCAAGGAAGCCCAGACCTCACAGCAGAAGACCTGCTGGGAGACATTGACCCAGTAAAAGCACTCCAATACGGACCAACAAGCTTACAAGCGTTTACTCCAGGCAAAATATTCAAAGCAAACCAAGGAATACTATTTTTTGACGAGCTGAACAGATGTCCAGAAAAAATACAAAACGCTTTGCTACAAGTACTTGAAGAAGGAAAATCCACTTTAGGAGCGTATACAGTTGACTTGCCAGCAAACTTCATCTTTATCGGAACAATGAACCCAGAAGAGACTGCAGCAACAGAAAAACTGTCAGACGTGTTCATGGACAGATTTGACATAGTCCACATGGGATATCCAGAAACTCTTGACATAGAGAAAAAAATAGTGCTAGACAAAGGGCAAAGATTGCCTTTGGAATTTGATGATGAATTGCTTTCTTTGGGAATCTTATTTGTCAGAATGCTCCGTGAGCACAAAAACATTCTGAAAAAACCATCAGTAAGAGCCTCGCTAGGAATTTACGAAAGAGCACAAGCAAACGCATTTTTGGCCAAACGAAAGGCAGTAACAGCCGAAGACGTTGCTGAAGCAATAATTTCTGTTCTTGCGCATAGAATCGAGCTAAAACCGAGCGTCAAATACCTGCAGTCGAACGAAGAGTTCCTCAAAGAGCAGTTTGACGCGTTCTCAGGGCAACACCCAGAGCTTTCCGGTGGTGGTGGCCTTTGACATCGAGCAAGAAGTAAAAGACATTTCTAAAGCAGAAAGCGCTGAAGGCAAACTACACAAACAGTATGTCGAAGACAAACTGATGAATTCTGTGCTTGCAGCAGACAAGAAAACAATAGACCACGCAGAACTAATACAAGAAGCGACAAATAAAGGAATAGGCGGATTTACTCCTGATTTACTATTTGCCAGCATGACAAAGAATTTCTCAGTTGCAAAACAAATCTTCGGAGACAAACTTCTACGATTGCTTACTGGGTATGACCCGAATTACATTGAAAAGAATCTGAAAATACCAGAGTTTAGAAAAGAACTACAGAAAGCAATTTACGACAACATCGGACAAATGAAAGATGATAAATTACTTGATTCTGAAGGCACTATCACAGGAAAAGGAGCAGAACTAGGAGCGCTAGTGCTGGTGAAAGAGCTAGATAAGTTCATAGCGAAAGATAAAATGGGAGAAAAAATCAACAAACAAGTCAGACACTATGGCGAAAAAGCAGGAACTAAGAATTATAGAAAAGGAGACAGGTACAAAGACATCAATATCAGAAAATCAGTCCACATGGCCATAAGAAGAGGACACAAGAACTTGCAGGCGCATGATTTGATAACGTCTGAACGAGAAGGCAGAGGAAAAGTATCAGTAATATTTGCGCTGGATGCTTCTTCAAGCATGAAAGGGAAGAAATTAGAGACTTCCAAGAAAGCAGGAATTGCGCTAGCCTACAAAGCAATACAAGACAAAGACGATGTAGGAGTTGTAGTATTCGGAAGCGAAATAAAAGCCTCAATACCGCCAACACGCGATTTTGCTTCACTGCTTCAAGCAATTTCCGGCATCAAAGCCAGCAGACAGACGGATTTTGCGGCAATGATAGCAAAAAGCGTTGAATTATTCCCTGTAACCAATGAGACAAAACACTTGATAATTTTAACAGATGCTTTACCAACAGTAGGAAAAGAGCCGGAGAAAGAAACTTTAAGGGCAGTAAGCACAGCAAGAGGAGCAGGAATAACAATCTCAATGGTAGGAATACAACTAGACAAAGCAGGAATAGAATTAGCCAAACAAATCATCAGAATCGGCGAAGGAAGACTAAGCTTAGCCAAAGACCTCAACAATGTAGGAAACATTGTGCTTGAGGACTATTATGCGGTTAGGTAATCACTCCCTAATTACCACTCATATTTAAAAAACACCAAGAATTCAGAATACACATGGTATTCGAAAGACTGTACTCAGCGCAGTTCCTGCATGACCATCCTTGGTATGGGTTTCTATTAGGCATAGGGTACACAATACTTGGGCTATTCATCGCGCTGATGATATTCCCAAGCGACCCAGCGCTGATTGCAATAGGAATTACTTCACTGTTTCTGATACCCTCGCTATCAGAATTAACAGACAGTGCGGAAATCACGCAAAAAAGAACACCAAAATTCAGAAACTTCCTGCGAGAAACAATGCCGCACGTAAAAGTATACATCGCAATCTTCTTCGGCATCTTCTTCACATTCGCATTCTTCGCACTAGTGCTCCCAAAATTAGCATCAGGATACCTGTTCAAAATACAATTTGAAGTCGTAACAGGACACGCAGCAGCATTCAACTGGGCATTATGGTGGGACTTGTTCACCTGGAACATGCAAGTGCTAGGAATGTGCTTTTTACTCTCATTAATCGCAGGAAATGGAGCGATAATATTCATCGCCTGGAACGCAAGCGTATGGGGAACAATCTTTGCGAATTTAGCAAAAACAGCAGCACTAGCATCCACAGCAAATCCGTTCATACTATTCTTGCTGGTAATAATAAGCGTATTTCCACATACGTTCATGGAAGGACTCAGCTACATGCTCTCAACAATATCAGGAACAACGCTATCTGACGGAATAGTAAAAGAAAAGCTATTTTCCAAAAACATGAAAATGATACTCAAATACAATTTCATACTATTGCTGATTGCGATAGGAGTATTAGCAATAGGAATGCTTATTGAGACTTATGTTTTGGGCAACTTTGAAGTTTACAGGACGATTATCAATATAGCATTTCCCAGATAAGCATATAAATGATTAATCTCTCTTAAACACAATGAAAATACTCGCCTTTACTGATTTGCACGCAGGAATTACATCATTCAAGAGAATACAGCAGAAAGTCAAAAAAGAAAAACCAGACTATATTTTCTGCCTCGGAGACTTTACGGTGTTTGAGCAAAATATAAATGGAGTAATGAAGAAATTAAGTGAACTTGGGAAAGTATACCTGATACACGGCAACCACGAAGACGAAGCTCTAGTAAAAAAACTCTGCAAGAAATATCCGAATTTGAAGTTCATACACAAAAATGTGCTTCAAATTCCAGGCTACACAATCGTAGCACACGGAGGCGGAGGATTCTACGGACAAGGCAAATTGAGAAGAGACAAAGACTTTGAGCAATTTGTCAGAGAGAATAAGAAAAAAATCAAAGGAAAAATAATACTACTAACGCATGCTCCGCCCGGATACACAAAGCTAGATTACTTAGCTTGGCTAGACGACCACGCAGGATGCGCAAGCTACGGAGAATTTGTAAGACAATACAAACCAATACTTGCACTATCAGGGCATTTGCATGAAAACTTCGGAGTAAGGCAAAAACTAGGAAAAACACTGCTGTGCAACCCCGGACCAGAAGGAATGGTGTTCACATTATGAACAACAAAGGAATACTTCTAGCAAACAGCGCACTATGGTCAGCATACGAAGGACTAACAGGAGCGTATCTCGCAGCATTTGCGCTAGCACTAGGAGCATCAAATGAAGTTATTGGATTATTGGGCGCACTTCCGTGGCTCGCAGCAATACTAACACAAATACCAGGCTCTGAACTCGCACAGCACTTCAGAAGAAAAGGAGTCTATGTATTGTTCGGGCTTATTGGCAGGCTGTTCTGGCTGCCATTGCTTGCAGCGCCATTCTACTTTGACAACCCAATACTATTCATTGTGATTTTCTACCTAGTCATAAAACTTGGAGAAATGATAACAGAGCCGTCCTACGCATCAATGATGGCAGACATCGTGCCAAGAGAAACATTTGGAGATTTCAACAGCAGAAGATACAGGCTAATAGCAGCATTTGGAACAATTTCACTCGTGTTAGGAGGGCTATGGCTGAAACAGTTCCCAAAAGAAAGCCCAGTAGGATTTGCAATAATGTTTGCACTCGGAGCAATACTTGCAGTCCTTGCAACAGCAATAATGTACAGAGTAAAAGAGCCAAATTATAGAGACCACGTTCACCATTCAATAAAAGAATTCTTCACATTTGACGGACCAATCAAGAAATTCGTATTATTCGGAACAGCATTCAGCTTTGCGTTTATGCTGGCCTCACCATTCTTCACAGTCTACATGCTAAAAAATCTTGAAATCAGCTACGAATACTTTGGAATTGCCACAGCCATATCAACACTTGCGCAAATCATCTCTTCACGCTACATTGGAAGACTAACAGACAAATACGGAGATAAATCCATTGCGCTCTTAGGACATTTAGGAACAGCACTAGTTCCATTAGTCTGGCTGGCAGTAACAAAACAATCAATCTGGCTCATAATACCTGTGCAAATAATCAGCGGAATAGTCTGGGCGGCAGCAGACATTTCAAGAATAAATCTTCTGTTAGGACTTGCAGATCCAAGAAAAAGAGCAATGCAAGTAGCAGAATACAACCTTTACGTAAGCGTGTCAATGGTAATCGCGCCAATACTAGGTGGCTGGATGTCAGAGAATGTTACTTTTATACTTACAGGCATACCACTGATATTTGTAATCAGCAGCATACTAAGATTACTAAGCACACTATTACTATTTAGAATTTCAGAGCCAAGAGCAAAACGTGAATATCCATTAGTATACGTATTCCAAGAAGCAATGCACTTCCACCCTGGAAAAGGAATAGTGCACGGAATACACGTTGTTAAGAGAGTTGCCACTGGGCTATACGGTAAACTTTTATAGCACTGCCTTTTCTTTTCAATAATGGACCTTCATGAAACACTAGCAAAGCTTACGAGAAGTACGGTATTCAAAGACTGGCATGCTAAAAACAAGGAATATTTCTTAGCGCACGCATTCGTAATGCTCGATGAAGCCAACAAAGGAGTCTGGCAAGTAGGATTTTACAATAAAGAAAAAGAAAGAATGGTAACATTCATTGTCGCAGGAGACTCTGTAAACCATACTGAAGAACAGGAAGTGCTGAGAACAGAAGGAGAAATAGCCAAATTAGACCCAGAAGAAGTAAAGCATTCAATAGAAGAAGCGCTAAAATCAGCAAAGACTTGCTTGCAGGAAAATTATAGAGGAGAAATGATCCTCAAAGAATTCTTTATCATTCAAAACACAGAAGGACATTCAATGTTCAACATAACTTACTTTACGCAAAGCTTGAAGACAATAAATATCAAAATAGATTCTAAAACAGGAGAAATAATCAAACACTCAAGACAATCACTTGCAGAATTCGGCTAATTTTTCACAAAAGCGTAACAACACCAACTTTATATACAAGCATTCTATAATAAAAATTAGAGAGACAACAAAAAAAAGGTGATTTAATGGCAGTAGCGGTAAATTACAAAGAAAAATTAAAAAACAAAGATCTCGACTTCTTTATCCGTGATTCAGACGACCAGAACGCAGAAGAAGTAATGAGCTAATTTTTATTTACTGAAACGCTCCTGATAACGCCAGAAAAGCATATTATAAGCAAGAAGAGCGGCATCCATTTCGTTCATCGTGCTCACCGTGTTTACCGCATGATACTTGCCCTCTCTTTTTAATTGAGGCGAAACTTCATTTATGTCAAAGCCTACCAGATGCACATGCTTCTCCTTGACAACCTTTAACGCGCGATAAATCATTCTGCGCAGGCCTTCCCTGCTCAAGCCCATAGGCAAAGGCGTGCCAGTGCCAGGAATATTCGAAGCGTCAAGGCCATCAACATCAATGCTTATCCAGAGTTGCTGTGCTTCCCCAATTTTTGACTCGAGATTAGCGCGTTGAAGTTCAGTAAGACTGCCATTTCTGATAATATTCGGAGCATGCACAACACCTTCTTTTGATATCCTGCCCTTAAACTCCTCATAAAACTCATCAGGCTGCGTCGCGCAAAAGTAAATATCTTCTTTCAATCCTTCCTTTCTGATAAATTCAGCTTCCTCGCCGCTGATATGGTCGCGCGGGCCAACCTGAATAACCCTGAAGCCCTTGTCACGCGCACGGCGCATTATACATGCATGACTATACTTAAGATTATCAAGCGTGTCGCGCAAATCAAGATGAGCATCAAACTGCAATACTGTAACATTTGGGCCGTAACGCTTGCCCATAGCATTCCAGACTCCATTTGGCACTGAATGTTCGCCTCCAAAGAGCATGAGAAGTTTTTCATCTTTTATTATATCTGCTGCGCGGCCCTGCGCCAGATTCACCATCTCGTTCATCAAGCGCTCAATTTCTTTCGGCGAATATTTGATGACGTTACCTTTATCGTCAACTGATTTCGGGCATTCTATAATGCCTTGGTTATTGATTTTAACCCGGTCGGTAAGCGGAATATGGAATCCTGGCACTTCATACTCCACTTGGTAAGAAGCATCAATGATTGCCTGCGGGCCATACCATGTGCCTTTATTATAAGATGCCGTGAGATCGCACGCAATGCCCAGCATAGCGACGTCTGACCGCCTGTATGGCTCATTTTTTCTATTATCAAGAAAAGTCCCGCCAGTAGTAGAAAGATCCAATCTTACCTGCGGCGATGATTTTTGTTTCTTCATGAAATCATTCCCCTTTCGGGGAATCACCTCTTTTATCCCGGATAAATTTGCAAAAGCAAACTGCTTTATATTCATTTATGCAACGCTGACTATACACTGCAATCATTCTACTGCAGTAGATGAAAGACTTAAATATCCGCTAAATTACTTCACAAATATGATTTTAGGAATTGTAGGGCTTAACGGAGCAGGCAAGGACACTGTAGCAGAACTTTTGATTAAAAAAGGATTCAAACACTACTCACTTTCTGACATTATAAGAGAAAAGCTCACAGAACAAGGAAAAGAAATAAACATGGACAACCTGCGCGAAATGGGAGGAAAGCTCAGAAAAGAAAACGGCACTGGAATACTTGCACAATTAACAATCAAAAAAATAAAGAAAGGAGATTATGTACTAACAAGCATACGAAACCCAGGAGAAGTTGAAGCACTAAGAAAACTGCCGGATTTTATTCTTGTGCACCTTGATTCATCACCTGAAGTTAGGTTTGAAAGACTAAAAAAACGCGCAAAAAAAGGGGATGAAGAATTCAGCTCATTTGAAAACTTCCAGAAAAGAGAAGAACAAAATGCAGACACAGACCCCAATAAGCTACAAACAATATTTCTATTGCCACTTGCAGACTGCAAACTATTAAATAACGGAAACCTGGAAGAACTTAAACAAAATCTTGACAAACTTTTAACTCAACTAAACCAATGAAAGACATAAATAATGCATATCGATGTTATGTCTTTCAAACTTGAGTTGAGGAAAACTTATATACGAAACTATAGTCCTCAACTAAAGCATAGAAAAGCTTATTAACGTATTTTTTCCGCAAATAACGGGGGCATTATGAAAGAGGGAATTTGTCTAGCAGCACAGCAAATCAAAGCACTTATAACAGCTGGAAAACTAACAGGCAGCATACAAGAATCACAAATACAACCAGCCTCATTCGAGCCAACACTAGGCAATGAAGTCTATATTCTTGACGTGGAAACAAAAGGAATATTCAGGCCACAAGCAGACAAAACAATACTTCACACTCTGTTAGAGCTGCCAGAAAGACAAAGAAAAAAAGTTGACATAACAAACGGATTTGAAATAAAAAAAGGATTCACCTATCTATTCCCGCTAAATGAAAGATTATCCTTAAGCGACACTGAATACATCAAGTCATCAGCAAAAAGCAGTCTAGGAAGACTGTTCGTCAACGTAAGACTGCTATCAGATTTCAACCCAAGCTTTGATGAAATACACCACAGCTACAAGTCAAATTCAGAACTGCACTTATGGCTCCTTGTTCAACCGCTAACCTTCAACCTAATTGTTCATCCAGGAATAGCCCTAAACCAGCTCAGATTCTTCAAAGGCCACGATGCGCAGCTAACACCATCTGAAACACTAAATGAATGCAGCCAACAGCCATTCCTTTACGTGCAGGAAAAAGGAACATTTGTGCCGGCAAAGCCAATAGTAATAGACGGCGTTCAAATACACCTTGACCTTTCAGGAGTGCACACAAGAGGAATAAGCGCGTTCAGAGCAAGAGAAAACCCTTTCCCAATAGACCTGAAAAAACTAAACGAATACGAAGCAGAGCATTACTTTGAGCCAATACTAGGATCAACAAGAGAAATCACGATAAAAAAAGGCGAGCATTATCTGCTCGTATCAAAAGAATACTTCAAAATACCAAGCCACCTAAACGCAGAGCTAAAGCCACACTCACACATAGCGCTAAGAGGGCCGTTGCACTTCGCAGGATTTATCGACAATGGATTTGAAGGATACTTAGTTTTTGAAGTGCGCTCAGATGAAATCTCAGACATGGTTCTTTCAGACGGCATGCCAATCAGCAAAATAGACATTTACAGAACAGAAAAAACCGACAAGCCATACGGCGAAGCAATCGGCTCCAACTATTTCAAGCAGACAGGCGTGCGCCTGTCAAAATACTTCAAATCAGCATTCTAGCCATGAAACCAGAAGATTACTGCACACTATTGAACGACGCTTTAGCACGCAATGAAACAATTGTATTTTCCTGCACTTGTGTTATTAGATATTCTGGAAGAGCAGAAAGCTACCTGCCGCAAGGCGACAGGATTGTCATGATTAAAGCAGACAAGGCGCTAGTAATACACCAGCCCACAGGAAATGCGCCAATCAATTACATGAAGCCAAATACATCGCATTCAATGAAAATAGAAGACGGCAAACTCGTGCTAAGAAGCCAGAACTTAATTTTAAAAGAAAAAATGGAAACAACAATAGACAAAATACACTTCTTCAACTCAGAAAAACTAGAAGACGGACAGGTAATAAAAGTATCAGGAACAGAAGACGACATGAGCGACATGATATACGACAATCCAGAAATGATTGAAGAAGGATTCAAGCCAGTATCGCAAGAAGAACAGACAAAATACGGGTTTATTGATGTCATGGGAGTGGATAAAAACGGAGTGCTGACTGTAGTAGAATGCAAAAGATACTGCGCAGAACTATCTGCTGTTACGCAATTAAGGCGCTATGTTGAGAAAATAATGGTGAGCAAAGGAATAACAAAAGTAAGAGGAATACTCACAGCGCCAAAAATAACAGAAAACGCGGAAAAAATGCTCAAAGACTGGGGATTTAATTTTGTAAGCATCAAACCGCCAAAATACCTGGAAGAATACGATAAAAAACAAGCAAAATTAGACCATTTCTAACCGTAGTACGGATAATTCGTAGACGGATAACTCACCTGATAAGGATAAGTCGTTGGAGTTGTAGTCTTAGAGCAAACACCTACACCAACCTGGCCAGTCTTAGTATAATCGCAAACTAATCCCCAAGTACAACCATACTGCTTGCCTGCAACAGATCCGCATAAGGCAAACTCTTCGCTGCGCGGAATATTCATGCCAGGATAAGCAGCACTATCAGGCTGGTAATACCTTTCACTCGAAGTAGGAGCGTACGGGTAATTCATCTCAGGAGAAGCTGGATACCAGCCATCATACAAGTATGGATACCAGGAGCCATAAATTCCGTAAGGCGGGAACATGCTCTCAATAGGATAATCATGGTACACTGGATAATAAGTGTAATAAGGAGAATCAGGATAGTACAAAGCACCGTATCTAGTATAGCCCCAGCGGTTAGCAGCGTGGGCAAAAACAGCAACTAATAATACAACGCCTACAATTGCGAAAACAGTCTTCTTCACCATCTTTTTCAAAATAAGTAACTTTTCAGGGTTTAAAAACTTATGCCTCTATCACACACAAATCCTTCTTTCCGATGGGCTTATTGATAGGAAAAGCGCCTTGACTGTTAACTACTACTTTCCTATTCAAGTCAAGAACAATATAGCCAGCATCAAGAAATTTAGGCTTAAGCAAGGGAAGAATGTTCTCGACTCCTTTTTCTAACAGTTTCATGGCAGTCCTGTAATGGACGTTTACAAGATAGATGCAATCGTCTTTTGCGATTAATAGGTGAACGTAAGACATGAATTTGCAGTAGTTTAACTTGTTAATATAATCGTTGACGGGAAAGTTGGAAAGTTTACGGAAAAAAGGCAAAAATCCGGAAAAGTTACGGAAATTGCATCAACAGGTTTAAATAGGTCTTTTAGTTAATGAATTGCATGAAACAAGAAACAGTTTTGGAAAAGAAAGCAAAAAGAAAGTTTACTGCGGAAGAGCAGGAATTCATAGATAGTTTTGTCAGAAGTATGGAAGACATCAAGGCAGGCCGCCTTCGCCGCGTTGCTTAACTTCTTTGATAAATTGATAATAATTGTCTAAATTTCTTTTAATCTCGTCAATAGTGGACTGCTGCTGTTTCTTGCCGCTTATTTGTATAAGAATCACTGATTGAAATTCCTCGTATATTAAATAATAAACACGTTTGGTGTCCAGTCTTTTCTCACGCAAAAAACGATATCCTAATGGGTCTCCAACGTATGGGTTGAAGGGAAGTTGATTCTTTTCAAATCTTTCCACTTTTCTTTTTTCTTCCAGCGATAGCCATTTGTCAATTTCTTTTTCAAAATTTGCTGTCCGAAACACCAAGTACATGAACTACACAAGTAATTAGTGTTTAATATACCCGTTGACGAGAAAGTTGGAAGATTTACGGTTTTTTGAGGTTTTTTCGGAAGATTTACGGCTTATTTGAATCTGCGAATAATGATTTAAATAGACTATGCGAAAAGGTGAAGATTCTTGTTGTACCTTTATTGATGTGCGCCTGTTTTCTCAGCGCTATACGATTTGTACCTAGATTCCCTCATTTGCGGATCAGCTATAAAGAGAGGTTCAAATTTTCCTTCGCCAGTTTGGATATAAACTGCATAGCAACTAGACATACCAATTAAATTGACAGTGTCATCGCCTGTTCTGCCCTCGACTAAAAGAGTGCATCCTTTGCATAATTTTTCTAGAAGAGAATCATTAATTCTATCCCTTGAAAAACCGATACTAAAATTTTCTCCAAAAGACAAATCTATGCCCTGTTGATCAATGGAAAAATCTTTCAGTAAATATTCTCTCATAAAATAAGAATTAAAACCAAATTATATAAAACTATCGCACCTTCCTAAAAACTCTGCCTTGTGCTATGGTCTTATTCAATACTCAAAACCTTCTCCTTAGAAGTCAAGCCTGAAACAATACGCACTTTCTTTTTTGTCAACTTTGAGAAAAACTTGATAACAGCAATATTTGCTTTATTGTCCTCAGCAGGAGCAGAAATTGAAACTTTCCAAGCGCTTCTAGCTTCGTCAAAGCCAAGAAGTTCATCTTTCTTGGAATTAGGCTTGACTAGAATTTTGACTTTGCCTGAGAAATTACTTGTACTCACGCCAAGTATGCCCGCACTTAGTGCACTTATGGAACCGAGTGGCAGGCTCGTCAGCAGAACGCGTCTGAATTTCCCAATATTCTGCCTTAACAGGACCGCACTTAGGGCAGCTCGCATCAATTATGATGTTAGTTGTAGCTTCATTTTCAACAACAACAAATTCATTTGACTTAGCCTTAGAAGTTTCAGTAATAGTAACATTATCAGCAGCATGCTTATAGCCGCAACTGCAAACAAATTGCTTCTTGCCACCAACATTCTTAGGCATCATAATGCTCTTGCACTTAGGACAAAACATCATTTAAATCCTCCCGGTTACAAATAACCACAAGTCAACAGCCAAAATCTTAACCCAGCCAAGCAAAGGCACACGCCAAACAGCTTTGCCGATAACTGCCTTATCAGGAATATGCTGTTCAAAACTACCCACATCACAATTATGATCGCCCTTAGTCCAGAACAACTTCTGGCCATTTTCTTCAGACAGTTTGATTACTCTGTGAATAATTGGGTCAGGCCTGTTAGGCACTAAATAAACAATAACGTCGCCTACATCTGAATTTTTAGGACTGTACAAAATCATAATGTCACCTTTATTGAAACCATTAACGAAATCAAACCCTTTAAAATCATCACGAGAAATGTTAACATTTTCGTAATAAGCACCCTGCGCCTCTTTTTTAGTGCAAGCGCCATTACAGCACAAAGGATCGCTCCAAAACTGCTCAAAATTACCATCATGCTCCATGCTTCCAGAAACAACAGCCACAATCGGAGCAGGAGTGCCAAGAACAAAACCAAGACCAGGATAAAGAAGGAACTTGATAATCACAAAAGCCAGAATAACATTAACAATCCAGCTCCAAATGCTATCTTCTTCCCAAATAAAATACCAAATTTTCCTTAAAGCGTCTTTGAAACCCATTCAACTAATTTTCTTATAAAGACTTAAAAAGGTTGTGTTTTCTTATATACTAAATGAAAGAGCAAATCAGAGACTATTTTGAAGGAATACTCCAAATAAGGGATGGAAATCAGGAACTTATTACTTGGGTGCATAACAGAATCAAGACAGACGGAAAAGCACGCATTGCCAAAGAGAAAAAAGTAACAAACGGCATTGACCTCTATTTGAACGACCAGCATTACCTCCAGAACCTAGGCAGAAAAATAAAAGAAAAATTCACAGGCATACTCAAAATCAGCATGAGACAACATACAACAGATAAAATGACAAGCAAGCTCGTTTACAGAGTCACGGTCTTGTTTAAAATGCTGCCTTTCAAAAAAGGCGATATTTTAACAGTGCATGGCGAACCGGTAGAACTTCTAAGAGTAGCTAACAAAGCACAAGTAAAAGACGTTAAAAGCGGAGCGAAAAGAGATGTTGACTTGGAACTATTAAGGAGGTAATCACGATTTAATAATAACATTCCCTCTTCCTTTTTTCACTTTCTTCACAAGCCCTTTTGCTTCAAGCTCGTCAATCATCAAAGAAATCTTGGCTTCAGAATACGGGAAATTCTTTCTAATGTCTTTCTGCGTTATTCTTCCGCCCTCTTTTTCAATAAGCTCTAGAACTTTCTGCAATTCGTCAACAACAGCAACTTCCTTGATTTCTTTTATTTTTTCAACAACCCTCTCAACAACAGGCTTTCTGGAAACTTTGTAAACAAGATAGCCCAGAACTGCGAAAACAGCCACCCAGACAAGCCAAGAAGTGGCTGGACGGTCCTGCAATACGTCTTCAACCATTGGAACATCGGGAACTTCCACAAGAAGCTCCTCGTCCTTTTCCAAAGAAGGAAGCAAAATCAAATCAAGAACATAAGTGCCCTGAGAAGTGACGGAAATGTTTTCACTAATCTCTGAATCTGATTTCTCATGACGCGCTGTTAAATTGTAATTTCCTGCAGGAACAGAAAAGGAATAATTTCCGTCTTTGGCAACCATCTGCTGGTGCGGAGTAGTGTTTATCTCAACAATAGAATTTGGAAGAACACTCAACCCAAAATCATACACTGTTCCATGAATCTCGACTCCAAAAACTACAGGCAAAATAAGGAGCCAGACCACCCAAAACCATCTCATAAGAGCAGTAGTGCTTTTCTAATATATAAAGATTGTGAGATGCTTAGCCAAGGGAAATGGCCTTTTTAGGCAAAAGAAGGTTAAATCTGCCTCTGTTAAGATAGAAACGCTCAAATGAACTTTTGTAAAGCTTTAAAGGATTCAAATGGTTTATGAAGGTATGAAGCCGGAAAGTATGTTTTTAAACAAGTTTCACCATAGTAATCTCATGAAAACAAATTACATTGCAAGCACGGGCGACACATGTGTTGCTTGGAGCTCAATGATACAAACTATGGAGGCAGATGAAAATGAGTAAATGGATAGCAATTCTCGCTATCTTATTGGTGGCAATAGCTCCGGTAGTAATTGCAGAAGAAGATGCAGATGAAACTGCAGACACTACTGTTGATGCTAACGCAACCGTAGAAGCGAGTGTAAAGGTAGACGCAAGAGGCGCAATAAAAGACCGCATAAGTGATATGCGCGAAGAATCAAAAGAAAGAAGAGAAGTCGTAAAAGACTTGAGAGAAACACGCGCAGAAGTAAGAGAATCAATGAAAGCAAAGCGCGCAGAAATGGCAGATATTCGCGCAGGCCTTGAAGGCTGCAAAGGAAAGAAAGATGCAGACTGTGACGCCAAGCGAAAAGAAGCAAAGCTAAACGTAAAAGAAGTTTTGCTTTCAGCAGCTGCAGATGTAACAGCAGCACTTGAATCAGCCAAAGCAAGAATTGCAGAAAGCGACCTAAAAGAAAAGGACGCAGCAATTGCAGAAATTGAAGCACAAATAAGCGCAATCGCAGCAGCAAAAGCAAAAGTTGAAGCTTTGACAGAAGAAAGCACAAGAGACGAAATAAAATCAGCTGCAAAAGAGCTTCGAGAAGCACTGCACAAAGCAAAACGCGCAATAAAGCGCGGAGTACACATATTAGTTGCTCACAGGATAGGCGGTGTGGTTAAAATAGTCGACAAGCTTGAAGACAGGCTAGAGCACGCAGTTGAAAAGCTCAAAGCAAAAGGCGTTGACACAAGCACCATCGACCTTGCAGGACTAGAAGCAAAGCTTGACTCAGCAGAATCATTGCACGCAGAAGCAGTCAGCATGTTTGCAGAAGCAAAAGCTGGCGCAGAAGGCGGAGCAAAGGATGAGCTTATGAAAGCTGCAACAGACAAGCTTCGAGAAGCACACAAGGCTTTGAAAGAAGCACATGCAATGCTACGCGACATAATATCAAAGCTTAAATCATTGAGAGGCGGAAGCGAAGCATTAATAGCAGCTGAAAAAACACCTGCTGATGATGATGCAGACGAAGATGATGGCGATGCAGATGAAGACGATGAAAAATCTGAAACAACTGCAATAGCCTCAACTGAAACAAGCACATCAACTGAAGCAAGCACTACAAGCACTGAAACAACTACAGACACATCAGTTGGAGTCGACACAAGCGTCGCTTCAACAGATATCTCTGTAGGAGTCTCTGCAGGCGCATCAACGCCATAAACCTTAAATAATAAGGGAGAATGGTGATTGATATGAACGCAAAAATAGTGCTAGCAGTGCTAAGCTTACTAGTGCTGATTGCAGCGTGCGCTCCAAAAGAGCGTGCGCCAGCACCTGTTGTAATAGCTTCAGACGCAGATGTAAGCAGCATAGAAACCACAAACGCTCAGTTGGACGAATTGGACAAGGAAATGGACACAACCAGCATGGATAAGCTGGACCAAGACCTTGCATCAATTGACAACTTAGATTTGGGCTAATTATTTTTTTATTTTTTTTATTAAGTTTTTTATACTGACTTCTTTTTTACAGATATAATGATAGTTCTTGATGGCAGTGCAGGAGGCGGGCAAATGGTAAGAACAGCACTCGCGCTAAGCAGTCTAACAGGAAAGCCATTCAGAATAACAAACATACGCTCTGAAAGGCCAGACCCAGGATTAAAAGCACAGCACGTCCAGTGCGTAAAGGCATTGCAACAGCTGTGCAACGCGAAAGCAGATGGCGCAGAACTCGGAAGCAAAGAATTACTGTTTATTCCAGGCAAAATAAATGCAAAGAATTTAACCATTGATATTGGAACAGCAGGAAGCATTACTTTGCTCCTTCAAGCAGTACTTCTGCCATGCATGTTTGCGCAAAAAACACATATGCTGACCTTAATCGGCGGGACAGACACAGAATGGAGCATGCCAATAGACTATTTTGCAAATGTGCTAGTCCCACAGTACAGAAGAATTTGCGGGCTACAGACAAAAACGCTGAAACGAGGCTATTACCCAAAAGGCGGCGGAACAGTTGAACTAACAATAAAGCCGGAAATAATAAGAAATGAATTTGAAACATTCGAAGCATTTCAGGCAGTGCTAAAACACAAATCATTCTCGCTTCTTGAACAAGGAGAGCTTGCCAGCATAAAGGGAACATCATACGCAAGCAAAGACCTTGCAAATGCGCAAGTTGCTGAAAGACAAGCCAATTCTGCAAGGCAAACATTGGCTCACTTGAATATTCCTATTGAGATTAATGTAGAATACTCAGACACGCTATCAACAGGCACAGGAATAACACTCTGGGCAATATTTTCATCAAATGACGATATAGATAACGAAAATCCAGTAAGAATTGGAGCAGATGCTTTGGGAGAAAAAGGAAAGCCGGCAGAAAACGTTGGAATGGATGCAGCAAATAAATTACTCGCAGAAATCAACAGCAAAGCACCAGTAGACAGCCACCTTGCAGACAACTTAATTCCATTAATGGCGCTCTGCAGGCCAAGCAAGATTAAGGCAAGCACGATAACAGCTCATACGACAATAAACATAAAAGTTGTGGAAGCATTTCTTGGAAAAGTATTCAGCCAGAAAGACAATATGATATCTACGTAAGCGACGCAAGCTTAATGCTTGCCTTCAAATCACGAACATCATACATCAATGTCCGCTTGTGATCCTGATTGTTCAACCTTTCAATCAACAACTCTGCCTGAGACACAGTGCGAATAGCCGCATCCAAGTCGCCTCTCATGATTTTCTCTCTAGCATCATCAAGCATTGCATGAATGTCAGGATTAGCAAGCTCTTTGCCAGGCTTGCCCATCTGAGCACGCTCAACTTCCTCTCTCAAATACTCAGAAAACGCCTTTTCCTTTCTCGCTTCAAGCTCTTCAACTTCATGCTCGCGCTCAACAAGCCTTCTTACACCGAACTCAATACCTTTTTCCTTCATTGCAACATCTTTCTCGCGCTCTTTCAAAACTCTTGAAACAGAAGGCCTAGTGCCTTCTTCCATAGCATGAGCCTCAAGCATCCTAACAGAACGATTCAACTCATTATACCTTTTTTCCATCTTAGGAATCATGCGCTTGAATTCCCTGCCCCTGAAAACCACATCTCGGGCATCTTCTATTTTCCTCTTCTCAACTTCAATAAACTTTGTGCCCTTCTGAATAATTCTTTCACCATCAGTTATCTTCTTCTCTTTAGAACTTAAAGCGTTCTTTTCACGCTCAACAACAATCTTTTCGCGCTCCAACTCTCTAACGCGCCTCATAACAGCAGTTTCTTCCTCCTGCAATTTCTTCTTATCTTTCTCAAGCATTACAATAGTCTGGACAAGTTCGTCTTCCTTGTCCTTCAACGCAAGAATATCAGACTCGACAAGCTTTCGGACATCAGTCTTCTCAGACCTTAATTCCCTCTTTTCATCTGACAAAGAAGCAAACTTCTTGTCCCACTCCTGCTGGATAAGCAAAAATTCCGCTTTCCTTGCAGTAACCTCATCACCAAAAGACAGCTTCTCCTTAGCAAGCATGCTCAAGGCCTCTTTCAAGGATTTTTCATGCTCAACAATGGCAGTTTCTCTTGTAATAAGGTCTTTTTCCTTTGATGCAAGAAGCTTAAGTTTTTTATCAGCATCACGCTCGGCAACTGTTAAGCCAGCCTCTGCTTTTTTTGCAGACTTCTCGCGCTCATGAAGCGCTTCGATCGTACTGCTGTTCTCATTAATTGAAGATTTCAAGTCTGCAAGAACGTGCTTCTTTTCCTCAACAAGCGCTATCAATTCCTGCCTTGATTGCTGGACAGAAGAAGCGCTTTCTGACAAGCCAATAAGCTCGGCCCTTTTCTGTTCAATCCTTCTTTCCTGCTCCTCAACCTGGCGCTCGCGCTTGCTTAAGAAAACAGCCTTCTGCTGAAGCTCATCTTTAGCATCAATTGCGCTCTTAACAGCATCTTCCATGTCAGCAAGATCGCGCTCAGAAGAAAGAATAGATTTCTTGTGAGCTGAATTTTCTTTTTCAAGCTGCTTTTTCAAAGCAGCAGCAAGCTGAACACCTGACTGCAGTTCTTTCAAACGCTTTTCAAAATGCCCTTTATCTTCCTGCATTCCTGAAACCATTTTAGCGCCTTCAGCAACTCTCTGCTCAATTCTGGACATTTCCTGCCGGATCTGACGCTCTTTCAAAGAAAGATTCCTGATTCCGTCCTCTAACTTTGCATATTCAGCGCGGCGCTGCTTAAGATTGGAAACTTCCCTTGAAAGACTTGAAGCTTCATTTTTTAGCGCTCCCAGAGCAGAAACTTTTTCGTCATGAAACTTCTCAAGATTGCCGATGGACTGCCTTAACCCTGCTTCTTCCTGCAGAAGCTTTTGAATTCTTACTGCATCCTTGCTCAATAATTTCTCTCTTTCCTCAAGCTCAGACTCTTTATTATCAAGGCTGCTCTTGTGCTTTGCAATCACAGCACTAAAAGACTTCAAAGCTTTTTCTTCTTTTTCAGCAGATAGAACTTTCTTTTCTGCATCTTCAATAATTCTTGAAGACTCAGCCCTCAGCTTTTCCTTCTCTCGTCTTGATTCAGAAACTTCGCTCTTGAACTTATTTAACGCAGAGGATTTCTCACTGTAACTTTTATCCAGCTTTGCAATTTCTCCGCGCAAGCCTGCTTCTTCCTGCTGAAGCTTTTGCAATCTTAACGCTTCCTTATCCAGAAACTTTTCTTTTTCCCCAAGCTCAGATTCCTTTTTATCAACATGGCCGCTGTGAATAGAAACAGCATTTCTCAAAGACTTCAAAGCCTTTTCTTCTTTCTCTACAGCCCGAACTTTTTTCTCTGCTTCTTCAATGATCTTGGCAGACTCTTTTGTCAAGCCTTCCTTTTCCCGCTTCAGCTCGCCAATTCTAGCTTCAAGAGCAGCCAGCTGCTGCTCTTTTAAGTCCACTTTTGATAACTTCTTCTTCCCAAAAAGCAGAAACGGCTTGTCCACCATACTTCGAATTACCCCGAAGACCATTTATATACTTTTGTTATCTCTGGAGAATAGTGTAACACAAGATTTGACACATATGGGTCAAGGGGTTTTTAAAGGATGAAAGCGTATATGATTTAAATGGGCATAATTACACCGGCAGGAGTGTTATTAAGGAACATAGAGTTTGACGTTAATCTTTTTCCGGGCAATACCCGCAAAGTGCTTTCGGATATCATTGCTGAAAAAGGTTATGAAACTCATCTTCTCACACCTGAAGGGATTACTGTTGTCGAACCAACCCACATGCGGGAAGAAGAAGGAGGCGGAAGGCATTACCTCGTATCGCACCCAGAAGAACAATCGCTTCATTATGTTGGATTTCTAAGAGATGCAAATATGGCAAAAGAAGTATGCAACACTGCAATTTGTTATTTTAGAAAAAGAACGGCACAAACTCCTTTTTCATGGAATGATGACGGCGATCCGATAATGGTCGAAGGACAATGGCTTTCTACTTTCCAATTAAAAGCCCGCTGGGTAAGAGATGAAGCGCCTGGGCTATCTCATATGCGACGCGACAAAATGGAGTTACTTGTTGAGGGGCCAAATTCATGGTTGATCGAGGCTTCATATGCCGGTCTTCGTGGCTATATTCGCTTGTGCAAAGAAAGCGACCATCCAACGCCCTAGATTGATATCGACTTCTCAATCATAACATTTTTAAACCCCCCACGTTCTGCACGAAGCATGGCACAATGTATGACTTGTAAAAAACCCATAACAGGGCTTGCAGGAGTGGCTAAATTCAAATGCCCAAAATGCATGAAGTATGAAATAATGAGATGCGCACACTGCAGAGAAATAGCGGCCAAATATAACTGCCCTGAATGCAAATTCGAGGGCCCAAACTGAATGGCAACAGTCGTTATAACCCTGAAGATCATGCCGAAAAGCCCGGAAGTAAACCTTGACCAGGTATACGACTCTGCTTCAAAGCTTGTCCGCGCGTTTGTGGATGATAAACACAAAGACGGCGAAGTAAGAAAAGAAATAGAGCCAATAGGATTTGGATTAAAAGCGCTAAAACTACTCTTTGCAATGGATGAAAACCTAGGCACAACAGAAAAACTGGAAGAACAAATAAAAACACTCCCAGATGTTGAATCAGTTGAGTGCACAGACGCGAGGAGAGCAATAGGATGAAATCAGCACTACTTTTGCTATTATTATTGGCAGCATGCGCAACAGCGCCAGTTTCTGAGCCAAACATCACTGAAGCAGTTAATGAAACAGGCGCATCCTTCGGAGACTTGGTAACAATTAATTTTATTCTAGAACTTGAGAACGGAACAATAGTTGACACAAATGACCAGGGAATAGCGCAGGCGAATGACATAAGAAATTACGTAAAAGGACCATTCACATTCATACTTGGCCAAAGCGGAAAAGTCCCTGGATTTGACGAAGCACTGCTTGCAATGAATGAAGGAGAACATAGAGAAGCAATAATAGAGCCAAGCGAAGAAGAACTCATATTCACAGTAAACAAGACAAAAGTAATGAAAAGACACATAACGATAAACAGAAAACAAGCATTCCCAGTAAGCTCATTTGAAATGTTCTTTAACAGAAAGCCAAAAGCAGGAGATATAGTGTTCAATGAAAAACTCGAATTCAAATACCAAGTGCTAAATGTCACGAATGAAACAGTAATAACGAACATGGTATTGAAAGAAGGAGAAAAGTATCAATTGCCCAATACTGAATGGGAAAGCGCAGTAGTCAAACTCGCAGAAAACGACGTAATGTTCTACTACATGCCTAAAGAAAACCAGACAGTAGACGCACCATTCGGCAAAGCCTGGATAAACTTCACAGAAAGCATAATGTTCATACACTTCGAACCAGAATTATACAGCATATTCAACAAAAGCATAGACGTAGGCGGAGGATTCTCAATACCGCAGCAATTCCAAGTTATCAAAGTAAATGAAGGAGACTTTGTAATCCAGAGATACGGATTATTGGCAGATAAACGATTGAAAATCAAGGCAGACATGATTAAAATTGTTCCGGACGTCAAAGAAGTCAAGCAGAAAAAGCCACTAATGACAGAAGCAGTAACTGGAATTGAGAATTAATTCTAAACTATATATTATTCACGAGAAGTGATTATATACAAGTGAATGGTGGGTTTTTGTATGGATCAGTTCAAAAGAGACTTCGTTGAGTTTTTGCTTAAAACCGGAGCAGGAAAGTTTGGTGAAGACAGGTCATTGAAGAACAAAAGATTATCGCCTCACTTCATCAACATAGGGGATTTTAACGACGGAGAAACTACTGCAGCTCTTGGACGCTTTTATGCAGAAGCAATTAAGGCTTCAGGCATTGATTTTGATGTAATATACGGCATACCTGAGAAAGGTGTTGGTCTTGCAGTGGCCACTTCTATAGAACTTGCAAGGCTTGGCGTAAATAAACCATGGTTTTTCACTCGCAAACTCGCCAAGGAACACGGTGAAGGCTCAAATCTCTCACAAGCTGATAAAAGAAAGCAATGGATTGTTGGTAGAGCACCTCAAGATGCTCAGAGAATTGCAAAATTGGATGACGTTTTTACCTCAGGTGATGCGAAATATCAGGCTATTAAGGATTTGGCAGAACTTGGAACATTTGAGCAGCCAGTTCTTGCAATAGCTGTTGACCGCCAGGAAGTTGGCATTGATGGCATTAGCGCAATAGAAAAGTATGAAACCGACACAGGTGAAAAAGTAATTTCTGTCCTTAAACTTTCTGAAATTTACCAAATATTGAAAGAAAAGCCAGAATTTGCAAAGGCTTGCGCTATGACTGCCAATTATTTGCGAGTTTACGGCACTAAAGAAGCAAAAACGGCGATTGGCGTTGATAAATCTCTTGACCAGCGCGTTATCGCAGCCGAAAGAAGCGTTATTCCTGCATGTGATATTGAGACTATAGAAGAGTTTGAAAAACTGGTTCAACAAACTGCAGACCTGCCAGGAATTGGCGGTTACAAAGTCGGCTTTGAGCTAGGTTTGACTTATGGACTTCCAAAAGTTGTTGAAGTCGCCAGAAAACACACTGACAAGCCGATTATTTATGACCATCAGAAGGCGGCAACCGATATTCTCGACACTGGAAAGAAGTTCGCACGTGTTTGCAAGAATGCCGGAATCGATACAGTTATTTTTTTCCCACAAGCAGGGCCTGAGACAGAGCGCGCATGGATTTACCACGCTCTAAACAAGGACTTGAAAGTTATAGTTGGCGGAAGAATGACTCATCCCGCATATGCTGTAAGCGAAGGTGGATTTATTACTGATGAAGGAGCTATGGAAATGTATAGAATTGCGGCCAGAGCAGGAGTTAACAATTTTGTAGTGCCAGGAAATAAGCTTCACGTTATAGATTCAGTAAAAAGAATGATCGAATCAGAAGGAATTGAACCAATTTTCCACTCGCCTGGATTTATTTCACAAGGCGGAAAAATTGAGGATGCTGTTCAAGTTGCAGGCAAAAGTTGGCACGCGATTATTGGAACAGCAATTTACAATTCACCAGACATGCGAAAAGCTGCTGAAGAATGCACGAGTCAAATTGTGAAAAAAGATTAATTTTACTTCTTCTTTACCGCGCCTGCACTAGCGCACTTCTCAGAACAGAACATCAGAATCTTGCCCTTGACTTCGCGCTCAATGATTGTTGCATCACGGTCGCCCAAAGGCTTGTGACAATTCTCGCAATGAGCACCTTCAGTCCCTTCAGCGCCTTCTGAGAATCCTTCTTCCCAGTTAGCGATTTCGTCCTCGTCTTCTTTCAGGTCTGTTCTTCCAGCTTCTGTGTAAACATCAGCCTCTTTATCTCCAACATAAACCTTTATTGCAAAGTCTTCAGTTGAAGCAGGCTCGTCTTCAGACTCTTCAGAACTATCAATATCATCCTTCTTTGACTCGTCAAAAATACTTCCCTTCTTTTTTGCCATGCTGTTGAGGCAAGAGCGCCCATATATAAATTTTATTATATGCTCTCAATCCAAGACTTGAAAATACGCTTAATCTCCTCAAGATGAGGCTTTTCCTTAAAAGTATGAGGCGCACCTTTGATAATGCGCAGTTCTTTCTTGCCAGGAAGCTTGTCAAACAAGAGTTTCTGATGCTTAGGAAGAGTATTCACGTCTTCATCCCCGACAATCATCAAAACAGGCATTGTGAGCTTGTTTACATTTGGAAGCACGTCATATTTCAGCCTGTCTTCCATATGAGACCACTTCAGATTCTTAAGACGCCCTGTTGACTTGCTAATCTCCTGGCGCAAACCAGTTTTCTTCCAAATGTCTAGCTCTTCATTGCTATACGTTTCAAGGCTTAGCTTTCCAGACACAACAGTTGAAATTGGCGCAAGACCCCGCACTTTCTTCGGATGTTTTTGCGCATAAAGCGCTACACAAAGGCCTCCAAGACTATGCCCTGCAAGGTAAAAAGGCTCCTTGTACCAATCCTGCCCTTTGGCCCATTCAATTACGTCTTCCAAATCCTCATAATAATTCGTGACGGTAGCATCTTCAAATTTACCATAGCTTTCGCCTAAAGTATTAGTTGTATCAAAACGAACAACAGTAAATCCTTCTTCTGTGAACGCGGACGCAAAAGCCGCTATGTGCGGCTGTTCTTTAAATCCAGAAAGACCGTGCATGACAAAAGCAAGCCCTTTCTGATCATCCACTTTATCAAGAAGCACGGCAACTTTCTGTTTCTTACGATTCTTGATGAAAAACTTTTCAGACATACGTTCAGGAAGCAAGAATGAATATTATAAATTTATGCTAGCTTGCCAAAGAATCTTGCTATCTCTTCCTCGTAATCAGGAAGTATTTTCATCGTCCATTCTGGCGGGAAATACACTTTGTATCTGGGCCAAGCGTATCGTTCATCCAAGAAAACAAGAACGCCCCTGTCTTTCTCAGAACGAATGCATCTTCCAGCATTCTGAATGCACTTAGTCATCGCAGGAAGAGTGTAGCCGTACTCCCAGCCCTTGCCGAACTTTTTATCGTAATAGGAAATTAGCTCAGTAGTTTCCAAATCAGGCCTGTCCAACGGCAAGCCAACAACAATGACTGCCTTAACTATGCCGGGAAGATCAATGCCTTCTCCGAAAGAACCGGCGGCAACAGCCAGCAAAGCACCTTTAGATTTAGCAAATTTGTCAAGCAACAACTGTTTTTCCTCTTTATCCATGCCAGGACTTTCGTAAAGTATCCCTTTTTCATACTCTTCAGCAAAAAACTTAGCAACATCATCACGCATTCTATAACTTGGAAAGAAAATCATCACGCAGCCAGGAGCCTTGTTTGCAATATCTGCACAGATTGCAGCTATTTCCTTGTACTGGCGTTCGCTTCTCAAAGTAAACTTAGTTGTGGTTCTAGGAACAATCATAGACAAACGATTCTGCTCAGGAAAAGGACTTGGGAAAGACTTGCTAATTCCATTCAGGCCAAGAACATCAGCATACATGCTCGTAGGACTTAAAGTGCCAGACATCACAATCGCGCTGTAACAATTGTCAAAAACTTCTTTTGTCAGAATAGCAGGATCAAGGCAGCGAATGCTCAAAGTAACAAACATATCTTTCCTTGAAATAATTCTGGCAGAGCCAGTGCTGTCAGCCTTCCACTCCTCCAAAAACTTGACAACACTGCCAATATGAGATGTTTTCTGCGCTTCTCTGACCATATCAGCAGCAAGCTCAAGCTCAGCAACAATTTCATCGTAAGGCTTGAACTTGTTCAAAGGATCAAAGAATTGCTCTTTCTTGACGAGCCTTTCATCCTTCAAGTTATCACCTAGCTTGTTCAAAACATCCTGAATTTCCACCAAAACAAGAACAGTATCATCAAGCTGGTTTTTCTTGGCTTCCTGAATTGCAAGCTTCATCAACTTATTAGACAAACGGAAAGTCAACAAGTCACGGCATCTCCCCGGCAAATTATGCCCTTCATCAACAATAATTATCGCGTTCTCAAGCTTTTTCTTTATTTTACCAAATAAAGCATCTCTTATATGAGGATTGAACAAATAAAAGTAATCCGCAACAATAACTTTAGACTCTTCAGCAAGCATCAAAGAAAGCTCGTAAGGACAAACTTTATCCTGAATGCATCTTAACATGACCGTTTCAGAAGGCAAAGGAGAATCAGCCTTCAAGTCAGCAAGAACTTTCTGCGCGACAAAATTATTCTTCCCTCTAGCGTTAGTGTAAAACTCACACTGGTCAGCTTCAACAAGAGACTTGCAATACTCTGCAAAATCACCCGAAGGCATATTCTGAACATTTTCCTGCGCGCACATCCACTTCTTTCCAATCAGGCTGGCGACAGAAAAATGAATATTATTCTTCTCCATGATCTTCTTTGAAGTTTCCAAAACAATCTTGTGCTGAGTATGGCGTGAAGTCAAAAAGAAAATAGTCAGATCTTTTTCCAAAGCAAGCTCAAGAGCAGGACAGAGAACAGCAGCAGTTTTTCCAAGACCAGTAGGAGCGTGAGCAAGAACGTGCTTTTTCGCCTTTAATGCACTAGAAACTGTCTCAACCAGCTCTTTTTGACTCGGACGGATGGCATCATGAGAAAATAACATTGCTTTGCAGGCGATGAAAGACGTTTATATGTCTATCGCAAATATTTTTAAAGAGGAGCAGAGATATGCACGATAAACGGGCAGTTTATCGACGATAGAATCGTCCCTGCGAAACATTTAAATATATATTGCAATACAATGGTTTCATAATACGGGGTGGGTCGTTTGAATAAAAACAAAGAAATTTTTAAAACATTTTTCCGAGAAAAACCAGCAATGATGCTGGTAGAGCTACGAAACGCCAAAAGTGAAGTGTACGCAAGTTCTTTAGCAAAAACCATCGACTGCACATACTCACACGTTGTAAAAATACTGCAGGAAATGGAAACAGAAGGACTTGTGAACTTTGACAAGCAAGGAAGATTAAAACTTCTTACATTAACAAAGAAAGGAACTGATGTTGCGCTAAGAATAGACGACATCAGAGGACTTCTTTAATTTTTTTCTTTTAGGCTATTTTTCTTCTAAATCGTCGATAGATTTATAAATAACCCTATTGAAAAACATATTGTTCAAGAGACAAGTCGGTTTCGGCTTACTTGTACTGGAGACGAATAGTTCTTGAACGGAGAATACACATGGCAAAGATGCATTCACGAGCACGAGGAAATTCGGGCAGCAAGAAACCATTGAAAGCAGGCAGCCCAACATGGTCGCGCTACAAAACAAAAGAAATTGAGCTATTGGTAGGAAAACTAGCAAAAGAAGGAAAAAGCTCAAGCGTAATAGGATCAATACTCCGAGACAGCTACGGAATACCAAGCGTGAAACTTCTAACAGGCAAAAGACTTCAGGAAATATTGGCAGACAAGAAATTAACGCCAAAACTGCCTGAAGACTTAATGTCATTGATGAAACGCTCAGTCTTGATAAGAAAGCACATGGAAATCAACAAACAGGACATGACGGCAGTAAGGGGATTGCAGTTCACAGAAAGCAAAATCAAAAGACTTTCCAAATACTACAAGGAAACAGGCAAAATCCCTGCTGAATGGAAATACGACCCAAGCGCAGTCAAGATATACACCGAATAAACGTAAGGTATTTAAACCACGACTGTGCAGTAGATACATATGGGGGCAAAATATATTTTCATTATTCTTCTAATTTTACTCGCAGGATGCGAGGAAGCATTACAGGCAGTGCCAACTTCAGAATACCAGCAAAACATAACAGAAGCCGCTGAAAACGCGACAATTGACTTATGCAAAGACGTAAGCTGCCCTGAAGGGCAAATTTGCAAAAACGGAAAATGCACGTGCACAACAGGCAAGCTATGCAATAACAAGTGCATACCAAGCAATTCATGCTGCAAAGACTCAGAATGCCCATCAAAGAAATGCGATGAAGGCAAATGCGCGCCAATTCTTCAATGCGACTACAATGAAGCCTTCAAAGACGGCGAATGCGGATGCGCAACAGACTACACATACTGCAAAGAACAAGGCAAGTGCATACAAAAAGGCGATTGCTGTGTACACAGCCAATGTCCAAGCTTTGAAAGATGTGTAGAAACAAACTTGAGAACAAGCTTCTGCCTGAAACTAGACGAGAAGAAAGTCTGCAGGTTAATCGCAGACAACAACAGAACAGAAGTAATTACAATCAAAGACAACGAGTTCAGAGTAACTCCAAAAGACTGGCTAAGCAACGGCGGAATCACAGTGCACTTCAACAATGAAAACATCACTATCTTAAGTAACAAAACAGAAAGCTATGTCAACGCAAGCATGAACGCAAGCGTCATGCTATTCTACGAAGGCATAGACATGACAGGCGGATTCTGCAAAGAAGACGAAGAGGATTAACGCCTTCTTTTCTCAAGCTGCTTAATCTCTTTTTCCTCACGCCAGAAGAAAAAGAACAATAAAATCAATGCTATAAGAACAGCACCGCCAAAAATGAAAAATGCAGTCTTCCACTTTTCTGCACTATAACCGGCTTCTTCTAGTTTCAAACGCGACCTGAAAACCAATTCAGGAATAATAGGATGATTAGGCATCAGTTCCAAAGCAAGGCGGAAATCATTAATCGCAGTCTGATACTTGCCATTCCAATAAGCAGCCAAACCTTGTTCATATAACTGGTCAAGCACGCCACGCGAAGGCTTAACATTCAATTCATTCAAGAACTCCATAACAACATCAGTTGGCACAAGCCAATTATAGCCAGCAGCTGCGCCAGTACTTCCAAAGGTCGCAATACCAATCACTCTGCCAGTACTATCAAGCGCCGGGCCACCGCTGTTTCCTGAACTAATGTCTGCATCGATCTGAACTGCTTTCCAACCGGTATCTGTAGTTTTGTAGGCACTGATAATCCCTGATGTAATAGTTGCCTCATTTGGCGCAACTCCCATCTCTGCGGCTGTAGGAAAACCAACAACAATGATGTTCGAACCCACAGGAGGCGATTCTGTTGTCAAGCTAACTGTCGGCATATTCTCCATAGACACTTTCAAAATCGCAACATCCTTGCCTGGCTGTTCTTCACCAACTTTTTTCACTTCGGCAGGAATTCTGGCAAACATAAATCCAGAAGGCCCTGAAATTGGCTGAAGGACCAAAACACTGCGAGGCTTAACATCTATCATTACTTTCTTTTCAAGATATTCACCAAATTTCTGCCGCAATTCCTGAGGCACCTTCCGCATTTCAAGTGTTTTGTCAATGAATTCGAATAACATATCTTTGGAATTAAGAACGTGGGCATTTGTCACAACATAACCATCCGGAGTAACAACAAAACCAGAACCCGTGCTTCTAATAGAAACCATATTCTTTGATGGAGGACCAAGCTCAACAACTTGGCCATTCTCAAATCCAAGCGGAGGAGCTGAACCAGTGATCTCCAACAGCGCCTCAATCTGCACAACACCTGGTTTTGCAAGCGTGGAAACGACTTCTGTGAAAGGAACACTTGCAGGAATGTCGCTTCTTGAAATAAATTCCTGCGCAGAAACAAGTGGAAGTAACAATAGCAATGCTAACAGCCAACCTCTTTTTTGCATAATAGAGATTAGAATATGTTTGTTTAAAAAGATTGTGGTGTACTGCTAATAGCCCCGGGCGGATTCGAACTTGCGCCACTGCGTGTCGAGAGTTCAAATCCTTGGCGCATTATTGCGCTAAAGAACTTTGTTCTTGAAATTTTATAGCCCTGGGCGGATTCGAACCGCCGTCACAGGAGTCAGAGTCCCGTATACTTGACCGCTATACGACAGGGCTGTATACTCAGAAAAACGCCAAAGACTGCTATTTAAACTTTGCCTGCACTTTGGCAAACTTCAAAACATTCTCAGAGCGCAAAAGCATTGAAACAGCAAGATAAGGCTCAACCTTGGTCAACAAGTCCTGAAAGTGCTTTCCACCACGCTCTGTCAATTTCAAAGTCTTGCTATCATAAGAAATAAGCTTCTTTTGCTCTAAATCTTCCAGATTCTTATACATTGCGCGCTCACCCTTGCTCACCATGCCAGCAGCGCGAGAAAGCTCAATAAAAGACTTCTTAGACATATTAACAACTAAAGATTTACCTGAAAAACGCCTGTCACACTCTTCATAACAACGCCCCAATGCGAACAAGACAAACGCCTGCTGCCTTGACAACCCCATACCAGAAATAGTGTCTTAGAAGCTTATTAATCTTACGCCAAACCCAATTACCGCGCCAAGAATCAAGCCAACAACAACATCGCTAACATAATGCCTTCTTGTCACAACTCTTGATGCGGCAACAGCAATTGCGCACAATGCAAAAATAATTGCAAGCTGGCTGAACCAAAAAGAAAGAATCGTGGCGAGAACACCAGCACGCATAGCGTGCAAACTTGGAAAACTTGAAGCGTCAACCTTCTCAATGAAATTACCATATGTTTCATTGTCAGGACGACGCCTGAAATGAATAATTCTAATCAGGCTGGTTACAGCATATGCCAAAATAAGACCGATTAACAATTGCAAAGCAAGAACACGACTGCCAACAAGCAAGAAACTTATGATAAGCACTACAAAGATAGGGACTCCTGAAAGACCCTTAATGTCCTGCATCAATTCATCACGAAACATGTATAGGCCCGGGCGGATTCGAACCGCCGTCAATGGGTCCAAAGCCCACTATACTTGACCGCTATACGACGGGCCTGTATAATACAGAAAGCCCTGATAGACACTTATAAAGTTTTTGCCTGTCTCAAGGCCTCTTCTTCAAGAAAATGCAAACTTCCCGGAATAATCAAAGCATGCGGGGCTTCACCAAAATTCGCATCAGAAATCTCAGTTACAGAGCCGGCAACAATCTTTTGATCAGATGAGCCTAATCTAGCAACACCAACACACCAGTCCTTTGGCAAAAATATCTTTTCATTACGCTTTCTCTCAATCTTTCTCAAAAGTTCTATTGCTTCATTCACAGACATGAACTTGTTATTTTCAGGGTCGAGGTCCAAAAGCACTAAAGTATGAGCGCCAACAGACTTGTTTTCCTTAATAATATTGTAAAAAGTCTCAGGCTCATAATTCTCCCTTGGGAAAGGAATGCTTGTTGTCTTGCCAAACTTGTAAACCTGCAAGCCAGTTGCGCCAATAGCGTTAATGACTGATGCATTATGAATGACTTCTGTCTTAATCTTCAATTCTTTTGCCCTTTGCAAAATGTCCCAGTGAGTTGTAGCGCACAAAGGATCGCCGATTACCAACAAAGCGACGTTTTCTTTTTTGGCTTCATTAAGAAGTTGAGAAGCGTCCTCAACAAAAGTCCTGTTCGCAAGCTCGACCTTCTTTCCGTACAACTTTTCCAAATCTTTTACAGAACAGGCAAGCTTAGACGTATAGGACTCTAAGTACAATTTACTGCATTTCTTCACAGCTTCCAAGCCCTTCAAAGTAATGTCTTTCTCGTCTGAAAGGCCGAGGCCGATTAAGTATAGTGCCATAAGAGAAAATGCCTATTGAAGCTTTAAAAACCTTTTCAGAAGGCAGGGGTTTTCAGAAGATGCTAATATTGGCAAAACTTTCTTAAATAGCATCAGGTATATTGGATACATGCTGAACGAGAATTTTAAGGATGTCCTTCAAATAATTCTTATCAGTTATGTGATTTTCTAATTCACCAAATTAATAGGCTTCCCATTAGCGAATTTTTCGACGCTTTCAGTAATAATATCTGCAATGTTTTTTAACGATTCTTCGGTAAAAAATCCGGAGTGAGGCGAAAATACTACATTTTTCAATTTTAAAAAAGGATGATTTTTATTTAAATCCGCTACTCCGTCCAAACCTGCACCAGCAATTGTTCCAGTCTGCAAAGCTTCCATAAGAGCGTTAGTGTCAACAAGTTTTCCACTTGCAGTATTGATAAGCAGAGAACTTTTTTTCATTAGACTAAACTCTTTTTTTGATATGATTTTATTAGTATCAGATGAAGAAGCCAAGCACAAAGAAACAACATCGCTCCTTTTCAAAACTTCAGACAACCCTAAAAATTCAACATTTTTCATGCTTTTTTTGCTTCTGTTATACGCAATAACTTTCATATCCAACCCTTTCCCAAGCTCAGCAACTCGCTTGCCTATGTTTCCAAAGCCTATGATTCCCAATGTTTTTCCTTTAAAATTGAATCCAAGAAATTTTCTCTGATCTTGATTCCCAGGATCAATTTCAAGCAATGTTTCTCGAAAAATTTTATCTCCTTCAACAATCTTCCTATTTACTGCAAACATAAGAGCAATTGTTTGCTCTGCCACAGAATCTGTAGAAAAATTCGGAACATTAGCCACACGTACATTATTCTTTGTGGCAGACTCAATATCTACATGATCATATCCTGTTGAGTTGATATTAATTAATTTTGTTTGAGTCATGCTAGATATTACTTTATTGTTTAAAGGTGTTATAAAACAATCAGCGATTACTATATCAGCACCTTTGGATCTTTCAATTGCTAACTCTTCAGAATTAGTATTTTCGTATATAACAACTTCGCCAAGTTTTTTCAATCTTTTAATATGGTCTTGTGTAAAGAAACATTCATTTAAAATTGCAATCTTCATACGCTTATTAATCGACTTGGTTATTAAAAATTTTTCTGTTTTTAAAACTCTTGAACTTACCGTCTCAAACAATCACTAAATCTTCAACAGGTTTATATAGAAGTTTAACCACGACTAATTTCCATTACAGTTCGAAAAACTGCCTTCTTAAAACCCTTTTATGACCGTAGCACATTGTAGGTTTTTTAATCGTTTAATAATTGTTTTTCAAGAAAACTAAAAGAAAAAAAAGAACCCCTCCCAACCGGGAAGGGCCAAGGGTTTGCCTTCAAGCTGCGCGTTAGCGCATGGGGGTGGTATGAATGAAGGCAGAGAACACCCGAAGATCATCTAATGATTTCAATACCCAACTCGTCGCTAACCTGGCGAGTTGTCATTGCAGACTTTGACGGAGAGCTCTTGCCAACAATATTGGTGCTCTTCACACCAGTTATTATTGTCATCACCATCAATTTCCCTTTCATATCATCTGAAACTCTCGCGCCCCAGATAACGTTAGCGTCTTCGTCCAAAGTTTCTGTGACAAGCACTCCAACATGGTTGATTTCTTCCAAAGTCATGTCAGGACCGCCCCAGACGTGAATCAACGCGCCAGTTGCGCCAGCATAATTGATGTCAAGCAAAGGATTCTCTAAAGCGCCCTTGCAAGCTTCCTCAACTCTGTTAGTAGTATCAGAACTTCCAACACCGATAGCTGCAACACCGCCGTTAGTCATAATTGCCTTAACGTCAGCAAAGTCCAAGTTGACCAATGAAGGAATTGCAATAGTCTCAACAATACCTTTAATCATGGTTGCAACAAGCTCGTTAGCAACAGCAAAAGCCTGTTGTACTGGCAAATTGCCTGCAATCTGGACTAATCTGTTGTTGTCGATAACAATAACAGTATCAGAACCCTTTCTTAATTGCTCAAGACCGTGCTCGGCTTTCTCAATTCGCGCTCGTTCAATACCGAAAGGCATTGTAACAGTGCCGATAACAATCGCGCCCATGTCCTTGCATAATTGCGCAACAACAGGAGCACTTCCAGTTCCTGTTCCTCCGCCCATTCCAGCACAGACAAAGACCATGTCAGCGCCTTTCAAGGTGTTTTTGAGCTCAGTAATAGATTCCTGAGCAGCTTCAGCGCCCTTCTGCGGGAAACCGCCACAGCCAAGACCTCTTGTGATCTCTTTTCCAATTATGAACTTTTTATCAGCTTCACTGATGTTAAGATGCTGAACGTCAGTATTGACAGCAATAATTTCTGCGCCTTTAATTCCGCGCTTGTAAAGCCAGGTAACCATATTGTTGCCTGCCCCGCCGCAGCCAATAACTTTGATATTTGCCTGCCCAACAGCAAGTCCGTTAAAAGTCGTTTCACTATTTTGTTTTGCGTTTTCAACCAAAAATTCCATTTTTTTTGTCCCCCCGTTTTTTGTAGTTTTAGTTTGTTTACTCCCCAGTAACAGACAAAAATTAAATATAGGGAGCTCTAACTGCTTCTTAGAAGGTGTTGTAATCACGCCAATGATTGTAACATCTAGATCAACAGAAAATATACACAACGAACGATAGTTCAAGTCGTCGCCAAACGAATTTGAACACATTAAACCCACACACGCTTTCCGCCAAGAAAGTTTGTGAATGATTTTTCTTATTTATTCTTCATTTATAAACATTGTTATACAAGAAAATAGATGTTCTAGAAGAGAAATATTGAAGAAAATTCTTTATCGACGATAAAATCGTTAGAAAAAAGTGTTGCTACTCTGGTGTGAAACTGCGATTTTTCGTCACTTTGACCGAAGAATTATCTTTGCAATCGACGGGCAAACTCTTTTACCATTTGTTTGCCTTTCTGAATTGCCTTTTGCACGTGCTCGCCATACCATTCCATGTAAGCAGCAAGGTCTTTGATCCTGTTAGCCCAGCTCTCAATGTACGTAACATTTTCAAGAGTAAATCTGAGAGGAACAGGAACAACTTCATCAGCATAGCCAAGAGGAACAATTGCCTGAACAATTATGCTATCAGGAATGCTCAATAAACGCTTGACAGCTTCATCCTCAAATGCCCCGATCCAGCAGCTTCCAAGACCTTCGGCATGAGCAGCAAGAAGCATGTTCTGCACAACAGCAGCGCCATTCTGAATGCTGTACTTCTCACCTGAACGTCCATAAAATCTCTTGGTCTTTTCAGGGTCAGTGCAAACAATAATGAAAACAGGAGCAGTGGAAATCCAATACTGCTCAACACAAGCCTTTGAAATATTCTGGCGCATCTTTTCGTCAGTAACAAGAATAAACTTCCAGTCCTGCAAGTTGCCAGCACTAGGCGCGTGCCTTCCAGCATCAAGAACATTCCCAAGCTTTTCAAACTCAACAGGGATGTCTAAGAACTTGCGAATACTTCTCCTTGTTGCAATACATTCAAGTGCGTCCATGATTCCTCTTTTCAGCTAACAACGGATTAGCGGTATATAAACTTTTAGAATAAAGAAAAAATTAAAATAAAAATTATTGAGGCATCTGAGGAATCTGCTTCATCAATTCACCAAAGTCCTGGAATTGAACGTTTCCAGGAGGAGTGAACATTGATTCATCAACGCTTGCAGGCGAGCACTTAGCATTTGTCTGCTCTGCATTTGCAACAACTTCTTCCTGAGTCTTAATCGGCTGAGCCTGTGATGCCATCTTCTTGATATCTTCCATCTTCATCATCATGCCCTGATTGCCAGACCAACTGTACATGGTATCTTCCGTGTAGATTCCATGCGCATCAGCAGGAGAACTATCCATTCTCATCTTACTGCCCTTCATGTAAATTGTAACAGTCTGGCCTTCTTGCGTAGAAGTGCACTTAATCGGCTTTCCAAGACTCATAGCCATAGAAATACCCATCATTTCAGATGGCGTCTTTGGAGTAGAAGGTTCGGATACAGTTACCTGTTCTGAAACTACCTGCTCTGACTCTGTGGCTGGCCCTGTGCTTCCACACGCCACCAAAAACATCATTAATACCAAAATTTGCCATTTCATTTTTGTCCACCTCGGTTACGCTGATATTCAGCTAATTCACGAACATCGTCAGTTGTATTAATATCTTCCGCTGACCGATCTGCTCTTAATTTCACCAAACGCGGGAACCTTAAAGCAAAACCAGAAGAATAAGTAGGAGACTTTTGAATCTCTTCATAATCAACCTCAATAACAATTTCAGGCCTGACTTTAACTTCCCTGCCCTTTTCTTCAATAATCAACGGCTGAAGCAATTGAGTCAACTGCTCAAAGCTAACACCCTCTTCAACTTTTTCCTTGATGCCAGTTCCAACCCTTCCAATCTCAACAAATTCGTTAGTTTCAATATTTCTAACGGCAACAATGAAAGAGGCAAGCCACTGGCCCCGCTTTCCTTCACCACGCTCAGCGCCAACAATAACAACCTCCAAAGTATCCATAGTGGGCTTAACTTTCACGCCAAAGCCAACCCTTGAGCCAGGCTTGTAAATTCCCTGCAAGTTCTTCATCATAATGCCCTCATTGCCAGCACTCAAAGAATCAGCATAGAACTTTTCTGCAACAGCTTCGTCGTCTGTAATTATCTGCTTAGCAAGCTTCAATTCATTAGGAACTTCTGCTACGATATTCTTCAACTCTTTTCTGCGCTCTTCGAAAGGAACTTTCAAAAGACTCTTCCTGTCAACATAAAGAATATCAAAAACATTAACCTCAACAGGAAACTTTCTCGCCATTTCCTCAATGTCATACTTTCTCTTGATTCTCTGGCTGATACTCTGGAAAGCCAGATATTTTTTTGACTGCAAGTCAATTCCGACAACCTCTGCATCCAAAATAAAATCATCACTCTTGACATATTTTGAAATTCTTTGCATAACATCAGGAAATTGGGCAGTAACATCTTCAAGACGACGAGTGAAAAGCGTTATTTTTTTGCCAACCTTGTGAATTTGCAACCTAAAACCATCATATTTCTGCTCTAACGCAGCAGGCTTTCCAACAATTGAAAACGCATCCATGATTCCCAAAGCTTTCTGGAAAAGCATAACTTTGACAGGCTTGCCTGGCAAAAGAGAAATGTTTTGCAACCCTTGCTCTCCTTTTTCTTTTGCAATTTTAGCAACTTCAGCAAAATCATTCGCAACATCAAGCGCTTCCTGCACAAGAGTTGTGTATTTTTCATAATTAACTCGCTGTTCATCAGATAATATCAGTTCGTTTTCAGCTTTGTCATAATTCACGCCAGCTTTTTCTGCAAAAAACGCCCAGACGATAGCATCTCTTATGGTGCCTTCGCCCAAACCAACTCTTAATTCCCCAAGAATTGTTCTGATAATGTATTTTGATTCGTTAGGCTGAGCGCTGGTCAGAAGCTCTGCTACTAACTGCACTTTTCTATCCACAGTGCCTAGGCCTTCCATTTCAGAAATCTTTCTCAAATTATCAAAAACCTTCTGCACAGTCAAACTCTGTGAGAATAATGTTGATTGAGATTTTTTGTTAGTAAGCGCTGCAGCAACCTTGCCCAAATCACCAGTCTCCTTCCAAACAGACTCAATTTTTTCCAAAGAAGCCCCAGTAGCAGTTGAAATTGCCTTCAGCAACAATTTAGACGCCATGCCAAGCTCTCTTTGATCCCAATTAGGAAAAACACGGCCTTGAACTAACAAAAGAACTTTATCCAACTCATCAGCAGATTTCAAGAATTCCGAAAGAATATGGGTTTTTTCCAAACGCTTTGAAGTAGCTTCAAGACGCTCATAAACCCCAACCAAAACCTCATACTTCATGCTATTTCGGAATAATGAAGGGTATTTATGAGTTACGCAGCAGCCTTGCCGCTATAGCCTGCGCTTTTACCAGCACTGTAACCTGAATACTTGCCAACCCCGCCGTAATTCTGCATTACTTTGCCAGCACGATCACCTGCAATGCCAGCAAGATCATTCTGGCCTTTTGCAGTAAAGTAGCTCTTTAAAGTATGCTCAACATCAAGCTCAGCAGAAATATGATCAGCATACTTTCCTTTCTGGGAAGCATGAACAAACTCATGCGCCATTACGTAACTAATTGCGCGTTCTTTTGAAATTCCGTAATTTGCCGCAAGCCCGGAAACTCTTTTGTCAAAATCCTTTGAGCCAAGCAACGCAGCTTCATTCCCCTGAATTGCCAATGCAGCAACTGCACCTTCAAGATTTGCCGTGCCAATTCTTGTAATATCGTAAAACTCACGGCCCTGGCCTTTCAAATGAGCATACAACTCTTTTCCCTCGCCGCTCAAATACTTCTTCGCAATATCTTCGAAAGAACCTGAATAACTTGCAGTATCTCGCTTGAAATTATAACCAACACTCTTTCGAGGCAATTTATTCTGAGCATCCTCAAGCTGCTCTGCAATCCATCCCTTTACATCATCGCCCTTCTTAGCCATCCTGTCAAGCACTTGGTTGCCAGACTCATATGACTGAGAATCAGGACGATAAGGCCTGAATTCCCCAGCGTAAATAATTGGATCAAGCTTTATGCCTGCTTTTTCAAAAAATTCTTTATGCCGAATTACCTCAAGAGGCTTGTCAACAGGAGAATACTCCCATTTAGCCTTTGTTTCCTTTACAATATCCTCAACTGTCTGAGACTTTGCTGTCATACTTTATGGTAATAAGATGTTCAAGAATAAAATTCTTGGTGACAAAAATGTCAGAAACTGAGGTTTCTGAGCATTTCAGAAATGCGTTTTAATAGATACTGCGCATTTCAAAAATGTCAAAAATCAGAAATATTTTAATACTAATACTTTTTCTTACCTGATTAATGAGTGAAGGCGCAGATATAGAACATCGTGTAGCAGGGATGCAAGCAATTTCTGATTCAGATAAGACTGGAGCTATTCGCGTTCTTGCTATTGATTGCAGAGGCTATGACGGAAAACGCTTTAGAAAAGTCGACCCTCATAAAGTTGTGTTAGCAGGCGAGGAACTTGCAGAGCAAAAACCAGATTACTCTGATTTATGCCACGGCTGCCAAAAACTTTACGAAAGGGATCCAGCGTCAATGAGCGCAAGCGAGCCTGCTGTTGGGACAGTTCCAGGAAACATACTGAATTTCTAAAATTCTGACAATCATCTAAGGAAGGTTTATAAATCGTTTATTCTCGACAGAAGTTTATGCTCCTGTAGGCTAACGGATAGACTGAGCGGTTGCGGTCCGCTATATCTGGGTTCGATTCCCAGCAGGGGCGTATTTTTCTTGTGTACTTTAAGTCCAGACAAACCCTTCATAATGCATATTAAAAGCAGTTTCTTTGTAATATTTGGAGATGATGAACGCTAATGGAGGTGATTAGCAAAAAAAAACAAACCAGCTTGCCTTTGACCGCGTGGGAAGCCCCCACCGGTATCTTTTTATATTGTTCCCGGAGACCAATACTTCTAAGAGAATACTTATTTTAACCACTCAATAGTAGTTAAAAATAGAAAGGTTTATAAAGGGGAAAAATACAGTAATACTCATGAATAACTATAATATCCCAACAAAAGAGTCAATTAAGTCTTTAGAGGGCTTATTTGGAAAGCTGCAAGAAGAATTTGAAGATGGCACTTTCCAATTTTTAAGCGAGAATTCTGAAGGAGAAGATCTTGGAAGAATAGTTACTCAGCTAAGAGGCGGCAGAGCAAAAATAGCAAATGCGTTTGGAGCAATAAGACAAAACCTGAAAGCAGCTTATAATTCAGATGATCCAGAGTACATACTTTCCGCATACAAGGCTGCTGAAGCCCTTAAGGATGTTACTATGACTTGGCTTCAAAATCTTTCAAAAGAAAATGAAAATTCACAATCACTGGTTCGTTCAATGGGTGAATCGCATACAGCAAGAAGAAAAATCACTGAAGAACACAAAAAAGTTCTGGAAACAACTGCTCAGCTTCAAGCAGCAAACAGACTGCTTTATGATCAAGCGAGAACCGACGATTTAACCGGTATTGGCAACTATAAAAAATTCAGAGAAGTTCTTGCAGAAGAAGTCAGAGAAGTTAACGCTTACAAAGGCCAAGGACTTGAGTTATCCCTCTTAATTATGGACTTTGTCGGCTTTAAACCAGTAAATGATTCAATTGGTCATCCAGGCGGAGATATTCTTCTTAGACTGTTTGCGGACAGAGCAAGCGATTCCTCTTTACAAAGAAAAACAGATACCTTTTGCAGAAATGGAGGAGATGAATTTGCTTATATACTTCCTGTGACTGGTGAACAAGGCGCACTTGAACTTGCACGCAAAATCTGGCGCGCTACAAATTCAATGCCATTTCAGGTTTATGACCATGCTGACCCTGTCAATATTGGTATTTCTATTGGTGTTGCACAACATATTCCAGGTGAAAGCGCAGAAGACCTTTACCAGCGTGCCGATGCCTGTCTTTATGCAGTTAAACATCGTTTGATTGACAACTCAAAGAACGCAATTGTAGCACAATCTGAATTGAGCTCATTTGTTCGCGCAAATCAAGATCTTAAGGAGTATTTTGTTTCTGTTTTGGGATTGAAGCAGTATGAACGACTTTGTTCCCTGAACAGTGGTGAAAGACAAAAGGTTTAAATAGAGGATTCAAAATGATACCAATTACAATGACAAAGGATCCAGGAATCGACCCGGAGACAAGTTATCATACTTCTATTGGATTACAAGGAGCATTAGAACGATATATCGGCTTAGGGCACTTACAGAAGAAGCCTTGGGGAGCGGTTATACTTGAGCTTGGCGCTTGTTTTCATGGTTGTTCTGAAGAAGAAAAAGTAGGAGTTACAAACCAGGTAAAAGGAGTTCTTGATGGCATTGCATTTGATGAACGCGCAAGACTTGCTGAGGCACAATATTTAGGTATTTTCAGAATAGCAGACCAAAAAAGAATCAATGAAACACTTGATTCATTGCAAATCAGATTAAAACCTGCGCTTGGCTGCACCGATTTCCGCGCAGCATCAGTTGTAATCAATCCAACAGAAGGTGTAACTTATGAAAAAATCATTAACGATCTTACAGACAAAATCCAAAAAGCATGGGGAAACGGAACAGGAGAATCTTCTGGACCTGAAATTCGTTAAGCCCCAACCTGCTCCTTAACAGACTTGGCAACAGCGGCTCCAAGAACATCTGAAAGCTTGTCAATTGACACCTTTCTAATGTCTCCCAAATCCTTAATACCAGCACGATGAAGCTTTCTAGCTCTTACGCGCCCTATGCTTTCCAAACGAATCAATGGCAGCAGCTCTTCTTTAACGCCATACTTCAAACGCAAGCGCACTTTTGTAATTTCTTTCAGCAAATCCTGATACTGCATCAGCCTTGCCAGCTCGTGGCAGGAATACAAAAGCCAGTCGGCATTGTCGATCTTAGCCCGAGTTTCACCAGGCCGGCTGTCGTACTTTTCAAGAACCCATTCTTCATCCTTTTCATCAATCCAGTCTTCAAGCATCAAAGCAGTTTTAATGCTATCAAGCCAGCCCTCATATTCCGGCTCAAACATGCTCGGCTCATGCTCAAGCAAATAAGATTCAAGCAAAGCATACTTCTGACTAATTTCCTCAAACTCCTTCTGCTTAACACGAAGCAAGGGACGCATCTCCAAAGTATTGCTAACCGCGTGCAAAAATGAAACAGACTTCAGCGTAATATGAGTTGCACGCTCAAGACGATTCAAAAGATTAAATGCAGTAAGAGGATCAAGATACAATTCAGCAACTCGCTTACCAATAACAGTTGAGCGAAAACCCTCTTTCATCTCCTGCAAGAAACCCCATTCGATAAGCAATTTCAAAGTTCTATCGATAATTTTGGACATCTTATCCAAATCCTTATACTGATGCGCCCAAAAAGTCCGGCTGAAAAAATCAAGAATAGAATCACGCGAGCCAATAATTCTTGCAGTAATCAAAGACAGCAAATAAGTTCGCAAAACAGGCTCAACAGCAAGCTTGCTGTAAATATCCTCAGGAATACCTTTCAAATAATGCTCAACAATGAATTCCTTATCAGTTTCAGTCTGAGCAATAACAATATTCTCGCCAAAAGAATCATACTTAGGACGGCCAGCACGCCCTGCCATCTGCAAAAATTCCAAAACAGGAATGTGAGCCATGCCATGCATTCCAAAACGCTTAACATCACGAACAATAGAACGGAACGCAGGCATGTCTATTCCTGCGGCTAATGTTGGCGTACAGCAGATGATTTTTATCAAACCAGAACGGAAAGAATCCTCTACAAGCTCTTTCTGCTTAGAATGCAAGCCAGCATGATGAAAAGCAATGCCATGCTTGACTGCGCCAGCAAGCCTTTCACACTGTTTTGTAGGCTTTGAAAGAACATTGCGAATGCTTTCTGACAACTTATCAAGCTCAGCGCTCTTCAAAGGCGACTTTTTGCTAATATCCTCAGCTACTTTTTCAGCAGAACGCTTGGCATTAACAAACACTAACGCCTGCTTCTTAATTTCAACAGTATCAAGAGCAAGATTAACGACTGGATCAGAGGTTTTTTCAGCTATTTTCATATTGCTTTCATCGATGTTTCTATTCTTAATTGTTACCATAAGGTTTAAAAAGCGTTATAATCCCCACAAATACTACGAGCCCGTAGCTTAGCTGGTGGAGCACTCGACTGATAATCGAGAGGTCCCGCGTTCAAATCACGGCGGGCTCATAAGCCCCGCTGCAAAGTGCGGCGGGGTCATTTTTCTAACAAACAGCGCCAAATATGTCAGTCAAAGTATCAAGAATAATTTCTGTCAGCATAACAACAATATCTCCAGTATCAAAAGTGCTGTCAGAATTCTGGTCTAAATCAACCACACAACCACCAGAAGAAGGAGTTGTGCAAGAAGTGGAGTTGCTTGTGTAAGCAGTAAGCAGCAAAACCATGTCGCCAACATCAGCATCGGAATTTCCATTCAAGTCAACGTCCATAATGCACTCAGCAGAGAGCACGTTAACGCTAACGCTCGCATTGCCGGAAGAGTTTCCAGAAGTTCCAACAGCAGTAAGCAGATGACGGCCGGCAGACAAATTAATAGCAACAATTGAACCGTTTGCAATATTGCCAGAATTATTTGAAAACCAGCTAATATTGGAATCAGGAGAGCTTGAAGCAGACAATTCAGTGCCATTAGACAACAAAGTAGCATTATCTGCAGGACTGAGAACAGAAACTGAAATTACAGCAGGAGGCGCTATTACAGTTACATCAACACTGGCGTTAGCTGACTGATTGCTATCATTTGCTTCTACTGTTATTGTGTGAAGGCCAACACTCAAGTTTACAAACGCATAAAGACCAGAAGCAATCACGCCAGAATTATTCGAAGTCCACATAACAATTGCCTCTGAACTATTACCTGAAACAGAAGCACTAAGACTCGTGCCATTAGAGTACAAAGTGGAATTTGCAACTGGAGAAACTATGCTTACGGTTAATGCAGGCGGAAGAACAGTAATGCTCACGTTAGAAGATCCAGACTGATTACCGCTTGACGCATTCGCAAAAATCAGGTGAGCGCCAGGAGTCAAGTTAACAGTAATGTTAGCGCCAGTTCCAAGCACGCCAGAATTATTTGAAGACCATTCGACAACTGCCTCCGAAGCATTTCCAGAAACAACAGCAGACAATTCTGTGCCATTTGAAAGAACAGTTGAATTAGCAACAGGAGAAATAATTGAAACATTCAAAACAGTTTCATCATCATAGCCTAAAAATTCCAAAGCAGCCATTGCATCAACACGCGGATAACCAGCAGATATGCTGATTCCTGATGACATTAATGCCTGCTTTATCTCATCAGGAGAGAAAGTCTGGCTGGTTAACTCTCCATATTGAGCAAGCAAGGCAACAACACCAGAAACATGAGGAGTGGCCTGAGATGTGCCTGATAAGTAACCGTAAGTTCCGCCAGTCTTAGTGCTCGTAATAGTTACACCGGGGGCAAGCACCTCAAGCAAAGGACCCCTGTTAGTAAACGGCGCCATGGCATCAACTTTCTCAGAAGCGCCAACAGCAATAGCATTAGGAGAACAAGCAGGATAGCTCACTCCATTAGGGTATGCGTTATTTCCTGAAGCGAAAACATTAACGATTCCGGCAGTGTAAGCGGCATCAATTGCTGAATCAAGATAAGTTGGGCAGGCAGCCTGCGTTTGATAATTTCCACTGTCTCCAAAACTACCGCTGATAACTTTAATGTTATAAGCGTCCTTATTTGTAACACAATAGTCCATAGCCGCAATGATATCGGCCAGCTGGCAAGTACTGCCACAAACCTTAACAGCCACAATATTCGCGCCAGGAGCCACTCCCTTGTAATCACCATTTGAGGCAATTATACCTGAAACATGAGTACCATGACTGTAATAATTAACGTCAACAGCAAGAGAATCTTCTGACAAACCATTCGGACAACAGTTTGGATAACAATAACATTTCTGGTTCACAACCCTGCTTTCAAAAGCCGGATGATCTGCTTGAATCCCAGTATCAAGCACACAGGCTGCAACTCCATTACCTTTCAAAAACTCGCCATCTACTGAAATTTGGTTAACATTAGTTGCCTTAATCAAGGGAGCGCTGTCAGCAAGAGAAAGCTCAAAAGGAATATCAGCATAAACTGCTTCCACCAAAGGATGCTCTTTTAATTTCTCAATGCCCTCAGGAGTTGCTTCAACAACCATAGCAGGAAGAGTTTCCAAGGTTATCTCAGCCTCAACATCACCAGTCGGGCCATTGCCCAATGCCTCTTCAAGAACGCCAGGACTGTTGACATCCTCCAAAACCTGCTCCTGAACAATCGCGGTAAGTTCCTGCAATTCTTCAATACTGGGCTCGTCAGCAATTGACGCGCCTGTAATAGAATTTGCATGAAGCTCAGGCTTCAAAATAACAATGACACGCTCAGTAGGAGCATCAGCGACCTTTCCAGTAATAGTAGGAGGATAAGAAACAACAATTGCTGCTAATAGGAACAAAACACCTATGCACAACCATACTTGAGTACGCATGTTTTACCTCTTTCACTACCAGAACGACTGCTCGCTTTTTATTCTTTACTATAAGCTGCAAGATGGCAACCTTTAAATAGAAAAACTCCTGAGACAAAATCATGAGGTTTACACTCTTAATAATAGCAATTCTATCAGCAATCGCTGTTTTTGCAATTCCATTTGAACTCCAGCCAGAGGACGCCACAGTTATGCCTCCAAGTGTCATAACTATTGACATACTTGTTACAAACAGCGAGCCAATATACGGATTTGAATTGCAGATAGTAGACGCGCCAGAAAGAGCAACATTCTCACACATTGAAGCAACTCCAAGAATTTCAGGCGCGCTAATAACAAGCGCAATACAAGGAGCAAGCATTGTCAAAATAGGGGTCATCCTAAGCGGAACAGGAGCAGGAATAACAGCCGGAACAGGAAGCGTGCTAAGAGTAAAATACGGAGTCAGCTCAGGAAACGAAGAAATAACATTCACGCCTTCTAATCTCAAAGCTTACAATTCAAATGGAACTTTGATAGCAGGCATTACGGCAACAGCAACAGCAGTCCAACTTGAACCAAGCTCTTCAGGAGGAAGCTCAAGCAGCGGAAGCTCTGGAGGAGGGGGAAGCGGCGGGGGAAGCAGTTCCAGCAGTTCTGGCAGCGGAGGAAGTTCATCAGCAAGCACTTCAACAAGCTCACTTGTTCCATTTGAAAACTTACCAGCGCAGGCAACGCCAACAGAAACACCAGTACCACAGCCACCAGATCCGATTGAAACATCAACTGCCGAGCCTGAAGAACAGCCTCTTGCTCAAAGTCCTCCTTCAAAAAAGAAAAATATGCTTCCATTCATTATAGGAGCGATAGTACTGCTAATAGCCGGAGCAATGGCATACTACTTCATAAAAACAGAATACCCGCCAAAAGCTCCTCCGCAAAAGCCAGCAACAACGCATCAACCATTCCCTGAAAAGAAGAAATAATGATTCTCAAAAATCAAGGCGCATCATAAATCGTTTGCACAAGAGGAACGCCAACAAGATTCTCGCCCTGCCTGCACAAACTTAAAGCAGTTCCATAATCATTCCTGAAAACTTCAGAAGGGTAGACTGGCTGAAGACCAGAAGCAATGCAAGCCTCGGCAGGCTCCATCTGCGCGCGCATAGGGCCATAGTACCATCTTCCGCCGCCAGACGCCACAAAATTTCCTGTCAAATCATTCCAATTCCAAGTAAAACCTACAAGAGCAATAACTGCAACAAGCACCAATAAAGACACAGCGATTTTCTGAACCATCTTTTTTCAATAGCCATTTAAGAAATAGTGTATATAAAGTTATCGCTACGCCCCCGGTGAGACTCGAACTCACGACCTATGGATTAACAGTCCATCGCTCTACCGGCTGAGCTACGGGGGCCTACCCTGAGGATTTACCGATTGTTTTTTAAAGGTTGCGTCTACGAATATAAGACTATGCTTGAAAAATACGACTTGGAACTAGAGGCTGTTGAGGCTAAAATAAAAGCAGAAAAAGCCAAAACAGTCTGCATACAACTCCCAGACGGGCTAAAACCCTACGCAAAAGAAATAGTCAAAGACATAGAAAAAAGAACAAGCGCGAAAGTAATCATCTGGCTAGGAAGCTGCTGGGGAGCATGCGACGTGCCATTAGAAGTCAACAGGCTAGGAGTAGACTTGCTAATACAATGGGGGCACTCTGAATGGGGACACTAGCCGCAATTGCTCCAATAATAGGACTATTCGCAGGAATGATTACTGCCAGACTGGCAAAAAGCGAATTAAAACAAGGCAAAAAATATTTCATTCTACTGCAGAACATCCTGCTTGCAACAATAATTGCGATAATGACTTTGAACTTTGGAATAATTTGGGCAGTTGCATCTGCTGTTATAGCATTTCTGATATTGTGGAAATTCTCTTATCAGCTTTACTTAACACCGCTTTTGGCAGTTGCCGCGGCAAAAATGCCAGCAACACAAATACCAATATTTCTCTACTGCATACCAACAGGAACACTAAACAAGGACATAAAGAAAATTCTGCTTGTTGCAGTTGCGTATTCTATAATTGCCGTTCTGGCTTCATAGAAACCTTTTTAAACATAATGTGATACTTAAAAAACAAAAAGAGGCATGTAATGTTAACAGTATACGACTGGGTATATGGAATAGCAACCTTAACAGCAGTATTTCTCAGCATAATAGCAGGAGTAATCGCAATCGGCATGTTTGAGCTGTCAAGACAAAGAAAATACCTATCAGCATGGAAACCACTACTAATTGCACTAATGCTTTTCACACTCGAAGAACTCGTAGGAGCGTTCAAAATATTCGGAATCTGGAGCACGCCCTGGCTAACGCACGTCATACCAAGCTTCATCCTAGTATTTCTAATAGCAGCGCTTTTACAACAAATTGACATCACAAGAGGCTGCGGAGAATGACCCTAGCACTAAGCCTTGCAGATGCAGCGCCTTTGTATAATTTGGGGCTTGTGATAATTGCATTATTCCTTTTCATCAAACTATTCACAACACCAGTAAAAGACAAAAGAGTTTACTTAATGCCATGGAAGCTACTGTTTTTCGGACTGCTAGTTTTCATCATAGAAGAAGTGCTAACAGTAATGCGCGCAATGGACATAATAAACATACCAAAACACATCAACGGATTCTTTGAATTGATAATCATCTGCACATTCATCTACACATTACTTCTGCAGAAAGAACATTTGAAAGTAAGCCGCTAGACTTTTTTGATCTTGAGCGTCTGGGAAACCTGAACCTTGCCATCACTTGCAGTTATTTCAACATTGCCATCCTTCTCCACTATAATCAGAAGAATGTCATCATAAACGCCAGCACTAATCCCTTTGCTTGGAGAAACACTAAAAGACAAAGCATCCCCATCAGGATCAAAAAACGCATCATTCAAGTTAAGCTCAAAAGTACCATCTGTTGCAAAGTCCTTTTCTGGAAAATCCCATTGGGGAGGAATATTGGCAGCAAACGCGCTCGTAGGAGTCACGAGATTAGAAAAGCCAGCAAGAATGCCCAGCATTAGCATCATAACACTGAAATACCAAACTTCCTTCATTTTACCTTCAACCTCTTTATCCCGCTGCATTCAAGGCATGTTGTGACAATCTTTCCAGCACGAATGCGGATTTTGGAATTGACAGCAGTCAAAAAAGCATTGCAAACCTTGCAAAAACGCCTTTTCAACTTCTGCGGAATACGCACCTTGTGCCTTGATGCCATCTTCCTAGCCAACGCAACATACCTTTTTGCATAAGCTGGGCGAAGCACAGCCTGCTCAAACAAAGTCTCAATGCGCTTGGACGCGATTTTTTGCCTAAACGCAGCCGGCTTCACAATGCTACTAGAGTCAATAAAACTATATAAACATTTGGTTCAGCCTAAACTGCATGAAATGGCTGAAAAACCTCTTCAGAGAGAAAAAAACAATGGAAGAAGCCAAGCAATGGCTTGCAGAAGAGCTTGAAAAAGCCCAAAACTCGCAAAATCAAGCAACAGCAAGCCTAGAACAAGAATTTCCAGACCTTCTCACTGCTGTAAAAAAATCAATTGTTGATTTGGAAAGAGCAGAGCTTCACAATCCCAACATACCTGAACGAGCCAAGCACTTCATGCAAGGCAATAGGGAGCAATTTCTAAAGCTGTCAAGCAGATTTGCCGAGAATTTGATAGTTCCAAAAGAAGCACCAGACTTCAGCCAGCTAGACTTATTGTTCCAGCAATACGCACAGAATACTGCAAGACCTGCAGCAATATTATCAGAATTCATCGGAGAGGAAGTAAAAGGCATAAGAAAAACGCTTGCAGAAGTTGAATTGAAAATACGCGAAGTGAAGATGATTCAAATTATGAAGGAACAACTGCAGGCAATCCAGGAAATTGTCCAAAAAATAGAAAGTATCAAGCAAGAGAGAACAGAAATAGAGCAACAGAGAGCAAGCTTTGAGGCGCAATTGCAGCAGCTCAAAAACAAATACGATGCGCTCAAAAAAGAAAAAGAAGAATTTACATCAAAGCCCGAGTACCAGAAAGTCAAAGAAGATTTATTATCTGCGGCAAAAGAAAGGCAGGAGGCGGAACAGGATATAACTGGCATATTTCTGCCATTATCAGATGCGATAAAAAAATACGCCCACCAGATAAAAAATGCGAAGCTAAACGATTATGCGGAAAAACCGCTTGAAGCAGTAATACACGATTACTCACTCGCAATCCTAAAGCATGCCGATGACATAAGAGACTTAATATCAAAAGGAGTGCTTGAAATAAAACCAGAACGAGCGCAAAAAGCAATTGATTCGCTCAAACAGCTCACACGAGCGAGATTAAGCGGAATGATACATAGATACGCAAACGCCAAAAAAAGAGAAGCAGACGTGCATCATGATGTAGCTGAAAGACCAGTTATTAAGGAATACGAGCAATACGCTGTTGACTTAAAAACAACAGCAAATGAAATACAACAGCTTGAAGCGACAATTTTGAAGCTAAAACTTCCAACAGATGAAGAATTAAAAGAAATCCTAAGACAAGAGCTCGAGAAGCATAAGCTGATTTTAGTTTAAGATATTCTCGTCCAATGCCTGAATGCCAGGAAGCGTCTTACCCTCTAAGAATTCTAACGATGCTCCACCGCCAGTGCTAACATGACTGAATTTCTTTTCCAATTTTAATTTTTCAATAGCAGCCACACTATCCCCGCCGCCAATCACAGTAATGCCTTTGCAGTTTGCAATTGCCTTTGCAATTGCGTTAGTGCCTTTGTCAAAAGGCTTTTTCTCAAACATGCCCATCGGGCCATTCCAGAAAACAGTTTTTGATTCTTTAATGATTTCTGAATAGATTGCCTGAGTTTCAGGACCAATGTCAAGTCCTGCAAGCCCTTTTTTCATCTTTGAAGCAGAAAAAACACCTTTTTCAGTTGCTACGTCAATTGGAAGCAAGATTTTCTTCTTGCCTTTCTTTAACAAAGCCTTTGCCAATTGGACCTTATCGGATTCAAATTTGCTCTTTCCGATTTCATACCCCAACGCCTTGTAAAAAGTAAACATCATCGCTCCGCCGATTAAAATCGAGTCAACTTTTTTCAGCAGATTTTCTATCACGCCAATCTTGTCGCTAACCTTTGCACCGCCCATGATTGCGATAAACGGGCGCTTAGGATTTTTTAACAGATTGGAGAGCATATTGACTTCTTTTTCCAATGATAATCCTGAATATGCGGGTAGAAATTCAGCAATTGCATGAACACTTGCATGAGCGCGATGACAAACAGAAAAGGCGTCATTAACGTAAATGTCTGCAAAAGAAGCAAGCTTTTGCGCAAAGCCTTTGCCATTTAGTTCTTCCTCAGGATAAAAACGCAAGTTTTCAAGAAGCAAAACGTCGCCATCATGCATGCCTCTGACTCTTTCCTCAACACTGCTTCCAATACAGTCAGGCTCGTACTGAATAGGATACTTCAGCAGTTTTGAGAGCGCTTTTGCAACAGGAGCAAGGCGCAATTCCTCAACAACTTTGCCCGCAGGCCTGCCGAGATGAGAGATTAGGATGATTTTTGCATTCTTTTTCCTCAAGAACTCGATTGTGGGCAAAGATGCCCTAAGACGCTTGTCATCAGCAACTTTTCCATTCTTCAGAGGAACATCAAAGCCAACTCTCACAAGAACACACCTGCCCTTAACATCTGCCTCTTTTACCGAACGCATACCACATAGCTCTTGCTGTTTGTATAAAAACTTTTTTAAATAGGCTTTAACTATTCAACGTTAAAGAGGTGAACAATGGACTTATTGTATTTCATTCCAGGGCTGAGAATACTTCTTGGAGTGCTCTTTATCATAACAGGAGCCCTTAAGCTTCCAAACCTCAAAGGCTTTTCAATCATTGTTGCTTCGTACGGCTTACTGCCAAGACAGCTAGTCAAGCCTGCAGCATACCTGCAGCCTTTTATCGAGTTTATCGTAGGCTGGTGGATATTATCAGGAAAGTATTTGCTTTATGCGTCAATTGCAGGACTGATATTAATGCTGTCTGCAAATGTATTCGTAATCAAAGGACTTCTGCAGAAAAAGAAAATGGAAAACTGCGGATGCTATGGCACTGCGATAAAAGTTCCTTTAACGTGGAAAAAACTTGCCGAGAATATACTGTGGACGATTCTTTCTATCCTGCTGGTTTTAGGAGCAGAACGCGCAGCCTCGCTCGGATACTACTAAATCTTATTTTTAAAGAGAGAGATAGTTAAGAGTTATGCTCTAGCAATTCACACGATCTTTTTAGGCATGGCAACTTCCAAATCCAACTTAATCTCTCTGCCATTCGGCTCACGAACGTTATGAACTGCCACATAAACTTCAAAAGACTCTTCCCTTCCGTCAGGAAGCTTTGCCTTGTACAAATCCCTGAATTTAGTGACTTCAGGACGGCGCACATCACAAGTAAATCCATTATGCCTGAAAAGGAAGTCCCTTATAACTTCATAATCGATCTTATCCACGGGAAGCCTGTCAAGCAAAGGAAGCAAATACAAAACTTTGTGATCATTAGACCCAACAATCTCGCCCTTCACAGGATTATCTCCCACCTCATAAGTCTTGCTGAACTTCAAGCTAACATCGTTTATCGGAATTCCTAATTTTTTCTGAGGATGAACAACAAAACGATAAGCCCTGCCAGATGGACCAAGCACTTCATACTCTTTTGTCAGGCCATGCACAGGCTGGCCGGAATAAGCAATCTCCTTAGGATGCGGGTGAGCAGGCCTTACTAAGCATCTTCCTTCAACATCTTTAAGCCATCTCACCATTTCATCTTCTGGAATAGAACGCAAAGCAAGGCCAACAGCCACAAGCTTTTCCAAATCATTGTCAAGCTCCGCAATGTAAGAAGAATCCACTCTCTGCGACAATCCCGCAATTTCAGTCATACTGCATCACTCACTCTTTAGTATCCAAAACTGTATACTGGTCATGTTTATATATATTATGACTAAAATCCGAAAGTTGCAGGTTATTTGGCTAAAATGTGTCAAATTCGCTATGTTTTTATATATGAAATGCGTAAGCATCGTGATGGAAAGCATAAACCAGCAAGTGTGGAAGGCACTGCAGACAGATCCTGCAATAATGAGAGACTCGCAAAGAAAACTCATCAACACAAGAGCGCTTGCCAAATACTTAATGGACAAATATGACTTGAAAGCATCGCTTGATGCAATCATCTCAAGCATCAGAAGATTCCCGCTTGAAGGCTATCAAGAAGAAGAAAAAATATTGCAGCACATCTTCCAAGATTCTGTAGTAAGCACGAAAAACAACATCGCATGCGTCACGATTTACATGACGCCAACTCAAGTATTTGAAAAACTAAAAGGAACGTCGCTCCCATCAATAAGAATAACAACAGGAACAGACGAAGTTAAAATTTTAGCAGAGAACGGGCATGTGGACTCGATTGCGAAAATGTTCAAAGGAGCGCAAGTCGAACGCGACTTAAGCGAAATAAGCATTACGGCATCAGGAAAAGCAGCAAAAACAAAAGGAGTACTCGCGCGCATAGCAGCAGAACTAGCATTGGCAAACATAAACATCCACGAAATGTGCATGTGCTCGCCGCAATTCCTGATTTATGTAACACAAAAAGACATTGTCAAAGCGCACGAAAGAATAATCATGCTCACGCAAAGTTAATAAATCAGAATAAGAGAATTCTGAAAAAAGATGGTAAGAGTTGCAATTAATGGATTCGGTCGTATAGGCAGGCAAATTCTACAGGCAGGAATACACGATTCAAGCATTGAATGGGTTGCGGTAAATGACCTGACTGATACTAAAACACTCGCGCACTTGCTAAAATGGGATTCTGTACATGGAAAATCACCATACCCTGTTGAGTATGATGAGAATAATTTGATAGTGAATAAAAAAGTCATCAAAGTATTATCTGAGAAAGACCCGGCAAAATTACCGTGGAAAGATTTGAAAATTGACATTGTAGTTGAGAGCACGGGATTGTTTACTGACAGAGACGGAGCAATGCAGCACATAAAAGCAGGGGCAAAGAAAGTATTAATTTCTTCACCTGCGAAAAACCCAGATATTACGCTTGTTTTGGGAGTGAACGAAAAAGAATACGACAAGAAAAAACACAATATTGTTTCTAATGCAAGCTGCACGACAAATTGCTTAGCACCAATGGTAAAGGTTCTAAACGACAACTTAGGCGTAAAGAGGGGATTTATGGTAACAGCGCACTCTTACACAGCAGACCAGCGATTAGTTGATGCACCGCACAAAGATTTGAGAAGAGCAAGAAGCGCAGCAGTTTCAATAATACCAACAACTACCGGAGCAGCCAGAACTGTTGGAGAAGTAATTCCAGAACTGAAAGGAAAACTAGACGGCTTTGCATGGAGAGTCCCAACACCAGACGGCAGCATTGTAACACTAACAGCAGAAGTTGAAAAATCAACTGATGTGGAAAAAGTAAACTGGATGTTCAAGCACGTGGCAAAACTAAACATGGCAGGAATAATGGAATATTCTGAAGAACCATTAGTAAGCAGAGATATCATTCACAATCCTAACAGCTGCATCTTTGATGCGCTAAGCACAAATGTGCTTGAAGGAACACTCGTGTCAATATCAGGATGGTATGACAACGAATGGGGCTACTCGTGCAGGATGATTGATGTAATCAAACTACTCTTGCCTTAACAATCTTAATTTCTGTCTTAGGCCTGTCACCTGGATTTGTTGGAGCACTGCCAATCTTGTCCAAAACATCAATACCTTCAATCACTTCACCAAAAATAGCGTGCTTGCCATCAAGCCAAGGCGTAGGAACTAATGTTATGAAAAATTGGCTTCCGCCAGAGTTAGGGCCGGAATTCGCCATACTCAAAATACCTTTTTTGCTATGCTTGAGACCAGGACCAAACTCGTCTTGGATATTGTAACCAGGACCGCCAGTGCCAGTTCCAGTAGGATCACCGCCCTGAATCATAAAATTCCTGATAACACGGTGAAAAATAATTCCGTCATAAAAGCCCTTGCTTACTAAATCCTTGAAGTTCTTAGCAGTCTTAGGCGCCTGGTCATCAAACAATTTAATCTTCATAACTCCCATATTTGTTTCCAATTCAACAATAGTGTTCATAGAATCCTCCACGTCCAATTTTTCAACTTCAGAAGCAGCGGTTTCAGCTTCTGCCACTTTTGCCTCTTCCTTTTCAGTTTCAATGCTGATATTCTCGATTTCTGAAAGATTGCTTCCAATTTCTTTGGTCTCATCAACCTTAGCCTGCTGAGCGCAAGCCACCAACAAAATCAGCATTAATGCAAAATATTTCATTTTAGTCCTCCTTCCGTATTCCTGCAACGAAAAACCCTTCAGTATCATTATCCTGAGGCCACATCCTCAAGCAATTGTGAACTTCAGGATTATAAACTTCACCATCGAATTCTAGTATTGGAGCGCCGCGCTTTATTGGAAGATCAATTTCCAGCATTTTAGCATCTTTGACATTATTCAAAAAATAACTCACAACAGCCTCATTCTCCTCAGGCTCAGTAGAACAAGTGCTGTACACTAACGTTCCGCCAGGCTTCAAGCATTTCCAAGCAGCCATGATTAACCTCTTCTGAATTTTAGAAAGACGCTTCATCATATCAGGATTCCACATTGTAATAGTCTTAGGAGATTTTCTAATAGTGCCTGTTCCTGAACAAGGAGCGTCAAGAAGAATCCTGTCAAACATTATTCCAGCTTCTGCAAACTTTTCGCCCTGCATCAAAGTCGTCATGTGATTATAACTGCCAATACGTTGCATGTTAATGCCCAAAGCAGCAAGACGATCGCCCTTAACGTCATTAGCAATAATAAAACCCTTGTTCTCCATGTACTGAGCAATCTGAGAGGCTTTAGAACCAGGAGACGCAGCCATGTCCAAGATTATTTCACCAGGCTGAGGGCCTAATACGACAGGAGGAATCATGCTTGCAGCTTCCTGAACATAATAATAGCCCAAAGCGTGCTCAATTGTGTTGCCGACATCTAAACGCCCGCCTTTATGCTCAATAAAAAAGCCTTCCTTGCACCACAAAACAGGCTCAAGATTCCAGTCTTTTTGCAAACGCCTTGCGCAGTCTTCAACACTGATTTTTAATGTGTTGACTCTAATGGACTTTCTTAAGAAACATAGAGTGTATTTCTTGAATACTTCCCAGTCAGTCAGCTTGCTATATCGCTCTATGAACTTCTCCTTGAATACATACTTTTCTGCGTCGTGGAAAGGTTTCAGCATAGCGTTTTACTCACATACGGACCATCAAGCGTATAGCCTAGTTTATAATAATATTCTCTCGCGCCAACCCCAGAGATAACAAGCATCTTCTTGCAATCGAAACCTTTTGCAATTTTCTCTGCCTCTGCAACCAACTGCTTTCCAAGACCCTTATGCTGCAAATCACCAGACTCGCCCAAAGGAACAGACTGGCCGTAAACGTGCAATTCTCTTATGCCTGCGCTGTTTTTCGTGATTTCAGCACGATGAGAGTCTGGAACTATGCGCAATCTACAAAAACCTAACAACAAATCATTCTTTGTATCCTCAAAAGAAAGAAAAACTTCCTTTCCGCCAGACGCTTCATAATCTTCTCTCAACAATTTAACAGCAGACCAGTCAATTTCATGCTCCCTTGGCTCACGGCAACGAATGCAACGGCATTTGATTCCTTTTTCCTTTAACTTTCTTTCAACTAACTGACGCATATTAGTCATATTAGGACCAGCATCAATGAAATTACTTGGAATATCTCTTTGAACACGCATAATCCTGCACCACTTAGGAACATGCCTCTTAGCCTCAACAATAATATCAGCAGCATCTTCTGCTGTCAAAGGACTGTATTTTCCGGCTTTCCACATTCCAAATAAACCAGTTCCTTTCATGACGGTTGTAGGATAAATCTTAATCGCATCAGGCATGTAATCAGGATTTGTGAACAATTCCTTGTAATCTTCAGCGTCCATCTCTTTAGACATGCCCGGCAAACCCGGCATCATATGATAGCCAACTTTTAACAAACTATTGCGCATCAATTTTGTAGCTTTAACAGCATCCTGCAAAGTATGGCCCCTATGAGTTGATTTCATGACGGCCTCTCTTAGACACTGCACGCCCATTTCAACTCTCGTTGTGCCAAGCTTCAGCATACTGTCAATATGAGGTTCAAAACACCAATCAGGCTTTGTTTCAATGCACAAAGCAACACAGCGAATCTTTGCAGACTCATTTCTCTTCTGCTCAATTTCAAGCGTGCTTGTTCCTTTTAGCGCAAGCTCCTTTTCATGAGTATGCTGTATTCTTTCCTTGTTGCCGATTTCTCCAGGAAGCTCAAAAAAGTCCAAGAACTTTTCCATATTGACTTCTTTGCCATAAAACAATTCACCAAAATCATTCATCGCTTTCAAAGCATAAGTGATAAAATCTTCCTGGTATTTTGCTGGCAAAGCAGGGAAAGTGCCGCCTTGCACAATAATTTCAGTCTTTTCAGGAACGTGGCCTGTTACGATGAATTGCTCAAGACGATTGAATACGATCAGATACGGGTCGTAAAAGTTCCTAATGCCGCGCATTGTGCTGGGCTCCTTGCCAGTATAACTCTGCGGAACATCACCAAACGCACTATTTGGGCCGCCAGGACAATAAACACACTTGCCATGCGGGCAGGCAAAAGGAGCAGTCATCAACGCCAAAGGAGAAACACCAGACATAGTGCGCATAGGCTTTGTTTTCAGCTTAGCGCCAGTGCGCAAAAAAATGTCGATATCAGAAGGAATACTGTCAAGGCTGTATTTCTTTGATAGCTTAACCTTTAACTTAGAAAGCGCGCCCTTAGAAATACCCTGCTTAACCGCCAGCTCAACTTCTTCAAAAAACCCTTCCATGTAGAAAAAACGCTATTGAGGATTTATAAACTTATTCGCTTCCTGTTGAGAATCTAATTCCAGAAATATGCAGGCTTGTGCCAGGCTCAACAATAACATCCAAGTGCAAAGAAGGCCTGTTCATCAGGTCTTCATGAAGCAAACAAGTCTCAACACACTCGTTCTGGAAAGCGCCAGAAACTGTTTTGTAGCCAACAGGAAGAGTTTCAATCTTGTTTAGCTTTTCTCCAGGCTGGATGTCAAGCTCCTGAACAGCCATGCCGGTAATCTGCTCCATTGCAGAACTCTCCTTTTTCTTATTAGAATAAACAAGCCACTTTTGGCTTTCATCAGAAAGATAAACATTCGCCAAGCCAGAACCCTGAACGCTTCCGCTTAAAGCAAGAGAAGAAATTTTCAACAAGCCACCAGCGCTTGGAATCAGAGTAAAGCTCTGGCTCTCTAAGACATCAATATTGAGTTCCTGCGAATAAGTCTCCGTAGGTACAAATCCGGTTATCGAGGGCTTGCCGATGATTAATGCTGCAAAAATAATGCCAACAACAACTACGCCCAAGATAAGGCGGTGCGATTCCATGATATTATTGTCCTCCAAGCTGTTTATAAATCTTTTCGATTTCATCACGCTCAGAAGGACCGGCCATAGAATCCAGCTTTTTCAAAACCTGCGACCATTCATCCTTGACAACAACATCAGCACTCAACTTTTCTCCTTTCTGCTCTGCCTTTTTCAAGCGAGCAGCAACTTTCTCAGCAACCTGCTCAATCTCATGCTTCAGCTTTGCAGCCAAAGGAGCGCTCTTTTCCTTCATATGCGACCACATGCTCTTAACTTTCTCTCTCAAAGGAACAGGAGGCTCCAGCTTCATGCCAACATCTCCTGTTTCCTTCCACTGAGCAACAGCGCTGTTAAGCTTGCCAACAATATGCTCATGAATCATCTCGCGAGTCTTCTCGCGCTCCTGATTGCGAAGCTCGTCTTCATCCATTTCATCAACTTCAACTTCTTTTGGCGCTCGCTCGATTTCTTTAGCAGGAGCGTCTCCAGTTTCAGCAGTAATCCTTATTCCGTGCTCACCAAACTCAGTTTCAGGAGCTTCAACAATCTCTTCAGTTTTCTCTTCAGGAGGAGGAACTACAATCTCCTTAAACATGTCAGCCATCTTGCTCTTGAATGAAGATAATTTGGAAGGCTCATGCTTATGAGAGTGCTCAGTATGATGCTCGGCATTATGATGCGCTTCATGATGATGTTCTACTTCTTTTTCTCCCATTCTTCCTCAGCAGCCTCCAAATCCTTCCAAACATCAGGCTTTGAAATAACTTCCTCTTTATTCTTGACAAGAACTTCAACAGCGATTGCAGCGACCAGCAAAAGCATGCCAAATGCGGCAAAAACACTTGCTGCCTTTTTTGTTGTAACAGCAATAGCCGTGGTTGGAGCAGCAACAGAAACCCCGAAAAGTATGCCTAACGAAATAAAGCCAACAAGAAAAGCGCCCATCAAAATACGCTTTGTTCTATCTCCAGTGCAAATATGGCCCACTAGATGAGAGCCAAAGACTGCCAACACCAGAAGAAAAACAACCGCAAGCAAGGAATGATCAGGATTCTCAGATTGTGTTACTCTCTTGCAGTTCGGGCAAAGAGAAAGACCGGTTGCAGTTGCAGGAGCAACAAAATGCAAAGAATCAATTGAAAGAACACCCGGCCCTGAAACAACCAACACCAAAGTTTCAGGCTTCAAAACAGGCATCTTGCATGAATCAATGCAAACGTTCTCAAAACTTGTTCCAAACGAAGAAAGCTCAATTGTCTTAGGAAGATCAAGAGTATCCATTACGAGATACTTCCTGCCTTCTCCAACAAGCCAGACTTCAGCATAGCCAGAGCCTTCCCAGCTTCCGGAAACTGAGAAGCCTGTCAAGCTTATATCCTTAAGAAAAGGAACAGTCATTGTTTCTGTAGTACGAATACTGGCCTTTTCAGAAAACTCAATAACCTGCACGCCAGAAGGATTAACAGAAATTATTGTAAAAATAACTGCAATCAACACAGTTGCCGCAAGCACTACTTTTTTCCACATCATTGTACGATTGTTGCGATCAGATTAAAGTATAGGTCATTCTTCTCAGGGCACACGCCATTGCACTTAACAATTTCATCCCATTCTTTCTCAGCCTTCCTGTTCTCAAGCAAAGCGATCTGCTCGTTTGCAATGCTCAACGCCTTTGAAAATTCCAGCAAGTGCTCATTATCGCCCCAGTATTTAGCAGTCGCTATAATGTTAATAAGCAAAGCACTTTCCTTAATGTCAGATTCGTAAGACGCAACAGTAACTAAAACAATGTCAAGATAAGCTTCATCAGGACAGTTTGTTGACAAACACTTAGTCATTCTATCCCACTGGTCCTTAATTTCAGCATTATCAGTATCGGCAACAAGCTCATCAATAGAACTGATTAAGTCGGCCTTGTCAACAGGATTCTGAGCTTTTCTTAGCTCTAAACTCTTGTAGATTAAAGACTTGACTGGGGGCTCGCCAGTCATAACGTTCACAATGATTACAACGGCTATTACGAGAACTATGATGCCTATGATGGCAGCTATGATACTGCCAATACCTCTTTGAACAGTCATTCAAGAATCAACAGTTTAAGTATATTAAAAGCTTCCTATCAAACTTTTCAAAAAAGTTTGATCAAAACGCTCCTTATTTCCTCCTCAAGAAGCAATTTAATAGATGTTTGCTCTGCAAACATGGTTAAGACTCTTCTCTCGTCGTCATAATCTCGCGAAAACAGGTCTAGAATTATTATTTCTTCGCGGCTGGAGTGGCGGCAGCGGGAGCGCCAGGCTTTGCACCCGCAGCACCAGGAGCGCCTGGAGCAGCAGCGGCTTCAACTGGAAGCAATTCTTCAATAATGACAGTTGGAATCTTTGCTTCAACAAGCTTTGCCTTAATGGCTCCTCTCGGCTGTCCTGCCATGCTTTCAATAATCTGCTTGGCAGTAGCCATGTACTCAGCCTTACGCTTCTCAATATCAGCAAGAAGCTTAATCTTCTTCTCTTCAATCTCTTTTAATTCTGCAGCAGACAATTCTGTCTTTTCAGACTTGATTTCAGCATCAAACATGCCGCTGTTGACATCTGCAATAGTGCTAACTGCTCTCTTGCCTTCAATCATCACACCCATGCTGTTGCAAGTTCCGGCTATTTCCTTAACCATAGCAAACATGTCCTTTCCTGAAAGATTATCCTTCTTCATCTTTGCAATCTTGATAACCTGCTCAATCTTCAAATCTGCAACTAAGTCAGCTTCTGGAGAACCAGAGCCTTTCTCAATGTGAGCTTCCTGCTTTACCAATGCCGAAGCAGGAGGAGTACCTACAGTAATAGTAACGTTCTTTGCCTCATCAACAACAATCTTAACTGGAACTTGAACACCCTTGAAATCAGCAGTCTTCTTGTTAATCTCAGAAATAATCTGGCCAATATTAACGCCCAAAGGACCCAGAGCTGGACCTAATGGAGGAGCAGCGCTAGCTTTGCCGCCCTCAACCATTGCATCCACAGTCTGTTTTGCCATACTTATTGTCCCCCTATACGATATTTAAAAAGCTTTCGTCTATAACTCGTCATCTGAAGATGATTCAGCCGGAGCTTCGGACTCCCTTCTGATAACCTTGACAGCGTCCATTTTAACAGTAATCGGAATAGGAACAGCCGCGCCAAGAAGCTCAACAACAACTTCTTCCTTAGTTTTGTCAATTCTTGTGACTTTAGCCTGTTCACGCTTGAATGGACCAGAGATAATTTCAACAATGTCACTCTTGCGAATGTCAACTTCACGCTTGACCTGCTCCAACATGTGCTCGATTTCAGAATAATTGATTTCTTTTGGAAGAATGCCTCTTGCATAAGGAACGTTAAACGCGGCTTGCTCTGCAGACTGCCTGTCTGCAGCTTCGACGAAAATATAGCCTCTCATGCCGTGAGGCCTTATAGCACAGAAAACAGGAAGCTTCTTTTTCTTAACGTTAGATACTAAGAAATCCAAAACCTGATCTTCACGATTTGCAGTAGTTCTCAATGCAAAAATAAGAGTGCCAAGCTCCTCTTTCTTTGGAGCTTCAACTGCCTTTTCTTCCTTTACTTCAACAACTTCAGGCGCAACTTCACGTACTTCTGAACCTGCAATCGTCGGAATTCCCACCGGCGCCTTCTGCTCTGACCCCTGCTCGTCTTCTTCCATTTTTCAAGTCTCCGAGAATAATAAGAGTGAAAAGTAACCAGGGGTTTAAAAAGGTTTCCATATTTCAAAAGCAAGAAAGCAGGTCTTGTTCAGATGCCATATTCCTTTAATGTAGCTTTGCATGTGGCACGCTGTTCTTCACAAACGTTAAACTCGCATACGGATGCGTCTCTCAAATTCATCCCGAGTAGTATGAAACATTCCTCTCTATCGGAATAAGAATTTCCCTCTTTTTTGCAGTAATCCGGATCTTTCCAGTATTGAGTGGGCAGCTCATTGCATGCTGAAGCATCCTTATAAAGCGGACCGACTTCGGCAAAGCATAGGTTGCGCTCATAGCTCGGTAGAATTCTACTGCATATAGAAGGGTCAACGTAATATACTGCCCGTTCCGTATCGCATGCGTAGACAAATTTATTCCAGTCTGACTCTTCAAATTCATCCAACTTTTCGGTTGGTTGCACATCATAGCATGAATTAAAAGAAAGCAAAATGCTTGCAATCTTCTTGTTATACAAGCAGACTGATCTTGGATGAACAGTAATATTGATTGCGTACTTTCCGACATTTGTTAGCACATCTTTTATTGGCAGCGAACTGCAATCCTTTACATTATATTCGTTGGGATATAATCCACTTCCAGGGTTTCTTTTTTTATAAGACTCATATTTATCCTGATATATATAATAAGAAAATGGAGGAAGAAGCTCGAAAATATTATCTTTTGTTATTTCGAGAAATAATTTGCCATATGTGTCGTCTGCTTCAACTTGGTAATCGATGCTGCCAAAAGGAATGCGTTCTGATTGAATTGTCGGTGGAGACTCCTTCTTAACGCAACCAGCAATTAAGAATGCGCCTATAATTATCAGCAATACGAAAAACACTCCTTTTTTCATAAATTGGATTAAATGTTCAGAATATAAAAGATTATCCTTTAAAACAACAATTCTCTGACGAAATGCACTAAAAATCCAACGACGCCAATAATTGCCATTCCAATTGCAGAAATTTTGACAATAGTTGTAAACTCCTGCTTGTCAGGCTTCTTTGTAACTCTCAAGACTCTTTTGCACTCCATGATAAACGCCTTCAAGCGCTCCAATTTGCCAGGTATAGGCGCGCCAATCTGCCGGGGCTGAGCTTCCAGCCTCTTTGGAATTTCATTTTCCACAGCTTCTTCAACAGGAGCAGCTTCTACCGGCTCATGCTGCTCAACAGGCTCTGCAGTAGTTTCTTCTATAACCGGCTCAATCTTTTCAGCCTGCTCTTCGGAAGCGCTTTCTATTTCAGCAACTTCTTCCTGAAGCTCTTCGTCCTGCTTTTGCTCGTCCATACTATGGAAGTTTCAATATGTGCTTTATTAAGCTTTTGTAGAATCAGTCTACGAACTCGATGCCAAGCTCGTGCTGCATTTCCTCTCTTGTGGCTTCTGAGAGCTTCTTTGTTTTTCCAAAGATTTGCGGCGATTTAACGCCAGTAACGATAAGCATGACTCGCAGAACACTGCCCAAATCCTCATAAATCTGGGCGCCCCAAATAATTTTAGCGTCCTCTGATAATCTCTCTGAAATAGTTTCAACAACTCTTCTAGCTTCGTTCAAAGTAAGGTCTTTACTGCCGGCAACATTGATTAAAGCGCCAGTTGCGCCAGTAATGTCAACATCCAACAAAGGATTGTTAATTGCTTTTTCAACGGCTTCTGTTGCGCGATTTTCAGAATCAGACTCGCCAACACCAATCAAAGCAACACCACCGTTGCTCATAACTGCCCTAATATCCGCAAAGTCCAAGTTAACAAGACCGGCTTTTGTGACTAATTCTGCAATGCCCTTAACTGCATTAGTTAAAATTTCATCAGCCACTTTGAATGCGGTGTGCAATGGCAAGTCTGGAGCAAGCTCCAACAATTTATCATTTGGAATGACAATTAAAGTATCAGCAAACTGCTGAATCTTTTCAAGACCAATAACTGCGTTTTCATATCTCCTATTTCCTTCCATTGTGAAAGGCATAGTAACAATAGCAACAGTCAAAGCGCCCATCTTCTTAGCAGTTTCTGCAATAACAGGAGCACTTCCAGTTCCGGTTCCACCACCAAGACCGCAAGTAATGAAAACCATGTCAGCGCCAGCAAGAGCGTTCTTCAAATCATGCTCGTTCTCCCTTGCAGCTTCCTCGCCAACCCTAGGATCAGCACCAGCGCCAAGGCCTTTAGTAACCTCTCTTCCAATTAGAATTTTCTTATCAGCATTAGTGTACAATAAGTCCTGAGCGTCAGTATTCACAGCAACAGTCTCAGCGCCATGCACTCCGACTTCTGTAATCCTATTAATAGTGTTATTTCCGCCGCCGCCACAGCCAACAACCTTTATGCTGGCGCGCTGTTTAGAAAGAAGTTCTTCAAGCTCAGTATCAGCCGGATGGCCTCCTGTTCTTTTCTGCGTTAGCTTCGGATCATTAGAAGCTTGCTGTGGTTTTATGAAATCCATTTGTTGGAAACTCCCCCTTTGATATAACGAAAGACCTGAGTAATTAATAAAAAAGTCAGGTCTTTCGAACATAAAAGACGCAAAAGTCATAAAAAACTTAGGGCGTCTATTATGATTTTGGAGAATTACAGAACTATATAAGCATTATGAGGCAACAGAATATATTTTACTTATTCACTGAGAATTCAACTTCAACGCCCGTTAAATCAGTTATTTTCTTGCCCAACGGAGCCTTCAATTGTTCAGGCAATTCCTGCGGGAAAGTAACTATTGCTTTCTTGTCCTTAACTTCAACAGGAACTTTAACGCCTAAAAGAATTCTTAGCAAAGCTTCAACCTGAGCTTTCTTGTCTGTAACAATCTTGATAACTTTCAACTCATACTCAACATCACGGCCGGCAAGAGCATGATTGAAGTCAACAACAGTCCTGCCGCCAGAAACACTCTTAACAATGCCAACATAATTGTCAATGTTGAGCCTGAGACCAGGAATAGGCTTGATTTTCTGTTCAGTGAACTTGCTTATAGGAATCATTGTAACAAGCTTAGGATCTTTTTTTCCAAATGCTTTTTCAGTAGGCAATTCAAGCTTGTAATTGCCCAATTCTTTTCCTTCCAAGAACTCATCAATTCCTTTCAGAATTTGGTGCTCGCCAATGCAAATTATGACTGGCTTGTAATCATTCTTATCTGAAAAAATCTGAGCTTCCTTAGCAATTTTTTCATCAGTGGTGTCAAATACATCATTGCCTTCTTTCAAACGGCCAGTATACTCTATTTCCACAAAATCATGCTTTTTGATAGGCATGCGTCATTGGGACTAGGAAGTGTTTAAAAAACTTACCTTGATTTTATGAAGTCCAGCACTTTCTGAACAGACTGTTCTATAGTAAGATTGCTGGTGTCAAGAACGAAATCGTAATGGCTTTCATCAGAAAAATCAACATTATAGTGAGTCTTGTAACGCTTGATTTCAATCTCCTTGCGCTTCAACAAGCCATCAAGAACTTCTTTTTCTGATTTGAAGCCTTTTTCATCTGTCCTTTTTTTGGCCTGAATATCGCCCCAAATACGCTTTGCGCCTACTTTGGGGTCAACTTTTACAAAAATATTGATGGCATTTGGAATGAAATGAAAGCCCACTCTTGCATCAATAACAAAATTATCCTCTTTGGCAAGCTTCCTGTTAAGAGAATCAATCTCATTATCGATAGAAGGATCGACTAAAGCCTGCTTGGCAAGCTCCATCAAGGAAACACCACGCTTAATGGCTATCTGCCCCATAAAATCGCCTGCAGAATAACGCTTCAGATTAAGCGCTTTTGCAACAGCCTTGCCAATAGTCGACTTGCCGCTGCCAGGGGTGCCGGATATAGTGATTATCATGCCTTTTGTGAACAAACACTTGTTTTTAAGCTTTTATGCCAAAACTTTTATAAACCCCCATATACCAGAATAGCTGGGTAGTGAAGATGGTGGAAGTACAAACAACAAACACAGGGGCGGTTATACCTGTAGAAACTCCTCAGACTAAATATCCAATAATAGTTCCAACAAGAAGAAAAGTAGAAACTTTCAGAGTAGTAACAGGAGATGGCAATAAAGAAGCGCACGAACGCTTCGACCTCGGCTACCGTCTTAGCTGGGAAATGAACGGCCTTGGAAACCAAGTGGCGCTATCAAAAAATCCTGACTTCCGGTGCATAAGACAGGAATCAAAATTCTCAGGATTCGCGCTCATAGACTCGGAATTAACACCTGAAATACTTGTTCAAGAAGAAACGCCCAAAGGACTTGTACTTTGCGTCAGCCTCTATGAAATGGAAAAAGAACAAAAACTGAAGAGAGCAACATCAACACAAACATACGCCAGAATAATGGATCTTCAGGAAGCATTTGCGACAACACAAACCGGAAGCACTTATAGAATAACACCAGAAGACGTATCACAAATTGCATCATCCCTTGACTACGGCAATGCACTACACGCACTTGCAACAGGATTATCTTCACATGAACTTCAAAAATTCCCCGAGAAACTTGATGAACGGGTTAAAGCCTTAAAAGAAGCATTCAAAAAAGCACAGGAGAAACTGCCGGAGGAAAAGCGCGAGCCGGTTCCTGATATCTTCGCGATATACACTAAACTAATAAAAACATTCCATCGAGCATTTTATGACATGAAGCCGGGCGACGATGTCTCCATGGCAACAGACGCTATAAGAGCAGAATTTGACAAGCGCAATTACTGCAAAACGCACATTGACGCGTATACAAACGCTAGACAAATGCTATACCAAACAGAAGCTATACTAACCTTGGTACAACTAGCTCCCAAACAGTAATCTTTAAATAGATATTCTCGACAAAAAATCACATTAGGGGGAATTTATGTCAAATCGCGAAATACAACCAATATTCATACTGCCAGAAGGCACACAAAGAACTACTGGCAGGAATGCGCAAAGAAACAACATAATGGCAGCAAAGCTTGTAGCTGAAACTGTCAGAACTACACTAGGCCCAAAAGGAATGGATAAAATGATAGTAGACGCAATGGGCGACATTACAATAACAAACGACGGCGTTACAATTCTAGAAGAAATGCAAATAGAACACCCAGCAGCAAAAATGATTGTTGAAGTTGCCAAAACTCAAGAAGCAGAAGTAGGAGACGGAACAACAACTGCAGTCATAATCGCAGGCGAATTATTGCGAAGAGCGGAAGAATTACTTGATCAAAACGTGCACCCGACTGTAATCGCACGCGGATACAGAATGGCAGAAGAAAAAGCACAAGAAATACTCAACGAAATCGCTGAAAACGTAAGCGAGAAAGACGATTCTGTATTGAAAAAAATAGCAGGAACTGCACTAACAGGCAAAGGCGCAGAGATCGCAAAAGAAAAACTGTCAGACATTGCGGTCAAAGCAGTAAAACGGGTTATTGATTACGAAAACGGATACATACACTTTGACAAAGAAAACATCAAACTAGAAAAAAGAACAGGAAACGCAGTAGAAGATACAGAAATGATAGATGGCATTGTACTAGAAAAAGAAGCAGTGCATCCAGGAATGCCAAAAATGATCAAAAATCCAAAAATAGCATTACTTGACTCTGCACTTGAGATTAAAGACACTGAAATTGACGCAAAAATAGAGATTACCAATCCAGCTCAAATGCAGGAATTCCTACAACAAGAAGAGAAGATGTTGAGCGATATGGTAGACAAGATTGTTGCATCAGGCGCAAACGCAGTATTCTGCCAAAAAGGAATAGATGACATGGCACAACATTTCCTTGCTAAAAAGAACATTTACGCTGCAAGACGCGTGAAGAAATCAGACATGGAGGCAATGGCAAGAGCCACAGGCGCAAGAATAGTTACTTCTTTACGTGATTTAAGCTCAAAAGACCTGGGAACAGCAGGAATGATAGAAGAGAAAAAGATCGGAACTGACGAAATGACATTCGTAACAGGCTGCAAGAATCCAAAGGCGGTTACTATTTTAGTTCGAGGCGGAACAGAACACGTAGTTGACGAAGCTAAAAGAGCTTTAACTGACGCAATCGGCGATGTCGCAGCAGCAATCAAAAGCGGAAAAATAGTAGCAGGAGCAGGAGCATCAGAAATAGAAGTCTCAAAAGGACTACGCAAGTACGCTGACGGCCTTTCTGGAAGAGAACAACTAGCAGTACTAGCATTCGCTCAAGCATTAGAAGTAATCCCAAGAACACTAGCAGAAAACGCAGGAATTGACCCGATAAATATTCTCGTTGAATTGAAAGCTGCCCACGACAAGAAACAAAAATGGGCAGGAGTAGACGTGTTTAAGGGCAAAGTTGTTGATGCCTGGGCAATGGGAGTAATAGAACCATTGAAAATCAAAACACAAGCATTGAGCTCAGCATCAGAAGTAGCACAAATGATACTGCGCATAGATGATGTAATAGCCGGCGGAAAATCAGCCCCGCCACAAATGCCGCCAGGAATGGGCGGACACGGAATGGAATTCTAAGCAGGTAGAAATGTTTATATACCAACTTAGCTCATTTTACAACATATAGTTAAAAAAAGGTGATTAGAATGGCAGATGACGCTTCATCAGAAGACGAATACGAACTTCTACCGCATAAAGAGATTGAAGACTTAAAAGACGAGCTGGCAAAACTAAAAGAATTCGAAATAGCGCCAAGCAAGAAACTACAAGTCTCGCTACTTGAGCTTAATACAAAGCTAGACAAGCTACTGACAATATTCGAAGACGCAACTCACGAAATGAGAGTCGAAGAAGGCGGGCTAAGTTTTACTGAGAAAATGAAGCCATTGCTTGAGAAAATGAGCAAAATACTAGAGCAAAATTCTGAAATCGCATCAGGAATACTAGCACTGGCAGACATGGTAAAAGAAGTAAAAGAAAGCAGAGAAGCACCGGCAGTTGTAAGAGAACAACCAACATTCACAATGCCGGAAATGCAAATGCAGCCACCAATGGCCGCGCCTGCACCAAGAACTCCGCCAATGATGGCAAGACCTATGCCACCAATGCCTCCAATGCAAGGAATGCCGCTACCTCCACCAAGAAGGAGAACATTCGGGCTATGAGCCTGCCGTTAGATACAGGCGACCAGCTTGTAGACAGAACAAAAAGCGCACTCTATCTCTACTATCTAGCACGCGCAACACACAAAGTAATGCAAAGAGAAATAGCGCATAGAAAAGTAGAACTTTCTATCAAACAATTGAAGAAATTGAGCACAAAAGATTTGCATGGCCATATAGAAGAACTTGAAGGCCACATAGTAGAAGCAATATCAAAAGAAAAACAAATACAAGCCCACCAACAGGGCGAAGAATCAGTACACGGCGAGCTAAAGCACAAAATTGTCAAACTCGAAAGCAAACTAGGGCGCTATCTTGATACGCAAGACGCAAGAAAGAAAAGAGTCGACGAACTAGAACAAAAAATCAAAAGCAAATTTGAGTCAAAAAAAGAAAAAATCACTGCTCTGAAGCAAGACTTCAACAAATTAATGAAACTCTATTCAAAAGCAAGAAAAGCAAAAGCCAGCAAGGAACAGTTATTAGGATTAGCGAGAAGAATTGAAAACGTAAAAGCAAAGATTTCTGTGCTGAAGTAGCTCACTTATGCGTAAACCAGAAAGAAACCTTATTCTTACTCTTGCTGTCTAAACGGCAGAAGCCGAACCTTTCTAACTGCACAATGGTGCCGATTTCTAAATCCTTCAAGCCAGCTTCGCCAAGACCTTTTCTCAACTTCTTGTCAGGCATCAAAACTTCAACTTCAACATTGTCAGCACTAACAGGAAGCCAATGAATTGTGGCCTCGCCAATACCACGGAACTTTTCGTACTCCTTGCTCTCGAACAAGTAATCTTTATTGTCTTTCATGAAGTTCAAACAATCTTTCAACCGGTAAAGTTTCTTAGCCTTAATCAAGGCAGAATCGCTGCTTGAAACGTAAAAATCAGCATTAGTCTGGAAAGTTCTATTTCCCCTGTCAGGGAAATCAGGATGCAAAGGAATACTGATAGTCTGCTCAGGAGCATTTTTCACTGAAATTTTAACAGGATCCCACACGAAAAAGTAACGGTTAGCAATAGGGTCGATAATATTACGATTATGAGCTTCCAAGCTTTTCAAAAAGTCCTCAGCAGGAACCGTCTTATCATTCAAGCCAACACCCATATCAAGCGCAAACTTCTGGAAAGCACCAGGCTGGAAACCTCTCCTTCTCATACCGGCTAAAAATGGCAAACGAATGTCATCCCAATCATCATACTCGCCAAGCTCAATAGCCTTCTTAACCTTAGTTTTGCTAATTTCCATGCCTTCAAAATTAATTTTGCCAATGTATGCATGATGAGGAACCTTCCAGCCAAAAAAGTCAAAAATATGCTTCTGACGCTTCGCGTTATCAACGTGATCTTTTCCCCTAATAGTATGCGTGATATTGTAATCGTGGTCGTCAATCGCGACAGCAAAATTCATCAAAGGCCAAACCTTGTACTTATTGCCCTTTTTCGGATGCATATTATGATTAATTCTTAGCGCAGGCCAGTCACGCATGGCCGGATTAGGATCATTAATATCAGTCTTAATCCTGACAACAGCAGCACCAGGCTCATATTCAACAAACATTTTGTCCCAGCGCAACAAATGCTCTTTTATAGGCAAATCACGACAAGGACAAGGCAGTTTTTTCAAAGAAAAATTACGGAACAAGTCGCCTGAGCAAGTGCAAACATATGCCTTACCTTTACTGATGAGTTTTTCCGCATAATCATAATACGTCTCAAGACGGTCGCTCTGCAAAAACATCTGGCTAATTCCATTATCAGTAAACCACTGAGCATCCTCTTCATCCATTTTGTAAGCAGGAGCGTAAATTTTCTCAGGATTAGTATCCTCAATTCTTAAGATAAGTTTTCCGTTAAACTCCTTGCAATACAAACTGCTCAAAGAGAAAACAATAGCATGCCCGATATGCATAGGGCCAGAAGGCGAAGGAGCAATTCTCATAATCACATTTCCCTTCTGCATGTCAGGCAAAGGCTTCAGCTTTCTTTCTTCAGGACCGTGCTTGTCAATCAATAAATCCGGAGCAGTCTTTTCAAGCTCTGCAACTTGCTCCTTAACGCTCATCAAACGTATTTCATCACAGACTTTTTTTATTTCAGGAGAGAGCTTCTTCAAATCAGTCTTCAAATCAGGACGCTCAGAAAGAATTTTGCCAATAACAGAACCCATATTAGGAACGCCATTGTATCTACGAGCGTTATCCAACGCATACTTGCGAATACTCTTTTTCAGCTCTTCGTCCATACTATATCAAGAAAAAGGGCGGTATTTAAACCTTTATTGTACGATCAGCTTTCCACGAGCCATATCCATAGAACAATGGAATTTGAAAGTTCCTTCTTTGTCTGGTGTAAATTCAATCACAGCATTAGCTCCTGCCGGAACAATTTTTCTAATTCCGAAATCCGGAAATATGATATCGCTTCCACAGCCAGCCGTTTCGTCAGCACGCACATTAATCTTCAATGGCACCCCTTTTTTTGCCACAATCACATTTGGCGAATATGCAGCGCGCGTGATCAATAAATCAATTTCCTGAACGCCGTTCTGCACGATTGTTTCAGCTCTAACTTCTCGCGTGAATTGCTGCAAATTGGCCGGCAAGGTTAACTCGTGCGTGTTCTTCGGGGCGCTGTCCTCAATGTTGAATGATAGCATAACGCTTACACCCAGCACCACAATACTCGCAATCAGCCACCACGTGATAAATGTATTCGGCACTTTGGCCGGTTTTTCTGTCTTACTTCCACAACAGCTGGCCCCGCAGTAAACTGCATATGAAAGCCCCAATAAAATTATAAGAATGATAAACGAGAAAAAAGGCATGAAAATGTCAACACTGAACGGACGCATCATTTGACCAAGCATCGCGCCCATCATACCGCCCATCGGGCCCGCAATAACTCCTTCCATAATGCCCAGATGACCGCCATATTTTCCAAATGGAATGCCGAACAATAAGCCAACTATGCTTCCCATCATCACACCGTACAAGAAATTACCTGTGGGAATCAAGTACATTGTGGCAGTAATCATGCCGGCAAGCGTACCCATGGTCATGCCAACCATCATGCCGTGCATCTCGTCGAGCTGCTTGCGCCGCTTGCTAATATATACTGCAGTGCCTATCAGAATGGCAAACAAAAGCAAGAACATAACCACATATGGCGACATTTCAAACACTTACTTTTCGCTGAGCAGACTTCACAAACGCCCACGTGTTCTGCTTTTTTGCAGCAAAGGCATCTGCTGCACGCTCTTCCTTCTCAACAGAACAGGCTGAAAACCAAGCAATAGGAGAGAATAATTTAACAAAACTTGAGCTAAACTTGCCCCATGACGCTCTTGATTTAACATGATACAATTCATGCAAAAGAACTGCCTCTAACTCTTTTTTTGACAACAATTCAAACATGCCGACAGAGATGAAAATCTTGTTTTTCAAGGTAAACGCAACAGGCTTTGCCTTGTCAATAAGGAATAATTCTGCTTTGATTCCGGTCAACGCGCATAATTTCTTGAAACTGCCTAATGAAAGAGACTTTGCAAGCTTTTTGTAAAAGTAAGGAATAAGCGCATATCCAGCGAGGAAAGTTCCTGCTATAAGCGGAGGCACAACGTAAATCACAAATTTAGCAAGCACTGCAGTGCACCATGACAAAAGACCATTAACCAAACTCATACTACAGTTGATTGAAAGCGCGAAATAGAACAAAGGAGACAATACGAACATAAGATGTGCATACAACATCCATGGCTTATTGTACTTCTTCCAAGCAAGTAATGCAGCCATGCCGAACAGCATAGAAACCACTACCACTAGCATCTTTCCAGGATCAGTTGCAAATGCCACCGCGCTATCAAGTATTTCCATCATTACCTCTTTTTGAATCTGTCATTAAAATATGAAACAGCATTGGAACCAAAGGTTTCAATCAATTTATTGACTGCCTGTTCAACAACTGTTTTCTCAAAAGCACTTTTGTCCTGAGTTGGATAGTAAACGTATCTCACGCCGCCTCTTGCAGTCTCAATCTTCCTGCCAACAATACCCTGGTCGTGCAGCCTATCGCAAATAACAGCAACAGAACTTAATGCGACCTTAGACTTTAATTTTTCATGAATCTCACGAACACGCAGCTGCTTGTCAGGCCACAAAACTTTCAACACATCGCCCTCTAAAGGACTTAATAAAGAATTAAAATCAGAAACCTTTTCTTTCATATGATATACTAATTTCACAATCTTTAAATACTTTACGTTTGCTGTAACGCTTCCAATGGCAAAACAAATAATCTTTGCACTCATACTGATTATTCTTGCCGGCTGCACTTCTACGACCCAAAAAATGGAGCATTCCATGGAAGAAATGCAGACTATGGCAATGCATGCAGGAACCGAGAATTCATTACAAGTCATGGACGACGTTACTATAACCTTTGAGAGACCAAGTGCAGAAGCTGGGAATGAAACTCCACTAAAATTTGCAATTACAAAAGATGGCAAGCCAATCGACAATTTGCAAATAATGCACGATAAACTTATGCATGTGGTGCTTGTCAGAAGCGATTTAAAATATTTTGACCATGTACACCCAGTAAAAACCGAAAAGGGAGAATTTGTTGTGCCATATAATTTTTCATCACCTGGAAAGTACCGCATCTGGGTAGATTTCACATTCGACAACATGCAGCACATTGTTGATTATGATCTCGACGTAAAAGGACAAACAAAAGCAGAAGAACAGGACAGGCTTGCCGACTTAAATGTAGAAATGAGCAATCAACAAATAATTCAGGGCAAGCCAACCCAATTCAATTTCACAATAACTGACAAACAAGGAAAACCAGTTTCTATAACCGAAAAATTTCTCGCGGCCGACGGGCATCTTATCGTAATAGACGAAACGCTTGATGAGTTTGAACATGCGCATGATGAAACTGGCGATAAAGATAATGTCCTTTCATTTTCTTATATGCCTGAAAAGCCAGGAAAGCACAAGGCATGGGCACAGTTCACGGTTGATGGAAAAAACCGAGTTGCGGAATTTGAATTTATTGTTTCATAAGATTTAAATATAAAGCGTTACAATCATTGTAAAAGATGGCACTAAAAGAAAAACTAGTGGGAAGCGTTGGAGCAGCATCAGGAGTCACAAGCGCTCTTGGTGGCTATCAAGTCTGCCACAATCTGTGTCTTTCAGTTATTGCGCTTCTGAGCATTCTTGGCATTACTGTTTCAGGAATGCCGCTGATGTTCCTGACAAAAGTCGCCATTCCATTCTGGATTGCAGCTGTTTTGATGCTCGGTGTGCTGGTATTCATGCGCATAAGAATGAAATGCGTATCAGGCAAACTGCTCATGTTCAACTCAGGACTTATCATCGCAGGCGTGCCTTTCGCGCCGTTCAAAAATTATCCCGCAGTCCTCTGGAGCATCGGAGGACTTCTGGCAGTTATAGCAGTTGTATTATACATCAAGGAGAAACTCAATGGCAAGAAAAAGAAGAAATGAAGCGTCATACGGTTTGATAATCGGAGGAATTCTAGTTGTCATAATTATTTTTAGCTTTAACTTTTATCTTTCTTCACAAATACGGAATCTGCCGCAAAAAGAGCAAATGCCAATGATGGGCCGCGCAATGTCAAGCATGAGCTTCACCGAATTCGACAAGATAAAAGCACGCGAATTCATGGACAAAAACAATGATGGAAAATGTGATGCTTGCGGTATGCCTATTGACCAATGCATTGCTTCAGGCATGATGCAATGCTCCGGCATGGACCCGGATGCAACTATGGGCGTGCTTGGCTCACACCATATCCATGCAGACTGGAAAGTTTATGTTGATGGACAGGCAGTTGATTTCTCTCCTTATTCTCACATGCAACGTATGCGTGAAGGAAAAGGCGTTAGCTCATTCATTCATGTTGACTCGGGCGCACCAGCACCAGAAAAAATAGGTGATGTGATACATATGCACGCAACCGGCATCCCATTGAAGTTCTTCTTTGAGAGCATTGGAATGAAACTGGCTGAAAATTGCCTCGAAACAGAAGGCAAAAAATACTGCGGAATTAAATTATACGTGAACGGAAAAGAAAATACAGAATTCGGAGAATATGTATTCAAAGATTTGGACAAGATTTTAATCACCGATGGAAAAACTGAAGAACAAATGAAAAGTATAACAAGCTTTGCGGAGGCGCATTAAGATGAAAACAGACTATCTTCTGGCAGGAATCTGCGTCATACTGGTCTTTATAGTCGGCTTCCAGGCATATTCAATGTTTGGAATATCAAAAAGCGTGAGCGCACCGACAGCTCCGGCACCAGTGCAGCAAGCACCACAGCTAAAACTGCCTGCAAACATACAGTCTTCAGCTCCGCTGAACTTTGCAAGTTTTGAAGAAGAAGTGGAGTATTATAAGAAAAACGCGAAAAACCCAAAGAACATAAATGTCGAAAAAGCAATACGCAATATGGATGCAAATAATGACGGTCTCTGCGATAAATGTGGCATGGCAATACTACACTGCATAGAGCAAGGAATGGAGAATATGTGATGAACTGTGGCAAGGGCAAAGGTTGGAAATCATGGCTTATGATACTCGGTTGTCTATTGCCAATATTAATAGTTGTTGCAGCACCATTTTTTGGAATAAAAAACCAATATCTCAGCTGGCTTGCATTTCTCGCATGCCCATTAGCCATGATGTTCATGATGATGAGCAACGATAAAAAAAGGTGCCATTAAGATGTATATACAATATCCCGTGCTTTTCTTGATTTTCCTTTTAGGCTGCGCACAAGTTAATCTTAGCAAGGAACAAATCGCATTTAAGGAAAAATGTCTTGCGGAAGGCCACGAGTGGATGAATAGCATGTCGGAAATGAAAGAAGGCATGATGGCAGGTCCTCCGTGCCCAGGCTGCATGCCGGATGAGAAAAACCACATTTGCACGCAAGAAGAATATGAGGCATACGTGAAATGAAAAAAACACTCTTTGTTCTAATCTTATTGCTGGCAATCGGAGCAGTCGCAGCACTAGAACTCCCGCCCGGAGTTCAAAAAATGCTTGAGTATCAAAATCAAATAGCACTATCCGTTACATTCCTCATCGCATTCATCGGCGGCTTATTAACATTCACCTCGCCCTGCGGATTTGTAGTACTGCCAACGTTCTTCTCTTATTTGTTCAAAGAAAGAAAAAAAGCGTTGTTCATGACGGCAATATTTTCGCTTGGCATGATGCTTGCCTTTATCATATTCGGCATCATTGCGGGTTTGTTAGGAAACTTCTTCAACCTCTACAAAGAATTCTTTGCAATGATATCAGGCATACTTCTTGTACTATTCGGGATCATGCTTATTTTCAATCTCGGATTTGCACTCTTTGATTTTAGAGTAAAACATGCGCCAAACCACAGTTGGAGCGTATTCTTCCTAGGCTTTTTCTTTGCCATTGGCTGGACACCCTGCGTCGGACCAATCCTTGGAGGCATTATCGTGCTCGCAACAGGCGTAGGAAGCGTATTCAAAGCAGCATTACTTTTCGGCTTCTACGCACTTGGCGTTGCGTTGCCTCTTATGATCGTTTCATATTTCTCAGACAAATATGACGTGGCAAAATGGTTTACAAGCAAGCATATCGAATTTACTTTATTTGGAAAGAGAATATATACGCATCTCTATGGCATCATTGGAGGAATTCTATTGATAATCATTGGTTTGGTAATGTTCTTTGGCAAAGGAACAAGCTTTTTCATGGATCAGATTCCACGCTATCTGCCATGGACAATGGACCTTTTCACGAATGTGAATGAAAAACTGGTGGAGTCAGCTTTCTTCACAAGCAGGGCAGCAAACATCATTGGCGCAATTATCGGGATTATCTTACTTTTAATAATCTGGAAAGCAATAAAACATCATAAAGCATATAAAGAGAAGGGGAACGGGTCTTGATATGGAAGAAGCAGAAAAAGAAATCTTGAACGCGCTCTCAGGCCATGAGAGAAGAGAACAAATCCGAAAAGCAAAGGAAGATGCACGACAGGAAAAAGACGTTCAGCAGGAAGCAAAAGAGCAGAGAAAACAATATTTCTGGATAGCATTCACATTAGTAATCCTTGTAGCATTTGCAGTAGCAATCTGGTATTTCTACACGCACAGACAGGAAACTTACACTGATAGAGAAGTTCATTGGCACGCTTATGTTGACATGAGTATTTGCGGGGAACATAAAGACCTGCCAAAATCAGAAGGCGGAGATACAGTGCATGGCAAGCAATTCAAAGGCATACATTTACTTCACACGCATGACGATAACATCATCCACATCGAAGGATTAATCCAGAAAAAAGAAGACATTGCGCTAGGCAGATTCTTTGATGTAATAGAAATGCCGTTTGACAAAGACAAAATAATGGACAAGAAAAACGGAGACTTGTGTCCAGATGGCAGACCAGGAATACTAAAAATGTACGTCAACGACCAACCAAGAACAGATTTCAGAGACTACGTGCCATTCGCAGCACAGGATGCAAGAAAACAAATAATCAAGCTGGTATTTGAACCAGAAGGCGGAATGCAAAATAAAACAAACCAAAGTTCGTAAAGTTTTTATACTTAAAGCTTTTCAAAGAGTGTAAAGCTAGAGGGTTCACATGACAAAACAAAAAGACGAAGTAAGCAATTCAACAATCTGGCTAATAGCCATCGCAGCAGTACTTATACTATTCAACCAAATACAATTATTCCAGCTAGGCAACATGATGGGCGGGCAAAGCGGCGTCATGAATATCTTTAAAGGCGGAGGGGGCTCGTTATCGCTCAAAGGCGAAGGAGTCACGTACGCGCCAGTATTGCTTTCATCCGGAGAAAGCCCTGTCTTATCAGGATACGGCACAAAAGTCAAACAACTACCCACAATCAGCAAATCAGCTGAGAAAAAGGACACTGGAGAAGTAGCACAAGATGCTTTAAATTTCCTCGTACCAACAGGAACACCGGAATACGGCCAAGAAGCAGGAGTAACCTTTGACGATCCCATTGCCTCGCAAAAAACCTGGGGTTCATACGAACAACTTCAACTTACCTCAGAACAAAAGACGCGATGGGACAAAATTGTAGGTTCGTTTACCTGCGACTATTGCTGCGGCTCTCCACAACGCCCAACAATCATAACCCACTGCGGATGCGCACATGCACGAGCATGGAGAGGCATGGCCAAATGGTTTATCCAGAAATACGGAGACCAAGTAACAGACGAGCAAATCATGGGCGAGCTCAGCAAATGGAAAGCACTCTGGTACCCAGGACCAACTGTTAAAAGAGTTGTGCAAGAACAATCACTTTCAAGCGGAGAAACATCCGCACCAGTCAAACTCGACGAACTACCACAAATGGTAGGCGGATGTTAGGGAGGTATATGATATGAACAAAAATATAGTAATCGCAATCGTGCTTGGCGCACTGGTGCTGATCGCAGGCATACAGGCATTCCAGCTGTTTACTCTGAAAGACAAGCTGGCAAGCGGGAGCATAAGCACAGGAACCCCAACGCAGTCAGGCGCAGGAGGAAGCCCGCAGCTCCCAAGCAACCTTGAAAACCTTCCAAGCATGGTCGGCGGTTGTTGACTTCTTTTTTTCTTTAATTTAGACACTAACTTGGGATAACTTAAAGGGGTAAAAACTTAAATACCAGTTGTTCTCGACCAAGAACAGAGGGGATATAAATGAAAAAAGAAAAACTAAGCAATCTAAACACGTACTTGATAATCGCATTGGTAATAGTAGTAGGCGTATCACTTTACTTCACACTTTCAATACCAATAACTCCAAAAGAAGCAGCAAAAACAGAAGCACTACGAGAAGTAACTCTTACAGTTTTACAAGGCTGCGAAGACTGCTCAAGCCTGGCACAGGCAGTAGAAGTTCTAAAAAAGCAACCTACACTTAATATTACAAATGTAGAAGACGTAAGCTTTGAAGACGCGAAACAAATCGCAGACAAATACGGAATCACAAAGCTCCCAGCGCTTCTGATAAAAGGAAACATAAGCAACTTTACACTAGAAGGAATAACACAAAAAGAAGACGCACTTGTATTCGACCAGTCAGCTCCACCATACTACGACCTTGCCGAAAAAAGAGTAAAAGGAAAAGTAGCACTTACGCTAATTCAAGAAACAGGCTGCACAGAATGCTTTGACATGAGCAAGATAATCGGACAGCTAGAGGAAGCAGGAATCAAAATCACAAGCGAAACAAAACTTGACGCGAAAAGCGACGAAGGAAAAGCAATAATCGCAAAATACAAAATAGAAAAACTTCCAACAATAGTCTTCAACAAAGAAGCACTAGAATACCCAGTAGTCAGCGAAGTATGGCAACAAGTTGGAACAACAGAAGCTGACGGCAGCCTCGTATTAAGATTCGTAACTCCGCCATACCTGAACGTAAGCACAGGAAAAACAGAAGGATTGGTAGAGCTTACTTATTTAGTTGACAGCACCTGCGCAGACTGCTACAATGCAACCATATTCAAAGGACTATTCGCGCAAAGCTTCAACATGTTCTTCAAAAAAGAAGAAACAGTAGACGTTTCAAGCACAAAAGGAAAGTTCTTATTGAAGAAGTATGGAATTGAGCTTCTGCCAACAGCAATATTGTCAAAAGACGCAGCAATATATCCAGGACTTGCGCAATCATGGACGCAAGTCGGCATGCAAAAAGAAGGAGCATTCGTGTTCACAAATATTCCATTGCTTGGAGACTTCTTTGCGCAATCCGGAGCAGGCAACTTCGCATACAAAAACCTGACATCAGGAGAAGTAATTGGTGCTAGCTCTGCCAATAAGACAGAAGAAGCTGAAATAGCAGCACCAGCGCCTGAATAAATTATTTTTATTTTCTTAATTAATATTGTAGAAGAGACTAATGTGTCTGAAAGATACTAGAAAAAACACTTATTCAATTTCTCTCAACAATTCATCAGCAGCCTGCGTGGCATCAATGGAAATACCTGCCTTGCCGCAATATGGGCATAAGCTTGGCTGATAGTTTCTCGTAAACTTCCAGTTGCAGGCGCCGCATCTAAATTTTGCTTTCATACCCTCACCAATTTTTACTAAGCTAAATGTAACAAATCTAGTATTTAAGCTTTATTGTGACAGATGCTCAATAAGTATAAATATTGCATGAGGTTTGATAAAAACATGAAAGTCTGGATTGCATTAGGAGCGCTAATTCTTGTCATTCTGACAATAAATTATGCAGGAGCTTTCTTTTCAGACTGCCCAAGACATGTGTATGGCACTTCTGAGAAGAAGATCAAATACTTTTCATCGCCACTATGCCTTGCCTGCTGGACGCAAAAGCCAATACTAGAAAAAGTCTCTTCCGAGGATAATGTATCATTCGAAGAGTATGACGTGGATTTCTGCAGGGAAGCAGCATCACCGCATTACGTGAGAGGAATTCCTGCTTTCATCGTAAATAATACAGTTATTTACGGACTGCAAACAGAAGAACAATTGAAAGGGATGATATGAGATACCAAATACTGCTGGCAGCACTATGCTTAGGAATACTTGTAGGCGTAAGCATCTTCACACAGCCAGAAATCAGAGCGCCAACAGGATCAGCATCAATCAACTGCTACGTTGAAAATGAATTATGTGAATGCAGTACAACAGAGTGCGTTTGCGGAAACCATACGGTTGAAGCAGATTATTGTAACAGCTTAAACACTCCTTCGAGCACATAGTAAAAGTTTAAATACTCCCTAATTCAGACAGAGTTCAATGAAAACAGAAACAGTATTTTTCAGCGTAGGAATCCTATTCTTAATCGCGACAATACTCTACTTCACATGGGAATATCTATTCAACCTATCGCGAGGAATGAAAGTAATCACAATCGGCGCAATGGTGCTATTCTTCTGGTTCATGGGCAACTATCTAAAGGAGCGTGACGTATAATGTGGGTCTGGCCAGTATTCCTTGTATTGCTCATCCCACTGCTAATAGTTCTATTTATTGTGTACTTTAGAGGCAAGAAACTTTACAGATTATGCTATATAAGCTCAGTATTCACGTATTCCATGTGGATAATGTACCTTATTGACGCATTTGACTTAGGCAAAAACTCAATCATTCTATTATTAGCAGTCTCATCAGCTCTGCTGATCGGACTCGGCGCATGGATGCGCAAAAAGAAAGTAGCATGAAAAAGAAACACTCAAACCGCAACTTGTACATCGCACTTGTCTTTGTTGTAATCATAGTTGCAATTACATTGATCAGCGCAAGCAACATAGGATTTAGAATGACCAGAGAAACAGTTGCCTCGCTTCCAAAAGACCAGATGGTCATAATGCAAAATGAAGATGAATCGCCGCCTTTCAGCAAAGGATTAACCGTGCAAACAATCACAGCAACAAACTCAATAATTCCGCGCAGAATGCCAATCGGGCCTTCATCTGCCTGCCTATACAACAGCCAAACAGGCCAAGGCGTAGATGTTTCAGTGAATGCCAAATATCCGGCAACAATACCAATGCGAGAACTTGAAGTCCCATCAGGAGAAGTTATAGATATCGGAATAGGGGAAACAAAAACAGTCGCACTAGCAGTCATGCCTTACTCAATCTGGGTGCCAAAAGAAGGGCCAAAACCAAGAGCAGAAGAATTTGACACATTATACTTATTTATCTCAGAAAAAGAAGACGATTACTTCTACCCGCAATGCTATGACTTGCCAGAAGAACACAAAGCAATGGCAATCAGAATACCATTAGTCTAATTACTTCAGAACTAAACGCGCATCAACAGCCTTGCCTTCTTTATCATTAATGAAAAAAGGATTAACATCCAATTCTTCAATACCTGCAAGCTTATCAGGCAAATTAGACAATTTAACCATAGCATCGAGCAATAATTTTCTATTAACAGCTTTCTGGCCTCTCACACCATCCAATAATGCTTTGCCTTTCAATTCATCAAGCATTTGCTCAGCATCCTTTATTGTGATAGGACAAACACGGAAAGCAACGTCCTTGTAAACTTCCACGAAAATACCGCCAATGCCTGCCAACAAAACATGGCCGAAAGAAGCATCATTCTTAATGCCAAGAAACATCTCAACACCAGAACAATGCTCCTGCACTAAAACTTTCCCCTTCTCCAAATAATCTGCTGCAATTTCTCTCAACTGAACAGCATCCTGAACAACCTTAACACCGCCAGCCTCTGTCTTATGAATGACTTTAGAAGAGACAAGCTTCAAAACAACAGGAAAACCATAAGACTTTGCCAAACGCTCAACCTCGCTCACAGAAGAAGCCAGATGATGCTTAGCAACAGGAATATTCAGCCTGCTTAAAGATTCATCAACAGTGAGAATCATTCAATCACCTTTAACTCTCTTTAGGCAGAACAATCCCAGAATGAAAAACACGATCAGAGAAAGCATGGCAGCCTGATAAGAAACAAACTTCGCAAGCGCGCCAAAAACAATAGGGCCCAAAACACCTGAAAACTTGTTAGTAAGCTCTAAAAAGCCAAAAAACTGGCCGACATTACTTCGCGCAACCATGCTAAGAAGCTTAGGACGCTGAGCAGTCCAAACAGCCCCAAGAGCAGCGCCACCAAGAACACCGGCTACAATGAACATGGTCAAGCTAGAAACGAATAATAGAAGACAAATGACTAAAATCCAGGCAAAACCAGACCACATAAGCACTTTCTTTGAGCCATACTTGTCAACCCACTTGCCAGACGCAAAACTGCCTATAACTGCGCCAAGAGACTGAATAACGTAAACCATGAAAAAAGCCTGCACGCTCAAATTAATCTGCTGGCGGGCAAAAAGGAAAAGGAATACGATGACTGCATTAATAGCATTAGAATAGAAAAACATTGAAAGAAGGAACATGAAAAAAGAACGATGCTTCGCGATATTTCTTAAAGTCTTCCAAACAGAACTTATGCTGTCAGAAACATGCTCGGCAGAAGTGCGGCTGTTCCTAGAAGAAACCTTTTCTTTAATGACATAGAAAGTTGGAATCGAGAAAATGAAAAACATAAAAGCAGTAGCAATGAAAATAGCCCTTGCGCCCTCAGCAGTTTCCCAGCCGAGATGAGAAAGAATGATTGCAGCGATGCCCAAAGAAATTAAAGTTCCGAGATAACCCATTGAAACCCCAATGCCAGAAACATTGCCGAACTCAGAAGGCTTGGCGATTTTTGGAAGCAATGCATTATAAGTTGTTAAAGCAGCATGATAAGCCAAATTTGCAAGAAATCCGGCCAGCAAAGCCCAATAAAGAGAAACACCGGCAACAGCAGCAGTCAGAAGACAGCAAAGAACAGTGAAAAAAACAATAAAAGGCATTCTTTTGCCTAAAGCATCGCTCCACGCGCCGATTACAGGAACAATAATGCCAACAGCAAGCATACTAAGGCCGAAAACTAAGCCTATCTGAAACTCGTTACCGCCAAGAAACTGCTTAACGTAAAAAGGATAGAAAAAAGTAACGAACAAAGCAGAGAATATAGTATTAGCAAGATCGTACATTCCCCACGCGAACACCTCTTTAATGTTCATACCAAGAACGTGTATATCTTCGTTTTTAAATGTTCAGTTTATTTAATGTGGCTAGCCAAAGTCCTATTCCAGTCAATTGCAAAATTAGTTGAATTCTCACAAGAAACTGACAAGTCCTCAATCTTCACAGAAACAGTATTTGCAGTCAGCATTTTACTTGAGATAAACAATTTAGAAGCAATCCAGCCCTTCCAAGAACTTCCGCCTAAATAGTCAAACCTCATTTCTTTCCTGACTTCCAAAGGCCAGCGGGCTGACTCCACATCAAAACCATCCCATGTTATATTGTAACAGGAGGAATTGCCAACAGCAGACTGCAATTCAGGAATCATCTTGTTCTGCTTGCCAATGCTTAAGTCTTCAATAACAGAGCCAGTTATTAATGCAGCTTCTGAAGGAACACTTTCATTTGTGATTATATCAGGCTCTAAACTGTTGATATTAGATTCCATCTCAGGAACAGCATTATTTACTTTAGGCTCGCTCACATTAAAAGCTTCAGTCTTGTAAATAGTCTCATTAACAGGCTCTATCTGAACGCAGGCCATCAACAGCAGGCATAATACAACTAATTCTTTCATGATTTAAGGCTCAAACGCAAGGTTTAAAAGAATTTGGATTTATGAGAATACGAATGGATCACGAGAGAAGATTATTGGTATATGCCACATTGAGCATTATACTGCTGTTAATAGTAGGAACAGTGGTTTTCAAGGTTCTTGAAGGCTGGCATACAATAGACGCATTCTATTTCACAGCAATGACCATGCTCACAGTCGGCTATGGAGACATAGCGCCTCACACTTACGCAGGAAAAATGGCAGCAGTCTGCTTCGCATTCCTCTCAGTAGGAATAGCGCTGTACACAGTAAACCTCATAGCACGCCTAGCATTCAGGCAAAGACTGGAAGACACTGAATGGATGACTAAACGGCGATAGACTTTTATATAGTGCAGAATACAATTCTTAAGTAAAAAAGAGGTTATCAATGGTCTACCCAATAAGCAAGCTAGTGTCATGGCCGATACTATCGCTCTTTATCAAAAAAATTGATGGACTGAAGAATCTGCCAGACAAGCCATTCATAATTGCGGCAAATCATTCAAGCTACATAGATGGCATAATTCTAGCGATGGCAGTTGCATGGCACAGAAATAAACAACTATGCTATTTTGTAACAAACGAGAGGTTTTTAGGACCATTCTGGGACATCTTAGTTGAATACTTTGGAGCAATAAGAGTCAATGGAAGCCTGGAAAAAGGATTGAAGGCATTGAACGAAGGCAAGTGCATAGGAATATTCCCAGAAGGAGGAAGAACCTACACAGGAAAAATGCAGAAAATAACGCACACAGGACTTGGAGTGCTTGCTCTTTTGAGCAAAGCACCAATAGTGCCAGTTGGAATGAATACTTTCCACTTCTGGAACAGGTATCAGAAAATGCCAAACTTCAAAAGGAACATAATCGTAACAATAGGCAAGCCGATACAGTTTAAGCAGAAAGCAACAGAGCAGAATTACAAGAAAGTCGTGAAGCAGACAATGAAAGAGGTGAAAAAACTTGCGAGAATATCTAACACTTGAACAGCTGAAAAAGTTCTCATTCGAAAAAATAGAAAGACTGCAGAACTTAAGATTCAAAGCAACCTGCAGGTTCATGCTTCCAAATACTCCATTCTACTCATCACTATTCAAACAATACGGAATAGACCCATTTTCTTTGAAAAAAGTAGAGGATTGGCACACAAAAGGACTCCCATTGATAAAAAAAGCCACATACATGAAAAACCCAACAGACTTTGTTGTAAAACCGGATTTGAACAAGATATTCACTGATTATTTTGCGTATCTGGATAATCAGGACGAATATGCAAGCGCGATACATTTGCTGTTCTCAAGTCACAAAGAACAAACACTGAAAGAATACTATTCACCAAAAATGCTCATATTTTCCGGCGGAACAGAAAGCGGAAACCCGACACCAGTATTATTGACAGGAACACAAAAATTCAGCAATTTGATGGGAATACTCAAGATAATTGGAGATATAATACTGCCAGATTTCAAAGAACAAAAAACAGGAATGAACGTATTCCCCTACGCGCCACACTTAGGCTGGCATGCAGTGCATCATGCACTGGACATTAATGCCGACTTGAATTTATGCACTGCAGCAGGAGGAGCAATACCGACAGAAAGATTGATTGCACTCGCGGACAAAGCAAAGCCGAACATCATCTGCGGAATGAGCGACTATTTGAGAAACAGATTTTTGCCAATGGCAATTGAGAAGAAAATCAGATTGCCGGAGAAAGTTGTTTTTATTAATGGCGCGCAAAAGATGCTTGATCCGGAAAGAGAGAAAATACGAGAACTGGCGCGCAAAGTTGGAGTTACAGACGCCATTGTACTTGACTTATATGGAGCGAGCGAATTGAAAGAAGCATTACTGCCGGAATGCAAAGAAGGAAGCGGATACCATCATGTAGCACCATTGAGCACGATTATTAAGACAGTTGAAGTCAATCACGCAACTGATGAAGTAATAGATGACTGGGACTTTTCACCAAACGGATACGCAGCAAGCTGGAATATAGATGGAGCAGGAACACTATTGGCAGGCTACTTTATCGGCGACAAATACGATAATGTCGTGAACGAAAGATGCTCAAACTGCAATTTGAATGTTGCACGAATTTACGGCATTAACAGAATAAGAGAAGTTGAAGCACAGCTGAAGTTTACTGGCATTGTTGAGGAGAAAGTAAAAGGGACACGGGTAAATTTGGTAGCGATAAGAGAAACGGCGCTGTCTGTGCCGGAAGTAAAAGAAGCGCAAGTCTATCTCAGCAGGAAAAAAGGAATTCTTGAACTAAGATTTATTTCTGACAGCGCTAAAACAAAGCAGAAACTTGTGAAACTGTTTGCTGGGGCGGAAATACGGCCGAAAATAGTGCAGAGCACGCTCAAGAAACTACAGGGAGAAAAGATAAAGTTTGAAGGGATACGGGTAGATTAAGCGACTTTATGTTTTAATTCTTCAATAATGGGCAGATACTTGCGATATTCGTCGTTGTGTTCGGCCAAGTCTTTCAATGCCTGATATGGAGAATTTCTGTAGACCAGTCCAAGCATTCCGCGCAGCGTTGTTTTGTATTTGTTTATAGGGGTCTCCCAGATGGTTTTTGCAGTTATGTTTGCAATAATCTGTTGTAATGAAATATCGGGCTGCTCTTCCTGTAATGCTTTGAGCAATTGTCTAGTTGCTTTTCTTGCCGTTTTTTTGCCTTCTTCGCCCTGCCAAGTTCCGTGCGGCGAAGTTTCCATATCATATGGCTGCAGGTCTCTCAACTGCTCGAATTCAGTATCATTATCTATCAAATCTTTCAATGCGGCGTAAGGCGAATCGTCGTAAGCCTGAATCATCATTCCATATATTGTGGTTCCGTATTTGTTAATGGGTTTATTTAGCAACATTCTTGCCGTGATTGCTGGTAGGATTTCTTCGATTTTTTTGCCCGGGTTTTCTTCTTGCAGCTTTTTGACAAATACTTTTGTTGCTTTTCTTGCTATTTTTTTGCCTTCTTCTCCCTGCCATGTTTCACGCGGCGGCTGGAGCATGTCGTATGACTGGAAATCTCTATACTCTCTAAATTCATCATCGTTTTCGATCAAATCCTTCAGGGCTTCATAGGGCGAGCGATTAAACGCGGTCATTCCTCCGAGAGTTGTGCCGTATCTGTTAATGGGTTTAGTGTAGAACATGTCCTGCGTGATTGTTGGCAGGATTTCTTCGATTTTTTTGCCCGGGTTTTCTTCTTGCAGCTTTTTGACAAATACTTTTGTTGCTTTTCTTGCTATTTTTTTGCCTTCTTCTCCTTGCCACGTTTCCTGTGGAGCTTGGCTCATATCATATGGTTCGAAATCTCTGAAATTTTCAAATTCAGGATCATTGTCGATAAGATCTTTCAGAGCAGCGTATGGTGAGCTTTCGTATGTGTGCTGTATCATTCCTGAGAGTGTTGTCTTGTAGCGGTTGATTGGGGTTTGAGCGAAATCGGCTTGTGTTATAGTTGGGAGTATTTGTTCTAGTGTTTTGTCCGGGTTTTGTTCTTGTAGCTTTTTGATGAGTTGTTTCACTGCTTGTCGTGCTAGCTCGTAATTTTTGGTTCCGTCTTTTTTGTTCCATGTGTTTTGTGGAGAGTAGCGCATGTCGTATGGTTGGAAATCCCTGAATTCTGTCAGTTCTGGGTCGTTTTCGATAAGATCTTTTAGTGCATCATATGGTGAATTGTCATAAACGCAACCTGCCATTCCGCTGTTTGTTGATTGGTAGCGATTGATTGGAGTTTTTTGGAAATATTCAGTAGTAATTGTTGGGAGTATTTGTTCTAGTGTTTTGTCCGGGTTTTGTTCTTGTAGTACTTTTAATAGTTTTTTAGTGGCCCTTCTTGCCAGATCAAAATTAGTTCCTTCTATTGTATTCCACAGCCTATTGGTTCCACGAAGGTCGTAGGCTTCCAAATCGAGAAAGCGTTTTTCTCTATGTAATTCTTCTATTGCCGCATCTACCAGTTCGTAATCAAACCTGCGCCCTTTGAAAGGATTCTTCTTCGCTTCCTCATCTTCAGAAGGCGCATTCGCTTCGATAAAATCAATAACGTCCTCAATAGTTGACGGTCTTTTTGGTTTAGGCATATGGGTATTTATTCGTATAAGGCTTAAAAAGCTTTCCTTTTTAGCCACTAAATAGTAGTTACTTTACTACCGCAACTTTTATATATGTTTAAACATAAACATATGTTTATGGCAGTCAAAACAATCACCGTAACAACACAGGCATACGAGGCGATAAAATACCTCAAGAAAGCAGAAGAGAGCTTCAGCGAGCTGTTTCTTAGAATCAGCCCTAAAAAGATCACCATAAGAGACATAGCAGGAATACTGAAAGATTCTGACATTGAAGAACGCTTCTGGAAGCTAAGGAAACAACTAGGCAAAGGAATGGAGAAAAGACAGCATGACTTACATTCTTGACTCGAGCGCCATAATCAAAGCGTTCAAATATCCTGAGCTTGCGGAAAAAATCGCCAAAATAACAGGAGACGCGCCGCTCATAACTACCAGCATCTGCAAACAAGAACTACTCAGCGTCAAAAGCGAAAAAGACCAGTTCGTTATCAGAAACGTCCTTGAAAACATGCTTATTCTTGAACACACATCAGAAGCGGCAGAACACGGCGCAGAAATCTATCACGAACTGCGAAAAAAAGGCGCGCTCATAAACGAATTTGACATCCTGATAGCTGGAATCTGCAAGGCAAACAACGCACACCTGATAACATTCGACAAAGACTTCGCAAAAATAAAAGATTTACAGGTAACAGTGCTATGAACCTCGACCCCTTCTTTCACTCAAAAAGCATAGCAGTAATCGGAGCTTCAAGAGAGCCCGGAAAAATAGGCAATACTATATTGAAGCAATTGGTGGGCAGGGATTTCAAGCTGTATCCGGTAAATCCGAACGCTGAAGACATTCTTGGCTTGAAATGCTATGAGAGCGTTATCCAAATACCGGATAAAGTAGAGCTGGCAGTAATTGCAACGCCAGCAGAAACAGTGCCGAAAATATTAGACCAGTGCGGGAAAAAAGGAATCATGCATGTTGTGATTATTAGTGCTGGTTTCAAGGAAACAGGCAACACGAAATTAGAGAAAGAATTGCAGGACAAGCTCAAAGGAAATGGAATAACTGCTATCGGACCAAACTGCCTCGGAGTATTTGACGCGCACACGCACATGGACACGCTATTTCTGCCAAAAGAAAGACTGCAAAGGCCGAAACCAGGAGTAATATCGTTTATCACGCAAAGCGGAGCAACAGGAAGCGCAGTACTGGATTTAGCAGCGTATGAAAACTACGGATTTGCAAAATTCATCAGCTACGGAAACGCGGCAAATGTAGACGAAAGCGACTTACTAGAATACTTGTCAAAAGACCCAGAAACAAAAGTAATATGCATGTATGTCGAAGGCGTGCACAACGGCAGAAAATTCCTTGAGATTGCAAAAAAATGCAAGAAACCGATAATCGTCATAAAAGGAGGAGTCACAGAAGAAGGAGGAAAGGCCGCCAAAAGCCACACGGGAGCGCTTGCAGGAAGCGCAGAAGTCTATTTCGGAGCATTCAAACAGGCGAATTTAGTAATCGCGCACAAATTGGAAGAATTGTTCGAGTTTGCGAAATTATTCGAAAAGATACGCGTAAGAGCAGAAGGAGACAAAGTACAAGTTATCACAAACGGCGGAGGATATGGAATATTGACAACAGACGCAATTGTTCACTATGGACTGAAAATGGCACAACCAGGAAGACCGATCAAAGAATTAAGAAAAATATTTCCGCCAACAGTAATTGCAGAGAATCCAATAGACGTCCTTGGCGATGCAACAGTAGAACGATACAAATTGGCGATACAGGCAGCGCTAAAAGACACAAATAGCGACAGCATTGTAATCACGACACTAACACAAACACCACTGCTTGACGAAAGCCTAGTGCAAGTTGTAAAAGAAGCATACACAAAAGCACACAAGCCAATAATTCTTGTGACGACTGGCAGCGAGTATGCAACAAAAATGAAAAAACAATTCGAAGCGGCAGGACTGCCGTGCTTTACATTCCCAGAGAACGCGGTGAGAGCATTAGCGGCGTATACACACTATTGCTTGAATGGTTAAAATGAAAAACTACTATTGGTTATTTTTGTTGTTCATTATAGCATGCGCGATTCCAAAAGCTTCAGAGCCTGCTGTTCAAATTCCTGCACCAGTTCAGCGTGACCGCGCAATTCTATATGCTCAAATAAATAAAAACATAATCAATGAAGCAATCCCTCCATATGATTTAGTCTCCACAGACGCGATTTATGATAATTTTGCCATTATCCCTGTTGAAAGGTATGACGCCAGATATCAATCCACTGATATCAATGTGTTAGTCCACATATTCAAATTCTCCACCCGTGAAGAATTGGATTTTGTGCTGAACTCAGCATTCTATGATATCATTGATCGAGGCTCGCAATACCACAATGGGCATGCAATTGCCACGTTTCTAACATTGGAAAACGAGAGAATTGCAGTATGGCCGAGCGGAAACACACTAGTGTACATAATAACATTCATCCCTGACTTCGCAGCACGAGAAATCGTAAACTCCTATTTAATCAAATATCCCTCAGATTTGCAAACAAAACAGTGCTATGACTCTGACGGCAATGAACGCTTTGTAAAAGGCAACACAAACCGCGTGATGATCGGCTCAACATTAATGGAATGGACTGACACCTGCCTGAGAGATTTTGCCTTGTACCGCAACAAACAGTATGCATCCCGCAAAGGACTTAGCGAGGATGACGGCTTGCTGGAAGGAGCATGCCAAATGGATAATCGGCAACCGGGAGTAATTATAGAATACGCCTGTCCAAGACGCTGTATGAATGGCGCGTGTACGCTTAGCTGATAACAGCTTATGTTTCTATGCCCAGAACTTCTCCAGTATCCATATCAATTATGACATCGGTTTCCGGACCTTTGTCAGGGCGGATTTCAACTACGTAAGTTGGCTTGCCAAATTTGCTCTCAACGTCAAAGTCTGTAATTTTGCCCGGCACTCTCTTAAGCGCAATTTCTTTAACTTCTGCCTCAGTAGGTTTTTTAGCTGGTTCTGCCACGATTTCAGGCTGTTTTTCATCAATTACTTCCGGCACCGGAGCTTTTTCAACAGCAACTTCTGCCGGCGGCTGTTCAAGAACAACTTCTTCGGCTGGCTGAGCCGCAATAAAGTCCTGCTGCGCACAACCAATTAATAAAACAAGAAACAATGGGAAAATAAATCTTTGGTTCATTAGTAAGATAAAATATTGGTTATTTATTAAATTATCTAATAAACTTCTCAATCCTGTCTAACGCTTTCTCAATTATTGGACGCACAGGAGCAAACTTTATATAGGACAAATTCTACATAACAACTATGGAAACAGTAACAATCTCAAAAGTGGAGTACACCCGGCTTAAAAAGCTGGAAGAGCTTGATTTTGATTTAATCAGGCAATTCGCGAGCAGCCTTGAAGACTTAAGACACGGGCGCTTCAAGAAACTCGCTTAGCAATCTCTTCTGCAATCTTTCTAAATTCAACAAACTGCGCTTTAATGTGGTTGATTGTTGACTGCTGGTCCTTCTTCCCGCTGACCGCAACCAACAATACCAACTCCAAATCCTCATAAATCAAGTAATACGCGCGTTTTTCCCTAATTTTCTGCTCCCGCAAAAAAGGAAAGCTCAGCGGCTTTCCAAGAAAAGGATTTTCAGCAAGCTTTTTCGGCAGCTTCTCGGCAACATCCTTATCTGCTTTATCCCACCTATTAATTTCCTCGTTATACGTATCAGTCCCGATAACTTTGAACGCCATAATCAGCCCTTGCTTACAAACTTCTCAATCCTGTCCAAAGCTTTCTCAATGATTGGCAGTTTTGTCGCGAAACTGCACCTAATGTAGCCTTCGCCTTCTGTGCCGAAATCACTGCCAGGGACAACAGCGACTTTCTGCTTTTTTAGCAAGTCAAACGCGAATTTCTTGCTGTTTTTGCTGATGTGCTTGATATTTGAGAATGTGTAAAACGCGCCTTTAGGGTTTGGAGTAGAAAGTCCCATTTCGTTCAATCTTCTGACGATAACTTTTCTTCTTCTGTCATACTCTTTGACCATATCATTTGTATATTTTGCGGGCAGGGACAACGCTTTTAGCCCGAGCTTTTGGGAAATAGTAGGAGCGCAAATGGAAGTATAAACGTGTGTCTTCTTTATGGCAGATGCGGCTTTTTCCGGCGCAATAACATAGCCTAACCTGAAACCGCACATTGCAAAAGTCTTTGAAAAAGACTGGAAAGTAAAAACACGATCACCCATACCATTCAAACTGCCAATGCTAACGTGCTTTGCACCGTCATATAATATTTTCTCATAAGCCTCATCAGAAAATATTGCTAAATCATTGTCAACAGCAATATCTGCAATCTCTTCCAAAATCTTTTTACTTATGACGTTGCCGGTAGGGTTAGCAGGAGAGTTAAGCAAAATAACCCTTGTTTTCTTTTTGTCAATCTTTCTTGCCATCTCATCAGGATCAGGCTCAAAAGCATTCTCTTCCTTCAAATTGTAGAATCTGATTCCTGCATTGAATAATTCGAAAGAAGGCAGGAAGCCCATAAAGCCGGGATTAGGCAACAAGATTTGCTCTGATACATCAAGAGTGCAGGCGGCTGCTAACAATAACGCTTCCTGAGAACCACATGTAACTGCAACATTTGCAGGATTTGCCTTGATCTTATTGTCGCGCCTTACTTTCCTGCAAATAGCCTCTTTCAGTTCATGCAAACCGCCAGCAGGCGAATAATGATTGACTTGATTTGACAAACGCTTTACTTCTGCAATCAACGGCTTCGGCAAAGCAAAATCAGGCTCGCCAGGGCCTAATGACAGAACAGAAGGATGCTCAACCATAATTTCAATCAGTTTTTCAATTACTTGATCAGGAAGCTGTTCTTCTCTTTCAGACAAGTGCACCATCTTTTAACAAGGAAGGAGTGCATAAACTTTAAAAAGCCAACGTTTCTGAAGCTCATTTATGGAAAAGGGGGACTGGAAGCTAATATTCATCATCATTATCGTTCTAATCATAATCGCGTTCCTCACAACATCAATGGACAAAGTGTTCCCAACACCAACAGTGCAGGAAGCAATAAAGCAGGCAGTGAACGCAACATGAAAGACACAATAATAATCAAAGAACTGATGAACTCGCTTTCTCTAATAAAGAAAAACTCATTCCTGCTTGTTGTTGCAGCAATAATCGATGCATTGTTCTTTATCGCATATGGATTCTTCACAGGACCAGTAAGCAGAAAAATATCAGAACACGCAATACTGCTGTCAAATAATCTATCGCCATTACTTGCAGAACAACACGCACAAAAAGGAATACTTGAATTATTGTTTGCCCCAGAACTCAGACCATTGACATTCAAATTAACACTGCTGATATTGCTGTTATTCGCAATAAGCTACATCATCTACTGCATATTCCACGGAACAAGCTGGTGGATGGCAGCAAAAATAGCAGGACAAAAATGGAGTTATCGAGATTATGTATTAGGCTTCGCAAAAATAAACTTAATCTGGCTCGCCTGCTATGTTGTATTCAAAGCGTTTGACACATTTTTCAGCATAAGACAACTCATAATAGAAAAAATCATTCCAAACTCACCTAACATTGCAAGCAAAGTATTATTGGCAGTGTTAATACTTCTAAGCTTATCGGCATTCTTCAGCTACTCAACACTCAAAGCAAAAACGCTATTTAAGACTAAAATAAAAACAAGCATACCATTAGCAGTACTTTGCGCAGCATTCTTTATCATTGCATGGACACTGCCAATGACAATAGCAAGACTAACAGAAATAAAAGAACTCGGATTCATTCTAGGGCTAATATTGATATTCCCGACAATAATCTTAATAAAAGTATACTCAACAAGAGTGCTAAATGATTGATCCAACAATACTGCACCTAGGACCACTAGAGATTAGATGGTATGGACTGATGTACGTACTCGGATTCTTCGTAACATACTATTACGTCAGATCTTTCATCAGACAAGGCAAACTCAACTTAACAGAAAAAGAACTCGATAACCTGCTTGGCCTAATGGTCATCTGCATGATAATCGGCGCGCGATTATTCGAAGCAATATTCTACGAACCAAGCTACTTTTTAGCACAACCCTGGAAAATACTCTTTATCTGGGAAGGAGGACTAAGCTTCCACGGCGCATTCTTAGGAATAGCGGCAGCAGTCTGGTGGTATGGAAGAAAAAAAGGAATACCATTCCTGCGATTAGCTGATATTTTCTGTGTTCCAATCGCACTTGGCAATGCGTTTGGACGAGTAGGGAATTTCATCAATGGAGAACTTTATGGCGTGCCAACCAGTCTACCATGGGGAGTAAACTTTCCTGGAGCAGAAGGAGCAAGACACCCAACACAATTATACGAAGCACTCTACAATGTCGTAATCTTCGGAATACTGTTTTCATTGCGCAACAAAAAGTGGAAAGATGGAGTGTTGTTTGGACTTTTCATGATTCTGTACTCAATCTTCAGATTCTCAGTAGAATTCATCAAAGACCTGCCAGCATATGGTCCATTAACAATGGGGCAATGGCTCACAATACCAGTGTTCTTATTCGGCATCTGGCTGGTGTGGAGAACCCGTAACGTTTAAATAGTGAGAATCGATTCTTCAATACAATGAAAAAGATGATAGCAATTTTATTGTTGGCAATGCTGATAGCCTGCGCTGCAAAAGAAACAGCACCAGAACAGCCAAAACAACAAATGGAAGACATAGAAATAGTCACGCCAATCGGCGCAATGCCTGACAAGCCACAATACGAGCCGCCACCAACACCACCAACAGAAAATACGACATGAAAATTTCAATACTAATCCTATTACTATTACTAATCGCTTGCTCGCAACAAGCCGGAACAATGCAACCACAACTAAAACCACTAACAGGAACACCGCCAAGCGGAACAGCCACAACAATAGACGGGCAGACAATAGCGTACCAGATTTATCCAAACAAAGCAGGAAGCCCGGCCGTAATTCTACTACACATGCTAAGAAGAACAAGAACAGACTGGGACTCAATAGCAAAATGGCTGCAAACCCAAGGCTACACAGTAGTTGCGCTTGACTCAAGAGGACACGGACAAAGCACAGGCGACTGGGAAAAATTCAACGAAGACGACTTCAACAAAATGACAAATGACGTAATGGCGATTAAGAGCGTGCTGGAAAACCAAGGAGCAGATGTTAAGAAATTAACAATAATCGGAGCGAGCATAGGAGCAAACACTGCCTTCAATTATGCGGCAAGCGATCCTGATGTAAGAACGGTCATCCTATTATCACCTGGACTGGAGTATAGAGGCGTAAAAACAATTGATACAAAATTCAGCAAGCCATTCCTAGTTGTAGCAAGCAATGATGATTCGTTTTCAGCGCAAACAGCAGAAAAAATAGCGCAAAACAACCCAACAGCAGAAATATTAATATACGAAGACGCGGGACACGGAACAAACATGTTTGTCAAACAAGACTTAGCCCCAAAAATACTAGAATGGCTAAAAGAACACGTTTATTAGGAGGTCAAAATGCCAGCAAAAAACAAAGTCATAGTCTACTCAACACCAACATGCCCATACTGCCACTTAGCAAAAGATTTTCTCAAAGAAAACAAAATCGCATTTGAAGATGTAGACGTAAGCAAAAATCAAGACAGAGCGCAAGAAATGATAGAAAAATCAGGACAAATGGGAGTGCCAGTCCTGGATGTAAACGGAACAATCATTGTAGGATTTGACAAAGACGCGATAAAGAAAGCGTTGAAATTAAAATAGTTCTCAGGCGCTGGCTATTGCTGTCTTGATCCTTGGTGATTAATTTGAGCAGCTCATTTGAAACAGGCATTAGCAAATTAATGAAGCGAGAATATAAAAACTTATTCCTGCAAAAGGCAAGGCCTCTTTCAAAGTATCCGGTATTTGTTTCCTAACGCAGCTACATATTTATGGAAATCCTCTTTACTCAATTCAAGAGTTTCAGTATTTATGTTCGGATGAAAGCTCACGTATTCAGATTCCCAGATTTCTTTGTCAATCAAGACTTCAACCTTGTGCTCCTTGTCGTTGATTAATCCAAATGGTGAAACAGAACCGGGTGTTAAATGCAATATTTCCTGAAGGTCAACTTCATTTGCAAACTTCAGCTTATCATTAACAAGCAACCCAATATCATCCATATTTGCCTTTTTATTTTCAGGAATGATGAGCAAGTAAAACCGCCTTGATTTTTTATCTTTCAAAAATAGATTTTTTGAATGCACGCCTCGTATGTTGTTGTATATATGGTGCTGTTTTGCCTCTTCACAAGTAAATACTGCAGGGTGCTCAAATAGTTTGAACTGGATACCGCGTTCAGTTAAATATTGTTTAACGGCTAATGACATGTGAATACGGCAGCTGGCAAGCATTTTTAAGACTTGCGAACTTGCCTTCATATTCTTCAAAACCTTTAAATAAACACTAGAAGGGAGTTTTAATCAAGGGCGCTTAGCTCAGTCCGGTAGAGCACATCGTTCGCAACGATGGGGCCGCGGGTTCAAATCCCGCAGCGTCCAGTTTCCTGATAGCGCAAAGCGCCTATATTGCTAAGTGTAGGCGGGATTTGAAATCCTAGAAATCTGCGGATTTCTGGAGCCCTCGAATATCTCGGGCATCCCGCAGCGTCCACTAGACTTTCTTTTGAAATATGCCTTCCCATTGAGCCCAGCAGCCTTTCTTTGGTGGCTCGCGTTGAATCATTTCTTGAACAGGCAGCATAACCACAGCAAACTCCCGTGTCAAATCCAGAATTTCTTCATTTGAATAAAAGTGCACCGGTAGATTGCTCTTCGGTCCTTCAGTGTATTTGATAGTAAAGCCGCCAAATTTATTTTTCTCCAAGACTTCATATTTATGATAAATCTCAGTCGCAATCGAATTAACCCTGAGAAAAAATAATCCGCCAGGTTTCAACAAAGAGCAAACTTTCTCAAAATATTGCCTTGCATCGCGCTCAGTTCCATGCTGAAATACTTGAATAGCGACAATATAATCAAACTGTTTAGCGGCAGAAAAAGACTTGAAATCCTGGCAAACAAGCTTGTCAGCAAGATGGGGCATTTTCTTTGAAATCTGCTGCAGCGCGACAGGCGATACATCCAGACCATTCAAATTCAGCCCAGCGCTAACAAGCGGCAGATAATTACGGCCATTACCGCAGCCAACGTACAGGCCAAGACCTTTCTTTGTTTCAGGAAATTTATTCAACGTTTCAATAATTGTTCCCACAAAAGGAATGGCAGGTTCATCAGCATATTTGCCTGATTCGTATTCCTCATTCCATTTGTCCGCCAGAGAGTTCATAACTTCTTCACATTAGTCTTAAGGCACAACCTGTTAATAAGAATTTCTCCAATCATGCCTTCCACGTACAAGTCGTACAATACGCACATCAGTTTCAAAAGCAAACTTTACTTAATCCATACTATGTACAAAGAGTTGAAGTACTCGCTAGATTTCCTCTTCCTATTCATGCTAGTAATCAGCATAATCTTCTTTGGAATAGGATTCTTCATTGACGTTCACGGAGCAGCACTTGATGCGCTTCACCAAATAGACTTTGCAATACTAGGAGGCTACTATGTGTTCTTCATACATGGAGCGTACAAGGCAAAAAACAGAGTTGGATACTGCAAAAAACACTGGATAATGATGGCGCTTCTTGCGCTGCCATTAATACCCATTGCGAGACTTATCAAAGCAGTAGAACTGGAAAGAGCAGCAGCAGTCAGCATCAATGCGCTATGGCACTTCTTTGAAGAACTTGAACTATTGTAGTCACTGGACACTGGACAGACCTGTGTGAGAGTTATAAACTCCGGAAAACTTACGGATTTGATGTTATTATCAAATGAATTAAGGAATGAAATACGCGATAAGATAAAAAATGGAATTTCTATCAATAATATTTCAAAAGAACTCAGTTTAGGCAAATCGACCATTTACTATTATTACAAGAAAATCAAAGGAAAAAAGTTTATTGAACCTGAGTTCAAGCTTCGCAACTCAAGATTAGAGGGCGAGATAAATGGAATCTTTGCAGGCGATGGAAGCCAGTATTATGATGCCAAAAGAGGCAGTTATGAAGTAAATGTACACTTTGGGGCTAAGAATTACTGGTATGCAATTTATGTTAAAGAGTTGTTTGAAAAATTCTTTCAGAAAAAATTTCGTCTTGACTTTGAATACGGTAGCAAATTTAGGCTTAGAACCCAATCAAGGAAGATATTCAATTATTTTCAGAATTATTTGTCTTATGATTGCCATATAAAACACTGCACAGTTAAACTGAAGGAGCAGTGTTCATCTGCTTTCAAAATAGGTTTTCTCAAAGGCATGTTTGATACTGATGGGTGCTTCAGCCTTAATAATCCTGAAAGAAGAGCCAGAGTATCTTACTGTACAACTTCTGAGGAGTTGGCAAAACAAATTACCCTGATTTTGAATGGGTTGAATGTTAAAAACAGCATATACGTTATTGATCGTAAGGATAGAAATGAAAAGACGGTTTACAATGTTAATGTTTTGAAAGCAGGCATAAATAGATTTATAAAGGTCGTCAAGCCGATGAAGGCCTTAAGGGCAGGTAGTTCAGCCCGGTAGAACGATCGGCTGGCAGCCGATAGGCCGTGGGTTCAAATCCCGCCCTGTCCATTTCTTCCAAATAAGCGGGATTTGAAATGCTCGCCAAAACCTTCGGGTTTTGTCGGCACCACTCGTATGACTCGTGGAATCCCGCCCTGTCCATAAGTATATTAATCTGCAAGTTTTACTAACATTATGGCAATAGCATGCTATAAAAAACTCACCTTAGAACTGTATTCTGAGTATGTAGGCAGAAAGGGCGACAAGTTCAGCTTTTTCATAAATACAAACAACAACTGCTTTTACATGGTGCCCCTTGAAATGGAGCATATAGCATTTGCATCATTCATACTTGGCGTTGCGCAAAAAGATATCGAGAGCAATCCTGCCATTGCTTCGCATTTAGTGCCGGTTGTGCTATTAGTAAATACCGAGCGAACACAAATAGCAGAGTATGTAATCGGCAATTCAAGCCTGGAAATGCTAGGCGGTGTCAGGCATACAAAAGAACAGTTGGTCAAAGCACAACTATTAACCAGAGTTTTTCTAACAGAAGGAGAATTGCCTCTGAAGGCAGGCTATAAAGAGCACTTTGTAACCAGATGGGCAGCGTAAGCTTTATATAGTAACCCCTATTTGGTAGTAAATATTAAGGTGTTTTATGGAAGTATTGATAGCCCCAACCGGACCTGATCCGAAATCGATAGAAACAGCGAAAGGCATGAAGGATGTAGGCGAACTAGTTGACTACGTTATAGCTGTTGATGTCTCAGGCAAAAGCAGACAAGAGGTTGTAACAGAAGTAGTTTCTGTAGCAATGGCATATTTTGAGAGGAACAGAGACCATTTTGATTCTTATAAAGCAATGGTGAACGAGCGAAAAGATGAATTCTCGGATAACTTAGATTTTCTTTTGAGGGCGACAATACGATGAAAACAGCCGCTTGTGAAGGGCTTACGTGGGAAACTGTGCGCGATTACAGCGGCAGAAAAAGACCAGGCAGAGTCAGCGTCGTTGTCAACGTGCCAACAGGCGAGATCTTCCCTGTTCCAAGAGAGCAAGAACACGCAGAATTCCTCTGCGAACTACTCGGCAGAACTGAAGAAGAGATCAGGGCGCATCCTGAGTACGTCGAACGCATAGTTCCTGTTCACATCGATCTAAAAAAAGGAGAAGTGAATTATGTTGAAACCGGAGCAAGCGGGTCTGAGGAAGTCTACAAAGTACGGCATGAAATTGAGGACCTGATTGTAGCACACCAGCAAGCAATGCATTTCATTCACAATGGAACGGTAAAAATACCGCCTCAAATTCTTACTAGAATAGACACCCGCTACGCCAAAAAGTAGAAACGTTTTTAAAGCCTCCCTATACTCGAACTGTCATGGTCAAGGGGGTATTCTTCGACTTTTGGGGAACACTTGTAGAGAATGGAACGTACTCTCCGCTAAAACAGAGCTTTAGCATACTACGAGTACGCATGCCATTTGGCCAATTTGCAGAACAATTCGAAAGAGTGCTGATGACAAAACAGTACGAAGACCAAGCAGCAGCATTCACAGAAGTCTGCAAAGCATTCAACGTAAACCCGATTCCTATCGTTATTGAGAAATTAATAGGCGTCTGGAACAAAAACAGACTGTTGGCAACAATCTATCCAGACACAATTGACACTTTGAAAGCACTAAAAGACAAAAAAATCAAGCTAGCACTCATAAGCAACGCGCCACAAAACAGCGTAGAACAAGCAATGGAACGCTTCGGAATGAAAGACTTGTTCGATGCAGTACTAATCAGCCACGAACAAGGCATGCTAAAAACAGAAGGACTGTTCGAACTCGCACTCAAAAAACTAAAGCTCAAAAAAGGCGACGTCATAGCAGTAGGAGACAGCATTGAAACAGACATAAAAGGAGCAGAAGCAGCAGGAATCAAAGCATACCTGCTTGACAGAAGAGGAAAAAGAGAGTTTGCAAACAAAGTACTAACGCTTACAGAATTAATTAAAATCGCGGAGGAGTAAAATGCACCAAGCATACGTAGTACATCACAACTTGAAAAGAAAAGGAAGAGGATTCACATGCGAAGAAGCACACGAAGCAGGAATAACAACCTGCCAGCAATTTGAAGCATTAAAATTGCCATGGGACTCGCGCAGAAATACAAAATACGCTGAAAATGTCGCTTACTTGAAATCACTGGCAAAACCAGAAGCAAAACCAGCAAAAGCCAAGGCGCCAAAAGCTGCAAAGAAATGAACGACTGCATATTCTGCAAGATAATCAAGAAACAAATACCAGCTGATTTTGTTTACGAAAACGACAAAATAGTTGCGTTCTTAGACATACACCCAAGCAACAAAGGACACACTCTAGTTGTTCCAAAAGAACACCATGTTGACTTGCTGGAAACACCAGATGACGTTCTAGCAGAAATAATGACTAAGGCCAAGAAAATAGCGCCAGCAGTCATAAAAGCAGTTAATGCGCAAGGCTTCAACACAATATTCAACACAAAACCAGCAGCAGGACAAATGGTGTTTCATACACACTTGCACATCATTCCAAGATTTACCAATGACGGCTTGAAACACTGGCCAGAACAAAAGACAACTGCAGATGAGTTGAAGAAGATAAAGGACAAGATAGTTTCAGAGCTATAACACGATATCTTTTTAAACATTCAATAGAGGCTTTCTTATAAGGCGGTGTAGCTCAGCCTGGTTAGAGCACTGCTTTCATAAGGCAGGGGTCACGAGTTCAAATCTCGTCACCGCCATATATACTGATTCTGCTTCGCAGTTGCAGTTTTCACTAATTGCGAGATTTGAAATCCTCAAAAAACTGCGGTTTTTTGGGACCCCTCGGATGCCTCGTGGTCTCGTCACCGCCATAATATTTATATAGCGCATTTCTTTTGCTAGTGCTAAAGAGGTGATACTATGGCAGACTCAAAAGTTCGTGGATGGATATACATCATCGTTGCAATACTTGCAGGATGGTTTACATACTCCGGAAACATACCATGGGCAATATATTTGCTAGCACTAAGCATGTTATTCTCAGGCTGGCACCACATATCCAAGAAGTAATTTTTTTCATTTTTTTCTTTATTTTTACAAAACTTTATAAGACGTACTTAGACTTCCTTCTGTCAATGCCGTGGTGGGACAACCTGGTTACTCCGCAGCCTTGGAAAGGCTGTTTCCGCAAGGATTTCTCGGTTCAAATCCGGGCCACGGCGTATGAAACTTTTAATTGCATTATTGCTGCTTTTAGCTAGCTGCGCAAACAATCCTCAACTTGAAGTACTTGCAGAAAATCTTGAAGTGCCATGGGCAATAGCATTCTTACCTGATGACAGTTTTCTTTTTACGGAAAGAAACACAGGCGACATTTACCACTATGAAAATGGCAATGCAAGAAAAATCGGCAGCGTAAGCTCAAGCTGGATAACAGAAGGCGGTTTATTAGGAATCGCAGTAGATCCTGAATTTGAAAAAAACAATCACGTTTATCTCTATTACACCTACAAAGGCGGCAATAAGACACTGAACCGGGTATCGCGCTTCGTGTACGAAGATGTGTTGAAAGATGAAGAAATTCTCATTGACGCAATCCCAGGAGCACTTTACCACGATGGAGGCAGATTGGAATTTGGTCCAGATAGCAAACTGTACATAACCACAGGAGATGCTACAGAGCCTTCTCTTGCGCAAGATCTAAGCTCGCTCGCAGGCAAAATACTTCGCATAAATACAGACGGCAGCATTCCAGAAGACAACCCATACAATTCTTCTGTGTATTCGTACGGGCACAGAAACCCACAAGGACTGGCATGGTACAAAGGAATGATGATTGCGCCAGAACATGGGCCGGACAGAAACGACGAGATTAATGTTATTGTGCCGGGCGGCAATTATGGCTGGCCGGCAGTGCAGTGCGCCAACCATGAAGGATACAATGCTCCGATTCGCTGTTTCTCAGACTGGACTTTGGCACCAGCAGGAGCAACATTTGATGACAAAGGAAACTTATACGTAGCAGGCTTGAGAGGAACTCAAATAAGAAAATTCTACATTCAAGACAAAGAAATAACGCGGGAAGAAGTCTTGCTGGAAAATATCGGCAGGCTAAGGGAAGTGAAATATCATGACGGCTATTTGTATATGACTACATCCAACACAGATGGCAGAGGAATACCGAGACTAGGAGATGACAAGATGCTGAGAATCAAGGTTTAACAAGCTTTATAAAACAAAAGACTAATTCTAACAGCATGCAAAAGAGGTTTGACGTAATAGTTATCGGAGCAGGCTCTGGACTCGAAATTGCTTCATATGCTTCTGACAAAGGGCTGAAAACAGCAATCATAGAATCAGGGCCATTTGGCGGAACATGCCTGAACAGAGGATGCATTCCAAGCAAGATGCTAATACACTCTGCAGATGTAGCAGAAGAAATCAGAACAGCACACCTTTTTGGCATAGAGGCAGAAATAAAGAAAATTAACTGGAAGCAAATAATCAACAGAGTCAATTCAGTAGTAGACAGAAGCGCGAAAGAAATAGAGCAAGGAAACAAGACTGCAAAGAACATAACTATTTACAAAACAACAGCCAAATTTATCGGAAAGAAAAAACTCAAAGTAAGCACGGATATACTAACAGCAGACAAAATATTCATCTGCGCAGGAGCAAGGCCAAGCATACCATCTATACCAGGACTTCAAAGCGTCCCGTATATAACATCAGACCAGGCGCTAAGACTGCAAAAACAGCCAAAAGACCTAGTAATAATAGGCGGAGGCTACATAGCCTCAGAACTAGCACACTTCTTCGGCGCACTAGGAACAAACGTAACAATAATTCAACGAGGCAACATCCTCATGAACAATGAAGACAGCGAGATAGCCAAACGCTTCACAGAAGTCTACCAAAGAAAATTCAACGTCATACTAAACGCGAACACCAAAAACGTAAACAAAAAAGGCAAAGACATCATAGTTGAGCTTGATGTCAACGGCAAAAGACAGTCAGCAACAGGAGACACCCTATTAGTAGCAACAGGAAGAACTCCAAATACAGACATATTAGCTGTCAAAGCAACAGGAGTAGAGCTCAATGAGCGCGGATTTGTCAAAGTAAACCAGTACTTGGAAACTTCAGTGCCAGGAATCTGGGCAATAGGAGACATCGCAGGAGTTTACATGTTCAAGCATTCTGCCAATCTTGAAGCAGAATACGCAATCCAGAACGCATTTGGCAAAAGAATTCCAGTAGACTACTCAGCAATGCCGCACGCAGCGTTTTCATCACCGCAAGTAGCAGCAGTAGGAATGACAGAAGATGAGCTAAAACAAAAAAACATACCTTACCTTAAAGCAACATATGATTTCAAAGACACAGGCTACGGAAAAGCAATTGAAGACAAAGACGGATTTGTAAAATTACTAGTAAGCCCAAAAAACGAGATTCTAGGATGCCATATCATAGGAACAGATGCCAGCATACTCATACATGAAGTCATAATTGCAATGAAAGCAAAGCTGGGAGTGGATGGAATCAACTCAGCAGTACACATACACCCTGCCTTATCAGAAGTAGTCCAAAGGGCGTTTAACCAGTTCTGAGCAGTAAGCTTTTTAAATGAAAAAGCACTTTACATCATAAAACGAGGTGAAATTATGGCAATGGATATGATAGGAAGAATAGCATTCTATGTAGGCCTGGTAATCTCAATTCTAGCAGGCTGGATGAATGTTGAAGCATGGTGGCTAGCAGTATTAGGTATTATCGTAGGACTGCTAAACGTCACAGCAAAGGAGAACAACAGGTTCTTGCTTGCAGCATTGGTCTTTGTAGTAACTGGCGGCGCATTAAGCACAATCTTTGGCGCAACAGTCGCACAAATTTTGATTGCGTACGTAGCTTTCACTGCATCAGCAGCATTTATTGTTGCATTGAAAGAAGTCTACTCAATGCAAAGAGCCAAGTAAATTTTTTTAAATTTTATTTTTTCTTTTTATTCCAAATGCATCTTACTGTGAAGTACACCAAGAAGATGTGCACTAGAATAAGCAAAGGCCAAGTGATTTTGTAATACGGCATGTCGAAAACGCATTTGTAGTAAACGCAATTAATATTGTATTCTGGAAGCGTAAAAGAAATACTCCACATGACAATGCCATGAATAATGCTGCCAACCCAAGCATGCACAACAGGGCCGCCTAACAAGTAAATCGCGTAAATTGCAGCAGGAACAAACAAAATGTGCTGAATGCTGTACAAATGCATCCAGTTAAAGCCACTGGTTGTAAACATGTAAGAAGTAAAACCCCAAATGTAATTGCCGGTTAGTAATTTTGCCAGAAAATCAGCACTCCAAACAAGCTCAGGAAGAAAGCCAAGACATAACTCTGCAAACGCCCAAAAAGGAGAACGGAACAATAATGCAAGTCCTAAAATGATGAAAGTGTGGTTGCTAAACCAGACGATATACTGAGCATTACCCAAAAATAAGAAGGTGAGCGCCGGAGTTAAGCCTATGAGAAGACAAATCCAGCCGAAAATCACTCTTTTATCCATACCTGCTGGTAAGACGGATAACTTTTTAAACGCTCCCTTTACCACAACACTATCCGCCGGGATAGTATAGTCCGGTCAAGTATTCGGCCCTCTCGCGGCTGAGACTCGGGTTCAAATCCCGATCCCGGCATATTTTTCTTTTAGGCGCTCTGCGCTTTTAGTTTTAACTGTGTAGATTGGGATTTGAAATCCTAGAAATCTGCGGATTTCTGGACCCCTCGGATACCTCGTGGTCCTCAGAAATCTGCGGTTTTTTGGGACCCCTCGGATGCCTCGTGGATCCCGATCCCGGCATTAAACATTCTAGAAATCACGCTATACTTATCCAAGTCTTCTAATCTTTGAATCAGGACCGGGCCTTGGAGCTGAAGGATCCATCTCAATATTTGGCGTGTGAGCCATAGGAATTATCTTCGCACCTTCGCGCTCCATTCTCCAAGCATCACAATAACTCATCTGATATTCAAACCAACAAGCTTCCTTATTATGCCCTTCATACAGGAAAGCAGCATTAATGTTGCCGTGCAGAATTGCAACCAAAGGCTTGACTGGATGAGAATCGCCAACTTCTTGAAAACGCGCAGTCATAATTTTTGCAACATCTTCAGTGCTTGGAAATTCTTTGAGCTTTTCAGAAGTAATTCTTTCATCGCACATCTGCTCAAGCTCGCGAACACGCGTCTCGCAAAGGTCATCAAAACTGTATAAATTATCTTTAGCCAATCTTACTCCCAAAACATCAGCAACTATGCCTGCAGTTCTTAGAGTGCGCTCGTGACTAGAAGTTATGAAAATAGGATTTGAGACTTGCCTTGCCAAAAACCTGCCCAATGCCTTGGCTTCAAGAATGCCTATCCCTGTAAGTTTCTGAGAAATAGGATTATCATATTCTGCGTGCCTGCAAAGATAGATTGGCTGGGTCATATGCATGATAAACGGATATCGGTATATAAAACTTATTGTTGTCGTCCCTAACGGGTAGTGTAAGATAGAAAGCTTTATATAGGGTAAACTCATTATGTGAGTAAAATGGGGGCATAAAATGAAAGCACTATACGACAATTTCCTATTCGAAAAACCAGAACTGAAAAAACTGAAGAACGAAGTAAACCAGACAACTTTCTTCAAGCTATTAACAAGCTCGGAATTAAGCATAGTTACAAAATACCTGCAACTAAGACACTTCAAAAAAGGAGAAAGAATATTCTTTGAAGGCGACAACGGATCAGCACTTTTTGTAGTATTACGAGGAAATGTGCAGATCAGCAAAATAAGCACCCACAAAAAAACAATATTTGCAGAACTAGGCCAAGGAAACTTTTTCGGAGAACTAGCATTAGTGCATGACGTTCCAAGAACAGCAAGCGCGGCAGCGACAGAAGACACATTACTAGTCTGCCTGTTCAGACACGATTTTGAAAGCATAGTCAAAAGCTACCCAATGCTCGGAAACAAAATGCAGGGCATAATCAACAAAATACTAGCGCAAAGACTATCAGCAGTAATAGAGAAAACATTATGAACAAATTCCACGCTTACTTCGGACTAAGCATGATAGCACTTGTAGTGCTAGGATTTCTAATATTCAAATACTGGCTTGTAACAGCAAACATAGTAGGCGGATTCTTGCTATACTTCATGATTGACGCATTACTCGACTGGATGGAAAGAAAAGGCATCAGAGGACCAGCAGCATACAGCATACTGGCAATAGTTCTGGCAATAACACTCACGAGCTTTGTACTATTCGTAAGCATTCCTGTAATCGAACAAACACAATCGCTAATAGCGCAAATGCCGGAAATAACTGAAAAAATCAACACAAAAACAATGGAACTATCAGAAACATTCCCATTCGCATTAAAAGTAAAAGAATCAATACAAAGCAAGATTGCAGCAACAGGAGCAAAAATATTCTCTATATCCGGAGACTTAGTAACAAGCGCAATAACAATTTTACTAGTAGCAATCATACTTCTGGCATCAAGAGAAACACTGCACCAAGAATTTACAGAATATATTCCAAATGAATACTTTGAAGTTGCAGTAGGACTATCGCACAGAATAATGGATCACGTACAGAGCTATTCAGTAGCAAAAATTATAGAAACCGTCTTCATGATTTTAATACACTCATTAGGATTCTGGATAATTGGATTGCCGCAACCATTGCTTCTAGGAATGCTTGCAGGATTCCTAAATATAATTCCGTACATAGGACCGATATTCGCAGCAGGCCCAGTAGGACTTGCCGCATTTATCGCCGGAGGATTCCCATTACTAGGATTGTCATTGCTTATCATATTCATAGCACAAGTCATTGACAATACAGTGCTGCAGACAGTCTTAATTTCAAGATTTGTAAACATACACCCATTAATGGTTGTAATAATCACATTAATCGCAGGAGAGGTAGCAGGAGTCATTGGAATGATAATCGCAATACCGATTTACGCAGTTGCAAAAATCATAATAAGCGCAATCAATGAATATCTAAAGGCAGTGCAAAGACACGAGAAAATACTAAGAGAGGAAGAAAGCCACAACAAGCGCAACTCCAACCGCTATCAGCATAAAATCAAGGCCGACATACTTAGCGCCCATTAAAATAATTCCAATTGCCAAGGCGGCAATGCCTGCAGTGATGAAAAAAGCCTTTAACAAAATTCTCAAAACTCTTCTCTGAATGGTTTTAACAACTCCATCAACAGCATGATTGACTTCTTTCAAAACTGCATTTGTAATAAATTCAAACATTTACTTTCTCTCCAAAAGCTTCATCAAAACAGCGCCTGCAACAATGCCAACGCTGAAGGCAACTAAAGTTGACTTAAATGGGTTGTCTTCAATGTAGTCTGAACTCTTGTCCTTTACATCGTGAAGCTTCTCATTTAAAGCTTGTATTTGCCTTCTAATAGCCCCAATTTCCTGTTTTGCCATAATACATCACCCTTGCAAAAGAGCTTGAAAACGACTTTTATATGCATTTCTATACTCGAGAATATTGTCAGAACTAACCAGAAGTCAATTCGTTCTTCAGAAAAACTTAAGCCCAGGCGTGGTCATTAATCTCTTCTCTACCAGGGTCGATAGCTTCGACCTTTACAATCACTTCATGGCCGTTGTGATCAACAACACGAACAGCACCCCCTTTGGCAAGTTTCTGAACAACTCTCTCAAGTTCAGTCTCCCAAAAACCCGCAAACTCGCTCATAAAGAATTATATAGATGAGTGCAGATTTATAATTAACGATAAGAAATTATATAAAAAATAGATTTAAGGGCCGACAAGGCTTTTTCTGCAAGGCCTTCCACGAAGTGTTTTACCTGCGTACCGCGCTCCGTTACTATAGTTTTTTTCATTACCAGAACGCGATTCAATGGTAAGCGCGCTAAAACTACGCAAGGCGGCTTCCAAGCCAAGAGTCTTTGCCCTAAGATTTCGCACAGCTTCATCAACAGCCTCGGCTTCATCTCTATCACAACTTTCTTTCATCCACTTTATAGTGTGATAAAGCTCTTCAGGTGAACTTTTATGCCTCAAATCAGTAAGATAATCCAGAACCTTGAAAAAAGGAACATGCTTGTTATCCTTCAGCGCGCTAAGAGCAACATCGATATCTGATCTATTCCCATTATAAAGCCCCCTAATAAGCTCAATTTTCTCAACCTGCTCGCTCTGCAATCCACCAACTAATTTTTCATAACTCATAGTCTTCACTCCCCACTACACGAAAAAGCAAAAAGAACCCATTAATAAATCTATCCAAAAGTAAACGTGTAAAGCTTAAAACCTGAGCCTTTAACGTCAAAAGCAAGAGTGTGCTTGCCATACTCATTATCTGCCAAAACGTACAAGTCGTCAGCCTCAACTTTCTGAGCGCCAATGATTTTATCATCCAAGATTACTGTAATTTCAGAGTTTCCTGAAGCGACAATGTTAACATTCTTGGCATCATATTTTAGAATGACTTTACCTGTATCGCTGACTAATCTTACATGATCTTTGTCAACAAACCAAGTTCCTTCCAAGTAAACAGCATTTGAAGAAATTGATGCAGGCAAAGTGTAAACAACTTCCTGATTTGCAGGCAAACCTTCACTATTTCCAAAATTACCTCTTGTAAAAGCGTATCCAAGATAAAGCTCGGGAGTGCCAACAAACCCCTCAATTCTAGGAGCGACAACTTCAGAAATTCCAGTTGGAATGCTTTCCTCCATGCCAAGCTTTTCAGCGCGCTCCTCTAATAGCTCTTGAATCTTCCTTTCAGCTTCCTCATAGCCCCCTTCGCCAATATGGTCCCAGACTATGTAGCCGTCAATGTCAATCAAATATTTCCTTGGCCAATAACGATTCATAAACGCATTCCAAGTTGCGTGCTGATTGTCAAGAACAACAGGATATTTTATTCCGAACTTATCAACAGCACGCTGAACATTTTCAAGCTTCTTCTCAAAATCAAACTCAGGAGAATGAACGCCAATAATCTCAAGACCCTTGTCTTTGTACTTCTCATGCCACATTGTAATGTAAGGCAGGGTTCTCTGGCAATTAATGCAACTATAAGTCCAAATGTCTATCAGAATTACTTTCTTTCCAACAAGATCTGCAATTTTGATTCCATCAGTGTTAATGTAGCCCTCAATGCCTGCCAATTCTGGCGCAGGAACACCGTTAGTCTTCTGAACAACAGGAGCAACACGCTCAACGTCTTTTACAGGCTCCTGCAAGTAAATGATTGAGGCTATTATCAAAGCCAATAAAACCACAAGCCATATCTTTTTGTTCATTTCAGCAAAAACCTGTTCAGGAAACTAAAGCTTCCTGCAACCAATGCGAGCTTATTTGTAAATACCAAAACTCCTAGCGCTACAACTAATAATCCAACAACAATATTGAAGTATTTCAGGAAAGTGCCATGATTCTGAACCCAATTGATAAAATTGTGAGCAAACAATCCTACAATCAGGAAAGGAATACCAAGTCCTAAAGAGTAAGCAAGAAGCAAATAAAATGCGTCACTAGGCATTGCAGCAGCAAGCGCAAGAATAGAACCTAAAACTGCACCAACACAAGGAGTCCAGCCAACAGCAAAAGCCGCGCCAAACAAAAAGCTTGAAACAGCACGATTGCCTATTTTAGGAACCCTGAACTTATGCTCTCTTTGCAAAAATTCAGGCTTAATGAAGCCAAGCAAGTAAAAGCCGAACAAAATTATGATTATGCCAGCAACACGACTAAGCCAAGTCTGAGCGGTTAAAGCTACATTTGAAAGAATGCCATTCAATAAAACGCCAACAACAGAGAAAACAGTGCTGAATCCAAGCACGAACAAGAAACTATACCCGAAAAGCTTCCACCTTGAAGCATCCTCAACTCTTTGACCTGCCAAAAAACCAAGAAATGCTGGAATTAAAGGCAAAATGCAGGGAGCGAAAAAACTAATGATGCCAGCAATAAAAGAAATAAAAAAAGTAATTTCGGCCATTTACAACTTCCTCATCGCTTCAAGGAATTTATCCTTGGTCCATGCTTCAGGACTTTTCAGAACTTGTTTGCCATCCTTCAAGACGACTTTAGTATGCTGGTAAGCAATCTGGTATTGCTGAGCAAGTGCTGTATGTTCTGGAGTTGTCTGGCCATCCTTGTAATGAATCTTGAAGCCAATAATATTTGGGTCGTTTAGCTCAGCAAAACCTGCAACCAATTGAGGCTCCTGATTCTGACATGCCGGACACCAGTCAGCTGAAAACTCCAGATAAACAGTTTTTCCATCAGCAACAGCCTTGTCAAACATGGCCTTATCCCAATTGTAATATCTAGAAACTCCGCCGCCAATCAAGCCAGGCTCCATAAGCTTCTTTTCTTCCATTACAGGCTCCTTTTCCATCATGGTTTCTTTTTGTTCCATTGCTGGCTTTTCCATCATAGTCTGTGCTGGCGCACATGCCACCAGCAATGCCAACATTGCAACTAACAAATATTGTTTCATTTTCATCTCCAGGAAATCGCATTTAACACTGTGAAAGCGATTGTTTGCAGTATTGTCAAAATAAACACGTGCATGCTGACCATTTCAACAAAATAATCCATGCTCGTCACGTAAAAATAAAACGACATCATGTACTGCGCAAGGAATGCAATTGTGAACAATAGCAATCCAGCTGTAAAACCAGAGCGAATACGCATCCAGTTCTTACCATACACGTAAGCCAACAGCAATAACAATACAATGTTGACTGCAGTCAGCACAAACGTTGCTTTCATCACGAATTCCATGATAATCCTCCTCCAAACAATGCTTAACTACTTTTTCCCAAATCTATCCCAAATCGAGCGGAAATCATTCCATAATCGCTCCATTTCATCTGAAATGAAATAAACAGCGCCATACTTGCCTTTATTAACAGCGCTGATGATTTGATTATCAAGCAATATACGAATATGATGCTGAATAGTTTTGTAATCAAGATTCAAGCTTTTAGCCAGCTGATTGGCATTCATCGGCTTATTCTTTAATGCAGTAACAATAAGAACTCTTGTCTCGCCACCACGAGTCCCTGCAAAAAGATACCAGATAAGATTCTTCATAGAATGAGGATAAAAAAAAAGAAATTAAAAAAGGTTTGCTTTTATGAACGTTACGTTCTTAGAAGCGTCGAGGCTTGCGCTTTGCGTAGCAGTCTCGGCAGTAAACTGGTTTGCCTTCAGTTGGTTTGAAGGGAACCTTAGTCTGTGCGCCACAGTCAGAGCAAGTTGCATCATGCATCTCACGTGGAGCGCCGAAATCGTTTCCGAATCCCATTTTCTTATTCACCCGGTTGTGTTAGTTATACGACGAGAACGAGTCTCTGTATACTGTATATGACGTGTATTGGCCAGTATTTAAATGTATGGGTTTATATAGAGTTAAATTATCAATTGGATAAAGAGGTGTAACCGTGAATCCATTAGTCACAATACTGATTTGCTTGATTGTAATATACGTACTTTCAGAACTTCTAAGAATAATCAACGTGCCGAGAGTTGTAAGCCAGATAGTAGCAGGAATTATACTGGCCTTACCACCCATACGCAACCTGTTATTTGACAGTGAAGGAATAATGGTCGTGCGATTCTTAGCAGAAATAGGAGTAATACTTCTGCTATTCTTTGTTGGACTGCAAATCAGCTTCAAACAATTCCAAAAAAACATGAATTCCTCTTTACTGATTTCATTCTTCAACACGGCAATTCCATTATTGCTAGGCTATCTGGCAAGCAGATATCTTTTCGAACTCAGCAATGGAGTGAGCATCATAGTAGGAGTATGCATGAGCGTAAGCGCATCAGCAATCGCAATAGACCTGCTGGAAGAATTAGGCAAGCTAAGAACAAGACTTGGAGTCGTTATAGCCAGCGCAGGAACATTCGACGACATAGTTGAAGTAGTGCTTATAACAGGGATTCTTGCATTTTTTGAAACAGCAATAAAGCACAAAACATTGCTCCAGCTCGGATTTGGAATAATGATATTTGCCGCAGTTGTAATAGCGTTCAGACTATGGATTATACCCTTCCTGCTGCGCAGAATAGAAGGACAATCAGAACACGCGCAGCTCTTCACAGGCGCACTAATTATCACGCTGATCATGGCAGTGCTTGCAGACTACCTAGGACTCGGAGCTTTTCTTGGAGCACTATTCAGCGGAGTGGTAATAAGACAAGTCATGCTAAAAGAACCAACAAGCAAACCATGGGAAAGACTGGAGATATCGCACTCAATACACTCAATCGCATTCGGGTTTTTAGTGCCATTTTTCTTCTTTTATGTAGGATTCCAAACAGACATATTAGCAATATGGCAAAACATAGGATTCGGACTTGTAGTAACCATATTAGCAATAATTGGAACAGTAGTAGGAAGCGCATTTGGATATTATCTGAGCATGCACAACTGGAAAGATGGATGGACAGTCGGCTGGGCAATGAACGCAAAAGGAGACACAGAGCTAGTTATTGCCCAACTGGCATTATCGGCAGGGGTAATCTCAACAGCAGTATTTTCATCACTAATCTTCATGGCAGTTGTTTCAACACTAATTTCTCCATTCGTGTTAAGAAGAATGCTTAAGAAGACGTAATACGCGGCCGCCCGGATTTGAACCGGGAAATCCTTGCGGAAACCGGTTTTCAAGACCGGCGCAGTACCGGGTTGTGCCACGGCCGCATATAGTTAAGAACGTTCATAAGTATTTTTAAAGCTTCCGTGCTATCACAACATTAATAAAACAAAACAGCGAATTAACACAAAATGGCTCGAAAGGACATATGGCAGAAAAAGAGGAAATGGCCAGTTTACCTAGGCTACGCACTAGCCATAATCATTCTAGCATACATAGGATACTCAGTTTACTATTACCTAAGCACGGCAGAAAAAGTAGAAGAATACGAAGTATGCGGGCCAGACAAGTGCATCAAAACATTCCACATACACGCGGATGTAAAGTTCGACCTATGCGGAAAAAACGTACACTTGCCGCTAGAGAAAGGACCGTTAGAAGGACCACACACTCACAAAGAAAGAAATATGATACACTTCCACGAAAGACTGCCATATGACCCGGCAACAGGCAAATTACTGGAAGTAGCACCATTAAGACTAGGCGCGTTCATGAACTCGATGGACATGAAATTTAATGACAGATGCATAGCAGAATACTGCAATGGAGACTTGTGCCCAGACGGAAAGGCAGGAACAGTAAGAGTGTTTGTCAACGACCAGCCAAACACAGAATTCGACCAATACGTATGGCATGATAAAGACGAAATACTAATCACGTTCAACTAAAGAGGTAAAATGGCGAAAAAGAAAACAAAACCAAAAAAGAAAGTCTGCGAGTTTTGCTAAGCGTCGGAATTCAACATGAGGCAAAATGCATAAATTGAATTCCGAGCGTGCTCAAGAACATCGATATGCTTTGATACTTCGAGGTTCTTGACATTATGGCAGAAATCAGCCTTCCGATAATAATAGGCGCAGCGCTAATTGACGGAATAAACCCGTGCGCGTTCGGAGTACTAATATTCATGCTAGCGTACCTGGCAAAAACAGCCAAACGCTCAAAAATGCTGATTAATGGACTGGTCTACATATTCTTCGTATTCCTAACATACCTTGTCTGCGGACTAATTTTACTGCCTATAATCAGAAAATTAGCAGGATTTTCAGTCACATCATACTACTTCATCGCCGGAGCAATAATATTGGCAGGACTTATCGAGATAAAAGACTACTTCTGGTATGGAAAAGGATTCAGCCTGACAATATTCCCATCAGAAGCACAAAGAATCAAAAAATACATGAAACACGTCAGCGGATCGCCATTAACAGCCGCGTTTCTAGGAGTATTTGTAGCACTAGTAGAACTTCCATGCACAGGCGCAGTCTATCTGGCAGTACTCGCGCTAATGGCGCTAAGCGGAGTCACAGTAAGCAACATATCTTTCCTTGTTATTTACAACCTTATATTCGTTTTACCATTAGTCTTCATACTGCTGTTTGTCTACAAAGGAATCCACTGGAAACACTTTGAAAACTGGAGACAAAAACACAAAGGACTCATGCGATTATTTACAGGAGTACTGCTAATAGTTCTAGGAATATGGATGATTGAATTTACGTTCACAGAACAAAGAGTGGTGATGCCAACAATCACTCTAGCATCATTGGTAACATTAGTCGTAGTTCTAGCACTGATAATATTCATCAAGCACACAATAGAAAAAACCCATGAAGATTGATATTTCTAAAAAGAAATGCAAGCCATGCGAAGGTGGAGTGCCTCTAACGAAAAAACAAGCAGATGAACTTCTTCCAAGCACTAAAGACTGGCAAGTGCTAAATGGAAAGCTAACTAGAACATTCAAGTTCAAAGATTTTGAACAAGCAGGAAAATGGCTGGATAAAATCAGAGTTCTGGCAGAAAAAGAAGGGCACCATCCAGATATTTACTGGAGCTGGAACAAGATAACGCTCGAGCTTGTAACGCATTCAATTAAAGGACTGAGCGAGAATGATTTCATACTGGCGGCAAAGATAAATTCTATCTCAAATTAATTAACAATTCAGCAAGCTTCTCGCTGTCGTGACGAATAAGCTCAGGAGCAGTCATAACATCGCCTTTGACTAGCTTCACATCCAACTTTTCAATTTCTTTATCATCAACAATGACTGGGAATTGATTCTGGCTTGCGTACTTTTTCAATAAGGCAGGAGTGCCCTTTGAAGTATTGCAAATAACCACATCAGGCTTGCAACCATACTCAATAACTGTGCGAACATAATCAGACGCTTTGAAACCGGCTGTTTCACCAGGGTTTGTCATAAGATTGCACACGTAAACTTTCTTAGCTCTTGTCTTCTTCAAAGCTTCAGGAATTCCTTTAACCAAAAGATTTGGCACAATGCTCCAAAACAAGCCACCAGGACCAATAACGACTACGTCTGCTTTGAGAATTGCGTCAACTGCCTCTGGATTGGCTTTTGCTTCAGGCTCAAGCCACGCCTTCACGACATGCAAACTTGGATCATGCTGAGGAAAACTCAAGTCCTTTTCAGTCTTCAAAACCTGCCCGTTATCCAATTCAGCGCAAACATGGCAGTCTCCTAATGAGACCGGTATTACTTCACCTTTAATTCTGAGAATCTTTGCTGCCTGCTTAATCGCTTCTGCATCACTTCCAGTAATTTCAGCCAGCGCTGTCAAAAATAAATTTCCAAAAGAATGACCTTTAAGACTGCTATGCTCGTCAAAACGGAACATGAATAATTTACGGAGCATGTCGTCTTCGTCAGCAAGCGCAACAAGCCCTCTTCTTACGTCGCCAGGAGGAAGAATGCCGAACTCGTCTCTCAACAAACCAGCACTTCCGCCACTGTCAAACATTGTGACAATGGAGGTTAGGTGATCGACCTTGTCTTTTAATCCCCTAAGTACAGTAAAACTTCCAGTTCCACCGCCGATAACAACAACCCTCATATGAACTCCTTGACATTCTCTTTAGAAGTTTTTAACTCTTCCCATGCCTTAATAAAAACAGGATGAAACTTCTTTGCCTTAAACTCAGATTCAAGCTTCTTAACAGTCCAAAACTCGCCTTTAGAAACTTCATCCTCGTCAAGCTCAATATTTCCCTTGAAATCTTTGACAATGAACAATGTAATAAGAGCGCGCTCTTCTTCGCCATGAAAGCCAAACTCAACAATATTTTTCAAATGCTTTCTTGAAACACACGCGCCAAGCTCCTCATGAAGCTCGCGCTCAGCAGCTTCCTTGTAAGCCTCGCCTGAACGAACATGGCCAGATAGTGAACCTTCCCAACAATCTGGATAAGTTTCTTTCGAGGAAGATCGCTTTTGCATGAAAATACGGCCATCAGGGTCGAATAACATTACGCATACAATACGATGCAGCAAGCCCTTCTTATGCGCTTCAACTCTGGACGCTTTTCCAACTATGTCATCATGCGCATCAACAATGTCAAGCTCCTCTTTCATAAAAAGAAAGAACTGTTTGGGGTATTTAATCCTTTTTGGCAACCAAAGCTTTTTAAATAACATAAGTGAACAATGAATGCATGGTTTTAACATACATACTGGCTTCTGTTGTGATTGTCAGCCTAGTATCATTTGTGGGCGTTGTTACACTTTACTTAAGACCAAAATTGCTTGAGAAAATATTATTCGGACTGGTCAGTTTTGCAGCAGGCGCATTGATAGGCGCGGCGTTCCTGGACTTACTGCCGGAATCAATGGAAAAACTCGGAGAAAAAGTATTCCCCTACGCGCTCCTGGGAGTAGTTGTCTTCTATGTTATTGAAACATTCTTCAACTGGTATCACTGCCACTATGGGCACCATCACCACCATGCAAAAGTGCACGTAAAATCATTTGCGTGGCTAAACCTATTCGGAGACGCAATACACAACTTTGTAGATGGAATGATAATTGCAGCAGGATACATTGTAAGCGTGCCGGCAGGAATAGCCATAACAATAGGAGTCGTATTGCACGAAATACCACAAGAACTCGGCGACTTCGGAATACTTGTTTACGGCGGCGTTAAAAAAGGAAAAGCCCTATTTTTCAACTTCTTATCAGCGCTCACAGCAGTACTGGGAGCATTATTGGTTTATTTCTTCAGCGGAATAGCAGACATAAGCGCATACTTAGTGCCGTTTGCAGCAGGCGGATTTATCTACATAGCCAGCGCAGACTTACTGCCAGAACTTCACAAAGAAAGAAACATACCAAAAGCATTTACGCAACTGCTCTTTTTCATGACAGGAATAGCAATGATCTGGGTAATGACTGTATTTGTACATCACTAAAAAGGAGGATGAGACTATGACATATGTAGACGGATTTGTAATACCTGTATCCAAGAAGAACATCAAAGCATACACGAAAATGGCACAGTGGGGCAAGAGAATGTGGATGAAGCACGGCGCGCTCCAGTACTTTGAATGCGTCGGCGATGATTTCAAGATCGTGCCGGGTTGTGGAAACTTTCGCACCCTAGCAAAGCTCAAACCTACAGAGACCGCATTCTTCTCGTTCATTATCTATAAGTCAAAGGCGCACAGAAATGCAGTCAACAAGAAAGTGATGAACTCCATGAAGAAAGAAGCTATGCCCAAGAATATGCCTTTTGACCCAAAGCGCATGATGTACGGCGGCTTCAAGACTCTTGTGGAAGGCTAGAGCCTTTCTCAATAAATCAACTAGAATTAAACGTCAAACCATTTCAGCACGTACAACAATTAGGACACTTCTTACAAGACTTGCACAAAGGACTAGTCATGCCGCATTCTTCGCAATGGTTCATCTGAAACCGCGCATCATTGGCATAAGCAATCCAGGCGCTAAAAACCATAGAATTGCGATTACTATAATGATGAAAATCAGCAATATCAACCAGCCGGACATTCCTGACTTTTCTGATGTTTCTTCGTCATCTGATTCGTCTTCATCATCGTCATCCTCGTCTTCAGGATCTTCATCGTCATCTTCCTCTTTGGAAGCCTTCTGCTTGACTTTTGCCTTTAAAGACTCGCCGCACTCCTCGCAGAACTTAGCACTTGCGGGATTCTCAGCGTCGCATTCAGGGCAAGCTGTCTTTTTTTCAAGACTCCCGCCGCACTCAACACAATGCTTTGCGCCCGGAGAATTCTTCTTTTCGCATTCAGGACACACTGTCATGAATATTGAATAAACTTTTACCTATTTAAGTTTTGTGAAAGAATTACTTCGCATACTTCGCTTCGAGTTTGTTATACCACGCTGAAAGTTTGTCTTTCTGCTCTGGAGTGCATTCGTCTCCAATGCAAAGCTCAAGCCCACCTTTTGAATCCAACTTAAGAAAAGTATTAGTGCTAAAACCTTGAGTCACAAGCGCCATTTGGCCCTCTTGCAAAACATAGCCTGACTCTACCAAAGTTTCGATTACTGCCGCATCTATGCACTCTTTATTGCCACGAGATAAGTCAATCCCAATCTCTTGAACGCGACCGCCAGGGATAAGGAGCTTGCCGTGCGCATACATTTTTCTTGTTAGGTCAATGTGATACTTGCTTGTTCCATGGAAACCGTATCCAATCAAGCTGCCATCGGAATATATTCTAAAATCGGAGCAAGGAATAACTTTTTTCTCCGCGCATTCAGAAAGATATCTTTTAACGTCTTCATCTTTTGCATTATCTACAGGCAAACAAATTCCATTTGCAGAGAATTTTAAGTTGCCGTATTGAGGAGGAAAAGGCAGCGTTTTTACTGCTTCTATAAAAAGCGGCTGCGAAGCAGGAATTGCAGTTCTTTGAGCAGTTGTCATATCAATCGAAGACAAACCACGACTATAAATGCATTTCTGCACTAGAGAACACGAATTAAACATCAATCATTTCTATTTCAATGTTGAGGCCTTCTGGAATAGGAACTCGCATAACCAAACGCAAAGCTCTTTCGTCCAAGCCAAGGTCAATCAAGCGCTTGTGAACTCTCATCTCGTATCTTTCCCAAGTAGAAGTGCCCTGACCGCAGGGAGAACGCCTTGTAGCAAGCTTCAAACGCTTTGTTGGCAGAGGAATAGGGCCGCGCATGTCAACACCGGTCTTATCAGCAATGTCTTTAATGAAAGCACACGTCTGATTGAGCTTATCAATATCCACGCTCGCCAGCTTAATTCTTGCCTTTTGCATTTGTATCACTCACGAAGACTCTAAGGTCTTTATGAAATTAAATTGAAAAAAATAAAAATTTATTTCTTGACTAAGTCAGTGCATACGCCAACAGCAACTGTGTTGCCTGAGTCACGCACTGCGAACCTTCCCAATGGCGGGAATTCCTTAACCTTCTCAATAACGAGAGGCTGGATTGGCTTAATCTTGACTACAACCACGTCGCCGTTCTTGACAAAGTCAGGGTGCTCCTGCAAAGTCTCACCAGTTGCCGGGTTAATCTTCTTAACCAATTCAGTAATCTGGCACGCGACCTGCGCAGTGTGAATGTGGAACACAGGAGTGTAGCCAACAGTCACAACAGTCGGATGGTTCATAATAATCAAGTTTGCAGTAAACTCAGTAGCCACGGTTGGCGGGTTGTCAACAGGACCAATAACGTCTCCTCTTGCAATGTCCTTCTTTTCAACACCCCTGACGTTGAAACCAACGTTATCACCAGGCTCTGCTTCAGTAAGCTGCTCGTGGTGCATTTCAATGGTCTTGACTTCGCCAGTAACTCCCTTGCCTTCACGGCCCGGCATAAAGATGACCTTCTGGCCAATCTTCATAATGCCAGTTTCAACCTTACCAACCGGAACAACTCCGATACCTGTAATGTTGTAAACGTCCTGAATAGGAAGTCTCAATGGCAAGTTTGTAGGCTTTTGCCTTTCCTTCAAGTTGTCCAAAGCCTCAAGCAAAGTTGGACCAGTGTACCACGGCATGTTGCCAAGCTTCTTGACAACGTTCTCACCAGGATATGAAGCGATAGGAATAACCTGCACTTCATCAACCTTGTAACCAATGCCTTTGACAAGGTCCTGAGCAGCTTTCTTTGTTGCTTCGAACTTTGCCTGGTCGTACTTGTTCAAGTCCTGCTTGTTGCAAGCAATAATGAACTGCTGGACACCAAGAGTCTTGCACAAAAGAGCGTGCTCCTTTGTCTGCGCCTGAATACCTTCAGTGCCAATAACTAGAACAGCCGCGTCAGCCTGAGCCGCGCCAGTAATCATGTTCTTGATAAAGTCCCTGTGACCAGGTGCGTCAATAATGGTGAAATCATACTTCTTAGAAGTGAACTTTTTGTGAGAAAGGTCAATAGTAATACCTCTCTCTCGCTCTTCCTTCAAAGAGTCCATAACGAATGCGAATTCGAAACCGCTCTTTCCGAGCTCCTGAGCAGTTTCCTTAAGCTTACGCATTGTCTGTTCATCAACAGCGCCAGCGTCGAAAAGCAGTCTACCTACTGTAGTTGACTTGCCGTGGTCAACGTGACCAACGAATACTATGTTTAAGTGTGGTTTTCCTTTTGCCATATTGCGTACCCCTCCTATGAAGTATTAATATAAAGTCAAAAAGTCAAGAGGAGGTTTATAAACATTTCGGAATTCTAACGAGAATTCCGAGACATCGCAGACTACTTCGTATTCAGCGATGTTGTGGTTTTTTGCCGACTAAACCAGTTGTTTTTGTCCTTATGCCAATACGGTAAAAATTTAAGAACAAATAGCGCGTTTTCAATCAAAAAGAGGTTGATGTGAGTGAAGCGGCTAATAGTATTAATTCTACTTGTTCCTTTAATCAGCGCTAAAGGATACATGGCATACCCTCCGCCCTTTGAAAAAGGAGCAGATATGAGAGAAAGAATATCCTTTCCGCACATTTACCCAGGACAAAGCTTTGTCTCAACAGAAAGATTTCTCGAAGACCCATTAAGACCAGGAACAAGCACTGTACGATGGACAGACAAAAGCGTTTACAGCATAAACATGGACAAAGTGCACTTGATGCGGGGAAGCTACACGTTAATAATCAGAAGCAAAAAAGGACCAGACATCAGATTCCTGCCATTTGAAACAACAAAACTATACTTAGAGCCAGACTATTACAAAATCAGATATGACAGAGAAACTTACACAGTCTGGCTTGCACGAAATTCAGATTAACCGCCTGCTCCAAGCATAGCGGCAGTAAGACCTTTTCTCTGAACAATCTGCTGGATAATTCTAGGCTGCAATTCAGCAGGAAGCTTTTCAAAACTCTGGTCTACAAGCGAAGAAGTTCCACGACCTGCTGTTGCAGAACGCAAATCACTGCTCCAACCAAGCATCTCACCGACAGCCAATCTAGCCTTAACTATTGACAAAGTGCCTTCCTGAGTGAGCTCTAAAACCTGGCCACGCTTGTTCATAACAAGCTTAGTCATTTCACCAGTAAACTCGATAGGAGCTTCAATCAAATGAGTCTGAACCGGCTCGAACATAACAGGGCCGGCAGTCATCATAGCAACTCTGATACCATCACGAACACCAGGATACATCTGCGCAGGACCACGGTGGATAGCGTCCTCATGCAATTTAGCATCAATCAAAGTAACTTTAACGCCAACACAAGGCTCTCTTGCTAACGGTCCTTCATTCATAACCTGCTCGAAACCTTCAAGGACAAGCTCGATAGCTTCTGACAATTGAACATTACCACGAGTGGCATCCAAGAACATATTGCCATGGTATATATGCCTGACAGACAAAGCGGTATCGTTATCCCAGCCGGCAGCAACAAGCTTGTCTCTCATTACTAAATCTTTTTTCTTGATTCTTCCTTCAGAAATCTCATCATTCCTGATTAATTCCTGAATCTGAGGCTCTAATGGCTCAACAACAAAATACAATTTGTTGTGCTTGTTAGGAGTTTTACCTTCGCCCATTTGCGACTTCTTTGAAACAGTTTCTCTATAAACAACAATAGGAGGAGAAGTCTTAATCTTGACGCCTTTTTCTGTAATGATTCTGTTCTCAATGATTTCTAAGTGCAACTCTCCCATGCCTCTCAATAAGTTCTCGCCGGTCTCCTGATTAATCTCAATCTTGACAGACGGGTCTTCTTTCGCAACTTTTTTCAAAACTTCAACAAGCTTTGACAAGTCCTGCGGGCTTACAGGCTCTATCGCTTTTGTAATAACTGGCTCGAAAATGTGCTTTAATTCTTCAAACGGATGCTCAGGCTCTAAAGTAACAGTTTCTCCCGCATTTCCTGAAATGCCTGCGATAGCAAGAACGTTTCCAGCAGGAACTTCCTCAAAAATCTCTGGCTTGATTCCCTGATACATGAAAACAGTTGAAATACGCTGCTGCTGCTTGGCATTATTCAGCCAAGCCTGCATACCATCGCGAATTGTACCAGAGTATAATCTTCCAGCAGAAATTTCCCTGCCTGATTTTGGCTCAATCAAAATTCTAGTAATGACAAAAGCGACTTTTCCATTAGGATTACAAGTCATCAAATCCTTGCCAAGCTGAGAATCCAAATCTCCTTTCCAAATCTTTGGAATTCTGTAAATCTGAGACTCTTTAGGATTAGGCAAGTGCTTGATAACCATATCGAGAATAACTTCGTGCAGAGGGCATTTTTCCCAAACAAACTTTTCTCTTTCTTCGTCCTGCAATTCGTAAATCTTTAGAATATCCTTGAAGTTAACATTCTTCTTCTGCATGTAAGGCAGGCTTAAAGCCCAGTTGTCCCTTGCGCTGCCGAACGCGACAGAACCATCTTGAATGTTAACTTTCCATTTCTGCTTGAATTCAGTTTCTGCAATTTGTTCGACTAACTTGTTGAACTCAGTGATAATTTCAACAAAACGCTTCTGCATCTGATCAGGAGTATACTGCATTTCCTTGATTAATCTGTCAACCTTGTTAATGAAAAGAACCGGCTTGACTCTTTCTCTTAGCGCCTGCTTCATAACAGTTTCAGTCTGCGGCATAATTCCTTCAGAAGCGCAGACAAGCACAACAGTGCCGTCAATAGCTCTCATAGCTCTTGTGACGTTTCCACCAAAGTCAACGTGACCTGGAGTGTCAATCAAATTGATAAGATAATCTGAGCCTTGGAAATCGTGAACCATTGAAACGTTAGCAGAGTCGACAGTCATCAAACGCTCTTGCTCGTCTGCATGCTGCCAAGTCGCCATTCCCTTATCCAATTCACCAGCAGAGGCTTCTGACATGAAACCTGCTGCTGCCAACAAGTTGTCAGTAAAAGCAGTTTTTCCGTGGTGGATATGAGCAGATGTAGCGATGTTTCTAATCTTAGACTGGTCATGCGACATCTTTTTCATTAAAGCTATTTTTTCTGCAGACGATGCCATTTTTACAAGTCATACGATCCGTAGATGACGTGAACGTCATGCACGGTTGGATAAGAGTAAAGCTCAGATTTCTTGAACCACAACTCGATCTCCTTCTTTGCTTCCTCAATATTGCCTGATGCGTGAATCAGGTTTGCTGCGCCCTTGCGCTTTGTAGAAGCATAGCCAAGACTCGAGTGCGCATAATCTCCCCTGATAGTTCCTGGAGGAGAATCTTTTGGACCAGTAGTGCCAACAAGCTTTCTTACAATTTCAACAGCGTGAAGGCCTTCAAGCACAATGGCAATAACAGGGCCTTCTTGCAGGAATTTCCTTGTTGCTTCAACAATCATCTTTCCGATTTCTTCAGCAGTTTCCTTGTACTTAATTCCGTAAGCGTCCCAATCCTTTTTTGTCTTATTTCCAACAATAGGAATCAAAGAATCCTGATAATGCTTTTTTGCAAGCTCAGCATCAACTTTAACTAATTTCAATCCCACAATTTTCAAACCAACATTTTCAAAACGGGAAATAATGCTGCCAACAAGAGCGCGCTGAAGCGTGTCAGGCTTTAAGACAACTAACGTCTGTTCAATCATTTCTTCACCTCTCCTTTTTCATATGCCTTGGTCCACTTTTCGAACCTCGGAGTTCTTCCAAGCTTCAACATGTTCTTCTCGCACTTCATAGTGCAAAAGTTCAAAATAGTGCTGTCTTTCTTGACATACATTGTTCCAGTGCCTTGCTCAATGTGGTTTTTGCAGAATGAACACTTAGCCATTTTGTATACCTCCAAAATGGCCAGGCCTCAAAATCTTCGATTGTTGACGCTTAGCCATTATCCGCCTCCGCGGCCAGACTTATTCAATGGCCTTGCTTCAATTTCAGTTTCTCTGAGCATCAAGATGTCGTCTTTCTGAACAGGACCCTTAACGTTTCTTCTGAGAATCTTATCTTTGTCCCTGCCATCCAAAACACGGCATCTGACTTGAATAGCTTCTCCTCTAGTGCCAGTCCTGCCAATAACTTCCTCAACTCTTGCAGGAACAGCGTAAGAAAAACTAACTCCAGCAGCTTCCTGCTTTGGCCTTTGCTGCTGCGGTTGCTTTACTTCAGGCGCAGCATCCTTGACAACTGGTTTTTTTGGATCGCCCATTTTATTATACCTGAGACTTCAACTGTTCGATCAATTTCTTAGCATCGCCTTCAACAATAACAGCAACAGCGCCGGTAGGAACACCAATTCCTGCAGCGGTTCCAAGCTCTTCCTTGCTGTTAACTTGAATGCATGGAATGCCTTTTTCTTTTGCTAATATTGGCAAGTGAACAACAATTTCTGCAGGCTGAACGTCTTTTGCGTAAACAACCAGCTTTGCAGTTCCCCGCTCTAATGCCTTTGTAGCTTCATTAGTTCCTTTCTTGACTTTGCCTGTATTCTTAGCAACTTCAACAGCTTCCAATGCCTTTTGTATTAAATCGTCTGCCATATGAATCCTCCGGAGAATTTCAGTTCCCCTCATTCAGCCCTTACTGAGCGTCATTAATCATAGGTTAGTATTTGGATTTCAAGCGGTGGTTTATAAAGGTTGCTGTTAATTACGCATCCACGAAGTAGCGGACACAGTGTTCTTTTTTGACGTGCAAAATGTCGATATTAGAAACAATGCCTGCAAATTTTTGATAAATTTCTTCCTCTAATTCATGCACGCGATTTTCTGATTCGCTATAGAACTCTACCTTGATGTCAAAAAAGCCAGCGCCTTTCACAAAATAAAATAGCTCCGGAATCTTTTTGAGATAATCTTCCAATTCGGGAGAACGACCATTCAAGCGGAGAAGCATCAAGTTAAAGAAATATCCTGCTCTTCCTGGATGCAAAAGAATACTGTATTGAATGATAAATCCGTTTTTTTCAAGACGCTTCATACGAGAACGAATTGTTACTTCTGTTGAGTTCAGCTGGCGAGCAATTGCTTTAATCGGAGTTCTGCAGTGTTCTGACAAAATTTTCAATAATTGTGTATCAAGCTTATCCAATTTAGAGGGAGCATTGCTATAGACCTTCCCTTTTGTTTTAATGGAGGGCATTTTGAAATTTTTAAAATATGGATAATCAAATTGTTCGCCTTCAATAGAAATATTAATAAAAACTTCCTTGATGTACGAACCAAAAATCGTTCTAATATAATTATAGCCGTCATAAAACTGTGCCGGATTTTTTACAAGAAAAGTACAGATGAAGCTAAACCTTCCAGAAGTGCTAATAAGCCAGCAAACAAAAGGATGCGCCTTGAGTTTTTCGATACACTGAATTTCATATTCAGGAGAAACTCCTTGCAATTTAATGTAAATCTCATAAAATGAAAGGCCAAACCTGGCTGCATCAGCAATAACGTGAAACTTGTTGAGAAAGCCGCTCTCAACCAAACGCTCCATGCGATATTTGACTGTTTCTTTAGGTATGCTGACTTTATTTGCTATCTTGACAATGGGAAGCCGAGAATTCTTGAAAAGCTCCCACAATATGTCAATATCCTTTTTATCAATCTTAACCCCCATAACATGCAGAAAAGCATAATTAAGCTATAAACTTTGCCATTTTTAGCAACTTTTTACCTGTGAGGTTTTATATTGACAAAATTCCAATAGATTCATATGAAAATCGATGTTGTTGATTGGAAGTTAGTTGGAACGTGCAATATGAACTGTCTGCATTGCTATGGTCCTGCCAAGAATGTCCTGGCACTTCCGCTCGACCAGCTTCTTAGGATTGTTGACACGCTAGGAAAGTTAAGTGTTGAATGGGTCGTGCTAACAGGTGGAGAGCCATTGATGGTGCCAAATATAGAGACTGTTATGAAGCGGATTACCGAAACCGGCGCAAAGATCGGGCTCTCTACCAATACAACCTACTTCAGAACATTTCAAAGAACAATAGAGCAGTATGTGGCTTCACTTAATATTCCACTTGACGGCTCAACACCACAAATACACGCAAAATCAAGAGGTGATGAAGAATCATACGATACTTTTTTCGATATTTTGAAGCACTATCGCGCCAATCATGGAACAAAACCAGAACTCCTGAGAGTAGGAACTGTCTTTTCTCGAGCAAATCAGGGAGACTTTATCCAACTGGCAAGAAAACTAGAATCATTTGCAGACCAAATAGATACGTGGAAAATTTATGAAATAATTGATTACGATATTCAACAGGAGCTTCGCTCTCCGCTGATTCCTGATCCCGGATCATTTCAGCCAGAAATGGACCGACTGCTTGAAAGCACTCCCCTTGCATCAAAAATAATGCTGTCTCCGGCAAATAGCAGAGATAAAGCATACTTTATGGTAGATCCAAAAGCGCGCTTAGTTATTCCGGAAAATGAAAATGGAGTAACGCGAGAAGTTCCATTTGGAAATCTGCTGAGCGAGCCATTAGGCGAGATAATTGAACGATGGGCCGGAAGAATTCGAGCCCAAAACTATACCGGAAATCATGCGCATTATGAAAAATTAGTTAAGATTGGCGATATTGCTGAACTCTGAGGAGGGGATATGGCAGAATACATGAACATTGTTGATGACCAAGACCGAGTAATCGGCCAGACTGCTCAAGAAGAAATCTATGCAAAAAAGCTCAATCACCGGATTGTACACGTGTTTGTTATAAATCCAAAAACAAATCAGATTTACTTCCAAAAAAGAGCTGAAACAAAATCCTTCCTGCCAGGATATTATTGCACTTCAGCAGGCGGACACGTTCATGCAGGAGAATCATATCTCCAAGCAGCGCAAAGAGAGCTTAAGGAGGAGCTGGGATTAGATGTTCCTCTCCACAAAGCATGTTCATTACAATTCGTATCTGATAACCACGCCCGGTTCATACAATTATTTGTTGCTTATGCCGAGGAAGGCTTTAATTTTACAGATGGGGAAGTCGCAAGCGGAGAATTTTTAGATATGGGTGAGGCATTCTCGCTAGTTCAAAAAGGACAGAAAATCCATCCGCAGCTTGATGTTTGTTTTCGGTGGCTTTATGAGAATCGGAAGAAAACATGAACAAAATACTTTGCGAAATAGAAGTGAAACTGCTTGACGAGCAATATGTAGTATACCTGAAAGAAGTTCCATCAAGAGTTGCGCCTGGCGGTCTGCCACTTGCAAAATGTGTTAAAGCATTTGTCCGTAAAGTTTAATGGCAATATTTTTTGCGAAACTCTTATAATAAGAAATCCAGAACAGGATGCCATGCTCGAACTGGCACTAATAATTGCAGGATTGGTTGTTCTATTAATAGCATCTTATGTTGACATGCGCATACTTGAAGTGCCAGACTGGCTGAATTACTCAGCAATTGCAGCTGGAATCGGCATACACCTGATTTATTCTTTGCAACAATGGAATTATTGGCCAGCGCTTTCAAGCCTAATTGGGTTTGCACTTGCGTTTGGGCTTGCATGCCTGATGTTCTACACAGGACAATGGGGAGGCGGAGACGCAAAACTCCTCATGGCAATGGGAGCCATAATCGGATTCCAAACAGACAAATTCGGATTTGGAACAAGCTTCCTGATCAATTTAGTGTTTATCGGCGGAGCCTGGGGATTCCTGTACAGCATTATAATGGCAGCAAAAAACAGGAAAAGCTTCTGGAAAACATTCAAAATACTAAGGCACCAGAAGAATTATGCGAAAATGAGAATAATCGCCATTATCATCGTGATTTTCCTGATGCTTGCGTCAGTCATGCTCTCATTCCAACTAGAACTAATAATACTTGCAGTGATAATATATTTCTTATGCCAAGCAATAATCTTCATCAAAAGCGTAGAACTAAGCTGCATGCACAAATGGATAACACCAGACAAAGCAACAGAAGGAGACTGGCTAGTCCATGCAGTAAAAACAGGCAGAACAGAAATACTCCCGCCAAAACTAGGACTTGAGAAAAAACAAGTAGCATTACTGAAGAAATTGTATGCTCAGAAAAAAATAGACAAGATATTGGTAAAATATGGGGTGCCGTTCGCGCCAGCATTCCTATTTGCATTTATCGCGACAGTATTCCTTGGAAACATCATAATTGCTATTCTCTTTTAGGAACGACAAAGCTTTATAAGGAACAAATATACAACATGCTCATGGTCCTCGAGCCAGAATTCATAGTCATGATAGGCCTTCTAACAATGTTCTCAGTAGTAGCAGTAATTCTAAAAACACTAAAGACGAGAATATTCACGATTTAGGGGATTCGTTTCAAATACTTAACACGATAATCCTCTTTAGGAACTTCTTTGGGCTTCTCCATCTCAATTGGTTTTTGCTTCTCTCTTTCAAACAAGCCAACATTCTTAGTTTCATCCTTAATCTTGGACTCAAGACCGGATAACTCGCCTTCATCCGCAGGCTTAGGATTCCAGCCAATCTGCAAATTATCATTCTCAAATCTAGGAATAACCTGAAGCATAGCGTGATTGTGCCTTTGCCCAGCAGGAAGACCATTTTGAATTAACAAATTCGTTCCCTGAGCGCCTAATGCTTCGAAAACAGCAACGCCTATCTTATTGGCAACCTTGAACATATCTCCAACAACAAAATCAGGAACGGCCTCAATTGTAGGAGCGTGATCCTTAGACAAAACAAAAATATGCCCTGGAGCAACAGGCTCAGGAGAAACCATTGCGAAAATCTTATCGTCTTCAAAAAGCCCATTAGCTTTCTTTTGAATCAACTGGCAGAAAACACACTCGCTCATTTTCCACCTGCCAAGAAATTAGTAATGTCATCAAGCTTGGATTTCGAAGGCTTTTCAACAGGCTGCTCTTGCTTTGGTTCTTCTTTATGAGTTTCCTTCTTTTCTTCCTTCTTCTCAACTCTCGGCTTAGGAGGCTCTTTGCCAAACTGCTTAGCAACAGCAGCAGAAAGCTTTTCAAACACAGCTTCAGCGGTCTTCTGGTCAACCTTCACAATCCCGGGCTGCAAAGCAACCTCATCATCAACTTTTCTAGGAATAACGTGAAGCAAAAAATGAGGAGCTCGCTGGCCAGCAGCAACGCCATTAGCAACAAAAATAGAAGTGCCCTCAACCTTCAAAGCCCTGATTACTGCCTGGCTCAACTGCTTAGACACCATGCCAAGATGCGCAATCAAATCATCAGACATCTGAGGCATAATAGCAGCGTGCTGCTTAGGAATAACTAACACATGACCAGAAGTTCCAGGATTAATGTCAAGAACAGCAGTTACCTTGTCATCCTCATACACCTTCTTGGCAGGAATCTTGCCAGAAGCAATATGGCAAAACACGCACTGTTGTTCATCGGACATAATGAATCAAAAAAAATCAAAATATAAAAAGATGCTTATTCGCGGAGCTTGAATTGGCTGTAGAAGCCTGCTTTCACGCTTTCTGCCATGTTCATTATGTTCATCGCGTATGCAAGCTTAGCTTCTGAGTTTACAAGCTCTTTCAGGCATTTTCCGATGACGTTGCTGTGGTTTTTCGGATCGTTTGAGTCCTCAAACATAGGAGCGGCCTTTCTATCGTGATCACGGTGCAGCACGTAGAAGACTGAGTTCTGTTCAGTCAGCGCAAAACTTCGTTTAGGCTTTACAAGCTCCTTTACGATTAAATCGTACTCTTCCCCAGGCAATGTTTCCATAGTCATCCGGAGCCAAATTAATGCGCCCAGATCTGCATTCGCTGACTGCTCGATGATGGGAAATGAATCCATCACGAAATGCAAGCCTTTGATGGTCTCGTAAGTTCCCTTAGTTGGCTGGCTGGAGAATATATCTCGCTTGCTCAAACCAAGCTTTTGCAAATCCTCCACAATTGCCCTTCTGTGATTCAGCTCGCCATCTGGAAACTCTTCCTTGATAAGCCATTTCAAGCCGCTTTCAAGGCGGGGACTTTCAACAAACGCCAACGCTTTTTCGTACAAAGGCGTGAATTGCAAAGAGATTTGCCGGCGCTGAAGCAACAGCTTTTTCAGCTTATCGTTGCTTAGCTTGTCAAGTTCAGACAATACTGGCGTCTGCCTGAATCTTGAAATAATTCCGTTCTCGAAGTCGTCCAATGCTTTTAGGTAGTCTGTCATTTTTATCACCCTTTAGCTACTGCTTAGTGATTATTAATATATTAAACTTTTCAGCAATTTCTTTTACAAATCCGCTAAATTTATATAGAAATAAAGGAATAGTACTAATATGGCGCTTGATGTGAAGGACAGGAAAATATTGTATGAATTAGATGTTAACTCCAGGCAGACAAACTCAGAAATAGCCAAAAAAGTAGGTTTGTCAAAGCAGGTTGTTGGCTTTAGAATAAAGAGGCTGGAAAAAGAAGGCATAATTTCATTCTTTTACACGGTTATTGACATCTCAAAACTGGGCTATACTGTACATAAGACGTTTCTAAGGCTTCAGAATCTTGATAGCGAAAAAGAAGCTGAATTAATTGATTATTTGAAAAATAATCCTGCTGTTGTATTTATTGCAAGCTGCGACGGAAGATATGACTTAGCATTCGGAACGTGGGCAAAAGATATGGAACAGCTTGACAAAACACTCAAAGAAATCAACAAGAGATTTGGGCAGTATATTTCAGAAAGGCAGATAGCCACTATAATCAGGGGAGAGTATTTTGTCAGAGACTATTTAGTCGGCAAAAAAGAGCCTAGTGCATTAAGGCCGACATTCTTTGGAGCAGCGCCAGCATCTGTCAAAATGGATGAAACAGACTGGAAAATACTACTGGAGCTTGGCAAGAATGCAAAGATGGCAGCAGTGGATATTGCCAAAAAAGCAGGAATCAGCGCAGATGCAGTTGGCAGCAGGATAAGAAAGCTTGAGAAATCAGGAGTAATACGGCACTATAACATTGTGCCAAATGAATCCCATTATCCTTACCTTCATTACAAAGTGCTTGTAGGACTGCGCAACTTATCTGAAGCAAGAGAAAGAGCGCTTATTGAATACTGCAGAATAAGCCCTGGCATTGTCTATGTGGTGAAAGCGCTTGGGCCATGGGAGTTTGAAATAGATATGGAAGTGGAAAACGCGGAAAAATTCAGGGAAATAATGATGGACATTAAAACACAATTCGGAGATATATTGAAAGATTACTCCGCGCTGCTCATATACAAAGTGCACAAGTATAATTTCTGCCCGAGCAAGCCACCACAAACTATATAAATGGAATATGGCATTTAAAGATAAAAAGACGGTGACTGAATGTTCAATAAAAGAGGAATAACTCCGCTTGTCGCGACAATACTTCTCGTAGCGTTCTCAGTTGGATTAGGCGCACTAGTAATGAGCTGGGGCGAAGACTACATAGAAGCAAAAGCAGAATTCGTGCAAGGAACAGCCGAAGTCAAGTCAGGATGCGATGCAGCAGAAATCAGCATCATAAGAATAGGCGGGCAAGACCAAGCCTGCGTAGGACCAGGCGGACTGCAGCTATGGATAGACAACGGGCCAAGCATAGACTTGTATAACATTCACGCAAGAATAGCAGGAAACAACGGAGTAGAAGTCAAAGAAGACATTCTCCCAGGACAATTACTAAGAGCAAATGCAATAAAAGCAATAGTGCCTTACGATACAAGCATAGGACCAATATTACAAGTCAAATTAACGCCAAAAATCTGGACAGGCTCAAACGTGGCAATCTGCTCACAAACAGCAATCAACCTTGAAAGAGTCCAGCCGTGTTGAATGTCGTAAATTTGCAAAATTAATAGATTCTTGTGCGAATTTCCGAACACTTCAAGAACCAAAAACTTGGTTCTCGAAGCCTCCGAATACATAATCATAAAACTTCTTAATTGAATTCCTTCCAGTAAGCTGATCAAGAAGCCAAGACTCCATCACAGGCGCAGACATTTCAGGCTCAACAAATGAGTCAATAGCACTGCGCTTCTCATTGCAGAAATTCGCTGAACAAAAATCACCTTCTACGAATTTATTCGTCAAAGAAAGAATATTATCCTCGCTCTGATTAATCTCAAAAGGAACAGACAAGCTCACATCATGATTGAAAGTAGCGCTGTCAGAAACAAGCACAAAACGAGTGCCAATCTTATTCTTAACAAGATGATTGTCTTCAAGATAAACCTCAGTAGAATTTCTAACGTGAAGACCAATGTTGTAGTTTACAACACGGCAATTTGTTATTGTAACATTTGCAGAATGCTCAATAGAAATGCCCCTGCCGCCTTTCCAGCTCTTCAAAACAGCGCCATTACAGTCGAGGTTCAGATTTTTGCCTTCTATTAAGATGCCTTTGTCAAGATAGTAAACGTCAGTGCAAAAGTCGACAGATTTGCCTATCATCATGCCGTCTCTAGGTACAACGCATGCTAACGCGGCCGGAATTAGCAACACCAGCACTACAACCCACTTCATCTCTTTTTAGTTCTTAAAAATATGATAACTGCAATTATTGCAACAATTGCTGAAAGCCCATAAATGAAATACCAAACAGGCATTGTTTTTTTCTCAGGAACAGCAGTATCGTTAATCTCCTGCTGAACTTCTTTTTTAGCCTCTTCAACAATCTCATCAACAGTCTTCACAGAAACTTTAGGAACTTCAATAGCAGGAGAAACACAATCAACATCAGTTTGCGGAGAACACTTCTTGCTGCAATAGAAATCACCAGCCTCGCAAACATTCATATCGCGGAACTCATTGCACGCATTAACCTCGCAGAAAGCACGCTCAATCTCTTTATTGCCAAGCATGACGATATTGAACTTGCTGTTAATAGCAGAAACTGCAACCTGAAAACTTTTATCATTATTATCGCGAATAGTATTCTCATAAGCATCAAGAAGACGAATGCCAATGCGGTTTTTCAAAAATGCATTATCCTCAACAAAAGAATTTGTGACGTTCTTTAGATATAATCCTTGAGTAAATGTTATGACATTGCAATTTTTGATTGTGATTCCAGTAACGTCTTCAGCGCGAATGCCAATCTCGCTTTCACCAACCACGCCTCTCAAAACAGCAGTGCCACAATCAAGAACCACATTATCAGCTCCAATCGAAATTCCATTAGAAATATCGTAAGTGCTGGAGCAGAACAGAACGTCCTTTGTTATAATCATTCCATCAGTCGGCTCAATGCATTCAGCAGCTGCAAAAGTTGAAAATAACACTATGATAACTAACAACGCCTCTTTTTTCATAGCTTTTAGCAGATTTTTCATGTTAAAATGGTTTTCTATTCTACAAACCTAACATCATCAACAACACCATCTGAATTCTTATCCAAACCTTCAACCACTCTTGCCGTAACCTTTGGATCAATGGAATTTCCTTTAGCTAATTCGCTAAAATACTTGATAAAAGCAAGAGTAACAGCCCTTGTTCCAGCATATCTCTTGCCAGCAACCACCAAAATCCATTTTTTCGGATTAAAAGGATTCTTTGCCTTGACAATAATTCCACATTCGTCAGCATAGTAAACTTTTTTTGAAATATCGCTCTTAATCGCCCAGTTGGCATCCTTGTCAAACCTCAAAGGCAGCTTATCATTAACTTTCTGAGTAATCGCATTAACAACAGGACCGCCAATAAGAACAAGATTCTTTTGCAAATCTTCCTCGCGAACTTCAGTATCCAATCTAACGCTCAACTCATCAAGATGAGTTATGAAAGTGCCAAGAAACAAAGCAAGATCAATGCCGTAATAACCGTCTCTTGAACGCGCCATTTCAATTCCGTGAGGATCAGGAGAGCCAACAATAATAACGCCGTTGAACTCATTGTTTTCTATTATTGGCGAAAGAAATTCATCAGGCCTTGTTTTGACACCAGGAACTTTATGCGCTTCTGTGAAATCCTTTAATGCCATTACATAAGCAGGAGCAGTAGGAGCGTAAACACTTGCCAAAGTGCCATGCACATCCTGCTTCTTAATAACAGAAATAAGGCCAGACTGCTCAAGCTTGCGGATATGATAGTAAACCTTCTGTTCGTGCACCTTCAAGCGCTTGGCAAGCGCTCTAGGATAAACAGGAGAAGAAGCAAGCTCTTTCAAGATGCGCTGGGCTAAATGAGAGCTGGCAGCCTTGATTTGCCTCTCAGAAAGAGGCCTGGCAGGCAGGCTTACAATAGCGTTTTTTTGCTCTTCAACTACTAGCATGGGTGTTACGAATATTTTTATAATAGTATTAAGAATATTTTAGTAACCCTTATATATAAGCCTTGCGTAAAAACCCCAATGGATGACACTTACGACGAAGACATGTACCAGGAGAACATAGCAGGCTGATTCTATGTGCGGAATACTAGGCTATCTCGGACTACGGAATGGAACCCTAATTGTTCACGAAGGCTTGAAAGCACTAGCCTACAGAGGCTATGACAGCTGGGGAATGGCGATACAGAATAGTGGAATGACTATTCAAAGAGGAATAGGAGACATCTCAAAAACAGAGCCAGCATCAATACAAAGCAACAAAGTAATCGGCCACACAAGATGGGCAACACATGGTGGAGTCACGGAAGCAAACGCGCACCCGCACACAAATGCTGACAAAACAATCGCAGTAGTCCACAACGGAATCATAGAAAATTACGTTTCAATAAAAGCAGAACTAGAGAAAGATGGTTATGTATTCCTTAGCCAAACAGACACAGAAACAATACCGCACTTAATTGACTCTTACATGAGAAAAGGAGCAAGCTTCAAAGAAGCATTCAAACAAATGCTTGAAAAAATAGAAGGAAGCTACGCAATACTCGCAACACACGCAAATGATTCCACGTTACACTTTGCAAAAAACGGCAGTCCTTTAGTTCTAGGACTAGGACAGAACGAATATTTTGTAAGCTCTGACATACTGAGCTTTTTGCCACACACAAAAGTAGTCATGCATTTGGAAGACGGCGATTACGGAAGAGTAAGCAACACAATTGAAATTTACAACAACGGCAAACTAGCAACAAGGCAGCCAAGCACAGCACACTGGGACGTAGAAATCGCAAAAAAAGGAGACTACCCGCACTTCATGATAAAAGAAATCAGCGAACAGCCACTAACAATCAGAAAATCGCTTAACCAAACACCAGAACTCATCAAACAAACAGCGTTCCTCCTCCAGAACGCCTCAACCGTGTTCCTGGTAGGCTGCGGCACAAGTTACAATGCTTGTGCCACATCAGCCTACCAGTTTTCAAAATCAGGAAAACAAACAACTCCAGTATTGGGATCAGAATTTGCACAGCAACTTCCATTTATTGACAAAAAATCAGCAGTAATTGCAGTTTCGCAAAGCGGAGAAACAGCAGACATAATTGATTCAGTAAAAGCAACCAAAGAAAGAGGAGGAACTGTAATCGCAATCGTAAACGTTCCAAGCTCAACACTCGCAAGAATGGCAGACGTTGTAATACCAATAAACAGCGGACCAGAACTATGCGTTTTGAGCACCAAAGCATACACAGGACAGCTGGCAATTTTGTTCACCCTTGCATTTACATTACAAGGAAAAAACAATAACATACTTGTAGAAGCAGCAGACTCAACGCTGCACGTATTGAAACAACACCAGCAAACAATGCCAGAGCTAGCCAAAAAAATAGCCAATGCAAAAAGCATATTCACAATAGGAAGAGGAATACTCTCACAAATAGCAAGAGAAGCGGCTTTAAAGATAAAAGAAGTCAGCTACCTGCACGCAGAAGGAATGCCGGCAGGCGAACTTAAGCACGGCAGTATAGCACTCATTGAAGAAGGAACACCAGTCATAGTATTTGCTGATAATGAGACACGGGCATTAACAACTTCAAACGCAATGGAAGTCAAAGCACGCGGAGCATTTGTAATCGGCGTAGATTCAAAGCCAAACCCAGCATACGATTTCCACATACAAATACCTGACTTGGATGCAGCTACTCCAATATTGTCAATATTGCCAATACAACTACTCGCTTACTATTTAGCGCTTGAAAGAGGATGCGACCCAGACAAGCCAAGAAATCTGGCGAAAAGCGTGACGGTAAGATAAATCTGCAAGATTTCCGGTTTTTCTTCATTTTTTCGTAAGATTTACGGATTTTTCGTAAGTTTTCCAACTTTTCTATCGATGGATATATTAAGGACTTCTGCTTTAAAGTATTCATGACAAAAGAGCTGACAAGCGAACAATTGGAATTCAGAAGCCAAGTATACGGAATAATCGGATGGACTTGTCTTGCAATTATACTTATTTGGTATATTTTGAAATCTGTTGGAGTAATTCAGACACCGCTTTGGCTTGAACTCATGCCTGTAGCAGCAGGAATTTTTGCCGGCGGAGCATTTGTTCAAAAAATATGCAGCGCTATTGCAGAAATGAAAAAAGAAATAATCCTTGTTAAAGTTCGCGTAACTCATTTAGAAAAAGATATGCATTTTGTGAAGGCTCAGATTTAATCCTTATTTCTGATCCAGAAGCTATAAACCTGAAGAACTCATTTAAGCCGTTTATCAAATTCATTAAACACCTGCTGGCGAACTTTTTCGTATTCTTCTTCGCTTATTTTCTTCTTTGCTGTTCCTTTCAAATGCGCTATTTCTAACATCGCTTCCTTTACTTTTACGTCTTCTAACTTTTCACGCAAAGCGTTTCTGATAAATTCAGTTCTATTCTGATAGTTTTCCTTTTCTACAACCGCGTCAATCTTCTTCAAAAAAGATTCTTCCAGTTTTAACGTAATCATATTAGTTGCCATATAGCCATAGTATATACTATGGATATATAAATGTTTTGGTGGCGCCTGAATCCGGAGAGAATTGAGGCGATCGATGCGATTATGGGACAGTGTTAGAAGGTAGAGGTTTCTGTCGTTTGATTGGTTGTATAACTGGTAGATAAATATTTAAAAGGTGAGCATCTATAAAATCAGTTAATGAGAAAACTGCCAATCAACAAATTTTTTGATATCAATAAACTTCCGGCAGAAGAAGGAATCCTTGTTTTCCCTATTTCTATGAGTGCGATTACCCTATCTCAAAATGCTAAGAGATATTGGGAGTGCGTGCGTCATTTTAGTCCTGATAAAATCATTAAGCCATTAGTAGGATTGAATTTTATTTATGGCGATTTTCTATATTTGAATTCTGATGAGAAAGCTTCATCGCTCAAGAATAAGTTTATGCAACTTATTACAAGCCATAAAAATGAATTTCTCAAAATTATAAGGAAACATCCGTTTTATATCGAAAAGGCATTTTCCTTCTCGACATGGAACCAAATGTATTTGGAATCTAAAGACTTTACAAATCTGTTTGGCCAATTAAAGAAAATCTATGCTAAAGATAAAAAATTTCAGCAGTATATTCAAGATGATCTCAAAAGTATTGGTAAGAAGAAATTGGACTCTAATCAGCTTAATTTCTTTTTAGAAGAAATATTAATGTCTCATCTTATTGTTAAAGGACGAGTTGTTCTACATAACGAATACGTACAGCACCATCAAAAATGGGTTCTCTATTGCTATCCAGGCAAGCCGCTTAAATCGCAGATCTATCTTTTTCAGAAAAACTTCTTTAAATTTCATAATCAAGATAATGCGTACGAAAATGCGTATTATGACTTAAAAGCGAAATTGCTTTACGACTTCAATCGAGTTAACTTAGAAACTATTCGATTGTGAACGTTCCGAATCCTTTCACCCTTTCAGACGGTTCTTTCGCATAGCTATTTAAATGACCTTTTGAATATTAGTCGTATGCAAATCACACTAAATCTCAAAGAAAAGCTGGAACAATCTGCAAATGAATACTTTGAAGGAGCTAAAAAAGCCCGCAAGAAAGCAGAAGGAGCAAGAGAAATAGTCCTAAAATTCAAAAAACAACTGGAAGAGTTGGAGAAAAAACAATTAGTTGAAGAAAAGAAAGCAGAAGTAAAAGCAAAAAGACCACAAGAATGGTACGAAAAGTTCAGATGGTTTATTTCATCTGAAGGATTCTTATGCATCGGCGGAAGAGATGCCACTTCCAATGAAGTTGTGATAAAAAAGCACACAGACAAAGATGATTTAGTATTCCACACTGACGCGCCAGGAAGCCCATTCTTTGTAATAAAAACAAACGGCAAAAAACCAAGCGAAATAACAATGCAAGAAACAGCAGACGCGACAGCAAGCTTCTCAAGAGGCTGGAAAGTAGGAGTAACAATAGCAGAAGTATTCGCAGTAAACCCAGACCAAGTAAGCAAAAAAGCAGAATCAGGAGAATACATGCCAAAAGGAGGGTTCATGGTGAGAGGCAAAAGAACACTCTACCAAGGCAAACTACTAATTGCAATAGGAAGAACAGAAGATGGCAGAGTGATGAGCGGGCCGGAAAGCGCCATTAAAGTGCACTGCAAAGATTATTCAATAGTGCAACAAGGCAAGGACAAGGCAAGCGACTGCGCAAAAAAAATAGCAAGAAAGATAAAAGCAGAAACAGATGAAGTCATAAGAGCACTACCAGGTGGAACATGCCAAGTAAAGTAAACCATCACGCACTAGAGCCTGCACTAAGAATAGGAAAAGCAGGAATAACAGACAATGTAGTAAAACAAGTAATTGTACTTCTAAAGAAAAGAAAAGTAATCAAAGTAAAATTTCTAGCAAGCGCCATTAAGACAGATAAAAAAGAGCTGATAAAAGAGCTAGTGGACAAAACACGCGCAAAAGTACTCCACAAGGTAGGCTTTATAGTAGTCTTAGAAAGACTTAAATAAGCACTTTTCATAAACACACACAATGACAAAAGAGAGTGAATATTTCGTAGCATTCGGGTTCACGAAAAAAGACGTAAATGCGGATGTTGTAAAAACCGGAAAAAGAAACTATACTCTAAAAGAAAAACCAGGGCAGAAAAAACTTGAGGAAATACGCAACATAAGAAAAACACTTTCTGACGAAGAAACAAAAGCATTTAACGATGCCCTCCAAGGAATGTCAGACCATGAATGGGTGGAAGTTGCCAGAGACCAAATGACCATGTCAGACTACCCAAAAAGCATCAGCAGATACTATATGGGCATAGAAAGCTGGCACCAAAGCATAGAGCCCTATTATTACTGGTGCATGAACTTCTTAGGAGACATAGGATTCCCGGTAATAGACAAGATAACTGATGTTTTCACAGCAGCAGAGCACAGCAGCTTCTATGGAGCAGGAGGACAAAGACTAGGACTAGCGCAGGACAAAGTCTCACAATTCCTCGCAACAATAGGAAAAATGCTGAAGGATTTATTCCAATTAGTCAGAGAACTAAGATGGATAGATGAAAGACTGGAAATCTACAGAGGAGCCTTAGGATTTGACAAAGAAGGCCAAAAAGTCAAAGACCCAGAAATAGGAGCAGAACAAACACTCAAAGGAATGTGGGTAGACCTAGTAGACGGAGTAGTTGGCGGGCAGAGAACAGGAAGCAACCTGTTCGTAATGGCACAACAATTACAATTCTCAGCCCTGCCTGACATGTTCTTCAGACTAAGCCCGCAAAAACAAGAAGACGTAGACAAAGTAGTAGACAAAGAAGCAGCAGAATTCAATTTGCAATTAAGAAACTTATTGAAAAGAAAACTCACGCAATACGTTGCATGGAAAAAATCAACATACGATGAAATGGTGGCAAGAAGAAGATTCACACTTGACTATTTGAGACAGCATTACCAAGTAATCAAAATGTACATGAACTGGATAAAGCCATACATCAGGCACATTGAAAGATTATCAGGAGAACAAGACTTATTGAAAAACCCAAGACTCATAGCAGCATTTGAAAGCAGCCTTGTAGAAATAGAAGTTCTCGCAAGAATGAGGCCTCCAGGAAAAAAGAAAAGCTACGCGTGCATACTCCTGACTTTCGAATACCACACAAAGCCAAGCATGCAGTATCCAGGCGACGCAGGCTATCACAGAGGACCAATACACGTAGGGTCAACAAGAGTAACATGGAGAAGCTATGCGTGGAGCGACGATAAAGTACAAAACTACCGTGCAATGAAAGACAGGCAGGACCAAGAACTGCTGTCATCAATAGACAAATCACTCGCCTCAGCCATGGACGCGCTCGGAGACGACCTGAACGCTTATTTGGAAGAAGCAGAAAAAGGCAAAAAAGAAGAGGAAAAGAAGCCGGAAAAACAGCCATTAGGGCTGCTGGAGCCGTTCACAGCAGTAGGCCAAGGAATGAAAGAAGTATTAGGATCACTAATACCTGAAATGCCAAAATTTGGAGGCAAGAAAAAAGGAGATGAAGAAGACGTCGATGAAAAAACAGCAAGATTCAGATGCTGGCTCCACTACAACATCTTCAAAAAGGCGCACGGACTATTAGCGTGGTAAGCTTAATATAGTCTATTTTTCTCGAATATTGCTATGGCAATAGACTTCAGCCAATTCAAAGACTTAACGCCTGAAAGAAGAGCAAGAGAACTGCAAAAGCTAATTGACAATCTCAAGAAAGAAATAGATGACAGGCAAAAAGACATCAAAGAAGCAGAACAAAGGCTGGCATCAGCAGATGAAGAAGCAAGAATCATAGAACACGTATCAGTGCCAGAAGCAAGAAGGATTCCAGAGAAAGAAAAAAAGGCAACAGTAGAAGAAAAAGTTGCAGTTGCAGAAGAAAAGCCAAAACAGCCAATAAGAACGAAAGAAGAACAAGTAGAGCTTGAAAAATTACTTGCAACAGCACCACCAAGATCAGACCAATTATTCCACAAATTCTCACAAGTAAGAGTTGAAGAATTATACGGAGCACTCCGCGGAATTTATAACAGAGAAAAAAGCACAGGAATTGAAAGAGAAAAAGACAGAGAACTTGTTTACGCAATCAGAAAAGGAATTGAGATAAAGAAAGAAGAAGGATACACGCCAGCAAAGAAAGACAAGCATCTCATGACTGCAGCAGAACAAATGGCAGACTCAATGTACAATTCAGCAGGCAGTGCTTACAAAGGAAATCCGAACTGATTCTTGTTATTCGGCTTTCTTTTCTGGAACTTCAATCTTGTAGAAAAATGTGCGCTGGCCCTTCTCTCCTCTCGCGAAGCCTACTCCTCCTATTAAATACGCATTTGCAGAAGCAGGAGCGTTTTCGAAAGCGAGCTTATCTCTCTCTTCATTCGAGAATTTTTCTTCGGGAACGCAATAATTAATCGTTCCAACAAGCTGTCCGCTCACAATAGTCTTCGGATCATCCTTAATCCGGAATTTCTCTGGCTCGATGTCCAATAGTTCAATGAGCTTTCTATTTTCCACCATAAAACACAAATCTCAGCAGTAATTTATAAATTTACTGGAGGCTTAAATGACAAATAACGCATAAACCTTTAAATAGTCCAGTAGCCTAAAAAGTATACTATGGCAGAATTCAGAACGCTGGCTTACGGGCCGATGGACAGAGAATACCACCAGTCTGCAACAGAAACACCAGAGCCAGAACCACTCGAAGGGTCAATATTCCCAATCTCAGAATTAGGAGAAACAGTGCCTGAAACAGACCCAACAGGCAGATTCAAAAATATCATTCAAACAACACAGGCAGCAATCAGAGGAGGAGCAGGAACACTGCAGATAGTTTTAACAGTGCCTCACGAAAGCGCAATCGGCGGAAGGCCAAAATCATACGGCAAAGAAGTCAGGGAAACATTGCGAGAAGTAGCAAAAGCAAGCGAAGTAAATATTGCGGGCGTTGAGCTGCCGACATCTTTGAATAACTTAGCAGGATTTGACTATCAGAACTTAGCATTCTCAGACGAAAAAAGAACAGCAGGCCTTGACGAAGTCAAGGATGCAATAAGATTCACAGCAGACGTAGCGCGAGGAGGAGGAGTAGACATTGTTTCTTGGGAATTCCCAAGAGGAATCAATGAAGCACCATGGCAGGAAAAGGACAAAAGCAAACAAATATTCGAGCAAGAAGGAGAACAGCCAATAGGCTGGCTGGTTGATACTAGAACAGGAAAAACAATACAGTTTAGAAAAACAGAAGTACAGCACCTGCCATATAACCGAAAAACTTTCGAAAAACTTCCAGAGCCAAAGCCTGAAGAATTAGCAGAAGGAAAAATTGAGCTTGAACAGTTCGAATGGAAAGATTTCCAGAGATGGGCTGAAAAAGAAAGCAAAGAAGAAAAACGGACAGTCACGCCTGAAGAAATATACATCAGAACACAACTTGACGCGCAAAAACAAACGCTAGAAGGATGGCAGACATACTATGGCGGAATGGCGAGAGCAGAAAAACAACAAGCAGACAGCATAAAGGAACAGCTTGAAACTATAAAAGATCCAAAGATGCGCGAAGATAAAGAACGCGAAATGAAATACCACCAGCAACGATTTGAAGACTACTGGCATTCAGCACAAGGACAAGCACAGCAAGCGAAAGAAATAGGGCAAAGAAAAGAAAACCTCAAGCCACTCTGGGACTATGGAATACAGAAAAGCGCGAAAAGCTACGCAGAAGCAGGAATAGAAGCAATGAGAGTAACAGAGCAAGGCATGGAAAAAGGAACAATAAAAAAACCCATCCATGTCGGGCCGGAAATTGGGTGGCCGGGATACTTCGGAAGCCACCCAGACGAATTTATAGATCTGGTCAAAAAATCAAGAGACCAAATGAAAGAAATGCTGACAACAAAGTATGTGGATCCAGATACTAAAAAACTCACAGATAAGCCGTATAAAGAAGTGGATGGCAAGTATGTAGATAATATAAGAAATGATTTCTTTGACCCTAACATAAGGCCAGACCAAGCAAAAGAAATGGCAGAAAAACACATCAAAGGACTGTTTGACACGGGCCACATGGGAATGTGGCTGCAACACTTCAAGCCAAAAGTAGACCCTGAAACAGGAATATTGGAATCAGAAGAAAAAAGAATAAAACGATTCAAAGATGAATTCTACATTCCAGCAGTCAAAAAAATAGCAGACGCAAATGTAATAGGCGGATTGCAATTAGTAGACAGCATGTCAGCGGCGCACGGCCACCTTCCGCCAGGAGAAGGAATTTTCCCAGTATTCGAAACAGCAAAAATATTCAAAGAAAAAGGCTTTAGCGGATTCATGGTATCAGAAGGCCACGAAGAAGAAAAATTCGGCGAAGGAAGAATACGAATGAAAACCTGGCAAAACGCAGGAGCGCCAGTGGGAGCAGGATATTTCTCAGGAGCGCCAATGCAATGGAGAAGCGTTGCGCAAGGCTATTTCGGAAGAAACTACTCGCCAATGTTCATGTTCGGCGGATACGCGCCAAGCAACGAGTTCAAACTCTGGAGCGAAGTTCCACTAGAGTGATTTTTTTAGAAATGATTTATCGTCTTCAGGCTGATTCTTACCGTACAGTTCAAAAATGTCAACAACAACAGGCATTCCGTTCTCCATATAAACCAACGGCTTAAGACTATTTTTCGAATCACGCAAATCAATAGCAAAATCATTCGCTTGAGTGTATTCAGGCTCAGAAGACTCGCTGACATATTCCTGCCCGGATTCAGGAGACGGAAGCTCTTCAGCCTCTGCCTCAACAAGCTCCTCAAGAGATTCCTGCTTAGAAACTTCTTCCTCAGGGGGCGGGTCTTCGCTCTCCGCCTGCTCTGTTGCCTCAGAAATAAACTCAACCATTTCAGTTAAAAATTATCTTTCCATCATACATCATCTGCCACAATGTATTTGAAACCATCTTAATCGCATCTTTCTTATCGCGCAAATTACAATCAATCTGCGCTTCAACAAAAGGATTATTGTTTCCGTCACCCTGCTTGGTGCTGGAAGCAATCTCCTGCACTGCCTGCAGGAATTCATGCTCGTAAGCCTCGTAAGAAAACTCAGCAGAGCCTTCCTTTGAAAGCTCATAGTAACTCTTTTCACCAGAGTAAGAAGAAAATTCATAAGGAGTTTCGATTGAGTAAGAAACATCGTTGAACGCTTCGGCGTCAATCGGCTGTTCAACAAAATCAGCAACATCTTCAACCTTGTCAGCCAGCTCTTCTTTCACTTCTTTGATTGCCAACTCGATTTCACTATCTGTTTCGTTATCAGCGACAAGCGCCTCTAATGTTTTTTCATCACTCAGAACCATTTTAACAATACAATTGAAGAACTGCTTATTAAAATTTTCGGATAATGCAACCACAAAATGTGGAATGTTTTTTAGCTGTTTAGACGACAGCAAATTTTTAGCTTCTACATGTAGTGTTTTCATTGACAAGGAGTTGCGAATCTTTAAAATCGTGAATACTGAATGAATTGATATGCAGTTCAAAGTTCACACAAAAACACATCCAAACGTGCCAAAATACCCAAGCACAGACTACGACTTTGCCAAAAAGTTCGCAGAAGCAATGCACAAAGAGCTGGGAGACTTTGTAAAAGCAATAGTTCTATTTGGAAGCACGGCAAGAGAAGAAAAGCCATTGTATGGAGAAAGAGATATCGATGTTCTTATCATTATCAATGACTTGACAATGATGCTGAGCAATGAAGTAGTGCAGTCTTACAGAGTCATAACAGAAAATCTTGCGTCAAAAAACAGCAAAAGACTCCACATTACAACATTGAAGCTTACAAACTTCTGGGAATATGTAAGAATAGGAGACCCGATTGCAATCAACATGCTCCGCGATGGAGTGCCACTTTATGATTCAGGATTCTTTGAGCCAGTACAGCAATTATTGTTCCAAGGAAGAATAAGGCCGACAAAAGAAGCAATCTGGACATACTTTGCCCGCGCTCCAGCAACAATACATAACGGCGACTGGCATATTTTGCAGGCAACACTAGACTTATATTGGGCAGTTGTAGATTCAGCGCACGCAGCACTAATGAAAATGGGAGAAGTTCCCCCAACACCAGGGCACATTGCAGAAATGATACACGAACGACTCGTCAGAACAGGACACGTTCCTGCAAAATACTCAGGAATAATGGACATGTTCTACAAACTCCAAAAGAAAATAATACACAGAGAAATACAAGAAGTGGAAGGCAGAAATTACGACCAGTACAAAAAAATAGCACAAGACTTTGTCAAAACAATGCAAAGAGTAGTAGAACAGAAATAATTACAATTCTTTCAAGATTTCTCGCAAGTCTCTAATTTTATTATGGGGAACATCGCAATCCCTGTGATTCCTGCCAGCATGGGCGTACAAAAAGTTGATGTCGCCCATCAAGTCATGAGCAGAATCACCAATCGCGATTTTGCGGGAAAACTTCTTTCCTTCACAAAATTCCTGCAGCGTGTCGAGCTTTGTTTTAGAAACGCCGGTGTGCTCGTGAACCGCAAACGCATAGCCTTCAGGGAAGAAATGCGACAAGCCTGTTGCTGCCAAGAATCTTTTCAGTCCTCTGGTGCTGGTATTGGAAATAACAATTTGAGTGTGGTTGGCTTCAGCAATCGAAGAAAGAACATGCGCTGCATAATCATTAGGCTGCATTTGCCTTTCGACTCTATCATCAGAACGCGCCACATCAACACAAGCGGCTTCAAGCTGTTTACACTCTTCTTCGGAGGCGTCAGGAAGTATGTGAGCAAAATACTCCTGCCACTTCTTTCCAGACATGTAAAGCGCTTCCTTCCAAGTCAGCCGGCGAGCGTAACCAAGCTTTAACAACACTTCATTTGAAATTGCCAAAACCAGCTCTTCATTCCCTTTTTCCAAAGTTCCATGCAAATCCCACACGAAAAGCTTGCTCATAACACAAAAAAACCCAAAATTCTATTTATGCTTTTCTAAAAAACAAACGCTATATAATTTATATAAAAGGGATAGGTTTAAATAGCTACCATCCATTATATAGTAGGGTTGAGGCGTTATGGAAACAAAAATGTTGAAAATGGTGCAGGATCCGTGCTTTGGTAAAAAGTACGAAACTCATGAACAGTGTCCAACATGCTGGATAAAAAAATCCTGCTTGATAACATTCAGGAACCAGAAGTAATAACTCGCAAAGTTGACGCGTAACTTCCAGGAACTGAATTAACAGGAATTCTCAAACTAACTTTAGACTTGTGTTCTGAAAAAGCTTCCACAATAAACTCTAATGGGCCATCCAAAGATATTGCGCTCTTTGGAATAGTGTTGTTCTTGTAATGGAAGTCGTTGAAAACAAGCTTAATTGTTACTGGAGAATCTCCGTTGTTCTTGATTGACAAAGTCGCTTCTGGCGCAAGATGCAAAGATTTGGAGATTTCAATGGCTGGCAGTGAAATTGTCACGTTGGCAGTAATTGGCACAGCAATCCCTTCCATGAAATCAGGAGCAGATTCAGTGAAATCTTTGCTGTTGTCATCAGAATCCTTTGCACGCAACAAAGCCATCCCTGAGGCGACTAAAGACGCAGGAGAGCCCTCGTACAACTCACCCTCAATGCCTTCAATATCGCCCCAGCCCACAGCGTCGATAACTTCAGCTCCTGAGAGCAAAGCTATGCCGCTGTCAGAATTGCCTAAAGTAATCTTTTCCTCATGGTCAGCAGAACGCCAGCTTTTATCGTCTTTATTAGCATCCCAGCCTTCATCTGCAATAAGAAATGAAGCGCCAGGGGCAATTATCGAGCCGTCAGGCAATGTTGCATCAGCATCAGAGCTTTCTGTTTTAATTATCCAGCCAGAAGCATCAACAGCTGATGAGCCTTCATTTTTCAATTCTACAGCTTCACCGCCACTTTCAGTGCTTATCGGGTCGTACAAGACTTGGTTAATCACTACTTCCGCACTAACAAACGGAACGAATAACAATAGCAACAATATTTTTTTCATTTTTCATCACCAAGTTTTCTTAAGAAGAAGTCCTTAAAATATCCGTCGATGAGAAAGTTGGAAAACTTACGGATTTTTCGTAAGAATTACGGAAAAAGAGAGAAAAAACCGGAAAAAAGTATATTAAAAAATAAAAAATATCCTCAGAAATCTTTGATTTCTGGGACCTCAAAGACTACGTCTTCGAGGATTAATCGCGCTTCTTGCGAGTCATCATGATTACAAGTGCAACGATTGCGCCTGCGATCAAGATGCTTACAACTACTAACATAGCAACATAAGCCTTGCTGTCAGTGAATGAAGTTGTCTTCTTAGGAGCAGCCTGCGCTTGTCCTGAAGTTGTAACAGTTGCCTGAGGTACAACAGTTGTGGTTGTTGTCTTTGGCGTTTCTGTAACAACTGGAGTTTCAACATCTTCTTCTGAGCCACAGCCGCTGACAGTTAATTCGACGCTGCCAGAGTTGCTTGGAGCAGTTGTGTCAAAGTAAGTCTTTACATCAAGGCGGTAAACGCCAGGCTTAAAGTCCTTTGCAACAGGCACATCAAAGTTTGCAGATGTGCTGTCATCCTTGTCAAGCTCAATGTTGTCAATTCTCTTGCTGAACTTCAAGTCAGATGAAACAACTTCAACTGAAACTTCATCTTCATCACGCTTTCCACCGTTGAGCATGTTAATGCTTACACGAGCATTTGCTGCTTCACAGTTTTCAACTGAGGAAGGTACAAGCTCAATGCGCCTTAACTGCAAGTCGTGTGACAATCTTTCTACTTCCAAACGGAAGTCAAGTTGTTCTCCATGCAAAGCACCATTGTCGTCCTTGCCTGAAACACGAACATCAATTGTGATTGTTCCATCATCAGCTTCCTCGTCAATTTGCAAGTCAGCTGAGACTGAATCTTCATCGCCTGCATCAAGACCGTCAATGTCATCATCTTCATCAAGATCAACATCGCCGTCGCTTGAGTCAAGCTTTATATCAACAGTATCAAAGGAGATATCTCCGATTTTCTGGTTGTTATTGTCATTGTCATCGAATTGGTTTTCGACTTCAACTTCAAGAGAGCAGTCCATACCAGGCTTCAAGTTCTTAACACGGTCGCCATCGTCAACGCTTTGGGACTTTGTGTCACACTCAATTCTGGATTTCTTAATTCTAAGCTGGTTAACAGCTTGCATGAAAATGTCACCGGTTGCTGTAACGCTTGAACCTGCGGTTCCTGAAACAGTAACTGTTCCGATTTTGATTGCAGCAACTTTCAAGTCAGCGTCAACTCCTGGGTGGTCAAGTGGAATTGTACCGTTAACTGTGATGTCTGCGAATGAACCAGCAGGTATGCTTGCTGGAGGAGCTGAGAAAGTCAGTGAGTATTTTGGATCACTTGCGCCTGCGCCAGCAGATAATGTGATTCCTGTCAATGCTGCAGAGTTGTTGTTTGTAATTCTGAACGTGGTTATAACGTTCTTAACACGATCCTGCTTCTCGCCTCCGAGAGTAGGGTTTGCAATCTGCACTGCACTTGCGCCGATAGCCAAAAGTGCTACCAACATAATCAATAATGCTATTCTTTTCATATAAATCCACCCCGAATTAGTGTATTCTTAGAGAGAAATACTAAGCCTATTTAAACATTTCGGTTTTGTTAGCATTGCGGAGTAGTAAAGATTACTTTTTCTTCTTAATCTTTTCAGCCTCTTTTACGATATAGCCTGCGTCCTTTACAGCACATTCCAAGTCATCCATTTCGTGCATCGCTTCCTTCACATCGCCTGTTTCCAGCTTGTGAACTTTAATGTCGAAGTCAACTTGCCTGCGAGTTGATTTAGCAGTTCTTTTGTCTTTTTTCGCTGAAGATAAGTCGCGCTTTGCGCCTTTGCTCTCTCTGCCTGCTTTCTTAGAAAGCTGTTTTCTTGTCTTTTCAGACTCTGAAAGAATCTTAGACGCTCTCCTGCTTAGAAACTTTGCTCCTGCTTTAACGCTTACATTCCTCTTTTTGGCCATTATATATAGTGCGAAAAGATAGTATAAATATGTTGTGGCAAAGTAGATATAGAAGTTTTATTTTCGGCACATTATGCCAACAATTTCACTAATAGGAGCGCACGGAACTGGGAAGACGACTATAATTGATGAAATAAAGAAAAGACATCCGAAATATCACTACCTTTCTGAATGTGTACGATACCTGATGCCGAGACTCGGCTACAGGGATGCATGGCAAATTGTAAATGAACACGGGGCGGCATTATTCGAACTGATGAATATTAATGCGTGGTCAGTAATTGATCCCCAACAAAACCCATTAATCAAGCCAGAAATGACTCTTGTCATAGATCGATCACCTGTTGATTGCGTCGGATACTATTATGGGTTTCGTTCAACAAAAGAAGATTTTGCAGCAGAAAACTTGGTTAAAAAATTAGCAACACATTACGCAAGTCTAACCGACGCCTTTGTATACTTTCCAGTAGGCGTCATTCCCTTGAAAGGGGATGAATTGCGACCTCCAGATATTATGACCCAATGCATTACTGATACGGGGATAAAACGCGCATTAGCAGAGCTTCGCATCCCGGAATCAAAGTTGCACTATTTGCAATCAACATCTGTAGACGAGCGAGTAGAAGAAGTTCTAAAGGTAATAGAAGCATGCAAATAACTCAGGATAAAATTGATAAAATCTTTGCAATATTAAGAGTAGTCCACACTTCTCATTGGAAAGCGCCAAAAATTGATGAAATTGAAAGAGAAATATCGCGGACAGGAGCTTTTGTGTTTAGAGTTGGAAGCGAGCCGTGGGTGGCGGATGTCAAGATAACTTCTGCCGGTATTGAATATATCGTTAATTCTGAACTCCCTGCGCAAATGAAGCTGAAAGCAGAAGAGATGAAAAAGAAGTTTGAAGCAATGTTCAGCTAATTCCGTAAATCTTACGGATGGCCGTACAAAAACTATTTAAAGTTCTGAAGATTGAACTGAGATATGCCGGAAAAATACCACATTTCGATTGCCAAAGGAGAAAATGGATTTTACGTAGTTGAGTGTTTGGATCTTCCTGGCTGCATTTCTCAAGGTAAAACAAAACAGGAAGCGATTAAAAACATTCACGAGGCCATTCTTGCTTATTTAGAAACCATCCGCGAGCACCATATACCTAAGCCGCAGGTGGAGACCATCGTTATCTGACCGAATTACCACTAATTTCTGGAATTGAGGCAATAAAAGCTCTCAGCCGCTTCGGCTATCAAGCAGCAAGAAGAAGAGGAAGCCACATAACTCTTGTCAAGCAGGGCTACCCATTTATATTGACTGTCCCTTTACACGGCCAGCTTGACAGAGGAACGCTCAGAGCCATATTAAGAAAAGCAAATATTTCAGTTGAGGACTTTGTTGATAAATTATAATTTAAGAAGCCTTGTAATGCGTTTATCGTTTAGGCTTTTAACAACCAAGCCCGCCTTTCCCAACTTTGAAGCAGGAGTTGTGTGAGTGACTGCAATGCACTTCATCTTCGCTCTTTTTGCAGAAGCAACTCCGGGAATACTATCCTCTATGACTAAACAATCCTTGGGCTCAACTTTAAGCATTTTTGCAGCAATAAGGTACGGCAAAGGAGAAGGCTTTCTCTCCTTGCACAATTCAAATGTCACAAGAGCATCAAAAACATTCACAAGCTTAAGCTTTCGCAAAGCCCGATTAACATCAGGCCTTACTGAAGCAGTTACCAAAGCTATTTTGTGCTTACTTGCCGCTAAAACTAATTTACGCGCGTAAGGAAAAGGCTTTGCCTTGCGATAAAACTTTTCATAATACTTATGATGCAGTTTGACTATTTTCTTTTTGTCAAAAACATATTTTCTAAATATTTTGCCGTAATCAGCAGGATGACGGCCAATAATCAGCTTCTTGTCTGCCGGTGACAGAGAAATGCCCAAGTCTTTGAACGCGTGAACTGCAGCAGCAATATTAACAGACTCGGAATTCAGCAAAACACCGTCAAGATCAAATAAAACTGCCTTCATCTTTTGCGGCGTTCCTCAATATGATAGCCAACAATGCCAACAACCATCAAGAACGCATAAATCGCAGTCGTAATAGCGTAAATTCCAACTCCCAAAAACCTGATCTTAGGAACAGGAAGAAGATAAGCTGTTGTAAACACTGCAGAAATAACCTCAATGAAAATCACTAATGTCAATGCGTGTGATGCAATGTTAAGCATCTGCTTCCAGCGCAAACGGAACTTAGTAAGCTCAGCGATAATAAAGAACAAACTGCCCATGATCAAGATTAACACCAAATACTTCAGCCAAGTGCGAATGTAAAGAAGCAAAACAATTCCAGGCAGCATCATGACCAAAATAAGCGCAAGGAAACCGCTCGCCCTTCCGCTGTTAGAGTTTAAATCCTTAAGCTGGTCTTGAGGAATGCTCTGAGGCTTCAAGAAACGATACTGAAGATTTTTGGAATCAATAACGAAAATTTCTTTTGTCAAATTAAGATTATTATTGAAATCAACAACAACCCAAGGATTGTGGCTGGGAACAGCAATCGGCGCAGTCTGCGTGATATTGCTGGAAATTGAAAAAGAACTGAACTTAGACAATTCATTCTGAATGTCGCCCTTCAAAAAGAAAAGCTTTGGAACAAACAAAAGACCGGCAATAATGAATGCGAGGAGCAAAACCTTGCTCATATAGCCTAAACTTTTCCTAAAAGGCTTGTCAGCAAGCTGATAATACCTAGGCGGAAAGAAAGACCATACTAACTCTTTTATGAACTCCGGAACCTGCATAAAGTTAAGGTCGGTTTTGCTTTATTTAAAGCTTTTGAACGAAAAATATCACATCGTGAGCTTCTTCAACCTTTTTCACAACTTTCAATTTAGAAATTTCAGCTTCAATTGCCTTAAAGTTAGAGGCTTTCTTCAATACTGAGATGACAATATCACGTTTTGCTACTCTCAGCATTTCTGCGACTGCTTTTTTTGGGTCAGCGTGATGGATTGCAGTTAAAGAAATCACAATATCAAAAGAATTGTCCTTGAAAGGAAGCTTTTCAGCAACACCTTGAATCACTGGGATTTTTGCCTGCTTTAACAGCTCTGCAGATGGATCAATCCCTGTTTTCTTGCACTTAAAAATTTCTAAGTATGACGCAGTACCGCAGCCTACATCTAATAAAGTGTCAGAAGGCTTGATTTTCAAGTTTGCAAGCACCAATTTCGCTTTACTTAGCTGTTCTTCGCCGTGCAGTTGCTCGTAGCTTTCTGCTATTTCATCATAATAGGTCATGACTCTTTGTACATACGCAAGCTTTAAAAAATCATCCGCTTAACAATGCTTTATGGCATTAAGACAACCAGAATCAATGGACGAATGCATATACTTTACCCGAAGAGCAGTAGGCAAAGGATTCGTCATGTGCTGGGTGTTCAAAGAAAAATGCCCAAAATGCGGAAAAGCAATGATGGGCAAGCCAGTAGAAAAAGGCAAAATCAAAATCAGAGCAAAAGAATACATCTGCCCGGCATGCAAACACACAGTTGAAAAAACAGAATATGAAGACACATTAACAGCAAACGTTGCTTACACTTGCATGCACTGTGCTAACAAAGGAGAAACTACGATTCCGTTTAAACGAAAAAGCTTCGAGGGCGCAAAAGCGCTGGTATTCCAATGCGACAAATGCAAAGGAAAAATACCAATAACGAAAAAAATGAAAACAGTCGGCAAGAAAGAGGAAGAAGTGCCGGATGAAGATTAGTAATAATCCTTCGGATTGATCAGTTCTTCATAACTCTTGTCGTCATTGAACTGCTCACCAAGTGAATCAGGCTTCTTTCTGAAGAACATGTTGTAAACAAGAATTCCTATGACTGAAAGAACAACAATGTTTCCAACAAACAAAAGCACTGTGAATGCTGTGCTGTCATAGAAAGATGCTTCAACCTTTGGCGGAACAACAATTATGTCGTTCTGAGGCAAAGCACTTCTAGGAGGCTCTGGCTTGACTTGCGGAACTGGTGCTACAGCTTCAACACATTTTTCAACTGTGAAAGTTTGGGTATCGCTGTCAGTTTCAGTATTATCGTAAAATACTCTTGCGGTTGCAGTAAAGCTTCCAGATTTTCCTTTTGCGATTGGAACTATGAAAGTAACAACTTCGCTGTCGCCTTCCTGAACTTCAACATCTTCTTTCTTTGTGAAGCTCAATCCTGCGATTGAAAGCTCAACAGCACCATTATCTTCATCTTCTCTTCCTAAGTTGTCAACAGAAACACGAACTTCAACAGTTCCTGCATTGCAAGAACTTACTGTTGAAGGACTGATTGTAAACTTGTCAATTTCCAATGAATGCTTTGGCTTCTTAATTTCAACTGTGAAGCTCATACTGTCTTTCTGAGTCTTGCCGTCTTCATCTTCGCCTTCAGCTGTGACAGTAACGTCATTGTCGCCTTCAGCATCCTTGTCAATTTCAAATGAGATTGTAACTTCTTTCTCATCGCCATCGCTCAATTTACTGATGTCTGCAGAGTCAGCATCTATGTCGCCGTCAGCATCAACATCAATTTCAATGTCTTCAAGGTCTTTGTTGCCAGTGTTTTCAATTTTGACAGTCAAAGTACATTTCTGGCCGGCTGATGCTTCAATTGAAGAGCCGTCAGAAACAGTCTTTGTCTTGTCGCAAACCAAACGAACCTTGTCAATCTTCAAAATACTTGAAGTGTTGGTTGTGTTTGAAGCAGGAGTAGTTGGAGTTGTTGGGGTGGTTGGAGTTGTTGGAGTGCTTGAAGGCTGCATGTTAATAGGAGCGGTTCCGGTTGATTCTCCGTAAATGCCACCGCATCCAGCGCCCATAGGACTACATGGCAGATTAGATTGATTGTAAAATCCCTGATTTGGGAAAGAATTGCTGTAAGCTTTAACGTTCATGTTTCCGATTAACTGCAAAGCAACAAGCTCAACAGGAACAAATCCTTGGACTGTAACTGTTGAAGTCTGGCCTGGGGCAAGAGTGCTTGGAATGTTCTGGAATGAAATCTGGTATTTTGATTCAGCACTTGAAGTTATTTGGAAATAATTCAAAGTAGTTGGACCGTCGTTAAGTATTGTAAAAGTTGTAGACGCAGAAGTTCCTTTTGCGCCGATTATTGTTGGCGTTGAAATCTGCATAGCAGAAGCTGCTACTGCGCACAAAAGCGCCATTGCGATAAGTAAACTTGTTTTGTTCATTTTAACCACCCTTTGATCGATTATACTACTGCAGTATATAAATCTTTCTCTTTTTTACTACTGTTGAGTGATTATATGTTTGTGAGCGAAGTTAATTATCTTCCATATTGCAGTAAAATTGATATAGAAGCAGGCAAACACACAAAACATGGTACACCTAGGCGACTCTTCAACAAAACTCAGATGCCCAAAATGCAAGTCAGTACATATAGACGCAGTAGAAGACAACACTCTGCTCATATGTTTAGAGTGCGGATATGAAGGGCCTATCCCTAAAACTTTATAAACGGCCTTTAATCGCTTTCTCACATGCCAAACAAGACTTACTATATAACTACTGCAATCGACTACCCGAATGCAAAACCGCACATCGGGCATGCGTATGAGAAAATAGTAGGCGACATGCTCGCAAGATGGCACAAGCTCAGCGGAAGAGATGTTTTCTTCCTGACAGGAACAGATGAGCACGGCCAAAAAATAGAAAAAACAGCCAAAGAAGCAGGCAAAACACCAAAACAATTCGTAGACGAAATGGTCGTCTACTTTGAAGAACTCTGCAGGAAACTGAACTTATGCAATAATGCTTTTATCAGAACAACAGACAAGAAACACATCAAGACAGCAACCGAAATCTGGAATAAAGTATTTGACAAAGGGCTAATCTACAAAAGCATCTACTCAGGATTGTACTGCACTGGATGCGAAGCATTCTACACAGAAAAAGACGTTCCAGAAGGATTATGCCCAACACACCAAAAACCAGTAGAAAAAGTCAGCGAAGAAAGCTACTTCTTCAAACTATCAGAATTCCAACAGAAAATAATACAACACATAGAACAACATCCTGATTTCATACAACCAGAAGCGCGCAAAAATGAAATTCTCAGCAGGCTAAAAGAGCCATTAAAAGATTTAAGCGTCAGCAGAACAACATTCAAATGGGGAATACAAGTCCCACAGGACAGAGGACACGTTATTTACGTCTGGTTTGATGCACTGATAAATTATCTAAGCGGAATCTCTTACCCAACAACAAAATTCAAAAAATACTGGCCGGCAAACTGCCATTTAATTGGAAAAGACATCGCCTGGTTTCACACAGTAATCTGGCCAGCAATACTACTCGCAGCAGAGCTCGAATTGCCAAAAACAGTCTACTGCCACGGCTGGCTGACAGTCAACGGACAAAAAATGTCGAAATCTCGGGGAAATGTCGTTGATCCGATTTACGTTATTGACACTTACGGCGCAGACCCGCTAAGATACTCATTAATCAGAGAAGTCCCAGCAGGACAAGACGGAGACTTCTCAGAAGAAGTACTAATACAAAGAAACAACTCAGACTTAGCAGACGCTTTGGGGAATTTATTGCAGAGAGCATCAGTGTTAGTCCACAAAAACTTCCACGGAAACATACCAGTCTGCGGAAAACTAACAGACGCAGAAAAACAACTAGAAGAAGCAATACCTTCTATCCAAGAATTAAACGAATTAATGCAAAACTACAAATGGCACCATGTAGTAGAACAAATATGGAACTACATAGGAAAATGCAACAAGTACGTCAATGATACGGCGCCATGGAAGCAAACAAACGACGCAGACAGGCTTGCCACAATACTGTACACTTTGATTGAGCATTTGCGAATCATTTCAATATTAGTCTGGCCAATGATACCTGCAAGCGCAGAAAAACTATCAGAGCAAATAGCACAAGAAATCGGAAGTTTCAAAGACACAAAGTTCAAAAAAACAACAAAAGGAATGCTGGCACAGCCGGAAATATTATTTAGGAAGCTGGAACTAAAAGTAGAAGACCCATTTGCAAAACTGAACTTGAAAGTTGCGCATATTTCAGAGGTTGCGCCGCATCCTAATGCGGATAAATTGTATGTTTTGCAATTGGACATTGGAAACGATGAAAAAAGACAATTAGTTGCGGGAATGAAGCCATACTACAAACCAGAACAATTGCTTGGAAAACATATCATATTCATCAGCAATCTGCAACCAGCAAACATCAGAGGAATAGACAGCAACGGAATGTTATTGGCTGGAGAAAAAGACGGAATAGTCAGAGTACTAGAAGCAACAGAAGCACACGCAGGAGACCAAGTATTTGTAGAAGGAATAACGCCAAAGAAAGAACAGCTGACAATAGAAGACTTCCAGAAAATAAAGCTCACAACAAAAAACAAGCTTGCAGTCTATGGAGAAAGGCCATTAAAGACGCATAAATGCAATGTTGCTGTTGATTTGCCGGATGGCGCAAAAATAAAATGAAAATAGCAATAGGAAGCATAGTATTCCCCTTGTTCTGCCTCTTGCTGAGCTTACAAGTCCTTGTTAGCGATCCAGCATTCACGTATCTTCTTTTGAATCAAGATTCAGTTGAGCCGACCAAACAATTATTCCAATATTTCCAAGGAAAAGAAATTCCTGAAATATTCAATGAACAGGAGAAAGCTCATCTTCAAGATGTAAAACATCTTTTGAAATATTCCTACTATCTGCTGGAAATCATTGCCGTAATTCTCGCGTTCTGCATGATAGATGATTGGAGAAAAATCATCAAATATGGAACAATACTGCTCATAATTTTACTTGCGGCCGGATTCCTGATTCCATTTGACAGCTTTTTCACAAGCTTCCACAAAATATTATTTCCTCAAGGAAACTGGCAGTTTCCTGCAGACAGCATGCTGATACAATTATACCCTGCAAGCTTCTTTGAAAACTATGGAATCGCGATTGGCATTAATGCACTAATTGCGGCAGCCACATTCATAATTGTCTCAAGAAGGGGATAAAACAACTTCTGTACGCAGGAATATATTTTTCACCACGTAAAACCTTAAATACCGTTTGAGTATCCGAGAATAGTAACACCTGCAAAGGGGGGATAGAAACATGAAAAAAATAGCAATCATCGCACTTCTAGCAATCGTACTTATGGCATGCGCGCCAGTAATGCCATCGCGCAACCAAACAATGAATAAAACCATGGAAAATGCCTCAATGAATGAGACAAAAAAAATCGTGGAAACAAACGAAACAATCAAAATGGAAGAAAAGAAAGTCGATAAAAGAGACGTTCCACAAAAAGAAGTCGTTGAAGGAGACCTAGTAAGCTTCCCAAACCTGAAAGCAGTAGACCCTGACGGCGACCCAATCAAATACACATTCAGCACACCATTGAACGAAAAAGGACAATGGCAGACAAAAGTCGGAGATGCAGGAGAACAATTAGTAACAATAACCGCATCAGACGGATCAAACACTGTATCACAACAAGTCTTAATCGTGGTAAAATCAAAGAACAAGCCACCAATGATAGAGCTTGAACAACCAATTCAGGCAACAGAAGGCTCAACACTAACAATTAAGCCAATACTAACAGACCCAGAAGGAGACGAAGTAACAGTCTCGTACTCAGGCTGGATGGACAGCAATACTAGAGAAGTAGGATTTGCAGAAGCAGGACTACACAAAGTAATAATCACTGCATCTGACAGCAAAGGAGCAAAAACATCAATTGAAGCCATTGTCTCTGTTGGAAACGCAGACAGAGCACCAGAGCTAGCTGATGTTGCCCCACAAATGATCAAAGAAGGACAAAAAGTCACAGTAAAGCCAAATGCAAAAGATGCAGATGGAGACAACGTAACATACTCCTTTGACTTCCCATTGGACGAAAAAGGACAATGGCAGACAGCAATAGGAGATGCAGGCGAATATGAAGTAACAATCACTGCACACAGCGGAGCATTAATGGCTGAAAAGACATTCATGCTAACTGTAGAGTCAGTCAACAGACCACCAGTTATCGAATTGGACAGCCCAGTAGCAGTTGAAGAAGGACAAACAGTCAGACTGCAGCCAGTCATAACAGACGCAGAAGGAGACGAAGTACGCGTCAGCTATTCAGGCTGGATGAACACCGATGTCAAAGGTACAGGCTACGGAGACCAAGGCGACCACATAGTCACAATCTCTGCACGCGACACTGCAGGAAACGAAGCAAGACTAGAAGTAACCGTCCTTGTTGAAGACGTCAACAGAGCCCCAATCTTTGGAGCAGGAAGCTTCAGTTAAGTTTTTATCTTAATTTATTTTTCTTATTGTTTATGGAAGCACTAATTAAAGAAGTTCTAGAAAAAGGATATTTACTGAGCCTTGCAACCTTAGATGAAAAAGGAATCTGGGCATCAGAAGTAGTCTACACCTTTGATGAAAAATTCAATATTTATTGGATTTCCAAGATAACTGCAAGACACTCACAAGCAATAATTCAGCATCCACAAATTGCAGGAGTCATAACAATAAGCAACAAGCCAGAAGAAAAAGATTTTGGACTCCAGATTGCAGGAACAGCTGAAAAACTAGAAGGGATACCCTCTGTTGCAACAGCTTACTGGCAAAAATTAGGAAATCCATCACGCGCTTCAAAGCTCAGCGAAGACTCTTCATGGTACTGCTTAAAGCCAAAAAGAATAGAGCTAACACACCAACAACTTTTTGGGTACACTAAAAAGATTCTAGAATTAAACTAATAACGGATTCTCAACACAGTGCTCTTTAACAGAATCATAAGAACCGCAGACCTTGTTAAGCTGGCCCTGGCGAGTGCATAACTTATTTTTCACCAATGTTTTCTCACTTCCCTTAATACCGCAACCGATCTTATCCAAATATCTTACGCAAGTGCAATCAGGACGCTTGATGAAACTGTTTTCTTTCATACACTTGACTTTCTTGCATTCATTCTCAATGCAATAGTTGTTTGAGTAATAGAATCCTGCAGGACATTGAATACCAACTCCGCCAGTAATGCTTTCAAAATTTAGCATAACAAAAATAGCTAATATTGCTATCGCACCAAACAGAAACACTTCTTTTGACATTACATGCTTAATGAAGAATGCAATTGATAAAGTTAACTAAGAACTATTGAAGTTTTAAGTTCAGCTTTCCTTCTGTGAAGGCGTCATCCCTTACAAACGGTTCTTTTATCTCTCTTTTTGATGCCCTCAAACATACAATTTCATCCAATGATCCAACATAAAAATCTGCATAAAGAGCTCTTCTGACTATTTCTATAGAATCCGATGCGAATTGGCGCTGGATTTCCTGCATATTAGTAAGGTCATCAAAGGCAACATGCTCTAAATTTGGAATAAAGCCTAGGTACTTGATTCTGAGAAGCTCATCTGAATTATTATCTTTGAAGTAAGTAAGCGTTCCAAAATACTTTCCGTCAATCATTAAATCCTTGTTTGTTGTAGTCCAACTGCGCCCATCTTTTGGCATTTCTCTGACTTGCACTTCCAACACATTAGTTTTTCCAACACGCGACATGATCTCCGCCTGCAAGCCAGGAGCTTCAGGCAAATCAAATGTGACGAGATTTCTCAAATAAGTTTTTCCATCGTATTTCCCAGCAACTGCCTCAGAAATTCGCTTTTCGCCCTGCGATTCAAGACAGCCGCATAAATAAATTAGATATTCTGCCTGCAATGAGGAGACATCTGTAATCCGCATGATTCTTAACAAAGACATGGCTCTCTCGACCAATTCGCCCCTTTTGTCTTTACTGACGTTTAACGTTTGTTCTAAATCCTTGATGAGCGTGTTTTCGGTCATACATACGCGCATATTAGAGAATATATAAAGCTTTCTGTTTTAGTCACTATTTAGTAGTCAAACCAGTAAGATTTAAATAGTCGTGATTTTATTACTAGGCAAATGAGCGAAGACAGAGAATTATCCGAACTATGCAATACTTTCTTGTACTCGGGCTCTGCAGGAGCAGACAAGAAAAATGCGCAGAGATACATAAAGGAAAAAGCAGGACATCCTGATGAAGGCTCGGCTTTTGCAAAACAACTTGGACCATTAAAATACCTATTTAGAGTTCCAGGCGCAAACGGACTTGTCACCTCAGCAGCATTATGGTATTTAACAAAACGCAACTATGATTCATTACTGTTGGAATTAGCAGAACGCATTATAGGTCATACTGCCTTTCAAATTCACAAAGACAATTCTTTGCACGTTTTTTCAGTTGAAGTAGTTCCAGAATACAGAGAAAGAGGACTGGCACAATACATGGTAGAAAGAGTATTGGACGAAGCCAAAAATAAAGGAATACAAAGAATGAGAATTGGCGGCGGAAAGAACGACGCAACAAATAAAATTCATCAAAACCTGGCAGAAAAAGCCAATGAGCTTGGCATAATTGCACAAGAAGGAAACTGGGTTTCTCTGGTCTAAGATTTCGCAGAAATTCCTAAACTTTTCAATTTTCTATGCAACGTCTCAAATCTTAAACCAATCTTTCTTGCAGTCTTAGAAATATTGCCGTTATTCTCCTGCAAAGCCTTTGTGAAATACTGAGTTTCAAACTCTTTTTCAGCCTCTTTTAACGTCTTAGGAGCTTCAGGAAGCTCCTTGATAATATGCTTTGATAACTGAGGAGCTTCTTTGTACAGCGCTTCATATTTTCTCGGATTTAAAGAGCTTTTGTAATGCTCCAAAGATTCCTGAATTATATCTTGCACTGCTAACTGCTTGACATACTCGCCCTTCTGCATCATATCCCTGAACTTCTGCACTTCTATCTTCATATCGGCAACAATCCTGTGAATACTTCGCCTGTCAACCAATGCGAGCTTTGCAACCTCGGCAACATTGCCGAAATTTAATTGCAACAATCTTGCAACATATTCTCTCTTGAACTTTCTTTTAGCATCCTTGAAAGAAAGCTTTGTATCAACCTCGAACTCAAGCAATGAAGACCTTTTCAACTTGTCAGAAATATCGGTTTCTAGTTCAGGCACAGTAATGCCGAGATTCTTGTGCATGGCCTCTTCTAGCATAGGCTTGACTTTAGACTCAACAAGCTGTTCTAATACGCTTTTCATGACCTTTTTGTCGTACTTTTGAGTATATAAGATTTGTGATAAATATGTCGTACTTTAAAGAAAAATACGGGCCGTGTGAGATTTGAACTCACGACCCCCTGATTAAGAGTCAGGTGCTCCACCAGCTGAGCTAACGGCCCGTATGTATTAGGAATTAATGAGCTATTTAAAAAATATTCGACAATAAGTACAGAAAGACACAAATTGGATAAATCTAGTTGTGTCCTTCTAACTTTAGTCAGCGTCATTGATGTTTGCCTGCTTTCGCTGACTAAAGTACGACTTCCTATACACAAACCTTATTATACCGAAAGAGCATTATTCTTTCAATATAATGAGGTGATTATACATGGCAAAAGATGGATGTGGCCCAAAGTGTATCATTCTGGGTCTAGTATCTGCAGCATTTATGGCAGGTGCGCTATGGACAATCGTCGGTGGCATATGGAAACAATGGACAATGGCAGCGCCAATGTCAAACATATTCCTATGGTACTTCGGCGGTTTCATCCTATTCTGCATTGCAAAATGCATAAAGATGAAAACATGCGAAATGTGCAGAGTTTAAATTAAATTTTTTATTTTATTTTTTTAGTTTTTATTAAGAAAGATTATTTCTTTTTGCGAATTGCGTTAAGATCGCTTAATTTGACATTTAACGTCTTGTAATCAATAATCAAAGGAACAAAGTTGCCTTTATCGAGATGTCTTCTTAGCACAGCACGCGCACCTATTGCATATCTTGCTGAGACGCCTGTTTCAGCTAACATTATTTTTTCTTCTTTGCTGAATGTGTTGGAATATGTCTTCATTGTTTCTGGGCTTACTCTTGCTTTATGCAGTCTTACTATATCGGTAGGATGCAAATGAAGATCACGTGACTCTGCTACTTTTTCAGAAAATCTGTATGATTCTGCTATTTCTGCAGTCACTCCTGCTTTCTGGAATTCTACAATTGCCCAAGCGTGGAAGCCGTGATACTTGTTGGCTTCTTCAGCACTTATTCCGGCATTGACAAGCTCTGATATACCTGATGGGCCGTGTTTTTGACCGTATGCTCTTACTTTTTCTGGATTTACTCCTGCTCTGAGAAGCCCTAAAGTAAATTCGCTAGCGCCACTATGTTGGTTTGCTGTTTCTGGATTTATTCCTGACCTGGCAAAATTATTTACTTCCATGCTTGTGAATTGTTCAGAATAAGCTTTTGCTATTTCTGGTGTTATTCCTGCGTTGTGAAATTCTATTATTGTAAATGAATCAAACCTTTCTCCATACGAGTCGGCTATTTCTGGTGTTATTCCTGCTCTTGCGAGATGCCCTATGTTTATGGTGCTGAATTTTTCAGGATACATCCTTGCTTTTTCTGGTGTTATTCCTGCATTGTGAAGTGCTGGTATTGTCCATGAACCAAACCGTTCATCGTATGAGTTTGCTATTTCGAGAGGTATTCCTGCATTTTCAAGATCGGAAACGTCTTTTGCTGTGAATCTAACGTGTAGTTCTAAGCTCATTTACACTACTTTCTGGTAACGACTATTTAAATTTTGTGCTTTGACGCTCTGACGAAATCTTTATAAATCCCCTCTTCTTTGAAAAACAGTGCGTGAGAAAGAAAGAAGAAAAACAATGATGTGGTTTTCTCACCTAATAATCCCGTGGGAGGGTGAAGGAAGATATGAAGGGCTTAAAGCCGTTATTGCCGACATTAAAGGAAAAGAAACGTTATTTAGCGTTTGAAATAATCTCAAAAAGCAAAATAAAGGCGTTTTCAGAGGTTTCAAGAGCAATATGGGCTTCAACGCTCTCATTTGCAGGAACTAAAGGCACTGCAAAAATGGGAATATGGGTATTCCCCGAGAAGTACAACCAAGAAAAACAAACAGGAATAATACGAGTAGAACACAGAGGAATGGACGAATTGAAAGCATCACTTGCGCTAATAAACAAAATTGAAGAACAGCCGGTAATCGTGCGCTCACTGGGCGCATCAGGAATACTGGCAAAAGCAGAGAAGAAATACATAGGAGGCTAAAAAAATGGTGAAAAGAGACGATGATAACATGCAACCAATGCCACATCAACTGATGGGCTACGACAGAGCAATTACAATGTTCTCGCCAGATGGCAGGTTACTGCAAGTTGAATACGCAAAGAAAACAGTAAGACAGGGAAGCACAGCAATAGGAATGGTGTGCACAGATGGAGTATTGCTTGTAGCAGACAAAAGAATTGTTGACAAATTAGTAATTCCAGAAAGCGTTGAAAAGATATTCCAAATAGACGACCACATAGCAGCAACAGCATCAGGAATACTATCAGACGCAAGAGTCTTGATTGAAAGAGCGCAAGTCAAAGCACAACAGCACAAAGTCACATACGACACGCCAATAGACACAGTCAGCGTGGTAAAGGACATTTGCGCATTAAAACAAATCTGCACACAGTCAGGCGGATTAAGACCATTCGGAGTCTCAATAATTCTCGCAGGAATAGATTCAGAAGGACCAAAACTGTTCGAAACAGACCCAACAGGAATCTACTTCCAATTCAGAGCAACAGTAATCGGTGAAGGAGAAACAGAAATAGAAGAAATACTAGACAAAGAACACACCGAAAAAATGACAATCGAGGAAGGGCTAAAACTCGCGGTTGATGCATTGAACAGAATACTTGACAAAAGCTTCAACATAGACAGAATCGATGCAGCATACATAACAAACGCAGAGAAAAAGTTTGTCAAAGTCAAAAAAGACAAGCTAGAAAGACTCCTCAGAGATGTAAAGAAGAAGTAGGGCTTATGAGTGAAACAATCAATATCGCACGCCTCAAAAAAGGATCAGACGTGTTTGAAATCGTGGTAAATCCGGACCAAGCAATCTACTTCAGGCACCATCCGGAAGCAAACATACGCGACGCGTTAGTGTACCCTAAAATCTACACTGACGTGAAAAAAGGACTTCTTGTTCCGGAACAAAAACTGCAGGCGATATTCAACACAACAGATCCTTTAGAAGTAGCAAAACAAATAATTCTCAAAGGAGACATACAACTAACAGCAGAATACAGAAAACAACTCTTTGAGCAAAAAAGAAAAAGAATAATCGACATAATACACAAACAAGGAGTAGACCCAAGAACAAACGCGCCACATCCATTGCAAAGAGTCGAGGCAGCACTAGAACAATCAAAAGTAAGAATAGACGAGTACAAAGCACCAGAACTGCAAGTTCCAGAAATTCTCAAAGCACTAAGGCCAATATTGCCAATCAAACTGGTAATGAAAGAACTCGATGTGCTTGTTCCAGCAGAATATGCGCCAAAAGTACACCCATTGCTAAAATCATTCGGCAAAATCTTAAAAGAACACTGGGAAACAGACGGAAGCTGGAACGGAAAAATAGAAATTCCAGGCGGAATGGAAACAGAGTTTTACGACAGGCTAAACAAGCTAACACACGGACACGCGCAAGTAACGCACGTAATGGTGAGAGGCGAAGCATGACTCATATTACTGAAGGTGAGACAAAATGAAAGAAGAAGTATTAGCGCAAGACAAAGAAATAGTGGTTCCAGGAGAAACCATCGCCACAGGCATGAGTTTCCTACCGGGCAAAGGAGCCTACAGAGAAAACGACAAAATACTTGCCCAAAGATTAGGAATGGTATTGATAGAAGGCAAAGTAATCAAGCTAGTGCCATTATCAGGAAAATACATTCCAAAAATCAAAGACAAAGTAGTCGGCAAAGTATTCGACGTGCTGATGACCGGATGGAGACTAGAAATAAACTCCCCATACTCAGCAGTCATGACGCTGAAAGACGCAACCTCTGAATTCATACCAAGAGGAGCAGACTTAACACAATACTACAGCCTAGGCGAATATGTAGTCTGCCAAGTTTCAAACGTCACAAGCCAAAAACTAATTGACGTTTCAATGAAAGGACCAGGCCTGAGAAAACTACGCGGGGGAAGAATAATAGAAGTCAACTCCCAAAAAGTTCCTCGCATCATAGGCAAAGACGGCAGCATGGTAAGCATGATAAAACAAGCAACAGGCTGCAACATAATTGTCGGCCAGAACGGCTGGGTATGGCTTGACGGCGAGCCAGAAAAAGAAGTAATTGCGGTAAAAGCAATCAAAAAAATAGAAGAAGAAGCACACCTAGGCGGCTTAACAGACAGAATGGCAACATGGCTGGAAAAAGAAACAGGAGTAAAAGTAAACCCAACAGCAGCTCCTCAAGAGCATGCTGAAGAACAGCCACCAGTACACCAGCACCACTTCGGGGGATCACAATGAGCTACACAAAACGATTTGACGGAAGAGGCATGGATGAAATCAGGCCAATGAGCGCAAAAGTAGGAATTATTCCAAGAGCGGATGGAAGCGCCATGTTCCAAATCGGAAAAACAATGGCATTATGCGCTGTTTACGGACCAAGAGACTTGCACCCAAAATTCATGCAAAATCCTGAAACCGGAATATTGAGAGTAAGCTACAACATGATGCCATTCTCAGGCCACGGCGAAAGAGTCAGGCCAGGAGGAGGCAGAAGAAGCAAAGAAATCAGCATGGTGATCCAAAACGCTTTGCTTCCAATCTTAGACTTGAAAGATTATCCAAACGCAGTCGTAGACGTCTTTGTTGAGTTACCGCAAACAGACGCAGGAACAAGATGCGCAGCAATCTGCGCAGCAGCAATGGCACTAGCAGATGCAGGCCTTGAAATGAAAGACCTAGTATGCGCAGTAGCAACCGGCCGTGTTGAAGACAAAATAGTAGTTGATTTGAACTACTACGAAGACTCGCACGAAGACGGAGCAGACCTGCCAATCGCAATCCTGCCAAACTCAGGAAAAGTAACCCTGATGCAAATGGACGGAGAAATGACAAGAGAGCAAATCAAAGAAGCAGTAGCCAAAGCAAAAGAAGCCTGCAAGAAAATATACGAAGTACAAAAAGCAGCGCTCAAAGCACGCTTCAAGAGGTAATCAAAATGAACCAAGAACTTAAAACACACCTGCTCAGAGCATTGGGCAAAAACGTACGCTTCGACGGAAGAAAAGCACTGGAATACAGGCCAATAACTGTACAGTATGGAGTATCCGCAAGCGCAGAAGGCTCAGCAATAGTACGCGTAGGCGGAACAGAAGTCATGGCAGGAGTAAAACTCGAAACAGGCAAGCCATATCCTGACACGCCAAACCAAGGAAACCTAATGGTAAACGCAGAATTACTGCCATTAAGCAACCCTCAATTCGAATCAGGACCACCAGGAGAACAAGCAACAGAACTAGCAAGAGTCGTTGACAGAGCAATCAGAGAAAGCAAGTCAATAGACGTGCACAAGCTCGTAATATCCCCTGGAGAAAAAGTCTGGAGCGTAAGCATAGACATCTGCACAATCAACGACGAAGGCGGATTGCAGGATGCAGCATGCTTAGCAGCACTCGCAGCCCTAAAAAACACAAAAATGCCAAAGCTAGACGAAAATAACGACGTAGACTACGATGCAGAAAAAACAAAGGAAGGACTACCGCTAGCAAAAGAGCCGGTAGAAGTAACCGTAGTCAAAATCGGAGACCAGTTTTTGGTAGACTTGCTCACTGATGAAGAAAAATCAATAGAAGCAAGACTAACAGTCGCGGTAACTGAAAAAGGAACTGTATGCGCCCTGCAAAAAGGCGGAGCAGCCCCTCTATCAGCAGAAGAAATCGACAAGATGATAGAAATCGCACAAAAACTTGCGCCAACACTGCGCAAGTCGTTATAATGGGTGGTGGCAAAAATGGAAAAACAACATTACACAAAATACGAAATTGCAAGAATGGTAGGAAGCAGAGCACTCCAAATAAGCATGGGAGCACCATTCCTAGTAAAACTGTCTGAAAAAGACCTAGAAAGCATAGGCTACAATCCAATAGAGATTGCAAAGAAAGAATTTGAAGAAGGCGTACTGCCAATAACAGTACGAAGACCTATGCCAAAACGCGTAGAAGCAAAAGCTGCCGCGTAAATTTTTATTTTTTTATGTTAAATATAATAACTGAAGAAAAACTGAACAAATACTTCGACATTACTTCTCGTGCTTTAAAGAAAGTCAAGATTGTTACTGCGCACAAAAAGCAGGCAGAAGATGCACTAGATATGGCACGACGATATTATGAGGACGCAAAACATTTTCGCGATAAAGGCGACATTGTAACAGCATTTGCTGCTTTGAATTACGCTCACGGATGGCTGGACGCTGGAGCAAGACTAGGACTATTTGATGTTGGACATGATTCAGAATTGTTTACTGTGGATTAAATGGCGGATCTTATAGGATTGTCAGGAGGCAACTTACTTATCAAACGCTGTTCGAGAGACCGCTTGTCAACAGTGAAATCCTTGAAATTATCAGCATTCCAGATTTCAAATGCTTCCCCGTCATACAACGCAACAATTTTCACGCTATCGCCCTTCTTAAAATTTGCTTGAACTTGCTGAAGCAGATTTAAAGTAATTCTCCCCTGATCATCTAACTCGTATTTTGTTAATTCACGCGCATCGATGAGGTGCCAATATGCTTTTAATCTAGCGCTATCGAAGATTAAAATATAAGGAACGTTCGCTCTTTTTTCAGCTATAGACCAAACAACGTCTTTTTTCTCAGGATAAACTGCCGCGATTATTTCCCTGTGCTGTGCAGGAATAACCAAGCGCGATCTAGATTCCATCTTCCCATCCAATGTCCCGATGTAAATAGCGTCTAATTCTGGCATTTTGTAGTTATGATTATTTTTTTTCACTCTTTCTCATAGCGTCTTCCATTATAGCATCGATTTCCTTCTGTCTTCGGCCGATTTTTTCGGAAAAATCAAGCAGATATGCGGTGGACTTTTCCTCCAGCTCATGGTTAGTAATTTCATCACAACATTTATGAGAATTGATGCCTTTTGCCAATGATGAAGTTGTGTTTTTTTTCAAATTAAGCGTAAAGCTTCGTACTTTTTCGTCTTCATGATAAAGCTCGATATCAAGAAGCTCATTAATATACGAAGCATCAAATCTATGTGCTCTGGCATTGTGCCCTTTGTGCTCAAAAAATAATTCGGTGCCTGCAAACCTTCCATTTACCTTAACCGCTGTATACTGTCTGCATGTCCACGCAATTTTGTATTCGCTATATGGTGGTTTTACAAACTCGTTCCAGCTAATACTATCCGGTACTGGAATTCCGCCGGCTTCAATAGACTTTTTAGTTTCATATTCTAGTCTTGATTGGCGGAGTTTTTCTTCCCGTGCCATTTTCACTTTTTTTTCAAAGGGCAATTTATCAAATTGTCTTATGGCGGATGCGACTTCTTCATCCTCCTTGATTTTCAGCAGATCCCTCAGCTTATCAACGGGGTTGGTTACGTCTTCATATGGACCAAGATTTTTATATTTTTTAAGCTCTTCTTCCAAGGTGGCATTTCTATCTCTGTACTGTGTTAGCTCAGCAATCATTTTTTCAGCGCGTTCTTTTTCAAATGCACCCTCGTTTGACAAGTTCATACTTTCTTGCAACAATTCACTATTTTCCCTTTTCAAACGTGTGTTTGAAGAATTTGTAAAGTAGAGTCCTGTGCCTGCGGCTAAAGCAAGCGCAAGTGCTACTGGTGCGTAAACTTTTTTTGCCCACGACATGTTAACTTATACATGTGGCTTTACTTGTTTATAAATCTTTCGCCACTAGAGCGTGGTTAAACTCGCTTATAAATGGTTGTGCTTCCAATATGAATATGCGTCCAATCATAAAAGAGGACATACTGGCAGCGCTTAAAGAAGTAATCGAAGCGCTAAAAAAAGAAGACTATTCTGCCTTGTCAGAGCTAAGCAACCACACAATACACGACGCAAGCATATTCCAAGAAGATGACCCGCTGACTATTGCAGTATTGGTGTATGCGCTTTCTAAATGCATACAGCGATGCCTTGAAAGAAACCAAGTCTGCCCAACAGTTGCGCCTGCGCTCGAAAAAGCGTACACTGCGCTTGAAAATGATGATGACAATGAGTACAGAGCGATAATCAAGAATTTATTACGTGAAATTGGCGATATGGACGCCCAGCTAAAACTCTACATACAAGAAGTAGTTGAGAAAGCACGAATAAAAAAAGCAAGCAAACTACACGAACACGGAATTTCTATCGCAAGAACAGCAGAATTGCTTGGACTAAGCCAGTGGGAACTGCAAAACTACATTGGAAAAGTCGTCACAGAAATACCATCAGACGGAATAAAAGTCACTGACAGGCTAAGAAGAACAAGAGAGCTGTTCCGATGAAGACCTTACTCTTTGATTCAGGACCGATAATCAGCCTGACAACAACAAATCTCATCTGGCTAATTGAAGAACTAAAGAAAAAATTCAATGGAAACTTTGCAATGACTTCAGGAGTAAAGAGGGAGCTTGTAGACCGTCCATTGGAGACAAGACGCTTCAAATTCGAAGCATTGCAAGTACAAAGCCTAATAGAACGAAACATTTTCTCAGTAATAAAAGACGATGCAGTAAGCGCAAAAGCGCAACAACTGTTGAAATTAGCAAACTCAGTACTCTCTGCACACGGACAAAACATCAAGATAGTTCAGCTTGGAGAAATGGAAACACTTGCCGCAGCAATATTGTACAAAGCAGACGCGATTGCAATTGACGAAAGAATCACAAGAACACTATTAGAAAATCCGGAAGGACTGCAAAAACTAATGGAAAAAAGACTTCACATGCAATTGAAACTAAATTCTTCCGCACTACGCCAATTCGAAGACTCTACAAGAAACATCACAGTTATAAGAAGCATAGAGCTTGTTACAGTTGCATTTGAAATGGGATTACTGAATAAATTCGTTGTAACGGTTCCAAATGCACGAAGAGAACTGCTTGAAAGCATACTGTGGGGCGTCAAGATGAACGGATGCTCAGTAACAGACGACGAGATTAATACAATAGTGAAAAAAGAGGCATGAAACAGAAATACACAATAGGGATATGTTTAGCACTTGTGATAGTGTTAAACTTGGCTTACCTAATCTGGGTAATCCCCAGACTTAATGGGGTTGCAGGATATGTGTTCTACATAGCAGAATGGGGATTGTTCACCAGCACAATACTATTCGCATTCTGCCACTGCCAGCTTTACAGCAAAGAGGCACCCCCTCGCTTAATTCATCATCATCAGCCAATAGTGGACGTATTCATACCATGCTATAACGAGCCGATATCAATGATACGAAGAACAGTCTGCGCGGCATCGGAAATGAGTTACCATCGCAAAATCATCTATGTGCTTGACGATGGGCACAGAGCAGAAGTCAAAAAAATAGCAGAAGAACACGGAGTACATTATATTGCCAGAACAGAAAACAAAGACGCAAAAGCAGGAAACCTAAATAATGCGCTAAACTACAGCCATGGAGAATACCTGCTGATATTGGACGCTGATCAAGTACCTGAAAAAAACATCATAGAGCACATACTTCCGCACTTCACAAGACAGGATATTGCATTTGTAACAACAAAACAACGCTTTGACGTATGCGAAGAAGATTTCAACAGAGACTGCTTTTTTTACGAGCATGTGCAACTAGGAAAGAGCGAGGATAGCTGCGCCATAAGCACTGGAAGCGGAGTAATTTACAGGCGAAGCGCAATAAAAGCAATAGATGGATTCTCAACATGGAACCTTGTTGAAGACCTAACAACTTCTTACATCCTGCACCAAAATGGATACAAAAGCGTCTATCTCGAGCATCCTCATACGACAGGACTTGCACCCCAAGACCTAAAAAACATCTACAAGCAAAGAGGAACCTGGGCAATAGATACCTTGAGATTATTCTTCCATAAAAATCCATTCTTAGTAAAAGGGCTGAATTTCAGGCAGCGCGTTCACTACTTCGAACTATGCTATTGCTACATCGCATCAGCAATATTCCTTCCACTGCTCTTCATCTTCCCGCTAGTCTCATTATTCTTCAACTACGTTGTTGTAAACAGCGGATGGGAATACGTAATAATCAGAGCGCCAGGACTCATAGGAATAATCTGGTTTTACAGATATCTGAGCAAAGGCGCAGAAAGCAACCAATTCTGGGCAGGACTATGGCCAGTTTACCTTAAAGCAATGTTCCTGGCGCTGAAAAAACAAAAAATTCCATATCGGGTGACTCAAAAAGTGGAAGTTCAAGGAAGAAGAATCGAACTGGTTTTGCCTCAGCTAACACTTCTTTCAATAGGGCTAATAAGCATACCATTCAACATAATAGTTTACGGGCCTTCACCAGTAACTGCAATTAACAGCCTCTGGGTAGCATTAGAACTCTGGTGGATGTTCCCAATAATACTGAGAGCATTTACAAAAAAACACCGGCACAAGCCAATGCTTCATCCAGAAATACATGGGTCTTTTACTTAGAAATTACAATCTTTCCAAAGTTAATTTGAACCAAGGACTATAATTTTTAGGATTAAGATTGACGTCTTTCTTCAACTCATTGACGTCCATCCACTTCCAATCATCAGCTTCAACCGGATTAAGCTTTGGAACGCCGTCAAATACTCCTTTGTAAACGTGCAGGAATTCATGCTCATTCATTCCCTTGTCAAGCTTAACTCTGTAGACATATTCAAAGATTTTGCTCAACTCGCACACAAAACTCATTTCTTCCATTAATCTGCGCTTTGCAGCTTTTTCAACAGTTTCACCCGGCCTTGGATGACCGCAGCACGCATTGCTCCACAGCCCGCCACAATGATATTTTGTTTTCGCGCGCTGCTGCAGCATCATCTCGCCCTTGGAATTGAAAATGAGAATTGAAAATGCGCGGTGCAGGATGCCTTTTCTATGCGCGTCCAGCTTTTCGGCTGTGCCAACCTGCTCGTCGTGAGCATCAACTAGAATTACTTCTTCTCGCATAAAGCTTTAGCAACAATCAATGGGAATAAAATAGTTGCGTCTCCAAACACCTTTACAGAACGCGCTTTTGGCAGGATTTTGCCCCAGCTGACGGCTTCGTCTGGCCTTGCTCCACTATCACTGCCGTCAAACTCCTGAGAATTGTTAATGTAAACAGCATAATCACTGCCATTACGCATCATGTTTGTGTTAAGAATGTGATGCTTCACAACACCAGAGCCAAGAATAATTAATCCGGTTTTCTTCGCGTCAAATGTCAGGTCGTTCAATTTCTTCATATCCTGCACGATATCGACAGCAAAATCAGGATGCTTGAACTTGAAAAAGTACATCATATCGCCAATACTGCCATCAGTCAAAGCAGGACAGAACACAGGAATATTATTCTTGTGGCACCAATAGTAAATTGATTCTTTGTTATCGATTTCTTTTCCTAATCTGTCAACAAATTCTGAAGGCGTGATAATATGGCCGGTTTTTCTCTGCTCATCAGCCATTTTTTCAAGCAAAGGAGTCAAAAAATCCTCAAATTTACAGTATCTGGAGTTTGGAACAAAAATATTTCCAGTTCTGTTAATGCCGCGCTTCCTCAAATCAGCGCCAGAAGCCTCAAAGTCGCCTAAAATAAACGGGTCGATGCATTTTATGATGTCTTCTTCAACACCGCCGGCAGTTGTAACAATAATGTCAACTAACTTGTGCTCAGCCAAGTAACGGAAAACATCCCTCAAGCCAGAAGTGACCATGTTGGAAGTGTAACCTAGATAAATCGTGCACTTGTCTTTCCGCATGTCCTTAATTAACTCAATTGCTTTAGCCAAATGAGTCGCTTGAAAACCAGTAGAAGCAAAAGAATCAAGTATTTTATCGTAATTCACTCCCTGATTAAAATCATAGCCCTGAATACGCAAACCTTTCGGCTCTTCGCTTTCGCGAAGCACATTCTCATGTCCTTTTTTTAAGTTTTTAGCCATAAAGATAAAAGTAGCAAGAAGACAATTTACGAATGACTTCTAACAGATTCCATAACATTCGATTCATATACTGGAGTATATAAATCTTACTTCTTCTCCTTAAAATCCAAAGCTAAAGAATTAATGCAGAACCTTTTGCCAGTAGGCGCGGGACCGTCATCAAACAAATGGCCAAGATGACCGCCACACTTCTTGCAGTTAACCTCAATTCTATGCATGCCATGAGTGTTGTCTTCTTTCAATTCAACACTATCGCTCTTAGACGCATCATAAAAGCTAGGCCAGCCAGTCCCAGACTCGAATTTAGCATCAGAAGCAAACAATTCATTGCCACAAGCAGCACAAGTGTACATGCCGGTCTTCTTATTATGAAGCAATTTGCCAGTTCCAGGAAGCTCAGTTCCTTTCAATCTGAGGATACGGTATTGCTCTGGAGTAAGCTTTTCCTTCCATTCTTCTTCGGAACATTTCATAGCCATGCGCTTAATCTTGCTCAGAACCTTTAAATACCTAACTCCCGGAGCTATATAAATGGTACAATACAAGCAAAGATGCGCCAAATGCAAGAAAAACATGGTTCTTATAACTGGCAGAAACCAGTTCCCAATCTGCTATGACTGCCAAAAAGCAGAACTCTCAGTAGAAATAAAAGACCCAAAAATGAAAAGAATGTTCAAAATACCAGAAGACTTCTACAGGGAAAGCGGATTCTTAAGATCAATAAAATCAAACTACATCAGATACGGCAATCTTTCTGAAAAACAAATAGAGTTCTACAAAAAAACAGTGAAAGAGATGAAAGAAAAATGCGCATCCCAAAAAGCTACGGACAAAGCCAAATAGCCAAATGCCCATTCTGCGGACAACAAGCAACAACAACTAATGACCAAAAAGTTCCGGTCTGCTTAAAACACAAAGAATCACAATTGCAAAACTTAAAATGCATTTGCGGAAGCTATCTAGACATGAAAATAGGAAAATGGGGGCCGTTCTTCATCTGCATGAACTGCGGGCCAATAAACATGAAGAAAGCGCTCGAAGTAAACCAGCTCTAACGCTCACGATGCTTTCCTAAAACATCATAGAACACGTCAAACACATTCTGGCCTGTGTTAGAAGAATAAAACTGGGCTCCAGCTTGACTGCAAGCGTCCTTAATCTTAGCATTATGCTCCTCAAGCATGCCAGCATACTGCTTTCTCGCAAAAGGATTAATGAAAGTACGCAAAACTTCATTAGTTTCTAAATCCTTCAGCTTAAAGTCGCCTTCCAAATCAAGACTCTTTTCAATTTTATCAAGCACTTGAATCAAAACGACCTTATGGTTCTTGAATAAGAACAAAGTCCTCTTAATGTCCTCGATAGGATACAAGAAGTCGCTAATGATGACAACGTAAGATTTCGAGTTAATTAGTTTCTTATAACCGCCAAGAGACTGCTCAAGCTTGCTAAGCCCTTTAGGCTTCTTATTATTCAAAAAGTCAACCATTGAAGCCAATTGAGCACGGCCTTTCTTGGGCTTGTAAAACTCCAGACTATCTGAAAAAGTACTCAAGACAAAACGCTCATTATTCTTCATAGCAAGATAAGCAAAACCAACACCAAGCATGCAGGCATACTCTGACTTCGTCATAAGAGTGCCAAAACCCATGCTTGCAGAAAAGTCAAGAATAACGTGAACAACTAAGTTGCGCTCTTCTTCATATCTTTTCACGTAGAGCTTGTCAGTCCTGCCATAAACACGCCAGTCGATAGAACGAAAATCCTCTCCTGGGGCGTAAATCGTGTGGTCCTTGAAAATCAAACCACGGCCAGTAGAATGAGAGAATCTTTCTCCAACATAGTTAGAAGTAATCCTCTTATTGATAATCAGGCTAAACCTTTCCAGCTGATGGAGAAAATCTGCTGTAATCATTTCAAGAGAGTCTTGATAACGTCGTCCTCATGCAATCCCTGACGCTCTGCTTCAAAGCTAAGCACGATACGATGGCGCATCACAGGGAAAGCCATCTTATTGATATCGTCCTTGCTGACATACTTCCTGCCTTCAATCAAAGCACGAGCTTTAGCCGCAAGAATAAGACCAATGCTTGCTCTAGGAGAAGCGCCAAACTCAATCAACTTCTTATTCTGACGCGTAGAAGTAACCAATTGAACAGCATACTTCTTAATATCATTCGCAATAGGAATCATCTTAGTCATGTGCTGCAAGTAAAGCAAAGAATCCCTGTTCAAAACAGGCTTCAACTGCGCCTTCTTGTATTCCTCAGAAAACCTGTTGACAATCTCGATTTCCTCATCAAAAGTAGGATAATCCACCTTAATCTTCAACAAGAAACGGTCAGCCTGAGCTTCAGGCAAAGGATACGTACCTTCCTGCTCAATTGGGTTCTGAGTTGCAAGAACGAAAAACGGCTCTTCCAATTTAAACGTAGTATTACCAACAGTAACCTGGTGCTCCTGCATAGCCTCAAGCAAAGCAGACTGAGTCTTAGGAGTAGCTCTGTTAATTTCATCTGCAAGAACAACATTAGCAAACACAGGACCAGGCTGGAACTTAAAATTACGCTTGCCAGCACTAGTTTCCTCAATAATGTAAGTTCCTGTAATGTCAGACGGCATCAAGTCAGGCGTGTTCTGAATACGCGAGAACTTCAAATCCATCAATTGCGCAAGAGTTTTAATCGCCAAAGTCTTAGCCAGACCAGGATAACCCTCAAGCAAAGCGTGAGAGTCAGCCAATAGAGCACAACTCACTTCTTTCAAAACTTCAGACTGGCCAACAATAACCTTGCTCAGCTCACTGAAAACAAAATCAAACGTCTTTTTCGCATCCTCAACTTTCATATTCACACCTCTTATTTTCCTGATATATAATCTTTATGATTCAAACTTTCGGAAAGTTTGATCAAATCGCTCCTTGTTCAGCCTCGAGAAGCATTCCATCCGCTGACTCCCTTCGGTCGCAGGAATAAAACTCTTCTCTCGGCTTCACAATCTCGCGAAATCATGACTTAGTAATCTCCTTAAAGTACGTTTTAACAATCCTCTGATACTGCTTTGGAATATTCTCCTCAAAGCTCACGTCAGTAGTAGCCTTAATCTCAGGAGGAGGAACCTCTCTAAAGCTCCTGTCCTCAGGAGGCCGGACTTTGCCAATGGATATATCGCTCATAATAGGATTAATCTCCAAATCAAGCTGCTGACGACCAAGCTCAGCAATGCTTTTATCGCCCAAAATCTCGCTCAAATTCTGGCTCTCCTCAAACTCAAGCAATTCCTGATTAATATCGTACTCCTGAAAAGGCTTAAACTCTCTAATATCCTTAATTGCTTTATTAAAATCCAAAAACTTCACATTAAACGCAGAAGAGCCAATGATGATAAAAGAGACAATCGCCATAACAGCAATCTCCCTTGTAAGCCTTCCAAAGTTCAAAAACGAAGAAGTTCTAATCTCTTTCATCTTCTGCAAAACTTCCTGATTCAAAGCATCAACAATCTCATTCTGCTCCTTCCAATTATCAGCAACAGTAATCAACTGCTCGTTCAAAGCAGGAAACTTCTCCTCAATCCTGGAAAAACTCACTTCCTTGATATTTCCATAAGTGTGTATGATGGCGTAAGTCAGAGCAGGAATCAAAGCATACCAAGCAGGAAGCGTAAGAAGCAAACAGCCAAGCAAAATCAGCATATACATGACTAAAACGTCAATCACGCTGTTAAAAATAACAATATGCAATACAGACTTCCTAACTTCATTCAAAGCCAACGAAATAGGTTTTACCGTCATGGTGGACAGCACACAGCCTTTGCGGCAACACAAGTGTCCCTCTCAGCTTTGTAATCATCACGCTGGTCTTCACAAACATCGACCTGCGACTCTAACTTATCATTCTCAGCAGTCATGGTTGTAATAATGTCCTTCTTAGCCTCAAGCTCGGACTGCGTGCTTCTCAAACTTGTTTCAGTATTCTCGAGCTCAGATTCAAGCTGATCCTTGCTCTTCTCCAACTGCTCCTTCTGAGTTTCAAGCTGTTCAGCAGTAGATTTAACCTCAGTAAACTTCTCGCCAAGCTGCTCCTCGCGCTCTGTTTTCACGCTCAACTCCTGCTTAATCTTGTCAAGCAAAGCCTGCTGAGCCTGCAAGTCTTTAGACACAGTCTGCAACTGCTGAACCTTCTGATTATACTCATTGGTAATCTTCTCAAAATTAGACTGGAAAAACACAGTCGCTCCAACAAGAGAGACAGCGCTCAACATAATCAAGAACAGCAAAATCAGATTCGCATTTTTAGTAATAAAGCCCATTTTTCAATCACTCCTTACGCACAATTCTCCTTATAAATATTTCGACGATGAACAACACGATTGCGAGCAGGATGAAAGGCCACCTGATGTAATCCCTTGAGTTAATAACCCTCTTTGCCCTAGTCTTTGCGTGCTCAACAATGCCATCAATATCATTTGCATCAAACATCTTTCCGCCAGTAGAGCCAGCAATCTTCTCAAGCTCAGGACTCATGCCAAGATTGCCAAATTCAGCTTCATAATTAACAGCAAACTCAGCGCCAGCAGAAGACTGGAAGCCGGTTCTTGTAGGAATAATGCTTCCAGTATAAGTATCCTCATCAATTTTGTAAAATACAACTCCCTCAGCAACAGGCGGAACACTGCTTTTCACAGTAATCTCAACAGGCTCGTTAAGCCTCGCGTCCTTAGCATCAATGAACGAAGCGCTCTTTCTTTCAGGATCGCCAATCGCCCAGTTCATTGTCCTTGCTATGAATCTTGAATTACCAGCACCAAGCAAAGAACCAGCCCACTTTCCGCCATCATCAACAGAAAATGCGGCAACACGGCCAAGGCCAAGACGCCAGATAGTCAGCACAGGCTCGCCTGTAGAAGTTGTTGCCAATAGTCTTGCAGCGCCTTTTGGCGACACTTGATTGTAACCATACAATGTCGCGTTAGGCTCAAAGTTCTCAGTAATGAAATGATTCTTGTTCAGAATTACCAATTCCATCTGGCCAGACTGGGCAGCCTGATCATCAACAGGACCGAACAAAATCTGCAATCTGGACTCTTCAGTCGCGCGGAAATAAATGCCATTGCTCAATTCAGCATAGTCCATCATATTTTTCTCGTCAGTAGTAGGACCAACACCAACAGTGTAAATCTTAATTCCATTATTAGAAGCAAACCTTGCAGCTTCGAAAGCAGAAGCAGGGCCCTGAGTTTTTCCGTCGCTCAACAAAACAATGTTCTTGCTTCCGCCGAAAGCACTTAAAACACTGATGGCTTTTAGAAGACCTGCACCAATATTTGTTCCGCCACCCCACTTGATACGGCTGATTGTATCAGGAAGATCAGGCTTTGAAAACGCAGGGCTCAATTCACTAATCAAATAAGCCTGATTGTTAAACGCAATAAGCGCAACTTCAGTATTGAGCTCCAAATTGCTAATAATATCAATCGCAGCAGCTTTTTCAAAATCAGCAGTGCTTGCAAACCTGCCAAAGGGAGCGCCTGCGCTGCCCGAAATATCAATAACAATTGCGATAGCAGTATCGCCTTCCTTCTTTTCAGGAGAGCCTACAAGAACAGGCAGCAAAGTTTCAAAAATAGAATTCCTGTAACCGCCTTTTTCATAAGAATTCTCGCCTCCAAACACGGCCATTCCATTTCCATCAGCCACGAAATCATTCAGAATGTCAGTTGCGGATTCAACGCTGTCGGCTTTAATATCATTAACAACAATAGCATAATAGTCCTGCAAGTTAGAAGGAATGCTTGTGGCAGTATCAACAACATACAACTGCTTCAGCAAAGTTTCCAAAGGACTTGCCTTTTCGCTATAGAATAAAACTTTAGGCTGAGGAACAACCTTAACAGTCTTGTAGAAAACATTATTGTTGGGGAAAAAGTCCGCTGAATCGATAGTTGCAGTAATTTTGTGAATTCCTTTTGACAACTGCTTTGTGAACTGGTATGAGTTCTCTGAAGTTAACTGGTCGTAAATTGTTTCTCCGTCCATTATTACCTTCAAATGAACAGAGTTAATGTTGCCAACGCGATTAACGAAAACACTGAACGTATTCTCGGAATTCTCTAATGTTTTACTTGGCCCGAAAATTTCAACACCCGCATCATCCCTGACTGCCTTCAGCTTAACAGCATTAATTGTTGCATTAAGCTTGCTTGCAAACAAAGCAACATCGCCCAAATCAGCGCCAGAATTAACATTCCCATCTGAGAGAAGCAAAATACTGCCATGAGGCTCAAGGCTATTCAAAACACCATCACCAATGTTAGAAACAGTGCCAGAACCCACAACCTTAACTTCGGTATTCATCTTTTTCTCAAGCTTAGTTGCGAGCTGCTGGGAAACATCCTCAAACATCACCATAGAAGTGCTGTTATCAACTAATAACTGGATGAAAGGATCGCCCTCAATAATCTTCTCGCGCTGAACATAAGGAGAAGCCAATGCGATTAACACAAGAACAAATAAAATAGTTCTTGTGAAAAACATCAAGCGCTTAATCCGCTTTTTCTGCAATTTGACAGCCAAATCCTCTTTCAAGATGACAAATTCGTGCCTCAAAAGCCAAATCAAAATAGGAATAAGAGGAATAATCAACAATAACGCCCAAGGATACTCCATGTGAGCGTAAGCCCACTGCAAAATACTGGTGACGCTCATAAGTCGCCTCTATATCTTATGAAAAATACTTCAAACAGCAGCAATCCGAGCGCAATCGCCATTAAAAGAAGCTCCCAATGATACTCGCGCTTTTCCTTGACAGGCTTCAATTCATAATCAGTGCTCTTTGTGCCAACTTGCTTTTCCAAATTAATATTGGATTCCATTTCGTCAACCAAATTCACAGCAATGTTTCTGTCCTCAAGCTCATAAATTCCAACCTCGTCAAGAACAAGAGCGGCTCTTCTCAAACTTCTTGTCGGAGTCTTAACAGTCTGCTCTTCGTTCAACAGCAAAGTTTCTCCTGCTTTCAAATTCAAATTTCTGACATCCTGCTGTTCTGTAACAAACTTCATAAGCTCAGTCCAAAAAATAGGGTAATGAGGAGAGTATTTGAATTCGCTCTCCTCAGGAATGCCATAATAAACCAGCTTTCCAGCGCCAGACTGCTTAATCGTAATAACAGGAACACTGCTAACAGAAGCAACAATTGTCTGATCATCAGCCTCTGCTTTCAAAACATAATCCGCCTTGCCAAACTCAACATTCTTCGTAAACCTGTTAAGCTGGTCGACATCAATAAATCCCCCATCAGCCCTGCCGTCGATTTTGACCGGCAGCAATCCCTTGTAGTCAATCTTCTCAGAATTATCCTGCACTGCAACGATAGCAGTTGCGCCAGCATCAGCCTTCTGCTTAATCTCCTCAAAAGTTCCAGGAAGCAACTGCTTCAAGTCAACATTATTGACAATAATAACATCAAAATCACCTTGTGAAATAACAGGAGGCGCGGTAACAGTAACATCAAGTTCTCCTGAGGCTAAAAGCGCATTTCTCAGGAAAGGACTCACGTTATTAGCGACAAGCAAAACCTTGGCCTTTCCGCCTTCAGGAGCGCTCAAATAAGCAACATTATCGACTGCCAAGTCATCATCTACCATGATTTCAATCTTGTTCACGCCTGCAGGAGTCTTGAAAGCATAAGTTTCAACCCCTTTAGCAGCAACTGACAAAGTTGCTTGAGATGAGCCAATTCTCAAAGGAACAGTTTTCTGGCCATCGTCGTAATTCTTCACGTAAACAGTAGTCTGATCATTTCCAGCATCAAGCTGAATAATTCCAATATTGCTTCGTTTAGGACCAGCAATATTGATGAAATCAACAACCAAGCCCTTGCTCTCAAGAACAGACTTTGCAATATCAGGATCCTGCCCGCCAGTGTTAATGAAATCGCTGATTACTACAACACGCCCTTCACCCAAAGTTTCTCCAGCAAGAATAATTGCTTCCCCAATCTTTGAAACAGTTGATTTAGGCTTCAATGCGCTCAGGAACTTATTTGCTTCTTCAGCACTAGCATCCTGCAAAGCAATAAACGGAACGTCTTTCGCCAGAATAATGGTGTTCTTTGAGCCCAGAACTTTTTTTGCTTGCGCAACAGACAAATCAAATCTTGTTCTACCGCCTTCTGAAGTCTGCGAGCTAGCGCTAACGTCGAGCACAATTACAGTGTTGGAAGCAGTAACATCGTGCTGGTAAGTTGTAAAAGGCTCTGAGAATGTTAAAGCCAAAGCTAATAGCAAAATAAGCTGGATGAGGAAAAGCCAATCATGAGTTATTTGCTTCAAGAAACTAGTGAGCTTTCTAGCGCCTGAACTCTTCAAAAAGAACATCAAGCTAGGAATAGGCAGGACTTTAGGCTTAGGACGAATCAAGTACAGAATGATTAATGGAATTAACGCTAGAAGAGCCCACAATCCTTCAGGATTACCAATATTAAACGGTCCAAATGTCAAAGCCATGGCGTAAACAACTCAGACTTGGATAAAGCGCAAAAATCATATATGAGACTGCGCTTTTCCGAGTTCCCGGAAATCCTTAGGATTTCCGCGATATACACTTTTAGTACATTGGTTTAAATAGTTTTTGGATGCTAACTATAGTAGAAACTAGCCATTACTCTTTCTTCGGTATAACCTGCCTTGGATACGTTCCAGGCAACATGAACACTTTGTCAATCTTGACTGCAAGCCCTTTATTTTCCGTCATTACTTGCTCTGTTGTCATGACAGCAGTTCCTAAAGCAACCAATTCATCCTTCAAGCTCATAACTGCAACAATGTTATCTTTCTCAATTCCAGAATTAATTTTCACAACGCCCGGAACGTTCAAACTTGCACCGTGACAGACTGTGTCTATTGCAGAATCTTGAATCCAGAGTTTAGGCAGATGATTAACAGCAAACTCAACAGGCTTAATGCAATGCCTGATGAATTTTTCATTGCCAGCTTTCCAAAATTCGTAAGCATCCTCTAAATCCTGCAAAGAAACCCAGTCTTTTGCAACAAAAGGACCGGCTTTTGTTCTGATAAGCTCTGCCATGTGAGCGCCAACTTTCAATCTTTTTCCGACGTCATGGCACAATTTTCTAACATAAGTGCCAGCTTGCGAGCCCATTCTGAACAAAACATCCTGGTCATCAATTTCCAAAACATCCAAATAATAAATTTCTCTCTCGCGCTCTCTCCTGACAACAGAAGACTTAACGGGAGGCAGCTGCATTATTTTACCAGTAAATTCCTTCAAAGCTTTTTCCAAGTCTGCCTTTTCAACAGGCTTGTGCAAATGCATAATGCAAACATACTCTTTTCCTGCTGTTAAAAGAGCTTGAACAACTCTTGTAGCACGCTCAGTGGCAACAGGAAGAACACCAGTAACACCAGGATCCAAACTGCCACCATGACCCGCTTTTTCTATATGAAGAATTTTCTGAACATAATCAGACGCCATATGAGAAGTAGGACCTTTAGGCTTGTTCAAACAAATAACGCCGTAGCTTAACAAATCCTCAACTTTTCTCTTGTCAGGAAAACAGCCATGCTTAGAATCGGTTTCAGCTTCACGCTTGACAAGAATTTCACGCTTTATTTTTTCAAAAGGAAGAAGGCCCATTATTTCGCTTCGACTTTCTTTTCATGCACTGCAGGCTTAGGAGAAGGCTTAACTTGAGGGGCAGCAGGCTTTGCTTCTGGAGCTGCAGGCTTAACTTCAGCTGACTTTCCAGTAACTTTTTCTGCAATCTTTTTGACAATGCTTTTCTTCTCGACTTTCTTTTCCTCAACCATTTGCTTTCCAAACAATTGAGCTCTTACAACGCCCTTATCGTCCTTAGAAACATTAACTTTTACTCTTGAAGGAGGATTCTTCATGCCGTGCTTCCAAATCTCAAGATTTAATTCTGGCATCAAGCGAACATCCTCGCTCTTCATGTGCTTGACTAAAAACTCTCTCAAAGTGTTAACTGCCTTTTTTGCGCGCCTGTACCTTGAAGCTTTCAGCCAGCCTTTTCTCAACGGGATAGTGTAAGTTCGTTCCATTTTAAACCTTCAATTTAGTTCTGCGCCAGTTTCGCTTAATTGCAGTATGCCTGCCAGGGTGGACTCTTCTTCCTTTACCGTACGCTTTAGGAACAGTCCAAAAAGGAGCCCATCTAGTCTGGCGCATGCGCTTAATCAAACGCTTCTTTCTAGCTGGATGTTTATGACTCGGCATGTTTATTGAGCAGGAACTGCTTCCTCCTTTTTCTTTCTTGGAGCTCTTGGCTTCTTTGCCTTTTCTTCAGAACCTTCAGCATGCTCTACTTTTGCTTCTGCCTTAGCTTCCTTTGGCTTTGCAGGCAAAACAATACCCTGCTCTTTCATAATAACAGAAGCAACACTTTCAAGCAATTGATGGCCTTTAGGGGTTGCGATTCTGCCCTTGTGAACGCCTTTAACTGTCTGTTTCGCAAAACCGGACTTTTCCAATTGCTGCAAAATCTTTCTCAAAATATTTCCAGAGCCTTTATGGAAATGCTCAGGAGCCATTCCTTCATTTTTTCTTCCGCCATAATGAGTTTGCAATTTATGAGTTCCAATCGGGCCAAGAAGGAAAAGCTTTCTCAAAATAGAAGCTGCTCTAACGTGCCACCAATCGTGCTGGACAGGAGCACGCTCTCGGCTCATTCCGGTCTTTACGAAAGGAGCCCATGCTGCAGGCTTAATCTGCGGTTCCTTTTTCAGTTCCTCAGCAACACGCTTGATAAGCAATGTTGTGTCAACGTCTTGCATTCCCATTGTGTTTCACTTTGTTTGACCTTGCGGTCTTATTTGGATGTCTTGCGAGCATCCAGAATACATATTGGGCAAAGGAGGGGGTTTATAAATGTTGCTGTGATTGGGCAGGGCAATGTTTATATAATGTTCAAGCTTGATTTTATTTATGAAATCACGAGGAATACTGCCATATATTCTCTTGTTAGTTCTCTTAATATCCTGCGCTAAACAAATTCCTGTTGAACAGGAGATTAAAGATGCGCAGTTGCAACTTGATGAATTATCAAAATTACCCGCTACTGATTTCTGCAACTTCAATGATCTTGGAAACAGCATTGAATTGGACTGCCCACGTTCAGGAATAGAATATAGCACGGCGCACGGTCCACAGTATCCGCCTGAATGGCATTTTAGCCAGATGGGAGTTCAAGTATGCACTCAACTGGGTTGTACTGATTTTTATGAATATCCAAAAATAACTTCAATCAAGAAATCTCCTCGCCTGGAACTGTTCAGGATTGACGATTCATTTGATTATAGCTTAACTTGCGGCTTAATTCCGGCTCATATGATCTTGAATGCAACATATGAGGAAGGCAAATCCAGCTATAGGGTTGGTGATAAGGCGTATATCGCTAAATATTCTGAGTTGAATGAGCAGAATTGCATGCTTCTTAACGATGATATTTTTAATAAGCCAAGTTGCCTCTATAATTTAGCTGCCTGCCGTGTTGAAGATAAATATTGCGATTTGATAGATGAAAGTATTGATGCTGGTGACAAGGATGGCTGTTATCGTGTTGTTGGGCCAAAAATGCGAAATTCGCAAGTCTGTGAGAAAATCAAAGATGGTCAAATGCGAAATTATTGCTATCATGATACTGCTTGCACCTCTCGCAATGAGTCTTTATGCGATTCGTTTGTGCCAACCTGGGATGAAAAAGATACTTCCAGGTGGAAAAATGATTGTCTTGCGAAAGTCGCTGTAGCTAAGCGAGACATAAAAATGTGTGAAAACATTCCATCAGATTATGTGAAATATAAATGCTACAATGATGTTGCAGTTGCTTCACGCAATTCTGTTTTATGTAGCAAGCTTCCAATAGCATTCTGTACAATGTATAGCCTGCCATTAGTTTGTGACCAGGAAGAGAACTTCCAGGAAGCCTGTCTTCAACAAATCGCGCAAGGCTTGACTATTTCAGAATGTGATTCAGGATTTTATTAGGAAAGAGTTTTCTTATTAGCTACTTTAAAAAAAGAAACATGAAAGGCGGTTCAAAAAAGCGGTCGCAACCGTTCCTCGAGGTTTGGTGCGGTAACGGCTTCTATTTCTTTCTTCTTTTGCTGTTCATACTTATTATTTATTTCCGTGATTCTGGACTTGTAGGCGGTTATCTTAAGATTAAACTCTGCTAAAAGCGCCTGCCATTCTTCGAAAGGCAATGTTCGAACAGAGTGGATGGTCTCCTGAAAGTCTTTCCATGTAGTGGGTTCGCGAGGTAAAACTTCTGCCCATAATTCTATTGGACGTACAATGATGTTGTGCCCTGGCTCTAAAAGAGACGTGGCAAAAACTTTGCCGTATATAGGCTCAGCAAATGCATAAGCTGGATGTTCTAGGCCCTCCCACTTTTTGGACCCATTTGCCAAAATAGCATTATCTTCATTAGTAACATACCAATCTTTGCTGGTTTTGTAAACTCGAACTGTGCTAGTTGTTGTGCTGCTCATAGTGTAACCACTTAAGCTCTGCAAGATATTTATGAGTATTTAAATCTTTCTATTTTTACTACTTGGTGGTGTCAACAAAAATTGCTTGTGTTTTAAGCTCTAAAACGCCTGTTCGGATGGTTTTAAGGATGCAGCTTCTCATAACACAGGTGAGTGGGTTTTTTGAGGATAATCTTTTAATATGGCTCTCCATTTTGCTTAATCATGGGCGGGTTAAAGCACATTGAAGTGGAATTGAAATTCCCTGTTCTAAATTCAAAAGAATTGGCTGAAAAACTAAATTCTTTAGCGCAGCATGACAAAACCGATTTTCAAAAAGACACATATTACATTCCCAAACACAGAAATTTTTTGGAAATAATTCCTATTTCAGAATGGCTCAGGTTGCGCGAAGCAAAAGGAAAATTCAGCATAAACTACAAAAACTGGCACAAAGACAAAGACCCAAAATCAGTTTCCTGCGACGAATTCGAGACAAAAATCGAAGATGTTGAAGCTTTCAGAAAAATCTTCGCAAGCCTGAACTTCAGCGAAGTAATTATTGTTGAAAAAACAAGAAACACCTGGATGCACAAAGATGTGGAAATAGCAATAGATTCTGTGAAAGAACTTGGCGATTTTATCGAGCTGGAAGCAAAAGGCAATTTCAACAATGTTGAAGAAGCAAAAGCACATCTTTACGCTGTTCTAAAAGAATTAAACGCGCAATTAGGACCGCAGGATTTCAAAGGGTATCCGTACTTACTCCTGGAAAAGAAAGGGTTACTCAGAACTTCCTAAATTATTTAATAGTCGAGGTTATGCTCTTTGCTTATGGGGGAAGTATACATTATTCATGGAAGAGCATCGCATCCAAATAACTCTTGGTTTACCTGGCTAGCGAACGAACTTCAGCGCGAAGGCATACGAACGCATGTGCCGAAAATGCCGAATCCGTATGTTCCTTCTATGCGCAAGTGGGTTAAAAAAGTGCGGGAGATTGCTGGCAAACCAAGCAAAGATAAATATTTCATCGGGCATTCTTTAGGATGCCAGGCAATTCTTAGAGCATTTGAAGGCCATCAGGGAGAAATGTATGGCGGAACAGTTTTAGTCGCGCCTTTCCACAAAATTAATCTGGACGGAGTATTGCAAGAAACAAAAGAAAGACTTGGCAGATATTCCCCTAGTTTTCTTTCTAAAGTTGTTGCCAGTTTAGTCATAGCTCCTGTGATGAAATGGTGTGATGTTCCGCTTGACTGGGAAGCAGCACGTAAAGCATCCAGCGAATACAGCTGCGTTTTTTCAAGCAATGACCACTTGGTAAAAAAAGAAGAATGGAAATTATTTGAGGATAATCTGGGAGCAAGATGCCACTATTTAGAGAATGGAGGACATCTGAATACGAGAAGCGGATTTACCAGTCTCCCTGAACTAAAAAACATCACGCTTGAAATGATTGCGGGCAGAAAATAGATTGTATGGATACAACTTCCCAATAACACGCGCTAATTCATGATGACTCTTTTTTCTCTCTGTCGGCAATTATTTTGAGAAGCTCATCAAGCGTAAACATATCGGGAAGTCCTTCGATAGGAGGATTACCATTTCTGCTTTGGTTAATAAAAACAACTTGCCCCTTTGGAATTTTGTATAAATCCTGCTGGTCTGGTTTTTTATCGTAAGTCATTTTAACTCATCACGGATACAATTTCTCAATAACGTGCGCTAATTCAGGATGAATCAATTGATTCTTCTTCACCATGTCCCTGACGTCTGCAATGCTAAACCATCTGCCGCCTGCAACTTCTTCAGGATTCAGGTTAAACGGACCTTCAGAAATTCCCCTGAAAACCTGCAGGAATTTTCTCATCTTGTAATGATCATAAGGGCTTTCGTGAATTAAAGTCAAAGGCATTTCAACACCAAGCTCTTCTTTTAACTCTCTTTTCGCAGCCTGCTCATAACTTTCACCTTTTTGCACATGACCGCCTGCGCTTGTCACCCAATGACCAGGACGGAATTCTTTTTTCGCAGAACGCTGCTGCAAGAAAATTTCTCCCTTATCATTGAGAATAAGAACGTGAATAATTCTGTGATTCAAACGCTTTGAATAAACTTCATCGTAAGGAGCCGAGCCAACAACCTCGTTCTTTTCATCAACAACATCCAAAAATTCCTGCATCACATCACCTTTTACATAAAATTAGTGGAGCTTCCGCTATTTAAATTTTTGCAGTCTGCAAATTGCAACCGGAACATTTTTATACTAGTTATACATTGTATAACTTATGGCAGAAGTTCATGCGCGCATTAAGAAATGGGGAAACTCTTTTGGCATAGTTCTGCCTAAAGATGTGGTGGATGCTGAAAACTTAAAAGAAGACCAAGAAATAACTTTTTTTATAATGAAGCCAGTTTTCGCTAAAGATGTTTTTGGAATTGCCAAATCTAAAATTAAAAAACCCACTGCTGAAATTCTTAAGGAGATAAGAAAAGAAGTATGGTAGACAATTCTTACTTTTTTGACAGTTATGCGATTATAGAGCTAATAGAAGGAAATCCTGCATACCTGAGATATATGCAGTCGCGCATGGCGACAACAACACTAAATTTGATAGAAGTTCACTATCACTTGTTAAAGAAATTCGGGGATAAATTCGCAGAGGCTTTTTTTGTTTCTCTTCTTCACGCGACTGTTGATTATGTGCCTGTAATACCCAAGGCAAATGTTATGAGGTATTCTATGCGCAGGAGAGATGTTTCTACACCTGATTGTGTCGGATATCTTGTCGCTCAATCCGCAGGCATGAAATTCCTTACTGGAGATAAAGAATTCGAGAACATGCCGAATGTTGAATTTGTAAAATAATCACTTTGCCATTTCCGTAAAATTTAAAATTATAACTGTATATTGGAGTTAAAATGGAAATAAACTATGACAAGGAAGCGGATGCCGTCTATATAGAATTCCGCAAAGGAGAATTCGCAAAAAACAAGAAAATAGATGATTATACAATTATTGATCTTGATGAGAAGGGCAACATTCTGGGAATAGAGCTTTTGGAAGTCAGCAAACGGCTTCCGGCTGAATCGCTTTCAGAAATACACGTGAAAAACTTGGTTGTTGCTGAGTGATTAAGACATCGCCTTCTTCTTCAATTTCTTCGGCATCAATTCAATCGCATATCTTAACGCAGTTCTCGGCATTTTATCTTTATGCTTGATTATAAAATTGAAAAGTTCTTTTTGATGAGTTTTGCCGACTTCGCGCAATGCCCAGCCGTACGCTTTCTGGATTAAATCTTCCTTGTCAGGAAGAAGTCGTTCAGCAACTTCGAAAATGTCATCTAAGTACAAACCACGACGGCAAGGATAGACAAAAGAAACTGCAGAAGCTCTTCGCGTCCAAAGATTTTTTGATTTCGCCCAGCTTTTAATCTCTGGCAGTAATGATGCATTTTTTTCCAGCAATGGGCAGAGAACATTTAGGCAGATATCATCGACCTGCGCCCAATTAGAGGCATATTTGTCCAACCATTTTTTCATTAATTCAACAGTTGCAATCTTTCCCTGCTTTGCCCAATAAACAGCAACAACAGCTTCTTCATGCATTCCTGATTCCCAAAGTTCTGTGCAAACGTTCTCAAGCTCAGCATTATCTGAATTTTCCGGGAAAAAGTCCTTGGCGATTTTTCTCAAAACAGGATAACGAACACCATAAGCCTTAATCGGCTCTTTGAAAAACATATTGTGATTGTAAGTCTTGTCGGCATTAGCTTTCAACTCAGCGCGCAGTTCTTTGAGCATACTATTCGCATTTACAACAACATTTTTAAACATATTGCTATCACGAAACAACATGCTAAAATTAACACTGCCAGACGGCAAAGTATTGCAACTGCCAGACAAAAGCACAGGAATGCAAGCAGCTGAAAGCATAGGCCAAAGATTAGCAAAAGACGCATTAGCAATAGAATTTGAGGGAGAAGTAAGAGACTTAATGAGGCCGATAGAAAGAGACGGCAAAATCAAAATTCTGACATTCAAAGACCAAGGCGGCAAGGATACTCTGAGACACAGCACAGCGCATGTCTTCGCACACGCAATCAAAAAAATATACCCAAACTCAAAGCCAACAATCGGGCCGCCAGTAGAAGAAGGATTCTATTATGACTTTGACGACCTGAAAATCACGCCAGAAGATTTCCCAAAAATCGAAATGGCAATGCAGGAAATCATCAATGCAAATCATCCATTTGAAAGACACGATTGGACGCTAGCCGACGTAAAAAAACACGAAGGAGACAATCCATACAAACTGGAAATGGCAAAAGAATACGCTGCCAAAAAAATGAAACTAACTGCTTATCGCGATGGAGATTTTATCGACTTATGCGAAGGACCGCATGTTCCCTCAACAGGCTACGTAAAAGCATTCAAGCTAACAAAAATCGCAGCAGCATACTGGAGAGCGGACAGCAAGAACAAACAACTCATCAGAATTTACGGAATATCATTCCCATCAACAAAAGAACTGCACGATTATGAAACTTTAATGCAGGAAGTTGAAAAACGAGACCATAGAAAAATAGGGACAGAACTTGGACTGTTCATGACGCATGAATGGAGCCCTGGCGCAGTATTCCTGCTCCCAAAAGGACAGATAATCTTCAATGAGCTCGTGAACTTCATACGCAACGAATACTGGAAAAGAGGATATCAGGAAGTCCAAAGCCCGCAAATGTACAACAAAGCACTATGGGAAGCATCCGGACACTGGGCGCACTATAAACAACACATGTTCTGCCTTGACGTAGACAACGAAGAATTCTCACTCAAGCCAATGAACTGCCCAGGACACATACTCATGTTCAAATCAAAAACAAGAAGCTACCGCGACCTTCCAGCAAGGTTTGCAGAATTCACCGCACTCCACAGAAATGAAGTAAGAGGAACGCTTGGCGGAATGACAAGAGTAAGAAGACTCCAGCAGGATGACGCGCACATATTCTGCATGCCAGAGCAAATCAAAGAAGAAATTAAAGGAGTGCTCGCATTTGTAAAATACCTCTACAACGACGTATTCAAATTTTCTTACAAAGCAAAACTCTCAACAAAGCCTGAAAAAGCAATGGGAGCGCCAGAACTTTGGGAACAAGCAGAAAAAGCGCTAGAAGAAGCGCTAAAAGAAACCAAAATACAATACGAAATAAAGCCAGGAGATGGAGCATTCTACGGGCCAAAAATTGACATCGACGTCAAAGACGCATTAGGAAGAGACTGGCAGCTTGCAACAATACAACTAGACTTCCAAATGCCATTACGAATGGGAGCAGAATATGAAGGGCAGGACAACACAAAACACACATGCGTCATGATACACAGGGCAGTGCTCGGCTCACTAGAACGCTTCATGGGAGTAATGATAGAACATTATGCCGGCAAGTTCCCGCTTTGGTTATCGCCTGAGCAAGTGCGCGTGCTATCTATAGCAGACAGGTTTAATTCAGACGCGCAACAATTAGTTGACGAAATGAGAAAACACCACATTCGCGCAACAATTGACTCTTCAGCAGAAACTATCAATAAGAAAGTCAGAAACGCACAACTTGACCAAGTCAACTATATATTAGTCTTTGGCGAAAAAGAACAGTCAGGAAGCTTACAGATCAGGACAAGAGATAACAAAGTATTTGGGCCAGTAAAGAAAGAACAGTTTGTTGCTGACTTATTGAAAGAGATTAACGAGAAGAGATAGGTACGTAAAGCCATACATAACATTTAAATACACTTCTGACGTACTAAACGCAATCATAGTCATAAAAAAGGAGGTATTAGTATGGTAAAAAGAGGTCAAACTGGAATAGCATTAGTAATTCTCGGTGTTATAGCAATAATCGCAGTCATCGGATTGGTATTATTATTCACACGCGCAAGCAACACACAAGGCGCAGCACTACTCGATCTTTCAATCGGAAACGCATATGGCGGCGGACAAAACCCAGGAGAAATCGGAATCGCGCCAACATACCCAACAGCAGAATACGACAGATCAAGCGGTGGCGGATACCAGATAAGAGCGCCAGTAAGAGAAGTTCCAGGATATGGACCAATTTACCCAACCGCAGTCATTGACACAAAAGGAAGCAGAACACCAGCATTCATTGTGAGCGGAAAATATGACGGATATAGAACTGGATATGCATCACTATCAGATGTTTATGGATGTGAGAGAGACTTGAATATGGCAGGAGTGCCAGTCCCACATGACTTATTCAACTGCTATCAACTACCAGACAAAGGACCAACAGCAGGAGGAGAAGTCACAGGATTCTACCCACCTGTCAGCTCAGCAGAACCAAGACCACCAAAAGAAGACCTTGGAAACTTAGGAGGCACCATGATGTGCTACGCAAACAGCGTAGGAGCAGAACAAACAAGCCCCTATAACAGCGAAGACTTAATCAGACAAAACATAATTACGAAATTAATTGACAACAGTGCAGGAGTGGAAAAATACGACTGGAAAACAACAAATGTAAACGGAGTGACAGTTCCAGTTTGCTGGATAAGCGCAAAGGCTTTCCCATTCCCGCAATAAATTTTTATTTTTTATTTTTATGAATTTTTCAAATAAGGCACAGACAGGCAATAAATTCTTCTTACTTGGAGCGATTGCGATAATCGCAATCGTAGCACTAGTCCTATTCTTCACAAACAGAATGGAAGGAATAACGCAGCTAAGCATAGGAGATTCTTATGGATCAGACCCAGGAATCATGCCGGTAACAAAAGTACCTCCATACAATCCATTCGGGCCAACGCCACAATTTCCAGCAGGACCAAGCGAGACTATAGGAACAAGAACACCATTCATGGTATTCTTCAGAGGAGAATACGGAACAATCAACGAAATGAGCAAATGCTGGAACGACATGTCATGGCACATGGCAGCCCCGCAAGAAGCATTCAGCTGTTTCGCAGTCCCAGTCCAAGGGCCAGCATATGAAGTCACAGGATGGTTCTGGCCAACAAGCGGAGCAATGCCAAAACCGTTATACCAGATAGGCGGAGACATCTACTGCTACGAAAGGTCCCCATATGACAGAGCACAATTATTTGACAAAATGCAAGGATACCTCTTAAAAGAAGGATGGGGAATAGGACAAATAAACGGACAAGACGTATTGCTTTGCCAGAAAGGAGCAGAGTTCATATTTCCGCAGGGATATCCAACTTACGGATAATGCTTTCTTCAAAACAAATCTTTTATTAACTGTAAATAAAACTCTTTATTTATGGCAGAATACAAGCAAGTAATACTTGTACGGGAAGATTTGAAGCTTACGAAAGGCAAAATGTCAGCGCAATGCAGCCATGCATCTGTAGGAGCAGTTCTAAAATCAGACAAAGATGATGTCAAAAAATGGCAGGAACAAGGCATGAAAAAAGTCATTCTAAAAGTAAAAGACGTGCAGGAACTGCACAAGTATAAACGATTAGCAGAAGACGCAGGACTTGTAGTTTCTTTGATAACAGATGCAGGACATACGCATTTAGAGCCAGGAACAGTTACTTGCTTAGGAATTGGTCCTGATAAAGTTGAGAAGATTGACAAAGTGACTGGCAAACTTTCTCTCATATCGTAGTTACAGTCACCGTAACCTTTATAAATCACCCTTCTGAAATCCTGTAATATGGTCAGTTTTAAAGTTGTCATAGGCACAAAAGAAGGCAAGTGCGTCCAAAAAGACGTACAAGAACCAGAATCCAAATCATTCTTAGGCAAGAAAATAGGCGATGCAGTATCAGGAGACAACATAGGACTAGCAGGCTATGAATTCATAATCACAGGCGGATCAGACTACTGCGGATTCCCAATGAGAAAAGACGTAGAAGGATTCGCAAGAAAAAGAATACTCGCAATAGAAGGAGTAGGATTAAAGAAAAAAGCAAAAGGAATCAGAGTCAGAAAAACAGTCTGCGGAAACGCAATACACCCTAAAATTTCTCAAGTCAACTTAAAGATAACAAAAGAAGGCAAGGAACCATTAGCTATTCCAGTGAAAGCAGAAGAGAAGAAATAGATTTAAATAGCAATCTAAATTCTTATTTGTTATGAAAAGAGGCCAATTAGCAGCAGTTCTTGTCATAGTCTTACTTGTAGCAGTTATCGGCGCATTTGTAATATTCTCAGATAGGCAGGCAGGAGAAGCATTGCGAATGTCGCAATATCCAACCCTGCAGTCTTACATTCCGCCTGCACAAGGACCGCAGTATGAAAATCCACCAAGCCCGATTCCACTGGTTGAAAGAAAAGAAGGAACAACAGAAACAACTGAAAAACCCAAGTGCAGCTACACGTGCTCGTGCACATCAAAATTCATCGAAGGAAAATGTGTTCTTACTGAAACCAAAAAAATCCTCTCGTTATCCGGCAAGTACCCCAGAGACAAAAAAGGAGTGAAGGGAGAATCTGGAACTGACTACAAGGGTGAATCCATATTCAGGTGCACAGCAACCCTCCCATTGCCTGCCCCAGCCACAATGACAGGCATGACAGATGAGGAATGCACGGAAACGGCAAAACAAAAAGTCTGCGATGAATGGACCAAGAAAACCTGTTTGGAAGATTTTACAGATTGCATGAATTACTTTTTAGATGTGTGTATAGATAAAGCAGAGGCTGCAGCGAAGGCAGCGGATAAGGATTTTAAAGTGTCAGACGCAGAAATACAATTAATTCCATGGCCGCCTAAAGGAAAGGTAGGATCGGCGACATTAGCTGCGGCCAAATAAATTTCTTAATCACAAACCTTTAAATATCGCATAAACTGTATTCTGAAAAAAGATGGCAGATGATGACTTAGTCAAAAAGTTTGTAGATTTACACGCTCAAACAGAACAACTTCTAAACGAAGACAAGCTAAAAGAAGCCAAGCAAAAATACCTTGAAGTAGTAGAAACATACCATTCGATAGACAAAAGCGAGCTTGGAAAATTCCACAAAGAACTAGCGTACGACCAAGTAACCACGCTCTTCAAAAAAGTCAGCGAAACAAAAGAAAGAGTGCAAGTCCCATACCATTTAATCGTCGCAGCAGTCTTAATAATAAGCTTCAGCGTGCTGATCTTCTTCAAACCAAGCGTAGTAGGACTTGCAGGATATGAAGACCTAGTCAGGCAGGAAGCAAACTTAACCTTCACGCAAAGCCAAGTGCAAGCAGTAAGCCTAAGAGACAGACCATTAACACTATCAGCAAGCGGAGAATTCTACGGCAAAGCAAAACTATTCCTAAAACAAGGAGAAAAATTCGAGCTAATATTCGACAGCGAGAAGACTAATGGAACAAATTTCATAGACGTATGCGAGGATACTTGCGAAATTAACGCAAATTCAAACTCAATAGAGCTATTCGCAGAAATAGGCGAAGGAAGCAGGCTAATCGTAAAAGAATTATCCTACAAGATAGAAAGAAAAGACAACACTGCGCCAGCATGGACCGGCGCAAGAACATTCTACGCTTACTCAGGAAAACAATTAACAATAGACTTAAGCCAATACTTTACAGACGCAGAACAGGATGAGTTAGTATACCTAAGCACCACCACAGAAGGCTTGGAAGTATCAGTGCAAAACAACAAAGTCACAATAACTCCGGCAAGCACAGGCACAAAAAGCGTTACATTCATCGCATCAGACTTACTTGAAGTTACGAAGATACCGGTAACCATAGAAATATCGTAAAACTTGCGGATTTTCCGTAAGCCTTCCAACTTTCTCTTCGACGGGTATAATAAGCACCAACGTCTTATGTTTCGCATGAATGAGGTGCTTCAGCTCGAGGAATTCGCAAAGCAGTATGGTAAAATAGAAAAAGACGAGAAAAACTGGATTGAGAAAATAAGAAGTCAATTAGCTGAAAACCTCGATGTCGGCAAACCTTTGCGTTTCAATTGGTTTCGCGAGAAGAAGTTCAAGGACAAACGCTTATTCTATTTGATAAATGAATCAACACATAAAGCTCTTTTGCTTTTCTTTAAAGGCAAAAAAGAACAGCAAGACATAATAACTCACATAATAGCGAATAAAGAAGCGTATCTTGAGCTTATATCTACCGCACCCTAACGACCCTTCCAGCTTTTGCGTCAGCTAAACTGGCTTCCAAATGCCGACGAAGTTCATCACTCATTTTTTTCACCTTCTTAACTCTTCCAGCTTTTGCGTCCCGCAAGCTCGCTTCCAAATATTCACTGATGTTTTCTTCTTCAGCGTTTAACTGCACTTCTACCTTCTTTTTTTGTAATAAGACTGTCTTTTGCATGTTCTTAATAAAGCAGAACTCCTTATTAAACCTGTCGCAGAAAAAACCGGAAAAACTTACAGATTTTCATATACAAAGCCTATAGCAACATTTATATACCCAACTCGCTGAATTTCTAATATAAAAGGGTGATATAGTGGTATATAGTGGGAAGGCAGCGCGAACTCAGGTTCGCTGGTCATTTTTTTCGTTGATAAGGGTGGGCTAGTGATGAACGAAAAAAAGGGACAAATTACCGTATTCATCATCATAGGACTTCTAATTCTATTCGTAATTGGCATAGCCCTCTACCAAACAAGAACAACAGTAACAAAGGAATTCGAAGCAGCAAGACCAAAAGTCATCGAAGTTCCTTTGAAGATAAAGCCTTTGAAAGACCTAGTAGAAACGTGCATAACAAGGCTTGCAACAGACGGCTTGAAAAAAATAGGAGACTCAGGCGGATATGTTGATTCAAGCCTTCTTTCTTATAACGCATTTTCTCCAACAGAAGGAGAAGCAGTGCAATTCTCACCAGAAGCAGGACCACTAACCGCCTACTGGTACCACATGAAAAGCGACAATGACTGCCGAGATGAGTGCATATTCGCATCAAGCAGGCCTCCACTAAGGAAAAAAGACGGAGATGGAAGCATTGAGCAACAGCTTGACGATTATATCGCTGACAACCTTGCAACCTGCCTTGACAACTTCGAACAATTCAAACAACAAGGATGCACAGTGCAAGAACTATCAGGACCGATAGTAAAAACCACTGTTGCTGACAAAGACGTGTTCTTCACAGGAGATTATGGATTACGCGCAACGTGCGGAGACCAATCATTCGAAATACGAGACTTCTATGTAACAATAGACTTGAATCTTGCAGAAATCTACACTCTAGCAACAGAAGTAACAAACTTACAAATAGAGAATAGGTTTATCGACGAAGCAACAAAAAACCTGCTCTACGTATTCAGCGAACTTGACCCTGACAAACTGCCACCGCCAAGAGAATTCGAATACGGGCCTCCAATGGCAGGAACATACTGGATAAAATACGAAGTCATGAAAAAATTCAAAAACATGCTTGTGACATACGTACCTCTAATCCAGCTTGGAGGAGTAAGAAACTACAACTACATATTGGCAGAGAATGTAAGAAACGACGAACTCGCAGAAGCACTCTACAACAGGCAATTCCTAATACCGCTGAATAACACATATCCCAATCTTGAAGCAAGATTCGCCTACTTCGACTGGTGGGAGCCATACTTCCAGCTAAACTGCAGAGGACAACTCTGCGGACCAGAAAGCGTAACAGGCTTTGACTTGCTCCCATTCACGCTCAACAGATACACATTCGCATACGACACCAGCTTCCCAATACTTCTTGAAATAAGAAATCCAAAAGTATTCAACGGCGAAGGATACAGCTTCAAAATATTTTTAGAACAAAATATGAGAAACAGCGACACGTACCTGTCGGAAACAGAATTACTGGAAATTCCCTCAACAAAAGCGCCCTCAATATTCTGCGACCCTCCACAAAGAACATCAGGAGAAGTAAGCGTGGAAGTCAAAGACGCAGAAACAATGAAAGGAATGGACGCAAGCATAAACTACGTCTGCGGAAAAGCCAACTGCAACATAGGAACAACAATCAACGGAACACTCGTCTCCAAATTCCCAAGATGCATAGGAGGAATACTAAGAGCGGCAAAGCCAAACTACGCAATGCACTCAGAGCCCATCGACACGCAAAGAGAGGACACATTAAGCGTCAGCATAACACTTGAGCCGGTGAGGATTATCAGTGCAACAATCAAAAATTTCGCAGTTACCAAACTCGGCAAGTTCGGACAATGGGATTACAAAGGAGGGCCTCCATTACGACCGGGAGAAAACCAAAGCGCAACAATACAAATGACAAGACACGGAACAGTATACGAAGCGCCTTTCGTAACAGCAGCACTCATAGAAGGCGACAATCCAGCAGAAATGCCCTTAATCCCGGGAAATTACACAATAAGCATCAACAGCTTCCTCAAACAAAACATAACAATACCGTCTGACAACAGGTGCACCAGAATAAAAGGAGGACTTTTCTCAGGCGACAAGGAAGAATGCTTCCTAGTACCCGCAAACCCAATAATATTCAACCAAACAAACCCATTCCCGTATGGGCTCTCAAGCTTTGAATATGTTATTACGAGCGAAATGCTCAGAGGAGCGAGCAACATAGAATTCAGGCAGTTTGTAATAGCAATAGACAGAGTAGCAGAACAAAACAGAATAGTGGAAGACATAAACCAGCTTGAAAACATTCAAGAATACTCAGAAGCATACCCAGACAAAGTCAGACCGGTGATAACATGAGACGACTGCAACTAACTGCAATAATTATGGCAGCGCTCATAGTTTCCCTGCCGGTTGTTCTAGCTCAGGAATTAACACTAACAAAACTGCAAGGAAGCAACGGCGCAATGGGCTATTCCAGAGTGCAGGACGAACTCACAATAGAAGCAATGGTGAAAATACCCGGCGAAGACGTCATAACGCCGCAACAAGTGAGATTGTATGTAGATGAAGCATACGCATTCTTCGACAACTGCACATCAGCAGGAAACGGATACTACAAATGCATATTCTACGACCCTGAATTCCAAGCATACAAGCCAATAACATTTACAATCGAACTGCGCGACGATGACGGAAATGTCATTGCAAGCCAGACAAAAACACTCATTCCAGACAACATTGCGCCAGTAGTTCAGCAAATGACAATACAGCCTCCAGTATCAGACGGAGGAGTAGCAATCGACTACAAAGCAGAAGACAGAGCAACAATCACAGGACCGCCAACAGACTGCTCAGGAATCAAAACCGCAACAATAGCATCAGGACAGGAAACCATAGCAACAGATGCAGGAGCGCTCGGCGAATGCATCAAGCAAAACGAAATAAAAACAACACGCACAGTCCAAGGCAAACAAACAATCTGCACAACAGCACGAGACCAAGTAAACTATACGAGCGGGCCAAAATGCGAAGAAGTCACAATCGACACAGCAGCGCCACAAATACTGCAACTGCTGATACTCGACCAATTAGGATTTGAAATAACACACGTGCACTCAGGCGAAGAAAGAATAGCAGACGTAAATGTCCGCATAAACGAATCAGGAGAAATATCACAAGCAGCCGCAAACTTTGTGCAGCTAAACCCGTCAATGCCTGACTTTTTACCACCAGACTTGATTAAAGGAAACATTTACAGCTGGCAGGACATACCAGTAAAAGAAGTAGGAACATGCAAGATAACAGTGCTTGCAAAAGACACACTTGGAAATGAAGCAACAAAAGATTTCCCATGCGTGATAAAATCAGATGATAAAGCACCAACAGTCAAAGCAGTACTGTCAGAAGTGCAACAGGCAGGACTGCCCTTATTTGGATACGGAACAGAATTGGTGGTTGAGTTCGAAGACCTTGACAACACAAACGAAGCAGGAATAGGAATAGCAAGCAGCGATGTAATTCTAGACTTAAGCAATCTGGGAATGGGAGAAGCCCAGCCAGACAAATGTGCGCGATTGTCAGGAACATTATGGAGATGCACCTGGCTGTTAAACCCGCCGTTAAGCACAGGAGAAGGAACATTCCAGATTAAATTCACAAAGCTAACAGATTCATTAGGAAATGCGGCTGATTTGGCAACAGCACAATACGAAATTGTATACGACAATTTAGGACCAAAGCCGCCAGAAATATTAGGATTTGAAGTCATTTCAGAAATAGGAACTACAAAAAAAACTGCAGTAAGAGGAGACACAGTAAGGTATACAGTCAGGTCTGGAGATTTTGAACTAGCATATGCAGACTTTTCAGAAATTGGCGGAAGCATTAACACGACAGCATACAGCTGTGACGACCTTGGCAATAACACGCAAGACTGCAAGTTTGAAGGACTTGTAGACTTAAGCGGGTCGTATACAGCGCCAATAAACTTCAGCTTCTACGATGCAGCAAGAAACAGGGCAAGCACTGCAACAAAACTGGAAGTTTACGGCATCGACAATGAAACCAGCCCAAAATACTGGAAAAACGCAACAGTAACTTGCACGCCATCATTAATAGACAGAAAAACAGCAGAACTCGTGCCTGCATATATTTCTTGCAGGATTGATTTAGAAACACCAAGAACAGACATCACAACATTAACAGTTGTAGGACCGAGCTCGCCTGAAGACTGCACAGGCGATATTGAGCTCACTGTTAACGATTTGTATGTAACGAACAATTACGAAGGAAGCAAAAGCCCATACTTGTTCATTATTCTGGAGCCAAAACAATACTTCTACAATGAAATGCAGATTAATTGTCCTTTACAAGTATTCTCCAAACGCGGAGTAACACGGGACGGGCAAACAAAATACTTTGTTTCCTCCACACCGCAACAAGTTCCTGCAAACATATCAATGAAGTTCTACAATAATCCATTAGAAGACGTCACGAAAAACGTTGACAAAAAAATCAAAAAAGCTTTGAAAGACGGATTAGCGAGCCACAACTATCTGACGGATTTGAATAAGATACTTGCGTATGGCAAACTAATTTGCCAGGTAAAAACAATCCTTACGAACATAATAGGCGTATTGTTTGCACTAGCACTTCTATTAGGAATAGCAGGAGTTGCTGCTGATTCAGCACTTCCAGGAGCAGGGCAAGCCGAAAAACAACTAGCAGTAACTGTCTGCAATTATGAAGAAGGAGTGTCAGAAGGCTACAAAGATGTACTGAACTTCCTCGACTCAATCTGCTCAATAGTCAACTGCGCGGCAACAAGCGAGAAATCAGGAGTTGAAGGATACGCAGGCGGAATGGCGTGCGAAAACATTGACAAATACATCAAAGAAGCGGTACCGGCAGGAATGCAGGCAACAGCCGAAGCAGTAGGAGGAGACATATTCGACATCAAAGAATCACTCATCCTAAGCACAGTATGCTTCTGCGTGCCAGGAATAATCTACAACATGGAAAAATTGAGACAAGCGCACTGCTTCAAAGCAGTCTGCCTGAACGACTACATCAAAGAGGAAGGATATCCAGTGAGCTTCTGCGATGACACGCACGACTTTTTGATATGCCAGTTCGTCATCGGACAAATATTCGCTTTGATACCATTCGCAGCATTCTTTGACAATCTCATAAACATAGTGCTTGACGTAATAACAGACCCAGTAAAGCTATTCACAGTATTGCTTGGTTCAGTCTGCGAGGCAGTATGCCCTGAATTGGAAAGCGATCCAGCAGGATATGCTGTTTGCGCAATCTACAAAACAGTTTCAGTCCTATCAGAAGCAGTAGCGTCAGTAATGCTGTACAGCAAAAACTCAGAAGCATTCAGAAACCCAGTAGGCAATGTTTACTGCGAACGAGCAGAAGAAATCGGGAAGGACCTATGAGAAAGTTAATTGCAGTACTGATAATCGCGCTGATGATGATGCAAATAGCAATAGCTGCAGAAGTCTATGAACCAGGGAAAGAAGCTCCAAAAGCCACGCCAAAAACAGAAGGCGATAAAGCAATTGTGCTAACAAAAGACACCAGAGTATACACCGAAGATGATAAAGGCATAACTTCAGGCAAAGACATGAAAGAAGGATCTATAGTTATCTTCTCGCAAAAAGAATATGATCTCTGGACAGAGATGACCGCAGGCGATCCAGAAAAGACATATGCGGACATATCACCATCACTCGCAAAAACTTTCATAGAAAACAAAGCAACATACGATGATAAAACAAACACTTTCACTTACTCAAAAACTGTCCCTGATGATAGAATGCTTGATGAGCACAGGACAAAAACAACCACAACGACAACATTCAACGCAGACGGCACAACAACAAAAACAACCACTCAAAGAACAGAAGTCTGCGGAGGCGGGCTGACAAAATGCAAAGACAAAGCCGATGAAAAGAATTGGGAAGCAGCAGCCAAGCAAACATCAGTCACGATAATAACAGGCAAGGATGCAAGCGGCAAAGAATACGTATCGGGTAAAATCTATGGGGAAAGCGCGCCAGCCATGTCAGAAGAAAAAATCGGCATCCTAAGCGGGTACATTGCGATGAGCAAAACAGAAGCAGACAAGCTGGGCTTGAAAGCAGATGAGGATGGCATATACCGCAATCCAGACGGCACAATATACTACAAAAAACAAAGCGAATCAGCTGATTTCGTTGGCATAACTGAAAACATCATAGGAGGATACACTGCCGATAAAGACGGCACGGTGATTGTAGAATATGACAACAGTGGAAACCCAACGTTTTACACAGACAGAAAGTACAAATACAATGAAAAAGGCCAACTAGAAAAAGATGCAAACGGAAAACCAATACTGGAAAAAGAAGGAACAAAAGTAAATAGTTTTAGCGATGCGTGCAAAGCAAGAAAATGCACGCCTGCAGAAGAAAGATACTACGAGAAGGTAATAAGACAGCAAGAATTGCGATCATTAAGACAAACAGACTTCTACATATGGACAAAAGCATTCTTCAAAGCATATACTCAATACAAAGGAATTGCAATGCTTACATCAGCAATCTGGCCAAGCTACGGAGAATGGGTGGCAGAAAACAGGCAAAAAATAGCAGACAGGTTCTGCGCTGCATCAGGAATAACAAATTGCGCAGTACAAAGAATCTGCACAAAACTCGTCAAAATAGAGCCTGATAACACGGTAGTAGGAATCACATTAGGAGGCAAAGTAGTCCCAAGCGCATCACTAAACGCAGAAAGCACACCGCCAGTGGAAGTAGCAGGAATGACAAAAGAACAACTCATTAACCTGCTTGGAAATGTATCAACAATAGGCGGAAGAAGAATAGCGCTAAACGACCCTGCATTCAATCCAGAAGCATTAGGAAACATAGAATTGAGATTCTACCACGTGCAATACGGACTAGACAACAATGACAAAAAAGAAGACATGCGCTACAACATCGTGTTCAAAGACGTCAAAGAAGGCAATTCCAGTTATGGCGACTCAGTCAGAGAAGCAAGATGGTGGGCAGATGACAAGACGATCGAGCCAGGTGAAAGAGGCTATGACGACCTCTACAAATGGAGCGCAACACAATACAACACGGTCTGCTTAACATTCGACCCAAAAATGATATCAGGCGTTGCAAATCCAATTGTTGGCCCAAGATTTGAAGATGACCTTTGTGTTCCAATAATAGAATATTCAGGAGGAGCAACATCAATCACGATACCAGAAGAAGCAAGAGGCAACATGACAGCAGCGCCGGGAGCTTCGGAAGAAGAACAGCAGGCAGGAGCAAGCGTATGAGTTTTTTCACAAAACCAAGACTAATTGGAATTGTCCTAGTAATACTAGGCGTGCTGGGTTATCTGGCGCAAAAGTCAAACAGCGCGTTAATTGCGATAGCAGGAATAATACTTTTGATCGCGCCTTCAAAACACACTGACCACATGCTCGAGTTATTCATCAGCACACTAAAATCGTGGAAAACAATAATCATAACAGCACTCTATGACTCCATTTACTGGCTGTTTGTGTATGGGGCAGTATACTTCACAAAATGGCGGCTTCAAGAAACAGTGACAGAAGCGCAGTCAAAAGCAATGCTTTCAGGAGGAATGACGGCAGAAACAGCAGGCGCAACAGCAGAAGCCCTGCAAGGATTTGCGATTACAATATTCGGCGGAGCAGCACTTGTCTTTATTCTGTGCCTGATTGCTTATACATTAGCACGCGGAATGATATGGAGCACAATAGCTGACAAAAAACCAGACAAAAAACTATTCCTGAAATTCTTAGGAGCAAACGCAGGCTGGTGGATAATATGGGGGCTGTTATTTGTAATAATCGCGCTTACAGGCAAAAGCAATCCAGCAACCAAACAATCATTATTCGTTCTGCTATCAATAGCAGTCTACTTCACGCCAATAATGCAGACAATATTCATCAAAACAAGACAAATAGGATACAGCATAAGCAATGGAATTGCATGGGGAATAGCAAGAGTGCACAGATTTATCGTGCCTTATATTTTTGCATTAATAGTGTTGGTGATAATGTATCAGCCATTTAGACTCGTGCAAAACACAAAATACATGATGCCGGCATCCATGCTGTTTTTCGTGTTATATTTTGCATGGTTGAGAATATACATATACGGCGTAGTCAAAGAATTTGAAGAACTGAAGAAAATCAAGCAGTAGGCAAAAAGAGATGAAAAAAGGTCAAATAACAGTATTTATTATAATCGGAATAATCTTACTACTTTCAGCAGCAATCGCCATATACTTCTACCAGCAAAAAGCAACAGAATCAATCAAAAGAGTAGTTGCAGTCCCGCAAGAAGTCCAAAAAGTCTACGATTACGTTGCAACTTGTGTTGACCAAATAGCAAAAGACGGACTAATAATAATGGGAACACAAGGCGGATACATAACAATACCAACAGCAATAGAAAAAAATCCAAACTCGTACATTTCAGGAGACCCGGCAGGAATCTCAAAAATACCAATGTGGTACTATGAAGGAGAAGAAAGAACACCAACACTAGAATACATGCAACGAGACCTGGCACTGTACGTAAAACAGAATTTACCAGACTGTGTTGGAAATTTCACATCATTCCAACCACAATACGAAATAACACCAACAAGCGAAATACTCCCTGTAATTACATTCACAGACAGCGAAGTAATAGTAGAAGTAAAATGGCAGCTTGATATCAAAGCGCTTGATAAAGTAATCAAACTCACAGAATTCGTCTCAACATTCCCGCTTCAATTAAAAAACATCTGGGAACTAGCAAGCAAAACAATGGAAGTAGAAAACAAACAAGGCTGGTTTGAAAACCTCACAATAGACCTAATGAGCTCAAACGAAAAAATACCAATGTCAGGAACAGAATTCAGCTGCGGAACAAAAAAATGGCACTTGAACAGCGTAAAAACAGAAATACAAAACATGCTATATTACAACCTGCCATATGTTCGCGTGCAAAACACACAATACCCAGCACCGCTTGAAAATATCGGAGTTTACGAAGACCTAAAAGAACAGGCACAAGACATCAGAGATGATTTGGCAGCAGGCAAGGAACCAGACTGGCCAGAAAGCACTCCACCAGACGCATTTGAAATGAACAGAATGATGCTCAACGCAGGAATAAAAGAAACAAACCTCAAAGCAGGATTTACCTACCTCCCAGAATGGCAATTACTAGTCAACGCACAGCCAAACCAAGGAGGAATACTAAGCAGTGCAGACATGAAGGGCGCAAGAAAATACCTCAGATTCTTCTGCATGAACCAATGGCACTTTGCTTACGACTTGATTTATCCAATCAAAATGACAATAAGAGATGATCAAGCATTCAACGGAGAAGGATACAACTTCCAAATCGCATTCCCAGTAATAATAGATGACAATGAAGAAAGCAGACTATTCTTCGGACTAAGAAAGTTCGTAATCCCGGACACAGGAGCAGAATTCTGCACAAACTTCGGAACACAACAACTAGACGTAAGAGCAAGCGGATTTGTAGAAGGCGGAGTATTCGCAGAAGAACTTGAAGACGTAAACATCACTTACAGATGCGTTAACCAAGAATGCAAACTAGGAAAAACATACAGCGATGGAAGCGGCGCAGTAAGACTATCAGCATACCTCCCACAAGGATGCGCCAACCCAACAATAATCGCAACAAAAGAAGGCTACCTCCAAGGACAAGCAATAGCCACAGGAAAAGACGTGGAAATACTGCTCACAAAACTACAACACATGAACTACATAATAAGAGTGCACCCGTACAGAGAAGTAGCAGACAAAGAAAACCCGGCAATAGTCAAAGAATCAAAATGGTATCCAACACCGGCATACACAAGATTCACAAAAACAATGCACGCAACAATCTCCATAACATTGCGCAACGGAGCGCTTGACCAGTACAAACTCTACCCTGCAAACACAACAGCAGCAAAAGGCGAAGGAACATATGAACTAGCAGGCGCGGAAATGAAAAACGAACTCGACCTAGTTTGGGGAGAAGCACAATACGATGTTGATATACTATTGTTCAAAGGAAATACGCCAGTAGGCGGATACCACGCAGAGAATTTGACAATTAGCTATGAGGAAATTGCAGGCAAGAGCAACGCAGTATTCAACGTAATCGAGTATCAACCACTGCCAACAACATCAGAACAACAAGCAGGAATGTTCCTATTCCTATACGAAAGAGGACTAGGACCAGAAGGACAACCATACGAAGAAGCATTGAGGCCGACATTCACATGAAAACTCCACTAATAATAGCGGTAATCTGGCTCATCGTCATGCTACCAATAGTCGAAGCTCAAGCAATCTCAGGAGTAGCATTAGGACACGGACAAACAACAACAGTCAGCTGGACAACAGACAAGCCAGCAACAGGAACAGTAGAATTCGGAAACACAACCGAGCTCGAACAAAACGCCAGCTCTGACGAACTAACGACAGCACACTTCTTCCAGTTAGCAACAACACCAGGACAAAAATACTTCTACACGGTATCAAGCTGCGCAGATGGAAACTGCAAGACAAAACCACTTGACAGCTTCACATCAGGACCATTATACGTATCAGCAGACATACCAAAATATCCACGCTCCAACAAGATAGACATTCCTATCTATACGCGCGTAGGAGCAGAAGTTTCTCTAATTGTAAACAATGTCGAACAGCGCAAGACAACAGTAAACGCGCCAACATTTATTATAAAAAATGTAGAACTCGCCTCGAACAACACAATAGTGCTCAAAGCAGCACTAGGAACAGAAACAGCACAAGCAACCTACCAAGCAGAAGTAGACGGCGACGCACCAACAATAACAGTAACAATTCCACCAGCAACAACAAGCCTAAGCGTAAAAGCAAAAGTAAAAGTCTCAGAACCTGTAAACTTAACAGTAACAGTTGAACCTCAAGGAACAAAACCAGAAAGACCAAGCATAACACAAGGAAACATTTCTTCAAACTCAGTAGAACTAAACTGGCAGCCAGTAGACAAGGCAACAGACTATGTAATTTACAGAAACGACAAAAGAATAGCGACAGTCAAAACAACAACATATAGAGATACTACAGTTGGCGCGAACACAGAATACCAATATCAAGCAACCAGTATCGGCGACCAATGCATACAAAGCGACAAATCAGACATACTCTCTGTTAAAACAGAAATCGGAACAAACGCAGAGCAAGCGACAACTGCGGTGAAATTAGGCTGTGAAAAAGCACCAAAACAACTTACAGTTACAGCAGAATCCGAAATACCAATCGAACTATACCCAGGAGAAAACTTTGTAACATTCGAAGCAAAAGACAGAGCAGGATTTGTTTCAGTAGCAGAAGAAAGAGTCATTTACGACACAGGACCGCCAATATTCTTATCAGATAATTTGAAAGATTTGTCACCAACATACAAACAAGAAGTAGAAGTAAAAGGAAGAATATCTGAGCCAGGAAGCATAACAGTATTTTTGAATGGCAAGCCGGTAAAAACAGAACCAACAGACTCACAAGGAAACTTTGCAATCAAAGTCAAACTAGAAAGACCATTCACTCCACCAACAACAACACCAACAGGAAACGCAGTAGTAGAAACAACAGTGCAGTGGAAAAACAAAATCTACCTTGAAGCAATAGACGGAGCAGGACTAAAAGCAGTAACACCAGAAACAGAAATAATCTACGCATTGTGCGGGTCGGGAACATGGTTTGATGTACAATTAACAGAACCACTGCCAGATACTTTGAACCCAAGAATGCTCCTTGAAGGAATACAACAAATAGGAATAGGATTCAACTATACATATAGAGGCGGGCAAAAAGCAACAGTAAGCCCAAGAGACGTAAAAGTCAACATACTCAAAATGGGCCCGGCATTTGAAAAAGACTTTGACAACGGCCTGATAACAGTCTACGCACCCCCAATCAGAGTACAAAGGGCAAAACAAGCACAAGGACTAGGCTACATACAAGTAAACTTCCAGCCAATAACAGACCCGTGGAAACTCGAAGGAGAAACAGCAGAGCCCAACGCCACAACTTACGACAAAGAAAACCAGATATCAAAACACAGAGAAGGCGAGTGTTTGACTCCAGAACTAGGATGCATGAAACTATTTTTGGAACTAGAAATACCATTTGAAGAAGTAACCAAAAAACAAACATACGACCCGCAAGTCCAAAAGACGATAGAGAAAGACGTAACAGAAAAGAAAACACAAAAAACCTGCGTCAACATAGAAGTAATGATAGACAAAAGAATCCCGCCAGACTACATACCATCAGGATTCCTGAAAGCAACAAGCAAAACTCTGACATACGTTGTTGATACAATTGACAAAGTACTCAAGCCAATATCCACAATAGGAAAATACTTGTTTTACACCTGCGTAGCAGGAAGATACCTAGCGTACGTCCCAATATTCTTAGAACAATACAACTGCAAATACAAAACATTTGTAGATGCAGCAACAGGAAGCGACGGCAAATTTGAAGAAAAAGTCGCAGAAATAGGAGCATGCGACGAAGAATACGGAGAAAAACAAAGCGAGTCAAGAGAAAACTGCAACACCTGCGCAACATGGAAGAAAAACAGAAACTGGTTCACAAGAACATACAGACAACTCTGCGACAGAATAGCCTGCCCAGCAGTGCCATCATTACAATACTACTTGAAAACAAAAGGAGCGCAAAAACCAACACCAGTCAATGCGCCAACAGCAGCAAAAGCACCGGAAATGGCAGAATACCTGCAGGAAGGAAAACTACTAGCAGGAAGCGACTGCGCAGCATGGGTGGCAAAACAAAACAAACCAACACAAACAACAACGCAAATTCCACCAAGAAAAATATTCACATACGGCGAAATCAAAGACCTCTACCAAGAATGGCTCAATCACGAAGACGACTCCGGAGAATCGACAGGAAAAGTAGACTGCGCAGGACCACACCCAGCCACACCAGAATGCTGCGGTTTTGAATACATGAGAGAATGGAGCTCAGGATGTGGAGTATCAGGACTAGGAAGCATGCTGGATACTTACGATGAAATCAAACAAAGCACCTGCCTCAGCGCAGAAGCAACAGGAGAAAATGAAATAACTCTGGCAGACGGCGACACAAAATCCTGCAACAAATTACTAAATTCACTATCCGGATTCTGCGACAAAAAAGGAGGACCTCCAAACGAGCTCGTAAGAATAGGAGCGATGACAGAACAAAAAGCAACAGAACTCGGAATGCAGCAATACGGAGAAAGCAGAGACTTGTACATCTCAGTAAAAGAAAACACAGGAAAAGGACTAGACTTGTCAATACCTGTGACAGGACCAGGAGCAACATTTGAAACAACAGGAAAAACCACAATAAAACTAGGAGTAGTTGTAAGAAAATTGGAATATTCAAAAACAGCAGAAGCAGACAAAAAAGTAGGAGAAACATCAGAGTTGACAGAAAAACTCGAAGTAGCAGAATATCCAGGAGCAGAAGACTTCCAAACCAAATGGTTCAGCGACCAACAAATAAACGCGTACAACAACCAAAAAACAGTGCCTGCAGGATTTGGAAGCTACCTCTGCGAAAAATCAGGGCAAACAACAGAGCCATGCCCACACACGTCCACCAACGGCAAACCACACTATGACCAAGTCATGGCAATAATAGGCTCGCCGGAAAAAGAATACATCATCAAGCCAAACGAAGGCTTGTTCAATTCCATCAGGTGCATCTGCTTCCCAACACTAATCGGCTACCTGAAAATGTACAAGACTATGTTTACAGAAGTCAGAAATTGCGTAAACACAATAATGCTCACAGGAGACGGCTCAAACGGAGTATGCACGGCAGTCATCAGCAAATACGCCTGCGACTTATTGTACGAAGCATTAACGTGCTTCACACAAAAATTCACATCAGGAAACAAAAGAATGGACGTTGACATATTCGGCGGAGACGTAGTAGGAGCACTAACCGCATCTGGAACAGAAATGTCAAGAGAAGTAGAAGACAGATATGGAAGCACGAGCATGTACGACACGATGTTTGTAGAAAAGAAACTCGTGCACTCAATCTGCATGTGGGCATTCACAGGAACATGGGACTTCAACCTAGGAGCAGCATTTGACGCGGCAGTAGAAGAAGTGCCATTAGAAAGCCAAGCATTGCTAACACCATGCAACAGAAGATTCGTCGCCTTTAATCCATCCACACAGCCAGGCGGACTAGTCACCTGGGTATACCACTTCGGAACATTCATTGTGGCTGGCGCTGATGCAGATGTAAGATTGAAATTAAGGTGCAGTGGAAGCTACAACTGCAGAGAAGAAGACGGATTTGAACAAGGCAAATGCGACTGCCAAGCACCCCGCGAAATTGAAATATCACCGCAAAACCTGCCATCACGCATCAAGAAAAACGACATTGTGAACGAAGAAATATTCTACACAATGCAGGGAGGAATGGGAGAAGGCCAGATACGATACGACCAAGCCTATCTTGAATATACCTGGAAAGACGGAGATAAGCTGGTAACTACGAAAACAGACCCATGTTATGTCGGCTTAACAGGCGGACCAGGCTCAGTACCCGGATTCTGCAGATATGATACGTTCACACAAAGCTTCAGATGCCAATGGGGAGAAGCAGAAGGAGGAGTAAGATTCACAGGAGCAACAGTCAACTACAAACGCACAATACCAAGAGGAAAAGTGTTTGCGCTAGGCGACAATTTAGACGTAACATTACAAATACAACAGGATTACAATGGAAAAGTACAAACAGCCAAGCATCTAGAATATGATTTACTCTCAAGCGGCGGACAAGAACTAGAAACAAACAAAAACGGAAATTTGGTAATGCTGAATGTCAATGGCGATTACACCAAGACAATAGGAACAGAACCAGGGCCAATCATTACAGTCAAGAAAGAATGGTTTGGAACAGGAACACCCCAGAAATTCCAAGCATCCAAATGGACAAGCATAAACCAAGACATAAAAGTTCCAAATGACATAATACAAGACGCAGTGTTAATGACCTCAACAGGCACAGAATCAACACAAAGAATACAATTCGTTCTAGAGCTAACAAAAACAGGAGGAACATACACTTACTCTATCTATAAAGGAATATCAGAATATTTCGCAGCAAAACAAGGATTCACAGACAAAGAAGGCACACCACTTTGCACTGGAATAATAGAAGGAAACACAATAGCCTGCGCACCAGTATCAATAGTAGGCAAACCAGCGCCATTTGACGGAGTATTGAGAATAACACTTACAGAAAACAGACCAGCAGACACAGAGAAAATACAAACGCACATCAGCCTAAACACTGCTGAAATAGCAAAAAATCCGTGCACAGGACTTGCAAAAGACAGAGACGTAATGTCATTAAACTTGAAATTCGTTGCATATGACTCAGACAATTATGGACAGCCAACAGACCAAATATCAATTGATCCATTAACAGGAGAAGATGCAGTACGCGAAGAAACAATCAATGTCATCTGCGCAACAAAAGATGAAGTAGCATTGCTAGAACAACAATCCGCAGGAGTAATGACGCCAGCAGAAATCGTGAACGGACTGGAAACAGCTTTGCCTTTAATGTTATCTGATGAACAAAATACAAAAACAAAACTAGATGACCTGAAATCAAAAGTCAACACCCGCGGAGCATCGGATGAAATTTATGCTTATATGGATATATTAATTTCGAACGAGCAAAGACACTCAGAAAACCTCAAAAAATACACAGAAAACCTGGCAAAAACAACAGACCCAGCATTCGCAGAACTGACATCACTAACAGGCCTTCTATACAACATACTCAGAGTGCCAACAGAACAAGAAATCAAGAGCCCATCCGTAACAATCTCAATAGCAACACCATCATTCTCAACACAAGAAAACATAGTCTATGCGGCAGTAAAGCTCAAAGAAAAAATAGCAGAACTCAAAACAAAAGCAGCAGGTGGAGACGTACAGCCAACAGATATGCTGACTGCACTCAATGACGTCAAGATAATAGAAATAGCAAACAGAGCAATTGGCGCAAAACAAAAAATGCAATCACTGCTGCCAAAACTAAAGACGATAAAAGAAGCGTGCCCATCAGGAACAACAGACAAAGAAGGCAACTATTATTACTGCTACGGCACAATGTCAGGACCGCCATTAGAATATTGGACACTAGACAAAACCAAAACCTGCATCGCAGACCCAACAGCAAACTGCTGGAAATTAGACAACAGAAATCATTGCTGGGGCCAGAAAGATGATGATTTCTACAAATGCGAAAGCGCAACAACTTGCCCAGGAAATTCATTCGAAGTAAAAGAATGGAAACCAGTAGACGCAGGCTACACATTCAAACTATTATGCCCAACATCAAACCAAAAATGCTGCAAGACAAGAATAACAGTGTATCAGGATTTGGTCAAACTAAGGAATAGCATAAGCTCAATGATACCTAAAGTTGAAGACGTAAAACTAAAAGAATTGCAAGACATGCTTGACGAAAACACTGATGCGCAATTAGTCGCCCTAATGTTCCCACCAGGCGGAGATGCATCCCAGCCAGCGCCACTAATAAAATCACTAGTAGACTATAGAGATGCAGAACAAAGCAATTTTGATGAACTAAAAAAACAAATCAACGCACTAAAAGCAAAAGAAATAGACGGCAAACCAGTAATAATACCACCAACTGCACAAGCACTAATTTCAGGTCCAATTTCAAAAACACAACTCGCACAACTGCTCGCTGAAGAAAAGCCAATCCCGTTAGGAATACCAGACGTCATAGATGTGATGAATGAAGTCAGAGACAAGCTCGCAGCAGACAACACGCCAACAGCACCAGAAATAAAAAAAGAAATAACATACGCCAGATCATTCATTTTGATATTAAAACTAAAAAGAGCAACAGCAATTGCAGAACTTGAAAAAGAAGTAGGACCAACACCAGAAGCAGCTGCTGCACCAACACCAGCTCCAGTAAGCCTTTGCGGAAATGGAGTAGTTGATTCAGGCGAAATATGCGACACAAAAGACGGCAAAGTCGTGATAAGACTCGGCGTATATGAAATTAATGATGAACAATTATGCACAGATTTCGCAACATCAGACTGCACAGACGAGCCTCCAGAAGAACAATCAAGAGTAAGCCTTAATAATGGAAAGTGCGAGTCGTGTACCACTTTTATGCCAAGAACAAGATGCTATGATGACGACTTTGCAGGCGATAGTGGAGCATCACAATGGTACGGACCAGCATTCACTGATGGCGGTCCAACAAAAGAAGCACTCTTCTACGACAGCAGCAACTCAGCAGAAGGAAGCAACCCCTGCGTAAGAGACGCATCCACAAAAATAAATTGGGTAAGCGGGTGGAGCTAATGCTAACCCAAACACTGCCAAAAGCGTGGAAACGATATATTTAAATATCAATTGATATTTTTAAGTATCAAATGATAAGAAAAAGTATCATAGAGCGGATAAAAGAATACTTTATGCTGAACCCGACAGCAAAGCTAAGAGTCAGGCAGATTGAGAGAGAAGCCAAGGCAGCGCTTCCTTCAGCGATAAAATCAGCCCAAGAACTCGAAAAACAAGGCATGCTAAAGAGCACAATAATATCAGGCGTAAAATTCTATTCAGCAGACAGAACTTCAAAACACTTTATGATTGAGAAAAAACTATTCAACATCAAACAGCTCTACGCATCCGGACTGATTGACCATATTGCACAGGAATACGGCAATCCAACAATCTCGGCCTTCGGCTCATACGCACGCGGAGAAGACGTGGAAGACAGTGATATAGACCTGTACATCGAAACGCCAAAAAAAGACATAAACCTGGAAAAATTTGAAAGCAAGCTAAAAAGAAAAATACAAGTATTTTCGTACAAAAAAATAAGCAATGTTGAAAACAAAGAGCTGGCAAACAACATATTGAATGGAATAACTCTCAACGGCTTTGTAGAGGTCTTTTAGAATGAAGCCAAGCACGTGGGAAGAATGCATTGAATGCAATTCCTCGCTAAAAATAAGCCCTGACAAGCCAAAAGCAAGATCACTGATAGAAACGGCGCAAGGAAGGATAGCGTATCTTAAAGAGCAAATAATAAAAGAAGAAAGCGCAAATTACATCTTTGAAGGCCACTACTCGTCGACATTAGAGTACATTCATTCTCTTCTCTTATTCCAAGGCTACAAGTCTGACAATCACATTTGCCTGGGTTTTTACCTGCGAGACATCCTAAAACGCGAAGACCTATTCAGAATGTTTGACGACTGCCGTTTCAAAAGAAATTCACTAGTATATTATGGAAAAAAGATGGATTTTGAAACAGCAAAGGAAACGATAGCCAAATGCATAAAACTAATAAAAGAATTAAACCTTTTACTAAACGAGCACCTGAAATGATAACCCAAACACTCCCAAAAGCATGGAAACTATTCACTGAAAATAAAAAATATTTAGGCTTGATAATAATCATAGAATTAATCTTCCTCTCATTATTTGGAACATTGCAATATTATTTGTTCTACCCAAGCGGAGAAGCAGCAAACAGAGCAGGAGAAATAATCGCGCAGGAAATGCAAAAACTGCAGGAATCAGAAGTGTACCAGCTGGAAAGCATACTTGCAAACAATCCGGAATTCATGCAGGCATACAACGACCTGCTAAAAGCACTAAGCTATTTCGTATTTGGAGTGTTAATCCTGTGGATAATCTTCAAAGGATTGTCGTGGCATTTAGCGCACAAAAGCGTACTAAGGAAAATAAAATTGCAGCAAACATGGTGGAAGTTTGCGCTATTAAGCGCGTTTTGGTTTGCAATAATAATGGCAATCCTGCTTATTTACGGACTGCTGGAAGGAAGCGCAGCATTAATACCAATGGAAAGCGCGACAGCAACAACATGGATAATGACGCTTATCTTCCTGCTAATCTTTTACTTCGCACAAATCAGCTTTGCCCTCATACCGGCACAACAAACATTTAAGAACACGTTTGTATATGGATGGAAGCATGCAAAGACAATCATTCCAGGATTCCTCGTCAACCTGCTCATTACGTTCATCTTTCTCACAATACCATTCACATGGCCGGAATTCGCGCCAAAAATCGGAATACAGCCGTACACAAAATTATTCACGGCAACAATACTAATCACGGTAATCGTTAGCATACTTGCACTCGCATTTGCAAGACTGCACATGATTGTAACAACATGGGAAAAACAATAATAATCTCAATCGGACTAATAGTAATAATCGTTCTACTGGTAATTATAGCTGCAAAACAGCCAACAATAATCACAACACCATCAGAACAACAAATAATAATTGAACAGCCAACACCAAGAGCACAAGACCTGGAAAGAGGAGAGCCAACACCAAAAGCAGAAGAAATAACACCGCTCCCAGCAGGCGTGGACATACAAAAAGTCTATCCACAACAGCTAAACTTCTACGTAAATGACATCAGAGTGCCAACATCAACAACATACGCAGAAGGACTAAATTTCATACCAATAAAAGAACACGACATCAAAACATTCGCAGGAAGCTTCGGGCCATACTTCGAAGACCCAACACAAGAATTACGAGTAGTGATGTGCGCAGAATACTACAAAGTTGTTGCCGCACCAGCCTGCGAAAGAGTTCCAATACTATATAGAGACAATTATGTAAGCTTTGCAAGAGGCTACCAATCAGACGAATACATAGGCGGAATGGCAGCAAAAGATTATGTAGCATACTATGACGTTTATGCAGGCGACACAGCAATAGCGCACAGCAACAAAGCAGTAATAAGAACAGTCAAAGACTAAATTCTCGGAAAACTTACGGATAATCCGCAAGCATCAGAATTCCACATGAATAATCTATAATTGCGTGGAATTCTGAGTGTGCTCGAAAATCCGGAAAACTTGCGAAAAAAACATAAATATCCGGAAAATTATAAACGTCCATATAGCGGATTTTCGACATCTTCCAACTTTCTCATCGACGGGTACATTAAGCACTTCTAACACTGCAAAAACAGGCCTGTGCGCCTGCAAAGGTGCTCGCTCACGCAGGCGTACGGGCCGTTCATTATGGTAAAAAAAGAAGATTTGGATTTTTCACGGCATGCAAGGCTGGAAGCCTACGAAGATGGAATCAGCGAATCTGAAATTTTAGAAGCAATATCCCGCGGAAAAAGGACCAGGCAAAATGGGCATTACATCATAACATATAAATACTTTACAGTCGTATTCAAGATATCAGGCACATGCTATAGAATAATCACGGTGCACACAGGCTATCCACGAAAATGGCAAGAAGCATGAAATGTTGGGAATGTGAAGGAATGTATGTGCGAAAGAAAGTCCCTTTTAATTTCAGAGGCCAGCACATCGGTGTATACGAAGAATTGATTTGCACTAAATGCGGGGATGCAGTGACTGAAGGCCCTGTTGTTGCTGAAATGGAAAAAGAGCTCAAAAAAAGAGGCTTATGGGGCCTGAGAAGAAAAGCTGCCTTGGCAGTCCACCAGCACATTTAAAAAGGCTATTCTCGAATTCTTAAGTCTATGAACCTCCAAGGGCTAGGCAAAGTAGAAGACTGCCAGAAGTACCTAGATATCGCCTTCAAAAATGGAGTGGCAGCAGCAACACAATCAAGAAAAGACACAACAAGCCCAAACAAAGTCATCAGAAGCAAACGCATAGAAATGGCTAGAATAGAATCATTCGGCAAATCGCTAATCAACAGCATGGATGCCATTGGAAGAAGCTTCCCATCACTAGACCAACTCGCACCATTCTACCAAGAACTAGTAAAATGCACACTAGACTATGAAATGCTCAAAAAAAGCTTAGGCGCAGTAAACTGGGCAAAACTCCAGATAAGAGGCCTATTGCACAAGTACACAAAAGAACTCTCACTAACAACAAGACTAACGCACATCAACAAATTACGAATAGCTTTCTCAGGAAGAACAAGCTCAGTAATGAAACAAATCAAAGACAATCTAGTTTACTTGGAATACTGCAGAAAAACAATGAAAGAATACCCATCACTCAAGACAAAAGTGAATACGATTGTTATCGCCGGTGCGCCAAACGTAGGAAAAAGCACACTATTGGCAGCACTAACAGGAAGCGCGCCAAAAACAGCAAGCTACCCATTCACAACACAAACACTGAACTTAGGCTATGATGCAGAAGAAAACCAGTACATCGACACTCCTGGACTGCTTGACAGGCCATTAGCAAAAAGAAACGCAATAGAAAGACAAGCAATACTTGCGCTAAAACATCTTGCAACATTAATAGTATTCGTAATAGACCCAACAGAAGCTTGCGGATATCCAATACCAGACCAAAGACACCTGCTTGAAGAAATCAAAAAAGCATTCGCACTTCCAGTAATTGTTGTTTCAAACAAAATAGACACAGGCGCAACCTTCAAAAACGCAATCGAAGTCAGCGCAAAAGAAGGAACAGGAATAGACAAGCTCAGAAAAGAAATTAATGCCGTACTTTCTCCGAAACCCAGATTAAAGCCACGCCAAGAATAATAAAAATACCGGCAAGCAGCCAAGCATTAGGAATATAAGACTCAACCCATTTTTCAAGATAAGGAGAAGCATCTCCCAAAGTTCTAAGCAAAATCGTCATGCGCCTAGGGCCCATGTAAGAAAAAATAACTGCGAGCAAACCAGGAATCAAAGTCATGAATCCCAAAGAACGGAAGGCAATCTTATTTGACTTGGCATAAAAGTAAATGAAGCAAAAGCCCAAAACTATTGAGCCAATAGAAATGCCAAAAGCATAACGAGCCTTATCAAGCTCATTAGGAGAAAGCACAAGCGGAATAAGCGGAATCAATGCCGTCAAGCCAGCAATATAGAAGATTTTTGCAATCCAATACGCAATCTGAAAGCCAACAAACGCCTTTATCTTCTTCTCCAGCTTCATATAGCTCTTGCGTATATAAAAGTATAAAAAGATATATCACGACAGCCCAGTCATGAATATAACAGCAGACTTACACTTGCACAGCAGATATGCGCGCGCTTGCTCAAAAAACATCACATTAGAGAACTTGGAAAAATATGCAAGACTGAAAGGACTATCACTTCTAGGCACAGGAGATTTCCAGCACCCAAAATGGTTGCCAGAACTGAAAAAAGACCTAACTGACAACGGAAAAGGAATATTATACACAAAAACAGGATACCCATTTGCACTGCAAACAGAAATTTCGCTCATATATTCTCAAGATGGAAAAGGAAGAAGAGTGCACAATGTAGTGCTTGCGCCAAACTTTGAAACAGCAGACCAAATAGTAGAGTATCTGTCAAGCAAAGGAAGACTAGACTATGACGGCAGGCCAATATTCAAAATACCGTGCCCGGACTTTGTAGAAGACTTAAGAAAAATAAATGATCAAATAGAAATCATACCAGCACACGCGTGGACGCCATGGTTTTCAGTATTCGGAAGCATGTCAGGATTCAACTCGCTGCAAGAATGCTTCAAAGACCAAACAAAAAATATCCACGCCATAGAAACAGGCCTTTCTTCAGACCCGGCAATGAACTGGAAACTATCAAAACTTGATAATGTGGCCCTAATTAGCAGCTCAGATGCGCATTCTTACTGGCCATGGAGAGTAGGAAGAGAAGCAACAGTATTCGACATGAAAGAAATGAGCTATCAAGAATTAATTGAAGCAATCAGAGAAAACAAAATTGTTGAAACACTAGAATTCTTCCCGGAAGAAGGAAAGTACCACTATGACGGCCATAGAAACTGCGGAACCTGCCTAACACCAAAAGAAAGCCTGGCAATGAAAAAAATCTGCCCATCCTGCAAAACACCAGTCACAGTAGGAGTAGCAAGCAGAGTAGAAGAGCTTGCAGACAGAGAAGGAAAATCACCAAACGCAAAACCCTTCAGAAACTTAATACCATTATCAGAAGTAATAGCGCACATGATTGGAGCGCCAATAGCAAGCAAAAAAGTATGGGAACAATACTACAAGCTCGTCTACGCATTTGGAAACGAGCTAGCAGTGCTGTCAGCCAAGAAAGAAGACATTGCAAAACACGCAGACGAAAGAATAGCAGACGCAATAGCAAACTCAACTCATGTCAAATGGAAGCCAGGATATGATGGCGAGTACGGCGTGCCATTATTTGAAGGGGCAATCCATAAAGAAAAGAAAGTCGTAAAGCAAAAAGGAATTACAGACTATTAGTAAAATTGCCTTGGAGCCTGCTGTTTTCTGCGCAAAATAAACGCTGCAAACACAATTGCCAATCCTACAATTGCAGCAGGAGTTGTCCAATCATTATTCACAATCGTGTTCTCAATAACCGGAAAAGGATGGCACTTGAAATCACTGCCACAATAATTGTTATTCTGACAGTCGCTGTTAAGCTTGCATTCCTTTGCGCCTTCCATGAACTTAAGAATAGAAGCAGTGCCGGCTATGCTGAAAGCTACTATGATAATAACAACAAACGCGCCCCACATAAAACCACTCATGACGTTTGCGGATAACAGCCGGTATATAAAGTTTATTCTCGATGCATGAAATTTGCCAGAGTAACAAAAAGAATGCCAAGCGCAGCAACCAAGAACAAGCCAAGCTGAACAGACTTAGATGAAGAAACGTCTGCAACATCATAATCTACAATTGCACCACCAGTGCCCATGGAAAACGAGCTTGTACAGCCAGGAGGGCTGTGCGACTCAAGCAATTCGCCTGATATAGCACAAGCATAAGTCACAGAACAGCCGCCATAAGTGCCACTGCATGCTGTTCCCTCACTCGTTCCAGTGCCGTATTTGTAGCAGCCACCTTCTGCGCGACAGCCTCTGGTGCCAGGAACAATAGTGTAGCCACCAGCTCCGCCAGTTGTGCCAGTTCCACCCGGAGAACCTCCAGGCGGCGGACAGTCAGCAGTTCTAGGCTTGCAGGCCAATATTTTTCCAAAAGTGGAAGGCGTGGCCGGAATGACAGTGCACGGCGCTACAGGAGGAGTGCAAACCATGCATTCAATTTCTCCTGTGCACATCGGAGGACATCCCCAAAAGTTGCAAATATCCTCCATCCAAACATAATCTTGAGGCGCAGTAGCATTGCAATTACCAACAGGGCAAGTGCAATTACTAGTGCAAGGCGGAGGGCCACAAGTGCCATTTATCAAAGTGATGTTAGGACAAATCAATGCGCCAGGAGGATCACAGTCCTCGCCAGCATCCGTTACATTGTTTCCGCACAATGGAATAGGTGGAGGAGGCGGCGAACAAGGAGTGCCGATAGGACAAGTGCAATTATTAGCGCAAGGCGGATAACCACAACTGCCATTGCCCAAGATAATAGTTGAGCAGTTTAATGCCATAGCACCAGGCGGGTCGCACTTTTCTATAACGCCTAAATCATTCGGAGAATCAATTTTCAAATCACCGCAAACTTTAGGACCAGCAAGAGTGAAAGAAACATTAGCGCATAAACAGTTTTCATCGCAACCGCCAGTGCCGGTAACTTTTGACAAATTATTTCTGGTGAAACAAGCCGTGCTAATCAATTGGCCAGTAACAGGGTCTCTGGTTCCAGGAGGCTCACACTGCTCCTTAAAACCCGCAGAATTAGGAATCTCAACCTTGCCATCACCACAGAAACCAGTACTTGCATTCGCAATCGGATAACAAGTACAGTTAGGCCTGCACGCACCAGGACAAGCAGAATCTGAATCTTTATCACACTGCTCACCAACATCCAGAACACCATTGCCACAAGGCACAGGAATCATTGCCTTCAAAGCAGCCAAAAGACCGCAATCAGACGGGTATGGCACTCCATAAGCAGCAATCTTTGCATCATCAACTGTAATCGCGAAAGTTTTAACAGACAACCAATAACCACCGCTCAACCAAGAATAAGTTACAAAACCAGTGCCAGGCTCAAGGAAACCACAAATAACACCTTTAGTAATCCATTTTGGCTCTAAAATTGCAAGCTTGCCAGACAATTCAGTCTTAACGCTGCCAACACTAGAAAGCTTAACCGCCTTAACTTCAGTCTTAACACCTGAATGGTCGTACGTTGCAGTATAACTTGTTCCCCAAGCTTCAGCAGACTTCACAGAATTCTTGTAAACATTACTTCCAATATTACTCTCAATCAAAACATCAGGATATTGGCCAGAAATCATCTCAAACGCGCCAAGACCCCACTTCTTTCCATTACAATCCCAAATCTTGAAACCCTTATCATCTCGCTTATCAGTATCAATGCACCAATAAGTCACAATATAATTTGCGCCAGTGGTAAACCTTTCTGTTGAAACTGGAACAGAGAAAGTTGCCTTGTCCTCAGCCCAACTCTTTGTAATTTTTCCACTCGAAGAAGATTCAGCCAACGCCTTTTCCCAAAAACCAAACTTTTTGTTATAAGCATAAGCAATCGCGTGAACGTAAAACTTTGTCTTAACAGAAGAAGGCTTTGTAACAGCAACCTTGACAACATCACCAGCCTTCACCATAGACGGCTCAATATCAGTATATTTCAACTCAGCAGCCCAAGAAGGAAGCGCAGATGAAGGAATAACCATTCCAGCAGCCCTTCCAACATTCGCTTCACCGGGCGCAGGAGGACTTGGAGGAAGCTCCTCAGCACATCCAACTAGAAAAATGCAAAAAATTACAGCAACAATCCATTTCATGTTATCTTTTTCAAATCAGAAGGATACTTTGAAAGATAGCCTTCCACAACTTCCTTATTGCCAGCTTCTGCCTCAAAAGTCTCAACATAAAGAAGCTCCTTTCCACTGGACCAGACAGCAATTCTGTGATCCTCCTCAGAAAGGAACAATGCTATGTTTTGGCCATTATGCACTTTCCAGCCCTGGTTAACAATTTCTTTAAACCAAGTGCTGAGCGTCTTATCCAACTCTGCGCGATTATTGAAATCAAACACGTGCGTCAACACAATAAGGCCGGTTTTGTCTTCCCTGTACTTAGCATCATAACGAATAACGTTAACGTCGCCAAAGTTATCCTTCTCAGCAGTTGTTGAAAGAATCTTAAGCGGACCAATGGCGCGATTTATTACCATCTTGTCAACATTAGCAAGCTCAGGAATAGCGCCTGTAGCAGAACCCACAACCTTGAACGTAACAAGCATCCACTTTTTATCATTGCACTCCCATTTACTTCCGCTCTTAATGCACGCGTAAACTACAGCATAATTGTCGCCTGGAGCAAATTTTGCATCAGAAACAGAAAAGCTTCCAAGAGCCTGTCCTTTAAGCCAAGACTCAATCTGATCTCCCTGCAAAGCGAACTTCTCCCAAGTGCGGGTTTTGGAATTAAACAAATAGCCATTTGAGTAAACATAATCAAAGCTTGAAACAGAAACTACAACACCATCACCAAAATAAGCAGATTGAGGGTTAACAGCGACGTTTTTTGGAGGAACAGCCCAAGAAGGCATACCTGCAGCCATGCCTGCAAATGCTCTTCCAGCACCAACATCACCGCCTGGAGGCGGAGGACTTGGAGGAAGCTCATCAGTGCAAGCTGCCAGAAATACTAACAATAGTATAACAAGTGTAAACTTCTTCATGCTGATTACCTCTTTTTTTCTTTAACTAATTTAGTTATTTATAAATGTTATCTAGGCATTTCCCTTATTACTTCATCGATCAAATTTTCATTCCAGCCAGAAGAGCTGAGATGCTCTTTCAAAGCGTCTAAATTATAGCCTGCTTTTTGATAGCTCAGCAAGTACTGCCTTACTTTTTGCTTATCCTCATTTTCTGCTTTTCTTTTCTGGAAAATTCCGAATGTGATAAAGCCAGCAACTATGATTAAAGCAAAGACTGACAATAAAATGCTCAAAACAGTATTTCTCTTTGTTGCCTTCAAATCATCAAAGAAAGGAACTTCAACACTAGGACGGTTATTCAAGTTAGTAACGTCAACCTTCAAACCATCAACTTGGCTTTGCAATGCATCAAGCCTTGCAGAAACATCTGATTCTGATGAAGCTCTTGATTCAAGCTGGGCTAGACGACTTTCAATATCGCCTGACGTTACAACAGACTCTGGAATAGCAACAGGACGCTCAACAGGCGGAGCAATTGCAGGAGTTGGAGTAGGTGAAGGTGTTGCAGTAGTAGTCGGAGTTATAGCAGGAGGCTCTTCCATGCCTGGAGGAGCTGGCGGAGCAGGCAAGTCTAAAGTCTGGCCGCCAGTCAACCCATTATAAGTGTGAGAACCAGCAAGAAACAATCCTATCACTGTGATTAACAGTAACATTACCACTCTCTTTTCCATATACCGGATTAGCTAATAGTACTATTTAAAGGTTTATGTGCTAAAAATACTGCCATTTTTGAGTGGCAGTTTACCGTGTAAACTGCGCATGCATAAGCAGTATTTTGGCACGTCAAGAACCGCTATAAGATTAACCGTTGTGAGCGAAGAGAATGGTTCTTGACGGTACGGTTATTAATATTCAAATTGGCATTTAAACTATTGATAATTGGGATGGTGGAAGAAGGCGAAGTGTGCCGATGATGACTATATTCCGAGGCATAAAAATTTATATGACCGCATTATCTTACGACATATGTTGCTTCATGATAAGACGGAAACTCTAAAGTATGCTTTTCTGGTGAACGAAGTATCAACAATAATCCGGCGTTATCTCGATCTTTCGTACGCTCCCTCCGAAAATCAACGCAATGCGTTGCGCCAAGCGGATGCACTACTTCAGAAAACGCGTAGTGGTGTTGATCTGATTGAGACGGGAGTGCCTGGTTCGGAATACAGCCCCGAATCAATGCCTTTTGCGCATGAGGCAATGCAGATTTTATCGGGAATGGATGAATGGCCCACTGTTCGCGAGACAAGTAAGAAACTAGAGCGCATACGGCAACCTCTCGAAGCGCTTCTCGAAAACGGTCGAAACATCCGCGAAATTCAGGGTTTGAAGGGTTCCTATGAATTTTTCCGCCATTTGAGTCGAAATCTTTGTGCACAAGTAACACGAGAATCATTCTGAAATCTCTACCTTTTCGAACGGTTTATTTATACGCGTTATCGTGATGCTCGAATTCGAGAAGCCGGACTGTTTGAGCTTCTTCATTAATTGAGAAAATCAAGACAAATGAGCCTGCAACGTGCACACGCCTCTTATTCTGCAAAGGCGCTCTGAGAGGCTTGTAATGATGAGGGTTTTCGCGTATTTCAGCGACTTTCTTGTGCAATGCTTCGAGCGTTTTCCTGTCTCGCTGAGCAAGCTTCAAGAAAACCTTGTTTAAATCTTCAGCAACTTCCAAACCATAAGTCATTGGTTAAGACCGTAATGCTTTGCGAAGTCATCGACACGAACAAACTTTCCCTTTTCTGCTTTCTTAATGCGTTCGATAAACTCTTCTTTGAAGTTTGGCTCGCCTTCACATTCGATATAGTGCTCAATAACAGTTTCAACAGCTTCAGATTTATCTTTCAAGTTGTATTTAGCCTTCACCATGTTGAGTACCTTGTTCGCATCTTCGCTTAATTGTATAAGTGCCTGTGTCATAATATCACCTTAGTCTGACTAAGGTGGACTAATATTTAAAACTTTGTGTTTATAATTATGACATTTTTGTCGCAAAGGGTTAAATTCTATCTAAACATAGTATGCTATATTGTGACTAGTACGTCGCAGAGGTATACACGATGGCAAATGAAGAACAAGTAGGATTTCACAAAGGAGCGCTCACAACACTGGCAAAAGAAAGACAAGAATTAGTCAGACTATTGCAAATTGTAGAGCAACTAATGCAAGCACACTTGAAAGCACTCAAAGACATGGGAATAGACCTAGAAGCAGAAGCAAAAAAGGCACAACCGCTTGAAGACGCAGTCAAAAGAGGAATATAATGTACGGAATGGGCGGGTACAGCGGAAACTCAGGATACGCAGGTTCCGGATACTCGCACAGCTCAGGCTACTCAAGCGCAGCAGGATACTCAGGCGGAGCAGGATACTCAACAGGACATTCAGCACCAGCAAGCCAATACTCACAACCAGAACAGCCGCACTTCTCATTCGCAGACAGCTTCCTAACAGAAAACAGGCCAATGACTCCAATGATATCAGACATGGGAGAAGTAAAAGAAGTAATAGAGCAAACATTTGAAAAAATAACCGGACAAGAATTCCCGCACGACAGCATCAAAATCATGATTTGCGACGAACAAAAATTCAGACAAGTCCACAACAACACAGGAGGAAGCTGGAGCGAAGGAATAATGGGATTCAGCTTCAACAAATACGGAAGAGGAACATCAGAAATCTACATCAGGCAAGACCACTTAGACAGCGTATTGCTGACAATCGGACACGAAATAGGGCACGTATTGGGACCAACACTTCCAAATGGGCAAGACGAAGAAGCAAAAGCACACGCATTCTCGCTAACCTGGATAGAAACAATCAGAGAAAACAACATCGGCGGATTACAACCAAACATAATACCAAACCCGGCACACAACGGACTGCACGACGTAGCATTTGACTACGTCAAATACTTATTACAAACAGGCTCAAGCTCATTTGACGTGTTCAAAACACTTGCGCACGGACTAACAAGCATAATAGCAACAGGGTGATTACAATGGTGAAGAAAACAAAAACAGAAACTAAAACTGAAACAAAGACAGAAACACCGACTTACGATAAAAAAGAAGACAAGAAAGAAACTCCGCAAGAATTACAATTACCGTCAAACCTGCCGCCAGAAGTAGCAGAAAAACTAAAAGTAATAAAAGAAAAACTGACAAACTTCCAGAAGAAAGTAACAGAAAAATTTGACAAATACATAGTGGGAATTGCCTTGCTGCCACCGCCAAGAGCGCCAGCACCAAACCTCCCGCCAGAAATAGCGGCAGAAGAACAGAAAAGATACGAAGAAGAAAAGGACAAGTATCACACGTTAATTCTCATAGACGATACAGAACCAACAAAAATGACCAAAGGAGAGCTAAGAGACAAGCTCTCAGCAATAATGGACGCAACAGCAAAAGAACTCGACCCTAATATTTTACCACAGACTTTGCTATTGTCTGAATTGTGGCAAAACTGCTACGACGGAAAATACGATTTACTGCAATTAATAGGAATGAGCGCGCCAATCTATGATACTGGAATGCTAGGCGCAATCAGAATAGCAGAACTACACAAGACAATGGTCTTGAAAAAATTCGAAAAATACATTGTCGCTTATGTCATGGCAGGCTCATTAATCCAAGGAAGAGCAACAAAAGACTCTGACATCGACGTATTCCTCGTCATTGATGACACTGACGTCAAAAAAATGACAAGAGCAGAACTGCGAGACAAGCTCCGAGCAATCATAATAGGAATGGGAGCAGAAGCAGGAGAAATCACAGGAATAAGAAACAAAATCAACATACAAATCTACATCCTGACAGACTTCTGGGACTCAATCAGAGAAAGCAACCCGGTAATATTCACGTTCCTACGTGACGGAGTGCCATTCTATGACAGAGGAATCTTCATGCCATGGAAACAGCTTCTGAAAATGGGAAAAATCAAGCCATCAGCAGAAGCAATAGACATCTTCATGAGCTCAGGAGAACAAACACTTGACAGAGTCAAGTTCAAATTGAGAGATGTTGGAACAGAAGACTTCTTCTGGGCACTATCAACGCCAACACAAGCAGCGCTAATGCTGTACGGAATTCCACCGCCAGCACCAAAAGAAATAGCAGGAGTAATACGAGAAGTCTTTGTCAAAAAAGAAGGCCTGCTGGAAGAAGAATACGTCAAAATATGGGAAAATGTCCTTCAAATCAGAAAAGACATTGAACACGGCGTAAGAAAAGAAGTCTCGGGCAAAGAAATAGACAAACTGCTTGAAGACTCTGAAAAATACACGAAAAGATTAAAGCGACTGTTCACGCAAATCGAAAAACTCAAAGAAGAAGAAAGCATGCTGAACACATACGACACCATGCAAACAATACTCCGAGATGTGCTAAAAATAGAGAATGTCGAAACTGCGCCAGAAAAAGAAATAACGCGCATATTTGAGGACAAATTAATTACCACGGGAAAAATACCGGCAAAATTTCTCAGAACACTCCAAGACCTGGTAAAAGCAAAAGCAAACTATGACACAGGAAAACTCACAAAAACAGAAATAGAAAAAACACAAAAAGACAGCAACGAGCTGATACGCTTCCTGATAGACTACGTGCACAGAAGAAGAGCCCATGAGTTCGAAAGAGCAAGAGTCAGAGTGAAATACGGGCAAAAGTATGGCGAAATAACTCTGCTTGGCAGCACAGCATTCATACTGCGAAACATGGACGCTCCAGAAACGCTTGAAAAAGCGCCAATAAACCCAGATGGAAGCCTAGGAAACGCAGGACCATGCAAGCCAGAAGAATTCGAACACGCAATGGCAACACAAACGCCAGTCAGAATAACACTAAAAGAGCCCTTGTTTGAAAGCTTGAAAAGATTTTTCGGCAGGGACTACGAAGTTTTAATTTAATTTTTTCTTTTATATTCTTTCTCACCACTATTCTTATATACGGCTGAAGGCAAACCTCTCTCGATGGAATCAAAAGAACTCAAAGAGGAGCTAAAAGAGTCATTTAAAATATACAAGATAGCAGGAGTCGTCATAGTTATTCTACTGCTTATCGGAATATTATACGCCGTATTTACACGTGAAAAGGCTCCAGTTCTTCAAACAATGCCAACACCAGTTGAACCTGCTGCGCCTGTTGAAACTCCTGTTGAGAATGCAACTACACCAGCTGAAAACATTACTCAAAATATTACGGAAATCCCGCAAAATATTACGCGGAATGCAACACCAAGCATAACCGTTCCTGAAAACAAAACCCAGCCATTCAAACAAGTAAACTACACCTGGGAATCAGTCAGAATAAGCTTCCCGGACACTCTTAAAAAAATACCAATCGGAGTAACAAGCCACGAATACATAGAAATCCTTGAAGCAGACAACACTCCAATCACAAACGGCGAACAATTCGACTTATCTTTCATCATAGATGACCGCTTCGGAAAACAAACAGATTTAATAGCAACATTTGAAAAAGGAAAATGGCTGATATCAATCCTGTTTGCAAACACGGGAAATTACACCCTGACAGTAACTGCCAAATGCGAAGAAAAGAAAGGATACTGCCAAAAGTTCTATACGGCAGGAAGCGCGCAAAATTCGACAGTCTTTGAAATCGTGTGACTCCTTTTCCGTTGTCCATAAGCTTAATAAACTTAGAACGCATCAAATTCTACTATGTACAGGGTAAGAACGGGGTATTCAGTCTCGGATGCAATGACGCATGATCCAGTAATGATAAATCCAAGCAAAACACTCCGAGAAGCAGCAAAAATAATGGACAAAGAACATGTTGGAGCACTGCTCGTAAAAGAAAATGACGAAATAATAGGAATTCTAACAGAACAAGACATTGTAAGAAAAGGAGTGGCAGGAACAGGAAACACTGCGCTGAAAAAAGTCAAAGAAGTAATGGCAAGAGACCTTGTAACAACAACGCCTGATGAAGACATATTTGAAGCGATAAGAATAATGCGCGATTACAACTTCAGGCATTTGCCAGTCATGCACCAAGGCAAATTTGTAGGCTTGGTAACATTGAAAGACATTCTAAGAATAGAACCAGACCTGTACGAAATAATGGTGGAAAAGATAGAATTAAGAGAAGCTGAAAGGAAGCCGCTAAAATAAAATTCTAAAAAAATAAAACTAAGGCCAAACGGCCAAAATACCGCTCATCACTAGCAATGCCACGAGCCAGTGTGCCGCGTTAAGAACGAACAGCATGAATGGCTTGCCTTCCCAAATCCAGATTCCAGCCATTATAGGCATCACAAATCCGAACCAGAGCCAGAAAGCAAGCTGAGCGCCTGCAGCCAAAGTTGCAGCCATCATGTAATCAATGAAATGCGCCAGAACGTAAGCCACTATCAGCTGGGAAACAAAGCCAAGCGACATTGCCTTGCCAGGCGACATACCGGTCTTCTTCATTGAAGCCATCGTAATGCCTGACAGCTTCATCCACTGCTTTTGGAAAAGCATTCCATACCAAACCCAGCCGATTAAAAAGCTGGCAACAGCCGCAGCCAAAACCGCAATATAATTTATCATTACTTCCATAATTCCACCTCAATAAGAAGAAATTGGAAAGAGTATAAAAAGCTTAGCAAGAACGAAAACCAATTAAATAGCACTTTATCCTCAATAGTCAATGAAATTCCCGAAACTCACTGGAAAAGCAGTACTCTCTCCAATGTCAGGAGTCACAGATGTAGCCTTCAGAGCGCTTGCCAAAAAATACGGAGCGGCAGTAACTTACACAGAATTCGTAAGCAGCACTTCTCTAGTCAGAGGCAATAAAGTAAGCTGGAAAATGGTAGAAACGGATTCTTCAGAGAAGCCAGTAGCAGTTCAATTGTTCGGGCACAATGAAGAGGATGTTGTTGAAGCAGCAAGGCAACTACAGGATAAATTTGACATCATAGATGTTAACTGCGGATGCCCAGCATGGAAAGTAATCAAAACAGGAGCAGGAAGCGAAATGCTAAAACAACCGGAGAAGATTGCGCGATTCATCAACAAATTATCCACTTCTGTAAACAAACCAGTAACTGTCAAAATAAGAATAGGAATAGATGACGATAATGTTAATGCAGTAGAAGTTGCAAAATTAGTAGAAGAAGCAGGAGCAGCAGCAATAGCAATCCACGGCAGAACACAACAACAAGGGTATACAGGCGTTGCTGACTGGGATGTAATCAAGAAAGTCAAAGAAGCAGTAAATATTCCAGTCATCGGCAATGGAGACGTATTTACACCAGAACAATTCAAAAAAAGATTAGAAGAAACAGGAGTAGACGCAATAATGATTGCAAGAGGCGCAATAGGCAACCCGTATATTTTCAAACAAATCGACGATTACATGAAAACCGGAAAGTATGAAAAAGTTTCTCCAATCCCATTATTCTTTGAATACCTTGAATTAGCAAAAAAATACAATATCGGATTCAACGCAATAAAAGGCCACGCAATAATGTTCACAAAAGGAATAGTTGGCGGATCAGATTTAAGACAGAAACTTGCAGCATGCCACACCTTGGAAGAAATAGAAGATGCGCTGAAGCCAAAGCTTATATTGTGATTATAATTCTAACATCGCATGATTATCAGGAAAGCAACACTAAAAGACTTTGAAGCACTCAAGACGCTTTGGGCAGAATTTTTCTTATTAGAAGCCTCCACAGACGAACGCTTAGATCCTGCATGGGTAAAACACGGGCTGCCTGTTGCTCTTAGCAAAAGCCTAAGAAACAAAAAAGAAATCAGTTTTTTGGCTGAAGAAAAAGGAAAGATTCTAGGTTACTCGTCTTCAGAAATCATCCCTTCACGAAGGACACTGTACAAAAAACAAGGACACCTCTACAATCTTTATGTGATTCCAAAATACCGGAAAAAGGGAATAGGAAAGAAATTATTGGAAAAATCACTTGAATGGTTTAATAAAAATAAAATTAAAGATTTAAAAATACTGGCATATTCTTGGAACACCAAGGCACAAAAACTGTACAGGAAATACGGATTCTCTGATTATATGTTAACGCTTAAAAAAATAAGAAAATAAGCCAGTACGATTATTTCAATTCAGACGCCTGCTCGCCCTTCAAGCCCCAATTATCCTTCGAAACATCAGTTATTATGATGTGAATGCGCTCAGCAGGAATTGCCAGAGTTTCTGACATCGTCTTTGAAACAGCTTGAATGAGCCTGCGCTTAGTTGCTTTATCCCTGCCTTCCCACATATCAATTTTGACTATCGGCATATTACCTTCTCATGATTATTTCCTTCTGATCAAATCTGACTTTGGCATACTGTGCAGCGTGGTCATCACTTGCGCGATAACCAACAACCATCAGAACAACTGAAGTGAGATTGTCTTTTTTCAAGTTTAGAATCTCGTCAAACTTAGCCTTGTCAAAACCTTCCATAGGACAGGCATCAATATTCTTCAAAGCAGCAGTTTCAAGCATCATGCCTAAGGCAATATACACTTGGCGCGCAGCCCAGTTGTCAATAGAATTGTCGTTTATCTTCTGAGTCATAGAGCCAACCATCATTTCTTCGTAGCCTTTCAAGCTCTCAACAGAAATCTTTCTTGTATCCGCAATTCTTTTCACGTAATCCTTTACAAATTTCTCATTAACATCAGTTCTGGCCGCAAGAACAATCAACTGAGAGGCATCAGTAATCTGAGGCTGGTTCCAAGCAGCTTCTTTCAGCTTTTCTCTTAATTTTGCATCTGAAATAACGATAAATTTCAAAGGCTGCAAGCCAAAAGACGTTGGAGCAAGCCTGCCGGCTTCAAGAACCTCGTTCAAATCTGCATCTGAAACTTTCTTTGCTGGATCAAATTTCTTTGTAGCATAACGCCACTTTAGCGCTTCTATGATATTTGTCATAATAAAAAGAAGGCCTATTTGGCCTTTTTAATTCTTTGCATGGCCTCCTCGACGCCTTCAGATTCGCTCTTAAGCCATGCTTTGTACTCGCTCAACTTCTCCATTTTTTCCTCAGTTGTGAGGAATTTCCTTCCCTCGCTGCCGCAGCAGCCTGTTCCACATTCCATTTTTGTTTTCTCCGGACTCGGAAGTCCGATATCGGAAATGCGATACTTCTATATAAACTTTGCGGATTTTTAAAATAAGCTTTATATATCGGACTTCCTATACTCTTGCTATGCACGGCAGCTGTGAAATGAAAGGATTTCTGTCACTCTTCATACTGTGGACTCTAAGCAAGAAAAGCATGACTGGAGCACAGATAGCACAAGAAATAGAGCGAAGAAAAGGAACAAAGCCAAGCCCTGGAACAATTTATCCTGCGCTAAAAGACTTGAAAGAAAAAGGGCTAATAGCTTCAAACAAAAAGAAAGAATACACTTTAACAAAAAAAGGAAAAGAAGAAATGCAACACGGACTAAGCATGTTCTGCACAGTATTCTCTGACTTCTCTGAAATGCGGTCATGCTGCAGAGGCTAAAATGCACATAGAAGGAATCAAACGCATGGTAGACCGGCAGTTAGAGCAGGGAAAGAAGGAAGAAGAAGTCAAAAAACAAGAAATAGCTGAATTGTTCAAAGAACGAGCAAGAGTCCACATCATAATCCATGGAAAAGTACAAGGAGTGTTCTTCAGAGACTATGCAAAACAGATAGCAGACAGCTTGGGAGTAACAGGCTGGGTGAAAAACGCTGAAGATTCTGTGGAAATTGTCGCAGAAGGCGACAAGCAAAGACTACGCGAATTCATAGTCGCCTGCGAGAAAGGAAGCCCGCTCGCAAAAGTTGACAAATTAGCATACGACTGGGAAGAATACAGCGGAAAATTTGACAAGTTCTACGTGCACTAAACTTTAACATCGTGCTGTCTTAAGAATTGAATCAATTCAGGCATTGGCAAGCCTGTGGCAAAATTATAACTGCCGTCAATTCTTTCTGCGAATCTTAACATGCCATCTCCATCAAACGCAGCTGAAAATTTAACAACTGGATAGCGCGATACATAATCCTTAATCTCGTGCTCAGTTAGCTCTCGAAATTTAACATTACAAGTTTTTGATGTAGACAACATTTTGCCTGTTTTCGAATTAAAAACTGCCAGCCCTGAGATGATCTCAAGCTCTTTTCCAGAAAAATCTTTCAACATATTAACTGCCTCTTTTTCATCAACAGGCTTTTCGTATATTTTGTGATCCATTACGACAAATAAATCGCCGGCTACAATTATGGCGTCCGGATTCAGCTCTCCAACTGACTTTGCCTTTGCCTCAGACAATTTTCTAGCACGCTCGTGCGGATTATCATCCTTAACTGATTTTTCGTCAAAATTGCTCGGAATAGTCTGGCATTCAAGGCCAAGAATATCCAGAGATTTCTTCCTAAACAAAGATTGCGAAGCTAAAATGATTTGCATTTATAGAGAATAACTCTCGCCATTTATAAATTTTAGTAGCCCATCAGCAGCGCATCAGGGTCTTCTAAATGGCGTTTGACTTCATTCACGAACTTGGCAGCCATTGCGCCGTCAATAATTCTATGGTCAAAAGAAAGAGACAAAGGCAGAATCTTTCTTACTACAACCTTGCCGTCAACAACAACAGCTTTTTCTGACATTCTTCCAAGCGCGAGAATCGCGCACTCAGGATAATTGATAACAGGAGTTGCGAATTCTCCGCCCAGACTGCCAATGTTTGTAATTGTGAAAGTTCCGCCCTGCAAGTCTTTCAATTGAATTTCCCTTGTCCTTGCAAGCTCAGCAGTACGCCAGATGTCTCTTGCTATTTCCAAAATTGTTTTTTCATTTGCATTGTGAATGACTGGAACCATCAAGCCAGCCTGAGTGTCAACAGCAATTCCAATATGGTAAAACTGTTTGATGACGATTTCCTGCTTCTCGTCATCAAGACTTGAGTTAACGTACGGGAACTCTTTCAAAGCTAAAACGCAAGCTTTCACGATAAATGGCATGAATGTCAAATGCACGCCTTTCTTTTCTGCCTCTTCCTTTTCTTTCTCCCTGAAAGCAGCAAGCTTAGTAACATCAGCATAATCCATATGAGTAACGTGAGCAGCAGTCTTCAAGCTCTGAGTCATGTTTTCCGCAATAGTTTTCCTAATTCCTTTCAAAGGCAAACGCAAAACCCTGCCGAACTTTTCAAAAGTAACAGTAGGAGATTTAGCTTCAGCTTTTCCAGTCCCCTTCCTAATATCATCCTCTGTAATCCTGCCACCAGGGCCAGAGCCCTGAACTTTAGAAAGGTCAACATTCATTTCTTGCGCTAATTTTCTAACTGCAGGAAGAACAGCAACAGAAGCATCAGCACTCTTTTTAGGAATAATCGGCTGCATTTTCAAAGGAACTTTCTCATGCTCATCCTCAACAGCCTCCTCGAGAACGCCCATAACAGTTGTAGATTTCTTAGGCTGAGCTTTTGCTTTCTCTCCCTGCTCACCTATGCTGCACAACACTTCGCCAACATGAATCTTTTCACCAGGCTTGCCATTAATCTGCAAAATAATGCCAGACTTAGGACTAGGAACCTGAACAACAGCCTTATCAGTCTCTAACTCAACAATCGGCTGGTGCTCTTCAACTTTGTCGCCCTCTTTAACCAGCCACTTAACTATCTCACCCTCAGCAATTCCCTCTCCCAAATCCGGCAACCTAAAATCGTAGCTCAAAAGTTCATCACCTGCTCAATAGCCTTGCCAATCCTGTTTGGACCTGGCAAATAAACATCTTCCAGCTTGAAATAAGGAAATGGAGTATCATAGCCTGTCACACGCTGAACAGGAGCCTTCAGGTATAATAAAAGTTTCTCCTGAATCCTTGCTGCAATCTCAGCACCAAAGCCAAGAGTATGAGGGGCTTCATGCACAACAACCGCTCTCCCGGTCTTCTGAACGCTTCCAAGAATAGTGTCCCAGTCACAAGGACTCAAAGTTCTAATGTCAATAACTTCAGCACGAACACCTTTTGCAGCAGAAACATCAGCAGTTTTTACACACTCTCTGACCATCGCGCCCCAAGCAATCAACGTGACATCAGTACCCTCTCGAACTATATTTGCCTTTCCAATTTCAACTGTGTAAGGCTTATCAGGAACTTCGTCTCGAATCGCACGATAAATACGCTTGGGCTCCATAAAAATAACAGGATCAGGATCTCTGATTGCAGAGATAAGAAGACCTTTTGCATCATATGGATTGCTAGGAATAACAACTTTTAAGCCAGCGGTATGAATGAAATAAGACTCAGGACTCTCGTTATGGTGCTCTAAAGCGCGAATGCCGCCACCATAAGGAAAACGCAAGACCAACGGACAAGTAATTTTTCCTCTAGTTCTGTTTCTGATTCTTGCAGCATGCGAAAACAACTGGTCAAAAGCAGGATAAGTAAAACCATCAAACTGAATCTCGCAAACAGGCTTCAAACCCTGAATAGCCATGCCAATGCTCGTTCCAACAATGCCGGACTCTGCCAAAGGAGTATCAATAACTCTGCGCTCTCCATACTTCTTCTGCAAGCCATCAGTAGCGCGGAAAACACCGCCATCAACACCAACATCTTCTCCCAAAATTATTACTTTTTCATCTCTGGCAAGCTCGGCATCTAGAGCATCCCTCACTGCCTCAACAATAGTCAGCTTTGCCATTCATCCCTCTGCTCTTTCAAGTTAGGAGTCAAGTCCTTGTAAACAAAGTCAAATGCATCAGTGGGTGAGGGTTTGTGCTTCTCAGCATCAACAACACCCTGATCTACCATTCTTTTCGCCTCAGCCTGAACTGCGGCCTCAAACTTCTCATCCCATAACTTCTTCTTTTTCAAATACAATTGAAACCTTTTCAAAGGCTCTTTCTCAAGCCAAGCTTTCAAAACTTTAGGATCCTGATACCTTGTAGGATCATCAGCAGTAGTATGCGGACCAAGACGATACGTTACGCACTCAATGAGAGTGGGACCTTTACCAGCCCTTGCCTTATCCATTGCTTGCTTCGCAACAGAATAAACAGCAAGAACATCATTGCCGTCAACCTGCACGCCCTCAAAACCATAAGCAATTGCCTTCTGCGCCAAAGTCTCTGCTCTAGTCTGACAGCCACCCCATTCAGAATCATGGCAAGTTCTTGGCAAACTAATTGCCCAATGATTGTTTCTGATAACGATTACTGACGGAGTAACAAAAGTGCCTGCAAAATTCAAACCCTCATGAAAATCACCAGTGCTTGTAGAAGCATCACCAACAAAAGTCAAAGTAGCAGACTTCTGATTCTTAATTTTCATTGCCAAAGCAGAGCCAACACCATGCAAAGTCTGAGTCCCAACAGGAATGCAAACAGGCATAATGTTAGACTTCTCAGGCAGGGCCATTCCATCTTCTGAGCCACCCCAGTGCATTAACAAGTTCTTTACTGGGACGCCACGCATCAAATAGGCAGCATGCTCTCTGTAATCAGTAAAAATCCAGTCAACATCCTTTGTTGCGTAAACTGAGCCAACATGAACTGCTTCTTCTCCCAAACTCTGGGCGTATGTGCCAATTCTACCTTCTCTCTGCAAAGATAAAGCAGTGTTGTCAAAAACCCGCTCAATAACCATCCATTTGTACAAATCTCTTAATTCCTGAGAAGAAAGCTTAGGCTCTAATTTCTTGTCAACATCTCCCTTTTCATCAACAACCTGAACGTACTTAACAGTGAACTTGGCTATATCCTTCTGCATATGACCTCTTTTTATATCTGTTTTAAGAACGAATGCTTTTAAATGTTTTGACGCCCCATAACACATGCGCCACGAAGACCGCCTTCTTTCTTCTTCTGAAGCTCCAACGCTTGATAGGTGCTATCGATAGAGATGAAATCCGTTACATTAATTGCTTCTGCGCGCGACTCGTTCAAGAGCATATCAAAAAATCCTGCATGCACGGTCTCCAGTTTTGCTTCAAAGTGTTCAGGTGCAATACCATCTGCTTCAAGCAAATGCGCAATATCTGGCAGAGGGTTTCTTTCGTACCAGCATGCGCGCTGCACTTCTACAATATTGCCAGATGCCTTAGGTCTCCAGCCTGACAAGCCGACCAAGTGTTTTTCATGCCCATTGGTAAAGTACACATCAGAATCACGATATGAGAGTTTTTCTCTTGGATATCCAAAACTGGCCAATAAAATTCGAAGTGCATGTCCCCAGTCTTCCTGAGATGCCGCAACAGATTCTTCATGCTTCATCCTGCCTCGCATCATGCAATATGTTCCCGGGTGATACCACGATAATCCGCCGTCAGGACGCTTGATCTCTGTTATGTGCGGCTTCTCCAAAGGCTGCGACCTTCCTCTCACGATATTGGGCTCTTCGCAATGTTCGAGAAAAACAACTAAGGGCTCTATTGCAGTACGCTCCCGCGTCTCGTAAACTACTGCGGGAATTTGCATAGGCTCGGTAATCTTCATCACGTAGGCTTTCATTTTTGATGCATCCACTCCTCGCTTTTGTATTTCTTTGCTAATTCTTTTGCTAAGGACAATTCCTTTTTAGTCCACTTGCTTTTAATGAAATCAACCCCTTTAAGAAGATTGTCTTTCAAGGCGTTCGCTGTTTCTCTGAAACTCGATTTGGAAAGATTTGACACTGCCGTGACTTTCTTGAACGTTTCCGGCACTTTTTCCCTTTTCAAGTGGTCTCGCTCGGGCCTGAGAAGCTTTCGCATTACTTTTTCATCAACATGATATAGCAATGTGCCGCCAATATAAACAACACCTGCGCTTTTCTTAATTGTCGCTCCGGAAATCTTGCCTTTCTCAGTTACAACATCGTTAATCGGCTTATGCCAGCTCTTAATTCCGAGGTCTTTCAGCGCATTTACAATTCTGGAACAGACCCTTTCATAGATTTCGTTCGGATTTGAAGGAAAAAAACGCTCAGCCGCAACAACACTCCAGCTTATCTCGCCCTTTTCGCTCAAGTACATCGCGCCGCCACCGCCCTGACGACGCACTACTGGAATTTTGCGCTTTTTCGCTTCTGCTAAATCAACCACATCGCCAATATGCTGTCCATAGCCAATGTTAATGCAGCTTGGCTTCCAGCCAGCAAGCCAGATTATAGGAGATTTTTTTGCAGAGGCCATTGCAACTTCATTCAGCGCAATCTTCAGATGGGGATCATAGAATTTGAACGGAATAAAACGCCACTTCATGCTATCGGCAAAGCGCCCAAAGCAGCGCCGATAAGATATCCTGCAATAGCAGCAGTCATTCCAACAGCAGCCATCTCAACAGCAGACTTCAAAGGATTTGTTCCAGTATACCTTCCTTTGACCGCTCCACTAATGAATAAAACCACAGTTGAAATGATGATAGTAGCCCAAAACGCATTTCCAACAGGCATCAAAATAAAAGGAAGAAGAGGAATAAACGAACCAACAATGGCAGCAAGTCCAACAACTACTGCATCTCTAACAGGACGAGAAAATTCCCCGGCCATTGCCCCGCCCCTCTTTTTATAATATTCCTTGCCAGCTTTTCCACTGGTGTAAGCAACAGCAGCCATGCTGATAGACTCAGCAAATGTAGCCGCAAGACCAGAAATCAGAATAATATACCTTGACTGAGTTGCCTCTGCAACAGCCAGAACAACACCAAACACATTGACTAGACCGTCTTGTCCGCCAAGAATCAAGTCACGGATGATTGCAGAACCGCTATGATCGACCTTTTTTTTTGACATACGGATAGGATGTATATGGTGATTTAAAAACTTATTTCTGATAACCCTCATACTCCTCAGGCGGAAAAGTATCAGGGTGTTTCTTGTCAAACAAAGTAATTCTAGGCTCTACATACACGATGTCTGTTAATGCAGTAGATTTATGCAGAACATGAGGCCAGATAGTCAAAAGCATACCTTGCTTTAGCCTCACTTTAGATTCTTCTTTAGTAAACTTGTTCCAAACCCATAATTCGGCCTCCCCAGAGACCATGAAAAATAATTCGGGCTTCTTTGAAGGATCCGTGCCTTTGTGGAAATGGTTGCCAAATATTGAGCCTTTTTTTCTAGTGTAGCCTGTAAGCTGTACGGTTTTTTCACCAGTGAAATTCTTCCACTCGAAAACAGGCCCTCTCTTGTCGCCAGGCTGGGAAACATCATCAAATTGTTCTATTTCAACACCAGTAATGATTTTCTGCTTAACCACATTTCCTCTGCATAACGGCAATCTCTCTCATCATTGCCTTTCTCATCTCAGGGTCGCCTGCTGCATGTCCTGCAAGCACAAAGAATAACTTTGATTTTGGCAAAGCTTTGTGCAAAATGTATGCTGCTTTTGGCTCGCAAACAAAATCATACCTTCCATGCGCCATTGAAAGAGGAATATTCTTTATCTTGTTTACGTTTCTCAAAATATAATTGTTCGGCAAGAAACAATTATTCTTGAAATAAAGAGCTTCAATCCTCGCAATAGCAATAACCCAATTGCCTTTCAGCTCTCTGTCAACTTTCTTAGGATCGTAATACAAACTGCAAAGACTTGACTCGTATCTTGCCCACTCTTTGCAGAACTTACGAGCAATACTTTTATTCTTCGAGTTTATCATCTTCGAATAATATGGCAAAGGCTTCCTGCCTTTAGGAACAAAACTCATGAAACGCTCCCAAACTTCAGGAAACTGCGCTTGAGGAGCACCTGAAAGCATGTAATCAGTCTCAAAACTACCGCCAAGATAAATTCCTCTCAACACCATGCCTAAAACCATCTTCGGATATTTAATCGCAAAGCACAAAGACAAACAACTTCCCCAACTGCCTCCAAACAACAAAGTCTTCTTAATTTTCAAAAATCTGAGAATATTTCTGAAATCTTTCACGAGATTTTGAGTAGTATTAGCTCTCAAACTGGCAAAAGGCTTGCTCTTGCCAGCACCACGCTGGTCAACAATCAAGATATTGAATTTCTTAGGATTAAAATGCCGGTGAGCCCTGTCGCCACAACCGCCGCCAGGACCGCCATGCACGAAAAGAACAGGAGTGCCATTAGGATTGCCGTAAAGCGCATAGTATAACTCGTGACCATTGCCTGCAGGGAAATAACCAGTCTTGTAAGGCTTCCTCTTTGGATACATATTCATGACTGAGTTGTGATATCATGGGCTTATTAAGTTTATGTCATAAATATTATAAATAGGAAAAAAATAAGTCAGTTTGTGAGTGATATGAAGACAGAAAAAAGCGGAGATGAGACGCAGTTAATGCCATCTCCCGTACAGCTAACGCAAGACGATGCTTCTCTTATCGATACTAGAGAAATGCCTTCTCCGGAAAAACTAATTGCTGCAGAAAAAGCAGCACGCGTGAATGCAGAATACAACCATGCCATAGCATACTCGGCAGCCGGAAGGCACCAAGCAGACGCTGAAAAACTCAGACAAGAACTCAATGAGCTAAAAGCTAATGACCAATTCAGGGAAGCAAACTATGCCTTTCACATGCAAGACTTAGGCAAACTAGAAGCAGAAAGAGACATGCTGGAAGAGCAACTGAGAAAAGCACAAGCACAACTTGGCGCGCGAGAATTTAACAAAGCATTTTCAGAAGAACTTCTCAAAGAATTTTACGCAACTATTGATGAAAATCTAGCATTAGAATCAAAAAAGGCAGAACTAAGCGCAGACAAGTCAATGCTTGAAGAACAGCTTAAATTTGCAACAGAAATGAAAGACGCGCATAGAAAGATTGCCACTTCTGCTCTCTTCAGAGCAACAGCAAGCGCAAATGCGACAGAAAAACAAACAATGATAATCAAACTATTCACAGACAGATTCGGAAGCGTAGAAGATCTCTACACGCTAACTGCACTTGAAACTGAGCCTGTTACAAAGCCTTACAATGGAGGCATAAAAGCCATCATTGACGAAAAATCAACACCAGAGCCAAGCTATTCTCAAAGAGCAGGAAGATTAATCGGCAGGCTAGTATCAGGTGTTGGAAGACTTCTATATAAGAAATAAAATAATTAAAATAAAAAAATGATTCTTAGATAAACAATGGTGCGAGCACCAAAGTCAAAGTTCCAAGAAGCTTGATCAAAACGTGCAAGCTTGGACCTGCGGTGTCTTTGAAAGGGTCACCCACAGTATCACCTGTAACAGCCGCCTGATGCTCAAAGCTTCCCTTCTTGCCTTCTATTTCCAAATGCTTCTTTGCATTATCCCAAGCACCGCCACCAGTATTCAACACTAAAGCCATCAAGATACCAGCAATAGTGCCAACCATAAGGAAGGCTGCTGTTGCTTCTGCCTTCAAAATAAGGCCAACTGCAACAGTAACAGCCACAACCATCAACGCTGGAAGAATCATTTCTTTCAAAGCAGCCTTTGTGCAAATGTCAACACACTTTGCATAATCAGGCTTTGCCTTACCTTCCATCAATCCCCTGATACTCTTGAACTGCCTTCTAACTTCAATGACAACTTCATGAGCAGCGTCTCCAACAGCCTTGATAGCCATGCCGGAGAAAAGGAAGACTAACATTGCGCCAACAAGAGCGCCAACGAAAACCTCGACCTTTCCAAGGTTGACAATCCTGCCAGCCTCGCCAACATACTTGACAACTTCGTCCTGGTATGCGCTGAACAACAAAAATGCAGCAAGTGCAGCTGAACCAATTGCATAACCCTTTGTCAATGCCTTTGTGGTGTTGCCAGCTGCATCAAGCCTGTCAGTTCTAGCACGAACATTCTTTGGAGCGCCAGAAAACTGGGCAATACCGCCTGCGTTGTCTGTAATTGGACCGAAAGTGTCCATTGCCAAAACATAAGCAGCAGTTGAAAGCATACCCATAGTTGCAATAGCAGTACCGTAAATTCCACCATGGTCAAGGCCAGTCCAAGTACCAAACTTGTAGCTCAGCATCAAAGCAGCGCCTAAAACAACAACCGGAGCAGCTGTGCATTCAAGCCCAACTGCAAATCCACGGATGATGTTTGTCGCATGACCTGTCTCACAAGCCTTTACAATTGCCCTGACAGGCCTGTATTCAGTCTCAGTGTAATACATGGTAATTATCACGATCAAAATGCTTGTGACAATTCCAACTAATCCTGCGTAGAAGAAATAAATGCTTCCAAGCATCTTCATTGTAACAAAGTAGAATGCAAGAGTTGCAAGCACTGAAGTTATGAAATAACCCTTAGTCAAGCACCACATTGGATTCTGTTTTTCTTTTGCTCTAACAGACATAACTCCAACAATGCTGGCCAAAAGACCGAAGCTTCTGACAATCAATGGGAATAAAATACCGTTAACTCCAAAAGTAGGCCATAAAGCAACACCAATGATCATTGCTCCAATGTTTTCTGCAGCAGTAGATTCGAACAAGTCAGCACCACGACCAGCGCAGTCGCCGACATTGTCTCCCACTAAGTCTGCAATAACTGCTGGGTTTCTTGGGTCGTCTTCTGGAATATTCTTCTCAACCTTTCCAACCAAGTCTGCGCCAACATCAGCTGCTTTTGTGTAAATACCGCCACCTAACTGGGCGAACAAAGCAACAAAAGAAGCTCCGAAACCATAACCAACAATCATGAATGGAATTTCTCTGATGTCCATCCAAATGCCAAGAATTGAGTATAAAGCAGCAATTCCGATCAAGCTCAAAGCCACGATGAAAATACCGCTAACTGCACCGCCACGCAACGCAGGAATAAGAGCATCATTCATGCTCTTCTGAGCACCGGCAGCAGAACGCACGTTAGCTCTTACTGCAATCCACATGCCAAGAATACCTGCAATCGCTGAACAACCAGCACCGAACAAGAATGATATAGATGTGATCAAACCAAACTGCGCCTGCCCTAAGTATCTATAGATAACATAGATGGCAACAGCAGAAATAAGGCTGATGATAGTAATAGTAACATACTGACGCTTCATATAAGCATTAGCGCCAATCCTGATAAGCTCAGAAATCTCCTGCATTTTAGGAGTGCCAGCAGGGCGTTTCAAAACGTCTCTCATAAGCCACACAGCAAAGCCGAGTGATAACAAACTTATAGTCCAAACAATCCACATCATAGTATAACACCCCAGTTAGTAGTATTGAATTTGGGGAGAAGAGGGCGCTTTAAAAAGCTTACTGTCATAACCCTTAAATAACCCTTATTAATATTTTACTTCATGGACATAATAAATAGCATACTGATTGTTGTAGGACTAATATTATTTGAAGTAATATCAAGCATAGACAACGCAGTAATAAATGCAGAAGTCCTAGGAACAATGTCCAAAAAAGCCAGAAAATGGTTTTTGTTCTGGGGCATACTGTTTGCAGTATTTTTGGTAAGAGGACTACTGCCATGGCTAATAATATGGGCAACAGTCCCAAAACTCGGATTCATAGGAAGCTTCCTCGCAACATTCAGCTCAGACCCATTAGTAATGGAAGCAGTAGACAAATCAGCGCCAGTATTACTAGCAGGCGGAGGAGTGTTTTTGGTGTTTTTGTTTTTCCACTGGCTGTTTTTAGAGCCCAAAAACTTCGGACTGCACACGGAAAAGTTCTTTGCAAGACAAGGAGTCTGGTTTTACGCTGTAGTATCAATAGTTTTGTCAGTATTTGTCTGGTATGCGCTCAAAATAAACCAATACATGGCATTCGGGGCAGTGCTTGGCTCAACAGCGTTTTTCATCACGCACGGATTCAAACAAAACGCGGAAAAAATGGAGCACGAAATGCTCCACAAAGGAAGCCTGACAGACTGGGCAAAAATAATGTATCTGGAAGTAATCGACGCGACTTTTTCCATTGATGGAGTATTAGGAGCATTTGCATTCACGCTCTCTGTTCCACTTATATTAATTGGAAACGGAATAGGCGCAATAGTTGTAAGATACATGACAACAAGCAATATAGAGGCAGTCAAGAAATACAAATACCTGAAAAATGGAGCAATGTATTCTGTGTTCGTATTAGGAGTAATAATGCTTGTAGACAGCTTTGGAGTACACGTACCCAGCTGGGTATCGCCAATAGCCACAATAACAGTGCTTGCTTATTTCTTCTTGAAGTCGAAAAGAGAACTGAATTTGTCGGTGCACACGCATTAGCCGTACTGTACATCCAAAGTGTTTAAATAATCTTGTGGGCTTTTATTGTCTATGGAAGAAAAAGTGACAAAATGGTTTGTTGTTTTTGCTGTAGTTCTGGTCGCATTCGTTTCAGTTGGCGTGCTGCTTTCTGGCGAACCTGCTAGTTTGGCGGGAATGCAGGGCATTACAGAGCGCGCGAGCGTACAGGTTCCCTCGCCAGCTTTCTGTGCAGGGGTTTGCAAGACCAAGTGCCCGACAGATTCGAACACGTTCCTTTTGCATCAAAATGGAGTGGCAGCCCCTCGCTGCAGGGATTTGACCACTGCCGCTCGCCAGCGGATAGCAAACTGCGTAACCCTTAGGGGGAAACAGTGTCCGCCTGGCATTTGAAGGCTGTTTTCTAGCGCGTGACTCTAAACTCTTGAAAAATCGCGCTGATAGTTGGCTGGCTTCTAAGGCAGAGGCACCTGTCCTGATAATCTCGGCTTGTAACTCTTCATCAACAAACTGTTAGAAACAACACTAACACTTGAGAACGCCATTGCAACACCTGCAAGAACAGGATTCAAAAGCCAGCCAGTAACAGGATACAAAACACCAGCAGCAATTGGGATTAAAATTATGTTATATGCAAAAGCCCAGAACAAATTCTGCCTAATCTTAGACATCGCATAACTGCTCAAAGAGATTGCAGTAACAACATCTCTAACATCGCTCTTAATCAAAACAACACTGCCAGCCTCAATCGCAATATCAGTGCCAGAACCAATCGCAATGCCAACATCAGCCTGCGTCAAAGCAGGAGCATCATTAATGCCATCGCCAACCATTGCGACTTTCAAACCCTTAGACTGCAATTCCTTAATCTTCAAAGCTTTCTGAGCAGGAAGAACACCAGCCATAACATCATCAATACTGGCTTGCGCTCCAATTGCGCGCCCAGTCCTTTCATTATCTCCAGTAATCAGCATAACCTTCTTGCCAAGCCTGCGCAATTCTGCAACAGTTTCCTTAACATAAGGCTTCAATTGGTCAGCAACAGCAATAATTCCAAGAACTTGCTTTTCACCAGCAAGAATTACAACAGTCTTTCCTTCCTCTTCCAAAGAAATAATTTTATTTTCAACTTCGCTTATCTTAATTTTTCTATCTTCCATCAAAGCACGATTGCCCAAAAACACCAATTTGCCCTTGATCCTCGCAGCCACACCTTTTCCAGTAATGGATTGGAAAGAAACAGGCTCAGGAACAGCAAGCTCTTTCGATCTTGCGGCGTTAACAATCGATTCTGCCAAAGGATGCTCTGACCTTTTTTCCAAAATAGCAGCCAACTGCAAAATACCTTCTGCCTTTGCTTTGCCAATAGGAATAATATTAGTAACAACAGGCTTGCCTATTGTTAAAGTTCCAGTCTTGTCAAAAACAATAACATCAACACTCTTAGTCTTCTGCAAAGCATCAGCACTCTTGAACAAAATACCATACTCTGCAGCCTTGCCAGTTCCAACCATAATTGCAGTAGGAGTTGCAAGGCCCAAAGCACAAGGACAAGCAATGATTAACACTGCAATAAAAGTTGTAAAACCAAATGCAAGATTTCCTAAGAAATACCAACTTGCAAAACTTGCAATCGCAACAAGAATCACAACAGGAACAAAATAAAATGAAATTTTATCTGCCAATTCCTGAATTGGGGCTTTTGAACCCTGCGCTTCCTCAACCATCCTGATAATCTGCGCGAGAACAGTATCCGAGCCAACTTTAGTAGCTTTGAAAGTAAACGTTCCTGTCTTATTGATGGTTCCAGCAACCACTTTGCTATTAATAGTCTTCTCAACAGGAATACTCTCGCCAGTTATCGCGCTCTCATCAACACTAGAATAACCATCCTTCACAACTCCATCAACAGGAATCTTCTGACCAGGCTTGACAACAATCAAATCGCCAACCTCAACTTCTTCAATCGGAATTTCCAACTCCTGCTTATTCCTAATAACAATTGCAGTCTTAGGCTGCAAGCCAAGAAGCTTTTTGATAGCCTCAGAAGTCTTCCCTTTTGCAATCGCTTCCAATAATTTTCCTAGAATAATAAAAGCAACAATCAAACCCGCAATTTCAAAGTAAAGCATCTCAGTTGTATATCCTGCTTTTTTTGCAAAAATCATCACTGCAACAAACAAGCTATAGATGTAGGCTGTACCAGTTCCAACAGCAACCAGGCTGTCCATATTAGGTATCCTGTTAATGAACAAAGCTCTGAAACCTTTAGTGTAAAACTCTCCGCCCGCAAAAACAATAGGAGTTGCAAGAATAAACTGGAGCGCAGCATTCATCAAGGGATCGAGCATAGGCAAAGGCAAGCCAATCATGTGCCCCATTGCAAGATACAATAATGGGATTCCAAACAAAGCGGAAATAAACATCCTTATTCGCCAGTGCTTAACTTCTGCCTGCCTCGCTTCCTTTTCCTTGTCAAGTCGAGAAGCGCCATAACCTGCATTCTTAACAGCAGAAATCAGCTTGTCAACAGTAATCTTAGAAACATCATAAGAAACATCTGCTTTTTCTGAAGCAAGACTAACTTTAACAGAAGAAACGCCAGCAAGCTTCTGCAAAGTTCTTTCCACAATTCCAACACAATGCTGGCTTTCCATGCCGGAAATTGACAGCGTGATTTTCCCGGTCTCAGCCGACTGTTCAGCCTGATAACCAGTCTTTGATATCGCTTCAGCCAGCATTTTTTCAGAAACCAAAGAAGGATTATAATCAACATAAGCCCTTGAGCTGGCAAAATTAACAACAGCCTTCTCAACACCGGGAATCATCAAAGCTTTTTCTATTGTTTTAACACAGCTGGCGCAATGCATGCCGGAAACAGGAATAATTGCTTTAACAGTCAAGTGCTTGAACTTATCAAGGCACTCCTGGCTGCAAAAGTAAAATGTTTCACCATTCTTTTTTGCTGAAAACTTTGCGGTAATAGGATTGACTTCCATCCCGCAGGAAGGGTCTTTAACCATGATTTACATCAAGTGTAACACTATATATAAAATTTGTGAAAATGGCAATGTTTAAGAATAACAAGTTATGAATAACTCCCAATGTACAAAGAGGTTTTAATCTTCATAATAGGCTGCATAGTGCTAGTAAAAAGCGCAGAATACGCAATAAAATCAGTAACGCACCTTGCAAGACATCTCAGGCTGACAGAATTCGTCACAAGCTTCCTGCTCGTAGCATTTGTCTCTTCTCTTCCAGAAGGATTCATCAGCGTAATAGCAGCATTAGGCGGAGACCCAGGCATAGGAGTTGGAACTTTACTGGGAGGAAACATTGCAGACTTAACGCTGATACTGGGACTTGTAGCTCTAGCAGGGCATCCGGTGAGAATTCACAGCTCGATTGTAAAAAAAGACTTGTACTTTGCAGGATTAACACTGCTCCCAATAATCCTCGGAATGGACGGCAGACTATCAAGAATTGACGGAACAATACTTATCGCAGCAGGAGTGCTGTTCTTGATTGTTCTATTGAAGGAGCGCCAATACTTCCGTGCGCCTTTCAAATCAAAGGATAATTGGATCAAACATTTGCTTATTTTCATAGCAAGCATGGCGGTAATGCTGATAAGCGCAAATTACATAGTTGAAAGCACAAACTTAATCGCATTCGGACTTGGAATACCATCACTATTAGTTGGAGTAGTTCTAGTTGCACTTGGAACAACACTACCCGAATTTACTTTTTCACTTCAAAGCGTTAGAAGTGGCCATGCAGACTTAGCAATAGGTGACATACTTGGAACAGTTGTTGTAGACGCATGCATAATAATGGGAATTATTTCATTAATAGCACCAATAGCTTTGGATGTAACAATACTCAGCGTAATTGGAATATTTACTCTGTTTGCAGTAGTATTCGCATTAATGTTCATGAGAACAGACAATATTCTCTCAAAGAATGAAGCACTAGCGCTCGTATTGTTCTACATTGCTTTTATTGTCGCGCAGATTTTACTCCGCTGAGCGCGCCAGCGCGAAGCTCGTCAGCACGGTAAGGAACAATAACCACCTTGCCTCCTTCTTTTCTGAAATCATCAAGCAATTTTGACTCGCTGCCACGATAATCACTGGGAAGCATAAGCGCCCAGCCAAACTCATGGCAAACATCTTCCATTACCTCTCTCTTGCGATTTAACAGCTTGAAATAATTCCTCAATGACTTCTCTCCAATCCCGGGACGCATTTCTACCCCTGCATACAAAAATGTTGGCTCCTGCACCAGAGCTATGCAGTCAATAGTCGTGTACGTATGAATGCGGTCTTTAAAGACAATAACGCCGTTTTTTCTTCTTTCTTCAAGATAAAAAGCGCTAACTTGCTGGACAGGATGTGTTGTGGGCGTTTCAATAGACACCGTGCTGGGAAAAACCCTTCCGGCATCTTCAATTGCTCTTCTGACATATTCCAAACAGAAAATGTTAAAGCGCTCCATTTCACACGCGCCCTGCTCATCCCCGGCAACCGATGCCAAATCAGGCCTGAAGTTTTCAATAAAACCACAAAGCGCATCAAGTCCGCTATTCGTTTTCAGCACTTTTTCACATCATCGCCATGAACAACATCCGTTTTCAGATAAGGAAGAGGAGTCATTTCTTTCTCTTCGGGTTTTTGAGCGGAGTCTCCCGGTTTTTCAGCGGATTTTGAACTATGCACTTTCTCAGCAGCCCGCATAAAGTCACCATGCGAATAAGGCAGGACTGCAACATAGCCGTTTTTTCTCCGGAAACTCTCAAGGTGACGTTCTTTGCCAGGCCTTGGAGATGAAAGAGAGATCACGACCCACCCACAAGGAAGTCCGGTTATTCTTTCCAGCAAGTCAAGGCGTTCAGGTATTTTGTCAAAATATTTAGAAGCATTATGCCCTGATTCTCCAACACGCATTTCAACAACAGCACAAACTTCAGGATTTTCTACAACGATGAGCTCGCCAAATAAACCAACCTGCCTGTCAGCCTCAAATGCGCCGACTCCATCTCCGATTTTCCTAAAATTATAAAGGTGATAAGAATCACGCACAAGCGGGAGAGGCTCAATCGCTCTGTTAGAAGTCTTATCAAAATGCTCTCTGCAGCTTTCAAGCAATCTTTCAAAATACTCATCTGCCATTTTCCGAACGTTGCTTTCTACCGGCTTAGAAGGATCGAATGCCTGCTCTGCAATAGAATCTAGCCTAAATTGCCTTCTTTCAATATACCAGCACAGCTCAGCAAGCGTTGTATGCCTTGCCAAACGGTACTTAAGCTCAGCCATCCCCATATACTGCGTATTCAAAAATAGCATATAAAAAGGTTGCGACATATTTCGACGATTAAACGTGCAATACGAAAATAATCAGGCTTTTCATAAGTTGTAAAGCAAATAGAATCAGTATTTAAAATTTCCTTAACATGCGTTAAGAGAGACTTGATAAAAAATGGCGCGGACAGGATTTGAACCTGCGAACCCACTAAGGGAGCGGATCTTAAGTCCGCCGCATTTGGCCGAGCTTTGCTACCGCGCCGTGTGAATAAGATGAAAAATCACATTATATAAACCTAATGCTACAAAGATTTAAAAATCGTCTTTGAACACGGTAACGATTATGCCTCCGTAGCTTAGTAGCTATAGCGCGACATTGGTAATGTCGAGGTCACGGGTGCAACTCCCGTCGGAGGCTCTAAAAATAGCTTCGCAATTTTGGATCCTCGAAGCGCAAAGCACGTTCGAGGCTTCAGACGCATAGTTTGGAATTTTCAAGCAAAAGGCGAGTTCTTGCAGAACTGGTCCCGCAGTGCGTTGAAAATGGTTGTGCATTTCTTGTCGTTGGCTGCGAGGTCTTTGAGTTTTGAATATGAGGTGCGTATTTTGTCAAGGGCCTTGCCGCATTCAGGTTTATTGGTCATGATGAACATGTAGCCTATTTTCGGCCAGCCAGGGCAATTGATATCTGCGACGACAGAGAGGTAGTATCCCGTATCGCATGACTTTGCACTCAGATAGTTCAACCCTGTGTTGACATCTTTTGCTAGTTCAGCGCAGGGCGACGGGCCTATTTGAGCGCGTGGCTGCTGTGCCGCGGCAAATCCGGTTGTCTGCGAGTGCATAAATAAAACAAATGATCCTGCAATTGCAACCAGCGCAATCATTAGAATTACTCCTGCTTCTCCTCTTTTTTCCATTTTCTTTATAGTGTTACTGCGATATATAAATGTTGTGCGCGAGAAATTAATGCGTTCCGAACTTTATTTCTGATTTCTGCGTGAGACTTATTCCAATTCTCTTTTAAGAGTTTTATGCGCCTTGTTGATTTGCTTGAATTTCTCAGGATTGCCGGTTGGAGTGTCAGGATGATGCTCTCTTGCCAAGTCTTTGTAGCGCTTGTTAATAGCATGCAAGTCTTTTGATTCAGGATGGACGCCTAAAACTTCCCGCGCTTCTTTTCGCTGCTCATCAATATTTTCATCCTCTGTAAATGTGCTTATGAAATCTTCAACGCTTTTTTTCTTGTTTACAACAGCATCGACTTCAAGTTCGATCACTTTTAAAACAACGTAAAGATTGTCCACGTATTTTTCCGCGCCTTCATAACTGTAATACATCAGATGACCGTTGTAAAACCACGTGGCAGAAGCAGGGGCTTTTTTGAGCGCATAAGCTTCAAGCTGTATATCAGTTTGGCTCTCAGTGAGCCCAATTCTCTTTAACGCGTGAATAATCGCATTCCTGAACTGCACAGCGCGCCTGCTAACAGAGTCTCTTATTACGACTGCTTCAAACTCATGGCCTTTTGCTTTTATGATCGTCATTTGTTACCATTCGGTAGTTCTTAATCGAAGCCACCCCTTTATAAAGGTTGGCCTGTGCGAAGCTTTTTATATATTGACTGCATTTCAAGCACTATGACAATCAGCAAAAAGGACGTTGAAAAACTGCGAAAAGGATACAGAGATGAACTTGCTATCCTAGAAGAAAAATGCAAAGCAGGCAATGCAACAAGAGATGAATACGCACAGCTGAACAAGCTCAGAAAAAAGATGCAATAAAAATACCTGCAAGGTATTTTTAGCCTCAAACTGGGTTTAAATCATAGAACGAAAATATTGACCCAGTTCAAGGGCCTAGTTATCTTCTGCGCTTCCAGAACTGCCTGCGCTTCTTTTGTTCTCCATGATTTTGGAAAGAACGCTCGTGAGCAGGACCAGCAATCATTGCTATTTTCTCAAATGTTGGAAGAGGAGTTGCTGAAATATCCCTTCCGAGATTGCGCAAAATAAGCTTGAAATCACGCACATCTTGCGGAGTTACAAATGTAACAGCATTGCCCTTTGCCCCTGCACGCGCAGTACGGCCTATTCTGTGAACATAATCATCAGATGTTTGAGGAAGCTCGTAATTGTAAACATGGGAAATATTGCTGATGTGCAATCCTCTGGAAGCAACGTCTGTTGCGACAAGAACGCCAAGCCCTCTCCTGTGCAATGTGTTGATGGTCAATATTCTTTTGCTCTGAGAAAGCCCGCCGTGAATAGGAGTTGCGTCTATTTTTTGCAAACGCAAATTCTTCGCAACTTTATCGCAGCTCCTGCGAGTAGCGCAAAACACAAGCGCAATGCCTGGAGTTTCGTGCTTTAAGCAATAAACAAGAAGAGAAAACTTGTCTGGTTGTGGAACAGCAAACGCTTTTTCTGCAAGAAGACTGGTGTCAACCTGAGTCTTTGCCTGAACTGAAACAGGAGTGTTCATGTAACGATGAACGAGATTTCTAAGCCTTGGAGACAAAGTCGCGCTGAAAAGCAAAGTCTGGCGATGCTTAGGAGTATGGCGCAAAATCTTTTCAACATCATCAATAAAACCCATATCAAGCATACGGTCTGCTTCATCAAGCACAAGATATCTAACACTTGTAATCTTGCAACCTCTCTGAATTAAATCAAGAAGCCTGCCAGGGGTTGCGACAATAATATCTGCAGCGCGGAAAGCATTCATTTGAGGGCCCAGGCCAACTCCGCCAAACACAGGAACAATCCTTATTGGAAGATATTTTGCAAAACCTTTCAATGCATCACTGACTTGTATGCACAATTCGCGGGTTGGAGTAAGAATCAATCCCTGAACCCCTTTGCCGTGAGAAAGTGTGCTCAAAAGCGGAAGCCCGAAAGCCGCTGTTTTGCCAGAACCAGTCTCGGAGTGCCCAATAACATCTTTTCCAGAAAGAATCAAAGGAATAGACTGCTCCTGAATAGCAGTCGGCGTATGATAACCCTGATCATGAACTGCCTTCAGGATAGGCGCTGACAGCTTGAAATCTGAAAATTGCATTTGAGTCTCCATCCCTATTCTTTAAACTATATCTTTGAGAATAGTAATCTGTTCACGAGACTGTTCGTTTATAAAGGTTTGTGTTCAGGCTGGAAAATTTAACACGCTGGATCAAAGTAAGGCGCATCTGTAACAGCTGTAAAGTTGTAGGATATATTCTTGGCGCCAGGAGGAGTTCCTGGAATAGAGAATGTGTAGTTCAGGTGTATGAACACCATCTCTCCAGGGGAGACGTTCTTGTGAAGGTTAACTTTGCTTCCTGTGTTTGGAATCGTGATGAAATTCAAAGCAGGATTGCAGGTTGCAGTCAGCGACAAGCCTGCAGTTCCATTAACCTTCATCTGCTGAATACAGCCGGATTCAAACGGGCAACCGGAAGCGCTAACATTAAGCCCGAATCCCGCAGTGCCATTATTCCTGATTGACAATGCGGTAACGTTGCCTCCAGTATTGTCATCAACAACAGCACAGCCGACAGCTGCAGACAAGTTATCGGTCTGGAAAGTACAGATTGCGACCTGCTCAGGAGTAATTGTCGCATTATAAGTTCCGTCCACAATAGCAATACTAACACTGCTGTTTTCGCCGCTGCTGTGATTGGTCCAGTGAGTCACATTATATATGAACGTGCCTCCCGAATAACTTATTTCAGTACAAACAGCCGACGTGCAGTCAACAAAAGTTCCATCGCCCTCAACATCAACAAGCGCCTTAGGGTCAACGAACAGCAGGCCGAAGAAAGTCAGATTGGCGCTTTGATTCAGCCCAGGCGCGTTAGTGGCGTTGACAAACGTGGAATTGTAAAGAATTCTGACATCAGAACTCCAGTTGCTATTGCTTTGCGTCATGCTCCTGTTCAGGTAATAAATCTCCGCCTCGGCAGCATCCCTAACAGCAAGACCAGAGCTGGCAATACTGTAGTTGGCGAAGATGTGGTTGAGAATCGTCACGTTGCCGGCCGTGACAAGCCTGAATTCAAACTGGTTGTTTGTTACGATGCTGTTGTTGTTCAGAAGAGTGAGATTGGCTCTCTCGATATGGATAAAATCACCGGTTGAGTTCTCCATAAAATTAAACTCCACGCTGGCGTTGGAACTGTCAAGAATACGGACTGTGAAATTGCTGGAGTTTGAGAGATTGTTGGTTGAAATGTTAACGTCACTGACATTTGTCATGTAAATTCCCGCAGCAGTCGCATTGGAAACGCCTACACGAGTGATGTTGTTGTTTATAATGCGCAATTGGCGTGTCAAGTTAATCACTTGGATGCCGTTGCCTCCGATATTGGAGATGTTATTCTGCTGGAGAGTAATGTTCTGCTGAAGAGTTTCATTGCCGATGATGTTAATGCCTACGCTGCCAACAGAAGTATGATTCTGGATAATGTTGCGGATGACTAGCAAATGATTGCTCTGGCGGGTTATGAGCACTCCATCATTTGTATTATTGAAAATGGTGTTATTTTCCACAGTAGTGCTGTTTCCAGGAGTGAATGAAACGCCGAACTGGTTGTAGTAAATAACGTTGGATGAAATGTTCTGGCCGCTGGAATTTATGTCAATGCCGTCATCAGTGTTGTTAAAAATTCTGTTGAAGGTTGCAGTGACATTAGTGGCGTTGAGAAGCTGAAGGCCGTCAGCGTTAAAGCTCAGCGTGTTGTTGAACACTATAATATCCCTGCTTCCATGGTCAATCTCGATTCCATCAGGGAACGCAGTGCCTGTAGCATTGCTGGCAGTATTGTTCGAAACATTGCTGAGAGTGGAGTTTCTCAATCTAATATTGTTCTCAGTGTTGTTTGAAGCGTTGTTATTTGCAATGAGCAATTGGCTGCTGTTCTCGACATCAATTCCCTGCTCCGCGCTGTCAGTAATGTTGTTGAACTGTATTCGGAAATTGCTCGTATTCTCAAGCCTTATTCCGTCATCGCCTGACAGGAAAATCGTGTTGCTCATAATTGTGTTGTTATAGCTGTTGGAAGAAAATATGGTGTCGTTCTGAGTCTGGAAGAAACTGTTATTCTGGATTACGTTGTTCTGCGACGCTGAAAGAATCGTCAGACCGTTTGCAGTGCTAGACGGGTCAGATGTATTAAAGAAAATATTATTGGTGACATTGTTATCTGAAGAATTGAAGATTGACATCAAATTATCAAACGCTCTTGTGAGGTTGTTGTTAACAACTGAAGCGAAGCTGGCATTGTTCAGCTCAATGTTATCATCAGATGAGTTTGTTATAGTGTTATTATCCACTATGTTGTAATTTGAATCTGCAATGTAAATATTATCATCCTGGCTGTATGCAACGGTGTTGTTCATAATTCTGTTCGAATTGCTCTGAAGCTGCGCGGTTATGCCGGCTTCTTGCGAATTCGTTACAATGTTCTGCTGTATGGTGTTATTGTTTGACATATTGAAAAGAACAATGCCATTCGAAGCAGAAGCGCCTGTCGCATTGTCAACAAGATTTCCTGAAATGGTGTTGTTATCAGAGCGAACGAAAATAATATTGTCGTCAGTAGAGTGCACTCCGCTGTTGTTTGTTATATTGCTCCTGTTCATGGTTGACAAGTCGTAGTTGTCATCGCTGCTGTTGAACACGGTGTTGTTGGTTACCGTGCTTTCGTTCACCTGGAAAAAGCTGAAGCCGTCAGTGAAATTGCTAACAGTGCAGTTCTTCGCGATGATGTTTCTCCTGCTCGAAGCTCTGACGCCCCTGCCAGAACCGTTGCTGGTAAGACTATAGCCGGCGCAGTCAAGCATTATGTTGCTCGCTCCGATTGTAATGCAGGCGTCTGTTGTATTCAAGTATCCAACGTAGTTAGAAGTAAGCGTTGTGTTAACAGTAATCGTTATCGGGCACGAAGCTGCACTATCAACAGCAGCATAGCTGGTCCAGTGAGTTACGTTAAATATGAACGTGCCTCCGGAATATGATTTTTCAGTGCATATACTGCAAGTTTCCCAGATGTCATCATCGTTGCTGTCAACAACCGGCGAAGGGTCGGAGAAAGCCAATCCCCTGAACGTAAGTTCAGCTGAGCGATTAAGTTGCTGATTGGCTGTTGCGTTAATGAAACTTCTGTTAAAGACAGTATAAACAGTGCTGTTCAAGTTGCTGACATTCTCAATATAAACCCACTGTGTAAAGTTGATAATGCCTCCGCTTGCCGAGCTGTTTTCTAAAACCAGGAACGTTGTGAAATTCGTGGTTGCAAAAGTATCGTTCAAGCTGTCAATAAGCCACGCGGAAATATTATTGTCAGTGCTGAAAGTGTTATTGCTGATCGTGTTGTTCTGAGAAATATTCAAGCGAAGGCCAATCGTGTTGTTCCTGAAAGTGTTGTTTCTGACAGTAGAATTGATAGTGTTATTCAAATCGAGACCGACAGTCGAATTCTCAAATGTGCTGTTTTCAATAATAAGCCCAACAGGGTCTGCAAAAATCGCAGACGCGAAACCGCTCATGTTGCAGTTAGCTATGATGACGTTGTTTGATCCAGGATTGACTTTGATGCCGTAACCAGTTCCGCTTCCGCGTATGCTGTAATTCTGACAATTAATCATTAGATTGCTGCCAGTAACAGTAATGCATGTGCCACTGCTTGTTATGTTGCCTGAAATTCCTGCTGTACTTGTTACTGTTACAGGGCAGGAAGTGATGTTCGCTCCGATAGTCACGTTATTGCTGATGTTAGTGCTTCCTTCATCTGTGTGGTTGTTTGGCGTGACCGCGACTGTCCACACGTCACCAACTTCTGTTTCCTGCGAAGTGAGATTCATTACATGATGATGGGACGCGCCCTCAAGATAATTCTCCATGATTTGCGCAGAACTCAGCGTTCTATTGTAAACGCGAACTTCGTCGATAGTTCCACTGAAATATTCAATGCTTGCTTCAGTGTCAGCTCCTATGACAACAGGACGGGCAGTTGAGCCAATGCTTCCAGTCTTTGCCACAGAATTGTTCAGCGTCCCATTCGTATAGATGCTCAGAGTCGCGCCATCATACGTGCCGACAATGTGATGCCAGACATTCGTAGCAATGCCGGTGGTCGTATAAACTGATGTTCCCGAACCGGCGCCTCCAGTTGCGACAGTAAAACCAATCTTGCCTGTAGAGCTTCCTTCCCTGAAAATACCATACCTTATGTACGGGTCGACATTTCCTGCAACCTGCTTCACAACAATACGGTCATAGTCAAAAGGAGCGGCCTCAGGCGTGTTAATCCACGCTTCGACTGTGATATTAGTTCCGGTAATGTTAAGGCTTGCGCTGTCGCCGATTTCAATATAATTATCGATGCCGTCAAAAGTATACGCTCCCCCGACAATGCTGGTGCCGTTCCACACAGGAGCAAATGATGCCGTTCCGCCGCCCAAAGTGCCGTTATTCTCAAAAATGCCGTAATCACGTATTGCGTCAGTGGCAATGCTTGAACTATTAGTTTCAAACGGCATGTTCAATACTGCGATGCTTGTGCCGTTCAAACGCCAGTCAGTAATGTTAAACAAATCCCCGCTTGCAACTGTCGCATTAATGTAGAGCGTCAAATTCTGATTGGTATCATTTGTCGCAGGATTGGTGCTGTTAAGATTAATGCCTGTAATGTTTGGCGGGTCAGATAAAAGATAAAATATAGGCTCACTGCTTGGGGCCATAGAGGGTGCGGACTCTTCAGGCGGTTCACTGCTGGTTGAAACTCCGCCGACAACAAAAACAACAGTCTGCTCAAAAGTATCTACGCCATCAAATGCGGTTATAGATAGAGGAATGCTTCCGATGGCGCCCGGAGAGGGAGCAACAATTAAGTTGCTCCCGTCCAGGACCACGTAGAGTTCAGGTTGCTCTGCGATAGTGAAACGCAGTGGAGAACTGCTGGAGAAGGATTCATCAAGATTGATAGTTAATGCAACACCGGGAGACAAGAAAAATTCTGCTCTATCGATCCACTGAATTGCAACAGCGCCGGTTGGCGAATTAGTGAAAGTGTAAAGAGTGGCAAAGCTTCCAAAAAGTAATAACAGAAGTACAAATATGTCCCTGAGCCTCATTTTACCCAGAGCTTAGCAAAGTATCACTATGCAGAGCCATTTCCCCCCTTTTACCTGAACTGAATATGATTGGTGAGAATGCCTTTTTAAACCTTACTGGAAAAGAAAATTAAATGAGCCCGCCCAGGCCAGTGAAAACTCTGGTTTTCGAGTCTGTGCGGGTGCTAATCCGGCTTGTAAAAAATTAAGTATGAGCTCGCCCAGGCAACGAAAGTGCGCTTTCGGGTCTGTGCGGGCTCATGCAACCTATTTCGAGAACTAGCTTCGCTCTTACAGTGATTAGTGATAATGAGCCCGCCCAGGTTCGAACTGGGGACTTGCTCGACGTCAACGAGCCGTCATAACCGCTAGACCACGGGCTCAGTGTATAATTGCCTATGACTCTATTGAGCCAGTGGTTCCGGAAAACGCATTTTTCCGCTACCACGGGCTCCTATACTATTCACGCCAATAGCTGACTTATAAATATTACGACTATCACAACTTTTATATATACTGCAGTGAACAATATACTCATGTTAAAAGAGGGTTCAGCTAGCAAGTACTTCTTCCTGTCAATGCTCGCAGTTCTTGGAGTAATCAGCATAATCATCATATTTCCATTCCTGACAAGCATAATAGCAGGCATAATTCTCGCATTCCTATTCTACCCATTCTACAACTGGCTGCTAAAAAGAATCAGGTCAAAAGGAGTCGCGGCATTCATCACAGCATTTCTCATAATACTATTAGTCACGGTCCCTGTTGTGCTTCTGATAAAAAATCTAACTTCAGAAACAAGATACCTCTACATCCGCACGAAACAACAACTTTTCAGCGGAGACCTGATAGACACAAGATGCTACGAAGACACGTTCATCTGCAGATCAGTAAATGACGTTAACAGCTTAATGCGAGATGAGACCATAAAAAATTATCTGGTTAATCTGCTAAATGACGTTCTTGCATTCGTGACAAAAAAAGTCAGCGACTTAATAATTTCTATTCCAAAAATAATAATTTATCTTTTAGTAATACTATTCACAACATATTACGCACTAAAAGATGGATCAGAATTGCTTAAACGCACAGAAAAAGTAGCGCCGCTAAAAGTACACCATCAAGAGCAAATAATAAAACAATTTGGCGACGTAACATACGCAATAATTTACGGAAGCTTTGTAGTAGCATTAGTCCAAGGAACATTCGGAGCATTTGGATTCTGGCTTTTCGGAATCAAAAGCTTCCTCTGGTGGGCAGTAATAATGACATTCTTCGCATTAATCCCGTTCATCGGAACATGGGTGATATGGTTCCCAGCAAGCGCATACCTTGCACTGACTGGATATTTGCACGGAGAAACAGGAATGATATGGAGAGGAATAGGACTATTCTTCTACGGACTCCTGATAATTTCAACAATGGACAATATTTTGAAACCAGTCATTGTAGCAGGAAGAGCAAAAGTACATCCCCTCCTTATATTGATTGGAATATTAGGAGGATTGTTCACATTCGGACTTATAGGACTGATATTAGGCCCGCTAATTCTTGCACTATTGCAAACACTCCTTGAAATCTATGAAAGAGAAAGAAGGCCCCACGCAGAAGAGCCGGAAGCAGACATACTTGGACATAAAAATCACAACAGAAGATGAAACTCAAAGTTAAAGACGAGGAAAAATCCCTGATTTTTCTAGCCTCTAACTTTGAAAAGCGTGATAAAAAATGAAACTCAAAGTTAAAGACATGGATATCGCAACCGGTGACATTCAGGTAGTAATACTGAACGAAAAAGATGCGCACGAACTTGATCTTCACCACATGGACAGAATAGTCCTCAAAAAAAACAGCAAAAAAACGGTCGCAATTCTTGACATAGCAGAAAGCAGAAAAGCCGTCCCACCAGGACATATCGGGCTGTTTGAAGAAGTAATTGATGAGCTCGGAGCAAAAGACGGCGACGAAATAAAAATCGACATCGCAGACAAGCCCGAAAGCATAAGCTACATCAGAAGAAAACTTGACGGCAAAAGACTAACGCCAAAAGAAATACGCGTGATAGTTGAGGACATAGTAAATAACAGGCTGACTGATGTCGAGCTGACAAGCTTCGTAATAGCAAGCTACACTCGCGGAATGAACATGCATGAAGTTGCTTCACTGACAGAAGCAATGACAGAAACAGGAGACGTGCTGAAATTCAAAAAATATCCAGTGGTAGACGTGCACTCAATCGGCGGAGTTCCTGGAAACAGAACAACAATGATTGTAGTGCCAATACTTGTCGCGGCAGGATGCATTGTGCCAAAAACAAGCAGCAGAGCAATAACTTCACCTGCAGGAACAGCAGACTCAATGGAAGTACTATGCCCGGTCAGCCTTCCAGCATGGAAACTAAAAAAAATAATTGATGACGTCGGCGGATTCATAATATGGGGAGGAGCAGTAAACTTAGCCCCAGCAGACGACAAAATAATACACGTAGAACATCCATTGAGCATTGATGCAGAAGGGCAAATGCTCGCATCAATAATGGCAAAAAAAGCCAGCGTAGGGGCAACACACTTGTTGATGGAAATTCCGGTAGGAAGAGGAACAAAAGTAGGAACAACAAGAGAAGCAAAACATTTGAGCAAACATTTCGCACAATTAGGGCACATGCTCGGCATAAAAGTCAAAACAGTCATAACAGACAGCGCAGAACCAATAGGAAATGGAATAGGCGCGATGCTTGAAGCAAGAGACGTTTTATGGGTGCTAAAATGCAATGAATGCGGACCTCAAGATCTAATCAAAAAAAGCCTGTGGATATCAGGAATACTGCTCGAATTTGCAGGAAAAGCACGAAAAGGAAAAGGCTATGAAATGGCGCACAGGCTGCTGACAACCGGAGCAGCATACGGAGCAATGACGAGAATTGTAGAAGCACAAGGCGGAAAAATGCCTGATCCGAACAAAATGAATCCTGCTTCCAAAAAATTTGTTTACCGCGCTGAAAAAACAGGAAGATTGAGATCTTTAGAAAATTCATCTATCGCAAAAATAGCAAGACTGGCAGGAGCGCCAGTAGACCCTGATGCAGGAATATACCTGCACAAGCATTGCGGAGACTCGGTCAAAAAAGGAGAGCCAATAATGACCATTTATTCACGAAGCGACCATAAACTATCATACGCGATAAAAGCGCTGAAAAAACTCGACGGAGTAGTCATAGTATGAGTTTCTACAAATTAAGAGAAGAGGACAGACAGTTCTTGTACTCGCTTCTTTACGCAACAGGAATAATCCTATTCTGGAGAGGAATATGGGAAGTATCTTACGAAATTCCATTGCTGAAAAATGTTTATTTCGTGCTTTTTGTAGGACTTTTTATTTTAACAATAACCGGATATATGTACAGGGAATTCGACCCGTTCTCACAAAGAGCGCGAAAAGTCAGCAAACTCCTTCACGATGTTGTCACAATGTCAAAAAGAGGAGACTTGCACGAAATTTATTATTATGATGATATAGGGGGGCATGAGCACAAATTGCTGCCGCACAAAATAAGAAAAATAGAGCACGACTTTATTGTTTTTGAGGAAAAAGGGCACGAAGTGTTCATACCATTGCACAGGCTGACAAGAATACACAAAGGAAAACAACAAATCTGGAAACGCTAATGCTTCTTTTTTCTATTCAAACTTGAAGCCGCGTGCAAATGAAAGCTCGTCAAATACCATCTAGCTCTCAAAACTCTCAGAATACGAGCAAATAAACGGATGAACTTGCCTTCCTTGATAATCTTGCTTCCAAGCTCTGCCTCGCGCAAAACTTTAGTCTCCCTGAACAAAACGCTTTCATGCAAAATCTTCTGAGCTTCCTCGCCTGCAAAAATAGCCTCTGAAGCAAAACGAGAAACTCTGAAAAGCGTGTAAAAAGGAAAAATTGCCAAAAGATCAATCCAGTACAACTTGATGAATTTCAGTGCATCATGCACACGATACCATTTGAAAGACAAATCAGCAATAAAAAAAGCAATGATGAAATAGTCAAGCCACATTACAAAACCATGATAGTTCTCGACATAAGGAGTGAACTCCAAAATAATCAAAAATCCCAAAAGAACAAGCATGAAAGGAATTGCAATATCTATGAAATGCTCAACGCCCCAAAGCCAGTGAGGAACTTTCCTTTTCATAATTTCTTCACAGCCTTAATTATAGCATCTGCATCAATCTTGTAAGTCCGCATCAAAACTTCAGGCTTGCCAGAACGAGGAATTTCTTTGACGCATAAGTGAGTTATTGGAATTCCTAAACTTGCAACTGCTTCGCCTAAGCCGCCCTCGGCATAGTGGTCTTCAACGACAATGACTTTTCTTCCTCTGCATGCAGAACGGATACTGCTTTCATCCAAAGGCTTGATTGAATAAGCGTCAATAACTCTTGCAAACTTCTTTTCTTTTTTCAAAAAGTCTGAAGCTTTTACTGCTTCGTGAAGAGTGACTCCGGCAGAAATAATTACAACTTTATCGCGGAAACTTCTTCTCACAACTTTGCTTCCTCCAATCCTGAAACTTTCACCATTGCTGTAAATAACCGGAGTCTTAGGCCTTGAAGTTCTCAAATAACCAATGCCGTTATGATTGGCTAACAACTGCGCGCATTTTTCTGATGAAACAGCGTCGCAAGGATAGAGAACAATGCTTTCCGGCAGACAGCGGAACAGTGCAATGTCTTCCACGCCCATTTGACTTGGGCCGTCTTCTCCGATGGAAACACCGACATGAGAACCGCACAATTTAATGTTGGCCCTAGAAATTGCGGCCATTCTCAACTGGTCGTGAGCTCTTGTGAAAAATGCGGCGAATGTTGACGCAAAAGGAATAAAGCCTTTTGTCGCTAATCCAACACTCATTCCAACCATGTTCTGCTCTGCAATAAAACAATCGATGAATCTTTCCGGATAAAATGACTTGAATTTTTCTGAGAATGTGGAATTTTTTACGTCTCCGTCTAGAGCGACAACTCTGTCGTTAATGCCGAGCTTTTCAAGCATTACTCCGTAGCCTTCTCTTGTTGCGAACATGTCGCCAAGCCTGTACTTTGGAGGAACAGGAGATTTTTCCTTGAATTTTTCTGGGCGGGCTTTAGGAGGCTTTCTGACGAGCTTTTTGCTGTCAATTTCAGGCATAGAGCCAAGCTCGACCAAAGCTTTGACAAGCTCGTCTTGCTTGAGAGCTTTGCCATGCCAACCCTCCTTATTTTCCAAGAAAGGAACCCCTTTGCCTTTTATTGTCTTTGCGATGATAATAGAAGGACCGTGAGCAGTTCTTGCTAACGACAAAGCTTCCAAAATTTCGTGAACACTATGGCCATCGCAAACAAAAGTATTCCAGCCAAAAGCAGACCACTTCTGCTGCCACTTTTTAATATCATAGCCGTGCAAGGATTCTCCTGACTGGCCAAGACGGTTGCAGTCCATTATTGCAACCAAATTTGACAAGTCCTGCTTTTTAGCGATTGCAGCAGCTTCCCATACAGACCCTTCAGCACATTCTCCGTCTCCCATCATGACAAAAATTCTTGCGCCTAATTTGCGCATTTTATTTCCAACAGCCATGCCAACACCAATAGAGAGACCTTGGCCCAAGCTTCCAGTCGCAGCTTTCACCCAAGGCATATTAGGTGCAGGATGGCCTTCCAATGGCGAAGGATATTGCCTGTACTCTTCTAATTTTTTTAACGGAATAATGCCTGCTTCAGCGTAAGCTGCCCAGAGAATTGGAGAAGCATGGCCTTTGCTTAACACGAAGTCGTCATTTGCTAAATCATTTGCGTCTTTTACATTGTAACGCATTTCATCGAAGAATAAACACGACATTAATTCTGCCATACTCAAGCAAGTAGTTGGGTGGCCAGAGCCGGCTTTTGTAGTCATACGAAGAATATGAAAGCGCAACCGCTTTGCTATCAACTGCAACACTTCCTCTTTTTGCATGCACTAAAGTTAGAGTGCACTATATATAAGAGTTACGCCTGTTCAATTTCATACTCGTGGCAATGCAAACTGTATTTTCCAGTTGCGCAATGTTAATAAACGAAGCAATGGTACCTTAGTAGTCATATTAGTATATTAAAGAGGTGAAATGATGAAAAAAATAATTGTTCTAGCAATGCTTTGTTTATTGTTAACAAGCATTTTTGCAACCACGGCTGTTGCAATAAGGCCAAATCTTGATTGGGTTTCATTTTTCAAGTGGATTAGCGGAGGAGGAATAACAGGAGCACAGGTATTTACGCCATTTTCAGGCACGTGGACTGCCACTGGACCTGCACAAGCCTTACCCGGTCAATCAATACCATTAACGCGCAGCGGATTTAGCGCAGGCGACACTGTTCAAACAGTACAATTTGTAAGCGGACAGATAATAGCAACCGGCGCATTCCCACCAGGAACTCCAATTCAGTACACTATTACAGGCGCAGGAGGCAGCCCTGTGTATGCACAATGCCAGGGAATCTCATTCGGTTCAGGGCAACCTTTGCAAAATAACATATGCCCAGTTCCAGGTGGCGGCGTAGTAGTTAGCGGCCCATCAGAAGAAGTGCAAAATCCAAACCCAACACACGTAATCTCTGTTAACGGAGTAGTAACTTTCAACGTTGGAGGAGTAGCAGGATCATTACCTATTTGCGGAAACAACATTGTTGAATCTCCCGAAACATGCGAGCTACCAAACAGTGGAAGCCAAAACTGCGGAGTAGGAGCATGCGCAGTAACAACCCAGACCTGCGACTCAGTCTGTCAATCAGTAACATGTGTTCCAGGAACACCAGTTGCTGAAATATGCGGCAATTTTGCGGATGATGACTGCGACGGCACAGTGGATGAATGCGGCCGTAACATCGGGCAGCCAGTAATGCACGCATTCCAGATTAATGCAAAGGCAGACGATTCGGATGATGATAGAGGTCGAGGGCACTTTAATCTTGAAGGACAAGTCGATAGCGGATTCTGCCTTATGATAAGGGCAGAAGGCGTGGCTGAGATGACCGGCGATGTGGTAATTGGTCCAAAGACAATAGTAGTTCCCCTAAAGTCAGATGGCGCGTGCGGACTTATGCTAGATGATGGTCAGCAAAGCGGAGCAGAAACGAGTGCCTTTGAATTTTCGGACTTCGACGGAGTCCCTTCGGGAAAGCTTGACATCAACTGGGTAGGCAAAAACTTCTTAGACCAGTCGCAAACAACAATAAGCTCAGGCGCGGTAACATTGACAGTAACTGTGAACGACTTAGACAATCCGTCAATTTCGTACAGCACAGGACCAATAACAGTGAACCTGAGAGCGAAAACCACAAAAATAGCGCGTGGACCAGTCTAAGAACTTTTTATTTTTTTATTTTTATTTTTTTTAAGCTATTTTAATTCTATAAACACGCTTGTCTTCAATCTCAGACTTTCTTAGAAGGATATCAGGATTCGGATCATTCGCAGTAAAAACAACAAGAGCATTATCACTCTTCACTACCGAATTGGCGACACAGCCATTCTTCTTAGCCGCAAGAGAAACAGGAGTCCACTCGCCTTTTCTGGCCTTGAAATAATCCCTTGCAAGACCATCTTTAGGAACACCCGCGAAAACATTCTCTGCCATCTTGTCGCGCTCTTGCTCGCTGGAGAAAGCGCGGTAGAAAGCAAGAACCTCAGGCGAATAATTCCTTGAGCGGACAACTGTTATTTCAAGAGAAAGCGATTGCCCTCTTTTTCTGGAGATAACTGTATTTTCGTCAGGCGCAGACTCTATTGGCCGGGCAGCTTTGCGGACAGCAAGAATACTGCCGTTTTTGCACAACCGGCATTGGTCAAACTCCTCAGATGCTTTAACCGCAAGACAGTCCTGCTTTTCACCTCTAAAATACCCTTCTGAAATTTCATACATTCCAATCCCTTCAACTTTTCCTATCAGCTGTTTCCACGGAGGGTTTGCATCTGCTGACGCATTTATCGCGTTGAAAGAATGGCAATTTTCATACGCATTGCCCATGGAGCATCCAAGCTCGCGGTAAAATGTCGGCGCTCGCTTTGTTGATATAAAGAATGGAGATCCTGCTCCGTAATCACCGTCATTATTTACCAGAACATTAATAGCGTGAGCATTCATTTTTTTACAGGCTTTTTCGTATGTTTCAGCAAACTCTTTATTTCCCATTATCAGCTCACGGCCGTTTACCAAAATCTGAAAGGCAGTGTTTGGATTTTTGTTTTCAGATTTCCAGGAAGGAGACCAGGTTACAATCCGCCAATTATCAGCAGAATGCACAAAATACGCATATCGGTTAATCAACGGTTCATATTCTGAGAATACTTCATATTTCTCACGTGCAGTATGCAATGCCTGAATGTCCGGAATGAGATTTTTTTCATCTTCAGGCTTGTATGCTTCAGACGCGCTTACAATATTGAATCTGTTCTCTTTTGGACCATTATTAACAACAGTAACAATGCTTTTTGCCATTTCGTCAACAGGATCTTCTTCAGCATTTATCCGCAATCCAGAAAGCAGCGCAAGGCCTACACCTGCCATTTTTCCGAAGTCTCGCCTTGTTATGCCTGCCATTTTATGATGTAATAATGGGAAGCTTTATATATATTTTTGCCTTTTTTACCATTCTATGAGTACGAAAGAAGCCACCTTAACTTCAGCGCACAATGTTGACGCATTTAGGATAAACATGCCGAATCCTGATATACAGAAATACTCAGTAATAACAGTAGCGGTTTCCAACGGCGCTGATGAGCATGACCTGTTTATCGGCCGTGTAAACGGCGAACTGCGACTTTTAAGATACCGTCCGGCCGAATCACGCAATGTGTGCGAAGGATACCTCAACCTTACTGAAGATTTCGGGCGGGTTATGCTTCCGCCACAGCGCGCTGAATTATCTGATCTCATTAAAGGCGACATAATCAGCATTGCAGGAGAAAATGGGCCGTGCCCTTTTAATGGAGCAATATACCAAGGACCAAACTGAATGAGTTCTATATATAGACGCAGCCGCCCGGATTACTCGGACAAGGCAAAGCCTTTCCGAGTTCCCGGAAACTCGCACAATCATATATGATTATTGCGAGTTTCCGCGATGAACCTAGGTTCAAATCCCTGCAAGATGCAACTGCAAGAGCGTAGCTCTTGAAATACGCAGCCGCCCGGATTTGAACCGGGAAATCCTTTCGGAAAGCAGTTTTCGAGACTGCCGCAGTGACCGAGTTGTGCCACGGCTGCATTTTACTAAATTGTATGGCAACAGTGTCAAATCCTCGCGTTCTGCTGAATGCAAGGTTGTGCCACGGCTGCATGCAATAAAACTGCCTCACGATGCTTAAAAAGTTTTGCAGAATTCAGTATGGCGATCGAACTTTGAGCTCTTTGACCTTCTGAAAATCTTTCCAATTCTTTGTCAAAAGCTCTGCTCCTACAGATCTCGCTGTAGCAGCTATTATCGCATCAGGAGTATCCAATCCAAATTCTCTTTTAATATCGCCGGCAAAAGCAGCAACAGGATTTCCTAAAGAAACTTTTGTCCATTGATGCAACAACTGGAGCGTCATTTCACGCTTTTTTGTGTCAGCATTCACTTTTCCTGCCAAAAGCTCAGTTTCAGTAATTGCAGAGAATAATACGTCATTACGGCCAACAAGCGCTTCCAAAAATTTAGTTGCAGGAGAATGCCCTCTCAAGTGGTCTATGAACACGTTAGTATCAATAAGCATCATAATTGAGGCCTCTTCCGCCATTCTTTTCTCAGACGACGCTCATATTCAACGCCTGTTTCCTTTAAATCAGCCCACATGCCGGCAGTTTCGCGGACTATGTTCTTATTTACTTTGACAATATCTATGCGGTTGTCGTCTACAATAAAGAATACTTTATCTCCAACATGCAGACCTTTCATTTCCCTTATATCTTTTGGCAAAGTGACCTGATAATTGCGCGTGATTTTTGAGATTCCCATAGTAATTTTTACTAGGTTTTCCTACTATTTAAATGTTTCGTCTAATACACAACCCTTAAATAATTCTCATCAAAACAGCAACTTATGCAACAAAAAAACTGGCATTTAACCCGCGCAGCAGTTTTCATAATTCTATCATTCTATGTTTTGCCAGACATTCTTCCTAAGATTGCCCTGCATTATTCTCCCGGCGGGCTAAGAATGCCAACAGCGCCATACCTGAACGCAGGATTTCTTGCAGTATTCATGCTGATTGCTGTTTTCGTGAAAAATTACGGCAAGCTTGAAAATTTACGGGGGCCAAAAATATGGGAGTTTATCGTTTTTGGCGCGCTTGCAGTAATGGAATTCGCGTGGTTCACCGGATTGCTGTTTGCAATCGCGAAAACACTATTTATACATTTTTTCTTGGCCGGGCTGGCGTACGGCTCAGGAATGCTGTTCTTGATGATAGCACTGCTTGGACTTGACGTTTTCAAAAAACTATGGATGGACATGGCAATGGTTGCAACGTCTTTGATCTTTTATTCCGGAATAACACTTTTCATCGACTCAACAAACTTTCACATTGTTACTGCGCGCCTTGCAGAAAAAATACTGGCAAACTTCATGCCCATAACTTTAGGAATTGCCCAGGGACAGCCTCTGATCAACGCTTCGGGATTTGCAACAGTCATAGGACCGCCATGCTCAGGAATATTCAGCATGGTATTGTTCACAGCATTATTCAGCTTTGTCTACTGGCTTGACAAAGACAAAATAAACGGAAAGAAAGCATTGACAGCCTATATAATAGGAGTGGCAGGAGCGTTCATGATAAATCTACTGCGCCTCATTGCACTATTAATAATAGGCGCAAAATGGAGCCCTAAACTGGCAGTTGGGCTGTTCCACACAAACGCAGGATGGATACTATTTGCCGTCTACAGCTTTGCATACTGGTGGATAGCGTATCCGAGAATCAAAAGTTAATAGAAAGTATTATATACTGGTATGATTTAGTCATACCTTATGGTAGAACTTAAATTAACCGCGGGCGTTGGAGAAAAAGGGCAAATCGTCATACCTAAGCCGGTCCGCGATATGTTCGGAATCACTCCGCATACAGAAGTTGTGTTTTCAATACAAGACGACAAGATAGTATTGGAAAAAAAGAATCCAAAGCAAGTCTGCCTCGAGTTTATAACTGCTGTGAAAGACAGAATTAAAATGCCTAAAAAGGTGGACTGGGACGAACTCTTTTCTCCACAATGAGCATATACCTAGATACGAACGTGTTCTTTTTTGCAGGGTTTGGAGATGAGAAAGACCCGCGCACTCAAAAAGCAAAAGAACTTTTGATGCGAATCGGTGAAGGCAAGGAAATGGCTTACACGTCTTTAATTACTATTGACGAACTCATCTGGGCAATAATACGACAAAAAAAGGACAGGAAAACGGCAATTGAGCAAGGCCTTCGCATGCATGCGCTTCCAATACATTTTATTCCTCTCATAACTTCCATTTCTTTGAGAGCACTTCATCTAATGCAGCGCCATCACATAAACCCGCGAGACGCCCTCCATGCGGCATCCTGCATAGAAGTAAAAGCCACAAACCTTGTTACTGAAGATGATGATTTTGACACCGTCAAAGACATTAAGCGGATTAGGTTAGTTAATTAGGAAAAGTATTTAAGCACGAATACATAATCCTGACAAGCATACAAAAAGGTGATTGGCCATGAAGCAAATAATTCTCATTACGGCAATGCTATTAATTCTATCAACAATGGTTTCTGCATTTCCGTGCGCAGGAACAGACGCCTCTGTAGCAGGCTCTGAACCGACAGCCAACACATCTTCCACACCAACAATCAATCACCTTTGCACTACAAACGCAACTTGCGCAGTATCTTTGACAAACATATCAGCAGATGAAGGACCAAGCGTCGCATCAAACGCGTTCACAACAACCAATTGTTCAGAACAATCACAAGTATTCGCAGACTTCTCAATCTTCTGGGAAAACGTGCAAGGAGGCGTAGCTGACGCAATTACTGATGCAGAATTAGGAGGAACAGCAAATGATAGAGTATTCACAGTCGGCAGTGCAGACAACGGAGCAAACGTCAGCGACATGCTCATACAAGCATACAACAAAAGCACAGGAGTGCCAATCTGGGAAAGAGCAGTGTCAATAGCAGGAGTACAAATGGGCAGAGCAATAGATTGGGATTCAACAAACCAAACAGTAGCAGTAATCGGGCAGAATGACACAAAAATAATGCTTTATGTATTCGATCAAAGCGGAACACAAATTTGCAGCAGACAAATCGGAAACGGAACAATGACATTCAACGGAACAGATGTGCGCGCTGGTTCAACAGTTTACGTCTCTGGAAATATTGGAAGCATTGACGCACTAGCGCTTACTGCAAGCGCGGCAACATGCGCGCCAATAGCGATCACAAACGTATCAGGAAGCGCATTAGGATTTGAAACATTCCACAAAATAGGAGAAGACACTTCCAGCAATGCAAGCTTCGCAGGACTATTTGCCAACGCATCATCACCATACGCATTCGAAGCAGAATTCAACGGCTCAATGTTTTTATCGCACATCAATGGAGTTGACGTAGGAACAACAAACGCCACAAACGACACGTTTCTAACAGTAGAAGTAAGCAGTTCAGACAACTCAATATACCTAGGAGGAAGATTAGCTGACCTTGCAAGCGTCTGCGCGTTCACAAACTTCGGAGCAAGCCTGTGGACAGGAGACTGCAGGTCATACGCTGCAGGAGGCGGAGGATCAGGGCAATACAACGACATTTACCTGCATTCCACGAATGTCTATTTGGGAGGATCGGACACCAACTTCGCAAGCGCACAAGACACATTGATGACGAAGTATACAACAGCAGGAGTATTCCAATGGGCAAGAGAAAACAACGGAAGCACAGAATCAGACAATGATTTCATTAGCTCGCTTATTGTAATAACAACAGTAACGCCTTCACAAGTAATAGGAGTAGGGCAAAGAGATGGCACGAACTGGAGCACAATATCACGCGATATCAACTCAGGAGTGCTAGAATTCGGGCACAACTACAACGATGGAGCATCGATTGCAAATGTTGTGCTGACAGACAACGTGCAAGTTTACGCATTCGGAAACGGAACGTCAACAGGCATGGGCATGCTACCCATGGCAACAACAGCAACACCGGAGTTTTCCATGACGACGATGCTATTGGCAGTATTAGTTGCCGGCGGAATGATAATGTTCGTGGTTAGACGGAAGCGCTAAATTTTTACTTTTTAACTTATATTTACACGGAACGAAATGTTTATATATTGAATGACTATTTTTTCAATACAGCTTACAGTTAAAAACAGGTGATATGCTGATGGCGAAAATACTCAAAGTTGTTCTTACGCTAATAACAATGTTAATTCTGGTTTCTACTGCATACGCTGACGTTCTAGGAGGCGGAGGAAGAGTGGAAGTTCCAAACCCTCCAGGAGATACAACTGCAGAAGGAGCAGAAAAAGGCAATGACAACATCGTTGTTGGTGTAGGAAATGATGATGATGACGACTTTTTCGTATGGCAGAAACCACTGAACTTCAACAATCCATTCTTCATGGACGTGAAAGCCAACACAATAGGCAAATATATTCCCCAGTTGTACGCAGCAGCAGGATTCACCAGCGATTGGACATTTGCGCTTTTAAGAACAACCACTACATTCAATGGATTCATAATTGGAGAAGACACCACAACAGGAAGGCCAAGATATGCAGCATTTAACATGCAGCCGAGAAATATAGCATCAACAACATCGCCAACAACAAACGGCGCAGGAGCAACAGACGCAACAGGCTTCAGAGCATCAAGCACAAAATCCACTGGCAAATTCTACGGGCACTTTTACAGCCCAGGCTCAGGAGGAGCATTAGGATTCGAAAGACACTCAGCAACAGGAGCACTAGAAACATCAGGCGCAGTCGGCGGAGTTAACTTAGTTGAAAATCTCGATACAGCAGACTTTTCAGACTTCCCTACAACTCCAGACGTTGCAGCAATACTTGATAGAGGAGCAGCAGGAGTATTCATTGCGGACTTAAGAGACAACGTGGCAATCACAAACGCGCAAATATCAACAGACTTAGCAACTTATGTTGCCATTTCTTCATACGCAGGAATGAATAATGATAACGCTGCAGTTGGATGGGTAGTAAACGGAGACGTCAAAGTTGCAATCGTAAGCCCGATTGGAGGAACAATAACTACAGGACCGATCACAATTACAACTGCAGAAACAACAACCATAGTGGCAGTTATCTATAATCGAGGAGGAGCAACAACAAGCGTGCCAAGAAACCGAGCAGACATAATAGCAGTCTATTCAGACGGAACAACGACCAGAGTTGCGGAAGTCAACTCGTTAACAAGCGCAGTAAATGATTACGCTTTATCGCCAAACATTCCAATGAGCGCTGCACCAAGAGACAACAGCGTCACACAATCAACCACGTTTGACGGAGGCGGGAAAGGAACAAACCCTTCATCCCAGCCAACAGGACGCGGAGGAGGAACAGTAGCCCTCGGCGGAGCAGGACAATTCGCAGGAGTTCTCGCCAACCAATGGGTTGAAATACCAGTAGTCCTAGGAGCCGACCAAGACCCAGACCCAGGAAACAACCAAATATTATTCCCACTGCCATGGTTCCCAAAACCATTTGACGCAGGAGGCGGAGGCGGAGGAGCAAGCCCATTCCCATTCGACACAACAGAAATATACACGAGCGGATGCATGGTATTCAGAGCAGGAGGGCAAACACAAATCTCAACCCTCTTCGGAGTAACTGACACGCCTACAATCGGAGTAAACGACGCTCCATTCTCAGGAATAGCGCTGGGCGCAAACTACACACTAGGAGACGTAACAGAAGTAACCTTCCACGAAAACCTAAGCATGACAGCGACATTTGACTTCGACCAAGCAAACGTAACACCTGGAACACAGACAAAAAGAGGAGCGTTCAGACTGGTGACTTACGGCTCAATGGTCCCGATAACATTCAGCCTGCAGGCAAACACAACAGAAGGAACACACGGCTTGAATTTCAGCAATGCTTCAAACGTGACAAAACACTATGGATTCTTTGACACAGTATTCAACGGAAGCATAAACATCACCGACGACCCACCATCTCCAATAGAGCTTACAGTTTACAGCGCAGACGGAATACTATTGCACAACAGCACCGCAAACACAACACCTGCACTGATAACAAACGCATCATACATGCTGTTGAACTTCACGAGCTTTGGCACGCCGGGCAATGGAAAATACGCGCACATCACTCCAGTAGTCGGCGGTGAATACAACTTCACAGACGCGACATACACTAATGTAAATGGAACAAGATTCACAGTAGACCTGCACACCGAAAACGGAACAAACCCTGTCTGTGGAATCAGGCTGATAAGCACACAGCCAGCAGGCGAGTTCATCCACACACTTGGCAAACTAGAAAGCGATTCAGGAATCGCAATACCGTACCCAACAGAAAGCTTCCTGAACGTCGCACAGGACCAGCTGGACAATGCACACGGCGTCTTCTATGAAAAAGATGTAGACGCAACAGCAGTATTCCTGACCCCTGAAGGAATCTTCACAACAGGATTCGACATGAGCATGGGACCAGTAAGCGCAACGCCAGAATTCAGCCCGACAACACTATTGTTAGCAGTATTGGTAGCAGGCGGAATGATTATTTTTGTTGTAAGGCGCAGAAAACAGTAAAACTTTTTTCTTTTTTAACACTTTTTCTATTATTCTTCTATTGTATATAGTGCACAACAGAAAGCTTTATAAAGGATAAAGCCTTATTCACTATTGGGTGACAAGTGCAACATGATTAGAAAGATGGGTGAAATTCAAACAGCACAAAGCTCGAATATAGAGCGAAAGCCACGCATACTTGACGACCAAGAAATACGATTTCTAAAACATGCAATCAAGCAAAAAATATTCAGGCTAGAAGATGTTCGGGGATATATGAATGCTAAAGCCGAAATGGGCGTTGACCTATTCGGTTACATGCAGGCAAAAGGCATCGACGAAGAAACCTTTGCATCAATCGAAAGCAGAGCAAATAGAGATGACAAAACTCCGGTAATTCCACAGCCTGAAATTCACCATGACAAAAGCATAGTCGAGCTGTCAGAAGTTTCCTCAGAAGACCTCGAAGTGCGCCTGAACAAGATCGTCCAGCAAAATAAAAAAACAGGCAGAAACAACAGATATGTTAATTTTGAGATTCTTGGAAGAGGAGGAATGGGTGTTGTATGCAGGGCAGAAGACACCCAACTTGGCAGAGATGTTGCGTTAAAGATAAGCTTGAGAGATGATGAAGATTCTACAATAAGGTTTAAGCGCGAAGCAAAACTAACCGCAGAACTCGACCATCCAAATATTTTATCGGTTTATGAACTAGGACAAATAGACGCAATAAACAATGCACAATTCTATGCGATGAAATACGTCGCATCAGGAAAAGACCTTTCAAAACTAGGCGCACTTGAAGAAAAAGACGCACTCAGAATAGCCTTAGGAATTTGCTATGGCATGTCGCATGCCCACAAAAAAGGAATTATACACAGAGACCTAAAACCAGCAAACGTAATGCTTGACGAAGATGGGCAAGTATTCATAGCAGACTGGGGACTGGCAAAAAAAATAAGAGACGCTGACGGAAAATGGATTGATCACGATCCTTTGATGGATAACAGCATAGACCCTGATACTGATGAAACTGCAGATCCAAATCTGAGCCAAATCCAGCTCACGCGACTCGGTGCAACAGTGGGAACTCCGATGTATATGCCTCCTGAACAAGCAAATCCAGAGGGAACAATAAAAGTTGGAAAACGCGAAAAGAAAACCAAAGTGGACGAGCGTTCAGATATTTACACAATTGGAGCAATAATGTATGAACTTATAACAATGCGCGAATTAAGAACAGGCGGGTTAATGGCAATGCTTGGTAAAGCAGCAAACAATCAATTTGAGCCTGTAAGAAAAATAGCCCCTTGGGTCTCAAGAGAATTAGAAAGCATAATACACAAGTCATTACGCATGGATCCAGATACAAGATATCAGAACTGCACAGAACTTGCGAAAGATATCCAGTGCCAAATGGATGGAAAGAGAGTCCTTGCGCATAATTATACCGAAATAGATTTGCTAATGCGCGGATTAAAGAAACATGCAGGCAAAATTGTTGTAGGAACAGCAGCTTTGGCAATAAGCGCTCTGGGAATCTCAGGCTACAGGGAAGCAAACCGAAAAGCAACAGATGCTGAAAACGCAAAAAAAATTGCATATGCGCAAAAAGGCGAGTCTGACGCAAAAGCAACAGCAGAAACTGCAAGAGCAGAAGTGGCAACTAAAGGAACAGAATTAGCAAATTCCAGAGCAGAAACAGCTGAGAAAACAAAAGAAGTTGAAGTAGCAACCGCAAATTTTACTGCAGAACAAGCCAAGACAGTCGCAGCAGAAGAAAAAAGAAAACTCACAGAAGAAGCAAAAATAAGAGCAGAAAACAGAAACAAAGCAGTCCAGATGATTTGGGAAGCAAAAGACAAAATCAGAAGCACAGGCAATCTGGAAGAAGCAATTAAAATGCTCACAGAAGCGCACAATATTGATGCAGTCTCTCCAGAGCCATTGTATGAAAGAGGAATGGCAAATTACCTTAACGAACTGCCATTCCAAGCAATAAGAGACTTTGTAAATGCCGACAAGCTAAGCAAAGAAACAACAGGATTACGCCATATTCCATCATTATTCTATGCAGGCCTGGCAAACATAGTTTATTTTGAAAGATTGAAAGAGTCAGGCGGAATAGTGTACAGGACAGATGAAGGAATGATAGTTCCTGATGCAGAATTCTTCTTCAGCGAAATAGAAAAAATACCAGGAGACAAAGACCAAAGCTATAGAATGAACGCAAAAAGCATGAGATTATTCTCACAGGGCAAATTTGAAGAAGCATACCAGCTCGCTGAAAAAACAAAAAATGAAAATCCTGGAGACTGGGTAGCCCACTGGTATTTAGGAGTCCTAAAATCAAAAAGAACAATCCCAACACTTTTCACCAGCTCAGTGCTTGAAAAACAACAAAATGGAATGGACGCGCTAAAATACCTTAGTGAAGCAATCTCGCTGGAAAGAAATTTCAAACGCTCAAAAGTCGACCTTATAGACGCATACTTAAGCCTTGCGCTAACAGAAAGAGGAGATGACAGAGCATTAGTGCTAGTACGCCAGCTAATTGCTGATGAAGTAAAACGCTACGGCGAGTGCAAAAGACCAAGCTTCTTCCTGTACGAAGCAATTGGATTCCAGCAGCGCGGAGACTATGCAGAAAGCAACAGCGAGCTGGAACTTGCCCTAAAATACGACAAGCCGGAAGTAACCAATAACATGCCCCACAAGCCGCACATATTGGCAGTGAGAGGAAAAAACAAGCATATGCTCAAAGACTTCTCAGGAGCAGAAAAAGATTACAGCGATGCGATTGCACTAAGCGAGCAACTTGAAAAAACACAAAAAGATGCAGGATACGTTCAAAGATTAACAAGAGCAAAAGCAGAATCACTCAGCCACAGAGGACTTCTAAAAGCAAATTTGGAAGAAGCACTCAAAGACCACAATACTGCGGTTGAACTATTGCCGAAATGGGCAGATGCTTACATGAATAGAGGCGCCACTTATGAAAAAATAGGACAGCAGGACAAAGCAATACAAGACTACCAGGAAGCCTCAAAACTAGGCCAGCAGGAAGCATTGATGCAATTAGGGGCATTATATGCAAAAACCGGCAAAAGAAAAGAAGCAAGAGCAACACTGAAGCAATACTTAGACCATCCCAAATGCAGGCAAAAAGAGGAAGCACTCGAACTCTGGGAAAAAATAACAAACGGAAAATAAATCTCATTCTTCATCACCAATACATTTATATATTAATGAATTTTTGCTAACATAACAGAAAAAGGAGGCTAGGCAATATGGAGACAATAAGGGTAGCATTTCTCGTCTTAGCATTTGGGGCATTAATCCTTGCAGGAGTTCTAACATATAACTTGTTATCAGCACCAGAATACCAAACAACAGGACCAGCACAGCAATACGCACAACAGCCAGTTTACGTTCAACAAGCACAGCCGAAAAACCTAGATTCAGTACAAGCGTACGCGGCATTCCAAGTACAACCGGTGAAATAAAATGACACACAACTACGTAGTAGCGGCCACATTAGTTCTAGTTACTTTTGTCGGAATAGCAGGATTATACTTCTCCACTGCAGGAACACAGGAAGACGGAGTAGTCAGAAGCTTTTTCAGCCCAGGATTATTCGGAGGAGGCCTAATGATTACAGGAGCAGACACAACACAATTGGGATCTGCTGACTTCAACGTCACGCCAACAATCAACCTTCAATTCAAAAGCTTCCCTGATTCAGGAGTTGTGGCAGCAAACATAACGCCAAACCAAACAACAATCTGCGCTTTCGCAACAGCAACAGGAAACACTTCAAACAATATGACGTTCAACAACGGCACATCAGCAGGAGACACGTCATTAATATTCCCATTCAGAAACCTCACGCCGACAATGAGCGGATGTGAAGTTATCTATTCCACATTAAGCGAACCCAACGCATCACAAGGAGCCTTTGGAGTAGAGAACTTAGGAAACGTAGACATAAGAGTTAATGCAACAGACGCAACAGGCTGTGTCTTCGGAGAAGCAGCGCCGGCAAGCTGTGTCAGGCAGATAGTTGCAAACCAGCAGTTTGAAGGAGCATGCAACACCACAAACAGCACAAATTTCTGCATCAGAACAATCATCAACACAGTAGGAGCATCGGAAGCAGTCCACTACGTCAATTTCAACGCGGCAAACTCACCAGTAATACTCTGCGACAACCTCGACATCAACGCAGGACTGGAAATAGACCTCAACTACACATTCAACATTATCGGAGTTCCACCAGGACTATACGTAGACGCAATCACGTTCGTGGCGGACAACGTTACAGACTCAACGTGCGAGACATAAGGTGATGCAAAATGACTCATGAACACACACACAACATTATTGTAGCAGCAATATTGATAGCAGTAGCAGTAGTAGGAGTTGGCGGACTATACTTCACAACAAGGGGAACTGGACCTGTACTAATCACTGGAGCAGACACAACACAAGAAGGAAACGCAACCTTCAACGTCTCAGCAACAATCAACCTTCAATTCAAAAGCTTCAACGACTCAAACTTCATCTCAGCAAACATAACATCCAACCAAACAACAACCTGCATGTTCGCAACAGCAGTAGGAAACACTTCAAACAACATGACGTTCAACAACGGCACATCAGCAGGAGACACCTCGCTTGTGTTCCCATTTAGAAACCTCACGCCAACAGCAAGAGGATGCGAAATATCATACGAATCTGAAAGCGAGCTAAACGCCTCGCAAGGAGCATTCGGAGTAGAAAACCTTGGAAGCATAGACATAAGAGTTAACGCTTCAGACCCAACAGGATGCACATTCGGAGAAGCAGCACCAGCAAGCTGCATCAGACAAATAGTTGCAAATCAACAGATAGAAGGCGACTGCAACACGACAAACAGCAGCAACTTCTGCATCAGAACAGTCATCAACCCAGGAGGACCAGAAGGTGTAGCGTATGTTAACTTCAACGCGGCAAACTCACCAGTAATACTCTGCGACAACCTTGACGTAAACGGAGGACTAGAAATAGACCTCAACTACACATACACAGTCTCAGGAGTTGCAACAGGAACATACGTTGACTCAATCAGCTTTGTAGCAGACAACGTTACAGACAGCACCTGTGAAACATAATTTTTTTATTCTTATGAACAAGTTTTTATTAGCAGGGCTTATTTTAGTAATTCTACTTCCAAGCGCGCACTCTATAGCGCTAAGCTTTCCAAACGTAGGAACCATAATCTTCGAACCAGGAAAAGAAATCACCCTTGAATACATGGTTCAAAACAGCCTGCCAAACGAACTGCCTGTAAAGGCAACACTTAGTGTTGGAGCGGAACTCTCAGACTACGTTGCAATAAGCCAGCACATCACAAAAATACCCGCGCAAGGCAATGAAAAAATATATGTTACGATCAAATTCCCAGAAGAACTGGCATACGGCATGTTTTCGATCACATTCACGGTGGTGGAGGACTCGCCAGTCGTCGGAGCATTTGTAGCCCACGTCGGAGCTACGCACACAGTAAAAGTGCTGCATCCTTATCCAACAGGAACACCGCTCATTGAGTTCAGAGGGCCGAACCTGCTGGGAGCGTCAGGCCTTTCAAACATTCAGGCGGCAGTGCGCAACATAGGAAACACCGACATACAGGAGAAAAAAGTCTATGCCAAGCTCATTCAAGGCAACATAACAGCAGAAGCATACTCAGAACGCATAACAATACCTCCATTAGAGGAAATACTTGTAACCGTGCCATTCAATATAGACGTGCCTCCGGGAATGTATATGCTTCAAGTCGGCATGACTGGCGTAAAAGATTTCACAGAAATCAAAATGCAAGTAGGAAATCCAACCGTGAAAATAGATAAAATAGAGAAATTCAGCAACGAAGACCAGACTATAAAACTCACAGTCACAAACAACTGGCTCCAGCCCCTGACAGAGGGAACGCTAGCATTAACAATCTATCCAAACAAAGAAAGCAAAAACGGGCTTTTTGAAGCAGCAGCAACAAGCATCACCCTTCAGCCTGGAAAAAATACATTACAGCTTAAAATACAAAAACAAAAATTCCTTAGAGATGGAATATACCCTGCATCATTGCAAGTGCTAACGCCCCCATTCTACCTGGGCGCAGACGGGGAACTCGAAGCAAAACTCACCGAAATAGGAAAAATGCTCGCAGAACAAACACCAAAAGAGCAAGAAGCCTGGCAGTACGAGCAAGTCGCCCTTGACCCCACAAGAGTGCAGGCAACAGGCAAAAACAAAAAACTGCTAGCCCTTGTGCTTGTAGTAGCAATCGCAATGTTTTTATTCAGCCTAGCGATGATAATGAGACGCAGGCAAGATGATGAGCAGGCTGACATTCATGTTCAAGAACCGCCGAAGCCGTCATGAAATTGGCTTGACAAAAAAGAGTTTCGAATGCACAAGAAATCACACAACTTCAAGCGCAATGTAATGATATTCTTAGTCATACTTCTCGCAATTGTTTCAATTTTTGCAGCATTCCAATACGCAAAACTCAAAAAAGAAGGAACCCACTTCTCAAAACAAGGCTATCCAATACGCGCAGTATTCGAATACCATAAAAATTTAGGAATTACGGCCAATCGAAGCCTTGACTTTCCAAGAATACCAATAGGAACAGCAGTGACAAGAGACATAACTTTAAACAATATATATGGCTTCAAAATAAGAATAGTTCCATCGGCAGAAGGAAACGTCACTCCCTACATAATATCAAGCATGGAGCCGGTATTCCTTGAAACAGGAGAAATGAAAAAATTCAACGTCACAATACACGGAAAAGGGCCGCCAGGAAACTACTCAGGAAATTTGATACTTGACTTGTACAAACTACCATGAGCGAAAAAACTGAAATCTGGGCGTTATTCACTTTAATGCTGCTCTTAATAGGAGGCGCGTTCTTCGTCATAACTTACGGACCAACAGGACTTGACACTTTTCAAATAGGAACTGCAACTTTCAACGTACGCGCGACAGCAGAAATAAGCGTCATAAAAACAGACAACCCAGACCCGGTATTCTCAGGAGCCACACTATCATACTCTTTGCTTGTAAATGTAACAGGCAACCTATCAAACGTCACAGTAGTGGATAGTTATCCTCCGAACGTGGCATTCAACGGCTCACAACCGCCGCCAAACATCAGCAACAACACATGGCTCCTAGGAAACCTCTTCAACACAACATTCCAAATCAACATAACAGTCAATGTGAGCCCAACGTTCACAGGAATACTCATAAACAACGCAACAGCATTCGGCAACCTCACAAACGGCACAACACTAACTGCAAACGACACAGAACCAACAACAGTAATCTCGCCAGCAGTGCCTCCAGCAGGCGGAGGAGGGGCTGGAGGAGCAGGAGGCTGCATAGTTGGGCAAATGAAAATCAAGGCGGGCGGACAGCTAAAAGATGTTTTCCTCTGCTGCTCGGATGATGACTGCTCAAGCGTATGGGGGCTAAAAGGATATTCCTGTGGAATGCAGCCACCAGTACTCGCAGCACAATGCATCCAAACAAAATACTTAGAAACACCATCACCATCAGGAATCTGCCCAACACAGAGAACATGCGGAGCGTTATGCTGCCCAATGGGAACAATGTGCGTAAACAGCCAATGCCTGCAGCCGCAAAAAACAACAGCTCCCCTGCCAGAGCCCCCAGAATCCTACTATATGCTCAACATAACAGAATATGGGCTGTTATGGCTGTTATTCCTGCTGTTATTAGCACTTATAATACTGTTCTTAATTGTGCTAATAGCCGCTCTGGGAGAGCATAAGAAGAAAAAACGCAGAAAGTAATCACTCCAAACCCAAAATCTTTAAATACTTTTAATTCAGAACAATACAATATGAAAAAGGCGTTTGCAATAACAGTAATGCTGCTTCTGGTTTTCTTAGCTGCCTGCGAGTCAAAAACAACAGGCAAAAGAGTAGCAATACCAGAAACAAGCGCGCCTAAAATATCAGGGGAAGCAACAGCAACTGTAACACCAACCGGAGAAACAGGAAAATCAGCAGCAGAAACACTCAAAGAACTGCAAAGCAATCCCGTGCCCGCAAGCGGCGCTAAAAGCGGAACATTCTATCCGCCAGTCACAACAGACGCAACAGGAAAAGAAGCATTAGCAGCAAAAACAAGAGCGCTAATGACCCAAGGAACATACAATCCAGATGTTGCAGCAGATTCAGAGTTCGGCGCAAAATACCACGACAGCGACGGAGACGCCAAAAACCTGCCAGGCAATTATTCTGACAATACGGGCGACTGATTCTACTATATATAGTACGGCTCTATGAGGGCTTAGAACGTACTGTAAGTACAAATACCTTAAATAGGGAGCAATGCTAAAGATGAGCTTATGGAAGAAATACAGGCAATGCTAGGAGTTCTGTTAATTTCAGCTGTAGCTCTATCAGGCTACTTTGTATTCGCACAAGGAGGAACAGGAGCAGCAGTAAGCTATGTTACGTGCTGCTGCAACATACTAACACAAGACACTAATGGAAACCAATTCCTAGTACGCTCACAAACACAAACATTTGAAAACACATGCGAAGACGCCTGCAAGCCATACAGAGATGAAGGACACGTATTCGCGCAAGAGGGCTTATGCCAACAGTAAACCATCAAAAACACGAGAAACTCGCAGTATTCGCATTCTTACTAACATTAGTAATCGCAGCAGGATCATTCTACTATATCTGGCAGGTACAAGCAAAATACGGATTGTCATTAGCTGGAACACAAGCACTGGCTCAAATACAATGGACAAGACAGCAATTAGAAGCAGAACAACCAGCACAATTAAACCAAGAATTGCTGGAAATGCAGCCTCCATGCTGCAATTACTTACAGCATTCAAAAAGAGCAGCTTCACTTAAAATCACTGCAAAAAGCAAAACATACTGCTATCTCGACGATCTAACACAAGAAACGATTAACAAAGGAGGCTATGTCTTAGTTGACATAGAACCAGGCGCATGTCCAAGGTAAAATCCAAACGAACTCATGAAACAATCGCAGTTGGATTAGTAATATTCATAGCACTAGTTGGACTATACTATATGTACACTGTAAGCACAGGAAGAGCATTCCTGCAAGCGCCAACAATTACTGTCAGACAATCAACACTTGACGTATGCTGCTGCAAAACAGTCCCAAAAGGCTACTTATTTGAAACATATGGAAAGATGTACAAGGATGAAGATAAGCCTGTTGCTTGCGACAGAATCTGCTCAAAAGAGCACGGAACAACAGCGCACCCGGTATTGTCAGCAGGACCAGGCAAATGCGGCGCATATTCCGCTTACGACTAGCTCCTCTGAAAATACCGAAAGCTTTATATACTAGTTCTAACAGTTATATATAAGATTAATTGTGGTGTAAACTATATCTTCTCCTTGAGGAGATGGTGGCTGAATATGGGTGACAATATGTATTATGTTAAAAAGTGTACTGAATGCGGAAGCATCAATCTATTTGTAAACCGCGAAAAAGGAGAAATAATCTGCAAAGACTGCGGACTTGTTATTGAAGACAAAATGGTCGAATTCGGCCAAGAATGGCGCGAATTTGAAGGAGACGGCGGAAGCGACAATTCTCAGCGCAGAACAGGCGCGCCAATGACTTACACTCAATTCGACCAAGGACTAGGAACAGAAGTAGGACAAAAAGCAGACCTGTTCCAACTTGGCTCAAAAGACAGAAACAAATTCTTCAGATTGAGAAAATGGCAGTACAGAATTTCAACAGCCATCGAAAGAAACTTGAAACTAGCACTTGCTGAACTGAAAAGAGTTTCGTCTTTCTTGAAACTGCCAAAAATGGTAGAAGAAGAAGCAGCAATGATTTACACACAAGCAGTCCAAAGAGGACTAGTTCGCGGAAGATCAATGGAATCAGTTGTTTCAGGCGCGTTGTATGCGGCCTGCAGACGACATGAAGTTCCTAGAACACTTGACGAATTATCTGAAGCTTCTGGCATAGAAAAGAAAGAAATTGGAAGAACATACAGATTTGTTACAAGGGAACTTGGAATTACAATACTGCCAAGCAACCCAGCAGATTATATTGCACGTTTTGCTTCAAGCTTGAAGCTGACTGCAGAAACACAATCAAAAGCTGTAGAAATCCTTGAGGAAGCACAAAAAGAAGAATTGACATCAGGAAGAGGACCAACAGGAATTGCAGCTGCAGCGCTTTACGTCGCAGCATTAATGCACGGCGAGAAAAGAACACAGCGCGAAGTCGCAGATGTAGCAGGAGTCACAGAAGTCACAATACGAAACAGATACAAAGAACTTCTAGACAAACTCAAATTGGAAAGAGAATTGAAGAAACAGAAGAAAAGAAAGAGATAGTTATGGCTGTTGACATTCAATACGCTTTAGAGCAGTCAAGAAAATACAGAGAGCAACTGCCTCCAATGACTGAAGTTCAAAAAGAAGCAGAGCTTCAGCACAAAATTCTGAGAATGCAGGAAGACAGGAAAGACTATGCGTGGCTTTACGAGAAACCGGAAGATAAGCCGCGTTCCCTGGCGATAATAGTTGGCGAAGCTGTATATTCTGATGACCTTTCACGTCCAGACCAAGTCTCACACCCAGAACCAAAGCCGATAAAAAGCGATTTCGACGCCTGCCGATAGTCTAAGAAAAATTGAAAGTCAATATGCAGATTCGTCACCGGCTTGTTCTGACGTTTATTTAAAAACGATTCTGATTCACTCACTTGTTATTAAGAATTCTTTTATAGCAGTTCATCGCAGCTCTTCACATGGAGCCATTATTGATACGAAGAAATGATACTAATAAAGTCATAACATCAAGCGGAGAATTCCTAGAATTCATAAGCTGGAAAGAAAGCAAAGACTTGGCTGTTGGAATCGGCATTCACAACAAACGATTCCCAGAAGAAGGATATCTTGTCAGCAAAAAAGTTGATGAAATAATCATCCTGAAAAAGGGTGCTGGAAGCATTGTTGTTAGTATAGATGGAAAGGACAAGCATCTTGTTTTAGAAGAAGACGCAATAGCATTCATTCCAAAAGGCACGCCATTCTATTTCAAACCAAACCCTTCAATGGAAATATGGTCGGCAACAGGACCGGCATGGCATCCTAAACAGCAGAGCGGACTTGATTACAAAAGAAAAGAAACCGGAAGAATGATTCTTTAACCAAATTTTACTCTTTCGAAATCCTTAATCACTCCGTCTACCACAATAACACCTTCTTCTCTCAATAAAGCAATCTTCTTGTCAATAGTCTTGCCCTTTACCTTGCCCATGAAACCGCCAATACTGCCGTCTGCAGAAACAACTCTATGACAAGGAACAATAGGAGCTCTAAAAAATCTGCGGATTTTTGGATCCTCAAAAGTGCAAAGCACTTTCGAGGCAAAAGGATTGCATCTAAGCGCCTGGCCGACAGCACGCGGGCTACTGTTTAGGGCTTTCGCCAGCGCCAGGTAAGACGTCACTTTGCCCTTTGGCACCTTCTTGCACGCCTTGTACACTCTCTGTTGGAACAGAGTCAATTTTGAAACTTGGCTCATTCTTTTTCAACCTCTCAAGCTCTTCAGCAATATTAACCTTTAATTCATCAAAAGAAGAAAGAATGCCGGCTGCTCCAGAAATACGCGGCATTTGGAGCGTATTGAAAGAAGCATATTTTGACAAATCTTCATCATACTCTTTCAAATGCTCCTTAAAATACTCCTCTGCAATTATCTGAATTTTTCTTGTTGGATTTCCAATTACTAGCTTGCCTCTTTCAGCATGCTTGTAATACCTGCTCAAAGAAAATAAAATATGCTCTATTGGCTTTCTTTCAGGCTCAGTCAAAGTCAGAAAATCAAGAACAATAGTTCCGGCCTTTTTCGATTCTAACTCTAACGCACTGCCGATTCTCTTCTCTTCCTCTTTATCAGATTTGGAAACAGCAAGAACAAGCTCATTTGTAACCTGATATGCAGAAAAGCCGGGCTCAGATGTAGCAACCAGATTTTTTGCCTTTTCAACCTTGTCCTTAAACCAGCTAGGATGGCCAAACATCGCATAAGAACCCGCATGATTTTTTCCATCACGAATATGCCAAACATACAATGGAAGAGTTCTTCTAGAGCCGTCTTTCTCGCGAATGTATAACCTGCTGTTGTGCTCGGTTCTAATTTCAGAGCCTGATAAAAGCTCGCTAACTTCTTTTTCAAGCCCAGCCTGCACTTTCCCCAAGCCAAACTTCTCCATTACTAATTCAAACTCTCTTTCAGCCTGATCTGCATTCATTATTTCAGGAAAATCCTTTGCGCGGCCAATCCGGTATGCAAGACTCTGCAAGGCAGGATCTAAAAATCCTAAAGAAGAAAGATAAGCAAACTGTTTTCCAATAAGCTCTTCAGGAGAATAACTTAATTTCAAATGACCAAAATGCATTGTTTCAAGAACTCTTAAATTATTTCCTATCAGCGCAGAAGGAGACTGGTATCCCTGCTTCTCCAAGACTCTCCACGCTGCCTTAAAAGCCCCTTCTGAAACCCTATCGGTCATAACGCCCCCATTATATCGTCAATAGCGCCTTTATCCTTATATTCTTTTGCAAGCCTAATCCACTTTTTTTTGTTCTTGTCGACGTGATTGCTGACAAACTGGCAGAATTGAGTAACGTTATGAGCTTCCTCGGTTTTTCTTGCGCGCTCAAAGTCGATTAAAGTTATTTTTTTACCTTTAATGATGGCGTGCTTGTAAGGACGAGTCATTTCTTCTTTATTCACGTGAAGCAAGTCCAACTGGAAACACTGCTGGAAAATTCTCCTGCAAATAAGCCTGAGATTCTTTGAATTAATCAAATCCTTCAAATACTTGCCTTCAACAAACTCGTAAGCCAAGTATTCAGGAGAATGAAAAAGATATTTTGGACCAATTCCGTGCCTGTTCAACTCTTTTAAAAACATCGCCTCGCGGGAAATAGTCCCAGGAGAAGTACTTTCGGGACGCTTAATCTTAATCGCGACCTTCTTATGCTTGAATTTGCCAGTAAACACGAGCCCTCTGGTTCCCCTGGCAAAGAATTTGACGTTGCAAACACCTTTCTTTTCCAATTCGTTCAAAATTGGGCTTCTCGTCAGAAGATAGACGAAAATATCCTCGAAAAACATGTGAGTCTTTCCCAACTCTTTGCCGTCAAGCAAGTTTTTGCTTAAAATCTTCTGCACTTCAGGAGTTAAACTAGAGAAAACAAGCAAAATGATGCCATTTGGCTTGAGATAATTGTTAACTTGATTAAGAAAACGCTCAATTGTTTCATGACCTCGCCTGCCGCCTTCCAAATCAATATGACGCTGTTTATTCTCTTGAGGCAGATAAGGAGGATTAAAAATAATCGTGTCAAAATAGTGCAGGTATTTCTTTGATTTAAACTTTGAGAATAAATCTCCGATGAGCCAAGTGACTTTCTTGTGATGGCCATGGTCGGCAGTCTTTTTTGCGAACTTTATCGCTTCTTTGTCAATGTCGACGGCAAACACTTTTGATGCTCTTTTGCTGTGAGATGCTTCTCTTGCTTGAATTCCAGAACCAGTGCCCATGTCTAATGTGATGCCTTTTGCGTGCTTTTTAACAAACTCCTTCAGCAAAAAACTGTCCTCTTGGGGCTGGTAAACCATACTCAAACATTATTGAGCAAAAGTTTAAAAGCATTTGGTAAATAATAACCTCCATGCTCGAATTTGAAAGACTGTTTTTGGCAAAGAAACTCCCAGAAGGACTGGAACAATGCAAAAATAAAGAAGTCCTGGACATTTACCTGCCTCATGATTCTCACCATCCGGTATTGCGCTTAAGAAAAAACGGCGACAAATACGAGATGACAAAAAAAGAACCATTAGGAAACAATGTTTTCAAAGAACAAACAATAACGCTAACACAAGAAGAATTCAATGCGCTTACGAAAATTGAAGGCAAGCCAGTGCACAAGATACGCTATTTTTACCCTTATGAAGGGCGGACTTTAGAAATAGGCGTATTTCAAGGCGCTCTCAAAGGACTGGTTCTTATAGACGTTGAGTTTGAATCAGAAGAAGACATGAAAAAATTCAATCAGCCAGACTTTTTCCTAACAGAAGTAAAAAACAAGGCATTCCTTGCAGGCGGAATGCTTTGCGGAAAATCTTACGCAGATATTGAGCAACAGCTAAACCTGTTAGGTTATAAAAAAATATGAAACAAGATGAACAAGGCAAATACATTGAACTTGGAGACTTTCTAAAAGTTATTGCGCTATCTGCATCAGGCGGGCAGTCAAAGATTCTTATTCGCGCAGGAGTTGTTCTTGTTGATGGAAAAGTAGAAACAAGAATAAGAAGAAAACTCAGACATGGAATGATTGTAGAGCACGAAGGCAAAAAGTATTCTGTAGACTTCGGAAAACTTACATAAAAACCGCAAGTTTTCCAACTTTCTCATCGCTGGGTTTATTAAGGAGTTCTGCTTAATAGCTTTCATGGCAAAAAAGAAGGTTGACTGGTTTAACTGCACTATAAGCTCCAATAAAACTTATGATCCGGAGCTTATTAGAAAGATGTATAATCCAGAAACAAGCGTTGTAAACTGGCTTGAAAGAAAATGGAAAAAGAGCAAGTAATATTTTCTTTTGAAATTATTGGAGTTGATACGCCTAGCGGCGTGGATTTTAAAATCAGATTATACAATAAAGGCGTTCCTGATGATACTGTGATAACAAAAATGCGGATGTGGCTTAAAGGCGCAGAACAAAACTATTTCAATGAATTTAAAAAAGATTTCTCACTTTAACACGCCAGTGCACTTCATCTCTTTATGATTGCAAACTTCACATTCCCAATTCATATATTTTGAATTTCCGCTAACAGTAGCGAAAGACTTATTCATTGGGCTTTTGCACTTCGGACACATTTGATCCATGATTCCACCTCTCTCTTTCAACAGCTTCGCAATACTCTTTCACCCTTGAAACAATCGTGGGTAGATAAAACTTTTCAATTCTATCAGCAAACACCTCATGCAAAGGAGCATTTTCAGCAATACGGTAGACATTGCCGACCTTTTCAACAATAAGAGAATCTTTCAAACGCTTAACCTGCCGCCTAACATTTGAAGAAGCAACACCAGTCAACGGCAAATTATGCTGTTTCCTAGAATGCTTAACAGACTTTTCAATATCAACAAGCGCAATTGGCTCAGGAGCCTTCAACAAAGAAAGAAAAACATCAACAACAACATCCCTGGAATCAGCAGGCTGAAGCAAACCAATACTCAAGCACAACTTCTTAACCAATTCCCGGCCAGTCAAGCGGTAAGGCTTCTCGTACTTCCTTAAGGTCAGCTCTGCCAAAGGCTTCTCTTTATGATTCATAAGTAATGCACCTGTACTGCATTGCCAAATAACCAGCAATGTCTCCCTTGAAATAATTAACATAAAACGCATAGCTTAAGCCCTCGAACAAAATTCCTTTTAGAGTTCTAACATACTTGCAGTAAACGTATTCGTCAACAACCTTGTACAAAGTATCAGTATACGCGGCTATAAACTTGCTATTATCAGCTGCGCTAATAATATCGGCCTCAAATGGAGGATAATCAGGGCCATAACTCACTGACAAACCCCTGCCAAAAGTCTTGCCTGACAAAGAAATCAACTTATCATCGCGCCAGTAGCCAATAATGAATTTCGTGTCATCAGCATCAAGATTTCTAAGCCTGTTCTTATCGTCATAGAATACGCTCGTTGTAACCTTGCCACGAGTCAAATACTTGATGTTTCCTTCAGGATAATAATCGATGCTTGTCTCGCCGGCCACACCCCTTCTAACTCCCCTTATTTGGTCGACAGAATCATAATCAAAATGCAAAGTCTCCTGAGCACCCTTCACTTCAACAAGCCTGTTGCGAGAATCATACATAAACTGAAGCTTTGTAGCACCAGAATCAATTGAAGCTAATCTACTTTGATTATAAAAGAACTCAATGCTCTCAGGACCGATAATCTCAACAAGAACGCCATTTTCATATTTGTACTTCCACAACGCACCGGTCTTTTCAATTCTTAAAACTCTATTATCCTCAGAAAGACCATAAACAAATGTTCCAAGACCGCCAGTCTGCTTCACAGTACGGGTAACAGGCTCGTCAATAAATTTGACAGGTGCAGTTACGGGCACTTTTACATCAGGAGCAGGAATGACAGGCGCAGGCTTTTGCTCAACAGCAGGCGTACACGCAACAAGAAGAATGAGCAAAACCAATAGCAGTTTCCGCATTAGCTGAAAATCCCCACGAACCAAGCCCAAATACTTGCGAAAAAGCCAGGCTCATCATCAACTGGCTCTTCAGTAACATTCTCTTCTGAAAGATTCTCTGCAACATTCTCAACAGTTGCATTATCCTCGCTAACATTTGCCTTGACTTCTTCAGGCTCATCTAAAAGCGCTGGCTCAACACACTTGCATTTATCAGTGCAAACACCAGCTTCTTTAGTGCTGGTAGTGCAAAGCGTGTTTGGAGGGTCGCAATCCTCATTACGCTCAACCTTCTTATCACCGCAAGAGGAAGCAGTCTGAGTTTTGTTTATGTAGCCTTCAAGAACACTAGGATTGTAATCAGCAGGCGTTCCAATAATGTCACAACCGCAAGTTGTCTTATTGCATTTTAGAGTAATATTGCCCATGATCTCGCCAAGAACAGGACACTGATCATCAGAAGAAGTGCCATCGCACAGCTCATTAAAATCACGCCTGTCATTGCCGCAATAAACAGGATTCACTTTTGGAACACAAGTACAATGCTTTTCAAAACAGCCCATGTCGATTCCTAATTTTTCAGCAAGAATATCGCATCTGGACTCGTTATCCAATCCTTCCTCGCACAACTCAAACTGGTCAAGAACACCATTACCACAGCGCAAGTCTGTAATAGTCCAGTCCAGCTGAGCATATACTGCCGGAATTAGCAATAATGCCACCAAAATCACTATCTTTTTCATATACTCGGTGTTAATTATGAGCCTATAAAAATATTATGCTTTATCAAGAAATAGTTTGAAAGATTTGTCTTTTATCTGCTCTTCAGCGCTGTTAGCGTGCTTCTTAACAGGATCAGCACTGCCAAGCTTCACAGAAGCGCCACACTTTTCCTCAATCTTCGATTTCCAAGGCTCCAGCATCTTAACACCCTTGGCATCAGATTGAATATAAACAGACGCTTTGTCAGCTTTCTGCATGCCGGCATCCTTACGCATCTGCTGAACTCTTCTCATTAACTCTCTTGCAAAGCCCTCTGCATCCAAATCATCAGAACGCTCAGTATCAAGGTAAACAAAACCATGCTTGAACTCCACTTCAGCATACTTCTTAGGAACTTCACGCTCAACAATTATGTGATCTTTGTTAAGCTCAACTGACTCCTTATCTATAGCTACTGAAAACTTTCCATCTTTTGAAAGCTGGCCAAGAATACTCTTGGCGCTCATAGTTGCCAATTTTGCCATGATCTTTGGACTCTTTGCGCCAAAAGATTTGCCCAACGGACCGGCATTAGCCTTGACTTTCATCTGCACTTCAGCAAACTCTTTATGACCGTGAACATCCTTGCAGTTAGTCTGGTATTTTATGACATCTTCCAATTCTTCTAAAGTCTGCAAAACATCGTCGTCTTGGGATACAATCTGAACGCACTTAATCGGCCATCTCAAAGAAACTTTGATCTTTTCTCTGGCAGCAAGAACAGCCTGAACTACTGAGTCGGCGATTACCATTTGTTTCTCTAACTTCGTATTAATGTCCTTTTCGTTAAACTTAGGCCAATCACACAAATGAATGCTTTCTTCTTGTAATTTAAACTCTGTTTTCAAATTCTGCCAGATTTGCTCTGTGATAAACGGAACAATCGGAGCGAAAAGTTTTATACATTCTGACAACGTTTTGTAAAGAGTGTAAAGAACTGCTTTTCTTTCGTTTTCGTCGCCAACAGAAGACTTGTCCCTGACCATTTGAATGTAACTTCTGCTCAGAGTAAGGAACAACTCTTCAATCACTGAAGGAATTTCGTTCAGCCTGTACTCATTGAATAAATTGGTTGCTTCTTTTATCGTACTGTTAAGTTTTGAAAGCATGAAACGCTCTTCAATACCGCCTAAAGATTTCATAACCACGTCATCCATTTTGTTAGGAGCGGTTTTTAGTTCTCTTGCAAGTTCTATTACGAACTTCTGCAAATTCCAGAGAACAATGAGGTTTCTATGCTTGATCTTGGCATCTTCGTGATTAAAGCTCAAGTCAAGACCAGGCTGAGCCCCGCCAATCGGGTAATAACGCATCGTGTCAGCTCCGTATACGTCAATAATTTCGTATGGAGTGATGAAATTTTTCAAAGACTTAGACATCTTTCTGCCCTGAGAATCATTAATGAAACCGTGCATGTAAACAGACTTGAACGGAATCCTGCCCCAGCTAATCATGCTCATACAAGTCAAACTGTTAAACCAACCACGAATCTGATCCTTACCTTCTAAAATTAGTTCTGGGAAGCCCATCTTCTTGAAAGTCTGCTCATCAGAAGGATAATTCAAAGTTGCCCAAGGAGCAACACCAGAATCCAACCAGACGTCCATAACGTCAGGAATACGGCTCATTTCCTTGCCACACTCGCACTTTAACTTAATCATGTCAATCCAAGGTCTGTGAAGATTCTCAAGCTCTTTGCCAGTCAACTGTTTAAGCTCCGCGTTCGAAGAAATGACTTTGTACTTGCCGCACATACAAGTCCAAATAGGCAAAGGAATACCCCAGAATCTCTGACGCGAGATGCACCAGTCTTGCAGATTTTTTAACCAAGAATCAAACCAGTTCTGACCGGCCCAATCAGGCACCCAGTAAACTTTCTTATTCTGCTCTATCATTTCAGGCTTGAGCTTTTCAACAGCCAAAAACCATTGATCAGTAGCCCTAAAAATAACCGGAGTCTTGCAACGCCAGCAATGAGCGTATTCATGATCAACTTTCACCTTGTTAATGATAGCATTTTTTTCTTCCAAAAGCTCGATGAATTTCTTGTCGTCAGTTTTTGCAACCATGCCGGCAAGACTGCCCATTTCATCACTGAAACAACCATGCTCGTCGCACTCGTTAAACGCAGGAAGACCATTCTCCTTGCCAACTTCAAAGTCCTCTGGACCACAACCAGGAGCGCAATGCACAAGACCACTGCCTGCATCAGTTGTAACATACTTCTCTGACAAAACAACAGTATGAACTTTCTTTCCTTCTGGGAACTTGACTTCTTTGAAAGGATGCACGTATTTAGTGCCTGCAAGTTTTTCTCCTTTGATTTTTTCAAGAATCTTGTATTGTTTGTCTGCAACAGCGCCAATAACACCAGGCGCAAGAGCTTCTGCAAGAATCCAAGTCTCACCATCAACCTGAGCTCTGACATAATCAAAGTCAGGATGGGCCATAACTGCCAGATTGTACGGAATTGTCCAAGGAGTAGTAGTCCAGATTATGAGGAATTCTTTTGGCTTGCCTTCAACCTGAAGCTTTACAAAAATAGAATCATCTTTCCTGTTTTCATACTCTAACTCGTGCTTGGCTAGCGCAGTTGCACATCTAGGACACCAGGTCATTGACTTCTTACCTTGATAAAGGAGTTTCTTTTCGTGGGCTTTAGCCAATGCCCACCAAGCACCCTCGATGTACTCGTTCTTGATAGTCATGTAAGGATTATCCCAGTCCATCCAGACACCCAAACGCTTGAAATCAGTAATCATCGGCCACAAATTATCCAAAGCGTATTTTTGGCAGGCTTCGATAAACTTGGCAAGCCCTAATTTGTTGATAATTTCCTTCTTGTCCTTAATGCCAAGTTCTTTCTCAACACTGACTTCAATTGGCAAGCCGTGCATGTCAAAGCCCGGCTGGTCCCAGACAGCAAAGCCATTCATGCGTTTATAGCGCAGAAACATATCCTTGAGAGTCTTGTTCCAGCTCGTGCCCAAGTGGACCTTCCCTGATGTGTACGGAGGGCCGTCCAAGTAATAGAAAAGCTTGCCAGCAGAATTCTTCTTCACAGACTTCTGGTAGATTTCCTTATCCTTCCAAAAGTCCAAAAGAGCAGGCTCTATAGTCTTGAAATCATACGGGTTCATACTTAAAGAGAGAAGTAAAGCATTTAAAAAAGTATAGGTCTATTTCAGCTTAGAAACAATATAGAAAACCAGCAAGCCAGTAAGCGCAAGCTGGACTAAAGGACTAATGCCAACACTGAAAACAGTCGGCATTAACTCATTATAACTCCACTGATTCAAATAAAGCGCCTTTGCCTCGATTATGATTGCTACCACAACACCTGCTATAACAGTAAACCAAACACCTCTGGACTTCAACGGAAGCCAATAGCCTCTGAAAAGCAAACAGCCAACTAAGAAAATGGCAGTTATTATGATAGCATCAATAGAGGACGCATAACTCATCAGCCTTACAAAAGCGCTGGCTTTGTAGTCAGAAATTCCAGTATAAAACCAAACAGCGTGGAAAGATTCCCAGACAAAATTGATAAGAAAAGTGAATATGAAGACAATTACGCTTGTTTTGAACACACTCTTTTTCATTATTTTCTCGGATATCTATTATCTATATCAATTTTTGCGTAACATTTAAAAGCAACCATATTGCAACCCTCGTATATGTCACAAGAGGCGATAACAGAAATAGATATGGACGTATTTTCCCGACGCATAGGGCCGTACTTTTCATGGCTTGAAAGCAAAATCGAAGGCGGATGGCAGCAAAACGATTATGTTGCGAAAGACGTCCTGAAAGAAGTAAAGTATCTAGCTACAACAATGCGAGCAAGATTCATTCTTGGAGTATCAAAAGAAGACTTCGCAAAAGAAGTCAAAAGAACACTGGACTTATTCGAACTAGCAGCAGAAGCATTCGAATCAGAAAGCGATGAAGTAGAAAGCAAACAAAAACACTTCTGCAAAGGAGTAGGAGAAGAACTAGGCGTGCAATTCCTGCCACAGGAGTATCATTCTTTGATACCAAGACCGCCACAGCCACTAGATCCACATCCATTCCCAACACCAGAACCAATGCCAGGCCCAGAACCAGACCCAGAAGAACCTGACGAAGAAAAAATACTCAAAGCAAAACCAATAGACGTAAAAGTACAAAAGCCAAAAGCAGCTAAAATAGAAATTAAGAAAGTTGAAGCTCCTAAAATTCAAACTCCAATTGTAAAGAAAGTTGTCAAAGCAAAACCAAGTAAAACTCAAACTCCAAAAGAACCAGTTAAAGCAAAACCAGCAGCAAAGAAATCAAAGAAAGGCTTCTTCGTAGTACGCTGGGTAAAAGGATTCATCTGGGGCGAAGATTAGTTCATTTACCGTACACTTCTTCAACAATCTTAGAAAGCGGATTTCTCATGAAAAACTCTCTTCCGTACATATACATCTGCGGGTGCATTGCTACCCGCAAGCAAGCCATACGCTGTGTACGCTCCGAAAATTTATCTTTGTATTCAGGATGCCAATCGAATAATGACTTAACCTCGCTGCCTTTGCTCACAGGAGCATACTCAGATGCAAGCTTGTGCAATCTAGGCAGGCTTGCAGCAATAATATGACGCGCAGGAAGACCAGAACGCTTTGCAATCTCAACTTCCAAATCGTGCTGTCTGGCAGGATTACGCCACTCTTTTGTATAACGCTCTAATTGCTCCTCAGAAACAGTTTCCACCATAGGCTTAGCATTAGCAAACTTCATCCAATTATAAATCGGAATCTCAACATCAGGCTCAGCCTCGCCTCCAGGCAATTTCAAAACAGCAACAGTCTGATGAGGGGCTCTATGATACACGCCCACTAAATGCCTCATTATCTCATTTGCTTCCTTATCAGGATGATTGCACAAGAAATACTGGAACATCACATCAGTAAAACGCCAGAAGTCAAGCTCAATGCCCTCTTTAGGAACAAAATTCAGCGAGCCATTATCATGAAGCCTCACTTTCTGGAAAGGATGCTTAATGCCTGCTGCGAGCAGCATCTTCTTCTGATAAGCATCAGCAATCAAGGTTGAAGGAGAAAAATACAATTCTTCATACAAACGCGCTCTTGTGTCAAGAAACTCAAAAGCCATCTCAGGCATCTCTGTAACCACGATTTCATTATTCTTCCATTTAAGCCAAGGAAGAATAACAAGAGGGTCGTATGTTTTCTTTTGCCCAGTCTCATTCGGGTCGATAGACATGTAATACAAACGGTCAGCACCAAAAGGACCATCAACAATCTTGTGCAGGGGATCACGATGCTCAAACAAAGCCACAACTTCCTCAACATTTATTACTCCCTTGAGCGCGTCCTTTGACTTTCTCATGATATCAATTCCAAAACTCTCGTGGTCGAAGCCGCAAAGCGTCTTGAAATAATCCTCTGTAACGTGAGAGCCGGTCAAATGACCGCAATCATGCGATAACGCATAAGCTTCAACCTTGACTTTATCTTTTCCAGTGATTCCAAAACGATTGCACAAAAGTCTAGCCATATGCAAAACGCCGATGCTATGCTCGAGACGCGACTGCAGACCATAAGGAACTGCAAGATGCGTTAAGTTGCCTAAACTTTTTATTCCAGCCATGCGCTTGAAGTTTTCAGTGTTCAACAACGGCACAAAAGCAGAAACATCAACTTTCACATTACCAACACTGAAATCCAAAGGAACGCTTTGAATAGGCTCTGCCTTTGACTTGTCACGCGAAGGAATCGCCTGACCAGTCTGCATTTTTAATGACTCAATTTCACTATTCAGGATAAGCGCATTCAAATCCGGACGAGGAACTTTCTCAGGATCATAACCTATAATTCTCCTGAAAAAGTAAAGATGATCAGGATTATCCAAATGCTTGGTTAACGCTTCCAAAAGAACACGAGGATGATACGCATATTTTCTATCCCCGAATTTTATAACAAAATCCTCTGTGAACGCCCAAGTCAAAGGATCAATTTTAGCACCCATAAACTTCCTGCCCTTATACTTTTCAATTAATTCTTCTTCTGTCAAAACAGGCAAATCCGGAGCAATCATGCAGTTGCCAATCAGTGAACGAGCGTGATAATCTGCTTCCTTTGCGTCCTTTTGTGACTTGTGGTGCATAGTCAGCACCATATGCTCCAAGCCACGGGAAAACTTGGCAACATTCATGAAATCATCATAAGGCAACAAAATATTGGACTTGATTTCTTTGAAAAAATCAACAGGCACTTCCTTTCCTTTCGATAAAGCAACCCAGTAATTCTCTGTTTCAATAAATCCGTATAAGTTAAGCGTTTGACTAACCGCGTGAGTCAAATTCTCTGTTGAACGAGCAATGTCAACAACTAAAACATCCTGCGCAAAATGTCCCAAGCCAACTCTCTCAAAAATATCTAACGTCTTTTTATCAAGCCTCTTGTGAAAAGCCAACCTCAAAAGAGTGGCTGGATCAGAATAGAAGTCCTGCACAGGCTTATCAGGGTCTTTCTGCTCAGTCATAACCTTCTGTGCAGCAACTACATTACCGGCAAACAAGTCTTCAAGTCTAACATCAACAGACTTTGCAATTCTCTCAAGCTCAGAAGGATTCTGTTCATGCCAATACTTGAAAATCTCAGCAGAATCCTTGAAAGGAACATGAGGGGACTTGTAATAACGCTCTATAAGCCTTCTAATAAATTCATGCGAAATCTGAACCATACCAACCCCATATCGACCGCAATAGACGGGTTATATAAGGATTTCCGTCAATCATCGAAGCCTTTAAAAACACAGTACAACTTAGTCTAACTATGAGAACATCAATCTGGTTTGGCATCATAATACTGGCATGCGGAATATTTCTTTCATACCTTGCAGATGCAATGATAGACACGCAAACAGCAGAAGGAATCCAAACGACTGCAACAATAACAGCAGCAGTTCTTTTTGTGGCATTCTCTGCGGCAATGCTAGGCGTTGGAGCAGGATTAATAGTGCACTGGATAATCGGCTTTGCAATGCACTGGAAAGCATTTGCCGCAGAAATAGTAATCGGCTTTGCAACATTCTTCATAGGAATCGGAGCGGCAATAATGAGCGGAAACTGGTGGACAGGAATGCAGGTGTTCTGCACGTTCTTAATAGCAAGCATCACGATATTTGTATTATCATTCACGACAGCATTTAGCGGAGTTAAGGAAGGAGCGCGCGATGTCAAAAAGGGGATTAAAAAATGGACGAGAAAGCGCACCTAATAAGATTTATCGAGAAATCAAACGCATTTGACAATACTTCTAAGCTGAAAGCGATATTGTTTGCTTCTGGAGCAAAACCAAACACGTTCGTTCATTTAAGAATAACTAACAACCTCAGCGACAAGCATGAATTCGAAAGACTCCTCAAACTCAATAAAATAGCATTTGACGCAAGCAAGGCCAAGGGATTTGAAGAAATTGAGAGAATTAAAGGAAACGCAGTAATATGGAAACTGACAGGAATATGGTATGGATACGACCTCTTCAAGAGCAAAAAAGAGAAAAAGAAATTTCAGAACTATGTGGAACTAATAAAAAAGCACAAGCACTCAACAGCAGACACGCTGGCAGGCAGGATTTACGGCTACCCGTCCTGCTGTATCAAAAAGTTCATTGAAGAGCATGATCCGAACGTTATTTCAAAAAAGTACACTTGCTATCGCTATTACAAAAGACTGCATGACGCGGACAGAGCATTTCCATTCATCAGCCACATGCCCTGCAGCCCAAAATGCAAGAAAACAACAGCGTTGAACAAAAAATACGCTTCTGCACTCAGAAAATCAGCGCCGAGCTTCTATAAACAATACGCAAAGAAAAGAAGCTACTCAGTGCCGGTAATTGTAGACTTGGAAGCAGATGTAATTCCAGGATGGAAGAAAAAAGACGGGCACGATTACGCATTAATAGTTCAGAAACCTGTTGAAGGCAAATATTACGAAATAAGCTGGCTGACAAAGCCTAAATTCAAGAGAGGGACAATCTTAGACGCAACAGTTACTTTTCAATACGATTATGCGGATGTCAAGCTAAAAAAGAAAAAAGGAGAGCTAAAAAACTTCCACCACGAGAGAAAGTTCACACGATTATGAAATTCTTAGAACTCGCAAAACTATACGAAAAACTGGAAAAAACAAGCTCTTACAATACAATGCGCGACATACTGAGCAGTTTTTTCAAGAAAACACCAAAACAAGAATTAGAACAGGTTGCATACCTGACTTTAGGACAAATAGCATCACAATTTGCAGATGTCAACTTAGGAATGGCGGCTAAAATGGCTATCAAAAGCATTGCAATGGCAGGCAATGAGAAAGAAGAAAAAGTTCTTCAGCAAGCCAAAAAACTTGGAGATGTCGGCAAAATTGCAGAACTTTACGCTGGAAGAGGAAATTTAACTGTTAAAACCGTATTTGAAACACTCCACGCAATTGCAGAAGCAAGCGGAACAGGAAGCCAGGATAGGAAGATAACATTTCTCGCAAAATTATTGTCACAAGCCACTCCAATAGAAGCGCGCTATCTTGCGCGAATGGTTATTGGCGACTTGCGCTTAGGAGTAGGAGACAAAACAGTGCTAGACGCACTGTCTATTGCTTACACAGGCGGAAAAGAAGCGAGAAAAGAACTAGAACAAGCATATCATGTCTGCCCTGACGTAGGAGAAATAGCGCGAACACTTGCGCATAAAGGAATCTCTGGAATCAAAAAAATCGGAGTAAAAATAGGAGTGCCAATACAATCAATGCTCTGCCAGCGAATAAAAGACATAGAGCAAATAGAGAAAAAAATAGGGTATCCAGTAATTGTTGACGAGAAATATGACGGCGAGAGAATACAAGTCCACAAAGAAGGAAACAAAATAAAACTCTATTCCAGAAGACTGGAAGATACATCATTGCAGTTTCCTGACATTGTAGAAGCGATCAGGAAAGCAGTAAAAGCAAAAAACTGCGTTATTGATTCAGAAGTAATGCCTGTTGATTCGAAAGGAAACTTACTGCCATTCCAGACACTGATGCAAAGAAGAAGAAAATATGAAATTGAAAGCTATGTCAAGAAAATACCAGTTGCGCTGTTCGCATTTGATTTGCTATTTGTAAACGGAAAATCACTCATACGCGAGCCTTACAACAAGAGATACGCGCTTCTTCAGAAATTTGTAAAACAAACAGGAAAAATAAACCTGGCAATAAGAAAAGTGTGCAATGACTCAGACTGTATAGAAGACCTGTTCAACAAAACACTAGAGCATGGCGGAGAAGGAATAGTCATAAAAAACCCAAACGGACCATATCAAGCAGGAACAAGAGGATGGAACTGGATAAAATGGAAGCCAGAGTATGTTAAAGGACTAAGAGATACATTTGATTTGGTGGTTGTAGGCGCGTATTATGGACGGGGAAGACGGGCGGGAACTTATGGCGCTTTACTTTGCGCAGTCTATAACGAGCAAAAAGACCGCTTTGACACTTTTTGCAAGCTAGGAACAGGATTCACAGACAAGGAATTATTTGCGCTGCCTAAAAGATTCAAGAAAATAGACCACAAGCCAGCAAGACTTGAAATTACAAAATTCATGACACCTGATGTCTGGTTTGACCCACGCACTGTTGTAGAAGTAACAGGAGCAGAATTAACAAAATCTCCCAATCATACGGCTGGTTATGCTTTACGATTCCCAAGATTTTTAAGATGGAGAGAAAAAACACCAGAAGAAGCGACAACGCTGAAAGAAATACTGAAACTCATATGAAACGAGCAATAATAGTGCACGGATGGAGAGGAACGCCAAATAGCGGGTGGAAACCCTGGCTTAAAAAGGAACTTGAAGCTAGAAACTTCTTTGTAGAACTGCCTGTGATGCCAAATACAGATGCTCCAGCAATTGACGCATGGGTAAAGCATCTTGCAAAACTTGTTGATGAAGAAGATGACAATTATCTGATAGGACACAGCATGGGATGCCAAGCCATACTAAGATATCTTGAAAACAAACCAGAAAAAGTCAAGGTAAAAGGCGCAGTGCTTGTTGCAGGATTCATAACCTCGCTCTCCGATGCAATTATGGGCAACCCAGACGAGGCGATAATTGCAAAACCTTGGCTTGAAACACCAATTGACTTGCAAAAAGTAAAATCAAATGCAGACAAGCTAATTTCCATAGTATCAGATGATGATCAGTATATTCTAGAAGACAACTGGGAAAGTTTTGAAAAGCTAGGCAAGCTAATAGTTTTGCACAAAAAAGGCCACATACAAGAACCCGAGCCAACCATTCTAAAAGAAGTATTGTCTCTTGTGCCATAATCCTTTTATACCCTTCTATAAGTAAAATACATGGTGAGTGGAGATTACAACTTGGTACACAACAGCTTCAAATGGGAAATTAATTCCTAGCACGAGTCCTTTTAAGAAGACCAAAAAGAAAATTTCTAAGCCTAAAACTATCAAGGTCAAAACTCCAGAAAAACTTGCACCATCACTTCAAGAAAGAGTTGAAGCTCGAGCACCGCCAGTCCAAATAATTAAGGCGCCTATCCCGGAAAAAGTTCACGTAGAACCTGCAATCATTGTTCCACTATCACAAGAAAAACTTTATGTCCCGCCAACAAACGAGTTTGAAGTCAGAACAGGAAAATATGACCCTTTCAGAAGAACAGTCTCAAAGCCAAGCCCGACAATAGGCGAAATGATATCAAAACACAATGGAAATAAGGTTCCTTACGATCCATTAAGACCGGCCACCTTTGATGAACCAGAGAAGAGATACAAACAAAAAGTTGTTCCAGATTTCAACACTGCTTTAGCAGAAGTTCTAGAAAAACTCAGTCCGTCATATAAACAGCTGGCAGAAAGAGTAAAAGATTGTCAAAACAACCTTTGGGATAAGTACAAAAAAAGCCGAAAAGAGTTGGGCGAAGAAAATAAAGAAAGTGGAGAGCATGGATTTTTATCAAAAAAATTCCTTGAATACGCCTTTGGGAAAGCAGGAAAGCAAAACATAACATCTGAAGATCGGCATGCATTGTATCTTGAGTTATCTGGAAAAGGGCCAGAAAGGATATTCTCGCTCAAGCAAATGCAGCCATTAGAACTGCGCGCAATGTCCAAAAAATACGCAGGCAAAACCAGGGAAATCAGCCAAGATGTTACCACTGACTAGTGGCTAAATAGCGAAAGATTTATATAGGGTAAACACTCAATTCCCTATATGAATGAAGACGATTCAGAGAACAGCATGCAGGAAGCAGAACTTGCAACAGGGCAAAAACTTGCAAAAGCAGGGTTTAAGAAACCGAGACTATTGTACTTAGATGACGGCTTAAATGTCAGGAAAAAAGACGGTTCTGAAGTGCGCCTTGAAGATGAGGACATCGAAAGCGTGCTTACCGGCATTTCATTATTTGATGAAGAAGTTCAAAGCTTGGTAGGGAAATGGCATCCACTAAGCGATTTCCGACTTATGTCTACGTATAACGATTTGTATTCTCAAATGGAATTATCAGACAACAAGCTTGAAAATTCCAGATTGTGGTTTGAGATCCAGAAAATTGCCGAACAAATGTCAGATAAAAATAGAATAATGAAGCAGCTGGCATTATGCTACGATGTTAGAGGTGAGCGCCTAGAACAGCTTTACGCAATATTAAATGAAAACACTCGCGAACACATTAAAATGGGCTCTATGACTGTCGAATTGCCTTTTGCGCACTATGATGAGGCAATGCGAAACAAAGAATATACACCAAAATCTCCGAATACAGCAGACACAAGAAACTTTTTTGGCGATCTAACGCTTGCACGAACTTTCATGGACTCTTTGCCTGGGCAGAGAGCTATCAGAATAAAAGGAGTTCAAATGCAGTCAATTCCTGCAAGAGCAACAGGCAGGCACTTTGTGCTAGTCCAAGACACGCCTGTTTCATTAGAGGCAAGGCTGTCCTGCGCTGTTGGAGAACCAGGCAATGAAATAACGGTCATCGGCATAAAGATGAAAAGCGAGCAGTTCTGCAAAGCCATGAATTTAGTCCCGGGTTTCAAATATGTAGACCTGCAAGACTCACAGTTCTATGAAAGTGAACAATGCGGCTTAGTTTGCGAAGCTTCTCAGAATAAAGAGCATTTGGATGTGGAGCTGCGCGGACCGCTTGAACAGCTTGAAACCCATACACTTAAAATAGTTGAACATTTGATTTCTTACAATGCTAAATCTCACTAGGGGCAATCCTGAAAAACTCGAAGGGAAGCTAGTGGCTTATGCCACTCTTAAAGATGGAGAAGGAATCAAAGCTATTGCCTTTTTTGCCTCATATAGGAAAGCAGACTTAACAGAACTTCTAACTCAAATTAACTATTCGCCACAAAATGAGATCGCGCCACATGACAGAACTGACATCAAAGAATCAGAAGCAAAAGGCCAACATGTACTTCTACAATACCATTCTATTGTTATAGGCTATAAAAGCGTTCCAGATTTTTCTGAGTTGGATGATGCTAAGATTGACATAATAAATGCAGGAGAAGTTGACAAAAAAGACTGCGTAAAAGTTTTAGTTGAGCAACTTTGCAGGTATATGGTTGATTATCATACGCAAATACAGCCTCCAGAGCTTAAGTTAAGAGATAAAACGCATATGGATGTACCAGCATCTTCACTAATCAAATATGTAGCCAACAACTACGTCTTCCCACTCATAGATGCGCGCGAGAAAAATGATGCAGAACAGGCCGCAAAAATAGAAAAAGAGTTCAGATTATTCAGCGCAGGAAGCAGATTCAGATATTTAGTCCCAGAAATTTGCGAGCTCATTAAGCCGCAAATGAGCAAAGAAAATGTGATGCTAGCGCAAGTCTCGCTCAGAAAAATGCGCCTGCTCGCAAACGAAGAATATGAAAAAGCAGCGCTCTACAGAGACTTAATGATATTAGAGCAAACATTATAAACAATAATCAATTCTTTACAATTCCATGAGCCTATTAGTGCTGATGGGCATAAAAAGAGAGGACCCTGCAAAGATATATTGTTCTGTGGCTATAGGGAACTCGCTTGTTGAAGGAGAAAATTCTAATCTAGTAGCAGCTGTTGAGGAGGATTACGGCAGACCTTACATTGCAGGCGAACAGCTCGCCATTAGGCTGGTAAGCGCAGGATTCGCAAACTCACACATTGCATATCACAACGGCTGGAATGCAAACGGAGTTTTTTCAAAAGCTGAAGAACTATTTTCATTTGATGAAGCCAGATTCAAAAGAGGCTTTACAGAAACACTTAGAAGACTCCAACACCCGCTGGACAGACGCCCGTAGAACTTATAAACAGATAATTCTTGCGAATAAGAAAAAATACTGGAAAAACAGCTTAACGTTTTCTGTAGCGCGGGATAGTTGTATCATTACGAGGCTCGATGAAATTCTTAATGTCGTGATATTCACGATTCTCGTAATTCCTGATGTCAGTGCGATACTGCTCATCAGTCCTTTGACTGGCCACGCAACCTGATACTAGAGAAGCGAGCCCGAATACCGCTGCGATTAGTTTCTTGTTCATAGTAACCACTATGTAGTAAGTATATTTAAGCTTTTCTACTGGTGCAAGACTTTGTAGGCAGATTTTAACAATTCAGGCATGCTGTGAACACCATCTCCATCATCGTCAACTAATGGCGTCATAACAGAATCCCACTTTTTGTAACGGACGTGCTCTGCTTCCAGCTTCAACTGCTCAGCTTTTGAAGGAACAAGCGGAATAATAGGACCTTTGTAAGGAAGCCATAATTTTCCAACAGAAGTCTCGGGATTCAAAACAACATCAGCAATTTCTTTTGCTTCGCCTGCTGAAATAAGCTTGTCCTCGCCCGCGATATCACAAATAGCGCCCCAAGCGCGAATATCAAACAAAGCGCCCTTTGAAAGCATTTTATCCCACGCAGAATCCAGAATCTCAGCAGCGTCCTTAGAAGCCCACACGCCGTGCATATACTCGCGATACGGCTCCTCTGCCTTAACACCATTATATTCTATTTCAAAATACGCTCTTACTCTTTGACTGCAACCGTACATCAGGACACAGCCCGCAGCCGCCGCAGCGATCGCAAATTCTTTCCACTTTTCCATGAAAAATAAATAAGTGAAAGTGCTTAATATAACCGTCGACGAGAAAGTTGGAAAACTTGCGGAAAATCCGGAAGTTTTACGGAACCACTAACGTTTTCTCTCTTGTCCAAGAACTGTAAATCGGCCCTTTAAACTCATAAGGCGCTTTCTTTGGAGGACCAAGAATCATTGACTTATACAATCTGTCAGGATGAATAACGCCTAAAGCATCCATAAATCCGGTATACCATTCCTGCAACGCAACATGAGACACAGCACGACCGTTTTCAACATCTTTGTGCGTCTCAATACCGCCAACGTGAATCAATTGCAAATGCGAACTTTGTTGTTCAATCGCCTTGGAAGCTTTAACAATCTCGCTCAAAGTGGCCTCTTTAATCACTCGGCCGCTAACTCCGCCTCTTAGAGGCTTGCCATTGCCGTCCTTTGCATACTGACCAGAAATTTCCATATAACGGTCAAATATCTTCAAGTCCTTGGGATGCAGTTTCTTTCTAATTTTCGCATAATCAATCTGCGTGTTAGTAAGAACAACACCGTCAACTCTCAAACGGCTAAAAACTTCCACAGTGTGATTAGCATCGCCTGCATCTCTGAGCTTGAAAAAGACAGGACGATAAATTCCAGTCTTGTCAAAGTAATCGTTACGGAGATTTAACACAACATTAACGCGCAATTCAAGGTCGCTATTATCGTGAGAAGTATTTGGACAGCTATCATTAACCTCAAAAAGATCAACAACCGGCAAAAGCTTTCGGACACAATCTGAAATGCTGTGAAGTTTCTGCCCCATGTCGGTATCTTTAGGATGAGGCATCACGCTAGCGACAATGGGAAAATCTTCGGGCTCGAACGCCTCTCTAAAATCGCGAATGTTTTCAACAACAACATCAACACCCTTGCTTGGAAGACCAAGAGTATTAATTGCGGATTTTGAGTGAGGGAAAGGCGCCCAAGGATTTACCAGCCTGTTGCCCACAGGCATCAGGTTTCCAGCGTTCGGCTTGTCAAGAACAGTCCCGACAACAGCATAGCCGGCACCGAGAAGATAGTTGAACGGCAGAAGCGAGCCGTCCTTGTCAAAGCCAGCGGCATTGCTCAAGCCATTTCTAAACTTCAAAGAAAACTTTTCACCACTTAAATTAACAGGACTTCTTGGAACATTGGCGCAAGGCTCAGAAGACGCAAGCATGTCAAGAACGTAGGTACGTATCAAAGAATAAAACTTAATGAACTTGTCAGCAGGCAAAACGCTTGCCAACATAGGACGAACACGATGCTCAACCCTTGCAAGCGCTAAAGCTCTGTTCAAGCCATTACCTCACTTTAGTTGGCATTGGCTTTCCATCAAAGTACACTGTTTTGCCATCAAGAGCATATCTTCCAACAGCAACATCACGAATTGCCTGCGGATAAACAATCCAGTCTCCATTCTCTTTCAAACGATTCTGGCAATCAACAGCGTGCTTGTAAATTGGAAACATTTCAAACAAAACATCTTTCTTAGTATCAGGATGAGCTTTAATAAAATCAGAAATTTCTTTTACTGATTTAGCATTGCCCAACAGCTTTTTCCTATCCTCGATACGCGCTTCAAGAGGAACAGGTTGAGGTTCAGAAACAGCAAGCACAGGCCCGCCATCAAGTTCACGAGTAACAACATGCACAGAAGTGTACACTTCATTATCGCCAGCAAGAATGGCTTTAGCACTCGGAATCCAAGCAAGCCCCCTATACTTTGGCCTTCCATCTTTACCCTTCACGTCTAAACGACCAGGATGAACATTTTCAATAAAAAAAGGATTGCACAAAGCAGGACTTACTACCCAATTATAGCCGGCAAGCGCAATGCAATCAACACCAAACTCATGCAACAAGCCTGCTTGCACTTCATCATACTCCTCACGCGCGGCCTCGTTAGCAATATCTTCAACACCCCGCATACTGTAAAAACCGCGAATAGAATGAGTAAATACTGGCAGCGTAAATCCCCTTTTAATAAATCGCTTAGTGGCAATCTCAACAGCATTAGAATCAGGATTATCAGTAAACATCAAAACAGGCTCAAAAGCAACATCGTTTGCATCCCGGTCTGCCAAATACCTCTCAATAAGCTTCGTAGCATTAGAACCAGTTTCTGACATGAAAATGGCCAAGCGCATAACGCCCTGCTCAGGATCATGAAGCATTTGCATATCAACTTCCTCCATATTTCGCATTCAGCGCTTCAATTTCGCCCAGATTACAGCCGATATCAGAGCGATAGAATAAGCCATCGCTCTTGATGAGCCCTGAGCCCGCACGCGCGGCTTCAAGAGCCAATGCTTGAGTTGTTCCAGAACCAATAACGTTAATGTTCCTTGAGCCCTTGACTACGAGCTCTTTTTTATCATTTATCTTGGTGCCAGCAATGTTAACCATTACATTTTCCAAGCCACGCGCTTCTTGTATGCCTGTGATTGGCAATTCTTCACTCTTGGAGTAATCTCCAGGATAGCCCCTCGCGGCATGAATGATGGCCGCATAATGGTTATTGTCAAGTTCCACTTTATCCCAACGCTCACCGCGCGCGCACTGCAACAATAATAGCGCCAAGTTCTTGGTTTTTAGTCCAATAGCCTGCGTTTCAGGATCGCCAAAGCGCATGTTATATTCCAAGACGTAAGGTTCTCCACCAGAGAACATAATGCCGAAATAAACAGCACACCTGCGCATTGGAATCCCCATTCTTTCAGCACCATCAATAGTTGGAATGATGACTTTTCTTCCCAACTTATCAACTATGCCGGAGTGCAAGTCAACAGTAACGGCGCCCATCCCGCCAGTGTTATCACCAGTATCTCCCTCGCCCACGCGCTTATAATCCTGAGAGAACGGCAACAGACGATAGCTTCCGTCATCACCCACGATGGCAGTAACTGAAACTTCAACTCCCTTAAGCATCTGCTCAACCAAGAATTTACCGCCAGCTTCTCCGAAGCCTTTCAAGCGGTCAATATCGGCCACAAACTGGTCATAAGAATGCGCAAGAAAAACACCTTTGCCGCCAGCAAGCCCGTCTGCCTTTATCACCAAGCCCGCCACGCCCGCATTAAACTGATTTTTTGCATATGCAACAGCTTCTGCCCTGTTTTTTTCAAAAGAGGCATTATCAAAAATCTCGTGATCAGGATGAGAGATATTGTTGGCGTGCATAAATTCCGTTGCACGAATCTTGCTGCTTTCAAAACGAGCAGCAGCACTGCTCGCGCCAAAAAAAGGAATGTTATGCATTCTCACAATGTCCCCAAGATCCTTGACCAAATCGTTCTCAGATCCACTCAGCACAAGCCCGATAGATTTTTCTTTCAAGAAAGAAATAAATCTTTTGCAACGAGGAAAATCAGGAGTAACGATTGCCGGAGTTCCGAATTCGGATGTTCCACCATTCCCTGGACCAACAAAAATGTCACCAAACAAGCCGCTTTCCCTGCAAATACGCCCGAGCATTGCCTCGCGGCCACCGCTTCCCACAACATAAACATTGATTTTTCCAGTCATTTTTTATCCCTCCCGTCAAAATAAATAACATGGCCATACTTTCGTATGTCAACGCCAGTAAGGCCAATCGGATTGCGCTCGATATTTCCAGCAACCATTCCTTCAAGGCCAAACTCGCTTGCAATCTGGATTACTCTTCCAGACTCTCTTGTAGCAACAAAACCATCAGTTCCCATTGGAGACTTGCCAAAGGCAGCTTTCAAGTCTTCTTGGCTGACATCCCTGCTTGGCAAACCCTTGCCTTTATAGCTGCTGTCAACAAAAGCCCACTCCCGAGGATCAGGCTCGAACAGCTTAGCAATCCGAACATACAATCCGTGCTTTGCCAAAGGACGAGCAAGCTTGCCATCATAAGCCCCGCCGCTCAAATGATAAAATGCAGTAGCCAGGCCTTGAGCCTCAAGCTTCTCAAAGAAAGGCGACAAAAGAGTAGAAGGCTCGGACAAGTAAGGCAAGAACTTCTTGCCTGTAAGATCAGTATGCCACTCAAGCCCAAACATTTCAACCATCTTTTTCCGCTTTGCAGTAATGCCATTAGAACGAGCATTCGGCCGGCCACGAATTCCAACCAAACAATCACCGTCTTTCGGCACCAAAGGATTAGTCAAACGCTCTTCGTCAATAACGCTGACTGCAGTCCCGCTAATGTTGAAAGCAGGAGCTTCTGGTTTGTAGCCTCTAATCCTGTCTCCAACATCCTCATGCTGAAGAGAAGTAATGATGCCATGCTCTTTTCCAAAACAAGCAACAAACTCCTGAATGAACTCGGCAGGAATCCTTCCTCGAGTTTCCATAACACCAGAAAAAGCTTTAACCTTCGCGCCAAGCTTCATAGCATCAGCCCAATCCATCTCAAGCCAGTCAATACCCGCGCGCTCATAATTCCCAGCGCGCTCATAGAACTCTGTCTTAGTGCCAACACCATCAGAATTCATATGAACAGGCAGACCTTCAGGGTCAAAAACAGAATAAATAACGCCATTATGAACAAAACTTCCAAAATTCAAGCTCGGCAAAGAATGCGACTTTGGAACAATACTCACCATGGTGCCGGAAACATTTGCATCACGAACTCTTTCGCCAAGAATCGCGTTCTCGCCATTCACAACCGCAACACCATGCATATTTGCGCGTACGACCATCGCATCAGCGATATCTTCGAGCAAAGAAAGATCTCCGGAATTACTATCGATAACATCGCCCATCGCAACAGGAACAGCGCCAACAGCACGAGCCTGCTCAACAAGCCTGTAAACAACAGAAGCAGCATGCAATTCAACATCCTTCTCTTTAGCATAGCCTCCAGAGGAATGCACCAAAGCAACATGATCTCTGGGAATTCTTAAAACAGCAACGCCATTCATGCCTTCCTGCAAAACATCAACAAGCTCGGAATTACGCAAAGTAGGACGGAACTTTTGCGCAAGCAAAACAGAACCCTCATCGCCCTTCATTACAACATTTTTGATGTAGTCGTCTTTTGAAACCATTTTATCACCTAAAATACTCAACCGCATTCCTGAAAATTTCCATCGCCTACTCCAGCAAGTCAGTCAGCGCTTTTTGCTTGCTCACATCATCGCGGAAAAACCACGCCATGCCAGTATGAACATTCGTGACTGCCTTCTTCAAAAACTCGTTTTCCCACAACTTTTTCCTTACAACGTAACCCTCGGGGTTAGGAAGCCCCACTTGTTCATATATAATCGGGAAATCATCAACAATCATTTCACGCTGTGTGAAATCACGGATTAAACGACCGCCCTCCTTTCCAACAACTTCATATGTCAGGACTGGACTGCCCACAGCCTTGACAGAAGGAAGATCTTTTTTCAGCATAATTCCCGCAAAGAAGTCCATCTTGGCAATCTCCACAGCTATTTTTTTAGCAGCTTCTGCCCCGGCATATTCTTTCGCAAGCTCCAAGCGAAGCAGCCTTCTTCTCTCAATATCAGCGCCTCCCAGGAATAACTGCGCAGTCATACGCTCATTATCATCAGTCAACATTTTAATATAAATATCAACAGTCCTCGACGCATCAAGCGGCTGGCTCAGATAAGAGAAATCTTTCAGCCTCATTGTAATATCCTGTTGTCTGTCCCTGCCACTCAGATCAGGACAACCCTCTTCTATAAACTCTCTCATCGAAGCAAAAACAAGATTGGCACGGTCAGGATGCAACGCGTTCAATTTTCTTTCATTATGACACATGCCAATCTTCACATTTCCGCGCTTATTCGTTATTGACTCAATGTTTAGCATTGAACCATTCGGGTTTACAGGGAAATTATCAATGACTTGGCCGTCTTTGTCACAATAACGAGTGACCACCATGCAATTCGCAAGCAAGTATTCCAAAGTTGCGCTACTTGCCCAGAAGCGCCCGCCACCATGGTCAATAATGCTTGGAGTGACTTCTCCAGGCTTGTAGCTTCTCGTAAAAGCAGTACGTTCTGGCGCACACTCAAGACGAGTGTGAAGCTCTTTGTCAAGAAATCCATGATATACTGGCGTGCCATCTTTATCACAAATGTTTGGAAGCATGGCGACCTTGTATGGAGAGCCTTCTGGAAATGCCAGCTTCATTGTCTGAGCAATCTGGTCGCCAGAACAGAAAGCAATGACAGGTTTGCCGCTGTCAGACAACTTTCTTAACGCCTGCGCAAAATGCCTAATTTTTGCCGGAACAACACCAAAACCAAGCCGGTCCTCGTACGGAAATCCCCCTGGCAGCACTGCTCCGTCAACTTCATGCGCCAAAACATCCGCGTTCATCTCCAGACGTTTCTCATCACCAATATGAAAATACAAAGGCACTGCCTTCATTCCAAATTCTTCAATTCTGCTAATGGCATCATGATCGCCATTCGATCCTGGAAAGTATGGAACAGCAATAACAGGCTTCATGCAGCACCCAACACATGCTCAAGCTTGCCAAAATACTTGCTTTTTACTTCGCTTTGAGAAATAAACTCGTCTCCAAAAGACACGCGCCCCTCTTTCTCCGCCTTAACCCAGCCGATATTATATGCCTGCACGCCGTGGTTCGCCATTACGCGCAGGAATTCATTTTCATTTTGTTTATTGACTTGAACAACAATTCCGTGGCTCTCAGAGAATAATTTCTGCTGCGCGGATAAATTATTGTGATTATGGAACTTTCCCATAATTGCGTTGACATCAATGACTGCTGAAATATCCGCAGAAGAATTTGCCGCCATCTCAGCAACAGCATTGCAGAGCCCGCCTTCCTCAATCGCGTTTGCGGCAGACACATAACCACTTCTGACAGCAGAAATCACTGCAGACACTTCTTTCCGGCACGTTTCATAATCAATATCAAATAACTTGTCAGCCAAACATTGAGGACCATGCATGACCTGCACGTAATCTGTGCCGCCCAAGTGCGGCTGGCGAGCGCCAACCAAGAATAACTTGCTATTTTCAGGCTTCAAATCCCATGTTGCATACCTATCAGGCGCATTAGTCCAGCCAACAACCCCCAAAATAGTTGTTGGAGGAATAGCAGTGCCTGTATTGGCATTAGCTTTGTTCAAACTGCAATTGCCGCCATTAACAGTTACGTGTCTTCTTGGATCAGACTTTAATCTTTCGGCAATTTCCGGATCTTTCGAAATTTCATTGAGATAATCTTCTGCAAGATTCCAATTATAGCAGGCCTTGGCCACGCCCTCCTGGCCTTTAACAAACTGCCACATTTCTTCAGGAACTGTTGTCCTTCCATAGTTTGCATTATTAGAAACGCCAATTACTGAGCACCCAACAGCAGCCATCCGGTAGGCGGCTCTTACAAGCGCATCCTCTGCCTGGAATTTCGGGTCAAGCAAGCCATACACGCAATTCGAGTCAAACACCGCGCTATACCCTGCCTTTCCCTTCAATAACGGATGAGTTCTGAGCGTAGCACAGCTCTGACCCCTATTCACTATATTTGTTGAGCGCACATGCTTGTCATAATGGTCATGAACATACGCATCACTCTTGAAATTAATTGAATCCAAAACCGCGAGCACGTGCTCAAACAATGGCTTATCGGTTGTTGGAATTTTTTCAGGTTTCCTGAACTGCTCCTTAACCGGCCTGAACAATAACGGACCTGAAGCGAAATCCTCAGCAGGCATGTCGACATCAACAACGCCATTCCTTACAAATGTGTAACGGCCTGTGCTGTTGCACCTGCCAATAATCTTCGCGCACGCGCCCTTGTTAATATGAGGCAATCCGACCTCATTGTTGAATATGTCAAGCACTCCCTGAACATGATCTTCATGCACGTAAATAAAGAATCTTTCCTGAGTTTCCGCTTCCAATAATTCAGTTGATGTGCGCGGCTCGTTTTGAGGAACCAAATCACCATTTATTACAACACCTATTTTGCCATGCAACTGCTCCAACGTGCTGCACACAAGCCCGGCAGCACCCATATCTTTCAGAGAAATCTTATCTTTCCAGCCTTCTGCGATTGCAGAGTCGATAACCTTCTCTAGGCCTCTAACATCAGCCTCCTGAAGATGAGGGTCAGGATCCTGAACAGCTTTCTCATTCAAATCAGTATTCGTCATATCAATTGCAACAGAAGCAAACTTTGTCCCGCCAATTCCTGTTTTATCAGACGCCTTGCCTATGTAGACTGCAACAAATTTTTCAGGAACATCCGTTGTAGGAACTTTGTTACGCATAAGCCTATCTTTATGCGCGATAGACGCAGCAAACACGTTCACCAGATTGTTGCCAGCAAAACGCGGGTCGAATTTTATAGAGCCGTCGCCATGAGGAATTCCCATAGCATTAGCATAATCAGCAATGCCTTTTGTCGTCTCATCAGTGTGCTGCTTAACCGGATCCTTGTGCGGATTATGCAACGGGTGGCATTGCCTGCGCGCTTCATACACTGCATCAGGCTTGGTAGCTGTTTTTGCAATATTGTCGCGCTCATTACCACCAGTGCCTGTTCCAGCGCCTGGATGCGGACAGACATACGAGGGGCCATTATGCGACTCAGAAGAATACGCTATCACAATTGACTTGCTCGTTTCCGAATCAACAAGAAATACCGCGCAAGCGGCTTCCTCGCCAATAGACGCCACATGATTTGGCCCATTTGCAGGAAGCATTGTTTTCAAATAAAATCTTGAAGAACCGTAACTCGCATGCTCTGAGGCCATGGACTCGGCAGCAGAAGCCTCGGTTGGCGTCAACTTTCTGCCAAGAATCTTCTCAAGACGAGCGTCAGAAACAGCATTCTCTGCCAACGGCATACGTCCAACTGAGTCTAACGTAGGAATTCCGAATTTGTCAACTTCTGCCTGAGTCATGCGTGTAGTGTACTTGCTAGATCTGCTTCTCTATTCTTTGCCTTACGCTCAATACGGTGCACCATAAAACCCTCATGAGTGCGTAATAGGAGGGGTATATAAGCAAATCTTCACAGCAATATATCCATTCCACCACAATACTTAAAAAAGGAAAGTCATTAGCAAGCTTATGCTAGAAAACCCAGCAATAATGTTCGGCATAATAGGCGCAGTAGGAGGGCTATTAAGAGCAGTCATCGGCGCAAGAAAAGCGCACATACAAAAAAGAAAATTCGTTCTCAACTACTTTCTGCTAACAATAATAGGCGCAGGAGTAATAGGAGCAATACTTGGAAGCACAATAGGAATAAACAAAGCAGTGGCTTTGTTTGCAGGCTACGCAGGAACAGACCTGCTTGAAGGAATGGCGAAAAGCTTCAAAATAGCGCCAATAAGAATAGGATAATTCTATGGATACAAGACACCAAATAGTTGAGCTCTTCAGCAAAAACAAAAGGCTCAGATTCTCGCAAATAGAAAAAGCAACAGCAATGAAAAGCAACACGCTTGCGTATCATTTAGATGGGCTTGTGAAAGAAGGAATGCTGAAAAAAGAAGATGAAGACTACATGCTCAGCACACAAGGAGAAAAACTACTGCCATTCTTCTCGCACATAAGCCAAAAGATAACAGGCGGATGCCTGCCAGTAGTTCTGGCGGCAATAGTCAAAAAAGACCAAATCCTGATGCTAAAAAGAAAGAAAAGACCATATCAGGGATACTGGGGGCTGCCAGGCGGAAAACTGCATTTAGAAGAAAGCATACCAGAATGCGCATTAAGGGAAGTAAAAGAAGAAACAGGACTAGACTGCACTTTCTCAAAAATAGCAGCAATCGTCCACGAAAGAGTCAAAGAGCATGAACTCTACAAACACGCATTTCTGCTGTTCATTGTAGTGCTAAAGCCCAAAAAAGGAGAGCTGAAAGAAAGCGAAGAAGGAAGCTTAGACTGGTTCCCGCTAAAAAACCTGCAGCCAAGCAGAATAATACCATCAGACTACCACATGATAAAAGATCACTTGAAAAAAACAACAAACATTACATCAGTAATACTGGAAGAAAAAGAAGAAAAAATAATAAACTTCAAAAAAACTAAAATTTGAATTTCTCAGCAAACCTGCCGATGATTGGAACAGGCTTTTCCTTTCCGCTCAACGAGTAAACAATGCCGAAAATCCACAGTATCAATAAAATGGCGCTCAATACTCGTATGATGTACAATCCAATGAACGGCATTAGCATTCCGACTGCGTAAATTATTGCATACGCGATAAACAGGACAAGACCCTGCTTTCCATAATACATAGCATACTTGTCATTCTTGCGGGCAAGCATAACGATTAGAAAACCGATAAGCCCTAAGAGCACTCCCAAAAACGCAAACAACTTACTATCAGATTCTTTTCCCACACTAAACCACCTCTTTGATGCAATACGAAGAACGTGATTGGTTTAAAAGAATTGCGGTTACTTCAAAGCATTAGCAAACTGCTGAGCAAGCATCTCAAGACTGCCTTCAACACTCCTCGCCATAGGAAGAATACGCAATTGGCCCTGATTATCCCTTATCACGGGATAGCTAAATGAAACAATTTCACCGCGCTTTGTTGCATCATTAATGACTGCTTTTTCACCTTCTCTTGAGACAACAAAACACTCGTTATCTGCCTCGATGTCATACCGGTTCAAATCTTCAACAACGCCAACAAGATGGCCAATCGAATTAGCCTGCTTTTGAGGACCAGTATAAACCTCAATAGAATTATCACTATTCATGCACAATGTGTACTTCCCACTACCAGTATTCACTACGACCTTACTCATAAAAAGAAAAACCTTCACTGCCCATTAATAAACTTTTTGACACAAATCATGTGAAAAGCCCCTTTATCCAGGACCAAAAGCTCGCCCAGAAACCTTTTTTCTCAGGCAATTTGCCCAAAGGCTCGTATTCGCCATACGTTTTCACATTGAATTTAGCAGAAGCATTTAATACAGCGTTCTCAACAGGCTTTGGAGCCGTAACATTAGACACATTTGCCGTCATGTTCTTGCTCACGTTCTTAGTTGCATTTTTTGCTTTCAATTCGAAAAATGCAGGAACACTGCCGGAATTAGAAACAACAATGTACTCATTTGTTTTGATATTAACCATGGATTTATCGGCCAAATATTTCGCAGCAGCATTACGGTCCTTTTCGTCAAGGCCTGTAATGAGAATCTGCACCTTGCTGTTATTTTCGAACAACTTAATGTAGCCAACACTGCCAGCCAGATCTTTATAGCATGGAACAGGATTTCCCATCAACTGAGCAGCAGCACGATTCTCACAAGGACTGCCCAAAACAATCGCATTATGCTTAGTAATATCAGAAATTTCAATATCAAGAGTAGAAGTTCCAACTTCAGTTGTTACATTCTCAAACTTAGCAAGACTTGTAGAGATAATTGTGGCAGAAATAACGTCCAAAGCAGGAGCTTCCTCGCCAACAACATACTTAGCATTAAACTTGCCATGGCTAACGTAAAACTGAGGCCAGTCAGCAAGAGTATAAGCCTGCACAAGCGGCAACATAAGCAACAACAGCAAAAGCACTCTTTTCATAACAATGATTTTGAGCGCTAGTTATTTAAATATTATTGTTTACGCTTACAATATGAAAAAGGTGATGCTGTTATTAGTTCTTATTTCGTGCACTTATGACCCTTATGCAGTACGCTACGTGATAGATGGAGACACTTTTGTTCTTAACAACGGCGACACAATAAGACTGCTTGGAATAGACTCGCCTGAAAAAGGAGACATAAATTACGACAAAGCAGCATACGAATTACAAACAAAAATAAGAGGAAGGATAACGCTGGAAGGAAATACTGAAGACAAATACGGAAGATTTCTGAGAACTGTTTATTCTGACGAAAGATTAGTGAATTTAGAAATGGTGCAGGACGGATGGGCAAGAACGTTCATGCACGCAAATTTGCCATACAAGGAAGAACTTGACCATGCACAAGAAGAAGCACAATTTAACAGAAAAGGAATGTGGAATGCTGACGACTCACAATACGTCCGGTTATCTGCAAGATGTGAGCAACTAGGCTGCCCTCCAGGCACAATTGCAGTAGCAAGCAAAAATGGAGACGTGTTCTACAACTGCGCATGCGGAATGGCATTTGCAATAACACCGGAAAATATAGCGTGCTATTTCACACTACAAGAACCAATATCAGAAGGATTAAGAGAAACAAAAAGATGCTAGGTCTTTGGAGCTATACCGCCCATCATTGAAAGCTTCTTGGGAGGCGCAAGAGACTTGCTTGCAGTGCTTGCAGAAGGCAAGCAACACCAAGTTTTTCCTGAAAGGTCAGTTTCATCAACCATGCAAGGATCAGGACCATCGGCAGCAGTCTTTCCGCAAACCCACTTATCCTTGTGAGCCATCATGTAAGACTGGCTGCTAGACATTAACACTTCATGCTGGAACGCTTTTCCTAACGCTTGAGGAGTCTTGTAAACATTCTTTATGCCAGGACCGTAAATCTTGGCCCTATGACCATAACCGCCATAACCAGCATTGCCAGTTAGCTCTGAATCAAAACCAATTACAGCGACTACAGAAATAACAAAAATTGCCAAAATTCCAATCATGGCTACTTTTACCATTCAACACACTAAAGCAAGGCGGCTTAACTGTTTATTGTAGTATTGTACGATTACTGGATAAATTTATATAACGCCCAGAGCGATTTTATCGATGCGCGGACGTACCGAAGCGGTTAAACGGGCAGGCTTCAGGAGCCTGTTGCTTAGTGCATGCGCAGGTTCGAATCCTGCCGTCCGCATCACGAAGTGAGCGGAGGGCAGACTAGCAAACCACAGTTTGCGTTGCCTGCCGTCCGCATTATTCTCTAAAGAAAAGATCCTTTGGCTTCAGCAAAGTTATAGATGCCTTATTGTCAAACAATTCAATGCGAACAATTTTCTGAGGACGCTCAATGTTAATTTTGCCCCTGATCCAAGGCCGCAAAGCCTCAATAATGCTTTCCGGCTTTAACGAAGTTCTGTGAGGCAAAATTTCCAGCATGTACTGGTCGTCTGCCAAAATCAAGTCTTTAATTTCTTCTTTAATCGTGTTTTTAATGCTTTCAACAGTTGCTTCACACCAAAAATCTGCAGGAATCCATTTAGTTGTGAACTTGATAGACTCAGGATCACTGGCAGACAATTCTCTGAGCTCTTCAATAACATCACGAGACTTAAGCACTGTTGCAACGCCGATAATTCCCGGAGCTAAAAGCTCCTGCTCTGCTTTCTGATCACCGAGCTTTGTCAGAAGATTCTGAATCTCGCTCTTGCCGGACATATAGCCACCAGACGAACTGTAAGATACTATTAAATTAGGGTCCATGAACAAAGAAATAAACTATTGATTCTTAAAGATTACTTATCGGCAGGCAAAATATACTTTCTATGCTCTGAGTTCTTTGTCAACTTTTAGAAGCACTCTTGGATTCTTAGAAATTATTCCAAGCTTAGAAGCAATTACGTTAGTTGCAGCTAAAGAAATTCCATCATAAACTCTAAGCATTTCGCCCTTCGCAGCATTAATATAATTGAATGCATCTTTCGGAGGACCAAAATGCACCTGCGCAGAGTTAGCAATGTACCATATCATAAGATACTCTTCGCCCTATACTCTGGCTTAATTGCTTCTTTGCCAATTCTGGCAGGCTCAAATTCATAAGTGCTTGACGCTTTCTGCGGTCCTTTAAAACAATCTTCCAAGCTCATTTTTGCTCCTTATCTTTTATTGCTTTTAAAATCTCCTTAACTGCATATTTAGTCATTGACTGATGGCTGGCAACAGCTGAAGGATGCTTTGCGATGTACAATGGGCAATTAGTTTCTCTTACGGCCTTTTCAAGCTTTTTTGGATTCAGAATGGCATTGCACAGGTATACAAATGGCAACGGAGGAACCGGAAGGTAAAGCTGGCCGGTGTATATCTTATCTTGGCGAACTGTAAATAAATGAACATGGTCAGAACTTCCTTCTATTACTGTTTCTACTTCGGTAAACTTTGCCAGTTCAGACATGAATCCTTCTGCTTTCTCTGCAAGTCCCAGGTATCTTTTTGTTAATTTTAAGATTCCTTCATAATATGGCGTTCCAGCTTCAACCACTATTTCAGCAATATTAGCTTCGCCTTCAATCAACCCTTTAATGGACAAACCGCCCATCAAGTTCTTGCCATCGTATACAAATGATTTTATCTTTATGGAAACTTTTTTACTGCCAGGAAGCTTGTTGATTCTTAACCTGACTTCATCTGCGATTTTTTCATGATGGGTGTCTAGCTGGTCAACAACAGCCTGCTGAGTGCACTGCAGATTAAGAATTGCATTTTCCAGCATGCTTATTTCATGGCTCATATTGAGGAGAAAATAAAGATGGTTTATATAACTTTCCAGTGGTGACTCATTATTATTTTCTATATTGCAGTTATATCTTTTTACCGTCGGAAACCGAAACCATTATAAAGGGCAGACTAGACTATAGATTCAAGAGACAAGAAAGGTAGGCAGGCAATGCCTGCATTGTTGAAACTGGTTCTAATTGAGCTGGTTTCGAATGGTACTATCTTTCTGTCGAACGATAGGAACCAATCGGAAACCAGGTTCGGAGATAAAATGAAATTTAGCGAATTAAACCTAAAACCAGAGCTATTAAGCGCTCTGCAGAAATTAAAATACGAAAACCCAACAGAAGTACAGGAAAAAGCAATACCACTTTTACTTAAAGGAAAAGACCTAGTAGTTAGAAGTAAAACAGGAAGCGGAAAAACATTCGCATTCTTGCTGCCAATATTGCAAAATCTTTCACCTGAAAATAAACTGCAAGCATTGATACTTTCGCCAACAAGAGAACTAGCGCAGCAGACAGACAAAGAGGCGCACAAACTTGAGCTAAATGTCAAAACGGTTTTGCTGTACGGCGGAATAAGCATAACTCCCCAAATGGACAAGCTCGACAGAGGAGCGCAAATCGCAGTCGCAACTCCAGGAAGAATATTAGACCATATGGCGCGAGGAACAATAGACCTCTCAAACATACGATTTGTAGTCCTTGACGAAGCAGACAGAATGCTCGACATGGGATTCATAGATGATGTTGAGAAAATTTTGAGAGCAACACCAAGACAAAGACAAACAATGCTTTTCTCGGCAACAATGCCAGAACAAGTAATCAGAATCTCACAACGCTACATGATAGAGCCAGAAACTTTAATGCTCCAAGAGGACGAAATAACTGTCAAGAAAATCAGGCAGAGAGTCCTTGGAATTGACAGAAAACTAAAACTGGACTTATTGATGAAAATACTCAAAGACCCAGCAACAAAAAAAGTAATGATATTCTGCAACACAAAAGACTGGGCAGAAAGAATGGGCGACATACTCTGGAAAAAACGATTCCAAGCAACAAGCATCCACTCAGGATTGAGCCAGAACAAAAGAGACAAGGTCATCTATGACTTCAACTCAGGCAGATACAACATTCTAGTCGCTACTGATGTAGCAGCTCGTGGACTGCACATTGAAGGAGTAACGCACGTAATCAATTATGACATTCCGCGCAATCCAAAAGACTATGTCCACAGAATTGGAAGAACAGGAAGAGCAGGCAAAGAAGGAGACGCAATCACATTTGTAACACAAATTGATGAGCACTTGCTGCGCGGAGTAGAGACGGAAATCAAAATGTTCCTAGAAGTACAGCACATAACACCAGAAGGCAAAATACTAACGCCTCCTAGAGACAGGTCGCATCTAGATGCACCACAGCACACTCCAGTTGCGCACGGCTCAAGAGAGGAAGAATTGCAAGTGCACACTCATACAGACCGCTCAGGAGACGACTGGGGACTGGACTAGAAACCTTTTTAAACCCCCTTCTTGTTTTTACTTCTATTGTAGTAGTGGGAGGGGATTATAGTGAAGACAGAATTAACAGTAGCGATCATAATTGCTCTATGCGCAGTATTAGCTGTAGCAGTGAGCGCAGTAGTATGATATTACAAGACCTTCTGGAATCTGAAAAACCAGCCATAACAAATGCCAATGGAAGCGTTATGGCTAAAACAGAAAATTACCAATTAGAAATAAGTGAAACAGACAAATCAATACGCGTTGTATATACCGACGCCATGGTGCATATTGATTTCACGCATAAAACAGAAGGAGGCGGAGGCCTGATTTACATGGTAAATCCAGGATTCCTGCCAACGCAAATAGAACACCTTGCAGCAATACAAGGCGGATTTGCAGAAGACCTCACAAAAGCACTGAGAACTGGCAGGACAACAGTAAAACTGCCAACCATAGATGGAAGAGACGAATTAGCGGATTTGGTAAAAAGACAAGCAGAATATAATAAAATTATTTGCACTCAATAGCTGCTAACTTCTTGCCAACCTTATCAAGCTCTGCAGTCAGAACTGTAACAGCCTCTTTAGGCAAATCATACTCTGAAGCAAAAGCAGCAAGCCAGTTCTTGACATCACGCAAAGTATTCGCAACAGGCTTTATCGAGCTTGGATCAACTTCGCCAGACTTATCGCACTTAATTCCCTTGCACTTATCAGAAAACTCATCAACTTTGTCATGCAAAACATTCATTGCTTCAGCAGCAATATCGTACTCTGTTTTGAATGCTGAGAGCCAGTTCTTAAAATCCCTGATAGAATTTTCAACATCACTGATTGATTTATCAAACTCCGTCATATAGGCACACCTCGTTTGATGGCATTAATCAACTACAATATAAAAAATCTTGTGTACGACAGTACATGCACAATGCATTAATAGAATGCGAGCTTAATAGTATAAAAGAGGTGAATATAATGAAAGTAGCATTCATAATGTTTTTCTCAATAGCGATAATTGGAGCTTTCGCACTAGTAAACATGAGTTCTTCAAGCCCGAGCGCGTTCACAGTGCAACCGTCAAAAGAAGTGCTGGGATACTGCCCGGTCAGAGACATGGGAAAACCATGCTATATCGGCGGAAGAATGGGAGACTGCCTATGCCAAACAGATGATGAATACCTGCCAAAATACGGGCAGATGGACAACTGCGCATGCATGGTTCCTAGATACAGCACAGGGCCAACATTCGCACAGCCTTAATTTTTTATTTTTTTAAAAGAAATAATTATGCAGCAACAGCAACTTTTGCAGACTTCTTAATAGCAGTTTTTTTTACTGGCTTAGCAATCTCTTCAACAATAGTAGAACACGAGCATGGAAGCTTGTAAGAAGCTCTCTTCATAGCCTGTCTTGCCAATGGCAAATTCTCTTTGTGAGTCTTAATTGTGAAAATCGGCTGTCCCTTCTTGATTCTTGCAGCAATGCCAATAGGCTTTCCATAGTTGTGAGCCATACCAGTAGACAAACGGTCCGCGCCTGCGCCTGACGCCAATGGATTCTCCCTCAAAATGTGATGAGGATAGCATCTCATCTGGAAAAAGTAACCAGTCTTGCCCAAAGCGCCTTCCAAAACCCTGTTAGAAGTTTGTCTTGCGCTCTCCAAAGCCGCATCCCTAATTTGCAAGTCAGACTTTGGAATTAAATGAACGTTAAAAGCGAAATTCTCCTGAGTGCCGCCAGTATACCTTGAGATTCTATTAGCAGGCCTTGCTCTAATATAACAGAGCTTTTTGTACTTTGAGAATCTTGTGTACGCTCGCTTAAAGTCCCTGTAGCAACAAAACTTGCGAAGTCTAGCCATTTTATACCTCAGTCCAACAGTGGTTATCGACGAGCTCCTTTCTGAGCACCTGCGAAACCATGCGTTTTTGCCTTATTTCTACCATAGAACGGACTTGTCTAGCGGACATTTATAAATCTTTTCGTCAATTGCAAGCAAAAACGGCAAGTAAGTCCCACGATAACCCCAAAAACGGAAAAGTCCCACTAAATAGTCGAAAAATGGACATGGGTTTCACGTTCACACAAGATTTATATACTGCAGAATATAGGTTTTCTATGTGGGTTTTAAGTGGAGAAAAGCTGAAGAAGAAAAGGCAGTTGAGTTGTATGTAGCTCAGAGATTATCAGGTAGAGAAGTAGCAAAACGGATAGGTAAATCTCTCCGTAAAGTTCAAGACGTTCTCAAAAAGCATGGCGCAACTAGAGATCTAAAAGAAGCAAGAAAAAACCTGATTGAAAACGGCAATTATGAACATCCGTTGAAAATAAATCTCGATACAAAGCAAGTTATTAAGTTGTACATTGAAGATAATAACTCTCTCCCTTTCATAGCAAACAAATTCGGCTGTTCATTAGCACCGCTCTTAAGAATATTGAAGGAAAACAACATTTCTACAAAGAGTCCAAGCGAATCGCACAGGGGAAATCCAGGTTACTGGAAGGGTAAAAAGAGGTCAGATATAAGTAAGATAATGGCGGGCAGAAATGTCTCGAAAAGGACCAGGGAGCGGTTAAGTAAATCGCATTTGGGACAAAAATCCAAGGCAAAAGGGAAAACTTATGAAGAAATTCATGGTAAAAAACTGGGTTTAGAACTTCGAAAGAAAGTAAGCGATTCCCACAAAGGAATTCCGTCTCCCATTAAAGGGATGACCTTAGAAGACGTGCATGGAAGAGAAAAGGCTGCTGAGATAAGAGATAAAAACAGGCGCGCTACATTAAAACTCTTTGAAGAAGGGCGTTTACCTAAGAAGGTCAATACGCTTCCTGAGAGACTCTTTAAAGCAGAATTACTTAGGAGGGGTTATGTCGAGGGCAAACAGTTTATTCATCAGTATAAATTTGCTGATAAATTCATGTGTGATTTTTGTTTCCCTGACGCAAATCTTATTATAGAAGTAGATGGTGATTTTTTCCATGCGAATCCAAAATTGTTTGACCATAATAATGTTAATCCCGGACAACAGAGACAAATTAATCGAGATAAAGCCAAAAATGCGTATATAATGAAATATGATAATGGTACGTGGACTCTGCTTAGGTTTTGGGAAAGCGCGATTAAGAAAAATGTTGGAAAAGTTGTTGATAAAATGGAAATTGTATGTTGTGCAGGAAATAAAATAAAAAAATGAAAAAATCAGGCTGATTCGCCGAGCTCGCCCTGTACGCGGGACAACGCGTGTCCAGGTAACCAATATTGGCCGTCTTGAGTAGCGAGAAGATTTGCGGTCGCAAGTTCGCGTACGGTTCGACCAACTGTACCTGCTGGGACGCCTGTTGCAGTAGTAATTTCAGCTGGTGTCGCTTTCTCTTCGGCAATGATGCCTTTCGCTTTCAATACCTTCAGAGCCGCGCAGTAAATCATAATGCGCGCTCGAGAGGTCTTTTCGTGAAAGCGATTATTCGGCAAAAACTCGCCCTTTTCTGTAAGTTGAGCGAATGGCTTCACGATTGCTATACGTTTGCCCTTTTTAAACCTTCCTTTTTTAACCACTGTTTAGTGAGAAATTAAGCTGTTTCTTCTGGGATGTTTTCAGGGATAAAGTTAACAGGGGCTTCTTCAGGAATTACTTCTGCAGGCATTTCTTCAACTACTTTCTCAACAGTTTCCTGAACAGGCTCTTCAATAACTTCTTCTACAGGTGCTGATTCTACAGCTTCCTCAACAGGCGCTTCTACTGCCTTTTCAACTTCTTCTGCAGGAACTTCAGCAAGCTGTTCCTCACTAATTTCTCCTTCAACAAGCTCCTCAAACCTTTCTTCAGCCTGCTCTTCAGTCATGCCCTCAGGCAATTCTTCAACAAGCTCAGGATGCGTTTCCATGTAATCCTGCGCGACTTCTTGAATGAACTCGTCATCGTACTGCTCATTTTCAGAAACCCAGGAGTCAGGCTCTATGGCAGAAAGCTCCATCTCCAGCGGAGCTTCTTCAGAAACAGTCAGCTGCATATCCTCGGAAACAACCGCCTCGGCAACCATTTGGTCATTCTCATACGAAGCAACATGAACCTTGCCATCTTCAACTTTAACAGTAGTATTTCCGTCAGAAACCCTGACGGCAAAACCAGTGCCGCGAACAGTAGCAGCAGTATTCGGAGTTTCAATTTTGTACTCTCTAACACCGCCAATCTTCAAAACACGCGACCAAGTCTGGCCGGCAGACTGCTTAATCTCAACAGAACGAACATCACCCGCAACAATTTTCTTAACAGTAATTTCAGTATTTTCATCCAAACGCAAAATAGAGCTATCAAAGAACACAATAGACGCTTTAGCGCCAGCAGAAGTGCTTACAACATCGCCAGCATGCAAGTCCATTCCAGCGCTTGCAGGCTTGCCATTTACCATAGCATGCCCGCTTTGAACAGCCAGCACGGCAACAGCTTTCTCAACTTTTTCAGATTTCAAAGTATCAGGCGCCTTTGCGCAGGACAACAATACCAGCAATATTACAATGTATACGGCTATTTTCATAGTAAACTGGATACTTCCCGTCTATAAAAGAATTTCTGCAAAGCTTTTTAAACCCTCCTCTATACGTACTATACATGAAGTGGGTTCCAATAATCGGGGTAGCAGTAATCATTCTAGCCATAGGAGCATTCTTCCTAATGCCTTCTTCAGTAAGCGCAGCAATACTATACATAGAAAGCGGAACAGTAGAAGTAAACACAGGCAAAGGCTGGGTTCCAGCAACAGATGAAATGGAGCTAAAACAAGGCGCGCAAATCAAAACAACAGAAGGAGAAGCAACAGTTGTCCTAAGAGAAGGAGAAATAGTACACTTGCAGCCAAACAGCGAAATAAAACTTGACCAAATAGGAAAAACAATCAAAATCACGCAAGTAGCAGGAGAGACTTGGAACAAAGTCACAAAAATATCAGGAGTATCAGAATTCTCAATCGAAACACCAACAACCGTAGCTACAGTAAGAGGAACAGAATTCATACTAAACAACGAAGAGCTAACAGTAGGAGAAGGAGAAGTAGACTACGGAAACAAAGCAGACAAGAAACAAATCAAAGTCAAAGGCCACAAAAAAGCAATGGCAAACTTGATGACAGAAGAAGACATGTCTGAAGCAGACATTGCCAAGATGCAAAAATTCCCTGAAAAATACATAAAAGCACTGCAAAAAGTAAGAGCAAGAGAAATCAAAAAACAAACAAAAATGCTCAAACTAGCAAAAAACAAAGAAACAGTTGACAAAGACATAGACTTGATGCTAAAAGAAGTAGATGAAGGAAAACAAGACGAAGAAGAAATCTACCACAAAGCACCAAGCATAATGAAGCCAAGACTCAAAAGGACATACGAGCTCACAAAAGAAATCAAGAGAATGAAAGCAAAGCAATAAAAATCCTAATCAGGATTTTTAAGGCTGCAGATACCCGATGATCACTCTTAGCAACTTAGAAAATTTAGCCATACAGCAAGATAGGGGTATCAGCAACCAATGAAACTAGCAATTCTAGTCGCATTAGCAACAGGAATCATTCTAGCAATTCTAGCACACGCAAACGTATTCTACACCTGGAATTTAGGACTAACAGACGCATTATATGGCGGAACACCGGCAATGCGAGACATAACAATAATAACAATAGATGACAAAAGCCTGCAGGAAATCGGCAGATGGCCGTGGAAAAGAACAGTGTTTGCGGAACTTCTAAACAATACAAACAATGCAAATGTAATCGCATTTGATATCGCATTCTTTGAAACAACAGAAGATGACAAAATTTTAGGAGATGCAATGCGCGAGCATAACGCAATACTCGCAGAAGAATACGACTTCACAAGAAAAACATTACTCGCGCCAGGAAAAGGATTTGAAAACATAAAAACAGCAGTGATAAACATTTACACAGACCAAGATGGAATAAGCAGAAACATACCAACAACACTGCAAGAAAAACCAGGATTTGCGCTAAAAACAGCACAAGAATACATTGGAAACGAAATAACAGCTCCAGAAAAACTTCTCGTAAACTTTGCAGGAGAGCCAGGAAGCTACAAAATGCACTCAGCAACAGACGTCATTAACGGAAAAGTAGACGCAAAAGAATTTGAAAACAAAATAGTGCTTGTAGGAGCGACAGCGCCAGACCTGCATGATGATTACTTAGTTCCAACATCACACGGCAAAAGAATGCCGGGAGTAGAAATACACGCGCACGCAATACAAACAATACTGACAAAACAATATCTAAGACACCAAACATTCACTTCTTTAGCAATAGTTATCCTAGTGCTTTCACTAATCAGCGGACTGCTTTACACATTTGTAAAAATAAGATACAGCGCAGTAATATTAGTTTTAATCCTGATTGCATACTTTGTGGCGGCAATATTCATGTTCAAAAGAGGAATTATTCTCAACTTAGTCTACCCAATACTAACAGTAGTTCTAACATCGCTCACAACAATCAGCTATGTGGCATCAAAAGAATCAAAAAACAAGAAATATATCCTGGGAATATTCGGAAAATACGTCTCAAAAGATGTTGTAGAACACCTGCTGAAAAGCGAAAAATCAATCGAGCTAGGCGGAGTAGAAAAACAAGTAACTGCATTGTTCGCAGACATCAGAGGCTTTACCGCAATGTCAGAAAAAATGACGCCACATCAAGTCATCACAATTCTAAACCACTATTTCGGAGACATGACAGACTTAATATTCGCGCATGACGGAACTTTAGACAAGTTCGTAGGAGACTGTTTGTTTGCGCTCTGGGGAACACCACTAGAAGACAAACAACACGCATACAAAGCAGTAAAGTGCGCGCTAGCAATACAAGAAAAACTCAAAACACAGCACACAAAAGACATCCCGCCAATAAACCTGGGAATAGGAATCTGCTCAGGACCAGCAGTTGTAGGAAACATGGGAAGCGCGCAAAGACAAGAATTCACAGCAATAGGAGACACAATAAACACTGCATCAAGACTAAGCGGAGTATCAAGCGGAGGGCAAATAATAATCTCAGAATCAACATACAAAATGATAAAAGACAAAGTAAAAGCAAAAAAACTAGAGCCGATAAAAGTAAAAGGAAAAGAAAAGCCGCTGACAGTCTATGAAGTTTTGGAATTAAAATGATTGAAGACATTATTGGCGAGTGCGCGCACGCGTACAAGCTTGACATTAACCCTGAAAACAAAGAAACATATGACGCGTTCATAGAGCGACAGCTGGCAAAGGCTCCAGAAAAAATTGACAAGGCATACAAGAGTTTGCTCACCGACAAACTGCTGCTTTTCGCCTATTTGATTGGAGAAAAACCAGTGCACGAAAGCAGAACAAGACCGCCTGTGAAAATAAAAAGAATAGACCAGCTGCATTTTTTAAGAATCAGAGGCTTTGATACAATGGTCTGGGATGACGCAATCCTTGGGCAGATAAACTGCAGAAGGACCTATGGCAAATCCAGATATGGATTCCCAACATATGTTGAAATCATCGACGAATTAGGAGAAGAGCCCGCGGTAATCAAGAAGTGGAAAAGAAAAATAACATACAAAGATGATATCAGGATGAACACTCCAACTGCGCGCGTAAAGCACACGGGAATTGTAGAAGAGCCAGCAATCTCCAAAGGAAGAAGCGCCAAATACAGAAGCGGTTAAAGCTCAGCCAAGAAGTCTTTAACAACTTTCGTAGCACGAACATCATCCTCATTATAATCAATAATTCTCTTCAGCAATTCTCTCTCGCCAGTCTCCAAAAAGTTCAGATAAAGCACAATGCTCTCCTGAGCATCAGCCATTCCGCGATACTTGAACCCTAAAAACTTAGAAATTTCCTTCAAGGACATGGTCAGAGTTGGAAATGCAACATTCTTCCTTACCAAATAAAGAACATCGATCATGTTCTTCAAAATATTAGAAACATCCACTTTGTATTTTTGCCCTAAAGACGCCATGTGAGTTCTTTCATACGGACCGTAATGATAAATTGGAACATCAGGGAATTTCTTCATGTATGAAAGAAAATCGTGCATCATTCTTCCTTCATCAGCCAAAGTCTCAGCAACAAAAGGCTTGAAATGAACTCTGTCCTCTTTAATCAAAAGGCCAACAAGATAATCAACCTTAACCATTCCTTCCTCTGACTCCATCTCATCAGTTCCTTCAAAATCCAGAAATATTTCCACATCAGACTTAGGAAGCTTAGGCTTGGAAATAACAATCGGTTTTTTATCAACAAAAGCCTGAGCGTACAATTTAATTTTATTCAAAGTCGCCTCAGGAATATCAAGCTCAACAGGCTGAGTTGCCAATTGCTTAACAGTCCTAATTCCAGCATCATTCAACTTCTTCTTCAAAGCAGGACCAACATTAGGAACAATAGAAATATCATCAGCCTCAATCGCGCGCTTATTGCAATACTTCTCCCAAGGCCACTTGCAAGCCTTTGCAGTCGGAGAAACAGCCTTGCCATTAAAAATTTCCTTAATGCCGGCCAATGCCAACATCAACTCGCCTTCGTATTTCTCGTAATCATACTCAAACTCTTCCATCTCCCGATTAATTAAATAAAACTTAGGCGCAGTAAAGCCTTGAACTAATCCTAACAAGTAAGTATAAAACGCAGCCTGCATAATGTATTCATGCTTAATGTGCTTCGCACTCTTGATTTCCTTCACAACATAATAATAATTGCCGAAAACACTAGAATGATTATCCCTTCTTTCAATAGCGTCCAAAATTCCATAAATGTCTTCCTGCAAATAGAAAATAGGCGCGCCAGTAATTGATTTAACACCTTTAGAACAGGCTTCTAATGTTTGCTTGAAACCAGCTTCAAAAGAACGCATTGGAATTTCCAAAGCGTCCTTGAATAATTTAGCACGAGCATCTTTCTCGTGCTGAATGCCGCGCTCAAACAACAAATGCATATAACGACTCTCAGGCTCTCTCTCTTCAGAAGGCGCAAAAGCATCACACCAAACAATAAAAGGATTAATGCAGTACTTCAAAACAGTATGGCCTGTAATGGTAAACTTAGAATGATGCTTATCAGCCAAACAACTCTCAAATAAACCCATTAGTAAAGCTCTATACATTACCTTTATAAAATCTTGCGACTTACAGAGTTAAAAAAAGAGGATGCATGCGACACCAGATACTAATATCACTAAGCGCTGGACTAGTCTTATTCTTCGCACTCTTAAACATCCACATACCAACAGGAACGCCAACAGGAGCAGTAGTAGAAGCAGAAACAACTTATGCATTCACTATCAACCACCTAGTCAAAGACTTTTTTGACGTAGAAGACGTAATATTCCCAATCGGAAGCTGTGGAGAAGTAGCAAGAGAACTCTATGGAAACATCGCGTACACTCCAACAGACGTCACATCAGGATTCTCAACAAGAGGACCAGACAGGCTGGCAACAATCGACTTTGTAATCGACAGAATCGAGCGCTTTGGAACAATAGACATGGCAATAGGAGAATCAATGAGGCTGGGAAAACCACTAGACAGCTTCATCAGCATAAACGCAGAATCAATAGTCAGAGTGCCAAAAGACACAAGGTCAACCTATTACTTAATGGACCTACACGCATCAGCTAACGGACTATTATACATAACAAGCGGGCAATTCTCAACACCATCAGTAGACTGCGATTTCACAACAAAAGACGGATTTGCAATCTGCGACTGCCAAGTGCACAGAATCTACGGCATAGAAACAGGAGGCATCACAGCATTAAGACCGCTGCCGCCAACAAAAGTTTAAATATTGCTTCTGGAAAACTTCAATAAGGTGAGTGAAATGGAAGAGAAAGATGTGTGGAAAGAACATTTTGGGACATTATCAGAAATTCTGGTTAATGAACTGCCGAAAGATTTTGAAAGGCACAACTTCTTAGAGGCAATATACCTTGACAAAGAAGGATGGCACAGAGAAGTTGAGCACAGGCACAGAGTAATACTAAGAGAGCCTGACTTTGATGAAATATGCAAACAAGGACGCTTCTTATACCACTGCACAAGCGAAAAGAACGGAACACAAGTATACGTACTATACGAAAAAGCAGATAGTAAGCTTTAAATACACTTAACGTAATCACCTGCCTTAGACAAAGAGAGGTGTATAGTAATGAAGTTTAACAAGAAGGCAGCTTTAGAGCTATCCATTACTGCAATTGTCGTTCTCATAATCGCAATAACTGTTCTTGGACTCGGAATCAGCTTTATCAAAAAACAATTCGGAGCAGGAACACAACTAGTCGAAAAAGAGCTCTCCAACATCAAAGAACAACTAAAAGAACAAGTCAGAACAGGCGGAGAGCTATTAGTATTCTCAGTTCCCGAACAAGTCTCAATCGGAAAACCACAAGGAGTAGTCATAGGAGTAAGAAATACTGCTGCGAATCCCGAAGGAGACAAAGTCTGCTTCAGAGTAGAAGTTAAGTGCATCAAGCCATTCACGCCAGGAGCACAATGCGTGCCAGACTTCCAAGGAGCAGTAGCAGTAGGCGGTTACGATCCAAGCAACGCATGGGAACCAGTCATAGGCAACAGAAACTGGTTCAAAAGCATACTAGGAGAGTTTGACTTGAAAAGCTACGAAGGAGACGTCTTTGACGCAGTGCTGCTCGTAAAAGGAATCAAGCCAGACTCATACCAAATGGAAATCAACGTGTACAAAGAACCAGCAGACAGAGACTGCACATTACAACAATTTGGGGACGCGCAACAAGCGCTCTACGCAAGCAAAACATTCATACTAAACGTGGTGTAAAATGGCAAAACGAAGACTAGCAGCACATGAAGAATTCGAAATAATGAAACTAGTATTAGACAAGTTTTTATGGGTAGGAACAGGACTAATGTTCTTCGGACTCTACAAAAGCATAGCAGAAACATTCATGGACGGATTCTGGTACATACTAACAGGAGCACTAGTGATGCTGGTATTTGCCTGGATAATAATCAAAGAATTTGAAGCGGTAAGATAATATTTATAAAGCGAGCAGACAGGAGTATTCTTATGAAAAGAGGAACAATATTCATCCTTATTATTGCATCATTACTATTCTTGGCAGCCTGCTCAAAATCTGAATGCGAAACAGCAACAGACTGCACAGGAAGACCAACAAATGCCTTTACAATCGCGTGCACAGATGAAAAATGCGTTTACACGCCAAAACCCGGACTCTGCGGAAACTATCTGTGTGAAACAGGAGAAACAAAAGGAAGCTGCGAAGTAGACTGCGGGAAATGCGAAGGAAAAGTCCCAGGAAGCCAATACTTATTCTACACAAAAGTAGGAAACGCATGTGTTGAAGAAATATCCACATCACAAATCAAGCCAGTCTACAGCTCAGCAGACGTCTCAAGCGCAGGAGACAAAGTCAAAATAGAAACAGTCTACAACCAGCCATTCAACCTAAAACGAGACAACTTCCAACTAGCATTCGAGCTAACGCAGCAATCCCCGCAAAACAGAGATGAGCACCTGATAGCAGCAGAATTAACAGCACTAACAAAAGACAAACGAACAATCACGCTGGCAAGACAAAATATAGACAAATATTTGTGGCCTGGAACAAAAGCAACACAAGACTTACTGCTAGACTTCACAACAGCAGAAATAGAAGGAGAACTAACAGACCTAACACTCAAAGTACAATACGAATACAACATAGTGCAAGCAGGAAAGAAAACACCAAAACAAGGACTATTGCAAAATAAGTACAGAGAAAAATTCGTGTTCGCAAAACCAATAACAAACCCGCCATGCCCAGTAAGCTGCGACGATAAAAACCAAGGAACAAGAGATTATTGCGGAGTACAAACAAACTTCTTCTGCGCACACGAGCCAATTCCAAACACATGCGGAAACTACAAGTGCGAAGGAACAGAAACAAAATGCAACTGCCCCCAAGACTGCGGACCGTGCACAGGAAGCGCAGGCGTATTCTTAGACTACACATGCCAAGAAACAACCTGCACCACAATACTCAAAATAGGAGCGACAGCACAACCAGCCTCAATCTTTGACGACAGAAGCTTAGGTCCTGTGCAGTTGAATAATAACTACAAGTACAAAAACCCATTCAACATCAAAACAGACAAGCTAACAATAGACTTCAAAGTCTACAGGCAAGACCCAACAGTATCAACCTTCATAATAGAAACAATCAGGCTGTTAGAAGGAACAGAGCAACTATCTGAAACCTCAGTAAACCAAGAACTAGGACCAGAAACAAAAACAGTCGAGATTACAATACCAAGCATCGCAGACCCAGAAGAAGAGCACACGGTGAATTTGGCAATCTGGTACAAATACACACAAGGCGGACAAGAAAAAACCGGCAAGTTCGAAAAATCACTAGGAAAAATAACGCTGATAAACCCAGGATGAATAAAAAAGCTTTAGAGATGAGTGTTGGGCTTATTGTTGTACTAATACTTTCAATCTTAATCTTTATTCTAGCAATGTCCTTCCTGTTCAAATGGTTCGGACAAGCAGAAGAACTCAAAGCAGAAATTGACAAGCAAACACAAGAACAAATACTTTCTGCTTTAAGCTCTGGCAACCAACTAGTTGCAATTCCCATAACAATACAAACCGTAAAAAGAGGAGAATCAAAAACATTCGGAGTGGGAATAAGAAACATTGAGGCCGAAAGGCAATTCAGCATGGCAGCAGCCTACTCGGCAGCATACACTCCAAATGGAGACGCTTTACCAGTAGATGTTCAATACATTACAGACAAATGGCTCGGAACATTTGCAACAACAAGCACTTTCATACTCAAAAAGAACGAACAAAAAAGCCTGCCATTACTCATAAGAATAGATGCAGCAATAGCATCAGGCAGGCCAACACCAATAGGCGATTACGTGTTTAATGTCTGCGTATATCCTTCACCATTACGCTCTGATAATACACCGCCAGCACCATGCACAGCAGGACAATACAAGAACAATCCTGAAGTATTCTACACGCAGAAAATATATCAGGTTACTGTCAAAGTGCGGTAATTCTGAGATTTTAATAGACCGCGGCGTTTATGACTATTCAAACTACGGTAATTTTTTAAACAAAGTTTGTTTCTATTAATTATATGGGGACGCCGAAAATAATCGTAGCAGTACTAGTAGAAGACAATGGAAAACTGCTTCTCGCAAAAGAGAAATTGGAAGACGGCAAGGAGTACTGGCTAGTCCCAGGCGGAAAACTAGAGTTCGGAGAAACACTAGAACAAGGCGCTTTGCGCGAGATAAAAGAAGAAATAGGATTTGATGTTGAGATTACCAAACTAATAGACTTCCACGAAGCGATACACACAAAACACGATTATCACACCATAATATTCTTCTATCTCGCTAAAATCAAAAGCGGAAGCATAAAACTCCCAGAAGAAATATTAGACGCAAAATTCTTCACAAAAGAAGAAATCAAGCAGTTAAACTTAATTCACAGCGCTAAATGGCTGATGGATAAACACGTTTTGTCAAAATAAGAATACGCCGGGGCGGGGAATTTCAGCTGACGGTAAACCGAAAAGCTTTTGAACCCCGATGTCCCTTAGGACACAAAGGTTTGAGCTTTGCGGCGTACCAGATTCGCCATCCCCGGCGTACCGACTCTCGTCGGCAGTTTTCTATATGTTCTAGTGTCTAATATATCCGTCGACGAGAAAATTGGAAAATGTCGAAAAGCCGCAATAGCAAGACGTTATAATTTTCCGGCTTTTCGAGCACAGTCAGAATTCTGCTCAATTATAATAATCTTGGCAGAATTCTGATGCTTACGAAAAATCCGCAAGATTTACGAGAAAATGGCTTTATTTCCGGAAAATCAACACATCTTTCCCTTATGCACAACAGGACGGTCTCTGAAAGTCTTTCTAAGAAAAATCATATCAGAAGAAGCTCTCATCACAGTTTCCTGATCTTTAGTAACGTTTCTCAATTGAAGAAGACGTCTTATGACGGGAGCATAGCCGTCGCGCTTCACAAGCTTGACTAACAACACTCTTCTCTTTACTTGCGGAAGAGACTTGCTCCAACCGCCTAATTTACCAGACTCGAAGTGGGCCCATTTACGTGTTTTCATCTAAAAGTTCCAACCATAATTCCCTTAACATTCTCGTAAGGCACCAACCACGGGTCTGCATCGGGGTTTGCAACACCTTTTGTCCTGTAAAAGGTTTGACCATCAGAATCAATGACTTCTATAATTAGATGAAGAACTGTAGTATCAACAGAAGGCTCGTAAAACGAAATAACGTCGCCAAGATGAATTTCACTCGCAGATGCTGGAACTTTTTCAAACACAACGCTATCATGAGTAATTAAAGGCGCCATGCTATCAGAACTTACTTTTGCGTAACGCAAGCCTGATTGTTCAATTCTGACTTCATTTGGATAAACTTTGATTGATTCGAAAGGAATCCGCTGCGTGCTCTCCACTGCAACATCGGTTGCAGCCTCTCTAGATTCTGCAGGGAGAGGCACGTTCAGCGAGAAAACTAATACGAAGAAAACGATAGTTATAACCCCCCTTTTCATACCAATTACCCCTTCTAAGTTGATGCAAAGAACCGTTAAAAACTTTGATAATCACTTAACAGTGAACTGATGCTAAAAGCTATGCCAGTATACAAAAAGGTAACATTTTTATATAACAATGCCAACAAGCCTTATCGAGTGAAAAGAGTTGAAAACGCCAACATTAATGTTAATCCTGTTGCTGGCAACAACTGCATATGCGGCAAGCGTCTCAGTAAGCCCGGCAACAGTATATGAAACAACAACAGCGTGGGAAACGCTGGATGTAAACAATTACAAAGGTACTTCTATAATTACTAAAGTTACGATAAGCTCGCCAAGCTTACTAATAACAGACGCAGAAGATTATATCGGCTGGACATCAACACAAGACGCAGACAGCGCAGAATGGAAAGACGGAACAATAGAAACAAACGTCAAACTAGCAGCATTCGAATTCCAAGTAAGCGCACCAAATGTTTCTGGAAATACAACAGCCCCAATAACAGTTGATTATGTCTCAGGATCAGCAATTCTAAACATAACAATACTAAACGACGCAAGCGGACCAGCAATAACAGATGCAAAACCAACAGGATACGCAAGAGCAAACAACCCGGCACAACCAGTAAGCGCAACAATAATAGACACGGAAACAAGCGTGTACAGCGCAACATACAAATGGAACGACTGCACAACAAGCAATAGCACAACAATAACACTAACAAAGAGCGCAGACACTTACGCAGGAACAGCAGACTTCTCAAGCTATGACGAAGGCGGAAAAGCATGCTACACTTTCACAGCAAAAAACACGCCAGGAGAAACAAGCACACTAACAGGAGAAGTACTATTCGACGGAACAGTACCAAACGTTAGCATAATCTCACCAACAACATTCGCAACAGAAGCAACAGACTTTGTTTTCACAGCATCAGATAATATTGCGGCAACATTATCATGCGAACTAAAGATAGACTCCACAACAATTGAAACAGTTAACGTATCAAGCGGAGCAACAGCAACAGTAACTGAAGATTTAACCTCATTTGGAGAAGGAAGCCACACGTGGACAGCAACATGCACAGATGGAGTAGGATTAAGCGCGACAAAAGCACAAGCAATCATACTCGACAAAGCAGCACCAGCAATAACACTTGACTATCCAACATCAATCCCAAGAACACAATCAAAAGAATTCACAGCAACAGTAACAGACACAGTAGGACTAGCAAGCGTAACAGCAACATTTGACGGAGCAACTGTAACATTAACAAAATCAGGCGACAAATACACAGGCACAATCAGCTCAAGCACACTAGGAACAAAAACACTATCAGTTGAAGCAAAAGACGACGCAGGACACACAACAACAAAAACAGTAGACGTAATAGCAATACCAAACCACGTCATAACACTAACACTATCACCAGCATCAACAACACCTGGAGAAACAGTAACAGCATCAGGAACCTTAACTTCTGACGGAAACACTTCCACAAGCACAGTAACAGTAAAAACACCAAGCGGAGATGATGTAGAAACACTTTCAGGCGGAGACTACAGCACAACATTCACCGCACCAGACCCAGGAACATACACAATAATCACAGAATATGTTGAAGGCGGATACACTTACACAGCACAAGCAACACTAACAATTGACTCAAACTCACCGGCTCCAGCACAGCTAGGCAACAGAGGAGGAGCCGGCCAGTGGAGAACAAGCGGATACGTAAAACCAGATGACCCCGCTCCAGAGCCAACAAACGTAGAACAGCAAGAACAACAAGAATCATCACAAGAAACAATACCAGCACCAGCATACGTTCCCTTACCGCCACAAGCGCCAAGAGACGCGCTAACACCAAAAGGAACAGGAGTCTTTGACTTAGGCGGAGCAATTAAATGGCTTGCATTACTACTCGTACTAGCATTGTTGATAGGCCTTGGAGTTTACGCATTCGGCAAAAGAAAAAAAGAAGAAGATGGCGGAATAGACTGGAACGGATACTTCAAGGGAAATGGTGCTTGAACAGTTCATCGACAGGAAAATAGTCGTCCAGCATTCTTTCTTCGTGTTTCTTTTAAGCGCACTTTACGTCTTTGTAGCATACTCAGTACAACAAATATTCTTCCCAGGACAAAGCCTTGCAACAGTGCTGCTTGTTACAATATTACTTGTTCCAAGCCTGCATCACTTAATCGTAATTGAAGAAAAAATAGAAAGCACTGGAAGCTCACACTTCTGGAAAAGACATCGGACGATTATCAAGTGCTATCTAGGCGCATTCTTAGGACTTCTAGCAGGCTTTCTAATATTAGGAATGATAAACTCTGATACGTTGAGTTATCAAGTAACACAGCTAGAACAAGACCACTTAAGGCCAGAAACAATCAGCAACTTTGCAGAAAAACCATACACTCCAAGCATTGGAACAACAATTGGACTATTCTCTCATAACATAAGGTATCTATTGGTTGGATTTATTTTGTCATTATTCTACGGCGCAGGAGCAATATTCCTAGTAGCTTACAACGCATCATTCTTTGCAGCATTTGTCACAGAACTATTCTCAAGATGGGCAGCAGCAACACAAATGACCGCAATATCACTTGTGCACCTGCTTCCTGAAAGCGCAGGATACATCTTAACAGCAATTGCAGGCGCGGAGATATCAAGAGCTTTGATACACGAGAAATTAGCAGGAGACAAGTTCAGAAATGTTTTGAGAAACTGCTTCCTATTGCTAATATTTGCAGTGTTATGCATATTCTTGGCAGCGTTCTTAGAAACTTATGTGACTGCGACAGTGTTTCATAATATTATTTGAGAACTTAACGATATTTTCCCTTGACAGCGTCTGGAAGAGGCGCTCTTTTTGCCTGTAAATCTTTGAGCCGGTCATAAATTGTTCTATTGCCAAGCTCAATCAAATGTCCATCGCCGCATACAACTGCCAGGTTCGCATCAGGAGTTTTTTGATAACATTTACGGATTATTTTCTCCCATTGCTTGTCGCGTGCTCCGAGCATTTCAAAAGGAATTATGGAGAGAAGGCGCTTGAAATCAGGGTCATCAAACTGATGATACGCGGCATCAAAATCCAGCGAATCGTTTTTCTGCGCTTTTGCGAGAGCCTCTTTGACATCTTTTTCAGAGAGTTTACTCATAACATAACAAAATTCAGGCATCAAAGATAATGCTTCGGCGCACACCAACTCCATTGGCTTGCTTTTGTCAAGTCCATACCAACAAATGCCGCGTTTCGAGGCATATTCACGCACAGCAGAAAATTCAGAAATTGGCATTGGTCCAACAATAGAATTTTTAATCTTTTTCTTGGTTGCTTCACTCCACTTGCATCCAACTGCTTCTTCCAAACCCTGCTCCACTTTCGAACGCACACCATCGATAAGTGGCTGCATTTCAGCGCAGCCTTCCACAAAGATCGTTTGTGGCTTGATCAAATCAAGTGAAGTTTCTAATCGCGAAACAATTTGAGGGTCAGTATGCACTGTTCCGATAAGGTAAATAGTCATATACGTATATGCTCGGAATCGGTATTTAAACCTTTCTAACTTTGTCACTTGAAAGTGGTTATTGAAGAAAAGTTTATATACTTTGAACAGGCAGTTATTTTTTATGGCAGAAAAACAAGCTCCTCAAACGGTTGTATTCGCGAAGCTGGGCGATAAAGGATTCATTGCAGGAATTAGCCTTGACGCCATACTAAAAGATGCTAATAACATTTTCCCAGACGTTCCTAGAAAAAAAGTAGTCTTAGTTCAAGAAAAAGACATTCCTGAATCGTACAAATGGTCTGTGCGAGCAGTTACAGATTTTAATGACTGGCAATCAAACGGAACATATCTTCTCATAGAACATTTTGAAAGATACAGAGCTTTCAGAGACTATTTCCCGGATGTTGAGATATAACTTCTCGGAAAACTTACGGATTTCTCGTAGACTTTCCAACTTTTGCTTCGACGGATATATTAGACACTTAAACAATAAGAAAAATGCTGGCAAAAAGCCAGTAAACGCCGGCGTACGGCTAATCAGGTAAGCCAACTGCTTGAAACGCAGTAGCCCGAAAGGGTTTCCGGGTTCAAATACTTTTCGGTTGTTGGCATCGAAAAGCTTGAAAATCCCGGCGCCGGCGCATATTTTAAGATTGAAATAAAGCGTTAAACAAGGGGTTGACTGAACTGGCGGGAAAGGTGAAGGTTTTCAAGCATAACATATTTAAAATAAACTGATAATCCAAACCCATGCAAACTGCGGCATTAGAGAAAAGGATATTAGATATTTCTTTCAACACGGAGAACGAGCCTGATGCATTACATTTTTTCTATCATCGGAAATCAATTATTGCCATTTTGAGGAAAAAATATGGACTACGTATAAAAGAGATATTCGGTAATGACGTATACATCATTGGTACTGATAACCGGAAATTAGAACGTGCAGGAAGACAACTTGCAAGAAAATACGATAAAAACAGCACGTATCCAATAACCGCTGTTCTGGGACGCTGCATTATATTCAAGGGCAGTTATTTTTTTGGCGACGTCCGCGAGTTAGCCTCTACGAAAGAACCCGGATTTTATCACATAAACAAGAATCTTCCAACCCGCTAAACACCCCTGCAATTTACTCCAGTCCGAAAAAGGCTTTAAAAAGGCAGTTTTTCGAATTATAAGAAAAATCAGGGGAAGTATGACTGTTCGAAAAGGAAGCTTTATAAATTCATAAGAGTGAAATTAATTATTAACATTCGCTATAAAAATTATGGCAACAATCAATCCCCACATTAACTTCAATGGAAATGCCGAAGAAGCATTCAATTTTTACAAGTCAGTATTTGGTGGAGAGTTCGTAAAGATTATGCGTTTCAAAGATATATCAAGCCCTGAATTTCCGGTAGCAAAAAAAGAAGCAAATAAAATAATGCACATTGCTTTGCCTATTGGCAAAAACTTTTTGATGGGGAATGACATTCCAGAAAGTATGGGACAAGTAAATGAAAATGAAAATAGATCAAAAATATCTATTAGTGTAGAAAGCCGTGAAGAAGCAGACAAATTGTTTAACGGACTTTCTGCGGGTGGAAAAATCGAATTTCCTATGGGTGACAGTCCCTGGGGTTCGTATTTTGGGATGTTTAGAGACAAATTCGGTATTGAATGGATGGTAGATTTTGACCCAAAGTATAACGGACAAGTGGGAAAATAAAAACGTGAGAAAAAACTTGCACCAAGTAAACCAATGATGCATGTTGCCGTCTTGGCAGTTGTTGCCACCCTTCTTGGTGTTGGCAGTATCTTTGCCGAGTAGGATACGTTTGAGCGTTGGTATCAGATTGCCCAAGAAGTCCTACCTTTTCGAACGCTTAAACCCTCTTACCAACTCAGTCAACACTTTCTCAGGATTTTTCGCGTTATCGACAGCGTTCGCAACAAGAAAACCTTTTGCGCCAAGCTTCAAAGCGACTTCAACATCGAGTCTTTTATTCACGCCAGCGCCGCAAATAACTGGAATACGAACTTTTCTTGTCGTGTTAGAAACAATTTCAGGCTTAGCCTCAGCAACAGAAATCTTGCCTGCAATTAACTCAGGAGGCTCAATAGCAATGATGTCAGGATTCAATTTAGCAATTTTTACTGCCATAGCAGGAGTATCAGCACAAACTACGGAGAGCATACCTAAAGAACGCAAACGGTCAATGGTTTTCTTGATAACTGCTAATGGAAGTTGATGCTCGGAATGATTCACCAGACTGCCAATAGCGCCAATCTTCTGTACGCTCTCAGGCAAAATCCAACCAGTATGCTTCCCATACTCTATTGGATCAACGTGCTGTGCAAGAACAGGAATAGACACATTAGCAGAAACAGCAAAAACATCAGCAGCCTGAACAGCCACGGCAATGTTCGCTTTTTCTTTCTTAGCAACCTTTTCACAAATCCTGGCTAATTTAACTGCGTTTAACCCTGTAGAACTCTCGTAAGCCTTAAAATTAACAATAGCGAGCATCAGCTAAGAGCTTTAGTCAATTTAGCTTTCAACTGCATCTCAGTCTGAAAACCAACAACACGCTCAACCTCTTCACCATTTTTGTAAATAATCAAACAAGGAATACCCATCACGCCCTGATTCTGCGCAAGCGCAGTATTTTCATCAACATTAACTTTAGCGAACTTAGCATGCTTAAGCTCGTGAGACAATTTCTCAAAAACAGGAGCAATCATTTTACAAGGACCGCACCAAGGCGCCCAATAGTCTACAACAACAGGCTTGTCGCTCTTCAAAACTTCATCTTCAAAATTAGACTCACTTACTTCCATGCTCAACTCCCATATGGTGAGTTTCAATCTCTTTGTTAACAGGAACTTTCTTCATAGGCTTGATAAGATAACGCTTAGTGTTCTTATCCATGTCAATAAAACTATCAGCGGCTTCTTTCAACTTAGCGCTTGCGCTTGTGCCAAAAGCCAAAACTTCAACACGACAGCCCAACGCTCGCTTCAAATGCTCAACTAATGGAACAAAGTCACCATCACCACTGACTAAAATAATCGTATCCAATCTTGGAGCCAACTCAATAGCGTCCATTGCAATGCCAATATCCCAATCACCCTTCTTAGCGCCGCCATAGAAAATCTGCAAATCTTTAGCACGCACTTCAAAGCCAATATGCCCCAAAGCATCAAAGAATTTTTCCTTGCTAATATCTTCAGTTCTGATAACATAAGCTAAAGCTCTAACTAAAGTTCTGCTTTGAACAGCATCCTGAAGGATTGCCTTGAAGTTAACGTGAGCATTGTAAGCAAATCTTGCAGAATAATACATATTTTGAACGTCAACAAAAACGCCAATTCTTTGAGCCTTATGAATTTCAGTCATATTTTCACCCTTTTACCTAGTTTTGAATTAGTATAGACGTTTAAATAGTTATCGAACAGATTTGTTGCTACTTGATAGAGATAACTTTATATACTTCTGCAAGAACTAATATTGCATGAGTGAATACCAAAGACCAGGAAGAATACTGCTCGTTGAAGATGAAGTACAATCAAGAAACTTGATGAGCTCCTATTTTAAGATTAAAGGCTTTGAAGTAACTGAAGCAGACAATGCTGAATTTGCAGTCCCGCATGTTCCAAATGCAGACCTTATAATCACAGACATAGACCAGCCTGCAAGCAAAGGCGGATACTGGCTATTGAAGTATGTTCAGGAAAACCACAAGTCAATTCCAGTAATATTAATGTCAGGAAGAGGCGTTGAACAAGAAAAAGCAAGAGGCGCAGCATCATTCTATCAAAAACCATTAGGAAAACTGGAGCTTGAAGAGATGCTGATGTCAATGCCTGAGCACTTAACGCCACCGCAAACACCGCCGCAACCTTTAAATCCGCCACAAACTCCTCCTTCAGCGTGAGAACGACTTTTTATCCGACAGATATCGCATATACAGTAAAGAATGGAAAAGCAGTCATACAGTTGTACGGCCGGACAACTGAAGGCAAACAAATATGCGTTCTAGACGAAGATTTTGAGCCATACTTCTACGTTGTAGGAAAAATTGACATTAAAGAACTTGAAAGCTTGAAACAAGATGACCTTCACGTTGTGCGCGTTGAAAAAGTAAAGAAGAATTTGAACGAACACGAAACAGAAGCATACAAAATCTTTGTAAACATTCCGAAAGCAGTACCTGTCTTAAAAGATTTAGCAAAAGAACTCGGAAGCGCCTACGAATACGACATACTCTACACCCGCAGATACTTGATAGACAAAGGAATAATTCCTCTAACGCTAACATTTGTAGAAGGAAACGAAACACCAGCACAATCAAGAGTAACGTGCATAAAAGCAGAAAAAATAGGGCCAGAAAGCGACGAAGCAATTACGCCAAGAATTCTAGCAGTAGACATTGAAACATACAATCCTGACAACAAGATGAATGCCAGAAAGAATCCAATCCTGATGATTGGATTATACGGCAAGGACTTCTCACGCGTAATAACCTGGAAAAAGTTTCCGACAAAAGAAAAATACATTGAATTCGTGCCAACAGAAGCAGACTGCCTGCAAAGATTTGTAGAACTAGTGCATCAATACGCACCAGACTTAATGGTCGGCTACTTCACAGACGGATTTGACTTGCCGTACATAGATGAACGAGCTAAAATCAACAAAGTAAAAATGGATTTAGGACTTGATTACTCAAATTTAGAAATACTTGGAAAAAAACAAACAGAAGCAAAAATAAACGGAATATCGCACATAGACATCTTCAAATTCATCAGAAAAGTAGTCGGAAGATCGTTGAAAACAACAAGCTACTCACTAGATGCGGTTTCTAACGAATTGCTAGGTGAGAAAAAACACGATGTAGAAATGGAGGCGTTCTTCAAAGCCTGGGATGAAAACAAAGGACTAGAAGAATACTGCAAGTATAACTTACAAGATTGCGCACTAACTTACAAACTCGCAGAAAAACTAATGCCAAACTTAATCGAGTTTGTCAGAATAATAAGACTGCCACCATACGATATCGTACGCATGACGTTCTCAACATTTGTAGAATGGTATCTAATGAACAAAGCCAGCGCGCAAAATGAAATCCTGCTGAACAGGCCAAACAAAAGAGATGAAATGACCAGAATGTCAGATAGAATAAAAGGCGCATTCGTCTACGAACCAAAACCAGGATTCTACCAAAACATAACTGTTTTCGACTACCGAAGCCTGTACCCAAGCATAATCGCATCACATAACATCAGCAAAGGAACACTAAACTGCAAATGCTGCGAAGACTCTCCAAAATCGCGAGAATCAGCGGATTCTCGGGAACTCGAGAAGCGCCCGCAGGCGTTCTCAAGTGTGGAAACAGAAAGAGGAACATTCTGGTATTGCCAAAAACAAAAAGGACTATTCAGCACAGTAATATCAGAATTAATCCTTAGACGAGCAGAAATTAAAAAACAACTGAAAACAAGCAAAGACCCATTGCTGGCAGCAAGATCAGAAGCGCTAAAAGTTCTTGCAAACAGCTTTTATGGGTATATGGGATTCGCGCCAGCACGGTACTATTGCATAGAATGCGCTGAAAGCACAACAGCCTGGGCAAGGCATTACATCCACCAAGCAATCGAAACAGCACAACAAGAAGGATTCACAGTACTTTATTCTGACACGGACTCGGTATTTTTGCTCTTAGAAAAGAAAACAAAAGAAGACGCTTTAGCGTTAATGGACAAAATCAATGAGAAATTACCCGGACTGATGGAACTAGACTTTGAAGGATTCTACCCGGCAGGAATATTTGTTTCATTAAAAGCAGGAGAAGCAGGAGCCAAGAAAAAATACGCTTTGATAGATGAGAAAAACAACATGAAAATCAAAGGCTTTGAAAGCGTCAGAAGAAACTGGAGCGCTATCGCCAAAGACGTGCAAAGAACAGTCCTTGAAATAATACTCAAAGAACACGACCCTAAAAAAGCAAAAGAATACGTCAAAAAAATAGTTGAAGAAATGAGGAAAAATTCAGTGCCATTAGACAAAGTAATCATTCACACAGCCCTTTCAAAAGGAATAGAAGCATACGCTTCCATAGGACCACATGTAGCAGCAGCACAAAGAATGGAATCAAAAGGCATCCAAGTAGGAGCAGGAAGCGTAATACACTATGTTGTTGTCAAAGGCAAAGGCAAGATACGAGACAAGGTCAAACTGCCTGAAGAAGCAACACAAGAGGATTACGATGGCGAGTATTATGTTCAAAACCAAATACTGCCTGGAGTGGAGAGAATATTCGCTGTTTTAGGTATTAATGTGGATGACTTGGTCAGTTCTACAAAACAGAGCTCACTAGCAGGATTTTAACAATTTATATAAAATTACAGGACTAAATATAAAACACACAGGAACTGTATAATTCTAATAATTTCTAGAGGCAGCTGGAGGGAGACACAAATGGAACCAAGAAGATACTTTGATGATGTTGAACTAATGGAACCACATTGCAAAGGATGCCAGCACGTAATACATTACGAAAAAGACACAGAATTCGACAACAAGAAAAAAATACTCATGTGCAGGTTTTGCGGATGCCAGGTATAATTTCTTATCGTTTATTTTAACCACAACCTTTAAAAACCCTCCACTATAACCCCGAAGCTATGGGCGTATACAAGTATTTAGCAAAAAACTGGAGAGACCAGCCAGCAGAACTAAACAAGGCAAACCTTGTACTCTGGAGACAAGAGCCAGTTACCAAAAGAATTGAAAACCCAACAAGACTTGACAGAGCACGCGCACTAGGCTACCGCGCAAAACAAGGAATATTTCTAGTAAGACAAAGAGTATCACGAGGCTCGCACACAAGACCAGATTGGAGTGGCGGCAGACACTCATCCAACATGGGAATCAGAATGAACTTACGAAAGAGCTACCAATTAATAGCAGAAGAAAGAGCGGCAAATGTCTATCCAAATTGTGAAATTCTAAATTCGTACTACGTAACAGAAGACGGAAAACACTATTGGTTTGAAGTAATCGTAGTAGACAGAGCCCATCCAAGCGTCCTTGCAGACCATAGAACAAACTGGATTGCAAGACAAACAGGAAGAGTATACAGAGGAATAACAGGAGCAGGAAGAAGAACAAGAGGACTCCTGCACAAAGGAATGGGTTCTGAAAAAGCAAGACCATCAAGAAGAGCACACTCACGCAGATCATAATTGAGGTGGTTCGATTGCCAAAAAAGAAAGAAGAAAAACGCGAAGACTTTGAAAAAGAGGAAGAAACAGAAGTACCAGCAGTCGAAGAAGAGCCTCAGATTGAAAAAGATGAGGACGCAGAATACGAAGAAGATTTAGAAGTCTCAGATGATGAACCTGCGACCGAAGAATCAGCAGAAAACTGGACAGACGAATAATTCTTTAATTTTCTATTATTGCCATGCTCCTATAATATAGTGCCATAAACGGCTTATTCTCATATTTACTACTGTTGAGTGCTAATCTCCCGAAACCTTTATATAGGGGTAACTCTTGTACTACGCAGTGGGGGTATCAAAATGCCAACTTTAGAAGGGATAACAAAGTTCTTATCAAATTCATTACGTAAAGCAGTATTGCCAGCAGTTGCAACAGCAGGAATTCTAGGATGCAACTCAGCAGGATACAGAGAAATCACAGACCTAGACGTTCCAATACACGCTGAATACATGAAGTCAGAAAGCGGAAAAACAGCAAAAGAAACAGCAGAATACATTCTTGACACTACACCAATACCAGCTCCTCAAGCTCAATCTGAAGAATTCAAGGCACTTGTAAACAAAGAATGCCCAATAGCTTCTCCAGCAGGAAAAGCATACATTGCAATCGAGAAAATAAACCAGGCATTCCCGCAAGCAGAACGCGACATGAAGGACTTAGTTCTTGCAATCGCATCACAAGATACCAACAACGAAACACTTGGAAAATACGGCGGAAACATAAAAACACTAACATCGAAAGTTTCTGACTTTTCAAAATTATTCGCAGACGTTGAAGCTGCAGGCACTCAAGCATTAGTTGACAAGCTAGCAATGAGCCCAGAATTGGAATCATTCATAGGAAACTATGAAGCAGCGCTTAACAGAACAAGACAACTTGCTCCCGCCATACTTGATGTCGCATACCTTGAAGCAAGAATAGACACAATGAACGCAGGCCTTGACTTGATGCTAAACGAGCACAAAGCAAGAACAGGAGAAGACCTTATCGCAAGAGGAGAAAAAGTATACAACTCAATAAGCAACTTGAAAATCAGAGAAATTGCATCACCTGAATCAGACGTTTTCGATGACTATGCAGACAAAACAATCGCAGAAGTAGTCAACGAAAACATGGTCGCAATTGACAAAGAACTCAACGGAACTTATGTTATTGGATTAAAAGTCAACGGCAAAAACGACGAAACAATGCACGTAGTTTACAACAAACTTGTGCCTTACATACTTGAATGCCTAAAAGAAAGATACGCACACATAGTTCCAGACAAAATGAGCCAAGAAGACTGTGAAGCAGTAAACTTATACTTGAACAAGAAAGTGCTTGACAGATTTTCAACAACAAACCTTGAAGAATTGGACCCAAGCACATTGCAAACAATTGCAGCTGTTGTATTCTCATTTATTCCTGGAACTAATGTGTACCACTTATTTGAAAGCGCGCCAGCAGCGCTCAGCCAGGAAAAACTATCGCCAGGTGACGTAAAATGAAAACATACCAGAAAATGCTAACAGGATTATATGCGGCACTTCTCGCAGGATGCGCAAGCGTTAAAACGCCAGAGCAGGAGCAAAACGAGCTAGAAAAAATACTGCTTGAAGGCAACAGAGAAAGAACAGGCTACGCAGTAGGACCACAATACAAAGGAAGCACTGCAGCAGACACAGTAGAGTTCTACGTATCAGGAATTTCAATCATTTTCGACGCAGCAGGCGTCATAATCGGAGTCAGCCACAAAGGCGGAAGTTCAGGTGGCGGATCATCTCCAGCCAACAAGCCAGCAGCCCAAGGCGGAAGCGATGTTGGCGACCACACAGGACCAGGTGGAAACTAAATGAAATACTTACTAGCAGCACTAGTCGCAATCTTAATGATTCCAGTAGCTTATGCTGCAGTAGACGTAACTTACACATTCAATGCATTAAATGTTGAAAGCCTGGCATACAACTGCCTAGACGCAAAATGCACATCAGTAGCACCATTCTCAGGCGAATACATAGACGGACCAAATGTTGATGATGGAAGCATCACAATCAGATACCCAGATGCACTAGCAACTCCAAATGGATACGTCATATTCTTTGTAAGCGATGGCTACAGGCCAAAATACGACAAGGCAACCTGGAACACAGGCGGAGAAAGCGGACTAGCAGACCCGCAATCAGTCTCACTAACATTCACACAATACCCAGTAACCTGCAGAGCACCAGTAAGCGAGCTTATCTTTGTAAACCAATTACAACCAAATGTGCCATTGATAGTAAACACAACTGCACAACTTGACGCGCAAACAACCAGCGCATTCCAATTAATAACAGCAGATGTAGGCTACATTCCACCAGCATTCAAACAAAAGTATTACGGCGCTGATACTAACATGGTAATGGAAATATTGAAAGGCTCAAGTGTCATACACACACAACAGCAAAACTATAACTACACAAACGGAAACTCAATAATTGCAAGCAGCAAAATACCAATCCAATTCATCTACTTACCAAGCGAAGCAGGAAACTTCACAGTCAGGGTAACATCAAAAGTAGTAGACAACCAGTGCGCCTCAAATGAAGACATGAACGCACAAAGCATGTTCTATGTACTATCAGGACAGCCATCAAGCCAGTTCTACACAATACTCAACAATTTGAAAATCAACACAACATATGTACAACCAGGAAACCAATTACTAGTAAGCTACGACAAAATAACAAACCACGTATCAGGCAACTCAACATTCACTCCAGTACAAACAGACGTAGAATACATAGTCACACTTGGAAGCTCAACAGTATTCTACTATAATTACACAACATTCGCAAACCCAGACGCAATCAGCCCGGTAACTTATTCCTTTAACTTCACTCCAACAGTAGAAGGAGTCTATAAGATAACAGTCAAAGGAAAAGCAAGATCTGTTTTGCCAACAGCAAACTTGGAAATAACAGACGAAGAAAGCATGCTAATCAATGTCCAAGGGGGAATTAATCACACAGTAACATTCCAAGTAAAAGACTCAGACACAGGATTTGCAATATCAGGCGCAACAGCCGAACTGTTCGGAATAGGAACAACATCAACAAGCTCAGACGGAAGCGCATTCTTTTCAACAGTACCAAGCGGAACCTACAACTACAAAATAAGCGCATCAGGATACAGCTCAAAAACATCAAGCGTCAATGTATTTACTGACAAAACAATTGCAGTCGTATTACACGCAAACGACGATGAAGGACTGCCAGTAAACACTCCGCCAATAATGGACTTGCCAAACACAGTAAACTTGCTAGTAAACACAAACACAAGCTTCAACTATCACGATTATGTCTTTGACGACCAAGACGGCGACAGCGACCTTGATTTGACCGTATTAGGCGGAAATGTCAGCATAGCAGTAACAATTAATTCAGCAACAGGAATTGTAACATTCTTACCAATAGCAAACTTCACAGGAACAGAAACAATCGACTTCATGCTAGCAGACCAAGGCGGAATGAGCGTAATCGATTCAGTTATTGTAACTGTATCAGGAACAAGCGCGCCACCAGTCTGGGGAATAATACCCGAATTTGAAACATTAGAAGACAGCGCAGCTGTCAGAGTCTTTAATTTGTGGGACTTTGTAAACGATACTGACACTCCGTTGACAAGCTTAGTGTTTATAGTTGACTCAGTAACGCCAAGCACACTAGCAACAGCAAGAATAGAAGGCGGACACTACTTGAGCGTATACCCAAGACCAAACCAAAACGGACTAGGAACATACGGATTAATAGTAACAGACGGAATAGGAAACGCAACAGTCAACTCAACATTCAACGTAACATCAGTAAATGACGCTCCTGTAGTTATCTCAGTGCCAAGAATACCAAACATCAATGAGAGCACAAACTTCACATTGAACTTATCATTAGTATTCTTCGACCCAGACGGCGATGTTTTACTATTTGACGTAAACCCAATAACAAACGTAACATTCATGATTAATTTGTCAGGACCAAGCCTAATCATAATACCTGACTTCAACGTAAACGGAACAAGAACCTTCAACGTGACAGCAATAGACCCATTCGGACTATCAGCAACAGCAACCTTCACACTTTACTTGAACTTTGTAGACGACTCACCATTCTTCAACATGGTAATACCAAACATAACTACATTCGAAGAAGTGCCAAACTCACTAGACTTGTCACCATTTGAAAACGACCCAGAAGACGGGCCAGGCGGAAACGACAACTTCCTAACATGGAAAATGCAATTCGCAAACATGAGCAACCTAACTCCTGTAACATTCTTGAGCAATTACTTGTTTGACTTATCATTAAACACATCTTCAGACTTCTTGATTGTAACACCAAAACCAAACGCAACAGGAAGCGAAAACATAACTTTGTACTTGTTTGACAGCACAGGCAAAAACATCTCTCAGAATATTACTATTACAGTTGTAAACGTAAACGACGCACCAGTATTCGTAAACTTGTCAAACAAAACAGCAGAAGCAGGAATTGTATTCTACTTTGACGTAAACGCAACAGACTCAGACCCAACAAATGACACTCTCACATTCGGACTAGTAAACATAACACCAGCACTAGCAGGATTCAGCATTTCAAACGCAACAGGCGAAATAAACTTCACGCCAATGTCAAACGGCGTATTCAGCATAACATTACAAGTATGCGACTTTGCAAACTGCACAAACGGCACATTCACTTTGACAGTAACAGACAGCACAGTCCCAACACCAGACGGACAAATAACACCGCCAAACCCAAGCATATACGCACCAGGAGCAAACTACACATTCATAATCAACTGGACAGACAACGGAAACATTACAAATGTCACATTTGAATTCGGCGGTGTAAATTACACTAATGTTTCACAAAACGGAACAGAGTATACTACAAGTGTAACTGACTTTGCTGTAGGAAACTACACATTCAAATGGTTTGCAAAAGACGGCGCAAACAACACTAACATGAGCAATTCAAGCATATTCACAATACTACAAGCAAACAGCTCACTTGACTTGCTGTTGAATGGAACAGCAGCAAATATTACAGTAGCACAAGGAGACAATGTAACAATATTCAGCAACATTACGAACACAACTGGAAATGTTTCATTGTTTAGAAATGGAGCATTGCTCGGAACAGGAGCATCACCATTCAGCCTGAACTCAACATTCCCGAACGCAGGACTATTCAACATAACAGCAACATTCGCAGGAAGCCAGAACTACACTGGAAGCAGTTCAACACTATTCGTGACAGTAACTGATACAACTCCGCCATCCTTCGGAACACAAACAGCAACACCTGCATCACCAGCAATGTTCACATCATTATACAACTTCAAAATAAACGTAACAGACAACGTTGCAGTAGGAACAGTAACGCTTGAGTTTGACAACACAACAAACACAACTGCAGGCCAGATTGGAAACACAAGCACATACGAAGCAAACTTGACTTCATTAACAGTAGGAAACCACACATTCAAATGGTTTGCAAACGACACAACAGGCAACCTGAACATAAGCAATTCAACTAACTATACAGTACTTCCAGGAATAGCAAACATCACACTTTTAATCAACGGAATAGCAGGAAACACATCAGCACAAATAAACGACACAGTTGTATTTGACGCAAATGTGACAAACCCCGCAGGTGGATTTGTTGAATTATACTTGAACGGAACACTATCAGCAAGCGGCAGCTCACCATTATCATTCAACACAAGCTTCCCAGTATTTGGAACAATACCAATAATGGCGCTGTTCCCAGGAGACGCAAACGTATCAGCAGGAAACATAACAAGATTCCTCACAATCACGCCAATAATCATGCAGGCAAACATCACTCCAGTAAGCGGAGCAGTATTGAACTACAGCACATTCAACCTCACACTTGACACCAACGGAATAACAACCTGCAAGTGGAGCTTTGCAGATGAAGCACAAGCAACAATGAACAACAGCTTCACAACACCAACAGGCCTGAACCACAGCGCAAACGTAACAAACTATACGCTAGGCGTGTTCACAATGTCAGCTGCATGCAACAACCAAAGCGCAGCAAACAACTCAGATTTAACCTACACAGCGTTGAACTTCCTAGACAACAGCACACTAGTAGGAGCTAATACAATCACAGACACAATAATGTTTGCAAGCTTGTTAAACGGAACCACAATGGACAACGTAACAGGAATCAACAACACACTTACAAACATAACATCAACATTCAGCATAATCAACAATTCAATCTTGACTGACTGTACAATAACAAACAGCACAGTAAAAGACATAGTAGCAAGCAACTGCACATTCACAGACAGTTATGTAGACCCAAGCAACCTAACAGGAAGCACTGTAATTGCAGTAAGCACAATAGTAGACAGCAACGTAACATTCAGCAATATAACAAACAGCACAGTAACAAACAGCAATTTGAATATCTCAGAAATGACAATCTGCTACGTAAACAATAGCAGATTGAACAACGTGCACGGCACAAACTGCAACATAACAAACAGCACATTCAACAACGCATTTGTAATAGACGCGACAATAGCTAATGGAGTAATTCTGAACGGAACAATAACAAGCGCTCCAAACGCAACATATAACGCGTCAACAGGCGGGCCAGCAAACGTTTCAACAGTAATTGAAGCAGCGCCTGTGGCAAGCTTTACTCCAACAAGCGGAGCAACAGCGCCAGGAACACTAATCCCATTCACAAGCACAAGCACAGACGCAAACATCCCAGGACCACTAAATGACTCATTAACATTCTTCTGGGACTTCGGAGACGGAACAAACGCAACAAACGCAACACCAACTAAATCATACAACGCAACAGGAACTTACATTATTAATTTGACAGTAACAGATAGCTTCGGGATGTCAAGCTCAGCAACAGGAACACACTCAATCGCAACACCACCAGCACCAAGCGGAGGCGGCGGAAGCAGTGGAGGAGGCGGAGGAGGCGGTGGCGGAGGAGGACTGCCAAGAATCGCACTCACAGATGTACCTGTAATCAGAACAATCACAGTAGGACAGCCATTACAGTTCACAATAGACGGCAAAGTATTGCTATTCAGCGTAGTAATGCGAAGAGCATCAGGAACAGACACAGAATGGCTCATAAATGGCGTAACAACAGTAGTTCCACTAGGACAAAACCAATTGTTTGACCTAAGCAGAGACGGAATAATGGACTTAGACTTGAAAGTGTTAACAATTGAAAGAAGCGCAGGACAAATGAGCTTCAAACGAGCAGGCGCACCAGCAGTAGAAGTTCCACCATTACCATTATTCAACTTCACAGCAACACCAAAAGAACAGCCAAAAGTAGTTCCTGTAGAAACTGAACAAACAGAAACAGAAGTTCCAGTAGAAGCAGAAGTCAAGGAACAAGGACCATCATTCATGCAGAAAGTAAAAGACTTCTTCACAATCAAACTCTCATCTAAATCAGCAGCAGTAAAAATAGGAATTGTTATTTTAGTAATCCTAATCGGACTAGCAGCATACGCACTGTTTGTCAGATGGGAAGGATTCTAATTTTTCTATCTTAATTCTGTAAATCTTCCGAAAAATCCGTAAGATTTCCAATTTTCTCATCGACGGATATATTAGACACCTAAATAATAAGAAAAATGTGCCGGCGTTGAGCAACCAGGTTGCTCGCCAGACTGACCCTCTGGTTCCCGAAAGGGTATCGGGGTTCAAAAGCTTTTCGGTTTGGGCCGGGAGCATGAAACTCCCCGCGCCGGCGCACATTATTATTTATACAATTTAAGATGAGCAGTCAGCATCTTAATCTTCTCGGTTTCACCAGAAAGAACAGCGGCATGATATACAATAGTTAGTTCTTTTGCTTTTGATAAAGCGGCGACAAGTTCGTCATCAGGACCAGTATCAAACATTTCCTGAGGATAATCAACCACTAACAAACCCTGCTTTTTTGCTTCTAGAACAATCGCTTTCAACTCTTCTTCCCCTGCCTTTAGAACAATAAATGGGTATTTTGAGATTCCCTTGTGAATATTGCCATCGGCATCTGCAATTTCCGGCTTGCCCATCATAGAAGAGTCAGAATACCTGCCTGCAGAGAAAGCAATATGGCCTAACGCGTTAAGCGCCTTGCCGGCAGGCAACTTATCACTAATTATTGCCACAATCTTTTTACTGCTGTAATCATAAGTCATAACTGCAGCAACCTGTCCAGTTCTTCAGCAGCCTGCTTCATTTCTTCCATAGTGCGCTGCATGTCTCGCTGTAAATCGTCAACAAGCAATGTCAACCTGTCTCCACGCATGACGTAACGATTGCCTTCATGGCGGACAATGCCTCTTTCCATCAAAGCGTTCAAATGATGAATGACCGTAGCCCTTGTGAGGCTTAATTTATCTGCCAATTCATCGCTGGAAAGACCACTTGTAGCTTTAATTGCCTTGATTAGCTCAATAAAAATACGAAAACAAGACTTGTCCCTGTCACGCTCGCCAAACAAGCCCAAAGAAGTGCCAAGCCACTGAAGCTCATCATTAACAGAAACCTCCCTAGGCCTGCGAACGTTAACTATTGTAATCCTGCGAACAAACATGGTTAACCCATGTACGTTGGAATGTCAGGAACCTTGTCACCCATTTCTTTGATAAGCTCTTTCTGCTTTTTCTCAGCTTTCAACAAAGCCTTAGGCTTCTGAATCTTGCCAAACTCATCCTCATACTTCTTTACAACATTAGCTAAAACTTCCAAAAGAGCCTTGCCGTGCCAAGGGTCAACCATAATCACGTTATGTTTCAATAGAAAACTAGGCTTTTTGCTCCTAGGATCAGTCCTTGGAGTAATACATTTGAAATCCAAAGTCAACTGAGTCGGAGTAAAGTTTACCGTAACCTCGTGCGCGAAAAAAGGCTCTCCTTCACTGATGTTTAAGTTAATTTGTTCTTGTGCCATATCGTTCACCTCTGCAATTGGAAAGGGTCAAAAGTATATAAATCTTGCGATTATTAGCGAAAGGTTTATATATTAGTTGAGGTTATAGCCTACTCAGTTGACGTAAAGTCAACCAATGTGGGTAGGTAAATGAAAGAAAAAACAGTGGAGACAACAGAAGCTGAACAATTGAAAGCAGAGCTTGCAAAAGCCCAGGCAACAATAGCAGACTACACAGAACACCTAAAAAGACTCCAAGCAGAGTTTGAAAACTACTGCAAAAGAGTCGAAAAGGAACGCAAAGACTACGCAGGAACAGCATCAGAAAAACTTGTTGTAAAACTATTGCTAATCATAGATGACTTTGAACGCGCCATGGCGACACTCAAAGGCGTGCCAGAAGAAGCGCGAAAAGGCATTGAGATGATTTCAAAAAACCTACACAAGATCATGCATGAAGAACACGTAGAACACATAAAAGCAGTAGGACAAAAATTTGATCCATACAAGCATGAAGTGCTACTCAAGGCTGAAAGTGAACAGCCAGAAGACACAATCATAGAAGAACTACAAAAGGGCTACACGATGAACGGAAAAGTCATCAGATATGCCAAAGTAAAAGTAAGCACTGGAAAACTAGCAGGAGGAAAGTAACATGAGCAAAGAAAAAATAATCGGAATTGACCTAGGAACATCAAACTCTGCAGCATCAGCATTAGAAGCAGGCAGACCAAAGATAATCCCATCAGCAGAAGGAGTATCAATGTACGGAAAAGCATTCCCGTCATTCGTAGCCTTCACAAAAGACGGGCACTTGCTAGTCGGAGAACCAGCAAGAAGACAAGCAGTTTCCAACCCGCATGGAACAGTCTATGCGGCAAAAAGAAAAATGGGAACCAGCTTCAAATACCAAATTCACGGCAAAGAATACACTCCACAACAGATATCTGCATTCATTCTACAAAAAATAAAGAATGACGCAGAAGCATTCCTGGGAGAGCCTGTAAAAAAAGCAGTCATTACAGTGCCTGCATACTTTGACGACAATCAGCGACAAGCAACAAAAGACGCAGGAACAATCGCAGGACTAGAAGTTGTAAGAATTGTTAACGAACCAACAGCAGCAGCACTAGCTTACGGATTGGATAAAGCAGGCCAATCACAAAAAATCCTAGTCTTTGACCTAGGAGGCGGAACGCTAGACGTCACAATAATGGACTTCTCAGAAGGAGTCTTTGAAGTTGTTTCAACATCAGGAGACACACAACTAGGCGGAACAGACATGGACAACACCTTGATCAGCTACATAACCAAGGACTTCCAAAAAGAATCAGGCGTTGATTTGAATTCAGATGCTGTAGCAATGCAAAGAATCAGAGAAGCAGCAGAAAAAGCCAAAATAGAATTGAGCACTGTGCTTGAAACTGAAATCAACCTGCCATTCATTACAGCAACGCAGGCAGGACCAAAACACCTGCAAATGAAGCTAACAAGAGCAAAATTGGACGAATTAGTCGACCCAATAGTCAAAAAGTGCAAAAAGTCAGTAGACCAAGCATTATCTGACGCCAAAATGGCAGTAAAGGATTTGAGCAGAGTAATTTTAGTAGGCGGACCAACAAGAATGCCAATAGTCCAAAAATACTTGGAACAATGGTTTGGCAACAAAGTCGAAAGAAGCATCGACCCAATGGAATGTGTCGCAATGGGCGCAGCAATCCAAGCAGGAGTACTAGCAGGAGAAGTCAAAGACATATTACTCTTGGACGTCACTCCATTAAGCCTTGGAATTGAAACACTAGGCGGAGTATTTACAAAATTGATCGAGAGGAATACTACAATCCCGGTAAAGAAAAGCCAAAACTTCAGCACAGCAGCAGACGACCAGCAAGCTGTCACCATCAGAATCTCACAAGGAGAAAGACCAATGTTTGCAGACAACAAAGCACTTGGCCAATTCGACCTTGTAGGAATACCGCCAGCACCAAGAGGCATACCCCAAATTGAAGTATCGTTTGACATAGACGCAAACGGAATACTCAATGTCTCAGCAAAAGACCTTGGAACTGGAAAAGAACAATCAATGAGAATAACCGCGCCAAACAAACTCGACCCTGCAGAAGTAGAAAAAATGAGAAAACAAGCAGAAGAGTTCGCAGAAGCAGATACAAAGAAGAAAGATGAAATAGAAACTATAAACCAGGCGGACACTTTGGTGTATACTGCTGAGAAACAAATGAAAGACTTTGAAGGCAAAGTCAGCGAGAAAGAAGTAAAAGATATAAAGGAGAAAGTAGACGAGTTAAAGAAATTGCTTGCAGAAAGCCCAAGAAACGTTGACCAAATCAAGAAAAAACTTGAAGAAACCAACCACGTCCTGCACGCAGCAGCAACTGCTTTGTATCAGAAAGCTGGTGCAAAAGCGCCAAAAGAAGACGTTGTAGACACTGAGAAAGCATAATGGAACTCGAATACAAAATAATCGCGTATGTCGCACTAGGACTTACAGCAGTCTATATAGCACTGCGATTAGGCGCCCAATGGGCAGCAAACAAACTAATCGACGCAGAATTCGAGCACGTACTAAACCATGAGAATCATAAGGTTAAAGGCCGATTCGGATGACCAAAGATTATTATAAAATTCTCGGCGTAGAAAAAGGCGCTTCTCAAGACGAAATTAAGTCAGCATACAAGAAGCTAGCCAAAAAGTATCATCCGGACATAAACAAAGAAGCAAACGCGTCAGACAAGTTCAAAGAGATAAATGAGGCAGCTGCAGTTCTAGGAGATGCTGAGAAAAGACAGCAATACGACCAATTTGGAAGCACAGGATTTGACGGACAACAGTTTTCCGGCTTTGATTTCAGAGACTTCTCAGGCAACTTCAACTTTGACGACATATTCGAGAACTTGTTCTCTGGATTTGGGTTTAAAAACTCAAGAAGAGGCAGGCCTGGAAGAGATTTAGTGGCAGAAGTCGATATTGACCTACATGACGTTGCTAAAGGCACAACAAGACAAATCGAAATGCAAAGAATGGTGCAATGCGAGAAATGCGATGGCAAAGGCGGAAGCGACTTTACTGAATGTTCAACCTGCCAAGGACAAGGAATGGTCAGGCACGCAAAAAGAACACCATTCGGAATGTTCGCAACAACAGCGCCATGCAACAAGTGCAAAGGAACAGGGCAAATACCTGAGAAGATTTGCAAAGAATGCGATGGAGAAGGAAGAATAGTAAGCAGAGAGCCGGTAAAAGTCAAAGTCCCAGCAGGAATACACGATGGAATGAAATTAAGAGTAACAGGAGCAGGAGAAGCAGGCGCAGAAGGAGCACCAGCAGGAGATTTATACGTACTAGTTCACGTTCTAGAAGACGAAAGGTTTGTAAGACAGGAAAATGACCTGGTTGTAGACAAGCAGATAAGCTTTGTTACTGCCTGTGTCGGCGGAGAAATAACAGTAGAAACACTAGACGGCAAGAAAAAGATCGATATAGAGCCAGGCACGCAAAACAATTCAGAATTAAGACTAGAAGGAGACGGACTGCCAGACTTACACGGCGGACAAGGAGACTTCGTCATTAAATTATCAGTAGAAGTTCCTAAGAAAATAACTAAAAAACAGAAAGAATTACTGGAAGAATTTGAAAAAGAAAACAAGAAAAAATGGAACTTATTCTAGGCCAAGCTTACAACATACTCTCTCAATTCATGGGCTTCAAAGGAATCAATCCTTCCAGCCTGCAATAAAGTGCTTATTGCAAGCAAATCTTCGCCAATGTGTTTATACCTCATTTTTGTTCACCTCTGAATTATATGAAGAGGTTAGCCAAACGCATTTGGCTTCACCTCGAAACTGACTGAGATGATTGCTTTTAAATCGATTATGAAGGGAAAATATGAACTTCAAATCCATAAACATTTAAAAAGCACAAGAACAGAGCAATGAGTATGATAACAGCCACTGTAAAAGGCCCGGACTGGTTTTTCGGAGTAGACGCGTGCTTAGAAGCACTAGCCGCACTAGCAGCACTACTGGTCTTCTGGCAAGCATACAGAATATACAAAGCAACTAAAGAAAAGAAGTACGGCTATTTCGCAGCAAGCTTTGCGTTACTAACACTTAGCTTTCTATCCAGATCAGCAGCAGATGCACTAATTGAAGGATTGTTCAATGTTAACGTAGAACAACACGCGGCAACAATATTCATTGTAGGATACTTATCACACATAATTCTAGCACTAATAGCGTACTTGATTTTAGTTGCAATAACTTACAAGATAACAGACAAAAAAATAATTGCGCTATTATTGCTAACATTACTGCCAAGCATGCTAAGCAAAAGCTACTATCTGAGCTTCTACGGACTAAGCGTAATCTATCTGGCATTCATATCAATGGCATACTGGAAAAACTGGAGCGCAGTAAGAACAAAATCAGCCTGCCTAGTATTCTGGGCATTCCTGCTAATGACGATAGCACAAATACAATTCCTACTAGCAGTAAACACATCAGTATACGTCTCAGCACACATAACACAAGCCGCAGGATACGTATTGCTACTATTCGCACTAATCTTTACACTATTTAAAAAAAATGAAAAGGTCAAAACTAGACATCGTGTATGACATGCTGCGAGCAATAGAGGAAAAGGGAGGAAAAATAATTCCTACTCATTTATTGTACAAGTCAAACCTTTCCCACCAAAGAATGAAGCTGTATTTGGAAGAATTAAAGCAAAGAAATCTATTAGTAGAAACGCACACAAAAGACAAAACTTACTTTGAGCTAACAGACGAAGGAAGAAAATTCGTGCAAAACTTCAAACAAATGAAAGAATTCACGCAAGCATTCGGACTTTAACCGCCTGCACTAGAATACTTCTTCATAGCAGAATTCCACAGCCATAATGAAAGACTGAAGTAGATTGCCACCGGAATAAGATACAGAAGCATTTTAGGAGCAAAGCCTCTCAAAAGCACTTCTGCAGGAACAAAACTACTCACGGCCATCGGGAACAAGAAAATCAAGAAAAACTTGATGCCAAAGCCGTATATGTTCAAAGGATATCTTGCCAAGTCAGTCAACTTATTGTGCAACTGCATCAAAGCCTCAGTCTTAACTGCAATAAAGCCCATAGACGCAATAATGATTTGAGACGCTAATATTACCACAAACCCTGCAATTATGAACAAAACATACATCAACGCGTCAAAACTGACAAAACTAATGTTAAGCTTAACAGCAGAATAAATGATGAAAAACAAGCCTGTCGCAACCTCTGCCAAGCCATAATGGTCAACAGTTAACGCCAATAAGTACAGCAAAGTAGAGTACGGCTTAAGCAAATACTGATCAAAATTACCCCAGTTAATCGCGTCCAAAGTCCACCAAGCAAAATGATACGAAAACACCCTTGCAAGGCCGAGCACGAAAATAAGAGTGCCCTGGAACAACAACAATTCCTCCAAAGACCAGCCAGGAATACCTTTAGTCAAATTATAGATAAAAAAGGTCATTAACGGCATAATCAAATCAGTAAAAGCAACAGAAAAAACCTTGATGAAAAAATCACCCTTGTAAGCAAAATCCTTCAAAATCCAAATCTTCATACAACGCCAAACCAATCGCAAATACGTCACATTCCCACACTCGAATAATGCTTGTAAGCTTTACTCCAAACAAAACTGATGATTATGTAGATCAGAATAATCCATCCGACCTGCAAGCAAAGCGCCTTAATTACTTCTTCTTTTGTTAAAGTGCCAAGATAAATCGTAATAGGCACAAAACGAGTATGTTCAAACGGCAGGTAATGCAATATCGTCTGCGCCCAATCAGGAAACAAGTTTAATGGAATCAAACTGCCGCCAAGAAAACCAAAAACAACACGCCTGATACGCCTCAAGCCGGTAATACGCTTAAGCCAGAAGGCAGATAGACCTAATAGGAAAGTAAGGCCAAAGTAAATAAAAAAAGCGAAAATAATTGAAATTATGAACATGGAAAAATTAAACAAAGTCGCAACTGACAAATCGAAGAATATGAAGCCTAACACGAACACAGGAATCATCTGCCAGACAATGTTCATCAAATTAACACCAATCTCAAAAAACATATACCAAGAAACAAACGAAATGGGCTTAAGCAGGCCGCCAATCATATTGCCATGAATCAAATCATTCTCTATCCACTTGTCAACCTCAGACCAAGTGAAAAAGCCCACAATCATGCTCAAAACATAATAACTAATCATTTGCTGAAAAGTAAAGCCCCTGATGACATCAGAGCCAGTGTAAGAATAAATGGACTTCCACAAGAAAAAATACATGATTAAAGTAATGGGCACTGTCAAAAGCATTACAATAGACTCAAATCTGTATGCGCTCCAAACCTTAATACCGAGCTTTGCAACAGCAAAATCGTTTCTGAAACTCATTTTACTCCTTGTAAATCTTCTTGATAATCTCCTCAATAGGAGGGTCTGTAACAGTAAGGTCGGCCACATCAAAGTTTTTCATCAAATAACTAATCAAGTCCTGAATAGGAGTCTTTTTAGTATTAAGCTCAAGTTTCAACAAGTAATCTTGTTTTTCTAACACAGTACAGCCTTTAAACTTGAAAGACTTAATTTTATCAGTGAATTTCACTTCGATGTGCTTGTCGGTGAAGTAGTTTTTCTTAATGTCCTCTAAAGGACCGTCATAAATTATTTTGCCGTAATTGATAATGATTATTCGCTTACAGAGCTTCTCAATATCCTGCATGTCATGAGTTGTGATAATAAACGTGGTTTTGTTTTCCCTGTTTACTTTCAAAATGAAATCTCTAAGTTTATCCTTGGCAATAACGTCCAAGCCAATACTGGGTTCATCTAAGAATACTAATTTTGGGTTGTGTAAAAGTGCATTAATGACTTCACAACGCATTCTTTCACCTAATGAAAGCTCTCTGACGGGCGACTGCATTATATCTTCAACAGCAAGCATATCAACCATGTAGTTTAGGCGAGCATTGAACTCTGCATCAGGAATATTGTGCAAGTCCTTGTCAATGTAAAAAGAATCAATAGGCGGCAGGTCCCAAGTCATCTGAGACTTCTGGCCGAATACCACGCCGATGTTTGCTACGTATTTTACCCTGTTCTTCCAAGGCGTCATTCCCAGAATAGTTGCTTCACCACTATCAGGCCAGAGCAAGCCAGAAAGAATCTTGATTAAAGTAGACTTGCCAGCACCATTAGGGCCAATCAAGCCAACAATCTCGCCTTCATTGATGCTTAAACTAACACCAGCTAAAGCTTCCTTAATCTCATACTTTCTACTGAATAAGGATTTTAGCGCTTCCAAAACACCCTGCCCACGCTTAGAAACCTTGAAAGTTTTCTTTAAGTCAGTTACATGAATCGCACTCATTGTTCACCCTTTTACTACTGAGTTCAATATAGGAATACTTAAAGATTGTGAAAAAGCACAACGCTAACAAACCTTTTTAAATACCTTTTAATTACTGCAGTATATGAAAAAAGAGATGCCAGCACTAGTATTCTTCTTGGCACTATTAGGATTAGTAATAACACAAACAGGAATCACTGGAAATATAGCAAATGACTTATCAGAATTAAGGGTTGCGAGAATAAAAATAGCACTGGAATATCCAATATCAGGCGTGCCAATGCTCAAAATACCATCACAAGACACAAGAAAGTATCTGATTGATGGAGCAACAGAGCACTACTACTTCCCATACGGACTAGGATCAGAAATGTTCTTCTTCAACGAAAAACAACTAATGCCAGCACTATTCCAACAAATGTGCCTGGTGCAAATCGGACAACCAAACCAAGGAGACTACATAAGCTACCAAGGACTGCCAGTGCACTTAATGGGCAACTTATGGTACAATAAAAGAATAAACTATCTGGGAAACGTAGTATGCGATTACACAGCACAATTGTATGCGCACCAAGCAATCACAAAAGTAATGGAACTAGACTTTAAATTGGTTGAGTATACGATACAAGAAAGTGATTGTCCGGAAACAGCACAACAAACACTAATCCTGGCAAAAGAATTCTTAGAAGGCGGAGAATACGAAAGAACAATAGACGCACTGCAGTTATCATGGTCGCAAGCAACAAAATGCAAATGAAATTCTCTAAATTTGAAATAAAAGAAATAGCAAAAGCATGGATAGCAGTATCGCTAGTATTTGCAATAGCACTGGTAGGACTAAACGCAAAACTAATAGCAGCACTGCCAATAGCCCTAGTAACCGCAGGAATAGCATTTCTATTACACGAGCTCGCGCACAAATTTGTCGCGCAGAATTATAGATGCTGGGCAGAATTCAGAGCAAACGACACGGCATTACTCATTGGAATCTTGCTGAGCTTCACAGGACTAATACTATTAGCGCCAGGAGGAGTGTACATACACGGAGCAAGCAAACAACAACACGGAAGAATAGCGTTTGCAGGGCCGTTAATGAATATTTTACTTGCACTTGTATTCTTAGGATTAGCATCAATAACAACAAACGCTCTAGGCGCAATAATGAGCTACGGATTCACAATAAACGCGTATTTGGCGATATTCAACATGATACCATTCCCGCCATTTGACGGACACGCAGTCTGGCAATGGAACAAAATAGTTTATTTCGCAGGAGTAATAGCAGCAGGACTGCTGTTAATGTTATAGTTGATTATCTATGCCTGCGCTGATTGCGAATGATATGATTTGCAACGCCCTTCATATAGTCATCAAAAGATTTGCCTTCATAAATCACATCAAATGCTTTTCTGGCAAGTTTGTTAATTTCTTTGCCAGAAAGATTCAACATTCTTGCATAAACTGAACGTTCAGACTCAACATTGCCTTTGATTTCAAGATTCATAACATAAAGAATAAGCTTTGCGGCCTTCTGATGCTCATTAATGCTTCCCGGCTGGTCACCAGCCTGCGAAGCAAACATATGACCAAGATTATTATAACCATTGCCATGATGCAACTGAGCAAGATATGCTCTGGCTTCCAAATTTACAGCCGAAGATTCCAAAAACTTCTTTTTTCCAAATTCGTCCAGCGAAGCAGACATGGCCTTATTTTCTTGTTTATCAATAAGATGCATTACCTCGTGAATTTCAGACTCACGAGTCCATCTTGGAACTACTTTTCCTTTAAAATCTTCAAAATTCTTGCTCTCACTAAATTCTTTCCTAACAGCCAAATAATGAAATAATTTGCCTAAACGGTCATAAAACTCAGCATCAGAATAATTTGCAAGCCTTGAATGGTCGGCTAAATCCTTATCAAGTTCAGATTTCAATGAAGATATGCCTTCAAAATAACCTTTGGCAAGAGCCTCATGCGTTTGTGGACGCAACTCAATAGCGCCAGGTAAAAATCCATGCGCTCCGCCAACAGGCCCACTATTTGAAAGATTTAATTCGGACTCATGATCATAAGCGTTCTGAATCAAAATTTCAATAACATTAACTTTTTGATAAGTCTTCTTAATACCAAAAATTTCTAATTCCTTAACTTCAACAGGACTGAGTCTTACTAGTTCATAACTTCTGTCTGAACCAGGCGGGTTAAAAGTCCTGAAAACCAAACCCTGAGAAGCAAAATATTCTTCTAAATCAGGAACACTTCTGCCCTCAAAAAGAAGCCTTGAATCTTCAGAAGAAAAGTTTGAAGCGCGCAAGCACTCTTCAAGAGAGCTTCTTGCAGTGTTAAAATCAGGGCTTGGCAAGCCTAAAGATTGGTCATACAAGCAGTAAATGTAATCTCTCAAGACTTCATGAAATTCACTATGCTCAGGCCCTGCACTAAGAACTTGCGGAGTCTTCACAGGATAAGCGATTTGAGGCGCAGTCTTCTCGCTACAGCCAACCAACAACGCTGCAGCAAGAGTTAATGCCTTCTTCATCTTCACTTACAGATTAAGGTAAATGCCCCTTTTTTAAAGGTTGTGACACACTGGACACCCACGCGTAAGCTTTTTATAGCGACATAATGGTAAAGGTTGCAGATAAACCGCTATTAATTATTTACAATATGGAAGATAATAACTTATTGACGAGAAAAGAGAAGCCCAATACAGAGGCAGAAGTAGAGAAAATACTAAACCCAACCATCAAAAAATGGTTTTTTTCAAGATTTCCCAGCTTTTCTTTACCGCAATTGTACGGAGTTTTGGAGATACACTCGCGCAATAACATTCTTGTCTCTGCGCCAACAGGAGCGACAAAGACTTTGACTGGATTTCTTTCAATACTTAATGAGCTGGTAGATTCGGCAGAAAAAGGAGTTTTACAAGACAAAGTTTACGCAGTATATATTTCTCCATTGAAAGCACTATCAAACGACATTTCAAAGAACTTGAAAGAACCATTAGAACAAATTGAAGCGATTGCTGGCAAAAGTCTCGGAATACGAGTTGGAGTGCGCACAGGAGACACAACACAAACTGAAAAAAGTAAAATGCTGAAACACCCACCGCACATTCTAATTACAACACCAGAAAGCCTGGACATAATGCTCGCATCTCCAAAATTCCGCGAGAACCTGAAGAACGTAGAATGGTGCATAGTAGACGAAATTCACGCTCTTGCTGAAAACAAAAGAGGAGTTGACTTGTCTCTTTCTTTGGAACGACTTCAGCACTTATCAGGACACATGTGCAGAATAGGACTAAGCGCAACAGTAGCGCCAATCGATGAAATTGCAAAATATTTAGTTGGAGTGGGAAGAAACTGCAAGATAATAGAAATACAATTCCTGAAGAATCTTGATTTGAAAGTATTGTCGCCTGTTGATAACCTGATTGACACGCCACATGGAGATGCCCACCATGCAATGTATGGGCTCATGGATGAAATGATACAAGAACACAAGACAACGCTTGTGTTTACGAATACACGCGCAGCAACTGAACGCGTAGTTGATCATTTGAAAACGAAATTTCCCAAGAAATACGTGGGAAACATTGGCGCCCATCATGGAAGCATGAGCAAACGAATGAGGCTGGAAATAGAGGATAAACTCCGAAAAGGAGAATTAAAAGTAGTTGTTTGTTCAACTTCACTTGAGCTTGGAATAGATATTGGTTACATCGACTTAGTTATCTGCCTTGGATCGCCAAAATCAGTTGCCAGATTCTTACAAAGAGCAGGAAGAAGCGGGCATAAGCTTCACGAAACAGTCAAAGCACGCATAATCGTAATGGACAGAGATGATTTGGTCGAGTGTGCAGTGCTTTTGAAAAGCGCAGTTGAGAAAAAAATAGACAGAGTACACATACCAACAAACGCACTTGACGTTCTAGCGCAACAAATACTAGGAATGGCACTAGAAGAAACCTGGGAAGAAAAAGAACTATACAAAACAATAAAGAAAAGCTACTGCTACGAAGATTTGAAATTAAAAGATTTCAACCAGATTCTAAGCTATTTGTCAGGCGAGTTTGTAGATTTAGAAGACAGACACGTCTACGCGAAAATCTGGAGAGAAGGCGGAAAAATAGGCAAAAAAGGCAAAATGACTCGCGTAATCTACATGACAAACGTAGGAACAATCCCAGACGAATCATTTGTAACAGTCAAGATTGGCACTGAAACAGTAGGAATGCTCGACGAAGGATTTGTTGAAAGACTAAAACCAGGAGACGTGTTCGTATTAGGTGGAGAAACTTACATGTTCAAATTCACACGAGGAATGGTAGCGCAGGTTTCTGCATCAGTAAACAGACCGCCAACAGTGCCCCGCTGGGCAAGCGAAATGCTGCCATTGAGCTTTGATTTAGCAACTGAAATAGGACGGTTTAGAAGATTAATGCTTGAGAAGTTTAATGCAGGAGAAAATAGAGCCAGCATTATAAAATTCATCAACGAGCACCTGTATGTCGATGACAAAGCAGCAAACGCCATTTATGTTTACTTCAAAGAACAATATGACTACTGCAAAAAAATACCAAATGATAAACTGATTCTGGTTGAATACTATAACGATGGAAGAGACCAAAAAATAGTCTTTCATTCATTATTTGGCAGACGAGTCAATGATTGTCTAAGCAGAGCAATTGCTTTCGCACTATCAAGAACAGAACATAAAGATGTAGAACTAGGAATGAACGACAACGGATTCTACATTAATGGAGACAAAAGACTGAATCCTGTGAAAGCGTTCAAATTACTCAAAGCAGACAAGCTAAACCTGATAATGAACACTGCAATCGAGAAAAGCGAAGTGTTCAAACGAAGATTCAGACACTGCGCAACACGGTCATTAATGATATTGCGCAATTACATGGGGCATCAGAAAAGAGTAGGAAGACAGCAAGTCAGCTCTATGATACTAATGAGCGCGCTAAAACAGCTGGATCCGAATTTCTCAATATTAAATGAGGCTAAACGCGAATGCCTTGAAGACGTAATGGACATAGAAAACACTAAAAAAATCTTCAAAGGGATTGAAGACGGCACAATAAAACTTGTTGAAATAGAAACAAAAATACCCTCTCCATTTGCTTTGAACTTAGCACTAATGGGGTACACGGATGTATTACGCATTGAGGATAAATACGAGTTTTTGCGAAGAATGCACGAACAAATACTAGCGAAAATAGCAGGAAAAGAAACTTCCACAGTGAGCGGAAGCAAATTTGTTGAAAAGTCAAAAGGAGAAAGAAACGAGTTCAAAGAAATGCTCAAAAAAGAAGCATGGAACTTGAAAAGAACGCCGAAATTTGCAAAAGCAGAACTTGTACGCATAATTGATGGCGAAAGAAGCAATATTGATCCCCGCTTTATTGAAGGATGCAATACGTACAAAACAGAAATAGAAGCAAACTGGCCGGATGAATTGAAAAAATTCCTGTTTAACGTACTAGAAGACCTGAAAACAGGCGACTTTTCCTACCAAGACTTCTGGGACGAACAAACAACAAAAGAAGCAGAAAATGTCGAGGTAGAAAAGCAGAAACTGTTTGAACAGTTCAACGAAGCAGCAAAAAGAGCTAAATTAGACTCCCAGATAAGATATGACGTCTACAAAATGATAGCAGGAGACAAAGAAGGATTCAGGCCAGATACGCTGAAATGGCTGAAAGAGCTGTTCAGCAAGACAGTTTCAAAGATTTGGAAGGATGAGATAGCGAAGTTCTTGCAACAGAAGATGAAAGAACTGGCGTAAGGTTTAAATATAAGTTATATCACTATATTGATATAATGAACACGACAATAGCCGTAACGGCAGACACATTACACCTGCTTAAACACGCAAAAGAGGAAATGGGCGCAGAAACATACGATGACTTACTGAAAAAGCTCGTAATAGCCTCAAAAATGCCAAGAAAAACACTTAGGGGTATAGCCAAAAATCTCAAGCCATTTGTGAGGGAAGAGATTGACCGTCTTGGTTGACAGCTGCGCTTGGATAGAGTACTTCAGGGGAAGCGAAATAAGCGCTGAAATAGAACTGATACTCTTCTCGACGGAAGAAATCATAATGAGCACAGTGAACATAGCAGAAGTATACCGCTATTTTTTGTCTCAAGAACCAAAACATGCAGAATCATGCCTGAAGTTCATGCTTGAAAGAAGTTTTGTCATACCTGTAACAACGCCAATTGCAAAAAAAGCAGCAGAAATACGCGCAAAAGAGAAATTCGGCCTTGGCGATGCATTCATTCTTTCGACTGCAAGACTCCATGATGCAAAAATACTAACCTGCGACTCAGATTTCAGAAAAGACCCAAATGCCATGTATCTGCCAAAAAGAGCAAAGTAATTTAACTACTTAATAGTGGTGAAAAATAGAAAGATTTATATATTAGAGAATATACTTTACTTCTTATGGAAAACCACGAATTAGTGACTGACGAGACAAACGAAAAGGAACTAAATAAAATGATAGACTATTTTTACAGGCCGATTCATGCAGAAGGCATAAAGCCAAGAGAACGCTTCAATAGCATACGCAGATTTGAGGCTTTTCTTGATGAAGCAAGCCAAACATTCAAAGAAAGAAGCTTCTCAGACCAATACAGACTGGCAGCATTCGACTACACTTGGTTTAGAGAAAACCCGAGATTAGCCAAAACGATACTCGTTGACTGCGTACTTGCAACACAAAGATGCATCAGCAAGTCACTCGGCTACCAGCCTGAAGCACCAACTGTCAAGACAGCATAATTCTAGTCAAAACGCTTTTAAAGGGCAGCATTTCCAGACTAGATATGTCGCTGGTGGAAAGACTTAAAGCAGTGCAACTTCAGATTAACGAGCAATCATGCCCATTAGTTCGGGCAAACATGCTTAGACAATACATGGATTTCTGCGAAAAAAACCTGAACGGAGATGGAAGAGAGCATTACGCATTTGCAGCACAGCATTATGCAAGAATTGCCGAGCATATAAAAAACGAATCGAACAATATAGAAAACGAAAGCGAAAAAAAACGCGACCGAGATCTGGTTGCAAAATTCAGAAGAAAAGCTAAAGATTGCGAAAAGAAGGCGCAAGATTTAACTAGTACAAAACCGCCAAGTTATTCATGATAACAATCATCGGCGCAGGCAAATTCGGACAAGCAATTTCTAAATTATTGGGAGCAAATAAACACCAACTTGTTGACATAGAGCCAGACGGAACTTATTCTGCACAAACAGTTGAAAAAATAAAACAAGCAGACAATCTTGTGCTTTGCGTTCCATCACCCTTCCTTGCAGACTGCGTCAACATGATATCAGGAATAATCAAGCCAAAAGCAAAAATACTAACCTGCACAAAAGGAATCTATGACAATCTGAAAACGCCTTCTGAACTAATAAAAGAAAAACTTTCAAACCCTGTCGCAGCACTAATGGGGCCAAACTTAGCATCAGAAATAATGCTAGGCAGGCCGGCAATGGCAGCAATAGCGGGCGATAACGCAACAGAATGGCCAGCACTGCTAAACGGCCCAGCATTCAAAGTAATAACAGAAAAAGACATTATTGGAATTGAGTACGGAGGCGCGATAAAGAACATAATTGCTTTAGGCGCTGGACTGATTGACGGATATTATGGCGATAACACGTGCAATGCTATGGGAAGCTTTATCGCGTTTTCTTTAAGAGAAGTTGAACACTTGTACAAACACAAAAGCAACAATCCCATTCCTGAGTTAAGCTTTATCGGAGACTTATTCGCAACATCAATGAGCGAAAACTCTCGCAATCACCAATTCGGGCACAAGTTTGGCAGTGCTTTGAAAGAAGGCAAAACACCGCCGAAACCAGAACAAACAGTAGAAGGCTACAGAACACTCCAAATTGCGCAGAAATACGCTGAAGAACACAAAATCGCGCTACCAACAATCACTGCATTGAACAAAGTATTCTACGGCAAAGGAAAAGTAGAAGACATAATTGAAGGCTGGAGATGAAAAGGCTAATACTATTATTACTGCTTGCGACATTCGCCATAGCACTCCCACAACCATCCGGATTTGTAAATGATTACGCCAACATAATAGAGCCTGAATGGAAAGCGCAATTACAAACACTAATTTCTGAAATAGAGAAAAACACAACAGCAGAGATATCAATCGTAACAGTTGAAAGCCTTGGCGACAAATCTGTTGAAGAAACAGGACTGCAATACTTAGAAGAATGGGGCGTAGGAAAGAAAGGAAATGATAATGGGATTGTAATTTTAGTTGCGCCGAATGACCGCGAGTATAGAATTGAAGTCGGGTATGGCGCAGAAGGAGCCATTAACGATGCACGCGCAGGAAGAATAGGAAGAGACATACTTGCGCTATATTTCAAGGAAAAAAGATATGGAGAAGGACTATATTATGCAGTGGAAGAAATAGGCGGGCTGCTAAAAAATGATCCGGAGATTGTTGCAACATATACGCCCCGCTATGAATTCTTCAGCACACTCGCGCCATTCCTATTCTTCTTCGGATTCATACTAACAGGAATAATCGGAGCAATAGCCTCAAAACGAGAAACAAAACAACAAAAAGTCACGACATTCCTAATAGCAGACCTGCTATTAATAGCAACAGTATTCACAATAGGATTCACAATCCCTCACGCAGCATACGTATTTGGAGGAGTATTCTTTATAGTATTCGGACTAATAACACTCTTGCGCATAATATCCGGAGGAGGAACAGGCGGAGGATTCATCTGGCTCGGAGGAGGCAGAAGCTCAGGAGGCTTTGGCGGATTTGGCGGAGGAACAGGCGGAGGCGGCGGGGCAAGCGGAAAATGGTAAAGATTTTTAAATTACTGAGTACGAGGTAAGCATATGGCAACACAATTCTACAAAAAACCATGGTTTTGGATAATAGTAGTCATTGTTATACTCGGCTTGTGGTTTTTCTCAAGCTACAACGGACTCGTAAAACGAGAAATAGCAGTAGACAAAGCATGGAGCGACATAGAAGTACAGTATCAAAGAAGATTCGACTTAATTCCAAATTTGATTAACACAGTAAAAGGCTACTCAGGATTTGAAGAAAGAGTCATAACAGAAGTCACAGAAGCAAGAAGCAGATGGCAAGGAGCAGTAAGCTCAGGCGACACAAACACTGCAGTTGCGGCAGCAGGACAAGTAGAAGGAGCGCTTTCGCGCTTAATAGCAGTTGCTGAGAACTATCCTGACCTGAAAGCATCGCAAACATACCTTTCACTAATGGACGAACTATCAGGCACAGAAAACAGAGTGGCAGTATCAAGAACAAGATACAACGAAGCAGGAGCAGACTATAACTATGCAATACGACGCATACCAACAAGCATAGTGGCAAGTATGTTCGGCTTTGAGAAGAAAACACTCTTTGAAGCAAAAGCAGGAGCATCTGAAGTTCCTGAAGTAAAACTATGAGCGTGCGCGTACTAACCTGGAACAAGCCAAGAACACCAACAGAAGAAGAATTACGAGCTTTAATGGTAAAAGAAGGATTGAAGCCAGCAATAGAAGTCATGGACAAAAACGAATTTGTTGATGTGCATTCTCACAAACACGACGAAGCGCGCATTTTAGTCAAAGGAAGCGTTGAATTCTGCGCAGAAGGAAGAAGCCACACTTTGAAACCTGGAGACAGGATAGATATTGCTAAGAACGTGGCGCATACGGCTAAGAATTTAGAACGAGGACAATCAGTAATGTTATGCGCAACAAAAGGAAAAACAGTTGCGATAGAGATATACTAAGGGTGATACAAATGCCATACGAAGCTAAAAATTACGATCATTTAATTGGGATAAAAGGGTTAAGCGATACTCTGATGAAGAATCACTTTACGCTTTATCAGGGCTACGTAACTAATGCTAACAAACTGCTCGACTTAATGAAAGGAAAAGAAGGACCAGAATTTGCAGAACTAAAAAGACGCTTTGGCTGGGAATTCAACGGCATGAGAATGCACGAAATATTCTTCAGAATACTATCAAAAACACCAAGTCCGGCTGATAAAAAAGGCAAACTCTTCAAGAAAATAGAACAAGACTTCGGAAGTTTTGAAAACTGGCAGAAAGATTTTGTCGCAACAGCAACCATGAGAGGAATGGGCTGGACGGTATTATATTACGACATATTTGCAAACAGATTGTTAAATTGCTGGGTAAACGAACACGATGTAGGACACTTAGCAACATGCGCACCAATACTGGTAATTGATGTCTTTGAGCACGCATTCATGATTGATTATGGACTAAAAAGAGCTGACTACGTTCAGACAATACTGAACAACCTAGAATGGAAAGAAATAGAGAAATTGTACGCGCTAGTCGGCGGAAAATGAACAAGAAGTTAGCAGTAGCCATTGCAATCGTATTAATTCTTGGCATAATCGCGTACTACCAATACCAGAAAGCAACCGCTGTCAAAAATTTAGAAATAGGCCTGGCAGAAATAACAGCAAGCGAGTTCACGCTGACAAGCTTCAAACTCGGAATCACGTTCAACATCCATAATCCGAACAAAATGGACGTGACAATCGGAAGATTTACAGCAAAAACATTCGCCAATAATGTCCAGATAGCGGAAATCACGCTTCCGGACAAAATAAAACTGGCATCAGGAATTACAGCACAAGAAGCAGTCAGCATACGAATCAACTATCTCGACGCAGGAATAGCAGTATTTGAAGCAATTAAAAACAAAAAAGCAACATGGCAGGTAAAAGGAAAATACGAAATGGAACTGCCATTAGGAATAATATACCCATTCGCGTTTGACGTACAAAAGACATGGTCACCCAATTCACAGCAATAAAAGCGTTCATAGTGCACAATGGAAAAGTGCTGATTCTCAGAGAATCGCCTAAAAATGGAGTTGGAACAAACCCCGGCAAATACGACGTTGTTGGAGGAAGATTAGAGCCAGGCGAGAGATGGGATGAATGCCTTTTACGCGAAATCAAAGAAGAAACAGGATTGAAAGTTACCGTAGGAAAACCATTTGCAGTCAATGAATGGAGACCAATAGTAAAAGGTGAACAATGGCAGATAGTTGGAACGTTCATCGAATGCTTTACGGACTCAGATACTGTGGTTTTGGATTCGGAACATGATGATTACCAATGGATAGCGCCAAAAGAATACAAGAATTACAAGCTAATCGAGAATTTACTCCCTGTATTTGAAGCATATCTAAAACGAAGTTGACGAAATTCATGAGCTTTTGCGTCAACTTCCTAATAGCGAGTTGCCTCCATATTCCAATAGTCACGCACCTCGCTATCAAGAAATAGCTGTTTCTTTAGCAATAATACAGAATAGAAATCCATATAAAAGGAATTTTGAGCGTTTATATATAGTAAACGGGGGATAGGAATGACAAAACCACAAATACTAATAGCACTAGGAAGCCCATCAGACAAAAAACTATTAGCAAAATTAGCGCTTGATGAGTCGGTTGATTATCATTTATCAATTGCGTCTGCGCACAGAACACCAGACACAGTAGAATTGCACTCAAAACAATTAAGCTGTTTTCCATGGGACGCAATAGTCGCAGGCGCAGGGCTGACAAATGCGCTCCTCAGCGAATATCTTCGAAGAGCAGAACCAAAAACCATCGTCATCGGACTACCAGTAACTGACACAGAAACAAAAGGCCTTTCCTCATTGCTCTCATCACAAGAACTGCCCCCAGGATATCCTGCGGCAGCAGTAGCAGTTGACGAACTAGGACGAGCGGCAAAAATAGCAGCGCAATTGACCACAGGCGGATATGATAAAGTCGTGATTTATGATTTCACCAAAAAAGGAAAAGGAATGGAAGCATCAGCAACTCTCATCAAATTCGGAATAAACCACGACTGCATAACAAAATCACCAGGATTAGAAAAAATAGAACGAGGAACACTACCGCTTGTTGTTCTAGAATCAATCGCAGAAGCAAACGCGATACAAACAGACGGACCAATAATAGCAACAACAACCGGAGCAGGAAGAGATTATTCTGCAGGATACATAGACTTACTCAAAAACCATTCAAACCTAGGAATGGTATCATTTGGAAGCCCAACAAACCTCGCACTCTTCGGAGCAAAAGTACTCTCAAGACAAAACCCAGAAGTTGGAGAGAAAATAAATGCGTATTTGGCAGAAGGACGCAAAAAATACGAACCATACAAATCAGTAATACCACTCGACTCACCAGAAAAAATCAAGGAAATAGTGGAGGCAAAATGACAGAGTTTCTAACAGAACAAGAGGCAACAGAAATAACAGCAAACTACATGAGCAAAGAAGGCAAGACAAGCTCAACACAAGAAATACTTGATTCAGGGGCAGTTCCGAGACTAGAAGGCTACAAAGCAAGGCCAGGAAAAGTCTCAGACTCAATATTCGGAGGAAAATTCACGCACAAAGGAACAGAATACGAGAACCCGCCGCTAACAGACAAAAACGGAACTCCGCTGCGCATAATGGTAAGAACTGACAGAATATCAACACACGACATAAACAGAGGAACAATACCATTCAAAGACCAAATTCTCGCACTCAACCACAACACCATGAGAAAACTCGTAAGAGGCGCCATGGGAACATCACAATATGACGTTCAAGGACTTCAGGACAACAGCGTTGTAATCGCCGCTGAAAACCTGCAGCAAATAGCAGTTGAAATGGTAATACGCGCATACATGGCGAAAACAACAACCTCAACATCACTCTACCAAGCATATGTCGTCAGAGGCGAGCGCACATTCGCAGGGCACAAGCTTCCTGAAGGCCTCGTGGCAAATGGAAAGCTCCCTCACGTAATAGACACCCCATCAACAAAAGAAGAAACGCACGACCAAACAATAACACCAGAATGGCTATATGAGCACAAAATATGTACAGAAGCACAATACAATGAAATGCTGAGCGCAGCGCTAGAAGGCTTCAACATAGCAGGAAGCTTCTACAGCGAAAAAGGCGTAATACTGGTAGACACAAAAACAGAGCATGGAATAAACCGCAAAGGAAGAATTGTCACACAAGACGAGCTATACACCATGGACTCATCAAGAGCCTGGCTGCGCCTCGACTATAATGAACAAGTTGAAAAATTCAAACGAGGAGAAATTCCAGAAATAAACCCAAAATCATTCTCCAAAGAATTCGCAAGAGGATACTCAGAAGGAGAAAAAGGGTACACAGACGAACAAAGAGCGCTAATAGCAGTCAGATACATAACAGGAATACAAAACCTCCTCGGACAAAGATTCGTGCCAGACCTAAAGCCAAGAGATGAAAGAGTCATAGCAGGACTGGAAACAGTTGTGAGGGAATTGGTGAACTAATGGTAAAACAAATCATCACAGACCCGCCGGGATTTACTTTCCAGGAGTTTTCAATACTTACAGGAGAAACTAAGCGCGACTGCGTCATCACTAACATAAACATTGAAACAAAACTGGCTGAAGTTAGCCTCGGAATACCTCTTTTAAGCGCGGCAATGATGTCAGTAACAGGCGAGGAAATGGGAATAGCGCTTGCAAAAGAAAGAGGCCTTCCTGTGCTCCCAACACGACTGCCAATAGAGGAACAGGCAGGAATCGTGCATAAAATCAAAAACTATGAAATGGGTTTTGTCGCAGAACCAACAACCGCGCGCGAAACATCAACCATTGATGAAGTTTTAAGACTCGTAGAACAGCACGGCCACTCAAAAGTCCCAATAATAGACAGAAACAACACCTTCCTCGGCATATTCTCATATGAAGACTACATCAAAAGCTCAATAACAAGAGACGCGCCTGTGACTCGGGCAATGTTAACTATCGAAGCAGGAAAGGTGCCCTATATAGAAAAACCAGACCTTACAGTCACTGAAGCAAAAGAGATTTTGGAACAAAAAGGCGCAAACTATCTTGTTGTCCTGGACAACCAGAAAAGACTTGTAAAACTCGCATTCAAAAAAGACGAGGAAAAATTAAAAGCAGCGTTTGCCATTTCAACGCACCCCGGCTGGCAGGAACGAGTAGAAGCCTGTCTTGCAGAAGGAGCAGACTTAGTTTTCGTTGACACTTCAGACGGCTACAATGAGTTCACATCTGACGCAATAAAGGAATACAAACAGATGGCCATATACAAAAGAAGGAGAGCAAGCATATGCGCAGGCAACATAATAACATATGAAGGCGCAATGTACTTAATGGAAGCAGGAGCAGACATAATCAAAAGCGGAATGAGCTCAGGAAGCATTTGCACAACAAAAAGAGAAAAAGCAATCGGAAGAGCGCCGCTGACTGCATTAATTGAAGCAGACAGGGCACGCCGAGACTTTTTCGCAAGAACAGGGAAGTATGTTGCGCTCATAGGAGACGGCGGAATAACAGGAACAGCAGACCTGAATGTCTCTCTAACAATAGCAGACGGAGCAATGATGGGCGGATACTTCAACAAATTCCTCGAAGCAGCAGGCGAAAAATACGATGAAAACGGAAAAATAACAACAGACGAAAAAAGAATCAAAAAAGTCGCAACATGGGGAGAAGGCTCATTAAGAGCGCAGAACCTGGACAGATACGGACACGCAAGCAAGCATACGTTCTTCGCAGAAGGCGAAGAAGGAGAAGTTGACTACGGAGGACGTCTAAAACCAGCACTCAAAAGAGACCTAATGAAAATACGTGCAGCATTAAGCAATGTAGGCTCTTACAATCTTGAACAATTCAGAAGAGACGCAGTTATTGAAAGAATATCGCCATATGCGATGGCAATCATAAACGACACGCACGGCATGAAAGTAAAAAAAGCATAAGGTGAAGACAATGAAACAAGCAAAACTAGTGGTAGGAGTGCAGTCAGGAGATGAAGGTAAAGGAAAAATAGTTGACATGCTCTCAGAAGAACAGGATTTTGTTGTACGCTACCAAGGAGGAGGAAATGCAGGACACACCGTAGTACGCGGTGGAAAAAAATACGCACTGCATAACATTCCAAGCGGAATCCTTTATCCGAAGGTAGAAAATGTCTGCGGAAGCGGAATGGTGCTAGACCTTGAAGGGCTCACCAAAGAAATGGCAGAACTGCGTTCTAAAGGCATTTCACTTGATAATCTGAAAATTTCAACCAAAGCGCACCTGATACTTCCATATCACCCGCTTAGCGAAAAAACAAGCGCCACAAGCAAAGCAATCGACACAACAGGAAGAGGAATCGGGCCAGCATACACTGACAAAATTGCAAGAAACGGAATAAGAATGGGCGACCTGCTAAACCCAGAATACGCAATAGAACGGATGGTGAAAAACTGCGATGAATACAATGCCATTGCAGCAATGAAAGGCGGAGAACGAGTCGATAAAGAAGAACTCATTGAAAGAGCCTTCAAATTATTCCAAGGATTGCGCCCCCATCTGGCAGACACGCGCAGAATTCTATATGACGCGCTCCGAGAAGGCAAAAATGTACTGCTGGAAGGCGCACAAGCCACAGGACTCGACATAGATTGGGGAACCTATCCACACGTAACAAGCTCGAACACCACTGCAGGAGGAGCGTGCACTGGAACAGGACTGCCTCCAAAAATGATAGGCAAAGTCATAGGAATAATGAAAGCATACTTCACACGAATAGGCAATGGGCCATTCCCAACAGAAGAAAACAATGACATTGGCGATAAAATCCGCGCAGATGGAGCAGAATTCGGCACAACAACAGGCAGGCCAAGAAGATGCGGATGGCTAGACTTAGTACAAGCAAGATACGCCATTGAAATAAACGGAATCGATGAAATAGCGCTAATGAAATTAGACGTGCTTGACACACAACCAGTAATCAAAGTATGCACATCATACAGCGAAGGCGGCACTTCAATGCCGGACAGCCTTGATGGCGTAGAGCCATTCTACAAAGAATTTAAGGGATGGATGACGCCTACAAGAGACTGCAGGAAATGGGAAGACCTGCCAGACAAAGCAAAAAAATACATCGATGACATAGAGACAAAGCTCGGAGTGCCGATAAAATGCATCAGCGTAGGACCTGACAGAGAACAAACAATAAGGAGGTAAAATGAGCCATTTCAAAGGAAGAGACATCGTAAGCATAGACCAGTTCACCACAGACGAAATAGAGTACCTGTTAAAAGCAGCAGAAGAAATCAAGAAAAACCCTGAAGAAATCCGCGGAGCACTGGAGGGAAAAGCACTGGCATTCGCATTCTTCGAGCCAAGCACAAGAACAAGGTTGAGCACCTTAAGAGCAGCACAGATTCTAGGAATGGACAGAAACGGATTCGGAAGCAGAGAAAGCAGCAGCCTAAGCAAAGGAGAAAGCCTAGGAGACACTCTCAGGGTCATAGCGGATTACGGACACGATGTTTTAGTTTTGAGACACAAACAAGAAGGCTCAGCACAATTCATAGCAGACAAACTTGACATACCAGTAATCAACGCAGGAGATGGCAGACACGAACACCCAACACAGGCATTAGTAGACCTATTCACAATCAAAGAAACACAAGAAAGACTGGGCAAACTAAAAGTAGCATTTGTAGGAGACCTAAAATACGGAAGAACAGTACACTCACTAGTAAAAGCACTAAGAAGATTCAACGACAATGAATTCTACCTAGTACACCCAGAAGGACTTGGGCTTTCAGAAGACTACACTCACTTTGACGATGGAACAGGGAAAAAACTAATGCCTGATACACACACAAACATATCACTCCCACAGGCGCTAAAAGAATGCGACATCATCTACATGACAAGAATACAAAGAGAAAGAATGTCAGAGGAAGAAAAAGAAAGAAGCCCGCCGCCAATAATACTCAGGCCGGACATGATGGCGGGAGCAAAGAAAAACCTGAAAGTGCTGCATCCAATGCCAATAAAAACAGAAATAGACAAAACATTCGCGCGATTGCAACCAGGATTTGCATACTTCTTCCAACAAGCGGCAAACGGAATACCAATGAGAGAAGTACTGCTCGCAGCAGTACTGGGAAAAATCGGGGAAGACTTCAACGGAGAAGGCTACAAACAACCGCAATACAACGACACAGACGCGCTGGTAGAAATCAAACGAGAAGCAATGAGACAGCAGCCAGACACGCTTGACAGCGTGACAGAATTCCAACTATCGCAAATGTCAGCAGACCAGGCAAGAGCAATTGTAAAGAAAGCCCAGCAGGAGAAAGGCGACCAAAGAATCGTGCCAGTCCACAGCGGAACAGTAATAGACCATATCCCTGACCTGATGGCAGTGAGAATATACGATGCCCTGCACCTTGGCGATGAAACAAAACACACCAGAGGCAGAGCAAGAATAGCAGAAGGAGTATACTCGGGAAGCTTGAAAAGCAAAGACATACTTATGATAGATGGAAGAACGCTAACTCAAGACGAGTGCAGAATAATCGCAATGATAGCACCAGGAGTAACAATCAACATAGTAGACCAAGGACAAGTCGTAAGAAAATACAAAACACAGCTTCCTGGAAAAATAGAAGGAGTGCTGGAATGCTCAAATGAAACCTGCATTTCCAGAGACCTGAAAGAAGACGCCCCAAGCATATTCTACCTAACCCGCAGAACTCCGCAAGCAGAACTAAGCTGCCACTACTGCGATAAACTACACGGATACAAAAGAGGAAACTTGGTAACACTGAAATGACGCAAATAACAGTAGTTGATTTTGGCGGACAGTACGCACACCTAATCAAAAGAAGGGTGCGAGACTTAGGAGTCAATGCGGAAATAGTAGCATCTGAAAATTTTAATTTTAATGAATCAGACGCCAAAGGAATAATTCTATCAGGCGGACCAAAAAGCGTAACAGAGCCTAACGCGCCTACTTGCGATATTGGCGTGTTCACACAAGAAAAAACTCCAGTCCTAGGAATCTGCTACGGCCACCAATTAATGGCAAAAGCACTAGGAGGAAAAATAGAAACAGGCAAAGACGGCGAATACGGACCAACAAAAGTCAACGTAATGCACCAAGAACCAATTTTCAGCGGGCTCGAAAATACACTTGAAGTCCTCATGAGCCACGGAGACTCTGTGGCAAAAGTCCCAGAAGGATTCGAAATCACATCAATAACTGAAAATTCAAGAATATCAAGCATGCAATCAGTACCGCCAAGACTATGCGGAGTGCAATTCCACCCAGAAGTGGACGACACGCCAAAAGGAAACGAAATGCTCTGGAATTTTATTAATGACGTTGCTAAATGCGAAAAAGACTGGACACTAGACAGCTACATCCAAGAATCACTTGACAACATAGACCGAACAGTCAAAGGAAGAGACGTAATCATGTTCGCTTCAGGCGGAGTAGACAGCACAGTAGCCGCAACACTGCTCGGCAGGGCAAAAAAAGAAGGCAGAAGCGTAGGAAAAATCCACGTTGTGCACATAGACAACGGATGCATGAGACTAAACGAAAGCAGAACAGTTATCGGATACTTAAGCAAACTAGCCGGACTAGAAGACATCACACTAGAAGACGCATCAGAATACTTCCTAGAACAACTAAAAGGCGCAACAGACCCAGAAGACAAAAGAAAGAAAATAGGAAACGCCTTCGGATACGTACAACAACAAGTAGCAGACCGATTAAAACTGGCTTCTGACACAATGCTGTGCCAAGGAACACTATACACTGACACAATTGAAAGCGGAAAAGGGGTAGGAAACAAAGCAGCCAAGATAAAAACACATCACAACGTCGGATGCAAGTTCATAGAAGACAAGAAAAAAGCAGGATTACTTGTGGAACCCAATAGCGACTGGTACAAAGACCAAGCAAGAAAAATAGGAAGACAACTAGGACTGCCGGAAGAATACATAGAAAGGCAACCATTCCCAGGACCAGGACTAGCAATAAGAATAGTAGACCAGGAAGTTACGCGCGAAAAGTGCGACTTATTACGAAAAGCAGAAGCAATCTACGAAGACGAAATCAACAAATCCGGAAAAGCGCGCGAAATTAAACAATACTTCGCAGCTTTACTTAGTACACGAGCAGTCGGAGTAATGGGCGATGAACGAACATACCTGCCAATTATAGCATTACGAGCAGTGGTAACACAAGACTTCATGACATCGCGACCATACCAAATGCCATGGGAACTATTACAACGCATACAATCACGCATAGTAAACGAAGTAAAAGGCGTAAACAGAGTGCTTTACGACATAAGCACAAAACCGCCAGCAACAATAGAATTCGAGTGAGGAGGATAACATGACAAAACCACAAAGAGCAATAATCAGCGTAACAGACAAAACAGGCATAGTTGAATTCGCAAAATCACTGGATGAACTTGGAGTTGAAATACTCTCAACAGGCGGAACAGCAAAAGCTCTGCGAGACGGAGGAGTAAAAGTTTTAGAAGTTGCCGATTATACAGGCTCACCAGAAATGTTTGGAGGACGAGTAAAAACACTCCACCCAAAAATACACGGCGGAATTTTGTACAGACGAGACAATGAAAAAGACGTAGAAGACGCCAAAAACAACGGAGTGCAGCCAATAGACCTTGTGGCAGTAAACCTCTACCAATTTGAAACAGCAGCCAAAAAACCAGGCGCAACACTAGAAGGACTTGTAGAAGAAGTTGATATAGGAGGGCCAACAATGCTGATGTCTGGCTTCAAAAACCACAAAGACGTAATAGTTGCAGCAGACCCAACAACATATTCAGCAATAATCAAAGAACTCCAAGAAAAAGGAGAAGTAAGCGCAGAAACAAAAAGAAAACTTGCGGCTTTTGCGTTGAACAGAGTGGCAGACTACCGCGCGGCAAACTCAGTCGTGCTAACAGAAAAACTAACCGGAGAACAAACAATACGATTATCTGGACGAGAAGGAACACAACTCGGCAGATACGGAGAAAACTGGGACCAAAAAGCCTGGATTTTCACAACACCAGGAACAACAGAACCAAACGTAGTAAAAGCAAAACAATTACACGGCGGGCCACTAGGATTCAACAACTATCTTGATGCAGATGCTGCACTTGCAACAGTAATGGAATTCTCAGAACCAACAGCAGTTGTAGTAAAACACAACAACCCATGCGGAATAGCAACATCAGACAAACTTGCTGATGCTTTAGAACTTGCCTGGCAAGGAGACACTGTATCAGCATTCGGGTCTATAATTGCGTTCAACAGAGAAGTAGACCTTGACACAGTAAAAGTCCTAACAGACAGAATAGGATCGTTCAGCGCAGAAGGAAAACCAAGAAAAGGATACCTGGTAGAAGTGCTAGTCGCGCCAAGCTACACAAAAGAAGCGCTTGACTATCTAAAAGAAAAAAAATCAAAAGAAAGCCTCAGAGTACTGGAAGTTGGCGACCTTCAAAGACCACAAGAAGCATTTGACTTCCGCGCAGTACGCGGAGGAATGCTCAGGCAAACAAGAAACAGCAAGAACTATCTTAATTCACTGGTGGATGACTGGTTTGAGCCTCAACATTCTGTCAGAGATGAAAACAGCAATTCTGACAGAACAGTCGGTATTGTAACACTGGAAGCGCCAGACCGTTCAAAAGGGCTGTACGACTTTGCATGGAAAGCAGCAAAAAGAGTAAAGTCAAACGCAATAGTAATCGCAAGAGAATACGCACCAGGACAATACCAACTCTTAGGAATTGGCGCAGGACAGCCAAACAGAGTAGACAGCACAAAAATAGCAATAGACCATGCCAGAGCAACATTAGCGCTGGAATACCAAGTAGCAGCAGGAATGGGAAATGAAATCCAAAACGGCTTTTTCCAAAACAGCACACAACGCTTCGGAGATGTAACTTGCAAACCTGAAGAAGGCGGCCAAGAATCATACATCAGAAAAGAATTGAACAAATGTGTAGTTGCCTCTGATGCGTTCTTCCCATTCCCAGACGGACCGCAACTGTTAGTTGATGCAGGAATAAGAAACTTCATACAGCCAGGCGGCGGAAACAAAGACCAAGAAACAATAGACGTTGTAAACAAATACAACGGCTCAATGGTCTTTACTGGAAAAAGAAACTTTTTGCACTAATCTGCTGAAGATGGATTAATATACAAGTTTTCCAAGATAGCAGTATATGCCAACAAAGCTAACTGAAGGAGTGTATGCTGTCGACTTATGCACGTATCTTCCAGACATAAAAGCGCTCGTAATTGCAGACTTGCACTTAGGCTTTGAAGAATCACTAGGAAGGCAAGGAGTTTTAGTGCCAAGAGCGCAGTACAAAGCAATAATCAAAAGACTAGACTGGATACTGGAACACGTTGCAGTTGAGCACGTAATTCTAAACGGGGACGTCAAGCACGAATTTGGCACAATCACAAAACAAGAATGGAGAGAAGTAAGAAGATTATTTGAGTATTTTCAAAGCAAGAATTTGAAGATAACTGTCATAAAAGGCAATCACGATACAATTCTTGGGCCAATCGCAAGAGCGCTGCAATTAAAAGAAGTCAAAGAAGCAAGGCACAAAAACATACTGATAACACATGGAGATTATGCGCCTCAAAAACTAGAGAAAATTGTAATAATAGGGCACGAACATCCAGCAATAACATTAAGAGAAAAAGCAAAAGCTGAGAAGTTCAAATGTTTTTTAAAAGGAAAATACAAGAAGAGCGTGCTAATAGTACAGCCGAGCTTCAACACATTAACAGAAGGAACTGATATATTGAAAGAACAATTCTTAAGCCCATTAATAAAAAATGTGGCAAGCTTTGAAGCGTTTATCGTAGATGATAAAACGCATCAAGTATTGCCGTTCGGCAAAGTATCAAAACTTTAGAAATCGCCGACGAATCTGTTAAACCAATAGCCAAGACAGCCGGGCTTTTCCTTCGGAACAGGCATAGGCAAGTCTTCAACACTCACCCACTTAGGATCTTGCCCGAAAACACGTCCGCACAAAAGCCCAAGATCTTCTTTAACATGCGGGTGCTTTTCCATAACTCCAGGAGGAACAACAAATTGAACTGTGCGCATGGCCTTTCCCATTCCAGCTTCCAAATTTAATCGTTCTCCTTCATACATGTCAAAGGTTTTTGCACGATTCTCAGAATCCCAAAAAGTGTGCCTGACCACAAGAGGCTTATCGCTGACACGCTGTCCGTTCACCAGATAGTTTGCTTTATAGCCTGAAGCAACACTCATGTGATGCGCGTGATTGAAAAGATCTGTGAAAAACTTATCTTCATTTATGTACTGCACGAAAGCGTTTTGGTCTGCCATCTTAAAACCCCGTCAGCTGTGTAATAGGAGTGGATTCATCATTCTCAGAAAACCACCTGTCACTGCCATCCTTATGGCCGCAATTCTTACAAATAGCTTGCAATTCGCCAATCTTGATCTTTTTGCATTTTGGACACTGTTTAGTCATCATAACCACCTTGAACAGAACTATATTTACTAGTATATAAAGCTTTCTATATTAGTCACTGAATGGTAGTCATATTAAAAAGTAATACTTATATACTAGTATTACTTTATTACCTTTATGAGCGAAGTAAAAAATATCAAAGGAATAGATGACGAAACATGGGCGCACTTCAAAAGCCTGGCTGCCCAGCACAAAATGAAAGCTGCAAATATGTTCAGAATACTTCTTGAAGAATATGAAAAGAACACGAAAAACTTCTGGGACGATATTTTCGCTCACAAAAGCATTTTTACGGACAAGGAATACGAAGAGATGAAAGCCCGCATGAAAGAACTCAGGAAAGAATACGGATGGAGAACATGACTCTTCTTATAGATACGTCAGTTTTAATCGAACTGGAACATGAGAACGAACAAACACTCTCAAAACTTGGCTCCATCTCGCGTGAACACCCAGAAAGAGCAGCAATATCATTTATCACATATGCTGAATTTTTGACTGGACTTGAAAAAGAGCCCCTTCAAAGAAAAGCAGAAGCAAAAAAATTTCTTTGGAAATTTCGAATTTTACATACAACGAATGAAACTGCCCTTTGGCTGGCACATCTTAGATCTAATTACAGGAAACAGCAAAAATCGTTAAGCGACTTGTTCATAGCAAGCCAAGCAATAGAACATAAACTCACTCTAGTAACCTTGGACAAAGACTTTGAAGACATAAAAGAAATCAAAAAAATAATTCTATAAATTTAGAAAAAATCATTCCTTGGTGTACGCCCAGTAAGCCAATACGAGAAGCAACAAGATAAGAGCGATAAGCCCAAGTGATGCCCACTGATTGTTCTGGAAATCAAACACGCCAGTTGACTGAGGCACAAATGATGCACCAGGCTGTTCAACTATAGTTGAGTTTGGTACAGGCGGCTCTTGAACAAATGCGCCAGACTTTTTAACTCTAGTTGAGCCTGATACAGACTGCTGAGACCCTGAAATTGTATCCGGAACAACAGTTGGCTGTGTAACAGTGCCTTGCGTCAATCCTGTTGAGAATGGCGCATAGCCACCGCCGCCTCCACCACCGCCACCACCTGAAGGAGTTGGAGCAGGAGGCGGAACAGGAGCAGGACCAACTAAAGTAGAAATTGAAGTGGTTGAAGAAGCTGAACTGCCAGAACCACCAAAGTAACTCACATTAACAGAGTTAGGGAAAGTGCCATTAACAGTCGCGTTCAAAATTACTGTAATAACAGTTGAAGAGTTCACAGCAAGAGAACTGAAAAACCAAGTATCATTTCCAGATGAAACATTAGGAACAGAACTCAAGAACAACAAACCAGAAGCATAAGTTTCCTTGACAGTAACATTAACAGCAGCCTCAGTACCAGTACTTGAAAGAACTATTGTATAAGTAATAATTGAGCCGTTAACACTTGCAGTCTTAGCTGCAGAAACATTAGCAAAAGTTGCAGGCGGAACAGGAGGAGCAGGAATTGGCGCGATAACAGCAGTGCTTTCCATGACGTTTACGTTGAATGATGAGCCTGTGCTGTTTGCGAAAGTCACGTTTACCGTATTTGTTATAATCGTTCCATTCGCAAGGGAACTGCTAACGTTCACTGTGATGTTAATCTGGTAAGTTTGGTCAGCGCTCAAATTGCCCACAGACCAGCTGGTATTTGGAACAGTTGGACTAGGTGTTGAGTTGATGAACGTCACATTAGCCGGATACATTTCGTTAATTGTCACGTTAAACGCTGTTCCATTCGTGACCGTGAAATTGATTTGATACGTGAGAATTGTGGTATTTGTCAAATTAATCGGATCTGGCGTGTCAGATTTACTCAGTGTTACGTTTACATCGCTGAAAGAAGCTGTGCTGTACGTTGTGAATGATGAAACGTTAAAGATTGCCGTTGAACCATTAAAGCTTTCGAGTTGGCATTGAGTTGCGTTGCACAAGTTATAAGTTCCGTCGTCCTCAAAATCGACAAGCAAAACACTGCCATTCACGCCGTTTAACATTATTTGTGCGCTGGTATTTAGGAATGTCAAATTGGCTGAGTTTAAGAACGCGCGGTTCGCGCTGATGTTGAGTTTTGCTCGAGTGATATTTGCTTCGTTTGTGATTGTGAAATTAAAGATTCGTATGGCGCCATTCGTGGTGAAAAAACTCGTGTTGGTGAAATTGTTGACAGTGCCGGCACTAGTACTTATCCATTCTGGCGGGTTTGAAAGGACAGTATTATTAAATACAACATTATTGGAGGTAACAATGCTAATGGCATAGCTTGATGTTCCTGAAGTTGAAATATTATTGCCCGTTAAATTATTATTGTTCGCAGAACTGGCTACATGAATGCCGAAGTTTCTATTTGTTCCGCTGGTCTGGATGATATTCCGGCCAACCGTGTTCAAAACAGAACCGGAAAGAAAAATGCCACGGTTGATGCTGCTTGTTCCTCGTGCGTTGACAGTATTGTTAATAACACTATTGCTCGAAGAACTGGTTAGATGAATGCCGAAATTGCTGCTTGTTCCATTCGTCCGGATGATATTCTGGCCAACCGTGTTCAAATCAGAACCGGAAAGAAAAATGCCACGGTTGCCGCTGCTTGTTCCTTGTGCGTTGACAGTATTGTTAATAACACTATTGTTCGCAGAAATGGTCATGAAAATGCCGAAGTTATCATCTACGCCGTTGGTCTGGATGATATTCTGGCCAAACGTATTCGATGCAGAAATGTCAAGGTAAATGCCGAAATTGCTGCTTGTTCCATTCGTCCGGATGATATTCTGGCCAACCGTGTTCAAATCAGAACCGGAAAGAAAAATGCCACGGTTGCTGCTGCCTATTCCTCGTGCGTTGACAGTATTGTTAATAACACTATTGCTCGCAGAAATGGTCATGAAAATGCCGAAGTTACCGTCTACTCCGTTGGTCTGGATGATATTCTGGCCAACCGTGTTCAAAACAGAACCGAACAGGATAATGCCGAAATTGCTGCTACCTGTCCCTTGCGCGTTGACAGTATTGTTAGTAATATTATTATTGTTCGAAGAACTGGTTAGATGAATGCCGAAGTTACTGCCTGCTCCGTTGGTCTGGATGATATTCTGGCCAACCGTGTTCAAAACAGAACCGAACAGGATAATGCCGAAATTGCTGCTACCTGTCCCTTGCGCGTTGACAGTATTGTTAGTAATATTATTATTGTTCGAAGAACTGGTTAGATGAATGCCGAAATTGCTGCTTGTTCCATTTGTTTGAATGGTGTTGTTTTGTACGGTGCTGTTGGTAACTGTGGTGAGTGATATTCCTATGCCGGATAAGCCGTCTACACTGTCATCCTTAATATTGCAGTTTCTGACTGTGAGATTGTTCATGCCAGTTGCTTCAACACCAGCGGCTGAGCCGTCTCCGGAGGTATCAAACGTGATGGTGAATCCGTTGCAATCAAGTTCAACATTGCTACTGGTGATAGTAATACAAGTGCCGGTTCCTGAAATATTCGTTGTTAAATTATCGCTTGTTGCAACAGAACCACAAGCACTGATAGCTTGCACAGAATAAGGCACTGCGACAAGAGCAGTAAATACGATCAATAGCCCCAAAACCATCTTGTTCATGTTGGATTATAAATAGCAAACGCAGTATATAAATGCTCTGACGATGAGGGGATGGTGCGAAAATGAGGCATAAGGTTAGGACTTTGTACCTCATGTATGTTCTAACTTGTTGTGCGAGCGCTAGCGCGTAGCCGAATGTGGTCTTGGATTGGTGATTTTTGAATCGGAATTTGAACATGTAAAGTAAAAAAAACTACTCTAACTCTTTAACAGAAATCTCCTCGTCGTCATTAGAAAACCATCTATCTCCGCCAGTATTGAAAGTGTACATACAAGAACGGCAGAAGCTCTGCATTTCACCAATTGCCAATATTCCACATTGAGGACATCTGGTCATATGTTCACCTATCTTTTACTCAGAACAAGTCCCACAGGCACTTGCGCACCTGTGGGATTGTCGTAGTGAGTGAAGACAATTACGTATCGAAAACCTTGCGGTTTTCGGAACCTAGCAAACACTTCGTGTTAGCTAGGCGTCAAGCCACTTGTACTGTGGCACATCCCTTTTCTCGCAAGTTCGGCAAACATAGGCATCGTGAATAGCACTCTTGCCTATAATTTCCCCGCAACCCACACAATGAAGTCTTTTCATTTTCTCCTCAGTTTTTTGATTAATTTGTCAAAATGCTGTTCGTTACTATTGTGCAGCTTGACGAAGTCTGTGATTTCTTCAACATCCCGAATGAAGACTTTATTCATCTTCAGTCCAGGATTCAATCATTTCGTCGTCAGCCATTTCGACCCCCTTCTCGAAGGCGACTTCCCACGGAGACTCTTCGTCTGCTTTTTCCTCCATGATTTCTATTGGGTCCTCTTCTTCCACACCAAGGTGGTCAACGAAGTGGGCCTGCTCTGCTAACACTAAGTTTTGTTTCATGTACCCCACCTCCCAATTTATGTATATAATAGCAAGAATTGATTTATATTTTGTCCTGATATACTATAAAATTTATATAATTGCGATTATTTTATAAGATTTAGAAAAGTTTATATAGAAAAGCACAATTTATGAATAACAATATAGGGTATAAGGGCATTATAAGGATTAGGGGGATACTACAATGAGACGAAAAGTCTCGGAAAACTACGGTTTTCCGGAACTTCACGTCAGTCATAGGGGGATTTTACAATGAGACGAAAAGTTATCCAAATCGCTGAATCTACACAGTTAATTTCGCTTCCAAGAAAATGGGCACTTAGCCATAACATCAAGAAAGGCGACGAAATTGAAATTGTTGAAGACGGAAAATACCTGACAATCAGCGCTGCAGGCAGCAGAGAAGAGCTAAAAACAACTGAAATCAATCTCACAGGAATCGAGAATATTCTAAACAGAATTCTTGGAATTCTCTATAAAATAGGGTACGACCAAATCAGCATAAAATACTCTAGCCCTGAATTTGTCTCACTAATACAAAAAAGCCTGCAAGAAGACATGATAGGGTATGAAATAGTGGAACAGCACCCAAACAGATGCGTCATAAAGACTGTTGCCGCAAGCTCAGAAGCAGAGTTTGACTCAATGCTCAGAAGAACTTACCTTCTTCTCAAGTCAATGCTTGAAGGTTTATTGGTTGTTATGGAAAGCGGCGACAAGAAATCTTTGCCAAGCTTAAGATTCTTAGAAAAAACTAACAACAAATACACTGCGTTCTGCAGGAGAGTAATCAACAAGAACGGACTTCAGGGCGTTCCAAACAGCGTATTTTACTGCTTAGTAGAAGAGATTGAAAAAATAGCAGACCAAGCTAAATATTTATGCGATGATCTGTTGGAGCAAAAAACATCAAAGGTTGAAAAAGATGTTCTTGACTTATTCAAACAAGTCGTTGAATTATACAATAAAACATACGACTTGCATTACTCATTTGACGTTAAGAAACTTTCCGAACTCTTTGAAAAAAGAAAACTTTTGAATAAAGAAGCAAGAAAAATAATGAGCGGGACCAAAACTCCGCTCGTAGTGCATCACGCATTGAGCATGATACAATCAATGGCTAATGTTTGGAGTTTTGAAGTTCCGCTCAACTGGAAGTAATATCACCGAGATCGATAATCTGAGTGTCACGACGGGGATCATACTTTTTAGACGCTTCATTAACTTTCCTGACAGCGCGCTCGTAATAATCCTCTACCATTTCTTCAGCATGGCGCTGAATTTCCTCGACTCTTGACTTTACTTCAGGCTGGATTCCGGAACTGAGACGCCTGGGAACATTAGCACGCATCTCTTCAAAAGTACGCCCGCACATCTTGGCATACATTAAATTCATTTTTCCGACAACATTTTCTAAATCACCAACCTGCTCCACGTACATATCAAAAACCTTGTCAAAAAATGACAAGCCATCAGCCGACTTGACAAGAATTAAACCCAGCGTAGATTCCGGAGTCCTGCCAACCCATTCATACGGCGTATCGTGGTTCCTGACCAAGAACTTGACATCAGCGGTCAGATTTGGATCGGCATCGATTTTAGCCAAATGCGAACACAATACGTGCGCGCTGTGCTCAGCGTGGGCGCTCTTATACCGATCCTGATCCGTATAATTATCCCGGCGAACTCTGTTAACAAGAGCACGGTCGATATCATGCCCATAAGTAGCAATAAGGACTGCCGGCTTAGGCGCTTGCTCGAGTTTGTGAAGCCATTCAAGACAATTGCTCAAGTGAGGATCAAGCCCTAATGCGGTGAACGCTTCAGGAGATTCACGCCTGCGGGCGGCTTCTATAAGATCATCGATATAAGTTCTTGCCTTCTCCCACGCAGCTTCATTTGAAATGCTCATTTTTGCGCGCTCCCGGGCACGTAGCCAGGCTTGCCACCTATTCCAGAGTATATTTTATCCAAGAACTTCCTCAAATATAATGCCCCGGCATATTGTTTCACATCAAAAGATTCTTTAGAATCACGCAAAATTCCGTGCAAAACTCCTGAATATTTTTTAGGATCATTAACTGCGTCAAGAAACCTCGCGGTCTTATTTTTCATTTTTGCAGAATGCTTACAAATGACATTATCAAGAAGCGTTTCCATGCGCCAGAAACTAAAACCTATTTCTCCTTTTAACGCCTCTTGATTTGAACGGCTTTGGAAATAAGCATTAGCGGCAATCACATACTCTTCAACTTTTCCTTCTTTAAACAGGCTGGCTCCACCATCGAGTGTAACCGGCTTGAAAAGAACACAACCAGTGAACGGCCTTCTGTCCGGGTTATCAACCTTCTGAATGTAACGTGCGATCTGCTCTTCGAGCGCCCATCCGCTTTTACCGTTTTCAATTTGTTTTTTTGCATCTTTGTTAAAGTAACAAGCATTCATGCGTCTGCGCGCATTAACACCATCCTTGGTGTTAACAGGGCGGCCAGTAAGCAGACTGAATTCAACTGTCCTCATAGCACGATAAAGCCACGCTGCTGGCACTGCTGTCTCGTACTCCTTGAACTCACGCAAAGCATCAGGTGAAAAATATCTGAGCGCTTTCTTTCGAGCATCAGGAAGAGAAATTTTACCTACAGCCAAATCACATGCTAGCTGCTCAAGTCTTGAAATTTGGGAGAAAGACGTATTAAATTCAGGAGAGGGAAAATGGTAATCTGCTGATTTTTTAACTTTTTCGATCTGTGCATTGACGAGCTGCTCTTTCTCCTTGATAAGCCACATATGCAAATCCAATGCAGGAGAGTCATCATTGAGTGAAATCGGAATTGAAGAAATTTCATGGCAGGCGTCATCGGCAGGGTGACTCATCCTGTAAATTTTGTTCCAATCAATTTTGCGCATTATCTTTTTAACATAAGCAGATACCTCTTCAATCCCAATATTCGGATCATCATTACCACGCCATTTATTGAAATGGCGCCTAATGTCTTCAAATGTTGAATTGTGCGCTCCCTCAATTTCAAACATCATGTTCTTGGCAGACATGTCAAAATACTGGACAGGACTGTAATTCATCAAAGGAGCAAAGAAAGATCTTACAGCGAGCCTTAACGCAATATGCTCATCAGGGCTGGCATCAATTTTCAAATATGGGAAGGTGTGCTCAAACACCTTTCGAATGCTGTGCACATATTCCTGCGTCTCTGACTTAACTCCCGGAAGCGCAATTGGATTGGCTTGAAGAGCAGAAACGTATTCATTCATGACAAAACGAACAGCGCGTTCAAAATGCTTTGCGAACAAATCTCCGTTAAATTTTGCAGCATTCAATTCAGATGCAATGCAATTCAAATTCGGACCACGCACAAGCCCCATGAAAGTATAAATTTCGCCATGGCCTTCAGCAAGCTTTTCGTCTTCAACAACAAGCTCTTTGTGCTTCAACTTCACTGTGTTAATACGCGTTTTCATCGAATGCAGAAGACCAAGCTCATCGGAAGATTCAAGAGTTTGATCCTGGTCACGCTTATCTAATTCCAAAAGAGCAGCCAAGTCACACTTTGCCCTTCTTTTATCGAAATAACGCTTAATGCAGTTGCCTGAAATCTGCACCAGCAACGGATGGCCATGCGCATTATAAATCGAGTCTGTTGAAACAGCATTAAACTCAATTCCGGGAACCTTCCATCCTTCCTTCGCTATTTTTAACAAAAACTGAGACATTGCCTTGGAAACACTTTTTTCTCCAGGAAATTCCTCTCCCAGGAAATACATTTTTTTCAGACCTTGCTCAATTCTGCCTTTATCCAAATCAGAAAGCATGGCCTGAATAAAAGGCTCAGGAGAGTGAGGGAAAAGTCCAGCTATTGTTTTATCCGCTGCTACAGAACGATAATAATTAACTCTTCTGATAAGATAATCTGGAAAAGGAGGAAGAACTTCAGTGAAAGAACCGCCGCTCATCAAATTTGACAAACTGTCCAAGGGTGCTACTCCAAGAATTGGAAGCGTTTCGCTCTTTGCGCGCACCTGCGACAAATCAGCCGTGTCAGCAGTTACAAGCAAGTTCCCCTTATCAAGATGCTCTATGATTTTATCCAATGACTCTGCTTCAATAACCTTGCAGTTCTCCCCTTGCAGAATCAGCCGCAGCTGATCACGATAATCTTTATTAGGGTCAACTAAAAGCACTGTGAAATCGCGCTTCTCGTGTTCTTCTCCGTTCTTCTTAGTTTCCACCATAAAACACTCTATGCTTATTCAGATAAGTACTCATGCAAATATACCTTGTGATGCTTTTCATACTCCATGAGCGTATTTATTATCTTTCGCTCTGAAAAAATCCAAGGCTCATCATCTTTCGCAATGCCTGAGATGAGCTTATCTATATCTGCTGCATACTTCTCCCACTGTCCAACATAAAAATGGGCATTCTTCTTAATAACTTTGATCTCATCCTTTGTAAGACCTGCGCAAAAGTCTTTGTGCTGCTCATCTTTGGAATAAAATTCGCGCGCTGTTTTAATTTCTGCATCAGGAATACTGCTGTCAATTCTTGCCTGAATAAATTTCTTTCTGTCTTCCTCGCTCCACGTCTTATTTATTTCCATCTCTTTCAGCGCCCAATAGCTGACTGCGCGCACATCATCTATCGCCAGCCCTGAAATGACGAGACGACGCATCAAACCGGCATCAATATCGCCTGCCAGCGCATTGATCCTGCAAAAAGCATCGAAGAAACACTTCACGTAGCCGCTCCTTTTTCCAGATGACCGCATCAATGCTAATACCTCTAAAGCGAGAACTGAATCTCTTTTCAAATAATCCTTCGCTGCATCAACATAATCAGTCCGAATTTCTGTGGATGCTTCCAATGCCTGCTGGTAAAGAGGGGCAATAGCTTCGCGAGCTTTTGCCAAAAGACTGCCCATGTTTTGAACTTTCTCATCTGCTTCGAGCACCTGTTTTTCTAATTCGGGAACCTTTCGCGCCTGCCTGAGCTGGTTGCCATATGTTTTTATCAAATCGGATTCTGCAGCTTCACGCACCTGCGTTGCAAATCCTTGATCAATTTCCTGCTTGAGTGTTTTCTTTTGTTCCTCGGCTTTTCTCTTAAAGTCGAGCTCATATTTAGTCTCAAGCCTTGATTTATCATCTGCGAATCTTTTCTCCAATTCGGCCAGTTTCCCGGCAAGAAGTTTTTGCGAGGCCGTATCCTTTTCTTTTGATTCTTGTTCAATCCGTGATTTCAATTCAGCATGATCTGCATCAAGCTTTTGTTTTTCACTATCAAATTGGCGCTGAAGTTCGTTTTTTCTTTCCTCTAATTCCGACTTTACTCTTTCTTCCAATTGTGCCTTAAAGCTTTCAAGATTCTTCTCTAACTGTTTTTCTTTATTTGAGAACTCCTCTTGAGATTTTCTATCAAGCTCACCCTTATAGATCTCAAGCGCCTTGTTAACCTTTTCAACTTCTGAAGAAACATACTTGCGTGATCTTTCTTCATATTGGGGGGTAATTCTTGCCAGTATTTCGGGCTCAAATCTCTTACTAATCCACCTTTTAAACCAGCCGAACATACCCCTCCCAATCACTACGTAATAGTAGTTTAATTCTTGAGCGTATTTAAAGGTTTCTCTAGCTACGATGGGTGACAGCAACCTTTAAAAAGACAATTCTGATTATTTAGACAATGCCAACAGAAGAAGAGCTAATAGCAGAACGAAGGAAAAAAAGAGATGAATTGCTAAAACTAGGCATTAATCCGTATCCTTACATTTACAATCCAACACACAGAGCAGCCCAACTTCTTGAAAAGTACAAAAGTTTAGAGCCGGAAAAGAGAACAGAAGATACTGTAAAGGTTGCAGGAAGAATTGTTGGTCTTAGACGAATGGGAAAAGCAACATTCATGCACATTCTAGACGAAACAGGAAAAGTACAGGCTTATTTCAAATACGATGACATGCCTACGATATATGACCAGCTGAAACTAACAGACATGGGAGACTGGATAGGAATACAAGGAACAATTTTCAAGACAAAGACTGGCGAAATTACTGTTTGGGCTAACGGTTTTGAAATATTATGCAAATCATTACGACCGCTACCAGAGAAATGGCACGGGCTCAAAGACATGGAAGAACGGTATAGACGAAGATATGTTGATTTGATAGTCAATCCTGACGTCAGGAAAACTTTCATACAACGAACTAAAATAATCAACGCAATAAGAGAAACACTGAATGAAAAAGAATTCATAGAAGTCGACACGCCAATCCTGCAATCAATCTACGGCGGAGCAAACGCCAAGCCATTCAAATCACACATGAACACATTAAAGCAAGACGTGTATCTCAGAATAGCGCCAGAATTATACTTGAAAAAACTATTAGTAGGCGGATTTGAAAAAGTATACGAATTCGCGAAAAACTTCAGAAACGAAGACATAGACAGAACTCACAATCCAGAATACACAGGACTAGAATTATACCAAGCATACGCAGATTTCAATGAAATGAAAGAAATACTCCAAGACGTGTACATACACGCAGCAAAAGCAATACACGGAAGCACAAAATTCGACTATCAGGGAACTATGATAGATGTGAAGAAACCATGGCAGACATACACCATGGCAGAATCATTGAAAAAATTCGCAGGAATTGACGCTGACAAGCTAACAATACACGACATGTCCAAATTATGCGCACAACACAGGCTCAAAGTCGCAGAAAACTCATCAAAAGGACAATTAATGCAGGCATTGTTCGAAGAATTAGTGGAAGAGAAATTAATACAGCCAACAATAATCACGCACCATCCTGTTGAAAGCACGCCATTGTGCAAGCCATGCAGAGAGCCGCACATGAAAGAACACTTCATAGAAAGATTCGAGCCATTTATCGCAGGAATGGAAATAGCAAACGCATACTCTGAATTAAACGATCCTGTCTTACAAAGAAAACTTTTGGAAGACCAAGCACAACAATTACGCGCAGGAAGCGAAGACGCACACCCAATGGACGAAGACTTCATACAAGCAATAGAATACGGAATGCCGCCAGCAGGCGGACTAGGAATAGGAATAGACAGAATGATAATGCTATTAACAAACAATGCAAGCATAAGGGACGTATTATTCTTCCCATTCATGGGGAAACAATGAACAAGATAATTATTGGACTAACAGCGCGCGTCGTGCTATTTGGAAAAAACGGAAAAAAAGAAGTTATTGCGCGAATTGACACTGGAGCGACAAAAAGCAGCATAGATTTGAATTTAGCAAAAGAGCTGGACTTAGGGCCGGCACTAGCTCACACGCGCGTCAAAAGCGTGCACGGAACAAGATACAGACCAGTTGTAACAACAGACATACTAATCTCAGGACAAATGCTCCACGCAGAATTCAATATTGCTGAAAGAGAGCACATGAAATACAGAATACTCATCGGACAAAACATTCTTAAAAAGGGATTCTTAATAGACCCGAGCAAACCATGAAAGCAGCACTAATATCTTTGGGAAGCATATCCTCAAAATGGACGATAGAAGCTCTGAAAAAACACTTTGACGAAGTAGACCACATTGACATACAAGAATTGGAAGTTTCATTAGGCGAAAAGAAAGCACAGGTATTGTACCAAGGCAAACCACTTCCAAAATACGACTGCATCTACGCAAAAGGAAGCTTCAGATACGCTACACTTTTGAGAGCTGTCACGACACTATTGCAAAAAGAAACATACATGCCATTGAAAGCAAGCAGTTTCACAATCGGGCATGATAAATTATTGACGCACTTGAAGTTTCAGGAGAACAATGTGCCACAGCCGACTACGTACCTTGCGTCTACTGCTGATGCAGGAAAGAAAATACTCAAAAGAATAACATTCCCAATAATTCTGAAGCTGCCATCCGGAACACACGGAAAAGGAGTCATGCTGGCAGACAGCGCGGAAAGCGCAAGCTCAATGATAGACGCACTTGCATTATTGAAACAGCCATTCTTGCTGCAAGAATACATCGAGACAGAAGGCAGAGATTATCGTGTTATTGTTGTCGGCGATAAAATTGCCGCGGCAATGAAAAGAATAGCAGCAAAAGGCGAAAAAAGAGCAAACATACACTCCGGCGGACACGGCGAGAAAGTAGAACTGGATGAAAAATCAAGAAACATAGCAATAGCAGCAGCAAGGGCAACAGGATGCGACATCTGCGCAGTTGACATCCTGCCCTCACCAAAAGGACCAATGGTGTTAGAAGTAAACTTATCACCAGGACTACAAGGAATAACTAAAGTCACTAAGATTGACGTTGCTTCAATAATTGCGGAATTTTTGTTCAAACAGACCAAGAAATTCAGAGAAGGCGGAAAAGAAGCAATACTGCGCGAAATAGCAGCAGAGCAGGAAATACACGGTCCATTAGATTATCGCGGAAATAGAATTCTATTGCCAGAAGTCGTCACAATGGCATCAAAAATAAAAGAAACAGACGAAGTTGTTTTGAAAGCCAAGAAAGGACACATAGAGATTACGAAAACTAATTCTGAAAGAAGAGAGAAAGAATAATTAATTTAATTTCTTCCAGTACACATACGAAACAGCCATGACTACCAAAGTGACAATTGGAGCTATAGCTGCGCCTGTCTCACCAATCGCGAGGAAAGAAACAAACGCTCCAACAAAATCAAACGTGAAACCTGCATACGCCCACTCCTTAAGAGTTGGAAACTTATTCGTTGCAATTGCAAGCACTCCCAACAACTTTGCCACGCTAAGCAATGTAGTAAGATAAAGCGGATAGCCAAGCTGAACCATGACATCATTTCCAGCAGGACTGCCAATCAAGCCGCTAATACCAGAAAACGCCATGAAAACCAAAAATAAGCCGGTGAAAATCCAGTAAATTATTTTAGTTTTTTATCAGACATAAGAATCACTGGCAAATGCCAACAACAACATCAGTAACTTGCCCGCCGCAATTGTTCATGCACACTTGCTCAGCAGCAGCCCTGTCAACAGCAGTAATGCCTTGGTCTAAGCAATCGCATGTGAAACAACTCTGCTCAGGAAGCTCGTAAGCACGGCCTGCTGGGAATGCCCTTGTACCAGGAGCAGAAACGCCCCTGATTTCACCGCCATACGCCTTAGCGCCTGGAAGAACAAAATGACCGGTAATCTCATTGCCAGATTCTAACTCCGCAACAGCAGGAACGTAAAACTGGCCAGTTGGAAGAGGAACACTTGGATACTCAATACTTGCCCTGCAATCAGCCAAACATCTCTGCAAAACAGGACCGCCAGCTATTCTTGAGCATCTAGTCTGGCAAGTCAGAACATCATAATTGTCAGGAGCTTCTGCGTAAATAACAGACATCATGCCGGCATTAGAATTACGAAGGAAAAAGAAAATTCCGCCAAAAGCTACAACAGCAACGGCTACAAATAAAATCAGTTCAATACTGCCTCTTTTAGACATAACGGCGATTATGACGCTCCAATATAAAAAGGTTTTTATTGTGGCAATAGGCCGAAAACACTATGAAACTCGGCGTACTATATTCAGGCGGAAAGGATTCCACACTAGCATTGATTAAAGCGCAGAATTATCACGAAATAGCATGCTTGATAACAATTGTTTCTGAAAACAAAGAGAGCTTCATGTTTCACACGCCAAATATCGATGTAACACTATTACAATCACAAGCGATGGGAATACCATTAGTTCGCATTACAACAAAAGGCGAGAAAGAAAAAGAACTTGACGAGTTGAAGAAAGCAATACAGGAAGCTGTTAGAAGATATGGGATTGAGGGAGTTGTTACGGGCGCGGTTAGAAGCACATATCAGGCGAGCAGAGTGCAAAAGATTTGCTATGAGATGGGATTGTGGTGCTTCAATCCATTATGGCTGAAGAATCAAGTAGAGTTACTTTACGAGGTTGTTGAGAAAGAAATTCATGCGATAATCTCAGGAGTATTCGCAGAGCCACTTGATGAGAAATATTTAGGAAAAGAAATTGACAAGAAAATGATTCTAGAGCTAGCCAAACAACACAATCCAGCAGGAGAAGGGGGAGAAATAGAGACAACTGTGCTGGATGCGCCGATTTTTAAGAAGAAAATTATTGTTACTAAAAATTCTCAAACTTATAAGAACTATAGTGGCGTGTATTCCATAGATGACGCAAAACTGGTGGACAAACCACGAAATTCTGTTGGAATTTCGAGTGTCAAAGACCCGAGGTCTTCGACATGATCCTAATAATCAGCACGTGCAAAGAACTGCTAAGTGAATCGGAGTTTGTGAGGCCAATAGCTTTGCTCATTGAAGACCATAACATTTTGCATCACTCACAAGTCAAGCCAGCAGATATCAAGGCTGCTGAGAAGATAATAATAGCCGGAACTGCATTGAAAGACTTCGAATACTTGAAAGGAAACTTCAGCTGGCTGAAGGATTATGATAAGCCAGTTCTGGGCATTTGCGCAGGAATGCAAATAATTGCGAAAGAATTTGGAGTTGAGCTTGAGGATTTTGTCGCGATAGGACCGCAGAAAGTTGAGGTAATTGCGGAAAACAAGCTTGCTGAAGGAGAATTTAACGCTTACTTTTTACACACAAAGACCGGAACAGGAAATTTCAAAGCATTAGCAACGTCAAACGGCAAGCCCTGCATGATAAAACACAACGAAAAAGAGATATATGGGTGCATCTTCCATCCAGAAGCAATGAACGAAAACATAATCAGGAGGTTTTTACAATGAAATGGGCAATACTCGCATTAATATTCTTAATCAGCTGCGCGCCAGTTGCACAAGAAGTAACAACAAAACCTGTTGTTGAAACACAACCAGCACAGCAAACAACACAGCCGGTTCTACAAACAGAAATAAAAGTTCCGCAGGAAACAACAATACCAGAAGTAGTGCAGCCAAAAGAAGAGCCAAAACCGCAGTTATCGCAAAAAGAACAATGCACTAAAGCATGCGATGAAAACTGCGACGCAACAGCACAAAACTCATGCACGCAAAAAGGAAGGCCAGACTGCAAAGCAATGTGCGGAGACAACCCAACAATAGACCCGTCAGCATGCACGCAAGCCTGCACATACGTTCCGGCGCAAGCAAATGCGTGCAAGAGCATGATGACAGAATTCTGCTCAAACCAGTGCGTAAAGACTTGCCACTAAAACTTCAAATTAGGGCCGGCTTTCTTGGCCATTTTTTTCATTAATTTTTCAGGATTTTCTCCTTTCATCATTTTAACAAGCTTCTTAGACTGCTTATACTGCTTAATCATATCACGAATATCGCTAGTAGAAATGCCAGAACCTTTGCCTATTCTTTCTATTCTCTGAGCATCAATAACATCAGGATCTTCAAGCTCTAATTTAGTCATAGAATTCATAGCGTGCTTCCATTTTTTTAACTTGCCTTCCTGCACTTGAAGAGCTTCCTTAGGCATAGAAATCTGGCCAAAACCCGGAATCATCTCCAACACTTTACCTAAAGGACCCATCTTAGACATGGCTTCCATCTGGCTGTAAAGATCAATAAGATTGAACTCGCCTTTCAAGAGCTTTTTCTCCATATCTTTTGCTTCTTCTTCAGTAATCGCTTCCTTGGCCTTTTCTAACAAAGCTTCCAAGTCGCCCATGCCAAGAAGCCGTCCTACAAATCCTTTAGGATTGAATTGCTCGAAATCATCAACCTTTTCTCCAACACCAATAAATTTGATTGGAGCTTTAGTAACTGCACAAGCTGATAATGCTCCTCCTCCTTTTGCAGTACCATCCATCTTTGTAACAATTACACCTGTAATTGCGCCGGCTTCATGGAACGCCTTGGCCTGAGTTTGAGCAGCCTGGCCAATATCAGCAGAAATAACTAACAAAGCTTCATCTGGCTGAGCTAATTGATGAACACTCTTCAACTCTTCAAGCAAATCAACAGATAAAGCGTCTCTTCCAGCAGTGTCGATAATTATTAAATCAAACTTTTTGTATTCAGGCTCAAAATGCTTGTAAATTTTAACAGGATCTTTCTCGCCTTTTTGAACAAAAACAGGAACGTTGATAACTTTACCAACCTGCTCCAACTGGTCCATAGCAGCAGGACGATGAACGTCAAGACCCAACAAAGCAACCTTCTTGCCACGCTTGATGAAATACTTCGCTATTTTTCCTGACGTAGTTGTTTTACCTGAACCGAACAAACCAATAAGCACGATTTTATTCGGCATCTTATCGCCAAGATGCAATTCTGATTTTTCTCCGCCTAAGAAATTGGTTAATTCTTCATAAACGATGTTGATAAGATGCTCTTTCTTTGTTAGAGCGCCAGGAGTTTCTTCTTTTGTGATTCTGTCCTTGATTTTTTGCGTTAATTCGAAAACTAATTTTACGTTAACGTCAGCCTGAAGCAGGGCTCGCTGAATGTCTTTAACTAATTCGTTTATTAGTTTTTCATCTACAAACATCGACTTTGCAATCTTCTGCAAAGTATTCCTCAAGCCCTCGGAAAGCTTTTCCAAAACCATGCAGAATAAACTGCAGAGAAGGTTTATAAAGGTTGTCTCTCCGTCGATAAAAACATGAACATCGCAGGGGTAAGATATCTGAAAGGGTGCGGGTATAAGATAGCAGACAATTTAGTGTTGTTCAAGCCCGAAGAAATAACCAAGCTCGACCTTGATCACTTATATGAAGGGAACAGGGTAGGCGCCAGCATTTACGTCAACCCAACAGATGTGCAAATCAGCCACGGTCCAAACGGCTTAAGACCTGTGAAAATGAAAACAACACATGGCATTCCAAGAGCACGATTCCTTGAAACATTTGAGAAAATGCGCCAGACATGCGGACTGCCAGCAGAATTACAGCTATTCGGAGCAAATCACACAATACCGCCGGCAACGACAATAGCAGGAATATGCATTAAAGATGACCAGGAAGGTTTCGGACATCTTACGGCAGAATCCATGTTCGGACCACGGCCAGGAGATTTCAATCCAGAAATCTCGATATCAGAAAAAATAGCGGGCGGAAGAAGAATACCGCACACACGAGAATATTTTGCTGCTGAGACAGTAAGGGAACAATATGCCTGCCTATTGCAGCACAAAGACTGGGCATTTGAACAAATGCTGCGTGTAATGAGAACAATTGAAAAGGATTTCGGACCAGGATTAACCGGACTGGAATTCATACTAGAAACAGAAAGAATGGAATGCATCTTTGTGGACCACTACCGCTATACGGCACCATTAAGACAAATCGTATTATGATTATTTTTCCTTAGCAGCATGAATAGCGTGCTCGATAATAGAAGGAGTCCAGCCCTTATTGGCAAGCTCCATGCGGATATCACCCAGCTTTTTACCGCGATCCAAGCGCTCGCTGACAAAATCTATCAATTCAGGCGGAGCAGGATGAATATGCTCTTCTTTGTGCACTACTTTATGCACATAATACTGCTCTCTAAGCCAGAAAATCAAGATAATAACAATTGCCAAAAGCAAAATATTCACGCCAAGCAAAATCATAACGTAAGGAGGAAGCTGAATTTCAACAGGAGATTGAAGCTTAGGAACACTCTCGGCAACCTGGCCTGGAAGACTGTCAACAACAGTCTGCATGCCGGAAATTCTATCACTCATAGAACTCTTCAACTGCTCCATGCCAGAACGCAAGTCAGACAAAATTTGCGACTGCTCAGTATGGAACGCCTGAAGCTCTGCATGCATATCAGAAACGTTTTTAGATAACGCCATAGACGCATCCTGCAAACGCAAAATATGAATGTTGTCAAGCTCCAAATTAGTGTACCTTGGAATAGACTTGCTGGAAACAAGATTCTCCTGCGCATAAACACTAAAAGCAAGCAACAATACTAGCAACAACACGCTCTTTTTCATTAATAGAATTTTAGAGGTAAAGGTATTTAAACATTATGTAGAAAAACAAGCAATACACGGGGCTGTCTGCTAGTGGTAGGCTACACCCTTGGGGTGGGTGTGACGGGAGTTCAATTCTTCCCAGCCCCATGCAAAATAAGAATACGCCGGGGCGGGGAATTTCAGCTGGCGGCTACCGCAAAGCTTTTGAACCCCGATATCCTTACGGATCGAAGTTGAGAGCTTCGTGGCGAACCAGATTCGCCGTCCCCGGCGTACCGACTTTCGCCGGTATTTTTCTTTATGTTCTAGTGCTTATTATATCCGTCGATGAGAAAGTTGGAAATCTTACGGAAAAAACGCGAAAATCCGGAAAAAATTCACTAACTTTAAAAACAATGCCGGAAAAATAATACGTATGCAAGCAATAATACTCGCAGCAGGAGAAGGAACAAGACTAAAACCGCTGACCTTAGAAACTCCAAAAGCAATGGTTGTAATAAACGGCAAACCAATGCTGCAAATAATAATTGAACAACTCAAAAGCGCAGGAGTCACAGACATAGTAATCGTCGTCTACTACCTGAAAGAAAAAATAATGAAATACTTCGGAGACGGAACAAAATTCGGAATCAAGATAAAATACGCAGAACAGCAAGGAATCAAAGGCTCAGCAGACGCAATACTGCAGGCAGAACCTCACATAAAAGACAAAAGATTCTTCGCAATAGCCTGCGACTCACTATTTGAAACAGACCTGCTAAAAAGAATAATGAAACACAAATCAGAAGGAGTGTTTACGGCAAAAGAAGTAGAAGACGGAAGAAGATACGGCATACTAATCACAGAAGGCAAAAAAGTCATTAAGATAATAGAAAAACCAGAAAACCCGCCAACAAACCTGGCAAACTTCAGCGTGTACATGCTACCAAAAGAAATATTTGAAGCATGCAGAACGGTAAAACCTGGACTAAAAGGAGAAAAATGGCTTCCAGAAGCGATACAACTGCTAATAGAACAAGGAATAAAGTTTGAATACGAAATAGCAAGACACATTCTCGACATAGGAACACACGACCAGCTCAAAGAAGCACAAGACGTCGCAAAGGAACTAGGCCTATAAAGCAATCCAAGCACGAATCAAGCTTCTTCAAGCATTATCAAGTATTAATCGGCTTATTTGCAAAGCATTCTGAAAGCATGTTTAAGAATAATATTCACCATATATATTTCAGCAATCACAGTCGCCAACTCCCGGCGGCAAGCAGAGGCAGGCTGCCTCTGCTCATAATCACGTATCACCTCAATTCCCTCCCGCGCGCAATTTTTCTTGCGCGGGAACTTAATCTTCCATTCTAGGAAGCAAGAAATAAGCAAAGCCGGCAATCAAAATTAGTATAAGCCAGAATAAACCCCAAGTGATGACCTGAATGCCAACAAGAATAAGCAATAACAGGCAGACAACAACGCCAACAGCGCCAAGAATCTTCTTAAAACTCCAAATCATTTTGCCTTGTTCACCGCGGCAATGGCCACCTCAATCTGCTCAGCATCAGGCTGCCTCGTAGTAAGCTTCTGCGTCCAAATACCCGGATAAGTCATCCACTTAAGCCAGCTGTACTTTGCGCTAAACTTCAACAATTCATACGAAATACCAGCAATAACCGGAATTAACAAAACTCTCGCTGGCAAATTATAATACCAATGAGGAGTACGAATAACAGAGAACAAAACAATGCTAACAGCAACAACATAAATCAACAAACTAGTACCACAACGAGGATGCTCAGGCGGAAATTTTTTCACGTTCTGAACTTTCAAAGCCAACTTGTGCTCATAACAATGAACCGCCATGTGTTCTGCACCATGATACTGGAACATCCTTCTAACATCAGCCATATAGCCAATACCTACAAGATAAAGAAGGAAAACAAGCAAACGAATCAGACCATCAACAATACCGAATCTAATAGTGTGCGGGTCAAGGAAAAATCGGGCAGCATAATAAGGAAGCAAAACAAACAAGCCAATAGTCAAAAGAATCGCGAAACCAAAAGTAATAATCCACTCCTTAGTACCAAGCTCTTCCTCCTCGCCCTGCTGATTCGCGCTCCAAGTCAAAGCATTAATGCCAACAACCATCATCTCCCACAGGTGAATAACTCCTCTAATGAAAGGCAAATTTAGAAATTTATGCCTTTGAGTGGCAGAAATAAACTTGTCCCGCTTAGTCTTAATTTTCTTATTAGGCAAGCGGACTGCAATAGAAACATTATCAGGAGCCTTAATCATGACCCCTTCAATAAGCGCCTGGCCGCCTAATGGTTTCATGGTTTACTCTCCAACGGCATCATATCTCCACGCTCGAGCCTGGATTTAATATTTTAACCGGAACACCGGCAAGCTCATCAAACAAGTCAGCATCATCTCTCGTGCCAACAAGACTGCCCCAATGAATAGGAATTGCCAATTTAGGATCAATACTTTTAGCAATCTCAGCAGCTTCCCTTGCAGCCGCAGTATAAGTTCCGCCAACAGCAATAAGCAAAACATCAGGCTTCATGCCAACACACTGCTTCAACAAATCACTATCAGCCATAAAATAAACAGTCTTGTTCTCAGCCACGATAACAAAGCCAAGCGCGTTTTCTGTTTCCACATGACGAATAAAGTCAACATGCGGATTGGCAACAGGCATGCCAACAACCTCAACGCCCTCAAACTTAACACTCTCGCCAACATTCAAAGCAGTGCAAGGGAAAATTTCCTTTGCTACATCAGCCGCGCCAAAAGTCTTAGTAGAATCAACAGAACACTTTCTGATTTTTTCAACACTGCAATGATCAAAATGAAAACGAGAAACTAAAATTTCAGTTGCAGACTGATACCAATCATCACGCCCGGCATAAGGGTCAATATAGATAAGATGACTGCCAGTTTCAAGCTTCACAGAAGAATGACCAAGCCAAGTAAGACGCATAAACAAAAAAGCGAATTAACGTATATAAATGTTACTTGTAAGCTCTAAGAACCCACCACTCAATCAACCATTTCAAAATGCCAGGAAACAAACCAGTAATTGTCCAACCATTAGGCAAAGTCATAATGCCAGTCCAATCACCCAAGCTGATAACCAAAGGAGCAGAACGAGGCTGGTGAGCGATTAATGAACCGTTCATTCTCTCAATATTCTTAACAATCAAATGCGCATGACGCTCAGCATTCTGCGCGGTTTTTTCTTCCTGAACATTGTTAATATCACCGCCAACAAAAATGTTCTCATAACCTTCCAATTGCAGGAATTCGTTAACTTTCAAAGACTTTCTTTCAGTAAAAATAGAATCAGGAAAACCTTTAATAAACCACGGATTACATTTGATGCCGGCACACCAGATGCCGGCTTCAGAGTCTATTTTCCTGCCCTTATCAGTTATGAAAGTGTTGCCTTTATGATCAACAACTTTTTCGCCAAAAATAATCTCAGCGCCGTGCTTTTCAAGGAATTTTTGAGCGTAGCTGGAAGCTTTTAACGGGTTTCTTTCCAGTAAACGGTCGTGAGGATGCACTATTATAAGACGCTTGCCTTTGGTCTTTGTAACAAGCTCTCCTGCGATTTCTGTGCCAATCAATCCGCCGCCAATAATCAAAATATGCTCCTGAGCGAGAATTTTAGCGCCTATCAACGCAGCTTCTTTTCCAGACTTCAAAGTATAAACGTTTTCCTTATTCTCAAGGAAAATAGGATAATCAATGCCGGCAGAGATGATAAGATAATCAAAATTTATCTTTTCTTTTTCGGTTTCGACAAATTTTGGAGAAACTTTGACAAGCTTGTCTGTGATCATTTTAGCACGCTTCAAGAAATGAGAGAAAGGAACAGTTATTTTTTTCTCGTATTCTGCATTGAAGATAACTTTGTGAATTGAAGGAGTATATTCAAAGTAATCTTTTTTGTCGATTAGTACGACTTCGTGCTTTTTGTCAAGAAGCCTGGCAGCTAAAGCCCCGCAAAAGCCTCCACCGAGAATCACGATTTTCATGACAATTGAAAGAATTCTTATTGTTTAAAAACCTAATGCTGAGGTTCGAGAAGCACCCCATTATTTGATACGTAGGGTTCAGTGCACATGGAACGGTTAAAACAACAAGGTCTTCGCATTCCGGCCCTGAGCTTTGAGCATGCAACATCAATTCGTTTCCTGCGTGTTTCAGGATTCTTGGTTGAGCCTATCCAGCGAATCCAATCCCAACGCGCAATTGGAGTGGTCGCCTTCCACGTAACGTGTGCTTTTGGGGCCGCTACGAGAGCGTGCTTCAAATCTATTGGAACCTTGGGCTCCGGCCATTCTCTAGCCGGCTCAATCTCCACTGTCACAATGTCTGCTCCAACGCCTTCGCGCATGGCTTTGTTGACCCTGAACCAGTGGCTTCCCTTACCATCTGGTTCAAGCGCGGCTTGAAAACGAAAACCATTGATAGTTCCCTTAACAATTGTCATGCCTCGTGATGGAAGCTTCGCACTTGCGCTCTTAGGCAGCCTGAGAATAGTCCATGAGTTGATTTTAAACAGTTTAGCTTCAAAACAGATTGTCGACATATTTCCTGCTCCTTTTCATAAACTGTGATTAAGCATTTTATTTAAAGTTTCTTCTTTTGCCACGTTGAGGGGCAATGTTTAAATAAAGTGCGCCTGTGATGTGCAATATGACTCTTGAAAAGCCCAAAAAGCCAGGCATGTTCAACTACACCGGTACAACATTCGCGGGAAAACAACATCATGGCGAACTAGCAATACGCACTACCAGAAAAACAGAGATTTTTGACCTAACTAACAGAGTAAATGCCGCACTTAAAGAGTTCAGAACAAAAAACGGCATAGTTGTTGTTGCGACAACACACACCACAACAGGAGTTGCAATAAACGAAAATGAAAAAGGCCTGAAAAGAGATATCGAAGACTATCTCAAACATTTAGTCCCAGAAAACAGACCATATCAGCACAACAAGACACATTTACGACCAGACTGCCCACCAGAAGAATCAAAAAATGCAGACGCGCACATCAAAGCGCTTCTTCTACCAACATCAGTCACGATACCATATCAGAAGGGAGAATTAAAACTTGGAAAATATCAACGCGTGTTCTTAATAGAAGCTGACGGGCCATGCCCACGGCCAAACAAAGACAACTACAGAACTCTAATAATAACGGCAATAGGAGATTAAACAGAATTTAAAATAAAATAAAAAAATTTACTTGTTCAAAGCCCACTTACCAGGACCTGAAAGCCAAAGCGAAACAAGGCCTGACAAGATAACCAGATTATTCAATACTACCATTATCTGGTCCAAGTTCACCGCAATAGCGACGAGCATAACAATTGCCAATGGAATAGCAGTCCACTTCAGCCTAAAGCCAAGCAAGACAGATGCTCCACACAAAACTTCAGCCAAAATTAAGACCCAAGTCCAGAATGCAGCCGCCGGAAAGCCCATGCCTCCGAGCATTCCAGTAACCATTGACGGATCCACTAGCTTCATAATTCCAGCTGTTAAGAAAATACCGCCGACACCTATTCTCAATGCAAATGGTCCATATTCTTTCATAGCAAACACCTCAGAAAGCAGGATTGAATTCCCATTAATAAAGATTATTGCGGTGAACTATGCGTTTGCTGTTCGAGCTGCTTGAAAACATGAGCTGCGGCAATCATGCTCAGAGGAACAGTCACAATAAGGCCAATTCCAAGCGCAATAAGACCGAGCAAATTAACGCCGATCAAAACAAGACCAAACCATATAAGCCTGCCCTTAACTCCGGCAGTCAAATGTGAACTTCTCCTCAAAGCTGTAAAAGGACCAGAACGGTCTTTCACAATAGCATACGGGTAAAATCCAAACTGAACAGCCCAGATGATGCCAGGAATAATGAACAATACAAGACCGAAGGCTACTACACACACGTAAACAATTGCCGCAATTATATATTTCAACAATAATGGGAAACAAGAGAACAGTTCCTTGAATTCCGGAGCTTTGCCATTAACCAGCTCAACAGAGATTTTAATCCAGCCAAGGCTCAAGCCGCTGACAAAAAGACTAATTACGATTCTGGTCACAATTGAACTTGCGCCAGCAGTCATGAAAGATAGAACTGCGAAAAACAGGAAAATTCCTACAAAAAACCAAAGATGAGACTTAACAGAATTCCAGCCAAACTCAATAGCCTCGCCAATAACAACCTGCTTGTGAGGCTCTTTTTTCTCTTCATGATGCTCTTCAACAACTTCAGGCTCTTCAGCCTCTGCAACAACTTCTTGCTTTACTTCCTCATGAACTTCAGGAATAGATTGAACTGGCTGAGGAGGAAGCTCGCGCGTAGCTATCGGCTTGGCAGGCTGAACTTCAAGCTTCTCTTTACGCTTTGAAGCTTTATGCAACCTCCTGATACTCGCTTTAGCCTCTGCTTTCGTCACCTTTTTTTTCTTAGGCATACGTAAATATAGGCATTAAGCGTTTATAAAGGTAATGAACGGTTATTCGTACTTTTCAACATGTATTCTAATGTGTCATAATGCTTTAATATTACTGTATTGTCGTTTCTAAATATGCCGGAAATTAAAGATGGAATAGCACTTGATTCAGAGCTTGTTGATTTTGTCGTGAAAGCACAACAAGGAAGCAATGTTCAGCACAAGCTAAACAGCCAATCAAATTCAGCAACACTTGACAGAGAAAAACTGCACGTGGCATACTTTCAAGAACCGGGAGAATACAGCATACTTATTCCTAATGGACGCCCCAACATACCAGTGCCTTTCCAGATAACCAGGCCGCACGCAGTATTATTCGTAAAATTCGAAGAACTATGGTTTGACAAAGAAGCAGAAGACCTTTGCCCAGCAGTCCTGTGTTTTTACAGACCCGGCGATCGCGACAGCTATGACGCAGCATTAAGAATTCTCAGACACGATCCAAAAGCCGCAGACATTGACGGAGTGCTGGAAGCAGCCGCACGGCTGAAAAAGAAAAGAGATGGAGCAGAAGAAGCGCCATACGTGCAGCATATTTTTAATGCTGACCAAAGAATGTGAAAAATATGGGGCTGAAAGAATCACTGGAAGCGATGAAAGAAGAACAAAGAAATTACGAATTACGAGCGCGAATAAGCAGATGGAGACCGCAGGCGAATGTTGCATGCCTTCTTGCAAGAATGCACCCTGATAGATGCATCGAGTATTTTCTTGATAGCAATACCAAAAAAATCGAACTTGGAGAGGGCGAGTGGCACATCATATACTGCTTGGAAAATGGAAGATATAAGGTGAAGGACTCATTAAAATATGATTGGAAGATAGAAGAAACATACGCTCCCTCAATCAGAATTGCAAGGATTGATGACAAAGGACGCTTCTCAATGAAACATGCTGGAAATCCATTAGAAGCCGAAGAAGTTCTAGACTACTTAAGAGAAAACCCGAACCTCAAAAACATTCCAGGAGTACAGATGCTGGCGCAAGAAGTAAGGCTGCACCTCTGATAACAAATTCTCGCTATCTTTATAAACCAATAAAGAACAAGCAAAGCTATGCAATTCCAACGCATAAAAGGGGCAGAGGACTTTTATCCAAGCGAGCAAGCGATACGCGAAGCGCTGTATGCTAAATTGGAAGAACAGGCGAAGAAGTTTGGGTTTTGCCGAGTAGACATGCCTGCGATTGAGACGATTAAGTTGTTAACGGCTAAATCAGGCGAAGAAGTCAAACAGCAGATATTCTTGTTCGAGAAAAAAGGCTCGGAAGAAATGGGATTAAGATTCGACTTAACCGTGCCGATGACGAGAATGTTTGTAGCAAAACAAAAAGAACTACAAAAGCCAGTCAAATGGTTTTCGCTAGCTAAAATGTGGAGATATGAAGCCCCGCAGGCAGGAAGACTACGAGAGTTCACACAACTCTCTGTTGAATTGTTTGGAAGCGATAAGCCAGAAGCAGACGCTTCCTGCATTAATCTGATAATAGCGTGCATGAATAGCCTAGGATTAACAGACAAAGATATCACTATTCGCATTAATAACAGAAAATTACTGGAAGGATTACTTCTAGAAGTTGTTTCACAAGAGAAAATGCCGGATGTTGTCAGAGTCATAGATAAATCAAGCAAAATTGGGGAAGTAGAGTTCATGCAGGAGCTAAAAAAACTAGGAATTGAAGGACAAAAAATGGAAGTTGTAAAGAAAATAGTCAAAATACAAGGGCCGCCAAGCTGCCTGGACAAGATAAAAGAACTGAAGCCAAACGCCCTTGCAACAGAAGGATTGACAGAATTACAGAATGTCCTGCAGTTTGTTGATGGAAAGTACATTACGATAAATTTGAGCGTTGCCAGAGGACTGGCATATTACACTGGAAACGTCTACGAATGCTTTGACAAAGAAGGAAAGTACAGAGCACTGGCAGGCGGAGGAAGATACGACGAGCTAGTGCAATTGTTTGGCGGAGAAACAACACCAGCAACAGGATTCGCAATAGGAATGGAAACATTAAGACTAGTTCTTGAAGAAAAGAAATTACTGCCAAAAGTTGAAGCAGGACCTGACTATTATATAGCACCAGTCAACGAAGAAATGATACCAAAAGCAATGGAAATAGCGGCAAAGTTGAGGAAGAAATGCTCAGTTGACGTGGACTTGATGCGAAGAAAATTAGCGAAACAGTTTGAATACGCGAATTCTATTGGTGCAAAGAAAATAATAATAGTAGGAGAAAAAGACCTGAAAGAAGGCAAAGTCACTATGCGGGAACTGGCAACGGGTAAAGAGGAGAAGGTTGCTCTTGACAGGCTTTAGAAACTTGCCCCTCATATTTAATCTCATCAAATTTCTTCTGAGCGCGCACTAACAAGTCGCCAAAAGAAAAACCACGATATTTCTGGGGATTTTTCATCCTTTCAGCAACAGGAATTTGAAAAACATCCACTATATCATTGGACGGATCGAATGAAGCAGTTCCGACAGACAATGAAGAGGCAAATGGAGCTTCGACAAGCTTATCCAGCGTTTCATACACCTGCTCAGGAGAATCAGTAAGAACTCCAAGACAGTTTGGCGCTGCAGGCAGACCATTCACCAAGCCACAAATGTACGAAAACTCGCCTTCCTTGATTTGAACATACACCATAGAAAAAGGCTTGCCACGGTCTAGTCTCTCCTGAACTTCACGCCTCAAACTAGGAGCAGAAACTTTTTCTTCCTTTTTTTCATCTCTAGAAGAGAGCGGTATCCTTAGGAAATTGTAAAAGTTCATAGTGTTAACCTGCTCTAGAATATTCGGCTGATGCTGCTTTTGCTGCTTCTGGAATTGGAGGAAGCCTTGCATACTTCATGCTGAAAGAGGCTGTTTTAACATCATCAAGGTCAATAAACGGAGATTCGCTCAAGTCAACAACAGTGTAAGGGACTTTGCTGACAGGAGATAATTTTTCATCGGCATTGCTGAAACCAAGCTTGCCATTAGCGGCTGCAACATAACCTGCAAACAAAACACTTACACGATTCTGCTGCTCAACAGTCAGCGGTCCTATAGACAATAAATTAGTCAACTCTGCACGAATATCGCTAATTCGCTCTTCGAGCCTTTTTACTATCGTTGTTACTTGTGACATAAAAGAAAAAAAATTAAAGCATCTCAATGCCTAAGTCAGCATTGAGGCGTTGGCTTTGCGCGCTTGGCCTTCTAGGGTCAGACTTTCCAAGAATCCATGGTGAAGAGACACCGGTGATAATGGTCATAACCATCATCTTGCCTCTCATTTCCTCTGAAACTCTCGCGCCCCAGATAACGTTTGCGTCTTCGTCCATAGTCTCTGTGATCAACTCACCTGCGCGGTTAATCTCTTCAAGAGTCATATCAGGACCGCCCCAGACGTGAATCAACGCGCCTGTTGCTCCCTTGTAACTGATGTCAAGCAATGGGTTTGCCAAAGCGCCTTTGACAGCTTCCTCAACACGGTTGTTTGTGTCTGAGCTTCCAACACCGATTGCTGCAACTCCGCCGTTAGTCATGATAGCCTTAACGTCTGCGTAGTCAAGGTTAACCAAAGATGGAACTGCAATAGTTTCAACAATACCCTTAATCATGGTTGAAACAAGCTCGTTTGCAACTGCAAAAGCCTGCTGGATTGGCAAGTTTCCTGCAATCTGAACAAGGCGGTTGTTGTCAATAACTACAACAGTATCAGAAACCTGCCTTAACTGCTGAAGTCCAAATTCTGCCTTGTCAATTCTTGCCCGCTCAATACCGAATGGCATTGTAACAGTGCCAATAACAATTGAGCCCATTTCCTTTGCAATACTCGCAACAACAGGAGCTGCACCAGTACCTGTGCCTCCTCCCATACCTGCGCAAACAAAGACCATATCGCTTCCTCGAAGAGCTTCCTTGATCTGCATCAAAGATTCCTGAGCAGCTTCAGCTCCCTTTTGCGGGAAACCGCCACAGCCAAGACCTCTCGTAAGGTCTTTTCCAATCATAAACTTCTTGTCACCTTCAGAAATATCAACGTGCTGCTTGTCAGTGTTAATAACAATAATCTCCGCACCCTTGATTCCTTTCTTATATAACCAGCTCACCATATTGTTGCCGGCTCCGCCAACACCAATCACCTTAATATTTGCCTGACCAAAGTCATAACTTTCCTGCTTTGGTTGCTCGTTCGCCAATGCGCTTTTTACTAGGAAATCCATGTTTTTCTACCTCCATCCTTTTATTTTTTTAAAGGAAGATAAATTGTTGAGAAAGGAAAAGAAAGGCTCTCCAGTTCTTTGTGGGTTTTGGGGGGTGGTTTATGGGAAAGAAACAGTGGAGAGCCCTATGATTAGGACACTTACTGAGACTAATGAACACCTCTTTTTCCCTCTCGCCTGCATCAACTGCACTTTTGGCACAGTATCACTAATGACAACCAGTGTTGTAAAGCACCAATTGTCACATTTTTGTATACTAGCATAGCTATGGTTATATTTAAAGGTTTCTGTTAAAAGGATTTTATCGACGATGATGTTATAAAGAAAAGGGTACTTTGTATAATAGTAAGATAAAGCATAATGTTTATATACTGAGCGAGATTAAACCCACACTGGGAGTGGTAATGTTACAATGGTAATACTTTTTGACAGATTCAACCTGCCGGAAGACATTTACGAAGTTATATTCTCGACAAACCAGCAGAAAATAGTAGCAAAAGAACTGATTAAATTCATGGTAACGCGAAAAGGCGAAATAACAAAGACAGACATGAGCCTTTTCGCAACACAACTTCACGACGGAAAATACGAATGCATTTTAGACGAAGCACCTTATAAAGGAAAGAAAGTAAAATTATCTTACAACAAAAGGCAATTCTACGACAGAATATTGACGCCGATGAAAGCAATGGGGCTAATCGACTATGATTTATACAAGAAGACTTACAGAATTTCTGTAAAGTTCACAGCAGACCTTGTAAAAATCGGCCAAATGTGGAAACAAGAAGTGCAAAAGTTTGGCATTAATACTCAATAAACGCTATATTTCTTAACATAAATGCTTATAAAAGAGAATTTAACGCTTTAGCATCATGTGCGCAATAACAGGGGTGTATTCTCCAGACGGAAAAGCAGCATTCTATGCCAGAAGACTAAACCACGAGCAACAGCACAGAGGACAAGATACAACCGGAATTGCCACGCTTGAAAATCAAACAGTGCATCTTCTAAAAGCAGAAGGAAAAGTAAACCAAGTATTCAACGAAAAATTCGAATTAAAACCAGAGTACAAATACGGCAATGCGCAAAACATACGCGAGCTAGCTGGAAATCACGCAGTAGGCCACAATAGATACAAAACAATCGGAATAGGCGGGCCAATAAATGCACAGCCGTTCACGCTCGAAAATGAAAGATTCACCATAATAATGTCGCATAACGGCCACGTAAACAATTATGAAACGGCATGCAAAAAACTTAACCTTGAAGAAAGAATGCAAAAAGACTGGGGACACGCATCAGACTGCGATGTAAATGCAATCCTATACGCTTTCGCAGACGGACTCCAAGGCAAGGGAACAGACGAATGCATAAGGCATGGCGTAATGACCGTGTTTGCTGAAATCAGAGGAGCATACACAATATCAGCAGCAGTGCACGACAAACAGACAGGAGAAACAGTACAAGTGGCATTCAAAGACCCGCTTGGAATCAGGCCAGGATTTTTCGGAAGAATGAATGGCAGTTATGCAATAGCATCAGAAACATTTGCCCTCGAAAGATGCGGATTCTGGGACATAAAACCAATATGGAACGGAGAATTAATCACTATAGGAAAAAAAGGCATAACAAGAGAAAGAATGGGAAAAGGAATTTACACACCATGCCAATTCGAAATGGACTATTTCAGCAAAGCAGGATCTGCACTTGAAGGAAAAAGCATCAACCACGGAAGATACATGCTCGGGAAAAAACTCGGAGAAAAAATACGAAAAGAAAAAGAACACTGGCCTCATTCGGCAGACTTCGTCACATATGTCCCAAACACGCCAATCCCGATAGCAGCAGGAATGGCAAAAGTACTCGGCATGGGCGTCAGAATGGTAATGGAAAAAGACCCATTTGAGTATGAAAGAGAATTCATAAAAGAAGAAGGAACAAGGCATACCGCAGACAGACTATCGGTGCATTGGGATCCAGTGGCAGGAAAAGATTTCATATTAGCAGACGACAGCATAGTAAGAGGAGATACTTTGAAGACAAATATAGCGCTCCTGAGAACCGCAGGAGCAAACAACATATTCGTTGCGTCATCATATCCTGCAATCAGGCACACCTGCGACATGGGAATAGACATGAAAACGCAAACAGAACTGGTTGCGCACAATAGAACAGAAGAAGAAATATGCAAGCATATCGGAGCAGACGATCTAATTTACCTAACACAAGAAGAATTTGCAGCTGTCTTGAACGCAAAAGAAATCGACGCAGGAATACGCGCAAAAATAAAAGCAGGAATTTTCAATCCGGAAATACAGGAATTCGTATCAAACGGCAACAGATGCAACGCGTGCGTTACCGGAAAAAACCCAACGCACGATTAGTTATTTTTTATTTCTTCCCCTTTTTTTAACTGCTTCCAGACGAGTTAGAACTGCATCTGCTTCTGGGTTTGCTTCCTTGTAGCCTTTGAGTATTTCCTTCATGCAGTCATGATAGATTTCATGATGCTTGCTTTCTATCGCGCGGTCTAAAAGATGCAAATCGACTGCCTTGTCTTCCGCTTTCTTGCTGATAAAACTTAAGCCGAAGTCGATAAGATGAATTTTATTTTCCTTTAGAATCATGTTAGAAGTTGTTAAGTCTGCATGAATAATGTCGTGCTTGTGCAATTTGCCAATTTTTTGCCCGATTTCCCTGGCGTATTTAACATTCATTACGTCTCTCAATTTATCTCCTTCAAGAAAAGACATTTCAATCTGCATACTTTCATCAGAAAATTGCATGAGTTCAGGCGCAGGAATGTCGAGTTTTTTAAGAGTCTCAAGAATCTTCGCTTCTTTTCTAGTTCTTTGCTTTCTCAACTTTTCATCAATAAAAGGATGGCGATAAAGCTTGGCAGGACGAACTTTAGTAACTTTCTTTCCTACCTTGAACACCTTTGCCTCTGCGCCGTGACCGATAAGTTCATTCATAATCAACCTGCATACATCTTTGCTTCAATTAATCTTTGCTCTCTAATCTTTTTCAAAGCAGAATCCAGAATAACAGGCTCATGAGGCAGTTCTGCTCGGACAATCTTAGACCTTGACGTAGAAGAAATATCACATGCTAGGCTAACAACACCAAACGCTGCCGCAACAGCACAGCCAAAGGCAACAGCAGGCATCTCAGGCCAGGCAGCATACGCTGCAGAACCAGCCGCAACAATTACGCCAGCAGAACGAAGATACTTGCCATAGCCCCTGCCATGCCCTCCAAATTTCTGCAAATACTTTTCAAGAAGACCAGGAAACTCTTTTGTTGGGTGTCCCATGTTAACTGATAGATTATAATGCGTCACAAAAGTCTTTGCATCGTGATAAGGGGCAGAAGTTGGCTGCCTGGAATATTTTTTGACTTCCCTAAAAGTGGACTCAAGAATCATCACGGCTTCGTTGATATCCTCATCAAAACAAGAATCAATAGACATAACTACGCAGCTTCAGGCTGCTCGACTGGCTGTTCACTCGCAGTCTCTTCTTCCTTTACTTCCTTAACTTCCTCTTTCTTTGGAAGCTCAGGCATCTTTTCAGGAGGCATAGTAATCTTCAAGCCAAGCTCCTTGACTTTTTCAGCAGGAATAAATTCTATTTGCCTAATTTCACAAGCGCCAACAGGGTACAAGCGCCGCAATAATTGGTTTAAGCCGTGCTGCAGTTTCTTCTGAATAACTTCCTTGACAAAACTCTCAAAATCCATCTTGGAAATTGTCTTGGCAATGAAAGCGCGCTCTAATTTCAACATTGAAGCAAGAACACTGTTAGAAGTCCTGCCCCTTGTGATAATTAAAGGCTTAACGCGAACATACTTCTTGTCAGAAGTTTCAACAATAAAAGAATCATCAATCTTGCTTCTAGCTCTTCTCATCAATTTCTTAGCAGCAGAAGGCAAAACAAGATAGCCAATAAGCTCGGTAGTAACGGCATTATCCTTTGCGCCAGTAATCTTGAAGCCAACATTAACAGACTGCTTTTGAGGATCGCCAGTAAGAACCATCAAGCTGACAGAAACATGTCTTCCAACTAATTCTTGAGGCTCACCTACATAAGATTCGCCAATAATCTGCTCGTTAAAGAGCTTAGGCGCGTGAATCGCAATCCAACGCTTCTTCTTGATAACAACTGCGGCTGCAGTCCCCTTTGCCATACATTCGAGAAACAAGGAAGGGGTTTATAAAGGTTGTGTCTTCTGCTCAGGAACTTCCTGAGCTTTCTGGATAAGCGCAAGCTTATACGCTTCCCAAATAGGCTTCACGTATTCCAAGAATGAATAGTAGACCATTTTTGAGATTTGGCGCGGGAAACTTCCAGATGAATTATCCTTTTTCCAAAGACTTGAAAGACGATCATCCCTTCTCAATTTTTCGGAAACTGATTCCAACACCGGATGAGAGGACTCAGACTTGACATGATATTGTAAACCAGCATATGCAGAGAAGTCTTCAAAAGAACATTTGTAAAGTCCATCAAGAAAATAATCTTTACCCTTAAACTTAGCAATGCCCTCGCGCAAGCCTTCTGCACACAATTTCTTAGCATGCCGTGCAGACAAGAAATAGCATTTTCCCGCACCATTCCTAAAACAGCTTTTTAATGAAGCATTATTTTTAAACAAATCATCAAGAAATTGAGCTTGGTCGTCCCGTTCCTGCCTTATATCCACTACCCCCATCGTGAATAAAAAAGCATAATGCTTATTTAAAACTTGGCAGCAAAACCAGTATTCTGCACTCCAGAAATCATTAAATACTATAATTACAAGGCAAAAAACAGGTGGGTGAATTGCAAAGAACAAGGCACAATGGACGCGTAAAGGCAAAGGTCTGTTTCTACTACGAACAAGACAGACTATTAGCTGAGGAAATAAATCTCGTCCGCATTATTGTGGGAAGCTTAGTTGATTATTTAACCCTGGATCAAGAAAAATTCTTAATAGCGGGCATAGGAGGAACTCTGAGAGACAAAACTGCTTCTGACATTGACATAGGCGTGGTAGGCTTCAAATACGCGGGCAATCACCAGAAGTTTGCTGATGAATTTACCCAAAAAGTTGAGAATTATTTTGCGCGGCTGGCATTGGCATTAAACCAAATGAGAGCATGCGGAGAAGGCGTTTCCAGAAAAGCCATCGGACTTCTAGAAGAAGGAGTAGGTAAACTATACAGACTGCACAAGGAAAAAATGACAGTACAACTGGAACTAAGCGCAGAAGACTTAAGCAGAAAAGGATCAAAAAGCATAGAATTCAAAGCAGAAGACTGCAGACCAATACACATACACTTTTTCTATGGTGAAGGCATCCAAGAATGGATGAAAGCAAAAGGCGAAGGGAAAATATTCGCTCCACTGATGTGGAAAGGACTGCCAGAACCAGCCACAAAAGAACTAGATGCGCTAAATAACGGATATAATTATAATAGATAATCAGACATCCAGCTCTTTAACTTCTTTCGCGTGCTTTAGAATGAATGCTTTTCTCGGCTCAACTTCATCGCCCATCAAGATTGAGAATGTTTCATCAGCAGCAACAGCATCCTCAACAGTGATTTTTTTTAAAGTGCGCATTTCAGGATCCATTGTAGTTTCCCACAACTGCTGAGGATTCATCTCACCAAGGCCCTTGTAGCGCTGAATGTTAACTTCTTTTCCGATTTGCTTCAGAACTTCTTCTTTTTGCGCGTCATTGTACGCATAATTCACTTTTTTGTTCTTTTCAATCTTGTACAAAGGAGGCTGAGCAAGATAAATATTTCCGCCTTCAATCAAAGCAGGCATCATTCTGTAAAAGAATGTCAGCAACAAGCAAGAAATATGGTTGCCGTCAACATCTGCATCAGTCATGATGATGAGCTTGGCATATCTTAATTTTGAAATGTCAAACTCTTCGCCAATACTAGTTCCTAACGCGGTAATAATCATTGCGATTTCATTGTTTTTTAGAACTTTGATCAATCTTGCTTTCTCAACATTGATGATTTTACCTCTCAAAGGCAAAATGGCCTGAAATTCACGGTTGCGGCCCTGCTTGGCGCTGTTGTGAACAAAAACACCCGAGGCCAATGCAAAATTATGTGTTCCAGGCACTTCGATATCGTAAACATCCAGGGTTTCATTCAGCCATGAAATGCTCTTAATTTTGTGATTGTAATTCATCACCGCTTCATTTAATCTTGCAACATCGTTATCAAAGAAGCGCTCACAGAATGTATTGAACGAGAGTATGTTCTTATTTTTTAATTTTTTGCGGGCAGACTCAAATTTGCCTGCATCGATTTCCTCATTCTCATCATACAATCTGCGAAGCAATTTGATCGTATTATCGAAATACACCTTATTGTATGCAATTTTACGCTTTGCCCTGAATTCAGGAGTCCACTGTTCTTTCGTCTTCCCGCTTCTCCAATTCTTAAGCTCATTATCGGCCCATTGGCTTTTAGCCTGCTTAGACAACTCTTTTTTCTTATCAGGATGCTGCTCAAAATAATTTTTTGTTCTTTCTGATTGGCCCAGCCTATTTTCAGATGAAGCCCAATACGCCTTCTGCGCCTCGTTAAGCCGCTTCCACGATTCTTCCCGATACTCCTTATTCGAATTATAGAAGTCCAGGAACTTCTTCACCATGTATTTTTTGTATTCTTCATTCTCCCACTGCGCCTTTGAACGCCTGCTCAATTCATCTTTCATAGCGAGCATTTTCTTCCGAATATTTTCCCTATATTCAGGAGTTTGACGTATTTTCTTCAATTTCTCAAATACCTCAGGAGTACGCAGTGTCTTATCAGCGTGCATCCTATGGAACGCGAGATGCTCTTCCTTGTTCAAACGGCAAATATTTGTCGGATTATTATTCAATTTATTGAAGTCCTTATGATGCCTATGCTCGCCTAAGCTTTCATATATCCCATTTCTTAAGTTATGCTCATCTGATAGAATGTGAGTGAAAATCCACCGGTTGTCTTTAGGATCATAAACAAGCTCATAGCCTTTAATCGTTATCCTTTTCCCAATGCGCGAGATTTGGCGGTTCAACGGCATCAATGAATCGGTCATTTGCAGGTCTTTAGCTTCCTTATACGAGCCGTCACGCAACATAAACAAATGATCAGGCGTGCAAGTCAATTCTTCCCCATTATCGAGAATAATCTTGAGCACCTTTGCATTTTTCTTCGTAATTCTTGGATGCTCAATGCGCTGAATGCCAATGTGACCGTCATGCATAATAGTGTAACAGAAATTCTCTTTGCCCTGCTCGTGCTCTTCAACAATTTCTTTAAATGTAATATTGCGCCCATCAGCCAATGCTACTTTCGTGTCGCCTGAAAAACAGCCTCCCGCGCTGTCTCCCTCTACCAAATACAATTCGCATTTTGAAGGATCATTAGAACTGCAATCTGCTAATTTACCCGGCAAAGAATTGCCTTCAAAAATCCCTTTTCTTCTGACTAACTCTCTTGCCTTTCTGGCAGCCTCTCTTGCATGAGAGGCTTCAACACACTTGCCGATTATCAATTTTGCAGATGAAGGGTTTTCTTCAAGGAAAGTGTTCAAGGCTTCATATACGATGCTGTCGACGATGCCTTTGACTTCGCTGTTTCCTAATTTTGTTTTTGTCTGGCCTTCAAACTGAGGTTCAGGAACTTTAACTGAAATAACTGCTGTTAATCCTTCCCTGAAATCCTCGCTTGTCAATTCTGTCTTTTGGTCAGTAAGACCGTGCTTGTCAGCATAGTTTTTGAGCGCTCTTGTCAACGCTGTTTTGAATCCTGATAAGTGAGAACCGCCCTCATGAGTGTTAATGTTGTTAGCAAACGTGAAAACAGTCTCTGAATAAGAATCATTGAACTGCAAAGCGAATTCAACCACGATATTGTCCTTTTCTTTTTCAAAATAAACAGCAGGATGAAGCTTGGTCTTTGACTTATTAAGGAATTCCACAAATTCTTTAATTCCGCCTGCAAACTTGAAAATATCTTTCTTGCCAGAGCGCTCATCAGTGAAAACAAACTCAACACCTTTGTTGAGGAATGCTAATTCTCTGATTCTGGAGATTAAAATATCATCCTCAAACTCGGTTTTTTCAAAAATCTGAGGATCAGGCTTGAAAGAAATTGTAGTGCCAGTGCCAGTCGCAGTTCCTATTTCCTTAACAGGGCCTAAAGGAGCGCCTCGCTTGTACTCCTGCATCCACAATTTGCCATCACGCTTGACAGTTGCAATGAGATGCTCGGATAATGCATTAGTAACAGAAACTCCAACGCCGTGCAAACCGCCAGAAACCTTGTAAGCGCCCTTTTCAAACTTGCCGCCAGCGTGAAGCATGGTAAGCGCCATTTCTAAAGCAGATTTGCCGTACTTTGAATTAATTCCAACAGGAATGCCACGACCGTTATCTTCAATGGTAATTTTCCCATCAGTATGGACTGTAATGATGATTTTAGTGCAATAGCCTGCCAAAGCTTCGTCAACTGAGTTGTCAACGACTTCCCAGACTAAATGGTGCAAACCTCTAATATCTGTAGAACCAATAAACATGCCAGGACGCTTTCTAACAGGCTCTAAACCTTGCAGTACTTGGATTGATTCTGCGCCATAGCTTTTCGCTGCTTCCTCTGTCTTAGATAAGTCTGTCATGTTCAAGAGTTTATCGTCGATAAAATCCCACTACCTCTTATCAAAAATTAGGGGCGGTTGGCTTATAAATGTTGCGATAATTTTTGAGTTAATTTTTATATAGAAAATAAATAGAGAAAAACATATATACTACAGACGATAAATCGATGATTTGGTGGGTGAAATGGAGACGCTTGAAGACGTACTGGCATTCAAAAAGGCGCTTCGCGATAGCTATGACGACAAAACAGACCACTCGATACTGCCAAAAGTAGAATCATTTCTTCAAAACCATCCAGATCCTAAACGCGCCGGTGTTGATACAATGTTCCTCAAATTCATCACAAAGAAAGCAAGCCACGCAATGCACGAAGCAGAAAAAAACAACGCGACATTAAGCAGGGAAATGATTGCCACAGCGGCAGCATACTGCGAAGAGGCAATCAGGCGCCTTGACGAAAGAGAATACTCAAAAGAAGGAATAGAAATTTCAGAACAAGACCGCCAAAAGATGATAGGGCATTTGAACGCTCACGCATCAGATTTCATTGAAAATCAAGCAGACAAATCACCAGACGCTGCAACAAGAAAACGCCTATTGAGAACTGCGTTCAAGAAACTGAATACCGCCCTTGCAATAGCAACAGAGCTTAATGAAGAGAATTACGTTACAAGCATCTATCTGTCGCGGGCAAATATTGAAGGAAAACTCACAGACATCATCGAAGGCCCGAAAAAAATTAGCTGGGCTGAAAAAGAAACAAAAGACAGGCGAAAAGGCGCAGAAGGAAAGCAAAAAGACCAGCCAAACATGGCAGCGCAAATATACGCTTACGCTGCACGAAGGCAGATTGCTTTCGCAGACTTATTCCAAGAGAAAAAACAGGAATTCCTGGAAGAAGCATACCAAGACCTAGTAAACGCCACAATATTCTCAACAGACGCAAAGTTCATTGCCATCCGATACGAAGAAAAAAGCAGGATCGCAAAACAGCTGTCAGAAATGGCAGAGCCAAAGCACATCTGGGTGCTAAATGAAATAGCGTATACCAGAGAGGCCATTAAGAAAATCGAGGACCCTGAAAAATTATTGACTGCCTATGAAAACCTCGTGCAAAAACAGCTGGCAATAGCGGACAACTGCCCGCTTACCCAAGAAGTTCTCCAACAGGCATATCTCGACCTTGAACAGTCGGTAAAACTGACTTCGCAAAGATACCGCCAGGCAGAATTATACACCACAAAGGCAGACATAGCATGCAAATTCTTTTTCATGACCAATGGCCAGACAAAGCTCGACTGGCTGATAAACGGGATAAACGACAGGGATTCTGCCGCGCTTCTCCGCGGAAATCCAACAGAAAAAGCCGATGATTACTTTATCATAGCAGAAGCTTGGCGCCAAGCATCATTACTGCAAACTCCTGAGTGGCAGGAATTTGCCGGCAATGCAGTTTTTGCCAGAAAAATGGGAATGGAGCTGATAGAAAAAATCGCGCCGCAAAAATGGATTGTTGAATGCATAAAAAACGCCAGGCAGGCCAATGTATTATATGATGAAACAAAAGAATTGAACTATGCGAGAGAATCAGTCGAGTACAGCAAAATGGTCTTACAATATTATACTGAGCATCCAGCTGAAGACCGGCACGGACAAATCAGGCGAACAGCACAGGGAAAAGTAAACTGGTACAGAAGATTCGTGCAAAGAAAAACCAGCAGGGCAATAAACAGCGTACGCGCATCCAAACCGCAACTGAATGCAGAAGAACACATAGAAGAGGGAATGAAGGAAACATGGAAATAAGAGTTTACAAGATCGAGAAGCTGAACAAAACATGAGCACAAATAAAAGATTCGAAGACTTGGAGCAAAAACTGAGAACTGCAAGCATTACCTCACACACATTGATAGAAGAAGCCGTGTCATTCCTCGGATATTCACCAATGCCGCAAAGCCTTCCATTGACTTTCATAAGAAAAATCACCGACGCCGCAAGAGCAGGTTTGAAAAGAAAAATGCCATACGACAACGGTGTGCTTAAAATAGCAAGAAGATACTGCAATGAAGGAAACAGGCAAATAAGGCTGGAAAAAGCAAGATGCAAACGCATAGGAAAACAATTCCCAGAACTTCTAAACTATTGGAACAGCCAATTCTACACCACGGCAGCATTCATAAACAGGCAAATGGCAAAACAAGACCATGAAAATGGCACAACATACCTGCTGTCCGCATATAAAAATGCAAGCCGGGCAATGCAATCAACACAAAAAAATTCTCCCAGCCCAACCAATACTAAATTCCTGGCATTCGCATACAACCAGCGAGCAGAAATCGCAATGGACATCTCGCGCCGTGCGCGCAAGGAAACCCCATTCTGGATTGAAAAAGCCATTTCAGACAGCACTGAAGGGGCAGAATTATTCGAAAAAACCGATTCGAGACAAGCGATATTCGAATATGCCAACATCGTAAAAGAAGAATGGATGCTGACAAAATACTTCATAACACAAAGAGACTTTGAACAAAAAAAAGACCACGCCATGAAAGCAGTGCTTAACGGAGAGAAGTGCACTGAATTATTAGAAAACCACGAGGATAAAGAATTAAGCATCCCCCTAAGACACTTTTATTTTAACCTTGCGCGAAGCTACCGCGCACTATACGACTGCACAACAGAAGACAACTATAGAGAAAAAGCCTGCAAAAACTTTGAAAGATTCATAAAATTAATGCCACCACAAGACAAAATGAGATATGAAGCACAAGACACTCTCGAATACCTGCAAAAAATCAAAGCTTCGTCAAAACTTCCGGCTTGTCCTTCACCAAAATAGTATGCTCGAAAACAGCAACCATTCCCTTATTCTTCTCAATTAACGGCGGATAAGAATGCAGAATTCCAGCGCGCATCAATTCATTCAATGCAAAATTAGTTTTGCCTACTCCGAACTTTTTTATCAGCCATCTTGTTGTAAATGGAAGATTCTTGTAATTCGCGCTAATGAAAGCTAAAATTTCCCTCGAATACGCACTTCTAATCGGCTTTGAGCTGACCACTGAAAAAATATTACCCTGCTCAGCTTCCTGCACTAAACCTGCACCATTCGTGGCAAAAGGCTCAATGGCAATAATCTGGCCGTCAACTAATTCAGTATCATCGCCATTATCAAAATTCGGAATCGAAGGAGAATCATGAATTATCCAAGGAGAAATACCGTGGCCTGACAAATTTCTAATTGGAACTGCGCCGTGTTTTTCAATCGCTAATTGAATTGCCTTGCCGATATCAGATAATTTAGCGCCGATTTTAACTGCTTTTATTGCGGCATCCAAAGCTTCCTGAGAAGCTTTCATCAAGTTCTCATATTTGCCTGAGAGATCAATAGTTGCGGCATTATCGCCAACACAGCCGTCAATCTGCGCGCCAACATCCAAACAAACAAGATTATTGTCAAACAACTTGTTATCCTCGTGATCAGGAGTAGAGTGAGCAGCAACAGAATCCAAGCCAACCTGAGTCGGCCAAGCAGGCTGAGCGCCAAGCTCTACGATTTTATTATCTATTTTATCGCAGACTTCCCTTATGTTGGCGCCATTCTGAACTAAAGAAACGCCGTATTTCAAAGCTTCAGCAGCAATCTTGCCTGCCTTCTTCCACTTGTCTAAATCTTCCATTCAATCGAGAATAAAGCTATTGGTTAAAAAGGTTACTTAAGAAAAAAATAAAAATTAGTAAATAATCATTACAGTAACTCTTGTGATCATGCTCCATCTTATCTTCCATGGGTCAGGACCTGGGTTGTTGTCGCCCTCTGTAATGAAATACGTACCATCCTCATCAGAGCTTTTTTCAATAACTCTGTGGACAATACTAAAGCCCAAAGGAGACTCGTAGCTGATTATGTCTCCAACATGAATCTGGTTTTCAGACGTTGGAATCTCCTGAATCAAGTGCGAATCTTCGTCAAAACCAGGGTCCATACTATTAGTATTAGCCAATATAGCCCACTGAGGATTGTTCAATTTGATAAACACTCCTTCAGGCTGCATCTCAATCTGGGATTCCTGAATCCAGTCAGAAGGTGAAGGACGCTCAACAGGCCCTTGCAAGTTAGGCTGTTGCGCAACAGCTTTCAAAGGCTCTGCTGGCTTAACAGTGCCGGCCTGAACTTCATTAAAGCTCAAAGCACGGCTTGAAGTAGTATAAGTCTCAAAATCACTAATAGCGCCGTTTGATGCAGGCAATTCTAATCCGATTATGCTTCCAATACCGATGCCGGCTCCGAAAACGACCAGCACCAACAACGTAAATGCAAATGTGTGTTTCATTTTTCCACCCCTGTTTGTGTAATCCCTATAGAGTAGTTATGAGTGGTTGAAGTATATAAATGTTTCGGTATTTGTCATTGATTGGTGACAACAGTTAGAATTATTTTCTATATGGAAAGAAACTACTTACCGTCCTTCACAAACCTACAAACCTTATCAATCAATGCATCTTTCTCGCCTTCTATGACCAATGAGCCTTCGGGGGAATCAACAGAATACGTCTCTTTGTCCGAAACACGTTCGTGGTAGTCCACTTTAAGCCTTGCGTTTACCATGTCTTGGGGAATCGCGATTCCAGAACCTTTCTTTTTAGGAAGTTTCCCAGGATCGAAATCTTCCGCCAATTTTTCAAGAATACAGCGCGAGTCAATTATCTGTGTATTCCAATAACCATATGGCTCTCCAAACTTGTGCACGATATCCAAATGATATCTAATTCCAGTTGACAAGTCCTGAACAATAAAGGCGTAATTGATGGCTTCATCATCTCCCAATTTTATTGCCGGAGTTAATGTCAGCCCTTTTTTTATCTTTACAATCTTTTCTTCCGCATTCTCTTTTATTATAGTGGCTTTATCAAATTCGGCAAAATAGGCTTTAATCTCTCCATTGTCAACTAACCCTTGAAAGTATTGCAACATAGCATAACTTGATTTGCCACACGCTTTTCTTGCAATTTCAGTCAGGTTTGCCATTTTCATCTCCTATAATTCTTATCAATACATGCCCGAACAAGTCCTATGCGTTCCTCAGGAGTTGCGCTGTAATTTGGATTCCTGCCTTTTTTCATCAAAACTGAATAGTAAACTTCCTGAAATTCGTTTTTCTGAGTTTCGGCATCAATAATACGAGCACCTTCTGTTTCGAACTTCTCTGCAACCTGTCTGTGAGCGCCGCCTAAAAATACAATAACTCTATCTTTAAGCTCAAACCTCTCCATCCTAATGCGATCTGCCAAAATCGAGTTTCTGTATAAAACCAATCTCGCCATTGAGTCACAGTACATTTCTGCAGCTTTTTCCTTATCAGAAGCACTGCCAAGCGAGTCAAACAATTCCCTCTTCTGGGCAGAAAGATCAGCCAAAATTCTTGACGAATCTGAATTGTAAGTCTCAATAAACCGAGGAACTGACTTGTGCATTATTCCTACTGCGAACATCTCATGAATGACATCGTTAAAATTCTCCTCCTTATTTAGGTTCAAAATACTTTCAATTGAACGTTTACAAGATTCCTTATCATTATCAAAATTGGCAGAGAAATCCCTTAAGCTGTAATTTAATGTTTCAGCTCTAACTACATTCATTGAACCTTCAATCCATATGCCGCGGTATGGCCTTCCTGCCTGCTCAGCTGCAATAATTTCCTGCTCAATCGGCCTTACATCATCCAGAGAGCCGTGCCTTCCCAAAATGAAAGTCAGATTTGCAAAACCTTCAACAGCCGGCGCTGATTTAGTCACACGTGATTCAAGAGAGACTTTTTCTGTTATTTTTTCAACAGGCTGTTTAGTAGAAATCTGCTTTATGCCTAAAATACCACACATAGCTCCAGCTGTCAAAGCTGCAGCCAACGGAACGCTCCATAAAAGCTCTTTTAGGTGCGGTTTCATAGACGATACATAGAACTCCGGACTATATAAACCTTTCCATATTTAACCACTAACCAGTGACAACTATTTGTTCTTCATATAAGCTCTGGCACGGACATAGGTAGAACCAATACAATCAAGCAAGTCGAACTCGAGCTGAACATCGCGCTTAGGCATTTTCAACGCCCGGCTCTTTCCAACATACAATGCGCCTTTCCAGCAATCAGAAGCCTGGCGAGACAGCGCAAAAGAGCCTTCAAGCTCCTTCTCAACAGCGCCGACAGAATACCCCAAATCATGCCATTTTTCCAGCTTTTCAAGAAAATGACCAACAGGACGACTGCCGGGTTTTATTTCAGCAGGATGATTTCCAGGCTCCCACACCAAATCGCGCACAACACGATACTCAACTCTGCCCTTTTCATCCCGCCACATTTGAACCCGCACGTAACCCGGACATTGCATAAAAGAAGTGCTATGAGTATGCACATCACCATCAGAGTCAAAAGCGTACTTATAATTATCAGTAAACTGACACATAAGTTCCTTGACCAAAGCACCAGTACTTTCCAGAGGTTCTTTAAGCTGCAAAATCCCAGGAATCGCTTTTGCATTAATAGGCGCTCTTTTAACAGCCTGATTAAAAGAAGGGCGGTAATGCAAGTCAACCAATCCTTTCAGCAATTCCAATGTAAGCGTGTTTAAAACCGTCATCTTCACTCAGGGGCTTGAAAAATCAGGTAATATTTAAAGCCTAACCCCTCGGAATTTTGATTTCTTAGTCTCAGAATCATAGCATTCATTTAGTTAGGAATGATTCTTGATAAAACAAAACGTTTATTAATAAACCCGAATATCGACGAAGCATGGTTTCATTTGACGCAGCAGCGACAATATCGCTCGTAGTTGTTCTCGCATTGCTGCTTTATTTCAACAAAAAAAAGCTAACATTCCAAAGATACGGCATATTCTACGCAGCAATGTACAGAACACAAGCAGGAATAAATACCATGGACAGAATAGCCCAAAAATACAAAGGCTTGTTTGAAAAACTAACACCATGGATAATCGGACTAGGCTTTGTAGGAATGGCATTCGTAACATTTGACCTAGTGCGAAGCCTGATAATGATATTAACAAACGCAAGCGCGCCAACAGTCGGAGTTGTACTGCCATTCAAAGCAAAAGGAGTATTTTATGTACCATTCTTCTACTGGATAATCAGCATATTTGTCATCCTAATATTACACGAAGGAATGCACGGAGTAATGGCGCGCGTGTATGGACTGAAAGTTAAAAATTCAGGACTTGTCGTATTAGGCGCGCTAATACCATTAATCCCAGGCGCATTTGTAGAACCAGACGAGAAAAAACTTCTAGCTGCTTCACGCAAAAAACAACTAGCAGTCTACGCAGCCGGACCGGTCGCAAATATAGTAACTGGATTACTGCTCATGTTATTTATGTTCACAGTCGTAACACCATACACTGATAATTTCTACTCAAAAGACGGAGTAGTTGTAACAGAATTCATGGATGGAAACCCTCCGGCAGAACAAGCAGGCATTTTAGTAGGAGAAAAGATAACAGAAATCAACGGGCAGATGATAAATGAGCCACAAGACTTCAGCAATTCCATGAAAGACGCAAAGCCCGGAGACAGCATAAACGTAATCACAGGAGACGCGGTGCGCGATATAACACTAGGAGTAAATCCAACAAACCAAAAAGCCTGGCTCGGAGTTTACGTAGAAAACTCACTAATAGCGCCAACATGGTTCACTTATACAGCACTCTGGATTGAAGACCTAATATTCTGGCTTTACTTACTTAGCTTAGGAGTCGGACTGTTCAACTTAATTCCATTAGGACCAGTAGACGGCGGAAGAATGTTCCTGACTGCTTTGCAAGGCATCGTGCACGAAGCAAAAGCGCACGCAATCTGGAAATCAGTAAGCTTTGCCGTGCTAGGAATACTGATAACGAACATGATATTAGCGTTCGTGTAATCCGGAAAATTTGCTGATTTTCTTTAAAATTCCGTAAGATTTCCAACTTTTGCTTCGACGAATATATTAAACACGTCTTACAATAAAATCTTCATGAACGTGCGCTACATCGGCCATGCAAAACAACGCATGAAACAACGTGCGATTACCGAACTTGAAGTTGAGCATGTTCTCGAACATCCAACAGCCATAATAAAAAAGTTCGACGGAAGACAAGAAGCAGTAGGTGAAGCGAATAACCGAGAAATACACGTCATTTTTGTTGCAGAAGAAAACTATATAAAGGTAATAACGGTGATGTAATATGATGAAGCTTGAATACAACAAAGACGAAGATGTTGCATACATCTACGTAGTGCATCCAATAAAAGAAGGACAAAGCAAGAAAACCGCCAGAATAAAAGAAGACATAATCCTTGACTTTGACGCACAGGGAAAGCTACTGGGCGTTGAAGTATTAAATGCCAGCAAACACCTAGATAAAAAAGTAATTCTAGAGGCGGAACACGCCTGAAATATGTCACAATCCTTATAAACCGACATTCTGAAACCAACTTCATGAACTCACGCGCTTTAGGACTCGCAGCAATAATAGCACTCGCAGGATGCAGTGCACAAAAAACGCAAGAACAACACCTAGAAGCAAGAATAGACTATTACGAAGAAGGCCGCAATTGCAAAAAAGAAGCAATGAAACCGGAAAATGCAGGCAGGAAAGACGATTTATTAGGAGAAGCGTTCAAGTATTTTGAATCAGCAAAAATAGACCCGGAAAAAACAGCACTGGCAACGATTCAGCAAGCAGACATTTTTGCAGCATGGGGAGACATGGCTGAAGCAATCAAGTATACGGAAGAAGCAATCAGAATAAAGCCCTGTGTGGAAACATACAACGGACAAGGGCAGATATTCCTGCGATGCCAGTTATACAGCATAGCAATAAATTCTTTCACAGAAGCAATAAAAATATCAGACAATGAAGCATCAAGATGGGGAAGATTTGACGCGTATCTTTTAGCAGGAACAAGCCAAGGAAATAAAGATTATTTGAAAAAAGCAATAAAGGATGCCAAGAAATGCGCGGAATTCTCGCCAGAAGATCCAGACGGCGATTTTGCGCAAGCAGCAGCAAGACTTTCGCTAAAAGACCCTGAAGAAGTTCCAAAAGCATACAGCTTAATGAAAGAAGCAATGGAAAAGCTTAACAGCGGTAAGAATTTCAAAAGATATGACGAAAAATCAGCCAGAGAAATCTGGGACAAGTTTAACGACGACAACAGAGCACAGTAATTATCTATACGCTGCCGTTCTAGGATCGCCCAAAGAATCAAACTCGTCGCACTTTAAGTCATACAAAATACTTGACTGCCTCAAGATTCTAGGATTGCTCAGAATATCTGCAGTGTTAATGGTGGTGCAATCGTATAGTTTCTGCCTGTCAAGCCTCGGCTCAAAAAAACCAATCTTGATATGCAATTGCTTTTGATGCATCCAGCCATCATACAAGTTAAGCTTGTACAAAGCAATTTCCAAAGGACCTGTTCCAACAACCACAACACCGTCATCCCCAACAGCAACAGTAGAATTAAACAACTGCTGGTAACGCTTCTGATTCCTGTAAAATAAAGGGCTGCCATCAGCAGAAGAAATACCGCCCTTTAACTGCGTTGTAAAATCATCAGGAACACTTACTGCGCCTGTCAGATTTCTTATTTCTAAAACCATTCCTAGAAAAGCAGCCAGCGCAACTAAACTGAATAATGCAAGAACTACGCGCATGCCAAGTCGTAAATAACAACGCCGTTGTATAATATTTGCTGAGCGTTCAACAAAGCAGCAACAGGAACAGAAGCGCAGAACCTGCCATCAACATAAATCTCGATATTATCATTAATTCTCCAATTATCAAACAATTGAAGCTCGTAAACACCGCCATAGATGGTGCCCTGACCAACAAGACCAGCAATGCCAACAGCATTAATAGTCGTTCCAGCAGTATTCACAATCCTGCCAGAAAGCTTTGACATAGGAACTCTAGCGTAAGAATCATAGTAAGCATTACCAGTGTTTGTATCTAACTTTACCAAACCGACAACAGCTACTAGAGCAATAACAACGAGCAATGACAAAGCTATCTTTTCCATTTCAACCTCTTTACGAATGCAATGTCACACTGGTTTAAAAAGGTTTTGTCCGGAAAACCCACGGATTTTCCGGAAGATTTCCAACTTTTCGTTCGACGAGTATAATAGACACCTCGACTTCTATTAAAATGGCACGAAAAGATTATATAGTTCAACAGTTTAACAGTTGAACATGGAGCTAGTAAAAATGAGCGGAAAAGGACAACTCGTCGTACCAGAAGAATTGCGAAGACAGGAAGGATTCAAATCAGGAGACAGATTTATAGCAGTTCCTGTAGAAGATGGAGTGATCTTTAAACGCATAAACATTCGTGCCGAATTCGAACGCCTAGCAAAAGAAACAAGCAAACTGTTCAAGGCAGCAGGCGTTACGAAGAAAACTATCGATGAGGCGGTTCGATGGGCACGACAAAAGCCATAACACTTAAAAACAACACTTGATTTAATATTGATAAAGAGGTGAACAGATGAAATCAATAATTCTAGCAAGCATATTAGCAGCAACAGCAGTTGCAGCACAACTAACCGGAGACTGGGGACGAGCCACGTCAGCTGGCGGAATGATGGGAGGCAGCACATTCCACATGATACTAGGAACACTACTATTCGTAGGACTTGTGTTACTGGTATGGCTATGGGTATTCAAGCTCTGGAAGGAAGTCAGAAAAAGCAAATAATTTTATTTTTATTTATTAACAACTCTGCGCTTTTCTATAGCCACGTTCTGCGGCTTCTGTTTCTGAACTGAAACAGAGCAGGTCACCTGGCTTGATCCATCTGACGAATGTGCAATAACAGGCATAATAGAGATCAGTTTTCCTATCTCCAATCAGACTTGAACCTAGAGGACAGCCAAGCTGCAAGCACTTTTCTACTCCAGAAATCGGTTCAACTTGCTCAGGAATTTGCTCTACTTGAACTTTAGGCTGAACTTTTGGCGCTACAACTGGTGCTGAAACTGGCTCTTCAGCTATACTTGGCGCAAGCTCTTGTGCAGGCTCTTGTACAGGCGCACATGCAACAACTAACAACAGCAACCAAAATAGTTTGTTCATACAGGTTTAGAAGAGGATGAAGGTTAAAAATGTTACTCATATGGCAACGCGTCTACTTGTCTCGGCCAAGCTGCTTTCTGAAATACCAGATAAAATATCCTATACCGCCTATTGCAGAGAAAATGATCTTAGCCACCTTGAGATTATAACCAAAACCAGATTCAATAAATTGACCAACAATCAATATAGAAAAAATTATTATCAAAGGATAAACTAATAGATGAAATATGTGGTATCGAACTGTTTCTTCATATTCTTTAGATGACATTCTATTCATATAAAGGGCATTAATTGTAATGCTTTTAATAGTTACGGAGACCCAAACCACCCAAACCTCACTCATACCTCAACGCCTCAACCGGTCGTAATTTCGAAGCGCGTCGGGCAGGCAACACTCCACTCACTGCCCCAATAACAAAGCTGAACAGCAATGCACCAACAATGAGCCACCAAGGGAATGAAGCATAAATTGTTCCGGGACCAAACGCTGCATTAGCACCGATTTCAACAGACTTGCTGATGGCGGCGCCCAGGATGATGCCGACAAGACCGCCGGCAAGGCCGAGCATGCCGGATTCAATCAAAAACAATGACAAAACATCTGAGTTTCTGGCGCCGATTGCTTTCATCACGCCAATCTCGCGAGTTCTTTCAAGCACTGCAGTGAACATGACGTTCATAATACCAATACCGCCAACTAAAAGTGAAATCGCGGCAATGCCAACAAACACGACCTGAATAATATTAAACACTGCATTAAACGAAGCAATCAATTCAGTAGCAGTCTGAACACTAAAATCCTCCTCGCCTTCCTTCTGATGCCTATCACGCCTAATCACTTTCTCAATCTTGTCACCAACACTATCAGGATCAACACCCTTAACACTCTGAGCAACAATAATAGAATACGTATTCGGATCATCAGCAACACGACGAGCATCATCCTCAGGCAACAAAATACCGCCGTCCATGCCAGGATCACCAATACGCTTCACAACACCAACAACATCATACAACACATCCTTAATCAACAATTTATCGCCAACAACAACATTCCTGCCAAACACAGAATTATGAGCCAAATTATAACCAATAACCGCTTTACCCTGATCCTTATGCGTCAACAACCTGCCGCTCTCAGCCTCCCAAGTGCCAACAGCACGCACTAATTCAGCCTCACGAGCAGTCTTAGGAATACTCACCATAAACATCGTACGCTGAACCTTATTGAACTGCACAGAAGCCGCGCCAAAAATATAACCCGCAGTCTGCACAACACCATTAACATCGCCAGCCAAATCAAGCTCACGATCAGTCAAAGGATTATCAGCAAACTCACTGCTTGCAGCAGCAGCCGAAGCCTGCACTAAAATCTTATCCCCGCCAATCTTCTCAAACTGCGCATTCAAAGTCTGCTGCAAACCCTGACCTAAACTAACTAGAGCAACAACAGCAGCAATGCCAACAAAAATTCCAAGCATAGTAAGAGCAGTTCTTTTCTTACGCTTCGTAATATTACGCAAAGCCAACTTGAAAGATTCAATCAGCACGCAAAGCCTCCACAGGCGGCAACTTAGACGCCTGCCTTGCAGGGAACACACCAGAAACAACACCAATAACAAATGAAAACAATAAAGCGCCAACAATCAAATACCAAGGAAACGAAGCCTGTAACAAGCTTCCGGCAAAACCCTGCCCGATAAACTCAACTGATTTCGACAAACCAACACCAATCAAAACACCAATCAAGCCGCCAAACATTCCAAGCAGACCAGCCTCGAACAAGAAAATCCAAAGAACATCAGAATTACGAGCGCCAATCGCCTTCATAATACCAATATCATGAGTTCTCTCCAAAACACTAGTATACATAGTGTTCATAATGCCAATGCCGCCAACAAACAATGAAATCGCAGCAATACCAATAAACACAGCCTGAACAACACCAAGAATAGTATTAATCGAGCCAATAAAACTCTCAGAAGTCTCAACACTAACATCCTCAAAACCCTCTTTCTGATGTCTATCTCTTCTAATCGCTCTTAACACTCTGTCAGCAACATCAGAAGGAACTTGCCCAGGAACAACCTGAGCAACAATCGCGCTCAACTCATCACCAGAGTTAGTCAACTGCTTCAAATCATCAGCATTAAGCAAAAAAGCACTATTAATGAAAGCCGCGCCTTTAGCCAAAAGCCCAACAACCTCATAAGACCGGCCATTCATCAAAAGCTTAGTCCCAACAACAATATCTTTCGGAAAATGCTTCTCAGCCCAATAATGCTCACCAATAACCACCTTGCCAGTTTCATGAGGCTTCAACATCCTGCCCTGAGCAATCTTAATATCAAGAGATTCAACAACCAAATCACGACCTTCGGCTTCTTCAGGAATACTCCCAACAAAAATCGCGTCAGACTCATCACCAAGCTCAACAGTAACACTCCTCAACAAACGACCGGCAGCACGCTTAACACCAGCAACCTGGCGCACCAACTTCAAATCATCCTCAGAAATCTCGCCGGCAGACAATTCACCAGGCGGGCCGAAGCCGGCTTGCACACCCTGCACAGTAATCTTATCAGTTCCAATCGAAGCAAACTGCTGATTAATAGCAGCCTGCATGCCCTGACCTAACGAAATCAAAGCTACAACAGCCGCAATACCAATAAAAATACCGAGCATGGTAAGGGAAGTACGCAAAAAACGCTTCCTCAAACTACCAAGCGCGATAATAAAATAATCTTTCAGCATGGTTACTTCTTCTTACCGCGTTTTCTCCACCAATAGATGACGCCGACAATAACCAAGACGACGATGACAACAGTTCCCCATGGGAAACCTGCTTCGCCAAGATCAGCGCTGGTTATAATTCTCAAAGGCAAGTCATACTGCTGAGTAAAGTCAACGTTGTACGGGTCCTTGAACTCAAGCTGAACTGAAAGACGCGGACTCTCAACCAACGGCTTCACAGTAAAGTCAACAGTCTCAAAGTCATCACTATCCAAATTGCCAACATACGCCTCGTTTGAAGTGCTTAAAATCTCGTAATCCGGAGTCTGAACAAGCTTAACAGTAACGTACTTCAAGTTCACAACACCCTTGTTAACAACCTTCAAACTAACAGTGCCAGGAACTTTCTTACTGTCAAACTTAGTTGAATCAACAGTCAAACTCAACTCAGGCGCAGCATTAACAACCAAGCTAATCTTGGCAGTAGAGTTCAAAACCTTATTACGCTCATCCTGATACGACAAAGTAACAGGAATATTGTACACTTTAACTTCAGTAGACGTATCAGAAGCCAGCTTGAAAGTAATTTCCTCAGTCTCACCAGCGCCAATGTAAGCAACACGCTTCAAAGCGCCAGTGCCAACAGCAGAAAACTTCCCATCAGCCAAATCAATACTCACGTCAAGATTCTTAACAGCAATCCTGCCAGCATTTCTCAATTTCAACTTAACATCAACAGTCTGGCCAGGAACAACAGGCGAAGGATTCACTTCATACTCGTCAACAACTAAAACCGCGTCCTGAGTCTGCAAGCTAACAGCAGACTCGAACTGAATCCACTGCCCGCCATCAACAGAATACTGGAACTTAACATTAGAGTCACCGTTTGGAGCATTAGCGTCAGCAAACAAAGTAAACTTAACAACCTTGCTCTCAGTCTGCGCAACAGCACCAGCAATAATTTCAGCTCTCTGCCCCTGAGGCAGGCTAAACGGATACTCCGGAACAAACTTTATAATAACATTTTTCGCAGTAGTACCCTCATTATTCAAAGCAATCCAAAAATCAACAGCATTACCCTGTTCAGCAGGTGTAGGCTCGTACCTTAAGACAGACGCCTTAACCATCGCGCCGCCAGCAGCACTAACGCTCAATGCTAACACCAAAAACATTACAATTGCAATAATTTGTTTCATTTTCAGTTCCTCCTGTGAAGGTGCTTTGACTGCACGATCACTCCATCCTTCAAAAACTCAATCCTGTCAGCAGCATGCGCCAACACATCATCATGAGTAACAAGAACAATCGTCTTACCATGCTTTTCATTCAAATCACGCAAGAAAGACATAACCTCCTTGCCAGTCTTGCTGTCCAAATTTCCAGTTGGCTCGTCAGCAAGAATAACAGGCGGGTCAACAGCCAAACTTCTCGCGATCGCAACTCTTTGCTGCTGGCCACCAGACAATTCGTTAGGCTTATGATGAATTCTATCACCAAGACCAAACTGCGTTAACAACTGAGTAGCCCTCTTTACCCTTTCGTGCTCAGGAATACCCTGAAAAGTCATCGGAAGCATAACATTTTCTAACGCAGTTAAGGTTTCAATCAAGTTAAACTTCTGGAAAATAAAACCAATTTTTCTGCCCCTAATTTGAGCTAAATCAGATTCTGATAATTTGCTAATATTCTGGCCGGCAAGATAAATTTCTCCTTTCGAAGGAATATCAAGACAGCCGACAAGATTCATAGCAGTACTTTTACCACTGCCAGACGGACCTTGAATCGCGATAAACTCACCTTCATGCACGTCCAAATCAATACCCTGCAAAGCATGAACATTATTCTCGCCCATCTTGTAAGTCTTCCAGACTTTTCTCAATTCAATAATTGCCTTCTTAGTCATAACGCTTTCAGCTCCTTATTAGTATGAGATAAAATCTTACGAATCCTTGAAGCGTTCTTTTGCAACTTGCCATTCTTCCAAATCACGAGCATCTGGGTGCGCAAGTTATCCATCTCAGGATTAACTTCCTTGAACGGAAGCTCTCCCCGCTTAATGCTCTCCACCATAGCCATAGGAAAATGCATATCCTCGCCAGTCAACGCAGACATCATCTTCATGCCCTCAATCATATTCTCAATGCACTCTGTCCTTTTTTCCTCAACAAACTCCAACTTGTGCTTGCCCTCAATCGTAAGCTTGTATTCTTTAGTCCTGCCAACACCCTTAACATCAACCAACCCTTCTTTTTCAAGATTCTCAAGCAAAGGATACATGCTGCCAGGACTTGGCTTTGAGCCAACTTTTTCCTCAACAAATTTCATCAAAGAATAGCCGGATTTAGGGCCTTCGCCCAGAGCTTTCAGTACGACAATCTTCAAGAATCCTCTAAGCATACTGCAAGTCATGTCGGTACCGATATATCTTTAACGATGTATCGGAAGCGATACCAATATATAAAACCTTATGTTTAAAAAGCACTACTTACTGGTTGTTACAATATCAAAAGTTTAATAAAGCCTCAAAAGAAACCACAGAACATGCTAACAGAAATATTCGATGAAGAAAATGGAAAGCTAACAGTAAGCGTAAGTGCATTTACTGGAAGCTCAATAACACTGACAAGATACGACATACGAGAACCAGGAGTGTTCCAGCCTACAAACAGCTTCAAAGGAATAAGCATCGGAGACAGGGTAAAAGCCAGCAAAAATTATTTTGAAAGACCAGGCGTTCATCTTTACGCTCAAAAAGAAGAAGAATACATAGTGGTACAAGTCTACTCACTAGGCGACGACGGATACGCAAAACTCGCAAAGAACCTGGTGGAAAAAGACATTGGAAAAACATTTGTGCGAACCGATTTCCTTGAAAAGAAAGCTTCATAATGAAAACGGCAACACTTGAACATGCGTAAAACACCTTGAATCATAAGAATCTAGCAAAATCATCCTCATTTATCTTTGAAAGCTCAAGCACACCTTTCAACGTTCCAATTTTCAATTCATCATGCAGAGGCACAACGGTTCCAAAACCATTCTTTTTCAGAACAACATGACTGCCGCGCTTGCGAGCAATTCTAAAACCAAACTTATTGCATAAAATTTTAATGCAGTCCTTGCCAGAAATATTACGAAGCTTTGACAATCTCGGCCACCTCAAAAGTCGTCAAAATCGGATGAGAAATCCTTTTAACAGGAAACTCCTCCAAGTACAACTCCGTGGCCTCTTTCAAGTTTGCTACCGCCTCCTCTACTGTCTTTCCCTGACTCACAGTCCCGATTTCAGGACAGCGAGCTACATACATATCTTCTTCCTTTTGTACAACGGCGGTAAGCACTTTCATATTAGTTATTGAGTCCACGTGCATATTTAAACATTACGCAGAAGTCATTAATATAACCGTTGATGAGAAAATTGGAAGACTTACGGAATTTTCGTAAGATTTCCGGAATCAGCTGAAAATTGAAGCCAGCCAGCCAAAAATCTTCTTAAAGAAATTTGCAATGCCGCTAGTTGCCTTAATCCCAGGGTCATCTGTGAAATCTTCAGATGACAAGTTAACATCAGGAAGCTCAGGAGTCTTATACTTCTCATCAATCTCCTTGCTAACCTCTACTGAGCCTGACTTTTTCATAGCATCAATCTCAGCCTGAGTCAACTGCTTGACACACTTGCACGAAGAACAAACATGATTATCAGGGCATTCATCATCCTTCTCGCATTCCTCTGAAGTTTCGCGAATATCATCACCGCAAACAGCCTCATGAGCAGCAGCAGCCGCACCAGCTATCTTGCACTTGCAATTGCCATCACACAAGCCATATTGGTCGCTTGTTTTTCCAAAACAAATCTTATTTGGAGGGTCGCATTCCTCGCCCTTAGCCTTCTCTAAAATCTTATTGCCACAATCAGGTTCAGCCTGAGTTACCTGAGTTTGATTACCACTGCTAGTTCCCTTACACTCGCCATTCTCACAACCAGAAAAACCATACCTCGTACAATCATAAGCCTCAGATTTACGGGTGTCTAGATCGCAGAAATATTCTTTCAGCCATTTACTTGAATTAGTAGAAACACCTTCTTCAGAAGTCAAGCAGGTGTCAGTCATCGAAGTAATACCATACTTAACTTCACCCTTGACCTTCAAAGCCTCATCCTTGCTCTTACCGCCGCCGCCATCAGTATCAGAACACAAGCTTGTATTGCTGGCACTGACAGTTACTGCAAGTACAAGAATCAACAATGAAACTAAAATAAAGCCACGCATGACTTTCAGCGATATGAACAGATATATAAAGATTTTGGACACAATCTTTAAATACGCTTCCAGACTTAATGAAACAACATGAAACAACTATGGGTGGTGTTGCTTCTGATGCTGCCAATTGCATTTGCAACAGGCAATGTGAACACATCAGATACGATAATGGAAATGGAAGGGGCGAAAGTCCTAGTAAAAAGCTCGCTAATAGTTTTCACAGAAGAAGGTGTAGGAAATCTAACGCTTATTCTCACGCCAAACGCAGATGACGTCAAAATAACAATAGACGAACAAAAAGTCAGCTGCCTCATACAAGCAGAGTTCGCAAGATGCGGAAACCTGCCAAAAGGAAGCCACAACGTCAGCATAAAATACGAAACAAGCTATCCAGTAGCAGTATCAGGCGATAATACAGTATTCAGATATACAGACAAGCTGCCATATCCTTCTTTACAACAACAAGTAACGCTACAACTGCCAGTCGGCTACATCATACCTCGAGAGAGGGGAAAAGATGAAAGTTTCTACATTTCGCCAACACCAAAAGAAGTGTACTCAGATGGCGAACACATAATAATAGACTGGGAGCAGAAAGGACAAGAAATGTCAATCTCAGTAGTAGCTAGAAAAGTCGTAGGACCGCCACTAGCATGGATAGCTATTTCGGTGATTGCCGTCGCGGTAGCAGCAGGATTCAGCACCTGGGCAGTACTCAGAGAAAGAAAACGGCCAAGAATACAAAAGCCGAAAAAGAAACAAACAGTCATACCAGGACTGATGGAAAGCGAGCAAAAAGTAGTTGATTTCATACGAGAGAAAGGAGAAGTCTGGCAAAAACAAATACAGCTCACAACAGGATTCTCAAAAGCAAAAGTCAGCAGAGTAATCAGGAATTTAGAAGCAAGAGGAGTTGTAACGAAGACCGTGTATGGAAATACGAATAAGATAGGCCTGAAAAACTAGTTCTAAAGTTGTTCCATCTTGTTTCACGGAGATTATATATAAGGGGCTGACACCATAAAACACTAGAAGCCACCATCCACGAGTACGCGAAGGAGGGTAAAACCTCCTCGCTACTCACTTTATATTTCTAGAATAGAAAAGCATAAAAACAACCTAACAAATACAAAACCTCATTAAAGGGGGTTTTATGAGCAATTACGGACCTATAGCAATAGTAGACGTTTCTCCAGACAAAAGATTCTCTGCAAGAGTTGGAGAACTGCTCAACGTAAAGCTTAACCCAACAGAAGTCGCCAAGTTCAAAGACGGCGAAACAAACATCAGGATAAAAGAAGGAGTCAGAGGCAAAGACGTCTACATATTCCAATCATACATGCCAGAGCCATTCAAACAAGGCGACAAAGATGTAATAGGCATAGGCGAACGCCTGTATGAACTGCTAAATGCCATTAACGCAACACAATCAGGCGGAGAAGCAAGAAGAATAACAGCAGTCATGCCCTACTGCTTCGGAATGCGAGGAGAACGCCCAACAGGACCAAGACAATCAACACAAGCAGTTGTTGTCGCCAAAGCGCTAGGCGCAATGGGACTAGACAAAGTTCTAACAGTTGGACTGCATACAGACGCCGTACAAAGCATATTCCTCGCAATAGGAGAAAAAGGCATCAAGGTGGAACCGCTGTCATTTGAACCTTTGGCGGCAAACTACATAATCAACACAGCAAGAAAATACAAACAAACCCACATAGTAATCGCTTCCCCGGACGCAGGCGGAACAAAAAGAGCCAGGCAATTAAGATCAATAGTTGATGGCCACAGCGACATAGATGTAGACCTGGCAATCGGAGACAAGCAAAGAAGACAACGTGACAAAGCCGAGATTCTTGAAATAATAGGAAACGTAAGAGGCAAGGACGTATACCTCTACGACGACATGGGCGACACGATGACCACGCTCTGCGGAGCAGTACAGGCAATCAAAGAAAGAGGAGCAAAAGCAATATACCTCGTGCTAATCCACCCGGTGCTCGGCAAAAATTACGAGCAAAACCTTGACAAACTATGCAAAGACGGATTTGTCAAAGAAATAATATTTGGAAACACAATACCAGTCAAGGAAAAAGCGCTAAAGTGCCAAAAACTCAGAACAATACCATTAGAGCCATTTGTAGCTGAAGCGATATCGCGCATAAACCACGACCAAAGCATGAGCGAACTGCACGATTACGACAAGATCATGGAGTTATACGAAAAGTCAAAAATGCAGCTAGACGAAAGAACAATCAAAATTGGAAGACTGGAAAAACTCGCTGAAAAACACCACAAGCCAAACGGGTCAAGACGACCTGTACCAGTCACTCTATGAACCCGCTAACAACAGCACCAGGCAAAACTGATTTTTTCTTAGAAACATACGTGCCTGGATTCAAAACAGAGTTACAGCCAGTCTGAACATTATCTTCTAAAATAGCGCCAAGCTTTCTCATGCCAGTGCTGAACTTCTCCTTGCCAATTTCAAACCTGATAATTTCACCGTCAAAACGCAAGTTAGCCAATTTAGTACCAGCACCAAGATTACATTTTTTGCCAACAATGCTATCGCCGATGTAATTAAAATGACCGGCTCTAGAACCATCCATGAATACAGAATTCTTAATTTCTGATGAGCCAATCCTGCAATCACTACCAATAATCAAAGGACCCCTCAAATAAGCAAACGGACCGATGATTGTGTTCTCGCCAATAATTACAGGGCCTTCAATCCTGCAAGGAAACTTTATGACAGAGCCTTTGCCGACAATAATCGGAACATCCCATTTAACGCCGGATTCAATGTGGCCTTTGATGTCTTCCTTCTCCAAAGTAAACTTTTCTAAAATTTTCAAAACTTCCCACGGCTGCTTAAAAGAAAGCTTAGCCTTAGGATCAATCTGCCTAAGAACATCCTGCACCCACTCTCTGACCTCTTTAGCAAAATCAGGCAGCGCCATGCTTCCTAATATCCAACTTTACATTATAAATCTTTTCTAAATCAGCTTTCAACTGAGCAGGATTATCATAAACAATGCCCTTAATTCCAAGAAGCTCAGCAGCGCGAACATTCCGCTCCCGGTCATCAATAAACACCGCCTCAGGCATGCCAAGCTCTTTCAAAACAGCAAGATAAGAACGCTTATCAGGCTTCATATAACCAACATCAAAACTCAGAAAAACTTTGCTGAAATAAGAAAACCAGCCGTTCTTCCTGCAGATATCAGACAGCAATGGAAGCTGATTGCTAAACAAAACAGCAGAAGGAAGCGATTTAACAATGTCAACCACCTCATCATTCAGCTTCGCCCGCTTATTGAAACAAGCTGTGAAAATAGCCTCCAAGCCCGCAGGAGAAACATTAAACTTTTTCCCAAGACGCTCCCAAAACTCACCCATAGAAATATGACCAGACTCGCAAAGCTCCATATCCTCGGCAATCGCCTCTTTAAGCATAGGCTCAGAAACTCTCGCGTACTTCGCCCACTCAGGAACAACATACTCAGACTTCCAGTCAACAAGAACGCCAAAACAGTCAAAAATAGAAATCATGAAATTTCCTCCAAATAATTATTAAAAAAAGAATAAAAGATAAAAAAACTTCGTTTTTCAAGGATTAATCAGCTTTCCAGCCGATCAAAATTGAAACTACACCGATGACAGTGTGCAACCAGTTGTCTGCTGCGTTAACAGCAAGGAAGCCTAGAACTCCGAAGAATCCCAAGACTCCTACTAACAAATAGATTACACCAAGCCAGGTGTTAACTTTCTTTGCAGGCGCACTTGCTGAGAAACCAGCCCATGCGAAAATCGCTCCTGTCAACAAATGCACAATGCTGTGCAAAGTGTTCACTTCAAAAATCCCTAATAGCGGGCTATCCATTACAAAGCCTAAGATACCGATCAACAAAAGAACGATACCTATAACCTTGGCCCAAGTTTGATTTGCTCCCATTTTCATACCACCCCTTGGTATTATATTGAGATAATTAATGCAGAGGGAGTATTTAAGCTTTTTTATTGCCGAAATATTATTAAACAAGCACACATCACGCAGATGAATGGTAGAAACACAAGACGCAACAGAAGTAAAAGAGCTAATACAACTGCACCTTGACGCGGCAAAGCTGGCCCTGAATAGGGGAGACAAAGAAAACCTTGTAAAACAGCTAATGCTTGCATTAGGAGCAGCAGAAAACGAGATGTAAAAATGGCAGACGAAATAATACAAGCAGAACTGGAAGGAATACTGGCAGAAGCGCAAGTCGCATTAAGAGCAAGAGACAGAAGAAAACTAATGACTGCGCTCTCACGCGCAATGGTTAAAGCAGGCGACCTCTAAAAAATCGCTCACATAAAGCTTAAATACTCACATACTAAAATAAGCTATTAATATAAGAGGTGATTAGGTTGGCAAAAGAGAATAAGATTTCTATAATAATTCTAGCACTTGTTGCTATAATTGCAGTAATTGGCGTAGCAATGATGTATACAGGAGAAGGAAGAGCTACATTTAGAGCAGCAAAGCAAATTGGCGGAGGAATACAAACAACCGGAAGCCAACCTACAGCATATCAACCGCCAACTAATGTATACACCAACCAACCTACTGCAGCTTACCAGCCGCCAACAACTACTATTAGTCCGACCCCGGCTCCTACACCAGCACCAACTCCAACAACTACTGATCCAGCTCAATATTTCAGCTCACCGCCTGCATTGCCAAGCGCATCCTACTGCAATACAGTAGCATCACGCCTCAAGGCGCCAGATAGAAACATCCCATCATCTTTTACAATTTCAGGCGCTGCACAACTCCGCTACCGCGAGCCAGAAAGCAAGTGGTGGGGAATAGCAGCAGCCTCGCAAACCCTGCTTGACTACTACAATCCAAACAATGGATTGTCACAGGCAGAAATCATGAAAAAACTTGACGCTGAAGATTTACATTACATCAGCAAGGCCACTGGCCGAGAAAACGTCTTCATGCTGCTTGAGCAAAACGGAATTCCTCTAGCAGCCTACTACCCGCTCGAGCTAGAGCTGGCAAGCGGCGCTTACCAACAGCAATATCCTTCAGGCGACCCGCGAAACAAATACGCTGCAGCCGACGACGTGCGCAATTGCGGAAGCGTCATAGACCAAGTTTACATAGACAACGTCAAGGACGCACTGTACAAAACCGACCAACCAGTGTACGCGCGCTTGAGAGTAGAGTCTGATACAAATCCGAATGTTCTGTTCGCCCCACTTACCAAGCGAGAAAGAGTTTATGCAGACACAACAGGAATCCCAGTGATTATCACCGGCTATGACACCACAGGCTTCACAATGCACATATTCTGGGACAAAAATAATTATGGCGGCAAGCTTGGCGGCGCAAATGTCAAATATCCATACGCCAATTTCAACTACATAGGATTTGTTGACTCGTCAAAAGACTATGCAGCCACTGCTGCATTCAGCACGAAAATTTCACAAAGAGACAGCCAAATAGAAGTTGCTGTGACGTATGGTCCACTAGCAGGATTCCTTGCCCATCCTCCGGCAACAGACATTATCGTAACAGACCAGTCAGGAAACAGGCAGTCTATTGGAACGTTGAACTGGGGCGAGTCGAAAACTGTGACGTTCTCAACCACGAGCGCGCCATACACGATAACCGGCATTATAACTCCGCCTGCAAATTTCGCAGACTTTAAGGTATCATCGCAAGCACTGCCTTTCAAGATAAGCGCATCAACTAGATAACAGCGCTATGCAGATTTAACTGCTTGCACAACCAAGCGCGGGGATTTATCAGAATACAAACTGCCATCCACGTCGCCCATAACCTTAGCGACGCGCAAGCCAGCGCCATCTAACATCTGGGCAAGACACTCAAGCGGATAAAGCCTGACTGCAGATGGAAGCTGGCGTATTTCTCCCGAAGGATATTGAATCTGGCGTTCGCCTCGTATAATGCCATTGCTTGTTCGATAGCATTCAGAAACACGCACGTCATCCACCATATAATCAATCTTTTCTGGAACTGGCCTGACTGGATTCCTGAGATCGATGACAAATGTTCCCTGCGAGCGAAGCACTCTTGAGGCCTCGCTCATTGCCTTTTCATCATCCTTCTTATCTTCAAAGTATCCAAATGACGTAAAAAGATTGTAGACCAAATCAAATGACTCATCACGGAAAGGCATTTTTCTCATATCAGCCAAAACAACCGGCAAAGCGCCCGCAAGACGCACCATATGAGGGGACAGGTCAAGCCCGCAGACAGTGTAACCCTCATTTGCAAGAGCACTTACGTGCCTTCCATAGCCGCAGCAGAGATCAAGCATCTTTTGGCCATTAGCCGGACCAGTAATTCCTTTAATAAAATCCACTTCAATAGACGTTCGCTTCTCAATTGAAGGCGCATAAACTTTACAATAATCCTCTGCAAAAAACTGCTCAAACCACTGCTTTTTCATATACCTTGCCTAATAGCCAGAGTATATAAATTTAACTACTTTTTAGTGGTTACAAATGGGCTTTTAGAGGGTGGCTTGGAAGGCAAAAACAAGCCTGTAAAGAACTACTTAATTCTAAGAGTTTCCAAGTTCTTAGGAGCAGCTGTTTCAATTCTGCCAAGCTTGTGAATAGCAGAAGCTAAATCAAGCACTTTAGAACTCTCACCATGCTGAACAATAACCTTCTTCGGCCTTGGTTGGCATTTAAAAACAAAATTCATCAACTGCTTTCTATCAGAATGGTCAGAAACTGAAACCTTGACAACTTCCATCTTAATCTCAACAACTTCCTGCTTAATGCCCTGCTTGAACATAATCTCTCTATCTCCGCCAAAGATTCTTCTTGCAAGAGTACCTTCACCAAGATAACACGAGAAAATCAAGCTATTCTTAGGATTATCAGCAAGATGCTTAAAATACTCAACAGAAGGTCCTCCAACCATCATGCCGGAAGTAGCCATGACAACACCAGGACCAGTTTCCTCAATAACCTGCATTCTCTCCTTAGAGCTGCCAATATGCTTAAAGATTGGGTTCAAGAAAGGATTCTGGTCTTTATGGAAAATTAATTTTCTAAGATTTGCGTTCAAAAACTCAGGATAAGCAGTATGAATTGCAGTAATATCCCAAACCATGCCGTCAATATAAACTGGAATAGGGTCGAGCTCTCCTCTTCTAACCATGCCCTCAATCATCACCATAATATCCTGAGCTCTACCACTGCCAAGCACTGGCATGAGAACCTTTCCGCCACGCTTCAAAGTTTCCTTGATATAATTACACAACATGGCATCAGCCTCAGCAGGAGCTGCGCCAATATCCATCTTGCCGCCATAAGTTCCCTCCATAATAACAGTTTCTAACCTTGGGAAAATCGTCCAAGCAGGATCAAGCAAAGGAGTCTTGCCATACTTCAAGTCGCCGGTGTAAAGAAGATTATGGAGACCATTGCCAATATGCATATGCGCCATTGAACTGCCGATAATATGACCGGCAGGGTACAAAGTTAAACGAACGTCAGGAGTAATATCAGAAACTTCCTCCCAGTTTAAAGTGATGCAATGCTTGACAAACTCTTTAACGTCATCAGTATCATAAATCGGCTCTTTGTTTTCTGACTTCATAATCTTGACCATGTCAAGCATTAACAAAGCAGCAACGTCTCTTGTAGGCTCTGTGCAATAAACAGGACCCCTGAAACCCATTTTGTAAAGATAAGGAATAAACCCAGAATGGTCAACGTGAGCGTGAGACAAAACTATTGCGTCCAACTGCTGAATGTTAAACTCAGGAGCATCCAAAATAGGATATTCTTCTGAGCCTTCAGCAGCAACGTTAATGCCGCAATCCAGCAAAATTCTGGATTCAGGAGTCTGCAAGAAAATACAAGAACGACCAACCTGTCTTGCAGCGCCCAAATGAGTAACTCTAATCCACTCATTCTTCTTCTCTCTCAACCAACCGTCGTAAATTCTGTGACCAACCTTGTCCAAGAATTTTCTTCTGTAATCAGAATGTTCGTACAAAACAGCGCGAATGTTTTCGATCAATTGCGACCTTAATGCAGGAGTTCTCCTGATAATTGGAACCCAAAGAACCTTTTCCCTGATTTCTCTCAACAAAGAACCCTGCTTGCCAATTGCCAAGCCAGGCTTTTCAGCCTCAATAATAACAATAGAACGCTGAGGGTCAAACAACACCTGAGAAATGCCGGCTTCCTCAGGCATAATTTTTCTAATCTCTTTGTCTGCCTTTTCCTCAGACATGGAAATAGAAGGATCAGGCCTCAGCTCAACACGTTTCTTAAACTCGCTAACAATCTGCTTGATAACGCCTTCATTGTTCAAGAAAAACTCCTTATTTTTCGTATAGAGAACTATATTAGCGCCTTCAAACGCGGCATCGGATATCTTATCCGCCGGTAAAAATTTCATTATTTCTTTTATAATCTCTGCCATATTTCAGAATGCTCTCTCTCAGAGCTTTATATTTCGATCTTAATGTTTAAGTCCTTCTCCAGAACAGTTCTGACGCCCTTGCCGTCAATAACAATCACGTCAATTCCATTACCAGTGTTAACGTCACGCTGCAAAGCCGCACCAATTGCCCTAACTGCAAGCTTCACGCCTTCCTCAACAGTCATGCCCTTCTTATACAACGCTTCCAAAACACCAATTGCGAAAATACTACCAGACCCATCAGAAACATAATCATCAACATCAGTAACGCTGCCATCAATTCCTAAATCCCACAAGTGATGACCATCAGCATCATTTCCTGCTAAAAGGAAACTAACAATTCCTGGCACCATAGACATCTTTCTCAAATTCATGTAAAGCATGCCGGCCAACAAGTTAGCAGTTTCTTTCACAGTGCTTGTTCTTAATGTTGCTAAATCTTTCAATTTTACTTCTGCTTTGATAAGCTTGACCAATAATTGAGCATCAGAAACAAGACCAGCCATGGTAACAGCCATGTTGTCAGTGATCTTGTGAATTTTCTGCGTCTTCTTGTTAACTACAAAACCTGCAGTTGCACGCTTATCAGCAGCAAGAATAACCCCATCCCTGCACATTATTCCAACGGTTGTTGTTCCCTTTTGCAATTTCATATCATTTTCCATGAATAAAACCCCACTAGAATCATTAACCTCTTGACTTTAATCCAATATGAGAAGTATATAAAGATTTCGGTATTATTCAACAACGCTATGAGGCAAACGACCATAACTGCGCCTGGTAGCAAGACTGCCGCTAACATGAGGAGCAGTACTGCCAGTCAAAGCCTTTGTCAAAGCAGTTCTTATTTCGTGCACCATGTCTTCAAGACCCCTTGAGCTGGAAACACTGGGAATCTGCTCGACAACATCAGCTTTAGGGCGATTATCAGCAACATACAAAACACGCCCAGGCTTAACGCTAAAGTACAACGGAACTGGCTTTAAAAAAAACTGGCCATGAGAAACATATGGGTGAACTTCTGCAATCCTGCAAGGACGCTCGACTTTCTTCACTGCAAGCCTAATTGCCTCAAGCTCAGAATCAGACTCTGTTCTTGAAGAGGCAACAGCAAGCATACTGTTCTCATGATCAATAAAATACAAAACACCATGCACTGGCGTGCTTTCCTTGCAAACCTCAAACAAATGGTCCTCAAGCGGAGTAAAAATGCGATAATCATCAGGTATTCTAAGCTGTTCGTCCATACAAATTAGCTTTAATACCGACTATAAAAACGTTATGCTCAATACGCTTTCGCAAAAATAGCAACATTTTTAGCAGGCTTATCACACTTAATGCATTTGGCAAAAGGCTTCTTCAGCCCAAATGGCAAGTTCAAACACTTTACGCCCTCAGTCAAAGACTTAATCTGCTCAGCACACTCTGCTGTGCAACACCAAGGAGCGTAAATTAACTTTTTCTCTTTTGAAGCTGTTTCGAACTCTTTCCAAGACTTAACTTCAACAGAACTCTCTGCCAAAGCCTTCTTGGCTTTATCTAACAAATCATTCTGCATTTTCTCAAGCTCTTTGGGAATTACTGAAGGCAAGTCGGCAAGCATGACAAACTCTTTCTTGCCCAAGTCACGTCTTACAACAACAGCATGATTTTTTTCTAAATCCTTTGGACCGATTTCAATTCTAATGCAAACACCTTTCATCTCATGCTCGTTAAACTTCCAGCCTGGCGTGTAAGAATCTCTGTCATCAACTTCAGCAATAACACCTGCTTTTTGCAAGTGCACGCAAACTTCGTGAGCCTTGTCAATTACTTTCTGCTTTGAATCCTCAAACATAATTGGAACAATTACAACGTGCAATGGTGCGACTTTTGGAGGAATGATTAAACCTTTATCATCACCGTGCGCTAGAATCATCGCGCCTATGGAACGAGTGGAGAATCCCCAACTGTTTTGGTATGGCAAAGCTTTCTCGCCCTTTTCGTCCAGGAAAGAGATGCCAAAACTCTTTGCGAATCTTTGGCCTAAGTGATGACTGGTGGCTGCCTGAACTGCTTTGCCACTTGGCGCCATAGTCTCAACAGAAGTTGTGTAATCAGCGCCAGCAAACTTTTCATTTTCAGATTTAATTCCTTTGATGACCGGAACTGCTAAAAGTTCTTCAAAGACTCTTCTGTAAAGCTCAAGAATTTCCAAAACTTCCTTATCAGCTTCCTGCTTTTGCGCAAAAACAGTATGGCCTTCCTGCCACAAAAATTCCCTTCCTCTTAAGAAAGGAACAGGATGCTTGAACTCCCAGCGAACAACGTTATTCCATTGATTCAATTTTAATGGCAAGTCTCTGTAACTTCTAATCCACTTAGCATAAGCATCATACATGATAGTCTCTGATGTTGGACGGATGGCTAAGCGCTCAGCAAGTTCAGAATGACCGCCATGAGTCACCCAAGCAACCTCAGGCGCAAAGCCTTGAACGTGCTCTGCTTCTTTTTTTAGTAGAGATTCTGGAATGAATAATGGGAAGTAAGAGTTTTTTACTCCTAACTTCTTTATCTCCTTGTCAAAGAACGCTTGCAATTTTTCCCAAATAGCATAAACCCTGGGACGGTAAATCATACAGCCAGACACGCCAGTATACTCTGCTAGTTCAGCTTTCTGAATTACCTGAGTATACCACTCAGACATGTCGTCTGCTTTCTTAACAGTAATACCCTGAGTTTCCTCCTTTGCCATAACTTAAATGGACGGTACTTTGTTTATAAAGTTTTGCGATTAAGCCTCAAATAATGCCTTTAAGACAATCGTAGCATAACTGCCCTTGCTCAAAGCAAAAGAAAGCTGAATCTTCTTTTTATGAACTTTTAAATCATCATCTTCAGCAGGAGAAACAGAAAGCCCCTGTGGAATGACTATCATTTCCCTTTCTCTTGCAATGTAAAAATGCTGGTCTGTGGCAAATTCAGCTAAAGTCATTCCTTCCATCTTCAAAACTTCATTCAAAATATCCATCTGCCACTCAGGAGCTTTAATATCAGGAGCGACTAATGGAAATGTGCTGAGCTTCGCGCCCGGCTTCCATTTTACCGGAAATATTAATTTTCCAGCCTCATATGGAACGCCAAAAACACCATCGCTGTTGTTCCTTACAACTTTTTTAACACACTCATTCCAAATAAAAGATTGATATGCGGAGAAGAAAATTTCTCTAATCCCTTTGAAAGTCCTTTCAAACGCGCCCTTATAATCACCTTTAAATTCACACAAATGCCTGACAACAGTGCCTTCAACTGTTCTTTCAAGACCAGCAATTTTAATTTGTTCCAAGCATAACGGCCAGTCGCCCCAGTTGAATTTGATAAACTTTCTAACAGCTCTTATCTGCGCCTTCTGATGTCTCGTGGTTGCGATAATGATTTTTTTCACAGCTTCCTCATATTTACCTCTCAAAACGTCCTTAGCGATGAAACCTTCGACTCCTTTCAAACTTCCGAATCTCTGACTGTCAAAATAATTAGGAACACCGGCAAGAACTTGCTCTTTATTTCTGGCGGCTTTTTCGACCTGATTCTCATACAAATCACGCACGACAATATTGAAATCGTTGCCTTTCAATTCCCCGGTCCTTAAAGGCTCATCAAGAAAGCCAACAAGCTCTGATTTTACATTTCTTTCCTGAAAATTGCCACACTCTGGGTTGTTTGTTTCAACAGAGAAATATTGACTTGTTCTAGCGTGAGTGTCTTTCAAACCACAAAAACCAATCTTATTGAACGAAACATCACAATGAGTTGCCAATACTTTTTCCGCAGCAAAAGTAGTCATGCCAACTTTAGAAACCTTGAAAACAGGAATCTTGCCTTCTGGCTTAAACTCCCTTGAAGGAATCTCTTCAACAACGAAATCATCGGGTTTTTGGCGGATTTTCATTTTCAGCAAGAACTTATGGGGCTGCCCGGATTTGAACCGGGACGACGTGGTCCCAAACCACGCATCATAACCAAGTTAGATCACAACCCCTGATGTAACATAAATTTCCAGAAGAGCCTTAAAAAGGCTTCGGTTTGTCTGGACAAAATACGGACAAAGGCTAAAAGCTTGGCGAGCATGGAGATATACATGCAAAACCACTGGAAACAACTACAAAACAGCTTCGAACTGCCTGAGCAGGAACTGCGAGCCGCGCTATGCAGAATAACTCATTTCCAACAAGGCGAAGTTCTGAATTTGCGAGAGCACGAGCAAAACGTAGCCAACTGGCTATCCGAACGCAAGATTGATGCGCCGGCCTTGTACCGCCAGTCAAGAAGCAAGAAATCCGAATACTCAAAACGCTACACGGAAACACGACGATACGACAAATGGCGCATTGTACTCGACATCAAAGCACAACTCAACCTAGCCTTCCCTGACAAAACACCAGAACAAATCAGGAAAATGATACGAAGAATAGGACGCTGCGAATACGGAGAAATACAAAAACTAAAACCCGAAGAATACCCAATCAAAGAACTCCTCTTAAAGTACAAAATAAAATCAGCCACACTCTACCAATGGCTCTTACAAACACTCGTACCTGATGATGTGCGGGAAAAAATCGAGAACGGCACCATATCAGGAATCCAAGCCAGAAGAGCAATCAACAACCGAGAAATACAGAGAAGAGCCGCCCTAGAATTAACGCTACTCGAACAAGCACGCCTAACCGTAAAAGAGGTGCTCTCGTGCTAAGACTGCCAAAAACACTGAACAGAGAACAAATCACTGGCCTTGTCAGCTCAATTGATGAGCCGTGGCTAATGGTAGCAATACTCTTAGGACTATTCTGCGGGCTAAGAAGACGAGAAGTATGCCAGTTGAAAATAAAAGACGTAGACCTATCAGAAATGAAAATCCGCGTTGAAAATAGCAAAAACCCAAACAGAACCTCAGAAGGCTACGGCAAAGACCGAATAGTGCCCTTACCAGAACGCCTAATTCCAATCCTAAAAACTTATCTGAACCTATTAGACGACAACACCGGATACCTCTTTCCCAGCATCAAAAACATAGAAGAAGCCATAGCCCCAGGACACCTCTGGAGAGCGTACAAACAAGCCCTACAAAGAGCAAACCTCAACCACACGATAAAAACTGACACTCGAGGCAGACCACGCCACCAATTCAACTTCCACACGCTCAGACACACCTACGCCACCCTATTATGGGAAAAAACAGGCGACATCCTCACCGTAAAACAAGCACTAGGACACTCCAAAATAGAAACCACTATGGTTTACACCCACGCCAGCAACCAAGTAGTCCAAGAAAAAGTCCAAGAAGCCTTCGGAAGAAACAGCGTGCCACGAAAATTATCCGACACCACGCAATTAAACCCTATTGGAATACTCACAAGGCGACTAGCGCTTGGTGAGATAGACATGCCCACGTTCAAACGAATGCGCCAAGAACTCAGAAACACAAACGATTCAAACAACTACATCGGCTAACGCTTCAAAGAGTCCCGAATAGCTTTGACCATAACGTAAGTCTCCTGCACCTTCTTCTCCAACCACAAATCCTTCTCCAAAACACGAGACCGAATAAAACCCGCAATCGAAGGACTATTATTCCAGCGCGCCCTATTCCTAAGTAGCTCAAACTCCTGACCCGTCAAACGAAACATAAAACGCACAGTCTTCGCCATACATAACACTATGTCAAAACAAGTATTTATGCACTCGACTTTGCCACAAATGGCAAAGTAGCAAAGTAGCAAAAGTAAAAACTTAAAAAGGATAAGCGGAATGAAAAAGTTGATAAAAATGAAACGCGTAGAAGGGATAACTGACATATCAAAACTGGAAGATTTCGAGATTAGGTTTAGAGTTACTGCAGTCGTTTTGAAATCAGAACGCATTAACGAATCCAAGCACAAACTCGCCTCAGTCTATGGAACCCCAATCAAATATACGCCTGAAGGACTTGTGGATTTAATAGGCCCTGTTCGCATGCAGTACAATCATGATAAAAAACAACCCAGCGGCCTTGGAAAACACGCCCCGCCAAAACGAGGCTATAATCGAGAGATACTTCCAGAAATAATGACACTCAACAACAAATTTGAATATTTCGGGCTTGGTGTTTATGCAGAAATGATCAACATACGCCTCCCAAAAGGCATCGGAAGTATAGATGAAGGCTACGCGGTTGAATACGACTCACAAAACAGAATTACTCGCTATGGCGAAGTCGACATAAAATATGACGGCTCTAGCAAAGTGCCAATCAAAGTAGGACCGCTTATCGACAAATGGGGCTTTTGGTGAGAGCAGTGGCAAATAAGAATTTACGAAATTGCTTACTAAACTAAATTAATTCGAACAATTGATATTTCTTATTCGTGCCAACTTGGAAAGTTATTTTGCCACAAACTTCATTTAAACCCACAATATTGTGATATTTTTTGCTTTTCAATCCACCGCTAACAACCCATTCCTGTCCGTTCTCTTCTGCGACATAAGTAAGCTTACCATCAACAATTATTACCTTTCCCCCGCCATAATAAGGTAAGCTGGGGTCAAGTCCGACCACTAAAAACCAGTCATCCCCGATTTTTCCATGATAAACCGGTTTTCCGTCATTTATTAGAACCTTGCCATCATAATTTTCAAGTTCCCAATAAATTTCATCATAGGGAGTGCCTTTTTCATCTCCAAAAATCAGCACTTTCTTTCCATTTTCTTCGATAAAATAGGCAGGCGTCCCGTTGATGTCAACAATAAACGACGGTCGAGTATATTTTGACGATGGCACATAAACTTGTTCGTGTTCACCAACGACCTGCTCGTTCTTCATAACAAACAGTTTACCATTTTTTGCGCCAATATAGTATACATTGCTGCCGATAGGCGTTAAGCTCGTGATTTTGTCAAATTCAGGGCCTTCTTTGTCGTGAACAACAATGAATTCCTTCCCATTGCGTCTTCCAACGTGCGCATAACTGCTATCGTTGAGTAGGATGTGATTTGTGCCCGGGAAAGTTAAATTACCCTTGTCGTAAGGACCGTATTCTTTCTTCCCAGCTTCTACAAAGAACACCTCATTTCCAACTAATGCATCGTAAGCCAACGCTGAATTATCATGGTTATAAGTAATGCGTATATCATCGAATTCTCTGCTTGGAGCACCATCCACCAAAACTCTGTGCTTGCCGTTAATCTCATCTTCCCAAACTACCTTGTTATCTGCTAAGTAAAATTCTGGTTGAAAGCCGCCATGCAAGCTCGTTTCGTTGGTCTCTATTTCTCTATCACCTATAACCAGATGTTGTTTGTGATTGCGACCGACAGAAAAAACAAGCATATCAAACGAAGCGCTCTTTGAGCGAATCACATCAATCGGTGCAAAACTCGCCCAATCATATGCTCCTATTTGTTGAGCATTTCTGTACAAAATAGTGTCATTTTCCGTTAGAGCCGCGCGATCTTCTGTTACTAAGAAATAGACAAAATCACCAATGACCACCAGTCCTCCGCCCCCGAAGAAATCGCTGCCACTGGTATCCTCTTTAAATGGACCAAGTTCTTTGTCTCCGATGATAACATATTTCTCCGCACGATCTGCTGGAAGACGACTTCCTTCATAAGGAGGATAATTTTTTGCGGAGTAAACAACTGCATTGCCAATGACCACCTTTCCCGAGTCGGGAAGATTTACGTGATTGTAGAACTTACCAATTTTGTTACCGAACACGATCGCTTCCTTATAACCCTTGGTGCCAGGACTTCCTTTCATAACCGTATATAACGGCAAGCCATTAATTTCCAGTTCCTCTCGACCTGAATGAACATGATCAAACTGCGGCCCTTCCGTGCCATTAAAAAGCACCGATTCCTTACCATCATGTTTAACTACAAATGCAGGAGAATCTGTTTTACCGAAACTGTTAACTTCGTCATAAGGCCCGAACTCTTTGCCTGAAATTACGACATATTTCTTTTTATCTTTTGTCCCGACATACTTCAGCTGCCCATCAGGCATCACTTTTAAATTATCAATTGTATCATCATAATGCTTTCCTTCCTGCCCACCAATCACCACAAATCTTTCTGAGCCAGATAGTGCGCTAAAAACGATTTTCCCATTAAAACAAAAAGGATCATAAATTATACTGTATTCTTTACCAAGTTCAATTGATTGTTTATCGCCTAACTGGCCGAATTTTTCTTTAAGAACACAACTAGTCAACAGCAACATTAATAGCAGAACCAATAGTCCTGACTTCATTTTTTAACCAAATCTAAACAGTCTTGAAAAGAAATCTGTTATTCTTTGCATGAGGTTTTTCTGTACTTGAAGTTCCTGCCCGGTTTTTTGGAAGTGTTCTGCTAGGTTTCCGCAAACATTACTCGTGCACGAATCACTGGTGCAGTCAAAATTGTTCTGGCACGCCATTCCATCGGCTTTCTTTGGCTTGATGGTTTTATCAGTATCACAGAACGACATCACGCCCTGCTCACCAATAAATACAGCTCCGAAAGAAAGGCATCCCTTATTTGTTTCGCAACCATTGCACGCAGGACGGGGTGGAAGCTGAACAGGAGGACTTACAGGCCGTGAAGGAAGTGTTGATTTAGTTATTCTTGACTCCTTCTGCGCTCTTTGTGCAACTACTTTTGTAGCAGTAGTTGTGGTTTGAGGAATTGCAGGAATTGGAATGCTCACTGCACTGATAAGAGTGAAATCCATAACTAATCCTTTGGCAGTATTTGTTCCGGTGAGTTGAATTACGCGGAACATTGTTGAGCCATCCGCAAGGGTGTAGTCAGTGCCGATAGTTTGAGGGTTAACATTTATGTTTTCTCCGTTAACGTCCACAACACCGATAAGGCTAACGTCCTGCAGTGATTTCAATTCTACGGTAAATTCTTCTTTGTTAAGAGTGTATGTTTGTGACTCGCCTGGTCGAAGAGTATCAGAAACTGAGTTTTGAGTATAAACAGGCTGAGATGACGGTGTTGGAGCTGGCGGCTGCGGAACAGGCACAGGTGGCGGAACTGGCGTTTGCGATGTGGTTGGTGCAAGCGGCACTAAAACTTCATTTTCGCTTACAACCTCATACGAGGCAAGATTTGGATGATTCCACGCTTGAACAATCTTAACAAGGTCTATGATTTTATCGCCTTGCGCGGCAAGAACCAAGGTAATGGTTCCTTGAGGGTGCACGAACAATTTTACAAGCCCTTTGCCACTAGGAACTGCAGAATCGCAAGGTGACGGGTTACCAAGAATTTTAGAGGTTAATTGATTAATACACGCACTTCCTATCAAAATCGTATTACGCTGCGAAACATCAGCAATATCAACGTCAACTCCTGCTGAACCTGCTGGCAATGGCGCAAAACCTTGTGAATCCTGTACATTATAAATTGCCTTTATGATTAAAATTGCAGCCGAGACATCCGAACTTGAAGAGTGCTGGCCCACAACAACCACCGGAAGATTTGAGCCAAAGAAAGTTGGATACCCTGAAAGCGAGACTGCCAAAACAGGCATAGCCATTAACAAAAACAAAGCACATATTGCGATGATTTTTAACAAGCGCATAAGCACTATACAAAAGTCATGTATTTATAAATGTTTCTATTCTAACCACTATTAAGTGACAACAAATGCAAAAGTTTAAATACTGATTTTAAAACTTGTACACGTATGGCTATTTACCTCATAGGAACAGTGCACGTTGACCCTCAAATTAGTTCACGATTAGAACAAGCACTCGATTTGCTAAAACCTCAAACGATTTTTGTAGAAGGGTGCAGTAAAATGCAATCTTTTATTGATGCCACACGTGCAAAAGCAAAACAGAGCATAGATGAGGCGTTCGTTAAATGCGAGTGGACCGAAGAAACCAAAAACAAGGTTAAAAACTCTATTTTTGGTCCTGATCTGTCTATTGCTGAGTTTTCAGCCGTGCGCGAATACGCCTCGAAACGTGGCATTTATTGGCACGGACTTGATACCAATGAGTTCATTGCATTGGTTTGTGACGCCGTATTATCCTTAATACCACCATTCTGTAAATATATCATAAAAAAGTTCTCCGAGGCAGACGCCCAAAAAGAGCTTGCAGATATGCACGGGAAGGATATGCCAAATATTGAGGCTTTGTATCACCAATTCGATAACCCTGAGAAGAAAGCCACACTCTCCGCAGTTCCTTTTGAAATGCTCGGCGAACGCGACCAGCAATGGGAACAAATAATCCGCAAAGAATACCAAAAAAATCCTGATGCAAACATAGCCGTCATAGCTGGCCATGCACACATAATGGAACTTGGCAACAGAACACTTTACGACCGCATCAAGGATTTAAAACCAAAAAGAGCCATTCTTCCAGAAGCAACAAAGGGAAATTACAGAGAGCAAGAACTATGAAAACATTATCCACGTTGACTCGGCAGGGACTTCAGAAGTACGCAGAACAGGGCTATTGGACCGCTTCACAGGCACCATATGGGTATGCTCGCGCTTTAATAGACCCAGTGACAAGTAATATTGAGCGAATTCTTGAGCCTGGGAAAAGAAAGAGCAGGGATCAAAGAGTCAAACTGGTTGCAGGAGACCAAGACAAAATTGCTGTCGTGAGAAAAGTTTTCGAACTCTATGCCAACAACGAACAAGGAATAATGGCGATAACAACCTTTTTGAACAAAAAACAGGTGCCGAATCCTTCTGGAAAACCTCACTGGCACAAATCAACACTGCATAACATTCTCAAAAATCCAGTCTACTTAGGAAGCATTAAGTTGCATAAAGGCAGAACTGATGAAATTGAAACGCCGAATGCCCACCAAGCGCTAATTGAAAAAGAGATTTTCATAAAAGTGCAAAAAAAGCTTGAGAAATCTGAGTTTGGAAAAGGCGGAGGGCACACAACTCCCTATATTTTAACTGGGCTTGTTGAATGTGAAAACTGTAGTAACAACCTGCATGGCGCAACAGACAACACCAAAGAGAGGAAAGGTTATCGCTGTGCAGGCTACACGTGCAAAGGAAAAGACGTTTGCGATAGCCCATATTACTCAAGCGAGCTTTTAGAAAAGCCCGTGATTGAATACCTTCAAGCACTAATGAGCTCGCCACAATGGAGCGAACTCGTCCTAAAAGCCACAAGCCACGCCATAGGCAAAGATGACAAAAACCTTACCGAACGCTTGAGTACGGCACAAGCAGAATATGAACAGAACAAGACAAAAATAAGAAACCTCACACTCGCAATTGCGGATGGTCTTCCAAGAGAGACGGCCATCAAAACCATTCTAGAACTGGAAAAACAACAGGAAAACCTCGAAGAACTGATAAGCAAGGCAGAAACCAGAAAAGCCGAAGGCGGACAATACCAACAAGAAGCCAACAAACTCTACTTACTAGGAACAGAGTTTGATAAACGTTTTGAACAGCTAACACCACAAGAAAAGAAAAAGTTAGTAAGAATGTTCCTCGCACACGCAACAATAAATCACGGAGCGCAAAAAGGAATAACATACAACTTTTACGAATTTCCAAATCTGACAGGAGAAAAAAACATCAATACTAAAAAAATCTATTGCCAATTACTAGAAGAAACTTCAGACACGGAATCACAACAATGCGCGCAGGAAACAATCAAAATTAACCGCAGTACACTTTCAGGCAGTCCACTAAGCGTAACAGAAAGAATACCAGCACTCGATGCGCTAATCCAGCAGGGAAAAACACTGCGAGAAATGGTAAAAACCGAAAGGGAAACTTTTAGTTTTATTGAACACTACATTCGACAAACAGGACAATACGAACAATGGAAAGAAAAACGTAAAAGAATACCAACACAAGGCAAACCAATACGATTAGGGAAAACAGAAAGGGAGATAGAAACAGAGATACTCGCTCTTGCCAGCGAGAAAGGCGCCAGTGCAACAGCGATAGCTAAAGCATTAGAACCAAAATCAATACCATATCATTCTATTTTAAGTATTCTGCACAAAAATGGAATTGTTCTTAAGAAAGGACCAAAAGGGCCAACTGGACCAAGAGGCGTCAGAACACGGATACCAACACGAGATGAACTAATACGACAAGGAAAAACACTGCAAGAAATAGCAGGCACGGAAGGCATAACAAAAGAAGCCATAAGACAGTACATAGAAAGATCAAGACAATACGAACAGTGGAAACAAGCAAAAAATGCCAAAGGACCGGAAAGAATTTCTGAACGAGATGAACTAATTCAACAAGGAAAAACTCTGCGAGAGATAGCAGAAAAAGAGGGCATAAACTACCAGATCATATACCATTACATCAAAAGAACAGGACAACACGAAGAATGGAAAAAGGCAAAAGAAAGAGAATCGCCTGAAGCAAGAGAAAACGCGCTTGAAGAGATTGCAAGCGCGTTGAAGAGTGTTTTCTTACAAAGGGCACAGCAAGAAGGATGGGCATATGAACAGGCAGCAAAATATCAATTAAGCTTGAAGCACCGTGGTCCAGAAGAAATTGCCTTCGAAAGGCTTGTAAAGCTTTTCACAATATATGAACAAACCAAACAAAAAGGGGAGAGATTGAGTTTAGAAGAATTAGGAAATACTGCAAACCTGCACGCAAGCGTAGTTGGCTATATTCTAAAAAGAACCGGACTGCCGCACTTAAATCCGGGAATAGGACGTTTACCTCCGAACAAGTTAAAAGCGCTTGAAAGAGCATTTGAAGTAGAACACTTATCTAATGACGACATTGCTTACTTCGTTGGAACCACGTGGACAACCGTAGACAAGTATTTTATGGGTGGAAGAAATACAAAACGCGGCTCCCATAATTTATCTTACACAAAAGCAAGCACAATCTACGAAGCAATAGATGCTGGTTTCACAGAAGAGGAAACAGCTGAATACACAGGAGCCGGTCAGGCACAAGTCAAACGCGCTCTCAAACACCGCCCAGAGTTTGAAAAAACAATCATAGCTGAACTCAAAATCATCTATCCCGATGCTGAAATAACAAAGCCTTACCTTACAAAAACACAAAAATGACACGCAACCTGTTCGATAATTGGTTTTATAGTTTTGGTTACGGAGTTCTTTCTAGATTTAGAGGTAAGGGAGAATACCGAGCAGTCTTTAATTCAGTTGCACTTCCTGATCATCCAAAAGTGTTAGATGTCGGTACGGGCTATGGGGCGGTCTTTCAAGCTGACTTTCCTTCCGGTTCAGAAGTTGTGGGTATTGACAGTTCGTCTCGAATGATTGAACAGGCTTCAAAGGCTGCGTGCACACTTGAGAAGCGCTGTAGCGGTGTTCGCGCACAGGTTGTTAAGGCTACAGCAACGGATATTCCTTTCGACAATAACTACTTTGACGTTTTAATCGACAGTTGGTGTTTGCCACATCTAGCACGAAAAGGAACGCATAAAAAAGCGCTTGAGGAATATAGAAGAGTTACTTCTAAAACAGGACTCGTCATCATTTCACCTTCTCGTCCTTGGACCGATTGGCCGATCCGCCTTCCCGGCCTTTCGGAAGAGATTGAAAGAACGATAGTTAAAGTTTTCCCTGCTTACGAAGAAAAAACATTAATTAACAATCGCTGGCCAATAATAAAACTAGACTACAATGTCTGGTCTTGCCAAAGCTAGCACGAGTAGCCTCCACTTAATGCCGTCGTTTCAAAAGGAAATATTTTTAATGAGCAACAGTTCCCTTGTAAGGCATGGGCTTCATTGGTTCCTTTGTCAAATGGTTGTTTAGTTCTGAACAAGAAACTAGTCCAGAAGAACGCGAACTGGTTGAGGAACAAGCCCAAGAAAACATAACACGCCAGATTATTTCAGAGGAAAAAGTTGAACTATCCATCGTAGACGATATTATCAGAAAGGCAGAAAGACTTATGAACGCGCTGCGCCCCGATGCAGGAACACAAGATACCTACTTTTTCGTGCTAAGTGAACATTTTCCAGAAGACTTAATCGAAGATCTCACACTTCTCAAGAATCCGAATAAATCCATAAAGGAACGCGATGCAGCAATGCAATCCGCACAATCGATTTGGAAAGATTGCACCGAACCAATAGGCACGAAATTTAAATACATACAAAAATTAATACAAGATGCACAGGATAAAACTGAAAGCAGAGCCAGAGCCGGAATCGCGTTATCACTAATCGAACAGCTGGACAGCGATATTGGCGCCCTTAAAGCCCAATTCGATGCAGAAAAACAAAAGCGCGCCACAAGAGCAACTCTGCGCCAACAAGAAGCGGCTTAAATGGCAAGAGTTTATTCTAAAAAGCCGGGTGATGGCGTTAACTCAATTCATCAAGGGAAAATTGTTCGTCGCATTCTTCACAGTTATAGATTTCATTAGGAACTAGTTCTTTGATTATAGCGCCACACTTTTTGCATTTAAACTTGGTCTTTTTGAATGTGGCTCTGCTAAGCAAGATTTTTACCATTTCGGCCATAATATGAGCAGGTTCTTTAACTTCTTTGCTGAACCTTGCTAAAGCACAAAATTTATATATGGCTTCCAAAGAGTAAGGGTAACATGGATCAGCACGAATCAAAAGAACAGAGCGATTATCTTTGGCAAGGAAAGCCCAATTGCCAAGACTGCTAACAGCGACATAGTTAAGACTTCTGCAAAAATATTCACTGGCTCTTGCGGAAGCTATGAAATAATCCGGCCGTTTGAGCGACTTGTTTCTGGCTTCACGTCCTTCTGCCCTCCAGTAATTGACCATCCTGCTTACCTAGCAAGAAACATAAAGACCAATGAAAAATGCGTGCTTAAGTTTCGGGGAGGTGAAGGGCTTGTAGATGAAGCAGTCATATTAGAATATCTCAGAGGAGATTATATTGTAAAAATCTTGGATTCACACCTTTGTGGAAATCACCCGTTCATTGCATTGGAATTTATGGATGGTGGCGAGTTAATTGATCAACTGAGGAGAAAACTTATTGGCATTCCAACAGCTCTCAGACTATTCCATATATTAGCTCAGGCAGTATATCACCTGCACGAGAAAGGCATAGTTCATCTTGATCTGCGACCACACAATATTCTTCTAAGCCAGAAACTCTCATCCGTGCTGAATGGAGAAGAATCTCAGCCTGATGCATTACGAAGTGCATTAGCTGGCCTCAAATTAATTGATTTTGGGCTATCACGCGCACTACCTGAGTGTCCCATACAAAATATTTCTGAATACAGGGCAAATTTCGATATCGGTACTCCTTATGCTCCGGATGATCAATATGATATGCGCGATCCAACAACTGCCATGGATGTTTTCGCTCTTGGCAGGATAGGTCACGATCTCGTATATGGCATATCGCCTACATGGAATGTTAATTATAGATGGAATATGGATCCGGATCGTACGAGATTCGAAATTGATACTGCATTGAATGACCGCTTGGACTCCTTACTGGAACAGATGCAGCATGAAGAACCATCATCAAGGCCCGGAATAGATTTTGTGGTTGAAGAATTAGAAAAACTCTTCTAATTCTGGCACGTGACTTTTTAGAATTTGAAAGCTTAAAACTCTTGCAGGGCTCAAAGGGCTACGAATTCTGTTTTGAGCTGTTTTAATGAGGTTAGTGTTTTTATTTTTTCAATACCTTTTCTCGAGATTACGTTTTTGATGAAGTTGTAGAATGCGTCTTGGTCTTTTACTCTGACTTTGACTATGAGTTCCCAGTCGCCTGTGCAGATGTCAACGCTCTCTATTTCTGAATGTTTGGCTAGATCTTTTCCGATTCTTTCAGGGTTGCCGTATTCGTCTGGAGACAGGTTTATCAAGGCAAAACAGGTGAAGCCTTCTTCTATTTGCTTGTAGTCAAAAACTGCTTTGTACGCTTTTATGGCTCCTTCTTTTTCCAGTTTCTTTATGTTGTAATGTATTGTTGTGGAAGGCACAATTAGTTTTTTGGCTATTCTAGCTATTTGCGGCGTGCAGTAGCCTTCTTTGAACAATTTAACCAAGTTGGAACGAATGTCTCTCATATTATTGAATAATATTCAACTATTTATAAATATTTCGCTATTTATTCGCATATCATTCAATTAAATATATAGAGGTAGGCAAATTGATACTTGTATGAGTCTTTGTGGACTTTAAACATGGAGGAAAAGAAAATGAAAGAAAAACCAGTATTGAAACCAGACCTTGAATTGAGAAGCGATAGAAGGTACCGAATACAGACAGCCCTAGACCCACGTGCTTTAGCCAAAGTGCAGGGAAGTGAAAATCCTAAAGGGACACTCTGCGAATTGCTTGGAATAACAGGCTATCATCCTGGTCAAAGCGACGGTATTTGGGTTCAAGAAGTAAAAAATGAACTGTACTTAAGATGGAAACCGCACACAGGATGGAATTCGGGCACCTATTAGTGGCGCGACATTTTTACATTTTTATTTTTCGGGCATATTGAGTTAAATATAAAAAGAACCCTCATCACACTGTACACATGCAAGAAATTGAAATACTCGTACAAGTTGAAGGAAGCGCTGAAGAAGCACTAAAGAAGTTGTCTAATTTATGCAAGTTTTTGAAGTGCAGCGAAACAAAAGATTACTATTTCTTCGAACCACAAAAAGGCCGCTTCAAACTTGGAGAACACGGCCTTGACGAATGCCTAAGAATCCGCATTCAACACAACGATAAGGCTAAATTAACGTACAAAAAAGACATCTTTGATGCAAAAGGCCGTTGGACTCATTCCGAAGAAGAAGAAACAACAATAGAAGACCCACTAATAATGAAGGATATTCTAGAAAAGCTCGGCTACAAAGAACTCGTAGAAGTTGCCACCAAAAAACACAAGTTCGAAACTCCCGAATTCCACGTTGTTCTTGAAGAAGTAACAAAACTCGGACTTTTCCTAGAAGTTGAAGCTATAAAGCTTCTTGGAACAGTTGAACAAACAAGAGAAAAAATCAAGCAATTCCTCGCACGAACCGGCCTCACTCTCTTACCAGAATCAGGCATGGGAAAACCAGAACTACTACTTCGAAAAAAGAACCGAACAAGAGAATAATCCTACTTATGCAACCCAAGTATTTCGCTACTGGAAACACGAATAAACTGCGCGAGGTCAATCAAATATTAGAATTAGAACTTAAGCAGATTAAAGTAGACTTGATAGAACCGCAAGGCCTTAATCTTGATGAGATTATCAAAATCAAGGCACACGATGCCTTCAGAAAAACTGGTAAAATGGTTCTTATTGAGGATACAAGCCTGGAATTCGAAGCGTGGAACGGGCTTCCAGGTCCACTCATTAAATGGTTTCTTGAATCAGTAGGAAACGAAGGAATATTGAGAATGTTGGCGAATGAACTAAACAGGAGAGCTGTGGCAAAAACCGCCTTGGCTTTTTTTGACGGCCACAAAAGCCACGTATTCATTGGACAACTTCAAGGTAAAATCACAAAACAATTGCAGGGAAAAGAGGGCTTTGGGTGGGACCCTATTTTCATTCCTGAAGGATTCACCAAAACTTTTGCAGAAATGAGTTCAGAAGAGAAGAATGCGATTTCCATGAGGCGCAAAGCACTCCTGAAATTAAAAGAATTCGAAAAAAGAACGGTGCATATCTCTAAAATGAGTTGATCAGCATATGGAACGCAAGAGATACCAACAGTTAGTCGAGGAAACCAAGAAGACAGGAATCCAACGATTCATAGTTGGAGCAGTGATTCTTTGCAATAAAAAAGTTCTGCTTCTTGAACGACCAAAGGATGATTTCATGGGAGGAATATACGAACTTCCTAGCGGCAAAGTGGAGGACGACGAAGAATTAGATAAGGCGCTTTACAGGGAAGTTTTGGAAGAAACAGGCCTAATCGTTAAAGAAGTCCTTTCAATACTTCCTCACTTCAATTATCTGTCTGGAAACGGCAAGAAAACACGGCAATTTAACTTTCTCATAGAAGTGACGGATGCACAAAAGATCGCATTAACAGAACACGAACGCTATGCATGGATTGGGAAGAATGAACTGTCAAAGTACAACATAACAGATAAAGTAAAGAGAATCCTTGCGGCCATTGAACGCGTAGAAAAGAGGAAGTTTTAATGAAACTGACCCGGGCTTACAAAGGTTTCACGATTGAATTCTTTATGCCTGACAATATAAAACAGATTTTTGAGCAAAAAGGAATTGACGTACAGAAATTTCTATCTGATGACTGGCAGTGGTTCGAAGTCACACTATTCGAACACGTTGACGAAGATGAAGACGGCATTCCTGAACAAAAATTTGGCAAAAACTTCACCATACAATTATATGGCATTATAACCGGTTATCAGGATGAAAAAACAGAAGGATTTCAAACCGACATTCCTTTTGATGAAAAGATGCTTATCTCTGATGGCACAATAAATGTCGAATCAAAATTTATCGTGCAATACCGGATTGTGAGGCTAAAATGAGAATTTCCGAATTAAAAGGTATCGCGAATAACTTGTGCAGTCATCTTGATAGCCAGTTCACGTTCGGAGAGTTCAAAAATTTGAAAGTTCCTCTAGAAATTGATGTTTTAACTGACCGATCACCACTCGCCAAACACTGCTGGAAATTCATTAAAGAAAAAATCAATGAACCAGAACGCATCAAGAAAATCACGCTCACCGTCCACCGCAAAACCCTTCAAACCTTCAAAGTCGTCATCAAAGTCGATAACAAAGAAGTCATCGGAAGAACAGCAAGCCTTTGCAATCCCGGAATAAAAATCTAGATTCATCTTCTCGTTATGTTAAGTACATAAAAACCAGAAATTACGGCAAGAAAATTAAATATTACTCCGAACAAATGTGTCAAGGCTGTTGCCCGATTGAATATTAGCGTAAGCAAATGATTTATGCCGAGAATGAATGAAATTATTACCAACACTAATGTAAGATACTGTATTGTCCGCAAATCATTAATTCTTAATGCGTACACAATGGCGAATATCATTCCAAGATTCCATAGCGCAATCTCACGCTGCCAACCAATAGAACCATTCCACAGCGATGCATTTGCGATTAAACCCGAAAAGAAAAATTGCATGACAAAAACGACAGCAGCAGCGAAAAGCCAACAATACAAGAAAACCCTGATAATATCCTGCTTTTTCATACATAATTAAGAAACACTATTATTTAAGTAATTTTCCATATGAATAAAGAATAAGCAGAAAAAACACCTATATTCTCCTAAAGCTTTCCAGCCTCTTCTTGAATTCTTGCAGTTCTCGTTCTATGATGCGCGTGGCTACTTCCGCCATTCTGTGATTATGGAATACGCAATAGACTTTCAGCAAGTCAGCAGTCGCTCTCGCCACTTTGATATTTACTAAATTGATAGAACTAGCCTGCCCTCTACCAGAACCTGACCGTTGTACTCCTTCCTCATGTTCTTGTAGGGACACCATAACCATACCTGATGCGCTTTCCATTCCTTAACAGAAAAAAATTGTTCCATAGTGAAGTCTATCCAGATGGAGCTGCTTTTGGGAGTCTGACGACTTTTGAAATCTGCCAGAACCTTACATTACTAAGTCTAAGTACAAACATAAGCTCCAATACCTCCACATAGTATTATGTTTTCTAAGAATATAAAACTTCTCAGCGTACAGGTGTCACTATTTAGTAGTTATTTTTAGAAAGGTTTATAAAGCGTCATTCATGATGGTCTTCTATGAGCGAACTTGACACACTTGTAGAGCAAATACACAAATTACTCGATATTCCAGAAGCACTCACGTTAGATATTGCGGTCAATGCAGAAAACTTTGCCCTGTCAACAGAAACAAAGCAAGACGCAAAAAACCAACTAATAGAAAGACTAGGACTAGATACTAAGCAATTCAGTGTTCATTCTGCGATAACTACAATAATTGACAACTTGACATACCTAAGAGAAATAGGAGTTAAGAGGGAAGACTTGGGAAAAGTCGTGACAAGGCTTCCGCAAGTTCTTGGGCTTAGTGTTGAAGATACTATAAAGCCAAGAGTTGAATACTTGTTAAGCATTGGAATTAAGAAGGAGGATATTGGTAAAATAGTGGCAAGGCTTCCAGCAGTTCTCGAGCTTAGTGTTGAGGACTCCATGAAGCCCCGCGTTGAGTATTTGTTAACCATTGGCGTTAAGAAAGAAGATGTTGGGAAGATTGTGACGAGGCTTCCCCCAGTTCTCGCTTACAGTGTTGATGGAATGCAGTCTCGTGTTGAGTATTTGTTGAGCTTGGGAGTTAAGAAAGATGATTTGGGAAAAATCGTGACAAGGCTTCCATCCGTTCTTGCGTTCAATATCGAGGATACTATGAAGCCAAGAGTTGAATACTTGCTAAGTCTGGGAGTTAAGAAAGAAGATGTTGGCAAGATTCTTACGAGGCTTCCACAAGTTCTAGGGCTTAATATTGATGATACTATGAAGCCAAGAGTTGAATACTTGCTAAGACTGGGAGTTAAGAAAGAAGATGTTGGAAAGATCGTAATAATTCATCCACCAGTTCTCGAGTACAGTGTTGAAGATACTATGAAGCCAAAATTTGAATACTTAAAAGAAGCTCTTGGAAGCAGTGTAGACACAATAATAAAATTCCCAGCATATTTTAGCTATAGTTTGCAAGGAAGAATAAAACCGCGCCATGAATTCCTACAATTAAAAGGAAGAACAGCAAATGTTACAAGAATGCTCATCCCATCGGATGAAGACTTCTGCTTTTAAGTAGCCAAATGCCCGTTAGAAGAATACCAAAAATTCAGACAAGCATACGCTAAAGCAAATGCTTCATAAAACTTAAACATAGTACTGTTAAAGTCGGGCGACGGCTTCTTGTGAATTCAAATGTTCATTTGAAACTTCTGGCAGGAATTTTCTGTTAAAGAAGCATGCTCTGGCATAGCTTGCAATATTTGGGAAGCCGAAGAGTTTGGCGTCGTGAGAGAGCTGCAAGTATTCTGCTTTGGTCAGCCTGATTTTTAATGTGTGGTTGCGTGGCATTGTTAGACCTTTGGAATGATAATTCTGATTAACGCGTTTGGGTAAAGCCCTCGCTTTTGCAATTCTGACAAAATAGAATCGTATGCTTGTTTATTCGTAGCAGCTATTATCACCGGCCTGTTTGCAGAAAAATGCTCGTTAACGTGTTCTAACCAGCGTTTTGACTTGCCAGTTTCAATTTCTATCGCGATTGTTTTATCAATTAATAGATCTGGCCTGCAATTATCAAGTTGAGCTTCTTTTTGAACAGAGTGTCCTTTCGTTTCTAGAAGTTTTCCAATCTCCTCTTGGTAATATTGGTGCTCTGGGCTTGCTGAGTTTTTTGATTGATGTTTTTCTGTTAGTAGTCGCAGGTAGAAAGTTCCTTTTTTAGTCAAGCCCAAAAGCATTATTTGGCCGTTTTTATTCTTAATTTTATTTTGTAGTATCAATCCTTGTCCGAATAGTGTTCGTTTGGCAATATTTCCTGTGCCTGCGCTTAGTCCGGCATTCTTGTAATGATATACCACGCTTACTGTTGGGTTTTCCTTTATGGCCGTAAGCAGTTTTAGACTGTTTTCGTCAATTAGATGCGTTTCAACATTCGGAAGGTTAACTGCAGGAATTGCATTTCCAGTTTGCATGTGTTTTCTCACATGTTCGTCTGTTGTGCTTCCTTTCTCGATTTTGAAGTGCGGTATTTTGAGGAGAAATGGTTTTGGCCACCTGTCTTGTTGGCGCACAATAGCATATCCTATTTTGAGTTTTGACAAGCCTTTCTTGTCCTCGTCACCAAGTAAAACCGCGTTTGCGATAGTATTGATGTCCGCCTTGTGCTTTTGGTTTAACCCAAAAGTTGTGGCCGTATTGGCAAAAGCGATGTCGCTTAGTCTTGAAGCGAGCTGGTCGATTACTATGATGCTGGTTCCTAGTTCTCTTTCTTCTCTCAGCAATGTTTCCAGAATGCTTTCTTCTTCAACAATGCTTTTCTTTGGAAGCAAGTGGTGTGCTTCTTCTATGACTAAAACGTCCTGAAGTTTCTCTCTTTCAGCGTTGCTCAACTTGTATTCATGCCTATAGTGAAGCAATAGTCCCAAAAAGAATATTTTATCCTGCTTGGATAAAGCGTCTAGTTCGAAAATTATTCTTTTTCCGAGAACCTCTTTTAGCGGGAATGCCTGCTGGCTGTTGATTGCTTTTCCCATAACCCCGAAAGTCAGGACTTTTACGGCGCGAAGTGTGGATTGGAGCCATTGGCCATCCCTTGCGCCGGATTTTGGCTTGTATGATTCCAGCCACTGCAGGACATTTGCAAATGTTGGATATTTTTCTACATTTCCCGAGTAAACGCCGAAATTTTGGTAAAGCTGGTCCAAACACTTCACCAATAGGCTGTACGCGCCCTCGCCAAGAAAATATGCTTTGCAAATCAAAGCCACAATTCTACGGATGTGATTATGAGGGTCATCCATAGGCACTAGTGGATTGAAGTTTGTGATGTTCGCAACATTCCTGCCAATTGTGTATACTGATAGGTCGTTGAATGTGTTGAGAAGATCTCTGTAGTTTCTTTTAAAATCAAAAATCCAGAATGGTTTTTGGTGCAAGATTAACTGGTTAATCAAGTGTAAAACTAGGTTTGTTTTGCCCGAGCCGCTTCTGCCAACTATCGCGATATGCGAGAGCCATTCGTCTTCTTTTAGGAAGAAGTCGTAAAGTGGTTTGTTTCCATAAGTGATTTTGCCTACGTGGTAGGTTCCTTGTTCGGCAATTTCTTTTGGCGGAGGGGGAAGAAGTATCGTGTCATCGTCGTAATCTTTGCCTATGGCTTCTATCGCTCTGAGTTCAAGGTATTGCTCTATTTCTTTTCTTCCTTTAGCGTCTTCTGTTAAGTATACAAACCACCATTCCTGGCATTTTTTAATGCCAAGTATTGGTTCCAGTTTTTGCAGTAATTCTTTTATTTCCATTTTGCCAAACTCGTCTTCTCTTCAAGAATAACGTCCTGCAATGTCTGCCTGAGGCGTGTTTTTTCAGTCCACGAGCTGATTTCCAAACTTCTTCTCTGGTCAGCTATTCTGGCAAGACTATTGTAAATTCCATTCGCAATGCTGATATCCTGCGGAAGCGAGAAATTCCTGTCCTTAATCTGCAAGAGCTGGCTGCCAAAAACACATTCTTCAGTTAAGAGTTGTTCTAATTGTTTTTCGTGCAGTCTTTCACGCTCGTCAATTAAACCTTTGATGAACTCTTTTTTGCTTTCCAACTGCTCAGCTTTTTCTTTCGCCCACTTCTCAAAATCAAGTTCGGTCATACAATTTTTATTAGAAAAGGGAATTAATATTCTTATAAGGGTAAACATACCACTATTTTTCAACGGTTTTTGGACCGTTAGATAAACCCCTGACTTTTCTTCGGATTGATTACTACTGATGAGAAGCAAAAAGGCAAAAGTTTATAAATAACGGTTGGTTTACTAAAAATATGACAATAGAAAATTATCAACACAAGGAAGATGGAAACGCAAAAACATTATATCGAATAAAGTACGACGCTACTTCAATAAAGGGAATAAAGCCAGATGGTGATGAAGTTTATGTTTTAGCGAGTGGACTAGAAAATGCAATCGATATCTTCACAGCATTTTATAAAACAAGAGAGCCAAATCCAAGAGATTTTCCTACACCAGATGAACTAGAAGAAACTGATCGGTGGCTGGCAAGAAATGTTCTCAAATCAATTGAAAAGTTGGAAGGTGCTATTTTATTTGAAGAAGAACAAAAGAAATCTGCACCAGCAAAACTAACAAGTCATTAGCTAATTATTCTGTCCTATTTTAGACTGTCTGAAAAACTAAAAGTTTCACACGCAATGTCGTCACCCGGCACCACACCCTAGACATTCTCCCTAAGTCTTTCTTGGCGTTTCCAGAATCGCCCGAATCACCTCGCGTTGGAAGATTCGGGACCGTTCAGCAGGCGAATCGCCTGAATATCATCATCAGTTAAGTACAGGGAGAGCGCGCAGAGTGGACTTAACACAGCCGACTTGACACGAACCGTACCAAAGAGTAACCTGCCCTGAGGGGCAGGTTCCAAGCAGTCAAGAGGAGAACTCTCATGCCTATATACGTAAACCCTGAAAACGGTGACGTTCGCGAGATTCCATCCAACTCTTCTGCGGCTGATCTGCGCCGTCAGTACAACATTCCCGATGGAAGAGCGCTCGCACGCTGGACTGCTGATGGGCGTATCGAGAGGTCAGAACAAGTCAACGTCGAAGGAATTTACGTTGATTTACCAGATTATAAGCGGGGTGTAAATATTCATCGCATTGATGTCGACATACTGATTCTCGATAAAGTGCTTTTCAATGGAAGACACAACATCATCATTTCAAATGATCGAAGCAGCCTATTCGTTGAAGGATTTTATCTTCCTGATGGATATTCTCCTGATAGATCAAATATCCTCATGCTTTTTCCAGACGATTACCCAGAAACACCGCCCGGTCTATCATCGCGACAGGGAATTTATTTGACTCGTGGACTTGAATACAACGGCAGGCGACTCGGCTGTTCAAACGACTATCATTCCGGATGTTCTTGCGGGGATAGTCAAATGGTTCGCACGATGGCAGAAAAAGGATGGGCATGGTGGTGCTTTGCTCGTATGGCGCACTGGAATCCTCGAAGAGACGGCTTGCTTCAAGTCTTCACGGTTCTTTTAGAAACTTTGCAACACCCTCGCGCCTAAGAATGAACAAGAAACAGGCCACTATGCGTTGCTCAATAGTCATCCCCGCTAAAATGTGGCAATCATGCCGCTCTTGGGTTCTCCATGACGTAAAGCATGAAAATCATGCATTCATTTTCTGCCGAACAGAACGGCAGAAGAATGCGATAAAACTAACGGGCGCGCAGCTTCGACTCACTGAACGTGAAGAACTAGAGAACCAGAGTTCTATCGAAGTCCGGCTCAAACGCCAATACGTTATCAAAATTCTCGAATACGCAAGGAAAAACGAATTATCAATTCTCGATATTCATAGTCATCCGTTCGCAAAACACGCGCATTTCTCAGGCACCGACGATAAGTACGGGAAAGATGATGCCCAATGGTTGGCCAAGAAGATCGAAGAGGGAGTTTTTCCATCAATCGAATGGGGAATGATTGTTGTGGGACAAACGTCTGACCAAGCAAGAATTTGGGATCGCACTCATTGCGAATTTGTAGATGTAGCGAATATCGAACAGCCGTCAGATGAAGAAGAAAGCGAGCTTTACGACCGTCAATTGAGGCTTTGGGGCGAGCAAGGACAGCAGTCATTGGCCAATACAAAAGTTGCGGTTGTTGGATGTGGCGGAATAGGATCTGTCGTAGCAGAAGAACTGGCAAGGGTAGGCGTCGGTCACATACTGCTCATCGACAATGATTTAGTTGAAGAATCCAACCTTCCTCGCTTAATCGGAGTTGCCGAACACCAGATTGGCAAACCTAAGGTTGAGGCAATCACCCAGAGTCTAAAACAAAGCCGACCTAATCTCATCATCAAAGCTTTGAAGGATACGCTAAATCGTGAGAACATGAACGTTATTGCCGGTTACGATTTCATTTTTGGATGCGTTGACAACGACGGTGCGCGTAAACTCCTCAACAAGTCAAGTCTATCATATGGTATTCCATTTATGGATGTTGCAACTGGAATTATTGCAGATACTAAGAAGCGAAAAGTGGAACGTATGGGAGGCCAGATACGCTTCATCGATCCGGGCGTAACTCCTTGCTTACAGTGTTATAATGGTGCAATAGACCCTATGGAGGCGGCTGTCGCGCTGATGTCCGAGACTGAACGTACGGCAAGGATACGCATGGGATACGTTGAGGGCACTGCACTTTCTCCAGAAGCGGCCGTGCTACCACTCAATGCAATTCTCGCTTCTCTAGCAGTTGGCGAATTCACAAAATGGGTGACCAAATTTGACCGTCCTAAGATTTTCTTGCATTTTGATGCTCTTGAAATGAAATTGGTGATAGAACCGTGCGAAATGAAAAGAGTCAGTAGTTGCCCCGCTTGCGGACCAGGAGGATACCTCGCAAAAGAAAATCAGACTTCCACCAAAGAGGAACCTTCCATTAAAATCGATCAACAAATGCAGGCAGTTATAGATGCATTTCATAAAAATTACAAAGCACCGCGCACCGATATTCCTAAAGCAGATGGCAGTTAAATTGAGCGGGACTGTTTGCCAAGGACTAACTAGGAGTTAATTATCAATAACCGGGATTGGTCTTATATTTCCGAATGCTCTTGGCTCGTATGAGAATCCGGTAAATGCGACTGTTGTTGGTTTCATCATCATGCCCTCGGAGCCATAAGCAGGATGGACAAATAAGTGAAAATTAACACCATAACGTTCTGCGTCGAAGGCAAACGCATCGTCATCACCCGCAAAATTAATAACTTTATAATTCCCTTCGGCTGGCGGTGCTGGCCAGCGTGGTAGATTGTTCCTGTTCACCGTCCAATATGGATCATAAGACTGAACTAATCTGCCAAATGGGACCGCATGGATGTGGCTAGAGACCACCAAAAGGGTGTCATCCAAGGAAGCAAGGGCAAACAATTTTGAGACTTCGTTCTTGAACACTTCTCTATCCTGCCCCGACATACGTCCAGTGCAGTCTTGAGAAGCATCTGCAAATACATAGTTCATCAAACGAATGCCATTCGGAGCACTCCGGGCAAGAAAATAGCCGAGCAGTTCATTAGGACGATTACTGAGTTCAGTCACCTGTTCCTTAATCCCACTCGACAATACAATTCTTTCTAATGTCATTACTAGAAAGAGACGAAATTACTATTTAAATCTTTCTATTTACGCATAATAATTCATTTGCCTTAACGCCGTCACCCAACGCTCTATTTTCCATCTTTGTGGACCTGTTAGTGCTACAAGAAATTTAAGCTTTTGAATTCTAAAAGTTAGTATGCTTGACATCCACCATTATGAAGCGAAGTTAAAAAAAGCTTACGAATTATTGGAAAAAAGTGCTCTGAGCTCTGAGAATAAAAGCAAAATTTTATCGTTTATCCAATTAGCTTCTGCTAATGGTCTTTCAAAGCCTCGCATAATCAAATACTTGTGTTATTTGAGGCTTTGGGCGTTAAAATTCGCAAAAGATTTTGTCAAAGTAACAAAAGAAGATATCGAGCAAGCTCTAGCATCTCTTAACCAACAGTCGTATTCCCCTTGGACCATACAAGCGTACAAGGTAATTCTTAAAAAGTTTTTCAAATGGCTTTACAATTGCCAAGGCAACAAATATCCTGAACTTGTAGAATGGATCAGCATAGCCATACCCAGAAACCAGCTTCCAAGAAGAACACCTCACGAGTTTCCTACCGCAGATGATGTGGCGTTACTTGTCCAGAACGCGAAAAACACGCGCGACAAAGCCTTTATTGCTTGCATCGGAGAGTCTGGATGCAGAATAAGCGAGATTGGCAATCTTGCCTATCGCCATGTAAGCTTTGACGAGGATGGCGCAGTTTTATACGTTCATGGCAAAACTGGCTTTAGGCCAGTACGAATTGTCTACGCCAGCTTTTACTTGCACCAATGGATGGAACAGCACCCTGATAAAAATCCTGACTCGCCATTATGGATTAAAAGAAAAGGCAAACAATTATCACATCAGAGATTATACGAAATATTGAAACAAACTGCAAGAAAATCAGGCCTAAACAAGAAAGTCAACCCGCATAATTTCCGCCACGGACGCGGAACATTCTTAGCACATTTCCTAAACGGCTACCAATTATGCAATTACATGGGATGGACACCAGGAAGCAAAATGGCATCAGTCTACATACATATGAGCGGCAAAGACACCGACTCAGCAATACTACAACTACACGGCCTCAAAAGCAAGGAAAACCTACAAGAAAACAACCTAAGAGCGCAAAGATGTGAGTGCGGGCTTTTAGTGCCGATAAATGAGAAATGCAGTTGCGCAGCGAAACGTATATAAACCATCGTTGGTTGTTGCAGTGTATGCCAAAAGAACTCATATTAACGGTAACATTGCGCCCGGAAACTAAAGGATACTCTGTGCTTTGCACAGAACTTGATGTTGCAAGCCAGGGAGAAACAGTAGAAGAATCTTTGAAAAATATCAAGGAAGCCATAGAGCTTTACCTTGAAACAGCGGAAAACATTGGGGAATTGGACGCTGTTCTGGCACGATTGGGCTTGACAAGAGCGGACCTCAAAAAAGCAGTAATTGTTCCACGCATCATGACTGCGAGCGTGCCTGTTGTGCTAAGCGTGTAAGTTTTCTTTGTCAAGAACCACCAAGAATCATAATGAATAGTCGTGGTTCTTGGGCACGCTCGGAAACCCTGTGCTCATCCACGAGCTAAAGCCCAATGGTTTCCGCGCAGAGGGTTTCCGACGTATGAAGAATAATGGAACTTATTCCCTGATTCTGATGTATTGTTCTTCAACAATGATTGTTTTATGCCTTGCAGTTCGAATGTCAAAGCGTGTGAGAAATTTTTCGAAGAATTGGGATACGGCCCTGATGCCTTGGCTTTTCGGGCGCAGGATGATAAAGCCCTGATAATCTTTTGGCGGATAAAGCGTTACGTTTGAAAAATCAGCATCCAAAGTAACAAGTACATACTCTTTTTGCCTGCAATGACGGGCGAGCTCACGGTCTTTAACTCCGGATAGTCCTTGCGAGTAAACCGTGCTTGCCGTAAACCCTTTCCCTGCCAATGTGCTGCATAGCGCCGTGGGAATGTTTTCATCAAGCTTGAAATGCATTTTAAGCCAGCACTTCTTCCTTTGCAAGCGAAGAAGCGTAGAGCAGTGCTGCCTGAACGTCTTCTCTCTTCAAGCGGGGATAATTCTTGAGAATATCTGCAACAGTCGCGCCTTCCGCAATGCTCTCCAAAATAACAGAAACCAGCACACGAGTGCCTCGAATACAAGCCTTTCCGTGGCACACTTCCGGATCAAACGAAATACGCCTTTGCATAAGAAGAATAAAAACAAGCCGGATATAAATACTTTACGACAAAGCCGTCGGCCGGCATCCCAGGTTAAATACAGCGAGAGCGCGAAAGGTGGACTTAGCACACTGAGCCATACACTTGATTCTTGGAGCACTTTCCAATAATCTTTGTACGACAAAGCGCCATTCTACGCAAAATCCGGTACCCGCTTACAAGGACAGCAAAGCACCCGAGCAACTTAACTATGTTACAAGTGCATAGAAATAAATACAAGAAGCATTTATCTTCTTATCTTCAATGGAGATGGATGTTCCACGACTTTCGGATAGAAACCGTTTGTGCCAGTGATGATCTGTCATCTGTGGAAGTAAAATTCATACCGACTATTCGCTTTCTAATTCCAATCATTAGGCTGTTTCGTTCACGCCCTAGAATGTCTTTGCTGTCAACAATCCGGCTAGTCAACATTGCGTCCATCATCGGCGCCGGACTCTATTTGAAGAAAGAACGTAAGAATGGAGAAGTAATTGTGCGAGACTTTCAGGTGACCTGCAAAGGAGGCATAGCTTATGACTGGAATTCACGGATCAAAGTGAAAGTGGAAATCGCTGACATGAGGGAATCAACAAGGTTCCACATCTACAACGTGCGATTTGAGGTAGGCGATAGTGCTCAACATCATGGCAGCGCCAAATATTACTACTGTAAGCCAAACTCACATTGGGAACCATCGTAATCATTAATGAACACTTATACTGATGTCCCTTTACTTTTTCAACGCTACCCGCAATTACAACCAAGGATACCATGGCTACGCCTTCTAACTGCCTCTACGCCTGTCCAGCACATGAAAAGTCTCGGTGAGAAAATTGGAAATACCAATCTCTGGATCAAAATGGATGATCGGTCGGGATCGCTATATGGCGGGAACAAAATTCGCAAACTGGAGTTTCTACTTGGAGAAGCCGTTTCTAGCAAATGCGCTTCCATTCTCACAGCAGGTGCCTATGGTAGCAATCAAGCTGTAGCTACCACTCTTTATGGCAAAAATCTAGGTCTCAAAGTAGTTCTTCTACTCCATCCACAGCCATTAGATAAAGACAGTCCTGGCATGATGAATTTAATCGTAAACTACACTCAAGGTGCGGACGTACGTCTATTATCCTCTCCATTGATATTTCTTCGTGAGTATATTAGATTAGGACTTCAACTTCTTCCATTAGCTCAACAAAATAAAACATACTACATTCCAGCTGGCGCAAGCACAGCCATCGGTTGTATGGGTTACGTGAATGCGGCAATCGAGCTACATGAACAGATTGAGACTTGTCAGATGCCTCCTCCCAAAGCAATATTTTTACCCGTAGGATCAGGCGGAACTGTGGCAGGTCTCCAAGCAGGGTTTTCTATTTTAGGGGTTTCCTACTCAATAATTGGAGTAACAGTTCATCCCACGGCATCCTCCTACAGAGCCATTAACCGCAAGTCAGAAAAAACCATAGAACTACTTGCAAGACACAGCCACGAAATCAAGCGCAGGACTTCACCTTTATCTATGGTGAACCTTGCTTCTGGATATATTGGGGAAGGATACGGTTATTCCACCATAGATGGACAAAATGCGGTACGCCTGCTGCTGGAAACCGAGGGTATACTGTTGGAAGGAACATACACGGGAAAAGCATTTGCTGCTTTTTTGAATGAAGCGCGGAAATTGAGAAGTGATGCAGGACCCCTGCTTTTTTGGAACACTTCCAACAGCATTTCTCTAGCTTCATATCTGCCTCAGAAAATAGATTTTTCGGCATATCCTCCTAAGCTGCGTCAGATTCTTGGCGTCGCCCTAACCAAATAGCTACCGGCATCTTTGTCGATGATTTTTGTTGTAAATCCGCATTTCTTTAATAACCGCACAAGATTCTTTGGGCGGTGAAACTTGCTATTGCAGCCCAGTATCCATTCAACGCACTTGACGATTTTTCCATTTACAGTTCCTGGATCAATCTCTTCTATGATGAGCCTTCCATACGGCTTTAGCACCCTCCTCATCTCACGCAATATGGTCAGCTGGTCTTGCATGTGATGAAATGCATCTGTGCAAACAATCATATCTACAGTTCTTGGTCGGAAAGGAATAGAATTTGCACTTCCTAGAATCGTTCTCACACCTCTTTTTTTCGCATATTTGAGCATTTCGGCAGATTGGTCCAGTACACTTATCGTCTTAACAAATGGTTTTAGTGCTTCAGCAATCACTCCCGTTCCTCCGCCTATATCAAGAACAATATCAGTCTTCTGAGGTTTTGCATATTTGATAAGCTTCTTGGCCGAGGGATGTCGTATGATATCGTACCACCAAATATGATGAGAAAAAATGTCCATAGACGACGTATAAACTCTGTGAATATTAATCTTTTGATTTTGCAGAATAACCCGAATCACTTCCAATTACGTCAACCGAGGCTATTCCTCGCCCGAATTACCCGAATACCTCTAACTCGAAATGGCTTGGCGCCGTCGGCCAACCTCAATCTCGATAATTTTTGCATATGAAGAATAATGATTAGCCACTGGACAATCATCCGCAAAGAATAAATAGAAGGGCAGCATAATTATTTTTGGGAGTAGTGAGTGAATCTATTTTTGTGGCCCGCGAAGGGCGCACTTGCTTAAAAGGATTGATGGTAATGATAGAAGAATGGTCGAAAGAAAAAAGACAAGACGTGAAAACGTCAGTCTGCCAGTCGGTCTTCTCAGACAGGTTGACAGAGCAATCGAACAATCAGACTTATTTACTTCCAGAGCCAGATTTGTAGAAGAAGCTACCAAACAACAGTTGTACAAATTACTAAATCTAAAAATCGTAGTCTACGGCATCAAAAAGCCAGAACAAGAGAAAATTACTTAAACCCCGGACGACGACGTCTTAGTATTGATGTAGAATTTGTGGCCCGTTGATGGCTACAAGACTTATTAGTAAAAAATTCTCCTAACTTTTTATGGATAAAGCCATAATGTACATCAGAAGGAGCACGGATATGCAGGAAGCAAGCCTTAATGACCAGCGCAAGGCAATTCAAGAATATGCCCAGCATAATAAATTCAATATTTTGAGAGAGTTTTGTGATGACGCCATTTCCGGAAAGACTGTTGAGGCAAGGCCCTCATTTCAAAGCATGCTAGAATTCGCAAGAAACAATAAAGGTTCAGAGTGTACTTTACTTGTTTATGATGTGAGCAGGTTTGGCAGATTTGACAATCCGAAAGAGGCAACTTATTGGGAATTCGAACTCGAAAGAAACGGAATCAAAGTTCATTACGTAACAGAAGGATTCTCAAATGACGGCAGTTTAGGCACTTACATAACCAAAGTAGTAAAAGATGCAGAAGCATCAGAATACATCAAAAAATTATCCAAACTTACTAAAAGAGGCATTCAAAGCTGCGCTGAAAGAGGCTACTGGACAGCATCCCAAGCACCATACGGCTACGTGAGAGCAGTAATAGACCCAAAAACCGGCGGAATAGAACTAATTCTCAAACCCGGAGAACGAAGAGCAATAAGAGGCAACAGAATCAAGCTAGTGCCTGACAATTCAGAAAAAGTCACAATACTCAAAAAAATATTCGACCTATACTGCAACCACGAACAAGGACTATTCTCAATTGCAGACTATCTGAACCGCAACAACATTCCAAATCCCTCAGGAAAATTGTACTGGCACAAATCAACCTTGCACAATATTCTAAGAAATCCCGTTTACACTGGTGTTATTTCTTTGAATAAAGGCAAACTTACAGAAGTAACTTCAGAAAAAGCGCACGCAGCACTAATCGACAAAGAACTTTTTGAAAAAGCACAACAAAGACTAAAAATAAACGGATTTGGAAGAAGAGGCGGGCACACAACAGCATACATGCTAACAGCACTTGTAAAGTGCGAGCAGTGCGGAAACAACCTGCACGGAGCAACAGACAACACCAAACAAAGAAAAGGATACCGATGCTCAGGATACACCTGCAAAGGAAAAAGTGTTTGTAGCAGCCCGTATTATCCGGCTGAACTACTGGAAAATCCAGTCCTAGATTATATTAACTCGCACACAAGTTCTCCAGATTGGAAACAAATATTACAACAAGGACTAAACCATGCTCTGAGGGAGGATGAAGACGGTCTAGTAGCAAGATTAACCACTTCAAAAAAAGATTACGAACAGAACAAGACGAGAATCAAAAACCTGCTCGGAGCCATAGCAGACGGCCTCCCAAGAGAAACAGCAATCAAGGCCGTTCACGAGTTGGAAAAGACACAAGAAAACCTGGAACAAATAATAAACCAAGCCGAAGCCAAAAAACACGAAGGGACACAATACAGATATGAAGCCGACCAACTTTACCATCTCGGCATAGAATTTGATACGCGCTTTCCTTTATTAACGCCGCAAGAGAAAAAGAAACTCATCAAGACATTCCTCGCCAAAGCCACAATAAATCACACTGCAGCCATAATCACATACCAGTTCTATTCAGTTCCACTAATTGGAACCGCAACAAAACCACCAGAAACAAAAACCACGCCCATAGTAATAACGCGAAAAAGAAAGGGAGAAAGACCGGGCAGTTCAACAAAAAATTAAACAAGTACGCTGGATGACGGCGTTCCACTTGAGCGTTTCAAGGGATTCGGGGAAGGAATAGCCCTGACTGACGGATTCGGGAGAGATTCGGGCTATTCGGCGAATCGCAATTAAGAAAATATTAGCGTAAATATTAAATACTGCCAAGTCTGGAAAAACGGCATGCCACAATTACCAGTTATCAAGCAAGAGGTATCGAGTAATCTTAGAAATTCAGGGCTGAGCACAGCCCAATACGTAAGGCTAAGGTATGCGAAATACGATGAATCGGACATTCTCTTAACAGTAGAGATTACAAGAGAAAAAAGTCAAGCCGTCACTAATGTTCGTCGAATACTGGAAAAAAAAGTGTTGCAACCTATAGAGGATCATCATTTGCTTTGGGAAAGGTATGGGCGAACTAACGTGAGACCTGTCCGCATTCAAAGAAAATTGATGAGGCAACAAGTGTTTCATTATATTCTGCGAAAAAGGCCCCAAGGAATTAAGCTATCAAATTTGGATGTGCCCCTGAAACACCAGGGCTGAGATTTATTTTTCTTCGATCAATGATTCAGAGTTAAAACAAAGAAGAGAGCAGAGAGCGTCGGATATAGGCAAGCCACATAATTGCTCAATCCAAAGCCATTGTCCTACAGGATTGGCTTCTAGAAAGAAATATTCGTTATCCGGAGTCACTATCAAATCGCAGGCCGCAAAATTTAAGCCTAGCTTTTTAATGGTTGAAAGTAGCCTATCCTCAACTTCCGTTGGTAAACTCATCGAGAAGTGGGGCACGTTCGGGAAATCATAATTTCTCCAATCAGTCTTTGTTAAATCTGATTTTTGTGAATGGATCGCCGCAGAATAAACCCGGTTTCCAATTACCGTACTTCTCACTTCGTATGCTTTCTCAATGTACTGTTGAAAGAGCATTGGAACTGTGCCCACGAGAGCAGCACGTTCTTCGATGTCTTTGTGGTCAAGCAAACTGGTGTAGAAGACCTTCGCCTTTTCATTCTTGCTAAGTATGACTGGTACCGACATGGTTTTTGTACAAATTTTGCCATCGTATTTTTTCCAAAAAGCAAATAAGACTTCCGGATTATTGGTTACGATCGAATCTGGAACTTTCCAGCCGCAATTTTGCGCTACCCGTAGACAATAAAGCTTATCCTCGGAAGCCTTTATCGACCACTGGTCCGAAACCTTGCGCTTAGCTGGAAAGGATCTAAGAGAACGAGATAATGCCTGACTCTCTCGTATCTGTAGGATTTGAGCGGGTTCCTTGTCGTTGTCTGAGACATCAATATTCCGCCTTAGCCATATAGAAGTCAACCCATCACATACGATATGTTGCCCATTAACTAGTAGATTTTTGCCATAATCACTTATGACCAATTTATAATTCGCTAACGAGTCCAGTTTAATAAAATAGACTGCCGCATTTTTCTCTAAATACGGCAACAGATGAACAACGTGTTCATCTGTGGACAGGGAAATAATGACAACTGTCGGCTTGCCAGCCATCTTTAAGGATCGCTGTCAGGCTGGCTATCCGCATATTGCGGGTTTCCAGTAGGAACCGTCGTAGCGGTGAACGTATCGTAAGTAGGGCTTAGATTGGGCGTCGTTACCGGATTGACAGGAGTCCACTGCCACTCATCAACTGATTTCAGCTCTTTATTTTCATAGTCTTTCAGGAACCTTTCCGCGAACGTCTTCCGAGCGGACCCTTCTTCCACCGTGAGCATCATCTTTCGCCTCCTTAAGAGTCTAAGCCGTACAATATAATGAACCAAATACGGAGGTGCCGTCAAGAAAAATGTTACGAACACCAGCCTAACTCACAAAAACCAAATCGGTTGTGTCCACCCAGTGCGCTCTTGCTGTACTTAACCCTTTGAAGCCGGATGACGGCATTCTATATCTGACCAGATGCTTATTCCATCATAGCATTCCCGTTTGTCTTCCGCAATTGTAGCAGTGTCCTTCTTCTACGTCAAATTGGTCAAGCAATAACATGCAGTTCGGGCATCGTATCATGGTTTTCCTCCGCTTAATGGTTTTTTGGCTCCGCTTAATTCGTTCTTTTTATCGTCGATACTTGTCGTTAGGCGGAGATTTGTTGCATTATCTTGTTGTTCTCCGCTTGGGAATTGCCGTTTAAGGAAGCGTGGGATGTGTTGGCGTAGCATCACGAAGCCTCCGAAGGTGTTGGCGTAGCGTTGTCGCCAGTGTGCGCTGGTGAGAATGAAATACCATCTGTCAGGATAACGCTGGGTGAGTTGCGCAACCTTGCGCTTCAGGTAGGTGGGGTGATACTTGAGGTTGCTTCCCGTCTCTATCTCAAGCGCAATCGCTTCCCCACGCTCATTAGTGAATACTATGTCAGGGTTTATGTTGTCTGTTCGTGCAGTTTCATCACTCTTTACCTTGTTGGTATAACGCAAAAGTTCTTCGTAAATAGTGTGCAGCAGGAAAGTATGTTCTTTGGTATGCCAACCAACCTTTTTCACAAGGAAAACCGAGTGCGTGTTTGAGCGCAGTGGAACGTGCTTACTTTCCACATAGTCATTTTTTAGCAAATATTCTATTTCTTCTTGCGAAAGCACACTTTTCTTGTAAAATCCCTTGCTTAAATCAAGATTGATGAGGACTTCACGCTTTTGCACAGGTGTTTCTACAGGAATATTGGCTTGCAGAGCTATGAGCTCATCAGGCTTGGTCGTGATAAGCTGGTGTTCTTCAGGACTGGCGATTATCCTGATTTCCTGATGGTCGTTCTCCATCATAAGCAAGCCCTCGCCAACATTCGCCGTCAACAAATGCTCACGTTCGGCGTAACTCAAATGAAAAACATCCTCAACACTGTCGATTATTGCAGGCTTCTGGCGCAACAAAATCGTATAGGAGCTGTTAGCAAGAACCGCTCTGCCCGCCTTGCTGTTCAGCAGGTCAGCAACGTCCTGCGTTATCAAAAGTAATCCAAGATTGAACTTTCTACAAGTCTTAACCACTTCAAAAACGAAACCTTCCTCTCCTGCATTTTGAAGCATACTCCACGCTTCATCAACAACGAGAAGTTTTCGTTCTCTGTCCTGCCTCATCTTGCTGTAAACATATTCCAAAATCAAATACATCATTACAGGTTTGACTTGTTTCGGCATATCGCCTATGTTGAACGTGACAAAACGGTTTTTCACGTCGAGATTCGTCTGCCTGTTCAAGAAGCTGAAAACACCGTCCACATACATTCTCAGGCGATTTAGCAGAGCAACGTAAGTTGTTCGCTCATACACACTTGCCTCATTGTTCATACGTTCAAGTTCCTTGTAAAGGTCTGAGAGCATTGGAGGAGCTTTGTCGTGATAACTGGTCTCGCTAATGCCTCTCTTGTCGTAAGTCTGGCTTATGGCTCTGTCAAGAACGGCTTTCTGAATTTCAGACAACTCTCCAAACATTACTCGGAACATATCCATCAAGGCAAGACGCTTTTCAACGTAGGAATGCCCGAGCAAATCCAATGGATTGATGATGGTATCGCTATTACGAGAAATGGTGATGACGCTACCGCCATACTTCTCAGTAAGCTTAGTGTATTCGCTTTGCGGGTCTATCACAAAGATTTTCGTATTGTTCATCAAGTAACGGCTTATGATGAGCTTGGCAGTGTAACTCTTACCACTTCCAGAAGTAGCAAGAATCGCGCCATTAGCATTTGCAAGGCTAAAAATATCCTTGATTATCGGCAATTTGTTCTTGTTCAAGCCCAGGAACACCCCGCCCTTCTCCAAAATCAAGAAAGGCGAAGTGAATGGAAAGAACGCGCTGACCGCATGCGTAGTTATGTTTCTCCTGATTCCAAGCTCGTTAGTGCCGAATGGCAGGACTGATTTCAAACCCTGCGCCATCCTGTATTTCGGCACGGTCGGAATGATGAGAATGCTGTTTAGTTGAGATTGTATCGTCTTAGTCTGAATGTCGAGCTCTTTCAGGTCTTTGGCTTTTACGTTGATGTAGAGGCTGACGTTGAACAGTTTTTCTTCTCCCTTCTGGATACTGTCAAGCACTGAACGCGTATCCTTGTACTGAATTTCAAGACTGGGCTGGAAACTGTGCTTTAATTCTGAGGCGTACAAGTCCGCTCTTTGCTTTTGCAATTCTTTGTTTAGCATAATCATCGTGTTTTCTATCGGGAAAGGCTCAACGTGAATACTCAGGTCAAAATTTCCCGCAGCCGTGATTATCTTGTCAAGAAAACCTTCTTCCACCATTCTCGGATAACCAACCGCAACAATAATTCTATTGAAATGTTGGTTTACTTTGATATGGTCAGACCTGTTCACAATCTCCTCAGGAGATATAATGTTGTAAAGCGTTTTATCCTGCTTCAAAAGTTCAGTTCTTCCTCGAGAATTGTTGAAGAATTTAATGAGGACTTTGATAAGCTGTCTTCCAGTCAGGCGTGCGCTTTTCAAATTCATTCCTCTCAATAATTCTGAGATGATGTTGAGCTGGGCTTCCAAACCCATGCTGTTTTCCTGCACGGCAATCAAGAAACGCCTGTTAACAGCAAGCTTTTCCTTCATTATTTTGTCTAAATAGTTCTTGTGAGCGTTGAAGAGCTGTTGGTTCATCTTGCCAGATTTTCTCACCTTCAATTCCAACTCTTTCAAATACCTATTCAGATTTAGGTCGTCGGTATACATCAAGAACTGCACGGGAAAATCCAAAGCGTTCAAAAACTTCTGAAACGAATGAATAATGCTATCTCGCTCATCTTTTGGCTTGATTTTGAAGTTCAAAGGCTCAACCATAAGCACGGCAACTTTCTTCTCGCCCTGTTTCGTCTGAACATAATAGCAAGAATTCTCGATAGCGTTCAGCTTGAGGTATTTCTTCATCCTGTCGTCAAACATCGTGGCTTTTCTGAACTTGAACCACGCATAAAAATCACTAATTCTCTGCCACAAATTCAAATACATAAACATCAAACCAATGCTTGCAGGAATAAGCGCCAAGCTAATACGCGCAGGAATGCTGAAATGCGTTTTGGCATATACCAAAAACGAGGCAATGCCAAAACCTGTCGCGTACAGCAATTGGTCTAACGTGAGATTGAAAATTATTCGTTCCTTGTATTGCAAACTTTGTGGTATTTCGTAGCTCATCTTGGCCTCGCACGATAATCTTTTCTGAACTTGCTCCAGTATTCTCTATCACTCGCAGGATTCTGCTCGATTTTCTGTGAACTTCCAACAAGGAAGTGACCTTTCAGGAACATCATTCCCCGAGCGATATCCGTGCGCATCACGCCCATCACTCCACGAGCAATGGCGAGAAGGGCAAGCACAATCATCAAGGAGTTGACTAAAGCAAACGCTCCAATCGTCAACACGATTTTCACCATGTCAAAACTACCCACCTTGATTAGCTCAGCCGCTCCAAGCAGTACGAGGCTCGCAAAAAAAGGCAGGAACAAGACAAACATCAACTTGCTAATCACAAAACGCCCAATGTCCCTCAGAGGTGGAATAAAGTAAAAGAAAATACCAAAAGGAAAAAACAACACTCCGATGCTCGCCAAAAGATAGTTCACAGAGAAAACTACCACCGTGACAAAAAGAACCAACATATAGAATATTCCGAGAGCTATTTCTAAGAAAACGTTAACCAAATTGTCAAGCGTGAACAGGAAAAAGTTAGGGTCGATAATACCCACAACACCAGCAGTAAGACCCGCACTAAGCTCGGCAACGAGCTTATAGACGAGAAAACTCGATTGCACGAAGAAAATCATCAAAATCGCATTTTGAAGCCATTCCTTCGCCCTTTCACGCTTATCAGCATTATAACCAGAAATAATGAAGTTCAAGCCTGCAAATAGGATAAACAACCCGTAAAAAATACTGATAATGTAAATGATGACCGCCCACAACGCGCTAAAAGCCTGCACGTTTGCCGGTTGCATCAACAACTGCTTCACAATCGAGAGAAACGGAAGTATTGGAGCATTAATTATTGAGAGTAAAAAATCGCCAAAACTTTCAAATATGCACGCAGGTAGGTTTAACAGGTCACATTCCATAGTTCCACTCCGAAATTTTTATGAAAAAAAGAAAAAAAGTTTCTTCGCTTAGGCGAAGAGTTGCACGACGAAAGGCGCAGCCCAAATCACAATCAAGCCCACAATCACATACGAAATCATGTGCTTGGCATTATCACGCTGCATCATATCACTGCCACTCGTCATGTACATTATTCCCGCGAATACGAGGAAAATCGCAGCAATCGCAGTCGCGATATATTTCACGAAGCTGTAGACTTTCCAGACAGGTTCGAGAATTTTGTCGAACGTGCTCGTATCGCCCGAATCCGAAGGCGGAGTCGCGCTGGCAGCACTAGCTGAGTAAATCGTCATCATCAGCATCAAGCTGGCCAAGGTCAACATCAGTACGCATCTTGGGCTCAGACTCCAAATCAATTGTTTGTTCTTTTTCATCTTCTTCCACCTCCATAGTTTGAACTTCTACTTCAGGCGTTTCGTCCAGCACAATCGCCGGCTCCATCTCTTCATCGAACAGCACGCCCTCGCTGAACGACAAACCCACCGTCAAAACCGCTGTAATGATGGCACCAACGAGGAGGATGCCTAGGACATCGCCCTGCCCACTAATCACGTACAGCAAAAAGCTGCACGGCAAGTACAACGCCCAAAATAGAGCATTCCAGATGTACATTTCAACGAATTTCATGGCTTGCCTCCTGGCACCCATTGGCGCCCTCGCTGTAACACATTGCACAGATATGCGCTTCTCTTCTACGCAAACGCCTTCTGCACAACTCACAACGCCGTAACTGATTGGCGTGTTCCGAATACTTCCACTTGCGCCCCTTCTGGCGCTGTGGCTTGAACTTTCTCATGTTGACAGACTCCCAGCATGCTGAACTCGAGCCCATCATCTACGTAGTGATAATCAACGGGGTATCGAGGAATCGAACCTCGACCACCGACTCCCAGGGCCGGAATACTGCCCTTATACGAATACCCCGGAACTCTATACTTATCTAATGCCAGAAAGAGGATTTAAACTTTGTACAACGTTTGTACGGACAAAGAATGACTACTTAAATCTTAAAAAAATACAGAATTACATAGCGTAGACCATAAATCAATATAATCCAGAAAAAGGCCGGCAATTCAGTTTATGATGAAACGAGGCATTCTCACCACGAACGCAAGAACATTCTTGCGAGAACAAAACATTCCGATGGCTTTGCTAACTACAGCAACCGACTTAGAGCACTTGCTATTTCTCAAACTAGTCTATGAAGGCAGAATTAAAGAAGAAAAAATCTGCCACTGCACACTTAAACAATTACTGAGAAAATGTTTCGACCTAGAACTAATTCCGGAGAATTGGAAGAAAGTGCTTTACAACTTTGCAGAACTAAGAAACATCCTTGTGCATAAGAGAGGGATGCTTGACCGAGTGACTCAAGACTATGAAAGCATACAAAAATTGAAGCAAATTGTCTTGCAAGTGCTGTACTTTGTTGACGTGATAAAAATAGAATACTCTGACAACTCTCTAGAGGCAGAGTATGGCGCGTTCTTGAAAAGAATTGATGACGAGTTAGCAGAAGTTATGAAACAAATCAGGTCGGCTTAAAGCACTTCTTTCTTATCATCTTGTTTGACAGCTGGCTCTTTTTTCTTGAACTTGGTTTTAAGCTTGCCCCACCAATGTTTTAAACCCCAAACTATGAGCTTCTTCACGTCAATGTCAAAGCTGAGCAGAGCAAAGTCAAGCAAGAACAAGCCAATAAAGAAGAAATTGATGATGATAGACGTTCTCTGGTTGATAATGAGAGAGTTAAAGCTTGCTACGAGATTGTTGTTCACGTTGACAAACTCGTTCTTCACGTAATTCACTTCAGAACGCGTCCTGTTAATCTCGTAAAGTATGTCTTCAATGTCTTTCTTGGTCACGTTGGTCGTGGTAAGGTTTATGTAACGCTCTTCGCTAAGGTTGAGGTTTTTCTCCAACAAGGCAATATTGGTTTCTAGCTGAGAGTTTGAATTCCTGCAAGAGTCACGCTCAGCGATATAACTTGCACAGGACTGTTGGTTAAACGCAGTTATTAAAGGGTAAAAGACCAAAGTGATGAACAGGAATAGCCCGATAACTGTGCCGATGAATGGTAATATTTCCGCTTGACCTCTAACTCCCATACGTTTTTGCTGGAATTCTGGGTTTATATGCTTTTATATTCGGAGTCATAAGTTTCCAAATGTTACTTTTCGGGGGAAAACTAATTATAGAAGAATATCTTTCATCACTCTGTGCCCGTCGGCAAAGCACGACATCCGCAAATCTCACATTTGGAAAAAGAGAGATTTGTGCAGCAATTGTACGGACAAACCAACGATTAATAGACGACAGGGGTTTGGAAAAAAGAAAGTGAGCAAATATCCCCAATACAACCCCGAGAACTTCTTAAGAATATGTGCGGTTTAAAAGGCTTTTGCCTGCAAGTTTACTCGTCGGAGGAGTCAACTGTTTGAAGAGTTAAATAGTCGAAACTATACGGGCATTATTGTATGATTCGATGGTTGCGTTAGGACAAGCTGTGATCATTGGAAACTCTCTCTAAGAGAGTAGGCCGAAAAGTTAGATTTTGTAAAATGCAGCATCGACCATATTGGAGAAAATGCAACAACCAACATATTGCGGAATCGATGTAGGCTTGCGAACGCACAAAGTGTGCGTGCTCGGCCCCAGCCAAGAAGTAATCGCGAAATTCACGATTGCTAATGACCGGCACGGGTTCGAGCGCCTTGAAAGCTCAATCACTCGCAAGACCAAAATATGCCTTGAACCAACAGGCGTTTACTGCGTAAACATCTTTATCTACCTAAAGGAACGCAGTTATGACGCCCGGTTCTGCGGCACCCTAAGCTCCAAGCATTTCAGAGAAGCCATTTACGCCAAGAAAAAACACGACAACCTGGACAGCCAAAGCCTTGCGAAATACCGCGTGGTGAATGAGCATCTTACTTTTGACACGATTAATTTCATCGAAACATTGCGCTCAGAGGCAGAACCCAGCAACTTATTACAACTTCGAGGACTTGTAGATGCATACAAGAACAAGTCAAATGAACTTACACGACTAAAAAACCAAATAACCATGCTCATAGACCTCCGTTTCCCTGAAAGCATCCAAGTATTTCCTGCAGAAAGAAACTGCAGGACAATTCTCACACTTTTACAGCACTCAAGGAAAGATATCCTTGCAGGAAAGGTTCGCGTTCGCAAAATAGAAGCACTCATCCCCCTCATAAAAGAAACTATTGGTCAATACGACTGCAAAACAGAAGAATACAACAGACTACTAACATCCATTAACGATGCTCAAAAAGAGCTTACAGACTCGCGAAAGAAAATCCATTCTGTTCTGAAAGAATCAGGATACGAAAGCCTGCTCAGCTATTGCGGATTGAGCGAAATAAACGTGGCCAACATATTATGCGAAATTCGCAGCATCAAACGATTTTCACGATATAACCAAGATGGCAACTTAAACACAAAACGCAGCATTCGAGCATTCAAAAACTTCCTCGGCATGAGCGTAACGAGCAACCAGAGCGGAGAACACGCAGGAGGACACAAACTCGTGAAATTTGCAAGCAAACGACTCAGAAATCTCCTATTCTTACTGGCACTAACGTATATCAGCATGCAAGAAGAATACCGCCATCGCTTCAATGGAGACTTAAACCCTTACAAATTCAAGGATTTGTACACGAAATATTGTGCAAGCAAGCCTAAGATGGTTGCAGTGACAAAAATCATGAGCAAAATCGCTATTGACCTCTTTTTTGTTCTTTCAAAGCTTCAAGCGGCAGATTCTCAAACCAAGCCTTGTACGGTTCCAATTCTTTCTCAATCGTCTCCGTTACAAACTCCTTCAGAGTTCTGCCTTTCAAAAAACAATACAATTGCGCTTTCTTCATCGTTTCCGGATTGATTAGTACTAGTTTACGCATGTTACCAACACCAGAGCGCCTACCTCCTTGAAGTGTAAATCAGTATGAATACGGAGCGCGTTTTCAAAATTACGCGGTCCCACACGCTTCCTCAGTCTTACAAAAAGAAGCACCCCTGTCCGCGCACTCACTTCCCGGTTGATCTCATCAATATACCGCAAGACATGAAAGAGCGTGCTTCGCGCAATTTCTTGGCGTAGTTCATGATATGTGACGATGCGGGATGCCTGCAACCGTTTAAGAACAAGAAGAAGCGCCTTGTCAATTTCCGACCTGAACACTAATAGAACGCTATGCTTCATAACAGGCCTTTAGGATTTTGAGCTGGTGCAAGAGCCTTCTTACGTCAATTTCTCTACGGAGCAAGCAATCACATAAGCGGTACGCTTTATCGGAAAGCCTGATTTCTCTATTGGAACGCAAAAATTCATTAAGATGCTCAAGATCACTGATTATCTGTTCGATTTCCATATTTAGCCTTCCCATCTGGAACAAAACCTCTTCCGCCCTTCGCCGGCTTAAAGCCTGGAAGCCAGTAATACGACCAGCGCAGTTTGGTCCTACACTGCTGTTGCTTCGCCATTGCCAAGATATTTCCGATACGCGTCAGCCTTGCGTTCATAATAGCACATTTTGATTTTCAAACGGTCTATTGGTGAGTGGTCTCGGCTTCTGCACCACAATGAGAACGCTTCACCATACCATTTATCGGCCGCCTTCAGCTCGTCCTGAATGCGGGTTTGCAGGTCTTGCGCGGTCTTCTGCTCAGTCTTGCGTACCTGTTCCTGCTGTCTCCACATCACCAACATCTTAGGTTCATAGTTGTTTGTCATTGTAACCACCATAAAAAAGAATAGAATCAAGCGTATATTATTTCGAGGTGTGGTGATCACCACACCACCAAGAAAAGTCATTGAAAAAATAAAAACACTCACCTCACTAAAACAGCTAAAAACAGAATTTGTAGCACTATAGAAGTAAAAATTAAAAACCTAACTCGCTTTCTAGGCGAAATGGTAAAAATAATCATCAGTAAAGCTACTCAGAAGCCGACTAAATACAAATGCAAAAAGTGCGGCACTATAATCAAAGAACTTGTTCCCGATGAACTATACAACTGTGAAAAATGCGACGAGCAATTCTCCTCTGATGAATTGAGTTAACCCGTCACCCTGTATCACACATTTATCAAAATCAAGATTTTAGCTTAATCAAGGTTATTTCTTCTTCTAAACCTGTCTTGAGATTAATCATAACTCCCTTCAAATATTTGCTCACAACAAAAGTTTCTTTTCCATTTATCATTTTTGTCTCAAAATCAACATAAACTCGAACTTTGCATGTGCAGGGCGGTAGCAAATTTCTTTGTTTGTCCCATTTTCCATAAAAGAAATATTCCCAATATTTCTCAATAGTGTTAAGTTCACGTACTTCTTCGGATCTGTACAATAATTTTCCATTAATCACGATAGGCTCTTGAAAAGCAAGTCCTCCAATGACTTCAAGTTCTGGCGGATTCATAAGAATAACCAAATAAACAGAGATTTTAAATATTTTCGTATTAGAGATAATAAAAATGAAACGCATAGAAGGGATAACTGACATATCAAAACTGGAAGATTTTGAGATTAGGTTTAGAGCTACTACGGTCGTTTTGAAAGCAGAACGCATTAACGAATCCAAACACAAACCTGCCCTGCTCTATGGAACCCCAATAAAATATACACCTGAAGGACTTGTGGATTCAATAGGCCCAGTTCGCATACAATATAATTCTGATAAAAAACAACCCAGAGGCCTTGGAAAACACCCCCCGCCAAAACGAGGCTATAATCGGGAGATACTTCCAGAAATAATGACACTCAACAACAAATTTGAATATTTCGGGCTTGGCGTTTATGCAGAAATGATCAACATACGCCTCCCGAAAGGCATCGGAAGTATTGATGAAGGTTACGCAGTTGAATACGACTCACAAAACAGAATTATTCGTTATGGCGAAATCGATATAAAATATGACGGCACTAGCAAAGTGCCAATCAAAGTAGGACCCCTGACTGATAAATGGGGCGTTTGGTGAGAACAACCACAACAAGAAAATCATCCCAAAAAACAGGGTTTTTAAAAGTGTATTGAAGAATGTATTATGTTCTTATCGAAAAGTTTAACAAAAAGGCGGGGAAGGGCATGGTCGTGAATCAAACTCTACATAGCTGAGACATTTGGTTTGGTTCTGTACTTTTTCGCATAGTTCAGGCTGATTGTTATCGGAAGCCACAGCTATTATGCAGTTGTCCCTACTTATATCAGTTTTCCAAGGTATGCTATTTTTCCAGTCTTCTACATATTTCATATCCAGTTCATCGCATAGACTCGCGTTGTTTGTGTTAACTGCAATCTCTGAAATACACCCTATGCGGGCTTGCGTTTCGAAATCATCGCAATAAGCCGGGTTGGTAGCTTCCGATAAACACTCGCTCTTTGATGAGAAGGTAATCGGCCAATAAATAAAGTGGTAGCGTCGGCCTGTTTCAAAGCACTCCTCAAAAGTTTTAGGGTGGGGACGGTCGATTGATTCACGTTCTTGTTGACATTCGCGCAATGTTTTACACCCAATCGCCCTCTCAAAACAATTCCGCGGATGACCTTCTTCAAAGCATCCTAAAGAACTAAGAACGCACTGATATGCATAGAAATATGGTCCAGTGCCTAGCGTATTCTTATTTCCATCAATGCACGTCTTCTCGATAATAGAATAGGAGCCATCGACTTTATCGATAGGAAACACCACGCCATTGTAACTCAACTCGTACACCCCTTCGGAAATCAATCTCACGTCAACGTCAAGCTTTCCTGAACCAGAGAGCGGAAACCCTTCAAACGCTTCATGTTCGTAAACAAGAGGTTCATGCCTTGGCACGATTCTTTCTGACGCATACTTAATTTCGTACTTTGCATTCTGAAATGCAAATATCAAAGAGTAATGATACGATTCGGAACTTCCTCCTTCCGACATAGAAGCAGGACCTCCTCCTGTCACATTTAAAATAGTGTAGTCCAAAGAATATTCGCCATCTTTAATTACGGCAGTGCAACCAGCTAGAGCCAGTAAAACCAAAACTGCAAGGAACCACCCATTCGCCTGCCTCCATTCCTTTCCTTTGGGTTTTCCAGAATCATCTGCCGTTCGTCTAACCGAGGCGCTTCTGCCCGTGAATGTCTTGAATGCCATAACCATAATGCTGTCGTCGGGGGTTTAATTAGTTTTCTGCCTTCTGAGAATATTTTAAATAGAAAGCATCATTCTGTTTTTTTATGGTGAATAAGAATCTGCGCAGGGAACTTCTTAAAATGATGGAAGAAGATCAAAAAATGCGAAAAAATGGCACTTGTGATCCTTCTGTTGACAAGCGCAATACTGCCCGTATGAAACAGATTGTCAAGAACTATGGCTGGCCCACTTACGACCTTGTTGAAAAAGATGGTGCCTTTGCCGCATGGCTATTAGTCCAGCATGCCGATCATGACTTTGCTTTTCAAAAGAAGTGTCTTCATTTACTAGATGAGGCAGTAAAACAGGGCCAAGCCGACAAAACCAATCTTGCATACTTAACTGACCGCGTTCTTGTCCACGAAGGCAGAAAGCAACTTTATGGAACACAGTTTTATGTTTCTAAGAGAAAATTTGGCCCTCGACCGATAAAAGACCGAGCAAAATTAGATGAACGAAGAAAAGCCGTTGGTCTTGAACCTTTTCACAAATACGAAAGAACTATGAGAAAATTACAAATAAAATCCCCCATTACGAAGAGCATGTAATCTTCATATGTTGGTTTTGCTTAACCAAATCTAAATAACTTTGAAATGAAATCAGTTATTTTTTGAAGGAGACTTTTTTGTGTTTTAAGTTCTTGTTCAATTTTTTGAAGGCGTTCTTCAGGGTTTCCGCAAATACCATTCATGCATGAATTGCTGGTGCAGTCAAAATTGTTCTGGCACGCCATTCCATCGGCTTTCTTTGGCTTGATGGTTTTATCAATGTCACAGAATGACATCACGCCCTGCTCGCTAATAAACCCAACTCCGAAAGGAAGGCATCCTTTATTTGTTTCGCAGCCATTACATACAGGACGTGGTGGAAGTGTGGCAGGGGGAATTACAGGTCGTGAAGGAAGTGTTGATTTAGTTATTCTTGATTCCTTATGTGTTCTTGATGCGACCGCTTTTACAGAATTATTTGTGATTTGCGGAGTTGCCTGCATTGGAATGTTTACTGCACTAATAAGAGTGAAATCCATGGCCAATCCTCTGGCCGTGTTGGTTCCAGTGAGTTGAACGACACGGAATATTGTTGAGCCATCAGCGAGGGTGTAGTCAGTGCCGATAAGTTGAGGGTTAACGTTTATGTTTTCTCCGTTAACATCCACAACACCGATCAGGCTAACATCCTGCAGGGATTTCAATTCTATGGTAAATTCTACTTTATTAAGAGTGTATGTCTTTGATTCGCCTAGTCGAAGGGTATCTGAAACTGAGTTTTGGGTATAAACAGGCTGAGATGATGGTGTTGGAACAGGTGCAGGTGGCGGAACCGGCGTTTGCGATGTGGTTGGAGCAAGCGGCACTAAAACTTCATTTTCGCTCACAACTTCATACGCCGCAAGATTTGGCTGATTCCACGTCTGAACAATCTTAACAAGGTCAACTGTTTTAGCGCCTTGCGCGGCAAGAACCAATGTGATAGTTCCTTGAGGGTGCACGTACAATTTTACAAGCCCTTTGCCACTAGGAACTGCAGAATCGCAAGGTGATGGGTTGCCAAGAATTTTGGAGGTTAATTGATTATTACACGCACTTCCTACCAAAATCGTATTACGCTGCGACACATCAGCAATATCAACATCAATTCCTGTTGAGCCTGCTGGCAATGGTGCAGGACCTTGTGAATCTTGCACATTATAAATTGCCTTTATGATTGAAATTGCGGCTGAAACATCCGAACTTGGAGCATTTTGGCCCACAACAACCACTGGAAGGTTTGAGCCAAAGAAGGTTGGATACTCTGAAAGCGAGACTGCCAAACTGGGCACGGCCAGTAGCAAAAACAAAGTGCATATGGTGATAACTTTTAACAAGCGCATAAGCACTATACAAAGATCACTTATTTATAAATGTTTCTCTTTTAACCACTCTTAAGTGTCAACAAAAGAAAGCTTTATAAACAGCATTACTATTTAAAATTTAATGGCTATGAAAACGCTATCCAAGTTGACTCGGCAGGGAATTCAGAAGTATGCAGAACAGGGCTATTGGACTGCTTCACAGGCACCATATGGGTATGCTCGCGCTGTAATAGACCCCGTCACGAGCAATATTGAGCGAATTCTTGAGCCCGGGAGAAAGAAGAGTAGGGACCAGAGAGTCAAGTTGGTTGCAGGAGATCAGGACAAAATCGAGGTTGTAAGAAAAATTTTCGAACTTTATGCTAACGGCGAACAGGGACTTATGTCGATAGCAAACTATTTGAACAAAAAACAAGTGTCAAATCCTTCTGGAAAACCTTACTGGCATAAATCAACACTGCATAATATTCTCAAAAACCCCGTCTACTTAGGAATCATCAGATTGCATAAAGGGAGAATTGATGAAATTGAAACAAAGAATGCCCACCAAGCACTTATCGAGAAAGAAATTTTCACAAGAGTACAAGAAAAGCTTGAGAAATCCGAGTTTGGCAAAGGAGGCGGGCACACAACTCCCTACATTTTAACCGGGCTTGTTGAATGTGAAAACTGCGGGAACAATCTGCACGGAGCGACAGACAACACCAAACAAAGAAAAGGATATCGCTGTGCAGGATACACCTGCAAAGGAAAAGAGGTTTGCGACAGCCCATACTATCCAAGCGAGCTTTTAGAAAAGCCAGTGATTGAATACATTCAAGCACTAATGCGCTCGCCCAATTGGAGCGAACTCGTGCTAGAAGCCACCAGCCACGCGATAGGAAAAGATTCCAAAAACCTCACTGGACGCTTGAGTACGGCACAAGCAGAATATGAACAGAACAAGACAAGAATAAAAAACATCACGCTCGCAATTGCAGACGGTCTGCCAAGAGAAACAGCAATCAAAACCGTTCTAGAACTGGAAAAACAACAGGAAAACCTAGAAGAACTGATAGGTAAGGCAGAAACTAGAAAAGCCGAAGGCGTGCAATACCAACAGGAAGCCAATAAACTCTACTTGCTAGGAACTGAGTTTGATAAACGCTTTGAACAACTCACGCCACAAGAACAGAAAAAACTGGCAAGAATGTTCCTCGCACACGCGACAATAAATCACGGAATGCAAGGAGGCGTAACATATCACTTTTACGAATTCCCAAATCTAGCAAGCACAACAGAAAAAGTCAACATTCCAACAAAACAAGTGCAACTAGTGATTAAAAAGAAACTGAAGATAAAATTAGAAAGAATTTGAACAGAACATAATAATGCCGGATGAAGGCGTTTTTAGAAAAACTGGTGATGTTAACCGCGCTCTTTGCTCGCCAGTTCATATTGCTCTTTCATTCTCTTCATTTTTTCTTCTGTAATTTGCTCTTCGAATTTGACGTATACGCCTAGTTGGTTGAAGAGTTCTTCGGCTTCTTTTGCTAGTATGACTGTGTTCTGCTTCGGGACTTCCTTAACATCTTTCAATCCTATCAGCCATTCGCGCAGTCCTGTCCACGCTGTTCTTGTGTTGTTGAGAAGAATTTCTTCTTCTTTCAGAGATATATTTTGGCTTAGTGCTTGTGCCAAGTTTTTGACAATCACGCCTCTTAATGCTGTGGCATTATAATAGCCTCCTAATTCGATGGAAGTCTTTCTTCCTTCTTTGTCTTTGCCAGATGCGTAATACTTCTCTGGAAAATTCTTGTTGAGAATCTTTATTATGCGTTCCATGCATTTTCTTTCTTGAGCTTCAATTCCCTTTTCTGCTTCGGCTTCCTGTGTTATTGCTTTTTCGGCTTCAATTTCGCGTTCTGTTCCCGCTTCTCTGCCTTCTACTCCTCCGCCAAAAAGAGCCCTGAACAACCATTTTAAAAGTCCCATATCTAACTATTGAATAGTGTGCATTAAAAATATTTCCTTTTGAAACTGGGCTAATTAGTTAATAACCACAGAATTTTAAAACACGGCACTCTTTTTCATATGAATGATAGAATTGGACGCTGAGAAACTGCGGAAAGAACTAATCTGGATATATGAAGCATATTTGAAGAATCCTCATGATAAAAAAATGCGCCAAAGGGCAACTGATGTATACTGGGATTATCAAGGTGCAGGACCGATTCTAAACGATGCAATGTCAGGAGCCGTTAACTGGTGTGTAGAGATAGGTTTCGATACGGGTGTTCCGAAACCAGCAAAAGAACAAGTTGAATTATTGCTTTCTGAGCTGAAAAATAAATAAGTTGTATTCTGAATTTGTTTTTAGGACTTTAAGACTTTGTCAAGAACAGCTTTGTATAATTCCGCAAGTTTTGGGAATTGTTTTTTGATTTCTTTAGCCACTTCTTTTCCCATATCATACGTTTTAGTATCTTCCATGTTGAGAAGATCGGATTCTAGGCAGCCTTCTCCTTCGTTTTCAACCCAGTGTTTGGCACAATAATCTTCGCGTTTCCCAGTTACTGTGATGAGCGTCTCAACAGCAGAATTACCGCACTTAATGCAAGTCTTGTCCTTTATTTTCTCTGAATTAGCCTGCTTTTTTAATTTCTTTATTACTTTTTTAATTTGTTCATTAGAAGGTATTGGATTGATATTTCCTGGTTGAAAACAAAGAACTCCTAGAGTGTTTAGTCCTTCTCGGATGTCTTCAGGTATTATTTCGAATAGGTTTGCGCTACGCATCTCTTCCACGAGTTTCTGAGAATTTTGAATCGTTTTATCGGTCTGTCTATTTTCAAGAAATTCCTCTAGGAATTTCACTAATATCGATCTTAATTTCTGCTCGTCAATTTCCATTGCCATGATGCCATCATCCGGTCTTTAACAATCTTAGCTTCTTCAGACCGCTTCTAATGTGCGTAATTGGTTCTGTTGATAATACAAGAATTTTATCTTCTCGGTCTATATCTTCAGGATGGTTCAAAAACCCAACACCCATTAAATCCGCCAGCTTATCTACTTCTGCTTCGGATAATCTATTTAGTTGCTCCCAAAAATCATTATCAATCCTGTGAAGTTTACCCTTTGAAACATATGAAGGCATGATTTTCAAGGCGATTAGAATACTTTTAAATTTTTCCATGATATTGAGTTAAATATAAAAAGAGTCCTTATCGTACCTGTACATATGGAAGAAGTTGAAATACTCGTACAGGTTGAAGGAAGCGCCGAAGGAGCGTTAAAGAAGTTGTCCACTCTCTGTACATTTTTGAAGTGCAGCGAGACAAAAGATTGTTATTTCTTTGAACCTCAAAAAGGCCGATTTCAACTTGGAGAACACGGTCTTGACGAATGCCTACGAATCCGTATTCCACACAACGATAAAGCTAAATTAACATACAAAAAAGACATCTTTGACGCGAAAGGCCATTGGACACATTCCGAAGAAGAAGAAACAACAATAGAAGACCCATTAATTATGCAGAATATTTTAGAAAAACTCGGTTACAAAGAACTTGTAGAAATCAACACGAAAAAACACAAGTTTGAAACTTCTGAATTTCATGTTGTTCTTGAAGAAGTAAAAGAACTCGGACTTTTCTTAGAAGTTGAAGCAATAAAACTTCTTGGAACAATTGAACAAACAAGAGAAAAAATAAAGCAGTTCCTTACACGAACAGGTCTTACTCTTTTGCCAGAGTCAGGCATGGGAAAACCAGAATTGCTACTTCGCAAAAAGAACGGAACAAATCATGCTTATGCAACCTAAATATTTCGCCACTGGAAACACGAATAAACTGCGCGAGGTCAATCAAATATTAGAGTTAGAACTTCAGCAGATTAGAGTAGATTTGATAGAGCCGCAAGGTCTGAATCTTGATGAAATTATCAAAATCAAGGCACGCGATGCATTTAGAAAAACAGGCAAACTTGTTCTTGTTGAGGACACAAGCCTAGAATTTGAGGCGTGGAACGGGCTTCCAGGTCCACTCATTAAATGGTTTCTTGAATCAGTAGGAAACGAAGGAATATTGAGAATGTTGGCGAATGAACTAAACAGGAGAGCTGTGGCAAAAACCGCCTTGGCTTTTTTTGACGGCCACAAAAGCCACGTATTCATTGGACAACTTCAAGGTAAAATCACAAAACAATTGCGGGGGAAAAAAGGCTTTGGATGGGACCCTATTTTCATTCCTGAAGGATTCACCAAAACTTTTGCAGAAATGACACCAGAAGAAAAAAATTCGATATCTATGAGACGCAAAGCACTCCTGAAATTAAAAGAATTCGAAAAAAGAACGGCGCATATCTCTAAAATGAGTTGATCAGCATATGGAACGCAAGAGATACCAACAGTTAGTCGAGGAAACCAAGAAGACAGGAATCCAACGATTCATAGTTGGAGCCGTGATTGTTTGCGATAAAAAAGTTCTGCTTCTTGAACGACCAAAGGATGATTTCATGGGAGGAATATACGAACTTCCTAGCGGCAAAGTGGAGGACGACGAAGAATTAGATAAAGCGCTTTACAGGGAAGTTTTGGAAGAGACAGGCCTAATCGTTAAAGAAGTCCTTTCAATACTTCCTCACTTCAACTATCTGTCTGGAAACGGCAAGAAAACACGGCAATTTAACTTTCTCATAGAAGTGATGGATGCACAAAAGATCGTATTAACAGAACACGAACGCTATGCATGGGTTGGGAAGAATGAACTGTCAAAGTACAACATAACAGATAAAGTAAAGAGAATCATTGTGGCAATTGAAGGCGTAGAAAAGAGGAAGTTTTAATGAAACTGACCCGGGCTTACAAAGGTTTCACGATTGAATTCTTTATGCCTGACAATATAAAACAGATTTTTGAGCAAAAAGGAATTGACGTAAAGAAATTTCTATCTGATGACTGGCAGTGGTTCGAAGTCACATTATTCGAACACGTTGACGAAGATGAAGACGGAATTCCAGACAATAAATTTGGCAAAAATTTCGTCATACAATTGCATGGAATCATAACTGGTTATCAGGACGAAAAAACAGAAGGATTTCAAACCGACATTCCTTTTGATGAAAAGATGCTTATCTCTGATGGCACAATAAATGTCGAATCAAAATTTATCGTGCAATACCGGATTGTGAGGCTAAAATGAGGATTTCTGAATTAAAAGGCATCGCGAACAACTTGTGCAGTCATCTTGATAGCCAATTCACGTTTGGCCGGTTCAAAAAGTTGAAAGTTCCTTTAGAGATTGATGTTTTAACTGACAGATCACCACTCGCCAAGCACTGCTGGAAATTTATCAAAGAAAAAATCAATGAGCCAGAACGCATCAAGAAAATCACTCTCACCGTTCATCGCAAAACCCTCCAAACCTTCAAACTCATAATCAAAGTTGATAACAAAGAAGTAATCGGAAGATCTGCAAGCCTTTGCAATCCTGGATTTGTCGTATCCTGAAATATAGATTTTATTGGGAAGTGCGCTCCTCCAAATGCACCATTCTTCCATCTGGATCGCGGATTACTGCCAAGCGACCATAATCTGTTTGCATTGGAGCCTTATGAATATGAGTAAGTTCAACTCTCTTTAATGCTTCCTCAAGATTTGGAACTAAAAAACCAACACTTTCCTGCGAAGGAACATTATCGCGTGCTGGATAAATTTCCAGCACCACATCACCAAGTTGACATGAATAATGACGGGGCCCATCCCCATGTTTTTCCGGCACAAACTCTACACCCAACAATGCGCTATAGAAATCACGCAAGCGGTCGATATCAGTCGAGCGTATAACAACCAAATTCAAACGTGATGAATTCTTCCCCGTCATGTAATCTAAAGTATCTTTCAGATTTAATAAGATTCAGGTTTTGGAAGGCTCTTTAGCCATCAATCGTAGTAACTTGAAATAATCTCTGAATGATTCCGCAATCTCTTGATTCTTGATGTGGATGGTCAAAGCGTTTTTATTCCAGATTTTGATGCAAGTTTCGTCTGCGCATACACTGATTGCCATGGGGCTGTTGAACTTCTGCGGTACAACTTGTGCTTCTGTATATGGCAGACTGTTGAGATACGCGATTCTTTCTGGCGCATCCGAATTGTAAATATGGAACATTGGAATTTTGAGCTTGATGCGCTCCTTGTGGAATTGCTCTATAAATGGCCCCATAAGCTCAGGTGCCTGCTTCGGCGTGCCAATGGTGTAGATGGGCTGTTTGTGCCTCAAGAATGCTTTGAGAGCCATACGCGCGCTTACCAATCCTTCTTGAACTTGCACGTCACTTCTTGTGCTCAGATTATGATTCAACATCAATGTTGGCAGAATGTTCATGAGCTGGTTTTCTTTTTCTTTTAACAACTCTCTGAGCACCTCAGGATTTGCCGCTTCAAAATGCTTAATTTTCTTCTTGACGATGTATGTTGCAAGACCCTTTTCCATCAAATTATCCAAGGAGTCGTACACATTTCTGCGGTGAAGTTTTGTTCTATCCGCAATTTTACCCACGGCAGAAATACCCAGTTCGAGCAAAGCCAAGTAAACCTTAATCTCATTCCTGCTCAAACCAACACTCGAAAGAGTCTGTTCCGGCTCAGTCACAGATATTGCCTCAGTCATCATGCAACCTCAGGCAGTGCAGCTTTCTGCCTTGCTTGAATGCCTCGGAATCTTGCCGCAACTTCAGGCGTTGTTCTATCAGTAAGCTTATTTGCAAGATACAAGTATCTATTCAGAACTGCAAATGGCCCGTCATTTGCGTCTGGTTTGAATTTAAGCGGGTCTCCTCCGTCTTTTACAAAATGGCCATACGCCCGTGAAGTATCATAATCTTCTTCCAAAGGCAAGGGAACAATTTGTGCTTTGCCTTCAACAAACTGCACAGGGTAGCCCATAAATAATCCCGGATCATTCGGTTCAATAACGTTTTTCACATATGGAATCATTCCTTGAGCGAAATCTCCAAATTTCCCAAAAGTCGATACGCTAACAACGCCACCATAAATCATGGCGTGCACAATGTTCTGCATTGCTTTGGCCGTGCTGATGGCAGTGGTTTGTTTGTGAAACGCAAGCTCGTTAGGATAATCAATAACATCTCTTCGTAGCAAGTTTTTGGATTCTTCCCAAATTTTGGGAGGTTCTGGTGGCCGTGGCAAGTCCTGCTCTGAAACTCGTGTTATATTATTCCAATAAGCGTCTTCTGCAAGGCTGAAAAGAGGAATCATCATATGGTCGTGAGGACCAATAACAAAGACGTTACTAAGCCCCCGAAATTTATCACGATGATTTACTTTGTAAAAACGGTTCAAATAGTGTCTGAACCGCAGCGTATCAACATGACTTGACCCTACGACTTGTGCAGGGTCAAGATCAGAATATTCTCTAAATAGATGAGTCATAATGTCAACAGGATTCGTTAATACGATGACGCTGCCAGTGTAACCTCTAAACTGCGTGGCAATATCTTTTATTATAGGAATGTTTTTTTGAATTGCGTCATTTCTATCTTTTCCACCCGGTTCACCGGCTGCAATAATTGCAATATTAGTCTGATTTACAATTCTGCCAAGCGCATCGGTTGAGTTAGAGGAGATACGTTCAATGCCATCTGCACCTCGAATTAGATTATACTCCGTCATCCGGCTCATAATCTGTTCTCGTTTATCGGGATCGGTACTTGCCAAGTACAGCTCCTTCATTGGAATTCTTTCATCAAGAGCGATTGTTTCAGCAATCTTGGAGCCACAGTTGCCAAGTCCGATAACACCGATATTAACACCACGTTCGAAGAATTTTCTACCGCCAGAAACTTTCTGGAGTTCTGTAAGTTCGCGACTGAGTTTTTGCTGCAGCGTTTCAGGGATTCGCTGGTCTATTGGAAGATTGAATTCCGCCACAGGAAGACTGTCGTATCCCATGAAAGAAGGATAGTAGTGGAATAAGTATTTAAATCTTTCTTATTTTTACCACTGATAAGTGATAATTACTCTCCTAATTTAATCTCGTGGCTTACGTGCCGTAGTGTGCGTTCTACAGATTTAAGAACAGCATTGGCGGCCAAATAACAGTTATGCGCGTCTGTATCCTGCCCAAGAGCCTCATGCGCCTGTGCCTTCCTCGTATACGCCAAAGTGAGACTTGCTCGCAAATCAAGCGTGTCAGAACGGTGATAGAACGCCTTAAGACGGTCATACGGCTGATGATAGGTTTTCTCAGCAGCACTATCCTCAGGCGTAACAGGAATATCAAATTCACTACCAGAATGACCAAGAGCTTCAAGACGAGCTTCCAGCTCCTTAATCTTCACTTCAGAAGCCCGAACAGTTTCTTGTAAGTCCAAGTAATACCACCAAACGCATGGAATTCGTCGAAGTTTTTATTGATTGCGGAAATTGACTATCGAAAGAGTATTGAAATATTCTGCCAGAAGAGCGCTTGAGAAACTTTATTATCGCTGAGCTTTTAAAGGAAGCACAAACTCAATACATAGGATGGAGCCAAAACAGTTATTCGACAAACCAGATATCGGCTTTTTTAGCTTGCTCTATCTTGAAGGTCAACATTTTGAGCGGAAAGAGAACAGGAAACCCGATGTACTGGCGGATACGATTTCAGCATTTGCAAACACGAATCACGAAGGGGGATTAATTGTTCTTGGTATTTGCAATGACGGAAAAGTCGCAGGAATAATGCGGTTTGGAAGCGAGTGGAAGAACAAGCTTCAAACTGGTCTGAACGACAATATTCCTCAAGCAAGGTATGAATTGAAATTGCCATCATGCAAAAATGCCGAAGGCAAGGACGACCACGTACTACTCATCTATGTGCATTTCTGCCCTGATAAAGTCCTTGAGAAAACAAACGGCGACGCGTATAAACGGATAGCGGATGAAACAGTCCGCATGAGCGAAGATGAGAAAAGAGAACTTCGATACGCAAAAGGTGAACTCGATTTTGAAAAGGAATGCCCTATAGAATTCAACCCTGATCTTCTTGACAAGGACGTTGTAACTGAACTTGTCGAAAGAATCAAAGTAAAAGAAGGACTTAGCATGGGTGCAAGTGTTGACGAGCTTCTGCTCAGCAATGGGCTTTTGACACAGAAATCAGGAAAAACCTTTCTGAATCACGCAGGAATACTTTTGCTCAGCAAAGACCCTTCTTCTTTCCTGCCCGGAGCGAAGATACATTTCTTAAAGTATTCCGGAAAAGAAGAGAAATTTGGCGCAGACCACAACGTGGTAAAGGAAGCAACTTTTGAGGGCCCGTTACCAAAGTTGATTATGAAAGTCCGTGATTTCGTCAAAAGTCAAGTCAGAGAGTTCCAAAGACTCAATGATGAAGGCAAATTTGTTGAAGAAGCAGAATACCCAGAGTTCGCATGGATAGAGGCAATCGTAAATGCCTTAGTTCATAGGTCGTACAGCATTAAGAATTCAAAAATATTTGTAAAACTCTTTGATGATAGACTGGTCATAGATAGTCCGGGAAAATTTCCAGGCATTGTGACTGCCAGCAACCTCATCCATTACCCAAGAAATCCTACGCTTATGACCGCGATGAAATACTTCGGACATGTTAAAATGGTTCGCGAAGGTACGAAAAGAATGTTCTATGAGATGTCGAAGGCAGGGCTTCCTCCTCCGGTTTTCAAGGAAGAACCGCAAGCACATCCAACGAACGTCGTTGTGACTCTCTACAACAATCTTGATGAACGTACTAAAAAATGGGACAAGACAAAATCACAAAACATAACACAAACTTCAAATCTCTTTAGTTTGATATTCAAAGGCAGTGTCCCTGAAGATGTTGATAAGCCTGAGTTTACACAATTATTGAGGCAGAAGTTCATAGACAAGATGGTGTCAAGTGGATGGATTGCCAAGAGCTTTGACCAAGTCGCGTACAATCCCTCACAGCCTGTTTTTCTTATAGAAGAAAATGGTAAAAAGATCTGCGCAGCTTACCACTCTCTAAGATTTTCATTTAGGAAATTTGGAAAAATAGTCTACTTAGCGTTAGATCCTCGCGTGGAATTCAAAAATCATCTCAATCTTAATGACCTTTTGCAACTGATGCCTGAGCTCAGCAAGCTCACAAAAATCACCAGAGGTTACTTAATTCAAGACTTCAAAGAAACGCAGGAAGTAAGAATAACCAGCATAACTGAGAAAAAGACCAAAATAATCGCAAACGAGCAGGAGTTTGAAACAGATACTGAAAAAATAGTCCCGTCTCTAAAAACACCCATAATGCAGCAAATTCTAAGGAAAATTGGAAAGAACTTTGACCTCGACCGAGAAATAAAGAGGTTGTCCTACTTGCTTGTTCCGAATCCATCACAAATGAGATTTGGAAAGACTAAGGAGCTCGCGCAAGAGTTATCTGAGAGAATTTTCCCTATAAAGTATGGAACGTCCGAGATCTACTTAAGCGTTGAACCTGATAGATTAATGTTGCCGACATTTTATTTTAATTCGGATTTAAGTGAACCGCCCGTCACCTTTGACAAATCATTCGCCCAGAGAGACCTTGTAATTCTTAATGGGCTAATCAAATACGGCTCATTTGAAAAACCCCAGAAGACATTACACATCATACCACTCTGCACCAAAGATACTGAGGCAACTCTCCTGTCTCTGATTAAAGTTCTGAAAACTGGAAGCAATCGATATCAAGGAATGGAGCGTACATTCGGAGTAAAATTGGTTGAAGAACCCGCTCACGCCGTCTCAACAGCCGAGCTTTATCTGCAGGAGTGCCAGAGAATAATACTCACTCTCGACAAAAGCAAGGAATATGCATTTCTAGTCTATTGCTCCGAGAAGGAATATCCTATTGACAATTATCAATCACCTTATTACAAAGTAAAGAAATTTCTACTCGAAAACGGATACCTTTCCCAAATGGTTGATCAAGACACTCTTCAAAATCCAACTTTCAAAGATCTCAACATATCCTTAGACATATTTGCCAAAGATGGTAACACGCCCTGGGTTCTATCTGAGGGCTTGGCTGATGCAGATTTATTCATTGGACTAACCTATTCTTCGATTCGCACTCAAGCCAAGCTAAATCGCATTATCGGATATGTGAACGTGTTTGACAAATTTGGAAGATGGCAATTCTGCAAAGGGAACCTTGAAGCATTCCCATTTGAACAAAGAAAGGAGTATTTTTCAAAACTCATTTTAGACACCGTGAAACAGTTGAGCAAGGAACGCGCGCTAAGGAAAATCTATATTCACCATTCCTACAAATTAAGTCAAGATATAAAGGAAGAAATCTACAATGCCTTAAGTTCAGTCGTCCCAGGAATAGTAATTTACTTCGTTTGGATTAATCAACACCATCCAATAAGGTTATATGATGCATCACCAATAGGAAGCGGAACCCTTGGAAGAGGTAAGTACGTAATAACCTCGAAGAATCAATTCTATATTGCAACAACCGGCGAGAATCTATTAAATCAAAAGTGGATGGGAACGCCAAAAGTATTGGAGGTTACCGTTTCACCATATCCGAAGGAAAGACATACCGATCTAAAACTCATCGCTCAACACATCCTGAGCTTAACAAAATTAAACTGGGCATCCACTAAATCTTTCTGTCATGAACCAATAACGCTGAAATTTTCTCGTGATATTGCGTATCTGATGAATGCATTCTTAAGAAGCTCAGATACTTTCAAATTGCATCCGAGTTTAGAAAGTAAGCCCTGGTTCCTTTAAGAGTTTTACGAACAAAACACTTTTAAACTCTCTTGATAAATTTGTCATAGAGGTGTAAAATTGAAAAACGGCAAATACGATACTTGGTCAAAAGAGGAACTAATCAGAGAAGTTGCAGCTCTCAAAAAGCAGAAAACTTACGGTCTGGTCTGGGAGAAAGATAAAACAAAAGAGAGCTTTGACCTTTTCATAAACTGGGACGCAGAGAAGGCAAAGGAAGAATTCGGTTCTGAAAGTAAAGACAAGTTCCCAGTATTGGCTGAAGTTAAAAGCAGAGAGATACGGACAAAAAAAGGAGCACCAGTTAATATGTTAATTGAAGGCGACAACTATCATTCTCTCGCGGTCTTAAACTTCACACACAGAGGGGCAGTAGATGTAATCTACATTGACCCGCCGTACAACACAGGAAATAACGATTTCAAATACAATGACAAATTTGTTGACAAAGAAGACGGATACAGACATAGCAAATGGCTTGCATTTATGTCAAAGCGTTTACTTCTCTCAAAAAACTTACTTAAAGATACCGGAATAATTTTTATTTCTATTGACGATAATGAGCAAGCTCAATTAAAACTGCTGTGCGATGAGATTTTCGGAGAGCCAAACTTCGTTGCTAATTTTATTTGGAATAGTAGACAAAATGTTGATAGTAGATCTTTGACTGGCGCATCTATAGACCACGAATACGTTTTATGTTACCGGAAATCAAATCGTGCGCGGATTCGAGGACGAGTTATTGACACAACGAAATATGAAAATCCCGATAATGACCCTCGTGGGCCTTGGATGAGTTCTCCCATAGATGGTCTTGCCACAAAAGAACAGAGACCAAATTTACACTACACAATCATAAACCCTGAAACTGGAGCAAAGTACGATCCATCCCCGGCCACAGGTTGGAGATTCCAAAGATCAACAATTCAACAACTCATGGAAGAAGAAAGAATTATCTGGCCTAAGAACCCCAAGTCAAAACCACGAATTAAAAGATACCTCAAAGAGCTACAAAATGAATATACTGGCTTCTCATCACTACTTGAAGTAGATTTCACCACCCAAGGGACAAATGAACTGCGCGAAATAATGGGCGGACAAGAAACACTGAAATTTCCAAAACCAGTATCGCTTGTAAAGGAGCTTGTCAGTCAATCCCAAAGTAAAGATTCGGTAGTTTTGGATTTTTTTGCCGGTTCAGGCACAACCGGGCACGCAGTTTTAGAACTTAATAAACAAGACAGTGGTTCAAGAACATTCATTCTCTGCACCAATAACGAAAACAATATTTGCACAGACGTTTGCCATCCGAGAATTTCTAAAGTTATCAAGGGATATACTACACCTAAAAAAGAAAAGATTGGTGGTATGGGTGGCAATCTTAAGTATTACAAAACCGATTTTGTCGAGGCAGACCCGACAGACCGGAACAAGCGCAAGCTTGTTGATAAATGCACAGAAATGTTGTGTATCAAGGAGAATGCATTTGAAGAAGTAAAAGAGGGTGCTCGTTTTAAAATTTTCAAGAATAATGATATTTATCTCGGCATTATTTTTGATGACGAATATATCGAAGATTTCGTTAAAGCTGCCAAGAAAATTAATGGCAAATTTAACGTCTATGTTTTCTCGCACGACGATAGTGTTCCTACGAGCGAATTCAAACCGTTGAAAAACCGTGTGACTTTGTGTCCAATTCCAGAAACAATCTTGAAAGTTTATAGAAAGGTTTTTGCAAATGATTGAGATTAAGGCATATCAGGAGAAAGCAATAACGAAGCTGAAAGTTCAGACCAATGAACTTTTGAATAGGGCGAATCACGAAACAGTAGTCTTCAAAGCGCCTACGGGCTCTGGAAAAACGTTGATGATCGCCGAGTTCATACGCCGTGTTGTTGACAAACGAGAGGATGATAAGCAGATTGCGTTTATCTGGGCAGCACCTCGACAGTTGCACGTTCAGAGTAAAGAAAAACTTGACAAGTATTATGAAACCACCCGAGCGATTGAGTGTAAATTCTTCGAGGATCTAATTGATAACAAAATTGCCCCGAATGAGATTCTTTTCCTTAACTGGGAAAGCATCAACAAGAAAGACAACGTTTACATCCGTGAGAACGAACAGGACAAAAATCTTTCAAAAGTTCTTGAGAACACGCGCGAAGATGGAACGCAGATTATCTTGATAATTGATGAAAGTCACTTTGCTGCAAAAACAGACACGTCAAAGAATCTCATTGGCGATATTAATCCTGATGTCACGGTTGAAGTGTCAGCAACGCCACATATTCATTCTTTCTATAATGTTCTTGTCGAGTTTGATGACGTGCGTGCAGAAGGAATGATTAAGCAAGAAATTGCCATTAATCCCGAGCTTGACAAAGGCAAGATATCGGATAAAACACCTGACGAGGCGGTTATTGAGAGCGCACTCCACAAGCGCGAAGAGCTTATCAAATTGCTTCGCAAAGAAGAAAGTGAAGTTAACCCTTTGATTCTCATTCAATTGCCTGATAAGAAAGCTGGCGTCCTCGACCGTCAAGAACAAATCGTGAATATGCTCAAGGACAAATTCAAGATTACTGCCGAAAATGGCAAACTCGCAGTATACCTTTCTGAAGAGAAAATCAATTTGGAGAACGTAGAAAAACCAGAAAGTGACGTTCAGGTATTGATTTTCAAACAAGCCATTGCACTGGGCTGGGACTGTCCACGCGCGCACATACTCATCATGTTCCGAGATATGCAAAGTATGGACTTCACCATCCAGACGGTTGGTAGAATTATGCGTATGCCAGAGTTCAAGCATTACGAACACGATGCTCTCAACATCGGTTATGTTTTCACCAACCTCAAAGACATTCAAATCACCGAAGAAGTCGCGAAAGACTACATCACAATTTACGAAGCAAAAAGACGAGATGATATTTACACCAACATCGACCTTGACTCGATTTACCTTGTACAACAGCGAGAAAAAACGCGCCTTTCAGGAGAATTTACCAAAATTTTCCTTGATGTTGCACAGAAAGGCGAACTGCACAAGAACCTCAATCTGAAACCGAAGGCATTTGTTACCACTGTAATGGTTGATGGAAAGATTGTCAACCTCGATAAAGTGCAAGCAGTTGAACACAAAGGAGAAATTGATTTCAAAATCTCAAATCTCGAATTACAACACCGGTTCGACCTGTTCGTCAGAGGCAGTTGCACACCTTATGCACCTGCGGACTCACAAGGAAGAATTAGAACCGCGCTCTACAAATTCTTTGAAAAAGTGATTAAACGAGAAGACGAAACATGGGCCCAGAAAATCATTCTGAGCGAAGAGAACAATCGCTTCTTCACCGACTTCATCAATGCATCAAAAGAAGTGTATCGAAAACGCGTAGTGGAAGAATTGCCCACAGAACGCGAGATTGAGCACTCAGTTTGGAATGTGCCACGATTTATCAGCTACAACAGCCGATACAAAGAAGTACTGTACAAGAAGTCAGTTATGAAGCCTCATTATTCAAGCAAAGAGAGTGCTCCTGAGCACGACTTTATCAATCGTCTTGAGGAGAAAAATGCCGTCAAATGGTGGTTCAAGAACGGCGAGTCCAACAAGAAATATTTTGCCGTCAAATATGAAGATAAGAGCGGATATCTCCGTGCGTTCTATGTGGATTTCATTTTGATGATGAACGATGGAAGAATCGGACTCTTTGATACAAAAGCTGGTCGCACAGCCGAAGATGCTAAAGAAAAAGCAGAAGCTCTCGCAAAATATGTCACGAATGCCAACAAGAAAGGCAAAAAGCTGTGGGGAGGAATTGTGGTCGAAAAAGAGGGTAGTTTACGCTACAACGACGAAGAATCATATCATTATGACGAGCACGATTTGAGTCAATGGAAGTTCTTGAAGTTTAACTAAAATTCTTTACCAATCATGCTCTCGTAAATTGGAAAACACTTAAAGCAATTCTTGAAAACTATCTTCAAATCAGGGTTCCAAGCGTCCGCTAATTCATTCCCACACACGCATTTTCCAGTGTATCCCATTATAGCATTCCTAATTGTCTTCCGCAGTTGTAGCATCGTCCTTCTTCTCCATCGTATTCATCAAGTGGCATGAAGCATTGCAGGCATCTCATCAGCACCACCCCGCACTACATGGTCCGCAAAGCAGATCATCGCTCTGATACAACTTGTCGCCACAATGACGGCATTTTCTGTTGGTGAGAGGTCCGAGAACCTCTTCGATTTCCTGTTTGTTCAACATGTTTCCACCCCCTAGACTTCGCATTCCTGAATTGCTACCATCGGTCTTCCGCAATGGTGTTCTCCTGGCTCAAGCCGTTTTACCCATTCTCCACACACCACACATTCCAAATAATACGCCATGTTTTTTCCCCCCTCAGTCCAAATACGCACCGCATTTTGCACAATTAAGCGGCGGTACTGTTAACCCAAGATATCCGCATTGAAAGCAGCGCACGGCAAATCTTGCCCTAAAATGAGCTTTGGCTGCTTCAAGGCCTTCTTTTTCGAGTTTCTCTGCATATTCCTGTTCGAACTTTTGAATTTCTTTCTTGTTCATTCTTTCCTCCGTTAGATCATTGATGTTCCGCAGACTGGGCAGCTGAATCCGTAGTGTTCCCAGATTTTCATTTCGAACGTCATTTCACACTTCGGGTTAATGCACCGCGCAATTGACACCATCTTCAGCACCTCTCTGCAATGATGCCTTTGATGTAGCGTTCGAGGTCTGCACCGCAACCGGTAATGGATGCTGCTTCCTGGACGAGTGCGAACTGGTCGCACGTCAGGAAGAGCTCGATTTTGTGCAAGTTTTGTGGACATTCCATACCGTTTACCTCCGTTCTGAACTGGTTGACTGATTTTTACGACTGCTTGATTCACTTTTTTTATCGTCGATGTTTTGCGTCAGGCAGTTAATTGTTGCATTATCTTGTACTCCCAAGCCACTTGGGAACTGCCTCTTGAGAAAGCGAGGTATATGCTGTCGCAACGGAACAAATCCGCCGAAGGCATTGGTGTAACGACTGCGCCACCACGAGCTTGTTAGAACGAATTGCCACCTGTTCGGGTAGAGTTTGTTGAGCTGGGCAACCTTGCGTTCAAGGTATTGGCGGTGATATTTCAGGTTGCTTCCTGTTTCTATTTCCAGTGCTATCTCTTCACCCTTCTCGTTAGTAAATACGATGTCAGGGTTGATGTTGTCAGTGCGGGCGGTTTCGTCTGTCTTTACTTTATTTGTATACCGCAGTAATTCTTCATAGATTGCGTGTAACAAGAATGTATGTTCGTTAGTGTGCCAGCCCACTTTTTTCACTAAAAAGACGGCATAATTTCTTGAATAGAGAGGCACGTGCTTGCTTTCGTTATAATTGTTTTTTCGCAAATACTCTATTTCTTCTGGGGCGAGCGTGCTTTTTTTGTAGAATCCTTTGCTCAAATCCAAGTTAATGAGCATTTTGCGTTTTTCTACAGGAGTGTCAACAGGGATGTTAGCTTGCAGAGCTATTAGCTCATCAGGTTTGGTCGTAATGAGCTGGTGTTCTTCTGGGCTTGCTATAATTTTTATTTCTTGGTGGTCGTTTTCCATCATTAGTATTCCCTCTCCCACGTTTGCCGTGAGCAAATGTTCTCGTTCTGCATAACTCAGATGAAAGACGTCTTCGACGTTCTCGATGATTGCGGACTTTTGGCGTAATAGAATGGCGTAGGAACTGTTGGCGAGCACGGCGCGCCCTGCTTTGCTGTTCAGCAAGTCAGCAACGTCCTGCGTGATGAGCAAGAGTCCGAGATTGAATTTTCGACAAGTCTTGACAACCTCGAAGACGAATCCTTCTTCTCCTGCGTTTTGGAGCATGCTCCACGCTTCGTCAATCACTAGCAGTTTGCGCTCTTTGTCCTGCTTCATCTTACTGTACACGTATTCGAGAATCAGGAACATCATTACCGGCTTGACCTGCTTCGGCATGTTACCAATGTTGAATGTGACAAAACTGTTGTTTACGTCAATCTTTGTTTGTCGGTTCAGGAATGAGAACACGCCATCAACATACATGCGCAGCCTGTTCAGCAGAGCGATATAAGTGGAGCGTTCATAGACAGTCGCTTCCCGCGACATTTTTTCAAGCTCAGCGTAGAGGTCTGAGAGTATGGGTGGCGCTTTGTCGTGATAGTTCGTTTCAGTAATGCCTCTACGATCGTAAGTTTTGCTGATGGCACGATCGAGAACGGCTTTCTGAATCTCGCTGAGCTCTCCGAACATGACACGGAACATGTCCATGAGCGCGAGCCGTTTTTCTGCATAATTGTGCCCCAGCAAGTCGAGAGGGTTGATGATGGTGTCGCTGTCCCGCGATATGTTGATGACACTGCCACCATATTTTTCCGTGAGTTTGGCGTATTCGCTTTGCGGGTCAATCGTGATAACCTTCGTGCCGTTCATCAGATAGCGACTAATGATGAGTTTGGCGGTGTAGCTCTTGCCACTTCCAGAAGTCGCCAAAATCGCCCCATTAGCATTTGCCAAGCTGAAAATGTCCTTGATTATAGGCAGTTTGTTCTTATTAAGACCAAGAAAAACTCCGCCTTTCTCCAGAATGAGAAAAGGCGAAGTAAATGGGAAAAAGGCGGAGAGCGCGTGCGTTGTGATATTTCGGCGAATGCCGAGCTCGTTCGTCCCGAAAGGCAATACTGATTTCAGTCCTTGCGCCATCCGGTATTTGGGCACTTGAGGAATGATGAGAATGCTGTTTAATTGCGACTGGATGGTTTTAGTCTGAAGTTCGAGCTCTTTCAGGTCTTTTGCCTTTACGTTAATGTAAAGACTGACATTAAACAGTTTTTCCTCGCCCTTTTGGATGCTGTCGAGGACTCCTCGCGTGTCTTTGTACTGAATTTCCAAGCTTGGCTGGAAGCTATGCTTCATTTCCGAAGCATACAGGTCTGCACGCTGCTTTTGCAATTCCTTGTTCAGCATCATCATCGTGGTTTCGATGGGAAATGGCTCGATGTGAATGCTCAAATCAAAGTTTCCGGCTGCAGTGATTATTTTGTCCAAGAAGCCTTCTTCAACGTTGCGCGGGTAGCCGCTGGCAGTGATGATTCTGTTGTAGTGCTCGTTGACTTTGATGTGGTCAGGCTTGTTCACTATTTCTTCAGGGCTAATTATGTTGCAGAGTGTCTTTTCCTTCTTGAGAAGCTCGGTGCGTCCTCGTGGGTTGTTGAAGAATTTGATGAGCACTTTGATAAGCTGTCTGCCGCCCAAGCGCACACTCTTCAAGCTCATGCTTCGAAGAAGCTCATTTACAATGTTCAGTTGAGCGTCCAATCCCATCGCGTTTTCTTGCACTGCTATCAAGAACCTTCTGTTGACGGCAAGACGTTCCTTCATCACAGTATCGAGATAATTTTCGTGCGCCTTGAACAGGTCGAAGTATGTTTTGTTGTGCGTCTTTTTGACTTTGAATTCCAATTCCTTCAGATAGCTATCGAGATTAAGGTCATCGGTATACATCAGAAGTTGCACTGGGAAATCCAGGGCGTTCAAGAATTTCTGGAAACTGTGAATAATGCTGTCGCGCTCATCTTTTGGCTTTATTTTAAAGTTCAAAGGCTCAACCATGAGCACGGCAACCTTTCTTTCGCCTTGCTTTGTCTGCACGCAATAGCAGGAGTGCTCGATAGCATTGAGCTTGAGATATTTCTTCATTTTCGCGTCAAACATAGTCGCTTTTCGGAACTTGAACCACGCCCAGAACACGCTCATTTTGCGCCGTAAGTCAAAATACATGAACATCAATCCAGCCAGCACAGGGATTATCGCAATGCTAATCCGTACAGGAATTGAAAATGGCAGTTTTGCATACAAGAGAAATGCGGCCAATCCGAATACAGATGCGTACAACAGCTGCTCTATCGTCAGATTGAAGATTATGCGTTCTTTATACTGCAGACTTTGAGGAATTTCATAGCTCATTTTGGCCTCGCATAGTAATCCCTGCGCATTTTGCTCCAATATTCTCTGGAACTAGCAGGATTCTGCTCGATTTTTTGTTGCGAGCTGCCAGGAAGGAAGTGACCTTTCAGGAACATCATTCCCCGAGCAATATCCGTCCGCATAACCCCCATCACGGCCCTGAAAACAGCAAGAAGAGCAAACACTATCATCAGCGAATTAACTAAAGCAAACGCTCCGACCATCAACACAATTTTCACCATGTCAAAACTGCCCACCTTGATTAGCTCGGCAGCTCCCAAAAGCACAAGGCTCGCAAAAAAAGGCAAAAAAAGGACAAACATCAGCTTGCTAATCACAAAACGCCCAATGTCTCTCAGAGGCGGGATGAAGTAAAAGAAAATGCCAAAAGGAAAGAACAACACTCCAATGCTCGCCAAAAGATAATTCACCGAGAAAGCCACCACAGTAATGAAAAGAACAAGCACATAGAAAAAGCCAAAAGCTATCTCGAGAAAAACATTCACCAAATTGTCAAGCGTGAACAGGAAAAAGTTCGGGTCGATAATCCCCACAACTCCCGCAGTAAGGCCTGCAGCAAGCCCAGCAACGAGCGTATAGATGAGAAAACTCGCTTGAACAAAGAAAATCATCAAAATCGTATTCTGAAGCCATTCCTTCGCCCTTTCACGCTTATCCGCATTATAACCAGAAATGATGAGATTCAGGCCTGCAAAGAGGATAAACAAGCCGTAAAAAATGCTAATAATGTAAATGATGACCGCCCATAGCGCACTAAAAGCCTGCACGTTTGCCGGCTGCATCAACAATTGTTTTACGATTGAGAGAAATGGGAGTATTGGAGCATTAATTATCGAGAGTAAGAACTCGCCAAAAGCCGAAAATATACACGAAGGCAGGTTTAACAGGTCACATTCCATAGTCTTAACTCCAAAAATTTTCTAAAAAAAGAAAAAAAGTTTCTTCGCTTATCCAGCGAAGAGTTGTACGACGAAAGGCGCGGCCCAAATAACGATCAAGCCCACAATCACATACGAAATCATGTGCTTGGCGTTATCGCGCTGCATCATATCGCTACCGCTCGTCATGTACATTATTCCGGCAAATACGAGGAAAATCGCAGCAATCGCCGTCGCAATATACTTGACAAAGCTGTAAACTTTCCAGACAGGTTCGAGAATTTTGTCGAACGTGCTCGTATCGCCTGAATCCGAGGGCGGCGTTGCGCTGGCAGCACTAGCTGAGTAAATCGTCGTCAGCAACATCAAGCTGGCCAAGATCAACATCAGTGCGCATCTTGGGCTCGAACTCCAAATCCATAGGTTCAGTTTGTTCTTTTTCATCTTCTTCCACCTCCACAGGTTTTTTACGAACGATTGAAGCTATTACGCTCAGTAATAAGAATGCCAGGGTCATGATAAACGTGAAAAAAACGCCCACGAAGAGTATACCGAGCACGTCTCCATCTCCGGTGATTAACCACAGCAACATGCTCGTAGGCAGGTATAGCGCCCAGTACGCGGCAGCCCAAAAACAAATTTCACGAATCATCATGCGCCTTCTCATATTCTTCCATTAACTTTACGAACTCCGGAATCGTGAACAAGTCGGCTTTGCGCTTCACCTTGAACTTGTGCATATAATACACCAGATGATGCGTGCATAGACAAAATCCATTTCCATTCTCGGCCATTTTCCTGCACACAATGCACTTTTTCCTCGTCATCAAACCACCCTCGACAAAATCATGCCTAGAAATTCTATAACCTTTGAAGTATAAATTCAGGTAACACATTTGGATTGGACATTGTCCAATGCAACAGAATGAGAAAGATCCGAGTTTACTGGTCCGACTGGTTGATTGTGAAAAACTTTTTAAGCCGTACCAAAATTATTTATACATCAACTACTTTCTGAAATTATTGACGGGTAAAAACCGCAACTCTTAGAAAATTCTCGACGTGAGAAACATCCAGAAATGGATGTTAGATCACAACCCCTTGGTAATTATAATAAATTCAAAGAAACCGATATTTAAAGCTGATGGTTCAAGGACCAACATGAGGCGGTTTTGCATGATGCTCATGGCCTTCATGAACCTTATGAACATACATAGAAATAACCTTGTTAATCTTGGCAGCCTCTTCAAAGCCAGTCAAAACAATCTCAGAGCCAGGAACATCAATCTGCACATCACCAAACCTCAAAAGGTGCTGAAAGAAAGACTGATTCAAAGAAACATTAGAAATTGAAGAATACTGCAAGCTCGCAACATCCTTGCCCTTTCTGATCTCAACACTGGAATCAGTAATATTCACTTTTTCCGTGCGAATAATGAATTCCATAATCAGGAATAAAACAACTCCAACACCGCCAGAAACCCAAGACAAACTATCCATTCCATTATCAGTCAGCCAAATAGCAAGCAAAACAAGAATAAAAATAATCAAATAAGCCCACCAGTAACGCCAGCGGGAAATATGAAATTTCATTCAACAACAACCTTGCCGCGCATCTTCGGATGCGGAGTGCACTTGTACTCATAAGTGCCAGGCTTTGTGAAAGTGTACTTGAAGCTCTCGCCCTGCTTCAACAAGCCCGAATCAAAGCTCTCAGGACCAGAAACAGTTGTGACAGTATGCATAGGACCGTCCATCTGAGTCCAAGCAACAGTATCGCCAACTTTCACATTAATCGCTGCAGGAGTGTAAGCAAAACCCTTAATCTCAACATCAAAAGTCTGTGGAGCGGTTTTAACTTCAGCTTTAACTTCAGGAATTTCAACCTTGACTTCAGGAATTTCAACCTCTACTTTAGGAGGCTGAACACCCATCTGCGCAACAGCAGAATCTACAACAACCGGCTCAATAGGAGATTGAGGAGCACAAGCTGTTAAAACCAATAAAATCGATAACAAAACCAATATTTTTTTCATAGCCATCACCAATCCTCATTAACATGCTCTCGGGTTTTTAAAATTTGCGAATCCATACTAAACTCACCCGGGCCAAGAACCGCAATGCCGAGCGCTAACAACAAAAGACCAAAATCTCTAACACCAATCTCATTATAGCCAAGAGAGACAAGAATAGGAATCAGCATCAAAACAGCAATAACTGCAGAAGTTCTCGTATAAACGCCAATCAAAGCAAACAAGCCAATCAAAGTTTCAACAATGCCCATCAGCAAAATAAAAGTGCCAACAGGAATCAGCATAGGAAACCAAGAAGGAATATAGTTCACCCAAATATCAGGATGAACGAACTTGTCAATGCCAAACCACAAAAAAACACCGCCAAGACCAATTCTAAGCAACAAACGGCCAATAGTATTTTTGTTCATAGTATCACCTTTACGGGCTCGCTGGGATTTGAACCCAGGTTATTAGGTATCCTGCAATAGTTAGCTCAGTTTCCTTCACAGCAGCTACTGACCGAAGCCTAATGTCCTATCCGCTAGACTACGAGCCCTTATAGAATAAAAACCGCGCTATAGATTAAAAATCTTTGTCTCATGATAGTGTTTAATAAGATTTAAATAGTGCATCAAGGCAATTTATAATATGAATAAAATTGAATTTTTCATCAACTATCTAAAAGACCCTCAAATCGCGGCGATCGTTCAAACTTCCAAATTCACTGTTAAAAGCATTCTGGAAAAAATTGATTTCGCCAACGTGGACTGCGTCATAGAATATGGACCTGGTGATGGCGTTGTAACGAAAGAACTTCTTAAAAGAATGAATCCAGACAGCAAGCTGTTTGCCTTTGAGATGAACAGAACCATGCTGAAAGAATTGAAGAAAATCAATGACAAAAGACTCGTGCTCGTCAATGATCTCGCGCAGAACCTGCCTCAACACATGCACGGCATCAAAGCAGACTTAGTAGTATCGGGCATTCCATTCTCAAAAATCAAAGGAAAAGAAAAATCAGACTTAATCAAATCAACAGCAAACGCGCTAAACGACCAAGGAACATTCGTAGTATATCAATACACGCCAGCAATGAAAAAACACTTGCAACCACACTTCAGCAGAGTTGAAACAGCACTAGAACCTTTCAACATCCCGCCTACGTTCATAATGACTGCGCACAAATAAACGCGAAACTTTTTTTACAATTCAAATTTACTTTCTCAAGCGCTTCTTCATATCTTGAAGATATGTCTCATAATCCTGAAGCTTGTCCTCAGGCTTGCGCTTAGTAAACAATTCAAAGAACAGCAAAACTGCAAACAACGCTGCCAACAATAATGAAAGCAGAGGAATGTTCTTACAGTAGAACAATATGAGCAGCAGCAGAATAATGATTACGATTAGCATTACCCACAACACGATGCGCCATGCCTGGATCGGAGGCTTTTTGCTCACAACATACTTTCTAACAAGATAGGCTATGAAAGTAATCGCGAATATCAAAAGCAGGAAGTTCAACAAGTTATCGAACAAATTACAGAGGAACGCGCGGCGTCCGCCACAATCACTCGGGCAAGTGGTTATGTCCTCGCCAAGCTTTGGCTCGCAAACATCATTTCCGCAATTACAGAACAAAGGATACTGCAAGTCTAACTTCTTACCAACAATAGCATAAGTCTTGCCTTCCTGACAAATATCATCCCACGCAACATACTGATTGACGCCCTCAAAGCCAAGCTCAGGATTTGCCTGCGCGTTTTCTATATTCAACAAGTACATAATCAATCTTCTTGCGTCAGCACGGTCATTCAACTTCGGATGCCAGACATTAGGCGTGAAGACATTATTGCACGCCTTAGGACTTTCAAGATAGCTCACTGCATTCTGCACTGTGACAAGACAATCATTTGAAAGAATAAACTCCTTCAACGCCTCAGGGAACGCGATAGCAGCACCCACACTATCCTTGCCGGTAATCGCCTCAGTAAACAACCATCTAGTATAATCGCATTCCTCAGTTCCAGCAACAGCAATAAACTTCGCCCAAGGAGGAACAGGCGTGATTTTTTTCTGCGCAGGAGCAGTAATCTCATCAAGAATCGCAGAGTCTCTATCAAACGCCCTTGCTAAAGTCCTGTGAGCCGCCAAGTATTTAGCCAATAACGCAACAGCCTTAACATCCAATCCCTGATAAGGAAGACCAAGCGATATCACCTTGTTAACATTGTAAATTGCAGTATACTTGTCTTTTTCTTGATACGCAAGATCAAGCGCTTTCAAAGTCACTTGGCCGCCAACAGAGTGCGAAATAATGTTGATCTTCTTGTACTGACCGAGCGTGTTCAAACAGTCTCTCAAGCCAATAGCAGCAGTTTCAGTTGTGTCAGATGGCGGGTATGCGTATCCAACCCAGTCATACTTCTCATCATCAAACTCAGCCTGCTTAACCAAAGGCCACCACGTATCAATACTTGAAGTAAATCCGTGAACAAGAACGTTGACTTCGTCATTGCCAGCAGAAGACATTGTGACGCAAGACTGCTCCAACGCATGACACGTCAGTCCTGCAACTAAGAACAATGCTTCCTTATTTTCATCCAGATAAATTGAAAGGTCTTCGATTTCAGCAGTCATAACATTTCTTGCAGGATCGTAAGTGCTCTCGAGCTCTTCCCACAACTCGTTATTCCACGCGTAAATCTTGTAAGAATTCGGATCAGCATTCTTAATCGGAACAACAGGCATTGTCAGAACAACAGGCATTGGAGAAATTGAATTCTTAACGCTGACAACCAAAGGAGCACCGCTTGCTCCAAGACAGGAATTCTCAGGAAGCATAATACTGCTATCAGGCCTCTTCAAGCCAACAACACCAGGCAGTGCGCCGGTGAACTGAACATTGTAATTACCAGTATTGATAGACCGGTCAGACTCAGTAATTTCCTGGCCTACACCAACAATGCTCGCCATGTCCTCCAAGCCCATATAAGTCTGCCTTGCAGTCAACTGAGGATTAAACAATTCTGAAATTGTTTGCCCGCCACAAGTCATTTCTTCGCTTGTTCCAGCATCAGTAACAGTCTCGCAAACACCGCCCTCACAGGCGATAACGTGAACATCAGTCCAAATATTAGAAATACTTCTAGTCAAAGAAATTCTTCTGCTTGCGCAGCCAGAAGCACTCATAGTATCAATTAAAGTGTAACCATCAGGCACTAAATCTGCCGGGAAGTCAGCATCGCCGCTTGAGTCTACAGAAACACCAGCTGAAGAGCTCTCAACATAAACACACTCATCAGGAACCGGCGCAAAGGTGAACGTAGGAGCTAGTAAAGTTGGAGTGACTACAGGAGTAATCGTAGGAGTAAGTGTTGGCGGAGCAGGAGGCGGGGGAACCCGCGGACTAATTGGAGGCAGTGGAGGCTGTGGAGGCGGGAAATTTGGCGGAGGCGGAGGCGGAGGAGGCGGAGGTGGTGGAGGAGGCGGAGTTGGATTTATACCAGCAGGAGTATCAGGAGCTGGAGGACCGTTAGGACAACCATCATCAGCTGCGCCATTGCAATTCTCATCCACGCCATTGCCGCAAATTTCTGCAACAGGATTTACTGCGCCATTACAATTACTCCATGCACCATTAGTGCAAGTCTGAGTGCCAGGCTGGCAAATACCGATTGCTGGAGGACCACACATTCTCGCTTGGCCTTCAGCCGGGCACGGACAGCCTTCATCTATGGTGCCATCACAATTATTGTCAACACCATCACAGAGTTCAGGCGCAGCAGAAATGGATTCAGGCGCGAATATTCCGCCCGGAGTTGCTCCAAAGATCGGAGACTCTGAAATTGGAGCAGAGCCGTGAACACCAGGATCTGTTGGACCGCAATCACTGCAATCAGGCACGCCGTCTCCATCAATATCAAATCCTTCATCAATTACGCTATTACAATTATCATCAATTCCGTTGCACACTTCAGTGCCAGGAAGAACTTCACCAATACAGTCAGTCAATTTTGTAGTAGTTGTTTCAGGAACGCAAATATCAGTCACGACAAGCTGGCCCCCAGTAGCATCAGAAGCAGGAGGCGGAACCTCTTCCCACTCATCACTCGGACCAGCTGTACCGAGAGGCTGACAACCATAAATCAGGCAATCAGAATTGCAAACATAAGCCCAATTTGTACCAGTATGATATTCGTAACACGTCTTTCCTGCATTAGCACCACCAGTAGTTGCCTTAGGCATACAACCCCAAGTAGTTGGAACAGTAGTTGTAACAGGACCAGTGTCGCTTTCTACAGTCACACAAGTCATAACGCCAGGCTTGCACGGAGGAACACCATCAGTACCCGCAGGACCAGTATAACATGGCTTTTCCACGCCGTCCTCGCAAGCACCGCAACAAACTTTATCAGTCATAAACGCGTCTGTGCTTGTTGAAGCGGCTACAGCCAATTCTACGCTGCCACAAGCGCCGTATTTTTCAAGCATGTCAGCACAAGTGCATTCTTCTGAACCACTGCAATAATCATAAGGACACGGATAATCAATACCTACACCACGATCGTGGAACCAACGCTTTGGAATATCAGCATCAAGACACATAGGATCAGTAAACGGATCACAACAGGATGAAACAAACGCGCAATCATCAACGTAAGAATCTTCAACACAATCGACAGGAGGCACTTTGCCACCAGGACAACAGGTATCAAAGTCAGCACCGAAAACATCAGCTCCTGTAGTTCCAGGCGCATAATCAGCTTCTAACAAACCAGGAATGTCTTTACACGCCCATTCCTCTCTAGGACACGGCTCTGCTGAAGACAAACGCCAGTAACCTGGAATTGTTTCATCACACGCCCAAGCAGTGCCTTTGCACGGAGGAATTTTTCCGCTAGGAGACGGGCAACAATCTGGATCTAACTGCATTGCTTCAAATACACTAGCAGGTATTCCGCCACCGCCAGTGTAAGTAGCATAACAATCAATTGGTCCATTTGGCGGACAATTATCACCAGTGTAAATAAGCATACCGGCAACACATTTAACATCGCAACGCACTGGCTGCGCAACAGTTGGAGGATGATCAGTAGGCTCTTGCGGCTGAGTTGGAGGAATGCCGGTTGGCGTAGTAATAGACGGAATTGGAACTTCATTGTTCGTTGGAGGAATCTCTGTGAATCTTGGGAAACTCTGACCGGTAAAATGAATAGTTGGGTTATGCTGAGGAATATTGAGATTGTAAGCACCTTTGGCAACGAAACCAATATATTGAGGAATAACGCTCAAAGGCAAATCATAATTATGGTCTAAGTTGCCATACTTCTCTTTCAAAACATCGCTAACAGGAAGATTTATTGTAAACTGACCTGTCGGAGAAGTCGTGAAAGTAAACTTTTTCTGAGCAATGTAAATAACACCTGAAACAGGCCTCTGTTGATTTGGACCGCCAACTGTAAAGTCAATGTGACCTGTAATGTCAATTGAAACATAATTACTCTGAGTCCTGATGTTAACATCACGGCTAAAGTCAGATAAAATATAACTGCCAGTTGGCTGGTTGATAACAAAAGTATCAAAGACAGAGTAAACGTTTTGTGTTCTACCGCCACCACCGCCACCGCTGCCAAGACCGCCGGCAGATGGAGAAGGCGCAATGCACAATTGGCAAGTAGCACCCGAGCAAACAGATCTACCATCAGTCAAAGTAGCACAAACACCGCTAGGGTTTACAAGACCAGTATCACACGCTTCACCCGCAGAAATAATTCCGTCACCACAAACCTGTCCGCCTGGGTCAACCATGGGGACACCACATGGAGCGAAAGCAACGCCTGGCCAGGAACAAACAGAACCAGGAGCAACTCCGAGAGACTTAAATTCACACTGCTCCAAGGCAGGACCAGCAGGCTCGAATATTCCATTAGCACAAGAAGTCAATGACGAAGGAGCAATAATCATCAAAGGATCCAAATCAAAAGACTCGCTAACCAAAGGCATAATACTGAAACCAGAAGGCACAACAGAGAACGACAAAGTAGGCAAGTAAGTTCCAGCTGTTGAGAAAGTATAAGGCTCAAAAGTAATTGTGAACGTGCCTTCAGGGTCAACAATACTTGACGCGTTCAAGACTATTGTTTCATTTGTAACATTATGAACAAGAGTCAACTGAGCACTGCTAATGTTGACAGAACTCTTATCAACACCAGGAGCAGTGGTAATGTTCACCTGCACTTCGACAGTCGCGCTCTGAGGAATTGTTGTGTCAGAAACAACAACAGTAGAACTGTCAAAAGGACCGTCAACAACAGTCAAATTGTCTTCTAGAATGGCAGACTCATTGCCTTGAACGACTGTAATATCAACCATGCCTGCTTCTGCATCAAGCGCAACTGAAATGTTAACTTTTAGTTCAGTTGGGCTGATTGTTGCTGATAAAATTGAAATTGCTGGTGAAGAAAAGCTTACTACTGATTCAGGAAGGAAGTTTTCTCCTGCAATTGTAAGTTCTACATTTGCTGCCTGATAAACAGATGAAGGAGAGACAGAAGAAACTATAAGAGATTCTGGTTCTTCTGCAGCAATAGTAATTCCCTTAACAGCAGAATGTAATAAGCCTGAGACGATTAAACCTGAACCGTCGATAATACAAGAATAACCGCTGATGGTTGAGCCGTCACAAGGAACTAGAACTTCTCCAGCACCAGTACAATCAGATGAAATATTATCTAATGAAGCAGAGGCTTCATCATTAATACAAACATTCGTGTTGCCATTGCTTTCAAAATAGAAAGTCTTGTTAGCATCAATACCAGAAACAGCAAGACCATCAGAAGACTTCTCGATAACAACACTGCTAAAGTTCAAGACGTTACTGTCGAAATCATAGGGGAACACGACGATAGGAGCGCCAGAATCAGTAATTACAACCGGCTGACTGCCAGAATAATCACTCTCAGGATCAACAGGAGCAGAATTAATTGCAACCGCAACACTTGAAGTTCCAGTAGAAGTAATACTTGACTCGTTGCCTTCAACAAAAGTCAAACCGGTCAAACTGCGGGGAGCACTAAATATGAAGAACAGACCTACAACAAGAAATACTAAAGACAACCATATTACTATGCTATTGTGTCGCAACTTGTATCTCCCCTTTAGTTTCAATACTAAGAACTCTTAATCTTTAAAAAGGTTTTGGATATTGGTATATATAGAAAGGAAAAAGTACTACTTCATGCCGAGCTTGTCATCAGAAACATCAACACGATAGACGCGCTGGGCTCTTGTAACTCCATCTGGGTCCAAAAGAATTGCGGGATTTGAATCCTGAACAACAACAGCGACAACATAAGAACCTGCACCGAGTTTATCAGTCAAAGTTGCCTTGTTCTTCACATTAGTCATTGTGGCTGGCTTGTACTTAGTCTTGTCAGCAAAAGAATCAGCAGACAACTTGCCAGCTCTCAATTGAGATGCCAAAGCATCCATTTCTTCAGGAGTGCCAGAAGCATACCCTGCTTTCACGCTCGGAATATAAGTTCTTGAAGCAAGAGTTTCTAATACGATGCCAACTGGAGCATTTTTCTTAACACTAATAACACCTTCTGCAGGAGCAGAGGCAATCATGCCGATTTCTTTGCGTAAACCGAGAATCATGCCGATATATTCTACTGTATTGAAGTCCAGGGTTCTATTTTCCATCAAAGACTCTCCCTCTTCACTTTTGAAATAACCTGGAATTATTTTTCCATCAGGATCTTTACAAAGATAAACGCCGATGCCCTTGACTTTCTTATCAATAAGCTCTTTCCAAGGTGGATTCTTTTCGTCCACAGAAGTATTAAGACCTTTAAAATTGGTTTTGAAATAAGTGTCATTAAGATTGCCTACCGCGTGACCAAGTTCATGAGTTGCTTGATCAGTCGTGCCTGCTATAAGATGATCTCTTGTCGCATATCCAACCGACATAGGCGTGTTTACTAAAATACACGGTAAATCGGTCTTTGCTTTTGCAGATAATTCTTTTTTCTTATTAGGAACACCTAATGTAACCTTGTCACCAGATTTAACCTGAAATAAAGTATCATTGCCACCCGGATAATGGAAACTCTCTGCAGACGGAACCCAAATTCTGTGCCAGTTGAATAAGTTGCCATACTCTTTGAAGAATTTGCGTTTCTCAGACTCTTTGACAATCATATCAACATCCTTGTTGAACTTTGCCTGCTCCTTTACAGTATAACCTTCAGGCATCCAAACCAAATCATAACGTAATTCAGAAGGACCATTGTTCACAAAAGTGTCAACTTTTACAGCATCAACACCTGCATCTTTAGCCACAACTTTAGGATCTTCTGCAAAAACTTCATCAATAGAACCAATAGTATTAGCAAGAAGAATGCCGCCTGCAGTAATGCCTACACGTCTGAAGAATTCTCGCCTATTGAACCCCTGAGTAGTCACTCCCATATAACTAAAATATAGCTTTTCAAGTATATAAAGGTTATGACTTTTGTTTATATATACGAAAGAGTATATAAATGCCTAAAAACTGATCAGATTTTCTGGAGAGAAATCTCAATTGTGCTTACTCTAACCTGCCTGCCTTCATTGTTAGTAAATTCTTCAGAATTAACACGAATGTCTTTTATCGCAACACTGCTGTCAAGAAAACGCTTGGAAGCAACTTCAGCAACATCAACAGCTCTAGAAATGAACTTGCCGCGAGCCTTGATCGTGACTTCAGCAGCCTGCTTGGTAGTAAATTGCATAACAACACCAGTCACGTAATTCATGAAAGGCTTGCTCCCGATAAAAATACTGTTGTCATCCGACATTACTACACCCCCTGAGGCAGTAATTAGTATTCTTCTTTTATCTTCATCAACCGGGTCAAATAACCTGCAACGCTATTGCGAATCTTCTTGCTAGCGCCGCCCAGCAAATCAGCTACGACCTTCTTGTTCCCATCAAACTGAGTAGTCAATTGGTCTTTGCTCTGCTTCATAATCTCAAACGTGATACGCTTGATTAATTGTGTTTTAATACGTCCCATAACCAGTTTCACACGAGTGAGGTTTAAAAATGTTGCGCTTACATCTCACTCGGAGCAGCAATTCCAAGCAATCTCAAGCCATTCTCTAACAACTGCCTGGAAGCATCAATCAAAGTCAAGCGAGCCAGCTGCAAATCCTTATTCTTCTCCTGCGAGCACGGACATTTATGATAGAACTCGTTAAATGCCCTTCCGAATTCTATCAAGAACTGGGCAAGAATATGAGGCTTGTACTGAGCAAGCGCATCCTTCACAGCACCAGGGAATTTAGCCAAAAGCTTCACAACTTTCTGCTCAGAAGCATCCTTCAGCAAAGAAACATCACAATCAGCAGAAGAATGCAGCTTAACCTTTCTCAAAATACTGCAAGCACGCGCATGCGCATACAACAAATAAGGACCAGTATCGCCCTCAAACGAAAGAATTCTTTGCAAATCGAAAACAACATCCTTAACACGATCGTTAAACAAGTCGCCGAAAAAGATAGCGCCAACAGCAACAGTCTTTGCAACTTCGTCTTTATCAGCTAACTCAGGATTTTTTTCCTCAATAGTTTTCCTCGCCAAATCAATAGTTTCAGACAAAACGTCTTCCATGAAAACAGCCTTGCCTTTTCTTGTCGCCATCTTGCCGCCGTCAGGATTCAAGTAAAGCCCATGAGAAACGTGAACAAAGCTTTTATTGCAGCCTAAAAGGCGCATAACTTCAAACAACTGCTGAAAATGCAAAGCCTGCTCGTGGCCGACAACATAAATAACCTTATCGCACTTCAAATTTTCAATCCTATCAAGCAAAGTAGCAACATCACGACTGGCATAAGTAGTGGATTCATTGCTCTTCTTCAACATCATCGGCATTTCAAAGCCCTTCAATCGAACAATTAAAGCGCCTTCATCAAGCACTGCGAGCTTCTTCTTCTCAATGCGAGCAATCGCAGCATCCACTTTCTTTGCGTAATAAGCCTCGCCATTATAATCATCAAATTCAATATCAAGAATATCGTAAATTCTCCTGTACTCATCAAGGCTGAGATGCTTGAACTTGCTCCACAAAGCCAAAGCTTCAGAATCCCCTTTTTCCAGCTTCACAAACCAATCTCTGGCGTGTTCCTGCAATTTTTCATCCTTCTCAGCATGCTCGTTAAACTTAACATACAACTCAACCAAATGCTTCACAGGACAAGCGTCCATCTTAGCCTTATCGCCCCACTGCAAATAAGCATAAATTATTTTTCCGAATTGAGTGCCCCAGTCGCCCAAATAATTCATGCGGATAACTTTGTAGCCAGCAAAAGAATGAAGCCTTGCCAATGATTCTCCGATAACAGTGCTTCTCAAATGGCCAAAATGCATAGGCTTGCCAATATTTGGACTTGAATATTCAATCCCAACAACCTTGTCATGCCCCTCATTAGAACTGCCAAACAATTCTTTCCTGTCTAATACTTCCGCAATAATGCGCTTTGCAACCTTGGAAGAATCAAGAAAGAAATTAACATACGGGCCGGCAGCCGTGATTTTAGAAACAATATCAGGCATTTGAACAGACTTTGCCAGCTCCTGAGCAATCTGAACAGGACTCTTTTTCAGCTCTTTAGCCAAAGAAAAACAAGGAAAAGCATAATCGCCTAAAGCTGAATCAGGAGGAACCTCAAGAAGAATTTCGCCCTTCACGCTCTTTTTCAAAGCCTTAACGATTTCGCCTTCGAACATACACATCACTTCTGAGACTGTGATTTATAAAAGTTCTGGAGATTACAGCCTACTAAAAAAGGGAAGATTTTAAAATGAACATATGACGAATAACACGTGGAGGGTGGAAGATGTCGCTAGAACAAATCACAGACGACAGCGCAATTTCGATAGCAACAGATATACGCCCTTTGCCAGCAGTCATACACGAAAATGGGGCTTCACGCGTTGAGATATTCAATGGGCCGGATGGAATATACGCGAGAAAAACAGTCAAAGCTCCAGCTATGTTTGGCATTCGAATCAGCGGGATGGCGAGGTATTTGTGCGCGCGAGAAGTTGGCATCTTAGAAAAATTACAAGGAGTAGAGGGCGTGCAGCAATTAATAGAGCAAGACTCACCAACTTCATTCATATCACGATACATTGATGGCAAAACGCTTAAGCAAACACAGCAAGTACCACCTGAATATTTTGATAAACTCAGCAGAATTCTTGAAAGCGTGCATGGACGCGGAATCGCTGATTTAGATTTTGCCCATAGCGATGACCTTCTTGTTGATAAGAAAGGAAATCCATGGATTATCGATTTAACGGCTTCAGTAATCTGCGAACCAGGAAGCAATTTGTTCACCCGCCTCGCTTTTGACTATGTATGTAAGCTCAACAAAACATATCTTTTGAGACGCAAAGCGAAATACGCGCTAGGCGCATTGACATTAGACGAACAGAGACAAGCGGAAACCATCGGAGCTCTCGCAACAACGTGGCGCAGTTTACAGGCAATGAAGCGTTACGTAAAATACGAAATAATAGGACAGTCTCATAAGTCAGGATAGTTCAGGATTTCCGCAATCAATTTATATCCGAATACGAAACATATTCTTTATGCTCTGGCCATCAATAATCATCCTCATCATGTTTCTAATATTCGGAATAACAATGGGCTTCCTATTCTTAGTGCCTTTGGTTACGGTTGCAGTCAACACAGTCATACTCTACTTTTTATTTTTGAGAATCTACACTCAAATAACAAAATACGGAAAAGCAGAAATTTACGCTTTTAGTTTTGCAGCAGCCGCATTAATTCTCATAATCATCAAGAATTTTTTGCCATTATGGTGGATAACAACAGCAGCAATACTCGCAGAATTACTGGCAAACGCTTACAGAATGTTTGAAAGACGCTAAAGCTGCTTTTCAATTTCTTTCAAAGCGGCATCAACGCCAAAGAAAACATTTGAGTGAGAAGCAGCAGAAGCAAACGTGCTGCCCTGAGAAACAGCCTCGATTTTAATTTCGCCTTCTCCAAAAGCAACAGACAAACGATCAAGACCTTTTTCCGAGAACTTGCGGGCATAAGTGCCAATAATCTTTTTCAATACAATCATCGTCGCATGATCAAGGTTTTCAACGCCAAACAGCTCGATGTTACCGCCTAAGCGCACTGCGCTGTCCATAAAGACATTTATGTGAAGTAAGCATTTAAAACTTGCCCAAATATAGTTGTTACTTAATAGTAATCCAAGTATAGAAAACCTTTTAAACAACCGCGGTATTGTAATCATCTGGGGATACAATGATTAAATGTCAAAAATGCGGCACTGCAGTGAGGTCATACAGCCCCATGCGAAAATGGTGCGTTGACTGCAGAAGAGTTGTCTCCCTAGAGCAGGCAAAAGAAAGAAAATTAGCGCTGAAGTGAATTCTACAGACTAAGAAAATATAAATATCAAGCGCGATTTTAGCAACATGTCAAGAACCATCAAGAGCAATAATGAATAGCGATGGTTCTTGAGCATGCCCGGAAACACCGCCAATATGGTGTTTCTGCGCGGGGTTTCCGACATATGCAAATCCAAGCAATCGTATTTGACGCTGACAACACATTAGTAGATTTCTACACAATGAAAAAGCAATGCGTAGAAGCCGCAATTGAAAAAATGGTAGAAAGAGGACTGCCAGCAACAAAAGAAGAAGCGCTGAGCATTATTGATGAAATCTTCAGAAACCACGGCTGGGAAGACGCGCTCTTATTCTGGCACGTCGCAGAATACGTCGGAATAAAAGACCAAGTCCAGATAGAAAGATTCGCGCAACTCGGAAAAACAGCATACAGAAGAAGACAAAGAGAATTTCTAAAGCCATATGATGGAGTGCACGAAACACTAATCGCGCTGCGCGACAAAAAAATACAGCTTGCCGTACTTTCAGATGCGCCACGCATAAAAGTGTTCGACAGGCTATGCGACACAGGACTAGAGCCATTCTTTGAAGATTTTGTAGTAGGAAGCAACAGAGAAGACGAGTTCAAAAAACCAACACAAGAAGCATTCAGAAGAGTATTGGCAATGCTCTTGGAAAGAACAAAAAAAGAATTTGACCCAAGCAAAATAATAATGGTAGGAGACCATCCACTAAGAGATGTGCTTGGAGCGCACAACTACGGATTCAAAACAGCCTGGGCAAAATACGGATATATTGCAAAACCAGGAGTGGACAAAGACAAAATAATAACAAAAGCAGACTTTGTCCTGGAAAAATTCTCAGACATACTCAAAGCAGTGTAAAACTTTATAAACAGCCAATAAGCTTTTTCTCTCTATGAAAGTTCATGTTAAATCTTACGGTTGTTCGGCAAACATGGCAGAAGCAGAGCAGATAAAAGGCCAGTTTACAGAAATAGTAGAAGAAAAAGACGCAGACTTAGTAATTCTAAACATTTGCACAGTAAAAGGCGACAAAACCGCGCTTGACGCAATAAAAGAAGTCAAGAAAAATTATCCTGACAAAAAAATTGCAATCGCAGGATGCATAACGCCAAGCATTGTAGCGCCGATAAAACAAATTGATCCGAACGCGGTGCTTGTGAACACCCATCACATTGACAACTTTGCAAATCTTGTAAACATGAAAACAGATGTGCTAACACACGCAAAACCAATAAAATTGTTGAAACCAAGAGTTCGGATGAATCCAGTAGTAGGAATTGTGCCGATTTCTTCAGGGTGCCTGGACGCTTGCGCGTTTTGCAGCACACGATTGGTGAAAGGAGTATTATTCAGTTTTCCACCGGAAACTATTGTGCGCGAAGTAGAAAAGTGTGTTTCAGACGGCTGCAAAGAAATCTGGATAACAGGACAAGACACGTGTTGTTACGGATTTGACAGAGGAACAAACTTGGCTAAATTGTTGCAACAAGTAGTGCAAGTGCCAGGCGACTTCAAAATACGCGTAGGAATGGGAAATCCAAGACACGTTCCAAAATACCTTAATGAATTAGTTGAGGTTATGAAAAACCCGAAAATATTCAAGTTCTTGCACATACCAGTACAGGCAGGCAACAATGAAGTATTGAAAGCAATGAGAAGAGGGCATACAGCAGAAACATTTGTAGACATTGTCAATGCCTTCAGAAAAGACACGCCAGAAATGACAATAAGCACGGATATTATTGTAGGATATCCAACAGAGACTGAAGAACAATTTGAAGACACTTTGAAATTGGTTGAGCAAGTGAAACCTGATACAATGAATATAGCACGATTTGCGCCAAGGCCCGGAACAACAGCAGCAACAATGCCAGGACAAATACACGGCAACATCAAAAAAGACAGAAGCAGAAGACTAACAGAAGTACACAAAAAAACAGCAGAAGAAAGAAGCAAACAATGGCTAAACTGGCAAGGAGAAGTAATAGTAGACGAGAAATTAAAAGAAGGAGTATCAGCAAGAAATTACGCTTACAAAAACATCATAATAAGAAAAGACTTGCCACTGGGCACGATACTTAATGTAAAAATCACAGAAGCAAAAGCGCACTTTCTAGTCGGACAGCAAGTTTAGAAAGATTTAAATACTATAGCACACTATAGACCGCTATGGCGACTACAATTCAAGTCAGCGAAAAACTGCAAAAAGAACTTGCAAAAAGAAAACTATTCGACAGAGAAAGCTACGAAGAAGTAATATGGGATTTGATAGAAGATACTCAAGAACTTGATGCCCAAACAAAAGCAGAAGTTGAAAAAGCGCGCACTGAAATCAAGAAGGGCAAATTTGTAACACATGAACAATTAAAGAAGGAGCTTGGCCTCTAAATGTATTCAATTGTTTATTCTGAAGACGCGGCCAAGTACATAAGAAAACTTGACAGAGCAGTCCAGCAAAGAATATTGTCAGCAATAGAACGCATCAGAATAAAACCTTCAGACCACGTTAAAAGACTTGTCGGCAGCACTTACTACAAATTCAGGGCAGGAGACTACAGAATAATTCTTGATATGGATGAAGGCAGGCTTGTGATTTTAGTCATTAAAGTTGGCCATCGAGAAAACGTATACGACAAGCTACCACAATAAATTTCTCAGCCATTTACTGACAACAAGCTCAACGTCTTCCTCATGCAAACAGAAACAATGGTCAGCCTTTCTAATCAGCGAAGTTCTTGAATAAGGATGCTTGAATTTCTGCGACAATATTTTGAGCATCTTTCTAGGAGGCATGGCGGCAAACTCCTCCTTCTCGCCAAAAATCGCAAGCGCAGGAACTTTCAACTTTGAAACAGCGCTCAACTTGCCCTCATAATTAAACAACTCGCCCTCGATGCTACCTGGGCGATAAAGCTCATAATAACGCTTAGCGCTGAAATAAGAAGGCTCAAAATCAGTAGGCATCAATTCCTTGCCCTTGCCTAATTTGACAAGCAGCTTTGCAATCTTCAGAGTTTCCTTAAACTTCTTCCTGCCAAGAGACTTAATCTGCCAATTATAATCATCAGCAGGACCAAGAAAAATCAAGCCCTTAACAGAACGCGCGTGCTTCCTAGACTGATAATAAGCAATCTTCTGGCAGCCAGTACTATGTCCTGAAAGAATAAAATTTGTGTAACCGCGCTCACGAAGCATCTTCAAAGCGGCATCAATATCCATAGCAGACTCCTTAAAATTCTCAAAAGAAGTCCCAATAGTCCTAAAAGTCAAATGCTCCTTCAAACGCGAAAAAACAGTAATAGTGCCCTTGCCGCGATTGTTAAACCCGAAAAAAGCCATTTCATTCCTAAAAGCAGCATGCATCAAATTATCAACAAGCCACAGGCCGTAAAAATTATCAGTCATGCCATGAACATGAACTAAACAAGTCTTTGATTTCATTGGAGCACAAAGCATGCCCTCAAGCTCAAGCTTGTCAGCAGCCTCGAAACTTATCAGCTCGCCCTGCATCCTGGTATAAGTGACCATTAGAAGAAATACCCCCAAGTCAGCAATCTATCAGAATCCTTAAACCAGCGGCCGCCAATATCAGTGCGGTAAAACATATTGGGAATCATAATGTTGCTAACGCGGTCGTAAACCTTCCTCCTGGCATCTTCCATCGTAGAAGCAGTGCCAGTAACGACAAGACAATAACCAGAATAACCAGCAAGACGCCAGTCGCCTTCAATTAATTTCACATCTCCTAGATGCACGCCATCAATGACTGGTTTTTTGAAAACAATAGTTGCGTCTTCAGCATACTTCTTGAAAGCCGCAACGTCATAAAATGGGAAAGGCGGACAGGCAACAACAACACCAACCTGGAAACCTTTCTTGGCCCTCAAATCATAAGGCTTATTGTTTGCAATTGTGTACAAAAATTCACCCCAAGGAGAAGTAATGCCCTCCATTTGAATGCTGATAGTTGGGTAGCCGAATCTGCTCGTAAATTCCAATGGGTGAATGCCCTTGCTGTTAACAATGCAGTTAATGTCAATATAGCCAACATAGCCAGACTTTGCAAGCGCATCCTTCATCTTGCCAAGAGTTTCATTGAAAAGCTTTCCCTGAGGAGACCAGTACATATGAGTGCCCATTTCTCCTGTTGAAGGACCAAGATCTCCTGGAAACATCTTTTTGTTTTCAAAATTAACATTAATTGGGGTTATAAAATCAACACCATTAAAGAAAGCGCCAACAGCAACCTCAACACCAGACGCATACTTCTGAATCTGGAAAGAAGTAATCTTCTTCGCCCAAGCTTTTTTGTACAATTGCAAAAGCTCAATTATGTCCTTACCATCATCTTCCTGACCGACAAACAAAAGCTCTTTTTCTCCTGTTCTTGAGGTAGGCTTGAGAACATAACGGTCAGGAGTTTTTTGAACAAACTTAACAGCCTCGTCAAAATCAGTAAAATCCCAATGAGGCAAGACATTAACGCCGGCTTTCTTCATCTCCTGCTGGCCGAATTCACGGTCTTCTTCCAGCTTATCAGTATACACAGAACCGCCAACAATTGCCTTGCCCTGCTTTCTCAGCTTGTCAGCTTCCTCGCCAAAGAAAACATCATCAAAAACAATAACATCAGCCCAGTCAACTTCCTTCTTCCAATCATCACACTTATCAACAAAACCCTCGCAAATGTCACGGCTGGCCTTCTCATTAATGTAATACTTAACACTGTGGCCTTCTTTCTTAACCTGCCATGCAAGGTCGCCAATCAAGGCTTCCTCAGAAACAAACAAAAACTTCCTCTTTTCCATTTCTATATGGATATTGCAGATTGATATTTAAACATAACTTTTTTATAGTTTCAAAGAAGAAAAGAAACCAAAAAGGTGATTATGATGAAAAAAGCAGACGTCGGAGACTGGAAGAAAATCTCGCACTCAGATTTTGAAAAACTGCAACTAAGAGTAGGAACAATAGTCGACATAAAAGCACATCCGAAAAACAAGAAATACTACACTTTACTTCTTGATTGTGCGGCAGCAGACGAAGACATACAAGTAGTAGCATCACTGACAGATTCATACGGCATTGCAGACTTGCTCGGCAAACAAGTGATAGTTATTTGCAATATGCAGTCTGAGATTGTGGATGGCGAAGAAAGCCAAGGAATGCTCTTAATCGCGCACAAAGGCAAGAAAAAAATATTGATAAGCCCAAGCACCAAAGTCCCTCCTGGAGCAACAGTCTCAGGCATAATGAACGGAGAATGCAAACACTTCAACGAGAGAGAACACTAAATGAGCGCATTCCAGGCATACGACATCAGAGGACTATACCCGCAAGACATAGACGAAGAGCTTGCGTATAAAGTAGGAAGAGCAATAGTACTATTTCTAAAAACAAAACAAATCTTAGTTGGAATGGACTGCAGAGCAAGCTCACTGCCGCTGAAAAAATCACTAGTTTACGGCATAACAGACCAAGGATGCGATGTTATCGACACAGGCTACTGCAACACGCCAATGTGCTATTTTGCCTCCAAAAAAATATCATCACTAATGGTAACAGCCTCGCATTTACCAAAACAATACAACGGAATAAAAATAGCAAAAAAAGGCGTAGATGTCATTGGAGAACACAACGGACTGAAAGAATTGGAAAAAATAACTGAAAAATGCCATTTCCCAGAATCAAAGAAAAAAGGAAAATTGACAATAAAAAACATTCTGCCAGACTACGCTAAAGAAGTAAGAAGAATTGTTAATGCAAAATACAAGCCACTAAAAGTGCTTGTAGACTGCGGAAATGGAATGGCAGGACACGTCGTGCCCTCATTGCTAAAAGGACTGCCTATCAAATACAAACTACTTTACGGCGAAATGGACGGAAACTTCCCAAACCACATCGCAAACCCGCTGCTTCCCGAGAATACTGCCGACTTGCAAAGAGAAGTTGTAAAAGGAAAATACGATTTAGGAGTAGCTTATGACGCAGACTGCGACAGAATGTTCTTCATAGACGAAAAAGGAAACAGGGTCAGGTCGGACTATACTTTCATTTTATTCGCGCAACACCTCTGCAAGAAAAAAGATCATGCAGTCTATGCGGCAAACATGAGCAGAATAGTACGCGAGAAATTAAAAGAACTCGGAATAAAAGGCGTGCCAAACCTAGTTGGACACACAGAAATACCGCTGAAAATGAAAAAAATCAAAGCACAATGCGGAGCAGAACTAAGCGGGCATTACTACTTCAAGAAATTTTCATATGTTGACTCCGGAGATGTTGCGGCGCTATACATGATGGCAATACTCTCAAAATCAGGCAAAAAAATGAGCCAACTAGTAAAGCCATTAGAAAAATACGCAATATCAGGCGAGATTAATTACAAAGTGGCTGACAAAGCAAAAGCAATGAAAAAAGTAGAAGAAGCGTTCAAAAAGTATAAGAAGGAAAAAATTGACGGAATATCCTTCTTCGGACAAGACTTCTGGTTTAACCTAAGATTAAGCAAAACAGAGAATGTCGTAAGGCTAAATGCTGATGCGAATACACGGAAAAGACTAAACCAAGTAATAGACTGGGTTTCTACAATATTGCAAGCATAAACATTTATAAACAGTTTCCGGTTTTGTCGTCGTAATGGCGCCAAGAAAGAAAAAGGAAACACCAAAAGACGAAGCTAAAAAGCATTCTAAAGAAGCAATACAGCCTGAAATAAACGTCGGCATGATAGGCCACGTAGACCACGGCAAAACAACACTCGTGCAAACACTATCAGGCAAGTGGACTGATACGCATTCAGAAGAAATCAAAAGAGGAATCACTATCAGGCTAGGATATGCAGACGTTTCATTCTACAAATGCAAAAAATGCGAAGGACCAGACTCATACTGCGTCACCCAAAAATGCCCAAAATGCGGAGAAGAAGCAGAATTTTTGAGAAAAATATCGCTTGTTGACGCGCCAGGACACGAAAGCCTAATGGCAACAATGCTCTGCGGCGCAAATATCATGGACGGCGCGCTATTGCTGGTTTCATCAACAGAAAACTGCCCGCAACCACAAACAAGAGAACACGTGCAGGCATTGGAAATAGTAGGAATTGACAACTTAATCATTGTGCAAAACAAAATCGACCTTGTAACAGCCGAACAGGCAAAAAAGAACTACGAAGAGATAAAAACATTCTTGAAAGGAACAAAATTCGAAAACGCGCCGATAATCCCAATGAGCGCAATACACTCAATAAACCTAGACATGCTCATACAAACGATACAAGAAAACTTCAAAACGCCAGCAAGAGACTTGAGCGCAGACCCAGTAATGTTTGTAGCAAGAAGCTTTGACATCAACAAACCAGGAACTGTGCCGGAAAAAATGACTGGAGGGGTGCTCGGCGGGTCTTTGAAACAGGGCAAATTGATTGAAGGGGCAGAAATTGAGATTTTACCAGGATACGAAGTACAAGAGAAAAATCAGAAAATCTGGAAGCCCCTCAAAACAAAAATCGTCTCTTTGATGTCAGGAGGAGAGCATGTCAAAGAAGTCTTGCCAGGAGGCTCAATAGCCGCCATGACAACACTAGACCCAAGCGTTGTAAAAAGCGACAAACTAGTAGGAAGCATGGTCGTATTGGAAGGACAAGCGCCAAAAGTATGGTACGAATTCCAGCTAGAAACACACTTGCTTGAAAGAGTTGTAGGAGCAAAAGATAAACTTGTTGTAGAGCCGATAAAATTAGGAGAAATGCTGATGCTTAACGTCAATTCTGCCGCAACAGTAGGAATTGTAAAAGAACTAGGAAAGAACTTAGTTAAATGCGTACTACGCAAGCCAGTATGCGCAGACAAAGGCGCAAGAGTAACAATGTCAAGAAACCTAGGACAGAGATGGCGGCTCATCGGATACGGAATAATCAAAGCTTAGTTCTATCACGATACAATTTCATTATAACAGACGCTTCATGCAGGAAATCAAACTCTCCTTTCAGAACACGCTCGTACAATTCTTCAATTGAAAATTCCTTGACTTCCTCTATTACCTCGCCATCAGGATTATTTTTCTTTTTTGGTTTCAAATCGTAAGCTAGAAAATAAGTAATCGGAATAACAAAAGTATGAGGGTCTTCAAGATAATGATATTTTACTAATTTGCCGGCCATAAAGCCTGCCTCTTCCATCAACTCTTCCTGCGCAATCTGCTCAGCAGTAAGCCCTGGCTTGTCCATAAAACCAGAAACAAACTTCCATCTGGAGCGCCCCTCAATAGGACGCTTCTCCTTAATCATCAGAATTTTTCCATCCTTAGTAAAAGGAATTACCTGAACAGAAGGAATCAAATAAGCACGCTCGCAATTGAGAGCTCCAACAAGCTCTTCTGTGACCGTAATAAACTTGCCTGAATACACTTTTTTACCGTTCATAGATCAAAAATAAAACAGGCGGTATAAAAAAGTTTAGCTTAAAACAAGCTCTTCAGCCAAAGCCAGAAGCGGACAAAAATGTTCGGAGTCGAAGCAGGACTCTGCAGTTCAGGCGCTGGAGAACAATAACAATTAATGCAATTGTAGCCAGGACCGCAATCAACCGCCCTTTCACACTGCTCGCCACGATCAAGCAAATTATTGCCACAGGCAGAAACTACAGGCTGGCACTTGCAGCCAGAACACTCACTGCCAACAGCACAATCAGCATTAGCCTCGCACTGCTCACCCTGCTCTAACAATTTATTGCCACACTGAGCCTTAGGCTGGAAATTACAAGCAGTACAATCAGCAGAACAAACGCCAGTACGCTTAAACTGATCGACACACAAGCTCTGAGGAGGATCACAATACTCGCCAGGCTTGATTATAATGCCGTCACCGCACTTAACAACAGCAGCAGGAGCTTGAGGATCAGGCTTCTTCAACTTAGGATTAAAAGTAATGAAGACATTGCCCATAGCACCGCCTCTTGCAGCAGACGCGTAACCGCCAGGAATAGTCAGCTTCAAATCATCGCTATTGCTATCATCATCCCAAGTAAACAAAATACCCCACTTAGTCAAGCCAAGCTCAAGATTTGAGTCCTCGCTCTCAAGCTCAAAAGTATAGCCAGGAACAGTAATCTGAGGCGAAGGAACATTCAAGCCAGCAAAGCCGGCAAACGTAAGCATGATATCAGTATTCTCATCACCCATAGGCTCAGAAAACAACTTCGAAGGAGTTGTAAGCGTCATAACAAAACCAGGACCAAAGTCCATTCTAGAACCGCCAGGGAAAACAAAACGCGCTTCTGCGCCATTAATATTTCCGTCATTCGTCTGGTCCATAGCTAACGCGTTTCCAGCGCCGATTACGAAATGATAAGTACCTTCTCCAACAAGCAAGTCGCCTTCAAGCGTGGCTGCGCTAAAAGTAGCATCTCTTGTAGAGCCAGCAAGATCCTTGAAAACAATAATATTATTCGTCATGTCAACCATATCATACTGCAAAACATTAGAAACGCCGGTAACGTCATTCTTGCTGTTAACAAGGAAATAATCCTGAAGCATGATGTTTGGCGCGCCAGGAGCACCAGCTTCAACGAACACGAAATTTCTGCCCTTGTTACCATACATTCCCGGCATCTGCGCAACAGGAACCTTGTAAATCTGGCCTCTATTGTTCGCAGCAGTCATGATCAAATCGTCGCCGCCGGTTGTTCTTATTCTTACTTCATTGCCGGAAATTCCTTTTGTTGGAGCGCCAGCAGAAGCTGCACCAAGGCCTTTGTAGCAAATGTCAAAGTTAGGAACAAGCATTGCTGTAGGCCTTTGCAAATACTGCCTCAAACAGTGCAAAGGCATAACCTGAACATTACCGCCCTGAACAGCCTCAGCAAGAGGAATATATTGAATCGAGAAAATAGAAGGCTTGCCACCGGACATTGTAGCCTTTATCTTAAGAAGACTTGGAACAGTCTGGCCGTTGATTTTAACACCGCCACTGAAATACGTATCATCAGCAGCATTGTTGTCTGTGAGATCTATGCTTCCAAATCCTCCGAATAATCTTAACTCAACACGGTTAGTGCCAGTGTTAAACTCTGCATCAACAATAGAGAAAGTCTCGCCCAAAAGACGCATGTCCTCTCCAACAATATCAACCATCTCAGTTCCATCAAGAGAGCTTCTCAAGCCAGCGCCAAAATCAACCTGATACTTGAACATGCCAGTTCCTGTATCAAACTGCAAGAAATCACTAACAACATTCTGCTCATTGCTGCCAAAAGCAACATGACCACCAGCAAAAGTGCCAGGCTCTGCAAACCTTAAAGATTGAGTATAATCAGTGGAAGTATCCTTTCCATGAAATGAGCCGCTGCTTAACGCGTCTAATTGCGTTTCACTGATTGCAGTAAGTTCGTTTGAGATAAATTCTCCGATTTCCAAACTCACCGCAATAGTATCGTCACCAGCAGGAGCAGGACCAGGAATATACTGAATAGCATAGAAAACAGCATCACGATTCAAACCAGCAGAAAGAAGCAAAACAGCAATACCCATAACAGCAATAATGCCGAGAATGGCTACTGGAACATGACGCATTTATCACACCTCTTTTTTACGTTAGGAAAAAAGAGACCCGACAAAGCAGTGCTTTGGCGATGCCTCTTTTCTATCAGTGTGGAAATATGTATACTATTTAAAGCTATTGTTTAAGAAAAGACCGACAACTAAGCGTCGAAATCGTCTTGCCAATCTTCGTCAAATTTGTTGTCAGAGTCTTTTTTTTCTTCTTCAGCCATCAGTTGATTCCTCCAGCCTTGCGAATCCAGTCTCTCGCAATCTTCTTTGCAAGCTCCTTATCCTTGATATGAGTCATACCAAGAATATTGCTCCTAATCGTATCAATCATCTTAACTCTCTTTTGCGGTGCATACATAGCACTTCACCCCCATTTGTACTGAGAAATTATATGCTAAAGAAGTATTTAAAGTTTGTGAAAGTTAAATCGGCTTCAAAGGCTTGCATTCTGAAGCACAATCTTTCTCTTTGAAGTCAGAATCGCATTTACGCATAGCGCTTGCTTTAGTTTCAGAACATTTCACCTGGTCATCCAATGTTCCTGCAGAAGCAACGCACGCAACGTGCGCAGAACGTGCAGCATCCCTGCACCTCTCCCTGCCAGCCGCCTTTGCCTTGTTCTCAGCATCGCAATCCTCAAGACACTTGCGGTATTTCTCCTGTTGCTCCGCACGGGCTTTTCTATTCTCTTCTAAATTCTTGGCAGCTTCAACAGCAGCTTCCTCGCGCAAAACTTTATCACGCGCAGGAGTAGCGCAGACACCCACACTCATCTTGAATACCGATGGATTATTCAGCTCTCCTTCCACATAGGTCTCGTGACAAACACATCCGGGTGGACACGGCCCTGCCGAGCCAGCTCCCCTGCCACAAATTTGCGTTTCATCACAAACCACTTCTGCAGCACCGCCTTCACCACCAGCCCCAGGAGGACCGCCTATAGCACCAGGCTGAGTTGGATAAGTCGGCTGCGTTCCGAACTTTGCCGATGATAAAGTCCTTGCAGCCTCGCCAGCATGCTTATCAGAAAATACATAGAATGCACCGACAGCAGCAACAAGAAGAACAATAATTACGACGGCTGCTAATTGAGCTTTTTTCATTGAACTAATCATCTGGCTTCCATCGCGCGCTCTTTAGCGCCAGTTATTCCGATTGTAACTTCTTCTTTCATGCCATCGCTTGACTCGAAGCCCTGTTTTTTCAAAGCGTCTCCCAGCCCGGCATAAACATCTTCCAGAGTTTCGTCAGTCACTTTTTCCTCAAGCCAGGATTCCAGATTGATAATAGTCCCATCTTCACTGACAATGGGCTTCCCAGTCTTGTCCTTGAATGTACATTTCTTCAGTTCTGCCTGTATTGCATACATCTCATCAAACAATTTCGTCTTTTCCGCAGGAGTATACTTGCTGTAAGACTGGTATTGAATAGCGCCGTTAAGAGCTTTCAAAGGCTCTGAAAGGTCGCACATTGACACAGCGCCTTTCGGCAACGGAACCGGCGTTGGCATCTCTGCCATGGAAATAATGAATAACTTATGCTTCTTGTCTTTTTTATCCTGCTTCACTGCCAAGTTTTTCAATGTCGGCTTCCACGTATCATGATAGGCAAGCTTCATCAAAATCATAAATATCGCGGTTTTCTTGTTTATTTCGCACGCGGTTACCGTTTTACCTCTTGGATCCTCAATAGGGCATGGTTCAGTTACGCGCCCTGAAAAAGCAATCGAGAATGCATTTGCTATTTGCTGTGAAATCTGCAGCTGAGCTAATGTTATTGATTGTGCGGACGGCTGTCCTGTTGTGGAAATTGTTCCTGGCGGATAAGCAGGCTGTGTAGTCGGATAACTCGGCTGCGTGGCTGGGTAAGGCTGAGTTGGATATGTTTGGGTTTGACCAACGACAGGCCCACCAATTGTCGGATACTGTTGAGGATACTTTTGCGATGCTCGTATATCATATAACTCACTTCCAGGCAGTTCAACTGCCTGACCAGCCCTCTTCTCAGAGAAAATAATGAAAGCAGCGACGGCAGCAACTAAAAGAACAACTATTAGAACTGTGTAAAGTACGTGCTTTTCTTCAGCCACGAAAGTCACCTCTTAATTAGTATACTATTTAGTATACTGATATTTAAAGGTTTCTAAGAAAAAAATAGAAAAAAAGAAAATAATTCAGAATTATTTAGCCTTTCCAAGAATACGGAAGACTTTTGTGCCACAAGCACCACAGAGACCCTTCATAGCACGCATACCATTCTTCATAGTAACTTCCTTTGCGTCCTTGATCTGTACCTGCTTTTTGCACTTCATACAACGTCCTTCTACCATGCTCATCCCTCCTAGAATGTTATATAGTGCAGATGGCATAGGGCTTTTATAAAGCTTTGGGTTCAGAGCGAATATTTGACTATGAAGCGCCGCTCTGCCTCGACTTCGTCGAGGTGAATTTCTTCTCCCCTTGCATGCGCAGGGGAGAGTAAATTCAGTCGTAGACCAGAGCGCCGCGATTAAACTTCAAACACTAAACGTCAGTTTAAGCGTCTACAAATACTCTATGCTTCTCCTGACCAGTCATCTCTGCAAGAATACGCTTCATAATAGCCTTTTCGGGATCAGGCATAAGTTTCACACGCGCCTTAATATCAGCAAAGCTAGAGAAAGGCTTCTCATCGCGCTTCTCAATAATCTCCCACATATGCTTCTTGCCCAAACCAGGCAAGAGCTCCAATTGGTGCATACGTGTAGTCAGGGGCTGAGCCTTATTGAAAAACTCAACAAAACGCTTCTCATCCTTATGAATAATGTCCTTAATGACAAAGTCAAGCTCGTTTTTAGCAGTAGCAGTAAGCCTTTCCATAGGCAACTTGCCAATAATATGATGAATCTGGTCGCGCTTGCCTTCTCCTATATAGACATCTGCCAAAGGCTGCAAGAACACGTCTTTCTTAGGAACAAGCTCTAGCAATACGAAGTGCACTTTTCCTATTGCCTGAACAATCGCGGTTTTCCTATGAGAAGGCCTGTTATCAAACGGATAACCGTGCGGCAAGAAGTCTAACACAACTGCTGATTCCTCCCGAACGTGCTCTCTGTGCTCGGGTGACTGACTGTGTTGTTCTTCTTCCATATCCGTTTGTACTCAGTTCTAACATTTGAAATTAACACATCATATAGAGAACGTGTATAAATAGGTTGTGATTCACTTAATATACTGAGAAACATCATATGGATGCCCTGCAGAAAGATGAAGGTTTTCAAGCATAACATATTTAAAATAAACTGATAATCCAAACCCATGCAAACTGCGGCATTAGAGAAAATGATATTAGATATTTCTTTCAACACGGAGAACGAGCCTGATGCATTACATTTTTTCTATCATCGGAAATCAATTATTGCCATTTTGAGGAAAAAATATGGACTACGTATAAAAGAGGTATTCGGTAATGACGTATACATCATTGGTACTGATAACCGGAAATTAGAACGTGCAGGAAGACAACTTGCAAGAAAATACGATAAAAACAGCACGTATCCAATAACCGCCGTTCTGGGACGCTGCATTATATTCAAGGGCAGTTATTTTTTTGGCGACGTCCGCGAGTTAGCCTCTACGAAAGAACCCGGATTTTATCACATAAACAAGAATCCTCCAACCCGCTAAACACCCCTACTTTTCCTTACCGTCAGGAAAACCACCTTTTTAAAGCCCTTTTCACATTATAGAACAAAGTAGGAGCAGTGCGACGAAGTTGAAGTAGAGACCATCATGGTGAATCTGTTTGAGTGCGTTCTTCTTCATCGAATTTTGCTTTTGCTTCTGGCGTAAGTACGCGGATTACCTTATAAACATCATTCCAATTTTCCCATAATTTTGGTTGCCTTACTCTCTTTCCATTATACCTAAAATAAGGAAAACTGAACCTTTTTCCAAGTTCCATAATCCCTTTCTCTGATCGTTCCTCTCGGTCTATTGAAGAAATAGCATCGATGGGACCGATAAGCCCATCGGAATTAAACTCTTTCCACAATGCAATTTGTTTTTTACTATCAACTTCGATAACTTTCATAAGATACTGTGCAGCTCTGTGTTCTCCTTCCGCAAGCAAAAGAGTCCCAACTGGCAGATCCCGTAAAACAACTCTTTGCGGCCTCTCGTGGAGACTATCAACATACAAATACCTGCCGTGGACTGGATAAGAATTATGGCCACAGCCTTCCTTTGGTGCAACTTCGTTAAATGGAACGAAGTCGTGGGGTGGACAAACCCGTTGTTCTAAATCCCGATTTTTTTCTTCCATAGTGCGTCTTCCTCAGTTGAATAAGGCTCTATCTCCAATACGCCTCAAGGGTATTTAAATCTTTCCTTTTTCACCACTCAGAAGAGACTATGAAACAAAAGAAATCCTTCGCCTTCTTGAACAGTTAGAAAAAGTTGTTTATAAATGAGGGTTTTAGGATTGTAGCACAAGGCGAATTTAACTAGCGGGTTGCCGATGTTTTTAATTCTTTAAAAGCATCAAAGTGATAACCCCTTTGAAGCTCTGCCAACCTCTCAAGATCGGGCACTCGCGGCTTGTACTCGACACGGTCTTGCAAGTTATGAAGCTTCAAAGCAGTATCAAACGTCACTCTTTTCAAGCGGTCCTCAGGCATGTCAAGCAGTCTCATCAGGGCAACCACGTACGGCCAAGCACTACCACCTGGAATGCCAGAAGCAACATCCTTGCCATGCTTGTCCTCTTCTGAATGCGGCGCATGGTCACTCTCACCAATAGGAATCCGTTCTTCAAAAAAATAAGCTTTAAGCCTTTCACGTATTAATTCCTCACGCAACGCTGGATTACACTTATACTCAAGACCGTCAGGGCCATCCATTACATCACTATTAAAAATCCAGTGATGTGGAGTAATGCCGCAAGTCATTCTTCCCTTCAACGCACTAAAGTGATGCGCGGAATTAGCATCGTTTATTCTGCAGATTTCATCCACGACATGAACCGTGCTGACATGCGCAACATGAATTTTGCCTTTATACTTCACACTATCCGCTGCATATGTATTCTTATGAAAAGAAGCTATCTCGGCGCTCTCTGGCCTGGAGCGCGTGCTCCACGTTTTTGGAGATTCACGCTTGAAACGGGCATCTCCCAGAAAAAATTCTTCCTCATAATGACCAACAATAACCCCTTCATATCCTTCCTTTGCCAATGTTTCCCAAACAGCATATTGCTGATCCTCCCGAATAATACCCAAATCACCGGTTGAGCGGCCCCAATATGCCTTCATGCCAATAATGCGCGGATTTTTTCTCGTAGCCTCAACTGCTCTCTTTACCTGCTCAACATCAGGAGTCAAACCAATATGAACAAATAATTGAATCGGAACACCTGTTTGATCAGCCACAGACAAGTATGCCTTGCACAAATCAAGCGTTGTCAATGGCGGACTGGTATTTGGCATTGCACCAACTGCAGCCAGGCCAGCAGCATACGCAATCTGGAGAGAATGCCTCAGTGTATCCTTACGCCAATGCTCAAAATCACGCGCATGCCAGTGCAAATCAATACCGCACCACGGCTGACTAAGAAAAGGCTCTAGATCTTCTGGACTAACTACCCTCTCACCAATTTTGAGCATCTGCCTACGAACAAATCTAAGATTTAAAAGAATTTAGCAAATGGATTATACGTATTCAGCAACAACATCTGCAATCTTCTTGCAAGCATCAGCAGAAACAGTCAAGTTGTAACCCTGCAAGACGATCTTAACGTCCTTGCCGCTGGTTGGCATCAAATCAATTATTTTATGAAAATGCATGTCTCTAAGTCTTGGAACGTCCAATTTCAAAAGTTTTTCCATGAGTTCTTTGCCTTTCTTAGCTTCAAGAACATCCATGCTTTCAAGATAGTCAACAGTCTTCTGAGCTCTAAAGCCCAGCTCTTTGTCCCTTTCCTTAATGCGCTTCATTTCAGCATGAAGCTCAGTAGCATTAATCGGCGTTTGAGCGATTATTTTTTGCGCCATTTTACTGCTTTACCTCGCCTAATTTCTTCAAGTGCACAGGGTGCGCTATAATCATTTTTGTCTTGCCACCATCCTTAATTTCCAATTCATAACAATCGCCGCGCTTGCCAACAATAAAGCCAGCACGGCCATGGAAACGCTGATGATAAAGATTCTTCTGCACTGCAGGCTCGGCTAGCAAAACAGCCCTATCGCCTTCCTTGTAAGGCATGAAGAACTTAGTCAATGAAATCTTGCCTCGAGTTCTAGGGGACTTTCTGAAAAGCTGTCTCGTGCCAGCCCTAGACCCACCTTTACGCTTAGACATAACTCTTGGGGATAATGAGGGGTTTATAAAGGTTACTGTGTATGTTGGAGTATCAAAACATTTAAATATGAGGTGAACTCTTATCCATTCCAGAGTAACAAACAAAAGTGCGTGATGAGGTGTTGTAAAAATGGGCTTTTTTTCAAATCTGAAAGAAAAAATATCCGGACCAAAATATGAAGAGCTGGAACAAGAAACAGGATACGTTGAGCTAGAAAACGACGGAGAAATATCAAAATCAAAAGTTCTAGTAAGACCATTCTTGCTTGAAGACTTTGACGACGTCAAGCCAGTATTGGATTCTTTGCGAGAAGGATACACGATTGCACTTGTAAACATTCGACCATTAAAAGACAAAGATTTGGTTGAATTGAAACGAGCGATAAATAAATTGAAGAAAACAACTGACGCAATCGAAGGAGAAATTGCAGGATTCGGAGACGACTTCCTTGTAATCACTCCATCATTTGCAAGCATTTACAGAAGCAAGCAAATGAAAGCAGTTGCTGAACACGCAGAAGACTCGGAATAATTTTTTTATTTTCCTAATTTCTTTAATATTTCGTCAAGTTTTGCCTGCACGAATTCTGCTCGCCTTGGCACTCTTTCTGCCAAGAAAGGCAATTTGCCGGCGCAATTATCCACTATATGCGGAGCCATAGCACACCGGTCAAACTTCTCGCCATACCCTCTTTCAAAATCCTCCACAGCACACTCACCAAGGTCTAAAGACAAGCTCCCTATTTCAAATAAAGGAGAGCCACTGCGAGGCATAAAATCAAGAACCCCTGAAATCTCGCCATTTGAAAAAAGCAAATTGCCCTGATGATAATCACCATGCAAGAAACATGGAACAACATCCTGCGAAGCAAGCTCGTCATAAACAGCATCACATCTTTCCGCAAGCCTTGGATTCAACTTTGCAAAATCAGTTCGCGAAAACTTCTGCCTCTGCTCAACATACGCCTTCCACGCAGGATGAATGCCTGTTCCAAATGCGCTCAGCCTGCCATAACCTTCGGCAGGCAGGGAATGCAGTTTTGCGAGCATAGCGCCCATCCTAATGACTATTTCAGGAGTCAGAGTTTTAGGATTACTGCCAGGAAGCCTTTCTTCCAGCATATAAGAAACAGGCACTATTGCCTTTGAATCGTCAACAGCCAGCACGCACGGAGCAGGAAGACCATATTCGCGGGCAAGGTGCATGGCAAATTTCTCAGCGTGAAAATTATGCGGATGCTCTTTAGGCATGCGAACAATTGCGCGATCGGAAATAAACACTTTATTGATAATGCCATTATTGGCAGCAGCGCAATCAGGACTAAAGCCATGATACGCCAGAACTGTTTCAGCACATTCCTTGTAATCAATCGAAGTTTCAGTTTTCATTGACAATCACTTTAACCGGGTCATCTTTATGCTTTTCGGCTTCCCTATCAGCCAATCTATGAGCAGCGTGCAAAGGCTCAGGCAGCTTATGAGGAGCAATAACGCATTTTTTAATGATTTCGGCAGCAGTCTCAATGCTGATTAAATTGCCAGGAGAGACAAACAAAGGATTAGCGTGCTCTTTGGTCTTAACAGTCTTGCCGACAAGCTGGCCTTCATAGAAAATCTCGCCGTCCTTTTCTTCTCCGACTAAAAGATTCTTTGCCACTCCAATAGTTGGCTTGCCTAATTCTACACCGACGAAAGTTGCCAAACCGCAATTCATCGGATGAGCAATGCCATGCCCGTCAACAATAATCACATCAGGCTCGCATTCCAAGTCGAAGTAAGTCTGGCAAATCGGAGGGCCTTCTCTAAACGCCAAAAATCCAGGAACATAATTCATCTCTGTCTTCATGACAAAAAACTTCTTTTCAACAACCTGCAATGTTTTGAAGTCTAATACGACTGCAGAACAAACACATTTATTGCCAAAATAAGAAAGGTCAAAACCAGCAACGTACTTTATTTCATCAAATTTAACTTCATCTTCAACAACTATCTGCTGAGCGATCTGCGCTTGCTGTTCTTTCAACTGCCCGAAACTGATTTTCTGAATCATATTTTCCTCACAGGATACGGAGGCTCCCAATCGCTCAAAACGTAAAGAGAATTCTCCAACCTGCCCCGGCTTTTCAAGACACCTTCCCGGCTAAAGCCTTCAAGACGCTTGAAAAACACTTTCTCGTCAAAACCGCAATACAAATGCATCACTGCAGTTTCCAATTGAATCTTGGCATAATTAGACTGTTCAGCAATACATTGAGCAAATCTGGCAACATCAGCTGCCTGAGTAGGCTTGCCGTCAGCTGTAAGCTTAGCTGCATAATGCTCTGCCAAAAATTTCTTTGCTGTTTCAAGTGCTTCTCGGTTCATATGCCAAATACCCCATTTTACAATAGGAAGAATGAATTTACGATATATAAAGCTTTCCATTTGTAACTATCAAATAGTGATAACATAAATGTGTCAGGATACAAAAATGTATACTGAATTATGTCAGCACATATTTATTCTTGGCTACCAGAGTATGCTGCTGTGAGTGAAGATGAATGCTGTCCTAGAAGAACTCTATAGACAAGTGGTTTATGAAAGCAAAACCACAGAATTGAAGCAGCAAGATCTCTCACGCATCAATCTTCTTGAAGCTGTTGTATCCGGCAAAACAGAAGAGGACTACAGAAAAGTTCCATTAGAGGTCGCGCTGAGAAATGCTGAAAAACACAACGCGCAAAGCGGAACTGCAAAAATTCTGTTCGCAAAAAGCTCTCTGCGCGAATGGTACTTACAGCCTTCAGAAGCAGCAAAGGAGGGAGCGTTAGCCCGCCTGACAGAAGCAGGGCTTGACTACATCATTAACGCTTTCCCAGACTGCCTTGCAGTGCTTCAAAAACACAGAGTTGCCGAACTAAAGAAAGAATTTGATAAAATAATCGAGGAAGCAGGAAAACGTCCAACCGAAATTGGAGCAAGAGCAATTCTAGTTGCGGCAAGAGAATTTTTAGCATCAAAATACGAAGAAATTGAAAATTATGTAGTGCATACGATACCTGCATACGCAAGCCAGTACGTGCTTGATGCAGACAACAAGCTCATACCAAAAAAGAAGGCGTAAAATGAATGACTACGAAGGAAACGGAATGACAAGGAAAAGCCTATACCTGACTGTTGCAGGATGCGCAGTGATAATGGCTGGAGCAATAACCGCGTCAGTACTTGCCGGAGAAGGAGAAGACAGGGTGAGGACGAGTTATAGAATCGTTGAAAAGAAAACAGAAACACCAGCTCCGGCATACCAGCCGTTAGAAAAGAAAGATGAATGCGTGATCAGTCAAAGATAGGCTTTTTCCGTTTATCCACAGGAGTTTCTCTTAATTTAATCTGCTCATCCAAATGATTGAGAATCATGTTTGTATCCAAAGTTTTCATATCCAGAAACTTGTCTGCAATTTTAAGCTTAGGCTTTATGTCGCTCATATCAAGACTGACAGCCAGACAGTATATTAATTTTACTACTTGCTACTGGCAGTGAAGACTTTTATAGAGACTTAAATTACGCAAAATCATGGGTGAAGAGACAGAGATTTCTGACGTGGTTAAAAGTGAGAAGGCAGAGCAAAGTTATCGGCAAATGGAAGATAGGCAGGACATTTACAGAAAACCACCTGAGCACGTAAGACCAATGCCACGACAGATGATGCACAACATCAGAAACAGGTCTGGTTACAACTTTTGACGAACAGCCTTGTCAGAAACAATCGCAGAATTACCAGAAGGATCTTCAATAATTATTTTTAACTTTTCAGTCCCCCACAAAACATTCTGAAGCTTTTTCAGCATATTCTTTGCCTTCTTCCTATCCTCATCATCTTCAGCAGTATCTCTCAAAATTTCAATCTGCTTTTTGAACTTTTCAATCAAGCCTTCAATATTTGAAATAAAGCCCTCAGCGTTAGGGCCAGGCTCCAAAGAGCCAACATGAGGAATCTTGATAAAACCCTCACTGCTTCTAACAACGCGAACATTCAAGTCATCCTTGCCATTAACTTCAAAAGTAAAACGAGAAGGCTCTTTTTGCTCTGCAGCTTCCACATCAGCCTTATGATAATGGCACGCATTGCAGTGCATGCTAAATACGAAAATCTTGCCAAAGAAAGGAACTTCTGACTGCCCTTCTGTCAAGGTTAATTCCTTTTTTCCACACATAGGACATTGCTGCCCTGATAATGACTCAGATTTATCCGGCATACACTCTAAGAAACAAGATAGTTTTAAAAAACTTTTGCAGGATATAAAAGCTTATTAAATTGCTAAAAACAGACTGAAAAAGGGGAAAATGCAGCTTATTTCAATAGCACTAAAGAATATCCGCAGTTACACCAATGCCAAAATAGACTTCCCCACAGGCATAGTAATGCTGTCAGGCGACATAGGAACAGGAAAAAGCACAATACTGCTCGCAATCGAGTTTGCATTCTTTGGATTATTACGAGGAGAGCTTTCTGGAAACGCATTGCTACGCAATGGAGCAAACGAAGGAAGCGTTGAATTAAGCTTTGCAATGGGAGAAAACAAGTACACGATCAAAAGAACACTCGTCAGAACAAAAAAATCAATAGAGCAAGACGCAGGATACATATTGGTGAACGGAGTCAAGAAAGACGCGACAGCAACAGAGCTGAAAAGCATTGTGCTCGATTTACTCGGATACCCGCAAGAGCTTTTAACAAAAAGCAAAAATTTTGTTTTTAGATATACTGTTTATACCCCGCAAGAAGACATGAAGCGGATTTTATTAGAAGAAAAAGAAGAAAGAGTCGCAATATTAAGGAAAGTATTTGGAATTGACAAGTACGAGCGCATAACACAGAACGCCTCAAGCTACGCAAAATCTCTCAGAGAAAGGGAAAGAGCGTTTGACGCCTTGATATCAGACATGGAAGAAAAGAAAAAACAAGCAGAAGAGCTCAAAAAAGAAAGAACTGAGAACGCTGAACAGTTAAAACTAACAATTCCTCAATTAAATGCCTCGCAATCAAAATTACTCGAAGCAAAAAAACAGCTCGCAATAATCGAACAGCAAAGAAAACAAGCTGAGAATTTATCACGAGAGTTGCAAGTCACAAAAACGCAGCTAGTCTCAAAACAGCAACAGCACAAGCAAGCACAAATGGATTTAACAAATCTAAGCCAGCAACTGCTTTCAGCACAAAAAGACCTGCCGGCACAAATTGATGCCAGCACTATACTGAAAAAAAGCGCAGAACTAAATCAACAGCTACTTGAAAAAGAAAAACTGGCAAAAATAGCGGCAGCAAAAATAACAGAATTAAGCACGCTGAAAAGATACTCTTCTGAAACCACGCAAAAAATCTCAACAATGGCAAAATGCCCAACATGCCTGCAAAACGTAACATCAGACCACAAACACTCCATAATAAGCACAGAGGAGAAGAAAATAAGCGAAATAGACGGCGCACTGCAAGAACATACACGCATGGCCAGAAAATCAGAGCAAGAGCTGGAACAATTGAAAAAAGAAACAGAAAAACTAAGACAACAGGAAAAAGAAGCAGCAGTCGCAAAAATCAAGATAATGCACTCAGAAGAACTCGCAAAAAGAAAAAATACCATGGAAATTCAAATAACTGCGCTCGACAAAGAGATAAAAATTACAACAGACAAATTAACGCAGATAGAACAGCAATTCTCTCCACTAAAAGAAACAAGCAATTCTTGCGATAATTTACGCGAACAAATTGAAGTAATACTGGCGCAAGAAAGAACACTCAGCATACAACACTCAACACTATTGCAAAAAGAGCAAAACTTTGCTAAAACACTTACGATGCTAGAACAAGAGCTAGAGAGAAAGCAAAAAACAAAACAGCAATTGGAAAAAACACAAAACACTCACCAATGGCTGACAGACTATTTTGTTCCGCTCATGGACGTTATCGAGAAGCACGTCATGGCAAAAATACACCACGAATTCGACGCACTATTCCAACAATGGTTTGGAATGCTCGTGGAAGACGTTATGACTGCACGGCTTGATGAGACTTTCACTCCAATCATACAGCAAAACGGATACGATGTTGAAGCAGACTATTTGTCAGGCGGAGAAAGAACAGCCTGCGCGCTGGCTTACAGACTGGCGCTTAATAAGACGATAAATTCACTGATAAGCACAATAAAAACAAAAGATTTGCTGATACTAGACGAGCCAACAGACGGATTCTCAGCAGAGCAGCTAGACCGAATGAGAGATGTTCTAGAGCAGCTGAACTTACAGCAGATAATAATGGTCTCGCATGAACAGAAAATTGAAAGCTTTGCAGACAGAGTGATCAGAGTTTCAAAAACAGAACATACAAGCCAGATAAGTTTATAATTTGCAATTAATTATTCTCACAAATGTTCCACCACTGGATAGCATTAATTGTATTCTGCTTATTCGCGCTTTCAGGAATAGCGCTAACGATTGCAGGAATAGGAGGAACATTCCTAATTGTTTTAGGGGCACTGCTCTATGACTTAATCAGCTGGTCATTTGTCATAACACCAAGCACGCTATTGTGGATAACAGGACTGGCAGTCTTCGGAGAAATACTCGAATGGCTGATTACTCTTGCAAGCTACAAAGCAGGAGTCAAAAAATACGGGCTAATGGGAATCATAATAGGCGGAATTGCAGGAGGAATACTGCTCAGCGTCATACCAATCATCGGAACAATCATAGGACTTGTCCTTGGAGCAATGCTCGGAGCATTCATCGGACAATATTATGAAACCAAAAATGCCAAAAAATCATGGAAAGCGGCAAAAACAGCGCTAAAAGGAAGAATATGGGTAAGCGCAAGCAAATTTGCAATTGCGATAGCGCAAATACTCATTGTACTAAATTCAATATTCTAAAGTCTGAGTGGTATCCTCAACATTCTTCTTCCACTCAAAGAGCTTTGCCCGAGGATCGTCAGCAGGGAAAGGGCGATGCAAACATTTCACGAAAGTGTTTGCCACAGTCTTGAAACCCTTTGCCCTCGCATCAACAAAAAAAGCCATGTCTTCGCCTCCAGTAGAAGAATTGTTAAAAGTGCGGAAAGGAACTGCCTCAAGGACTTTCTTTGAGATTAACGCGCACCCAAGGCCTGCGGCGCCGATTTCTAAAACCTGCTGCTTTGCAGCGCCTTCATAAGTATACAATTGACACTCGCCGTTGCCAATGTCCTTAAACAAAACAGGAGCAATAACAGGCTTGTTATCAAAATGGAAGACGTTCAAATAAATTCCGGCAACAACATCATACTTTGTGGCAAGCAATGCTTCAAGCGCCCTTGGATGAATAAGAACATCGCTGTCAAGGAACAAAAGATAATCATAATTGTTTTTCAACGCATGATCGCGGATGTAATTTCTGCCGTTAACTATTTTTTCAATTCTTGTTGAAGCGGTTTTCGGGTCTTCAACAGCAGCAAAACCCTTGCTCTTGATCAAACTAGCATAAGCAGACTCGCCATTGTTTACAACAAAAAGAACGTCTGCCTTGACTGTTTGGCGGCTAAGGCATAAAAGGAACTCATCAAGGCAATAACGCTGCTTTCCATACGTTACAATGCCGATTAAAACTTTGGCCATACTAAGTGTTTTTGATGACGGGGTTTTAATCTTTTCGGAAGAAGGGTATTACTGATTTGGAGTAAAACAGCAATTATTTTAAATATAGAAATTAAATGCCTTTTTCGCAAAAATTTATATACTATACACCATAGAGAAAATAAATCAGATACGTGGAAAAAGGGGAAGTGGATGGCAAGAATAACCAAAGTAAGAAAGCGGGACGGCAGCATAGAGCCCTTCCAACAGCAAAAAATTGAAATCGCAATAGGAAAAGCACTAGCTTCTGTAAAAAGAAAAGACTCAGGACTATCTAAAAAACTCGCTGCAAACGTTGTAAAAGAACTTGAAAAACACTTCACAGCAAAAGTAGTCCCCTCAGTAGAAGACGTACAAGACGTAGTAGAAGAAGCACTGATTAAGAGCAGGCTGGCAGACGCCGCAAAATCATTCATACTCTACAGAGCGCAACACAAAGAAATACGCGAGTTCAAAACATTCTTGGGAGTACGCGATGAGTTGAAATTAACCACGAACGCGATACGCGTGCTTGCATCCAGATACTTATTGCGCGATGAAAAAGGAAACATAGCAGAAACACCAGCAAGACTATTCAGAAGAGTCGCAAAAGCAGTCGCGCAGGCAGACTCTTTATACAAAAAAGGAGCATTGAAGAAAACAGAAGACGAATTCTACGAAATATTATCAAAATTAGATTTCCTGCCAAACACGCCAACACTAATGAACGCAGGAGCGCCACTAGGACAATTGTCGGCGTGCTTTGTTTTGCCGGTTGGAGATTCGCTAGTAGAAATATTTGATGCTGTAAAGTATACAGCACTAATACATCAATCAGGAGGCGGAACAGGATTCTCATTCTCACAATTAAGGCCGCGCGGCGATATTGTCAAAAGCACAAAAGGAGTGGCTTCTGGTCCGATCAGCTTTATGCGCGTCTTTGACATGACAACCGAGATTTTGAAGCAAGGAGGAAAAAGAAGAGGAGCAAACATGGGCATCCTGCGATGCGACCATCCAGATGTCATTGATTTCATCACTGCAAAAAACAAGGAAGACATGCTACAGAATTTTAATATTTCAGTATCGGCAACAGATGCATTCATGAGCGCTGTTGCGAAAGAAGAAGAATACGATTTAATTGATCCGCATAACAAGCAGAAAGTTAAAAAAATCAACGCAAAAGAAGTGTTTGATTTAATTGTTGCCAACGCATGGAGAACAGGCGACCCAGGAATAATATTCATTGATGAGATTAATCGCAAGAATCCGACAGCTGCGACCGGATTAATAGAAAGCACAAATCCATGCGGAGAGCAACCATTGCATCCTTACGAAAGCTGCAACCTAGGCTCAATCAATTTAACTAATATGTTGAAAAATGGCAAAATGGACTGGGACAAATTCAAGAAGACAATCTGGACAGCAGTGCACTTCCTTGACAACGTAATAGACGTAAACAAATATCCACTACCACAAGTAGAACTCGTCACAAAAACAAACAGAAGAATAGGACTAGGAGTAATGGGATTTGCAGAACTGCTGATTAACATCGGAATACCATACGACTCAGACAAAGCAATACAGTTTGCAGAGAAAATGATGAAGTTCTTGAATGACGAAGCGCGCAAAGCAAGCAATAAGCTTGGCGAGGAAAGAGGAAGCTTCCCAAACTACGAAAGAAGCACCTGGAAAGGAAAATCTAAAGCAACGCGCAATGCAACCGCAACTACCATTGCGCCAACAGGAACAATTTCCATCATTGCAGGAGCAACATCAGGCATAGAACCACTGTTTGCCGTTACTTTTGTACGAGATGTAATGGAAGGAACACAATTATTGGAAGTAAACCCGTCATTTGAAAGAATGGCGCGCAAAAGAGGCTTTTACTCCAAAGCATTGATGATGAAAATTGCCAAGACAGGAAAAGTAACAGGACTGAAAGAAGTACCACGCGATGTTCAAAGATTATTCAAGACAGCGCTTGAGATAAAACCAGAAATGCACGTTAAAATGCAGGCAGCGTTCCAAAAATTCTGCGACAATGCGGTCAGCAAGACAATTAATTTGCCTGCAAATGCAACACCACAAGACGTAAGCAAAGCATACCTGCTCGCTTACAAGCTAAAATGCAAAGGAATAACGATTTACAGATACGGAAGCAGGAAAGAGCAAGTATTGTACATTGGCAAAGCGCCTGAAGAGATTGTTTCAGCCAAATCAGAATATGCAGGCGGACATATTTGCGTTGAATGCTTGTTCTAAATTTGCTACTGCACTTTGACAATGAATCTTTTAATATACGCAAACAATACCTCCTCCTGTGAGTGAACTCGGGGAACTGAGACAAGACGTACAAGCAAACAACTTCTGCGCCATACTAGAAGTCACCAACGGCATTTCTAACAAACAACTCGAAGAAAAAGTAGAACAATTACATCACGCAGAAAAGTTCATACAAAGAATTGCGCCAAAAGCACGCGCATTCACTGGAATTCTATTCTTCAGAAACAACAACGTACGACAATTTGAAAGAGGAGTAGACTACATAGCACAAATACCAGAATACGAAAGCCTGAGAGCTGTAACCGCGCTACAAAAAGCGCTTCCAAGACTAAACTGCGACAAGCACAGAGAGACAGCAGAAGAAATCAGAGAACTTGTCCAAAACGGAGCGCACTTAGAAGACTTATTCTACCCGAAAAGAGAAAACTGGGAAGAATTCACCAACAAATACGCCGGGTTTGTAAAAGACGCAGATATGAAAACATACAACGAAAAAGTAGGAGAAGTCAAAGGTTTTGTGCTTGAAGAATACGCAACACTACTATGCAAAGAAGCAATGCCTAAAGCAAAAATCATCGCGCCATTCAACTACTACCAATACTTAGCGCCGCTTGGACTAATAAGACCAAGAGAAGGCTTTGAAACAAGAGTGCCAAAACACGGAGAAATAGACATCATAATTGCAGGACCAGAAGAAATTATATTAGAAGGACTGCAAAAACCAAAATACTTCAGAGTTCACTCTTCTTCCTTAAGAACTTCTTCCTCGTAATCGTGATGCTCCTGATCGTGCTCCTCTTTGCCAGTATCCTTATCACGCTTTACTATCTCTTCCCACATTTCCTGTATGTCCTTCTTATGCTTCTTATGCTCTTCAGGAGACTCACTCATGCCTCCCAATACCCATTCTTAGTTTATAAACATTACTCAAATAAATTTGAGTCAGCTAAAACAGAGAAAAGCTTTATTTGCAAGAGGCTATTAAGAGGCTAATATGACAATAGCGTGGAAAAATCAAACACTGAAAAGGAACTGGCAAAAAGCAAGAAGGTTTGCTGTCAAAAATGACGACCTATCGCATGGAAAGCTAATGGACTATGCAGAGGGCATAATAGGCCAAAAAAGGCCAAACAACATCTCAGCAAGATTCGTGGCAAACGGAGGAACAGGAGACTGCTACTGCGGGCACAAAAGATGCAAGCACACAGAACGGCTCACACTCGAAATAAACGGAAAACTGCCAGACCCAACCGGCATACAGCTTGGAAGCGACTGCGCAGAATACTTCACCTACATCTTTGAAGGACTCTCACACGAAAAATTCAGAATAAGAAGAAACCCGCCAAGCCAAAGAGAAATACAATCACGACTGGAAGACATAGCAGTAGAGCTAAGCGCGTTTCCAGAAAAAGCACTCAATTTCCTAGAACGAGAAGGATTTGACCTGGATACAAAAGTTGCAGCAGGAGCAGTAAAAGATTTACTACGCTCAATATACAAAAAAGACAAACCAGGAGTCAAAAGAAAACTCGATTACGTATTTGCAAAAGACATGTTCGACTGGGGAATAGAACACAAAGAACAAGCAGACAACTATCCAAACATTCGCAGAATAATAAGCAAACTGGAAAACGGCTCAAAAGTATTCCTAACACGAGAAGAATTCGCAACTTACATGCTATTCTACTGGCAAGAAAGACAACTAGACCCAAAAGAAATAAAGCCGCTAAGAGATGAGATAAAATACCTTAGAACAGCAACTTCAGGCTGGCAGAAAAATCCATTTAAACCAAACCCGGCCATACAAACTGAAAAATTCTATGACAGAACAAGAAAAGAAAAATTCAGCCTTGATGAGCTCCTTGACGAAAAAAGAGGAGGAATAACAAAAGCCCAAATAAACGCAATAGAGAAAGCAACCAACATAACAGAAGCAAGAATCATCTACAACGAATCAATACTGAGCTTGTACGCCATAACATGGGAATCAACACTAGAGTGTCTGAGCGAGACATTCAATGAACAAAAAGAAACATACAGACTTGCCAGAAAACAAGGAATTAAAAAACCAGAGCTAAAATGGGGCAAAGACGGCCATTCAGCGCTAAAAGCCTTCTTTGAAGACGCAGAACAAAAATGCGCGACCAACAACATAGGATTTGTCGACTACATACTTGAATTCGTAAGAGCGAACAAGGCAATAGAAACGATCGATACGCTATTCGTAGCAGGACAAAAGCTCAAACTAGCAGTAAACACCAAAAATGAAACTGTTTACAAAACAGCACACAATAGAATAGAACCAAACTATATAGAAGACCTTGAAAAAATAACAAACTCTGCAGTAGACAATTCAAAGCAAACAAGAGAGAAATTAAAAGAAGCAAGAATAACTGCCAAAAAATACAATGAAGCACAAGAAAAAATAAAAGAATCAGCCAAGTATGGAATAATCCCAACAAAATACCTGCAGGACGGAACACTGCAAAAAATGCGGAAAGTTGTTGAAGGCTATGAAAAAAGACCAGACCTCGCAGAAGCGATAAACGAGTTGATTGTTCTCGAAAACAACTTTGTAAGACTGAAGTTCAACGTAAGAGCAGAAGACGGCAAAGAAATAACGAGCAAAAAAGACACTCCATTCAAAACACAAACTTATGCAGGAAGAACATACTTCAGCAAAGAACAAGCACAAGCAATAGAAACTATTCTCAAAGCAATCCCATTCGTACTGCGCAAGTCAGACTACACCAAATGCGAAAAAATCATGAAAGACGTTGATGCATTCTTTGCAAAGAACAGCGTTTACGAATTTGACAAATACAACAAGCCAGCAAAAATAAAACTACCAGAATCACATCAAGAAAAAGGCATAACCTGCATCCCAGTAGGCTGGTACCTTGTAGCACAATCCGATATTCCAAAATACGTGCCAGTAAAAAATATAAGAAAAGAATTAGAAACACTAATGAAAAAAGAGCCAAACACCTGGGAAAGCTTCAAACTGATTTTACAACAGGAAAACGCTTACGTGACTACATATGTTGAAGGATTCGTCAAAGATAGAATCAGATGACACAATTGTGTCACAGTGTATTTAAACAATAAAGACATTATTCTATTACATGTCGCTCTGTGAGAAAGTGCGTAGACTGGCATTGAAAGCAACAATTCTAACAAGCACGCTCGGAGCAATAAGCTGCAGCACAGAAAGAGAACACAATTATGTAACAACTCCAGAACTGCACAGAATAAACATAGCAACAAAAGCACTATGCAGAAATGATATAGACTGTGCACTCTGGTCTATGAAAGTTGACGACGCAAATAATCCATCTTTCGACTGCCTAAGAGCAGTAGTGCTTCTCCAAAAATGGGACAAGAACAAAGCAAACTTATTCGCGCTTAATGACGCAAATGACGCGTTCATGAGCGCAATTGACGACTTCGTCAAATCTCCCGGAATAATAGAATCAATACAAAACGACCTTGGAATATATTTCAGAACAGACCACGATGAAAAACTAGAAAAAGAAATTAAAAAATACATACCAATCCTTCCAGGACTCACAGGAGCAATAGCATACTTAAGACTGGCAAAACAGGATTACAAAGGAACAAAATTCTGGCTACAAAAATATTTACAAACAAAACATCCATCCGAAGGAAGAAAAGCATCATTAAGAGACGCGCTAAAACTGCTGATTAATAAAAATGAAGCCGAGTACCTGACTCATAAAACTGCTTCAGCCATACCTCAAACTGAAGAAAATGAAAGGGCATACCATTTACGACAACTGCCGATAATAGAAAAAAGACTTGCAGGATACAGGCTCATACAACCAATATTCCCTGAAGAGGAAAAATTCGACGCAGAAGCAACATTAAACGTAAAATAGAATTAACGAGAGCTATCCGCCTGTCTTTCAATCTCGCCCTTCTTTGCGATAGCCAAAGACTTAGCGTCCATCTTGAAAGCGCCGATAATCTCATCAGCAAGCGCCTGCTCAATAGAAGTCTTCTTGTTAAAGCACTTCTCGTAAGCGCCCTGCACGAAATACCTCAGAGTAACGTCAACCCTTCTCTGAGGAGCGCAATCAGTAGCCTTAGGATAACGAGCTCCACCATATTCAATCGTGACAATTTCCTCGCGAGGAGCGGCATTCTCAACAGCCTTGACAAAAACCTTAACAGGATTTTCCTTGGTTCTTTCTTCAATCAACTTGAAAGTATTCATAACAATCTTGTAACTAAGAGCGCCCTTGCCAGTAGTGTGACCGGAGCTTCTGAAATGCTTCTTAGCCTTGTGGCCAGGAATCATTACTTTGTTAATCAAGCGCTCAACAATAAAAGTTCTTGACTTGTGGAATTTCTTGCCAGCATAACGCGCGCCGGTCTTAGGAACATATCTTGCATCAAGCGTAATGTATCGCTGAAGGCCCATATCGTCAACTTTGATGCCTTCCATACTCCACTTGTTAAATGCAAGAACACTCATTTACGCGCCTTCTCCAATTTGCCTTTTAATAAGGCGTCTAAACTTTGATCGTTAACCTTGATAACCTGCCATCTGATGCCAGGAATATCGCCCTTTGACTTGCCCTGACAACCGCCAATGCGCTCAATAATAACTTCATCGTGCTCATCAATAAGCTTTTGAGCGCCATCCTTTGGCATGAAAACTCCAACCTGCCTGCCGTTCTTAACAAGCTGAACACGGCAGCACTTTCTCATAGCAGAGTTAGGCTGCTTTGCCTCAACCTGGAACTTCTCAATAACAATGCCCTTAGCCTGAGCAGCGCCCTCTAATGGGTCTGCCTTTCTGGCAAGGTCAAGAGTTTTGCGAATAAAATTACCATCGTGCCATTTACCAAAATGCCTGCGCCTCTTCAACGCCTTACCCGTGTTCAATCCATTTGACTTATTGCCCATTTTATACAACCCTTATTTCAGTAATAGGAAAATACCGCTTCACAATCGCTTCAAACAAGCGAAGATTAGAGGCCCCACGACCTATCAGCAAACCACGGGTTTTTAAATCTTTCGCAGCCAAGAATACAGTAGCTTCCTCTAATTTAGCTTCATGAAGCTCCAAAGGAGCAACTACGTTCTTAACAAACTGCAAAACATCAGTATGAAATTCAACAATCTTAATGCGCTTTTTCAGCTTATTTTCAATATTGCGCACATTATGCCCGCCCCTGCCAATAGCCTTGGCAATCTCTCCCTCATGAACAACAAAAACAACCTGATCATCAGAAGGAATGCAATCCTTAACATGAGCGCCAGTAAGCTGCTCAAACAAAGCGATAGTCTGCATTGCCTGCATATCTAGAACAATTTTCATGCCGTAACGCCGACTACAGAAATTGGAAAAGGCTTTCTGCACAAAACACCAATCTCCTCATTGTTCTGTGAAAGCTCAATAAGCTCAACATCCCCAACCTTGCACAAATGCTCAATATCAGCCTTGGCCTGAGGAGCGCAGTTAGAAGAAATAAAAACACGCTTTATCTGACCCCGGCGCAACAACTTAAGAGTCTCGCCAGAGCCAATAACCATCTTCTTTGATTCCAAAACCTTCTTCAAATCAGCAACAACTTCAGCAACAATTTTCTTAGTCATTTTTATTTCTCCTTCTTAGTTTTAGTTATAAGACCAGGCAGTCCAGTTCCAACAGGAACAGCTTGATTCAGCATAACGTTCTCAACAACGCTGTTCAGAGTATCAACTTCGCCCTTCAAAGCAGCGTTAATCACGTGCTTGATAGGAGTTTCAAAAGACGCCCTTGCAAGAACAGAAGCTTTCTCACTGACGACACCGTATCTGGTGATACCTTTAATTTCTCCACCAGCAGTCATTGTGTCAGCAACAAGCATAACGTGCCTGATGTCAACGTTCAAACCCTGAGTCTCAATAACCTTGAAAACTTCATCCATAATAGCCTGCCTGGCAGCCTCAACGCCAAGAACTTCTGAAATTTCGTAAATATCATTAGTAGAAGTTCTCTCAGTATCAACAAAGTCAAGCTCGAAAACCTTTTTCAAATTACTGCCAGCAGTAATAATGATGAACTCGTCCTTTCTCTTAACAGGAAGAATCTGAGTAACGCCCTTGACTCCCTTAACGTAAACTTCCTTTGCCTTTTCCTTCAAGCGGTACAAAGAATTCAACCCCTTGTCGTCTTCCTTGCCCTTGAGCTTCAAAGTAATAACGCCGCCATCATACTTCACAGAAGCATCAGATGACACGCCCTTCTCAACAGCCTTAACCAAAAATGCAGGAGTAACATCAAACTCCTTCAGCTTATCAGCATTAACTTTCAGCTCAATCTTCAAATCAACAATATTCAAGCTGTACTCCAAGATAAACTCGTCAAGCTTGGTTTCCTTAATCTGCAAGGCAACCTCGCGAATATCCTTGCCCTTATTGAAAGGAGCTTTCAGGAAAATCTCCATGTGAGGAGTAGCAATTGACTTTCTACCGTCAAGAATCTCAATAAGACGAGGCAAACCCATAGTAACGTTCATTTCTGCAACACCAGCGTAGTGGAATGTGTTCAAGGTCATCTGAGTGCCAGGTTCGCCAATACTTTCAGCGCCAACCAGCCCGACAGCCTCGCCAGCATCAATCTGCGCAGCCATGTACTCCTCATACACGCGCTTCGCAACTTTCTTGATCTTGCCAGCAGGACACAAATCTTCTATTTCCTTCAATATGCTATGAGGCAGCTTGCCTTCATACTCTTCAAGTTCTTTGTGCACCATTGTTTTACTCCGTTGTGTTAATAATTCGCTTAATGTCAATCTTGCCGTTCTCAGAACGGGCAACGTCAATGCCGTCTTCACCGTAAGAAAACTGAATGATTTTGCCAGAAGCATCACGAACAGTTCCGTCATATTCTACTCTGACGTCCTGCAACGCGTTAGCCAAACGCCGGTACAAGTAACCAGACTTTGGAGTACGCAAAGCAGTGTCCATAAGAGCGTCCCTGCCTGTAATCGCGTGGAAGAAAAACTCCTTAGGATTAATGCCCTGCTTGAATCCATGAATAATGAAACCTCTTGCTTCAGGAGACAAGTCGCCTTTTCTGAAACAGCTCAAAGTCCTGCCCTTGTAGCCTTTCTCAATACGCTTGCCTCTCATAGCCTGCTGTCCGACACAAGCGCTCATCTGAATAATAGAAGTAATGCTGCCTCTAGCACCAGACAAAATCATCACGACAAGCTGGTTGCTATCGTTAACGAAGCCCTTGATGACCTGGCCGCAAGCGTTACGCGCCTTGTTCAATCTTTCTAAAATCTTCAGTTCCAAAGTTTCCTTCATTGTTCTTCCCGGGAAAACTTCCAACTGCTTTTCCTTAAACTGCTGAATCATCTGAGCAACATCTTCCTCAGCCTGATGCAACAACTGGTCAATCTGGTCCCTTGCTTCTTTTGGCAAGTCTTCATCCGCAATACCAGTGCTGAATCCATAGTTCAACAAGTATTCATTTCCTAACCTGAAAATCTGGTGCAGCAGCTTAATCGTCTTAGAAGGACCGTAAGCCTTGTGCAAGCTTCTCAACAACAAACCTTCGCCTTCACCGCCGATTGCTTTCGTATCAATAGTGCCCTCAATTAAAGTGCCATTTTTGATTATAACCGGGCTGCCGTCTCTTGACGCGCCGTCATAATTGAAATCGCTTGGGAGCAAAGCGCTAAAGACTTCGCGTCCAGTGATTTTTTTCTTTGAAGATAATCTTCCAAATTCAGTCACGCCAACACTTGCTAAAAGCAACGTTGCTTGTTCTGGATTGAATTCTCCATGCTTTGTCAACAAGTAATTGCCGCTAATAGCGTCTTGAATGCAGCCAATAACTGACAAACCATATCTTGGCGAGATTAATTGAGTTTGAACTTCCATCAAAATCTCAGCTTCAGCGCGCGATTCCTCAGTCTGAGGAATGTGCAAGTTCATTTCGTCACCGTCAAAGTCAGCGTTATACGGGTTACAGACAGCAGGGTTCAATCTCAAAGTCCTGCCTGGCAAAACCTTAACACGGTGGCACATCATGCTCATTCTGTGCAATGAAGGCTGACGGTTGAAAACAGAAATGTCTCCATCCATAAGATGTCTTTCTACAACGTAACCTGGCTGCAACTCTTCCAAAGCAGCTTCCTTAGTTTCCTCTGTAATTTTCTTCTTCTTTCCATCCGGCCTTACAACATAGTTAGCGCCAGGGTAAGTGCCAGGACCATTTGTTACGAACTTTTTCAAATAAGCCAAGTTCCACTCGTTAACAGTCTCTGGAACAGTCAACTTCATAGCAATAATCTTAGGAACGCCAACAGAATCCAAAGGAAGCATTGGGTCTGGAGAAATAACAGTTCTTGCGCAGAAGTTAGTTCTCTTACCCGCCAAATTATGTCGGATACGACCTTCCTTGCTCTTGATTCTTTCAGTAATTGTCTTCAAAGGCTGTCCGCTTCTGTGCCTTGCAGGAGGCAGTTGAGCAATACTGTTGTCAAAGAAAGTTGTAACGTGATACTGCAGCAAATCCCACAAGTCCTCAATTATGATTTCAGGAGCGCCAGCATTAATGTTTTCGAAGAGACGCTGATTGATTCTGACAATGTCGCCCAATTTGTGCGTCAAGTCATCTTCTGAACGCTCACCGGATTCTAGCGTGATGGAAGGACGAACTGTAACTGGAGGAATTGGAAGAACTGTCAAAATCATCCATTCAGGTCTTGCTGTCTTTGGATTCAAGCCAAACAATTCAGCATCCTCATCAGGAATCTTTTCCATTCTAGCACGAATTTCAATAGGAGAAATACGCTTGTCGCCTTCAATGTAAGTTGTTGGCTTTTCAATTGTGACCTTGGCCTGCTTTGCCTTGCAATGAGGACACTTTCCGCCACTCTTAGAGCTGTCAATCAAAGCCTTAACTGCAAGCCTTCTTGCTTCAGGACCTTCTTCTGTTTCAATTTTGTCCAAATGAGATTTAGCTTTTGCCCATTTTTCCTGAGAAACCATCAACTTGCCACACTCGCGGCAAGAGCTTCTCAACAACAAATGGATAATTCTGACAAATTTAACGTGAATAACTGGACGGGCTAGCTCAATATAACCAAAGTGGCCGATGCATTCTTTCAATTTAGAACCACAAGTCTTGCATCTCAAACCAGGATCGATAACTCCCAAACGAACGTCCATCAAGCCGCCGTCAACAGGGTAACCTTCTTTGTCGTAAAGTTCAGGCGTGACAATCTTTGCGCTTGACATCTTCTTAATCATCTTAGGAGAAAGAACGCCAAACACAACGCTCGCGACCTGCTTGTAAACATAATGAGCAACAGCTTCCATTCTCTCTCGAGAAAACTGCTCTTTTTCTATTTTTTCAACAGGAACTTCAACAATTTTTTCTTCAGCTTTTTCAACTATCTCAGCCTTGACTTCTTCTGCAGCTTCAACTGGGGCTGCTTCAACTGTTTCTTCTTTCTTCTTCTTTGGCATTTTTTCCTCAATATTTGTTCTTTAACTGCAGTCTTGGGTAAATGCCCAAGCTCTTGAATTCATCTAAGATGAGCTTGAATGCATATGAAATTTCGATGTCAGAGATTTCAACATTCTCTCCGCAAATTGGGCAGTATCTCTTGTCCTTGAACTGGTCGTAAATAGCGATGATTCCGCAACCTTCGCAGACAGGAACAACAGTTTTGTCTGAATCGAATCTTTCTTTCAAAAGCAATGAAGCGCCGTGAGCAACAAAAGTGTCTTTCTCCATTTCTCCCAATCTCAAACCGCCTTCCTTTGCACGACCTTCAGTAGGCTGTCTTGTAAGAAGCTGGATTGGACCTCTTGCTCTTGAGTGAATCTTGTTAGCGACCATGTGCTTTAGCTTTAGATAATACATGTTTCCAACGTAAATCTTAGCCTGCATCATCTCGCCAGTAACACCGTTAAACATAGTCTCAGTTCCCTTTTCGTTAAAGCCAAGAGAAACAAGCTCTTTTCTAATCGCTTCTTCAGGCTCACCGCTGAAAGTTGTGCCGTCGATAATCTTGCCGGCAAGAGCAGCAGTCTTTCCACCAATCAATTCAATCAAGTGAGAGATAGTCATACGCGAAGGAATACCGTGAGGCGAGAAAATCAAGTCAGGCATGATTCCAGAAGCTGTAAAGGGCATGTTAGCTTCAGGAACAATCAGTCCAACAACTCCCTTCTGACCGTGACGGGAAACAAACTTGTCACCAATCTCTGGAATTCTTTGATCTCTCATTCTAACCTGAACAAGCTTGTTGCCTTCCTCGTTTTCTGTAAGAACAACAAAGTCAACAACGCCCTCTTCTCCATGGCGCAATGAAACTGAAGATTCTCTTCTAATGTTTGAAGCCAATGAATACTCTTCCAAGTTTGACAAGAATCTAGGAGGAGAAGTCTTTCCGATTATGACATCTTCTTCCTTTACTTTTGCTTCAGGATAAACAATACCATCGCCTTCCAAGTATCTATAATCGCGCTCAGACTTGTAACCCTTAACTTCCTTATCAGGAATGCCGACAGTGTCCATCAAACCGCCTGAATATCTCAATTCCTCGCTTACAGCAGGACGGAAATAAGTGCTTCTGCCGAATCCGCGCTCGATAGAACCCTTGTTGAGTATAACTGCGTCTTCCATGTTGTAGCCCTTGTAAGACATAATTGCAACAACAATGTTCTGGCCAGAAGGATGCGCTTCATACTCTGAAAGCTCATGCATCATAGTCTGAACAAGAGGCATCTGAGGATAATGCAACAAGCTGACGTCCATGTCCATTCTGACAGGGAAATTTGTAGCATACAAGCCAATAGACTGCTTCAAGTTTCTGCTGCCAATAATCAATCTTGCTGATTGGATATAGTCTCCATATGGAATCAATGCAGTAACAATGCCAAGCATTGACAATGGAGAGATTTCCAAATGAGTGTGATCAGGAGTAACTTCTGCATCTGAGAAGGCTATCAAACAATTCTCTTCCTCTGCAGCATCCAAAAATTCAATAACGCCCTGGTCGACCAAATCAGACCAAGTCATCTCGCCTTTTTGCAACTGCTTGATATGCTTGTCAGTCAAGGCAGGCATGCCTGCGTTAACAACTATTAATGGGCGCCTGCATCTGCCCCTAGCGCTTTCAACATGAACTGAATCCATCAAGTCATCATAGTAAACGTTAACGTTAGTTGACAAAGCGCCAGAACGCCTGTCCTGCTTCAAGCGCTGAACAAACTCATGAGCATTATCAATATCTCCTGAAAACTTGCCGTTAAGGTAAACTTCACTCATTTCAACACCGCTTTCAAGCCAACAGTCTTCAAATGCTTCAAAACATCCTCTTCGGGAATATCCTTGCTTACAGTTGCAAGCATGCTGAAATTCTTTCTCAAACCAATATTAGTACCTTCAGGAGTTTCTGAAGGGCACAACCTGCCCAAATGAGTTGCGTGCAATTCTCTTGCCTCGAAGTTCTCCTGAGAAGCACTCAAAGGAGAAACAACTCTCTGCAAGTGCGACAAAGTGTTAAGGAAATTCAATCTCTGGATTCTTTGCGAAACTCCCTTTCTACCGCCAACCCAGTTGCCGGTAGCCATAGCGCTGTAAATTCTGCTGGTCAGCAGTTTTTCACGAATAATGACTTTGATGCTTGGGAATTTGCCACGCTTGACAATTCTTTGGAAATTGTAAAGCAAGTCGCCAATCAAAACCTTCAAGTTCATCCTGAACAAGTCTGCCAATAGGTCGCCTGACATCTTAATGCGCTTGTTCATGTAATGGTCTTTATCGTCAGTAGAAGCTTCCTTTCTTGACACGATAATGTATTTCTTCAGCATCTTGCACAAGTTGTAAGCCTTTGCCAAGCGATTTTCCTTGTCAGTGCCGACATGAGGAAGCAAGTACTTGTCAATCAGCTCAATCATGCGCTCTAATCTTATTTCTCTTGTCTGAGTAATACCGATAAGCTTTGCAATTCTGTCCATGGCTTCTTCGGAATTCTTAACATCAACATACTCGAACAAGTTAATCAAAATTTCATCATACTGCTTGTCTTTGGTGATAGACTGCATTATTTCCTCGTCTTTCAAAAGGCCCAATGCCTTCATTACAAGAATAATAGGAACACGCTTAACTCTGGTGAAGCTCAAGTAATAGATACCGTCCTTCATCTTTTCAATCGTGTGAGGAATCTTGTAAGAACCCTGCTCGCTGAAAAGCTTGCCGATAAAGTCAGTAACTCCGCCTGACTCCTTGCTGACCATGAAACGATTTGCTCCTAAATCTTCAATGTTAACCAAGACACGCTCTGTTCCGTTAATTACGAAATATCCGCCAGGCTCGTTAGGATCTTCGCCTTTCTCGATAAGCTCTTGGCGCGAGAGTTTGTTCAAATGGCAATAATTGCTGTGCAGCATTATAGGAAGGTTTCCAATCTGCGTGGTAAAGGATTCCCTCTGCACGTCATTAACATGAGCTGAAACTTCAATGAAAATAGGAGCTGAATAAGAAAGCTTTCTCAACCTTGCCTCAGCAGGGAAAATGTTTCTCTTGCTGCCATCAGCTTCTGTAATTTCAGGCTTTGTAACCCAAATTTTATCCAAACGGATTTTGAAACTCTCAACATTAGGAGGAATAATAGTAGGCTCAATTTCCTTGTTCTCCTCAAGAACACGATTCAATTCGTGATCGACAAAAAAGTTAAAGCTCTCAATATTAGATTTAACAAAACTGTTCTCCTCAAAGAATTTTTTAATTAGCGTCTTTGCTACAGTCATCCACTCACCCTTCTGTAAAAGGTTGTCTCGCCCGCAGTCGGACTCTTTCTTGAAATCTTCACAATATCTCCGTCTTTAACGTCCAAATGCAGGATTGCAGGATCAGTCTTGAAAATTCTCGGCAAATTAGGAAGGTCAATAGCATACTTCTCAAAGAGCTCTTTAGTCTCTTTTTCCGACAGCTTTGCGTGCTTCGGTACAAGTTCGTGCTTGGTAACTTCAAACTTCGTCATTCGTTTCCCTCATGCCGAGGCATCAAAAATTGCGATTTTTGTTGTTTTGCCATTTTTTTTAGTATAACGGGCCGTACGGGACGTTCAGTCATAAGCAGGAGCTCACGAACTTTTGAACCCGCAACCCTCTGGTTAAAAGCCAGATGCTCTAACCAGGTTGAGCTAACGGCCCATGATCTTCACTCAACGTATAGCGATATGAATATGACTTTGTGAAAATTTGAGAAAAATGTGTGAAGCTTAACCCCATTGTGCGCACTACCCTGTGATAATACGCTTTGGGAAAGAGGGTGATTTATAAAGGTTGTGGTTTCGCGGCCAAAAAATCAAACTTTACTTGATGACTACTAACAGGTAGTTATAAAGACAAAAGTTTAAATAACGCGTAGAGTATACTAAGAATATGGAACTAGCAGACTTTGTGGGATTAGCGGGAACCGTACTGGGCGCGTTTAATGGAGACGGAAAAGCTCCTAAAAAATACAAAGTCGGCAGCGCAGAATTTGAAGAAAACCACGTAATAGGACCGGCAGGGCCAATACCATATAATATTCGAACTACCGCAAACGAAGATGGTATCAGATATGTAGCCATAATAAGGATTGACACAGACCTCGAAGACACAACATACCAAGCGTACGAATTTTTAGCCGACAGACTAAAAAAATGGCACGTGCTAAGAGGCACCAAAGATGAGTTCGCCACCATCGCAAGAAAAGGACTGCTCGCCAACGGCAGGAAAGAAGATTTCACCGGCGGGAATGGAACGCTACACGCGAGCGTGCAGAATGATGCAGAAGACGCCATCAACTTGCAGTTCATTGATAAACTAAAAAAAGGAAATGCGTGGCAAAAATATTTCTCGTATGCGGCAGAATATGGCAAAAATGCGGAAGCTATGATGGGAGCAACAGGTGGTCTGGCAGTACTTTTTGGACTGGTTGCAGGAGTGGGAGCAGGATTCACTGCGGGTTTGGAACTAGGCGCATCTATATTGACTGGTATCGGGGGGATAGTATTTGGCGTAGTAGAAGCGGCAGCAGTCCTCTACGTATCAGAAGAAATACGCGAAGCGCGCTTCTACAGAAAATGCCAGGATGGAAGCAGGATTAAAAGATACCTTAAACATATAGATGAAACACTCGTAAAATTTGAGAGTGTGAAGAATAATCTTCCTTCGATAATAAAAGAACAAGGAGAGAAGGTCGAACGCCTCCACGAAAGACTAGGCGATCTGGAAAAAGAAGAAAGGCCAATAAGAGAATACGCAGAACAGCATGAGAAACTTTCAAGAGACATAATAACAACTGCAGATGAGCTCGAAGCGCTCAAAGTATCTGAAAAAAATCTGAAAGAAACCGTGACTGGATTGTACTGGCTCGCAGGAGAACTCGCGGACAAAGAAAGCAGGAAACGAGGACTTGTGCTAACATACACGGCTGATACTCCAGAAAAAGTCAGAGAGTTTATCAAAAGACTTGCGGAAAAACCTGAAGTAAAACAGCCTGAAAAGATAAAAGTGGCAGGACGCGATCCGATTTACATCGGCGATACTTTTGTTTTAAACGAAGCAGATGCTCAAGTCAAACCAGCTGAAAACCCGAAAATAGATGATTACGAGCTTCTCGAACAGATAGGTGAAGGAGGAATAGGAAAAGTCTACAAAGCCAAAAAAGGAGAAGAAATAGTCACTATAAAAGTCCCGCACCAAGACGCAAAAAAGTTCTTTGAAAGAGACAAAGAAACTCTGGACGCAATAATGGCGCTCGAGCACCCAAACATTGCAAGAGTAAAGAAAGTCCAAACAGAAGGACAAGCGTTTGAAATAAGAGAATACGTTGAAGGCAAAAGCCTTGACAAAACAATAAAAGACGCGAGAACGGTCGATGAATCTCTGAATATTCTAAGACAAATGGCATCAGGGCTCGCTTATGCGCACGAAAAAGGAGTCATACACGGCGACATGAAGCCGCAAAACGTCCTTGTCGGCGAACAAGTAAAAATAGCAGACTTTGACTTGAGCAGAGTTCATGACCCGAATGAAATCGCTTTAAGCTTAACAAGAACAGGAGTTGTAGGAACATTTGACTACATGGCACCCGAACAAAGAGACGGAAAACTGGCAACAATGCAGACAGACGTTTATTCATTCGGGGCAGTCGCGTTCGAATTATTAACAGGCGTAAGCAAAAACGCGACAAGAAAACCAATGAACACGCTAAATCCAAAAATTCCTGCAGACGCCATAGAAATAGTTGAGAAATGCCTTGAAACAAGCCCGGCAGAAAGATACCAGAACATGCAGGAAGTAGTGCAGGTATTAAACAGGCCGCAGAAAGAAAAACCTAAAGAACAAACAATCCCGCTCAAGGAAAACAAGAGTTTGCAGAAAATAATAGACAATCAGTCTAAAGAAGCACTCGAAAAAATAATCGAGCATTCTAAAGAAGAACTCATGGAATAATTTATTTCTTTAACAATTCCCTTGCCTTCTCAAGAAATACAAGTTCTCTTTTAAGAATAAACTTCGCCTCATAGATGTCCGGCTTTTCATTCTTGATAAGTTTTATCGCTTCGTCAATTGAAACCCACACCAATTCCATTCCTTCTTCAATTTCTTCCTGTGTAAAAACAGGCCTGCCCTCTTTGACAGCCTCTGCAAGAAAACAATGCGACGTTTGAATAATTCCAAGATGAGAACGATGCTCAACAATTTCACCTATTTCTTCGATGATACGAATAGTGCAGCCGACTTCTTCAAACACTTCTCGTTCCAAAGCTTCAAGCGTTGTTTCGCCTGGCTCCACACCGCCTCCTGGCAATTTATGATAATTGTATTTTTTGAGATACAGAAACGCTATTTTGCCGTTATTAGTAATAACTGCACGAGCGGTGTTTCTAGGAATATATTTAGTGCCATCCTTTGGCTTCTCGCCGATATCTGCATCACGAATTTCGAGCAATATCATATACGCCGGGGCCGGGATTTGAACCCGGGTTGAAAGCGCGACAGGCTCTCGTGCTAGACCACTACACTACCCCGGCAATATGATTAAGCTTGATATAGACGATTTATAAATCTTATGCGAATACAATAGGTAAGAAAAAAAGAATCATTGCTCTAATTCGTCTTCGAGATGAGCATACTTATTATCACTATCGTCTGCTTCAGGAACCGTCACAGCCTCTCTTGAAACTGCCGGGAATTTGCCAGTCTTTTTCTTGACTGGCTGATTTTTAGGATCCTTCAGGTAATTCACAACCTTACGCACAACCGTATCAGAGCCTCCATGCGCTGAAACCTGCTCGCCATTGCCAAGAGTTACTTTTGCATGATAACCGTTTGTGCCGCCATAATTAATTGACAAAACAGCCTCTGCTTGCGTATCAACCTGTGTCAGCTTCACATTATGAACACTGCCCTGAGTGGCTTCATCAACAATAACACCCAATTCATCATCACGGCTTATAATAGTCAGCACTGCCTCAATACTGCTGCGAGAGTCCTTATTCTTAGGCTCTGCCATCTTGCCATCTTTAGAAAAATTGTACGTTTTCCTGTCTAAGCTGCTAATGTATTCTGTCATCTTCACTCACCAAGTATTTGGAAAAATTGAGGGTTTAAAAGCTTTATGATACTATTTCAAGCTTCTTAATTGACAACATGCCGCAAGCAGCATTGCTGTCAATACCCTTAGTTGTCCTAATAATAGTCTTGAAGCCAGCAGAAATCAACTCCTTCTTGAACGCTTCTGCAGACTCCTGAGAAGGCCTTGAAAAAGAAATACCTGCCACTGGATTGTATGGTATGAGATTGATAACCCTATGCTTGAAATCTTTTAACAATTCAGCGAGCTGTTTCGCATGCTCTAACTTGTCATTAACGCCTGCTAGTAAAACGTATTCAATCATTAAAGGACCGTGCTTAGTAAATGGAAATTCCCTGCACGCGTCAAGAATCTCTTTTATTGGATAACGGTTATTTAATGGGACGAGTTTGCTTCTCAACTCGTCATTCGGAGCGTGCAATGATAACGCGAGCTGACATTTGGTGTCTTTTCCTAACTGCCTTATTCTATCTGGCAGGCCGACAGTTGACACTGTGATTTTTTGCCAACTCAATCCCTGTTTTCTAAACTCATTAACTGCCTTTACAACATTATCGTAATTGTGCAACGGCTCACCCATACCCATAAAGACAATGTTTGTGATTTTTTGTTCTGAAACAGACTGCATTAAGGAAAGTTGTCCGACAATTTCCTCTGAAGTGAGATTTCTTGAGAAACCCATCAGACCAGTAGCGCAAAAAGAACACTTCATCGCACAGCCGACTTGCGAAGAAATGCAAGCGCACAAAGTTCTTTTGTGAGAAATCAAAACAGACTCTACTTTTTTTCCATCACCTAGTTCAATTAAGAATTTTCTCGTTCCATCTGCAGACTTGACTTCATTTGCAATTTTCATTTTGAATTCTTCCTGATGTAATCATTAATCATTGCGCGATATTCCTGAATGCCAATCGGCTCACAGCCAATGCTTGCAAGCAATTTCTTCAAAATAGGAACATGCAGTTCCTCTTCGTTTTTCTCGCAAACAATCTCTGCCTCCAAGACATAAGCGAAATTCTTGATGTGCTGCAAACACAATGAGTAAGTATGCCCTTCAAACTCGCAGGCAAAATCATGTTCTTCTTTTATCCAAGGAGGATCATTCGAGAATCCCAATCTATTGAGCGCTTCTTCCATTGCCTTGCCATCCTTCTCTCCGGCCAATTTAACAGTAACTTCATTGCGAGAAAACTTCATAACATCCTCATCCTTGTAAACAAACTCGCAACCTTTATTGGAATATTTAACGCGCACATCCTTTGGCCTAAATCTTACAGTTGTAATCACATCGCTATTAATTTGCTTAAACTTTGAAGGCAGCAGCTTCTTCAACTCCTCATACTTCTGCTGAGTCAATACTGCCCGCATTTCAATCTCATGAACCATGATAATAGACGGCAGAATAAGAGTATAAATTACTTGTGCAAGAACTTGTCAAGCTTGCTTCTGGCTTTTTCTCTTTCCTTATGATGATGAGCAAGGAAAACTTTAATCTTATCAATCGCAATCTGCTTCAACTCAGAAGTCAACATCTTGCCAGACTTGTAATCATCATAAATCTTTTTCAGTTTTTTATCATCAGGCTCAAGACCATATCTTAGCATCTGGAACGCGATATCAACATCAGGATTGCCACCAAGCTTTCTATGCTCTTCAAGAGTCTCCCTGCCGCCAGAGAAAGCGTATTTTTTGATTTTCCTTTCAGCCTCTTCAGGAGAATCAGTCAAAGCAATAAAAGACATAGGATCAGAAGACGACATCTTGCCGCCTTTCAAACCCGGCTGGAACAAATGATACGTTGAGCTTAATTGAATAAACTTGAAAGTTTTTTGCCTGGTCGCCAAATCTCTCGCCAATCTGACATGAGGATCTTGATCGACGCCAACAGGAACAACTGTAGGAATAGGGCCTTCAAACTCCTCTAACTGAGGATGCAGCATGTCAGAAGCCTGCAACAATGAAGCAGACATTTTCGCAGGACTGATTTCTCCGTACACTGCCTTGAACTCGTTGAAAGTTGCGTTTCTTGAAAGCATGCTTGCGAGAGAGTAATAAGCATTTGATTTATTTCCATCCTTAGAACGCTTAGACTGGAAATAGAAATCGCAGTTCTTCGGCTCAAGGCCCAAAGCAATGTAGTTTAGCAAATATTCCTCAACAGCAGTCTTGTGCAATTCCTTCAAATCAGGATTTCTAGTATTGTAAGCTTCAATGTCAGCAACAGTAACAAACAACTTAGCGCCAAGCTTTTGATAGAAAATCATCTGGTCAGCAACCATCTTATGCCCGAAATGAAACTTGCCAGAAGGCATCAAACCAGTCATCATAGCAAAAGGCTGCTTTTTCTCAACAGCCTCAACAATTCTACTGAAATCCCTTTGAGCGAAAATAATGTTTCTTCTAAAAAGAACATTATCAAACTGCTTAGGCAGTTCAGGCATATGCTTTAGCCCGAACTCATGAATCAAACGGTCATAATCAACCGAACCCTTGACTTCCCAAGGAGTAATCACCTGCTTTTCAGCCATACGAGCAGGATACGAATCAGGGTTTAAAAGTTTATTGCATGAGGCTTAACATCTAAACATAAAATATAGCTGGCAACTCGTTTGGCTTAACACGCTCAATTAAAGCCAAGTATTTATGAACCATGTCAAGCTCATTTCGTTTCAAATTAAAATTATGGAAGACATACTCCCCGCTTTCAGAAACTTCACCTTCCTTTCTAAAAACTCCGTTAAGAATTCTAAAACCCCGTTCATCAGGAGCATTTTCCTTATGATGGCGCGCTGAGAAACCATAAGACCCATCAGCGAAAGCATTCACCTGAATAAGAACATCTCTGCGAGTGACCACAAGCTCTTCTCCTTTAACTTTAGTACTGCCTCTTGAAGAACTCTTGAGCATCTTCTCCAAATCCGCCAAACCAGAATCTTTCTTCATTCAAACCACCCGACGATTAAAAACCGACTAAAGTATAAAAAGATTACTGTGCCAGCTTAACAGACTTGGCTGCAACAGCAGCATCATAAGCCTGCCTGAACGTTTCATCAATCTTGTAAAGTATTTCCTTGGCGTCAAATTTGAAACGCTCCTGCTGTTCAACAATTTCCTTCACTAAAATAAGCTCTCTTGCCGCGTCAAAGACATTGACAGTCCTTGAAATTTTCGCCTGCTTTTCCTTATCTTCCCTAAATGCCTTGTAATCTCCATTATAAGAAACGTGCATTTCAATTAACAGCTCTCTCTTTTTATTCGGCAAAGTCATGCAATAAGAAATACTGCGGAAATTTTCAGCATAAAACACTAAAATTTCGTTTTTCCTTTTTTCAAATCCATTTACACTTGACGCAACATTGCCCAAACAATCTTCAACAAGCCTGCGCATGTCCTCAATGCAAGTCGCTTTGATTGTTTCATAATCAGCCTTGCTTTCTTTGCTTGCTCTGGCGAGAGAAGACTTCATGGCTGTCATTTTGCAGTTGATTTCATATTCAAATTCCCAAACATTCGCATTGTAGATGGCAGATGCCTCGGCATCAATTTTCTTAATCTCAGTTTTCAAATACTCTTCAATGCCCTGGCGCCAGCCCTCATTCTCCTTTTTCAGCTCTTCAAACTTGGCAAAAGCAGCCTGCGCGGCTTCCGCCATTTTTTCAACAGCTGATTCAGCAGACTCAGCGTTTTTCTTTGCATCAGCAGCATAAGTTTCTGCTTTTTTAGCACTTTCGGCAGAAGCGCGGGCAAGAGCAGACTGCTCTTTCAACTTAGCAGAAGCGTCAGCTTCAGACTGACCAACACGAGTCTCCAAACCAGCAACCTGCGCCTTCAAGCCAGACTCTGCATCATTAACTGTCTTCGAGAATTTAGCGGCGGTTTCGTCAACACGCTTTTCCGCGCCCTGAATATGATTTTTAACGCGCTCTATGGCTGCCTTAACGAGCCTATCTTCAAGCGCTTTCTGCTCTTCTTCCTTCTGCTGCTTAGACTTAAACCACATACCACTCACAAGAAGCGCTCACAATAAGGGGATTATAAACTTTACTCCCATTTATCGAGGAAAATCTGCTCTTTCAACTGGCCAATCTGAACCAATTTAGCCTCAACAGTCTCAACCATTCCAGGCGGACCGCAAATATACACCTGATAGCCCTTCTTGAAATACTTCTGCAAGAAACTCTGAACCCTGCCACGCTCGCCATGCCACTGAGGAAAATGGTCAACAGTAATCGTTGCAACCATCTTGAGCCCTTTCAAACCTTCTAACTCTTTTCTGTAAATAAAATCAGCAGGAGTCTTCATGCTATAAATTAGTAAAACTTCCTTGCCTTCCTCCAAAGCCTGCTTAATCATCGGCCTGAAAGGAGCAATGCCTGTCCCACCAGCAATGAAAAGATACTTTTCAGCCGGTCTTAACCAAAACAAACCATAAGGACCATCAACATGAACTTTAGTGCCGGGCTTCAAATCCTGCAAATGAGCACTCAAACCCTGCCCTCTAGCAATACACAACTCTAAATTACGCTCATCAGGAAAAGAAGCAATGCTGAATGCACGACGCAACGGCTTGTTATTCTCACCAATAAAATCATCACACCAAACACCAACCCACTGGCCAGGCTTGAAAGCAAGTTTCTCAGGAAGCTCCAATCTGACTAATTTTACCCTAGGAGTTTCCTGCACAACCTCTTTAACAGTTGCATCAAGTTTCATAACTTTTATTAACAGAACAACGTATAAAAGTCTTATGGAGAAAGCAACATTCGGAGCAGGATGCTTCTGGCATGTAGAAGAAGCATTCAGAGAAATAAAAGGAGTGCTAAAAACAGAAGTAGGCTACATGGGCGGAAAAATGAAAAATCCAAAATACGAAGACGTCTGCACAGATGAAACAGGACACGCAGAAGTCGTCCAAGTAGAATTTGATCCTGCTGTTGTGCCATATGAGAAATTACTGGAAGTATTTTGGACAATACACGATCCGACTCAGAAGAATAAGCAAGGACCAGATGAAGGCACACAATACCGCTCAGCAATCTTTTACCATTCAGAACAACAAAAGAAAACAGCAGAAAAAAGCTTGAAAGAAGAACAGAAAAAGCACAAAGAAAAAATTGCGACAGAAATAACAAAAGCAGGCGAGTTCTACCCTGCAGAAGAATACCACCAGAAGTACCTAATGAAACGTGGAATAAAGACGTGCGGAATTTAGCGATACTTTTTTATATTGCCCTAAAAGGGATACCTTGTGCAAAGGGGGAGTATACATGGCAAAACCAAATCCATTTGAAAACGCAATAAAAAACCTGGAACAAGCAAACAAGTACGCAAAGGTTTCTGAATCAACATTTAAAAAAATCATAACGCCAGAACACATACACCAATTCGACATTAAAGTAAACGGGAAAACCTACAAAGGATACAGAGTACAACACAATTCTGCAAGAGGACCATACAAAGGAGGAATAAGATACCATCCGCAAGTAGACTTAGACGAAGTCAAAGCACTCTCAACATGGATGAGCTTGAAATGCGCAGTAGCAAACATCCCATACGGTGGAGGCAAGGGCGGAGTAACCTGCGATCCAAAAACACTCTCAAAAAAAGAATTAGAAGCAATCAGCAGAGGCTGGGCAAAAGCAATGGCGCCACACATCGGACCATGGAAAGACGTCCCAGCACCAGACGTAAACACAGACGGCCAAACAATGGCATGGATACTAGATGAATACGAAAAAATAACAGGACAACACGCACCAGCAGCAATAACAGGAAAACCACTAGAACTAGGCGGAAGCTTAGGAAGAGACAAAGCAACCTCACAAGGCGGATTCTTCATACTAAGAGAAGCACTCAAAGCCAACAACCTCAAACCAGGAAAAGTCGCAATCCAAGGAATCGGAAACGTAGGCGGATGGCTAGCAGAAATATTACACAAAGAAAAATACACTATCGTAGCGGTCAGCGACTCCAAAGGAGCAATCCACAACGACAAAGGACTAGACATACCAAAAGTTATGGCGCACAAACAAAAAACAGGAAGCGTAAAAGACTTCCCAGGAGCAAAAAACATAACAAACGAAGAACTTCTGGAAATCCAGTGCGACATACTAGCGCCATCAGCACTAGAAAACGTCATAACAAAAGAAAACGCAGACAAAATCAAAGCAAAAATAATACTGGAAATGGCAAACGGTCCAACAACACCAGAAGCAGACGTCATCCTGCACAAAAAAGGAATACCAGTACTCCCAGACATACTAGCAAACGCAGGCGGAGTAAGCACAAGCTACTTTGAATGGGTGCAAAACTTATACGGCTACTCCTGGGACTTAGCAGAAGTAGACACGAAACTTGAAAAATTAATGACAAATGCGTTCAAAGACGTGCACGACATTGTGAAAAAGCACAATATTCCATACCGAACAGCGGCAAACGTCCTAGCGCTAGGAAGAATAGCAAAAGCAATGGAACTAAGAGGCTGTTAAATTAACTTTTCGCCAGTCTCATTATCATAAATATGAATAACCTGAACAGGACAAACCTCAGCAGCATCCTTGTTAATCTGCAAAACACTCTTGCCCTCTTTAGTCAACTGACTCTCTTTAATGATTAAAACCTGATTGCCGTTCTCATCTTTACTGCCAATCAAATCAGCCTTGCCATCCTCATTCATAACCCAGAACTCAGGAGCAACAGCTGCACAAGCAGCAGCGCCAATACAATTCTTCCTATCAAACACAATCTTGTAAGTCTTTTCAGCCATAACAAAAAAGCATAGAAAACTGTTTATAAAACTTACTGGAATAACTCATCAACATCAACAATAAGCTGTCTGTCTTCAGTCTCGCAACTGTGCCAATAACGGATCTTTTTCTCACCAATCTGCCAGGATAAAAACGCTTCTTCCCCGCTCATTTTAAACGGAAACTCAACAAGACCGTCATCAATATCCTTAACAATAACACCAACCGCGTTTAATTCTTCAATCACCTTGTAGAAATCATAATACAACTTGTGGAATTGCTTGTTAGCCTGAATTTGCTCTGTGACAAAATAATGAAAGCCCTCATCACTAGAAACTTCAAGAACAATATCATTTGTTTCCAACAACCAAGCAATCCTATCACGCAAACGCATTGCTTTTTTTAACAATTTTTCAACAGCAGGCAAAGCAACTTCAGCTTCCTCAATTGTAAATTGTTTCATTTCCAACTCTCCAATGCATTAATTAGTAATCTAACTCCAAAACCAGTTCCTCCTTTACGCGTATAATCCCTATCAATCTCAGACCAAGCAACAGCAGCAATGTCGAGATGCGCCCAAGGAGTTTTGTCTACAAACGCCGAAAGGAAAGCACCGCCAACAATTGTACCTGCACATCTTGGCATAGTAGACATGTTTTGCACATCAGCAACTTCTGATTTTATAAGTTCATGATATTCCGGCCAGAAAGGCAACTGCCACAAACGCTCACCAGACTCAGTTCCTGATTTGATTAAATGATCAATAATAGATTGTTCTCTGCCAACAACTGCAGCACAAGCATCACCCAAAGCAACACGCACAGCGCCTGTTAAAGTCGCCAAGTCAACCATCGCATCAGGCTTGATATTCTTCTCAGTATAAGCTAAAGCATCTGAAAGAATAACTCTGCCTTCAGCATCAGTATTTGCGATTTCAATCGTCTTACCACTATAAGTAGAAACAATATCACCAGGCTTGTAAGCATCCATGCCAAGCATATTCTCAGTAGAAGCAAACACGCCAACAACATGAACTTTCAATTTTAACAAAGCAGCGGCTTTTACTGTAGCCATAACAGTAGCAGCACCCGCCATATCACACTTCATAGTAAGCATTCCATCACTAGGCTTAATGTCCAAACCACCTGAATCAAATGTAATTCCTTTGCCGACTAATGCAACTTTCTTTTTACCGCCGCCATTGTATTCCATAATGACAAATCTTGGCTCATGAACACTACCACGATTAACGGCTAATAGTGCTGTAAGCCCAATTTTTTCAATTGCCTTTTTGTCAAAAACAGTAACTTTAACGCCAAGTTTTGTTAATTTCAAAGCCTCATTGGCTAAATATTCAGGATGCTTATTGCTTGCAGGCTCGTTAACCAAATCTCTAACGAGAGAGGTACACTCTGCAAGAATTGCGCCTTTCTTAACAGCATCATGAACGCCATCGCCAACTAGAGTAACCTGAGAAATAACTTTTATCCTATGCTTATCAACAGTCCTGTACTTCAAATACTGATAGCTGCCAAGCACACTGCCCTCAGCAACAGCCTGAGCGCGCTCATTTCTAGAAGCTTTAATCTCCAAATTATGCAAAGTAGTAGAATACTCAGTAATACCACAGAAATCTCTGACGATTTTAGCACTGAAACCTGCAGCACGCCTCAAAATCTCCACATTAGCATCTTCTTTCTTGCCAAGACCTAATAAGAGAATATTTTTCGCAGGAATTTTATCCAAAGTAGAAACCAATCTAAACTGCTGCCATTCGCCTTCAAATTCTTTTCCCTTAATCGCGTGAGCTATTGCACCATTAAGCCTATCGTCAACAGCTTTTAACTCAGCAGGAAGTTTTTCTGCCGGAGAAAACAAGCCAACGACAATTAACTCTGTTTTGAAAGAATCAAGTCTTGCGTCAACCACTTTTACTTGCATCACGTAAAATTAAGTAGGAGTACTTGTTTATAAAAGTTGCGAATTATAATTTTCCAAATTCTTTCTGCAACAACAAAGAGTCTTCCTCAATGTTAGGACTTTCAGTAATAACAACACCTTTCAACTTGAATTCCTTCCAAACTTTCAACAAATCCTTCCATTTCAAGTCAGAATCTTTCAAATTCAAATGATGCTTCTCGCCTTTAGGACCGTAATTAATCCCGCAAACCTGAATATGCATGTTATCCAAAGCTTCACGACCTAAACCTTTCTCGACCTGAGAAAGAATTTCTCTAAATTCTTCAGTCGTATTGTTAATTCCGTTATATCTAGCGTGCAGGTGAGCGAAATCAATGCACGGCAAAACACCCTCAATATCCTGAGAAAGCTTAATGCACTCTTTCAAGTCACCCCACTGAGTTTCTTTTCCTGTTGTTTCAGGCCTGAGCCAAACACCAGAAACACCTTTGTTCTCTAATTCTTCCATAACTTCCTTGAAAGCCTTTTTGACAATATCGTAAGTCTGCTCTTTAGTTCTTCCCAAATAGAAAGCAGTATGCCACGTGATACTATAGCCGCCGACCTCGTGCATTCTTGTCGCAGCATCAATCATACGCTGCTGGCTGGCTTTCACTTTAACAGCTTCAATTGCGGCAAGATTAACCCAATACTGACCATGACACGTAAGCGTAATATTATTTTCCTCTGCAGTTTTTTTAATGAACTGAGCTTTGTCTTTGCTCACGCTGATGCTCTGCACCCATTCCATTTCCATCGCATCAAGACCAAGCTTCCTGCACTGCTTAATGCCATTGCCAGTATCACGCTTTCCCTGACCTTTCTCAGTAGAAGTAGGAATGCCCGGACAGCCGAAAAGAAGCGATTTCATAGCGTACGAGTGTCGCCCTTAGTTTTTTCTTCATCCACTGCCTTGAATAATAAGTGCTTGAATATTTTTTCCTTTCCGGGGTCCTTGCCTGCATAGTTTGAGGCAAATTCTAAAGCAAGCTTAGCGCGCATATAGAAATCATCTCCCTGCGAAACAACACGCACCTTATCCTTGAACTCAACATCATCCTTCAAAGCAGACAGCTTAGAGAACAAGCTCTCATACCGAGGCCCGATGTTTGCCTGTTTCATAGAACCAAGCTTTCCAAGCCTATACTCAAATTTTTCCTTATAAGAGGCCAGCTGGTCGGCCTTCAGAACGCCTTGCGATTTAACGTCTTTATCATACTCGTGCTCAAGGCCGACAACATCATCAACAAGGTTTCCGCACACGCCATCATAAATCTTGATGAACGTAGATATATCTTCATCCTTATCCTTCAATTCAGCCTTGTGAGCTTCAAAACTCTTAACGGCATCCTCAGGGGCATCTTTGCCGATTTTTTTCAAACGCCCTTCAATATCCTGTGCAGATTGGAACATTTTCACGTAATCGCCAGCAGACTTGGCAGCGGCATACTCTGTCTCGAAAGTTTTAATTTCGGCAGCACTTATCTTAACATACAAAGCCGCAACTCTCTTTTTCAAATCAACAAAAGACTCAGTCGACTCAGGCAAGACTTCAGAAAGCTTGAACGCGTCGTCATGCTTCAAAGCCGCGAGAGCAAACTCCGCAGAAACAACTGTTTCGCCCTCGCTAACAAGCTCTTCAGCCATTTTTGCCATAACCTGAGTAAGGCTGTCCGCATCCTCTTTAAGATCTGAAACAGAAGCATCTATGCGCTTATAGTTGCGAGCCGCTTCCTCAAACTTCCCCTCGGCAAGAGCAAAACTGGCGGAATCAATAGCCGCCCTAGTCTCTTTCTCCGCCTTCTTAGCGCCAAGATAAACTTTCCTTGCCTGCTCGTGATTTGTAACACAACGCAGCCATGAAATCACTTTGTCAATATCTCCAAGACCTTCAACGCTTTCAGGACTTGTTCTTATTGTAAGATCTATCTCAGAATACAACTCAAACGCCTGCGTGAAATAAAGCGAACGCTTATCATCAGCACGGGCTGTCTGGTTAGCAAGCTGCTCTAATGACTTAGCAAGCAATAGCTTTGGCTTCAGCCAGTTTTTCAATCCTGTTTTATCAACCGGAGGAAGCTGTTCAACCTCGACTTTAGCACGCTCAACATTTTCCAATAATCCGGCATAAGCCTGAAGTTTATCATCAGTCTCCTGATCCGAAGGCTCTTCATACACTATTTTATTAGTCGCAATAAGGTCTTCCAACTTCTTAACAATCATATCCAAAGGAGGCCTGTACTTAGGATCTTTGGCATTCAAAATCATCATAATAAGATCTTCATACTCATCACTCAAACGAACAACACGCTCTTTGCCACAATCAGAAAGCACAGCGCGTTTAAGCTCAATAGCATCATTAAGCCAGACTTTGTAATGCTTTTTAACGTTAGCCCGGCTAACAAGCGCAGTATTCGTATCATTCTTAGTGGTCTTTGAACGCTTCATCGTAGTCGTACGGTCTTCACAGGGAGCAGTATCAGAATGAACATAGTGCGCAGTAGCAGCCCATGAATAAATATCCGCGGCAGCTTCAACCACTCCTGCATCCTCGCATTGCTCAGGAGCAATATACTCAGGAGAGCCCATAATCTGACGACGAAGAGTACCGCCCGAACCAGAATTCACATTTTTCGCAATACCCCAATCGCAAACCTTCACTTCCAAAGACTCATCAAGCAAAACATTTGAAGGTTTTACATCTCGGTGAATGATCCCCTTACTATGAGCGTGCATCAAAACACGAGCAATCTTAAGAAGAACATTTGCAGCTTCAATTGGAAACAAGTTTGCCTTGTTAAGAGTAAAAGGCATAAACTGAGTCACAAAATAAGGAGTGCCCTCATTGCTGGAAGCAAGCACTTCAAGAACACCGGGATGACTAATCGTTTTCGAAATCTCAATATCTCCAATGAAACGGTTACGCCAATTTGTATCACCTACCAGTTCATCACGCAAAATTTTGACTGCAACGTCCTTGCCATCTAGTTTTCCTTTGTAAACAATACCCTGTCCTCCATCCGCAGAAATCCCACTCTCAAGAAGAACGCCTCCGAAACTCTTGCCTATATGAGGGAACCTGTCGTCCTTTTTTAAGGCAAGTATGGTCTTTTCAGTAGCTGCACCACTCACATCTTCACCTGACATATAGCACTATACAGAATAGCACTTTATATGGATTTCGACATATAAGAATACAAATCAGCCCTCGAGCTTTATTCCACATTTTTCTTCGAACTTGTTTTTACCCATCTTTTTTTTAATCTCAATAAACTCTTTTTTAATGGCTTTGAAATCCTTTTTCGAGAGAGTGTACTCTTTTTCCTGGTCGGCTGAAGTTATCTTAGGAAATTTTTTACAACCTTGCTCAACATATAGCAACAGTTTTCTTGCGGCACCAGTCATTGTAAATTCGTCACAGTAATCACAATTTTCACACAAATGACCTTTTTCCTCTATATTCAATAAGTCGTTATGGGTGGGAACTATCCATATTTGTTTCGGATTGTGCAGAATAACCCCCATATTCTGCTTTTTCATCAATCGTTCAACCATTTCACCAATTTCTCCTTCAATAAGCTCCCAATAATTGCAATAATCTGTTCCTAACCAGACTTTGGCATCGGGATTTTCCTTTTTCATCTGCAAACAATACGCTTCGATTTGGCCAAAGTTGCGAATATCAAGAATATCTTTTATTTCTACAACCCATAGATCTTTTTTCTTTTGCGCAATAATATCATATCGATAAGAAGAATCCTCATCAACATCCTGCCACTCGTAAACAACTTCAAAACCGAGTTCCTGAAGATATTTACCAATGGAGTTTTGAATTGCATTGTGAGCCCTTGGACTCTTGTATCTGCATTTTGTATCAAAGAATTGTCCGAATCTTATTGTCTTTTCATTACCTATAATCATCCGAAACTCTTTCCGCAACCACAGCTCTGCTTGGCATTAGGATTGTTAATCTTAAAGCCAGACTCGTTCAGGCTGTCAACATAGTCGATTTCAGCGCCCCTGAGCATTTCCAAACTATCTTTGTCAATAAAGATTTTAACGCCCTTGTCTTCCAAAACAAAGTCATCTTTAGCTGAAGACTTTTCAAAGTTCATCTGGTACACGAAACCAGAACAACCGCCAGGAGAAACTGAAACTCTCAAGCCAAAACCGTCCATTTTTTCCTTTTTCTGCAATTCAACAATCTTTTTAGCAGCAAAATCAGAAACGAAAACTTTCGCAGGACCTTTTGGAGCTTCTTCTTTTGGCTTTGCCTCTTCTGAAATGAACTTGTTGATTTCTTTCACCATGCTGTCAATAGTTTCGTCATCAATACCGTGAATCTGACAGCCGGCTTCGATTGTATCAAAAACATTTGCGTGACAGCCAACACAGTGCAGACCGTGCTCCAGCATAATGACTGCGACATCAGGATATTTCTTCAAAACATCCCCAATAACCATGTCCTTTGTAACTAATTGTTTTGTTTCAGTTTTCTGCATCTTCTGCCTCCAGCTTCTTCCCCATATATTGGAGAACGCCGAGTTTTAACACTTTCAATCCAAGCAATGCGCACTTCAAACGCATGCACGAAATTGGAATATTAATCAAATTCAAAGCGTCCTGTTTATTAAACTTCGCAACTTCATCCAAAGACTTCCCAAGAGCATATTCAGTAAGCATGCTTGAAGAAGCCATACAAATAGCGCATCCTTTGCCATCAAAACGCAAGTTGCCGATTCTATTATCCTTGACCAGAATATTCATGGTAATCTCATCGCCGCACGAAGTATTTACGTCATGCGAAACAATGTCAGGATGAGGCAAAGTTCCTTTATTACGAGGATGCCTATAGTAATCCAAAATTATTTCCTTATACATTTCGTCGTTCATAGTCTGAACACCTTCTTCGCCTTCTGCAAAGCTGTTAAAAATAAATCTACGTCTTCCTTAGTATTGTAAGGACCAAAACTAATTCTAACAGTAGCAGGAACATTTAATCTTTCCATCAAAGGCTGAGCACAATGATGACCAGACCTTACACAAATGCCCTGCTGGTCTAAAACAGTAGAAACATCATGCGCATGCATGTCGCCAAGATTAAAACTAATAACGCCAGCACGAACTTCAGGACCATAAATCGCAATATGCTTGTCAGACTTCATTTTATCGTATGCATACTTGGCCAATTCTCTCTCGTGATTCCAAACAGTTTCCATTCCTAATGATTGCAAGTAATCAACAGCAGCGCCCAAGCCAACAACACCCGCAACATTAGGAGTGCCGGCTTCAAACTTCCAAGGAACATCATTCCAAGAAGAACTTTCAAAAGAAACTTCCTTAATCATGTCCCCGCCGCCAAGCACAGGCTCCATTTTCTCCAAAAGCTCGCGCTTAGCGTACAAAACACCAATGCCGAACGGAGCCAACATTTTGTGACCAGAAAACACCATAAAGTCGCAATCTAAGTCTTTCACGCTAACCGGCATATTAGGAACACTCTGAGACGCATCCAAAAGAACAGGAACACCATTCTTATGCGCTTCAGCAATCAATTCCTTGGCAGGATTAATAGTGCCAAGAACATTGCTGATATGAGTAAACGCGAACAACTTCGGCTTTTGCTGAAGAGCATGAACTACCGAATTTTTATCAAGCTCTCCATGCTCATTAATAGGAACGTAAACAATCTTTGCACCAGACTTCTTCGCAAGCATCTGCCAAGGAACAATATTACTATGATGCTCCATCTCAGTCAAAAGAATAACATCACCTTTCTGAATATTAACACTGCCCCAACTCTGAGAAACCAAATTAATCGCTTCAGTAGCGTTTCTAACAAACACGATTTCTCTTGAAGAAGACTCGATAAAACCAGCAACTTTCTTTCTAGCGCCTTCATAAGCTTGAGTTGCTTCTTCAGCAAGAGAATAAACACCACGATGAACATTCGCATTAGAAGTTTCGTAAAATTTGCGCATTGCATCAAGAACAACAGAAGGCTTTTGTGCAGTAGCAGCGCTATCCAAGTAAACCAAACCCCGCTTAAAGAACGGGAAATCCAGCCTTACCTTTTCCGCCTGAAGAGTTATATTTGCCATGTGTCCAACAAATGCTCCTGATCTTTTGGTAATTTCAAAAATCCCTGAATAATCAACTTTCTAGCCTCTGAAAAAGGAATTCCCCTGCTAGTCATGTAAAACAATTTTTCAGCATCAATAGGAGAAATTGTTGCAGCGTGAGAAGCCTTCACTTCATCAGCTTCAATTTCCAGAGAAGGAACAGCTTCTGCCTCAGCGCTCTCATCCAGCAAAAGGAAATTCTGCTTAACAAAACTATCACTCAACTGGCCGTGCTTAGGAATAATAATTTTCGCGCGCGAAACAGTCTTCTGGCCCTTGCCAACAACACCACGCGCATTAACACGAGACTTAGTTCTCAACGCATCATGAACAACAGTAACATCACTCTGCACGTTGCCAGACATGAAAATTTCGTCTAACTCCAATTCAGCGCCTTCGCCTGCAAGCCGGATAACTCTCTGCTCGTTTTCTGGAACATTATGGACTAGAACAATATGCTTTTTCTCGCCAGCAGGAATCACAAACTCAATCATCCTACACTGCCCTCCATCTCGAGCTGAATCAACTTATTCAACTCAACAGCATACTCCATAGGCAATTCTTTAGTAAACTCGGCAATAAATCCTAAAACAATTAACGCTAATGCTTCGCTTTCTGGCAAACCTCTAGACATAAGATAAAACAACTGCTCTTCGCCAACTTTTCCGACAGTAGCCTCATGAGCAATAGTCGCACTTGGCTCCTCAATTTTCATTGTTGGATAAGTATCAGAACGAGAGAACTTGTCAAGAATTAAAGCGTCGCATTTTACTGAACTTGTAACGTTCTTAGCACCCTTCACAACTCTCAACAAACCACGATAACTGCCCCTTCCGCCGTCCTTGCTTACTGACTTTGATATGATTCGGGAATTTGTGTTAGACGCGAGATGAATAACCTTTCCGCCAGCATCCTGATGCTGACCCTTGCCAGCATAAGCAACGCTCAAAATGTCAGCTCTACTGCCCTCACCTTTCAAAATAACACAAGGGTATTTCATAGTCAACTTACTGCCAAGATTACCGTCAATCCACTCAACAACAGAGTTTTTATGCGCAACAGCACGCTTGGTAACAAGATTGTAAACATTACTTGACCAGTTTTGGATAGTGGTGTAACGAACTTTAGCGCCTTCCAAAGCAATAACTTCAACAACAGCAGCATGCAAGCTGTCAGTTGAGTATACTGGCGCTGTGCATCCCTCGATGTATGAAACTTCCGCGTCTTTGTCTACGATTATTAAAGTTCTTTCAAACTGCCCGACATTCTTTGCGTTAATTCTGAAATAAGCCTGCAGCGGAACTTTTACTTTAACACCAGGAGGAATGTAAATAAAACTGCCACCAGACCAAACAGCAGTGTTTAATGAAGCGAATTTATTATCGCCAGCAGGAACAACAGTAGAGAAATATTTCTTGACTAATTCCGGATACTCTTTTACCGCAGTATCTGTATCTGTGAAAACTACGCCTTGTTTTGCCAAATCTTCTCTCAACTTATGATAAACAGTTTGACTTTCATACTGCGCGCCAACACCGCCTAGGAACTTTTGCTCAGCCTCAGGAATTCCAAGCCTGTCAAAAGTCTTCTTAATATCAGCAGGAACATCATCCCAATTATGCGCAATCTTATCAGAAGGACTGAAAAAATAAGTATACTTAGCAAAATCAATCTCTTTCAAATTACCGCCCCACTCAGGCATCGGCTTATTTAGAAATATTTTCAAAGCTTTCAAACGCAATTCAAGCATCCACTCAGGCTCATTCTTAATCTTAGAAATCTGCCGGACAGTATCCTCTGACAAACCTTGTTTAGTCTTGAAAACAAAAGTCTCGGGATCTTTAAATCCATATTTTTTCTCGTAATCATTATTGAGAATAGTCAAGCTCATACAGTCATCCTCTGATAACCGCCCTTCTCAATATCCAAAGCTAACTGGAAATTACCGCTTGCAACAATCCTGCCATCAACAAGAATATGCACGAAATCAGGCTTCAAATAATTTAACATACGCTGATAATGAGTAATAACAAGACAACTAAAATCTTTAGTGCGCAAAGCATTAACAGCTTTCGATAGCAATTGCAAACTATCAATGTCCAAGCCGGAATCCATTTCGTCAAGAACAGCAAGAGAAGGCTTTATGGTGAGCAGTTGTAAAATCTCAGCGCGCTTTTTTTCACCGCCAGAAAAACCAACATTAACATCACGATCAATAAAAGACTTATCAACACCAAGCAAAGAAAGATTTTCATCAAGCTGTTTTTTAAAATCAATAAAAGACAACTTATCATTCTTCAATTTAGCTAAAGTGAACAAAAACTTAGACAATCCAACGCCCTGAATTTCAAAAGGATGCTGGAAAGCAAGGAAAAGACCAAGTTTAGCTCGTTCATCAGGAGACAATTCAAGAATACTTTTCCCATCAATTAAAATGTCCCCGCTTTCAATTTTATACTTAGGATGGCCGGCAAGAACATAAGACAAAGTGCTTTTGCCGCTTCCATTAGGCCCCATCAAAGCATGAACTTCACCAGGATTAACAACTAAAGAAATACCATTCAAGATTTTTTTGCCATCAATAGACACATTAAGTTCTTTAATTTCCAGCTTCATTTTACACCCTTAATCTGGACTAATTCATTGTGCTCAAAACAAACATTACAATTCTTTGGAGCGCCACCCAAAGACTCGTGCACCTGGCACACAACACGCTCGTTGCGAATAATGGCAGTCAAACGCTGCATTTCGCGCATTAGCGTAGTTTCGCTTACAATTCTCACTGAAGACTCTTTAATTGCAGATTTAACCTTATCATTAAACTTCAAAATAGAAGCTCTCTTGGAGCTCATATACTGGCTAACAGCAGGCTCGGAAACGCCTAACAGCTTAGCAATCTCTTTCTGAGACTTGCCAGCAGATTTCATGCAAATAGCAATCTCCTTTCTAACTGCAGGAAGCACATAAAAGACTTCTATCTCCTGAGGTTGAAGCAAACGGTTAACCATAGTTAATTATTTGCTATGTGGAGTATATAAAGGTTGCTTGAAAAGGTAGCCAAGAATATCGTAATTTTGACTATTTTATAGTGGTAAAACATGGCAAGATTTATAAAGCATAACGGGCATTGATTAAAATATGAATCGAAGAACGCCGTTAGGATTACCGGAATTGACTGAAACAACATACGAAGAATACCGTAATCAAGCAAGTAAGCTGAGGGATGCCGATAATGCAAGAGTTTTCTATGGGGGCTTACATTCTAAAATACTAGAAGCTGACCCGCTATACGCAAAATTCATAGATGACACGGCAGCAATGTACCAGCCTGAAGATAAAAATGTAGCTTGGGCGGAACTTATTGGAGGATACGAATTATTAGCAAGAGAAGGAAAATTGCCAAAGTTGGACAAAGCAAAATTTAAAGAGATGTGGGACGCAATTATGAATAGAGCAGTTGCAATCCTAAATGTTGGTGTAAACCTGGACCTTATCTCAGCAGATAATCCTGTTTATTTGAAATTCATAATTGACTCTACAGGTTATTTTCCACAAGAACAACGGGTAAATGTCATGTCAGACCTTTCATGCGGTTATATGTTTCTAATTGAAGCTCAACGTGCAAAATAAGAAGACTACTGCTCGTTCACTTTCAGCCAGTCCTGAGAAACAGCAGTGTACTCAATCAAATCAGCGATTTTTTCCTGCTTGCCATAAAGAGGCACAGTATTAAAATAAACATTCCTGAAACTTATCGGCTGCTGGCCCTGAATTTCAATCTGTATAGGAACTTGCTGACGCTGATCGATTCGCAAAACTGCGCGCACGCCATTCACAGTGTAGTGGAGTGACGGCTGAATTGTTTTTGGCACACCAGCACTATTAATTGTTTGAAGCGCGTTTTCAATAACGTCAGGCTCAACATCAGCAAAATCCGCCAGATAATCTAAGGGACCCTTCGGCGCCCAGTCTTCAAAAGGAACTGAAGTTGCAGTGTCAATGAAATTCTTGCAATTAGCAACATCCCAAGTAAATGCCTTGCCTAACATTTGCTCCTCATGCTGTAAATGGCAATAAGCTAATGCCTTCATGCCTGCAAGATCTACAAACACGTCTGAAACCGGCTTCCTTTCAACAAAAATCGGCTTTTCCAAAAACAAATGCCTGGCCTTGCCATTAGAAACGAGCACGAACCTGTCTTCAAGCTCATACGCATACCCGGAGTGATTCTGAGCTGCAGTTAACAACTGCCTGCCAACAGGAACTGCCTGACTAACTTTCTGCTCTGGAGCAACAACTTCTTTTGCGACAATCTTTTCCTCTTTTGGACAGTTCTCAACAGAAGAAGCTGTACTTCCATCCCAGCACTGCACAATTACTTTCTCAACAACAGTTTCCTCAGTCTTAACTAAAGGCTGAACTGCCGGCTGTGCACAGGCTACAAGCAACATTAACACCAAAGCCAACCATTTCATATGCTATCAGAATACCTGTGAGCATAAAAACATATCGGTCGCAAAAACTACATATCAGAAGGCGCTTGCTTCCAATACTCGGAAACAGGCTGGTATACAAACCAATCAGGAGTAATCTTCAGCTGCTTGCCATCAACAACCATAACGTCAAAGAACGTATCCCTGAAATCAATAGACTGCTGGCCCTCACGCTCGATCTTTATTGGAACTTGATAACGCCTGTCAATCCTCAAAATAACACGCTTGCCATCAACCATATAATGTATAGAAGGCTGGATAGTCTTTGAATTGCCGCCAATGCTTATAGTCTGAACATTATTCTCAATCAAAATAGGATCTAAAGCAGCAAAGTCTTCCAAATAATCCAAAGGACCATTTGGCTCCCACTTTTCAAAACTCACAGGAATAGGCTTGTCAATGTAATCCTTGCACTTGCTCCTCTCCCACTCAAAAGAATCACCGGAAAAGTCACGGCCTTCACGCTCAACATTGCAGTAAGCAACAGCTTCCCTCTTGCCCAAATCAACATAAACATCAGTAACAGGAGTCTTGTCAAACTCTGACAACTTCGTGAAATAATGGCGCATCTTATCGCCAGAAACAATCACCATGCGGTCTTCAAGAACATAAGCATAGCTTGTAAACTTGCTCTTAGCATCAGCCAAAAGCTTTTGCGCAATAGGAACATTGTCAACTGGCGCAGGAGGAGCTTCAATTATGATTTTAGCAGGCTTGGTCTCAACTTTTTCCTCTTTAGGAGGACAAGCTTCAACAGAAGCAGCAGTAGAATTATCCCAACACTGCACAACAGTCGCGATAACCTCAGTCTTATTCTCAGAAATTGGCTGAACATAAGGCTGGGCAACACAAGACGCTAACAACAATAAGATTAACACCCACTTTTTCATAACTTTTGAAGAAATGAAGTAGAATATAAAGATGTCGGTGGTGGAAAAGGTCAATATGGCGAATAAAAAGATCTCACTGCCAAACACGTTCAGCATCAGGCAGTTGAACAATACTATTAATCGTAACCCATAAACCCTTGTGCTCAAAAACATGAACAACCGGCTGAGAAGCCATCCACTTCTCAAGACTGCCAACGTCAGGCAAAGATCCAACATCAGACCGGCTTAAAATCGTATGGCCGATATGCTGGAAAGTCTCATTCTGAGTAAACAGCTTATTGCCGGCAAGAACACTAAAAGGCAAAGGCTTGGCAACAATACACGGAGTTTTAGACTTCATAGCAGCAGAAACATCCACACGAGCCAAATCATCAACATTAATAACATATATTTTATCGGCCTCAGAGCACAACTTGAAAGATTTCTTAACCGCGCCAGCCGTATCAAGAGGCTTGCCCTCAATGCTCAAAGAAACATCATGGCCTTTTAACTTAACATAATCCGCAATCTCCTCAGCACGATGGCCAAGAGAAAGAACAATCTTGTCAAACTTCCCTTTCAATAATTCAATCTGCCAGTCCAACAAAGTTTTGCCCTTTACAACAAGCAAAGCTTTAGGCGGATAATTACCACCCAAACGAGTACCCTTTCCGCCTGCCAAGATAATTGCTGCGTTCATACTTTGCAAGATTTGCTGCTTTTGTATTTAAAGCTGACGGCTGCTGAAAAAACCAGCAGAGAAACAGAAAGACATATAAAGCCATTTTTCATATATATACTGCAGAATATACGAACATGAGAGCAATGAGAAAAGCAAAAGGGGGATTTTTCATCAAATCCCTAGTAACTCTGATTTTAATAGTTATGATGACAACGCCAGTATATGCCTATACGGGCAGTTTTGGCATTGTGCCAACAGCAATAGGCCCTGACAAGAAAACAGAAACAAAATTCGACATTGACACAGAAACTACCAATCCACAAGAAATTATAACAGACTTGTTCTACGTGTACAAGATAATAATCGAGACTGTATCAGGACAAACAGGACCATTACACATCAAAGAATACGAAACAGGAGAAGACCCTGCATTTGACATCATCATACCAAAACCAATAAACGACGATTTGGTAAAAGCAACAATCTACATCTGGGGACCAGATGACCCAACGCTCACAATCTACCACTACCACACAGGCGAGCCAACATACACCATTGAAGCAACAAAAGTCTCGCCGACCGTAACAAGAGCAGACGGCATGGTATTATGGTACTTTGAAACAACAAGCTTCAGCAGTTTCTTCATCAACAAACCAAGACCACCACAGCAATTCCCGCTCGTACCAGTAATCATATTAACGCTTCTCTCGGCTGTGCCGTGCCTGGTACTGCGCAAGAGCTGAAATGATAGCAGAAATAGTCGTGGGACTTTCAGTCTTTCTTTTGCTATACTATTGCTTTTTCGGATTTTACAACTACCTATACGCATTCGCAAGCCTCTACACGCCAAAACTGAAAAAAGTAAAATCTTCAAATTTAAAAACTGCAGTCGTGATAGTTTCTTTCAACGAACACCACGTGATAGCAGACACCATAAGAGAATGTGAAAAACTCACTTACAAAAACAAAGTCATAATTGTTGGCGACGATTCAACAGACACAAAAACATACCCGCTGCTTGTGAAGATAGCGCAAAAATACGGGTGCAAAAAATTAACAGACCCGATATTAACTGGAAACGGCACAAGAGACGTATGGGAATCAAGCAAATTTGTATTATTCCACAGGCACAGCAACCACGGCTACAAAGCAGGACATTTGAAAGAACTTGAAACCTACTTCAAAGCAAAAGGGTTTGATTACATGTACTTGCTTGATGCAGACTGGTGGCCGCAAAAAGACGCCATAGAACGCTGCACGGAAGTAATAGAAGCAAACGACAAACTCGCATTCGTGCAGACAAAAAGAGTCAGCTATCACGGCGACATGACACCCTGGGAGCACTGCATCGCGCTAAGCGAAGACGGCTGTTACATCGTAGACCTCGCAGGCAGACAAGCAATAGGAGACCCAATATTATTCACAGGATGCTGCACGCTATTCAGATTATCACAGCTTTACAAAGCAGAAGGATTCACACCAGGACACATGACAGAAGACATAGATTTAACCAACAGATTCTACCTGCTCGGCCTTAAAGGAGCATACCTTCCAGATGTAGAAAACGAAGGAGAAGTCCCGCCGCACTATCATGCGCTAAGAAGCCAGCAGGAAAGATGGACAATGGGAACAGCAAGAACATTAAAAGAATATTTCTGGCCGATAATAAAAAGCAACAAGCTAAGCATAAAAGAAAAACTAGGACAATTAAGGCAAAACGCATACTACAGCTCTGCAGTTGCAATCGAACTAAGCGTAGTTCTCGCAGTAATAGCGGCAATGCTAAGCATAAATCCAGAAAGCATACAGGGAGCAGCATTCCAATACTATTTCTCATTCATAGGAATGCCATACACAGTCCTGATATTTTTAGCACTGGCAAGCAATTTCATTGCGCCAATCATGGTAGTAATCAAACGCAAAGAATGGCGCAACCTAATGTACATCCCAGTATCAACATGGCTTTCATGGTCATTGCTCCACACGTACTTCATAGCAAACATAAAAGGATTTTTCAACATAAAACGAGACTGGAGCGTCACACCAAAAGGAACAAGAAAAAAAATAGAACACCACAGACAATACCACTACCACATAAAGTTCATAAATTTATTAACACTCGTAATGCTAATCTCAGTCTACGGTATAGAATGGTACAATCTTAATGTTCTAGACCCATTCGCATTCTTCTGGATACCAGCACTTGTAACTGGAATATTTATGAGCTAGAAACATTCAAATCCGCATGAAAGAAAAGTACTGCAAGGGCTTTCGCCCCTGCAGCATATCCCCGAGGCCGGATTTGAACCGACAACCTTTCGGGCTCAACGCGGCTGACCCACATTCATCCTGAGTTAATACTCCGTCCATGGGCGACTGCTCTACAGCCGAATGCTCTGCCGTTGAGCTACTCGGGGAATAACAATAAAACAACAGGAACTGTTTAAAAACCTTATTGTCGATGCCTGACTTCAGGAGCATTAGAAACAGATTCTCTTTCCTTGCCGTCAACAACATAATGAACTGCAGCGACAGGCAAACTCATGCCGCCAATAACCTGCAATTTAGTGCGCACCTTGTACATCAAAATACGATGCTCCTTTGCCTCCATCATGTCAATATCCCAGCGCACAAGAGTGCCAGAATGCTCATGAGGAGTAATCTTGGACGGAGCAAGAATAGTCTCCTTAAACTCCTTAACAACCTCAGTAAGCTTAGGCACCAAGTCAATAATTTTCACATTATGCGCAACTTTATTTCCTCTATTAACAAGCTCCAAAACAACCTTCATCTCGGTAATCCCGCCCTCATGACTGCCAATAACAGAAGCATGCTTCTTAACAGAAACAGGGCTCCTGAAAACATAATAAGCAACTGTAACAATAACCGCGATAAGCAAAATCCAGAACACCGGCCTGTAATTGTAAATCACAACAATATTCGCAGTCCCGCCAGGCTGCATAGGAACTTCCCAAACAAGCTCTCCGCCCTCACGAGCAGGATCAGGAATGCCGCTCACAAACCACCTATTCACGCGATAAACATGCGTCAAAGGCTTATTGCCCTCATTAACAAGAGTAACATTATCAACATATTTCAAAAATGAAGAATCTGTTTCGACATGCGGAACAACAGTGCCATAAGGAATTATTTCATACGGAATCGGGAACAAGTCAAACTGGTATGCCTTTTCCTTCTCAGGAACAATAACAGAGATTTGCAAAGTATCTTGCTGCGGAGGAGTAAACGGCCCCAAATCAGCAATAAACGTCAAAGTCTTTTTCTCCAAAGGACCGAGACTCGTCGTATAATCCTTGTTAATCACGTTGCTGCGAACCTTAACATCAACCTTGTCAAGAATTCTTCTATTTTGATTTTCCAAAGACAACTTAATCGTCATGCCAGTTCTAGGATCAATCTCAGGGTCAACAGTAGCAACGCCTCTAACTGCAGGGAGATAAGTCGCATCCTCAGGGAACTCAGAAGACAACTCAATATACAAAACAACCTTCTGCTGATCGCTGGAGCCAGAACGCTTGAAAACAATAGGAAGATTATACGCGCCTGGATTCAAATTTAACGCGTGCACAAGCACATTTGTCTTCAAACTCTCGCCAGCTGGAACTTGCAAAACCTTCTCAGAACGAATGTCCCAAGTCACATCATTAGAATAAACCTCAAAAGTTTCCTCAACAGGAGAATTATGCTTCAACTCAACTTCAAAAACAGCAGACTCATTAGAAGTAATAGAACGTTCGCCTGGAAAAACAGAAACTGAAAAGTTCAGCGCACTAACAGAAAGCACTGATAACAAAAACACTGCAATAAACAACAACCGCCTCATTTTAATGAGAACTGGATACTGGTGTATATAAAGTTTTTGAAGAAATGCCGCAATTCACTTTGTTCATTGCGGGCACTTTTTTCTTCACTTTGCTCCAGAAAAAAGATAAGATAAAATTAAAAAAATAAATTAAAGCTTGCGCTTAATATTGCCGATCATCTTTCTAGCATCATCCTGCATCGCAAGACCAAAGCCAATGCCGAACATCAAAGCAAGGCCAAGCATAATGCCAGCAAGCACGATAAGCAAACTGTTAGTCGCAAAGTCAATCTTAACGCCAATCTGGTCCAAAACAAGGATTGCAGTAAATACCAAGATAATCAGCTTGGCAGCACTTGCAATAACGCCAGCGGACTTTGCTTTTGTCTCCTCAATCTTCATGGCGACATAATCAGCAGCCATAACACCAATCAAGCCGACAACAACGCCAAGAATAACCTTTGGAATCCACAAAGAAACATCCAACAGGAAGTTCTGCAACATTCCAAAGTTAATTACATTAGCAGCAGCAGGCAGGAACAAAATGAACACGTACCACTTAACGATAAGCTCCAAGAAATGACTCAAGCGGAACTCTCCCACGACCCGCTTCAAATTAGTCCTGTGAAGAACCCAGCTGTCAAACTTAACGCGCTGCAATATACCGCCCACAATCCTGCTCAAAATCCAAGCTACCAAATAGCCAAGGACCAATATCAAAATTGCCGCGATAACGTCAGGAACAGCATCTATAACGCTATACGCCAAACGTAAAAACGGACTTGTAACTTCTTCGATTATAGCCATTAAACTCACCTCGTTTTTATAATGCCAGCTAAGGCGCGATTAAACTTATAGAAGAAAATTTAAAAAAATAAAAAAATAAAAAATTAAGTGCTTAAACAGCACTGACGGTTACGTCTGATAGAGTCGTTCCCATCACTTCAGCGGTCTTGCCTGCAACACTCTTGATTGCACCGGTTGCAACTGCGCGTGAACCCTGTCTGGTGTTCATTGCAGTTCTACCGTTGATCAACAATGCTACATTGCCGTTTGTGTGCTCGAACAACTTAACCATTGCCTTGTTCTGCGCAACTGATTCGTAACATGGCTCTGGGTTGCCCAAGAGTGCTGCTGCGATCGGGTTTGCACATGGTCCACCGACAACGATTGCGTTGTACATTGACACATCGCTGACTTCGGATGCGAGCTTTGCTGCACCAATTTGGATTGGTTGCACTCTCTCGCCGCCGCCTGCTGCGACTGCTGATGTAGTAACGATACCGCCTGTAACGAAGACACGAGCGCCTCTCTGTGATAGTGGGTACTCGATTGTCAGATCCTCTGCTTCATCTCCGCCGTTAGGGTCGAACAATTCAAAGAACACACCGTATCCTGAGAGTGCTTGTTCAAGGTCATCATTTTCTTCAAGGTCGAATAGACCGAAGAAGAATCCTGCACCAGTTGCTGGAGTGTTGTTGTTAACAGATGCGATTCCGATCTCGCCAGCTGCTCTTCCAGTAATGTTGATGCTGATGTTTTCGTTAGTTGTAGCTTCGTCAAACTCCTTTGCAAGAGTTGTCAAAGACACGTTGAACGAAGACACTGGGGCAAGCGAGTTTGCACAACCAAGGTTCATGTTTGCTGGCAAGGAGAACGTGGTAAAGTTCACGCTCAATTGCTCACCTAAGTCTATCAAACCTTCGCCTTGGATGCCAATCAATGCCTGTGTACAGTTCAACAATGCACCGTCACCGTTCAAGTCAACAGTTATGTTGCCAGTGGTTCCGTTTACACCAACTCGGTAGGTTATACCGCCAACGACCAATTCTGCAAGGAATGTGGTGCTGTCAAACGTCACTTCACGGGTACCAGTACCCAAGTCAGTAAACGTCAACTGCCTGTTGGTTGTGTCTGCGCTGTCATACCTCAACACGTGTGAAAAACAAGTGTTGTCGTTTGTAGCGAAGTCACAGTTGCTGACTACGAAGAAATCGTCGTCAGTAATGTAGAACGATGCTGGAGTCAAACTTGCTGCGCTGTTGAATGATGCAACGTTCACAAAGCCTGCTGCTGATGAAACGTTACCCCATTCAGTAAACCACAAGTCGTCATCGTCGTCACCATACTTGAAAGTTCCTCCTGCTGCATTGGAAGTTTCGTTGCTTGCCAATGGGAAGTCAAAGAAGATACCTTCCTGGTTGGTGAACTCGAGGTCGTACTCGTCGTCACCAGCTGAGTCAATTCTGACAAGGGTGACACCAGTGTCCATAAGTCCCTCGTATCGAATATCCCAGCTTGGAGTCAACATGCCTTCTGGCTCATCAAGCTGCTCTCTGACACCAGTTCCTGGAGGCACGAACATGTCTCCCAAGACTGCGTCTCCAGTCAAATTGTACTTGATGTTTTGGACTTCAAAGTCTGCACCGTCTAAGCCAGTCACAAGAGTTGAACCTTGTGTAAACTGACCACGGATGACTACATTTGAGTCTTCGATTGTTTCCTCGTTGACTTCGGCTCCTGACTGCTGTGCAACGTTGTCAGAGGTGTTTGTGTCTCTGAATTCAACCTTGTACGCGCCCAAATAGAACTGGACAATTGACTTCTGGATATCTTTTCCAGTTGCCAAGATGTCTCTGATACCAATCTGGGTACCGTCTGCAAGAACGTCTGTTTCACCGTCTTCGAGCTCGTCAGTGATTTCTCCGTTGATTCGGAACTTTACTGCTCCCTCTCCGTCAGCTGCAGTTTCGGAAATGACTAGCACTTCCACTTCATATTCCTTGCCGTCAACAACATAAGTTTCTTTGTCGTTTTCGCCAAGAACTGCTGAAACTGCACCACCAATCAATTCAAAGGTCAAGTCTGGGCTACCGCCAAAGACGATACCAGTTGAACCAAAGATGTTGGTGTTGTTTCTGACGTCAGTGTCTACGATGACGAATGGCTGTCCTAAGACAGTTAAGTCCTCGTCTTCCAAATCAACTAGGTCGTTGATTTCGATTTCAGACTCGAGACCTTCTTCAAATTCCAATTCCCATTGGAAGATGACGTCTCCATCGTTGATAAATAAGTAGTGTCCAACACGGTCTCTTTCGTCTTGCGCAAAGATGACTGATGTTGATTGGTTGTTAGTTACTTGACCTGGCAATGGGAATCTCAAGTATTGGTTGAATTCCGTACTACCCTGGTCTGTAACTATTTGACCGCCTTTCAACATGTCAAGGTCTACTTCTGTCAAGGTTTCACGCACGTCTCCAATCATCTCGCCGATTTCCAGCAAGTCTGATGTGGAACCGATTTCTACTGCGTCACCCTCAACCACGAGTTGCGAAGGCGCACCAGCTGTCGCAGTCTTAACAACTGCTTGTGATTGCAGAGCTTGTATGATGTCTACTGCACCAACAACGTCTGAACCATCTGCTGCGTCTCCTACTATTATCGCCAAGTTTGAGGCAGGCGTACCGTTTACTACAAACGGTGCAGGCCAGTCTGACAAGTTAATCGCTGACGCACCAAATATTGTTGCGCCGACCATTGTCAAGCCCATACCTAAAGCCACCATCTTTTTTATCGCTTGTATCGCTTTCATCTAACAAACACCTCCGTGTTTTTATGTGTTATCTTTACTATGTGATGTAAAGACTGTGATGCAGAAACTAGTGGACTGTATTTAAAACTTTTGGAAAGACTGTTTGTGCGACCTATATTTTGCATTGTGTATGTCCTCTTTTTTACTTTTAGGTTTTTGTCGTCTTCAATCGATGCGACTACCTAGCTAATGGCTAACTAAACTTAGGGGAGTTTATAAACTTTTCGTACTTACACAACGTACATTTTCGTCGATAAAACGTACTTGTTTCATCTTGTTCATCGACGATAAACGCCAAAAATACCGACGACGTACCGACGGAGAAAAATACGTTACACCAAAGCAAATCTGCTTGAAGAGCACATAACCATCATACGTAGATTTGGATTGCCTTCTTTGGCTTTATTATATACACTGATATCCTGTCCGCTTGCCAAGCACTGATTAATAGGATGGCTATGAAGGTCGATTAAAGTGTTCGCTGGACATTGAACGCTCACAATATGAATTACGTTTGCTCTTATGACTTCAGGAAACTCTACATTACTAATAATATAGGAAGAATCTTTTTGAGCGCCGAACAAGCACGCTTTAATCTCTCTATGCTCGTTATTAATGAACTCTTTTTGCAATTGCTCTAATGTGTTTCCTTCAAAGATAATAGTTGAATTTTGGAAATAAAGAATGTTTTGCTTCACCTGTTTACTCTGGATAATGCCATCAATTGCATCTGAAAATGATAAAGAGATGATTAACAATAAGAGAAATATGCCAGCCACTATAATTAGAGGTTTACGCCACCAGGGATCAGGAATCTCTTGATTGAGCTCTTCATGATTGATACCTTCAAAGACGTCTGTTTTTGTCATTTTTTAGCACGCACCACAAACCTATAACCGCCTTCTGCTTTAATTATCTCAAAGCCTGCTTTCCTTAATTCGGCAAGAAATTCAGCTTTAGAGAACACCGCAGGAGACTTCATGAAAAAATGCTTCAAAAGAGGAAAAGGCTTCAAGGAAAGCTCTTCAATATACAAATCGCCGTTCAGCTTTAGAACGCGAAAAGACTCTTTCAAGGCGTTCTTCCAATCATCAACATGGTGATAGGTCAAAAAAACAAATACTGCGCTAAAGGTATTGCTCTTGAATTTGAGATTTGAGGCATCAGCCTGCATTAATTTAACGCGTTTTACCCGTTTTTTGGCAAGCGCGACCTGTTCAACATCAAAATCAGTTGCGATTATTTTTGCATTAGGGAGCTTCTTTGCAATCTCAATAGTTGTTGTGCCTTTGCCACAACCTAATTCCAATACCTGCCCAGAAGTTTCACGAACATAATTCAAAAGCTTCTTTGCAGAGCGCCTTCGCCAGAAATCAAAAAAAGGATTATTCACCAGCACTTTTTCAAGCCAGGACATGTGCATATGCGGAAAAATAGTTCACTTGTTTAAATATCCGCCGTAAGTTTTCCAACTTTCTCGTCGACGAATATAATAAACACTGGAACATAAAGAAAAATGCCGAGTAAAATCGGCAAACGCCGGCGTTGGCGAACCAGGTACGCCGCGAAGCTTTCACCTTCGTTTCCGAAAGGATATCGGGGTTCAAATGCTTTTCGGTTTTACCGGGGAGCTGAATCTCCCCGCGCCGGCGCATATTATTAGATTAATTTAACAAGAACATGCCTGTCATATCCATCATCTAAATACTTTCCTGCCGCAGAATAACCCACTTTCTCATAAAATGGAAGCATTTTCTCCCGGCAGTCAAGCCAGATTCCCGTCTTGAATGCTTTAATCCAGGATTCGCACGCGGCAAGCAGCTCAGCAGCAATTCCTCTCTTTCTAAAATTAGGATGAACGCCAATCCAAGTCAAACAAGCAAGACTGGCAAGTTTTTCGCCTAAAATATCCCTTGTCTGCTGATTCTCATCTTCAAGAATCTTAATTCCAACATAGCCCAACAACTGATTATTTTCTTCAGCAACAAGAATAGTTTGGAATGGCTTTTTTCTCAGATAGCTATTGATCCTATTATGCGCCCATTCTTCTGAGCGATTATCTGCAACACGCATTAATTCAGCGAGCTTCAAGAAATCTGTTTCTATATGCTCTCTGATGATCATATGCGGCGGACAGGATTCGAACCTGCGAAGGCACTAAGCCACCAGAGTCTAAATATGGCCAAGCGCTAGAATTCTAACGCTTACTGGCCCGTTAGACCACTTCGGTACCGCCGCAAATAAACCTACGGGCGATGGCTACCTTCTTCCGTCTATCACGCAGAGGTATTTCTTTTAAAAATCTATCTATGTCCCTATTACGAATATTCACGCCATAATAGCGCCAGTTATAGCTCTTAATGACCCAACTGCTGATATTGCATTCAAATCCGAGTTCTCTAAACAATAAATCTAGTTGTTTGGACATTACTGGACTTGCCGTTGTTAGCCCAATCCGATTACCGCGCAATCCTCCATCGGCATCAAATATTCCGGCCAGAAATGTCTTTTTGATTACGTTAGAACCATTAAGAATTGGTTGTGGAACTGATACCAATCTACTCTTTTTACCGGCAGGAACTCCGAGAGTTTTGGTGAAAAAATGCCACAGACTCTTGTTGCTTACTGAAAAACGCCATGTAGGCTTACACCTTAAACGAGCTTTTACTATTCTTATTTTAACCGAGGTTGGGATGATTTCTTTTATTATAGATACTATGAAAGACATAGATTCAAAATCAGTTAGATCAATAGAAACACGGTAACTCTTACTATTGGGGGTTTTACCACCTTTGAATCCGCCATCAATATAACCATCTCCTATAATTACTCCGGCAAGATGAGCTGTTGTTTCATTGAGTTCTATCGGAAAGATTTTGCCAATGTGCATTATCAATCTGAGAAAAAGTTGACTTAAATACGCTACGCGCACTTGTCCAGTGTCCTGTGGAATCGTCGATAAAAATCCGTAAGTTTTCCGGAAATGTCCAGTGGACTAAAGAACTTAATTTCGCTTTCTAGTGTTCTTCCACTTGAAGCTTCTCAGCTTGGAAGCCTTGCCATAGCCGCAGCTTGAGCAAATGGATTTCTTACAGTGGAAACTATTTCTTCCGCAACGCCTGCAAGGAATATGAGTTTTTCCTCGAGAACGCTTTCCCTGAGAACCTGTACCGCCGTAACCTTTGCTCATTTTATTATGCTGGACTGATTAGTACAATTGTGTCGCCACGAATGAAAGCAGTTCCTAACTTGCGCTTCACTTCGCCGTCAACACGCTCTTCTGTCTCATCAAGAACAACGTTAATGTGGATGTCAAAAGCTCTTAGAGTTCCAACATACTGTTTGTTGTTCTTGCACTCAACAATAACTTTCTTATCGCGAGCGCGATTCAATGCATCAAGTGGTCTTGCTTCCATATTAAAACACCCCAATCAGGTAATAATTAAAAAATCCACTAGGGAGATATTTAAATGTTGCGGAATGCGAGGCATTCCGAGACCTCACCGAACATCGGCGAGGTTTCTAAAAGCCGAATGACTTTTGGCGCTTTTTATAGTACTTGTAGCCGTAGTAGGCTACGAACGGAAGCAAGACTATTGCCAACAAATACCAATACCAAGCAATACCCTTGCTCTCAGAAACAGGAGTTTCAGTTGCGTTCTGCGCAACTTGAGGCTCAGAACTCTCAGACTTTGACTCTGGCTTTGGCGATTCTTTTTTAGTTTCACAAGCATCGCCAACACCGTTGTTGCTTGAGTCCTCTTGATCTTCATTAATTATGGCAGCGCAGTTGTCAACAAAATCATAAGCATCATCGCCATCAATATCCTCTTCACGGGCAAACCTTACAATTGATTCTTCAACAACATTGTTGCCATTCAGATCCCCAACTTCTTTCTCAGAGGAAACAAACGCAACAATATTCTCAAACAAAGAAGGATTACTGCCAACAACATTCAAATTCGCAATACTCTCAGACTTCAAAGCATAACCAAACAATTTGCCATCACGCTCAAAAATCACAACATCATCAAACAAAGAAGGAGAATTTCCCCTCTGCTTGGTGCCCTTTGACTTCTGCTCAACTGAATCAAAAATAATTATTTCGCCGTCAGAAACAAAAACCGCATTGCCAGACTTAGCAAGCATCAAACTCTCTGCAGGAATCTTTGTGTTCGAGACTTTACGCGAATCCTGATCGAGAACTCTCAGAATTGAGTCTGATTTGTCTCCATCGGCATTCAAATCAGCATCAACCTGCTTTTCCTCAGTCAAGAAAAGCAAAGCATGCTGGTTAAGAACAGGAAAATCGCCAACAGCTTTCAAATTAGCAGTTTCCTTCTTGTCAATATCATACTGGCGGATAATATCATCAACCATATCGCCATCATTAGAAAAATCAATGCCTAACTCAGATTCCTTTGTTGAGAACGTGATAAAACTTGAGAAAGCATGCGGGTGATGGCCCGCGGCATTAGTGCTTGTAATCTTCTTATCCCGGATATTAGCAAACTGGATGACAGTATCATCCTTGTCGCCATCGCTATTTAAGTCTTCTTCATCTTCTTTTGTCTCAAATGCAACAGTAAAAGCAAACAAAGAAGGATTACTGCCTTTACTGATTTCTCTTAGTTCTTTCTTAGAAAGGTCGTAAACAAAAATTTTGCCATCCTGCTCAAAGGCAATGGCGTCTCCGTATAAGGCCGGATGAAGGCCGGCACTGTTAGTACTCTCGACAACAAGAGAATATGCAAACGGAATTGACAACAACAGTGCAAACAACACCAGGCGCATAAACTCAAAAGAAGAACAGGCGGATTTAAAGCTTTCGACCAAACTTTTGTTAAAAAGTTTGATCAAAAAACTCAAGTGGGGTCTGCGACCCCACGACATAGAAACCTTTTTAAACCACTCCCTTAGAACCAGCTATTATGGTCATAGTACAAAGAGCAAGAACTTCACGAAAGCCAACAGGCGGATTGTACAACATAGCCCGAGGCAAAAGAAAATACGAAATGGGCAGAACTCCAGTCCACACAAAAATCGGCGAACAGCACATCAAAGTCATAAAGACAAAAGGCGACTCAAGAAAAATGAAAGTGCTTGTCGCACAAGTCGCAAACGTTCTAGATCCTAAAACGAAGAAATACGTCAAAGCAACAATCAAAACAGTTGATGACTGCCCAGCAAACAGACACTTCGTCAGAAGAAACATAATTGTCAAGGGCGTAATCATTTCGACAGACGCAGGCAAGGCAAAAGTAACCAGCAGACCAGGACAGGATGGAACTGTTAATGCTGTGCTGATTTCTTAAATTAAACAACGCCATATTTATAAATAAAAACTCATACAAATAGAATAATGAGTACACTTAGTATGAAAAAAAGCTGGCGTTCTTGGTCGCATCCAAAAAAAGGAGCGCTTATAGGAGTTTTGGTTTTCGCCGCACTATACATTCTTCTCATAATTTTGCCAGCCCTTTTCTCGATACTAACTTACCAGCCGCCATCAGAAGAAGGACCTCAATACTCCACAGGAACTATCTCAGAGTTTGTATTTATATATCACGCATTTATTCCAGGATTCACTTCAATCATTATGGGCTTTTTTGCAGCTGGTTTTGCTGGCACCCCATTGATTCCTTCAATTCTGTGGACAACAATACCAGTAATTATTGCTTATGCCCTGGCGGGTGCTTTTTTAGGCTGGACTTATAGTAAAATCAAAAATAAAAACCACGCCAAACTTGTTATTTGCTTGCTAATAATACTCGTGTATGCTCTCTCAACCTATGGGCAATACCGAGCACTGCATGGACCAAACTATGAAAATTACTCTGTTGCTGACTGCGGTAAAATCAAAGATTTAAGCACACAAGAAATTTGTTATTTGAAAGTCGCTACAGCAAAGATCGATACTTCTATTTGCGAAAAAATAAGCAAAGACTCAACTGCTTACGGGTCATGCTACTACAATGTTTTATCAGAAGATCTTAACATTCTGGGCACTACTTCGCTATGCGAACAGGTTCCTGCTTCAGAAGCACGCGATAATTGTTATTATTGGATTGCACGAGACGGAAATGTTTCTATTTGTGAACAAATCCAAAACCCAGATGCAAAGTTAGAGTGCATTAATGACGCAAGTCCTTGAACACCAAAATTATCATTAACTGCTATTCTGAAAAAGTGTTTCAATGGGCAGCCAAATAAAGATCAACGACACATTGAAAATACGCAAGGAGCGCGGATTCCCTGCACAACTTTCACTTGAAGAACATCTTCGCAATCCTGATGCAACACTACCTAAAGTAACAGGCATCAAATTTGAATTCTGGAATACTGATGAAAGACTTTACCATCGACCGCCAACACGAGTGTGGCTTGTAGAAGAAATTGACGGCAAATGGCTATACTGGGGCCATGCGCTTGTTCGAACACAAACAATAGAACCAGGCAAAACATATGGAGAGTTTGAAATAATAAAGATTTACGACCCAGAATACCAGAAACAAGTTACGATAAATGAATCGCCAGCAGGAAAAAGTTATTTTGAAACGCCTTAATGCAGTTATTTTCCACCGTTAATTCTTTTATCGTCGTAAAAACAAAAATGTTTCACTGAAAAGTGAGGCTAACATAGTGAAAAATATTTGCCAGAATATAGGTTAAAGTGTGATAATGTTTATATATGATTTCAATATGTAGTAAGTTGCACCGTCGATGACCACAAGATGTTGTGGTTTTTGCGACTGGCGAGTGAAATTCAACATAAAAAGTAAGGTGATTGCGTGAAGTGTCCATTTTGCCAACAAACTGACAACAAGGTCCTTGACAGCAGATTAACCCCTGATTCTGACAGCATAAGAAGAAGACGCGAATGCGAAAAATGCATAAAAAGGTTCACAACATATGAAAGAATAGAGCTTTGCGATGCAAGCGTGGTAAAAAGAGACGGCAGAAGAGAGCCATTCTCAAGAGAAAAAGTCCTCAAAGGCATAATGAGGGCCTGCGAGAAAAGACCAGTCAAAAGAGAACAAATGGAAGCAATAGTAGGAGCAGTAGAAGCAGCGCTAAGGCAGTCGGACAAAGAAGAAATCAAAAGCAACAAAGTAGGAGAACTCGTCATGCAAGGACTAGCACAGCTAGACGATGTTGCTTATGTAAGATTTGCAAGCGTGTACAAAAAATTCAAAGACACAAGCCAATTCGTTGACGCTATAAAAACACTCAAAAAACAAGAAAAAATACTAGAGACGTAAAGGAGGAATGCTATGACGCCAATTAAAAACACAACTGAAGAACTCAAAATCTGGGACAAACCACCATTCGGAAACATCCCTCTAACAGAAAACCAAAAGAAAGTCATAAATGACAAATACTTGCGAGACGACCCAAGCGTTGAAAACTGGCTCTGGAACATAGCCAAAAACATCGCACTAGCAGAATTACTCTATCACCCAGACGTGCCAAGAGACCAAGTAACAGCAGGAGTAAGACACGCACAAGAATGGGTAGACGCAGGAAACGGAGAAACAAGCGAACTACTACTAATACACACCGGAGCAAAAAACTACGGCGACCAAGAACAAAACCACAGAAGATACATACAAAATCTCTACAAGCTACTCGAAAACAGCACAAGAGCAAGAGAAATAGCGCTAAAAGTAGCAACACAATACTACGACATGCTGGCAAACTTCGACTTCCTGCCAAACTCGCCAACACTAATGAACGCGAGCAGAGAATTGCAGCAACTATCAGCATGCTACGTCCTGCCAATAGAAGACAGCATAGAAGGCTGGGGAGACCTGGTAAAACAAACAATGCTCATCCACAAATCAGGAGGAGGAACAGGATTCTCAGGATGCAGAGTACGACCAAAAGGAGACAGAGTAAAGAGCACAAAAGGAGTAGCGTCAGGAGCGTTATCTCCACTAAGCATAATCAACTACGCAACACAAGAAGTCAAACAAGGCGGAACAAGAAGAGGAGCAAACATGGGAATACTCCCGTACTGGCATCCGGACGTCTTTGAATTCATAAAGTACAAACTAGAAGAAGGCAAACTGGAAAACTTCAACATCTCAGTAGCAGTAGACAAAAAATTCATGGAAGCAGTCAAAAAAGGCGAAGATTATGATTTGTTGAACCCGAGAACAAAAGAATCAGTGGGAAAAGCAAACGCCAAAGAAGTCTTCAACATGATAGCAGAATACGCATGGAAAACAGGCGACCCAGGACTCATATGGCTAGACCAAATAAACAACAGCTGCTCGAATCCGACGCCTAAGCTAGGCGAGGTTGAGAGCACTAATCCGTGCGGAGAACAACCGTTATTGCCTTATGAGCCATGCAACTTAGGATCAATAAACCTGAGCAAGTTCGTCGTAATGGGCAAAATAGACTACGCAAGACTAGGAGAAGTTACAAAACTCTCCATACGATTCCTAGACAACGTCATTGACGTCAACAACTACCCAATCCCAGAAATAGAGAAAATAGCAAAAGGAAACAGAAGAATAGGACTAGGAGTAATGGGCTGGGCAGAAATGCTGTCAATGCTAAACATACCATACGACAGCCAAGAAGCAATAGCAAAAGGCGAAGAAGTAATGCAGTTCATCAACGGCAAATCATTGCAAGCAAGCGAAGAACTCGCAATGGAAAGAGGAGTCTTCCCTAACTTCAAAGACAGCATCTACGACAACAGCGGAGCATTCTACAGAGAATGGGCAAAGGGAAGGCCAAGAAACTGCGCTCGCACGACCATTGCGCCGACTGGAACAATCGCAATCTGCGCAGGACTGCAAGGCGGAGGAATAGAGCCATTCTTCGGAATAGCGTACACACGCTACAACGCAAAAGCGCTGGATGCTTTGAAACAAAACAAAGAGCCAAACGAAGGAGACGTCTTCCACGAAGTAAACCCGATCTTCATGACAATAGCAAAAAACAACAACTACTTTGGATTAAAACCAGAAGAACTGTGGAAGAAAATAGAAGCAAACCACAACTCAGTCAGAGGCGTGGAAGAAATTCCAGAAAGCATACAAAAATCATTCGGATCAGCACACGACGTTGTTGTAGAATTCCACGTAAAACAACAAGCAGCATTCCAAAGACACACAGACAATGGAGTCAGCAAGACAATCAACATGCCAAACAGCGCAACAGTAGAAGACATCAAGAAAACCTACATGATGGCATACGAGTTTGGATGCAAAGGAATAACTGTCTATCGAGACGGATGCAAGAGCCAACAAGTGCTAAACATAACTAAAAAAGAAACAAAAGAAGAAAAGAAAGAAGCACTAAAATTAGACCCAACAGAAGGAATGGGCTCTGTGTACTACCAATTCGAAACCGGATACGGACCAGTGCACGTCCACATAGACCACCACAACGGCCAAATAATGAAAGTGTTTACGAACATCGCGCCAATCGGAACAGAAATAGCAGGATTAACTTCCATAATGGGAGTGCTCATCAGCAAATATCTGGAAATGGGCGGAGACGTAAACAGGCTAAGAAGACACTTAAACAGCATCAAAAGCGACAAGCCATACGGATTCGGGCCAAAACGCATAGAAAGCATACCGCACGCGGTATCAACAGCGCTAAGCAAATTCCTGGCGCAAATGGGCAACCTGCCAGGACAACAATTGCTAACACCGCATGTTGCGGCAAAGATGCCAATGCCAAACCCATCAGAGCACAAGCCAGGACACTGCCCAAAATGCTACTCGCCAAACATCGCGTTTTTGAGCGGGTGCTCAGGACCAACCTGCTACGAATGCGGATTCAGCGAGTGCAGCTAAGGAGGCAGCCATGGCAGAAGATGAGTTTGATGACGATAATTCAGACGACTCAGACGATTTATAATTCATGTCAATCGTAACAAAAGGCGGAGATAAAGGAGAAACTTCTCTACTCGGCGGGCAAAGAGTCCCAAAAACAGATTCTAGAATAGAAGCATACGGCACAGTTGACGAGCTAAACGCAACAATAGGAATTGCGCAAGCATATTCTGAAAACGAAGAAATCAAGAAAGTATTGCACCAAGTGATGAATGATTTATTCAGAATAGGCGCAGAACTTTCCGCACTAGGAACAAAGTTCACGCAATTTCCAAAAATAACAGAAGAGCACATACTCGCAATCGAAAAGGAAGTTTACCGAGTTGAGAGTATATTGCCAAAACAGACCTCGTTCATTTTACCAGCAGGAAACAAAAGCTCAGTGCACTTACACTTCGCAAGAGCAGTCTGCAGAAGAGCAGAAAGAAAAACAATTGCGCTAAGCTCAGCAAATCCAGATATTGTAAAGTATTTGAACAGGCTAAGCGATTTATTGTTCATTTATGCGCGCCTTGAGAATAAAAAAGACGAGCCGGTGAACTATGATTGACAGACAATACGCTTTTTCATTAATAACAAAAGAACACGACCCGTGCAACCTCTGCGGAATGCCAATGCTGGTTAATAAATGCAAGATCACGTGTTTAAACTGCGGTTTTAAACGAGATTGTAGCGATTCTTAATTTCGTCTGAAAAAAGTGATGAAAAAAACGCAACAAACTATTTAAACCAGCAGACAAAAAAACCAACCATGGGAACACGCGGACATTACAAAGCGAAAGACGGGCTGGAAGCACGGGTCAACCGGCTCCAAAAACAACTTTTTGGCGATGTCGCACAGGGAATGCCGCTGACCGGCAGAGAAGACATCACAGAAGTTCTACTGCGCGGACACCCTGCATTTGGAGGAAAGCATTTGCGAGTCGCGTACGGACTGATGCGCAAAGCGATCGCAGACAATTACACGATGTTTGCCTCGTTCGCCGGCCCAATCACCGCATCTGATTATTCACGCGTCTGGGTCATTCCATTCATCAAAGCAGGATACATATCAGGATTTGTCGCATCAGACGCCATCTCATACCACGACGCGCACGACGCAGTGGAAGGAAAACGCGAAGTGCGCGACGTAGACATGTACGGAGACGATGGACAGCACTGCGACGCCAAAATCATCCGCATCACAGACATAGGATTCCCTGAAGACGTGCTCTTCAACACAGACAAGTTCATGACATGGGCATTAACCCAGAAAGAATTCCAGAAAAAACTCACTACGACAGAATACCGCTGGCAACTTGGAAAATACCTACACGCACTGGAAGGAAAAAGAAAAGTCCCGCACGGCCTGCTCGCCACCGCATACGAATATGATGTGCCAGGCTTCTGCGCGTCACCCGGAGACGGCTCAGTATTCCTCAACGCCATGAAATTATGGGCGATGCAAAACAGACTCGGCCACAAGTTCGAAAAGCCTTTCAAACTAGAAATAGATTTAGCAAAAGACGTTTACGAAGCGTGCTCAATGCACCTATGGAGCCAGAAAAAAGAAGGCAACAAACAGCTCGCCTATTGCGTGTTTGGCGGAGGAGCATCCAAAAACTACATGCTGCAGCCAGAGCCAGCGCTTGAACAAATTTTGTTCCACCCAACCGCAAAATACCAAATCGGAGTGCAGTTCACAACAGCGCCAGTTACCGATGGAAGCTTAAGCAGCTGCTGGCCATCAGAAGCAATCAGCTGGGGAAAACTACAGAAAGAAGCACTAACCGTCTCAGTACCTGTTGATTACACAATGGTAATGAGCGTACTAGCGCACGCCATACTGCACGAACGCGCCGCATACGAAGATACGCTGAATGGTCCACTGTACAAAGGAGACCGCGAAAAATTCTTTGAACACCACCCTTCAGCACGCGGATTCCTCAGAGAGCCACAACGATTATACGCGAAACGAGAAAAAGCAATGGAACTTCTTGATGCAGGGGCCAGAAAGCACCTTCCTGAGATGCGCGACACGCTCACTTTCACCTAAATCTTTAAATACACCCAGTACAACAAAATAACGGGGGACATATGGAACAAACAGCCAAAGAGGTCATACTCACGTACGAAACACTGTACGAATTCTTGCGCAGAGAAAAATCACGCGAAGAACTGCAAAAACTAGACGAAGGATTCTTCAGGGACACGTTAAGTTATTCACGAGAAAAACAACAAGCATATGATGACAACTTAACAAAGAACGACATATTCTCGCAAAGCGAAACAGACAAGCTTCACATACAGCTATCAAACATCAGAAAAATACTCAGAGACCTGTACAACATAAGAGAAAGAAAAATCATCAGCATGGCAATAAACAAAAGCAGGACAAACACAAGCCTAGTTGACACTGCACATTTACTTTCGCAAGAACAAGCAATGTTTGAAAGCTTGTGCGCAGTGCTAACACAGTACAGGACAGGAATATTACATAGATTATTGGAACAAAGAGAACCTGATGTTTTGCCAATAGTTTTGCCCTTGCCAGAAGAACAAAAACAAGAAACACCGGTTGAAAAAACCGAGAAGCTAGTCAAGTTCTTAGAAAAACATGATTTATTTGTGGGACCTGAACTGGAGAACTACGGACCGTACGAAGCAGAAGATGAAGCAACACTGCCAACAGCAGTTGCAGAAGTACTTATTTCTAAAGGAAAAGCCGTCGAGCTACAGTAACCTTTTTAAACCCCCCATATACCCACAAGTACATGAAGCTTCCAAAAACAAGAAATACATACTGCCCGACGTGCAAAAAGCACACAGAGCACAAAATAATAGAAGGCAGAAAGAAAACAAGAGGAAGCGCTCATCCTTTAAGCTTTGGCAGCAAGAAAAGAATCAAGTCTAGAGGACACTTAGGAGTAGGAAACCACGGCAAATACTCAAAGCCGGCAATTTCAAAGTGGAGAATGGCAGGAAGAAAAACCAGCAAGAAAGTCGACTTACGATTCGAATGCGCAGTGTGCAAGAAAATGCACGGCATGTCAAAAGGCGGATTCAGAACAAGAAAGGTGGAGTTCAAATGAGAAACAGAATGCGAGAATCAGACAGCAAATTCATCAAAATCAGATGCCCAAAATGCAAGAACGAACAAATCTTGTACGGAAAGGCAAGCACAATCGTTCTATGCTTGGTATGCGGAAAGGAACTCGCAGAACCAACAGGCGGAAGAACACGCGTAAAAGCAAGAGTGCTAGAAGTTCTTGAGTGATTACCACTTAACGCCAAGCTTCTTCAAATCTTTCATAACCTGACTGGAAGTTTTATACGGGATTGCGTGCATTCCAAGCTTCTTGGCAGTCTTTATACATCTGTCGTGATCATCAATGAACACGCAAGCCTTCGGGCTTAAGCCGATCCTTCGCAGAGCAATCCTGTAAATCTTCTTCTGAGGCTTCATTGCCTTGACCTCGCACGAGAGAATGAATGGAGAGAATATATCATAATAACCGCGCGTTTTGTTAAACCGCGCAGTAATCGAATTAACATTCGACAGCAAAGAAACAACGTACCCTTTCTTTTTCAGTCTTTTTGCAAGGGCCACAAGTTCTTTCCGCCTCTTACGCTTTTCCAACAGTTGAACTACATTTCTTTCCCATACTTTCGGGTTGATGCCGGTCTTAGAAATATGCTTGAGAATTTCACCCCGAGTCATCTTGCCCATAATTGAATAATACTTTTTTACAAAAGCAGAGACTCTGTCTCCAACACCAAGCTTCTGGCCAGCAGTAACATAAATGTCGCCAGGTTTATACTTTACAAAAACCCCGCCATAGTCAAATATCACCGCTTTAATCATAAGATTAAATTGAATCGTTTTCTTTAAATATCTTTTCCAAGCAAAACCGCAACTTTTCCGGATTTTCAAAGAAAAACCGTTAGTTTTCCAACTTTCTCATCGACGGTTATATTAGACACTTAAATAATAAGAAAAATGCTGGTGAAAGCCAGCAAACGCCGGCGACGACGAATCAGGTTCGTCAACAACTTGCCAAGTTGTATTCCGAAAGGATTTCCGGGTTCAAAAGCTTTTCGGTTGTTGACGCCGTAAAGCTTGAAAATCCCGGCGCCGGCGCATCATATTATCAGCAATCTTTTTAAAGCGCCCTTCTTCCCGTCGTATAATGCTACTAAAGAAAACAGGATTCCCGCAAGACGAAGAATTAGTTCTCTGCACTGTAACAGGAGTTAACCCTCACTCAGTATTCTGCACTCTAGATGAATATGGCGGCAGGACTGGCATGATACACATTTCTGAGGTAGCGCCAGGAAGAATCAGAAACATCCGAGAATTCGTACAAGAAGGCAAGAAAGTAGTCTGCAAAGTCTTGCAGACAAACAAAGAAAAAGGACATATTGACCTAAGCTTGAGAAGAGTCAATGAAGGACAAAAAAGAACAAAGCTCAACCAAATAAAACAAGAACAACTAGCTGAAAAAATAATTGAATACGCAGCCAAACAACTAGGAGAAAGCAACCTAACACTCTACAACAAACTATCAGAAAAACTAGTCCCAGCATACGGAACAATATTCGCAGGATTAGAACAAGCCGCAACAGACCAGCTGAACTTAGAAACAATTGTTGACAAAAAGATTGCGAAGTTATTGACAGATGCAGTAAAAGCAAGAATAAAGCCGCCAGAAGTAAAAATCGGCGGAGACTTGAAACTCACAAGCTACTCACCAAATGGAGTGCAAGAAATAAAAGAAACACTCGGAATTGCGGTAAAAGCAGGAATACAAGTAAGATATCTGGGAGCAGGGACGTACCATTTTGAAGTCATTGCTGAAGACTACAAAGAAGCAGAAAGAAAACTCAAAGAAGGACTGGACCCAGTACTCGAACACTCAAAAAAACAAGACATAACCGCAGAATGGAACAGAAAAGAGGACTAATGCAGAAATTCACCTTATTGTTTATTGGATTCTTACTCGTAGGATGCACCGTGCCAAAAATCGTGCCTGAAGCATCAATGCCAGGAGCACTCTCAATTCCAGACGCATGCAAAAATATTCCGGAATTAGAGGAAAAAGAATTATCTTCCAACGACTACGTTTCTAATCAAAACCACACTATAACCTATTGGTATTATATGTCAGGGGGAGAATATTTCGATCTACAACTCAGCACAGGAACGGTCAGATGGTGCACGAACGTAATCGGTCATGGCGACGCAAATCTTGCTCAATATATTTGCAATGGAGAAACGCCTTCGTCAAGCGATCAAATCATCTCATCAGGAGCGCTCATTCCTATAACAGACAAAGTAAAAGCAACATATATAATAGAAAGAGTTCAAGAGACCGTTCAACGATGGATAGATGAAAATCCAAGCTATAATCCTGATTGGAAGCAAACGGTTGTAAAGATTAACAACTGCCTTAAAGACATAGCAGAGGGCAAACAATAATAAATCAACAGCTAAATCCTTATAAGCATGAAACACATTCTAAAATGCCAGAAGTGCGGCAATTATACAATGAAAGAGCAGTGCCAATGTGGGAGCACTGCAATAACAACAAAACCGCAAAGATACGCGCCAGACAAATACGGAAAATACAGAAGAGAAGCGCGCAAAGAAGACCTTATAAAAAAAGGACTCTTATGACTTGGAAAATAAACTATTTTGCTGAAAAACCAAAACTAAACAAGCCCATACTTCTCGAAGGACTCCCAGGCATAGGAAACGTGGGAAAGGTCGCGATTGATTTCATCATAGAAGAAATAAAAGCCAAAAAAATAGCAGAATTCCACGGAGGAGCACTGCCACACTCAGTTTTTGTCAACGAAAAGAATTTAGTAGAACTGCCATCAATAGAACTATTCTACAAAAAAGGAAAAGACCAGGACTTTTTGCTATTAGCAGGAGATGTTCAGCCAAGCGATGAGATGAGCTGCTACGAATTCTGCGACACACTGCTTGACGCAGCACAAGAATTCGACTGCCAAGAAATAATCACACTTGGCGGAGTGGCTTTACGACAAGAGCCAAAAAACCCGCAGGTCTACGTCACAGGAAACAACAAAGAACTTGTAAAAGAGTATGCCAAAGGAAACAAAGTAAACACGCGCCTATACGGAAAAGTAGGGCCAATAATAGGAGTAAGCGGATTGTTGCTAGGCCTGGCAAAAAGACGAAACTTGCACGCAGTCAGCCTACTGGCAGAAACATACGGGCATCCATTATACTTAGGAATCAGCGGAGCAAGAGAAATACTGCAGATTTTAAAGAAAAAGCTCAAAGTCAATGTTGATATCGACCTGCTAGACAGAGAAATAGCAGAAATAGAACAAGAACTAGGCAAAAGAACACAAGCATTGCAGAAAAAGACCAAAAAAGGAGACGTAAATTACATCGGATAAGCTTTTAAAGCTGTAAACTACTTCTAAGATAAAAAAAGAGGAACATGGCAAAAATACTTGCAATAAGAGCACGCAGCATTCTAGACAGCAGAGGAAACCCAACAGTAGAGTGCGATCTAAAGACTTCTGACGGAATATTCAGAGCAAGCGTTCCTTCTGGCGCAAGCACAGGCGCACACGAAGCACACGAACTCAGAGATAATGGAAAAGAATACCGGGGAATGGGAGTGCAAAGAGCAGTAAACAATGTAAACCTCATTCTTGCAAAAAAACTCAAAGGAAGAACAGTTGTTCAACAAGATATTGATGAACTAATGATAAAACTCGATGGAACTGCAAACAAAAGCAAACTAGGAGCAAACGCCATACTTGCCGTAAGCATGGCAACAGCAAGAGCAGGAGCAACAGCAAAAAACCTAACACTGCACGAATATTTCAAAAAAATAACAGGAACGAAAAAAATACTAATGCCAGTGCCGGCATTCAACATAATAAACGGAGGAAAGCACGCAGGAAACAAATTAGACTTCCAAGAATACATGATAATGCCAACAGGAGCAAAAAGCTACTCAGAAGCATTAAGAATGGGAAGCGAAATTTACCATGTTTTGAAAAAGAATCTAGAGAATCACTTTGGCAAAAGTGCCATCAATGTAGGCGACGAAGGAGGATTTGCACCACCACTAACCTGCATTGAAGAGCCATTCGACTACATAACTGATGCAATAATAAAATTAGGATACTGGAAAAAAGTAAAACTCGCAATAGACTGCGCAGCAACAACCTTCTGGAAAAACGGAACTTACTACCTAGAAGGACAAGAATTCAAGCCAGACGCAATGGTAAACAAGTATGAAGACCTTGCAAACGCTTATCCCTTAGCAAGCATAGAAGACCCATTCTACGAAGAAGACTTCAGCAACTTCGCAAAACTACACAAAATACTCAAAACACAAATTGTCGGAGATGACTTACTCTGCACAAACCCGCAAAGAGTGGAAAAAGCAATAACAAGAAACAGCTGCAATTGCTTATTATTGAAAATCAACCAAATAGGAACGATAACAGAAGCGCTGAAAGCAGCGCAACTCGCAAAAAAAGCAGGCTGGAACATAATGGTCTCGCACAGAAGCGGAGAAACAAACGACTGCTTTATCGCAGACCTGGCAGTCGGAATCGGCGCAGGACAAATAAAAGCAGGCGCGCCATGCAGAGGAGAAAGACTAGCAAAATACAATCAGTTATTACGCATAGAAGAAGAGAAAATACCGTACGCTAAGTTTAATAGTACTTCTTAAAGATGTTTTTATTGTCAGTTGCCAGCTTAACACTTTTAGCAAGAAGAACACTCTTCCACGACTTCCTAGAAGGCTTCAAAGCCTTGCCAGAAACAACAACAGAATACTCAAAATAATCGTCATAAGGAATCTCCCACTTCATCATTTTAGCAACAGATGCTTTCTCAAAATAACGCCTAAAAGGACGCATACTATTGCCATGGGCAGATATGGCAACGTTAACCTTGTACTTTTTGATAAATGCAAGCAAGTCTTTGATGAAAGAAAGCACACGCTTTTCCACCATCTTAACGCTCTCGCCATTAGGAGGAGGAAGATTGTAAGAACGATGATACTTGTCAAATAACGCTTTGCCATGCTTGCTAATGAACTCTGCATGAGACTGGCCTTGAAGCACGCCATAACAACGCTCCATCATACGATCGTCCTTAAGCTTAAGAAAACACTCAGGATGATACTTCAGAACCTCTTTTAACGTGTGAATAGAACGCTTTAAACTAGTCTCAAACGCAACATCAATCCGCTTGTTTTTCAGCTTTCTAGCAGTCTTTTTGGCATTCTGAACGCCCTTTCCAGTCCAATCAGAATCAAGCCAGCCAGTAAAGCGCTTTTTCTTGTTAAAATGAGTTTGGCCGTGCCTGAACAGGAAAATATGGCATTTCATTCTTCCCATTATCTTCTGCATATTTAAAAAATATTGCATACTACTCGAGAGTGAGGTGACTTTGCCATTACAAACTATTCAAAAAGATAAGATTTAAATACTTTGTAAGGGTAATGCACTTTATGAGAATTATATCTCGAAAAAAAGGCAAAAACGCGTACTTTTACATTCAATACTCTTTTCGAAAAGACGGCAAAGTGGCCACGAAAGAGCGTTATTTGGGCACAAAAATTCCCAAGAATGTTCAGAAAATGATGGCTACGCTGAAACAGGAGTTAACTGTGGACGCATACAAAAAATTAGACGCCATAAAGAAACAGTTCCAGGCAGAATGGAGCCGTCTGCCCCAAAGCGCCAAAGAGAAAGAAAAGGAAGAAATAGCAATTGCGTTCACCTACAATACAAATGCCATTGAAGGCTCCACAATAACGCTCCATGAAACAAGAGAGATTATTCAAGATCGCATTGCTCCAAACAAGCCTCTGAGAGACGTGAAGGAAACTGAAGCACACAGCAAGGTGTTCCTGCAAATGCTCCACAAGCAGGAAAACATAACAGAAACCCTTCTATTGCGCTGGCATAGAGATATCTTTAGGGAAACCAAACAAGACATTGCAGGCCAAAACAGGGAATACCTTGTTCGCATAGGGAGCTATACTGCTCCAGACTGGCAGGATGTGCCGAAATTGATGAAACAGCTTATTGCTTTTATTGCAAACGCCAAGATACACCCTGTTGAGCTGGCGGCGCGCGCACATTACAGATTTGAACTAATTCACCCTTTTGGAGACGGCAATGGCAGAATCGGCAGATTGCTGATGAATTCCCTACTCTGGCACAAAGGATACCCTATGCTCATCATAGAATACAAAAAACGACAATCATACTATAAAGCGTTCCACAAGGAAGAGGACGGCTTTCTAAAGTATTTCATGCGCAGATACCTGACAGCACACAAGAAAAGAATTTCTCAGACATAAGGCAATAACATCAGAACAGAAAGACCAAGAACTACAGTAACCACAACATAGATAGAATAAAGCTCAAATGCTTCCATGGTCAGAAATTAATTAATAAAAAAAGAATAAAAAAATAAAAATTTAGTCGTATTGGTATCCTACTTGTGCACCTGAATCAAGGCCGCCCAATCCTGGTGGGACTGTGCATGCGAATGTTCCTGTGCTGTCGTAAGCTACTATACTTCTGTCCAAACCATACCATGGTGTTCTGAAGTAGATGGCCTTCATTTTTTCAACAGTTATACCAGATACTTGGCCTGCTGAGTTTACAATGTAACCATCTGCGTTTGCACTCCAACCACGGCTTGAAACTTGGTTTGCGCTCATTGGCTGAGTCCATGTTGCATAGCTTGGGTCTAAGCTTGCTAAACCGGTTCCTGTACATGCGGTAATTTCACTTGGAACTTCTTGGTCTGCATTGTTGTAAGAGGCTGCTTGTGTAACAGTTGCCCTTAACTGATCTGAGTCTTCACCATAGTGGACAGTTGAACCGCCTCTATAGTTTGCATAACCGTCGTCTCCAATAATACCAATAGATGAATAACGCTTGTCAAGGTTTTCTTGGCCCATCCAGCCTGCTTCGCCTGTTCCTTGGTAATCATACGATCTACCTGTAAATGTTCTTGCGTATGGGTCATACACTCCTCTGAGCGCACCACCATACTCTCTGACTCCCGGAACTGCGAATTCACCTGTTGCTGCCTTCTTTGCTCCTGTGAATAAGAGCACTAGACCAACAATAGCTATTATCGCAACAATTCCTAGAATAACCAATGCGATTCCTTTTCCACTTTCTTCTGCCACAACCGATCACCTCGTTTAGTTGTACTTAATCGTTCTGTGTCTCGTAAGACACACGCTCTTTATATACTTTTCGTTTTGACAAAACGACAATCGTTCTGCCGATATTTAAACTAAAAATAAAAAAATTTAACTGTAACCGTAAGCTTTGCCGTATCCGCCGCCTGCAATTCCGCCAACCATTGTTTCTGGAGGGTAAACGCAAAGTCCTGGTTTGCTTCCACCAGTTGGAACTATCGTGTAACCTCTCTGCTGATAATACATGACAAGGTCTTGATTGACAGCTATTAGCAAACCGCCTTGACCGCATGAAGTCAATGGGGATGGAACATCTCCAATTGGGTTTCTATCCGGGTTGCCATAAAAGTTCCAGTTAGAGTGCATATCATTGCTTGTAGTTGCGGCAGGCTCGTAAGTTGTACTCGAGTCACTTATTCCGCCACGCGGAACACCTCTGCCATACCAGTTTGGAAATTGAAGTCCTTTGATTTCTCCACCGTACATTCCCTGACCAGTGGCCTTGTTTGCTCCTGTGAAAAGCAATACTAATCCTACAATTGCGATTATCGCAACAATTCCTAGAATAACCAATGCGATTCCTTTATGTTCTGACTGTTCAGCCATATATTCACCTCTTTGATGAAAGTTATACTTCTTTTCTACTAATATAGGATAATGTATACTGGGTATATTTAAATCTTTCTTTTCTTAGTCCAATCAAACCACAAAATAAGTACTACTGCGACTGAAATAGCCGTATCCGCGACGTTAAAAGCAGGCCAAAAATGAAAGTCGATAAAGTCGACAACTGCGCCATACAATAAGCGGTCAACAAGATTTCCCAAAGCTCCGCCGAGAATTAATCCAAGAACCGGCTGAAGCTTTTGCGAAAAAGAATTGTGCTTCAACAGCAGGAAAACACTTACAGCTGCGGCAAAAATAATAAAAAACCACGATGCATTTTTAAGCAAGCCGAAGGCAGTGCCTGTATTGAGAATATTAGACAAAGAGAAAAAAGAAAAGTCAATAGAATGATTCAAAGGAATATTTTTTACGACTAAAAATTTAGTAATTCTATCAAGCACGAAAACAAAAATTGCAACACTCCAGAAATTTATGTATTTGTTCGCCATCTCTGCTGGTAAGGACTCTCGTCCTTTCTCTCCAATCGTTCAAGCCTTTGCAAAACAGTTTCCAACTGCGCTTTAATCGTGTCAAGCTTTGAAGAAATTAATTGAAACTGCTGGTCAGCAGTCATCGACTGAGAAAACTGCTGTTGCTGGCCAAAAGACTGAGGCTGAAATGACTGAGCGGGCTGGGCAAAAGGACTGCTCGTCTGCCCTTCCATTGGAGGCTCTGTAATACCGGGCATCTGCCTAGGAATGCCCATCTGCTCAATATTAGAAGGCATAGGCTGCTCAGGCATCGCCTGCGCTTCATATCTTGGAGACTCAGGAGCTTCCTCGTGCTTCCAAAATTTCAGCTTTTCAACAAACGACATAATATGAAGAGAGTAAGATATATGTTATAAAACTTTCTTCTATGCGAACAAGTATCTCTGAACAGGAAAAGTAGGAGTTTCTGGAATCTGAGCAACAGCTGCTGGAATTGATTCAGCTGCAGGCTTCACAAGCTTCAAAGAATTCTGTTTTTTATCATATCTTTCAACACGAGTTCTTGCACCATTGCACCGTCCACCAAATACTTCAGCAACACGCTCTGAAATTTCTTCACGTACTTCGCTCATAAGCTCGCGAACTTCTCCTTCAGGAATACTGCCGTTTTTCTGTGTAATTCTGTGCTGCAAATACTTGTCAAATTTCAACATATTATAAGCGTCATGAAGTGGAACACAACCTTTAGGTGTTCTTAGAATTCCGAAATGATTAACGAATAAAAGACGACTGCCAGAGTTACTTTTTATCATAATCTCGAGCATTGCCTCAGGAGAATGATCTGGAAGAGCCTTGCTCTTTTCAACAAAAGCCTTATCAGCAGTGTAATCCTCTATAGTATATTGTGTTGTCATATAGCGCATTAACGAATACCCCTATATAAACCTTTCTATATTTACCACTGCCGAGGGACTATAAATAGCAACAAAAGGTATATATTGGGGAATCTACTACTATATATGATGAAAATAGGGGTGGGTAACTTTAGCTTACAGCACACGCTAGATAGCGGGCAGTTCTTCAGATACGAGAAAAGAGGAGACTGGTATTACTGCCAAGAACGGGACAAACAGTTCAAAATAAGGCAAAAAGGCAATTCTTTAGAATTTAAAGGAACAGATAAAAAACATGTAAAAAGGCTGTTTGGACTGAATCAAGACTATAACACAATAATAAAAGAGCTGTCAAAAGACAAAACATTGCACCCTGCAATCACTAAGTATAAAGGACTGAGAGTAATGGAAAGAGACCCATGGGAAACAATGGTAAGCTTCCACTGCAGCATATTCTCAAACATCAAAAAAATAAAACTAAACATGAAATACCTTGTCCAAGAATTTGGAAAAAACGGAAAATTCCCAAAACCCGGAGAACTAAATGACTTGCAAAAAATCAAAAAGTGCGCAACCGGATTCAGAGCAAGATACATTCACGGTGCAAATTCAATGGTGAATGACAAGTATTTTGAGAAATTAAGAAAGAAAAGTTATTCTGACGCGAAAAACAAGCTAATGGAACTTCCAGGAGTCGGAGAAAAAGTCGCAGACTGCATCTGCCTGTTTTCATTAGGAAAAATGGAAGCATTTCCGGTAGACGTCTGGATAGAAAGAATAATGACGCGGCTTTATTTTAAGAAAAAAACAAAAGTTAGAGGAATCAGAGAATTCGCAGACAAACGCTGGGGAAAAAACGCAGGATACGCGCAACAGTTTTTGTACCATTGGGGGCGATTGCAATAGAACACATCGCCATAATGAAAAAATCATGGAAGCTAACAGAAAAAATACTCACAGGAGAAAAGAAAATAGAATCAAGATGGTATGCTTCAAAATATGCGCCATGGGACAGAATTAAAAAAGGCGAAACAGTTTACTTTAAAGACTCAGGAGAGCCAGTAACAATCAAAGCAGAAGTTGAGAAAGTGACGCAGTTTGAAGACCTGACGCCTGAAAAAGTCAAGGAAATATTACAAACACGCGGAGAAGAAGACGGAATTCAGGCTGAACAAATTCCATATTATTTTGAATTATTCAAAGACAAGAAATACTGCATGCTAATCTACCTGAAAAATGCGCAAAAAATAAAACCATTTGAAATAAACAAAAAAGGATTCGGAATGATGGCAGCATGGCTAACTGTGCCGGATATAAACACAATACGAAAATGACAACTCACACTGAAATCGACAAAGTATTGAAAATCCTTGCAAAAGAACAAGGAATGAGCACAATGCTCAGCAGAATGGGAGAAAAATACGAGCCCTTCAAAGTACTAATCTCAACAATAATGAGCGCAAGAGCAAAAGATGAAGTAACAGAAGTAATTTCAGAGAATTTATTCAAAAAATATCCAACTGCTGAGAAATTAGCAAAAGCAAACAAGAAAGACGTGATTAAAATTATCAGAAAAATAGGATTCTTCAACATGAAATCAAAGAATGTGATAAATGCATCAAAGATGCTGCTTGAGAAATTTAACGGAAAAGTTCCAAAAACAATGGAACAATTGATAGAACTGCCAGGCGTAGGAAGAAAAGTGGCGAATTGCGTTTTGGTTTACGCGTTCAAACAAGACGCAATACCAGTCGATACTCATGTACACAGAATTTCAAACAGACTAGGATGGGTGAAAACAAAAACACCAGAAGAAACAGAACAAGCACTTATCAAATTAGTTCCACAAAAGCACTGGCAGATTTTGAATGATACACTTGTAGCTCACGGGAAAACTATCTGTGTGCCGATATCGCCATTCTGCTCTAAATGTCCAGTACATAATTACTGCAAAAGAAAAGGAGTTGAGAAGCATCGCTGACATCAACAAGATAGGCGCACTGTGCATCAGAAACAAAAAACTACTCGTCGTGCACAAAAAAGGAATCAAAGACCACATATCAGTAGGCGGAAAAATAGAGCCAGGCGAAACAGACATTCAGTGTTTGACACGAGAAGTCAAAGAAGAACTAGGATGCGGAATAAAAGATCCAGAATACTATGACACTTTTGAAGCTGGAAGTTATGATAACAAAACAATCAGAATGCCATGCTACTTCATCGAATTAGACGACGAAATAAAACTCAATCCAGAAGACAACATAGACGGAACACTCTGGATAGACAAAGACTACAAGAAAAAAGGAATAACACTCGCGCCAATACTGGAAACATTCATATTGCCAAGACTGATTAAAGAAGGACTGCTATAATATCAAAAACATTTTAAACAACTACGGAAACCAGAGAATAACATGATAAACATGATCAAAATTCTAGTGGCAGCAATAATACTGCTCGCATTCATCGACCTCGGAATACTAGGCAAGAAAGCACTAAGAGCGCTAATCTTCAGAACAGCAAAAACACAAAGCCCAGAAAGCCTAGTCCTTGAATGGGTAACAGGACTGCTTGTTATCGGATTATCTTTTGCATATTATCTAAAGCAACAACCACAAGCAGACATAACAATGTGGGCAGGAATCATCGTGTTCTTTGCAGGAGCAATACTGCAGTTCATTGCAAGAAAACAATTATACGAAGAAAAAACATTTGAAGAAAGATTAATGAGCGGATTCAGCGCAGCACAAGTAGGACTATACGCTAAAATAAGACATCCAAGCAAAGCAGCATTACTGCTAATGATGATAGGACTATGCTTCGCACTAGGAAGTATCTGGGCATTCGCAGTTTTAGTATTCCTATTCATACCAAGCATGCTCTACAGAATGAGCCAAGAAGAAAGAGCATTGCAAGACAAATTCGGAGAAAGATGGATTGAATACAAAGAAGACACAAAAAGAATCATACCAGGAGTGTTCTAAATGAAGAAAGATGAATGGACAGGCGGAAAAATACTGAGAACAAGCTGGAAAATAATCAGCGTAGGAATCAGCATTCTGATGTTCATATTCTTCGCAATGATATTCGTAAGCATATTCGGCGCGTTCGCGCCAGAATCAATTGAAACCGGAAACGTCGCAGTCATACCAATAGAAGGAATCATAACAACACAACAAAGCGGATTCACAGAAGGAGCAGAAAGCAGCGCGATAGTAGAACTCATAGAAAAAGCAAACGAAAAAGACGAGATAAAAGCAATATTACTAGAAATAAACAGCCCAGGCGGAAGCCCGGTTGCAACAGACGAAATAGCAAGCGCCCTGAAATCAGCAAACAAAACAACAATTGCCGTAATAAGAGAGACAGGAGCGTCAGGAGCATACTGGATAGCAACAGCCGCAGACAAAATATACGCAAACAGAATGAGCGTCACAGGAAGCATAGGAGTACAAGCAAGCAGGCTGGAATTCGCAGGACTAATAGCTGACTATAATGTTACTTACAGAAGACTAGTTGCAGGCAAACTAAAAGATGCAGGAAGCATATTCAAACCAATGACAACAGAAGAACAAACAC